>JGI12316J15310_10000010_pt4 | contig 851302 bp, 781 predicted proteins | sample MarCyaLeptolynsp_FD_15310 | JGI IMG/M metagenome (IMG submission 15310)
CCATGCCATGGGTTGGTCGGGCGGGGGTGTGGGCTGGTGCCGTACAGCGCCGTAAGGCGCCCAAGAAAGACTCACCCCCTACAGCAACCAGCTTGGCGAGCCTTCCAGGTCGAGCAGCTTCTTCTTGGTATCGAGCCCGCCCAGGCCGGAGAAGCCGCCGGGCTTGCCGCCGGCGGCGAGCACACGGTGGCAGGGTATGATCACCGGAATGGGGTTGGAGCCGCAGGCCGAACCGACGGCACGGGCGCAGCCATCCAACGCCTCGGCGATCTCGCCGTAGCTCTTCGTTTCGCCATAGGGAATCGCCTGCATGGCACGATAGACCGCTTTCTGGAAGTCGGTGCCCCTCGGCGCCAGCGGCAGATCGAAGTCCTGCCGCGTGCCGGCGAAGTATTCGCGGAGCTGCCGGGCCGCCTTGTGCAGCAGCGGCGATTCATCACCGTCGCTTGCGGTTCCGCTGCCCTCCCAGGTCAGGGCCGTGATCGCGCCGTTGGCTTCGTAGAGGGTCAGCGGCCCGACGGGCGTATCCGGCACGGTCAGTCGTAGATCTGGCACAGCGTGTCCTGAAGTGCGCCCGCCTCCGTGATCGGCAGCGAGCAGGTGGTGCCCCGGCAGACGTAGGCGGTGCTCTTGCCCTCGACGGCCTCCTTGCCAAAGGCCGGGTGCCCGTCCGGTAGGCTCGCGCCGGGCTCGAGCACGGTCAAGACCCGGTCGGGCAGCGAGACGCTGTTGACCGCATCGAGCAACGCGACGGTCTGCGGATCCGCGCGCGAGCCGACGAGGACGATTTGGATGGCATCCTGCAGCAGGGCGTTGGCCATCAACAAGGTCGGGTAGGCGAAGGGGTGCTTGGAGAGGTCGCCGGCGAAGGCGCCGATGGTGCGCTCGGCCCGCTCGCGATAGACGGGTTTGCCGGTGATGTGGAACAGGCGGGCAAGCACGCCGGCCATCACCGCGTTGCCCGCCGGGGTGGCGTTGTCCTGTGCCGTGCGGCTGCGCACCACGAGAGCCTGTGCGTCGTCGGGGGTGAAGAAATAGCCGCCGGCCTCCGGGTCGGCATAGTGGCGCTCTACCGTGTCGGCCCAGGCCTCGGCTTGCGCGAGGTAGTCGCTCTTGCCGGTTGTCTCGTAGAGCGCCAAGGCGGCATCGCACATGGCGGCGTAGTCGTCGATGCTGGCCGCGTGCTTGGCGATGCCGTGCCGCCAGCTATGGCTGAGCCGCCCCTCGCTCTGCATATGCTGTTGAACGAAGGCAAAGGCGCGCTCCGCCGCGGCCAGCCAGTCGTCTTCCTTGAAGACCGGCGCGCTGCGCGCAAGGGCGGCGATCATCAGGCCGTTCCAGTCGGCCAATACCTTGTCGTCCCAGCCCGGGCGCACCCGCTCCGCACGGGCGGTGAGCAGGACGTCGCGGCAGGCGGCGAGTTCCGCCTCGAAGGCCGCGTCGCCCAACTCCAGGTCATGGGAGCGGTTAAGGATGGTCTTGCCTTCCCAATTGCCGTGCGGATGCACGTCGTAGGCCGCGTTGAACATTGGCGCCCGCTCGCCGAGCAGCGCGTTAATCTCGGCCTCGGTCCAGACATAGAACTTGCCTTCCTCGCCCTCGCTGTCGGCGTCGAGTGTGGAGGCGAAGCCACCGCACGGCGGCCCGCCGGGGCTCTCCTCAGCCATCATCTCGCGCAGCAGCCAGTCGACTGTCTCCCGCGCGCGCTGCTCGTAGAGCGGCTCGCTGGTCTCCTGCCAGGTGAGGGTCAGGCAGTCGAGGAGTTGCGCATTGTCGTAGAGCATCTTCTCGAAGTGCGGCACCAGCCAGCGCTCATCGACGGAGTAGCGGGCGTAGCCGCCACCGAGGTGATCGTAGATGCCGCCCTGACTCATCTGGGTGAGGGAGAAGAGCATCGCGTGGCGGCAGGGCTCGAGGTCGCTGCGCAGCGCTTCGGACCAGATCAGTTTGAGGATCGAGCATTGCGGAAACTTGGGCGCGCTGCCCAGGCCGCCGTGGAAGGGATCGAACTGGCGGGTAAGCTGCCGCGCGATAAGCTGGTTGCTCTCGATGCCCGGCAGCACGCCGCGCTGCGCTTCCGCGAGTTTTTTCAGGCCTTCCTTCAGATTGGCGACGTTCTTGCCGATGGTTTCCCGCTGCTCGCGGTAGGCATTGGCGATACCGTCGAGCACCTGAGGGAAGCCCGGGCGGCCGTAGCGTGGCTCGGGCGGAAAGTAGGTGCCGCCCCAAAAGGGCTCGCCTTCGGGCGTGAGAAAGACGGTGAGCGGCCAGCCACCTTGCTCGCCGAGCAGGGCGACCGACTGCTGGTAGATGGTGTCGATGTCGGGGCGCTCTTCCCGGTCCACCTTGATATTGATGAACTGCGCGTTCATCTGCTCGGCGATGGCGTCGTTCTCGAAGGACTCGTGCGCCATCACATGGCACCAATGGCAGGCGGCGTAACCGACCGACAGCAGGATAGGCTTGTCTTCCTGCCTGGCCAGCGCCAGGGCTTCCTCGCCCCAGGGGTGCCAGTTGACGGGGTTGTCTTTGTGCTGCAGCAGGTAGGGGCTTGTCTCTTCGGCAAGGCGGTTAGTCGACACTTGGGGGGAACCTCTCGCGTGGTGCGTCTTCTTGGGACGCTTGTCGGATGGCGGCAGGCGGATGCTTGCACAACGGGGCAGTCCACTTGATATAGCGAGAGTGGAAGCGATCTGAAGACGTGTTGCCGCGCCGCACCGTCGTTCGGATGCGGCGAGGCTCGATTTTCGCAGTCTGAGCGCGAAAATGCGCGATTAAGGTGAAGTTATAACAGAAAAGCACGCAGGGGTGAGAGCATGGGACACATGGCGGATCTGGACCTTCTTCTCTCTCGGCAGTCGGTGTCGCCTCGCCTGTTGGAGGAGCCGGTGCCGAGCGAGGCCGAGCTCGAGCGCGCCTTCCAGGTCGCGCTGCATGCCCCCGACCATGGCGGGCTGCAGCCCTGGCGCTTTCGCATCGTGCGCGGCGACAAACGCCACAAGCTGGGCGATCTCTATGCGGAGGCGCTGAAGCGCAAGACGCCGGATGCGACCGAACAGCAGATCGAGGCGGCACGGCAGAAGCCCCTGCGCGCGCCCATGGTGATCGTCGTTCTCGCCAAGATCACCACCAACAATCCGAAGGTGCCGCCGGTTGAGCAGATCGTCTCCGCCGGGTGCGCCCTGCAGAACATGCTGAACTGCTTCCACGCCATGGGCTACGGCGCCATGCTGGTGACCGGTGTGCCGGCCTACGACGAGGGTGTGCGCGCAGCTTTTGGCCTTGCCGAGGAAGACGCTCTGATCGGCTTCCTCAACGTCGGCACCGTGGCGGACATGCCGGCACTGCGGGAGCGCAAGGCGCCGGCCGGCTTCGTCGAGGAGTGGAGCGGTCCGGTCGCATGAGCCTCCGCTTGAACCCCCTTTGAGCCAGCCAAGTCACAGCGACACCATCTTCGCCCTGTCTTCGGCGCCGGGCCGCGCCGGCATCGCCGTGCTGCGAGTCAGCGGCCCCACCTCTGCTGCCGCCATTGAGGCGTTGACCGGGCAAGCCCTGCCACCGCCGCGGCAGGCCTGCCTGCGCGCTTTCCGCAGCCCGGCCGGCGCGGTGATCGACCGTGGCTTGCTGCTCTGGTTCCCCGGTCCCAAGAGCTTCACCGGCGAAGACCTCGCCGAGCTTCAGGTGCATGGCGGCCGCGCTGTGGTGCAGGGCCTGTTGGACGTGCTGGCTGCGCAGCCCCAATGTCGCATTGCCCTGGCCGGCGAGTTCACCCGGCGTGCTTTCGAGGCCGGCAAGCTGGACCTCGCCGAGGTGGAGGGCTTGGCCGATCTCATCGCCGCCGAGACCGAGGCGCAGCGGACCCAGGCGCTGCGTCAGGCGGATGGCAGCTTATCTAGACAAGTTGATCTTTGGGCACAAAGCCTGACCCGAGCCTTGGCCCATGTAGAGGCTGAGATCGAGTTTCCCGACGAGGCGATCGGCGAAGACATTGATCCGCAGATCAAAAGTATCGTTGCGGAGGCGGAACAAGAGATCGAGGCCGCCCTGGCCGACCGAGGCGTGGGGGAGCGCCTGCGCGAGGGCTTCTCGGCGGTGCTGCTCGGCGCGCCCAACGTCGGCAAGTCGAGTCTGATGAACCGCCTGGCCGCGCGCGACGTGGCCATCGTCTCGGAAGAGGCGGGGACCACCCGCGACGTCATCGAGGTCAGCCTCGATCTCGGCGGCTACCCGCTCACGCTCGCCGACACCGCCGGGCTGCGCTCCGCGGCCGAAGCAGAGTCGGTCGGCGCGGTGGAGCGGGAGGGCATGCGCCGCTCGCTCAGTCGCGCGGAGTCGGCAGACCTCACGATCGAGGTCGTTGATGCTGGCGAGAGCCTGGAGAGAGTTCGGCCGGCAGGGGGAGGAGGGGACCCGGGTCGGCTTGCTGTCTTGAACAAGGTTGATCTTCTCTCAACGGAGTCAGCCTGTTTGTGTCAGACCGACGGAGTGATTGCGGTCTCAGCCAAGACCGGGGAGGGGCTCGACCGGCTGGTCGATGCCCTCAAGATGCGGCTGCGCGATCTCTCCGACAATGGCCGGTCTTCCCCACTGATTACTCGGGCACGGCATCGGCAGGCCCTTGCAGATTGCCGGGCGGCACTGGCGCGAGGGCAGGGGGCGGCCTCGCCGGAGCTGCTGGCGGAGGACCTTCGCTTGGCGCTTCGCGCGCTCGGACGCATCGTCGGCCGGGTCGATGTGGAGGATGTGCTCGACGTGGTCTTCCGCGACTTCTGCATCGGCAAGTAGGAATGTTTCACGTGAAACATTTGGGACCTGCGTCTCCTCGCTTGACTTGGGAAGGCCCGATCCTAAAGTCCGCGCCATGGTGACTTATTACGTAATTGTCGTCGGCGGCGGGCATGCCGGCTGCGAGGCTGCGGCGGCTGCCGCCCGCATGGGTGCGCGCACCCTGCTGGTCACGCAGGACCCGGCGACGATCGGCGTGATGTCCTGCAACCCGGCGATCGGCGGCCTCGGGAAGGGCCACCTGGTGAGGGAGATTGATGCCCTCGACGGCATCATGGCGCGCGCCATCGACCGCTCGGGCATCCAGTTCCGCCTGCTCAATCGCAGCAAGGGTCCGGCGGTGCGCGGGCCGCGGGCACAGGCCGACCGGGCGCTCTATCGCCAGGCCATTCAGGCGCTGCTGGCGGAGCAGGCGAACCTGGAGGTTCATGCCGGCGCCGTCGAGGATCTGCTGCTCGATGGGGCAGGGCGCTGCATCGGTGTCGTCACCGCCGCGGGCGAGGAGCTCCGGGCCGCAGCGGTCGTCTTGACCACCGGCACCTTCCTGCGCGGCGTCATTCATATGGGCGAGCAGCGCATCCCGGCCGGCCGGGCGGGGGAGGCGCCGTCGCTCGGGCTGTCCGACACTCTGGATCGGGCTGGCTTTGCGCTCGGCCGTCTCAAGACCGGAACTCCGCCACGGCTCGACGGGCGCACCATCGATTACGCCGGGCTGGAGGTACAGCCAGGCGACGATCCGCCGGAACCCTTCTCGACCCTGACCGCGCGCATCGAGGTGCCGCAGACGGTTTGCCACATCACCCACACCTCGCCCCAGGGGCACGATCTGATCCGCGCCAACCTGCACCGGGCGCCGATCTACTCCGGGCAGATCGAATCGACCGGGCCGCGCTACTGCCCTTCCATCGAGGACAAGGTGGTGCGCTTCGCCGATCGGCCGAGCCACCAGATCTTTCTCGAGCCCGAAGGCCTGGAGGACGACACCGTCTATCCCAACGGCATCTCCACCTCGCTGCCGGAAGAGGTTCAGCGGGAGTTGCTCAAGACAATCCCCGGCCTCGAGCGGGCGGTCATCCGGCGGCCCGGTTATGCCATCGAATACGACTACGTCGATCCGCGGGAGCTGCAGCCCAGCCTGGAGACGCGGCGCTTGCCGGGCCTGTATCTCGCCGGACAGATCAACGGCACCACCGGCTATGAAGAGGCGGCCGCCCAGGGCCTGATCGCCGGGCTCAACGCCGCGCGGTCGGCCGGAGGCCCGGCTGGGGGGTCGGACGAGACCTTCGAGGTGGACCGGGCCGAGGGCTACATCGGCGTCTTGATCGACGACCTGGTGACCCGCGGTGTCACCGAGCCCTATCGCATGTTCACCAGCCGCGCCGAATATCGGCTGCATCTGCGGGCCGACAACGCGGACCAGCGCCTGACCGAGCGCGGCCTGGCGTTGGGCTGCGTCGGCGCAGAGCGCGCGGCGCAGTTCCAGAGCAAGCGCGCAGCGTTGGAAAAGGCCCGGCAGCGCTTGGCGGCTTTGCAGGCCACGCCGACCGCCTTGCGCGCGGCCGGCTTCGCTATCAATCAAGATGGTCAGGCCCGCTCTGCCTTCGATCTTCTGCGCTATCCCAACATCGGCTGGGCGGAGCTCGGCGGGTTCTGGCCCGAACTGATGGATGTGTCCGGCGAGGTCCGGATCCAGATGGAGATCGAGGCGCACTACGCCGGATACCTGGAGCGGCAGGAAGCCGACATCCTGGCCTTCCGCAAGGACGAAGGGCTTCGCCTGCCGGCGGATCTCGACTATGCGGCGGTCCCGAGCCTCTCCAACGAGGCGCGGCAGAAGCTAGCCCTGGCCCGGCCGGCCTCGCTCGGCGCGGCCAGCCGTATTCCCGGCGTCACCCCGGCGGCGGTGCTGGCCTTGCTGCGCTACGTCAAGCGGCGCCCCGGCCCCGCACAGCCGGCGTCCAGCTCGGCGTGCTAGAGTGCTGAGCCAACGCTTCGGCGCTTCCGAGTTCCAGGCCCTGACGAGTGTTTCACGTGAAACACTCGAGCAGTTCGAAAGCTACGCCGATCATCTGCTGCGCTGGTCGCGGGCCATGAACTTGGTCAGCCGCGATAGCCTGGACGATCTCTGGCGCCGGCATTTCTGGGACTCGGCGCAGCTCCTCCCCCTCCTGCCGATGGCGGAAGACGAGCGCCTGGTCATCGCCGATCTCGGTAGCGGTGCCGGCTTCCCCGGCATGGTCTTGGCTATCCTGCAGGCCGGCGAAGTCCATTTGATCGAAGCCGACCGCAAGAAAGCGGTGTTCTTGCGGGAAGTCGCGCGTGACCTGAAGCTCGAGGTGCGCATCCATGCACAGCGCATCGAAGCCATCCCGGCCCCCTTTGCCGACGTGGTGACGGCGCGTGCCCTGGCGCCGCTCGACCGCCTGGCCAGTTATGCACAAGCGGTTTTGAAAGACGGGGGCAAAGCGCTCTTCCTCAAGGGCCAGGGCGCGGATCGTGAATTGACGCTCTTGCCGGAGCCGGAAAGGATGATCATCGAACAGTTCCCGAGTCGGTCGGATCCGAGCGGGATCATTCTGCGCATAGGAGGCCTGGCGGCGTGACGGCGGACATCGAACGGCCGGTGGAGTTCAATCCGCCTCAGCAGACCACGCGTATCCTCGCGATCGCCAATCAGAAGGGCGGCGTCGGCAAGACCACCACCGCCATCAACCTCGCCACGGCGCTGGCAGCGATCGAGAAAGAGGTCCTGCTGGTCGACCTCGATCCTCAGGGCAACGCGACCACCGGCGTCGGCCTGGACCCTAGGGAGCAGACCGCCAGTATCTACGATGTCATCATCGGGCAGGCCCATTTGCTCGACGCCGTGAGACCGACCGCAGTGCCTAAGCTGTCGCTGGTCCCCTCCTCCGTCGATCTCTCCGGCGCCGAGTTGGAGCTGGCACCCCTGCCCCGCCGAGAAGCCCATTTGCGCCGGGCGCTCGACGGCCAGGCCGGTACCTGGGACTACGTGCTAATCGACTGCCCGCCGGCGCTCGGCCTGCTCACCCTCAATGCGCTGGTCGCCGCCGATGCGGTGTTGGTCCCGCTGCAGGCCGAGTACTACGCCCTTGAAGGTTTGAGCCATCTGCTGCGCACCCTCAAGGGTGTCAAGCGAGCGCTCAATCCGCGGCTCGATCTCCATGGGGTCGTCATCACCATGTTCGATCGGCGCAACAACCTCTGCCAGATGGTCGCCCAGGACGTGCGCAGCCATCTCGGCGATCGGGTTTACGAGACGATCATTCCTCGCAATGTAAAGGTCTCGGAAGCGCCCTCTCACGGCAAGCCGGTGCTGCTTTACGACCTGCGCTGTCCCGGCTCGAAAGCTTACCTGCGTCTGGCCAAGGAGCTGCTGGCGCGCGAGGCAGCCGGCCCGACGGCGTTGGCGTCCTAGGAGGGGGAACCACGCATGACCGAAGAGAGCAAACGCAGCAATCTGGGCCGTGGCCTCGCCGCCCTGCTCGGCGAAGACGATGGCGAAGCGGCCGCTGCCGCTGCCGGCGCGCAGCGTGGACAGAACCAAGCCCCCATCGAGCGACTGCATCCAAGCCGAGTGCAGCCCCGGCAGGATTTCGACGAAGAGGCGATCGACTCGCTGGCCGCCTCGATCAAGGAGCAGGGCCTGCTCCAACCCATCCTGGTGCGGCCGCATCCCGAGCAGCCGGGCGAGTTTGAGATTGTCGCTGGCGAGCGGCGCTGGCGGGCGGCGCAGCGCGCCAAGCTGCACAACGTGCCCATCCTGGTGCGCGAGCTCAGCGATGGCGAAGCGCTCGAGCTGGCCATCGTCGAAAACGTGCAGCGTCAGGACCTTAATCCTGTTGAAGAGGCTTACGCCTACCGGCAGCTCATTGAGGAATTTGGTCACATTCAGGACCAAGTTGCTCGCGTGGTCGGCAAAAGCCGGTCGCATGTCGCCAACACGCTAAGATTGTTGAACCTGCCTCAAACCGCTCTGAACTTGCTGCGCGATGGGGCGCTGACGGCCGGCCACGCCCGTGCCGTGCTGGCGGCAGCGGACCCGGAAGCCTTGGTCCAGGCCATCGTCTCCGAAGGGCTCACCGTGCGCCAGGCCGAGCAGCGCGCCACCGCGGGCGCCGAGGCGGACGATACCGCCGCTCAGAAGAAAAAGCCGCGCGGCAAGCCGGAGAAGGATGCGGATACTCTGGCGCTGGAACGCGATCTCTCAGGCCAGCTCGGGCTCAAGGTGCTCATCGACCATCGGGGGCAGGGCGGTAGCCTGACCGTTCAGTACAGCTCGCTCGAGCAACTCGACAGCATCGTCCAGCGCCTGCACTCGACCTAAAACAGAATATCCGTTCCCAAGAAGATTCAGCGCGCCGGTCGCATGCTGCGCGCGAGACCGAGCAGGGCGCGCGAACAGATCAGGTCGTCGCGGCTGCCGGTCGACTTGCAAGCCGCTTCCGCCTCCACCAACTTGACCAGGGACCGGCTAACAACCCCTTGAGGCAGGCGGGACAGCTGCCGCTTGAAGCTTTCCACCCGCTTCCAGAAGATCGGCGGCCGCAGCGAGCGAACCACTGTGTCGACCGATTGGCCTTCCTCGGCTATGAGGCTTCCGGCCCAAAGCAACTTCTGGTAGTGATTGCTGACCGCCCGCAGAATGACGACAGCCGGAATGGCTTCGCTGCTGCAGCGTCGCAGGGCGCGATCCGAGCCTTTGAGGTCGCCGTCGGCCACGGCATAGGCCAGGTCGTCCAGGGTCACCATCGCGCTGTCGCCGACGCAGGCCAGAACGTCATCGAGTTCCAGGCTCGGGCCTCGCCCCGCCATGTAGAGTTTCAGCTTGTCTAGCTCCAGCCGGGTTAGCCGCCGGTCGCCGCCGAGGTTGCCGAGCAGATAGCTCATGGCATCGCTGGAGACCGTCAGTCCTTCCGCCGCTAGGTCGTCGTGGATCAGTCGGCGCAGATCGCGCTCTTCGTCGCGGTAGCAGGCGACAGCGCCCAAGGTTGCATCGCCCTCAAAAAGACTGCGCAGACTGGAGCGGGCGCCAAGCTCGCCGGCCTCGACGACCAGGAAGGCGGCGAGCGGGCCGGCGCCGAGCGCCGACTTGACGAGGGCGGTCGTTCCGTCGGTGGCGCCGCGCAGAGAAACGACGCGATTGCCGCCGGTGAAACTCAGTGCGCCGAGCTCGTCGGCGAGGCGGGCCGGGTCGTCCTTGAGCTGTTCCGGCGTCAACTCGCTGAGGGCGAAGGGGTCGTCGGGGATGGGCAGCACCGCCTTGATCGCCGCTTTGGCACGCTCCCGCACCAGGCCGCCGTCCGGGCCGAAGAGGAGCAGCCCGGTGACCCCTCCGGGTAGGGCGGCGATCCAGCTATCTGCCTGCGCCGGCTTGATTTTCATGAAACACTGGCGGTTAAGAGCTGCGCTGCTCGGCGCTGGCGAAATAGCTCGCCAGCTGCAGGCGAATTTGCTTCGCCAAGCGGCGAACGTTGCGCTCTCGCGCTGCGTCCAGCGCCGCGTCCGTCGCAAAAGCCGCCGCCACGACATCGTAGCTGTCACTGACGCGGGAGCTGGCGCTCACGAGCTGCTCGTCGCCGCCCTCGCGCAGCAGACGGAAGTTTGCCACCAGAATGATATCATTGCGGCTAGCCGTTTCGTCGCGCCGGATGGCCACCTCGTCGATGGTTTCGCTCAAGCTGAGCACGAGCTGGTAGCTCGGGTTGCTTGGCTGGCCTCTCGGATTGAGCTCGTTGCGCAAGGCATTGTGCATCTGCTGCCCAAGGCGGTCGCCCAGCGGTACGATGCGGATGGCGCTAAGCTGCCGCTCTGGGGCTGCCGCGACGTTGCCAACCGGTCGGTAGAGCGGCCGGAAGGTGCAGCCGACTGCCAGAAGAGGCAGGGCCGCAGCGGCGCTCAAAAGCGCGCGGCGCTCGGTCAGCTTAGGCAACGACATTTACCACCCTGTTCGGAACGACGATCACCTTGCGCGGCTGTCCGCCCTGCAGCGCCTTTTGCACCGCGGCCTGGGACAATGCCATCTCCTCCAACGAGGCCTTCTCGGAATCCTTCGGTGCCTCAAAGGTGGCGCGCAGCTTGCCGTTGACCTGAACGGCGATGACCACGCTGGCCTCGGTCAACAAGGCACTGTCGGCCTCGGGCCAGGCTCCGTCAGAAAGGAGGCCCTGGTGGCCCAGGCGATGCCACATCTCCTCAGCCAGGTGCGGCATCATGGGACTGAGCAGCCGGGTCATGCTCTCCCAGGCTTCGCGCAGGGCCCAGGCGCCACCGAGGCTGGAGGCCTCGAAGGCGGCGATCTCGTTGCTCAATTGATAGAGACGCGCCACCGCCTTGTTGAAATGAAAGGCTTCGATGTCCTTGGACACGCCGGCGATGCACTTGTGAACGCTTTGGCGCAGCCCTTGCGCCGCCGCGTCGAGCTCGGCCGGCAGCGGCGCCGCCACCGGGGGCAAGTCGCCGATCGCCTCGTTGAGCTGACGCCAAAGGCGCTGGGTGAAGCGCCAGGCGCCCTCGATGCCGGCATCGGTCCATTCCATCTCGCGATCCGGCGGGCTGTCCGACAGCATGAACCAACGCGCGGTGTCGGCGCCGTAGGTGGCGATGATCTCTTCCGGGTCGACGGTGTTGCGCTTGGATTTGCTCATCTTCTCGACCCGGCCGAGAGTCACCGGCTGGCCTTCGAAGCTGAGCGAACCGTCGGCCTCGCGCGCCACTTCCTGCGGTGACAGCCAACGGCCGTCGGCGCTGCGATAGGTCTCGTGGCAGATCATGCCTTGGGTGAAGAGCCCGGCGAAGGGCTCGTCGATTCCGACGTGTCCGCAGACTCGCATGGCCCGGGTAAAGAAGCGGGCATAGAGGAGATGCAGGATCGCATGCTCGATGCCGCCGATGTACTGATCGACCGGCAACCAATAGTCGACGGCTGACCGCAGGGTCGGGGTCTCCGCCTGCGGGGCGCAGAAACGGGCGAAGTACCAGGAGGAGTCCACGAAGGTATCCATGGTGTCGCAATCCCGCTCCGCCGGTCCGCCGCACTTCGGGCAAGGCACATTCTTCCAGGTCGGGTGGCGCGGCAGCGGGTTGCCCGGCTGCGAGAAGTCGACGTCCTCAGGCAAGGTCACCGGCAAATCGGCGCTGGGGACGGGCACAGGCCCACAGGTCGGGCAGTGAATGATCGGGATAGGGGCGCCCCAATAGCGCTGCCGCGAAAGGCCCCAGTCGCGCAGGCGGTATTGCACCAGTCCCTCGCCGAGCTCCCTGGCTTCCAGGTAGTCGATCGTGCGCTCGATCGCCTCGGCCGGGGGCAGCACGGCCTCATCGAGAAAGCGGGCGTTGGTGTAGTTGACCGGCTGCTGGTCGGACTTGTCGACGAAGGCGGTCTCGGTGATGCAGAAGACGGTGTCTTCGCCGATCTTCTGGACTGGATTCTCGGCGAAGGCGGCGGCGTGGTCGCGCGCCTCGTCCTCGGTGGCGTCCCGGGCGCCGATCGGGCGGTAGGTCTCGATTACCGGAAGATCGTACTTGCGGGCGAAATCCAGGTCGCGCTGGTCGCCCGAGGGCACGCCGAAGATCGCGCCGGTGCCGTAATCCATCAGCACGAAGTTGGCCACATAGACCGGCAGCTCCCATGTCGGGTCGAGCGGATGGGCGCCCTTGAGCCGGGTGTCGTAGCCACGTTTCTCGGCGGTCTCGATCGCCTCCTCGCTGGTGCCGAGCCGATCGCATTCGGCGATGAATGCGGCGAGCTTATCGTCGGTCTCGGCGAGCTCGGTCGCCAGCGGATGATGTGGCGACACGGCAAGGAAGGACGCGCCGTCAAGGGTGTCCGGCCGCGTGGTGAAGACCTTGATCGCGTCGTTGCGCCCCTTCAGCGGAAAGCTGAGATGCGCGCCGCGCGACTGGCCGATCCAGTTCTGCTGCATCAGCCGCACCTTCTCCGGCCAGCGCGGCAGATCGTCGAGCGCCGTCAAGAGCTCTTCGGAGTAATCGGTGATCTTGAAGAACCACTGCGCAAGCTCGCGCCGTTCGACCGGCGCACCTGAACGCCAGCCGCAGCCGTCGATCACTTGCTCGTTAGCCAGAACAGTATGATCAACCGGATCCCAGTTTACCCAGGAATTCTTGCGATAGACCAATCCTGCCTCGAGGAAGTCGAGGAACATCGCCTGCTGATGGCGGTAGTAGTCGGGCGAGCAGGTGGCGATCTCCCGTGACCAGTCGATGGACAGGCCCATCGTCTGGAGCTGCCCGCGCATGGTCTCGATGTTGGCGTATGTCCACTCGGCCGGATGGACGCCCCGCTCCATGGCGGCGTTCTCTGCCGGCAGGCCGAAAGCGTCCCACCCCATGGGGTGCAACACACCGAAGCCCTTGGCTCGCTTGTAGCGCGCGATCACGTCGCCGATCGTATAGTTGCGCACGTGACCCATGTGGATGCGGCCGGAGGGGTAGGGGAACATCTCCAGCACGTAGTACTTGGGGCGGCCGGGCTCTTCGGTGGCCCGGAAGCAGCCGGCCTCATCCCAAGCGGCCTGCCACTTGCTCTCAATCTCTCTGTGATTCAATCGCCTGGACATGTGACGGACCGCCTTCCCGAGGCGCCTCGGCGCAGCTCGTGCGCTTGCAGTGTCTTTAATCTCGGCGCCGGCTTTAGCCGGGCTGGGCGATACGGAGCTGCCGGGCCCGTGTCAGGATGGCGTTCTCTAGGTCGACGTTGGTCTGCTCGGCAACGCCGGCATCGCTCCAGCCGCCGGTCTCGTCCTGGCGCTGACGGAACACCGAGGCCCTGAGGCCGTCCGCTCGCAGATCGCGGCCGAGGATGTAAACGTTGACCTTGAAACGCTCACCCGGTGCATCGGACGGCGTGTACCAATCGGTGATGATCACGCCGCCAAATGGATCGGCCGAGGCCAGGGGCATGAAGGACACCGTATCGAGCGAAGCCCGCCAGAGAAAAGAGTTCACGCCGATACCGCCGCCGCCACCGCCGCCCGGAGCCGCTTCGTCATCTCCGCCGAACAGGGTGAGGCCGTCTTCGCCGAAAACGCCGCCTTGCTTTTGGCTGTAGGTGGTCGTTCCACCCGCTCGCGTGCGGTTATCGTCATCAGGGAAGATGGTTCCCTGGTTCGAGTAGTCGCCGCTGCAGGCTGCCAACGCCAAGGCGCCCAGGCCGACGGCAAAGATCCGGAAGGACATCTTCATTTCCGTCATCTTGTTTGTTCTGCCTATGGACCGGGCCACGCCCGACCATTGCCGCTGGCCGTTCGCTTCGGCCATGGCACTCTTCTTAAGGATAAATAGCGGGGGACGGGGGCTCGTGCCAAGGCCTTTCTGGGACAGCCGGAAGGCCGGCTTTAGACCGTCCAGCCCCAGGACGCGGCGAGCTCGGCGGGAATTTTCGCCCAGGCCCGCTCCGCCTGCTCCGGTGAGAACACGCTGCGCCACTCGTCGGTGGCACCGCGGCGCAGGTGCACCGTCTCCGCCGTCGCCGTCAGGGAGAAGGCGGCGCGCTCAATCTCCAGGAAGTCGAGCAGCTCTGAAAAGTAGGTCGCCGGCTCTTCGCGAAAGATCTCGAAGCGCGCCGCGTGGACCCTGACGGTCGCCGCGTCGCCGCGCTTCATCTCCTCGGTCCAGCCGGCAATCCAGGTAAGCGACAAGGGCAGGTAGCGCTCGATCACCCAGTCCAGCAGAAACGGGAAATCGCCGTCGAGAACGGGCCGTGGCGGCACAATCTTGCGCCAGATCGGCGCCAGCAATCGCATGGAGACATCGTTCTTGACGAAGTGCGCCCAGGAGAGGCTGGCCTGGCGGGGATCGCGCAGGTTGAGAACGAGCTTACCGATGCCGCAGGCTGCGAGCGTCTCAAGATTGTGCGGCGTTGCCGGGATGTGCTCCTTGGCGATCAAGCCGCCCTCGGCCAGCAGGCCGACGCGGTGGGGAAAGAGGCAGCAGTCGGGAAAGAGGCCTAGGGAGACGTGGCCTTGGGCCATGCCGAGGCCCTCGGCCAGCTTGTTCCAGATCGACTCGCTCGCCGATTTCGGCAAGCTGTTGAGCAGAATGCCGGGCAGGCCGCGCCCCCGGGCGCCGCTCAGGCGCTGCGAGAAGTCCGCCGGCGTCGCACGAACGGGATTGATCGGCAGCTTGGGCTTGGCGATCTCCCGCTCGGCCTCCGACTGGCGGCCGCGGGCCAGCAGAAGATTCACCCGGGCGGCCCGCACTGCATCGCCGCTTTGTCCCTGGGTCGGTCCGTGGACCTCTGCGTGGGCCAAGATGACGGCATAGCTCTCGATCGCCGCATCGAGCAGCGCGTCGCCGTCCTGCTCCCGTCCGAGCTGATAGGCGATGGAGGCCAGGAAGGTCAGCGCGTCGGGCTGGCCCGGCATGCGCCGCAGCACGGCCTCGTAAGCCTGCTTCGCTTCGCGCAGCGCGCCTTGCCCTTGCAGTTGCTTGGCGCTGTCGAGGGCCTGCTGAACGGTTTGCGTTGCCGGAGACACGGGGCTTGGTCGAGATTGCGCGGGAAGGGACGCAGAGTATGGTTGCGGCCAGGCACAAAGCAACTCCTGCTGCTGCATCGCAGAACGCCCGCCTAGCTCGCCGATCGCCTCGGCGGCGTTGGGGGGAGGTTGAGGCTGGATGGGGAAAGATCGGTCGAAAAGGACGCAGATTCTGACAAAGCCGGAGGCCAGGGAACAGGCCCGCCGTGGATTGGCGCTGCTCGATTCGGGGCAGGCGGCCCGCGCGGAGGAAGCGCTCGACGCCGCCCTCCGTGCCGGCCTGTCGGATGCGAACCTCTACATTGCGCTCGGCAGGGCGCGGTCGGCACTTAACAAGCCGCTCGCGGCGACGGAAGCCTTTGCCGCGGCCGTAGAGTTGAGCGGCGAGAATCCGCAAGCCCTGACCAATCTCGGCAAGGCCCAGCGCCAGGCTCACATGGGCGGCGAGGCGCTCGAAAGCTATCGCCGGGCCTTGCGCAGCGATCCGGAGTATCTGCCGGCTCTCTTGGGGCTTGGCAATGCGGCTCTGGAGATCGGCGATCCGGCGTCGGCGGAGGAGGCCTATCGCAAGGCGCTGTCGGTCAAGCCGGACTACGCGAAGGCCTTCACGTCCTTGGCCAAGCTCTTAGCCAAGAGGCCGAGTGCCGAGAGCGAGCCCTTGCTCGAGCATTTCGAAGGCGCGCTTGCATCCGGCCGCTTCCAGCCGGCGGACCGCTTGCTGGTGCATCACGCGATCGCCGTGCTGCTGGACGGGCAAGACCGCACGGCGGAAGCCTTCGAGCATTTCCGTGCCTTCAACATCTTGCGCCGCGCACAGGGCGCCGGGGGCTCGCGGTCGGCGCGCTTGCAAAACGTGAAGAATCGAATTGCCGCCAACCAGGCTGTTTTTCTTTCCGGCGCGAGGCTTCCGCCGCTCGACGAGGCGCGAGCCGCCGTCCGCCCGCTTTTCATCGTCGGCATGCCGCGCTCAGCGACCACATTGGCCGAGCAGATCCTCTGCGTCGACCCGGCGGTGCGCGGCGGCGGGGAGCGGTTCGACATTCAACGCCTTTCCGCTGCACTCGAACCCTTGGACCAAGGCTACCCCAGGCGCTTCGCCGAGAGCGCAAGCGCACTACGCGAAGATTACCTTGCCGCAAGCGAGGCGATTGCCGAGGGCCGTTCGATGCTCACCGATAAGATGCCGTTCAATTTCTGGCATCTGGGTTTGATTCTGGCGCTCTTTCCTACCGCTCGCATCGTCCATACGCAGCGCGATCCGCGCGACACCTGCCTGTCCTGCTACTTCCACAACTTCACCCAGCGCTTCGCCTTCGCGTCCGATCTGCGCGAGCTCGGTGAGTATTATTGCTGCTACCGGGAACAAATGCAGCGCTGGCAAGAGGCCTTCCCCGACTCGATCTTCACCCTCGAGCAAAGCCGGCTGCTGGCCCAGCCCGAGCGCACGATCAAAAAGCTGGTCGACTTTGCCGGGCTCACCTGGACCGATCGATTTCTGGAGCATCAGAAGGTCGAGCGGCCGGTTCTGACCGCCAGCAACCTGCAGGTCCGCGAAGGCCTCAACCCGGGCTATGCCGGCCGCTGGCGGCGCTACGAAGCGCATATCGCTCCCTTGCTGGACGCACTGGCGCCGGCGCTTGAGGACAAGCGCTAGTGTGGTGGCTTTGAAGTTCCTGTCATCACTTCGGCAGCTTCTTCTCGGAACTTTAACACCGAAAACCACACGAGAGTCATAGAGTTGGCTCATGTCCTTTCGAGTCCGGAGTTCGTTCCGGACCTGCTGCCTGCTCCCGCGAACTTCGGGTTTGGGACACTCGTGCTCCCGGCTCGAGCTCCAGGAGGTGCAGGATTTTCTCGCTCGGTTTGCAGGTCAGTCTATAGTGTCATTTAATATTAATGTTAGTACTGGCTTTCGCGAGTTCGTGGGCTGCGGAAGTCGGAACAAACTCAAAGTGCCGTATGCGCCTTAAGGTTTCTTTCCTATAGAACGAAACTCCAAATGTGGGCGCTAGGCACCCGGCGTCGCAGGGGCTCGCCGGGAGAAGAGGTCGGGAAAGCGCGTCGCTATGCGGGCGTATGCCGGCTCGTCCAATGCTGAGGGGGCAGCAGTTCGCATGGGACGCCAGGTCATGACCTTCGAAGAGCTGGTGTCGCCCTTCGACCGCCGCCGCTTCCTCAGGGAGATCTACCAGAAAGACCCGCTGCAGGTGCTGGGCGAGGACGACAAGTTCTCCGGCATCTTTTCCTGGGCGGAGCTGAACGACCTGCTCGCCCAGTCCACCCTGTGGACGGAAAACTCCCTGGAGCTCGCCGGGGGCGGACGCACGATCCCGGCCCAGGAGTACTGCCTCCAGGCGCAAGACCGCGAAGGCCGCCCGGTCCTCAGGCCGGACGTCGGGCGCCTCAAGGCCTGGCTCAGGCGCGGCGCAAGCGCCACGGTGAACTTCATCGATCTGACGACGCCGGGTCTGCGCGCGATGACACAGTGCCTGGAAGCCGTCTTTGCGGCGCAGACCACGGTGACGGCCTTTCTGTCCTGGCACAACACGCAGGGCTATCCCATGCATTTCGATCTGCAGAATGTCTTCGCCCTGCAGATCTCTGGGACCAAGACCTGGCGGGTCTATGAGGGGATATTTCCCAATCCGGCCGACTACCCCGGCGCGCGCCACCGCGACATTTCCCCGGCGGACAAGAAGCGCATGGCCGGCCGCGTCCTGCAGCAGTTCGAAATGTCGCCCGGCGACTTGCTCTATATCCCGGCCGGCCAGTTTCATGAGGCGCTTTCGACTTCGGAAGCCAGCCTCCATGTCTCCTTCGGCGTCTGTCATCTCGTGGCCGCCGACCTTCTCAACATCATGCTGCGGGATCTCACGCGTGCCCCCGAGTTTCGCGAAGCCCTGCCCGACCCCTCCGACCAGCAAGCGCAGGGAGATTTTGCCCGGCGCCTGAGCTGCCTGCTTCAATCGATGCTTTGCCAGCCCGATACGCTGGCCCAGATTCAAGCGCTGCAGCGGGACCGAGCCTTCGGCCGCGTCTCCGATTTCAGCCTGCCCGACCGCAGTGAGGCGAAGCGCTACCGCGTGCTGTGGCGAGATAAGCACCTGACCCGGACGAGTGTGGGCTGGACGCTGCACGACAAGGACGCGGCGCAAGAGCTCTCGGCGGAAGAGGGCGGGCTTGCCGATCACCTGCTGCGCAGGGATTTCATCGAGGAGGCGCAAATCGTCGCCGGCATCGACGATACCCTGCCGCCGGTTGCCGAGGCGATGAAGGAGAGGATGGTTCGTTTGGGTATTCTCGCGCCGATCTGATCGCGCACAGGTCCCAGGCAGCCCCTTCCGTCGCAAGGCGGCGCTTGACAGAAGGCTCCTCCGTCGCCCTTAGCTCTCGTCGTCTTTATCGCCTCTTCCGGAAGGGTCCAGCACGCGGCATGAGCGGCATCATCTGGCTCGCGTCCTATCCCAAGTCGGGAAACACCTGGCTGCGCGCCTTTCTCGCCAATTACTTAAGCGACAGCCCCGAGGCCGTACCGATCAACGAGCTGCCGAAGTTCATCTACGGCGACAGCCACATTCGGCACTACGAGCAGCTCGCCGGGCAGCCGCTGGAGACGCTGAGCGAAGAGGAGTTGGCTGTCCTACGCGGCCGCGTGCATCTCTGGCTCGCCCGTTCCAAGCCGCACGAGGTTTTCGTCAAGACGCACAGCGCGATGGGCCACGTCGGCGGGGCGCCGGCGATCACGCCCGGTGCGACCGCCGGCGCCGTCTATGTCATCCGCAATCCCTGCGATGTGGCCGTGTCCTTCGCGCACCACTATCAGATCTCGGTCTCCCGCGCTGTCGCGCTGCTGTGCGACGACGACAACATGCTGCCGGCATCCGGCGGCCAACTGGCGCAGTTCCTCTCCAGTTGGCGTCGGCATGCGCTCGGCTGGACCGAAGCCAAAGGCCTGACCTTCCACCTCATGCGCTACGAGGACATGCTGCTCGCGCCTCAGGCGACCTTCGGCAAGCTGGTCAGTTTTCTCGGCTTCCCCGCAGAGCCCGAGCGGCTGGAAAGGGCGCTCGCCTTCTCCTCTTTCCGGGCGCTGTCGGGGCAGGAGCGGGTGGGCGGCTTCGTTGAGGCGCGGCCGGACGGCAAGAGCGCCTTCTTTCGCGCCGGCGAGATCGGTCAGTACCACGGCGTTCTGACAGAGGCAGAGGTGCAACACCTGATCGAGTCGAACCGCGATGTGCTTTCCAAGTACGGCTACCTCGATGACGAAGGGGCTTTGGTTTTCTAGGCCTTTAGCCGGCGCTTTTAACTCTGTTGCTATTTTGCCACGCTGCTGGAGATTTACCGCGGGCAAAAGCCACACGTTCTTGACCTCTTAACCATTCTCGCGCTGATCTGGCCGCGCTTCCCGGGCGGCGCTGTCGACCGGGTGCTTAGTACTAAAAGCCACCAATAGCTTGAGAGGCAAGGTGTAATGAAAAAAGCTCTAACGGCCACCACGGCCTTGGTTGCGGCGGGCGTCGTCTCCGCCGGGCCGGCCGCGGCGCAGATTGAACTGCGCTTGGACGGCTACATGAACAACTTCTTTGGGTTCGGCGAGGTCGACAACGACGACGACAACGTTGACCGGAACCCAACCAACCTCTTCTCCGACGGTGAGGTTTGGTTCGTCGGCGAGTACACCGCCGACAACGGCATCACCTTTGGTGCCAACATCCAGCTGGAGTCGTTTGGTACCACTCCGGACCATGTCGACGAGAACTTCGCCTTCATCGAGGGTTCCTTCGGCCGCATCAACGTTGGTTCCGAGAACACGGCCGCCTACCTGATGCAGTACTCGGCTCCGGAAGCCGGTGCGCCGATCAACTCGGGCTGGCTGACGTCGTTCATTCCGCCCTCCGACGACCAGACGGCGGCCTTCCGTCATCCGTCGATCTCGACGTTCCTCGACTACGGCAACGACGAGAACGGCATCTCGTACTTCACGCCGCGTTTCGCTGGCTTCCAGCTCGGTCTGACCTACACCCCGACGATCGACGGCAGCGGCGACGGCTCGAACGAGCCGGCTGACACCGACTGCTCGGGCGAGGGCAATACCTGTGACGGCAGCAACGGCTTCTCGGTTGGCCTCAACTTCGTCGAGTCCTTCAACGGCTTCGACGTGGCTGTGGCTGGTGGTTTCCGGACCGCGACCGAAGCGGTCTCCGAGGCCAACCCTGCTGCGGCTACCACGGCCAACCCCAGCCCGACATCGCAGAGCGCGACCGACCAGCTGTATCAGTACAGCGCCGGTCTGAACCTCGGCTTCGGCGGCTTCACGGTCGGCGGCTCCTTCGCTCTGGAAGACAGCGACCAGGCCACCGAGGGTCACTCCTGGGACGCCGGTGTCAGCTACTCGACCGGCCCGATCACGGTTGCCGCGACCTACTTCCAGAGTGAGAGCGAAGGCTCTGCTGGGACCGATGGCGAAGATGAGTTGAGGGCTGCCAAGGTTGCCATCAACTACACCCTCGCCCCGGGTATCATCACCAGCGGCACCTTGCTCTACGCTGAGTGGGAAGACGAAGACAACAACGCGAACAACGATGTCGAGGGTATCGTCGGCATCATCGGTCTGCGTTACAACTTCTAAGTCCAAGTTATTGGATGACTGCAGGGGGAGCCTCGCGGCTCCCCCTTTTCTTTTTGCCTTGTCGCCCGGCGTGCCGCCTCGTATGCCGAGCGTATGAGCGACGTGGCCGCCAACCTTGGGCATATTCGCGACCGCATGGCCAAGGCGGCCCGCGGTGCCGATCGGTCGCCGGACTCGGTCACCTTGGTCGCCGTCAGCAAGACCCAGCCGGCCGACGCGGTCGAGGCGGCCTTGGCCGCCGGTCAGCGGGTCTTCGGCGAAAACCGGGTGCAGGAAGCCAAGTCCAAGTATCCCGCCCTGCGAGAGGCCTGGCCGGACCTGGAACTGCACCTCATCGGGCCGCTGCAAACCAACAAGGTGGGCGAGGCGGTCGCCCTCTTCGACGTCATCCAGAGCGTTGATCGAGAGAAGCTGGCCCGCGCCCTGGCCAAGGAGATGGACAAGCAAGGCCGCCGGCCGGCCTGCTTCATCCAAGTCAACACCGGCGAGGAACCGCAGAAGGCTGGAGTCTTGCCGGAGGCGGCCGAGGCCTTCGTCGCGCTTTGCCGCGACGACCTTGGGCTTCCCGTGCGCGGCCTGATGTGCATTCCTCCCTTCGAGGAGGCGCCGGCGCCGCACTTCGCGCTGCTGCGCAGCATCGCCGAGCGCAGCGCTCTCTCCCAGCTCTCCATGGGCATGAGCGGAGATTTCGAGACGGCGATCGCGCTCGGCGCCACCCATGTCCGGGTCGGCACCGCGATTTTCGGCGCCCGGCTGACCCAGCCCCAGCCCGCTTAGTTCTCTTCGATGATCACCCGGTCGCCGGGTTTGGCATCGGCGAGCAGGCGCAGCAGCGTCTTCTGTTGGAGCGCGACGCAGCCCTCGGTCGGCGTGAAGTCCGGGCGGGCGCAGTGCAGGAAAATAGCGCTGCCCAGGCCGGGCCGCACAGGCGCGTCGTTGTGCCCCAGCACCACGATCAGGTCGTAGATCTCGTCGTCGCGCCAAAGCCGCTCGTGGCTGGCGGCGTGGGGCAACCGAACGGCCTGATTGTAGGCGCTATCCTGCGGGTCGTCGCACCAGCCGTCGTCCTCGGCGATGGCTGCAAGCGGCAGCCCGGTTTCGGGTTGGGGCAGGCGGTCGGCACGGTAGAGCAGCCGGCGCATGGTCCAAGCGCCGGCTGGACTGGCCCCGTCGCCTTCGCGTTTCTGCGCGTCGGCGATGACGCCGGAGCGGCCGACGGCGCAGGGATGGCTCTCGCCGGCCCAGCGCGCGGTCCAATGGTCGTTCTCGTGGGTGACAACCAGATCCATGCCTTCAGACTACAATCTGCCTCGGCCGAGGCACAATGGGCTGCTCAGGGATTAAGGCTGGGTCGCCGCGGAGGTCTGTGGGGCGTCCTGCAGCGCCGAGTACTTCTTCAGCGCCTCCATCATGCGCGCGGCGAAGGGACTCTCGGCACCGCTTTCGCCGGTGATGGCAGAGGCGGCGCCATAGCTGGACTCGCCGGCGAAACCGGCCGGGCCGCGCACCGCCATGCGGCCGCTATAGTGCTCGGAACGCACCGGCATGAAACGCTGCGGTGTCATCGCAGGGGCAGCCTCCAGCGGGAGCGCCTCGCTGCCGGCCTTGTCACGATCGGCTGCGCCCGCCTCCGGCACCGCGGCCTCGCCAACTTCGCCGGCTGTCGGCCGTGCCGGCTCCAGCGCCGCTTCGCGGTCGCGCAGGAAGGCGCGCAGGGCGGCATCGCCCTCCAGCACGGTGGATTGTTCAGGCGCCGCGGCGGCAGATGCGGCCGGCGTCTCCGCAGCCAGCGTCTGTGGGGCCAAGGTCTCTTGGGCCAGGGTCTCTTGGGCCAGGGTCTCTTGGGCAGGGGCGGCGCCGGCGGCCGGGGCGAGCTCTGGCAGGGGTGCGTCTTCCGATGCCGGTGCCGCAGCAATGGCCGCAGCCCCGGGCGCGTCGATCGTCGCGTCGTCTTCGCCGAACAACGCCGCCATGACGTGGCCGGTGACGTCCTTGCCGGTGGCTTCTTCCGCAATGGCCTGGCTGGCCGAGGTGACCAGGCCGACCGGCCCGCCGTAGAGGAAGCCGCCGAGGATCTGGGCTGCCGGCTTGATCTCATCGCCGGTGATCTCCCGGTAGAGCGGCCCGATCACGGGAAGATGATGCAGGGGATTGATCAGGTCGATGAAGTCGCCGAAGCCGATGTCTTCGCCGCCGCGGCGCGCAGCTTCCTCGCGTGCCGCTGCGATCTCGCCGACGCGCGGGCGGATAAAAGGATCGAAATCACCGACTTCCGACATGCCACTCTCTCGTCCAGACGTCGAACTCTAGCAAGCTTCGGGCCAGCCGAGATCGACCGGATTTCGCCGCGAAACGGCCGCGCGTCGGCGTGCGGGGCGGCACAAATTGCCGAGAGTTGCTTGAACTTGCCGGGTCGGGCATCGATGTTACGCGGCGTTGACTCGATTATGGAACCTTCGAAGGGAGGACGGGCCGGTCATGGCGCTGTGGCGAGACTTCGACCGTGCGGGCTTGGACGCCGAGCTCAATTTGCGGGCGCGCACGCCTGAGCACGTCGACTACTTCGCGCGCTGGGCGACGGAAAGCGCCGAGGTGCGGCGCCGCCTGCCGGCGCAGGAGCACATCGCCTACGGCACCGGCGACGGCGAAACGCTCGACCTCTTCCTGCCGAAGGAGACGTCAGCCCCGCTGCTCATCTTCATCCATGGCGGCTACTGGCAGTCCCTGGACAAAGGGGATTTCAGTTTCCTCGCGCCGGCCTTCATCGAGCGCGGTATCGCCTTCGCCTCGCTGAACTACACCCTGGCGCCCGACGCTTCGATCGGTCAGATGGTCGAGGAGGTCGGCCGTGCCGTTGCCTGGCTGCGTGAAAACGCCGATCGCTATGGCCTCGACCCCGCGCGTTTCGGCATCTCGGGGCATTCCGCCGGCGGTCATCTGGCCTGCATGGTCTTCTCCGGCGATCAGCCGAGCGCGACCGGGCACCCGCCGCTACGCTTCTGCTGTTCGGTCTCCGGCATCTACCAGCTCGAGCCCCTGCGCCACAGCTACCAGCAGGAGGTGCTGAACCTGGACGCCGAGAGCGCCGCCGCGCTGAGCCCGCAGGCGGTCATTCCGCCGGGCCCGCTCGGCCCTTTGCTGCTGGCCGTGGGGCAGGAGGAGCCCGGCGAGTTCGTCGTTCAGCAGAGCGAGCACTTCGCGGCTTGGACGGCGGCTGGCCATGACGGACAAGCGCTGGTCATGCCGGGCCGTCACCATTTCAGCGCCGTCGAGGCTTTGAGCGAAGCGGGACACCCGCTCTATAGTGCGGTATGCGATCTCTTCATCGCGCAGGCCGGGTAACCCCAAACGGGGATGGCAGATAACGGGAAAAGGAAATCGTGCCGAGCATGGTCAAGAAAAAGATCCTGATCGTCGACGACGACGAAACCCTGCGCTCGACAGTGTCGGAGCAGCTTGAGCTCCACGAGGAGTATGCGACTGTGCAGGCGGCAACGGCCGCCGAGGGCATGGAGTGCGTCAAGGACGGCTATTTCGATGCCATTCTGCTCGATGTCGGCCTGCCGGACATGGATGGCCGCGACCTCTGCAAGCTGATGCGCCGGAACGGCGTCAAACCGCCGATCATCATGCTGACGGCCATGGACAGCGACGCCGATACGATCCTCGGCCTCGATGCCGGCGCCAACGACTACGTCACCAAGCCGGTGAAACTCGGCGTGCTGCTGGCCCGCCTGCGGGCGCAGCTACGTCAGCACGACGAAAGCGAGAGCGCGGTCTTTTCCATCGGGCCCTTCACCTTTCAGCCGGCAGCCAAGCTCTTGGTGCACAACGAGACCGAAAAGAAGGTTCGCCTGACGGAGAAGGAAACGGCCATTCTGAAATACCTCTTCCGCGCCGGTGACCGCACGGTCAGCCGCGATTCTCTGCTCGGAGAGGTTTGGGGCTACAACGCCGGTGTGACCACCCACACCCTGGAAACCCATGTCTATCGGCTGCGTCAGAAAATCGAGGCCGACCCGTCGAACGCACAGATTCTCGTCACCCGGGCAGGCGGCTATCAGCTTTGCCCATAGCCGTCCGAGGTGAGAACTGTGGCCTAGTTCACGATATTCGGGCGAGAATTTGGCTTGGCAGTGACGACTCAACGCTAAAATAACACTGCTATGGCCGATCCAACCGTCGACAGCTGCAACGGGAGCTTTACTGTCCGCTTTTGGGGGGTGCGCGGCTCCATTGCCTGTCCGGGCAAGGAGTACGAGCGCTATGGCGGCAATACCTCCTGCCTCGAAGTACGTTGCGGCGATACCCTCCTGATCTTCGATGGCGGCACCGGCCTGCGCAAGCTGGGCTTGGAGCTCATGAAGGACAAGCCGCCGAACTGGGGCATCGACGGCTACATCTTCCTGACCCACACCCACGTGGATCACATTGCCGGCATTCCGTTCTTCGCGCCCTTCTTTTGCAGCAAAAGCAATTGGAAGATCTGGGCCGGGCATCTCCTGCCCGAGAAGCGGCTGGAAGACGTGCTCTGCCAGTTCATGGCCGATCCCATCTTTCCGGTGCCGCCGACGATCTTCAATGCAGGCATGGACTTCTGCGACTTCAAGGTTGGTCAGATGCTCGGGCCATTCGGGGGCGTGACGATCAAGACGGCCCCGCTCAACCATCCCAACGGTGCGACCGGCTACCGCATCGAATGCGGCAGCTCCGCCATCTGCTATGTGACCGACACCGAGCACGAGATCGGTGCGTTGGACAAGAACATCCTGGGCCTGATCGAAGGGGCCGACCTGCTGATCTACGACTGCAGCTATACCGACGAAGAGTTCCCCAAGTACGTCGGCTGGGGGCATTCAACCTGGCAGGAGGGCGTGCGCCTGGCCCGCGCCGCCGGGGTGAAGCGCCTCGCGATCTTCCATCACGATCCCAGTCACGACGACGATGCCATGGACCGTATCGCAGCGCAGGCGGCCCGGGAGTTCGAGGGTGCACTGGTCGCCTGCGAAGGTGACATTCTGACCATCGCCTGAAAGACCCGCGGCAATGGCGAAGGAACGCATGGCGCCGCCTCTTGCCCTATCGAAACGGCTTCGCCGCTTGCGCATGGGGCTGGCAACCCTATTCGGTGTGCCGCAGGGCTACTTCATTCCCTACCGCTATGCCGCGGCGGCCGAAAACGCGATCTCGTCCTATCCGGAGGTCGAGGCGCATTTCGCCGCGCGGGAGGCTCAGTTCGCTGCCTGGCTAGGCCGCGCGGACGAGCTCGCCAACGACTTGCGTGCCATCGGCGAGGATGCGCAACCGCCGGAGCCGCGCTGGGGGCAGTCCTGGTTCCCGCGGCTGGATGCGGCCATGGCCTACGTCTTCGTGCGAAGCCTGGCGCCGCGGCGCATCGTCGAGGTGGGCTCCGGCCACTCCACCCGCTTCTGCATCCGGGCGCTGCGCGACGGCGGGCTCGAGGCAGAGGTCGCGGCCATCGACCCGGCGCCTCGCGCCGACATCAGCCGTTTGCCGCTCACCCTCCACCGCTGCCCGCTGCAAGAGGCGCCCGCCGGCATCTTCGATGAGCTTGCCGCGGGCGATCTCGTCATGATCGATTCCAGCCATATCCTGATGCCGGGGACCGATCTCGACTTCTTCTTCGGCCGCCTGCTGCCGCGTTTGCCGGCTGGGGTCTACCTGCATTTCCACGACGTCTTTCTGCCCGATCCCTATCCCGAGATCTGGGCCTGGCGTGGCTACAACGAACAGCAGGCGCTGCTGCCATTGCTCTTCTCGGGCGGCTGGGTGCCGGAGTTTGCCTCGCACTACGTGCAAACCCGCATGCGCCGGGCGCTCGACGACAACGTCATCGGAGGCCTACCGTGCTGGCGGGAGAGCTACGAAAGCAGCCTTTGGCTGCGCAAACAGGGGGCCGACGAGGCGTCACGCGAAACTGAATTGTCGTGACAGCCTTCCGAGGCACCTTTCGATATGTCGATGACGATTACATGCACATGAAAGCGGAGGCGATCTGGTGATAGCACGCTTGTGGCGCGGAGCGCCCACGCCGCTCTTGCCGGACAGGGTCGAGCAGGCGATCTCCGAGCAAGAGGACAAGACGGAGCGGCTGATCTCTTGGATCCAGCTGGCCATCGTTTGCACCTTCGGGCTGCTCTATCTCTTGTCGCCCAAGACGGCCGGGCCCGATGCACCCTTTCAGCCAGTGCCCTGGGTGCTATCGATCTACTTGGTGCTGACCATCATCCGCATCATCTGGTCGCACACCCGGCGGCTGCCCGATTGGTCACTGGCGATTTCCATCTTCTTCGACGTCGGCGTTCTGCTCGTCCTGATCTGGTCGTTCCATCTGCAGTACGATCAGCCGGCTTCCTTCTCTCTGAAGGCGCCGACGATGCTCTACATCTTCATCTTCATCGCCATCCGTGCCCTGCGCTTCGACTATCGCTTCGTGCTGATGACCGGGCTGGTCGCCGCCGCCGGCTGGGGCATGCTCCTGCTCTATGTGATCTACTCCGACCCGCGGGACATGATGCTCACGCGGGATTACATCACCTATCTCACCTCCAACTCGGTTCTGCTCGGGGCCGAGTTCGACAAGATGATCTCAATCCTCGTTGTCGCGGGGGTCCTGGCGGTGGCCCTTTGGCGCGGTCGACAGCTGCTGATTCGCTCGGTCTCGGAAGGCATTGCCGCGCAGGAGCTGTCCCGCTTCTTCGCGCCGGAGGTGGCGGCGCAGATCAAACAGTCCGACCGGGCGATCGCCGCCGGCAGCGCGGTCACGCGCCAAGCTGCTGTGCTCAACCTCGATATGCGGGGCTTCACGCGACTGGCCGGGACCGAGTCGCCGGAGGTGGTCATGCGCATCCTGGGCGAATACCAGGCGCGGATGATTCCGGTTATCCAGCGGCACGGCGGCTCGATCGACAAGTTTCTCGGCGACGGCATCATGGCCAGCTTCGGTGCCGCAAAGCCCAGCGACACCTATGCCGCCGACGGCGTTGCGGCGCTGGCCGACTGCCTGGCCGAGGCGCGGCGTTGGGAGGAGAGCTGCGACGCCGGGGGCCGCGCCTGCCCCTCGGTCAACGGCGCTCTGGCGACCGGGCCGGTGCTGTTCGGCGCCGTCGGCGACAGCTCCCGCCTCGAGATCACCGTGATCGGCGATGCCGTGAACCTCTCGGCCAAGCTTGAGAAAGCGAACAAGGACTTTGGCAGTCGCGGCGTGACCACCGCCGATGCCTACGAGCTGGCGTTGGCACAGGGCTACCGGCCGAGCCTGGACTGGCCGCAGGTCGAGCACGGCAGCGTCGGCGGCGTCGATCGCGCGGTCGCGCTGCGCCGGTTGGACTAGGGTTTTTTAGGTGCTCACGCGCTGTACGGCGCTCAAAAAAGCCCAAGCCGTCGCCTGTGCCAAGCGGGCGGCCTCTACAACTTTACCCGTTTTTTGTCCCAAGGATGAATCCCGAAACAAGTCTCTCCCCTTCAGCGGGATGCCGGCTTAGGATCCCCGTTAAGCCCTTGTTTTTTTAATGGGGTTTTGGCGGAGGCCGTGCGTGAGAGAGTCTCATGCAGACCAGTGCCCGTGGCTGGGACAATAGGGGAGAGCCAGAGGGATGCTCCGGACAGCACGACGCAAGATTGTCGCGGTGCTTGGCACGCTAGCGCTGGCGGGCTTCGCAATGCCGGCCAGTGCCAGTTTGATCGGCACCACGGTCGACATCACATCGCCGCACGGAAATTGTCTCGGCGTCACGGTCGGCGGTGGTGTCGAGTGCAGCCTCTCGGACGCTGTCCCGGGCTTTGGCAACGATATCAATATCGACATCGAGGATTCGCGCATCGTCTTCGAGTTTTTCGACTTCGATGACGGCGACGGCGATTTCCTCTGGCTGACACCGCCGTTCGTTTTCGACGTGGTGATCGACGGCCTGACCTGGGTCGACGACCCGAGCGCCGCCATCGCCGACATTACCGTCACGACCGAGCTCTTCGGTGAGCCGGATGTCGTCGGCGATCCAAACACCATTGGCGCCGTTCTGAGCGGCGCCAATCAGGTGACCCTGAACTTCGGCGATCTTGACCTCTTGGATTGTCCGACGAGCCTCTGCGCCCGTCTGGCGGTCGACATCACGCCGGACCACAGCGTCTTGCTGGAACCGGCCAGCCTGGCGCTCTTCGGCCTGGGCCTTGCCGGGCTGGGGGCCGCGCTGCGGCGCAAGCCGTCGCTGGCTTAAGCGCGGCAGTGCTGCCGCAGTACCCACAGTTGTCATCCTTGCGCGAGACACGCAGTGTCGAGACGCGAGGCTCGCGAAGCGAGATGCCGAAGGCAGCGGTAGGCACGATCCGAGCTTTTAGCCGGGGTGACGAGCGGTGGGGCAGCGCCCATCGTCAGCTTCGTTCACGCATCTGACTCACTAAGCAAACCCGCCGGCGTTGCCCGGCGTGGGGGCAACTGCTAAGGCAACGCCATCAGCTCGAACCCGCGATCGAAGGAGTCAGGCTGTGCCCGACATCCCGCACCCCTTCCGTATTTTCGTCGGCTGGGACAGCCGCGAAGACATCGCCTACCAGGTCTGCCGCCACTCGCTGTTGAAGCACAGCTCCATCCCGCTGGACGTGCGGCCGATCGTTCAGTCGCAGCTCAGGGAGCAGGGGCTCTACAGCAAAGCGCCGGACAAGCTGGCCTCCACCGAGTTTACCTACACGCGCTTTTTCGTTCCCTATCTGGCCGGCTACCAGGGCTGGGCGCTGTTCTGCGACTGCGACTTTCTGTGGCTCGGCGACGTCGCCGATCTGGTCGCGCAAGCCGACGATCGTTACGCGATCATGTGTGTGCACCATGACCATCGCACGACGGAAAAGACCAAGATGGACGGCCGCGTGCAGACGGTCTATCCGCGCAAGAACTGGAGCAGCCTGGTGCTCTACAACTGCGGGCACCCGGCCAATCGGGCGCTGACGCCGGAGGTGGTCAACCGCGAGGGCGGCGCTTTCCTGCATCGCTTCCAGTGGCTCGACGATGACGTGATCGGCGCGGTTCCGGAGACCTGGAACTGGCTGGAAGGCTGGAACGCGCCGCCGCCGGACGGCCCGCCGAAGGTGGTGCACTTCACCCGCGGCGGCCCCTGGTTCGAGAACTGGCAGGACGTCGCCTACGGTGATCTTTGGCTCGCCGAGCGCGACGACTATTTGGCTGCGCACAAAACGGCCGACGCCGACACCGCGGTGGGATGACGCCCGAGACCCTGCAAAAAGCCTACCAGGCGTTGACGACCGGGCGTCCTGACGAAACGCTTCGCATGCTCGAAGGCGGCCCGCCGGCCCTTCCGGTGCTGCTGCTCCGCGGCGGCGCGCTGGCTGCTCTGCAACGTTACGAAGACGCGACGAGAGTCTTCGAGAAGGTCCTGAAGAAGGATCCAGGGCAGCTGGATGCTGCCTACAACCTGGCCGTTTGTCAGCAGGCTTTGGGGCGGTTTCACGCGGCACGGAAGAACCTCTCGCTCGTGCTCAAAAAACAACCGGACAATCAGCAGGCAATGCTGACCCTAAGCGCCGTGCTGTCGGAGATGGGCTATAACGACGAGTGCGAAGCTCTTCTCAAACGTGCCATCGAGTTCGCGCCGGATGAGCAGCGGTTCCGGCATAATCTCGCATTTCTCTACTATCAGAGCGGTCGCTACGACGAAGCTGCAGACATCTTGGCCAAATTGATCGAGGAATGCCCGACCCAATCGAAGGCAATCGGGCTTATGGGCAAAATCCGCATGGCGCAGGGCCAAAAGCGGAATGACCGTGCTTTGATCGAGGAGGCTGTGGCGCTTTTCGATCGTGGGGCCGAGCTCGATCCACAGTCGGAAGAAATGCGCGTCGACCTGGGGCATGCGCTCAACGCCCTGCACGATTCGGCGCGCGCCCTTTCCCTGTTCGAGGAGCTCGCCCGCGCCGCGCCCGACCAGCTTGACGTGCACCAAGGCATGGGGATGGCCTTGCTCAACCTTGGCCGGCTGGAAGAGGCGCGCCGATGTTTCGAGGCGGCCACGGCCTGCGACCCGGAGGCGGCCGAGAGCCAGTATTCGCTCGCCATCGTTTCCCTGGCGCTGGGCGACTACGAGACAGGCAGCCGGAAGTTCGAATGGCGCTGGCGGATAAAGAATGCCCCGCACTGGCGGTCGCGCAATGCGCCGCTTTGGGACGGCGGTGCCATTCCCGAGGGTCGCCTCCTGGTCTGGAACGAACAGGGACTCGGCGACGAGTTGCTGCACTATGGCTGGTTCGGGCGGCTGCAGGACCGCGGCCTCAAACTCGCCGTCGAGTGCGACCCTCGCCTGGTGCCGCTCCTTGCGCGCTCCTTCCCAGACGCGCAGGTCTTTCCCAGGGGCGACCCGCGGCTGCTCGACCTGGGGCGTGGCGCTATCGCCGCGCAGTGCCCTTGCGGAGACCTGCTGCTCCGGGCCCGGCCCTGGGAGGCGCCGCCGGACCAGGCAGGCCGGTACTTACAAAGTGATTCCGAGCGACGCGAAGAGTTCAAGCAGCGCTTGGCGGCGCTGCACCCCGGTCGCAAGATCGGCATCTCCTGGTTCAGCAAGGGCTCGAGCCTGGGCTTCGGCAAGTCTGTGCCGCTTGACCGCTGGGGCGGCATCCTCGGCGCGCAGGACGCGCTTTTCGTCAATCTGCAGTACGGCGACAGCGAAGCGGAGTTCGAAGCGGTCTGCCGGGCCAGTGAAGCCGCGCACTATTGCGACCCCGACCTCGACCGCCGGGAGGATATCGAGGGGCTCTGCGCCCTGATCGACTCGCTCGACCTTGTGATCACCGTGTCCAACGTGACGGCCCATTTCGCTGGTGCGCTTGGCAAGCCCTGCTGGGTGCTGCTTGGCCCCGACCCCTTGTGGCATTGGGGCTGTGCGGGGGAGGCGGCGCCCTTCTATACGTCGGTCACCACCTTGCGCGCCAGCGAGCTCGGCGGCTGGGATGGGGTTTTGGCGGCCGCCGTCGAACGGCTCTAGTACCAGGCCGCGACGAGCGAAACTCATCGCGGCCTGGCAAGCGCGACTGCGCGTCCGCAGCGAAGCGAGGAAAGCCTGCGTGGCGTCTGAACGCAATACAGGCCACGATGAGGCTTGCCCATCGTGGCCTGCCCGTCGTGGTCTGGTATTAAGACGTCTCGTGAATGTAGATGGCCTGCCCGCTGTCCAGCGCGATGTAAGGCAGCCCCTTTGGCTCGAGGATCTCGTGCCAAGCACGGCCGGCCCCAGGAAAGTCCGGAGAGGCGAAGTCGTCGTTGACGATGATGCCGCCTGGACTCATCCGCGGCAGGAAGTACTCCAGCGCCGTCTTGGTCGGTTCGTAGAGATCGACGTCGATGTGCACGAAAGCCCAGGATTGCTCGGGCAGCTCCTTGAGCACCTCGGGGATCCAGCCCTTGTGCCAATAGACGTTCTCCAGGCCGCTGAAGCGGGCATAGACCCGCTCGAGATCGACCTTGAAGTGCCCCGGCAGGATGGTGTTCTCCTGCGGCGTGCCGTCGATCACAAGCCGGTCGCCCTTTCCGGGCGGCGACAGCCCCTCGAAGCTGTCGATCAGGTGGAAGGCCTTGGGCGTGGCCTGCGCGCCCTCCATCAGCGTGCGCAGCATGTAGGCGGAGAAGCCGTAGTAGATACCGCACTCGGCGAAGGCGCCTTCGACCGCCAGGCTGCGCTGAAAGTACTGCGCCAGGAAAAAGGCCCGCAGCGCCCGGCGATAGATCTTCCAGTCGCCCACCGGCGTGCCGGTGGTCTTCATGGCCTTGAAATAGAGCGGCAGGAACTCGCGGCTGCCAATGCGGCAGCCGGCGAACAGGGTGCGCAGCTGGTCTTCGTGATCAATCATAGTCATAGCGTCGGCCGGCGGTCGGCCCAGGGCTGCGCCGCTTCGATTTGCGCGGACAGACGCAGCAGCAGGCCTTCACCGCCCAGGCGGCTGCCGAACATCACCCCGATGGGCAAGCCCGTCTCGCTCCAGGCCAGCGGCAGAGTGATCGCCGGGCAGCCGGTGTTGTTGTAGAGCGGCGTATAGGGAATGTGCGCCATAACCCGCGCGGTGAAGAGCTCCGGGTCTTCGTGGTTCTGGTCGAGATGGCCGAGCTCGGGCGGCGGCGTGCCGAGGGTAGGGGAGAGCAGCACGTCGAAGCGCTCGAAGAACTGGCCAAGCTGCCTACCGGTCTTCTGCAACAGCTGGATGGCCCGGGCCATGTCCTTGGCCGAGCGCTCGGCCGCCATGGCGGCATAGGCCAGGGTGGCGCGCTCCAGGGTCGTGCTGTCCGCCGGACGTCCCAGCATCGCGGCCAGGGACTCCAGGTCGGAGGCCATGTTGGCGCAGATCACCGTGCCCGTCGCGTCGCGCATGGCCTCGCCGTCGATCGGCAGCTCGACCTCCTCCACGTCGTGGCCAAGCGACTCGCAAAGCCGGGCCGCTGCGGCGGCCGCCGCCAGGCATTCGGGGTCGACTTCCGCTGGCGTGAAGGGCTTGCTGGCCAAGGCGATGCGCAGGCGCCCCGGTGGCCGCCCCAGCTCCTCCAAGAAGGGTCGCTCCGGCGCCGGGCAGGCGTAGGGATCGCCCGCCTCGGCGCCATGGGTCGCATCGAGCATTGCTGCCGTATCCCGCAGGCTGCGGCTGACCACATGACCGATGGCCAGGCCGTTCCAGCCTTCGCCGACCACGGGGCCGGCAGGAGTTCGCCCGCGGCTCGGCTTCAGGCCCACCAGCCCGCAGCTCGAGGCCGGGATGCGAATGGAGCCGCCGCCATCGGTCGCGTGCGCCATGGGCAGGATGCCGGCGGCCACCGCCGCCGCCGCGCCGCCGGAGGAGCCGCCGGCGCTGTGTGCCAGGTTCCAGGGGTTGTGGGTCGGGCCGTTGGCCAGTGGCTCGGTCGCGGGATTGAGCCCGAATTCCGGGCTGTTGGTCTTGCCGAAGATGACCAGCCCGGCGGCCTTGCAGCGGGTGACGTAGGTGTTGTCGCTGGGGCAGACGAAGCCCTCGAACAAGCGCGAGCCGTTGGTCAGTCGGGTGCCGGCCAGGAAGGCGAAGAGGTCCTTCAACAGGAAGGGCACACCGGTGAAGGGACCCTCGGGCAGCCCTTCGGCAAGCTGCGCTTCGGCCGCCTCCAGGTCCCAGACCGTGATGGCGTTGATCTTGGAATTGACCGCCTCGGCGCGGGCCACCGCTGCCGTCAGCAGCTCTTTCGGCGTCACCTCGCCGCGCGCCACCAGGGCCGCGAGGCCAACGGCATCTTCGGCCATGTAGTCTTCGAGCTGCATGCGCTGTCCCTCCGCGTCCCGGCAATCAATAGGGGCCAGCTTTGGCAGCTTTGACGTCGAAAAATCAAGCGGCTGAGGTCTGAAAAAGAGAGCTATTTGTAGGGGTCGGCCGCGTCGCGCAGGCCGTCGCCCAGGAAGTTGAAGGCCAGTACCACGATCACCACCGGGATGACCGGCAAGAGCAGCCAGGGGGTGATGACAACCGCGTTGATGTTCTGCGCCTCGCTGAGCAGCACGCCCCAGGAGGTCACCGGCGGCCGAAGCCCGAGCCCGAGGAAGGAGAGCGCCGTCTCCGCCAGGATCATGCTGGGGATGGTCAGGGTGGCCGAGGCGATCAGGTGGCTCATGAAGCTCGGCATCAGGTGGCGGAAGATGATGCGCCGGGGAGAGGCGCCCATCAGCTGAGCTGCAAGCGTGAAGTCTTCTTCACGCAAAGATAGCAGCTTCGAGCGCACCGCGCGCGCGAGGCCCGTCCAGTCCAAGAGCGCCAGGATGATCGTCAGGCCGAAGAACACGGCGATGGGGGACCAGGTGACCGGCAGGATGGCCGACAGGGTCATGAACAGCGGGATTTCGGGGAAGGAGCGGAAGATCTCGATGACCCGCTGGGTCAGGTTGTCGACCCAGCCGCCGTAGTAGCCGGCCAGCCCGCCGATGACGATGCCGAGGACGAAGCTCAAGGAGACGCCAATCAGGCCGATGGTCAGCGAGATGCGCGAGCCGTAGATGATGCGGCTCAGGATGTCGCGGCCCAGACGGTCGGTGCCGAGCAGGTAGAGCTCCTCGCCCTTGGCCGGGCAGAAAAGGTGGAAATCGCCCTCGAACAGGTCCCAGAAGCGATAGCCGTCGCCGCGACAGAAAAAGCGGATGCGGGCGATCTTCTCCGGGTTCGGCGTGTACTCGCGCTTCAGGTTCTCCAGGTTGAGCGTGAAGTCCGTGCCGTAGACGAAGGGGCCGATGAACCTGCCGTCGTGGAACAGCTTGATGGCTTGCGGCGGATGGTAGATGTGCTCGGCGTTGCGGGTATGCAGGTTGTAGGGGGCCACGAACTCGGCGAAGGCGGCGGCCAGATAGAAGATCAGCAGGATGGCGCCGGACCAGAGGGCGAGCTTATGGCGGCGGAACTTCCACCAGATGATCCTCCACTGGGACGCCATGTAATAGCGTTCCTGCTCCGGCGTCAGCTTCTCCGTCGCGACCGGGTCGAAGGGCGCCTCGTTCACCCAGTGGTCTAGCTTGCGCTTGGGGAACCGCTGGTCGCTCATTTGAAGGCCTTGCCTTCCAGGCGGATGCGCGGGTCGAGCGCCGCCAAAGCCAGATCGGAGAGGAAGACCCCGATCACCACCAAGAGCGCCTGGAACATCAGGAAAGAGCCGGCGAGGTACATGTCCTGGCTCTGCAGGGCGCTGACCAGCATCTGGCCGGTGGTGTTTAGATCGAGCACCACCGAGACGATCGCGGCCCCCGAGATGACCGCCGGCAGCAGGGAGCCGATGTCGGCGATGAAGGGATTGATGGCCAGGCGCAGGGGATACTTGAACAGGAGCTTCAGGTTGCTGACGCCCTTGGCCCGGGCGGTCACCACGTACTGGCGCTCCAGCTCATCCAGCAAGTTGGCGCGCAGGCGGCGAATCATGGCCGCCGTGCCCGAGGTGCCGATGACCACCACCGGGATCCAGAGATGCTCCAGCACCGAGCCGACCTTGGCCCAGCTCCAGGGCTGATCGAGATACTTGGGGTCCATCAGGCCGCTGATCGAGGTGCCGAACCAGCTGTTGGCCAGCCACATCAGCACCAGGGCGAGCAGGAAGTTGGGGGTGGCGAGACCCAGAAAGCCGATGAAGCTCAGCACGTAATCGCCGGTGGAGTACTGCCGCACCGCCGAATAGATGCCGATGGGGAAGGAGACGACGTAGATGAAGATGATGGAGGCGACCGCCACCACCATGGTCAGCCAGAGGCGGTCGCCGATCACCTCGGAGACCGGGCGCTCGTACTCGAAGGAATAGCCCATGTCGCCTTGCAGCAGGCCGAAGGCCCAGTGGGCGTACTGCTCCAGGAAGGGGCGGTCGAGACCGTACTGCTCGCGCAGGAAGTCGATGCGCTGCGGGTCGACGCTTTCGCCCTGCGCCTCCAGCTCGGCGATCAAGGTCTCGAGATAGTCGCCGGGCGGCAGCTGGATGATCACGAAGACAATGAAGGAGATCGCAATGAGGGTCGGCACCATCGTCAGGATGCGGCGGACGAAATAGGCCAGCATCGCGTCCCGGTCCTCAGGCTGCCGCGCGGATCGGGCCGCGGTCCGGGTCGGCGCGCACGAAGTGGCCTTCGCCGAGGTCGACCAGCCGTGGATGCGCCGCGCCGTTGATGGTGAAGGGCGCCGGCCAGCCGGCCGGATCGGACGCGCGCTCGTCCATCAGGTGCGCGAAGTCCAGACGGTGCTCCAGGCTCGGCTCCGGCACCGCGGCGAGCAAGGCCCGGGTGTAGGGATGGATCGGCGCGCGGAAGAGGAGGTCGCGCGGCGCCAGCTCGACCAGGCGCCCCCGGCACATCACCGCGATGCGGTCGGCGATATAGTCGACCACGGCCAGGTTGTGGCTGACGAAAAGGTAGGTCAGGCCGAGCTCGTTGCGCAGGTCCTTTAGGAGATTGAGGATCTGCGCCTGGATGGAGACATCGAGGGCCGAGACCGGCTCGTCGCAGATCAAGAGGTCGGGCTTGAGCGCCAGGGCGCGGGCGATGCCGATGCGCTGGCGCTGGCCGCCGGAGAAGGAATGGGGATAGCGGTTCAGGAAGCGGATATCCAAGCCGACGACGCCCATCAGCTCCTTGACCATCTCGCGCCGGCTGGCCTCGTCGCCGACCTCGTGGATGACCAGCGGCTCGCTGATGATGTCGTAGACCGTCATGCGCGGGTTGAGCGAGCCGTAAGGGTCCTGGAAGACGAATTGGATGCGGGTGCGGAACTCGGTCAGCGCATGGTTGTCGAGCTGATGCACGTCCAGTTCCCGGCCGCGGTCGCTGAAGAGAACCCGGCCGTTGTCCGGCGTCAGGGCGCGCAGGATGATCTTGGACAGGGTGGTCTTGCCGCAGCCGCTCTCGCCCACCAGGCCGAGGCACTCGCCGCGGGCGATGGAGAAGCTGACGTCGTCCACCGCCAGCACTTCCTTCTCCGCCGAGCTGCCGAACCAGCCGCTCTTGCGGATGGAGAAGCTCTTGCTGACGCTTTCGACCTTCAGCAGCGGAAGGTCGGGGTCGGCGTCCTCGGGCCAGGCCTCCTTCGCCGCCAAGAGCTGCGAGGGCCCCTCGTGCTGGATCTCGCGCAGCGGCACCAGCCGCTCGTCGCGGCCCATGTTGAAGCGCGGCACCGCCTTGAGCAGCGCCCGCAGGTAGGGGTGGCGCGGGTCGCGGAAGATATCCTCGACCTCGCCACTTTCCATCACCTCGCCGCGGTAGAGCACCACGACCTCTTCGGCGACGTTGGCGACCACCCCGAGGTCGTGGGTGATCAGCAGCATGGCCATGCCCAGCTCCTGCTGCAGATCGCGGACCAGCTTGAGGATCTGCGCCTGGATGGTGACGTCGAGGGCGGTGGTCGGCTCGTCGGCGATCATCAGGCTGGGGCGGCAGATCAGGGCCATGGCGATGACCGCGCGCTGCCGCAGGCCGCCGGAAAGCTCGAAAGGGTAGGTCCGAATCGCGCGCTCGGGGTCGGGAAAGCCGACCATGCGCAGCATGTCGGCGACGATCTCGCGGCCCTCCGGGCCGCTCACCCCGCGATGTAGTTCCAGTGCCTCGCCGACCTGATTGCCCACCGTGTGCACCGGCGACAGCGCCGTCATGGGCTCTTGGAAGATAATCGAGATGCGGGCGCCGCGGATGGCACGCATGGTGGCGCCGTCACGGTCGAGCTGCGCAATGTCGATCGTCTCGACGCCGTTCTTCGGGTCGTTGAACAGGATGCGCCCGCCGCTGATCGAGGCCGGGCGCGGCAGGATGCCGAGAATGGCCTGGGTGATGACCGATTTGCCGGAGCCGGACTCCCCGACGAGTGCGACCGTGCCGCCGTCGGGAACGCTGAAAGAGACCCCGCGTACCGCATCGAGGCGGCCCTGCGGGAGATCGAAGCTGATCCTCAGGTCCTCGATCGTAAGTAGGCCAACCACCCTGCCTCCCGTCTTCTCGCCCCCAGTACCGGCGGTCTGAACGCCGCCCTCAGATCTCTATAGCTGTCTTGTGTTAAGATGCAAATCACGCGCAGTTGCTCACACCGGCCGGCGGGTTTCTTTATCCGGCTCGATGCCGAGGCTGAGCATGTTGCCCGCCGTCGAGGGATCGATGCCCAGGCCGTTGTGCCGGGCGGCCCGGGCGGCATGCCAGAGAATGTCCGGAAAGCCCTCTATCGTCGAGTCGAAGGACAGCTTCTGGCCGTCCCCCTTCAGGGTTAGCTGCATGTGGCCGCCGCTGCCGCTCTTGTGCTCGCGCCGGGTGCCGAAAAAGCGCAAGCGCACATGGGACAGCTTGGACCAGGGCAGGGCCGCGGTGCCGAAGACCTTGGTGAAGATGCCGTCGTCGTTGACGGCGACCCGCAGCAGCTGCTGCCGCAGAGTGCGGAGTGCGAAGGCGAGGAAGAGCAGCGACAGGATGAAGAAGATCCCGCCGACGATGCTGAGCTTGTCGTCGAGCGAAAAGAGGACGGTCAGCGTGATGCCCAGGCCGAACAGGGCGCGCAAATAGTCGCCGATCAGGCTGCGCGGCACGTGGCGATAGAAGGTCGTCTCGCTCGCCGTCTCGCTGCTCGTCTCGCTCATGGAGCTCCGCTTGGTGCTATCGGTTCGTGGCATCGGATCGAGGGCGCGCCTCTCGTCCCAGCATTATGGTGGTCTGTCCTCTTGCGAAGGGCAAGCGTGACACTGTTTTGTTGGGCGCCTTCGGCGCTGTGCGGCACCGGCCCGCTCCCCCTCCCGACCACCCAATAGGGCACCATGCCATGGGTGGTCGGGAGGGGGAGCGGGCCGGCGTGGTATGGCGCGCCTCCGTGCGTCGATAACGAGCTTTGAAGGTGACGGCGCGCCCTAGATGACTCATCCGCCCCGCTCGTCCCGGGCTGCTTCGATCGTTTGCCTGAGCGTCTCGGCGGCTCTGTCGAGGCTGTGATGCGCGGCGATGCGGGCCGTCGCGCCGGCCGAGAGGCGCGCGCGCAGCGCATCATCGCGCAGCAGGAACGCCACCCCATCGCCGAAAGCCGCCGCGTCGCGGGGCGGAACCAGCAGCCCGCTTTCCCCATCGCCGACCACGTCGGCGACGCCGCCGTCGCGCCCGGCGATCACGGGCAGGCCGGCGGACTGGGCCTCTAGGAAGGCAACGCCGAAAGCCTCTTTGACTGCGGGCCAGGCATAGAGGTCGGACGCGGCGAAGAGCGCGGCGAGCTGTGGCCGATCGAGACGGCCGAGAAACCGGACCGTGCCCGCCGGCAGGCTTGCGAAGCCGGCCTGCACCTCGGCCTCGGCCGGGCCGTCGCCGGCGATCAGCAGGTGGAACGGCGGCAGGTCCTTTCGGCCGAGCGCCTCGGCCAAGAGGGCGAAGGACTGCGCCTTGACGCCAAAGCGCATCATGGCGGCGACGGCAATCCAAGGCCGGTCCGGGTCGAGGGCGAGCCGTGCCGTCAAGGCCAGTCGCTCAGCCTCCCGTTGGGCGCGGGCGGCTTCGAAGGGCGCGGGGTCGAGAAAGGGGGCGAGATCGGCCTGCCGGGTTCCCGGCGGCATACAGACGCGGTTGACGTCGGTCAGCGGGAAGACGACGTCGGCCGCGGCGATGGCCTGGAGCAGCGCTTCGTGGCTGTGCCGCCACGGCCCCTCGGCGCGCCTGGGCGCGACCGAGACCTCGGCGGCGAGATAGGGGATGCCAAGCTCCCGCGCCACGATCGGCCCGATCCAGTCCATGGCCTTGTAGTAGAGATGGTAGGTGAACCAGGCGACGGGCCGCTCGCTGGCCGGCCGTTGGCGGTAGGCGCGGATCAGCCGCTTGGCGATCCAGCCGCCTGCCCGCTCCAGCCGCGCTTGGCGTTCGGGGTCGCCATCCGGCTCGCGGCTGCGCAGGCGACAGGTCAGTTCCACGTCATAGCCGGCGACCGCCAGCGCCTGGGTGAAGAGCCGCGCCGTTTCGCGCTCGCCGGAGGGCACCGGATGGTCCGGCGACTTCATCGGCGCATAGAAGGCGATGCGCTCCACTGCTGCTACGCGACCGCGGAGGTCGCCGGCCGGGTCGGCAGGCCGAAGCGCGCTTTCAAGGGCGCGATGCAGGCCTCCTGGGAGAAGTGGGCGAGCAGCCGCTCGTAGCCGGCGCGGCCCAGGCGCTGGCGTTCCGCCGGTGCGGCGAGCAGATGGGCGATGGCTTGCGCCAGGGCGACGCTGTTTCCGGGCTCGGTCAGCAGGCCGGTGACGCCGTCTTCGATCAGCTCGGGAATGGCGGAGACGTCCGTCGCGATGCACGGCAGGGCCTGGCTTTGCGCCTCCATCAGCACGTTGGGCAGGCCATCGCGGTCGCCGTCCTTGGCGATGCGGCTGGCCAGAACGAAAAGGTCGGCCTTGCGGTATTCCTCGATCACCCGCCTCTGGTCCTGCGGGCCGAGCCAGGTGATCCGGTCGCTCAGACCCAGGCGCTCCGCCTGGGCCTTGAGCTGGTCCAAGCGCTCGCCGCCACCGATGTGGACGAAGTGCCAGGCCGGTCCTTCCCCCAGCAGGGCCAGGGCGTCGAGCAGGTCGTCGTAGCCCTTCTTCTCGACGGCGCGGCCGACCGAGAGCAGGCGCAGCGGCCGGCCACTGGCTTCCGGGTCGAAGTCCCGTTGCGGCGGCAGGGGAAAGCGCGCCAGGTCGAGCCCGTGGTAGGTCAGCATGACCTTCTCCGGATGGTCGGTCAGCGCGCGCAGATGCTCCCAGCCGTAGCGCGTGCAGGTGGTCAGCCAGGCCATCTCCTCGATCTTCTCCGCCTTGTCCCAGTCCGGCGTGGTCCAAATGTCCTTGGCGTGGGCCGAGCATGACCAGGGCAGCGAGCGAATCAGGGCGGCGTAGCGGGTGACCGAGGCCGGCGTGTGCAGGAAGTGGGCGTAGAGCCATCCCGTGTTCTCCGGCATGGCCTCGGCCAGCACGCAGGCCTGGCCGAAGCGGCGCAGGCGGTTGCGGGTCGGGTCTCGCTTGAGGTCGCGCAGAAAGGCGCGCAACGCCCGGCCGAAGCCGCTGCGGCGGCGTGCACGCCATAGGGCGGCCAGAACCCGACGCGGCTCGTTGTGCAGGTACTCCGGCAGGTAGACGACGGGCGCCTCGATCTCGGCATGAACCGGATGGCTGCGGTCTTCGGTCGGGTGGCGCAGAGAATAGAGGGCCAGGGTCAGGCCGGCCTGCTCCAGCGCCCGCAGCTCCTGGGCGATGAAGGTCTCGGACAGGCGCGGGTAGCCTTTGAGGATGACCGCGATCGTACTCGGGCCGGCGACGGACATGCTCTAAGATGGGAGTTTCAGCGGCGTGCTTGCAAGCCGAGCGGCTGGCGGACGCGATCGAGCCACTGGCGGGCGAGCTTGATCACGTTGTCGCGGCCGTCGAGCAGGCCCGGCACCACGGTTTGGGAAGGCAGTGGCTGCTGCGACAGGGTGCGGATGGCCGTGGACATGGTGGCGGCCTCGCGCACGTCGTCATCGAGCAGCATGCGCACCAGGCCAAGCTCCTGCGCCCGCTCGGCGCGGATGAACTGCTCCAGCCGCGGTTTGGTGCGCGGAACGATGAGGGCGCGCTTGTCGAAGGACAGCACCTCGCAGAAGGTGTTGTAGCCGCCCATGCAGACGACGCCGCTGGCGCGCTCCAAAAGGCCGTCCACCTGCGCATTGAAGGTGATGGCCTCGACGTTCGGCAGGCGGTTGACCCGCTCGAGAAACTCCTCCTGCAGCTTGGAGCCCATGAAGGGGCCGAGCACCATGACCGCCGAATAGGGCAGAGACGAATCGCTCTCGTAGGCGCGTAGCACCCAGTCGATGATGTCCTCGCCGTCGCCGCCACCGCCGACGGTGACCAGGATATAGGGCTCCTTGATCTTCTCGAGCTTAGGGGTCAGTGCGGCCATCGGCGGGCTGCGCTTCAAGTAGCCGGTGTAGGTGATGCGGTGCTCGACGGAGGGCGGCAGGTCGAGGCCCTCCAGCGGGCGGCAGATCTGCGGCAGGCCGTAGACCCAGATGTCGTCGTAGAACTCGGTGAGCGCCGGGGCGACCTTCTTGCGCTCCCATTCGGGAGCGAGCAGCTCCGGGTCGTCCATCACGTCGCGCAGGCCGAGCACGCAGGGCACGCCCTTGTCGCGCAGCAGCGCCAGGGTCGCCCTGACCTCGCCGCGCAGGCCGAGCGGCTCCTTGTCGACGATAAAGAGGTCGGGGTCGAAGATGTCCGCGGTGTGCTGGATGATGGAGGCGCGCATGGCGAGCGTGTGCTCGATGTCCAGCGGCAGCTTGAGCGAGACGTAGTTGCCGCCGCGCAGCTTGATGACGCCGGGGATTCGGACGAAGTCCACCCGGTTCTTGAAGCCGAAGCTGCCGATGATCGGCGAGCCGGAGAGGATGAGCACCGAGATGTTCTCGTCGGCCTCGACCAGGGCGTGGGCGATCTCGCGGCAGCGCCTGAGATGCCCGAGACCGAAGGTGTCGTGGCTGTAGATCAGAACGCGTTTGGGGCGCCCCGGCGCAGGTGTGATCTTGCTCATAGTCCCCGACCCAATAGAGATTAAGTTCAAGTCAGCCGTGCCAAACGTCAGTCCTTAGCTGAAACGAAGCCCCGCGTCAGGCTGATTTTTTCTTGGCCGGGCGGCTTCTGCCGTTAGAGTGCCTCGGTTCGGCGACTTGGCCTTTGCGTCCACTTTGGTTTGGCATGGAACGCAACATCTTCAAATATGTGTGGCGACACAGCCGCCGCGAGCAGTTGGTACTTCTGGCCTGGGTTGCCGTCTCTCTGCCGTTCTACTTCCTCTCGCTCGACCTGCCGAAGCAGATCGTCAACCAGGGCATTCAGGGCGACGGCTTCGAGACGGCGGAAAGCACCAATCCGATCGGCGTCATCCGCGTGCCCTTCAGCGAGACGCTGACCGGCGAGAGCATCGTGCTCTTTCCCGGTTTTTCGGCCGATCAGCAGGCGACCCTGCTGATTCTCAGCTTCATCTTCCTGTTCCTGGTCTGTGTCAACGGCGGCTTCAAGTACGTCATCAACACCGGCAAGGGCCGCATGGGCGAGCGCATGCTGCGGCGCCTGCGCTACGAGCTGTCCGACCGGCTGCTGCGCTTCCGCCTGCCGCAGATCAGGCGCATGAAGCCGGCGGAGGTCGCCACCATGATCAAGGACGAGGTGGAGCCGCTGGGCGGCTTCATCGGCGACGCCTTCATCACCCCGGCCTTCCTCGGCGGCCAGGCCATCACCGCCATGGTCTTCATCATGGTACAGTCCTTCTGGCTCGGGCTGATCGCCGGCACCATCGTGCTGGTGCAGGCCATCCTGATTCCGCGCTTGCGCGTGCCGATCCTGGAGCTGGGCCGGCAGCGCCAACTCACCGCGCGCCTGCTCGCCGGCCGCATCGGCGAGGTCATCGAGGGCGCCGGCGAGATTCACGCCAACGACACCTCCAACTACGAGCGCGCCGAGCTGACCTCGCGTCTGGGACGCATCTTCGACATCCGCTTCGAGATCTACCAGCGCAAGTTCTTCGTGAAGTTCCTCAACAACTTCCTCTCCCAGCTCACGCCCTTCATCTTCTATGCCGGCGGCGGCCTCTTGGCGCTGTCCGGCCGGCTCGACATCGGCGCCCTGGTCGCGGTGATCGCCGCCTACAAGGACCTGCCCGGCCCGGTCAAGGAGCTGATCGACTGGGACCAGCGCCGCGCCGACGTGCAGATCAAGTACGATCAGGTGATCGAGCAGTTCCAGCCCACGGAGATCGTCGAGCCGGCCTATCAGGACCCGGATGTTCCGGTGACCCCGCTGGAGGGCGATATCAAGCTTTCGAGCGTCACGCTGTTCGAGGAGGGCGGCGGCCGGCTGCTCGACGGCGTCAGCTTCGAGATGCCGCTCGCTGCGCACGTCGCCGTGGTCGGTGGCGCCAGCAGCGGCAAGGATAGCCTGGGCGAGGTGATCGCCGGCCTGGTGCAGTATAGTTCGGGCTCCGTCGAGATCGGCGGCCACCGTATCGAGGACCTGCGGCAGGCGGTGCTCGGCCGCCGCATCGGCTATGTCGCGCCGGACGCCTATTTCTTCGCCCGTTCGATCAAGGAGAATCTGCTCTACAGCTTGACCCACCGGCCCATCCACGCGGCCGAGTACGACGCCGAGGCGGCGGCCAAAGCGGAGGCTCGCTTGGAGGAGAACCAGCGGGCGGCCAATGCCACCTTCGATCTCAACGCCGACTGGATCGACTACGAGGCTGCCGGGGTGAGCGACGCGGCGGAGCTGACCAAGAAAGTGCTGTCGATCCTGGATTGCGTGGCGCTGAGCGATGACATCTACCGCTTCGGCCTGGACGGCGTCTTGGACGCGGAAGGCCGGCCCGAGGTGGCCGAGGGCATCCTCGCCGCGCGCCATCGCATGGCCGAGCGGCTGGCCGAGAAGGGTCATGGCGATCTGGTCGAGCTGTTCGATATTGCCGAGTACAATCGCAACGCCACCTTGGGTGAGAACCTGCTGTTCGGCACGGCGCGCGACCCGGCCTTCGCCGCCGATGTCATGGTCGACCATCCCGTGGTGCGGGAGGAGCTGAAGGCCAGCGGCCTGGACGATCACCTGGTCGAGAAGGGCCTGTCGATTGCCCAGACCATGGTCGAAATCTTCGCCGACCTGCCTGCCGGCCATCCCTTCTTCGATCAGTTCAGCTTCATCGATGCGGACGATCTGCCGGAGTTCCGCACGATCATCGCCCGGGCGGAGAACCTGGGCGTCAAGGCCTTGCCGGAGGCCGAGCGCAATCGCCTGCTGCGCCTGCCGATCTCCTACATCGAGGCGCGCCACCGCTTGAGCCTGATCGACGACGCCTTCGAGCAGGAGGTGCTCGAGGTGCGGAAAAGCCTGCGCGAGCGCATCATGCGGGAGGCGCCTGACTCGGTCGCCTTCTATGACAGCGAGCGCTACAACGCCGCCGCCTCGATCATCGACAACATCCTTTTCGGGCGCTTGATCTACGGCCGTGCCCAGGCGGAAGAGACCATCAGCGGCTATGTCGGGGAGATCCTCGACGAGCTCGGCCTGCGCGATGCGGTGCGCGAGATTGGCCTCGAGTATCAGGTCGGCATCGGCGGCAAGCGGCTCAGCGCCACCCGGCGGCAGAAGCTGGCTTTGGCGCGCGCTCTTCTCAAGCGGCCGGATTTGCTTATTGTATGCGAAGCCACCGCGGTGATGGATGGGGCGACGCGGTCCGAACTTTTGCGCAACGTGAGGGAAGAAGCGCGCGACTACGGCGTTGTCTGGATAGTAGAGCGTCCGAGCATGGCGGCGAGCTTCCCGCGCGTCCTTGTGCTCGAGGACGGGCGCTTGGTGGACGACGGCGTTTATGCCGAGTTGGAAGAACAACAAGGAGCCCTGAAAGAGCTTCTGACCGCAGACTGAGGTATCGTGCGTCAGGGTCGGGCGGGGACTGAGAGGGAGGAGCGTAACGCCATGACACTGGACGAGGAAGTCGAGGTCCTCAAACGGATCCCGCTCTTCTCGAAGATCGACAAACCGAAGCTCAAGCTGCTGGCCTTCACCAGCGAGCGTGTCGTGTTTCACAGCGGCGAGACGGTCTGCCGCCAGGGCGATGCGGGCGATGCCGCCTTCATCATCGTCGACGGCACCGCTGACATTCTGATCAACGGCAACGGCTCGGACATCAAGGTGGCCGAGGTGGGGCGCAACGCCATCATCGGCGAGGTCGCCATCCTGATCGACGTGCCGCGCACGGCGACGGTGGCCGCGACCAGCGAGCTCATCACCCTGCGCATCACCAAGGAGCTTTTCTTCAACCTGGTGCAGGAGTTTCCGGAGATCTCCGTGGAGATCATGCGGGTGCTGGCTCAGCGGCTTGAGGCGACCAACGAGAAGCTGCGCTTGGCCAAGGCATGAGCCGCCTCGACAGCGCGATCAAGCGCCTTCAGGCTCAGCGTAGCTGCATCGACGACGTGGCCAGGCGCATCGCGGGCTTGCCTGGCCTCGTGCTGGAGCTCGGCCTGGGCAACGGGCGGACCTACGACCATCTGCGGGAGCGCCTGCCGGAGCGTGAGATCTACGTCTTCGAGCGCCGGGTGGCAGCGCATCCGGATTGCATCCCGCCGGACGACAAGCTGATTCTGGGCGACGTGCAGGAGACGCTGCCGGCGTCGCTGACCCGCTTTCGCGGCCAAGTCGCCCTGGTCCATGCCGATGTCGGCACGGGGGATGTGGAGACCAACCGCGTTTTGGCGGCGGCGATCAGCGCGGTGATCGGCGACTTTCTCGCGCCCGGCGGCTACCTGGTCTGCGACCAGCAGATCACCTTCCCCGGCGCCGAGGCGGTGCCGCTGCCCGAGAGCGTCGCCCCGGGGCGATACATTTACCTGAGGAAGCCGGAGAGTGCGGGGTAAGAGTCTTGTTTGGCACCTGCGGTGCTGCACTGTTCCGTCCCACTCCCCCACCCGGCCGCCCCACTGTCCACAATTCCGTGGGCGGCCGGGTGGGGGAGTGGGACGGAACAGCTCGGCGCGCCTCCGCGAGGAGACACCGAGCTCAACTGGCGCCGGCGCGCCCTAGAAAAGTACCAGGGGTGTGGGCCGGCACTGCGCAGCGCCGTTAGGCGCCCAAAAAGACCCCTACTCGATATCCACGATGACCGGCACGTGGTCGGAGGGCTTTTCCCAGGTGCGGGTCTCGCGAAAGACCTCGTGCGCTTTCACCCGTGGGCCGAGCGGCTGGGTCACCCAGACGTGGTCCAGGCGCCAGCCGTAGTCCTTGGCGTAGGATTGGGCGAAGCGGTAGCCCCACCAGGTGTAGAGCGGCTCGGGCATCGGCACGAAGTGGCGGCCGACGTCGGTGAAGCCGCCAGCCTCCAGCAGGGTCGCCATCTTTCCGGATTCGACCGGCGAGTGGCCGACGCTGCGGACCAGGCGCTTGTGGTTCCAGACGTCGTTCTCCAGCGGGGCGACGTTGAAGTCGCCGGCGATCAGGATGGGCCGATCGCGCGCCTCGCCAGCCCAGGCCGCCATCTCGTCGAGGAACTGGAGCTTGTGGGCGAACTTGTCGTTGACCGCCGGGTCCGGCTTGTCGCCGCCCGAGGGCACGTAGAAGTTATGCACTTCGAGGCCCTCGGCGAGTCGGACGCTGCAGTGGCGCTTGTCGTCCTTGTCGCACCAGATCCGCTTGCTCTCATCCTCAAAGGGGAGGCGCGAAAGCAGGGCCACGCCGTTGTAGGATTTCTGCCCGGCGATGACCCGGTGGCGATAGCCGCGCTCGTCGAAGAAGTCGCCGGGGAAGATCGAGTCCTCCAGCTTGGTCTCCTGCAACAGCAGCAGGTCGGGCGCCTTGGTCTCGATCAGCCGGTCCAGGTGGTCCAGGCGTTGGCGCAGGGAGTTCACGTTCCAGGTGGCGATGCGCAGGCTCATAGGGCTCTCGAAAGGGCTTGGTGGCGGGAATGGAGACGGGAGGGTCAGGAAACCAGGGCGACGGGGCTGGTATAGCGCTCTTCGGCGCGGCGATGCACGGCCTGACCGAAGGCCTCGAACAGGGTCATGGACAGCGCGCAGTCCCGGACCTTGTACTCGGGGTGCCACTGGACGCTGAGCACGAAGCCGCGGGCGCCGGGCATGCTCAGTGCCTCGATGGTGCCGTCCGGTGCCGTGGCCTCGACCTCCAAGCCGCGGCCCAGCCCGCGCACTGCCTGCCAGTGGAGCGAGTTGACCTCGGCCTCGGTGTGGCCCCACAGCCGGTGCAGCAGCCCGCCGTGCTTGAGCGTGACGGCATGGCGCGGTGCGTAGTTCACGTCCATGTCCGGGTCCTTGGGCGAGCGGTGGTCCATCCGCCCGGGCAGCTCGTGCACGCGGGGGAAGAGCGAGCCGCCCAGCGCCACGTTGAGCTCCTGATGGCCGCGGCAGATGCAGAACAGCGGCACGCCCATGGCGATGGCCGTCTCGATCAGCGGGAAGGTGGTGGCATCGCGGCCCAGGTCGAAGGGCGCGGCCTCCTCGCTCTCCTCGTCGCCATAGCGCTCCGGATGCACGTTGGAGGGGCTGCCGGTCATCACCAGGCCGTCGAGGCGGGAGAGCAGCGCCTCCGTCTCGGTGAGGTCCTCCAGGGCGGGGATCATCACCGGCATGGCCTTGCTCGCCACCGCCACGGCCCGCACGTACTTGTCGCCGATGGTGTGGAACGGCAGCTCGTCGAACTCGCGGCGGCAGGCCGGCAGGCCGACCAAGGGTTTGCTGGACACGAACATCGGGGGGCGCTGTCCTTAAGAGGGGTCGTTCTTGAATGGAGCGAGAGGATAGCAGCGAGTAGGGCCGCTTGTCCCGGAGCTTTGTGCGGAGTCTTTCTAGGGCGCCTTCGGCGCCGCGCGGCGCCGGCCCACACCCCCGCCCGACCAACCCACTAGGGTACCATGCCATGGGTTGGTCGGGCGGGGGTGTGGGCCGGTGCAGAATGGCGCGCCTCCACACGTCGACACCGAGCTTTGGTGGCGCCGGCGCGCCCTACAAAAACTCGTCGGGAGGGGGAGCGGGAGGGAACAGGATGGGCGCGCCTCCGCGAGGAGACACCGAGCTAACTTGGTGCCGGCGCGCCTCTAGTTAATGGCGCCAGCGAAGCTGGAGGGCGCCACCGCCCGTTCGATGATCTGGCCGCGCTGCAGCTCCTGGACCGAGAGGCCGCGTTCGGCGGTGCCGTCGGGGCGGAAGCGGAAGATGCCGTCGACCCCGGCAAAGCCCTCCGCCTGGGTCAGGCTGATCGCATCGAAGACCACCGCCTGGCCGGCCGCCTCGGCCTGCCGCGTCAGCACGGCGGCCAGGGCCGTGCCGTCATAGCCCAGCGAGGCGACACGCGGTGGTTTCTCGCCGAACAGCGCCTCGTAGCGGCGGGAGAAAGCCTCCCAGCTGCGCCGGTCCGGCGTGGCGAACCAGCCGCCGGCCAGCGAAGGCTCGGTGCCGAGCGAGATGTCATCCCACAGCATGGTGCCGAGAAACTGCACCTCGTCCGAGTCAACGTCATAGAAGGGCAGCAGCGGCGCCACCAACAGGAGCTCACGTCCGCCGGCCGGGATCAGCACGCTGTCGAAGGGAATGTCGCCCAGGGTTTCCCGCTCCATCAAGCGCTCCAGCTCCGCTCTGGATTGCTGATCGTTGCGGGTGGAGAGCCGCCGCCGCTCGGCGAGCAGGGCGGCGCGGCGCGCGTTGTAGTCGGCAAGGACCTGCACCTGCGCGGAGACATCCGTGGTTCCCGGCGGGTAGAAGATCGTCGAGGCCATGAGGGCGCCGTGGCGGTCGGCCGCGCGGCGCAGCGCCACCAGCGATGCCTGCCCGTAGCTGTTCTCCGGCGCCAAGAGGGCGATGCGCGTACGGCCCTGGGAGACGGCATAGGCGACCACCTGATCGATTTGCGAGTCGGGGGTGATGCCGAGCACGAAGACGCCGTCCTGTGCCAAGGTCAGGTCATTGGAGAAGCTGAGCAGCGGCACGACACCGCCGACCGCCATCGGGGCTGCAGCCCTGGCGGAGGTGGAAAACAGCGGCCCGAGGATGAGCTGAGCACCGTCCAGCACCGCCTCCTGCGCTGCCGCTGCGGCGCCGTCCGGCGTGCCGCCGGTGTCTTTGACCATCAGTTGGAAGCCGGGCCCGGCAAGCTCGAACAAGGCCATCTCGGCGGCGTTGAGGATGGCTTGGCCGACGGGGGCCGCAGGGCCCGACAGCGGCACCAGCAGCGCCACCTTGGCTTCGCCCGGGCCATAGACGGTGGCGGGGAGCGGCAGTGTCTCGGCTTGCGCCGGTGGTTCGCTTGCCCCAGGTTCGGGCGCTGGCGCCTCGCGTTGCGGCGCGCAGGCGGCGAGCAGCAACGCGGCCGCCGCAAGCAGCAAGCCCAGGCCGCGGCGCGTCGCGGCAGGCGAGGACATGATCGGAGGCAGCGAGACGGATGCGGTCAAAGTCCTTCTCCGGGTCTGAGGGTCGAGCCGCCGGCCCGTCGCCTGGGGTCAAACTAGACCCGGGGCTTTACCTTGTTTCCGTCCCCATCGGCAACCTTGCGGACATTACGCTGCGGGCGCTCACCGTCCTGCGCGACGCCGACGTGGTGGCCTGCGAGGACAGCCGGGTGACGCGCCGTCTGCTCTCGGCCCACGGCATCAGCCAGCGGCTCACCGCCTATCACGAGCATAACGCCGCGAAGGTGCGGCCGAAACTGATCGAACGCCTGAAAGGTGGCGAAGCCGTGGCCCTGGTCTCCGACGCCGGTACGCCGCTGATCTCCGACCCCGGCTACAAGCTGGTCCGCGCGGTGGTCGAGGCGGACCTGCCGGTCATCCCCGTGCCGGGCCCCTCGGCGGTGCTCGCCGCCCTGCTGCTCTCCGGCCTGCCCAGCGACCGCTTCTTCTTCGCCGGCTTCCTGCCGCCACGGACCGGCGCCCGGCGGCGCGCGCTGCAGGACCTGGCCGGCATCGGCGCCACGCTGCTCTTCTTCGAAGCGCCGCAGCGCCTGGCCGGCTGCCTGGCCGACATGGCGGAGACGCTGGGACCCAGTCGGGAGGCGGCCGTGCTGCGCGAGCTCACCAAGCTGCACGAGGAGGCGCGCCGCGGCCCGCTTGCGGAACTGGCCGAGGACTATGCGGCGCGCGCGCTGCCGCCCAAGGGCGAGCTGGTCATCGCCGTGGCGCCGGCGCGGGCGGCGGAGGTGCCGGACGAGGAGGTCGACCAACGGCTGATGACGGCGCTGGAGTCCCAGTCCTTGCGCAACGCCGTGGACGAGGTGGCGGCCGCCACCGGCCGGCCGCGGCGGCTGGTCTACAGCCGCGCCGTGGCTTTGAGCCGGGACCGCGATGGCTGAGACCGCACGGCGCCCGGCGGAGGCGCGACGCAAAGCTTACGGCCGCGGGCTGTGGGCCGAGTCGGCGGCAGCTTGGCTGCTGCGGCTCAAGGGCTACCGCATCCTGGCGCGGCGCTGGCGCTCTCCTTTGGGCGAGATCGATCTCGTCGCCCGCAGGGGCCGGACCCTCGCCTTCGTCGAGGTCAAGCGCCGCGATGCTCAAGGTCTCGCCCTGGATGCGGTGACGCCGCGGCAGCGGCAGCGCATCGAGCGTGCCGCGCTTCTGTTCCTGCAGCGCAACAGGGGTCTTGCCGAGTGCGAGGTTCGGTTCGATCTTGTGGTGGTGGCGGCGCGGGGCCGGCCACAGCACATCGCCGACGCTTGGCGGCCAAGTGGCTGACCGGATAGCGGTAGGGGATCGAAGCAGGGATGGAAGGGTGAAGCGGGTGGCATGGTCGAGCGCGAGCGGGCGCGACAACATCGAGGATGCCTTGCGGCGGGTCGGCGGCTTGCCCGACGGCGAGATTGATCTGGCGGAGACCGCGCTTCTGATCGCCGCCCTCGATGAGCCCAAGGCGTCGCTCGACCGCTACGTCCATCACCTCTCGCTGCTGACCCGAGACATCGCGGAGGAGGGCGCGCGCCTGGCTGCCCACGACAGCCTGGCCGGGCGGCTGGAGGCGATCAACGGCATCATCTTCGGGCGCTACGGCTACCAGGGCGACGAAGAGAGCTACGACGACCTGGACAACGCCAACCTGATGCGGGTGATCGACCGCCGCTGCGGCCTGCCGGTGGCGCTCGGCATCCTCTACATCCACAGCGCCCGCGCCCAGGGTTGGCCCATCGAGGGTCTGGCCTTTCCCGGCCACTTCCTGCTGCGCATGGAGTGCGGTAGCGAGCGGGCGATCATCGACCCCTTCAACAAGGGTGCGCGGCGAGAGCCGGATGCCCTGCGCGGGCTCCTCAAGCTGGTCTCTGGCAACGACGTAGAGCTTCGGCCCGATCACTATGCACCCTGCGGCAACCGGCAGATCCTGCTGCGGCTGCAGAACAACCGCAAGATCCGGCTGCTGCAGGCCGAGCGCGGCGATGCGGCGCTGGAGACGATCGAGACCATGATCATGATCGCACCGGCCCAGGCCGACCTCTGGCGTGAAGCAGGCCTGCTCAACGCCGAGCTCAGCAACCTGCGCGCCGCCATCGTCTCGCTCGAGAACTTCCTGCAGCTCGCGCCGGGCAACCACCGCGAGCGCCCGGCCGCCGAGCAGTACCTGCGCCAGCTAAGGAATAAGTTGAATTAAAGGGGAGGGGCGCGGAGTCTTTCTAGGGCGCCTAACGGCGCTGTGCGGCACCGGCCCACTCCCCCTCCCGACCACCCAATAGGGTACCATGCCATGGGTGGTCGGGAGGGGGAGTGGGCCGGCTTGGTATGGCGCGCCTCTGCACGTCGACAACGAGCTCTGAAAGTGAAGGCGCGCCCTGCAAAGAATCGGCGCCCAAGAAGACTCCTCCCTAAACTTTGCAAGCGGCCGCCCGGGTGCTACCTATCGCGCCCGCGATAATCAGCGGTAAAACCTTTCCCCCCGCCCGTTCGTTCCGGAGCCGTCATGAGCCTCGCCGTCGCCATTCAAATGGACCCCCTGGAAAGTGTCGACATCGACGCCGACAGCAGCTTCGCCCTGGCGCTGGAGGCGCAGGCGCGCGGCCACGGGCTCTACCACTACCTGCCGGGTGACCTGAGCTTCAGCCATGGCCGGGTCTACGCCAAGGCGCGGCCTTTCCGCGTGCAGCGGGTGCGCGGCAACCATGCCGAGATGGGCGCGGCCGAGAGCATCGATCTCGCCACCTTGGACGTGGTGATGATGCGCCAAGACCCGCCCTTCGACATGGCCTACATCACCGCGACGCACCTTTTGGAGCACGTCCATCCGGAGACGCTGGTGGTCAACGACCCGGCCCATGTGCGCAACGCGCCGGAGAAGCTCTTCGTCACCCACTTTCCCGAATTGATGCCCGAAACCCTGATCACCCGCAGCAAGGAGGAGGTGATGGCCTTCCGCGCGCGGGAGAAGGACATCATCGTCAAGCCGCTCTACGGCAACGGCGGCGCCGGCGTCTTCCACATCAAGGAGGACGACGAGAACCTGGCGACCCTGCTCGAGCTCTTCACCGAGGACTCGCGGGAGCCCGTCATGGTGCAGCGCTACCTGCCGGAGGTGCGGGCCGGCGACAAGCGCATCATCCTGGTGGACGGGCAGCCGGTCGGCGCCATCAACCGGGTGCCGCCGCCGGGCGAGGCGCGGGCCAACATGCACGCCGGCGCCAAGCCGGAGAAGTCCGATCTCACCCACCGGGACCGGGAGATCTGCGAGGCCATCGGTCCGGCGCTGATCGACCGCGGCCTGATCTTCGTCGGCATCGACATCATCGGCGGCTACCTCACCGAGATCAACGTGACCTCGCCCACCGGCATTCAGGAGATCGACCGCTTCGACGGCGCGAACGTCGCCGGGCTGATCTGGGACGCGGTGGAGGGGCGCCTCTCCGGCCGGCTCGACCGACGGATGCCGGAATAGCCTTTGCCATGAGCCCGCCGGAGCCGCGCGCCCAACAGGGCCACCCCAAGCTGCCCAAGCTGGCGCTCTGGGCACCGACGGCGACGGCCATGGGTGTCTTCTCGGCCGAGGAGTGCGCCCGCATTCGCGAGATGGGCGGGGCCGAGCAGGCCGGCGGCATCGCCGACGAGGGCCGCGCCGGCTACCGCGACAGCCGGGTGCGTTGGCTCAGGCCGTCAAGTGACAGCGAATGGGTCTTCCGCCGCGCGCTGGACGTTGTGGCGACCGAGAACCGGCGCAGCTACCGCGCCGAGATCGCCGGCTTTACCGAGCCGCTGCAGATCGCCGAGTACGGCCCGGGGCAGCACTACGACTGGCACCTGGACTTCGCCGCCGGGGCCTATTCGACGCGCAAGCTCAGCTTCGTGGTGCAGCTCACCGACCCGACGACCTATGAGGGCGGTGCCTTGGAGGTGATGATCTCGCGCGAGGCCGTCGCCATTCCGCGGGAGCAGGGCAGCCTGACCATCTTCCCCTCGTTTTTGCTGCACCGGGTCTGCGCCGTCACGACCGGCGCCCGCCACTCCCTGGTCGGCTGGATCGGCGGCCCCCACTGGCGGTGAGGGCTGCTGCTAGGCACTCGCCTCGAGCACCGTCGTCGGAGTGTCCTTGCGGCTCGGCCAAATCAGCAAGAGCAGCAAGAACACTTGTCCCACACCGGGCACAAACAAGAGAGCCAGACGGGACCGGCGCCAGCCGATATCCTGCAAGCGATAGATCGACCACAAAAGGCCAAAGAATCCCACGACGTTGATAACAGTGAAGCCGATCAGCATGCCGTAGAAGCCGTCTCGGTAAGCGCCGGCGATGAATCCGAAATAGGAAAGCGCGTATAGGACAATGCCGGGAGTAGCGACAAGGATGATAGCTAGATTGCGGAGAGCAAATGGCAGCCGTGTCATGCGTCGGCTCTTGCCGGCGATAAAGAACGGGCTGATGAGACTGACGAGCCAGAAAACCGCCGCAACGATCAAGCTCACGTAGCCCCAGTCTACCGATGTCATCGGGCCTTCCCCGCTCGTCACTCTCCCAAGCAGCTTCGTATTGTTGGAATGCTACCCTAAGAATGCGTTAGCGCGCTTCCCTCGCGCCTCAAAACTTCACCGACAGGCTGATCGAGCCGAAGATCTGCGATTCGTTCTGGCTGTCGTACTGCGGCGAGCGGACCACGGCGGTGTAGGCCACGCGGACGTCATCGAAGATCGTCACCAGGCCGGCCTGGGCCTCGGCGACGAAGATCTTCTTGTCGACGCTGGCGCTGTCCTGAAAGGTATTGCCGTCGAGGAAGATGTCGCGCGCCACCGCGCGCCCCTCCGCGCCGGCGAAGAGATACCAGCTGAAGTCGCCGGTGGCCTCGAAGAAGCCGCTGCCGCCGACCGCCGGGCGTATTCGCGGCGGCCCGAAGTCGCTGCGCAGGTCGTTGCCGTAGCGCAGGGTCGCGCCCACCTTGGCGTCGGTGCGCAGGGTGCCGAGGGTGACGCCGACGTTCGGGATGACATCGAGCTGTTGGCCGAGCAGTGCCTCGTCGAGCACAAAGCGCTCTTGCCTCTCTACCAGCACGGCGAAGGCGACCTCGTCGTTGAGCTGGTTGTCCCAGCCGCGCACCTCGTAGCTGCGGATCAGTTCGTGGAAGTTGTTCTGCACCTCCTCGCCGAAGGCGCTGGGGCCGACGATGCCGATCTGCACCGCGCCGACGGTCAGGCCGCCGGCGGAGCCCAAGAAGGCGTTGCCACGGTCCTGGGCAAAGACGCTGTACTCGCCGTAGAGCCAGCCGGCATAGGGATGCTGGTCGGAGGGCGGGTTCTCGACCCGGGTGTCTTCGGGGGTGAAGATGCTCTGCCCGATCGCCAGGCCATAGCGGATCTTGTCGCCCTGTTGCGCGCCGAAAAGGGTCCGGGCAATCGCCCCATGCAACCCGTCCTCCGGCCCGTCGGGCGGCGAGACGTAGGAAGCGCGGAGGCCGCTGGTGTAGTCGCGGTCGGTGTTGGCGAAGACGTCGTTCTCGATGATGAAGGTCCAGGTTCCGCGCCGGTCCTCCGGCTCCGTCGGGGGCGCGTCGCCCTGTGCCGCCACAAGACCCGGCATCGCCGAGATCGCAGCGGTCAGCAGCGAGGCGGTGAGCGGGCGGTGCAGAAGATCGCACAGCCGGCGCAGTCGGTGTGGCAAGGCGGTCCTCCGGGCGGCGGGTCGGGCGGGCCCTCTGTAGCACGCCAAGCTGAGTTGGAACGCCCGGACAAAAATGGCGCGGCGCTCCATGGTTTCTCGCACCGTGCCCTAAGCTGGACCCTCGGGTCGCACCGCTGTGCGGCGCGCCCAAGGGTGACAATCAGAATTGAGCGCTGAGCGGCACGGCGCAGGCCTCTGACAACCCCCTCTATCGTCACCCTTGGGCAAGGGCCGACGGGTGGATAACGCGGCGGGCCTTGACCCGAGGGTCCAGACGCGGGCTCCAGGCCTGGGGTCGGAGAAGGAAATGCTCAGGACGCCATTTCGGAGAGCGGCGCCTGTAGCCTGTCGGGCTCACGCCCCTTCTTGATCAGCAGCAGGAACCAGAGGATCTCGCTGGCGACCGGGATGAGCAGCAGCACCATCAGCCGGCGTGGCCAGCCGACATCCTGCAGGCGGTAGATCGACCAGAACAGCCAGAAGAAGCCGACCACCCCGCCGACCGCGAGGCCGACCAGCAGCGCATCGACGGAGGCCGCGTAGGCCAAGCCGACGGCAGCGGCGATCACCAGCACGGCGACGAGACTGCGCAGGGCGTAGGGCTGGCGCGCCATGCGGCGGTGGCGGTCCGCCATGGCGAGGGGGATGAGGAAGACCGCGAAGTAGAGGGCCGCGGCCAGCAGCCAGTCGAGCAGGCCGAAGTTTGCAAACATGAGGCTGTGGCGCGTCCCGTTGCCGTGAAAATCCGCTTGTTTGGAACGTCTTACGTAGCGGACCGCCGGCTAGATCGCTTCCAAGCGCGGGACCTCAGTCGCCGCTGCCGTCGCCGCCATTCCCGTCGCAGCGCTCGTCATCCCGCCACAGCGCGATGCCGTCATCGCGGGGCTCTGCTCGGCGGTCCGTCTCGTCGGAGAGAGGCGCTCGGCGGCCTTCGCCGTAGCCGGCATCAGGGTCGATCTGGCCGGCGAAGAGGATGATCGCATGGAAGACCGCGAAGCCGCCGACCAAGAGGGCAAAGGCGACGAAGGCGATCACCGCCACACTGTCTTCCATTCTCCTGCTCCCGCTTGCGTTCGGGCGACTATGCTTCAAGGGCGTTAGGCAAGGCTCAGCAAACAGCGCTAAGCGCTTGTTAAGGTCGGCCTTGTCAGCAGGTCGGCCGCGAGGAATCAAACTTAGGGTTGCCAGGCCGACCCCCGAACGCGATCATGGCCCTGTTTGCGCTTTGTTCTGGTTTTGGGGCTGAGGGTTCTTCATGGTCGCGCGCGCCGCAACCGTCGCTTTTCAGGGCATCGAGGTGGTCGAGGTCGACGTGCAGGTGCAGGTCTCGCCCGGCATGCCGAGCTTCCGGGTGGTCGGCCTGCCCGACAAGGCGGTGGCCGAAAGCCAGGAGCGGGTGCGCGCCGCCTTCCACGCCCTGGGCCTCGCCCTGCCGCCCAAGCGCATCACCGTCAACCTGGCACCGGCCGATCTCTTGAAGGAGGGCAGCCACTTCGACCTGCCCATTGCGCTCGGCCTGATGGCGGCGCTGGGCGCCGTGCCGCCAGAAGAGGCGGCCAACTTCGTCGCGCTCGGGGAGTTGGCGCTGGACGGGCGCCTGACCGCCGTCGCCGGCGTGCTGCCCGCCGCCATGCACGCGGCGGAGCGGGGGCTCGGCTTCCTCTGTCCCGCCGCGCAGGGCGGGGAGGCCGCCTGGGCCGAGGGCGTCGAGGTGCTGGCGCCCGACAGTCTGGTGGCCGTCATCAACCACTTCAAAGGCAGCCAGCTTCTGGCGCGGCCGGAGCCGGCCCTGGCCGAAGCGGGCGCGCCCGGTCTCGACCTCCTCGACATCAAGGGGCAGGAGACGGCCAAGCGCGCCCTGGAGGTCGCGGCGGCCGGCGGCCACAACCTGCTGCTCATCGGTCCGCCCGGCGCGGGCAAGTCCATGCTGGCCCAGCGCCTGCCCGGCCTTTTGCCGCCCCTCACCCCGGCCGAGGCGCTGGAGGTCTCCATGATCCACTCGGTGGCGGGCTTGCTGGAGGGCGGGCGGCTCCTGCGCCAACGCCCCTTTCGCGACCCGCACCACTCGGCCTCCCAGCCGGCGCTGATCGGCGGCGGGCTCAAGGCTCGGCCCGGCGAGGTCTCCCTGGCGCACCAGGGCGTGCTCTTCCTCGACGAGCTGCCGGAGTTCAATCGCGGCACGCTGGAGGCGCTGCGCCAGCCCTTGGAGAGCGGCCGCGCCGCTGTCGCCCGGGCGAACGCGCACGTGCACTACCCCGCACGCGTGCAGCTGGTCGCCGCTATGAACCCCTGCCGCTGCGGCTATCTCGGCGACGAGGCCCTGGCCTGCAGCCGGGCGCCGCGCTGCGCGGGGGATTACCAAAGCCGCATCTCCGGGCCGCTGTTCGACCGCATCGACCTCCACGTCGAGGTGCAGGCGGTCAGCGCCGCTGACCTCTCGCTGCCGCCGTCACGCGAGGCCTCGGCCCAGGTCGCCGAACGCGTCGCACGGGCCCGCGACGTACAGCGCGAACGCTACCGGGCGCTGAACGGTGGCCCACCCATAGCCAGCAACGCCGAAGCCGACGGCACCTTGTTGGAAGAGGTCGCCGCCCCCGATGCGGAGGGCCGCTGCTTGCTGACCGAAGCCGCCGAACGCATGCGGCTCTCCGCCCGCGGCTACCACCGGGTGCTGCGGGTGGCCCGCACCCTCGCCGACTTGGCCGGCGAGGCAGACGTGCGCCGCCCCCACATCGCCGAGGCTCTCAGCTACCGCCGCATCGCTCCGGCGCGGGGGTAGGCGCGCGCGTCACGCGAGCCCCTTTGCCACTGCTGTCCGGTTAAGCGTCGAGGAGCTGACCAGAGGGCATTGCGTTGGCTGGCGTATCGCGGCTTTCGGCGGGATAGGGACGTGCCGCTAGACGAAGGTCTCTCGGCGCTTTGCGCCATCCCCCCACCCGGCGCCGGCTTTCCTCTCGGCTCCAGCCCGCACCCCCGCCCGACCAACCCATGGCATGGTACCCTATTGGGTTGGTCGGGCGGGGGTGCGGGCCGGCACCGCAAGATAAAGAAGCGGCGCCGACCTCCCCCTCAAGGGGGGAGGTGTAAACGACTGCGGTGACATCATATTTCCCTCCCCCCGCCGGGGGGGGGGGGGGGGGGGGGGGGGGGTGTCCGCGGAGCGGACAAGAGAAGGCGCTTCCGCATTGAACCGGACAGCAGTGCCCCTTTGCAGACGTCCGGCCACTGATGGGCAGGAGACGGCGAAACGCGCCCTGGCGGCCGTCGCACCCTTACGCCGACTCAAGTGTCTCGATCTCATGGAGAACTTGTTTGCAGCAGTTCCGTTCTGGCGGTTTGCAGGAAGCGCGCAATCTCCAGTCCTACGCTCGCCTGCATGGCGATCTGAAGGTCCGTGTCTTTGGCGAAGGCGGCGTCCAGTTGGTGAAACTGCCAGACGATGACACGGGTCGGACGCGCGGTCGTGACCGAGACCGGCGTCGTGAAGTCCGTGTCCCGGTGGAGAAGGGCGATGCCGCCGAGAAAGCGTCCCTCGCCGAGCGTGTCTACGCGCGTTCCGTCCGACTCGACACTCACTTCCCCCTCGACGATGAGCGACAGAGCGTCGACCGCTTGGCCCTGGGTGAGCAGGACCGTCCCGGCCGGCTGGGACGACCAGGCACCCATGCGGAACAGCTTGAAGGCATCGCGCTCGCTCATGTTTCGGAAGGCAAGCTTGTAGAGCCGCCTTTCCTCGTCGGTGAAGGGCACCGGCCGACGATCCAAAATCAGCTTTGTAATCCAGAAGACGTTGATCGCGAGAAAGACCAGGTTCCAGCCGATCGGAGCCCAAAGCGGTTCACTCTGAAGGTAGTAGTACGGCATGAGCAAAGTGCCGCCGACGACGGTGAGAATCCGCAGCCACAGAATGTCCCGCACCGAATAGGACATCAGGTAAAAGACGTTGGCAACGCTGACCAATACATCGAGTCCCAGCATGGTCTCCCCTTATCGCTGCGGGTGTGCGCCGGGATAGCTTAGCACCGAGCAGCCGCTTGGACGCATCGCCCCGGTCAGAGGGTAGGTGCGCGTGGCAAGAAGAGACGTCGGCAAGCGTCCGCTGGCTCCAAGTCGCGGCTCATCGGTCCGTCCTCCGGACCACTCGACCTCCAGCCCGCTGCAAATCGGCGGTTGAATCACCCATAGCCCTGATAGCGCGTTGCATTCGCAAGAGACCCGCCAATATGGATGGAGACTCGGGGGGAATCCCGGTCGAAGGCACGAAACAGCGGAGGATGGCATGGCCTATTATTTCTTTATGCCGGCGGTGAACATCATGGGGTCCGGCGGACTGGCCGATACCGGCCGGGAGATCCAAGCCCTGGGGTTCAAAAAGGCGCTCATCGTCACCGATGCGCCTTTGCATCAGGAGCTCAAGGCAACCAAGGTCCTGACGGATCTGTTAGACGAAATCGGCGTCGGCTACGCGGTCTATGACGGGGTCGAGCCCAATCCGACCACGGCGCAGGTCGATGCCGGGACCGCCTTGCTGAAGCAGGAAGGCTGCGACTTCATCATCTCCTTCGGCGGCGGCTCGCCCCATGACGCGGCCAAGGGCATCGGGATCCTGGCGACCCATGGCGGCGACATCCGCGACTTCGAAGGCATCAATCAGATGACCAAGCCGATGATGCCCTTGGTTGCCATCAACACGACGGCGGGCACGGCCAGCGAGATGACCCGCTTCGCCATCATCACCGACGAGGCCCGCCACGTGAAGATGGCGATCGTCGACTGGCGGACGACCCCGACCCTCTCCGTGGACGACCCCGACCTGATGGAGGACATGCCGCCGGGCCTGACCGCGGCGACCGGCATGGACGCCCTGACCCACGCCATCGAGGCCTATGTCTCGACGGCGGCGACGCCGGTGACGGACTCGGCGGCGCTGCATGCCATCAAGCTGGTCTCCGGTTATCTGGCCCGGGCAGTGAAGGACGGCCACGACCACGAGGCGCGGGAAATGATGACCTACGCCGAGTTCCTGGCCGGCATGGCGTTCAACAGCGCGAGCCTGGGCTACGTCCACGCCATGGCCCACCAGCTTGGCGGCTTCTACGATCTGCCCCACGGGGTCTGCAACGCGATCCTCTTGCCGCATGTCCAGGCCTACAACGCCCAAGTCGTGCCGGAGCGCTTCGTCGAAATCGCCAAGGCCATGGGCATCGACACCCGCGACATGACCCCGTCCGAGAGCGCGGAGGCGGCGCTCAACGCCATCCGTGCGCTATCGGCGGAGGTTGGCATTCCCCCCAACCTGGCGTCGTTCGACGTGGTCAAGCCCGAGGACTTCGGGACCCTGGCCGACAACGCGATGAAGGATGCCTGTGGCGCAACCAACCCGAAGCAGCCCATGAAGGACGAAGTGATCGCCCTCTACCAGGCTGCTTACCAGGGACAAGCCGCCTAAGCGCCTGCCCGTAGTCTGGCTGATCTGGCTGGGGAGGCGGCGAGCATCCGCCTCCCCATCGCCGGCGGCACTGGCGGCCGGCGTCTGCATTCCTTCCGGAACCTGATAGACTCTCCGCCATGGCGGCGCTGGCGGAGCGATGGAAGGTCTGGGCGGAGCGCATCTGGTGGATCCGAGGGGCGGCCGCGGGCATGGCCATGCTCGGCGCGATCCCCGAGTTCATGGACTTGAGCGAGTTCGAGTTCGTGCGCGCCTTTCATGCCATCGTCGTGGGCTGGAACAAGCTCGCCGCGCTGTTCGGAGACTGGCTCGGCACGCTCTTCGGCTTTTCCCCGATCTCGCACAGGGCCATCAATGCGAGCCTCTTCGGCCTCTCCTTCGGCCTGCCGGCGGCCTCGGCCGCGCTGATGCCCTGGTGGCGACAGCGGCGGGGGGGGGGGGGGGGAAAGCCGCTGCTCTGCCGAGACAATCACCGCCCGATCGCGCTCTCCACTTTCTTCGTCGTCTCGACGGCGGCCTGCTTCGGCCTGATCTACTACCTGGCCGTCAGCCTGCCGAAGCTGGCCGGGGCGCCGCAGGCGGTCTTCGTCTACGTGCTGCTGGCCGCGCTGGTGCTCTTCTTCATGGTCATGCTGGCCCGTGTCTTCGGCCTGCAGCTGCATGAAGCGCTCAAGCATCTAAAGGGTGTCCGCAGGGGCGGCGTTTACGTATTCTGCTTCATCGTCGCGGTGGAAATCCTCTACCTGCTCAAGGTCGGCGGGGGCTCCGTCAATTCCTTCGCCTGCGGACTCCTCGAGATGCCAGAGAGTGAATGCTCATGACCGCCAAACGCCTCGCCCTGCATGCGATCGCCGAGAGCCTCAGCGGCCTCGTGACCGAGCTCGAGACGCTCGTCGCCGCCGCACCGCCTGACACGCCCCTGGCGGACAGCCAGGCGCTGATCGAGGAAGGCCGCTCGGTCGCCAAGACCCTCCTCACCGGAGAAGACGGCGGCGGCGCCGAGAACAGAGCCGAGACGTTGCTGCGGGAGCTGGAGGCGAGGGTGGAGTCCTTGAAGGGCTAGTCGCGCCATACGGAAGGACGCGGCGGCCGCTGCCTATGGCTGAGCCCGGCGGCACGTGGAAAGCTTGGGTAGAGCGCTTTTCATTGACGCGACGCGCCTCAGCAGTCGAGGCTGTCGCAGCTGCAAGCAATGACAGCTATCGTCTCTTGTTCTAGAGGGGGCTCGCAAAATGAATTTGATAGGTGCCGATGGCCCGGTCGTCTATGTCGGGCTGTTTATTGTCATCGTGATCTGTGCCGCCGTCATTCTTAAAGGCGCGAAACTCTCCGTTGTGCCCAAGATACTCTGGTTTGTCGTTGTGGCAGCCCTGTCGGGCTTTGGCCTCTACGAGCTCTGGAAAGACCAGTCTGCCCATTACAGCGAGAAACTGGAAAACCTCAATCCCAACGTCGCGGCCCTGGATAGCAATACCGAACTCAATTGGCTTGCCGAGGCTGAGTCGCTCTTGGTGTGGAGCGTTCGCCATGACGCCACCTGCCGGAAAGTGGCGGCGCGGGCCAACGAGATTTGCACCCTGGAGCAAAGCGCGACGTCCGACGGGGCTTTGAGCACCGTCGACAAGGAATACAAAGAGATCATGGAAAACCAGTGCACCGCCCACCTCGACAGACTGACCGGCAGCTGCCGCGTGCATCTGGGAATAGAGGACCAATAGGGCGGCTGTCCGCCCAGGGCTGTCCGTCCGAGCCCCCGAAAAAGGCGAGCGCCCCACGCACCACCTATGCCAAGATTGCGGCCAGAGGGATTGCTGACCGCAAGGAGTGAGGCATGGGGGTCTTGAGCGCCGAGCAGGTGGCGCGGTTTTGGGAGGAGGGCTGCATCGTCCTGCCCGATGCCGTGACCGAGCCGCAGTTGGCGGCCATGCGCCGCTGCTTCGAAGGCTGGGTCGAGGAGAGCCGCGCAGAGATGGCGGCCTATGGCGAGACCTTCGACGGCCGCCCGCGCTTCGACCTGGAGCCGGGCCACAGCGCCGAGCGCCCGGCGCTGCGCCGGGTGGCTTCGCCGACCGAGCTCGACGATGTCTTCCTCGAGACAGTCCAGACGGCGCCGTTGATCGAGGCGGTGGCCGATCTCATGGGCCCCGACCTGCGCTTCCATCATTCGAAGATCAATTCCAAGCTGCCGGGCTCGGCGACCACGGTGAAGTGGCATCAGGACTTCACCTTCGACCCCCACAGCAACGACGACGTGATCACCTGCCTGGTCTTCCTCGACGAGGTCACGATGGAGAACGGTCCCCTGCGCACCCTGCCGGGTTCGCACAAGGGGCCGCTCTACTCCCTCTGGCACGACGGGCGCTTCACCGGCGCCATCGACGAGGAGATCGCGGAAGGCTTCGAACAGGATGCTGTCTGCCATACGGGGCCGGCGGGCGCCGCCTGCCTGATGCACGCGCGGTTGGCGCACGCTTCCACGGCGAACCTCTCAGCTGAACCGCGCACCCTCTTCATCGCCGTGATGGCGGCAGCGGATGCGATCCCTCTGTCGCCCAACCCGGTCCCCAGCCGCCACGCGGGCCTGCTGCTCCACGGTGAGGAGCCGGGCCGCATCCGCTCCACCGCCTTCGAAATGGAAACGCCGGAGATCCCCGAGGGCGCGTCCTTCTTCGTGCAGCAGGCGGGGGGCTAAACCGCCGGCTCCTTCACGGCCCGCTGAACCCGGGCCTGATAGGAAATCCGAAGCTGTCAGACCCAAGTGGTTTCCGGCTGCACTAGGAGAGGAAGCTTGAGCAGAAAAACCTCAGCTCGCTCAAAGTCCCCCTATCGAGCAGCAAGACAGTTTCCAAGCAGGGAAGCTTAGCTTTGTCTCGTGGGCCTATGGTCAACAGTGAGGACGCTTAGCCACTCTCCCTAGAGCTTGGAAACTCCTAGCACGGCTCCCTGGCCAACACTCTTCTGTTGCATTCCGATCATCTGATACCCTCAGCCCTATGGCTGAGCTAGGGGATACAGTAAAAGCGTGGGCAGAGCGCTTCTGGTGGCTCAGAGGGGTCGCAGCAGCTATGGCTTTTGCTGCACTGGTTCCGAAATTCTTTGATATTAGCCGCTTTGAATTTCTGAGAGCAATCCATGCTCTGATTGTGGGATGGAACAGTCTCATGGGGATAGTTGGCGAATGGGTGGGTAAATTAATTTCACTCCCAGCAATTTCAGCCGAAACTATAAATACTATAGTATTCGTCTCCACAATTTCAGTTCCTTATGCTGTTGGTATTGCGAAATATGCTCACACAGTTCTAGTACAAAAACGAGCGTTTGAATTCGCAATCTTCAATGAGCAACTTTCTGTACTAAATGAAGTGCCTGACACGCTATTGAGCAAAGAAAAGAAAGTCATTCTGATTCTGGGTTTTGCTGCTTCTACAATTGCTACTATTTTTGTATTTTCGACAATTTATTGGGCGATTTTAAGGGGAAGCGAATTGGAGTTCGTGTCTAATCTAGTGAATGAAGATATGATGTCAATATTTGTAGAGGTTGCTTTTGTGTTTTTTCTTTTATATTTCATAATTGTTATGCTTGGTATAAGTATTGTATTTATAAAAGGTTTGGGAAAAGGAATTTTGATTGCCCTATCATTTATGATGACGCTGGAGTTGCTCTATCTCATCAACATCGGCGGTGGCTTCCTCAATTCCTGGGCCTGCGAGGTTCTAGAAATACCAGTGGGTGAGTGCTGAGCGTCAGATAATAGTTCAAACACGCAGCTAGAAGAACGATATCGCCACAACAGAAACAGCAGGGATAAGATCCTAGTGATTTGGGAAAGCGACCCGTGGAAGACAGAATTAAGGAAGTTTTCTCAGTCCATCGAAGTTATCGCGGACGAAAAGATTCATTACGATGAGGCGCCAGAAGAGGAAGGAGAGGCTGATCCGTTTTTCGAACTAGAGAAGACACTCTTTCTTTCCGCTTTTATTATGAGAAAACTTATCGAGAACAAGAAAATCACCAATAAGGTGGCCGGCTGCTCTATTCCGCTCGATGCGTTTGACTCTCTTCCCAACAGAGAAACAGTTGCGTCGCAAATAACAAATCCACTTTATGATGTTCAAGGGCGCTACGACATAGAAAATCCTCAGAAGATTCAATGTTCTGCACATGATTTGGCTGGAGAGATAATACACAGCTTTGGTCTTGCTTGGATGATTTCTGAGGATGGAAGAGTGGATGGCTTATATTTGTGCTCTTACAAGAACGAGAAAAAACGAGCTCTTTTACTACCCATTGGTGCTTATGTCCGAGTGTTGAATCGAATTGCAGACGACGAAGCCGTTGGAATGAGAGTTTGGAAAAAACCAAGCGGAAAATACGGAACAGAGATCTTCTAGTCTTAGCCTTACTTCGCAGCTCTGCGCCAAAGCTCATTCCCTATCAACTACAGCATCTGGCAGATAAGCATTTGCCCCGATCAGGCGGAATGAAAGTTGTGTTCGGGTCTGTGGCTACAGAAAGCCAGGTTAGCTCAGCTGTGAGGAATAGGGACTTTGATGGTAACCCGCACTGACGGCTTCTGGGTTATCTCCGTACTAGTCCCGATACAGCGTGCTTGCGCCCCGCTACTTATCCGCCGGCTTGATCATGCGGCCGAGGTCTTTGCCGCCGAAGATGTGGATGTGGAAGTGGGGGACTTCCTGGTGGGCGTCCGCGCCGTGGTTGGCCAGGATGCGGTAGCCGGGCGCGACGAGGCCCAGGTCGCGCGCCACCTTGCCGACCGCACGGACGAAGCCGGCAATCTCGGCGTCCGAAGCCTTCTCGGCGAAGTCGTCGGAGGAGACGTAAGGGCCCTTGGGCACCACCAGCACGTGGGTCGGGGTTTGCGGAGCGATGTCGCGGAAGGCGAGGGCGTAGTCGTCCTCATAGACCTTGTCGCAGGGGATCTCGCCGCGGAGGATCTTGGCGAAGATGTTGTTCTCGTCGTAGGCCATCGCGGGACTCCCTGTTTTTGTGCTCGCCGTTAACTACACCCCCCTCCCTGACCCTCCCCCGCAAGGGGGGAGGGGACCCCGCTGCGATGGCTAAACCTGAATTTCCCAGCCCGCCAAGCGGGAGAGAACCTCGCTGCGGCGGCTAAAACGAAACCCCCCTCCCCCTCGACGGGGGAGGGATGGGGTGGGGGTGACAAGAGGAACCTACGGCACCGTGGTTCGCCCCGAAATACCCACTCATTCCACCAGCGAAACGTTACCGTTCTTCGCTCCGCCCCTCCTTCTCAGCGAGACCCGAGGTGCCCTGGCGTGCCTCCAGCGCGGCCCAGACTTCCTCGGGTGTGACACCACGCGCCGCCCAAAGCGCCAGCAGGTGATAAAGCAGATCGGCGCTTTCCGCGGCAAGGGCGGCGTTGTCGCCGCGCACGGCTTCGATCACCGTCTCCACGGCTTCCTCGCCCAGCTTCTGGGCGATCTTGGCCTCGCCCTTGGCGAAGAGCCGGGCGGTGTAGGAGGTCTCAGGATCCGCGTCCTTGCGTGAGAGCAGAACGGCGTAGAGGTCGTCGAGAATGCGGGCGTCAGGCGATGACATGTCCTTGCAAACCCAGGCTTGTTGCGGAAGCGGAACGAATAGAGGGTTAGACCGGCCGGACGGGCAGGCCGGCTTCGGCCATATGCGCCTTGGCGCCGGCGATCGTTTCTTGTCCGAAATGAAAGATCGAGGCGGCCAGGACGGCGCTGGCGTGGCCGTCGCGCACGCCTTCGACCAGGTGGTCGAGGGTGCCGACGCCGCCCGAGGCGATCACCGGAATGGGGACTGCATCGGCGATGGCCCGCGTCAACTCGATGTCGAAGCCGATCTTGGTGCCGTCCCGGTCCATGGAGGTGAGGAGGATTTCCCCGGCGCCCAGTTCGGCCATGCGTTGGGCCCAGGCGACGGCCTCCAGGCCCGTCGGCTCGCGGCCGCCGTGGGTGAAGACCTCGAAGCGGGTTTCGCCACCAGAGGGTGCGCCGTTCTCGTCTTCCACTCGCTTGGCGTCGACGGCGACGACGATGCACTGGCTGCCGAACTTCTCGCCTGCCCGGCGCACCAGCTCCGGGTCCTTCACCGCGGCGGTGTTGATCGAGACCTTGTCGGCGCCGGCCAGCAACAGACGGCGGATGTCCTCCAGGCTGCGCACCCCGCCGCCCACGGTGAGCGGCATGAAGCACTGCTCGGCGGTGGCGCGCACCACGTCGAGGATGATGTCGCGCTTCTCGTGGCTGGCGGTGATGTCGAGGAAGCAGAGCTCGTCGGCGCCGGCCGCGTCGTAGAGGCGGGCCTGCTCGACGGGATCGCCGGCGTCCTTCAGGTCGACGAAGTTGACGCCCTTGACCACCCGGCCGTCCTTGACGTCGAGGCAGGGGATGACCCGCACCTTCAGCACAGCTTCAAGGGCTCCATGGGCGGCTCCATGGTCTCCGGCGCCGAGGCGAAGAGGGCGAGGGCGGCGGCGGGCTCGATCCGCCCGTCATAGAGGGCGCGGCCGGAGATCACGCCGGCGATGCCCTTGTCCTCGTGGGGCAGGAGGGCGCGCAGGTCCTCCAGCGAAGAGACGCCGCCAGAGGCGATCACCGGCACGGAGATGGCCTCGGCCAGAGCGACGGTTTCGGCGACGTTGGGGCCCTCCAGGGCGCCGTCGCGCTCGATGTCGGTATAGATGATGGCGGCCGCGCCGCAGTCCTCGAAGCGCCGCGCCAGCTCCAGGGCGGGCATGCCGCTGTCCTCGACCCAGCCCTCGACGGCTACCTTGCCGCTGCGGGCGTCGATGCCGACGGCGACCCGGCCGGGATAGGCGCTGCAGGCCTCGCGCACCAGCTCGGGCGTGCGCACCGCCGCGGTGCCGAGGATGACCCGTTCGACGCCGAGCGCCAGCCAGTGCTCGATGGTCCGCATGTCGCGGATGCCGCCGCCGAGCTGAACCGGCAGTTCGGTGGCGCCGAGAATGGCCTCGACCGCTTCGCCGTTGACCGGGCGGCCCTCGATGGCGCCGTTGAGGTCGACCAGGTGCAGCCACGCAAAGCCCTGGGCGAAGAACTGCCGCGCCTGATCGGCCGGGTCGAGATTGAAGACGGTGGCCCGCTCCATATCGCCCTTGATCAGGCGCACCGCCTGGCCGTCCTTCAGGTCGATGGCCGGAAAAAGGATCATCGCCTTTCGGTCAACGCCCTAGGGTGGGCTGCAGCAGCTTGTGGAAGAAGTGGCCGGCCAGCCAGCGGCCTTCGGCCTGGGCGTAGTAGGGGTTGGTGCCCCAACGCACGTAACCCATGGCTTCGTAGAGCTCGATGGCCCGAACTTGGCTCTCGCGCACGTCAAGGTAGAGCACCTCCAGGCCACGATCCAGCGCAGCCTCCTCGATGGCGCTCATCAGCATGCGGGCGAGGCCGTAGCCGCGCGCCCAGGGCGCCATGAAGACCGAGCTGATGGTGCCGGTCTTGGCTTGCGACTCGTTGTTGCGCGCCGGCAGCGCCAGTTGCGCCGAGCCGGCGACGGTGCCGTCCAGCCGCGCGACAAAGAGCTCGCGCTGCGGCACCAGGAGGACGCCGCGCCAATAGCTCTCCATGATCTCGCGCGGTGGCGGCGACAGCCAGCCGAAGCCGCCGTCGGCTTCGATGGCCGATTCCGCCGCATCGCAGAGGTCGTCGAGGTCCGGTCCGCCGAACTGCGTCAGCCGTTCGACGGCGGTCGTAGGGGCTCTGGTTTCCTGCAAGGTCATGGTTGCCATTTAAGAAAATTCGCCAAAAAACGCAAACCGGCGGCCTGGCTTTTCTCGGGATGAAATTGGGTCCCGACCAGGTTGTCACGGCCCACGACCGCCGTCACCGGGCCGCCATAATCCACAGTTGCCAAGCGGTTATCTCGTGCCGCCGGGCGTAGATGATAGCTGTGGACAAAATAGGCATGATCGCCGCTCTCGATGCCCGCCAGGAGGGGGTGACCGGGCGACTCGATGGCCAGCTCGTTCCAGCCCATATGGGGGATTTTCGCATTCGGCAGGTCGGGCTCGATCGGCACCACCTCGCCCGGAATCCAATCGAAGCCGGGGTGGTTGCCGTGCTCCAGCCCGCGGGTCGCCATCAGCTGCATGCCGACGCAGATGCCGAGGAAGGGCCGCTGCCGCTCGATGGCGAAGTCCACCAGCGCTTCCCACAATCCCGGCCGGGCAAGCAGGCCTTCGCGGCAGTCGCCGAAGGCGCCGACCCCCGGCAGCAAGAGCCGGTCGGCGTCGGCCACCGCAGCGGCCTCGCCCGTCACCACCACCTCGGCGGGTAGGCCGCACTCCCGCGCCGCGCGCTCCAGCGCCTTGGCGGCCGAGCGCAGGTTGCCCGAGCCGTAGTCGATCACCAGGACTTTCATGGCTTATCGTCGGAGCGGTTTGGATGGGGCGGGGCGGAGGTCAGACCGAGGTGCGGTTGGCATGCTTACCACCCCCACCCCAACCCTCCCCCCTCAAGGGGGAGGGAGTTCGTCTCGGCCCGCACGATAGGGTTCCCTCCCCCCAACGAGGGGGAGGGATAGGGAGGGGGGGTCAGCGGCTTTGCTGCCTGCCCAGTCATCGGTGCTTTTACAAACAAGGTCGACGCCCTCTAAAGCGTGCCCTTGGTGGAGGGGACCGCGTCGGCCTTGCGCGGGTCGATCTCGATGGCCTGGCGCAAGGCGCGGGCCAGGCCCTTGTAGCTCGACTCGACGATATGATGGTTGTTGATGCCGTAGAGGTTTTCGACGTGCAGGGTCAGGCCGGCGTTGAAGGCGAAGGCCTGAAACCACTCGCGGAACAGCTCCGTGTCCATCTCGCCCAGCTTGTCGCGGGTGAAGTCCACCTTCCAGATCAGGTAGGGCCGGTTGGAGATGTCGAGCGCCACCCGGGTCAGGGTCTCGTCCATGGGAATCAGCGCATCGCCATAGCGCACGATGCCCTTACGCTCGCCCAGCGCCTTGCTCACCGCCTGACCCAGCGCGATGCCGGTATCCTCGGTCGTGTGGTGACCGTCGATATGCAGGTCCCCCTCGGCCTTGAGGCGGATGTCGATCAGGCTGTGGCGGGAGAGCTGCGCCAGCATGTGGTCGAGAAAGCCCAGGCCGGTGTCGATCGCGTAACGGCCTTCGCCGTCGAGCTCGACGGTCACGTCGATGCGGGTTTCGCTGGTCTTGCGCTCAAGCGTGGCGCTGCGCATAGGCGCTATCCTTACGGCTAACACTGTGAAAAGAGCCTGCCTTCTAGCAGCCGCATTCCCGAGACGCCAGATCCGGCGCGAGTGCGCGGCTTTCTTGCCGCTTGAACGCCCGCCGTGCCTGCGCCATGTGTGGCGGATGGCAAACGAGCAGAGCTTACAGTGGCACGGCACCACAATTCTTGCGGTGCGTAAGAATGACCAGGTGGTGCTGGCCGGCGACGGCCAGGTCAGCCTGGGCCAGACGGTGATCAAGTCCAACGCCCGCAAGGTGCGGCGCCTGGAGTCCAAAGGCAGCGACGGCAGCGCGGTGATCGCCGGCTTTGCCGGCGCCACGGCCGACGCCTTCACCCTGTTCGAGCGCCTGGAAAGCAAGCTGGAGAGCTATCCCGGCCAGCTCACCCGGGCCTGCGTCGAGCTGGCCAAGGACTGGCGCACCGACCGTTACCTGCGCCGCCTGGAAGCCATGATGGCGGTGGCCGACAAGAAAGTCTCCCTGGTGCTGACCGGCACCGGCGACGTGCTTGAGCCGGAGGACGGCCTGATCGGCATCGGCTCCGGCGGGAACTATGCGCTGGCCGCGGCGCGCGCCCTGATCGACCGCGACGAGCTGAGCGCCGAGGAGATCGCCCGCAAGGCCATGGCCGTGGCCGCCGACATTTGCGTCTATACGAACGACTCGGTCGTGATCGAAAGCCTCTAGAACCATGAACGACAGCCCGCTGGCAGCCGCCGTTGCTGCTAAACCAGAACCCTCCTCGGCCTCGACCGCCTCGGCCTTCAGCCCGCGGGAGATCGTCTCCGAGCTCGACCGCTACATCATCGCCCAGCAGGACGCCAAGCGGGCGGTGGCCATCGCCCTGCGCAACCGCTGGCGCCGGCAGCAGCTCTCGGAGGACCTGCGCGACGAAGTCTTGCCCAAGAACATCCTGATGATCGGGCCGACCGGCGTCGGCAAGACCGAGATCGCCCGCCGCCTCGCCAAGCTGGCGCAGGCCCCCTTCATCAAGATCGAGGCGACCAAGTTCACCGAGGTCGGCTATGTCGGGCGCGACGTGGAGTCCATCGTCCGCGATCTGCTCGAGGTCTCCATCCACATGACGCGGGAGCGGCTGCGCAAGGAGGTCATGGCCCAGGCCGAGCTCAACGCCGAGGACCGGCTGCTCGACGCCCTGGTCGGCTCCACCGCCAGCGCCGAGACGCGGGAGAAGTTCCGCCGCCTGCTGCGCAGCGGCCAGCTCGCCGACCGCGAGGTCGAGCTGGAGGTCGCCGACAGCGGCATGGGCGGCATGCCGACCTTCGACATTCCCGGCATGCCGGGTGCCCAGATGGGCATGCTGAACCTCAACGACATGCTCGGCAAAGCCTTCGGCCAGCGCACCAAGAAGCGGCGCATGACCGTCGGTCAGTCCTACGAGGTGCTGATGGCCGAGGAGAGCGACAAGCTGCTCGACCAGGAGCAGGTGGTGGCCCAGAGCATCACGGCGGTCGAGCAGAACGGCATCGTCTTCCTCGACGAGATCGACAAGATCACCGCGCGCAGCGAGCGCATGGGCGCCGATGTCTCCCGCGAGGGCGTGCAGCGCGATCTCTTGCCGCTGATCGAGGGCACCACGGTGGCGACCAAGCACGGCCAGGTGCAGACCGACCATATCCTCTTCATCGCCTCGGGCGCCTTTCATGTGGCCAAGCCGGCCGACATGCTGCCCGAGCTGCAGGGCCGCCTGCCCATCCGCGTCGAGCTGCAGGCGCTCAGCCGCTCCGACTTCAAGCGCATCCTGACCGAGCCGGAGAACTCGCTCATTCGCCAGTACAAGGCGCTGATGGCGACCGAGGAGCTCGATCTGGTCTTCACCGAGGAGGCGATCGACGCCCTGGCCGACCTGGCGGCGGAGATCAACGCCAGCGTCGAGAACATCGGCGCCCGGCGGCTGCATACGGTGATGGAGAAGCTGCTGGAGGAGATCTCCTTCACCGCCAGCGACCGCGGCGGGGAAACCGTCACCATCGACGCCCCCATGGTGCAGGAGCAGGTCGGCGAGCTGGCCAAGAACGCCGACCTCAGCAAGTTTATCTTGTAGGGTTATCTGTCACCCGCGAACTTCCGGCGCTCTACCTCTGGACCCTTGGGTCTCGGCCTAGCGGCCTCGCCCAAGGGTGACATGTAATACCAAGGGTCATTGAGAATGACCCTTGTATTGCGTTCAAACGCCACGCGGGCTGCGCTCCCACTCGGTCGCTAGTCCTTGTTTTCATGACGCCTTTCGGCCTCATGAAAACAGCGTCCACCAAAGCGCAATGAGTCGCGCTCATTGCGCCTTGGTATAAGGGGCAACAAGCAGCAGGGCGTCACTCATGGCGCCTGCAGTGAAGCTTAGGATTTGCAGGCCTGCTCAGACTCCGCCGCACTCCTCATCTGTCACCCTTGGGCGAGCCGCAATGCGGCGAGACCCGAGGGTCCAGAGGCACAGCACGGTAGTCGGCCGAGGGCGTGACGTGCTGTTTTCTTGGGCGCCTGACGGCGCTGCACTGTTCCATCCCGCTCCCCCTCCCGTCCACCCATGGCATGGTACCCTAGTGGGTGGTCGGGAGGGGGAGCGGGATGGAACAGCCCGGCGCGCCTCCGAAAGAAGACAACGAGCTTTGAAGGTGAAGGCGCGCCCTAGAAAGAGTCCCCATGAGGGGAAAAGCCCGGATTAACCCCCTTTTCTACACAATTTCGTTAGCGGCTTGACGATCTGGCGGATTTGTACGGCTGGGGCAGTGGAGAATCTTTCATTCGACTATTCAGATCACTAGGTTTTTTCGCAAAGCTGTGATATAGAGGGTCCTGCAAGGGTGATGTGTATCGTCTAACGACGAACTATTTTTGGGGTTTCATGAGCACCATCGACGACAATACCGCTGAGCCGGGCGGGGGCTCTGCGCAGTCGGAACACCGCACAGGTCCCGAGATCGATCTCGGGCGCCGTCGTTTCGCTTGGCTGACCGTCGGAACGGCCGCCACGGCCACTCTGATGTCGCGCAGCGCACTGGCCGGTGGCAGCAAAGGCGGCAAGATGCATTGCGGTGGTTCCTGGAACCACAGCGCCATGCATTCCATGATGCAGGGCAAGAACTGGACCTGTAAGGGCCTGTCGCACACCTACTGGCGCAAAAGCGCGAACTTCGACAACTGGCCAAGCATGTTCAATCGGAGCGATCGCTTCCACAACGTCTGCACGGGCGCGCCGGCCTTTAACGACAGGCTGATCCGCGTGCTGCGGAGGCGGGCGACGCCGATTAGGCCGATGCATTGGGATCCTTTCCTGGCGCAGCTCGATTCCTCGGCGCTGAGCAACTACGACACGGCCTTGAAGAACTGCGGCCGTGCCGTGGTGGCCAACATGCTCAACGCGGCGAAGTTCGACCCGAACTATCCGCTGACCACCCACATGGTCGAGCTCAACTTCCGAGACGCCTGGGACGTGGTGGTTGCACCGGCCAGCCTGGAAGAGTGCGAGATGCAGGTCGACACCTGCACGCATCTGCTGAACTCGGCGAGAAGCCAGTTCGAATCCTATTACGGCTGAGCTGTTGCGCCGGGAAAGTCTGCCGATAGACAGCTTCCGCGGCCACCCCGTCATCGAGGATTGCGACGTTTATCACAGCGCGGGCGAAAGCGCCGCGCTGCTTTACCTCTGCGACAGCGGTCATACGCACTATCTCGCCCCGGACGACCTGGCGCTGCTGCAGCAGCTCGCCCGTGCCGACCAGCCAAGCGGTGACGAAGACCGTTTGAGCGATCTGCGCCGGATGGGCCTCGTCCGGCGAGACGCCCGCTAGAGAGCCTTCCGCCGAGATACCTACCGAGACGTGGACGGGGTCGCGCCCGCCGGTTAACCTTGCGGCGACCGCTCTCGGAAGCGGGCTGTTAACCGAGGCTCGAGTACAAACTCCGGCATCTTGCGGCCAACCGGCAACACGGATTTTCCATGGACCCTCTCGGCAGCCTTGCCCCCGGCCGTCTCAACGCGGCGCTGGCAGCCGGTGCGCTTGCCGTCGAGGTCGGCCCTTTTCGTGCCCGCGTCCGCTCCAACATTGCCGCGCTAGGCGATCATCTGCTGCGGCATTATGCGGACTATCCGTTGGTCCCGCCCGATGAGATGGCGGATTTCCAGCTCACCCTCTCGACCCCCGGCGGGCTGCGGCGCTGGTACCGGCGGCAGGTACGCTTCCGCTATCAGGCCTACGAGCCCTTCAGCCCCTTGCCGCTCGACCAGGCCAAGCACGCCTTCGAGTGGGGCTTCAACTGGGCGATCGGCGCCCAGGGGACACGCTTTCTCATGCTCCACGCCGCCACTGTGGAGCGGGGCGGGCAGGCCATCGTGCTGCCGGCCTATTCCGGCTCGGGGAAGAGCACGCTCTGCGCGGCCCTGGTGCACCGCGGCTGGCGTTTGCTGTCCGACGAGTTCGCGCTGATCTCGCTTGATGACCAAGCGCTCTACGGTCTCGGCCGGCCGATCAGCTTGAAGAACGAGTCCATCGCCATCGTCCGCCGTCACTTCCCGACGGCCGAGATCGGCGAGGTTGTGGCCGGCACGCGCAAGGGCACCGTCGGCCTTCTGACCCCGCCCGAAGGCAGCGTGCTGATCGGCAGGGCGGCCATGCCGCGCTGGGTTCTGGCGCCGCGCTATGAGCCTGACGCCACGCCTGACGTCATACCCGTCGAGAAATCCAAGATGGCCTTCTATCTCAGCGGCCAGGCTTTCAACTATCATGTCCTGGGCGAGCGAGGCTTCCGTACCCTTTGCAGCCTGGTCGAGACCTGCGACTGCCTGGCGTTGAGCTATGCGTCGCTGGACGAGGCCTTGGAGCTGGTCGACCGGGCGACGGCGCCTGCCGTCGGGACCGCGAAGCGCGCGGCCCAAAGCGCGGCCGGAGGGCTGTGATCCCATGGCGGACAGCATGCTTCTCAAGGTGCTTCGCGACCCCACCTGCCTTAATCAGGCCGATGCGCACGACTGGGAACGGCTGATCTTCGAGGCTGGCGACTGCGGGCTGACCCCGCGCGTGGCGGCGCAGATCGATGCGGCCGGCCTGTCCGACCTGGTGCCGGAGCGCGCCGGCTATCACTTCGAGCTTGCCTGCCTGTTCGCCGCGCGTCAGCACGAGGCTGTGGCGCTGGAGCTGAAGGCGCTGACCGAGGCGCTCGCGGAGCACGATCTGCCCTTCGTGCTGCTCAAGGGCGGTGCCTATGTCGTGGGCGGCTTCGCCGCGAGCCAGGGGCGGACCCTCTCGGATATCGACATCCTGGTGCGCAAGGAAGACCTCGCCATCGTAGAAGGGCGGCTGGAGGCGGCCGGCTGGATCTACGTCAAGCGCGACCCTTACGATCAGGAGTATTACCGGCGCTGGATGCACGAGCTGCCGCCGATGACCCATATCGACCGGCACAGCGCCCTCGACGTGCACCACACCGTCACCCCGCCGACCTCGGCCATGGCGGTGGAGGGCGCGCGCATCTTCGAGCGGGCCGTGTTCGGCGGGCCGACCGGCCATCCCTTGATCGGCCTGCCCATGCCGGCCGACCTGGTGCTGCACAGCGCCGTGCACCTCTTCAACGACAGCGAATTCGATGCCGGCCTGCGCGACGTGAGCGACCTCGACCTACTGTTCCGGGCCTTCAGCCAACAAGACGACTTCTGGCCAAGCCTGCTGGCACGGGCCAAGGCGCTCGGCCTGGGCAGCAGCCTCGCTTACGCAGTCACCATCTGCCGCGGCTACTTCGAAACGCCGATCCCGGAGGACGCCCTGGCCGGCGTCATGGCGCAGGCGCCGAATCGCCTAGTGCGCGGCACGCTCTCGGCACTCTTCACCGCGGCGCTGAACCCGCCCGACCCGGCCGGCGAGCCCTGGACCCGGGAACCGGCGCTCTTCGCGCTCTACGTCCGCGGCCACGCTCTCCGCATGCCGCCGCGGCTCTTGCTGCCGCATCTGCTCAAGCAGGCGCGGCGGCGCGCGCGCGGCGAGGAGGAGGGGGAGCCGGCGCCGGCCTGACGCACTGCGTCACACCGACCGTGCAAGGCCGCGATCGCCATTGCCGGGCCGTCCCGCCGACCTTATGTTCCGCCGCATGACGCCGCTCGCGGCGGCCCATCAGACAATTCATCCGCAGAGCATGAGCACCGATCTTTCCCATATCCGCAACTTCGCGATCATCGCCCACATCGACCACGGCAAGTCGACCTTGGCCGACCGCATGATCCAGCTCTGCGGCGGCCTGACCGAGCGCGAGATGAAGGAGCAGGTGCTCGACTCCATGGAGTTGGAGCGCGAGCGCGGCATCACCATCAAGGCGCAGACGGTGCGCCTGGAGTACACCGCCAAGAACGGCGAGTCCTATGTGCTCAACCTGATCGACACGCCGGGCCACGTGGACTTCTCCTACGAGGTCAGCCGCTCGCTCAAGGCCTGCGAAGGCTCGCTGCTGCTGGTCGATGCCAGCCAAGGTGTCGAGGCGCAGACCCTGGCCAACGTCTATCTCGCCATCGACAACGACCATGAGGTCGTCCCGGTGCTGAACAAGATCGACCTGCCGGCGGCGGAGCCCGAGCGCATCATGGAGCAGATCGAGGAGGTGGTCGGCATCGACGCCACCGAGGCGCTGCCCATCTCGGCCAAGACCGGTGAGGGCGTGACCGAGGTGCTCGAGGCCATTGTCGAGCGCTTGCCGCCGCCCAAGGGCGAGGCCGATGCGCCGCTCAAGGCATTGCTGGTGGACTCCTGGTACGACTCCTACTTGGGCGTGGTGGTGCTGGTGCGCATCGTCGACGGCGAGCTCAGGTCCGGCATGAAGGTGCGGATGATGGGCACCGCCTCGGTGCACGACGTCACCGAGATCGGCGTCTTCTCGCCGCGCAAGACCAAGCTCGACCGCCTCGGCCCCGGCGAGATCGGCTACCTGATCGCCAGCATCAAATCGATCGCCGACACCAAGGTGGGCGACACCATCACCGAGGAGAAGCGCCGCTGCGCCGAGCCGCTGGCCGGCTTCCAGCCCTCGGTGCCGGTGGTCTTCTGCGGCCTCTTTCCGGCCGATGCCGCCGAGTACGAGGAACTGCGCGAGAGCCTGGGGCGCCTGGCGCTCAACGACAGCTCCTTCCTCTTCGAGCCGGAGGTCTCGCCGGCGCTCGGCTTCGGCTTCCGCTGCGGCTTCCTCGGCCTGCTTCACCTGGAAATCGTGCAGGAGCGGCTGGAGCGCGAGTTCAACCTCGACCTCATCACCACCGCGCCCTCGGTGGTCTACCGCCTCTATCTGCGCAGCGGCGAGACGGTGGAGCTGCACAACCCGACCGACATGCCGGACCCGACCAAGATCGAGCGCATCGAGGAGCCTTGGATCAAGGCCACCATTCTGGTGCCCGACGACTACCTGGGTGCGGTGCTCAAGCTCTGCGAGGAGCGGCGCGGCGAGCAGGTCGAGCTGACCTATGCCGGCAGCCGTGCCATGGTGGTCTACAAGCTGCCGCTCAACGAGGTGGTCTTCGACTTCTACGACCGGCTGAAGTCGGTCAGCCGCGGCTATGCCTCCTTCGACTATCAGCTCGAAGAGTACCGCGAGGGGGACTTGGTCAAGCTCTCCATCCTGGTCAATCAGGAGCCGGTGGACGCACTCTCCCTGATCGTGCACCGCAGCCAGTCGGAGTCCCGCGGCCGTGCGCTCTGCACCAAGCTCAAGGAGCTCATTCCACGGCAGCTCTTCAAGGTCGCCATCCAGGCCGCCATCGGCGGCAAGGTGATCGCGCGGGAGACCGTGAGCGCCATGCGCAAGGACGTCACCGCCAAGTGCTATGGCGGCGACATCACCCGCAAGAAGAAGCTCCTCGAGAAGCAGAAGGCGGGCAAGAAGCGCATGCGACAGGTCGGGAACGTGGAGATCCCGCAGTCGGCCTTCATCGCCGCCCTGCGCATGGGCGAGGATTAGAGCCCTCCCTCACTCCGCCGCACTCGAACGCGCCTCCGGGTGCTCCTCGACACCCAGGCGTTCGGCCGTCTCGCAGACCTCGTCCCAGATCGCCTGGGGGATTTCCAGGCCACTTGGCGGCACGGCGGCGGCGCGTTCGCGCTCGATTTCGCCCGGAAGCATGACGGACTCGACGCCGTCCTGCGGCGGACAGGCCTTTACCGAATCGAGGATGGCCTCGGCCGCCTGGGCGTAGTCCGCCGGGGTCCGGAGCGAAGCGGCGCTCAGAACGAAGAGCATCCAGTTGAAGTCCTTGGGCGGGCCGAGCAGGGCGCCGCCGACCAGCTCGGCAATGAGCCCGAGACCGGAGCCCTTGGGGCCGGCGGCTGGCAGGAGGGCGCCGCCCTGGTAGAAGTCCTCCGGGTGCTGGCTCGGGCGGCCCTCGGCGTCGATGATCCAGCCCGGCGGCAGCGCCTCGCCTGTGGTGCGGTGCACGGCGAGCTTGCCCTGCGCCGCCACGGCGGTGGCGAAGTCGACGACGATCGGCCCGTAGCGCCCGCCCGGCATGGCGAAGGCGTAGGGGTTGGTGCCCCAGATCGCCTTGGCGCCGCCGTGGGGCGCCACCTGGCGATAGCCGTTCAGCCCGCCGCCGCCGCCGAACATGATGGCCATGAATCCGTGCTCGGCCGCCTGCTCGACGTAACGGCCGAGGCGTCCGGTGTGGCCGCAGTTGACCAGGCCGCAGACGGCGACGGTGGTGCCGCGCGCCTTGCGCAAGGCGACCTCGACCGCGCGCTGCGCCGCCGGGATGCCGAAGCCGCCGCCGCCGTTGACCTCGGCCCAGGCGCCGTCCTCGTGCGGCACGGTGACCCGGGCCCGCGGGTCGACGCCGCCGTCTTCGATCTGCTCGACATAGCGCGGAATTCGGGAAAGGCCGTGGGAGGTGACGCCCTTGCGCTCGGAATCGATCAGATGCTCGGCGATCTGCCGGGCGGTCGTCGCGGGCATGCCGGTGGCCGTCAGAATGGCCTCGGCAAAGCGCGAGAGATCGTCGAGGGGAACCTGGGGCACGCACGTCTCCACTGCCGAGTTATTGTGCCGCGATATTCTTTTCGCGTTCGCGCGGCCTGGCCGCGGGGCCGCAGTCTCGCACGAGGGGGCATTCCACGGCTAGGGTGTATTATGGGCCGAGTTCTGGAGGCGTTCTCTGTGCAGAGACTCTGGGCGCAAAGACGAAGGCCGGCCCCAAACGGGACCGGCCTCCTCAAATCCCTGCTGCTTTTCGGTTCTACTGCAGCAAACCGATGTCACGCAGCTGACGCGCATCGAGACCCTTGAGGTCCCTGGCGATCTCGGCCTCCCGTCGGGCGCTGCGGGCTTCCTGGCTGAAGCTGGACAGAAAACCGCTGAGCCCATCCGAAGCGCGACGAACGAGGTCGCTCGCGCTCAGGCCGGGAATCGTTCGATCGGCGGTGAAGGCAATGCTGGTCATGGCCTGATGCTCCGGGAGGTGGTTGGGCCGGCGGGTACCTCCTGTCCTCCGCCGGTCGCGTCACAGTATGCGACTTTCCGGCGATCTAAGTCTTAACGGGCGCCGACGCCAATGCTGCTCCTGCACCGCATGCATGTTACCTCAGCATGGCTGAGGTGGGGAATTTGTTAAGTAATTCATAGGCTTGTCGCAGATACGACAGTCGGGACGCAGAGTGGATACGAGCTGGCGCTATCCGCCCCTGAACGACAACCCCTAGTCTTTCGGGAAGACCTTGCGGAAGGGCGTGATGACCACGCTCTCGAACAGCCCGGCCTGGGCATAGGGGTCGCCGGTAGCGAAAGCCTCGGCTGCGGCGCGGTCGGGAAAGTCGAGCACCAGCAGGCTGCCGGTCACCGCGCTGCCGTCCTCGGTGGGCAGCGGCCCGGCGATCAGGATCTGCGCGGCGTGGGCTTCGAGATAGTCCAGGTGGGCGGGGCGGTTGTCGGCGCGAAGCTGCTGATGGCCCGGCTTGTCGGTGCAGAGAATGGCGTAGAGCATAAAAGATTGGGTCTCCTCGGTTTTCGCTACTCTTTTTCCGCACGCAGGGGGCGGCGGAGCAAGTCTTCGATGCAGGCTTCCAGCGCTGCGTCCTTGTTGACCACCGCATCGACCGCGGCGGCGATGGGCATCTCGACATCGTGGCGGCCGGCCAGGGTGAGCGCCGCCGCGCAGGTTGCCGCGCCCTCGGTCACCGCGCTGCGGGACTCCAAGATCTCGGCGGCAGTGCGGCCGCCGCCCAGCGCCAGCCCGAAGGAGAAGTTGCGCGAGGCGGCGCTGCCGCAGGTGAGCGCCAGGTCGCCGATGCCTGAGAGTCCCATCAGCGTCTCGCGCTCCGCGCCCATGGCGGCGGCGAGGCGGGCCATCTCGGCCAGGCCGCGGGTCAGCAAAGCGGCCTTGGCGTTCTCTCCCAGACCCAGGCCTTCGACGATGCCGCAGGCGATGGCGACGACGTTCTTCAGCGCGCCGCCGAGCTCGACGCCGATCAGGTCGCGGGAGAAGTAGGGGCGGAAGCTGCCGCCGCCGAGGGCCTCGCCGAGAGCCAGCGCCGCCTCGCGATGTTGGCTGGCCAAGGTGGCGGCGGCGGGCAGGCCGGCTGCCACCTCGCGGGCGAAGGTCGGCCCCGACAGCGTGGCGCTGGGCTGCCCGCCGAGCGTCTCCGTCATCACCTGCTGCGGTAGCAGCCCGCTGTCGAGCTCGATCCCTTTGCAGCAGAGCACGGTCAGGCAGTCATTGGGCAGATGAGGGGCCGCTTTGGCCAGACCATCACGCAGATACTGGGTCGGTATGGCCACCAGCGCCGCTTCCGCCTCGGCCAAGGCTTCGCCCATGTCCAGCGTCGCCGTCAGCCCTCGCGACAGCGGCTGGCCGGGGAGGTAGAGGCCGTTCTCGCGCCGTTCCAGGATGTCGGCCACCACCGCCGGATTGCGGGCCCAGAGCCGGGTCTGGCAGCCCCGCCGCACGGCCAGCTCGGCCAAGGCCGTGCCCCAGGCGCCGCCACCAAGCACCGCGATGCGCTTCATCACCACCAGCCGTCATCCCGGCCGGGCAGGAGTCTGGAGTTTGCCTCCGTGCGTGGCTTCACCTGAGTCTTAGTTGGGCGCCTTCGGCGCTGTGCGGCACCAGCCCGCTCCCCCTCCCGACCACCCACTAGGGTACCATGCCATGGGTGGTCGGGAGGGGGAGCGGGCTGGTGCCGTGCGGCGCGCCAGCGCCATAAGAAGATCCGAGCCGGGGTGACATTGAGGGAATGCTCGGCGGTGGGGTGGGCCACGTCCTGGACGCTCACGCCTAGAGACTCAAGTTAAAGGCGATGGAGATGCGGGTCGCCCGGCCGTGGTAGGGGCGCACCGCGTGGCTCAGCCAGCTCGGGAAGATCACCATCATGCCGCTCTTGGGCCGTACGATCTCGGAGGCGCCGGCCGACTGGCCTTGCGGCATGGCGAAGGCGAGCTGTGGGGCGTACATGGCCGGTGCCACGCCGCGTGGGTCGTGGGCCTCGAACTCGCCACCCAGGCTCGGGTCGCTGCCGACCCCGCCGTCGTCCACGTAGTAGACGCCGGACCAGTAGGCGCCGGGGTGGGTATGGCTCTCGTTGCCGTGGCCGCTGCGGTTGATGTTGGCCCAGGCGTTGTAGCTCCAGTCGATGCTGACCGGGCGACCCTCGCGGTCGGCGGTGAGCTGTGTCGCGATGCCCTTGGCCCGCTCCATCAGGCGGGCGAAGGCCGGCCCGCCCCAGCTATCCATCTCCCAGTCCGACTGCCAGCCACCGAGATTGGAATGGGCCGTGCTCGGCGTCTCCTGCTCGCGCTTCAGGATGGCGGCTTTCAGCTCCGGGTTCAGGCTGGCCGCTTCCGGAAGCTCGGTCACCGCCACCGGGGTGGCGAAAATCTGCATCACCTGCACGCGCTGCTGCAGCTCGGTCATGGCAAAACGGGCTCCTGCGATGGGGCATCGGGGCTTGGCGGCGTCAGCTCATCCAGCGGCCAGCGTGGTCGGGCCGGCGTGTCCAGGGGGTCGCGGGCGCCGAGCCGCAAGCGCTCCAGCCCGGCCCAGGCGATCATCGCCGCATTGTCGGTGCAGAGCTTGGGCGGTGGCACCACCAGGCGGACGCTCTCGTCTGCCGCCAGGCTTTCGAGCCTCTGCCGCAAGGCTTGATTGGCGGCGACGCCGCCGGCGACCACCAGCGGCCCCTTGGCGCCGGTCAGCTCCTGAAAGCGTGCGAGGCCGTGGCGGCAGCGGTCGGCCAGCACATCGCCGACGGCGGTCTGGAAGGCGGCGGCCAGGTCGGCCTTGTCGCGCCGGCTCAAGGGATAGTCGAGCGTCTCGGCAATCTGGCGCAGCGCGGTCTTGAGGCCGGAGAACGAGAAGTCGCAGCCTGGCCGACCGACCATGGGTCGGGGCAGGCGGAAGCGCTTTGCGTCCCCCTCCCGTGCCGTGGCCTCGACCGCCGGGCCGCCGGGATAGCCGAGGTCGAGCAGCTTCGCCGTCTTGTCGAAGGCCTCGCCGATAGCATCGTCGACCGTGCCGCCGAGCCGGCGATAGCGGCCGACCCCTTCGACGGCGAGCAGCTGACAGTGCCCGCCGGAGACCAGCAGCAGGAGATAGGGGAAGGGCAGGTCGTCGGTCAGCCGCGGCGTCAGGGCGTGGCCTTCCAGGTGATTGACGGCGACGAAGGGCAGGCCCTGCACGGCGGCGATGGCCTTGCCGGTCACCGCACCGACCATCAAGCCGCCGATCAGGCCCGGCCCGCAGGTGGCAGCAACCCCGTCGAGATCGCCGAAGCCGAGGCCCGCCGTCTCCAGCGCCTCGGCAATCAGGCCATCGAGATGAGTCAGGTGGCTGCGCGCGGCAATCTCCGGCACCACGCCGCCGAAGCGGCGGTGCTCGTCGAACTGGGACAACACCAGGTTGGCGCGCAGCCGACGCGCGTCGTCGACCAGCGCGGCCGCCGTCTCGTCGCAAGAGGATTCGATGCCAAGGACAATCATCACAACACCATTTGGCGATCTTTTAGGACTCACCCAAGGCCGCGTCGAGTGAGCGTTGATTGGAACTAACCCTCGTTTTGCGGTGCCGGTCCGATTCTTTGGTTGGGCGCTGGTGCGCCGCACTGTTCCGTCCCACTCCCCCACCCGGCCGCCCCACTGTCCACAATTCCGTGGGCGGCCGGGTGGGGGAGTGGGACGGAACAGAGTCCCGATAGGGAAAGACAAACTGCCGCAGAGAGAAAAGGTGCGATCAGGCCCCATCCGCGACGCCAAGGCGCTTGCCAGCCGCCCTGGGGGCTACCATCCTGCGGCCATGAAAAGCGGCATCCCTCTCAAGATCGGCACGCGCGGCAGCGCCCTGGCTTTGGCGCAGGCGGAGGAAGTGGCCGGCCGGCTGCGCCAGGCGCACCCGGCGCTTGCCGGGGAGGGGGCCATCGAAATCAAGATCATCACAACCACCGGCGACAAGATCCAGGACCGCACCCTCTCGGAGATCGGCGGCAAGGGGCTGTTCACCAAGGAGATCGAAGAAGCGCTGGTCGCCGGTGACATCGATCTCGCCGTGCATTCCATGAAGGACGTGCCGACCTTCCTGCCCGACGGTCTGGAAATCGTCTCCATTCTGCCGCGCGAAGACCCGCGGGATGCGCTCTTCCTGCGCAACGGCGGGGACATCGGCGGCTTGGCCGACCTGCCGTCGGGTGCGGTGGTCGGCACCGCCAGCCTGCGGCGGCAGGCCCAGGTGTTGGCGGCGCGCCCCGATCTCACCGTGGTGCCGCTGCGTGGCAACGTTGGCACCCGGCTGCGCAAGCTGGAGGAGGGGCAGGTCGACGCCACCTTGCTGGCGCTGGCGGGCCTGCGGCGCCTCGGCATGGCCGAGCGTATCGATCACGTCCTGGAACCGGAGGAGATGTTGCCGGCGGTTGCCCAGGGTGCCATCGGCCTGGAGGCTCGGGCCGATGACGAGCCGACCTTGACCTGGCTGGCGGCCCTGACGGATCTGCGGAGCAGCAAGGAAGTCATGGCCGAACGGGCCTGCCTGGCGGTGCTGGACGGCTCCTGCCGGACACCGATTGCCGCCTTGGCGCGGCTGGAGGGCTTCGAGCTCTGGCTGCGCGGGCTCATCGCAGCCCCCGATGGCACCACGGTCATCCGCGCCGAGGGCCGGGCCGAGGCCGAGGACGCGGTGGCGCTCGGCCGTTCGATCGGTGAAGAGATCAAGGCCAAGGCCGGCCCCGAGCTCTTGAACGACATTCGCGCCGGCTAGGATAGGTTCCGTGCGCCTGCTCGTCACCAGACCGGAACCTGACGCGGAAGCGCTGGCCGAACGGCTGCGCGGCCTGGGCCACGAGGTGCTGGTCGCACCCATGCTGACGGTGGTGCCGCGCGAGGAGCAGGCCATCGACCTGGCCGGTGTACAGGTGATCTGCTTCACCAGCCGAAACGCCGTACGCATCTTCGCCGATCAATCGCCTGAACGGGCTATCCCGGTGTATGTCGTCGGGCCGGGCACCGCAGAGGAAGCGCGCGCCAAGGGCTTCCTGGCTGTGCGCGAGGGCGGCGGCGATGGTCGCGCCTTGGTCGAGGCGGTGCGCGACGCCCTGTCGCCCTTGGCCGGCGCCGTGCTGCACGCACGGGGTGCCGCGGTGGCCTATGACGTGGCGGGAGCCCTACGAAAGGCTGGGTTCACCGTGCGTGAGCAGGTGCTCTACGAGACCTTGCCCGTGCCCGCACTGGCGCCGGAAGTACGGCAGGCTTGGGCAGAGGGACACATTGACGGCGTGTTGCTTTTCTCTCCCCGTAGTGCAAAGACCTTTGCTACACTGTTAATGGACGCCGATCTGGCAGGTGGGGCAAAGCAGGTCATCGCGTACTGCTTGTCGGACGCCGTTCGAAGTGGTGCGGACTTGCCGTGGCAGGCTGTACGCGTGGCAGAAAGACCCGACGTACCCGCCATGATCGAGCTGCTTGAGGGAGGCCTTGAGGGAGGCACGGGGGCAATGGCGGAAGAGCGCAAACCAGATCAGCAACCCAAAACGGCGGAGGTGGCCAAGGAGCCGCCCAAGGCGCCCAGCGAATCGCCAGCGCCGTCCGGCGCAGCTTCGCCAACACCCGCCACCAGCCCATCCGCCACCTCATCCACCACCTCATCCACTGGGACCCCATCCACGGCGGCCCCCTCCAAGCCGCCTGCTCAGGAGAGCACCGCGTCCGCGTCCCCTCCAGGACAGCAACCGAGCCAGCAACAAGACGAGCGCGGCAACGTTGAGGCGATCATCGCCAAGTTCGGCGGCCTGCGGCCGATGGCCAACAAGCTCGATCTGGCGGTCTCGACGGTCCAAGGCTGGAAGATCCGCGGTCATATCCCCGAGCAGCGCCATGCGGAGGTCCTCAAGGCGGCCAAGGAACACAACATCGCCGTGAGCGCCGCCGACCTGCTGCCGCCAGGCGAGGCGGCCGGTGACGCCCCAACTGAGCCCGCGCCATCCGGTCCTGCGCCGGCTGCAGCCGCTCAGGCCAAGGGCGCCGAAGCCAAGGCACGCAGCCCGCTGCCCGCGACCGGTCAGCGCCCGGGCGCCAACGGCAAGGAGGACGCGGCCAAGCCGCCAGCGCCGAGCCAGGCGGCGAAAGCGCCAGACAAGGCAGACGAAAAGCCGAAGGAGACGCCCGCCACGGCGCAGGCAGCCGCGTCGGCGGAAGCGGCGCGCGCGGCCCAGGCTCACGCCCAGGTTCACGGGCGTCGCGGCGGCTTTCTGCCCGGCCTCTTGGTCGGCGCTCTGCTGATTGTCGGTGGCGCCGTCGCCGCTGTCGCTTTGCGCGACAGCTGGATGCCGCTGGTTGCCGGCACCCAAACGCCGGCTGGCGACACGAGCCAGCTCCAGCAGCAGGTGCAGAGCCTCGCCAGCGAGCTCGACACGGTGAAGCAGCAGACCGCCGCGCTGAGCCAGAAGGCGGACTCGCTCGAGTCCTCCATCTCGGGCCTGTCGGGCCAGCAGGGCGGCAGCCCGGCCGATATCACGGCGCTGCAGAGTTCGGTGCAGTCTCTGCAGGCGGCGGGCGAAAAGCGCGCCCAGGACCTGGCATCGATCGATCGCTCGCTGAAGGCCATCACCGGCGACGGTGGCCTGGAGAGCAAGGTGAGCGACCTGACCAGCAAGGCGGACGGCCTGGCCGTCGCGACGGCCAGGAACGAGGCCGGCGTCGCCAACCTGACCAACGAGGTGCGCACGGTCTCGGGCCAGGTGGCGGGCCTGGGTGTCGATGACCTGCGCAGCAGCACCGCCGCGCTTTCCACCAAGCTCGACTCCCTCAACACCCGGCTCGACACGGTCGAGGGCCAGGTGCGCGGCCAGGTGGCCGCCGAGCGCAACGCCATGCTGCTGGCGCTGGGCCAGCTCGACGACGCGGTGGCCGCAGGGCAGCCCTACGCGCAATCTCTGTCATTGATGAGCAGCTACGCCGATGATCGCGCGCCGGCCGCGGCCATGGCCACCCTGCAGAGCCACGCAACCTCCGGCGTCACGACCTTGAGCGCGCTGCGCGTGCGCTTCAAAGACACCGGCGATGCCATCGTCGCGGCCGACTACGACGCAACGGCGGACGAAGGCCTGTTCGGCGACGTGGTGCGCAACCTCTCGAAGCTGGTCATCGTGCGCTCGCGCGACCCGAACGACCCGGGGGCGAACGGCGTGGTGGCCAGGAGCGAAGCCGCCCTCGAGGCCGGCAACCTGGCCGGCGCGATAAGCGAGGTGGAGAGCCTGGAGGGCCCGCCGGCCCAGGTGGCGGCGAGCTGGCTGGCCGACGCCAAGGCCCGGCTGGCCGTCGACTCGGCGCTCACGGCGCTGGCCAAGGCGCTCGACGCCACGGACGCCGCGCCCAGAGCGAGCGCGGCCGCGAGCAAGAACAGCGCGCCGGCGCCCGACTCCACGCAGGATGGCGGCGCGCAAGGTACCAGTGCCGCTCCCGCCGCAGATGACACGTCAACAGCCGCTGCGCCGGCCACGGACGAGGCGACAACAACCACCGCACCGGCGACAGACGCCACGACCGCGACGCCGGCCACAGACGATGCGGCGAGCACGGACGGCACGCAGGACGCAAGCGCGCCATCTGCCGAAGACGATGCGGCTACAACCAATGCGCCGGCGACCGACGATACGGCCGCAACGACCACGGCGCCCGCCGCAGACGACGCGGCAACGACGAGCGCCGCACCGGCAGCCGCTCCCGCCAGTGGGGACGCCACGACCACGGCCCCCGCTGCAGACGACACACAGGGCACGGCTGCTGCGCCTGCCAACGACGACGCGGCCGCCGACGGCGACGCGTCGAGCAACTGACGAGGGGCCAAGCCATGCTCTACATCCGCGCCCTTCTCTATCTCCTGCTGGTCGCCGTCCTGGTCGCGGTCGGCGTCTTCCTGACCGAAAACCCCGGCACCATGCAGCTCACCTGGCTCGGCTACGAGATCGAGTCGAGCGTCGGTATCTTCCTCTTGGCCGTCGCTCTGCTGGTGGTGATCTTCGCGCTCGGCTACGCCCTTCTGCGGCTCATCTGGCGCTTCCCTTGGATCATGGGCGGGAAGATGAAGGCCAGCCGCTCGCGGCGCGGTCACGAAGCCGTCTCCCGCGGCATCCTTGCCGCCGCTGCCGGCGACATCGAGGCGGCCGAGGAATGGACCCGCCGGGCCAAGCGCCTGGCCTCGGACGAGCCCTTGACCCGTCTGTTGACCGCGCAGACCGCGCAGCTCAAGGGCGACCACGAGGCCGCGACGACCATCTTCGCCGGCATGCTGGAGACGGAGGAGACGCGGCTGCTCGGCCTGCGCGGCCTGGTGACGCAAGCGGTGCGCGAAGACAACGACCAGCGCGCCCTGGAGTATGCCCGCGAGGCCTATGCCATGCGTCCGCAGACCCCCTGGGTGCTGGAGCAGCTCTTCGAGTCGTCGGAGAAGGCGCATGCGCTGGACGAGGCCGAGGACGCGGTGCTCATGCAGCTGCGCCACGATCAGATCGAGCGCCCGGCCGCCAACCGCAAGCGCGCGGTGCTGGCCTACGAGCGCGCCGAGGAGGCTCTGGAGGCCGGCGATCTCGACAAGGCCCTGAAGGAAGCCAAGACCTGCCACCGCCTAGCGCCGGAGCTGGCCCCCGGCGCGGCGCTCCTGGCCAAGGTGCACCTGGCCCGCGGCTCGCACCGCCGGGCGGCACGGGCGCTGGAGAAAGGCTGGAAGTGGGCGCCGCATCCGGACTTGGTCGCGGCCTACAAGTCCCTGGTCCCGGTCGAGCCGCCGATGGACTGGCTGCGCCGGCTGCGCAAGCTGACGGCCGAGCGTGCCGGCCACGAGGCGGCCCGCCTGGCGCTGGCCGCGGCCGCCCTGGAAGCGGAGATCTGGGCGGAGGTGCGCCAGTACCTGCGCATCCACGGCGGCGAGCCCTTGAGCCGCAGCGCCTGCCTCCTGATGGCCGAGCTGGAGCGGCGGGAGAACAGCGACGAGCAGGCCGCCGACGCCTGGATGCTGCGGGCCGAAGCGGCGCCGCCGGACCCGGCCTGGGTCTGCAAGGTCTCCGGCGTGGTGGTTGAGCGCTGGTACCCGCGCTGCCCGGCGTCGGGCGTGTTCGACAGCCTGGAGTGGCGCCGGCCACCCTACATCGCCGGCGGCGGCACCGCGGCAGCGCTGGTCAGCATGACGGCGCCGACCAAGGCGCTGGAAAGCGGCGAAGTAACCGACGCCCAGGTGGTTCCTCCGGACGAGGCGAACAGCGACGCGGCCGACAAGGACTCGGCGGACAAGACGGCGCCCGCCCCCGCCAACGACAGCGACGGCGCCAAGACGGACAAGGCCGCGGCGAAGAGCGACGGCGCTGCCGCGCCCGAAGCCAAGGACGAGACGAAGGACAAGGCCACGGCCGGCGTCCCCGTCGCCGCCCAAGCCGGCGGGGTCGTGCCGGCGGGCGGCGGCGCGCGTACGTAGCGCGCGCTGATTTTTCTTTCCCTGTCGGGACTCTGTTCCGTCCCGAGTCTTGGTTAGGCACCTTCGGCGCCACGCGGTACCAGCCCACACCCCCGCCCGACCAACCCACTAGGGTACCATGCCATGGGTTGGTCGGGCGGGGGTGTGGGCTGGAGCCGAGAGAACAGCCGCCTCGGTTGACCGAGGCCGGGCTTTCGACTAGGTAGCGCAATCTCGCCTTTTGGAAGAAGACGGCCCGACGGCAGCCTGCCGCCTGTGTGTCTTCACAAGGCCGTGCCGCAGTAGCTCAGGGGTAGAGCAACTGATTCGTAATCAGTAGGTCGATGGTTCAAATCCGTCCTGCGGCACCATCCGCCTTCGCTGATTTCGGCGAAGCCGAAATTCAGCTTTGGCGCGACAAGCCGAAGCCTGGATGAAATCCGGACCAAGGCGGGCTATAGAGGACTCGAAGACAGCAGGTCTTCTTCGTCTGCTTCACCGACGTCTGCCGCCCAACGACCCGGACCCTTCCCGTGATCATCGAACGTCTTGATCTCGACGCCGCCGTTGCCGCCGGCATCATTTCCCGCGATCAGGCTCGGCGGTTGCGGGCGCTATCGGAGCGGAAAGAGGACGAGTCCGAAGAGCGGCTCGACTTCTCACAAGCGATCGACGACGAGCCCTTTCGCCTGAACCGCGGCTTTCGCGACATCTTCGTTGCCATCGGTTTGCTGATATTCGGGGCGGGCGTGTCGGCGCTCGCGGTGAATTTCGCGGTCGATCTGGACCGGTCCCTCGATGCCTGGCGGCCGGCCGCAGACGGCAGACTCTGGCCGATTCTGATCGCGGCCCTGCTGCTTGCCTACGGCTTTGTGCAGGCCGAGATCGTGACTCGTCGACAGAGGCTGCCGCTGTCCAGCGCCATCGCGGCGATCGCCTTCGTGGTCTGGTCGGCGCTGCTGTGCGGGGCCATCGCGCTCAACCTCATGGCTGATGCGCTGCAGAGCCGATCAATCACGATCCATTCATCCGGCAGCGCCGTCCTCTGGGCGATGCTGGGTGGCGCGATCGTCGGCACGGTTCTGTTCTACTGGCGCTACCGCTTGCCCTTCAGCCTGCTGTTGCTGGCCGGCCTTCTGATCGGGCTGTCTTTTGCCCTGCTGGATCAGGTCCTCGAGCCCGGCTGGTTCGAGCGCATCGGCCGCCCCTTGCTCGGCGGCTGGGGGCTTCTGGTCTTCATCGCGGCCATGTGGTTCGACATGAGAGACCGAGACCGCACCACGAGGCTGTCGGAGTGCGCCTTTTGGCTGCATCTTCTGGCCGCGCCCTTGCTGGTCCACTCCTTCGTCATCGGCGATGGCTTCAGCGCGCAGGGCGTGGGCTTCGTGTTCGTGACCATCGCCGTCCTCTCGGTCGTCGCCCTGGTGATCGACCGGCGTGCGCTGCTGGTCTCCGGGCTCGGTTATTTGATTGTCGCCGTTTACCGGCTGATCTCCGACACCGCGCTGTCGGACGGCTACCAGATCGCGATGACGGCCTCGCTCATCGGCGGATTTCTGCTCGCGTTGGGCCTGGGCTGGACCCCGATCCGCGACGCGGTGCTGAGAGCGCTGCCATGGCCCTGGCTGAAGGCGCGCGTCCCGCCAGCGGGATAGAGCAAGCGCCGAACGACGCTATGACAAGGGCCTTAAACGCGGCGCTTCGCTGAGGGGAACGACCCTGTCCGCAAGCTCGGCATCCTGCAACTCGGCGAGCTTACGGACGAAGCGTTCGTCCGCGGTCACGAATCGCCAGCCATTCTCGATGGCGAGTGCTAGATAGATGCAGTCATAGGCCGCATGGTCCAGAGCGATGGCCAAGTCCAAAGCCCGCGACATGAGGGGACGTGTCGGTTGAACGTCCAGATCAGCACGCTGAATCAGCTGGCCAGCCAAGCCGGCCTCCTGTTCCGTGAGCTCACCCCGCCTGACTTTCTTCCACAAGATGTTGGCGCATTCGGCCATGAGCAGGTCAGGCGCCGACAAAGCGCTACGCTCAAGCAAGCTAAGCGCTTCTTCTGTTCCGGCTTCTTCGACGACCCACTTAACCGCTACGCTGGCATCGACGACAAGCCGACTCACCGTTCATCGCGGCCTTCCCGCAGCAACTCTTCTGAGGGGGTGTGGCGGCGACCCTTGGTCAAAGCCCTGAGTTCAGCCGCCAAGTCCATGAAGGAAGGCTCGACTTCGCTGGCAAGTGCCTGACGCAGGATTTCGCGGTGCTCAGCCTCCGTGGAACGGCCGTGTCGGGTGGCTCTCTGTTTGAGGCGTCGGATCAAATCGTCGTCCAGGTTGCGGACCTGCAGGCTTCCGGGCATGGCATCACCATCGTAAAGACGCCGCCTATGATACAAATGACGTCAATGACGTCAAACCACAATCCAGTGGGGCTGTCCGTCGATTTCGAGGTTTGCTCCAGCCGCTGGGCAGCCTTCACGCCATCTTCGGGCGGGCGCTGGAGAGGTAGGCCTGGGCGAGCACGCCGCTCAGCACGATGGCGCCGCCGACCAGGGTCATCATCGAGGGCACCTCGTTGATGAACAGCCAGACCCAAAAGGGGCCGAGGAAGTACTCGAGCATGAGCAGCAGCGTCAGCTCCGCCCCGCTCAGGTGGCGCGAGGCGACGGTGAAGAAGGCGAGCACCGCCGAGGAGATGATACCGCCCCAGAAGACGCTGAGCGCCAGGTCGGGAAGGGGAATGCTGAGCTGGCCGCCGGTCATGATCGCGGCGACGGCCATGGCTATGAAACCGCCGATCACCACCGAGGGCATCATGTCGACCTGCCGCTTGGCGCGGAAGATGACCACGAAGCCCGCGAAGCTGACCGCGCCGCCAACAGCGGCGAGGTTGCCAAGCCAGGAGTCCGAGGAGAGGCCGTCGCCGACCATCAGGGTGACGCCGATCAGGGCCAGCAGGAGGATGCCCCAGGTCGCCATGTCGACCCGTTCCCCAAGCACCAGCCGGGCAAGGACGGCGGTGATGATCGGCCCGCTCGAGAGAATGAAGACCGTGTTGGCGACGGTGGTGTTGCTGAGCGAGAAGACGAACAGGGTCTGCATCGTGGCGAAGAGCAGGGCTGCGACCAGGCCCCAGCTGCCGATACGGGCGATACTGGCCAGAAAATCGCCCGGCTTCCTCATCAGCATCATGATCAGCAAAGCCAAGGACAGCGAGCCGGTGCGGAAAACCACGATTTGCCACTCAGAGGCGTCCTGGATGTTGCGCAGGATCAGGCCGCCGAAACTGTTCAGGAAGCCGCTGAGCAGCACGAACAGAACGGCATAGCGCGCGCCGAGCGGCAGGGGATGTACGCTGTGTCCCAAGCGGTTCAAAGACTGCGGCTCCGACGAAATGGCCTAGGCACTGGGCAGGGCGTGGGGTAAGCTACCGACAAAGAGCTTTGCTTTCTTTAATACAACCGGGCGCTTAGCAAATTGTGCCTGAACAACAGCTAAACAAGCCGATGCCATAAGCGCGGCCGCTGTGACTAGGTAAAGATACTTTACTGAAAGTTCACGCTTTAGGCCTTTGATGGGTGGAAGCGACAGCGATTAATATTTGAACGCAGGAGTTGTATTTTGGAGCCAGAGACACATGCTGGCTAGAATATTCGGCTCCCGCACCTCGCGGATCGAAGAAGCGTCGTGGAACACAGGCGCCACGCCCAATGTGGTCAAGCGCCGACAGCTTCCGATCGAGGCTCTGCCGACCCACGACGAGGTGCTGGACACCGCGTATCGCTATTGGCATTCGAAGCGTCGCCAAGGGCTGCTGCCGTCGCGCAACGACATCGACATCCTCGAAATCACCAAGATCATCAAGCATACGCACTTGATCGACGTGTCCAGCGACACGTCCGAGGACTGGTGCTTCCGGGTCGTCGGTGCCGTGGTCCCGCAGACCTGGCAATGGGGCTGCGGCCGGGACAAGATCTCAGATTGTCCTTGGCCGCCGTATCGCGACATGCTGCTGCAAGACTACGGTGCGGTGAAGTTCACCGGCGCGCCGATGTATCACGAAATCGCGATCCGGGTTGATTGGGTGGCCTACCACTATTCACGGATCGTGCTGCCCTTCGCTGACGACGGGCGCAGCGTCGACAACCTGATGAGCTGCGTCTTCCACCGCGACACGCCGGATCTGCCGCTTTAGAGCGTTCCTCGCATCGCTGCGGACGCGCAGTCGCGCTTGGTGTTAGGCGGTCACGACCATCGGCAGGGGATCGATAATCTTTAGGTCCGGCGTACGGGACATGGGGATCGGATAGATCTCATGCTCCGGAAGGGTGCGGATCCGATCCAGGCTTTCCTCGATGTCGACGTAGCCCAGGTGCATCTCCTCATAGCCGTTCGCCGGCGGATAATAGCCTTTGTAGGACAGCTCCTGATGGGCGTAGCCGTAGATGTCGATAGGCAGCCGCGACAGTGCAAGGCTGCTCAGATGATAGCCGCAGCTGTAGTCGGCGCCGTAGTTCCGGATCGCCAGTGAACGGCTGAGATACGGCAAGATCAACGACAGCCCCTTGCGACGCCAGCTGTTGTGCACCCAAAGGCCGGCCGCATAGTTCACCTTGCCCTTGATGCGGCGGCTGGTCTCCAGCACCTCGATCCGCTCGTCGCCGACAAAGGCCTGCAGGCCGTTGCGATCGAACAGCTGGCCGCTGACGACCAGGTCGGTGAAGTTGTCGGTTTCGTAGATGCGGGCTGCGATGCAGGCCACCGTCCGCCCGTTCTGGTCGACGAGGTTGAGCCAGAAGTCCTCCGGCCCGATGGCATGGCGGCGCGGATCGATCGAGGGATTGATCACGCCGGCTTTGTTCGCCCGCAAAGTTGTTATGAGTTTTTCGAAGTCTTTCTCAACAATCAAGTTGAGACCAAGTGCGGCGATTTTCTGCTGCAGAACTTCGATACTGAGCTGCAGAAGACCGAATTCCTTATCGGTCAAACTAAACGATGTCATCGACTCCCCACCAGCTTGTATTCGTTTTGACGAACGATAGCAATAAAGGTTAACCAACTTCAAGTGTAATTTCCGTGGCAGAGCCACGACAAAGGGCTTGTTCTTGTTAATAACTTCTCTCTGCACCACAGCAGCCTGGCCAAGAAAAGGTTAACGGCCTGAGATTGTGCCGCTACACTGTCGATGACCTGTGTGGGTAAAGGCCCGCTATTATTGCGTGCTTGTTAATAACTATAGTTCCCGCATATAGCGCTTCCGCATTGCGGCAAAGCCCGCCAAGAGCCGGCAGGGCTCGAATCACGTGCCGCAGGGTCCGGGGGCCCAGCTCACGCCGGGCCGACGGGCATCAGGGCGAAGCTACGCGGTCCCGGCGACCTCGTGTGCATAGTCGATTAGCGGTGAGTCGCCGGCCACCGAGAGACCGCGGGCGGCGTAGGCGCTGGCCAGCTTCGTCATCGCCGTCTGCACCGCGGAAATGCCCTCGGCCTCCAGCAAAAGGTGGGCGGCGAAGCGCGCCGTCTCTGGCCGCTGCAGGGCGATGGCGGAGAGCATGGCGGTAAGCCGCGCTTCATCCGGTGCCAGATAGGGGCAGTAGGGTGGGTGGTGCAGAATGGGCCGCAGGGCGGCCTGCCGCACGGACCCGTGGCAATGACAGAAGAGATGCAGCAACAGCCGCCCGTCTGCCGCGCCAAAGCGCTTGGCATGCTCGTTCCAGACCTCGCACCAGCACTCTCTGCCTTGGGACCAGCCCCGGAAGCTGCGCAGGAACAAGGCCTCCGCGCCGCCCAAGTGACCGAGCCGCAGGGGCTGCCCGCTGCAGGGCTCCGGTTCGGCGGGGGTGTCTTCGAAGGTATTCAGTGCGTGTCGGAGGGGGCGCGGCATAACAACGGCTCTTCCAGGTTTGCCCGGCGGGCGATCAAGCTCCGCGAATGCGAAGCATTCTCATTTACGCCTGCCGGCTTGCGGCTGTCAAGCGAGGCTTGTGGAGAAGGGTTTTTCTTTGGGCGCCGCACCATTTTTATTGGGCGCCTGCGGCGCTGCACTGTTCCGTCCCGCTCCCCCTCCCGGAGTCTATCCTTGCGCGCCTTACGGCGCTGTGCGGCGCCAGCCCACACCCCCGCCCGACCAACCCACTAGGGTACCATGCCATGGGTTGGTCGGGCGGGGGTGTGGGCTGGTACAGATTGGCGCGCCTCCGAAAGGAGACACCGAGCTTTGAAGGCAAAGGCGCGCCCTAGAAGTAATCGGGCGGGGGTGTGGGCCGGACCCGAACGGCGCGCCGCTATACTGAGACACCGAGCTTCGAACGTGCCGGCGCGCCAACAACAACCAGCCCCAGGAAAACTCCACCAAACTTGCTGCCTATCCCTCGGAAGGGCTATGTCTCGTTCTGGGGAAACGACAGTGACTGCGGAAGGAGCGAGCCTATGGAGATGAGCGGCCAACAGCGCATCGCGGCGGCACGAGAGACGGTTTGGGCCGCACTCAACGACCCCGAGGTCCTCAAGCAGTGCATCCCCGGATGCCAGGAGCTGACCAAGGATGGGGACAACGCCTTCGCGGCCAAGGTCCGGGCCAAGGTCGGCCCGGTGTCGGCCAACTTCACCGGCCAGGTCACGCTCAGCGATATCGTGCCGCCGGAGAGCTACACCATCTCGGGCGAAGGCAAAGGTGGTGCTGCCGGTTTCGCTAAAGGCGGCGCCAAGGTCAGCCTGGCCGAGGACGGCGACGGCACGCTGCTGAGCTATGACGTGGACGCCAAGGTCGGCGGCAAGATGGCACAACTCGGCGCGCGCCTGATCGATGGCACGGCCAGGAAGATGGCCGACGATTTCTTCAGCCGCTTCTCGGAGCTGGTCGCGCCGACACCAGAGGCGGCTCCCGAGGAAGCGCCCGCAGAAGCCCCCAAGGCTGTCGAGCCAACGGCGGCAACGCCCCCTGCGGCGGCAGCGACAGCGGGTGAGGCCGCGCCGAGCGAGCCGGAGCGTCGCAGCGTCCTGCTGCCGATCCTCGTGGTGGCCGGCATCGTCGCTTTTGCGCTGATCGTCTACCAGTTGATGCAAGGCTGACGGTGGCACCACGAAAGGTGCGCATTTAAGGCCGTTTAACGACCGCTCCATCAAGATAGTCACGCAACTTGGCGCATTGCGCGCCGGTTCGGTTCCCGTCGGGACCGGACCGGGCGGGCGTTCGACCGCGCCGCGGATTCGGATGCTGTCTTGTCGAGCAAACCTCACACACCACCCGCTGCAGAGGGAGACCTGCCGAACGGCAAAGCGCCGGGATTGTTCGCTGCGCCGCCGCATCTGAACGCGGCCGCGCCAGAGACCCTGCGCGCCGCGCTCCTCAAAGCCGTGACCGACAACCTGAAAGTCGGGCTGGCCCTATTCGACAAAGAGCTCCGGCTGCGCCTGTGGAGCCGCGAGCTGCTCACCCTCTTGGACCTTCCGCCGACGCTGGTGCGGGAGGGGCTGGCCATGGAGGAGATCGTCCGCTTCTGCGCGAGGCGGGGCGACTACGGCCCCGGCGCCGCCGAGGACATCGTCGCTGAGCGCATGGCGCGCGCGAAATCGCGGCTCCCGCTGCACGAACACAGCTACCAGCGTCGCACGGCGGCCGGCTTGGTTCTGGAGGTGCGCGGCAGCCCGCTGCCCGATGGTGGCCTGCTGACCACCTACATCGACATGACGGCGCGTCACGCCGCCGATCAGCAGGTGCGCACCATGGCGCTGCAGGACCCGTTGACCGGCTTCGCCAACAGGGCCGGCTTTCGCGAGCGGCTGAGAGACGCCTGCGAACAGGCGACACGGACCGGCCGCTCGGTTGCCCTGATGATGATGGACCTGGACAACTTCAAGGACGTGAACGACAGCCTCGGCCATATGGCCGGCGACAAGCTGCTGATCGAAATGAGCAACCGGCTGCGGGACTGCGTGCGCAACACCGATCGGGTCGCGCGCTTGGGGGGCGACGAATTCGCCGTCATCGCCAGCAACCTCGATACCAGCGAAGACTATGTCCCGCTGGCTCAGCGTATCGTCGAAGCGCTGCGCAAGCCCGCGGTGATCGACGGACAGATCGTGCATTGCCCAACCAGCATCGGAATCACCGTCTTCCCGCACGATCACAGCGAGGTCGACGTGTTGATACGTCATGCCGATTTGGCGCTCTATGCCGTCAAGGAAGCCGGCCGGAACGACTTCCGCGTCTTCGACACGGCGATGCAGGCCAAGGTGAATGAGCGTCTGAGCCTGCAGCAGGATCTGCGCTACGCCCTCGATGCACGGCAGCTCGAGCTTTTCTTTCAGCCTCAGGTGGATCTACGCAATCTGGACCCTACGGGCTTCGAGGCCCTCTTGCGTTGGAACCACGGGCGAAGGGGTTATGTCCCGCCCGAGCAGGTGATCTCGGCAGCCGAGCACTCGAACCTCATTCACGAGCTTACCGACTTTGTGCTGCAGGAGGCTGCGCGCCAATACTGCGCTTGGCGCTCGGCGGGTCACCGAAGTCTCCGGGTCGCCGTGAACGTCTCGACCCTGTCGCTCAAGCGCAATGCGCTCATCGAGCAGGTGCGGCGGACGCAGGCTGAATTCGCGCTGCCGAGCGACTGGCTGGAGATCGAGATCACCGAAGGTTGGCTGTCGGCCGACGACGAGGCGGCCGCCAAGCTCGCGGCGCTGCGCAAGCTCGGTGTGACCGTCGCCATCGACGACTTCGGCACCGGCTACTCCTCGCTCTCCCGCCTGCGCGATCTCCCCATCGACAGTCTGAAGATCGACCGCTCGTTCCTCGGCGACGTGGCGCAGAACTCCGCGAACGCGGCCATGGTCCAGTCGATCGTCGATCTTGCGCTCAACCTCGGTCTCGGCGTCATCGCCGAAGGGGTCGAGCAAGGCGATCAGATCGAGTACCTGCGCGCCATGGGCTGCCGCCAGGCGCAAGGCTACCTGCTCGGCAGGCCCATGCCGGCACCGCAGGTTCTGGGCTGGCTCGCCTCTTGGGACCGGGGCCGATGCCTGCCGCTACCACTTCCCGCTTATCCGGCAGCCTAAGTACTGCTTCCAGTAGTTCTCAATAATCGGGTCGATTAACATTAGTGCTACTCCGGGTATTTACTATCTTTTTTAGTGGAATGCTCGTTTTGTTTAAGACTTAATGTGGATTTTATGGTTTATTGCAGCCGTCGTCAGCGAAACCATCCAAGCAAAGACGGGGGCATTGGGCAGCCTTTGCCGGATGGCGCGGTCGGCAGTGGACCATAGTGAGGCAAGGGGTTCCTCATGGGAATCAAGCGCGTTCTCGCGGCGGGCATGCTGTTGCTCGCCAGCATGGCTTTTGTGCCATCGCCGTCCGGCGCGGCCAGCTTCGACGAGAATGTCGACTGGCTCGGCGGCGAGCTGCAGAACCTGTTTCGCGGCGGTAAGATCGATATCGACGCGTTCTATGAGCAGCTGCGGGAGAGCTTCACGCCCGAGCAGGCCAACAATGTGATGGACTACCTGATCCCGCTCCTGGTCAAGAAGGACGAGGATATCGATCGCTGCCGGTACCTGTTCGACGATCTTCGCGAGGACCTGTTCGAGGACGATGGCACCGTCAACGAGTCGGCTTTCAATGAGGAGCTGACCGGCAGCATTGAAGAGGACATGATCAATGCCGGCTGCGATCTGGCTTTGATCGAGCCGGGCGCCGGCGACGAAACCGGGGTCGGCGACATTCCCCCTGCCTTCCTGCCGCCTGTCGACGTCTGCGAGAACGGTGAGAGCTGCGCCGGCACGCCCGGCACGCCCGGCACGCCCGATGGTCCCGACGATCCTGATGTCGACGATCCGGGCAGCCCCCTGCCGGTACAGGGGTGCGAAGCCGGCGACGTCTGCGGCTTCACCGCCGGTGCGACCCTGACGGCGGTGCCCGGTGCACCCATTGCCAACCGCTTCAACGTTGCGATGGCCCTGACCATCGCGCCGGACGAAGCCGGCCCGACAGGCACCACGGAGGACTTCGTTGGGGAGACCCTGGTGCTCTATTATGCGGCGGATCCCAACGCGCCCTTCGACCCCAGCGCTGCGGTTGAGTTCGACCGTCAGTTCCGGGAGACGACGGGGCATCTGCCGGGCGAGACCCCTGACCTTTCGGTCGGCGTCATCGCCTTCGGCTTCAACGAGCGGCAAGAAGGCGCTTCGATCATCCAGAGCGATGTGATCGCCGCGGCCTTTGGCCGGGCGGCAGACCCGGCGGCCATTGCCAACCTTTCGAACGTCACCCTGCAATACGCCGGCACCGGCGTCGGCAGCATCGACGTCAACGCCATTGCCGGTCAGCCCTCGTTCGCCGGCGCCTTGGGCGACGTGCGCATCGATACCGGCCACTTGATGACCCTGAACGCCAGCGCCGACGGCGACCTGAGCGGCAGCTACAGCATTGTGGCCGGCAGCGGCGCAGACACCGCCCTGTTCGGGCCGACCGGCTTGAACGGCAATTCCTCGACGCAGGTCAATATCGATCTCAATTCGAACAGCCTGGCCGTCACCGGCAACCAGTTCAATGCGGGGAACTTCGCCGGAAACCTATCGGTTCAGGATGGCGCCATACCGGGTTTCTCGCCGGTCACGGTGACGGACGCCGACGGTCTGGGCGCCAACGTCAACGGCATCCTGACGGAGAACGGTGCGGTCTCCAGCTTCGACATCAGCGTCGGCGACACGCGCGTGTCGACCGGTGCCGCGGCGCTGGGCCAGGTCACCAACTGATCTGGCTTGCCGCACGGCCGACTGGCTCTTGCCGGATAGCCCGGCTCTCCTCGCCGTTCCGGTGTCTTCTTTGTGATCACTGACAGTACCACGTGCGTTCTCTCGACAGATCGGCGTGTTCCATGGTTAACCAGAACGGCGAGGTATTTCTCAGAGGGCTCAAAGGTTGCAATTTTTATTTGGCCTTCGGGCTCGATTTACTTCAGCCGTGGTGCTTGGGTCTTTGATTTGCGCGCTTCCGCTGTCGGGCGCTGGTGCTGCTACAGATACCGCAACGAACCAAGAGTTCGCTATTGACGATGGGGCGGATGTACCGCGCCTGGTTGCCATTGTCCGACGCGACCAGGAAACCCGGCTGCCCGGTACCTCGCCTTCGTCCGAGGCTCGGCGCGCCATCACGCAGCTGGCGCAAGCCGTCGATCGTAACCAGCTCTCCCCGACCTTTCGCGCCATGGCCCTGATGGCGCTGGGAGAGTTCGACCAGGCCTGTCAGGTTCTCGCCGACGCCGATGCCGCCGTCGAGGCGCTGGAGCCCGAGGGGCTGCTGCTGCTCGCCCGTTGCCGCGATGCGGCCGGCGACTTCGACGGTGCCATCGCCGCTTACGAACGGCTGGAGGAGACGGCGCCCGGCGAATACATCATTCCGCTTGAGCTCGGCGGCGTCTACCAGCGCGCCGGGCGCACCTCGGACGCCCGCCGGGCCTATCAGCGCGCCCTGACGCGCAACCCGCCGCCGATCATCGGCCAGAACCTCGCGGCGATCGTCAACCAGCTGCGCGCGGCCGACCTCTGGCGTGTCGATCTCGAAGGCGGCTTCCTTTACGACAGCAACATCAACAGCGGCCTGGGCGGCGGCGTCATCGACGTCGGCGGCCTGGAGTTCGACGTCATCGGTGGCGAGGAGGAGGGCGGCACCGGCTACTACCTGGAGGCCACCGGCTCGGCGCTTTTTCCGCAGGACGAGACGGTGTCGATCCTGGTCCAGGGCTTCGCGGCCACCGATCGTTATCTGACCGACGATGACGACGACTTCGACGAGATGGTCTTCGTCGCGTCCGTTGGGCCAGTCTTCCAGTTCGACGACACCACCCTCACCCTCGGCCCGCTGGGCAGTGTCTCTTTCATCGATGATGAAGACCAGCTCTGGCAAGTCGGCTTCCAGTCGCGGATCAGCCAACCGTTCAACGACCGCTTCAGCGGCTTTGCCCAGGCCGTCTATCTCTCGCGCAGCATTCGCAACAGCGATGCCCAGGACAGCGATCGCTATAGCGCCCTGGCTGGGCTCGAATACCTCGTGACCCCCGATTTCACGGTCGCAGCCGGGTTCGAGGTGGTCTACGAGGATGCCCGCCGCGGTGACTTCACCCACTCCGACATCACGCCGCTGATTTCCTGGAACGGGCAGATCACCGACGAGCTGAGCTTCTTCGGCGCCGTCCGCTTCACCGATGCGGACTACGCCGAAGAGGACCCGACGCTCGGCATCAAGCGCGACGACCAGATCTACCGGGTCGACGTCAACCTGGCCTACGATCTCAGTGAGTGGGTCTACGACGGTGTCGAGCTGCGCGGCCAGTACGAGTACACCGAGCGCGAGTCGAACAACCCGCTGTTCGAGTTCGACCGCCACGTGGTGCGCATCGGCGTGGGTATTACGTTTTAGTCGGCTTTTCTTGGGCGACCGGGTTTTCTAGGGCGCGCCGGCGCCAGGTTAGCTCGGTGTCTCCTTGCGGAGGCGCGCCGGGCTATGCCGTCCCGCTCCCCCTCCCGACCACCCACTAGGGTACCATGCCATGGGTGGTCGGGAGGGGGAGCGGGACGGCACAGTGCAGCGCCTTAGGCGCTCAATAAAAACAAAAGGCCCGGGTGAAACACCCGGGCCTTTGCGTCGGCTTGGACGCTTGTCTGTTCAGCACCTACTCCTGGTTCATAATGCCCAGGATGTTGAGGATGTGGATGAACATGGTGACGAAGGAGCCGTAGAGCATGAAGGCGCCGAAGATGGCCTTCCGAGTCACCACGTCGTGGCCGTCCGTCTGGTAATACATGTTCTTAATCTGCTGGGTCTCGTAGGCGGTGAGGCCGGCGAAGACCAGCACCACGCCGATCGAGATCAACAGCGAGAACAGCGTGCTGCCGACGAAGATGTTGACCACGATGGCGAGCAACAGGCCGATGGTCGCCATCATGAAGAAGGTGCCCATGCCCGTGAGGTTCTTCTTCGTCGTGTAGCCCAAGAGGCTCATGCCCGCGAAGACGCCCGCGGTGATGAAGAAGGCCTGGCCGATCAGCATCGGCCCGTTCGGAATGTTGGCGAAGGCGAAGATCATGGGGCCCATCAAGGCGCCCCACAAAGCCGCATAGACCCAGAAGCAGGCCTGCGCCGCGCCGACCGAGCGCGTCATCATGATGCGCGGGGCAAAGAAGCCGAGGCCGAGGATACCGATGAAGAGGATCCAGAAGCCGCCACCGGCCAGCGCCATCACGATGGCTGGGTTCATCGCCACGATCATGGTGACCGCCGCGGTGAAGGCCACGCCGAGGGACATGTAGTTGTAGACGCGCAGCATGTAGCTGCGCAGACCCTCGTCGATCGCGACGCGGGTCGTGTCTCTTGTGTAAACCGTGCTGCGATCGGGACCGATTGCCATGTCTCTACCCCTAGTCCTCCAAGTGGAAAATTGTCAGTTGGGAATATTGGGCAAAACGCGTTGAAATTCAACCATCATAGCACGGTGAAATACCGCGCCTTTCTCGGAATTCCAAAGTAGAAATCACTGAGAAACCTTGGAAATTCCATCAAACCGTCATTGATTGCGCAACTGGACCGCCGCCTTGGCCGACAGGGCGCGCCAGATGCCGGCGCCACCGAACAGCAACACCAGGCCGCAGGCCGCGAGCGTGGTCCAGAGCAGCGGCTCGGGGAAGAAGCGGAAGCTGTTGTCCATCACCCGGGTGACCACGAAGTAAGCGGCGACGGTCCCGACCAAGCCGGCCAGCATGGCGGTCAGAAGCCCGAGCAGGCCATACTCCAGGAGAAAGCCGCGGGCCACAGTCCAGCGGGTGGCGCCGAGCACCTTGAGCACGACGGCGTCGTAAATGCGGCGGTGGTGTCCGGCGGCGATGGCGCCGGCCAGCACCAGCACGCCGGCGGCGAGCGCCAGGCTGGCGGTTGCGCTCAAGGCCACGGCGACGTTGCTCAGCATGTCCGCGAAGCTCGCCACCGCCTCTTTCACGCGCACGGCGGAGACGTTGGGGAAGGCGCGGCTGACGCTTTGCTCCAGCGCCGCCTCCTGGCTCTCGTCCAGGTGCACCGTGGCGATGTGCGACTGCGGCGCCCGCTCCAAGAGACCGGGCGAGAAGATCATCACGAAGTTGATGGTCAGGTCGGCCCACTCGATGACCCGCAGGTTGGCGATGGTCACCTCGACGTTGCGGCCCAAGAGGTTGATGGTCAGGCGGTCGCCCGGGCCGATGCCGAGACCCTGGCCGACCTCGGCGTCGAGCGAGACCAGCGGCGGGCCGTCATAGTCGGGCGCCCACCAGTCGCCGGCGACGACCTCCATGTCTTGCTTGGGCTCGCGCTGCCAGGTCAGGCCGCGGTCGCCTTGGAAGATCCAGCGGATACCCTCCGGGATCTCCAACTCGTCCGGCGATTGGCCGTTCACCTCGACAATGCGGCCGCGCAGCATGGGCACCCGCTCGACCCGGTCGACCTGCGGGAACTCGCCGACCAAGCGGTCGAAGGCCTCGGTCTGCTCCGGCTGGATGTCGATGAAGTAGAAGCCCGGCGCCTCTTCCGGCAGGTCCTCCAGCACCTGGCTTTGCAGGTTGGCTTCGATCAGGGCGATGCCGACCAAGACGGTCAGGCCGAGCCCCAGCGACACGGTGACCTCGGCGGTCGCAGAGCCGGGGCGATGCAGGTTGGCGACGGCGAGACGCAAGCTCGGGCGGCGGATGCGCGGCAGATGTCTGGCGACCCAGATCACCGCCCGTGCCAGGAGCCAGAAGGCGACCAGCGCGCCGACGGCGCCGACGACAAAGCCGGCGGCGAAGCGCGGATCGTTGGCGCCGAGCACGGCCAGGGCACAGAGCGCCATGGCGCTGGCGATCAGGGCGAGGATCACCCAGACCGGCGGTAGGCGGCGGTTGGCCTGCAGGGAGGCGCGGAACAGCCGTGCGGCCGGCGTCTGCTGGGCGCGGCCGAGCGGCCAGAGCGAGAAGGCCAGCGCGGTCAAGAAGCCAAAGGCGGCAGCGAGGACAAGCGGCATGGCCTGCGGGTCCGCCACGAGATCGAAGTTGAGGCGCTCCGCCAGCACCGGTCCGGCCAAGAGCGGTATGCCGGCGCCGAACACCAGCCCGATGGCGATGCCGGCTCCGGCTAAGGCCAGCACCTGGATCAGATAGACCTGGAAGATCGTCGAGGCCGGGCTGCCCAGGCACTTCAGGGTGGCGATGGTGGTGGTCTTTTCGTCCAGGTAGCTGCGGATGGCGTTGGCGATGCCGACGCCGCCGACCAAGAGCGCTGTGAGGCCGACCAGGGTCATGAACATGGTGGTCTGGCCGATGAAGCGCGCCATGCCCGGGGCGGGATTGGCGATATCGCGGATGCGCCAGCCGGCCGCCGGGAACTGCTCGCCGACCCGCTCGCGGAAGCCGCCGATGTCGTCGCCTTCGGGCAGGTCGAGCCGGTAGTGATGATAGATCAGGCTGCCGGGAATGATCAGGCCGGTCTCGTCCAGGCTGGCCGCGGGGATCATCACGCGCGGGCCCAGGGTGAAGGCTCGCGCCGCCCGGTCCGGCTCCCGCTCCAAGGTGCCACGAATTTCGTAGGTCAGGTTGCCGATGGCAATGCGGTCGCCGAGTTCGAGCTCGAGCCGGGTCAGCAGGCTGTCGTCGACGATCGCGCCCCAGCTGTCGCCCCCGCCCTCGACCCGGCGTTCCAGGCCTTGCTGCACATTCATCGTCTGGCCGGCGTCGTCCGTGGCCGCGGCTTCGCCGAACAGAGGATAAGCCGCGTCGACCGCCTTCAGCTCGACCAGGCGCCGGATGTCGGGTTGGTCGGGGTTGCTGGCCATGGTGCGCATTTCGGCGGTGTAGGACAGCCGCGCAGTTTCCTCGGTCAGCCAGGCGACCTCCTGGTCATCGGCTTCCCGGTGGATGAGGCGCAGCTCGACCTCGCCGCCCAGCAGCGCGCGGCCGTTGTCCTGCAGGCCGGCAAGCAGTGCTTGAGAGAGCGAGCCGACGCCGGCGATGGCGGCGACGCCAAGCGCCAGGCAGGCGAGAAAGACGCGAAAGCCGCGCAGGCCGCCGCGCAACTCGCGGCGGGCGATGCGGAAGGGCAGCCAGAAGCGGCTGTCTGTCGCCATGGGCTTAAGCTCCCGCGGCGGCGAGGCTTGGGCCGGGCGCGGCTTCCTCCAGGGCGCCGTTGCGCAAGCGCACGGTGCGCCCGCAGCGGGCCGCCAGGTTCGGGTCGTGGGTGATCAGCAGAAGGGTCGTGCCGTGCTGCTCCTGCAAGCCGAAGAGCAGCTCGATGATGCGCTCGCCCGTTGCTTGATCCAGGTTGCCGGTCGGCTCGTCGGCCAACAGCAGGCTGGGCTCCACGGCGAAAGCGCGGGCCACGGCGACGCGCTGCTGCTCGCCGCCGGAGAGCATGCCCGGATAGTGCGTCAGCCGTTCGCCGAGGCCGACTTGCTCCAGCACCTCGGCGGCGCGCTCGAAGGCGTCGCGGCGGCCGGCGAACTCCATGGGGATGGCCACGTTTTCCAGCGCCGTCATGGTGGGGATCAGGTGATAGTCCTGGAAGACGATGCCGATCTCTTCGCGGCGGAAGCGCGCCAGATCGTCCTCCTCCAGGTCCGCGAGGTCACGGCCGCAGACCACCACCTCGCCGGTCGTCGCCCGCTCCAGGCCGGCGACGATCATCATCAGCGACGACTTGCCGGAGCCCGAGGGCCCGACCACGGCGATAGTCTCGCCGGCGGTGGCTTCGAAGCTCAGGTCGCGGAGGACCTCGACTGGCACGGCGCCCGGATAGGTCAAACCGAGGTTGCGCAGCGCAATGCGGGAGTCAACAGAGACTGGGCGGGACACGATGAGCGGCCTATTCTTTGTTGTTGCCATACGCTGCGGTACGGCCGGATGGCGGTCTTGGATTGGCGCGGCAGGCGCCAAACGCCATATGGACCGCAATCCGTAGGGTTTCAATTGCAGGCCCAGTGCCCTAGCTAGCAAGTAAGACGTCGGAACCGCTCAATGCCTTGCTCGATCCTCCGCATCTTTAGCGTGATCGTCGCGCTGACCTTCGCCACCGCTGCAGCCGCCTCGGCGGAAGGCACGCGCCTGATGGCCTTCGGCGACTCCCTGGTGCACGGCTACGGCCTGGCGGAAGACGACACCTTTCCCGCCCAGCTTCAAGCGGCGCTGCAGCAGCAGGGTCATGCCGTCGAGGTGCTGAATGCCGGCAACTCCGGCGACACCACCGCGGCCGGCCTCGCCCGGCTGGACTGGGCGCTGGCCGACCGGCCCGATGCGGTGATCGTCGTGCTGGGCGCCAACGACGGCCTGCGCGGGCTCGAGCCGCGCCAGACCTACGGCAACCTGACCGCCATTCTCGAACGCCTGGAAGCGGATGGCCTGCCGGTTCTCCTGGCCGGCATGCTGGCGCCGCGCAACCTCGGCGCGGCCTATGTCGAGGAATTCGATGGTGTCTTCCAACGCCTCTCGGAAGAGCGCAACGTTGTGTTCTACCCCTTCTTTCTCGACGGCGTCGCGGCCCAGACCGAGCTCAACCTCGGCGACGGCATTCACCCGAACAAGGACGGCGTAGCCGAGATCGTTAGCCGCATCCTGCCCAGCGTCGAGTCGCTGCTGGACCGGGTAAGTCCCCAAAGCTAAGCCCCCAAAGCCAAGCCCACAGAGCTAGAGCCCACACACGTCCTTCCCGTTTTCAGTGCCAAACTAAAACAAAATCATATCCAGCGAGGATTGAGGAATGGAGTACCGACCACTCGGCCGGAGCGGCATCGAGGTGAGCGCGATTTGCCTCGGCACCATGACCTGGGGCGAGCAGAACAGCCGCGACGAAGGCTTCGCCCAGATGGATTTCGCCATCGACCACGGCATAACCTTCTGGGACACCGCGGAGATGTACGCTGCCCCACCGCGCGAGGAGACCTACGGCCGCACCGAGGAGATCATCGGCGAGTGGCTGGCCAGTCGCGGCCGGCGGGACCGCATCGTACTCGCTTCCAAGGTCGCCGGGCCCTCGCCCCGCATGTCCTACATCCGCGGCGGTCAGGCGCGGCTCGACCGGGCCAACATCGAGGCGGCTCTGGAGGCCTCGCTCAAGCGGCTTGGGACCGACTACCTCGATCTCTACCAGCTCCACTGGCCCGAGCGCTCGACCAACTTCTTCGGCAAGCTCGGCTACCAGCACGAGGAGCAGGAGGACGTCACGCCCATCGAAGAGACCCTGGCGGTGCTGGACGACCTGGTCGCCGCCGGCAAGGTGCGCACGGTCGGCCTGTCGAACGAAACGGCCTGGGGCGTCATGCGCTTCCTCAGCCTCGCCGAGCAGGGCAAGGGCCCGCGGGTGGTCTCGGTGCAGAACCCCTACAGCCTGCTCAACCGCAGCTTCGAGGCCGGCCTGGCTGAGGTTGCGATGCGGGAGCACTGCGGTCTTCTGGCCTATGCGCCCATCGCCGCCGGCGCGCTGACCGGCAAGTACATGAACGGCGAAAGGCCGGATGGCGCGCGCATGACCCTCTTCCCCAACAACAAGCGCTATTTCACGCCCAACGGCGTCGCCGCGACCGAGGCCTACGTAGCGCTCGCTAAGCGACACGGGTTCGACCCGGCGGTCATGGCCGGAGCCTTCGTCTACCGCCAGCCCTTCCTGACCGCCTCTATCGTCGGGGCGACCTCGTTGGCGCAGCTCGAAACCCAGCTACAAGCGGCGGAAACCCATCTTTCCGAGGAGATTCTTGGGGAAATCGAACAGATTCACCATCAGTTCACCTATCCCTGCCCCTGACCCACGCCGTAACGCGGCTCTTGACGCGGCGCGGAGAATGCCGCAGTTCGAATCGGGTGGTCTGGATAAGGAGGTTTCGTCATGCGCCTGTTCGTCGCCTTGAGCCTACCGGAAACCGTCCAAGACCGCCTCTCCGACCTTTGCCAAGGCGTGCCCTCGGCCAAATGGGTGGCAGCGGACAACCTGCACCTCACCCTGCGCTTCATCGGCGAGGTCGACCACGCCGATGCCGACGACATCCACGACGCGCTGGAGCGTGTCGACTGCGAGGCCTTCGATCTCGACCTGGTCGGGCTCGACACCTTCGGCGAGGGGCGCAAGCTGCGCCAACTCTGGGTCGGGGTCGGTGAGAACCCCGCCCTGCAGCGGCTTCAGGGCAAGGTCGAGAAGGCTGTGCAGCGCGCCGGGCAGCCGCCCGAACGGCGCAAGTTCAAGCCGCATGTGACCCTGGCCCGCTTCAAGAGCAGCCCGGGGCCGAAGCTCGGCGAATTCATCCAAAGCTACGGCTTGCTGCGCATCGGCCCCATCCGGGTGGCGGACTTCGTGCTCTACTCCAGCCAGCTCAGCCCCGGCGGCTCGATCTACCGCGAGGAGGCGCGCTACCCGCTGAGCCACCTACCGGCGAACATGGCCAGCCGCCCCCTGACCGCGGGTTTGGTGGGCTAGGGCAGGTTTTCTTGGGCGCCTGACGCACCGCCCCTCCTCACGTCACCCTTGGGCGAGCCACGCAGTGGCGAGTTCCGAGGGTCCACGCCAGACCTTGCTGCTGGCCGATGAGTGGATGCTCGGAACTCGGCCCCGGGCCTAGCGGCCCGGTGGGCCTCGCCCAAGCATGACAGTCTGTGGTGTAGCACCGCGTCTTGGGGCTGATCGGGCCAAAGCGCCCTATGGCTTCGGAGCCAGATCCGCCATCAGCTCCTCGAGAATGGCGTCGGTACCCTGCTCGATCAGCGCAAGGCTGTGCTCGTAGTCGGCGCGCGTGCGGCCGAAGGGGTCGGCGACCTCCCCGTCCTGAAGGAACATCCGCACGGTCGCGGTCGCGTGCCCCGGCTTGAGGCGTTCGAGCTCCCGCAGGTGGCCGTCGTCCATGGCGAAGATTCGGTCGAAGGCGGCGAAGTCCTCGACCACGAACTGCCGCGCGACCAGGTTCCTGATCTTGTAGCCCTTGGCCTCGGCGCAGGCGATGGCCAGGCGGCTGGGCGGCAGGCCCACGTTCCAGTCGCGCGTGCCGGCCGAGTCGATGGTCAGGCGGTCGCCGAGCCCGGCCGCGGCCGCCTTATGGCGCATCACCGCTTCGGCCGTCGGCGAGCGGCAGATGTTCCCGGTGCAAACGAACAGCAAACGCATGGCCTGACCCCTGCCCAAGTTGAAAGCGCTCTGCCGTGTGATCTAGAGCGATATCCGGTTAGATAGAACTGAATCCGCCTTTCTCCATGCTAGGCAGAAGTCCGAAGAGACGGCACTTCTTATGGAGCGACGGCGTGCCCATCCTTGCGCCTGGCCGCTCGACCGTATCTCGGGATATGCTCTTCGCGTCCCCCTTGGAGTAACGGGCTTGGCCTTGAACGCAAATGCGTTGCGTCAGAATAGTTTCTTCTAACCGGATAAGGCTCTTGTCATGCCACAGCGCGACGCGCCCCGCATTGTCATTCTGACCGGCGCCGGCATCTCCAAGGAGTCCGGCCTGCACACCTTTCGCGATGCCGACGGCATCTGGGCCAGCGTGCGCCTGGAGGACGTGGCGACGCCGGAGGCATTCGCCCGCGACCCCGAGACGGTACACGGCTTCTACAATGCCCGGCGGGAGGGCCTGCTCGACCCGGCGGTGCAACCCAATGCGGCGCACGAAGCTTTGGCCCGCCTGGAGCAAGCCTGGCCGACCGAGGTCCTCTTGGTGACCCAGAACATCGACGATCTGCACGAACGCGCCGGCAGCCAACGCCTGCTGCATATGCACGGCGAGCTCTGCAAGGCGCGCTGCACCTTCTGCGGCGCGACCCACGACTGGCGTCAGGAGATGACCTTGGAGAGCCAGTGTCCGGCCTGCCGTCGCCGCGGCGGCCTGCGCGTCGACGTGGTCTGGTTCGGCGAGATGCCCTATCACATGGATGAGATCTACCAGGCACTCACCGGCTGCGATCTCTTCCTCTCCATCGGCACCTCGGGGAACGTCTATCCGGCGGCCGGCTTCGTCCAGGAAGCGCGCGTCGCCGGTGCCCACTGCGTCGAGCTGAACCTCGAGCCGAGCGAAGGCGCCAGCCTCTTTACCGAGCACCACCACGGCCCCGCCGGCGACGTGGTGCCGCGCTATGTCGAGCGCCTGCTGGCCGAGCTGCCGTGAGCCTTTCGAAGACCCTCGCGGAGGTGCGGCGCTGCCGGCTTTGCGCCGAGCATCTGCCGCTCGGGCCGCGGCCGGTGCTGCGGGCGGCAACGAGCGCGCGTCTCCTGATCGTCGGCCAGGCGCCGGGCACCAAGGTGCACGAGACCGGCATCCCCTGGAACGACGCCTCGGGTGCCCGGCTGCGCGACTGGCTGCAGATCGCACCCGAGACCTTCTACGACGAGTCGCGGGTCGCCATCGTGCCCATGGGCTTCTGCTACCCCGGGCGCGACGCCAAGGGCGGGGACAAGCCGCCACGGCCCGAGTGCGCGCCGACCTGGCATCCGCGCCTCATGGAGGCCCTGCCCAACATCTCTCTCACCCTCCTGGTCGGGAGCTACGCCCAGGCGCGCTACCTGCCTGAGACGAGGAAGATGACCATGACCGCGCGGGTGGCGGCCTGGCGCGACTTCGGCCCCGCCCGCCTTCCGCTGCCCCACCCGAGCTGGCGCAACACCGCCTGGCTCAAGCGCAATCCCTGGTTCGAAAGCGACCTGCTGCCGGAGCTTAGGGCGCGGGTCGCGGCGCTGCTGTCAAACAGCGCGGCTGCGTAGCGGCCTGTCTTCTGGGGCGCCCGACGGCTCTGTGCGGTACCGCAGGGCTCCCGCCACCCAGCGCAGCGAGTTTGCCGCTGCGGCTTTATGGCGATGACATCGCGCCGCCGAACAGCGACACCCCCGCCGCGGCTTGGGCGTAGCCGAAGGCGATGCTGACCGGATAGCTGGCCGCGAGAAAGAGCGCCAGGGCCGCAGCACTGCGCCAACCGGTGAGCTCGTTCCAGTCGGCGAAGGCCCGCCAGGCCCAAACCAGCCAAGCCGCGACCACGAGGAAGCCGAGGCCCAGGACAAGCATGGCGATCAAGAGCTCCTGGCTGTCTGCCAAGGCAGCGAACTGCGATTCGTCGAGGCCGTCTTGGCCGCCGAACAGCCGGCCCATGTAGTCTTGGTAGAGCGCGAACTGACTGGGCAGCCGGAGCCGGACGATGCCGCTTGCGACCAGCTGCGCCAGGGCCACGATGAGGGCGCTGACCCCGGCGACGTAGGAGAAGATCGTCACGTGGCCGGTCAGGCCGCCCCGCCCCCCGACCAGCCGGCAAGCGCCGCAGGCGACGGCACCGAGAGCGATCGCCGTCGGCGTGTAGACCACCACCGTGACGATGGCTGCCTGCCAATAGGCCGCCGCGTCGCCGAGCACCGGAATGCGCAGGACGTAGGCGATCAGCGTCGAGTTGAAGAGGAAGAGCAAGGCCTGAAGCAGGACCTTGCGATCGTCCAGGGCGCGCCCGGCGAAGAAGGCCCTGGGGCCGGAGAGCAGCTTGAGCAGATCTGCGATATAGGCCGGGATGAGCTTGAGCAGGGCATCGAAGGACATCGTCTCTCGCCCCTGGCCCGGGTCACTGCCAGCCGGGCTGCTTGATGTGCTCGGCAGGAAGCTGACCCAAGGCATCCAGCAGCCAGGCCTCGGCAATCAGGAGATCGATCTGTTGCCCGACCAGGCGGACATGGTTCCGAAAGATGGTCTTGTGGGCGGATTGCACGTCGAGAAGACTGCGCTGCGCGACCTCGAACTGCTCCACATAGGCGTCGCGTACCTGGAGGGCGGCCTGCGACATCGTCTCAAGCAGCGCGATAGCTTCGCGGTTGTGGCGCGCCTGGCGCAGGTATCGGCGCGCCAAGGCGTGCTGAGTGGCCGGCAGCGCGGCGGTGATGGCAGCCAGGTCATCTGGCGGCGCGCGCTCCCAAACGGGCACGGCGGCGGTCACCAGCCGCTTGCCGTAAGCGTCCTGATGGGCATCAATGGCAAGCGCGAGCCGGTACTCCGCCGCCTTGACTTCGAGCTGCGCATCCAGGTGGGTGACCCTGGATTGATCGACGTCGGCTCGGCTGCCGCCGCCACCGGCCAGGCGCTCTTTCATGGCCGTAAGAATGCTGCCGTTGAGCGCTTCGAAGGATTTCGTCAGTTCCAGGATCTCAGTCTCGCGCGCGATCAACAACTGGGCCTTGAGCTGAGCGAAGCGACTGCCGCTCCCGCTCGCATCGTTCTGGGCTAGTTGCGGCGCCTCGGCGGCCTGGGTCTCCGAGACGAGATCGAAGCGGTCGAGCAGCCAGGCGATCACCTGTAGCAAGCCGGCCAGCTCTCCGCCGCCGCCCGCCACAGGCCCGGCCCCCGCTTCTGTTTCGAGCTGGCCTTCGCTGGTCCCTGCACGCGCCAAGGTTTGGGCCAGGGGCACCTCCGCTGGGACTGTCGCCTCATCGCCGCCGCTCACCGCCGGCCCCGCGCCTGGCTCGCTCGGAGGCTCATGGGTCCCTGCCAGAGCTAGGACTTGGGTCTGGAGCACCACCGCCGAGATCGTCGTCTCGCCGAGAACGAGGGTGGCCGGCGGGTCGAGCGAGGCGAAGAAGCCTTCGAGGATCAGCTGCCCGCCGTTCTCTAGCCGCAGTATCATGTCGCTGCCCTCTACCGATACTTGCGCGGCGGCGGGGTCGAAGACCGCGAGGTCGAAGTGGATCTGCCCGCCGGGTGGGACGGGAACGACGACCGGCTCGCCGGGCCCCGGCAAGGGGTAGTCGGCCGGCACACGAATGACAGGCGGCTCGCCCTCGTCGGAGGCCAAGGCCTGGCCCGGGCCGGCCGGGAGCGCCAAGCCGAGACAGATCGCAAAGAGGCCTATCAGGATGGCATGCAAGAGGCCCCCCGGCCACTCCGCTCGGCCGGAACCTTCGGATGCTCGTCGATCGGCTTTCGGTCTGCTGTTCACTGCCCGCGCCATCATCCGCCTCGCCAGCACTCTGTGCAGCGCTTAAAGGTTTAGCACGGGGGACGATTGGGCCCAAGGCGGACGCAGACTCGGGCTCCTCGGGTCGGGCCGGTCACGATTGGCGCGTCCGATGCCGGCGCGCCCCGGGAACCTCACCGCTCGGCAAAAGCAAGACCTTGATTCGCTAGCGGGATTCGGATTGTTGGCATGACCTAGGGTGACGCCCCTATGTTAAACACCATCGCTCGAAGCGGACCGGAATCTGCCAGGAAGGCCGCAGAGCATGCAGGAGGTAACCGCACACCGCGCGAAAGGTGCCCGGCTTTCCACAATCGGGCTGGCCGTGCTTTTGCTCATGGCCCTGGTCGACTGCGCCAACCCGGCCCGCCCCTCATCGTCCTGCAGCGGCCGAACGGGTGCGGTAGGCACGCCCCTGTGCTAAGCTTCGGCCCAGCGGAGGTGAAACAGTGGCGAATCTCTTGGCGAAGAAACGCGAGCTGATCGAGGGCCAGCCGGCCCTGATCGTCATCGACATTCAGGCCGGCACTTTCATCGACGACAGCGACGTCCGCGCCATCGACCATATGCCCGGCTACCGCGAGCGCATGGCACAGGCGCGCCTCGCGATCGACAAGGCCCGCGAACGCGGCATCCCCGTGATCTTCGTTCAAGAGGTGCACCGCCCCGACCTGGTCGATTTCGGCCGTGAGCTCGACGGGCAGGAGGACGTGCACTGCCTGGAAGGCAATCCCGGCACCCAGATCGCCGTCGCGGAGATGGGCTTCCGCCCCGACGACTACCTGATCAAGAAGCGGCGCTACTCCGCGTTCTTCGGCACCGACCTGGAGATTCTGCTGCGCGGCCTGAAGGCCGACACCCTTCTGCTCTGCGGCGGTCTGACGGACGTCTGCGTGCACTACACCTTCGTCGACGGCCATCAGTCCGATTACTTCTGCCGGGTGATCGAGGACTGCGTCGCCGGCTCAAGCCTCGAGGCGCACGAGGCCGCGCTGCGCGCCATGGAGTATCTGCAGACCGGCGCCAGACGCTCCTTGGACGAGGTGCTGGCGGCCATGGACGGCGTGGCGCCGAAAGCCGAGGCCGCGGAGTAGACGCGCGCCTCCTCCTACCGCCGATGCCGCTGCCCAACACCGAGGATTCCCTTGCCCGCGCGTTTGCCGATCTCGGCGTCGGCGCCGGGATGACCGTGATGGTGCATGCCTCGCTGGGTCAGGTCGGCTGGACGGAGGGCGGGTCCCTCACGGTGGTTCGCGCCTTGCTCGCGCGGCTCGGCCCCGAGGGCACCCTGGTCATGCCCGCCGCCACGCCCGAGCTTTCGGGCCCGAGCGGCTCCCTGGATGGGCTCCCAACGATCTTCGATGCGGCCAGCACCCCCACCAGCATGGGCGCCATCGCTGAGGCCTTCCGCAGCACTCCCGGCACGCTTCGGAGCGACCACCCTCTAAACTCGGTCTGCGCCAGGGGGCCGCTCGCGCAGGAGATCACCGGCGAGCATGCGCTGGCCTTCAGCGAAGCCGAGGGTACGCCCTACGAAAAGCTCTACGACCTGGCAGCCCATACTCTGCTGCTCGGCGTTGGCTTTAACCGCTGTACCTCGCTGCACTTCGCCGAGTCGCGCGTGTCGCAGCGGAGGGTCGAGACGACTCGCTTTCCCGAGCTGCGCGAGGGCCGGCGCGTCTGGGTCGAGGTGCCCACCATGGGCACCGACAACAGCACCCACTTCCCTGCCGTAGGCGCCGCCTTCGCCGAAGAGGTCGGGCTTACGCGCGGCCGGGTCGGCGAGGCCGAGGCGCTGTTCTTCCCGACCCGCGCGCTGGTCGATTTCGCTACGCCCTACTTCGCCCGGGTGCTGGCGTAGCCGGTGGCTCCGCGGAGTCTGATTGGGCGCCTTCGGCGCTGTGCGGCACCGGCCCGCTCCCCCTCCCGACCACCCAATAGGGTACCATGCCATGGGTGGTCGGGAGGGGGAGCGGGCCGGCACAGCCGGGCGCGCCTCTGACAAGAGATGACAAGCCATCAAGGTGAAGGCGCGCCAAACAAAAAGGCGCCAAAAAAAACAGCGCGCCTAATACTAGCGGCGCGCCCGTTCCTTGAGCCGCGCCTTCATCCGCGCCTGCGCGGCGGGGGTGCCGTCGTGGAAGCTGCCGAAGACGGTGTCCAGCGGCACCTCGAGGGTGCCATAGTTCACCTCGAAATAGCGGTGGTGCATCTGGTGGTGAAAGTTGCCGAGGTGCAGCCGCTTGCGCCCGCCGGCCCAAACGCCCTCGAAGCCGGTGTGGGTCACCACGGCATAGAGGGCGAAGAACATCAGGTGGCAGATCAGATGCACCGGATGGGTCGGCACCACGAAGTGCACCAGCGCCGTGCCGAAATAGAGCAGGTGCTCGACGGGGTGCATGGAAAGCCCCGACCAAGGCCCCACGTCCGTGTTGCGGTGGTGCAGCGCATGGAAGCGGTAAAGCGGCGCCGAGTGCAGCAGCCGGTGAATCCCATAGAAATAGACGCTCTCCCAAATCGGAATGAGCAGGAAGACGGCGACGAACCAAAGAGGCCCCCAGATGCCATGGCCCGCCCAGGTCCAGATGGGCGCATAGCCATTGGCCATGGCCCACCAGATCAGCGCTTCATAGCCGGACCAGATGGTCACGCCTGAGGCGACGGCCCAGAAGACGTTGTCCCAATACTGGTCGCCGAAGCTGAAGGCGCGGCTCTGCCGGGGATAGGGCCGGGGGTCATACTTCTTGGCCCGGCCCTGCAGGCCATAGCGGTGGAACACCAGGTGCAGCCCCTGAGCCACAAGGGTGACGATCAGGAGGTTGCGCAGCCAGATGCCGGCGATCCACCAGCCCGGCTCCGCTGCCTCTTGCAGGCTCGGGCTGGCCCAGGCCCAGACGGCGAAGGAGAGCGCGACGATGGCCATGTTGATGGTCAGCGGAAACCAGCTGCGCCACCACCAGCCGAAGGCGGCACCCAGCCGCGGCGGCCACTGCCACAGCGGATTGACCTGAAGCGGCAGCACGTCGGGCACGTGGTTCCACTCGCGCCGAGCTGAAGATTGAGATGGCGATGCGGTCATTCTGCAAAGCACCTGCCGGGCATCGGTAACGTCCCGAAGGCTACGTCGAAAGTGCTCTTCCCTCCAAGAGGCTTTGCAGAGACCATGCCTGTCGCTGAGAACCAAGAGCACCATGCCTGACAGGAACGACGCCGATACCCGTCTCGCCACCTACGGCACCTTGGCGCCGGGGCGGGTGAACCACCACCAGCTCGCCGCGCTGCCGGGGCGTTGGTTGGAGGGCAGCGTCACCGGCCGCCTGGTCGAGGCGGGCTGGGGCGCCAAGCTCGGCTATCCCGGCCTCGTCCTAGACGTGGGCAGCCTAGATCCCGCTGCTGGCGCCGTCGCGGTGCACCTCTTCGAGTCGCCGGAGCTGCCCGGACACTGGCCGCGGCTCGACGCCTTCGAGGGCGAAGGCTACCGCCGGGTGGTCGCGCCGGTTGCCACTGGCGAAGGCTCGCTCGCCGCCTGGATCTATGTCATCGACGTGGTTGGGGAGTAGGCGCTCGCTGTCATCCTCGGGCGCCTTCTTGGGCGCGCCGTCTCCTTCACGGCTTGTCCGCTGGGGACGGAGGCGCGCCATTCTGTGCCAGCCCACACCCCCACCCGACCAACCCACTAGGGTACCATGCCATGGGTTGGTCGGGTGGGGGTGTGGGCCGGTGCCGTACAGCGCCGTGAGGCGCCCAAGAAGACTCCCTACCGCATGACAAAGGGGTTCGCCGGCGCGTCCTCGGAGGTGTTGATCCAGACCGACTTGGTTTCCAGGAACTCCTGGATGGCCTCCATGCCGTTCTCGCGGCCGATGCCGGATTTCTTCATGCCGCCGAAGGGCATCATGTAGCTGATCGCCCGGTAGGTGTTGACCCAGACGGTGCCGGCCTTGAGCGCCTTGGACATGCGCACGGCGCGGCCGATGTTCTGCGTCCAGACGCCGGCGGCGAGGCCGTAGATCACGTCGTTGCCGATGCGGATGGCCTCTTCCTCGTCGTCGAAGCCGATGATCGAGAGCACCGGGCCGAAGATCTCCTCCTGGGCGATGCGCATGTCGTTGGTCACATCGGTGAAGACGGTGGGCTCGACGAAGCGCGTGCCCTTGACGCCGGGGCCCGTCGCCGGCTTGCCGCCGTGCAGCAGGGTGGCGCCGCCTTCCTGGGCGACGTCGATGTAGTCCATGATCTTCTGGTACTGCGGCGGCGTGGTCACCGGGCCGATGTTGGTGTCGGCCTCCATGGGGTCGCCGATCTTGGCGGACTTCGCGATCTCGAGCAGCTTCTCGACGAACTGCTCCTTGATGGAGTTTTGCACCAAGAGGCGCGAGCCGGCGATGCAGGTCTGCCCGGTCGCGGCGAAGATGCCGGAGACGGCCCCCGCTGCCGCGGCATCCAGGTTGGCGTCGTCGAAGACGATGTTGGGGGACTTGCCGCCAAGCTCCAGCGACACCCGCTTCATCTGCAGCGCGGCGGCCGAGTAGATGCGGGCACCGGTGGTGTCGGCGCCAGTAAAGGTGATCTTGGCCACGTCCGGATGCTCGACCAGGGCGGCCCCCGCCTCCTGGCCATATCCGGCGACCACGTTGAACACGCCCGGCGGAAAGCCGGCCTCGACCGTCAGGGCGGCGAACTCCAGGGCCGAGGCGGAGGTGAACTCGGAGGGCTTGATGACGATGGAGCAGCCCGCCGCGATGGCCGGCGCCGCCTTCCACGCCACGAACATCAGCGGCGAGTTCCAGGCGGTCAGCGCGCCGACCACGCCGATGGGCTCGTGGGTGGTGAAGGCCAGGTGATCGGGCTTGTCGATGGGCACCACAGCCCCTTCGATCTTATCGGCCAGGCCCGCGTAGTAGTACCAGCTCTCCGGATGATACTTCAGCTGCCCGGCCATCTCGGCCAGCAGCTTGCCGTTGTCGCGCACCTCGATCTCGGCCAGGCGCGGGCCGTGCTCGACCACCAGGTCGCCCAGCTTGCGCATCATCTTGCCCCGCTCGGTCGCGGTCATGGATGCGAAGGGCCCGGTCGTCATGGCCGCCTTGGCCGCGGCGACGGCGCGGTCGACGTCCTCCTTGGTGCCGCGCGGCACCTTGGCCCAGACCTCGCCGGTGTAGGGGTTCTCGCTCTCCAGCCACTCGCATTTGGCCGGGTCGACATAGGCGCCGTTGATGAAGTGCTTGTAGGTTTTCATGGGGCCTCCTCCGCAGGGCGTGGCGCTCGTGCGCGCGTCCCTCAGAGAATCGAGAGCCGGAGGCGGCAATACAAGGGTGGCGGCAGTGGACGCTGTTATGCCGGGAGGCGGTGGTGGTGGGGTTCCCCACACCTGTCATCCTCGGGCTTGATCCGAGGATCCATGGAGCGACTGGGTGCCAACGGTCGAACGAAGAGCCGGGCAGCGGCCGCATCGCGCCTTTCTCTCATTGTCCCGCGCGGGCCGAAGAATGGATGGTCGTGTCAAGCACGACTATGACAGTCGGTGGATGAGGCGACCTGAAAGCCGGCTCTTTTTGCGCCGTCATCGATCGTGTCTTCCCGCAAGCAAGTTGACCGCCGCCGTCAGCGCCAGGACCGCGAGTGCGGCGACCGGGAGGACGTCGAGACCCACGCCGGTGGCCAAGGCGCTCGCCAGAGCCGACCCGAGCGCGATGCCCAGGTAGCTTGCGGAGGAGTTCAACGCCAAGATCAGCGCGTGCCGATCCCTGGACACCAGCGCGACCAGACGGCTTTGCTGGGGTGTTGCGAACAGGGTTCCGGCGAAAGCGCATGCCGCAAGCACGAGCGCGCCCGTGACGGCACCGAGGCCTGTGTTCATGACGAGGAGCAGAACGGCAAGGCTGGCGATGCTGACCCACACCAGAACGCCTGCGCCCACGCGATCCGACAAAAGACCCGCCGCGGCGTTTCCGGCGACGCCAAGGACACCGAAGAGCAGGATCGCCGGCGGGAGACCCACATCGCTGACGCCGAACCGCTGCCACAGCACCTCGCCCAAGAGGGCGTAGATGGTGAACTGGGCGGCCAGCATTCCCAGAGTTGCCAGCAGGATGACCATGGGCTTCCAGCGGCCGGTGCCCGGCCGCTCGTCCGCGGCGCGCGCCTTTGCGGCGTTGGCCTCGCTTGGCAGGACAACCAGCGCAAGCAGGAGAAACAACAGGGCCGCCGCGGCAATCGCGGCCATTGCGCCGCGCCACCCCAACAGCAGCGTCAGCCAAGTGGCGATCGGAACGCCCCCCACCGTGGCGAGGGTGAAGCCCGCGAAGACGATGGCGAGGGCCGCGCCCCGGCGGTCGTCGGGTACCAATGCGATGGCGAGGGCGGCGCTCGTCGGCGCGATCAGGGCACCGCCCAGAGCGGCAAGGACGCGCGCGGCAAGCAGGCTGGAGAAATCCGTGGCGAGGGCCGTCCAGATCAGCGACGCCGAGAGGATGGCCGTGCCGCCGACGATGAGACGACGCGGCGAGACCCGCCGTCCCAGCGTGAACTGCGCGATCGGCGCGGCGATGGCGAAGGTTGCGGCGAAGGCGGTCACGAGCCAGCCCGCCGCGCCCGGGTCCGTCGCGAGGTCTCTGGTCAGCGCAGGCCCAACGCCGAGAATGCTGAGCGACGTCGTGCCGATCACGAACATTCCGAGAGCGAGCGTCCAAGGCACGAGTTTGCTGAGGTCGGACTGCATCGAGCCTTCACTATGGTTGCAATAGATCGCGAAGGCCCGTCCGACGGCATGACGGCGTCGCGCGCGCGGAAGCCAAGGACGCGTCGAGTGAAGGGATTCGATGATAGGCAGATAATGCACCGGACATGGCGCAACACAACAGGTGTCGGCCTGCTCCCCCGTGAGTCTTTCTAGGGCGCGCCTGCTCCGATGTGGAGTGTTGCTAGGACGGAGGCGCGCCATTCGGGTCCAGCCCACACCCCCGCCCGACCAACCCATTAGGGTACCATGGCATGGGTTGGTCGGGCGGGGGTGTGGGCTGGTGCCGCACAGCGCCGAAGGCGCTTCAGAAAATCACGCGCCTCCGCGCGAAGACTGCTACGTTTGCGTTGTGTGATTTCCTGTCAGGCAGGGAGGCCGAAGGTATGGACAAGGGCCGTATGGCACTGATGATCACGGGGGCGCTCGCCGTGATCGTCCTGATCGTGGCATCGGCCTACATCGGTGAGCGGCTGGATACGATCGAAAACCGGCTGCAGTTCTCGGGCCCCAGCGAAGAGCAGCAGAGCCAAGACGTCGTCATCATGGGCGAGGAAGTCCAGCTGCAGGCCGTTTACGTCCCGGTCTACTCGCACGTCTATTCGGATGGCGGCCGGCCCTTCCTGGTCGAGACGACCTTGAGCGTGCGCAACACCGACCCGCAGGAGTCGATCTTCCTGTCGTCCGTGCGCTACTTCGACACCAAGGGCGAGCTGGTCAAAGACTATCTGCCCGGCCCTCTCAAGCTGGCACCCCTCGAATCGACCGAGTTCCTGGTCGAGAAAAGCGATGTCGCGGGTGGCTCGGGCGCCAACTTCATCGTGGTCTGGGCGGCCGAGACGCCTGTCAACGAACCCATCATCGAAGCGGTGATGATCGCCTTCCACGGCACCAACAGCATCTCCATGATCAGGCCCGGAACACCCATCGAGGGGGTCAACGTCGACGGGACGGTCGCAGAGCGGTGAGAGCGGTGCGCCGGCGTTTTCTTGGGCGCCTTCGGCGCTGTGCGGCGCCAGCCCACACCCCCGCCCAACCAACCCATTAGGGTACCATGGCATGGGTTGGTTGGGCGGGGGTGTGGGCTGGACCCGAACGGCGCGCCTCTGAACCGAGATGCCGAGCCTTGAAGGTGTCGGCGCGCCCTAAGAAGAAGGAGCGGCCGCAGGCCGCAGCTCACAAAGATACGCCCGCATAGGCACGGAGCCGCTGACCGGGTCGACGGCGTCGTGGCCGATCACGAGGTTGTAGTTCGCCGTCTCCGGCCCCACGACGGGATAGCCCGGCGCGTCCAGCTCGGGGCAGTCCTGCCACCAGCCGTGCTGGCCGCAGACCACCTGCGGGTCGAGCGCCTCGTCGAAGCGCGCCCGCGCCTTGGCCGTGCCGTTGGGCGTGTGAATCGAAACCCAGTCGCCGGCGGCGATGTTGCGCGCCGCCGCCGTCTCCGGGTGCATGTCGACCTGCGGGTCCGGCGCCCGGCGGCGCAGGCTGGGCAGGCCGCGGTGCTGGCTCTCGCAATAGAGGCTGTCCTTGGTGCAGGTCAGGATCAGCGGGAAGCGCTTGGCCAGTTTCGGCTGTGCGCGTGGGCTGACCAGCGGCTCCTCGTACTCCGGTAAGGCCGTGTAGCCGTGCTCGTGCAGAGTCTCGGAGTAGAGCTCCAGCTTGCCCGAAGGGGTGGCGAAGCCGCGGGGCTTCGGCCCTGTCTCTCCGGCGACCTCTTCGGCGTACTTGCGGTAACGGGTTTCCAGCGCCACCCGGATGCCTTCGGGGTGCGCGCGCAAGTCCTCCAGGGTGACGCCGCTGGGTTCGAGCTGATGGCGCCAGGCGGCCTCGATGTCGCCCTCCCAGAAGTCGGCGCCATAGCCCAGGCGGCAGGCGAGATCGAAGAGGATGCGGATGTCCGGCCGCGCTTCGCCGATGGGCGTGACCAGTTGCCGGCGCAGCTGGATGAGGGAACAGGCCGCCTCGCTGATCTCGAAGCCGATCTTCAGTCCCTCGGACTCGAAGGGCGTGGCGGTGGGCAGCACGATGTCGGCCAGCTCGGCCGTGGGATTGAGAAAGTGGTCGGCGTGGACATGGAATGCCAACCGGCTCAGCGCCGCCCGCCCCTGGGCGCCGTCGGCATGGGCCAGCAGCAGGTTGGAGCCGAAGCTGACCAGCCCGCGCACGGCGTAAGATTTGTGCTCAAGGATGCCGCGGTAGATATCGCATGAGGTCACGTGGTCGTAGCGCCCGACACCGAGCGGCCGCTCGGCCCGCCCCAGGGTCTTCTCGCGCTGCGCCTCGCTGAGGAATTCGTCGCCGCCGATGCCGTTGGCAGGCACGGCGGGGAACTGCACGTTGCCGCCCTTGGCATCGAAGTTGCCGGTCAGCGCATAGAGCAGGCCGATGGCGCGGGCCATCTGCGTGGCGTTGGACTGCTGCTCCAGTCCGCTCCAGGCCATGTAGCCGACAGGGCGCGACTCCCACAGCAGCGCCGCCGTGCGTAGGATTTGCTCGGCCGGCACACCGGTCAGGCGCTCGACCGCCTCGGGGTCGTGCGGGACGACCGTGTCGGCCAAGAGCTGGAAGGCCGGGCGGCAGGCCACCGGACCCGACTGGGTTTCGACCTGCACCTCACCGAAGAGCGCGAGGCGCTCCGTTCCGACATCGTAGCGGCCGCGGCCGGGGTAGTAGGCGACCGGGTGCTCGGCCGCGGTGTCCCAGGCGACCAGATGCTTGCCGCCGTCATCGCCGCCCCCGTCTCCAACGACGTCCGACCAGCGCAGCAGCCGCCCGGTATCGGCACGCACCAGATGGGGGCCGTTCGTCCAACCGCGGATGAAGGCCTCGTCGTACCAGCCGCGTTCGAGCATGACGTGGATGAGGCCCAGCGCCAGGGCGCCGTCGCTGCCCGGGCGCACGCGCAGCCATTCGTCGGCCCGCCGGGCGAGACCGGCATGGCGCGGGTCGACCACGATCAGCTTGGCGCCGCGCTTCTGCGCCTGCACCGCCGCGGTGGCGTGGGCGATGCGCGAGACCGTGGGGTTGTAGCCCCAGAAGAGGATGGTGCCGGCGTTCTCCAGGTCCGGCATGCAGTCGGCCGGCAGGCCCGCGCCGTAGTGATAGAGGTTGGCGAGATAACGGCCCCAGCCGCAAAGCTCCATGGAGACGGACTGGTTCGGGCTGCCGAAACGCCGGCGCAGGCGCTTCAGCCACTCGAAGGAATCGCAGAGCGCCGAGGTCGAGGGCGAAGCGCTGTTGAAGACCACGCACTCGGGCCCATGCGCCTCCGCCAGGTCCGTGAGCCGCGCCGCGATGGTATCGAGCGCCTCGTCCCAGCTTATGCGCTGCCAGCCCGGGTCGGCCGCGCCCTTGGGGTTTGTGCGCTTCATGGGATGGGTCAGGCGCTCGGGGCTGTAGACCAGCTCGGGCGCCACCTTGCCCTTGATGCAGAGCGCCTGCCCCGTGGGGTGCGAGGGGTCGGCCTCCAGCGCGGTGAACTTGCCGTCCTCCAGGGTCGCCACTGCCCCGCAGCGCGAGACGCAGAGGGCGCAAAAGCTCGCGACCTTTTCGACGTCCTTGCTTGCGCCTGCCGCCGTACCGTTGACCGCGATCGCCTCAGCCATGCTCGGATCCTCCGGGTGCGCCACGCTCTCCGGCGCGGCTTGGAAGGGCAATCCTAGCGGCAATGCCGTGGGCGTCTACCGAGTCTGTGGCAGGCGTCTACGGCCCCTCAGACTGTCATCCCGGCCAAGGCTGACCGGGTCGCAGACCCTCAGCCGCGAGCCGGGATCTATGGAACGACCTGGCGCGGACAGCCGAACAAGGTGCGTCGTGCGGGTAACGTCGTGCCTTCGTTTCACCGTCCCGCGCTGGCTGAGGAATGGACCCCGGATCAAGTCCGGGGTGACAAGTCGGTGGTGCTGCTCCGGAGTCTTATAGGGCGCCTTACGGCGCTGTGGGCCGGACCCGAATGGCGCGCCACCGTCCTAGCAACATCCCACATCGGAGCAGGCGCGCCCTAGAAAGACCCGCGGGGGAGTGGGCTAGTGCCGAGCAAAATCCAAAGCTGTCACCCTTGGGCGAGCCGCAGCGCGGCGAGTTCCGAGGGCTCGCGTAGCGAGTTGCCGAAGGCACGCATAGGCTAGGCGCGGGCCGATGAGTGGATCCTCGGGACGGGTCGTTCGCCCCTATCGGGTCGCCGCCCCGCCCAAGGATGACAGTCTGTGGGGCTGCGCCACCGAGCGCGCTACCCTTTGGGCCGGATGCGGTAGGCGCAGCGGCGGGCGCCGGCCAGGATGTGGTCGGTGCGCTCGACCTCGACGTCCTTGCCGAGCACCTTGCGGAAGAGCTTGAGCTCACCGGCGCAGAGGCCGCTGCAGGCGCGCGCCGCGGCACAGATGGGGCAGTGGTTCTCGACCAGCAGAAACTCGCCGTCGGGGCCCTTTTCCGCCGCGGCCATGTAGCCCTCGCGGCTGCGCAGCGCGGCCAGGCCTTCGATGCGCTTTTCCAGCGTGTCTGCCGGCTTGAGGTGCCGGCGGTAGCTGGTGATCTGCTGCTTGGTGCGCGACTCGATGAGCTGGTCCAAGCCCTCGTCGCCGAAGGCCTGCCGCATGGCGCCCAGCAGCTCTGCGTTGAGCGCCGCATGGCCGTCGGGGAAGAAGTCCTCGGCCGCCGGGGTCAGGCGCCAAAGCTTCTTCGGCCGGCCGACCGGTCCTGGCTGCAGATCGAAGTCGACCAGGCCTTCCGCCTGCATCTCGTAAAGGTGCTGGCGCACGCCCATGGGGGTGATGCCGAGCGTGCCGGCGACCTCGGCGGCGTCGCGCGGGCCCCCGGTCTTGAGCTCGCACATGATGGCCTGGCGGCGCGATTCCCGCGGCTTTCCTTGCTTCATGCCGAATTTTCTAAAGAAGAAGATTGAATTAGGCAAGGCAGGCGGGTTAGATTATAAAGATAATAGTTTCAAAAGAGGAGATCGCCGATGCTGGAGCGTCATGGCGAGTGGGTCGAGGTCGCCACGCTGGCCGACTTCGCCGAGCGCGACCGCCGGATCGTCAAGGTCGGGCGCAAGCAGATCGCCCTCTTCAAGGTTGCCGGCGGTGAGGCCGGCGACCGCTTCTATGCCTGCAACAACCGCTGCCCGCACGAGGGCTATCCGCTGGTCGAAGGCAGTCTGACCGAGCCGGAGGGGAGCTGCGTGCTCACCTGCAACTGGCATAACTGGAAGTTCGACCTGGACAGCGGCGAGACCCTGACCGGCGGCGACCGCCTGCGCCGCTATCCGGTGCTGCAGGATGGCGAGCGGCTCCTGGTCGATGTGACCGACCCGCCGGCGGAGGCGCGCCAGGCCCAGGCGCTGGAGAACCTCCATGACTCTTTCCGCAAGTATGAGGTCGATCGCATGGCGCGGGAGATCGCGCGCCTTTCGGCGGCCGGCGGCGACCCGCTGGATGCCCTGCGCAACACCATCGCCTGGACCCACGATCGCTTCGAGGACGGCATGACCCACGCCGCCGGCGCGGCGCCCGACTGGCTGGCGCTGGCCGACGCCCACGCCTGGGACGCGCCCTCGCGTCTCGCGCCTCTGGTCGAGACCGTCTCCCACTTCGCCTGGGACAGCTTGCGGGAGCCGGCCTTTCCCTTCACCACGGCGGTCCAGGACTATGCGCCCGACGCCTTGCTGGCGGCCATCGAGCGAGAAGACGAAGAAGAAGCCGTAGCGCTGCTGCGCGGCGCGCTGGCGGCCGGGCTGCGCTATGGCGATCTCTTCCCGGTCTTGGCGCGCGCGGCGCTGGCCCACTACCTGCTGTTCGGCCATGCGGCGATCTACCTCCTGCAGTGCGAGAAGCTCTTGGCCCGCCTGGGCCCCACGGTCGAAGCGCCGCTGCTGCTCAGCTACCTGCGCATGCTGATCCGGGGCTGGCGCGAGGACCTGCTGCCGGAGTTCCGCGGCTACGGGGCCAGCCGCGCCGCCTGGGACGGAAGCGGTGAGGCGAGCGTGACGGCCTCCGACTTCATGGGCCTCGGGGTCCGCGCTGCCTTCGCGCGGGTGTTAGAGTCTTCCGGCCGGCCGCGCGAGCTCTTCACGGCGCTGTTCGGGGCCTGCGCCTGGCAGCTCCTACACCTCGACCTCGGCTACCAAAACCGGACCGATGGGCCGGTATCGCAGAACGCCGGCTGGCTCGACGTCACCCACGGCATCACCTTCGGCCGCGCGGTGCACGAGATCTGCTCCCGGCGGCCGGAGCTCTGGGCCGATGGCCTCTTGCAGATGGCCTGTTTCGTCGGGCGCAACAACGACTTCGTCGACCCGTCCCTGGATGCGGGCGCCTGGCGCGTGGACCTGCCCGAGCGCTTCCTGGTCGAGAGCTTTCGCAGCCTCTTTGACCACGGCCAGGCCGAGCCCATCGTCTCGGCCCACCTGGTCAAGACCCTGACCGCCGCCGCCGAGCAGCTCGACAGCGAGCCCGAGGCGCCTTGGAAGGATGATCTGCTGGCGGGGCTCAACCGCTTCCTCAACTCGCCGCTCAAGCGCAAGCATTTGCTACGCATGGCGACCCAGTCGCTCGCCTTCGTGGAGGCGGAGGGGTGAGGGGAGTCTTTCTAGGGCGCGCCGGCACCAGGTTAGCTCGGTGTCGCCGCGCGGAGGCGCGCCATTCGGGTCCAGCCCACACCCCCGCCCGGCCAACCCACTAGGGTACCATGGCATGGGTTGGCCGGGCGGGGGTGTGGGCCGGTGCCGCACAGCGCCGAAGGCGCCCTAGGAAACGCCGCCCCTCCCCGCGTCACCCCGGCTGCCAAGGCTCGGACCGTGCCTACCGCTGGACCCTCGGGTCGCCCCGCTACGCGGCGCGCCCAAGGGTGACGTTTAGAGAGGGCCGCAGACGTCAACGCACCACAAACTGTCACCCCGGCCTTGAGCCGGGGTCCATGGATGGGCTGGGCTTGGACTGCGGGGGCGAGGCAGCTGGTGGTCGCAACAGCTGCCCCAAACGGTAACGTCCCGCGCTGGCCGAGGAATGGATGGTCGGGTCAAGCCCGACCATGACGGTCGGTGGGGCGGAAGAGCGCTACTTCACGCGCTTTCTTCCAGACGCTCCATGTCGTCGTCGGAGAAGCCGAAGTGGTGGCCGATCTCGTGGATCAGCACGTGGCGGACCAGGCGCACCAGGTCCTCTTCCGTCTCGCACCAGTAGTCCAGGATGGGCCGGCGGTAGAGATGGATCATGTCGGGCTCGGCCATCGGGTCGCTGGCGCCGCGCTCGGTGAGCGGCACGCCGCGGTAGAGGCCGAGCAGGTCGAAAGGCGACTCCAGGTCCATCTCTTCCATGGTCTGGTCGTCGGGAAACTCCTCGACCTTGACGACCACGTCGCGGGCGTACTGGCGCAGCTCCGGCGGAATGCCGGCCATGGCCTCGCGCGCCAGCCCCTCGATGTCCTCCAGGGAGGGCGGGACCGAGACCTGCCGCATATGCGTCACGCGCGACATTGTCAGCCCCTCCTTCGCTCTAAAGCCCGATGCCTTGGCGGACTGCGCCAATCCTGGCGGTGCTGAGAGCTTTTGCTCGAAAGCCTTACCCTCACTCATAACTCGCCTTCCTTCATTGTCCTAAGGCCCGCACGCTCCCCGGCAAGGAGCGGGGCCGTTCGCTATTGCATCCGCATCGCGCCGTCGAGGCGCACGACGTCTGCATTCAGCATGGCATTGCGGCACATACAAAGCACCAAATCGGCAAACTCCTCCGGGTGCCCGAAGCGTGAAGGGAAGGGCACCTGACTAGACAGGTTGTCCTGCACCTCCTGGGGCATGTTGAGGAGAAGCGGCGTCGCAATCAAGCCGGGCGCGATGGCCAGGACCCGAATGCCGGAGCGGGCCAGCTCCCGCGCGATCGGCAGGATCATGCCATTGATGCCGGCTTTGGAGGCGGCATAGGCGGCCTGACCGAGCTGTCCCTCGACCGCGGCGACCGAGGAGGTGGAGATGACGATGCCCCGCTCGCCATCCTCGTTGAGCGGCTCGCTGCCGGCCATTTCCGCCGCGGCGAGGCGCAGCAGATTGAAGCTGCCGATCAGGTTGACGCGGATGACGGTCTCGAAGTCCTCGAGTGCCATGGGCCCGTTGCGGCCGACCACCCGCTTGGCCGGCGCGATGCCGGCGCAGTTGACCAGGACGCGACAAGGCCCGTGCGCCGCACGCGCTTCCGCCATCGCCGCTTCGGCGGCGGCCGCATCGGCCACGTCGCAGGGCAGGGCCAGTCCGCCGATCTCCGCGGCGACGGCCTTGGCGTTGTCCGCGCTGAGGTCCATGACTCCGACCTTGGCGCCGGCCGCTGCCAGGGCGCGCGCCGTCGCCGCGCCGAGGCCCGAGCCGCCGCCCGTCACAATGGCCCCTAAACCGGCCAAGTCCATACCATCAATCTCCTTAGGAATAAGCGGGAGGCGAGGTGCTGCCTAGAGCATGCCCTCGATCACGCGGTCGGGCGGTGTATGCCCGTCGACGAAGGTCTTGATATTGATGATGACCTTCTCGCCCATATCGATCCGACCCTCGATGGTTGCCGACCCCATATGGGGCAGCAACACCGCATTGTCCAATTTGATCAGCTTGGGATTGATCGCCGGCTCGTGCTCGAAGACGTCGAGGCCGGCGCCGGCCACCTCGCCGGAAGCCAGCATGCGGGTCAGGGCGTTCTCGTCAATCACCTCGCCGCGGCTTGTGTTGACGATGATCGTGGTCGGCTGCAGCAGCTTGAGGCGCCGCGCCGAGAGCAAGTGATAGGTCGCCGGGGTGTGCGGGCAGTTGACCGAGATGACGTCCATGCGGGCGAGCATCTGGTCGAGGCTCTCCCAATAGGTCGCCTCCAGCTCGGCCTCGATGTCCGGGTGCACCCGGCGCCGGTTGTGATAATGCACCGACAGACCGAAACCCTTGGCCCGGCGGGCCACCGCCTGGCCGATGCGGCCCATGCCGATGATGCCGAGACGCTTGCCCCAGATGCGATGGCCCAGCATGGCGGTCGGGCTCCAGCCGGTCCAATTGCCGGCGCGCACCAGGTGCTCGCCCTCGCTCAGCCGCCGAGAGACGGCGAGGATGAGGGCCATGGTCATGTCCGCCGTGTCCTCGGTCAGGACGCCCGGGGTGTTGGTCACGGTGATGCCGCGCATGCGCGCGGTCTTGAGGTCGATATGGTCGACGCCGGTGCCGAAGGAGGCGATGAGGCGCAGCTGCTCGCCGGCCTGGCTGAGAATCCCGGAGTCGATGCGGTCGGTCACCGTCGGCACGAAGACGTCGGCCTCCTTCACCGCGGCGATCAGCTCGGCCTGGCTCATCGGCTTGTCGTCCAGGTTCAGCCGGGTGTCGAAAAGCTCCATCATCCGGGTCTCGATCGGATCCGGAAGGCGGCGGGTGACGATCACGCGAGGCTTAGGTTGTGACATGGCCGGCAAATCCCTGGGCGGGAGAGAACAAAACGGCGCCGGGCCACGCCAAGCGCACCACCGACCACCAAGGGCGCGGCTTTAGCAGGCTCCTTATACCTTTGTCCAGAATTGCCCCGTGTGCGCGGGCTTGACCGCCCGCTTGCCGCTTCTTAGCAAGCAGCTATGCGTAACACCGTGGCCGCCCTTCTGTGCATGCTGCTTTGCCTGCTGGCGCCTGCCGCCGCGCTGGCCCAGCAACAGGTTGCCGCCCCGGCCACGGCCGAAGATCTGCCGCGTTTCCTCTCGCTGAGCGCCACCGAGGCCAATCTGCGCGCCGGCCCCGGCACGGATCATCCGGTGCTTTGGGTCTATCAGCGCCGGCATCTGCCCTTCCTGGTGATCGACCGCTACCGCGACTGGCTGCAGGTCCGCGACTGGCAGGGCGAAGAGGGCTGGATGCACAAGAACCTGCTGCGCGGGCCGCGCACCCTGCGGGTCGTGGCGGAGTTCAAGGAGCTCTTCAGGGCGCCCGACGAGTCCTCGGACTTGGTGGCGGTGCTGGAGACCGGAGTGGTCGCCAACCTCGCGCGCTGCGAGGAGGGCTGGTGCCAAGTCCGGGTCGGGCGGATCAGCGGTTGGCTGCAGGCGACGCAGTGCTTCGGTCTCTATCGGGAGGAGATGGGCGGCTGACGGCCTCGCCGGTGGCGGCCGTACCCGCTGCCACCGTGCCGGTCTCGCTGGCGGCCGCGGCCAGGCGCTTCTCGACCGGCTGGTGCAGCTGCGCCTCGCGCCGGGCGATGTAGAAGGTGGCGGCGATGATGATGGCGGCGCCGACCCAGGTCCAGGCATCGGGCCGCTCGCCGAAGAAGACGTAGCCAAAGACCGCGGCGAACAGCAGCTTGCTGTAGTCGAAGGGGGCGACGAAGGTCGCCTCCCCGCTGCGGAAGGCCTTGATGATCATGGCCTGGGAGGCGACCCCGACCAGGCCGACGCCGGCCAGCAGCAGCCACTGCTCGAAGGTCGGCGGCTGCCAGGTCGTGACGGCCGGGACGGCGGTCAGCACGATCGAGGTCATGCAGAAATAGAACAGCATCACCGTCTCGCTCTCGCCCTCCGGGAAGCGCTTGAGCAGGGTCGCGGCGATGGCGATGCCCAGTGCCGTGCCCAGCGCGGCCAGCACCGCCAGCTCCGTGCCGCTGCCGATCAGCGACGTGGGGCGCACGATGACCAGCACACCGAGAAAGCCGATCAGGGTGGCGGTCCAGCGCCGCCAGCGCACGGTTTCGCCGAGGAAGAGGACGGCGAAGACGATGATGAAGAGCGGCGTGGTGAAGCCGAGGGCGACGACGTTGGCCAGCGGCAGGTGCTGCAGGGCATAGAAGCCCAGGATCATGGCGCCGGCACCGGCGACGGCGCGGCCTATGTGGATCCAGGGATGGTTGGTGCGGAAGGCCGAGGGCCCCAGGCTGATCAGGATGGGCAAGAGCGGCAGCACCGCGAAGAAGGCGCGGGCGAAGCCGATCTGCATGAACTCGATGCCGCCGACTGCGAGGGACTTGGCGAGCACGCCGTTGACCGTGAAGCCGACGGCAGCGGCCGTGATCCAGAGCGCGCCCGTATGGTTCGCGTTCCTGCCCGTCTTGCCGCTCATGCGCCCCCCATCATGTCCAGGCCCTTACGGCCGTTCCTTCGGTGCGTCGGCGGCGGCCTGGAGCGTCTGCCGCGACCGGGCGATCGCGGCCTCGCGGTGGGCGATGTAGATGGTGGCACCTGCGATGATGGCGGCGCCGGCCCAGATCCAGCCGTCCGGCACCTCGCCATAGAGCAGATAGCCGAGCAGGGCGATGAAGGGCAGGCGGGTATAGTCGAAGGGCAGAATCGCCGAGGCGTCGGCATAGGTGTAGGCCCGGGTCAGCGCAAGATGCGCGAGCACGGCGACTGCCCCGACGCCGGCAACCAGCATCAGGACATAGGCGCTGGGCCAGACCCACTGCGGAAGGGCGATGACGAAGGACAGCGGCGTCAGCAGCAGGTTCATTAAGAGCACGATGGTCACGGTCGAGTCCGTGCGGCTCAGCGATTTCACGATCAGGACCGAGATCGCCATGCAGAAGGCCGCGACGATGGGGTAGGCCATGTCCAGGTGCAGCTCCTGGAAGCCGGGCCGCAGGATGACCAGCACGCCGAGGAAGCCCAAGAGTGTCGCCGACCAGCGCCGGATGCCCACGACTTCCTTGAGAAAGATGGCAGCGCCGGCGACAGCGAAAAGCGGCACGGTGAAGTTGAGCGAGACCGCCTCGGCGAGCGGCAGCACGGTGACCGAGGTGAACCACATGGTCATCGCCACGATGCCGATCAGAGCGCGCACCACATGCAGACCCAGGCGCTCGGTGCGCAGGGCGGCGAAGCCCACGGAATGCAGCAGGGGCAGCATGAAGAGCGCCGCGAAGAGATTGCGGAAGAAGGCGATCTGGGTCGGGTGCAGCTCCGCCGAGGCCTCGCGGATCAGCACGTTCATGATGGTGAATCCGAAGGAGGCGCCGGTCATCAAAAGCGCACCCTTGACCGGCCCGGAGAGTCGCTCGAACCGGTCGATAACCATTGCCGCTACTTGCATGATCGCCAAACTAGAAGCGAATGGGTCTGCGAGCCAGTCCGAAGCCTGCAACGCTGCCTTGCGCGGGGCCTTACCTAATGCGGCTCAAACGCAGAAGTCGCTCGGGCTACGCCCGAGCGTTTGGCGAAACATGTAGCTGAACGCGCTGGACGACGCATAGCCCATGTCGAAGGCGACCGAACTGACCTTCTCGCCGGCGGCAAGCCTCGAGATGGCGTGAAGAACGCGCGCGTGTCGCAACCAGCGTGACGGCGGCATGCCCGTTTCGGCGGCGAACAGTCGCTCGATGGTCTTGCGGCTGGCGGGGGCGTCTGCGAGCCAGGTCTCGACCGAGTCGATGACGCCCGGGTCATGGAGCGCCGCTTCGGCAAAACGGCGAATGCGCTGGTCCTGTGGCATGGCGATCGAGAGCGGCACGTCCGGGGCGGCCACCAGTTCATGACGCAGGAGCACATGGAGCGCGTCCTCATGGTCGCGCGCGCGGCCCGTTCCGTTCTCGGGCATGGTTTCGGATATCAGGGCGTTCAACAAAGGCGTCATGGCCATGATCCGGCAGGCCACGCCAATTGTCTTGGCTTCATCCCCGCGTACGTCGACGTAGCGCATTTCGTTGTTGGAGCCGTATCGCATCCAGTGATCGACGTCCGGGGGAATCCAGATTGCCATCGCCGGGCTGAGCAGCAGGACCTGGCCCGGCGTGCCCACGTACATGGACCCCGATGCGGCGGAGATGAGCTGCCCGAAGTCATGGCTGTGCCAGTCGTAGCTCTCACCGGATGTCGGCCGGACGGTCTCCCCCAGATAGCGCGGCACGCGGGCTTCGCCGGGATGGCTCGAGGGATGGTGGTTCAGGTTGGTCATGGGTCTTGACGATTTCTCGATGCAAGTTGTCTTTCTGTCGAATGAAGGACATGCGCTTCTGACCTAGGCTACGCAAGCACTTTGGCCACGAGAGCATGATGATCTTGGGCCCGCACGTCTCGAACAGAGCTTGCCGCTGCCATGAAAAACCGCACCTTCCTGACGTGGTTCGCGCTGGGCCATCTCGCCAATGATTGGCCGGTCGCCTCCCTGTGGCTGATCGTGCCGACGGCCGGGATCGCCATGGGGCTCTCGCCGGCCGAGGTCGGCCTGCTGTTCACGATCTGTAACGTCGGCGGCGCGCTCGCCTACCTGCCGGCCGGCATCCTCGCCGATCACGTCTCGAACCGGGGCCGGCTGTTGCTCGCCACCTTCTGGTGGGTCGCCGTCGGCTATCTGCTGGCCGCCATGGCGCCGGGCTTCTGGAGTCTCGCGCTGCTGCTCGCCCTCGCCGGCATGGGCGATGCGGCGTGGCACCCGATCGCCACGGGCGTGCTCACGCGCGACAACAAAGAGCGGCGCGCCCACGTCCTGGGCATTCACGCCATCGGCGGCTCGCTGGCCGAGGTGCTGGCGCCGCTCGCAGTCGGCTTTCTTCTCGCCTACGTCGATTGGCGCGAGGCCCTGGCGATCTCGGCGCTTCCCGCCGCGCTCATGGGCCTCTGCTTCTTCTGGGTGGCGCGCGCGGTTCCGCCTGTCGAGAAGAAGTCGGTCAGCAAGCACGCCATCCTCGGTCTGCTGAACATGTGGCGGCGGGGAAACGGTCTCCGCATGGTGGTGATGATCTGCCTCTACAACATGGCGCTGATGGCGCTGCTCAGCATGATCCCGCTCTATCTCGCGGACCGGCACGGCTTCGGGCCGATGGCAGCCGGCATCGCCTTCTCGGCCATGCTGATCGTCGGCGCACTGGCGCAGCCCTGGGTCGGCAAGATCTCCGACATTGTCGGACGCCGGCCAATCTTGGTGTTCGGCAATCTCACCGCGGCGCTGGCGATCGCGCTGATGGTCTTTCAGCCTTCGCTCTGGATCATGATCGCAGCGATGATGGTCGCGGTCGCCGCGCTGGACGCAATCCGTGCCGCTGTCCTCGCGGGTGCCGTCGATCACACCGGCCACAGCGAAGGAACGACGCTGGGTCTCGCCTTCGCGCTGCTTGACGGCATCGGCGCGCTCGGCGCGGTGCTGGCCGGCATCGCGGCTGGGTTTTCCTGGCCGCACATGTTCGGTCTCGCTGCCGCCTTTTCGCTCGGCGCTGCGGTGCTTGGCTTCCTAACGGTCTTCGGGGGCTCAGTGGCGTCCGAGCGCAGAGAACAGTTCGGAAGCGGGGCGTAAGGCCGTGCAGAGGCGCCGTCCCGCCTTGCTTCGCTGCGTCCGACCGACCTAGTCTGCGCAAAAATTGCAGACAGGGAGATTGGAATGCCGGAAAGCCCGCTATGGAGCCCATCGCCGGAGCGCATTGCCGCGGCCAATCTGACTCGCTTCATGCAGGAGGTCGGGGCGCAGCACGGGGTGAGCCTCGACGGTTACGACGCGCTCTACGACTGGTCGATCGATCAGCCTGAGGCCTTCTGGCGCGCGATCTGGGATTTCTGCGGCGTGATCGGCGACGGGCCCGGCGCCGTGGCGCTGGCCGACCCGGACAAGATGCCCGGCGCCCAGTTCTTCCCTGAGGCAAAGATCAACTTCGCCGAGAACCTGCTGCGCCGCCGCGACGATAGCGACGCGATGGTCTTCTGGGCCGAGGACAAGGTGAAGCGCCGCATGAGCTGGCGGGAGCTCTATGACCAGGTCTCCCGCCTGCAGCAGGCTCTCGCGGCCGAGGGGGTCGGGCCGGGTGACCGGGTCGCGGGCTACATGCCGAACATGCCCGAGACGGTGATCGCCATGCTGGCGACCACCTCGCTCGGCGCCATCTGGTCCTCCTGCTCGCCGGACTTCGGGATCCAGGGCGTGCTCGACCGCTTCGGCCAGATCGAGCCGAAGGTGCTGTTCTGCCCGGACGGCTATTTCTACAACGGCAAGACCATCCAAACTTTGGGCCGCACCGCCGAGTTCCTCGCCGAGCTGCCGAGCGTCAAGAAGACCGTCGTGGCGCCGCTGATCGATGCCGACCCGGCCGCCTATCCGACCGGCGCCGTCGGCTGGCAAGACTTCATCGCGCCCTTCGAAGCCAAGGAGGTCGCCTATACCCGGCAGCCCTTCAACAGCCCGCTTTACATCATGTATTCCTCGGGCACGACCGGGAAGCCCAAGTGCATCGTCCACGGCGTCGGCGGCACCCTGCTGCAGCATCTCAAGGAGCATCAGCTGCAGTCGGACGTGAAGCCGGGCGACCGCGTCTTCTACTTCACCACCTGCGGCTGGATGATGTGGAACTGGCTGGTCAGCGGCCTGGCCAGCGAAGCGACCTTGCTGCTCTACGACGGCTCGCCCTTCGCGCCGGGGCCGGAGGTGCTGTTCGACTTTGCCCAGGCCGAGGGCATGACCCTGTTCGGCACCTCGGCCAAGTACATCGACGCGCTCAACAAGGCCGGCTTCGACGCCAAGGCGGCCCACGACCTGCCCAAGCTCAGGGCTATGGCCTCGACCGGCTCGCCCCTGGTGCCGGAGGGCTTCGATTACGTCTACCAACACATCAAGGACGACCTCTGCCTCTCCTCCATCGCCGGCGGCACCGACATCGTCTCCTGCTTCATGCTCGGCAATCCCATCGGGCCGGTGTGGCGCGGCGAGATTCAGAAGCGCGGCCTGGGCATGGCGGTCGAGGTCTGGGACGACGAGGGCCGCCCGGTGGTGGGTCAGAAGGGCGAGCTGGTCTGCGTGAAGCCCTTTCCCTCCATGCCCATCGCCTTCTGGAACGACCCGGATGGCGCGCGCTACCGCGCCGCCTATTTCGAGCGCTATCCCGGCATCTGGCACCACGGCGACTATGTGGAGCTGACCGAGCACGGCGGCGTCATCGTCTATGGCCGCTCGGACGCCACCTTGAACCCCGGTGGCGTGCGCATCGGGACCGCCGAGATCTACCGCCAGGTCGAGCTGCTCGACGAGGTGGAGGAGTCCATCGTCATCGGCCAGGATTGGCAGGGCGACGTGCGGGTGGTGCTCTTCGTGCGCCTGCGGCCGGGCCTCGCCTTGGACGAGGGGCTGGAGGGCCGCATCAAGCAGCAGGTCAAGAGCGGCTGCACACCGCGGCATGTGCCGGCGCGGGTGGTGCAGGTCGGCGACATCCCGCGCACCAAGTCGGGCAAGATCGTCGAGCTGGCGGTGCGCGACACGGTCCACGGCCGGCCGATCAAGAACAAGGAAGCCCTCGCCAATCCCGAGGCGCTGGAGCTCTACCGGGACCTGCCGCAGCTGCAACAGTAGGTGTGGGACGCTTAGGCGGGCGTTCTGCCGCGGACGGCACAGCACCTCGGACTGTCACCCTTGGGCGAGCCGCGGAGCGGCGAGTTCCGAGGGTCCACGGTAGGGTTCCGTACGGGCCGATGGGTGGATCCTCGGGACGTGCCACCGGCTCTTCGAGCCTGTGCGGCACGCCCAAGGATGACATTCCGAGAGGGTCCGCGGACGGCGCAGCACCACAAACTGTCATCCCAGCCGCGTTAGCGTGTCCGGGCTCGCGCAGCGAGTTGCCGAAGGCATGTCAGAGGTTCGCGCGGGCGGTAGAATGGACCCCGGCTCGGGGGCCGGGGTGACAATCTGTTGTGCGGCGCGGTTTGTGGTCTCACTCGAGACAACACCCCCCTATCCTGCGGCGCCCCGCCTCATGGCCATGGGAATGCCATGGTCTTATCTAGACTGCGCATAACCGGATGTAGCGAGGAGTTCCGCCGTGCAGGATCGTGCCTTGAACCGTGCCCTGATCGCGCTCGCCGCAGGCGTCTTCGTCCTGCTGATCGGCTTCGGCTTCTGGATGTACGGGCAGCTCGGCTCGGGCGACGTGATGAGCGGCGCCTTCCAGGAAAGCGAGCAGACCCGGGTCGATATCGGTGGCGCCTTCAATCTGACCGACCACACCGGCCGGCAGGTGACGGAAGCCGATTTCGCCGGCGGCTATACTCTGATGTACTTCGGCTTCACCTACTGCCCCGACTTCTGCCCCGCCGCGCTGCAGGTGGTGACCGCCGCCCTGGATCAGCTGGAAGAGCAGGACCCGGAGGTGGCCAAGGCGGTGACGCCGATCTTCGTGTCGGTCGATCCGGAGCGTGACACCGTCTCCGCCATGGCCGACTACGTCGGGCACTTCCATCCGCGCATGGTCGGCCTGACGGGCACGCCGGAGCAGGTCGCCGAAGCCGCCAAGAACTATCGGATCTACTATCAGAAGGTCGAGTCGGACGCGGCGACCTACTACCTGGTCGACCACTCGACCTATCTCTACCTGATCGGCCCTGACAGCTACTACGTTACCCACTTCTCGCACGATGCGACTTCGGAAGAGGTCGCCGAGCGGGTCAAGGCCGTGATCGGCGGGTAGCTGGCCTTTGGTGGACGCCGTTTCCATCAGGCCGTAAGGCCTCGTGGAAAGAAGGACTAGCGACCAAGTGGGAGCGCAGCCCGCGTGGCGCTTGAACGCAATACAAGGGTCATTCTCAATGACCCTTGGTACAAGTCGCGGGCGCAAGAAGCGGATAGAGACTGCCCAGGGCGCGTGCCACATTGCTTGCAGATACTGTGAAACAGAGCTGCAAGTGAGGGCACGCAAGATGTTACAATCCATGGACATGGAAAACGGGCAGGCACCGAAGCGCGATAGCGATGCGCCGCAGGCCAGCCGGCAGCAGCTCGATCTGGTGACCGAGGCCTGTGAGATCATCGACGCCCAGGAGGGCGAGGGCCTCACCCTGACCGATCTCGCCGACCGGCTGGGCGTCAGCTCCTGGCACCTGCAGAAGCTGTTCAAGCGGGTGACCGGCGTCACCCCCAAGGCCTACGCGGCCGAGCGCCGCGGCCGCCTGTTCCGCGAGGAGCTGAAGAGCCACGGCCGGGTGGCGGAGGCGACCTACGGCGCCGGCTACGGCTCTTCCAGCCGCGTTTACGAGAACGCCGCGCGCCGTTTCGGCATGACCCCGGCGACCTATGCCAAGGGCGGCAAGGGCGCCCGCATCGTCTACGGCATGACCGACTCGCCGCTCGGGCGCCTGCTGGTCGCCGCCACTCGGCGCGGCATCTGCTTCGTCGCTTTGGGCGAAGAGGATAGCGAGATCGAGCAGGAGCTGCGGCAGGAGTTCCCGGCCGCCGACTCCATCGAGCGGGATCAGATGGCGGTCGAAGCGGCCCTGGCGGCCGTGGTCGACTATCTCGACGGGACCATGCCCCACGTCGACCTGCCGCTCGACGTCCAGGCCACCGCCTTTCAGCGCCGGGTCTGGGAAGAGCTGCTGGCCATCCCAGCCGGCGAGACCAAGAGCTATTCGGAGATCGCCGAGGCGCTCGGCCTTGGCCAGGCGCAGCGCGCCGTGGGCAGCGCCTGCGGCCGCAACCCGGTCTCGCTGCTCATCCCCTGCCATCGCGCGGTGCGCTCGGACGGCCACCTCGGCGGCTACCGCTGGGGCCTGCCGCGCAAAGAGAAGCTGCTGCGCCAGGAAGCCAGCCGGGGGTTGTGAGGGGTTTTTCTTGGGCGCTTGAGTCTTTGTTGGGCGCGCCGGCGCTGAAGTGGCTCGTTGTCTTCTTTCGGAGGCGCGCCGGGCTGTTCCGTCCCACTCCCCCTCCCGACCACCCAATAGGGTACCATGCCATGGGTGGTCGGGAGGGGGAGTGGGACGGAACAGTGCAGCGCCGTTAGGCGCTCAAGAAAACATTATGGCGCGCCAGCGCCTACCCTAACCCCCATACCGAAAGAGCTGCGAACCGCGCTGGCGCAGCCAATCCCGCCCGGACTCCATGTCGTCGGACAGGTCTTCGCAGAGCGCCCAGAAGGCCGGGCTGTGATCGGGGTAGGCCAGGTGGGCGACCTCGTGCGCTACGACGTAGTCGAAGGCCGCTTCGGGGGCGAGCAGCAGGCGCCAGGAGAAATTGAGCTGCCCGGTAGAGCTGCAGCTGCCCCAGCGCGAGCGCGTGTCGCGCACGCTGACGCGGCTCAGCGCCTTGGCCCGGCGCGGCAGGGCGGCGGCCTTCTCCCGGGCGCGGTCGCTCAGGCTGCGGCGCGCTTCGGCGCGGAGGAAGTCCTCGATGCGGCGGCTGTGGTGCTCCGTCCGGCCCGAGACCCAGAGGCGGCCCGGGCTCAGCCAGACGCCGCGGCGCGCGCCTTTGTCCAGGGCCACGCGGTGAGGCTGATCGAGGATGGGCAGCAGGCTGCCGACGGCGAAGGGGGTGCGCGGCGGCAAGGCCTGCACCCGCTCCTCCAACCAGTCCCGGTGGCTGTCGAGAAAAGCCAGCACCTCCCGCGTCGCCAGGCCCTGGGGCGCGGTCAGCGAGATCACCTCGTGCTTCGGGTCGACGCGCAAGGTCAGGCGTCGCGCCCGCCGACTGCGTCGGCAGGACAGCGGCACCGCCCGTCCGGCGAGCTCGATTTCGCTGGGAAGCCTGGACTGTCTCACGGCGACCCGTGTGCTGGTTCGGTAGAGCTGTCGGCGCGGCCGCTGCTATGCACGGCGGCCGGCCGTTTTCACTGTGCAGAAGCGCGAAGCGCCGATCAAGTTGCGATCAAGTGACGCTCACTTGGGGGCCATGACCATGGTCATCTGTCGGCCTTCCAGGCGCGGCATGGCCTCGACCTTGGCATCCTCGTCGAACTGCTCTCGCACCCGGTCGAGCACGGCGAGGCCCAGCTCCTGGTGCGCCATCTCGCGCCCGCGGAACCGCATGGTGACCTTCACCTTGTCGCCTTCTCCGAGGAATTTTTTGATCGATCGCATCTTCACGTCATAGTCGTGTGCGTCGATGTTGGGACGCATCTTGATCTCTTTGACGTCGATGGTCTTCTGCTTCTTGCGCGCCTCGTTGGCTTTCTTCGCGGCCTCGTACTTGTACTTGCCGAAGTCGAGGATCTTGCAAACGGGCGGATCGGCATTGGGCGAGATCTCGACGAGGTCCAGGCCGTCGTCTTTCGCCCTTTCGAGCGCTTCTTCGATGGACACCAAGCCGACGTTGTCGCCGTCGGAGCCGATCAGGCGCACTTGGCGCACTCTGATGTCCTCGTTGACCCGCGGACCGTCTTTGGTCGGCGGCTGCGCAATAGGAGGTCTAGGTATGGATACGTCTCCATTGGTTGTTGCAAGGATTGAACGCTCGGCCGCTCTGCAACCGATCGTCCAGTGAACACGATAGATACTAAGGCACGACTAAGGCAATGCCGCTTGCTCAATGGCGTCGCTTAACGCAGGTCTGGCGGCAAGGCCTCTTCGGACAGTCTAGAGGCTAGCGCGTCGAGCGCAAGAACCTCTTGGTTCTTGCCGCCCAGCCGGCGCAGCGCCACCGTGCCCTCTTCCGCCTCGCGCTTGCCGACCACGGCAATGGCCGGGACCTTGCCATGGGAGTGCTCCCGGACTTTGTAGTTGATCTTCTCGTTGCGTACGTCGGTCTCGACCCTGAGGCCGGCCGCCCTAAGCTTGGCCGCGACCGTCTCGGCGTAGTCGTCGGCATCGGAGGTGATGGTCGCCACCACCACCTGCACCGGCGCCAGCCAAAGCGGGAAGCGCCCGGCGTAGTTCTCGATCAGAATGGCCAGGAAGCGCTCGAAGGAGCCGAGGATGGCGCGGTGCAGCATCACCGGGCGGTGCTTCTCGCCGTCTTCCCCGACATAGCTGGCATCGAGCCGCTCCGGCATGACGAAGTCGACCTGCAGGGTGCCGCACTGCCAGTCGCGGCCGATGGCGTCCTGCAGCACGAACTCGAGCTTGGGGCCATAGAAGGCACCTTCGCCGGGGTTCAGGCTGTACTCCAGGCCGGCCGCTTCGGTGGCTTCGATCAGGGCCTTTTCGGCGCGGTCCCAGGTCGCGTCCTCGCCGGCGCGGACCGGCGGCCGGTCGGCGAGCTTCACCTTGACCTCCGGGAAGCCGAGATCGGCATAGATCGATTTCAGCAGCTCGCAGAAGATCTCGGTCTCGCTGACGATCTGGTCCTCGGTGCAGAAGATGTGCGCATCGTCCTGGGTGAAGGCGCGCACCCGCATCAGGCCGTGAAGGGCGCCGGAGGGCTCGTTGCGATGGCAGGAGCCGAACTCGGCCATGCGCAGCGGCAGGTCGCGGTAGCTCTTCAGGCCCTGGCGGAAGATCTGCACGTGGCAGGGGCAGTTCATTGGCTTGACCGCCAGCATGCGGTCCTCGCTCTCGGCGATGAACATATGCTCGCGGAACTTCTCCCAGTGGCCCGAGGCCTCCCAGAGCGTGCGGTCCACCAGCTGCGGTGTCTTGACCTCGACATAGCCGCCGTCTTCCAGGCGGCGGCGCATGTAGCTCTCGACGGCGCGGTAGAGGGTCCAGCCCTTGGGGTGCCAGAAGGTCGAGCCGGTAGCTTCCTCCTGCAGATGGAACAGTTCCATCTCGCGGCCGAGGCGGCGGTGGTCGCGCTTCTCCGCCTCCTCCAGCATGGTGAGGTAGGCCTTGAGCTCCTTGTCGTCGCGCCAGGCCGTGCCGGTGATGCGCTGCAGCTGTTCGTTGTTGGCGTCGCCGCGCCAGTAGGCGCCGGAAACCTTCGTCAGCTTGAAGGCGGTGCCGAGCTTGCCGGTGGAGGGCAGGTGCGGTCCGCGACAGAGGTCGAGCCAGTCGCCCTGGCGGTAGATGGTGATGGTCTCGTCGCGCGGCAGCTCTTCGATCCACTGCGCTTTGTACTTCTCGCCGATGTCGGCGAAGTGGCGGATGGCGTCGTCGCGGTCCCAAACCTCGCGGTGAATACTCAGGTCGCGGCCGACGATCTCGCGCATGCGCTCTTCCAGGCGCGTCAGGTCTTCCGGCGTGAAGGGCTCGTCGCGCACGAAGTCGTAGTAGAAGCCGGTGTCGGTCGCCGGGCCGAAGGTGATCTGAGTGCCGGGATAGAGCTCTTGCGCGGCCTGAGCCAGCACGTGCGCCGCATCGTGGCGCAGCAGCTCCAGCGCCTCCTCGCTCTTGCGGGTGACGATCTCAACCGGCGAATCCTCGGTGATCTCCCGGGTCAGGTCCCAAAGGTGGCCGTTGACCTTGACCGCCAGCGCGGCCTTGGCCAGGCCGGGGCCAATCGATTCGGCCAATTGTTGGCCCGTCACCGGACCCTCGAATTCTTTGCGCGCGCCGTCAGGCAGCGTGATGGCAACCATGCCGCAGCTTGGCTCCTCTCGTCTTGCGGGTTGATCTCTCCGGACGGAGCCGGGACTTTAGAGTCTCTCCAATCGCTGTCAACCGAGGGCTCCTACCGTGAACATGCCCGAAAGCCCGCCGCAAATCCTGCCCTTGTCGGATGGCGGGCATCTCGCCTTCCACCGCCTGGAGGGAGCCGCGCCGGGGCTGGTCTTCCTTGGCGGCTTCGCCTCCGACATGACCGGCACCAAGGCCATGTTTCTGGAGGACTACGCCCGCCGCCGCGGCCAGGCCTTCCTGCGCTTCGACTACCGCGGCCACGGCCAGTCCTCGGGCGGCTTCGCCGACTTCACCATCGGCGACTGGGCGGCGGACGCGGAGGCCGCGCTGACGAAGCTGACCGAAGGGCCGCAGGTGCTGATCGGCTCCTCCATGGGCGGTTGGGTCATGTGCCTGGTCGCCCTGCGTCAGGCCGCGCGGGTCGCCGGGCTGGTCGGCATCGCCGCCGCCCCGGACTTCACCGAGGACCTCATGTGGGCGCAGTACTCGGAGGAGATCCGCGAGACCCTGCTGCGCGACGGCATCTACCGCGAGCCCTCCGACTACTCGGAGGAGCCTTACCAGATCACCCTAGGCCTGATCGAGGAGGGGCGGGACCACCTGCTGCTGCGCCGGCCCATCGCCATCGACTGCCCGGTGCGCCTGCTGCACGGGACGGCCGATACGGCGGTGCCGGTCGAGGTAGGCCTCTCCCTGCTCGACCGTCTGGAGAGCCGCGATGCCACCCTCACGCTGGTGAAGAACGGCGACCACCGCCTCTCCGAGCCAGAGGACCTGGCGCGGCTGGCCCGCACCCTCGACGCGCTGCTGGCGGATCTCGCGGCGGGGTGAGACGGATTTTTTAGGGCGCGCCGGCGCCAGGTTAGCTCGGTGTTCCATCGCGGAGGCGCGCCATTCGGCACCAGCCCGCACCCCCGCCCGACCAACCCATGCCATGGTACCCTAGTGGGTTGGTCGGGCGGGGGTGCGGGCTGGTGCCGTGCGGCGCGTCAGCGCCCAACAAAATACGAATCGCGCCGCCGTCCGGCCAGCGCCATCCCGGCGAGGCCGAGAGCCAAGAGGGACAGCGGCCCCGGTGCGGAGAGGTCTATCTGCCGCAGGGTCCAGGTGTTGTCCGTACCGCGGTCGTCGACGCCGGCGGGCGCCAAATGACTGGTCCAGGACATGGAAGTATTAGGCCTAAATTCCGCTCCAGCTGCTGCGAAAATAAGATTGACCATCCCCTCGCCACTCACCGCGGGCAAGGTCGCGGAGGCGAACGCCAACGCCGCGTCGGCCGGAATGTCGTAGGCGCCGCTGGAGGAGCTGTAGGAGAAGGAGATGACGTCAAGGGTCGACGCAAAGTCCCCCGGCGTGTAGCTGTCCACCAAGGTCAGCACCGCGCTGGCCTGCCCCGTGCAGCCGCCGGTGCAGGTGCCCGTCCAATCGTAGATCACCACCGCCTCGGCCTTGGGCGCGGTCAAACCCAAGGCCACGATCGCGGTGGCCAATACCCCAAGCAGTTTCGTCATAAGAAGTCCCCCTCGCGTCTGCATTGTGCCCAACCGGCCGTGGCACCACCGGCAAAAGGCATCCCAAAGATATTTCTGTTTAACCCCAATACCTTGGCATGCGTCCAGAAGACGTCTGGCAGCCGCGTTGCAAGCCACGGAACACCGCTTTGGGCCGGTTGAATGGCCCCTAGGCGGACAACATGGAGGATTGCTTGCCGGCCCGATAAGGAAAATATCTCACCGGGGTGGTGCGGAGAATTCCGACCCTCCGAAGGGCCTTTGCGTTCCAGCTGTCAGGGTCGCCAGACTGTCCGCGACGGGGGGACAGAGAGGCCCGCGCAAAGCAAAGGGGCGGCCCATGGCCGCCCCGAATGAAAGCCCTGCTGAGGCGACTACGCCGCTTGCTTCACGCGCCGCCGCCGGGCCAGCGCCAGGCCGGCGAAGCCGAGGGCGAACAGCGACAGCGGCCCGGGCGCGGAGAGCTCGGGCGGCTGCCGCAGGGTCCAGGCGTTTTCGGTGCCTATATCACTGATACCGGCGGGCGCGAAAAAGTTCGTCCAGAAACCGGGATTGGTTTTAAAGTCCGTGGCGTTCCCTGCGATCGCAAGATCGACGAGCGCGGCGCCACTCACCGCGGGCAAAATCGCGAGACTCTGGAAAGATACAAAGGCCGCGTCGGTGGGAATGTCGTAGGCGCCGCTGGAGGAGCTGTAGGAGAAGGAGATGAAGTCGGCGGTCGTCGCCCGCGTGCCAGGCACATAGGAGTCTTCCAAGGTCAGCACCGCGCTGGCCTGCCCCGTGCAGCCGCCGATGCAGGTGCCCGTCCAATCGTAGATCACCACCGCTTCGGCCTTGGGCGCGGTCAAACCCAAAGCCGCGATGGCGGCGGCGAAAATCCCAAGCAGTCTCGTCATGACGCGCCCTTTTCCTGTGCACGGTTGTGTACTCCGGGAAACGCCATGCAAGGCGCGCGCCAACCAGAAGTAGTGGGGCATTTCAATGGGTTAATAATCCCCAACCGCGCTCGCGGCCGTTGGATTGTAAAGCTTAAAATACCAGTTTTCTTAAGTGAAATGGCCGTAGGCGGCGCCAAGTTGTCTATAACCCCCTGGTTTCCTTGAGAGAAAACCTCGCCTCGGCGGTGTAAAGAAACCTGACAGTTGGAGGAGGGTTTTCGGTCAGGCTGTCAACAATGCCAGATCGCGCTGCACCGCGACCTGTCGCGCGGCGCTTCAGACTGTCATGCTTGGGCGAGGCCGACTGGGCCGCAAGGCCCGGGGCCGAGTTCCGAGCATCCACCCTTCGGTCCGCACGGACGTCTAGCGTGGATCCTCGCAACTCGCCTCTTCGGGTCTTACGACCCTGCGAGGCTCGCGCAAGGATGACAACAGTGAGGTCTGCGGACGTTAGCGCTTCACTGCCTGTCACCCGGCCCTCAGCGACGGCAGGAACTACCCCGAGAGAACGTCAGGCACCAGCCTTGCCGCGCTGCCGTTCGGCCAGCGCCAGGCCAACGAGGCCGAGGGCAAGCAGGGGCAGCGGCCCCGGCGCGGAGAGCGCGGTCGGCTGCCGCAGGGTCCAGAGATGCTCGCGACCGAAGTCGATGTCGTCCGGCACGAAGTCGACGAAGCGGCTGTCCCAGAAGCCGTCAAAGGCTCCGAACATCCTGTCGAAACCCGCGAAAATTATATCGATATTCGTGGTGCCGCTCACCGCGGGCAGTATTGCGGGACCATCAAAGAGCGCGAAAGCCGCGTCGGCCGGAATGTCGTAGGCGAGGGTGTTCGAGCGGTAGGAGAAGGAGATGAACTCGCTGTCCATCACCTCGGTGCCGGGCGTGTAGCTGTCGGCCAGGGTCAGCACCGCGGTGGCCTCTCCGCTGCAAAAGCTGGTGCAGGTGCCGACCCAATCGTAGACCACCACGGCCTCGGCTTTCGGTGCCGCCAAACCCATGGCCAGCACGGCTGCGGCCAACACTCCTGCCAGTCTTGTCATCATGCGTCCCTTCCCCTCGTGCGACACCATCTGCCCGAGGGATTGAAGCAACGCGCGTGCCAGTTAAAATAAATCTATTATTTTCAATGCTCTAAACTTATGTGGCAGCTTCAAGAGCTGGCAGTTTGTAAGAGATAGAATACCATCTCTCGTTGGGGGAATAGCTCCTGCTGGCCGGAAATTCGGCTTAAGAGCTTGATTTTTATAGGAAACAGTCTCGAAAAGGCGGTGTAAAAAATCCTGACGATCAGAAGGGTCTTTCCGTTCGAGCTGTCAAATGTTCAAGACCGCACAACCCGGGGAGGAGCGGCCGCAAAGCCAAGGGGCGGCCTGAGACCGCCCCGAATGAAAGTGCTGCTGTGGCGACTACGCTCCCGGCTTGCGCCGCCGCCGGGAGAGCGCCAGCCCGGCGAAACCGAGGACAAGCAGGGCCAGCGGCCCCGGCGCGGACAGGTCAACCGGAGGATCAACCACAGCTCGCAAGCTCCACGTGGTCCCACCGCCGACATCATCGATGCCGGCGGGTGCGAAGAGGCTGCGCCAGAAGCCGGGTTCGCTTTGGAAAAACGTGCTGCCGCCCGCGAAATCGATGGTGAGGCTCGCCTGGCCAACCCCCGCGGGCAGGATCCGATCACCCGTGAACTCTGAGAACACCACAAAGCCTGGAACGCTGTAGTCGCCGCTGCCCGAACTGTAGGAGAAGGAAATGAAGTCGGCGTCCTCCACGATGGTCCCCGGCGTGTAGGTGTCGGCCAAGGTCAGTGTCCCGGAGGCAAAGTTGCAGGGCGCATCGCAGCTGCCCGAGAAATCGTAGATCACCACGGCCTTGGCCTGTGGCGCCGCCAACCCCAAGGTCAGCACAGCGCCGGCCAAAACCCCAAGCAGTTTCATCATGATGTTTCCCCTCTCAGCACGATCTCGAGGACCGGGCGGCGGAACCGCCCTGTCTTCGGGCTGGGAGGCTAGGCGGGGTAGCGCCTATCCGCTTGAGGATGCGGTGGAGGAATCTTGGAGAATCCGTGGAGATTGGCGCAAAGGCGCGCTGTCAGCGCGTCAGTGCCGCACCCCAGGCTGTCACCCCGGAGGAGCCTCGCGAGAGGCGACATCCGGGGTCCATTCATCGGCCATCGCGGAACTTCGACATGCCTTCGGCACCTCGCTGCGCGAGCCCGGACACGCGGGCTTCGCCCTTGGCCGGGATGACATTGTGAGACTGGCCGGCGAACGGCGCCGCTCAGGCTGCGCCTCACGAAGAGCCCTGCCGCGCCGGCTGGTTCTCGACCTTGCTCATGTCCGGCTTCTGGGGGCCGAAGGGCAGCAGGAGCAGCTCGCCGAGACTGCGATCCTTATCGTGCTCCACGCCGATCCGCATCTCCGGATGGCGCCGGGTCGGGCTCAAGCTGCCGAACAGGCGATCCCAGAGGCTGAGTAGGGTGCCGTAGTTGGAGTCGGTGTCGTGGCGCACCGCGTGATGGTGGATCCAGTGGATGCCGGGCGTGATGATCACCCAGCCCAGGGCGCGTTCCAGGCGTTTCGGCAGGCGCACGTTGGAGTGCTGGAAGATGGCGGCCACGAGAACGACCGTCTCATGCAGCAGGATGGCCGCGAAGGGGATGTCCAGCAGGATGACGACGACCACGCGGAAGCTGGCGCTGAGCAGCACTTCGCCGAAGTGAAAGCGGACCGCGGAGGTGCTGTCGAGCCGCCGGTCGAGATGATGCACCTGATGGAAGCGCCAGAGGGGTTGGAACTCGTGGTTGGCCCGGTGCCACCAGTAGATCATGAAATCCAGGATCAGGATGTCGACGATCAGGAACCAGCCGCCTTTCCATTCGTCCGGCCGCCAGCCGAGGCTGTAGCTCGCCGCCAGGAAGGTCAGCGGCAGGATGATGAAGCGCGACAAAAGCGTGTTGCCCAGCCACAGGCCGGCGTTGCGCAGCAAGCGGTGCGTGCCGCCTGGGACTTCGTCGGGCAGCGGGCCGGGCGGCTGCGCCGCGGGCTGCATGCGCTCCCAAACGAAAAACAGCACCAGCCAGGCGAGGACGACGCCCGCTTTCAAATAAGCCAGATCGTCGGCGGGAAGCTCCATGGCAGAATTTATGGTGCGCTTAACGGCCCGCGGCAAGACACGGGGTTGTTATGGGGTGTTGTGAGCTGGAGACTGAGGATGCTGCGAACGGGCAATGTCAGTTGCCTCAAGCATCACTTGTCATGCTTGGGCGAGGCCCACTAGGCCGTCAGGCCCGGGGCTGAGTTCCGAGCATCCACGGTCGGGTTCCGTGCTAGCCGAAGAATGGATCCTCGCAACTCGCCTCTTCGGGTCTTACGACCCTGCGAGGCTCGTGCAAGGATGACAATGTGAGGGGCACGCGCCGTTGCCTTACACGGCAAGCTGAGTGGGTAACCTAGAGACTCATCCCAACGGACAGATCGCGCCAGTCGGGATTGTCGCGCTCAACGAGATTGAGTTTCCAGTCCCGCGGCCAGTGCTTCAGCGCTTTTTCTCGGCGGATTGCGGCCTCAACGGACTCGTGCGTTTCGAAGTAGACCAGCCGTTTGACACCGTGCCGCTTGGTGAAGCCCTCGGCGACGCCCTCTTTGTGCTCGTAGACACGGCGGAGAAGGTCGTTCGTCACCCCGACATAGAGCGTGCCGTTTCTGTCGCTGGCAAGGATGTAGACATAGTAGGCCACGGTCCGAGCCTAGCTTTACCGTGGATCCTCGCAACTCGCCTCTTCGGGTCCATGACCCTGCGAGGCTCGTGCAAGGATGACATTGGGAGGCCACTGCTACTCCCCCGCCGCGCCCTCCGCCCAGGCGCAGGCTTGACGGTGACCCATGGCGCAGGCCTGGCGGAAGAGACGCGCCGCTTCGGCCGGGTTCTTCGGCATGCCGAGCCCGCTGTTGTGCAGCACGCCGAGGTTGCTGCAGCCCCGCGCATCGCCGCGCTCGCACCCCAGGCCGTAGAGCCGCGCCGCCTGCTCCAGGTCTTGCGCCACGCCAAGCCCGGCGCGGTAGAGATAGCCGAGGTTGCTGCAGCCGCGCGCGTCGCCGCCCCGACAGCCCAGGCCGTAGAGCCGGGCCGCTTCGCCCAGGTCTTCGGCTACGCCCAGCCCTTCGCGGTGGAGAAAACCGAGGCTGGTGCAGCCCCGCGCGTTGCCGCCTTCGCAGCCAAGTCGGTAGTGCGCCGCCGCTGCCGCCGGGTCGGCCGCCATGCCGATGCCGTGTTGCTGCAGGTTGCCGATGCTGGTGCAGCCGTTGGCGTGACCCAGGCCGCAGGCGCGCTGGTAGAGCTCGGCCGCCGCCTGGGGGTTCTGCGCCACCATGATGCCGCGCTCATGCAGGACGCCGAGGTTGGTGCAGCCGAGGCCGCTGCCGTTCTCGCAGCCGAAGCGGTAGAGCCTTAGTGCTTCGGCGGCGTCCTGCGCCACGCCTTGCCCGGCGGCATGGAGGAAGCCCAGCGCGCTGCAGCCGTTGGGGTCGCCGGCCGCGCAGCCCTGCCGGTAGAGCTGTGCCGCGGCCGTGAAGTCCTGCGCCACGGCGAGCCCGCGCTGGTGCAGGAAGCCGAGGTTGCTGCAGCCGGTGCCGCTGCCCCCCTCGCAGGCCTGGCGGTAGAGCCGCACGGCTTCAGGGAGATCGGCCTCCGTGCCGATGCCGCCGGCGGTGAGCACGCCGAGGTTGCTGCAGCCGCGGGCGCTGCCGGCCTCACAACCCTGCCGGTAGAGCCGCACGGCCGCGGCAGGGTCGGCCGGCGTGCCGACGCCATGCTGATAGAGGAAGCCTAGGTTGCTGCAGGCATTGGCGCTGCCGCCCTCGCAGCCGAGGCCGTAGAGCCGCGCCGCCTCCCGCGGGTCCTGCGCCACCGCCAGGCCGCGCTCGTGCATGTAGCCGAGATTGCTGCAGGCTCGCGCCTCGCCGGCCTCGCAGGCTTGGCGGAACAGCAACACCGCCTCGGCGGGGCTCAGTTGCTGCTGCTCCAAGCCGCGCTCCAGGCAGTCGACAAGGGCGCTGGCCTCGCAGTCGTGCTGTAGCCGCTCGAGCTGGTCGCGCTGGTCCTCGGTCAGGGCCGCCTGGGCGGCGCCGGCGAAAAGGACGATGAGGAGAGAAGTGAGGAGGGCGCTGCGCATGGTGTGGGCTCAGGCTCTTTCCGGGACGGGCAGGCTACAGGCATAGCCTGCTGCCGTGCCAGCCGGCCCGGCCTGCGCCGTGAAAACAACTTCGTGAGGAGGGCGCTGTCGGCGATGCCACACCAATGGCTGTCACCCTTGGGCGAGCCGCGCAGCGGCGAGTTCCGAGGGTCCACGGTTTGACTGGGCGCGGACGGCTGCCGTGATCGCCTAGAGACTCATGCCAAGAGAAAGGTCCCGCCAGTCAGGATTTTCGCGTTCTACGAGGTTGAGCTTCCAGTCCCGCGGCCAGTGCTTCAGGGTCTTTTCTCGGTGAATTGCGGCTTCGATCGACTCATGTATCTCGAAGTAGACGAGACGTTTGACACTGTGTCGCTTGGTGAAGCCTTCTGCGACCCCCTCTTTGTGCTCATAGACACGGCGGAGAAGGTCGTTCGTTACACCGACGTAGAGTGTCCCGTTCTTTTCGCTGGCGAGGATGTAGACATAGTAGGCCATTTCTTGAGCCTACCGTAACCGTGGACCCTCGGAACTCGCCACTTTGTGGCTCGCCCAAGGGTGACGTAGAGTGAAGGTTGGCACGCTAACGCCCCACAAGATTCCCCCTACAACACCCCCGAGCGGAAGGTGAAGCGGGCGACGTCGGGGGACCAGCCGCGCAGGTCCTTGATCGTCAGCACGCCCTTGGGTCCGCCCGGTTCGGCGACGACGGCGTCGGCGTAGTGCTGCAGGGCGGCCAGCAGGCAGCGGCACTCCTCGCGCCAGGCCTCGCCGTCGATCAGCGGCGCCAGCTCGGTCAGGAAATCATCCAGCGGCTTGTCGGGCGCTTCGTGCCAGAGCCGGCTCAACACCATGTTGGCGAGGCCCGGCGCGCCGGTGGTGATGGCGAGCAGCGCCATGGCGGCGCGGTACTCGCCGCGCGCGCCCTCGTCGACGAGGAAGGTCTTGCGGTCGAGCGGCGAGCAGGCGGCCTTGATGATGCGATAGGCGTTGACGAAGCGCTTGAGCCGGCGCGGCGAGCGGCCGACGGCGCCGGCCAGGCCCAGCATGTAGGCCCGCTCCTGCTCCAGGATCTCGAGGTCTTCCGGCGTCACATCGGGTGGTGGTGCGGCCTCGCTGGAGATCGCCTCGGTGGCGGCCGGCTCCGAGGGGGGCGTTTCGGCGGCGACGGCCTCGGGGTCTGACTCAGCCGCGGTCTGGTCCGGCACATCCGTCGCAGTGGGTTGAAGCCCGACGTTCTCCTGCGCGGGGGTGCCGCCCTCCGGCGGACTCGTTGTGTCGGGCCGCGCTTCGGGCTCGGTGGTCTCGGGTGTTGGGGTTTCCGGCGCCAAGCGCTCGACCTGCTCCGTTGCGGAGGGCTGCGGCACGGCGGGGGCGACCAGCGAGGCGATGAGATTGCGGCTGCCCACTTCGGTCATGGGCGGCAGCCAGAAGGGGATCTGGAAGATCTTCTCGACATAGTCCAGAGCCGTCGCCCGGTCGCCGAGCTGGAGGGGTTCCTCGGCTTCATCGTCCGTTGCCGCGTCGGCTTCGGCCTCGACCGCGGTGTCGTCCCCTCGCTCGTCCAGGTCCCTCTCGTCCGGGAGCGCGCCGGTCAGGACGTAGACGGCCTCGGCCAGGTGCTTGGGAAAGCGGGAATGCAGGGAGCGGACAACCCAGCGCACGTCGACGCCGACCACCACGACGAAGAGCGGGATGGCGAGCAGCAGGTGCACCGCCTCCAACACCTTCACCACCTGGGTGTCGGGGCAGCGGTCGAGATCGTCGATGTAGAGCACGATGCGGTCGAGCTGCACCTGTTGGCCGATGCGCTGGGCGACGGCCTCGGCCTGCTGCGGGTTCTCGCGCTCGGCCCGGCGCTCGGCCATCAGGCAGCTCAGCCGCTCGAAATCCTTGCGGATGGTGGCGGTGATGCCGAGGCGCTTCTCGTAGTCGCCGGTCTCCATGCGCTTGCGGATGAACTTGGCGATGCGCCGGGCGGAGGTGCTGTCGGTCAGCGCCTGCTTCGCTTCGGCGACCTTGTCCTCGGCCGCCGCCAGGGCTTCGCGCTTGGCGGCCGCTGCCTCTTCGGCCTGCTCCATCGCCTGGCGAGCCTGTTGCAGCGCGCTTGCGGTCTCGACTTCCTTCTCTTTGACCCGCGCGGCAAGTGCGCTGTTGAGCGAGCGCCGCACGTCGTCCAGGTGATCGAAGGCCCGGCTCGCGGTGCGAAGCCGGGCGCGGGCCCAGGCGACCCCAAGGCCGAGCAGCGCCACCCCCTGGCTCAGCAGGCCGACCAGGGTGGCGCCCTCGGGCAGATGGGTTTGCAGCCAGACGATGAGCAAGCCGCCGAGGACCAGAACGGCGATCACGCCGAGCCCCAAGGTCAGCCAGGCGCCGGCTGTGATCGGCAGGCGCAGCAGCCAGTCGAGCGCGCCGCCGGCCCGTCTGGCCTCGAGGCCCGCATCCTCGACCAGGGCGAGGGCGTCGCTGAGGGTCGCGCCGCCTTTGTCGACCGCATCCTTGAGGCCCTTGAGGTCGAAGGCCTCCTGCGCTTGCCCAGCCAGTTCGATGACCTCCTCGCGCTCGTCGAGGGTGCTGAGCGCGGTCTGCTTGACCGCGGCCACCACGTCGAGCGCGGAGAGGCGGGCGACTGTCTCCTGCTCGCCTTCGAGGGACTCTTCCGCCTGCTTCAGGTCGCCTTCCGCCTGCGTCTTCTCGGCTTCCGCCTCGACCAGCTCCTGCTTGGCTTCGGTGTAGCTGGCGATGGCCAGATCGAACTGCTCGATCAGCGGGGTCAGGTCGGCGGCCTCGTCCGGCTCCTTGCGGGCGCTGATGTAGGCCTCGAGCTGAATGAAGATGCTCTGAACCAGGCTGGCCCAGAGGTCGGTCTCGGCATAATCCCAGGCGTTGAAGTCGACGGAGGCGATGTACTCGCAGTACTGGCGGCAGCCGTCGGGCCTCCGGCTGTCGTCCTTGGCCAGCCGCGCGATGTCCTGCTTCAACAGGTTCATGAAGAAGCTCTTGCCCGAGCCCCAATCGCCGAAGACGCCGACCGACAGCGGCGGCTCCACGTCGCTGGAGGCGATGACGCTGGCGAGCGCGGTGGCATAGCGGGTGACGTCCAGGCGGTCCTCGCCCGCGGCCCGATCGCCGCTGAAGCCGGTCGGCCGATAATCGGCCTCGCCCATCAGGATGCGTTCCCAGGCTTCGACCTCGGCCGCCGGCACCCGATGGCGCAGGCCATAGAACAGCGCCTTGCGCATGGCCCGCTCTTCCAGGCCGAAGCGGGCGAAGCGGGTCTTCTTGGCTGCGTCCGGGTCTTCCCAACTGGCCAGCACCAGCCCGGCCAAGAGGTGGCGGACGCCGATGCGGGCGTCGGCCATCTCAGCCGCAATCGCGCTCGCGCGGTCGATCACGCGCTTCACGAAAGGACTGAGCCTGGGCAAATCCTCGTCGGCGGTAATGCGCCCGGTGGTTCTGCCGTCCAGTGCATCCTGAGTGGGTAGAGAAAGACCACCCAAGTAGTCACCAGCCCAGGCGCTGTAGGCGTCCGCGCCATTCGCAGTGCCGCGCACCACGTCGTCCAAGATCTGCCCCAGGCCTGCGTCATCCGGCTGCCGGCCCCAGAGGCCCTGGACCAGAACGACCATCAACACGTTGCTGGTCAGGGTCCGGCGGCGGCCGTCATGGCGGTGCAAGCTCTCGGCCAGGGCGAAACCAGCGCGCAGCACGTGACGCGCGCCGGGGGAGAGGCCGTAGTCAGCGAGGAGCGTGCCGGGCAACCCGCCGGGGCGGTCTTCGGCGCCCTCGGCCGCCTGTTGTGCGCTCTCCTCCGAGTCCCGCTCTTCCTCCCACAGCGGCGTCTCCGGCTGGCCGGGTGCCAGCTGGATGCTGTAGTCCTCGCGCATATAGGCTTGGAACGCGACGGGCCAGGCTGCCCGGTCGAGTCGCCATTCATCGATCTGCTTCTGGTGCACCTCCGGCGTGTCGAAGACGTAGGCCGCCATCAGGTGGCGCGGGCCGAGCTGCCGGCGGACGCTCTCCGTGCCCTGCGGCAGATAGGCGATGGCGGCGCGCACCATGTTCCTGGCGGAGATAGAGGCGTCCGGCTTGCCGCTCGGCCAAGTGCCGGCGTCGGCCTGGGCTCGCAGGGTCTCAGCCAGGGGACCGGTCATGCCATAGGCGTCTTTCTCGACAGCTGCCGCGTCGGCGCAGCCCTTTGAGCCGAGCAGCGCCGGGATGTCCGCCTGGACCTCGCGGCAGTAGTCCTGGAACCAGCGGGAGATGTCGTCGTCGGCCAGCAGGAAGCCGATCAGCAGCGAGGTGTAGCTCAAGAAGACGTCGTCCTGCACCGCGCCGGCCCAGGCGGCCAGGCGCACCACCCGTTCCAGCTTGGGGTCCATCACATAGCCGTAGGGCAGGAAGTCCCAGGTGGTTTCAGGTGCCGGCGCACTCTCTGGTGTGCTTTGGGGCGTGCTCTGCTTCGCGAAATCCTCCTGTGCCTCGCGATAGCTTGGCGGCCCGCCCGCTTTGGAGAGGTCGGAGGTCAGGCCGCTGAGGTCCGGCGTGCCCATTTGCGTCAGGCCCGACGAGACCTCGCTGAGGCGCGAGAGGTCCGTCTCGGAAACGCTTGGCTTCTTCCTGGCGCCAGATGGCGTGCCGGACGACTTTCCAGGCGACTTGCTCGGCGGCTCAGCCATGGCTGCGCAGGGACATGGTGGGGCCTGTCCTCTCCTGCGGCCCGGCCGCTCCGGGGTGCGGGCCAACAAAGGACAGTAATCATAGCGTAAATTCCGCGCCTGTGCAGGGGGGCTTCTGGCAGTTGGTTAGAGCTACGGCGAGGCAACACCAAAGCCTGTCACCCTCGGGTCGCGCCTCTCTCGAGGCTTGCCCGAGGATGACAGGGAAAGTGCTGGTAGGCCCACCCGGCTTAAACTGTAACGATAACTACGGAATTCCGTATAATCCCTGTCGGGTCTCGTGACCTACAGATGGCCTGTATGACGGACAGAGAGAGCAAGGCCGAACGCCACGCCCAGACCCGCGCCACCCTGTTGGCCGAAGCGCGCGCGATCTTCAGCCGCCAGGGCTTCGCCGGCGCGGGCACGGAAGCCATCGTGCGCGCCGCCCAGGTCACCCGCGGCGCTCTCTACTATCACTTCGCCGACAAGCGCACGCTCTTCGAGGCGGTGGTCGCCGAGGAGGCCCGCCTGGTGCTTGAAAGCCTGCTGGACCAGAGCGCCGATGCCGAGGACCGCTTCGAGGCGCTGGCCTTCGGCTGCTTCGCCTACATCCAGGCCTGCCTGGAGCCGGGCACCCGGCGGATCTACCTGCTCGACGGGCCGGCGGTGCTCGGCTGGGCGCGCTGGCGCGAGATCGACGACCGTTTCAGCGGCGCCGAGCTGCGCCGCCGGGTTGAGGAGCTGCTGGCGGACAGCGCGTACCGCCGCGATCCGGAGATCGTCACCCTGCTGATCGGCGGCGCGATCCGCGAGGCCGTGCTCTGGCTGTCCGAGACCGACGACCCCGAGGACTACGCGCGGGTCGAGGACACCCTGGCGGAGGTGCTGCGTAGCATCTTTACCTTGCCGGAGCGCTTCGACGAGGAGCCGACCCTCAAGGTGAAGGTGCCGCCACCCGAGCCGACGGCTTGAGCCCTATAAGGCTCTAACCCCCCACCCTGTCCCTCCCCCTCAAGGGGGGAGGGGACGCGGCCCCGAGGCCGGTGCCCGATGCCAGCCGACGTCGGTGGACGGAGCACTCCCACTGCGACAGCCGATATGGTCTCCCTCCCCCTCGACGGGGGAGGGTTGGGGAGGGGGTGATGAAAGAGTCGACGCAGAGATGGTGGACCAGAGTTCCGCCCGTCTCTCTCTAGGACCAGGGGCCCTGCTGGCGGCTGCCGCCGCCGCTCTGGGGAATGCGCGAGGGGCCGCGCGCGCCACCTGAGGCCGGCTGGGGCGCCCCGCCGCCGGTCCTCCCACCACCGGTCATGTTCCCCGACATGCCTTGGGCCATCTTCTGCAGGCGGGCCACCCGGTTCTGGGTGTTGGGGTGGGTCGAGAAGAGGCTGTCGACCTTGTGGGCGTGCAGCGGGTTGATGATGAACATATGCGCCGTCGCCGGATTGGCCTCGGCGGGGTTGTTGTCGATGCGCTGAGCCGCGTTCTGGATCTTCTCCAGCGCCGAGGCGAGCCAGAGCGGCTGGCCGCAGATCTCGGCACCGACGCGGTCGGCTTCGTACTCGCGGGAGCGGGAGATTGCCATCTGCACCAGGGCGGCGGCGAGCGGCGCCAGGATCATCACCAGGATGACGCCAACCAGGCCGAGCGGGTTGTTGCGGTTGTTGCCGAAGAAGAGCGCGAAGTTGGCCAGCATGGAGATGGCGCCGGCGATGGTCGCGGTGATCGTCATGATCAGGGTGTCGCGGTTCTTCACGTGCGCCAGCTCATGCGCCATGACCCCGGCGATCTCTTCCCGGTTCAGCCGGCGCAAGAGACCGCTGGTCGCCGCGACCGCCGCGTTGTCCGGATTGCGCCCGGTGGCGAAGGCGTTCGGCTGGTCCTGCTCGATGATGTAGACCTTGGGCATGGGCAGGCTGGCGCGCTGCGCCAGGTCGCGCACCATGTCGTAGAACTCGGGCGCCTGCTGCGGGCCGACCTCCTTGGCGCCGTACATGCGCAGGACCAGCTTGTCGGAGTTCCAGTAGGCGAAGAGGTTCATGGCGACGGCGATGCCGAGCGCCGCCAGCATCCCCACTTCCCCGCCCAGCATGAAGCCCACGCCGACGAAGAGCGCGGTCATCGCGGCCATCAGCATGAAAGTGCGGGTGTAGTTCATGATCCTCGGGAAGCTTGGCGGACTGGCGTCATAGTGCCATATCTGACGTATGTTCGATCTCTTCAAGAGCCACACGCCGAAGCCGGCGAAGGGCGCGCGAAAGCCTTCGGGCGTCGACGCCCAGCCCAAGGCGGAGGTGGCACCCAAGCCGCCGCAAGATGCGGCCAAGGCTGCGAGCGATGAGGGCGAAAAGGCGGCGCAGGCTGACGAGCGCGGCGGCCCCAAAGGCCTAGAGCCGACCCGCTACGGCGACTGGGAACGCAAGGGCATCTGCTACGATTTCTAGCGCCTAGCGACGCTATTCGGCTCCGGCCCACACCCCCGCCCGACCAACCCATGGCATGGTACCCTAGTGGGTTGGTCGGGCGGGGGTGTGGGCTGGTACAGATTGGCGCGCCTCAGAACAGAGACGTCCAACTCCGATGGCGCAGGCGCGGCCTACATACTGAGCGAGCCGGGAACCATTTTAGAGCTGGGCGCGGACTGCAGGGATGCCGCACGGGCGTCAAACATTCCACCCCGTCTCAATTCCTGGTGCATGCTGAGATATGGACCCCGGCTCGGGGGCCGGGGTGACAACTTGTTGTGCTGCGCCGTCCGCGCTCCCTCCGAACGTCACCCTTGGGCGAGCCGCGCAGCGGCGAGTTCCGAGGGCTCGCGTAGCGAGTTGCCGAAGGCACGTCAGATTTCCGCGCAGGCCGATGGGTGGATGCTCGGAACTCGGCCCCGGGCCTAGCGGCCCGGTGGCCTCGCCCAAGCATGACGGTCTGTATCGCTGCTAGGGCGAGTTCCGATCGCAAACGACAGAGTGATGCCGCCCGGTGCTCCCTACTTCCAATGCGGCGGATAGGCCTCGTCATAGCCGGGCAGCGCCTCGATGCGGCCGGCCCAGGCGGCGAGGTTGGGGAAGTGCTCAGCAAGCGGATAGACCTGCAGCGCGTGGGGTGCAGCCTCCTCCCGCCCCGCCGCGCGGAGAAGCTGCATCACCACGGGATAGGTTGCGAGGTCGGCGGCGCTGAGCGTTTCGCCGGCCAGCCAGAGCTGCGCCGACAACTGCGTCTCGAGGCGGGCCAGCTCGTCCCGCACCGGGCCGGCGGCCTCGGCGATCTGCTCGGCGAAGGCGTCGCCCTTGCCGCGGAACAGCGGCCGGGTGATCTGCCCGACCGGTCCGCGCAGGTAGGCATCGCATTCGGAAATCGTCTGCCACACCCGCGCCGTTTCGGCTGGGCTGCTACCGAAGAGCGGCGGCGCCGGATGGGCTGCGTCCAGGTAGGCGAGGACGGCCAGGGTCTCGCAGACAGTGTTGCCGCCCTCCACGAGCACCGGCACCTGGCCGCGCGGATTGACGGCAAGGAATTCGGGGCTCTTCTGCTCGCGCTTGGCGTTGTCGAGCCGCCGCGGCGTATAGGCGAGTCCCTTCATCGCCATGGCCAGCATCGCCGTCCAGCAGGGCGGCGAGCCCGAGATGAAGTAAAGCTCGCGTTCGCTCGTCGCGCTCATGGGGCCTCCCTTTGCTGGCGCCGAGATACAACGCTTCCCTTACGGCGTCAGCAAACGGATCGCCAGAACGGTTGCCAAGAAACACAAGACCCAGAGCACAATGGGACCGGCCGGCCCGGTGAATTCTAGCGGCCCGAAGCGCAAGGAGACCGGCCCTTCGGACGTCTGCTGGAAGGCCACCACGATGGCGAAGGCAAGCGCCGCCGCCATGGGCAGGCCGATCACCAGCCCGAAGTGCTCGAGCACGAAGGCAGCCCAGGTTTCATGGCCGAAGGTCACGTCGCACAGCCAGCCGAAGAAGATCGAGAAGAGGCCGGCGAGCAGCATGGCCCCGACGGCTAGCTGAAGCCGCCGGCCGCTGGTCATTGTCGCGTCTTGCATGCCCCACCTCTTGCGCGGCGCGACCCGACCCCATGCATGGCCCATCGGGAATTTTACGCCATGACGATGGTCATTTGAAGCGGGGTGGGTGGCGTTCAGATCCTCATACTGTCATCCCGGCCAAGGGCGAAGCCCGCGTGTCCGGGCTCGCGCAGCGAGTTGCCGAAGGCATCTTGCGGCGGGCGCGGACAGAAGGGGTGCTGTACAGGCGTCGAACACTCCAGCCCGTCTCCTTTTCCTGGCGCGGCCGAGACATGGACCCCGGCTCAAGGCCGGGGTGACGAACGGGGAAGCGGCGCCGCCCGTGGGCCTTGCTGGTTTGCCAATGAGGCAGACGCGACAAACCGGTCGCAAGCGCGAAAGCGAACCACTCTATTAGCCTCCCATCATTTGCCAAACGGAGGCGGCGGAGATGCTGACGGACGCGCAGATCGCATTCTATCGCGAGCAGGGCTATCTGCTGGTCGAGGAGGTTTTCTCGGCCGAGGAACTGGCCGAGCTCAACCGGGTGACCGACGGCTTTATCCACCGCGCGCGCGGCGTGACGGCGAGCGATGCGACCTTCGATCTGGCGCCCGACCACAGCGCCGAGCATCCCAAGGTGCGCCGGGTCAAGAACCCAACCCGGCAGCATCCGGCCTACGACAACGCCATGCGCAACCCGCGCCTCTTGGCCATCCTGCAGGACCTCTTGGGGCCGGCCGTACGCTTCGACCACGCCAAGCTGAACATCAAGCCGGTGGGCGGCGGGGCCGTCATCGAATGGCATCAGGACTGGGCCTTCTATCCCCACAGCAACGACGATCTGCTGGCCGTCGGCGTCTTCCTGGAGGAAGTGAAGCCCGAGAGCGGTCCCTTGATGGTGATTCCCGGCAGCCACAAGGGCGCCGTCCACGACCACCATCACGAAGGCGTCTTCGTCGGCGCGGTCGATCCGGCTGAGCTGTACGCGGACAAAGAGCGAGCGGTGGCGCTGACCGGGCCGGCGGGTGCCGTGACCCTGCATCACGTACGTACGCTCCATGCCTCTAGCGAGAACCGGGGCGATCGTGCGCGGCGCCTGCTGCTGTTCTCCTACGCCGCGGCGGATGCCTGGCCCCTGGTGCCGGAAGAGCCGCTGGAGGCTTTCGACGCACGGCTTATCGCCGGCCAGCCGACCCTGGCACCGCGCATGGAGGCCTTGCCCGTACGACTGCCGCTGCCGCGGCGGCCGGCGGCGGACTCGATCTTTGAGGACCAGGCCTCGGTCGCAGGTCGGTCTTTCGCACAGGCAACATAACTTTGAGTGGTGTCATCTTACTGTAAATAAAGAAATTTTTTAGGCGACACGGCTATTTCTGTTGCCGGCGCAGGCCGATTGCTGCATTGCACAAAGGTCGAAGGCTCCCCTAATCTTAAGAGGGCCGCGCCAAAGGAGAGCTGCCGCGTCATGTCCGTCCGCAACCTCGATAAACTCTTCAAGCCGGAGTGCATTGCCGTCATCGGTGCCAGCAACAGGCCCGGCGCCGTCGGCAACATCGTCATGCACAACATCCTGGCCGGCGGCTTCGAGGGACCGGTGCTGCCGGTCAATCCCAAGGCCGAGGCGGTCGCCGGCGTGCTCGCCTACCCCGATGTGGCGAGCCTGCCGAAGGTGCCGGACATGGCGGTCATCTGCACGCCGCCCGAGCCCATCCCCGAGCTGATCGACGAGCTCGGCGCGCGCGGCACCCGGGCGGCCATCGTGCTCACCGCCGGCCTCGAGACGGCCAAAACGCCGGAAGGTCTCTCGATCTCCGAGGCCATGCTGAAAGCCTCGCAGCCCTATCTGCTGCGTCTCTTGGGCCCCAACTGCCTCGGCGCCCTGGTGCCGGGCATCCATCTCAACGCCAGCTTCGCCCACCTGCCGGCTCATGAAGGCGGGATAGCCTTCGTTTCGCAATCCGGCGCGCTCTGCACCGCGGTGCTCGACTGGGCGCGGCTGCATGATGTCGGCTTCTCCCACTTCATTTCGCTGGGCAACATGGCCGACGTCGACTTCGGCGACGTGGTCGACTACCTCGCCAACGACCCCAAGACCAAGGCCATCCTGCTCTACATCGAGGCGGTGACCGCCGGGCGAAAGTTCATGTCCGCCTGCCGCGCCGCCGCGCGCAACAAGCCCGTGCTGGTCATCAAGTCCGGCACGGTGGCGGAGAGCGCCAAGGCCGCGGCGACCCACACCGGCGCCCTGGCCGGCAGCGACCAGGTCTACGACGCCGCCTTTCAGCGCGCCGGCCTGCTGCGCGTCTACGACTTCGAAGAGATCTTCACCGCGGTCGAGACCTTGGCGCGGGCGCGGCCGCAGCACGGCGAGCGGCTTGGCATCATCACCAACGGCGGCGGCATCGGCGTCATGGCGATGGACGAGCTGGTTCAGCAGGGCGGCGTCCCGGCCGATCTCTCCGAGGAGAGTCTCGGCGCGCTGGATGCGGTGCTGCCGGCCACCTGGTCGCGGGCCAACCCGGTCGACATCATCGGCGATGCCCCGGGTACGCGCTATGCCGATGCCTGCCGGGTGATGCTGGAGGCCGAGGAGTGCGACGCCGTCCTGGTCATGCATGCGCCGACGGCGACCGCCGACAGTGTCGAGGCCGCCGAAGCGGTGATCGAGGTCGCCGACAACGCCAAGCGCAACCTTTTGACCTGCTGGGTCGGCGGCCAGGCCATCATGCCGGCGCAGCGCCGCTTCCGCGAAGCCGGCCTGCCGACCTACGGCACGCCGGCCCAAGCCGTGCAGGCCTTCGTTCACATGGTCAACTATCGCCGCAGCCAGGCGCTCCTGATGGAGACGCCGCGCTCGGCGCCCAGCGAGTTCGTCCGCGCCAAGGACACGGCGCGCCTGGTCACCGAGAATCGCCTGACCAGCGACGGCAGCGACATGATGAGCGAGGCCGAGGCCAAGGCGATCCTCTCGGCCTACGGCATTCCCACGGTCGAGACCCATATCGTGCGCTCGCCAGAAGAAGCGGCGGAAAAAGCGGGGCAGATGGGTTTTCCCGTCGCGCTCAAGATCCTCTCCGACGACATCTCCCACAAGTCGGATGTCGGCGGCGTCGATCTCTTCCTCGACTCGCGGCAGACGGTGCAGGCGGCGGCGACGCACATGCTGGAAACGGTCGCGAAGCGCGCGCCGGAGGCACACCTGCAGGGCTTCACGGTGCAGCACATGGCCGACCGGCCCGGCGCCCACGAGGTCTTCATGGGGGTGACGCAGGACCCGGTCTTCGGCCCCGTCATCCTCTTCGGGCACGGCGGCACGGCGGTCGAGGTGATCGCCGACCGCGCCGTGGCGCTGCCGCCGCTCAACATGAAGCTCGCGCGCGATCTCATCATGCGCACGCGCATCGCCAAGCTGCTGCAGGGCTACCGCCACCGCCCGGCGGTCGACATGGACCAGCTCTGTCTTACCCTGCTGCAGCTCTCCCAGTTGATCATCGACATCCCCGAGATCATGGAGGTCGACATTAACCCGCTGCTGGCGGACGAGAAGGGCGTCCTGGCGCTCGACGCCCGCATTCGGGTCGGCGCCGTCAACGGCAACGGCGTCCGGCGCCTCGCCATCCGCCCCTATCCGGAGGAGCTGGAGGAGCATTTCACCTTACGCTCGGGACGCGATGTGCTGTTCCGCCCGATCCGCCCGGAGGATGAGCCGGATCACTATGCCTTCCTCTCCCAGCTGACGCCGGAGGACGTGCGCTTCCGCTTCTTCGGCCAGGTGGGTCAGCTGCCGCACTCGCAGATGGCGCGGCTGACGCAGATCGATTTCGACCGCGAGATGGCCTTCATCGCCAGTGCCACGCTGCCCGGCGGCGAACGCGAGACCCTGGGGGTGGTGCGCACCATCACCGACCCGGACAACGAGCGCTGCGAGTTCGCCATCGTCATCCGCTCCGACATGAAGGGGCAGGGCATGGGCCGCGCGCTCCTGGAGAAGATGATCCGCTACTGCCGGGCGCGCGGCACCAAGCGCATGGTCGGGCAGATCCTGCGCGACAACGCCGCCATGCTGCGCTTGGCCAAGCGTCTCGGCTTCCACCAGACTTCGGCCCAGGACGAAGGCGTCGTCGAGATGGTGCTCGACCTGCAGGCCGCCGAAGCCGCACCCCCGCGCCAGGCGCGGATGGGTTAGATATCTTGGGTGCTGGCGACTCGTTTCACCGGAACGGACCCACCAGGCGGTGCAACACCAAAAAGGTGTCACCCCGGCCTTGAGCCGGGGTCCATCCATCGGCCTGCGCCAAGCCCATCCATGGATCCGGCTCGCGGGCTTCGCCCTTGGCCGGGATGACGAGTGGAGTAGGTCAGAGACCTCGCTGCACCATTGATTGTCATGCTTGGGCAAGCCGCGCAGGGTCGTAGACCCAAGCGGCGCAGTCCCGAGCATCCACTCATCCGCCCGCGCCAAGCCTATCCGTGCCTTCGGCAACTCGCTAAGCGAGCCCTCGGAACTCGCCGCTTCGCGGCTCCCCCAAGGGTGACATTTTGAGCAGAACGGCGGCCTAATCCACCCGCCCGTAGCGCTTCAGGAGATCGAGCAGCGGGCCGTGGGGCAGGGCGAGCACCTGGCGGCCGTCGAGCCCGGTCATGGTCTCGTTGGCCACCATGGCGTTGACCACGGCTTCCTCGCTGGCCTGCACGACCGCGAGAAACAGCGGGTCGAGCGCGGGGTCGGGAATGAAGGCAAAGTTCTGTGCTGCCGGTTCCGTCGCCCGCATGGCCGCTTCGTTGGCGGTCGAGAAGGCCAGGAAGATGTCGCCCGAACCGTGGTAGGCGACGGCCCCGCCGCGGGCGATGCCGAGCCCGACCCGTTGGGCGAGGCGCCGAAGCTGATGCGGCATCAGCGGCGCATCGGTCGCGACCACGGCGATGATCGAGCCGTCGGTTCCGGGACCGGAGGGCGCGCCCAATTTGACGCGGCCTTCAGTCAGGTGCTGGCCGACCGGCACGCCGGTGATCGTCAAGTCGGGCCGCAGCCCGAAATTCGCTTGGACGAAGACGCCGAGTGTGTAGCGCGCGTCGTCGAAGGCGACCTCCCGCGAGGCGCTGCCCGAGCCGCCCTTGAACTCATAGGCGATCATGCCGGTGCCGCCGCCGACGCTGCCCTCTTCGATGGCCCCCTCGGTGGCTTCGTCGATTGCGGCGAAGACATGCTCGGCCGTCACATGGAAGCCGTTGATGTCGTTGAGAAAACCGTCGTAAGTCTCGGCTGCGACGGGGAGCGAGAAGTCGTCGATGGCTTCGGGGATACGCTCGGCCATCCAACGAATGCTGGCGTCCCGGGTGATGCCACAGGAATGGGTGTTGGTGAGGGTGATCGGCCCGCCGCAGACGCCGGCTTCCTCGATCCAGACGAAGCCGGTCATCTCGCCGTTGCCGTTCAGGCTGTGCACGCCGGCATAGACCGGTGTCGCGAGACCCTGCCGCCCGCGCGGCAGGATGGCGGTGACGCCGGTGCGGACCGGCCCCTGGCCGACCACGAGCGGACCCTCGCCACGGATCAGCGTGGTGTAGCCGACCGCAACGCCGGGCACGTCGGTGATGGCGTTGGAGGATCCCGGCACGCCCGCGAAGGGAATGCCGAGACCGCGGGCCCGAGGCTTGCCGGCGGGCGTCTGCCGCCAGGCCTCGGGCGTCTCAGTGCGCACTGTCCGCCGCTCCTTCTCGCGGCGCCGAGAGCCTTAGCGGTTCTGGCGGTTCTCGATCAGGTCGTCGACGACGCCGGGATCGGCCAGGGTCGAGGTGTCGCCCAGGTTGCCGTACTCGTTCTCGGCGATCTTGCGCAGGATGCGGCGCATGATCTTGCCCGAGCGGGTCTTGGGCAGGCCCGGCGCCCACTGCAGCCAGTCCGGCGTGGCGATCGGCCCGATCTGGCCGCGCACCCACTTCACCAGCTCGCCCTTGAGCTGATCGTGCGGCTCCTCGCCGGCGTTGAGGGTGACGTAGGCGTAGATGCCCTGGCCTTTGATGTCGTGCGGCGCGCCGACCACGGCGGCCTCGGCCACCTTCTCGTGCGCCACCAGGGCCGATTCCACCTCGGCCGTGCCCATGCGATGGCCGGAGACGTTGATCACGTCGTCGACCCGGCCGGTGATCCAGTAGTAGCCGTCTTCGTCGCGGCGGCAGCCGTCGCCGGTGAAGTACTTGCCTTGGTAGGTCGAGAAGTAGGTCTGCATGAAGCGCTCATGGTCGCCGTAGACCGTGCGCATCTGCCCCGGCCAGGAGTCGACGATGCAGAGGTTGCCTTCGCAGGCGCCTTCCAGCGGGGTGCCCTCGTTGTCGACCACCTGCGGCTGGACACCGAAGAAGGGCAGTGTGGCCGAGCCGGGCTTGAGGTCGATGGCGCCGGCCAGCGGGGTGATGAGGATGCCGCCCGTCTCCGTCTGCCACCAGGTGTCCATGATGGGGCAGCGGCCGTCGCCGACCACCTCGTGGTACCACATCCAGGCCTCGGGATTGATCGGCTCGCCGACCGTGCCGAGCAGGCGCAGGGAGGCGCGGGAGGTCTTCTTCACCGGCTCGTCGCCGTCGCGCATCAGGGCGCGGATGGCGGTCGGCGCGGTGTAGAAGATGTTGACCTTGTGCTTGTCGCAAACCTCCCAGAAGCGGGAGACCGTGGGGTAGTTCGGCACGCCCTCGAACATCAGGGTGGTGGCGCCGTTGGCCAGCGGGCCATAGACAATGTAGCTGTGCCCGGTGACCCAGCCGACGTCCGCCGTGCACCAGTAGATCTCGCCCTCGTGGTAGTCGAAGACGTACTGGTGGGTCATGGAGGCATAGACGAGATAGCCGCCGCTGGTGTGCAGCACGCCCTTCGGCCGGCCGGTCGAGCCGGAGGTGTAGAGGATGAACAGCGGGTCTTCCGCGTTCATCTCTTCGGGCGGGCAATCCGGGTCGGCCGCTTGGGTCGCCTCGTGGTACCAGATGTCGCGGCCATCCTGCCATGCCACCTCGCCGCCGGTGCGCCTGACCACGATGGAGGTGGTGACCGAAGGGCAGGTCTCCAGCGCCTTGTCGGTATTGGCCTTCAGCGGCACCTTGCGGCCGCCGCGCAGGCCCTCGTCCGCGGTGATCACCATGCAGCATTCGGAGTCCTGGATGCGGTTGGCCAGGCTGTCCGGCGAGAAGCCGCCGAAGACCACGGAGTGGATGGCGCCGATGCGGGCGCAGGCCAGCATGGCATAGGCCGCCTCGGGGATCATCGGCATGTAGATGCAGACCCGGTCGCCCTTCTTGACGCCGCGCGCCTTCATGGCGTTGGCCAGGCGGCAGACCTCTTCGTGCAGCTGCTTGTACGTGATGTGCTTGTCTTCGCCCGGGTCGTCGCCTTCCCAGATGATTGCGGTCTGGTCGCCACGGCTCGCCAGGTGGCGGTCGATGCAGTTGGCGGCGACGTTCAGGGTGCCGTCGTGGAACCACTTGATGTCCACGTTGGGGACTTGGAAGTTGACGTCCTTGACCTTGGTGTAGGGCTTGATCCAGTCGACGCGCTTGCCGTGCTCGTTCCAGAAGCCTTCGTTGTCCTCGACCGACTGCTTGTACATTGCCTGATACTTGGCTTTGTCGATCAGGGCCGTCTTCGCGACCTCCTCCGGGACGGGGAAGTTGTGTACGTCGAACATCGCCTCGCGTGCTCCCTGTTGCCTCGCTCTCTTTCGCCGCGACGTATCTCGCCGACGCCTGAAGGGCGCCTGCGACCTGCGCGGCGTGTCACCGCCGATGTTCTCGCATGCCGGGCCTAGGAAGCAAATTGTTCTTTTCGCGCCATGGGGAGGGGTGCTTGGCGCGCCTGTACCATAGGGGTTGTTGTCTTCTTTCGGAGGCGCGCCGCACTGTGCCGGCCCACTCCCCCTCCCGACCACCCATGGCATGGTACCCTATTGGGTGGTCGGAAGGGGGAGTGGGCTGGTGCCGCACAGCGCCGAAGGCGCCCAACAAAACAATTCGGCGCCGTCAGGCGCCCGAGGACTATATCCCGGATCAACCGAGCAGCCAGCTGTCCGGCTTGGGGTGAGGCCGGCCCTGCTGCAGGAAGCGGAGCCCGCGCAGGCAGCGGATGAGCAGCCAGAAGGGCAGCAGGGCGAGGACGATCAATCCGACGCCGAGCACGGCGCTGACGACCCCACCGAGGGTCGCCAGGGCGCCGATCCAGAAGGTGCGAATCTGAAAGCGGTAGTGGCTGTCGAGCCAGCTCCCCTCTTCGCCCTCGCCGTCACGGTTGACGAAGGCCAGCACCACGCCGGCCAGCAGGGTGACAATAAAGGCGAGGCCCAGGAGCGCCGCGACATAGCCGGCCAGCGCGGCATGCCAGCCTCCTTTGCGGCGCGCGCCGTCCTCGGCCGTTGGGGCGTCCCCTGCGTCTAAGCGCGAGTCGGTCGGCGTCTGTGCGGCCGGGGGGCCGTCGTAGGTCTCCGCCGGCAGGTTGCGCATGGTGCCTTCCAGCTTGCCGCGCAGGCGCAGCACGCCGCCGTAGTTGATCACATCGCCTTCGATCTTGCCGGCGACCTCAGCCACGGCCTGGGGACCAATGACAAGATCGCCCAGGATGTCGCCGGCGATCTTGGCGGTCACGCCGGGGGCCACGGTCGCCTGGCCGCCGATCTTGCCGGCGAAGCTGCTGTTCTCGGTGAAGGCCGCATCGCCCTCGATGTTGCCGCGCGGGCCATGCCATAGGGAGTCCCGTATCGCGTCGCCGTCTCCGGCGGCGCCGGCGATGAGGGCGAAGAGGGCGAAGACCAGGCTAAGGATGAAGAGCCGATAGATACGTTGTGCCGATGCGGCTTCTTCGCGCCAGCTTTGGGCGTCAAGCGGCGCGCAGGGCCCTGCGGGAGGGCAGGGTGGTGGCGGCACGGCGGCATGGCCGCTGCCGGCATCGGCGGGCGCCTCCTCCAAGCGCACCCGATAGACCGGAACGGCCTCGGCGATGTTCTTCATCGCCTGCGGTCCCATAAAGTCATAGCTCAGGCTCAGCTTGCCGTGCACCTGGTCGTAGGCGGTGCCGGAGATGCAAAGGCCGCCGGGCTCGGCAAGGCCCTGCAGACGGGCGGCGATGTTCACGCCTTCGCCGAAGAGGTCGCTGCCTTCCACCATGACATCGCCGAGGTTGATGCCGATGCGAAAGCGCATCTGCTCGCCAGCGTCGAGCGCGGCATTGCGATTGCCCAGCTCGCGCTGAATCTCCACGGCGCACAGCACCGCTTCGACGACACTGTCGAACTCGGCCAGCAGGCTGTCCCCGGCTGTGTTGACCACCCGGCCGCGGTGGCGGGCGACGAAGCCGCCCATGGTGGCGCGGTAGTCCTTCAGCCGGGCCAGGGTGCCGGGCTCGTCATGCTCCATCAGCCGGCTGTATCCGGCCGCATCGGCACTCATAAGCGTGGTCAGCTTACGGCGTAGGCTCTCGGCCATGGCTCGGTTCCCGGCGTCCAACGCCCGATCGGACAGCTCTGCCGCCATGCGGCACAAGCTGCACCCTTCCAGCTTTTACGCCGAAGCGCCAGGCCCGGCGTTGATCGGGGTCAAGCGCGGTCGTGTCAGCCTGGAGGCGTCAGGCGGTCGCAGTCTCCCACAGACTGTCATGGTCGGGCTTGACCCGACCATCCATTCCGCAGCCCGTGCACGGGGCAGCCATGGATCCTCGGGTCAAGCCCGAGGATGACAATCAGGACAAAGCGGCCGGCGCATCGGGCCAGATCACCCAGCCGTCGGCCTCTAGCTCGAGCGCGATGGGCGTCAGGCGGTCGCCGGCGCAGGGGCCGGAGATGCAATGGCCGCTGCTGATCTCGAAGAGCGCGCCGTGGGTCGCGCAGATGATGTGCGTGCCCTCGGCGTTGAGGAAGCGGTCGGGGTGGAACTCCAGCGGCGAGCCGAGATGCGGGCAGGCGTTCTCGTAGCCGTAGACCTTGTCGCCCACCCGAACGAGGAAGATCTCCCGCCGCGCAGTGCCTTCGCCAAAGACGAAACCCTTGCCGCCGTCCTCGTCGATCTCCGCGATGCGGCAGAGGCGGCGGCCGCTCATCTCAGGCTCAGGCCTTCGTCTTGCCCATCTTGCAGATGGTCTTCCACTGGGCGGCGGTGATCGGCATGACCGAGAGACGCGACTGCTTGATCAGGGCGATGTCCTCCAGCTTGGGCTCGGCCTTGATCTCGGCCAGGCTGACTGGCTGCTCGAACGGCCGAAGCGCCTTGAAGTCCACCATGCCGAAGCGCCCGCTGGGATCGGTGCCGTCGGGGTAGTACTCCTTGGCCACCTCGACGATGCCGACGATCTGCTTCTCCTTCACCGAGTGATAGAAGAAGGCCTGATCGCCGACCTTCATGGCCTTCATGTTGTTGGAGGCCTGATAGTTGCGCACGCCGTCCCACTCGGCGGTGCCGGCCTTGACGTGGTCGTCCCAGGACCAGGTGTTGGGCTCGCTCTTGATCAGCCAATAGGCCATGCTTGTCTTCCCTCTTGCCGCGTCGCCCGCGGACTTACTGTGCGGACTATTGTCTCGTGCCGCGGCGGCTCAAGTGATAACTGGGAATGTTTGGCGGGAAAAGAGCGGCGAGCCGGCCGTTGCCCGGTCGCGCCGACGGCGCTTGCCCGCCTCAAGATTGGAAACCATGGCGACATCGACTCATCTCGGACCGGGGCCGGCGCGCATGCAGGGCAAGTGGCGCGCGCTGTCGTTGCTCGCGCTCTGCCAGATCGCCGCCATGGCCCTCTGGTTCTCGGCGACGGCGGTAATCCCGGCGCTCGAGTCCGAGGGGCGGCTCAGCGCCTTCACCCAGTCGCTCTTCACCTCGGCTGTGGCCTTCGGCTTCGTCGTCGGCTCGCTGGCCAGCGCTTTCCTCGGCCTGGCCGACCGGCTCGACCCGCGGCGCTTCATCATGCTCTCCGCCCTGGTCGCCAGCCTCGCCAACGCCGGCATCCTGTTCACCGACGCCGCCACCGCGTCGGGGCAGGCCGCCATCGTCGGACTCCGCTTCGCCACCGGGATCTGCATGGCCGGTATCTATCCCGTCGGCATGAAGATTGCCGCCTCCTGGGCGGTCGACGACATGGGGCTCCTGGTCGGCTTCCTGGTCGGCGCCATCGTGCTGGGCTCGGCCTCGCCGCATCTCTTCAATGCCCTGGGCGGGGTCGACTGGCAGTTCACCATCGCCGCCGCCTCGGCGGCCGCGCTCTTCGCCGCCTTGATGATCAACCGGGTCCGTCTCGGCCCGCGGCAGGAGCGCGCCGCCGGCTTCCAGGCCAAGTACGCCTTGGTGGCCTGGCGCAACCGGCCGCTGCGCCTGGCCAACCTCGGCTACCTCGGCCACATGTGGGAGCTCTATGCCATGTGGGCCTGGATAGGCGGTTTCCTCTCGGCCAGCTTCGCGCTGAGCATGAACCAGGAAGCGGCGGCCCTCTGGGCCAAGCTGGTCACCTTTATCACCATCGCCGTCGGCGCCATCGGATGCCTCGCGGCCGGCTTCCTGGCCGACCGTTTGGGCCGCACGACCTTGACCATGCTCGCCTTGGCGGTGAGCGGCAGCTGCGCCGTGGCCATCGGCTTCTTCTTCGGCGCAGCCCCCTGGCTCCTGATCGCGATCTGTATCGTTTGGGGTGTCTCCATCGCCGCCGACTCGGCGCAGTTCTCCTCGTCGGTGGCGGAGCTGTCGGAGCGCAATCTGGTTGGCACCATGCTGACGGTGCAGACCAGCCTCGGCTTCATGCTGACGCTGATCACCATCCACCTCATGCCCTATGCCGTGGAGTGGCTCGGCTGGCGCTATGCCTTCCTGCCGCTGGCCATCGGCCCCTTCCTCGGCGTCTGGGCCATGGCAAGGCTGCGCGCCCATCCCGCGTCCGTCCGCCTGGCGAACGGCAATCGCTAGACCGGTTCCGGGACCTGCATGGCGGCCATCGCGGTTGCGCCGCTTGCCTGGCCCCACAATTTAACTAGCGTTCGAGGAACGACGAAGAACGAGAGGGAGCGCGAGCGGTGCAGCTGCAATTGGCAACCTGGCAAGAGGTCGAGGGCTATCTCAAGAGCTCGACCGCCATCATGATTCCCATCGGCTCGACCGAGCAGCACGGGCCGAACGGCTTCATCGGCACCGATGCGCTCTGTCCCGAGGTGCTGGCCAAGGCCGTTGGCGAAGAGACCGGGGCGCTGGTCGCGCCGACGCTCTCCATCGGCATGGCCCAGCATCATCTCGGCTTCTCCGGCTCCATCACGCTCAGGCCGACCACCCTGATCGCGGTGGTGCAAGACGTGGTGAACTCCCTGGCCCAGCACGGCTTCGACCGCTTCTATTTCCTGAACGGCCACGGCGGCAACATCGCCACCCTGAGCGCGGCCTTCAGCGAGATCTATGCCGAGAGCAGCCTGGGCAAGGCGGACAGCAACCGTCCGCCCTTGGTCTGCCAGCTGCGCAACTGGTGGGACGGGGGCGGCATCAAGCGCCTCTCGGCCGAGCTCTTCGGCGACAAGGAAGGCTCGCACGCCACCTGCTCCGAGATCTCGCTGACCTACTACGCCTATCCCGACCACGTGAAACAGGCGGAGATGACGCCGGGCAAGGCGCCGGTTGGCCCGATCTACGACAGCAGCGACTACCGCCGCCGCTTCCCGGACGGGCGCATCGGCTCCGACCCCACGCACGCCAGCGTCGAGGCCGGCGAGCGCATCTTCAAGACCGCGGTGGAGGAGATTTCGGGCGACTGGCGGCGGTTTGCGGCCAACGGTGCGTAGGACGCTTAGTAGGGCGCGCCGGCCCCTCCGAAGCTCGTTGTCGACGGGCTGAGGCGCGCCGCACTGTTCCGTCCCACTCCCCCACCCGGCCACCCACGGAATTGTGGGCAGTGGGGTGGCCGGGTGGGGGAGTGGGACGGAACAGAGTCCCGACAGGGAAAGAAAAAACCTGCCTTACTGCCCCAGCTCCACCGCGTAGGTGGCCAGCGGCGGCTGGGGCTCGACGAGGCCGCGCCGCTGCAGGAAGGCGGCGAAGCGCTCGTAACGGCCCTGGTCGAGCGCCGCGGGCCTGAGGGCGAAGCGGGGCAGCGTATCCCACCAGGCGCGGCGGTTGAGCTCGTCATCCAGGCCGGACTTGTAGGCTTTGAAAATCTCCCAGCTTTCCTCCGGGTGGTTGATCACGTACTGCACGCCGCGCTCGATGGCGCCGATGAAGGCGGCGATGCGCGGATCTTCCAGATTGTCGTTGCGGGCCACGACGATCAGCTCGTCATAGGCCGGCACGCCGTGTTCCTCGGGGTAGAAGGCGCGGCCCTGGTAGCCCTCGATCTCGAGCTGGTTGAGCTCGAAGTTGCGGTAGGCGCCGATGACGGCGTCGACCTGGCCGGTCAGCAGCGCCGGGCTGAGAGAAAAGTTGACGTTGATCAGCTCGACGTCGTCGAGTTTGAGGCCGGCATTCTCCAGCATGGCGCCGAGCACCGCGTCCTCGAAGCCGCCAACCGAGAAGCCGACCTTGCGGCCCTTGAGATCGGCGACGGTCTCGACCGGGCCGCCCTCCAGGGCGAGGAGCGTGGTGAGCGGCGTGGCGACCAGGGTGGCGACCCGGGTCAGCGGCAAGCCCTGGTCCACCTGGATGTGGAGCTGCGGCTGGTAGGAGACGGCGAGATCGGCCCGGCCGGCGGCGACCAGCCTGGGCGGGTCGTTGGGATTGGCCGGCTCGATCATCTCGACCTCGAGGCCGGCGTCGGCGAAGAAGCCCTTCTTCTCGGCGATGATCAAGGTGGCGTGGTCGGGATTGACGAACCAGTCGAGCAGCACTGTGAGCTTTTCGGCCTTGGCGGCGCCGGGCAGGGCCAAGGCGACCGTCAGGATAAGGGCTGCGAGAGCTTTCGAGAGAGTGGGCATGGGTCTGGACCTCCGCTATTCGACAAGGGAGATCCGGGGTGTGACGAAGGTGAAGGAGGACAGGTCCCGTTCCCTGCGCCGGCATTACCCGGATCAGGTTCGAAGGGTCACGGCGGGTGTCTATCCCGACCGACTCTCAGCCTCTTGCGAGGCCCCCCTAGGAACAACCAAGAGGATTGGCGTCGGCGGCGGTGAAGTCAAGCGGAGTGGGTTTTTCCTAGGCGCTGCGCGCCAGCCCCCCCTCCCGGCGCTGCGCGCCGACCTCCCCCTCAAAGGGGGGAGGTGTAAACAACGGTAGTGACATCAGGATTCCCTCCCCCCAACGAGGGGGAGGGTTAGGGTGGGGGGTGTCCGCGGAGCGGACAAGAGAAAGCGCTTCTGCACTCAACCGGACCGCAGTGGCTCAAGGCCGGGGTGACGACTTGTGATGCGGCAAGGCTGGCGCCGCACGACGCCGCAAAACGCCCTAGAAGAAATCAGGCCAGCGCCTGTGCTAGGAAGCCCTCGAGCTGCGATCACTTGTTGCGCGCATCCCTGATCGCCTGGCGGGTCTTGGTGTGCTGCGAGATGCTGCCGATGCGCCAGGGCGGAACCACATGGCGCCGGCGTCGACTGGGCAACGGTTGGAAGCCGTCCCCTTCCTTCGGCTCGTCGGTGGGATGGTGCTTGAACTGCGCGGCGCGGTGCATGGCCAAGGCCTTGCGCGCACCTTCCATCGTGGCCGCCTTCGCTTCGAGCTTCCTGACCCGCTTGATTTCCTTGTTGACCCGTTTCAGGGCACCGGCGAAGGCCTGCTTGCGCTGAAGCGGTTGCTCGGCGGTTCCGGGAAAGCTGGCTCCGCGCTGAGCCACCTTGCCACGCACCTCTCTGCGCTTCTGCCGGGCCAGGGTCCGCTCCCGGTCGCGCAGCTTGCGCAGACGGTCCCGCGTCTCGTGCAACGCCTCATTGTCGAGCTGATAAATGAAGGGGTGATGCGTCTTGCGAACCAGCAAGTACTCTTCGAAGTCCAAAAGGCTGCGTTCGAACTTGCAGGGAAGCGACATGCTGATTGCCTCACATTTCGATACCGAAGAAACGGCAATGGAGCGGGGACGGAACAGTGCAGCGCCGGAGGGCGCTCAAAAAAAACAGGCCGTTACGCCAGCGCCTGCGCCAGGAAGCCCGAAAGGCGGCGGGCGAAGGCGGCCTGATCGAGCGGTGTCTCGCCTTCCATGATGCGCGCCTGATCGAGCAGCAGGTGTGACGCTTCCTCAATGGTTCCGGCATTGCCGTTGCCAGCCGCGGCCATCTTGGCCAGGGACAGGATCAGCGGGTGCTTGGGATTGATCTCGAGCACCCGCGGGGCCTCCGCGTCCAGGCGATGGTGCTGCTTCAAGAGGCGCGAGAGGTGCAGGTCCATGTCGCCGTCGTCGGCCACCAGGCAGACCGGGCTTTCGCGCAGGCGGTTGGAGATGCGGACGTCCTTCACCTTGTCCTTGAGGGTCAGCTTGATGAAGGCGACCAGGGTGTCGAGGCCGCTGGTCTGCTCCTCGCTGGGCTCCTCCTTGTCCGCCGTCTCGGCCTCGCCCTCGATGCTATCGAGGTCGGCGCCGCCGCGGGTGACGGATTTGAAGGGCTTGCCTTCGTACTCGCCCATGGCGGGCATCCAGAACTCGTCCACCGGGTCGGTCAGCAGCAGCACCTCGACCCCCTTGGCGCGGAAGCCTTCGAGCTGCGGGCTGCGCTGGAGCGCCGCCAGCTCGTCGCCGCTCAGGGTGTAGATCGCGGTCTGTCCCGGCTTCATGCGGGCGATGTAGTCGTCCAGGCTGACCCAGCCGTCGCCCTCCGTGCTGCGGAAGCGGGTCAGCTTCACCAGGCGGTCGCGCTGGTCGAGGTCCTCGTAGAGCCCCTCCTTCAAGACCGGGCCGAAGGTCTCCCAGAACTGGACGTAGCTCTCCGGCTCCTTCTCGGCCTTCTTCTCCAGCTCGCCGAGCACGCGCTTGGTGATGGCGCGGCGCATGCGGCCGAGCAGCGGATTGTCCTGCAGCAGCTCACGGCTGATGTTGAGCGGCAGGTCCTCGCTGTCGACGATGCCGCGCAGGAAGCGCAGATAGGGCGGCAGGATGGCCCGGCAGTCGTCGGTGATGAAAACCCGTTTCACGTAGAGCTTGACCTCGTTGCGACGCTCCGGGTCGAAGAGGTTCACGGGCTTGGCCGAGGGGATGAAGAGGAGACCGGTGTACTCCATCGCGCCCTCGGCCTTGAAGTGCAGCCGGTCCCAGGGCTCGTCGAAGGCGTGGGCGACGTGATGGTAGAACTCGCGGTACTGATCTTCGCTGATCTCGGACTTCGGCCGGGTCCAGAGGGCGCCGGCGCTGTTCAGCGTCTCGCCCGGGCCCTCCGCCTTCACCAGGGTGATGGGGATGCCGATGTGGTCCGAGTAGGTCTTGACGATGCGGGCCAGCTCGGTCGGCTGGAGATAGTCCTTGGCGTCTTCCTTGAGATGCAGGGTGATGCGGGTGCCGCGCGCCGGCGCGTCCTCGCTCTCGGCGACGGTGAAGCTGCCCTTGCCGTCGGACTCCCAGCGCCAGCCCTGCTCTTCGCCGGCCTTGCGGGTCTCGACCGTCACCTGATCGGCCACCATGAAGGCCGAATAGAAGCCGACGCCGAACTGGCCGATCAGATCGACTTCCTTGGCCTGGTCGCCCAGCTCGTTGAGGAAGGCGGCGGAGCCCGAGCGGGCGATGGTGCCCAGGTTGGCGACCAGCTCCTCGCGGCTCATGCCGATGCCGTTGTCGGCGATAATCAGTTTCCGGCTGTCCGGATCGCTTTCCAGCGTAATGCGGAAGGTGGGGTCGCCGGCCGTCAGTTCGGGACTGGTGATGGCGGCATAGCGCAGGCGGTCGCAGGCGTCGGAGGCGTTGGAGATCAATTCCCTGAGGAAGATCTCCTTGTTCGAGTAGAGCGCGTTGGCGACGATGTCGAGGAGGCGGCTGACCTCCGCCTGGAATTCAAGCTTCTCTTCGGTCGTCATGGCAATCAGCGGCAAATCCTGCTGTTTACTGGGAATGAAACCATTTTCCAGCGCATATGTGCTTTAGCGCTTGTCCACACAAGTCGGTCTATGGGAGCGCTGTCGCCCTCGCGGAATACACACGGTGCGACAAGCTGTCCGTGACCGCGATCTCATATCTGGGTGGTCGAACGGCGGATTGCTACCGGACGAGGTCTGTTGTCGGTTGCGCGGGTCAAGCGAAGCGCAGGCCGACGACGATGAAATCGACCGCGCCACCGCCGGCGGAGAGAGGAAGAAAGATCTCCGTTGTTCCGGTCGTGCGTTCCGCCGGGCCGATGTAGTCCAGCGATATGACCTTGGGCTGCGCTTCCCGCTCGACCGTTTGGTAGGTATCCCAGATCTTGCTGCCGCGCCGCTTGCTGGGAATCTGCGACAGCCGGCGCCCGGTGTAGCGTTCGTTCATCCGCTCATCCACATGGGTGCCGATCAGGCGGAAGCGGAAGTCCTCCACCTGGCCGTCGGCTTCGTCGCGCAGCACCTCGACCAGGATTAGATGCGGCAGGAGCCGGGGTATGGCGACAGGGTCGAAATCGCAGCGGTTGGGCAGCGGCCGGTCGCTTCTGATGCTGTCCCAATAGCGAAAGAGCCCCCCGAGCGGGTCGGGCAGCCGGTCAACCGACGCGTCCTGCGCTGCGTCCTGCATTGTGATACCCCCACACCTTTATCGGCTTTGGCCGCGGCGAACTTTAGGTTGGTCCAGTCCTCCGCCGGTTCAATGTATCGAAACGATTGAAACAATTTGGCCGCTTCCGCGACGCGGCAAAGCCTTGTATTTGAAGATGCCAGGCCCGAACTTGGGGATGTTGTCATGGCTGGGCGTTCTCGCATTCTCGCCGTACTGGGCCCCACCAATACGGGCAAAACCCACCTTGCGATCGAGCGCATGCTCGCCCGGCAAAGCGGCATGATCGGCTTTCCGCTGCGCCTCTTGGCGCGGGAGAACTACGACCGGGTGGTGCGCGCCAAGGGCCCGGGCCAGGTGGCGCTGATCACCGGCGAAGAGAAGATCGTTCCGCCGCGCGCCCGCTATTTCCTCTGCACCATCGAGGCCATGCCGCTGGAGCGGGCGGTGGACTTCGTGGCCATCGACGAGGTGCAGCTCGCCGCCGATCTGGAGCGCGGGCACGTCTTCACCGACCGCCTGCTGCATGCCCGAGGCCAGGAAGAGACCATGTTCCTCGGCTCCGACATCATTCGCCCATTGCTGCGCCGACTGGTGCCGGATGCCGAGGTGACCTCGCGGCCGCGCCTCTCTCAGTTGAGCTACGCCGGGCACCGCAAGCTCTCCCGCCTGCCGCCGCGCAGCGCCGTGGTCACTTTTTCCGCCACGGAGGTCTACGAGATGGCGGAGCTGTTGCGCCGTCAGAGGGGCGGCGCCGCCGTGGTGCTCGGCGCGCTCAGCCCCCGCACCCGCAACGCCCAGGTCGAGCTCTTCGAGAACGGCGACGTCGATTACATGGTGGCGACCGACGCCATCGGCATGGGGCTCAATCTCGGCGTCGACCACGTCGCTTTCGCCAAGCTGGTCAAGTTCGACGGCATCAGTCCGCGGCGCCTGCAGCCGACGGAGCTGGCGCAGATCGCCGGCCGCGCCGGGCGCTACATGAACGACGGCAGCTTCGGGACAACCGGCAGCGCGCCGGGCCTGGACGAAGAGCTGGTGCAGGCCATCGAGGAGCATAGCTTCGAGCCCCTGACGGCGCTGCAGTGGCGCAACCGGGCGCTGGACTTCCGCTCACCGCAGGCGCTGCTGCGCAGTCTGGAGCGGCGCCCGGAACGGCCGGAGCTTATCCGTGTGCGGCCGCCCGAGGACCAGGCGGCCCTCGCCGCGCTGGCACGCGATGAGCAGGTCCAGAGCCGCGCCAAGGAGCGGGACAGGGTGCGGCTCCTATGGGAGGTCTGCCAGGTGCCGGACTTCCGCAAGACCTTGAGCGAACAGCACGTGCGCCTGCTGAGGACGCTGTTCGGCCATCTCACCGAGGGCGAAGGCCACCTGCCGGAGGACTGGGTGTCGCGGCAGATTGCCAACCTCGACAAGACCGAGGGCGACATCGACGCCCTGGTCACCCGCATCGCCCACGGCCGCACCTGGACCTTCATCACTCACCGCGGCGCCTGGTTCGACGACAGCGACTATTGGCAAGAGCGGGCGCGGGCGCTGGAAGACAAGCTGAGCGATGCGCTGCATACGCGCCTGACCCAGCGCTTCGTCGACAAGCGGACGGCGACCCTGGTCCGCCGCCTGCGCGACGGTGGGCGCCTGCTGGGCGCTGTCCAGACGAGCGGCGACGTGGTGGTCGAGGGGCAGCACGTGGGCGTGCTGCGCGGCTTCACCTTCCATCTCGACCCGACCGTCGGGCAGCAGGACCGGCGACCCGTGCTCGCGGCTGGGCGCCGCGCTTTGTGGGATGCTATCCCGGGCCGGCTACGCAGCCTGGAGCAAGCCGAGGACGACGCCTTCGCCTTGTCGCAGGATGGCCGACTCTCGTGGCGCGACGAGGTCATCGCGCGCCTCAAGCGCGGCGACAGTGTCCTGGCGCCGCGGATCGAGGTGCTGCACAGCGAGTTCCTCGACGGCTGGGCGCGGGAACGGATACGCCTGCGCCTCGACGCCTGGCTGCGCCGGCGGCTGCGCAAGCTGCTCGGGCCGCTCTTCGCCTTGCGCGAGGCGGCCTTGGAGAGTCCGGAGCGCGGCCTGGCCTTTCAGCTCTCCGAGGCGCTCGGCCTGCTGTCCCGCCGCAGCGTCGCCAACCCCTTGAAGGCGCTCGACAAGCCGGCGCGGGCGCGGCTGCGTGGGCTCGGCGTCGTGTTCGGCATGGAAAGCCTCTATCAGCGCAAGATCGGCAGCCCCGATGCCCAGGCCATGAAGGCGCTGCTCTGGTGCCTTTGGCATCGCCACGAGCTGTTGCCTGCCGCGGTCAAGCCGGCGGCCCTGGTGCGGCAGCCCGAGCCACCGGAGGCCGGCCTCTGGGCGGCGCTCGGCTATGTCATCGTCAACGGCAGCGAGCGCAGCCTGGCGATCCGCGCCGACCGCTTGGAAGCCTTGGCGCGGGAGGCGCGCAAGCTCAGCTCGGCCGGGCCTTTCGTGGCCTCGCCGGCGCTCTGCCGCGTCATCCGCGGCGGCCCGGAGGACGCCTTGGTGGCCCTGCCGGCAATCGGCTATTGGGCGGTCGAGGAAGAGGGCGCGGTGACCTTCCATCGCCGGCCCCGCCGAGGCGCAAAGCGGCGCGCTTCCCAGGCGCCGTCCTGCGGAAAGCCGACTGCCGGCAAGGCCCGCCCGGCGCGCAAGGCCAGGTCGGACTCGCCTTTCGCCGTGCTGCGCGACCTCAAGTTCGGCGCATGAGCGGCGGCGGAAAGGCCGGCACTGCTCCTTCGCCGGGAGGCGACGACTGGGTCCGCGCCGACCGCTGGCTGTTCTTCGCCCGCTTTTGCAAGAGCCGCAGCATCGCCGCACAGCTTTGCCAGTCGGGTCGTCTGCGGGTCGCCGGCCAGGTGGTCAGCAAGGCCAATCACAAGCTGCGGGTTGGCGACGTGCTCAGCTTTTCCCAGGGGCGCTTCCTGCGCATCGTTCGGGTCGAGCGCCTCGGCGCGCGCCGCGGGCCGGCCAGCGAGGCCCAGACTCTCTACGCCGATCTCAAGCCGCTGTCCGAGCAGACCCCGGTGCCGCGCAGCGCCTCGAGCGGCCTGAGAGAACGCGGCGAGGGGCGGCCGACCAAGAAGGATCGCCGCGCGGTGGATAAGCTCTTGGGGCCTGAATAGGCGCTTACGCGCCGTCCGGCACCAGCCCACACCCCCGCCCGACCAACCCATGCCATGGTACCCTAGTGGGTTGGTCGGGCGGGGGTGTGGGCCGGCGCAGAATGGCGCGCCTCTGCAAGTCGACAATGAGCTTTGAAGGCGCCGGCGCGCACTAGAAAAAAGTCGGGAGGGGGAGCGGGCTGGTGCCGCACAGCGCCGAAGGCGCCCAAGAAGACTCATGGCTCCCGGCGCTGGTTTCCCTCTGAGTGTCACCCTTGGGCGAGCCGCGCAGCGGCGAGTTCCGAGGGTCCACGTCTCAGCCTGCGCCGAGCCTTTCCGTGGATGCTCGGAACTCGGCCCCGAACCTGACGGTCCAGTGGGCCTCGCCCAAGCATGACAGTTTGTTGAGCCGCTAAGTTTTCTCGAAGCGCAAAAAGAAGTTGTTGGCCGGCATGGCCGCCACGTCTGCCAGGGCCAGCCCGTTCTGTCTCGCCAGGTCCTCGACGGCTTCCATCTCGCGGACGCCCCAGGCGGGGTTTTCCATCCGCAGGCCGCGGTCGAAGGCGGCGTTGCTCTCGGCAGTATGCCGGCCTTCCCGCATGAAGGGGCCATAGATCATCAGCGGCGCCCCGACCGGCAGCACCTCCCCCGCGCCGGCCATCAGGGCCTCGGTGACGAACCAGGGCGCGATGTGCAGCAGATTGACGCAGAGGATGGCTGCAATCGAATCGACTGGCCAGGGTCGTTGCGTCACGTCCAGGTCCAGCGGAGGCGCCAGGTTGGCCAGGCCGCTGTCCTGTCCATAGGCGACGATGCTTTGCCGCAGCGCCGGGTCGGGCTCGCTCGGTTGCCAGTCCAGCTGGGAAAAGAGCGCGGCAAAGAAATTGGCGTGTTCGCCCGTGCCGCTGGCGATTTCCAGCACGCGGCCGCTGGCCGGCAGGGCCGTCTTCAGCTGCTCGGCGATGGCCTGGCGGTTGCGCAGGGTGGCGGGGGCATGGCGACGCGGGTCAGTCATGATCGTCTTCTCGTTGAGCAGCGGACCGCCGTCTCCTACTTAGTGATTCGGCGGTGGCGACGAAGGCGCTGCGGGGCGGGGCCTGTTGAAGGACCCCGTCCGAGTGTGCTAGGCGCCGCTGCTGGCCGTACTGGTGAGGATTGGCAGAAAGAGTCGAGTGGGAACTGTGCAATGACCTATGTGGTGACGGAAGCGTGCATCCGCTGCAAGTACATGGACTGTGTCGAGGTCTGCCCGGTGGATTGCTTCTACGAGGGCGCCAACATGCTGGTCATTCACCCGGACGAATGCATCGACTGCGGCGTGTGCGAACCGGAGTGTCCGCCGGAAGCCATTCTGCCCGACAACGATCCCTCCGCCGACGCCTGGCTGGAGTTGAATACGACCTACAGCGAGACCTGGCCCAACATCACCCGCAAGGGCGAGGCACCGACCGACGCCGACCAGTTCAACGGGCAGAGCGGCAAGTTCGAGAAGTTTTTCGACCCCAATCCCGGGACCGGCTCTTAACCCTACCACTCTAGACAAGTCGCCGAGACGGTAAGGATTACAAAGCCTAAGCGCGCCGTCCACGTTGTGAAGACCGACGATTTTGTGTATGATGGCGCATTGCCTGACGGAATTGCCGGGCGTGGAAACAGCCGCCAATGGATAAGGCGGCAGGCGACAAGAGTGGTGATGCCGAATCTTCAGTTGGGGGCGATCTCGGTTTATCTCCACAGTGCTGAGGCGCATTTGGCTCGCTCAATCGCTGGGCGAGGCAACAAGGGCGCGTGTAAGCCGCCATGCTGCAAACGAGCAGGCGGCAAACGAGAACGATAAGGCTGGAGTGCGACCGACCTATGGCTAAGAAATGTGAGTTTTCGCCCGGTGATTACGTGGTTTATCCCGCTCACGGTGTCGGACGTGTCACCGACATCCACGAGCAGGAGATTTCCGGGATCACGATTGAGCTAATCGCGATCCAGTTCGACAAAGACCGGATGACCTTGCGGATTCCCGTGGACAAGGCCCACTCCTCCGGCCTGCGCCGCCTGTCGTCGCGCAAGATGATGGATGACGCGCTGACCACCCTGAAGGGGCGCAGCCGGGCCAAGAAGACCATGTGGAGCCGCCGGGCGCAGGAGTACGAAGCCAAGATCAACTCCGGCGATCCGGTTTCCATCGCCGAGGTGGTGCGCGATCTGCACCGCGCCGACGACCAGCCCGAGCAGTCCTACAGCGAGCGGCAGATGTATCAGGCCGCCCTGGAGCGCTTGGCCCGCGAGCTGGCCGCCCTCGAAAAGATCGACGAGGAAACGGCCGCCCAGAAGCTGGAAAAGCTGTTGAAAGCCGCCTAACGCGGGCTTCTTACCACTCGGTTCCCGATCGTTCTTACCCTGCCTCTCCGGAAAGCCGCTTGCCACTGCCGCAGGCCGCCAAGTAGAAGGCGAGTAGTCTTTCGGGGTGTTCAATGAACGATCAGAGGTTCGCGGCGATCACAGAGGCGCGCCGCGTTTGGGCAATCGGCGCCATTCACGGCGAAGCGGCGCGGCTCGAGCGCATGCACGAGTTGATCGCCGAGCGGTTCGAGCCTGGCGACTGCATCGTCTATCTCGGCAATATGCTGGGGCGCGGTCCCGACGTGGCGACGACCGTCGATATGCTGCTGGAGTTTCGCCTGGCCGTGATGGCTGTCGATCCGCGCGAGGCAGCGAGCGTGTTTTTCCTCCGCGGCAGTCAGGAGGAGATGTGGCAGAAGCTGCTGCAGTTGCAGTTCGCCACCAACCCGAAAAGCGTCATGGCCTGGATGCTGCAGCACGGCGTCGACGCCACCTTGCGCGCTTACGGCTGCACGGCGGAGGAGGCACAGCACCAGGCTTCGGTCGGCACGGTCGCGCTGACCCGCTGGACCCTCGGCCTGCGGGAGCGCATCCGCGGCCGCCCCGGCCACCTCGACCTGATGACCGCGCTGCGCCGCGCCGCCTTCGATGAAGCAGCGGGCCTGCTGTTCGTCAGCGCCGGCCTCGACCCCACCCGGCCGCTGGAGGCGCAGAAGGACAGCTTCTGGTGGGGCAGCGCGGCCTTCGACCGGATTGACGAGCCCTATGCCGGCTTTCATCGCGTGGTGCGCGGCTTCAGCCCCGAGCGCCCGGGGCTGCATGTCACCGACGTGACCGTGACCCTGGACGGCGGCTGCGGACGCGGCGGCAGCCTGCTGAGCGCTTGCCTGCTGCCGAGCGGCGAGATTGTCGAGACCCTGGAAGCCTAATAGGCTTCTGCCGACCAGTTCAGCTACGAGCAGCGGAAGGAGCGGCGCCGTGACGATCGCCTATCTCGACCACGTCAACATTCGCACCGGCGCGCTCGACCGCCTTGTCCGCTTCTACTGCGATATCATCGGTCTGACAGAGGGACCGCGGCCCGATTTCCCCTTCAACGGTTCCTGGCTCTACTGCGGAGACCAGGCCGCCGTGCATCTGATCGAAGTAGACGAGACGCCGAAGGCAGAGACGCCGTCGCTCGAGCACTTCGCCTTTATGGGCACCGATCGCACCGCCTTCGTCGGCCGTCTGGAGGCGGCGGACTACCCCTTCAAGAGCGTCTTCGTACCTGGAACGAAGATCGAACAAATTCGATTGCAGGATCCGGACGGCAATCGACTTCACGTGGATTTTACCGAGTCCTGAGACGGGCCAGGCGTTTCCAATCCTGAGCACGTCGGCGCGGGAAACGCGCTGGAAACGAGCGTCCGCGCCGACGGTTGGGTCAGAGAGCTATTTGACCTTAAAGGATTTTTCCGTTTTTGAGGCACCTCATCGAAGAGGTCGGCGCAATTCGAAGAGGTGCAAGACGGCCACACAGGCAACTCCCGCAGTCCCATTCTTGATCCGTCGCCCGCCTCCCTACGTACCACTTACAACAATACCAGGGCGGGAGAGTTCGATGGCGCACACAGAAAGCGCAGAAGCAGTTAGGGCCGAGCGCAGTTTCATCCGCTATTCCATGGGTCAGCCGCTTCTGTCGCGAGAACACGAACGCGAGCTCGCCATAGCTTGGCGAGAGGAAGGCGACAGCGAGGCGCTTCATCTCCTGACCCACAGCTACCTCCGCCTCGTCATCGCCATCGCGGCGAAGTTCCGCAACTACGGCCTGCCGATGAACGATCTGGTCCAGGAAGGCTCGATCGGGCTGATGCAGGCTGCCGAACGTTTCGACCCCTACCGCGAAGTGCGCTTCTCGACCTATGCCTCCTGGTGGATCCGTTCCGCCATCCAAGACTTCGTGCTGCGCAACTGGTCGATCGTGCGCACCGGCACGACCGCGGCGCAGAAGTCCCTGTTCTTCAACCTGCGGCGCCTGCGCGCGCGTATCGAAGAGCAGTCGGGGCAGATGCTCGACGAAGAAGGCCGTCAGCGCATCGCCAGCGAGCTGGCCGTCGACATCAACGACGTGCGCATGATGGAAGCGCGGCTGAGCGGCTCCGACCATTCCCTTAACCTTGCCGTCGGCGAGGACGGCGAGGACGAGTGGCAGAGCTTCCTGCCGGACGAGCGCCCGGACCCGGAGGAGAACACCCGTCAGTCGCACGATGTCGCGGTGCGCCACAACTGGATCGCCCAAGCGCTGGGCGAGCTGGATCAGCGCGAGCGCATGATCATCGAGCAGCGGCGCCTGCGCGACGAAGGCGCCACGCTGGAGGAGCTTGGCCGCGAGCTCGGCGTCAGCAAGGAGCGCGTGCGGCAGCTCGAGCATCGGGCGCTCGGCAAGATGCGTGTGGCGATCGCAAGTCGCACCGAGGCACCGCGGGACCTCTTTCTGGAAAGCGCCTGAGCCGTCTCAGACGGCGGTTCCGCATACGCGGAAGCACGTTCCACCGACGCCCGCATTCACCCCCACCCAAACCCTCCTCCGTCAAGGTGCAGGGTTTGGCGCGCGCGGCGTCGGCTGTCTCTCTGAGAATGTCATCCTTGCGCGAGCCTCGCAGGGTCGTAGACCCGAAGAGGCGAGTTGCGAGGATCCACGGGAGAGGCCCGTGCGGACCGATGGGTGGATGCTCGGAACTCGGCCCCGGGCCTGACGGCCCAGTGGGCCTCGCCCAAGCATGACAAAGAGAGGTGTGGCGCCATAGGGTGACCATCCGTCTGCCAGCACATGATGAGGCACCGGCCTCTCGGCCGCATCCCCTCCCCCATCTTTTAGGTTGGACAGGGGGGTAATCCTGCCTGGGGCTGAGTCCGCAGTCCGCTTCCGGTCAATCCGCAACCGCGTCAGTCGAGGAACTCGATCAGCCGGTGATCGGACATCTCGATCAGCGGGCCGTCGTTTTTTTCGACCCAGCCGCGTAGGAGCACGCGACGGCCTGCCAAGCCCTCTAGCGGGCCGACGGCCTGCTCCAACAGGGAGGCCGCGCTCTCGTCGAGCCGCAGCGTCACATCGCTCTTCCAATGATGCCCGAAGTTGAGGTAGGCCCCTCGGCGGACGCGATTGGCGCTGACGATACGCCCGATCACCACCTGAAAGCGGTCACGCTCCAGGCGGTCAGGCACCGCCGGGCGGATCCGGTATGCGGCGTGGGACCAGAGCCCGCGGCCGGCGCGCCGCGCTTCTCCCTCTGCCCTGACCATCGCCTCTGCCAAACCCGCGGCCTCGGGCAGGGAGACGAGACGTGCGTGACCGGCGTGCAGCAGCGCGGCCTGGAGCAGCCGTCCATCGGCAAGGTAGGCGTGCCGCAGCAAGCGACCATAGCGGTCGCGGGCCTCACCCGCTGCCTCTAGGCGGATGCTTTGGCCGGCGACAAGGCGGGAGAGGGCGTGCCGCGCCTCCTCCGCCGGCAGCCAGGCGCTGCCGGCAGGCAGGTGCAGCGGCGGGACCGGCGCTTCGATGTGGGCCAGTCGCACCGCGCGGCCGTCGGTCAGAACGAAGGCATGGCCCGAGCGGACCTCGGCGACACGCGCTTCAACTGTCTCTTCGGCTTGGCCAACGGCAGCCAGCGAGAGAAGCAGCAGCCCCACCGCCACGCCAACGGCAAGGCGTGACACGACAATCAGGCGCTTTCTCTTGAAGCTACCAGCGCAACGGGGCAAAAGCTGAGCCATGGCTCGTGCGGACCTCTTTCCAGCCATCGAACCCTATCAACGGGGCACACTGGCCGTCGACTCGCGCCATACGCTCTATTGGGAGGAGGCCGGAGAGCGCGACGGCACGCCGATCGTGTTTCTGCACGGCGGCCCAGGCGCCGGCGCCAACTCGGAGCACCGGCGCTTCTTCGATCCGCGAGGCTATCGCATCGTCGTCTTCGATCAGCGCGGCGCCGGGCGTTCGACGCCCTTGGGCGACATCGAAGCCAACACGACGCAGCTCTTGATCGAGGATATGGAGAAGCTGCGCAGCCACCTGGGGCTGGAGCGCTGGCATGTCTTTGGTGGCTCCTGGGGCTCGACTCTGGCGCTGGCCTATGCCCAGAGCCATCCCGAGCGGGTCAGCGCCCTCATCCTCAGAGGCATCTTCCTGTCCCGGGCCAGCGAGATTCACTGGTTCCTCTACGGCCTGCGCACAATCTTTCCGGAACCCTGGCAGCGCTTCGCCGGCTTCCTGCCCGAAGAAGAGCGTGGCGACATCCTGGGCGGCTACTACCGGCGCCTGCTCGACCCGGACCCCGAGGTGCATCTGCCGGCGGCGCGCGCCTGGAGCACCTACGAGGGCGCTTGCTCCACCTTGCTGCCGAGTCCCGAGACGGTCGCCGCGTTCGGCGAGGACGGAATGGCCTTGGGGCTGGCGCGCATCGAGGCGCATTATTTTCGGCACAGCAGCTTCCTGGCGGAAAACCAGCTGCTCGACAATGTCGAGCGCATCCGGCGTATCCCTGCGGTTATCGTGCAAGGCCGCTATGACATGGTCTGCCCGATCGTTTCCGCGGATGCGTTGCATCGCGCCTGGCCGGAGGCGGAGTACCGCATCGTCCCGGACGCTGGCCATTCGGCCATGGAGCCGGGCGTCAGACGCGCCCTGGTCGAGGCGACAGAGCGCTTCAAAAGGCTGGCCTGAGCCTATGTTGGGGCGACTGGCATGCTGCATCGGCCTGATGCTGCTTGCCGGCGCCGGCCAAGCCGCGGCAGAGCCGCAGCTCGCCAACATCTTCTACAAGGACGACCGGCAGGCGCAGGCGCGCACCCTCAACAGCGATTTCGCGGCCGTCGGCGCCCTGCAGATCTTGGACGACGGCAGATGGAGGGGGCGCGGTGCCGCCACCCTGGTGTCTCCCTGTCATGTGCTGACGGCGCATCACATCGCCTTCGGCGGCGACCGTGCGCCGGGCGATCCTCTCAGCTTCGCCTATGGCCCGCCGCGCGACGGTAGAGCCTTCGCTGAGCGGGTGCGGGCCTTTGCCGTGATCTGGGGCAACCGGGACCGGCACGTGCATGAGGACTGGGCGCTGTTGCGGCTCGAGCCCTGCATTGGCGAGAAGGTCGCCTGGTGGCCGCCGGTCTCCATGACCACCGAAGAGGCCGCGGCCCTGCCGGATGGCGTGATGCTCGCGGGGCTTCCCGGCGACCGGAACATCGATGCGGTTTCCGTCGACCCGAGCTGCCGCGTCGTCGGCAGCGATCTGCGCCTGCCGCCGGCTTGGCTGCACGACTGTGCCACGCGCATCGGCGATTCGGGCGGGGCGCTGTTCCGCATCGGCGAGAACGGGAGGCCGGTTTTGCTCGGCGTCGTTCATGCCGAAGGCAAGCGCCGTTCGGAGATCCTGTCGGTCTGGACACCCGCGCACAGCAACTTCGCCGTGCCGGTCGCCAACTTCATCGACCGCATCCACCCCTACCTGGCCGGCGCCGAGTAGGGACGAGCCCCATGTGGACGAGCCTGGGTGGTCGTTTGGGCGTTCGACAACGACACCGAACGCCAGCGGGTAGAAGCTTGCATACTATTACTTCAAGTAGATATAGCGCGCCATTAAGCGTCTTTTTAAGCCGAAGCCCTATTCTGGCGCTTCGATAACATCGTGAAGCATAAGGGTTTACTGCGATGCTCTCCGGTCTCAGCGCGCGCATCAAGCTGTCGCACCGCATCCTCAGTCTCGTTGCCTTGTCGGCCGTCAGCTTGGTGCTGATATCGGCCTACCTTCTCACCGACATGCGCCACGACCTCGTCGTGCAGAAGCGCGAAATGCTGCGTGCGCTGGTCGAGAGCGCCAGCGGCGTGGCTCAGGGCTATTACGACCGCGCTCAAGCCGGCGAGATGAGCGAAGAAGAGGCGCAGCGCGCCACCCTCGATGCCATCGAGGGCATGCGCTACGGCGACTCCGACTATCTCTGGGTCAATGACATGCAAAACGTCATGATCATGCACCCCATCAAACCTGAGCTGAACGGCAAGGACCTCAGCAATCTGGAAGACCCCTCCGGGTTTCGGCTGTTCGACGCCTTCACGAAGGCTGTCCGGGCCGAGGGTGCCGGCTTCGTGCCGTACCTTTGGCCCAAGCCGGGCTTTGAGGAGCCGATTCAGAAGGAGTCCTACGTGGCCGCCTTCGCGCCTTGGGGCTGGGTGATCGGCACCGGCATCTACATCGACGATCTCAACGCCATCTTCTGGCAGCGCGTGCAGTCGATCGGCGCCATGGTGGGCCTGGTCTTCATCGGCATGATCGCTTTGTCGGTGGTGGTCGCACGCAGCATCACCAAGCCGGTGCAGTCGATGACCGACTGCATGCGGCAGCTGGCCGACGGCGATCTCGACGTGGACATTCCCGCCCGTGACCGGGGCGACGAGCTGGGCGCGATGGCGGCGGCCGTCGACGTCTTCAAGACCAATGCCCACGAGCGCCTGCGGCTGGAGAAGGAGCAGGAGGCGGCGGATGCCCGCGCCAAGGCCGAGAAGCGTCAGGCCATGCTGGACTTGGCCGACGGCTTCCAGTCCAGTGTCGAGGGCGTCGTCGACTCGGTCTCATCTGCGGCGGGCGAGTTGAACTCCACGGCCGAATCCATGTCGGAGATGGCCAAGCGCAACGAGTCGCAGTCCGCGGCCGCCTCCTCGGCCTCGGACCATGCCTCTCACAACGTGCAGGCTTTGGCGGCCGCGGCCGAGGAGCTGTCCTGCGCCATCCAGGAAATCAGCCGCCAGGTCACTCAGTCCACGGCGATGACCAGGGAAGCGGCCGACAGCGCCCAGCGGACCAACGTCGAGGTCGAGGGCCTGGTCGAAGCAGCTTCGCGCATCAACGAGGTCATCAGCCTGATCTCCGATATCGCCGAGCAGACCAACCTCTTGGCGCTCAACGCCACCATCGAGGCCGCGCGGGCCGGTGAGGCGGGCAAGGGCTTCGCCGTCGTGGCCTCCGAGGTGAAGAACCTGGCCAACCAGACCGCCAAGGCGACTGAAGACATCTCGCAGCAGATCCACGGCATTCAGCAGGCGACCACGGGGGCCTGCGACGCCATCCGGGCGATCGGCGAGATCATCGCCAAGGTCGACGAGGTGGCCGGCTCCATCGCCGCCGCCGTCGAAGAGCAGACCGTGGCGACGCAGGAGATTGCGCAGAATGTGCAGGAAGCCTCGGCCGGTGTCAGCGAGGTGTCGCAGAACCTGGTCGGCGTCGCCGAGGTGGCGTCGGAGACCGGCGGGGCTTCGGGCCAGGTCCTGCAGTCGGCGACCGGGCTTTCGCAGCAATCGGACGTGCTGCGCCGCGAGATCGATCGCTTCCTCAGCACCGTGCGCGCGGCTTAACGTCCAAAGGTACCGGCTGGGGCAGCGCCGGCCTTACCCTTGTCATGCTTGGGCAGGGCCTAATGCTGTCCGGTTGAGTGCGGAAGCGTCATCTCTTGTCCGCTCTGCGGACACCCCCCTCCCTAACCCTCCCCCTCAAGGGGGGAGGGAATTACGATGTCACCGCAGCCGTTTACACCTCCCCCCTTGAGGGGGAGGTCGGCGCGTGAGCGCCGGGTGGGGGGATGGCGCGCAGCGCCGAGAGATGTTCGTCTACCGGCAAGTCCCGGGTTCGCCTAAGGGCCGGGGGGACGACTTGTGGTGCGGTTAGCTCTGCAGGCGGTGCACCGAGGCGGCGGGCCGGCTGCCCTTGCCGTCCTGGTCGGACCGCCGCTCGACCCGCTCGGCCGGCAGTCGCACCAGCGCCGTGGTGCCGAGCCCCTCCATGCTGTCGAGCAAGAAGCGGCCGCCATGCTTCTCGACCAGGCGGCCGACGATCGCGAGGCCGAGGCCGGTGCCCTCGATCTGACGCCCGTCGTGCTGACGGCCGCGCTCGAAGGGCAGCAGGATCCGCTCCAGATCGTCCTTGGCGATGCCGGGGCCGGTGTCGGCGATGCGAACCTCGAGCGACGCATCGGCCCTGAGAGCGGCTGAGAGCGTCACCCGGCCGCCCACCGGGGTGAAGCGAAGCGCGTTCGACAGCAGGTTGATCAGGATCTGCTTGATCGCGGTCTCGTCGGCAAAGAGCGTGAGCGGCTCGGGCGGCGGGTAGACCTCGAGCATCAGCTGCGCCTTGGCCGCCTGCTCCTCGAACAGCCCGGCCACCTCGGCCATCACCTCGCCGAGACCGAAGCGGCTTTCCTTCAGCTCCTGCGCGTCGACCTCCAGGCGCGAGAGATCGAGCAGATCGGTGATCAGCGCGAAGAGATGCTGCGCGCTGGCCCTGATGTGCCCGATGTAGTCGCGGTAGCGGCTCGAGCCGAGCGGCCCGAAAGCACCCGAGAGCATCATGTCGGAGAAGCCGAGAATGCCGTTGAGCGGCGTGCGCAGCTCATGGCTCATGTTGGCGAGGAACTCGGATTTGACGCGGTTGGCCTCCTCGGCCGTGCGTAGCGCCCGGCGCAGCTCTTCCTCATAGCGCTCGACGGAAGAGGCCATGCCGTTGAAGCTGCGCCTGAGATGCAGAAACTCGGCCGGCACCATCAGGCCACGCATCGGCGGCACCCGTGCCTCGGCATCGCCATCCGCCATGCGCGCGGCGGTGCGCGAGACCGAGTGCAGGCGGTTAGTCAGGCTGTTGGCGATCAGCCAGCCGACCACGGCGGCGGCGATCAGGCCGACGATCACGACGATCAGCGCGCCGCGCCGGATGGAGGTGAGCTGGGTCTGAATCTCCTCGACCGGCTGCTGCACGATGACCCCCCAACGGGGGCCGGAGACCGCGGCGTAGCCGGCCAGCATCCTCTTTTCCAGCCGCGGCGAATCGAAGGCGGCCACCCCGAGGTTGCTCTTCTGCAGATGATAGGCCGGCTCCATGTAGGAGAGATCCTCGATGGCCTCTTCCCAGGGGCGGTGCGGATGGGCCAAGGCGCGTCCGTACTGATCCAGGATGATCGCCCGGCCGTGGCGGCCGAACTGGGCGTTGCGGGCGACGAGCTGCAGGTGGTTGGTCGCCATGGCGGCGATCAGGCGCTGGCCGCCGCGCTCGGCGGTCATGTAGAAGCGCGGCGTGCCGTTCGGGCCCGGCAGCGCCCCGCTCAGCGCGATGTCGCCGCCGACGCCCAGGGTCAGCAGGCTGGTCAAATGCTCGACCGGCGGCGTCTCGCTGCAGTCGGCGTGGCGGAAGCAATGGCTGTTGATCAGGGCGCCGCGCTCGGTGTCGTAGAGCCAGAGCTGTTGGAACCCGTGCTGGCGGTAGACCGGCGCCGCCTGCCCGATCGTGCCCTCGTCGCGCAGGTAGAGGAACAGGGTGTCGAAGGAGACCTGCAGGTCCTCGTAGAAGTGGGAGAGGCCTTGCGCCAGGGTGTGGGCCAGGAAGAGGTGCTTGTCGCGGGCCATCTCCTCTTCGTTTTCCAGCGCCCGGGTGTGCGGCCAGGCCCAGAACAGCAGCACCGGCAGGCCGGCGGCGAAGAGGAAGGCACAGAATAAAAGATCGCGCAGCTTCATCGGTCTCTCCGGGCTCTCCAACGAGCCCGCTCATCGTCACTGCGCCTGCCCTGCGGATTGATGCCCAGACCGTGCCCCTCTTACCGCTCCAGAGCCGCCAATCCTGGCGCTTCTTCGCCGGCTCGCTTGTTGCGCACCTCAGCGAGCCTTAGTGAGTTTCCCCGACCCAGGGGCAATTCTCCGCTAAGCAAAATGAAGAAAGGGTTAAGGATGAAGGGACTCTTAATCCAAACTAGGAAAAATTTGCCGGGTAAAGGGGGCAGGCCAACGCGGACCTGAGCCTTGCGGGCGTCTGGAAGCGAGCCTCACACCGAGGTCACAGCCGTTCGTTTACGAAGTCTCAGTAGGCTGAACGTAGACGTTGTTCATGGTTACTCAAATGGGACCAATCGGCGGTCTTCTGAGCCCTTTGCCGAAACGCGCCGGAGACAACTGATCACTGCCGTTGGGTCTCGCATAATCCTCTTGAGTTTTGGACACTGCCGAAAAGGCATTTTGCTCCCTTTGTGGAGCTGACCCGCAGTATGTACTAGCCGGCACGCATAGATGGTCAGGAATGAGAAATGAAGGCACTGCTGGTATCGTTCAACGACGCGGTTGGCATCAAGGTCCTATACTGTCTATCGCAGTCCTGCGAGACCGTGGATGTCGCGGTGCGTTCGGGTGGCTCCAGTCTGCGGTTTTCACGCCACACCAGCGACTTCAGAACCCTGCCATCTGTGAACGGCAGCCTTGACGTCGATGCGGCCGTGGCCGCGATGAACGCCCACATCGAGTCCCGCTCGATCGATGTGCTCATACCGGACTACCAGGTCTCTATGGCATTCCTCCATGACAATGCCAGCCGACTTGCCGCGCCGGTTTTCGCGCCGACCAAAATGGAAACGATGGACCACATCCATAACAAATGGTCCTTCTACGAAACCTTGAGGGATGCCGGACTCGCCACCCCTCGCACGATACGTCTCTCGGCGCGGGATGAGCTCACGCCGGACTTCGTCGAGGAGGTTGGATTTCCACTGCTGGTCAAGCCACTGGAAGGCGAGGCTGGCCACGGGATAGTGACCTTCGACGACTTCGCGGCGCTCGAGCGCTATGTGTCGACGCCAGGTCCCTATCGCGACCTGCCGCTGCTCTTGCAGCAACACATTCCGGGGGTCGATATCGACTACTCCGCGGTCAAGTTGGATGGCCGGGTCTTGGCCTATGACGTCGTCGAACACGGCGATTTCGATGTCCGGCTGTTCCGTGACGAGCCGCGCGTCGCTCAGCTGGGCGAGTCGATACTCAAGGCGTTCGGCTATGACGGCGTCGCCCATATCGACATGAGAATCGACAAGCGCAACGGCGAAGTTCTGGCGATCGAATGCAATCCGCGCTTCTGGTTCACGGTGACGGCGTCCCTCTGGCAGGGGACGAATTTCCCGGCGCTCGCAGTCCGCGCGGCGCTCGGCGAAGAGGTGCCGCAGGCGACAACGAAACCGGGTGAGTACTACCTCCCCAGTCACGTCATACGTAACCTGGCCACACCCTGGCGCCTTGGCTCCATGAGCCGACAGAATTGGCGTGGGTTCTTCCAAGCGGTCGGGGACCCGCTTCCCCACCTCATGAGCAAGTTCCACTGAGTTGAGACGGCCGGCCGGCCAAGCCGAAGCTCCGGCGCGACAGCCTTCTCGCTAACCTCGCTTCGCTCGATAAGCTGCGAAGGCTGGTGACCCCGGCAGGATTCGAACCTGCGACCTACAGATTAGGAATCTGCCGCTCTATCCAGCTGAGCTACGGGGCCGTCGCACGACACATCTCGCGCTATAGCACCGACAGGGGTAAGGGGGAAAGCTTGGCAAAACCTGGCGCGGAGAGCGCGTAGGCCGCACGTTTAACGATCAGACTGCTGTGGTCCTCAATTTAAACCCAAAAGAACTGTGATATTTTAGCGCCAAATCCATCGGGCCATTGCGACAGAAAGTGGCAGCCCGGCAGACTTGCCGACGGTCCGACATCAGCGCGACGGCACATTTCCCTGGTTTCCTATGAAGCCGCGTGGCGCATTACGATAACTCGCTGTTTTAAATCATAAAAAGTCGGGCCGCACATCAGCCAGTGGCTTCTGTTCCAATCATTCATTGAACAGGAGACGTCTTATGGTTGCGAAATCCCGTAAACCCAAGGGCGGCGGCGACGGTCCCTTCCGCATTCGTTTGAACGCGTTCCAGGCCGATGACGAGCGGCCGAAGCTCGACCTTTCCTTCTGGCGCGGCCGCGAGCTGCTCGCCCGCTCCGCGATCGCCGAGGACGGCCAGGTCCGGGTCGACGAGAAGATCCTGGCGGCCGCCGAGACCGTACGGCTCGGCCCCAAGGACGCCGACCTCGAGTGTCTCTCCGAAGTTGGCCTGAACCTCAGGCGGGATGTCTTCATCAAGGCGCGCGAAGCGCGGGTGCTCGATGTCGCGCGGCAGCGCTGGGAAGCCTGGCTGCTGACCACCCACTGCACCACCGGGCGGGTGCGGGTCTGCCGGCGCAGCCGCTGGTGGTTCGACGACATGACGGTGCTGGCCGCTCGTCCGGTCAGCCGAGCAAGCCTCGGGGCCTCGGCCTCGATCTCCAGCCGGCCCTTGGCGGAGGCCACAGTGCGCCGCGCCTCGCCTTTCTCTTCGATCGACGAGCTGATCGCCTGGCCGACCATCTGCAAGCCGATCTGCGACGGCGTGGTCGAGGTCTATCGCCGCATCTGCTGCTGCGATCCCTGGATCGTCTTCGACCCGCGGCTGGAAGAGCTGATCCCGATCTTGGAAGACCTGGTCGACAAGATCCCGGACCCGATTCCGGATCCTTGGCCCGGTCCAATCCCGGGGCCATTCCCGGATCCGCGACCCACACCACGGCCCGGGCCGCAGCCGGGCCCCGACCCGGTGCCGATCGATCTCGGCCCCTTCTTCAAGGAAGGCGCGCTGGACGAGATGGCGCTCCGTGCCGGCGAGGATCTGGCGGCCATCCGTTCGCTGCCGCCCGAGCAGGTGGCGGAGTACATCAACGCCCGGCCGTACCTCTTCTGCCGCGGCTATTCCTGCGGCGCGCCGGTCAAGGTCGCCGAGGGCAACCTGGCAGTGGACGGCCGCTTCAACATCTGCTGGACGGAGTTTCCGACCTTCCTCAGGCTCGGCTGTCACCGGGAATACGCCTATATCGTCAAGCAGCCCTATGGGCCCTTCATGATCACCGTCTACAACGGGGTCGCGGCCAACGACTGGCACGATCTCGATGACGACCCGACGCTGACGACCTACAGCCCATGGGCCTATGGCTGTCGCGTCAATCCGGCGGGCAACTTCGTCTTCTTGAACGCCATCGCCGATACGGGCGCCCACGAGCTGATCACGCCCGATGCGGACGGCGCGCTCTCCGTGGCGCCGCCGGTGCAGACCAGCGGCCTGGTCTTCCCCGACGCCGGCACCGCGCCGGCGGGGGTTACCGAGCGCAACTGGGGCGGCACCCTCAAGCTCAACTACACGATCTCGGAGGGGATGCAGGACGTCGGCGCCAAGTACTACCGCATCGGTGTCACCGAGGCGGATGCCTTCGGCAACGCGGTCGGCGGGACCGACTACCTCACCGCGGGTCTCTCGTGGAACAAGGCGGTGCCCGACGGCGGCGGCGGGGTCGACATCGTGCCGGTGACCTTGGGGCCCAACACGGTGGGCGGCCAGACCGGCCTCTATCTCATTCCCTACGACACCAACCCCACCACCGAGTGGCTGGACGGGCAGTACCACGGCTTCCTGGACACCACCGATGCGCGTTGGAGCGACCCGACCAGGCGCCACCTGGTGACCATCGAGATCTTCGACGACACGGGCCAACGCCTGCGGCCCAGCGGCACGCCGGCCTCGGGCCTGGGGGGTGCGGAGACGGACGCCGCCTTCACCTTCCGCCGCCGCTTCCAGGAAACGGGTGCGACCGACAACGTGCCCTTCGGTGCCTTGACCCACCTCTTCTGGTGGGACAACCGGCCGGTCTTCGCCCGCATCGAGGACCTGCGCAAGGACGGCGTCGAGTTCAACGACGAGTGTCTGTTCTTCGAGGGCTCGGCCGGCAGCACCTTCAGCGTCGGCTACCGGGCCTTCCACGAGAACGAGCTCTTCCAATACCGGCACCGCATCACCTGGAGGCGCGGCCTCTCCGGCGGCACGGGCGTGTTGCAGCCCTATACCTCGACAAATGCCGGCGGGCCGCCGCTCGCCGCCCCGGTCGGGGTCAGCGGGACCAACACTTACGCCGAGATGCTCGACACCGCCTCTAACCCGAGCCGGACCAAGTGCGCCTTCACCATCTTCCTGTCGATCCAGAACAAGCTGACCGACGGCGACGACTGGGGATTCCTGCACGCCAGCGACTCGGCGGCGGTGGCCATCGAGATCACCTCGTGAGCCGGGCCCGGCTCCAAGCAGGATAGAGCGACCCTTTGTCAGTGGGGCGGCCAGGCGGGACCTGGCCGCCCTTCCTTTTACAATCAGGGCAGGCGCTAGCGTCCGCCTCCCATCGGATCGGCGTCCAGACTGTCGGGAAACTTTACAGTTTTTCGGGAAATCGCCGGAATCCACCAAAAACCGTCGGTATACTTTACAGTCGGCGTTTTTGGATGCCTCAGCTTTTCCGCTAAAGCACTGACAGGTAACGATACTCTTAAGCTGGCACCGTTCTTGCTACTATTTCCCTGAGCCCGCGGGCGCACGGCCGATCAAGGCGTTGTGAGCGGTGGGCACGCAGCACAGAGATAGACCCGTATAGGTGCCGGGCGGTCAGGCTTTGGGGGGCTTGGCCGCCTGTTTTTTGGCGGCTCCAAACGTTCCAACGCCTGTCTTTCAACGGCCCTCAGCCGGGACTGTCGGCAGGCTTTACAGCTTTGCCGGCCAAACCCGGGGGCGTCAGCTAAGATCTGTTCAGCGAGCTTTACAGTTTTTCAGTTAATTTCCATAATCTGCCAAAAACTGTCGGGATGTTTTACAGGTCGCGCTCTTCGCCGCGAGGCGATCAAAGCTAACGCTCTGATATTAAACAATCACCTTAAACTGGCACAGTTCTTGCGGGCACTTCGGCGAGCGGCATGACCCGCTCTGCGTGTTGTCTGAGAGGTGAACAAAAAGATGAGATTGTTGACGTTGCTCGTGGCGGGGGTTGGCCGGCGTTTCGCCGCGGCCGGCCTGGCCGTTTTTTTCCTTGTGGGCTTGGCACCGCAGGCTTTGGCCGTCCCCATCGTGACGCTTGAAAACTCGCGAGTGGCCACGCAGATCCTGGGGCTCGAGATACAGGGGACCAGGTACGACGTTTTCTTCGCCGCCAGAACCAACGGTACCTTCGCCAACAACCTGGCGGGGGCGAGGGCGGCGCGAGATGCGATCATCGCAGCCTTGAACACGACGACGGCGGACCTCATCAGGATTCGTGGCGCGGGTGCCGTGGTGAACAACTTCGGCGTTCAGTTCGGAGCCGGCTCGGCGCGGGGCGGCAGCTCTCCGACTCCCGGGGGGTGGCGGCGGCTGAGCAGCACCGCATTGCAGTTCCCCTTCGCTCAGTTCTCGCGCAGCCCCGACCCTACCCCCACCCTCTCCGAACCTGCGACACTGGCCCTCTTCAGCCTCGGTCTCGCCGGTCTGGCGCTGGCAAGGCGCAGACGCGCTGCCTGACGCCTATCTGAAAAGCGGTCTCTGAACCGAAGCGGCGGCTCTGCGGAGCCGCCGCTTCGGTTCAGGAAGGGTCAACGATCGAACTGCGCTGACACCGCCGCAGGCTGTCGTTGGGCTCCGTTACTCATCGGGCTTGTTGCCGCGCAGACTCTGCAATCGATCCGATGCACTCTCCTGTCTTGCCAAGGCCACGAGCTCGTTCGACTCGACCGTCTTGCCGATCGGGAACAAGGCAGCCCCGGCGAGCTTGATGTGCTGGATGGCGAAGGGGATGCCGATGATCGTGCAAGCGAGAAGGACCGCCCAGAAGAGGTGCGAAAGGGCGAGGACCCATCCGAAGAGGACAAACCAGATAACGTTGCCGATCAGGCCAAGGGGGCCGGTTCCGATATCGCTCTCGCCGCTCAAGTCCTTGCGGGAGATCACGTCTCTGCCGAACGGCGCGAAGTTGAAATTGCCAAGCATGAAGCAGGCGCGGGCCCACGGCAGCCCGATGATCGTGAGGGCCATGATCAGCCCGGCGAGGTACCAGAGCAGTCCGGACAGCAGACCGCCGAACACAAACCACAGGATGTTCAGCCCAAGGCTCATCGATCGTTGCTCCGCTCACGCCGGTTTCTTCATGGGTGCAACAACCGGCCGCTGGCTTTGTATTGTGGAGAAAACCCAGAGAGCCACAACCGTTAGCGCCGCTTGAGCCGCGCCGAAACCGCCGCCCAAGCCTCCGCGGTGATCTCGTCGACGGGGCGCAGGCCGCCATCGGGCGCGCGGCAGTCGATCACCTGCCAGGGGCCGAGGTTGGCCAGTGCGCCGTCTTCCGACTCAGCGGCGGCATCGGCCAAGCGCAGGTAGGCCTGCCTTACGGCGCCGAGAAAGTCGCCGTCGCGCTCGTGCTGGTCCATCTCGCCCTCGACGAAGTCGCGGGCCGCCTTCTTCAGCACGTTGTCCTGGGCCTCGGCGGGCGAGAGGTCGAGCAAGAGGGTGAGGTCGGGTCGCGGGATGGCGAAGACGCCGTACTCGATCTCGGCGATGTCCTCGGCCAGGGTGCGGGCGGCCTTGGGCGTGAGGCGCGCGGTCTGATAGGCCATGTTGGAGGCGGCATAGCGGTCGACGACCACCAGGTCGTGTTCCGCCAGCAGCCTGCGCAGAGCGGTGGCCTCCTCGAAGCGCTCGGCGGCGAACAGCATGGCCGGAAACAGCGGATGGCTGGCTTCCTTGGGGCCATAGCGGCCGTTGAGATAATCGGTGATCAGGCGCGAGAAGAAGGACTGGCCGTAGCGCGGGAAGGCGAAGCTGGCGACCGAGAGGCCGGCCGCCTCGGCCCGCGCCACCAAGGCCTTGGTCTGGGTGCCCTTGCCGGCGCCGTCCAAGCCCTCGATCGCCAGGAAAAACGCCCGCTCGCGCGCCGGCGCCGGCTCACGCACCGGTTCGGCGCTCGCTGTAGACACGCTGGCCGGTTTTCAGGGTCCAAGCGACCAGCTCCTTGAGCACCTGGCCCAAGGCCACGTCGAAGGCATTGATGATCTCGTCCATGCGGTCGGCCGTGGCCGGGACCAGGGCTCTGAAGCTCTGATTGCCGACGATCTCGCGCCGCGGCATGGCGACCAGGCGGGAGGCGAAGGCGACATGGGCGTGGGGCAGGGGGTTCTCATGGAAGTACTCGGCCTGAAACTCGCGCACCTCGGTCTTGAGCAGGAAGTCGGCGCGCAGGCCGATCAGCTCGCGGCCGACGGAGACGATGTGGCCCGAGTTGTCGAAGGACTCGAGCATCAGGGTCTGCAGCATCTGCGGCACCCGGTCGGTCCAGTTGGCCCGGGCGTAGTACTCGATCTGCACCGGGTTGCGCATCAGGGCGATGCGCAACTGGCTGAGGCCGGCGTTGGCGACGGGCGTTTCCACGACCAATTGCCAGCTCACCGTCGGCAGCCCGGCCTCGAAGGTGCTCTTCGGCGTCAGGCGATAGAAGTTCGGGTCCTGCCGTTGGCCGGGCAGGATGTTGAGATCTGCGCAGCCGGTCACGGCCAGGGCCGTGCCGGCGCCCAAGCCGGCCAGCAACGTACGGCGGTCGGGTGAGGCGATCGCTCGCCGCGCGCCGAGCGGGTCAATTCGGTGGTGTTTCATAGCCGCCTTGCGGATCTCCGAAGATAAAGCGCGCCGGGTCGCGCTCGACCTCGGTGGAAATGCGGTTCAGGTTGTCGATCAGGACGCGCGCCTCGACCAGCATGGCACTGAATTCGTAAAGACCAGTGTTGACGAAGTCGGAAATGCCGGGGCGGTTCTCCTTGGCGATGGCATCCAGCTCCCGGCCCAGGGCGGCAAAGGACTCGGCGGTGCTGCGCACCTCGGCCAAGGTCGCCCGCACTTCTTTCTCGCTGTCCAGCAGCGTCTTATCGAGATTGCTCGACAGCCGCTCGATGGAGACCAAGGTGGCGTCGGCGCTGCCGATAAGATTGGTGATGTCGCTCTTCAGGCTGTCGGATACGTCGACGAAGCTCTCGCTCGCCCGGTTGATGTTCGCCAAGGTCTGCGAGGCGTTGACGATAATCTGATCGATCTCCTGCCGCCGGCCGGACAGGGTGTCGCTCACCTCGCGCAGGTTCTCGATCATCTCGCTGATGTTGTTCACGTTGCGGTCGGAGAACAGCGTTGTCGCGCGATTGATCAGGGTGGTGATCGCCGCCGTGATCTCCGGCGCATCCTCCAGCAGCGCGCTGAGGGAGGAGGGGCTGGCCCGGATGACGGGTGGCGGCTCACCCGGCACCGGCCGCAGCAAGGGCGCGCTTTCCGTGCCGCCGGTCATCAGCACATAGAGGCCGCCGGCCAGGCCCTGCAGCTCCAGGGTGACCTTGGTATCGGTTCGGACCGGGGTGTCGGGCTTGACGGCGATTATGACGTCGACCTGGCCCGGCACCTTGGGGTCGAGGGCGATGCTGTCCACCTGGCCGACCGGCACGCCGCTATAGCGCACCACGCTGCCTTCGGTGAGACCGGTGACCGAGCCGTCGACGACGATGCGGTAGCGCATGGTATCTGCCTGGCGGTCGAAACCGGCGAGCCAGATGATGAAACCGACGGTTCCGATGGCCAGGACCAGCACGAAGAGACCGACCAGAAAGTAGCTGGCACGTGTCTCCATGTTTTCAGCTGTCCTCCGCTCGTTCTCGACTGGCCGCGGCGGCCCGCCCTCTTGGCCCTTCGAAATAATCTTTCAGCCAAGCGTTGTCCATCGCGCTCAGTTCTTCAATCGTGCCCACAGTAATCTTTTTGTCGAGCAAAACAGAAACACGGTCGCAGACTGTGTAGAGACTGTCCAGGTCATGGGTCACCATGACAACTGTCAGGCCCAGCGCGTTTCTGAGCCCCAGGATGAGCTGATCGAACTGACTGGCGCCGATGGGGTCGAGGCCGGCGGTCGGCTCGTCGAGGAAGAGAATATCGGGATCCAGCGCCAGGGCGCGTGCCAGGCCGGCGCGCTTGCGCATGCCGCCGGAAAGCTGCGAGGGGTACTTGTGCGCGGCATCGGGCGGCAGGCCGGAGAGCGCGATCTTCACCTCGGCGATCTCCTCCATCAGGGAGGTCGGCAGGCGCGTCTGCCGCTTGAGCGGCACCTCGATGTTCTGCATCACCGTCAGGGAGGAGAAGAGGGCCCCGTCCTGAAACAGGACGCCCCAGCGCCCCTGCAGCGAGCGCGTCTCGCGCCGCTCGAGGCCGCGCATTTCCTGGCCCAGCACCATGATGCGGCCCGCCTTGGGGCGGTTGAGGCCGATGATGCTGTTTAGCAGCACCGACTTGCCGGTGCCCGAGCCGCCCACCAGACCCATGATCTCGCCGTAGCGCACCGAGAAATCCAGGTTGTCGTGCACCACCTGGGTGCCGAAGCGGTTGACCAGCCCGGTGACCTCGATGGCCAGGCCGCTGCCCGGTCTTTTCGCACCGTTCCCGCGGCTGGTCGCAGCGTTTTCTTGTGCCATCGACGTCGTCCTCAGATGCCCACGATCGAGAAGAGGATGGAGAACATGGCGTCGAGGACGATGACGATGAAGATCGACTCGACCACGGCGCGCGTGGTGCGCAGGCCCACGGACTCGGCGTTGGAGGAGACCTGCAGACCCTCGTAGCAGCCGACCAGCGCGATGATGAAGCCGAAGATCGGCGCCTTGATCATGCCGACCCAGAAGGTGCTGAGCTGAAGCGCCCCGCTCAGTTGCTCGACGAACTGTCGCGGCGAGACGTCCAGCAGAGTCCAGGCCATCACGCCGCCGCCCATGAGGCCCAGGATGTTGGCGTAGAAGGTCAGGAGCGGCATGACCAGAGTCAGCGCGATGACCCGCGGCATGGCCAGCACGAACATCGGGCTGAGGCCGATGGTCCGCATGGCGTCGACCTCCTGGTTCACCTTCATGGTGCCGATCTGGGCGGTGAAGGCGCTGCCCGAGCGGCCGGCGACGATGATCGCGGTGATCAAGACGCCCATCTCCCGCAGCACGGCGATGCCGACCAGGTTGACGGTGAAGATCTGGGCGCCGAAGCGGGCCAGCTGATCGGAGCCCTGGTAGGCCAGCACCACACCGATCAGGAAGCTCAGCAGACCGACGATGGGCATCGCCTCCAGCCCGGTCTTCTGCATGTGGTAGACGATGGCGATGGGCCTGAGCTCGGACGGTCGGCGCGCCAGGTGGATGACGCTCATGATCGTCTCGCCGAGGAAGCTGATCAGCGCCGTGGCGTCGGCGACGCGGGCGAAGGTGCCTTCGCCGATATTGCTGACGAAGGACCTGAAGGTGGAGGGCTCGGGCGGCTCGGGGTCGCATTCCTTGCCGTCGGCCACCGCCTGGATCAGCACCTGATCGCTCTCCGACACGCCCTCGTAGGCGACTTCGCAGCCGGCCTGCTCCAGCCGTCGCTGGCAGCGCACCGCAAGCCAGGCGCCGGCGCTGTCGAGCGCTTCGATGGCGCCGAGGTCGAAGACCACGTTGCGATGGCCGTTCGGCTCGACGCCGCGCAGGGCTTGGTCGACCCCGGCCAAGCTCGGCGTCAGCCAACTGCCGAGGAAGCGCAGGCGGAAGGATTGCGCATCCTCTTTGACCTCCAGGCTCGCCGCATCGTGCGCTTTTGTCCCGATCATGGACGGCCGTCCGTGGCGGCCAGAACCGCCGAAAGCTCGCGTTGATGGGCGGCGGCTGCCTCGGGCCCGCTGTCCGGCCCGTCATAGCGCGACAGCTCGCGCAGCATGGCGAAGTAGCCGCGCTGTGGCAGAGGGCCTGTGCGGCTGACCACCAGGGACGCCAGCAGCGGGCGTCCGGCGGCGTGGTCGTCGCGCATCATGGTTTCCAGCATCTCGGTCATTCTGTGGATGCGATGGGGTGGAGGAAAGTGACTGCGTTCGGCAAGCTGGGCATAGGTCACGGTGCACCCAGCGCGCGCCAGCCCTTCAAGCTCGGCGCGCAGCGTCTGCATCAAGGTAGCCTCATCCGCCATAAGCGGCCGCCTCGATTGTCTGGCGATGCCAAAGCAGCATGTCGAACAGCTGCTCCGCCTCCTCCGTTGTGCGCGCACCGTGAATCGGAAGGAACTCGGCCATGTCCCGCCCGCTGTAGCGCCCCATCAGCTTGCCTTCGTCCAGGATGAGATGGAGCCGGGCGAGCTCATAGGCGCGTTTGTGGCAAATGCCGCAGCGCTCCTGGAACAGGCCGCCACCTTGAATCTGCCGACGAAAGGCATCGATCAGCGCGGCGGCTTCGGGTGCCGTCACGCCTCCCTGGTGGCGCCTGAGAAACGTGGAGAGGTCGCTGCGCACCTTCGTTCCTGCGACGGAGGTTCCGACAAGCTGCAGCTGTGCCCGGGCAAACTCTCCGGCGTGGCCGTGACAACGGGTGCAACGTTCTTCGAAGAGGCGATGCGGGTCGACGGCCGGCGTTTCGGCATGCGATTGCGCGACCAGGACGCAGGCGAAAGCGGCCGCAATCGCGAGGCGGCCCGCCATGGTGGCCAAGCTTTGCTTCAGTGTCTCGATCAGCATGCTCTTGTCTGTCTCCTGCCGCAGAGCCGGCGCGGTGAAAGCGTTGCTCCCTCCATGGCGCCATGCTAGCCAACTCCGCCAATTCGACAAACAAGAGAGCGCCCGCGAGGAACATCATGAATACCATCCACCACTTCATCGGCGGCAAGGTCGTGCCCGGCGAAAGCGGCCGCAAGCAAGCGGTCTTCAATCCCGCGACCGGCGAGCAGATCGGCGAGGTCATGCTGGCCAGCAAGGCCGAGGTGGACAAGGCGGTCGATGCCGCCCAAGCGGCCCTGCCGGGCTGGTCGGCGACGCCGCCGCTGCAGCGCGCGCGGGTCATGTTCCGTTTTAAGGAGTTGGTCGAGCGGAATCGCGCCGAGCTTGGTGAAATGCTCTCCAAGGAGCATGGCAAGGTCGCCGCCGACGCGGACGGCGAGCTGACCCGCGGCATCGAGGTGGTGGAGTTCGCTTGCGGCATCCCCCATCTGCTCAAGGGCGATTTCAGCGAGAACGTCGGTACCAACGTCGATGCCTATGCCATGCGCCTGCCGCTCGGCGTCTGCGCCGGCATCACGCCGTTCAACTTCCCGGCCATGGTGCCCATGTGGATGTTCCCCATGGCCATCGCCTGCGGCAACACCTTCATCCTCAAGCCTTCGGAGCGCGACCCCTCGGTCGGCATTCGCCTTGCGGAGCTGATGCTCGAAGCGGGCGCGCCGGCCGGCGTGCTCAACGTGGTGAACGGCGACAAGGAAGCGGTCGACGGCATCCTGACCCACCCGAACATTCAAGCCGTCAGCTTCGTCGGCTCCACCCCGATCGCCGAGTACGTCTATCACACGGGCACGCACCACAATAAGCGGGTGCAGGCCTTGGGTGGCGCCAAGAACCACATGATCGTCATGCCGGATGCCGACATGGACCAGGCGACCGATGCCCTGATGGGCGCCGGCTACGGCTCGGCCGGCGAGCGCTGCATGGCCATCTCGGTGGCCGTGCCGGTCGGCGACGGAACCGCCGAGGCGCTGCTCGAGCGCCTGGCGCCGCGGGTGCGCGGCCTGAAGGTCGGTCCCTACCATGACCCGGAAGCCGAGATGGGCCCGATCGTCACCAAGCAGGCGCACGAGCGGATCGAGGGACTGATCGACAGCGGCGTCGAGGAAGGCGCCGAGCTGGTCGTGGACGGCCGCGGCCTCAAGCTGCAGGGCTACGAGAACGGCTATTTCATGGGTGGCTCGCTGTTCGACAAGGTCACCACCGACATGCGCATCTACAAGGAGGAGATCTTCGGCCCCGTGCTCTCCATGGTGCGTGCCGACAGCTACGGCGACGCGCTGCAGATGGTCAACGACCACGAGTACGGCAACGGCACGGCGATCTTCACTCGCGATGGCGATGCAGCCCGCGACTTCGTCATGAATGCCAAGATCGGCATGGTCGGCGTCAACGTGCCGATCCCGGTGCCGGTGGCCTATCACTCCTTCGGCGGCTGGAAGCGCTCCCTGTTCGGCGATCACCACATGCACGGGCCCGAGGGTGTGCGCTTCTATACCCGGATGAAGGCGGTCACCAGCCGCTGGCCGACCGGCATCCGCTCCGGCGCCGACTTCTCCATCCCGACGATGCGCTGACGGCAATGCCCGAGGGTACAGGGGTTCTGCGCGACCCGGTCGCCCTAGCTCAGGCGTTGATTCGCTGCCCCAGCGTGACGCCGATCGAGGGTGGCGCGCTCAACCTCTTGGAGCGCGAGCTTTCGGCGCTCGGCTTTGAGTGCCATCGCCTGACCTTCTCCGACGAAGGCACGCCGGACGTGGAGAACCTCTACGCCCGCCTCGGCACGGCGGCGCCCAACCTCTGCTTCGCCGGCCATACCGACGTGGTGCCGATCGGCGATGCCTTGTCGTGGACAGCCGACCCCTTCGCTGGAGAGATCCGCGACGGCGAGCTCTTCGGCCGCGGCGCCACCGACATGAAGGGCGCCATCGCCGCCTTCGTCTCGGCCGTCGCCGCTTATATCGCCGAGCGTGGCGCGCCGGCCGGCTCGATCAGCCTCCTGATCACCGGCGACGAAGAAGGCCCCTCGATCAACGGCACCCGCAAGGTGCTCACCTGGCTGGCCGAGCGCGGCGAGCGGCTTGATGCCTGCATTGTCGGCGAGCCGACCAACCCGGCGGCGCTGGGGGAGATGATCAAGATCGGCCGCCGCGGCAGTCTGCAGGCCAAGCTGGAGGTGAAGGGCGTGCAGGGGCATACGGCCTATCCCCATCTCGCCGACAACCCGGCGCATCATCTGGTGCGCATGCTGCACGCCGTAACGGCCCAGCCGCTCGACGAGGGGACGGAGCACTTCCAGCCCTCGACCCTGCAGATCTCGACCGTCGATATCGGCAATCCGGCCGGCAACGTCATTCCTGCCCAGGCCAGCGCCGCCTTCAACATCCGCTTCAACGACAGCCATACGGGCGGGGCCCTCGAAGCCTGGCTGCGCGAGGTCTTCGATAGGGAGATCGCCCAGGCGCCGCAGGCCAAATACGAACTCAACGTCCGCGTCTCCGGAGAGTCCTTCCTCTCGCCGCCGGGTCCGCTCTCGGACCTGCTGGGCGACGCGGCCGAGGCGGTGACCGGGCGGCGGCCGGAGCTTTCGACGACCGGTGGCACCTCGGACGCGCGCTTCATCAAGGACTATTGCGCCGTCGCCGAGTTCGGCCTGATCAGTCAGACCATGCACCAGGTTGACGAGCGGATCCCGACCGCGGCGGTTGTCGAGCTGTCCGAGATCTACCGCCGGGTGCTCGAAGGCTATTTCGCCTGATCCTCATTTGTCGCCCTTGGGCGAGCCTCGAAGAGGCGAGTTCCGAGGGCCCACTCGTCGGCCACTACGACAATCAGGTGTGGAGCACGGACGGGGCCATCGCCGCGGCATCCTTCATCGTTTCGCGGCCAGCCGCTCCGTGGGTCCTCGGAGCTCGGCGCGGGGGCTTCGCCCCGTGCGCCTCGCCCAAGGACGACAGGGGAAAGGGCCTCTTCGCCTGGGCTTTCCTTCGTAGTTAAGTGCCCCTTCACCGAAGACCGAGCCATTTCAACTGACGCTTGTTCCCTTCTCAGCCAGGCGCCAGAGCAACTGGTCGAAGCGGTCCTGGCCGAAGAAAGGCTCATCCCCAACTACGAAGGTCGGAACGCCCCAATGGCCAACGGCGTCCAGCGCCTTGCCGTTGGCGAGCAGCTCGCGGTGCAGGTCTTCGCGCTGCTCGGCGGCCAGGGCTTCGAGCGTTGCCAAATCGAGGTCGGCCTTGGCCATGGCGCGGGCCAGGTGGTCGCCCCGGTCCCAGTGCTCGGTGCCGCCGTCCCACAAGAGACGCATGACATGGTCGAGGAAGGCCAAGCCCTTGCCCTGGCGGTTGGCGAGCAGCGCCAGGTACGAGAGGCGCCAGATGTAGGGCTGCTCGGGGCTGGCGTGGCGGCCGTCCGGCTCGAAGACCACAGGGTCGGGGCGCGGTCGGGCGAAGGGCAGGTCGAGAAAGGCGGCCGTGCGCCGGCAATCCATGGCGAAGTAGTCGGAGCGCAGGTCGCTCTGCGCCGCGAAGCGCTCGGGGAAGCGGAACACGCCGGGCAAGACGATGCGCAGGTCGAGCGCGACCTCGGGACGGGCGGCGAGCGCCAGCGCGCGGTCGAGCACGAAGTAGCAGTAGGGGCTACGCATCGACCAGAAGAGGGCAACGGGAAGCGCCTCACTCATCGCCCGGGCACCCTTTGCTCTAGTGTTTTCGCCATGCGGCAATTCCTCAGCGTCTGTCCGTTTCGTTCCACCTCTTGCTCGGCAGTGCGGCGAAAGCCGTGCCGCTGAAAGAAAGGCTGCGCCGTCAGGCTGGCATCGGTTGTGATTTCGCTCTGCCCGGCGGCGGAGGCGCGGTCTTCTATGGCGGCCAGCAGCGCCCTGGCGATGCCCTCACCTTGGTGGTCCTTGTGGACGAAGAGCATATGCAGATGCCCTTCCGCGGTCAGCTCGGCGAAGCCGGCCAGTGCGCCGTCGATCTCGGCGAGCAGGGTGTGGTGCTCCGCCTGGCGGGCGGCCCAGGCCGCTTCGTCGATCTCTGCCGGCGCCCAGGCGGCGAGCTGCGCCGGGCTGTAGTCGCGGCGGTTGACGCTGTGGATGGTCTCCCGGAACAGGGTGATCAGGGCTGGCGTGTCACCCTCTCGATAGGGGCGTAGGTGGAGCGGCATCAGCGTCCGCCACGCAGCACGAAGAGGAAGAGCAGGCTGTAAGCCAAAGCCATGACTCCGGGCAGCCCATGCGGGCCGAAGAGGTCCATGGCGCCGCCGCCGAGCGGCCCGCCGAACAGGCCGCCGATACCCCACATCAGCGCGAAGGCGGCGTTGCCCGCCAGCAGCAGCTCGCCGGTGAAGCGGTCGCCCAGCTCGGTCAGCGCCATGGTGTAGACGCCGAAGCCGGCGGCGCCGAGGCAAAGCACGACGGGCCAGACGAGAGGGCCGGCGTCGACCGCATAGGGCAGCAAGAGACAGAGCCCCACCGTCGCCAAGGCGCAGCCGCCCATCACCTTGCGGCGGCCGATCCGGTCGGCGACCCAGCCGAGCGGGATTTGGAAGAAGATGTTGCCGGCGCCGAGCGCCGCCAGCCAAAGCGCCGCCGCTTGCTCGCTGTGGCCGAGCGCCAGGCCGTAGACCGGCAAGAGCGCGAGCGCCGCCTGATCGAAGAACGCCAGGATGCCCACGGCCAGAATAAGGATGGGGGCCAGCGGCATGAAGCTGCGCACTGAGGCTTCCCGGGTGATGGGGAACTGCGGCAGGCGGCCCCCCAGGGGCAGCAGAACCAGCGCCCCCAGCCCGCAGATGCCGGCGCCGACCAGAAAGGGCGTCAAGCCGACCGAGCCGACCTGGACCAGCAGGAAGGGGCCGAGGGAGAAGCCGGCGGCCAGCACGGTGGTGAAGAGCCCCATGATGCGGCCGCGGTTGTGGTCGCTGGCCAGGGAATTGATCCACATCTCGCTCAGCACGAAGAGCGTGCTGGTCGCCACGCCCATGAAGAAGCGCAAGGGGAACCAGGCCCAGATGTTGGGCCACAGTCCGTAGGCGAGGAACAGCGCACCGGTCATCAGCGCGCTGCCCACTGCCAGACGATGGGTGCCGACGATGCGCGCGGCATGGGGAATCAGGAAGGAGGCGACCACCAGGCCGAGCGGCAGCATGGCGGCGTTGATGCCGATGGCACTGGGGCTGTGGCCCTGGCGCTCAAGCACCAGGGAGAGCAGGGGATAGGAGAGGCCGAAAACGATGGCGAAGATCGAGATAGCGGCAATCACCCCCATCAAGAGTCCCCACTGGGTCCGCACCACCACTGCTTCGTCCGACATCGTCACCTCCTGTCGGTCCCTCATATCGCGGGGCCTGAGGGCCGACTATCCTCAGTGGGGGCAACCGTCCCATGCCCCTGGGGCATAGAGGCAGCAAAGTTCACGCTTCAGTCGTAGCGGACTTCGGTGAGATAGAGGCCGTCGGGCGGCGCCGTCGGTCCTCCAGCCTTGCGGTCGCGGGCGGCCAGGGCGCGGGCCATGTCTTTGGGCTGCCACTTCCCCTCGCCGACCAGGCGCAGGGTGCCGACGATGTTGCGCACCTGGTGATGCAGGAAGGAGACGCCCTCCGCGACGATCTCGATGACCTCGCCCTGGCGCCGCACGTCCAGGCGGTGGAGCACGCGAACCGGGCTCTTGGCCTGGCAGTAGCTGGCGCGGAACGAGGTGAAGTCGTGGGTGCCGACCAGCGCTTGGGCGGCCTCGTGCATCGCTTGCTCGTCCAGCGCCTGGGGTATGAACCAGGCTCGCCCGCGGTCGAGCGCCAAATGCGCGCGGCGGTTGACGATGCGGTAGAGGTAGCTGCGCCCGGTCGCCGAGAAGCGGGCGTGGAAGTCCTCGCCGACCGCTTGCGCGCGGAGCACGGCAATGGGGTTCGGCTTGATGTGAAAGTTGATGGCCAGCGGCAACTTCTCCGGCGCCATGGGCTGCGGCAGGTCGAGGTGGGCGACCTGGCCCAGCGCATGGACACCCGCGTCGGTGCGTCCGGCGCCGTGGACGGTGCGGTGCTCACCACAGATCGCCGTCACGGCCTCCTCGATGGCGGCCTGCACCGAAGGGCCGTTGTCCTGGCGCTGCCAGCCGACGAAGGGCGTCCCCTCATACTCGATGGTGAGCTTGTAGCGGGGCACTTAGTCGCCCCTCGCCAACAATATCGTAACCCTGAAAACGCGGGAACGATCGAGGCAAGTGCTTAAGGGCCTCCCCCCCTCCCTAACCCTCCCCTTCGCTGGGGGGAGGGAACTACATCGCTGAAGCCGATAGAGACCCCCTCCCCCTTGAGGGGGGAGGGTTGGGGTGGGGGTGACGTTAAGACCGCAACGGCTCGAATGGGAGGCGTTTTCAGCCAAAAGCCGAGCTGATCTAGGCAAGGGTCGTGCCCGGCGGAACGGGGAAGCCGCGCAGCAGGGCGGCGGTCTCCATCGGCGCCTTGCCGGCGCGCTGAACGCGCAGCGGCCGAAGAGCGCCCTTGGCGCAGGCCACGGTCAAGCTTGCGTCGAGCACCTGGCCCGGCGGGCCGCTGTCCTCGGTCACCTCTGCGGCCAGCACCTTGATGCGCTCGCCGTTCACTTCGAAGTAGGCGCCCGGCCAAGGAAAGAAGGCGCGCACCTGGCGCTCCAGCGCCGCGGCGTCGCGCTGCCAGTCCAGCCTGGCCTCCTCGCGGCGCAGCTTGTCGGCGTAGGTCACCTCCTCCTCCGGCTGCGGCTGGGCGGTGCCGTGCCCACCTTGCAGCGCTTTGACGATAAGCTGCGCGCCGAGGGCGGCGAGTTCGTCGTGCAGGCTCTGACCGGTGGTCTCGGCGGTGATGGGGAGGCTCTCCTGCAGCATCATGGCGCCGGTGTCGAGGCCTTCGTCCATCAGCATGATGGTGATGCCGCTTGTCGCGTCGCCGGCCAGGATGGCGCGCTGGATGGGAGCCGCGCCGCGCCAGCGGGGCAGCAGAGAGGCATGTACGTTTAGGCAGCCGCAAAGCGGCGCCTCCAGAATGGCTTTGGGCAGGATCAGGCCATAGGCGGCCACCACAGCCACGTCCAAGCCGAGCGCGCGGAAGGCTGCCTGCTCCTCGTCGCTCTTGAGCGTACGGGGCGTACGCACGGGCCAGCCCCGCTGCTCGGCGGCCGCCTGCACGGGGCTCGGCCGTTCCTTGTGGCCGCGCCCGGCCGGCCGCGGCGGCTGACTGTAAACGGCGACGATCTCGTGGCCGGCTTCGGCCAGCGCGAGCAGGCTCGGCACGGCGAAGTCGGGCGTACCCATGAAAGCAATGCGCATAGGACTGGGTTACCGGCTGCAGTAGGAGGAGGAAAGACTCTAAGTGTCATCCTTGGGCACACCGAGGAGCGGCGCGTCCCGAGGATCCAGCGGTAGGCACGGTTCAGGCTCGTCGCCAGGGTGACACGTGGTGAAGGCGCTACGCGACCGCGGCCTCTTTACTCGCCTGGCGCGCCTGTTCCTTCTTCAGCTTGGTCAGCTTGCGCAGGATCATATTGCGCTTCAAGGCCGTGATGTGATCGACGAAGAGAATGCCGTCCAGATGGTCGATCTCATGTTGGATGCAGACGGCGAGGATGCCGTCCGCATCGAGCTCCCGCAGCTCGTTGTTGCGGTCGAGATAGCGGATACGCGCGGTCTCCGGCCGCACCACCTCGGCGAAATGCTCCGGCAGCGAGAGGCAGCCTTCCTCGTAGCTCGCGTCGCCGTCGGAGACCGAGACGATTTCCGGATTGGCCATCTGCAGCGGCTGCGGATCCTCGCCTTCCCTGGCCACGTCGACCACGATGACCCGCTTCAGCACGCCCACCTGGGGCGCGGCCAAGCCGATGCCGGGCGCCTTGTACATGGTCTCCAGCATGTCATCCATCAGCTGGCGGATCTCGTCGTCGACCTGCTCGACCGGCAGGGACAGGCGCTTCAGGCGGGGGTCGGGCGCAACGATGATAGGCAGGAGGGCCATGACGGACTCAGCGATTGCGGTCGGCGTTTAGAATCGTTCGGAAAGGTTATGTAGGCGCTTGATCGGCCTCTTCAACGCTGACCTAGGCCGTGGCGTAGATGCCGGCCGCCTTGATCTCTTCGCCGACATAGGGCTCGAACTGCCGGAAGTTGACCTCGAAGCGCTTGGTCAGCTCCCGTGCCGTCTGATCGTAGGCCCCCTTATCGGACCAGGTCGCCTTGGGATCGAGCACCTCCGCCGGCACCTCCGGGCAGCTCTGCGGGATGGCCAGGCCGAAGTCGGGGTGGCGCACCGTATCGACGCCGTGCAGCTGGCCTTCCAGCGCCGCGCGCAGCATGGCCCGGGTGTGGGCGATCTTCATGCGCGCCCCGACGCCGTAGCGGCCGCCGGTCCAGCCGGTGTTGATCAGCCAGCATTTGGCGCCGGTCTTGGCCATCTTGTCGCCCAGCATGCGGGCATAGGTGCTGGGGTGGCGCGGCATGAAGGGCGCCCCGAAGCAGGTCGAGAAGGTGGCCGAGGGCTCGGCGCCAAGGCCTTTCTCCGTGCCCGCCACCCGAGCGGTGTAGCCGGAGAGGAAGTGGTACATCGCCTGTTCCGGCGTTAGCTGGGAAATCGGCGGCAGCACGCCGAAGGCATCGGCCGTCAGCATGACGATGTTGTCCGGCAGCCCGCCCATGCCGCCTTCGGCAATGTTGGGAATGAACTCGATGGGGTAGGAGGCGCGGGTGTTCTCGGTGAACACCGCGCTGTCGAGATCCAAAGTCCGCGTCGCCGCATCCATGGCGACGTTCTCAAGGATGGTGCCGAAGCGTCGCGTGGTGGCGTAGATCTCAGGCTCCGCCTCGGCTGAGAGACGGATGACCTTGGCGTAACAGCCGCCTTCGAAATTGAAGATGCCGCGGTCCGACCAGCCGTGCTCGTCGTCGCCGATCAAGGCGCGCGTCTGGTCGGCGGAGAGCGTCGTCTTACCGGTCCCCGAAAGGCCGAAGAAGATCGCCGTGTCGCCGGCCTCGCCGATGTTGGCGGAGCAGTGCATCGGCAGCACGTTCTGCGCGGGCAGGAGGTAGTTGAGCACCGAGAAGACGGATTTCTTGATCTCGCCGGCATAGGAGGTGCCGCCGATCAGAACCAGGCGGCGGGTGAAGCTGAGCAGGATGAAGCACTCGCTGTTCAGGCCGTCCCGCTCTGCGTCGGCCTGCAGGCCGGGCACCTGGACCACGGTGAACTGCGGCGCAAAGCCGTCGAGGGCTTCCCGCGCCGGCTGAATGAACATGTTGCGGGCGAAGAGGTTGTGCCAGGCATTCTCCGTGACCACACGGACGCTCAGGCGATACTCGGGGTCCGCGCCGGCGAAGCAGTCCTGCACGAAGATCTCGCGGTTCTGCAGATAGGCCTGGGCTTTGCCCCACATGACCTCGAAGCGGTCCTCGTCGATGGCGACGTTGACGTCGCCCCACCAGATGGACTCGCGAGAGCCGGGCTCGTCGACGATGAAGCGATCCTTGGGAGAGCGGCCGGTGTGCTGGCCGGTGTAGGCCAGCAGGGCACCCCCGTCGGCGAGTGCGGCTTCGCCGCGACGCAGGGCCTGTTCGTAAAGCGCTGGCGCCGTCAGATTCCAATGAACGTGCTTGAGATTGTCGAGACCGTTTTGCTTGAGCCAAACGTCTCCGACCGCCGTTTCGACGTTATCCAAGGTTCTGTTTCCTCCCATTGGACCTCCCCGCGCCGAGAGGTCCGCCCCACCTCTTAAGCGAAACCCGGTATATGGCGTCCCGGGTGGCCGAGAGCAAGCAAAGCCTATGGTTAAGCGGCTAAGAGGGTGCCGTTGGGCTTGCCTCTATCGGTCTCTGAGGCCGGTGCGTTGTCTCTTCCTTGTCATTGATATGTTTGCTGAATGTACCCACTTGACCGGGTTAGGGTTGACTCATCCCATCTTCGCCCCGTCGGTGCCGCAAAAGCGCCACGGTGGCGACCTATAGGATTATGGTATGTCACAACCAGCCTCTATGGAGCGTGCGCCGGCCTCGGCAAGCGAGGAGCTTTGGAGCACGCAACCGACCATCGCCCTGGTGGACGATGATCGCAACATCCTGACCTCGGTTTCCATGGCTTTGGAGACGGAGGGCTTCCGCGTCCGTACCTACACCGACGGCTCCGAAGCGCTGCGCAGCCTGTCCATCCAGCCTGCCGACCTTTGCGTCCTCGATATCAAGATGCCGCGCATGGACGGCATGGAGGTGCTGTCTCGTCTGCGCGAGAGCTCGAACGTGCCGGTCATCTTCCTGACCTCCAAGGACGACGAGATCGACGAGTTGCTCGGCTTGCGCATGGGGGCGGACGACTACATCAAGAAGCCCTTCTCCCAGCGCCTGTTGATCGAGCGTATCCGCGCGCTGCTGCGCCGCGAGCGTACGGCCAAGGACGACGGCGAAGAGGGGCGCGAGGCGGCACTTGTGCGTGGCGACCTCATGCTCGACCCCGGGCGGCACCTCTGCACTTGGCGGGGCAAGCCCGTCAACTTGACCGTTACCGAATTTCTCATCTTGCAGGCGCTTGCGCAGCGGCCTGGTCATGTGAAAAACCGCGACCAGCTGATGGACGCAGCCTATGGCGAGCACATTTATGTCGACGACCGGACCATCGACAGTCATATCAAGCGGCTGCGGAAGAAGTTTCGGCAGGTTGACTCGGACTTTTCACAGATCGAGACTCTCTACGGCGTCGGCTATCGATACAAGGAAAGCTGACGCGCTGAAGCCCGGCCTAGCACGCTGCGCCGAAGGCGACGCGGGCGGGCCGTCGTGATCAACCTGGCGGCGGTCAGATGAGCGCTGATACAGTAGCCGAGCTCGGCAACCTACGGCGCGAGTCGCTTCCGGCGCGGGTCCCCGAGGTCGACGAACAGCAGGATGCGCAGGCCAGGCAACGCAGCGCCGAGGCCAAGCGTTTGCGCCCGCGGCGTGCGCCGTGGCGCTCGCCCCTGACCCGCCGCATCCTTCTGGTCAATGTCTTGGTTCTGGTGGTGCCGATCCTCGGTCTGCTCCACCTGGACCAGTACCGTCAAAGCCTCATCCGCTCTGAGCTCGACGCCATGGTGACCCAGGCGCGGACCTTCTCGCTGGCGCTGGGTTCGACGGCTATCCGCGACGGACAGAACGGCCAACAGGTGCTCTCGCACGAGAGCATTCGCCAGCTGATGCGCGTGCTGCTCGGCGGGACCGGTGTGCGCGCCCGCGTGTTCAGCCGCGACGGACAGATGGTCGGCGACTCCTTCCTGCTCAGCGGGCCCGGTGGCCAGGTCCAGGTGATCGAGCTGCCGCCGCCCGACCAGGGCTCGCCGCTGGTGCGCTACATCAGCGAGATCTACGATTTCCTTTTCGAAGGCCTGACCGGCCGCTTCAACGCGCCGATCTACAAGGAAAACCCGATTCAACGGGCTGCCGACTATAGCGAGGTGCTGGCCGCCTTGCGCGGCGATGCCGTGGGGACGGTGTGGGCCGACAAGGACGGCGGCCTGCTGCTCTCTGTCGCTGTGCCGGTGCAGCGCTATCGCCAAGTCCTCGCCTCCTTGATGATTACAAAGGACGGCGGCGACATTGAGCGGGCGGTGCGCGACCGGCGCCACGACGTGCTGATCGTCTTCGGCATCGCGCTGACCGTGACGATCTTCATGTCCTTCTACCTCAGCCGCACCATTGCCTCGCCCATCCGCAAGCTGGCGGAGGCGGCGGAGCGGGTGCGTCTCGGCAACGCCGGCAACGCCAACGGCAATGGCATCCCGGATCTGCACAGCGGCAACGACGAGATCAGCGATCTGGCCAGCGCGCTCAGGGACATGACCTCGACCCTGCAGGACCGCTTGACGGCGATCGAAGCCTTTGCGGCCGACGTGGCGCACGAGATCAAGAATCCCCTGTCGTCGCTGCGCAGCGCCGTCGAGACCGTCGCCCGCATCGAGGATCCTTCGCAGCAGAAGAAGTTGATGGCGATCATCGTCGACGATGTGCAGAGGCTTGATCGCCTGATCAGCGATATCTCCGATGCCTCGCGCCTCGATGCCGAGTTGGCCCGCAGCGAGTCGGAGACGGTGGATATCGGTAAGCTGCTGCAGGCGATGATCGAAGTGCACAAGGCCGGCACCGGCGAGCACGGGCCGCGCTTCTCCCTGCTGCTGCCGGACAAGGAGAAGCTGGAGGTCAACGGCATCGAGCTTCGCCTCGGCCAGGTTTTTCGCAACCTCCTGGCCAACGCCATTTCCTTCTCACCCAAGGATGGCCTGATTGCGCTGGCGGCCCGCCGTGAGCGCGACGCCGCCGGCCGGCCCTGGATCACGATCACGGTCGGCGACGAGGGGCCGGGGTTGGTGGAACAAAAGCTTGAAGCGATCTTCGACCGCTTCTATACGGAACGCCCGGAGGGTGAGAAATTCGGCACCCACTCGGGGCTTGGGCTGAGTATTTCCCGTCAGATCGTCGAGGCGCACGGCGGCGAGATCTTCGCACGAAACCGAGATAAAGACGGCGGCAAAACTGGCGCCATATTCACGGTACGCTTGCCAGCGGAATAATTCATGCCGATCGAACGCCTGCATGGCACCTGCATCGCGATAGAAACCGATCAGGGGCCGGTCGGTGCTTTGCTGCGCGCCGACCCCGGTGGCGGCAAATCGGATCTCGCCTTTCGCCTCATCAACAAGGGCGCCAAGCTTGTCGCCGACGACCAGGTCGAGCTGAGCAGCGAGAACGGCGTCGTCATGGCGCGCGCGCCGGAGAACCTGAAGGGCTCCCTGGAGGTCCGCGGCTTCGGCGTCGCCGCGGTGCCCCATGTCGATCGGGCGCCGGTCGCTCTGGTGGTCGACCTGGTCACCGCCGATGAGGTCGAGCGCCTGCCGTCGGATCGCACGGTGGAGATCGCCGGTCAGGCCGTACCGGTTATCGCGCTGGCGGCTTTCGAGGCCTCGACCGAGGACAAGGTGCTGTTTGCTCTGCGGGCTCGCGCAAGCGCCATGCCGCCTGCGCTGAGCGCCGTGACGCACGGCGAACACGCAGGCGCGCCGCCGGACGGCGCTGTCAATGTGGTGTTGGTGACGGGCCTGTCGGGCGCCGGGCGGACGACGGCGCTCAAGGCCTTGGAAGACCAAGGCTACGACGTCATCGACAATCTGCCGCTCAGGCTGGTCAACCCGGTCATAAGGCAGACCCCGGAAGTGCAGCCGCTGGCGGTTGGCGTCGACAGCCGCAACCGGGATTTCTCGCTGGCCGGGCTCGCTCGCACCATCGACGAGCTGCGCGCCGACGATAAGGTCGCGCTCAGGCTGGTTTTCCTCGAGGCCGACGAGGAGACCCTGCAGCGGCGCTTCACCGAGACGCGCCGGCGCCATCCCATGGCGGAGGGGCGGCCGCTGCGCGACGGTCTGGCGGCAGAGCGCAACCTGCTGGAGCCGCTCAGGTCCAAGGCCGATGTGGTGCTCGATACCTCGCTGATGACGGCCCGCGACTTCGCCCAGAAGCTGACCGGCGTGCTCGAAATCGACGCGGGCGACGCCATGACCATCTTCGTGACGTCGTTCTCCTTCCGCCGCGGCATCCCGCGCGAGGCCGACATGGTCTTCGATGTGCGGTTTCTGCGCAATCCGCACTACGAGCCGGCTCTGCGCAACCTGACCGGGCTCGATGCCGAAGTCGCCGACTTCGTTGCCGACGATCCTGGCTATCCCAGTTTCTTCGAGCACCTGACCGGCCTGATCGAGCCTTTGCTGCCGCGCTACCAGGCGGAGGGAAAGAGCTATCTGACCATCGCTTTCGGCTGCACCGGTGGGCAGCACCGCTCGGTCACCTTGACCGAGCGCCTGGCCCTGTGGCTGGACGGCAAGGGTTGGCCCTGCACCATCGGGCACCGCGACCTTCCGGCAGGGCTTTAAGACCCAAGGGTTGTGCCGCGTCGCGGGACGACTGGGAACGGAACAGTGAAACTGTGCAGGCGTGACGGGACCGGCAAGCTGAGCTACCAATAGCCGATCCGAAAGGCGCCTCTCTGCAAGAGGGCCGGCGAAAGAGAATCTAAAGTCTCGTAACCGCTTGTCGACTTTGCGTCCCTGGCGCGAGAAGCTGACGGCGGGTACCAGGGAGGCACAATAAGGAGACGCCATGATCGGAATCGTCCTCGTCACCCACGGGCGGCTGGCCGAGGAGTTTCTCGCCGCAACCGAGCACGTGGTCGGGGCCCAGGCCTCCGCCGAAGCCATTTGCATCGGTCCCGACGACGACATGGAGCAGCGGCGCGCCGATATCATCGCCGCCGTTCAGCGGGTCGACGGCGGCAGCGGGGTGATCATCCTGACCGACATGTTCGGCGGGACGCCCTCCAATCTGGCCATCTCCGTCATGCAGCCCAAGAAGGTGGACGTGGTGGCTGGCGTCAATCTGCCGATGCTGATCAAGCTTGCCGGTGTGCGGGCCAACAGCGATCTCGCCACCGCCGTCTCCCAAGTGCGCGAAGCCGGACAGAAGTACATTCACGTGGCCTCTCAGTTGCTGGCCAACGGAGTTTCTGGATGAGGCAGGCCTCCGCCGAGAGCCAGCCGCTGGTCCGCCAGGTCACGATCGTCAATCAGAAAGGATTGCATGCCCGGGCGGCGGCAAAGTTTGTTAAGCTGGCCGGGACCTTTCAGGCCGAGATCGTGGTGATCAAGGGCGACATGGAGGTTTCGGGCCTGTCGATCATGGGCCTGATGATGCTGGCGGCCGGCCCCGGCTCGTCGCTGGAGCTGCGCATTACCGGTGCGGAGGCGAAGGAGGCAATGGCGGCGCTGGAAGATCTGGTGGCGCGAAAGTTCGATGAAGGTTGAGCCGCAAACACAAGCTGGTCGCGAGAACCGCTTCCAGGGACTTGCCGTTTCGCCGGGCATCGCCATCGGGCCAGTCCACGTGCACCGCGCTGGCGCCGTCACCGTGGTGCAGCGGGCCATCGCGGCCGAGGAGCTGGACGCCGAAAAGCAGCGCTTCCTGGACGCCCTGGAGCGTGCGCGCCTGCAGCTCGAGAAGGTCCGCACCAAAGCGGCGCGCCTGCACGGTGCCGCCGGCGAGGAACTGAGCTTTCTTCTGGAAGCGCATTGCCAGATGCTCTCCTCCCGCCGTCTGATCGATGGCGTGCTGCAGCGTATCTCGGGCGCCCGCATCAATGCGGAGGCGGCGGTGGAAAGCGAAGTGGGGGCGATCTCAGACAGCTTCGCCGAAATGGACGACCCCTATCTCAAGGCCCGCGGCCGCGATATCGAAGACGTCGGTCAACGCATCTTGCGGGCCCTGAGCCGTGTGAGCTTGCGCGGCTTCGAGGGGCTTGCCTCGGGCAGTATCGTGGTGGCCGAGGAGATCACGCCGGCCGACGCCGCCCTGATGGACCCGCGGCAGATCGCCGGCTTCGCCTGCACCCTGGGCGGCATCGAGGGCCATACAGCGATCATGGCGCGCTCTCTTGGGCTGCCGGCCGTGCTTGGTGTCGCTGGCTTCATCGAGGCTTGCCGGCCGGGCAACACCATCGTGGTCGACGGCTCAAGCGGTTGCGTCGTCGTCAACCCGAGCCCGGAGACGCTGGGCAGCTACCAGGACGTTCAGGCCGCCCTGGCGGAGGAGACCGCGGTGCTGGCGCGGTTGCGCGACCTGCCGGCGGTGACCCGGGACAGCCATCGTATCTTGCTGCAGGCCAATCTCGACCTGCCGCGCGATGCCGGCGAGGCCATCGTCGCGGGCGCCGAGGGCGTCGGCCTGCTGCGCACCGAGTTCATGTTCATGAACCGAGACGATCTGCCGAGCGAAGATGAGCAGGCGGAGGTGCTCAGCGATGTCGTGCGCGCCATGGCCGGCCGGCCAATCACCATGCGCACCTTGGACGTGGGCGGCGAGAAGCTGGTGTCCGGCCTCGATGTCGACCAGGCCGCCGGCGCCAACCCGGCGCTCGGCCTGCGCGCCATCCGCCTCTCACTCAAGCAGCCGGAGCTTCTGGAGGCCCAGTTTGCCGCCATGCTCAGGGCCGGTGCTCTGGGGCCGGTCCGTATCCTGCTGCCGATGATCTGCAGCATCGGCGAGGTGCGGGCGGCGCGCGCCTGCCTGGAGCAGGTGGCTGAGCGCCTCAGCCAGGAGGGCGTGGCCATTGCCGACCCGCTGCCGCCGCTCGGCGTGATGATCGAGGTGCCGGGGGCGGCCCTGGCCGCCGATAGCCTGGCGCGGGAGTCGGACTTCTTCGCCATCGGCACCAACGACCTGATCATGTACACTTTGGCGATCGACCGCGGCGAGGAACGGGTGGCGCACCTCTACGACCCGCTCCATGCGGCGGTGCTGCGGCTCATACACTTCGCCGTCGAGGCGGCCTTGCGCCACGACAAGCCGGTGTCGGTCTGCGGCGAAATGGCCGGCGACCCGCGCTATACCGCGCTTTTCGTGGGCTTGGGCGTGCGCGAGCTTTCCATGCACGCCAAGGCCCTGCCCAGGGTCAAGGACCAGATCCGCCGGATGAACAGCGCGGCGGCGGCCAATCTGGTTATGGAAAGCGTTATTCGCAGCGACTCGCGGGACGTTGCGCGTTTGCTGGATGTCTTCAATGCGATGGCGGGCAATAGCTAAATCCTAGAAGGCTCCCCATGTATAATCCTATTATTGGCTGATCAAATTCGCCCCTATATCTCCGTGATTGGGGTTTCCCCCTTTGCTATAGAGAAATTATGCCGCAGCAGCGCACCCCGAGTGACTACATCTACGTCGCCCTGGACACGGCAGAGGCCGCCAAGGCGCGTGCTCTTGTGGATACCCTGCGTGGCAAGGTTGGCGGCTTCAAGGTGGGGATGGAGTTCTACACGGCGCTGGGCGCGCAAGGCGTGCGCGACGTCATCGGCGACGAGCCGGTCTTCTTCGATCTCAAGCTCCACGACATTCCCAATACCGTGGCGGGGGCCGTGCGCGCCCTGGTCGGCCTCAAGCCCAAGATCTTGAACGTGCATGCCTCCGGCGGCACGGCCATGATGCAAGCTGCGGTGAAGGCCGCCAAGCAGGGAGCCAAGAGCCACCGCGTGCCCGTGCCCTGGGTCATCGGCGTCACCGTGCTGACCAGCCTCGACGAGGGCGACCTCGGCGCCATCGGTCAGAGCATCCCGGTGGCCAAGCAGGTCGTCCGTCTGGCGACCTTGGCCAAGGATGCCGGCCTCGACGGCGTGGTCTGCAGCCCGAGGGAGATCTCGCTGGTGCGCGGCGCCTGTGGCGACGACTTCAAGCTCATCACGCCGGGGATTCGTCCGAGCTGGGCGGTGCGCGGCGACCAGAAGCGCGTTATGACCCCACGCGATGCGGTCGCGGCCGGTGCTGATGTTATCGTCATCGGTCGGCCGATCACCGGTGCGGACGACCCCGTCAGCGCCGCAGAGCGCATTGCCGAAGAAATCGAAGGCGTCACCGTTTGAGTCGTACCGTTAAGCCATGAACCAGTCCGCCGCCCCACCGCCTCAACCCGTTCGCGAGCTGCCCATCGCCGAGACGATCAGCGAGGCCTACAAGAGCGTGTTCGAGAATTTCGGCATGTGGCTGCGCATCATGCTGGGCCCGGCCATTCTCTCCGTTCCCATCGCCGTGTTCGGTCAGATGATGATTGCCGACGAGCAGGCCATGCTGGAAGAGCAGGGGCTGGAAGGCCCGGAAGCGACCACCGCGATGATGAGCGCGGCCTGGCCCGAGTTGCTGCTGGCTAACCTGATTTCCTTCGTGCCCTACGTCCTCTTCGCCGTGGCCTGGCATCGCTTCCTGCTGCTTGGCGAGAAGCCGGGCTCTGCGCTGGCGCCCCTGTTCCCGTCGCTGCGTCACGTCCGCTTCTATCTCTACACCTTGCTGCTGGTGCTGGTGATCGGCGTGGCCGCCGCCTTGGTGGGGACCGTCGGTGCCCTGGTCGCCGCCCTGCTGTCCGGCGCGGCTGGCGCCAACGTCTTGCAGGCACCGCTCTTCCTGCTGCTGTTCATGCTGACCCTCTATGTCACGGCCAGGCTGCAGTTCACCTTTCCGGCCCTGGCTGTCGACGAGCACTACGGCTTCGGGGACAGCTGGCGCAACACGCGCGGACAGGGCTGGCGCTTCCTGCTTGCCCTGTCCTGCTGCTTTGTGCCGCCGCTGTTCTTCAGCCTGATCATGTCTCTCATCCTCGGCGGTGCGACGGGCTTCGGCGTCCTGTTCTTCGTCAACGCCTTCATCCTGGCGGCCATCGGCCTCTTGACGACGGCCATCGTCATCTCGGCGATCTCCGCCGCCTTCCGCACCTGCACCGGCTGGATCCCGCCGCCCGCCAATCAGCCGCCGGCCAACGTTTAGCTCTGTTATGCCCATCGAAGTGAAGCTCTGCGGACTCAACACGCCGGAGGCTATGGACGCCGCGGTCTCCGCCGGCGCCGACATGATCGGCCTGAATTTCTATCCGCCGAGCCCGCGTGCGGTGACGACAGAAGAGGGCGCGCGCCTGGCGCAGCGCGCCGGCGCCCGTGTCCGCAAGGCCGGCCTGCTCGTCAATCCAGATGACGAGCTGCTGATCAGGGTCACGCAATCCGTGCCGCTCGACCTGCTGCAGCTGCACGGCGAAATCCCGGCCGAGCGCGTTGCCGAAATCCGCGCGCGCTTCGGTCTGCCGGTGATGCTGGCGCTGCCCATTGCACGCGAAGAGGACCTTGACGCGGTGACGCCTTTCGAGCCGGTGGCGGACCGCTTTCTGTTCGATGCCAAGCCGCCCAAGACCATGAAAGATGCGCTGCCTGGCGGCAACGCCATCTCCTTCGACTGGCAGTTGCTTGCCGGGCGCAGTTTTCGGCGCCCCTGGATGCTGGCCGGCGGCCTGACGACGGACAATCTCGCGCAAGCGGTCCAGATCAGCGGCGCCAAGGCGGTCGATACCGCCTCCGGCGTCGAGGAGGCGCCGGGCAAGAAGAGCGTGGAAAAGATCAAGGCCTTCGTCGAGGCCGCGCGGCGGCTCTAGCCCTGTCTGGATACACTGCTGTCCGGTTCAGCGTCGAGGTATCTGGCGGCAGACACAGGTCTTTGAGCGCTACGCGCCACCCCCCACCCTAACCCTCCCCCTCGCTGGGGGGAGGGTTAGGGTGGGGGGTGTCCGCGGAGCCGACAAGAAAAGGCAATTCTGCGCTCAACCGGACAGCAGTGGTCTAGATCGCGGATTGCGGTTGAGGCTCGCTTGCGGCAGTCTCAGCGGCGCTTTTCGAGATGGATGAAAGAATGACAGAACCAGTTCCCGGCGGGATGGGCACACCGAATACTTTCCGCGCAGGCCCCGACGAGCGTGGGCACTTCGGCCGCTATGGCGGGCGCTTCGTGGCGGAAACCCTGATGCCCCTCATCCTCGAGGTCGAGCAGGCCTACGAGGCGGCCAAGCAGGACAGCGCCTTCAAGCAGGAGATCGAGTGGTACGCCCGCCACTACGTCGGCCGGCCGAGCCCGCTGTACTACGCCGAGCGCCTGACCGAGCACCTGCGTCTGCAGTCGCGGAACGGTGGCGGCGCGAAGATCTATTTCAAGCGCGACGAGCTCAACCACACCGGCAGCCACAAGATCAACAACTGCATGGGCCAGATCCTGCTGGCCAAACGCATGGGCAAGAAGCGCATCATCGCCGAGACCGGCGCCGGCCAGCACGGCGTCGCCGTGGCCACGGTCTGCGCCCGCTTCGACCTGCCCTGCGTGGTCTACATGGGCGAAACCGATATCGAGCGGCAGCAGCCCAACGTCTTCCGCATGAAGCTGTTGGGCGCCGAGGTCCGCCCGGTGACCAGCGGCACCGGCACCTTGAAGGATGCCATGAACGAGGCCCTGCGCGACTGGGTCGCCAACGTGGAGTCGACCTTCTACATCATCGGTACGGTGGCCGGGCCGCATCCCTATCCGGCGATGGTGCGGGACTTCCAGTCGGTGATCGGGCGCGAGACCCGCGAGCAGGTGATGGAAGCGGAAGGGCGCCTGCCCGACTGCCTGGTCGCCTGTATCGGCGGCGGCTCCAACGCCATGGGCCTGTTCCATCCCTTCCTCGACGACCGGGACGTGCGCATCATCGGCGTCGAGGCGGCCGGCAAGGGCATCGACACCGGAGAACACGCCGCCTCGCTCAACGGCGGGCGGCCCGGCGTGCTGCACGGCAACCGCACCTACCTGCTGCAGACCGGCGACGGCCAGATCATCGACGCCTACTCGATCTCGGCCGGCCTCGACTATCCCGGTATCGGCCCGGAGCATTCCTGGCTCAACGACATCGGCCGCGTCGAGTACGTCTCGGTGACCGACCAGGAGGCGCTGGCGTCCTTCCAGCTCTGCAGTCGGCTGGAGGGTATCATTCCCGCGCTCGAGCCGAGCCATGCCCTGGCCCACGTGGAGAAGATGGCGCCCGACATGGCGCGCGACGACATTCTGGTGATGAACCTCTGTGGCCGCGGCGACAAGGACGTCTTTGCGGTGGCCGAGCGACTGGGTGTTGAGCTGTGAGTCAGGACCTCTCCAACGTCAGCCGGCTGGAAGCGCGTTTCGCGGAGTTGAAGGCGGCCGGGCGCGGCGGGCTCGTGACCTTCGTCACCGCCGGCGACCCGGACGGCGAGACCAGCCTCGCCCTGCTGCGCCGCCTGCCGGCGGCGGGCGCCGACATCATCGAGCTCGGCATGCCCTTCTCCGACCCCATGGCCGACGGCCCGGCTATTCAGGCTTCTTCGCTGAGGGCACTCAAGGCGGGCGCCACCCTGGCCAAGACCTTGGAGCTGGTGCGCCGCTTCCGGGAGGAGGACCAGAGCACGCCGATCGTCCTGATGGGCTATTACAACCCGATCTACAGCATGGGCGTGGAGACCTTCCTGGCCGAGGCCACCGCGGCCGGGGTCGACGGCCTGATCATCGTCGATCTGCCGCCGGAGGAGGACGACGAGCTTTGCCGCCCGGCCATCGAGGCGGGATTGCACTGGATCCGCCTGGCGACGCCGACCACCGACGATGCGCGGCTGCCGGTCGTGCTGACCCACACTTCCGGCTTCCTCTACTACGTGGCGATCATGGGCATCACCGGCACCAAGTCCGCCGACGAGGATGAAATCCGTCGGGCGGTGGCGCGGCTTAAGGCCCACACCGAGCTGCCCGTCGCCGTCGGCTTCGGCATCAAGACGCCGCAGCAGGCGGCGGTTGTCGCCGAAGCGGCAGATGCTGCCGTGGTCGGCTCGGCCTTGGTCGAACGGATCCGCGTCAATCTCGACGATGGCGGCAAGGCGAAAGAGGGCTTGGTCGAGGACGTCGTGGGCCTCGTCGGCAGCTTGGCCGAGGGCGTGCGCGGCGGGCGGGCCGCGGCATGAGCTGGCTTACCAACTACGTGCGCCCCAAGATCCGGGCGCTGGTCTCCAAGAGCGACGTTCCGGACAACCTCTGGACCAAGTGCAGCAACTGCGGCCAGATGATCTTCCACCGAGACCTGGCCGCCGGGAACAAGGTCTGTCCCAACTGCGATCACCACATGCGGCTGACCGCCGAGGAGCGGCTGAAGCTGATCTTCGACGGGGGAACCTACGAGCTGCTGGAGCTGGCGGACACGGTGCAGGACCCGCTGCGCTTCCGCGACCAGCAGCGCTATACCGAGCGTTTGAAGAAAGCTCGCTCGGCCACCGGCTTGAACGACGCCATCCAGGTCGCCGTCGGTGAGATCGGCGGCCAGTCGGCCGTGGTCGCCGCCTTTGACTTCCGCTTCATGGGCGGCTCCATGGGGGTCGCGGTCGGAGAGGGCTTTATTGCCGGCGCCCGTGCGGCGGTCGAGCGGAAAGCCGCCTTTATCGCCATCCCCGCCTCCGGCGGCGCCCGCATGCAAGAGGGCATCCTCTCCTTGATGCAGATGCCGCGCACGGTGATTGCCGTCGAAATGGTCAAGGACGCGGGCCTGCCCTACATCGTCATCCTGACCGACCCGACGACGGGCGGCGTCACCGCCTCCTTCGCCATGCTGGGCGACGTGACCCTGGCCGAGCCGGGTGCGGTGATCGGCTTTGCGGGCACCCGGGTCATCGAGGAGACCATCCGTGAGACCCTGCCTGCCGGCTTTCAGCGGGCGGAGTATCTGCATGAGCACGGCATGGTGGACATGGTGGTGCCGCGCAAGGCGCTGCGCGACACGCTCTGCCGCCTGCTTGACATCTTGATGGTGCCCCAGGCGCCAGAGACAGCCGAAGAGCCGCCCTCGGAGACAGCCGGCGAGCTTGCCGAAAGCGAGGCGTCGGACGAAGCGTCCGAGGAAGCATCGGACACTGCCCCCGAAGCGGTTCCCGAAACAGCAGCGGACGAAACGACGGGCGAGACGGCTCCCGAGCCAGAGGATAGTCAACGGGCCGCCCAGTGAGCGACGGCAGCGATGCCGTTCTCGCGCGGCTGACCCGGCTTCATCCCAAGATCATCGATCTCTCGCTCGGACGGGTCGAAAGGCTCTTGGCGCGCCTGGGCCACCCGGAAGCGGCGTTGCCGCCTGTGGTGCACGTCGCCGGCACCAACGGCAAGGGCTCCTTGATCGCCTTCCTGCGCGCCATGCTGGAGGCCGCCGGCAAACGCGTCCACGTTTACACCTCGCCGCATCTCGTCCGTTTCCACGAGCGGGTGCGCTTGGCCGGCAGTTTGATCGAGGAGGCCGAGCTGCTCGCTCTTCTCGAGAAATGCGAGGCGGCCAATGGCGAAGAGCCGATCACCTACTTCGAGATCACCACGGCGGCGGCCTTTCTCGCCTTCGCCCGCAGTCCGGCCGACTATCTGCTGCTGGAAACCGGTCTGGGCGGCCGTCTGGACGCCACCAACGTGGTGGCGCAGCCGCGGCTGACCGCGATCACGCCCGTCTCCATGGATCACATGCAGTACCTCGGCAACAGCTTGGCCGAGATCGCCGGGGAGAAAGCAGGGATCCTCAAGCCCGGCGTGACCTGCGTGGTCGGCGAGCAGGCGCCGGCAGCACAGGAGGTGATCGTAGCGCGGGGCGAGGTGGTTGGAGCGCCCATCTTCCTGGCCGGCCGGGACTGGACCTGGCGGCAGGACAACGAGCGTCTGGTGATCGACTGCGGTGCCGACTCAGTCGCGCTGCCCTTGCCGCGGCTGCGCGGCCGGCATCAGTTGGCCAACGCGGCTCATGCGGTGGCCTGCATGGTCCAGTTGGCGGACGAGGCCGTGGAGACCGAGCATCTGGCGCAGGGTCTGCAAAGCGTCGAATGGCCGGCGCGCCTGCAGCGGCTCTCTCGCGGGCCGCTGTTCGAGGCGCTGGGCGAGGGATGGCAGGTCTGGCTCGACGGCGGGCACAACGGTGCGGCGGGGAGGGCCTTGGCCGAAACCCTCGCGGCCGGGTCGGGCAATGGCGAAGCGCCGCTGCATCTCGTCTTCGGCATGCTCAACACCAAGACCAGCGACGCTTTCCTAGAGCCCTTTGCCGGCCTGGCGGAGAGCCTGATGGCCGTCGCCATTCCCGGTGAGGCGGCCTCGCTCTCGGCCGACGAGGCGGCCACGGCCGCCCGCGGCGTGGGCCTTCAGGCGACGACGGCGGAAAACGTTTCGGCGGCCGTGCGGCAGATCGCCGAAGCGCATCCGCCGGACGGGCCGCCAGGCCGTATTCTCATCTGCGGCTCGCTCTACCTGGCCGGGCAGGTCCTGCGCGACCACGGTTAGGGCCTTATCCCAACAGACTGTCACCCTTGGGCTTGACCTGAGGGTCCATGGAAAGGCCTGGCGCGGGCTGAGGAATGGATGGCCGGATCAAGTCCGACCATGACAGTCAGTGGGTATCTCGGCGTCGTAAGACAAGCCGTCGGCTCCTGCCGCACCCCATCTCGTCACCCCGGAGGAGCCTCGCCAGAGGCGACATCCGGGGTCCATCTCGAAGCTGGATGCAGGCCGAGACACAGATCCCGGCTCGCTGATGCGGCCGGGATGACAGTCTTTAGCCTTGTCCGTAGTCGGCGAGCGTCCGCCTCGTGGAGGAGCTCAAAGGCCTTCTTGTTGTTCGCTGAGAGCCCTTGCCGGAGATCTTCCGGCCAAACCTGGCCCTAGAGGTTGGACTCGACCCAGTCTTTCAGCTGGTTCTTGGGCAGGGCGCCGACCTTGGTCGCGGCGACCTGGCCTTCCTTGAACACCATCAGGGTCGGGATGCCCCGCACGCCGTACTTCTGCGGCGTCGTGGGGTTTTCATCGATATTGATCTTGGCAACCGTGATCTGCTCGCCGAGCTCGGCGGCAATCTCTTCCAAGGCAGGCGAGATCATCTTGCAGGGACCGCACCACTCCGCCCAGAAGTCGACGACGACCGGCCGGTCGGCCTGGAGGACGTCCTGATCGAAGCTGCCGTCCGTGACGGGTCTCGTGGCCATAGACATCACCTCATTTCGTTAAAACCGAGGCGCAGCATCAAGCCGGGGGCAGTCGCCGCGCCAGACCTGTATATGAGAAGGCGTTTCGCCCACCGTCAAGGGAAGTGGCGGTCCAGCCAGTCCTGCGCAATGGGCATGATCCGCGGTCCATGGGTCCAAAGCAGCAGGCACTCCACTGGAAGACTTGGATAAATCTGCCGGATCACGGCGCGGTAGAGCGCGAGCTGACGCAGATAGGCGGGCGGGACCCGCTCGGCCTGCTCCGGTGGGGGGCGGTTGGTTTTGAAGTCGAGGATGAGGACTTTGTCCGAAAGGATGACGAGGCGGTCGATCTGCCCCGAGACGACCTGCGGGCCGCTGCGGGTTTCGACCAGGCCGCTGACCGCCACCTCGGCTCGGCCCTCGGGGCCGAAGAGGGCGGCCGTTTCCGGCGCCTCCAGCACCGCCAGGGCTTCCGCCGCCCAGCTTGCCGCGGTCTCCGCGTCCAGGCCGTGGACCGGGTTGGCCAAGAGGCGCTCCGCGGCTGCCTGGCGGGCCTCGGTTGGCAAGGCCGGCAGGCTCTGCAGCAGCCTGTGGATAAGCCGTCCCCGCAGGGGCCCGGTGCCGGCCTCGTCGAGGGGGGAGAGGGCGGGCGGCTCCTCCTCGCCGCGCGAAGGGGCCAAGGGCCTGGGCGGCTGCGCCTCGGCCGGCGCGGGCGCCCGGAGGCAGGGCGGCGGCACCAGCTCCTCTGCCTCGACCGCGTGGCGTTCGGTCTCACCCTCATGCTCCGGCTCGGCGCTCTGCACCCCTTGCAACAGCAGTCCGTCCTCGCCCCAGCCGGCACCCGTCAGGTGCGGCGCCTCGAGCGGGCGTGCCTCCGGCAGCCGCCGCATGGCCTGCCGCGTCAGGTCGTACCAGGAGCCCTCCGGCACCGCGCCGCGGTTGTTCCAACCGCAGAGATAGAGACGGTCGCGCGCCCGCGTCAGGGCGACGTAGAGCAGCCGGCGGTACTCCGCTTCGGCGGCGGCGTTCTCCACCAGCAGGGCATCTTCGGCGGCCAGCGCCGCGAGCGCCTTGCGCGGCAGCCACAGCGGGGCGCCCTCGGCCGAGGGCCAAAGCAGCCGCGGCGCCTTGCTGGACGCGGCTCTGGCCGCGTCGGGGAGGAAGACGACCGGCGCCTCCAGCCCCTTGGCGCCATGCACGGTCATGACCCGCACGCCGCGGCTCTCCACCTCCATGTCGCGCTTGATCGTGGTGGTGCGGCTTTGCAGCCAATGGAGGAAGCCTTGGAGCGAGGGCGCATGCTGCTGCTCGTAGAGCAGCGCGGCGGAGAGGAACTCGTCGAGCGGGTCGGCGGCATCCTCACCCAGGCGGGCGAGCAAGGCCCGACGCGCGCCGCCGGCCATTAGTTGGGCGTAGAAGGCGTAGCTGGAGCCGAAGTCGGCGCGGGCCATCCACTGGCTGAGAAAGTCGTAGGCGGCGGCAAAGTCTTCCCGCTCGTCGCGCCGGTTGCGCAGCGCTTCCCACAGCGTGCCGGCGCGTTCATAGGCGAGGGCGAAGAGCGCTTCTTCCGAAAAGCCGATCAGGGGGGAGCGCAGGACGGTGGCAAGGGTCAGGTCGTCCTGTGGTAGCAGCATGACCTCGCCGAAAGCGATCAGGTCCATCACGGCGAGCTGTTCGGTCAGCACCATGCGGTCGGCGCCGGCGACGGGGATGCGGCGGCTCTTGAGCGCCCGGATCATGGCTTCGAAGAAGCGCTTGCGGCTCTGCACCAGGATGAGGATGTCCTCGGCCCGCACCGGCCGCGCCACGGAGGAGAGCCAGGCTTCATGGCCCTCGCCGTCCGGCGCGGCGTCTAGCCAGCCGGCGATACGCGCGGCAATGGCTTCGGCCAGGCGGATGTCCGCCGGCTCGGCGCCGCGGCGCGTGAGCGGCGGGGTCCAGGGCTCTTCCTCCGCGTCCCGTTCCTTGAGCGCCAGGGGCCAGAGCTCGACCCGGCCGGCTTGACCGACCCGCACGGCCTCGTGGGCGATCCAGTCGCCGTCCAGCGCGACGCCGCGGTGCACCTCCGGTTCCTCGAAAACGGCGTCGACCAGGCCGAGCACCGCGTCGACCGAGCGGAAGGAGTGGCTGAGCGGCACGCTGTCCCAGGCCCGCTCGGCGGCTATGACCCGCTGCGAGAAGGTCTCCCGCATGCTCACGAAACTCTGGGGGTCGGCGCGCTGAAAGCGATAGATCGACTGCTTGACGTCGCCGACGACGAAAAGCGTGCGGGCGAGCGGCCGGTCCTTGTCCTCATAGGCGCCTTCGCCAACGAAGAACTCCTGGGTCAGGGCCTCGATCACCGACCACTGCTCGGGGCTAGTGTCCTGCGCCTCGTCGATCAGCAGGTGGTCGATGCCGCCGTCGAGCTTGAACAGCACCCAGGCGGCGCGGCCCTGCTGCGAGAGCAGGCGCTTGGCCGCCAGGATGAGGTCGTCGTAGTCCAGGAGCGCGCGGCGCTGCTTGGCCCGATCGAAGCCCGCCAGCACGGCCAAGGTCACCTGCAAGAGCGCGGCTGAGGCTTCGGCGAGCTGCAGGGCCTTGAGGCGTTCCGTTAGCGCCTGCAGGCGCTGGGTCTCGGCGGCGATGACCTCCTCGGCGTTGGGCAGCCGCGCCATCGTCGCCTTGTTGGCGAAGCGCTTGAGCGGCTCGCCGGCCGAGGTGAAGTAGGTTTTGCGGTAGTCTTCGAAATGGCCGCGGCGCAGATCCGGCCGGGCCGCCAACCAAGCGCCCATGGTCGCGGCCTTCTTGCGCTCGGGCTCGCTGCCTTCGGCCATCACTTGACAGAGCTCCCGCAGGGCCGGGCCGTCGAAGGCTGCCTCTGCGCAAGCGGCGGCGAGCAACGGCTCCACCCGCTCCTCCGGGTCGAGGCCCGCGCTACGCCAGACCTCCCGGCGCAAATCCGCATGAGTGCCGAGGCGCGCACGAAGCTTCCGCAGGCGCTCTCGCTCGCGCAGCAGGCTGTCGAGCAGACCGGCCAGGGTGCCCTCGTCGGTTTCGGCGCTGACCCGGGCGACTGCCTCAGCCAGCGGTCCTTCTGCCCCGGCGAGCACCCGGTCGCGCTGCTCGGCCAGCAGCTCCGCCGCTTCCCGTTCCTCCAGTAGGGTGAAGTTGGGGGCGATGCCAGTCTCCAGCGGAAAGCGCCGCAGCAGGGACTGGCAGTAGGCGTGGATGGTCAGGATCTGCAGGCCGCCAGGGGTGTCGAGCACGCGGGCAAAGAGGCGGCGGGCCAGGGTCCGCTCGTCCTCTTCCGGCAAGCGGTCGAGCAGTCCGTCGAGCGCCGTATCGAGCTCATTGTCCGAACAGGTGGCCCAGTGGCGCAGGCGCTCTGCCAGGCGCTTGCTCATCTCCGCCGCGGCGGCGCGGGTGAAGGTGATGGCCAGCAGCCGCTCGGGCGCGGCCCCGGCCAAGAGCAATCGCAAGACCCGGTCGATCAGCACGCGGGTCTTGCCGGTGCCTGCGGCGGCGGCAACCCAGACTGAGCGCTCCGGGTGGCTGGCACCGCGTTGGGTGCGGCTAGCCTCCCCGGTGCGGCGTTGGCGTTCGGCCCGGTCGCTCACGAGTCCTCCGCAGCGGTCAGGGACCACTCCTGCAGGCGTTCCAGGTGGGCGTAGTCGTTGAAGCGCGGTTGTCGCTCGGCCGCCGGAACGGCGTGATAGGCCGTGGCCGGGTCGGCGAAGGCGGCGATCAGGCCGCGCAGGCCCTCGACGGCTTCTTCCGGCAGGTCGCGCTTACTGAGATCGATCGCTTTCTCTTCACCGATCTCCTTGCCGCCGGTCAGGCGCCAGAACAGCAACTCCTCGGTACGGGCCGGGCCGATCTCGGCGAAGGCGCCGCGCGCCGCCATGGCCGCCTCTAGGGGAAGCTGCGGCGCCAGGCCCTTGGCGATGTCCGCCGGGCTCGGCGGCGTGCCGGTCTTGTAGTCGAGGATGGCGATGCCGCCGCTCGTAAGCCGTTCGATGCGGTCGGCGCGGGCGCTCAGGGTGAAGCCCTCTAGCGTCATCTCCCCCGCCAGCTCGCAGAAGATCTGCTCCAACCGCGCCCGGCGTCCGGCCTCCCGCGCCGCGACCCAGCTGGCGATGCGCGCGAAGCGTGGCCACCAGTAAGCCTGCACCGCCGGGTGCAGGGCCAGCGCGCGAAAGACCTCGACGCCGATCTCCAGCAAGGCGCCCTCCGGGTCGGGGGGTAGATCGCGCGGATAGCGCCGCACGAACTCCTCCATCGCCGCGTGGATGAGGATGCCTTTGTCGGAGGCGTCCGGGGCGGCATCCAGCGGGTCGAGCTTGCGCAGCTTCAGCACGTGCCGCGCATAGATGGCGTAGGGGTCGCGCATCCAGGTCTCGATCTGGGTCACCGACAGGCGCTTAGGCCGCGCTTCCAGCGGCGGGGTGAAGCCGGCCGGGGCCATGGGGCGCGGCGGGCCCTCCGGCGCATCGAGCGCCGCGCCCCAGGCCTGATAGACCTCCGTGCGGTCTGCCACGGCATTGGGGATGCCGCAGGCCTGCATCAGCGCCTCCAGCCGCAGCAGCCAGCGCGAGGGCACGCTCGGCCCGCCGGCACTGCGCGCGGTGCGAGTCAGCACCACCTCGCGGGCGCCCAGCGCCTGGACGAAGTCGTGGGCGGCCAGGCCCACGGCGCGCTCCACCGGCGGCAGGCCGAAGTCGCGGCGCATGGCGCGGCTCAGCCAAGGGCCGGGGTCGGTCTCGCGCGGCCAGACCCCTTCGTTGAGCCCGCCAAGCACAAGCACGTCCGGCTGCACCAGCCGCGCTTCGAGGGGGCCGAGGATGCCGAGGCGCGGATGGCCGCCGTAGTGCGGCCGCACCACCTGCCCGGTCAGCAGGCCGGTGAAGAGCTCGGCATAGTCGCGCAGGGTGACGGGCAGGCGGGCGCTGCCCTTGGGGCGACTGGCCTGCACCAGGTCGCCGAGAAAGAGCGCCAGAGCTTCCCCGGCTTCGCCAGCCCAGAGCCGCGCTTCGCCGGTTTCGCCGTCAGCGGCGCAGAGCGCCTCGGCCGCGGCGATGTGCCGGCGCAAGAGGCTGTCCAGCTCGTCGCTGTCGCCGCTGCCCAGCGCCGCCAGGGGGCCAAGGCGCGCGTCCAGTTCGTCGAGTAGGGCCGTAAGCTCGTCCATCTGCTGCGCGCTGAGGCCGTCGCTTTCTTGCCGGTGGGACAACGCGGCACGCAAGCCGTCCAGGCCGGGCGCTGGGCGCGGGCCCCGCAGCAGCTTGGCTTCCAGCAGCCGTACGCGAGAGAGCAGGGCCGTCCGTGCCATGCCGCAGCCGGTGAGCGGATGTTTCAGGGCGGCCAGGAGGGCGACTGGCGCGAAGTCGCTCGCGACCATGTCGATCAGCAGGCGCAGCAAGGTGGCCGGGGCACTGGCCGCCAGGGGCTGCCCGGCCGAGTCGTCGATGCTGAGGCCCCAGCGTTTCAGCTCGCTGGCGACCCGCCGCGCAAGATCGCGGTCGGGGGTAACCAGGGCGGCGGTGCGGCCGGGCTGCTCGACCGCCTCGCGTAGCACCAGCGCAATGGCCAGCGCCTCCTCCTGCTCGCTCTTGGCGTCGATGCGCCGGAGCCCTCTCAGGGCGTCGGCCGTTTCGTTGGGGTCGAGCCGTTGAGTGCGGTCGCGCCAATCGGCCGTGGCCTCTGCGGGGGCCAGGGCGAGATTGACGAAGGCCGCGCGCTTTGCCGGACGCGTCTCCGTCTTGCCCCAGCGCCAGTCGGCGACCTCTTCGCGGGCTGCGCTGAGCTGGACCAGCAGCCGGGCCAGGCCGTGCTGGGGATGCTGCTGGTCTTCCGTGATCAGGTCCCAGGTGGCCTCGTCCGCGCTGCGGTCGAGCCCGGGCAACACCACTTCGCCGGCGGGCAGGCCGGCGATCGTCTGCAGCAGCGCCGCCGTCGCTGGGATGGAACCGGTGGAGCCGGCGGCGATGATCGGCGTGGCCGGCGGGGACTCCCGCCACTGCCGCGCTTGCGCTTCCAGCAGCAGGCGGCGGCGCTCGGCCGGTCCCACGGCGCCTTCTTCGGCCTGGATGGCGGGCCAGGCCTCTCCGGCGATAGCGAGAAATTGGAGGGTGACCTGCCAGTGCTCGGCCAAGCTGTCGGGGGCCAGGCGCTCTAGCTCGGCGAAAGAGAGGCCTTCGGTATCGACCTGGTCGATCAGCCGTGCCAGCTCCCGCGCCAGCTCGACGGCCTGAGCCGGGCCGATGGCGGCGGTTTCGTCGTCAGGGCTCTGGCGTTGCGACCAGTCGAGCACCAGGCGGGTCAGCAGGAACTCGCGGCGCAGGGGCGGCATGGCGGGCGGGATGCTGAGCTGCTCCGCCGCCGCGATGCCAGGCTCCTCGCCGAGGGCCAATTCCTCGTCGTCGACATCGCCGAGGGCGCGGATCTGCGGCAGGATGAGCGGCTTTCCGTCGCTGGCGCGCAGGAAGGCCTCGCGCAGGCTGCGGCAGGCCCGCCGGGTGGGCAGCAGCACCAGTAGGTCGGCACGGGCCAGGGGGTCGGGAAAGCGGGCGATCAGCCCTTCGGCCAGGGCGTCGAGGAAGGAGACGCCGGTCGGGATGTTGCTGATCTTGGCTGGGTCGGTCACCCGGCCATATCCAGCGAGCCGAGCTCGTAGGCGAGGTATTCCTCGACCTCCCCGATCGCCTCCGGCGTGCCCACGTGGTACCAGAGCCCGTCGTGGCGCAGGCCGAAGAGGCGTTCCTCCATGATCGCCATGTCGTAGAGCAGATTGAGCGAGAAGGGTCCCTCCGGTGCGCTTTCGAAGAGGCGCGGGTGGAGGATCTGCACGCCGGCGAAGACGAAGGGCGCGATCTCCCACTCGCGGCGCCGGCGCAGCTCGCCCTCTGTCCCCATGACGAAGTCGCCCTTGCCCTCATAGCCCACGGCGCTCACCGTCGGCTGCAGCAGTAGCAGCGCATCCATGCGCTCTTCGTCCCAGGCATCCAGCAGGCGTGAGAGCGCCGGAACCTGGCCGTCGAGCCAGACCACGTCGCCGTTGGCCACGATGAAGGCGGAGTCGCCGAAGTGCGGCAGGGCCTTGGCGACACCGCCGCCGGTGTCGAGAATCTCCGGCTCGTCGGAAAAGCGAATGTTGGGTGCCCCGCGCCTCGAAAGATGACTGCGCAGCTTTTCGGGCAGGTGATGCAGGTTGACCACCGCCTCGGTCACGCCCGCGTCGGTGCAGCGGTCTAGCACGTGATCGATCATGGCCTGCCCGCGGATCTGCACCAGCGGCTTGGGGATGTTGTCGGTGATCGGCCGCATCCGCTTGCCGAAGCCGGCGGCCAGGATCATGGCCGGTGGGACAGTCCCGGCATTGCCCTTTTCCGTTTCGCTCATGCCTTTCCGTCGCTTGCGAAGTCTTTCAGCCAGTCGGCGCGATCCGCCCGCCAGGCGCCGCGCGGCGTTATTGTCGCGCGGCGGCCGCCTCCAGCTGCGTAGGCGAAGGTGAGGTCGAGCCGGGTCTCGGGCAGCAGCGCGCCCAGGCGCTCCGGCCACTCGATCAGCATCGCGGCCTCGTCATAGCCCTCCTCCAAGCCCAGCTCCAGGCTCTCCTCGGGTCCGCCGAGGCGATAGAGATCGACGTGCCAGATCTCCAGCTCGCCGCGCCGATAAGTCTGCACCAGGGTGAAGGTGGGGCTCGGCACCTCTTCCGGCCCGCCGGGCAGGGCATTGATGAAGGCGCGGGCGAAGCTGGTCTTGCCGGCGCCGAGGTCGCCGAACAGGGCATAGACGTCGCCCCGCCTCGCCTGCGCGGCCAGGCGTTCGGCCAGAGCGGCCGTCGCCGCCTCGTCGGGCAGGTCGAAGACCGCGCTCTCGGCTGTGGGAAGGGCGTTGGCCGGCTGCGTCATGGGCAGGCTTCTAGCGCTCCGGGTGCCTCTCTCGCAAGCGGTTGGCTTGGTTCTCTCGGTGCCAGCCCACACCCCCGCCCGACCAACCCACTAGGGTACCATGGCATGGGTTGGTCGGGCGGGGGTGTGGGCCGGTGCCGTGCGGCGCCGCAAGGCGCCCAAGAAGACTCCCGGGTTGGGGAGTGGGGCGGAACAGAGTCCCGACAGGGAAAGAAAAACTCAGGGGGTGCGGGCCGGCGCCGAGAGAACAGTGACCGCTGTTGCCAAACAGCGGCCGGCTCGCCAAGTTTCTGCGCCGACGATGCGGAAGGAGAGCGAGGCCTGTGAGCGCGGTAGAGACGGCAAGAGTGCACGGCAACGAAGACCGGAACCTGGTGGAGTGCGACGTGGCCATCGTCGGCGCCGGGCCGGTCGGCCTCTTCGCGATCTTCGAATGCGGCATGCTGAAGATGACCACCTGCGTGATCGACGCGCTGGACAGCGTCGGTGGACAGTGCGCGGCGCTCTATCCCGACAAGCCGATCTATGACATTCCCGGCTTCCCGCGGGTCAACGGCCAGGATCTGGTGGATCGTCTGGCGGAGCAGGCGGCCCCTTTCCATCCCAACTACCGCCTCCGGCAGCGGGTCGAGACGGCCGAGCGCCACGAGGACGGCTGGCGCCTGACGACCTCGGCCGGCACCCGGGTCGAGGCCAAGGCGGTGATCATCGCCGGCGGGGCCGGTGCCTTCGGTCCCAACCGCCCGCCGCTGGAGGGCATCGAGGCCTACGAGGGCGACAGCGTCTTCTACTACGTCAACAAGCCGGAGCGTTTCCGAGACAAGACCCTGGTGATCGCCGGCGGCGGCGACAGCGCGCTCGACTGGACCCTGGTGCTGGCCGAGATCGCCGCCAAGATCTACGTCATCCATCGCCGGCCGAAGTTCCGTGGCGCGCCGGACTCGGTGGTCAAGCTGCATAGCTTGGCCGAGGCGCCCGAGGGCAAGGTGGAGCTGGTCATCCCTTATCAGCTCGACTCCCTGGAAGGCGCCGAGGGGCGCCTGGAAGCGGTGGTGGTGCGCGACTTCGAAGGCGGCACCCGCCGGCTGGAGGCCGATGCCCTACTGCCCTTCTTCGGCCTCTCCATGGATCTGGGGCCGATCGCCGAGTGGGGTCTAAATCTCGACAAGCACCACATCGAGGTCGACCCCACGACCTGCGCCACCAGCCTGGACGGCATCCACGCCATCGGCGATATCGCGACCTATCCCAACAAGCTGAAGCTGATCGCCACCGGCTTCTCGGAAGCGGCCATGGCGGCGCACGCCATCTACCCGCGCATCTTCCCCGACACCGAGCTGCACTGGGAGTACTCCACCACCAAGGGCCTGCCGGGGAGTTAGGGGGATCTTTTCTTGGGCGCCTTCGGCGCTGTGCGGCACCAGCCCGCACCCCCGCCCGACCAACCCATGCCATGGTACCCTAATGGGTTGGTCGGGCGGGGGTGCGGGCCGGCGCCGAAGAACAATGGCCGCCCACGGAATTGTGGACAGTGGGGCGGCCGGTTGGGGGCTCGCGCAGCGAGGCGCGAAGCGAGGACGGAACAGTGCAGCGCCAAAGGCGCCTAAGAAACCTACTTCTTCCCAACCTCCGGGTGCCACCACTTGGGCCGGAAGGAGCGGTAGCTGTGCTGCACGTCGGGGACGATGAGGTTCGGACGGTCGAGCGCGCCGATGACCAGGGAGATGTTGTCGTAGCCCTCGTCCACGGCACAAATTCCGCTGCCACAGACCGGGCAGCTGCCGCGCCGGGTCTTCTCCGAAGACTGGAAGTACTTCGGCTCGCCACCGGGGCCGGTCCACTCGAAGGCGGCGAGGGGGAACTCGACCCAGGCTACGCTGGGCGCGCCGCTCCAGCGCCGGCACTGGGTGCAGGAGCAGAGATGGGGAAACACCGGCTCCGCGGTGACGCGGAAGCGAATGTGGCCGCAGAGGCAGCCGCCCTCGTAGGTCTTCGCTTTGGCCATGGTCGGTCGCCCCCTTGTCTGCTCTGTCGCCTCGGCTTCAGCATGTAAGCGAACCGGGCGGTCTGTGCGATAGCTCTCAACAGCACTGTTGGCGTGCTATGCAAAATCGATTGGCGCTCCACGTTTTCGCATAGGCTAGCCTTCGGGGAACTTCGCTCCCAACCATCGACGAGCGCCACCATGTTCTTCGACAGCCGACTTTGGATCTTCACCCGAGGGGTGCGCGGCCGCATCCTCGCTTCGGCCGCCATCGGCCTCTTGTCCTCCCTCTTCGGCGTGGCGCGCCTGGCCTTGCTGGGCTGGCTGCTGGCCATGGTCTTCGCCGGCGAGCCGCTCAGCACCCTGCTGCCGGCGGCCGGGGCAGTGGCCACGCTCATCCTGCTGCGCGGCGGAGTCGAGTACTGGCGCATCGCCATGGCCTACGACACGGCCTCCCGCGTGCAGCTTCACATGCGGGCGCAGCTCTACGACAAGGTGCTGTCACTGGGACCGGCCTACTTCGGCCTGACCCGCAGCGGCGATGTCATCACTTCCCTGATCGAGGGCGTCGAACACCTGGAGGTCTACTTCGGGCGCTATCTGCCGCAGCTCCTGGTCGCGGCGCTGACGCCTCTCGCGATCTTCGCCTTCGTCGCTTTCCTCGACCTGCCCGTCGCCCTGGTTTTCCTGGGCTTCGCCTTCCTCGCCCTGCTGGCGCCGGCGCTCTTCCAGCAGTGGGACAGCCGCGCTTCGCTCGCCCGCTCCAAGGACTACCGCGCCTACGCCGCGGAGTTCCTCGATGCGGTGCAGGGCCTGGCGACCCTCAAGGCCTTCGGCCAGAGCGGCAGCCGCGCCAAGCTTTTGGCCGACAAGGCGGATAAGCTCTTTAAGAGCACCATGGGTGTTTTGATGACCAGCGCCATGACCCGCGGCATCACCGACTGCTGTATCGCGCTGGGCGCCGCCCTGGCGCTGGCGGTCGGCATCTGGCGCTACGACGAGGGTTTGCTGTCGCTCGCTTCGCTGCTGGTCATTCTCATGCTCGGCGTCGAGGTTTTTCGCCCCATGCGCGACCTCAGGGAGCTGCTGCACGCCGGCATGCTCGGCCGCTCCGCCTCCGAAGGTGTCCTCGGCTTGCTGAAGCAAACACCCTCGGTGACGCAGGGGGCCGGCGCGGTCGAGCCGTCCTCGCCGCTCAGCCCCAGCATCGCCTTCGAGGACGTGCAATTCAGTTATCCCGGCGGCCGTGGCGTCGCCCTCGACGACCTGAGCTTCAAGGTCGCGGCCGGCGAGCGCGTGGGCATCGTCGGGCCCAGCGGCAGCGGCAAGTCTTCGATCCTCAAGCTGCTGCTGCGCTTCTACGACCCGCAGGCCGGCGTCATCCGGGTCGGCGGGCAGGACATCCGCGATCTCAGCTTCGAGGCCTTGCGCGGCCAGTTCGCCATGGTCAGCCAGGACACCTACCTGTTCCACGGCACCGTCGAGGACAACCTGCGGCTGGGCAAGCCCGATGCCACCCAGGAGGAGCTGGAGGCCGCCGCGCGCGCCGCCAACGCGCACGACTTCATTGGGGCTCTGCCGCAAGGCTATCGAACGGTCATCGGCGAGCGCGGCATTCGCCTTTCCGGCGGCCAGCGCCAGCGGGTCGCCATCGCCCGCGCCCTGCTGCGCGATGCGCCCATCCTCATCCTCGACGAGGCGCTCTCCGCCGTCGACGCCGAGAACGAGGCGGTGATCCAGGAGGCGCTCGACCGCCTGATGGAGGGCCGCACGACCCTGACCCTGGCGCACCGCCTCTCCAGCGTCATCGGTTCCGACCGCATTCTGGTCATCGCCGAGGGCCAAGTGGTCGAGCAGGGCAGCCACAGAGACCTGGTGGCTAAGGGCGGCGTCTACAGCCGCCTGATGGCCGAACAGCTCGAAGAGCGTGCCGCCGAGGAAGAAGACCCGATGCTGCCGGCGGCGCTGCAGACTGCCCCGGCGCCGGCGCGCGCCGTGGAGCCATTGCCAGCGGGCCAAGCAGAACAGCCGGAACTCGCAGAGGACGCCATCGTGCGCGCCGAGGGCCTCGGCTGGGGCGGTGTGCTCAAGCAGCTGCTCGGCTTTATCGCGCCCTGGAAGGGACGCCTTACGGTGACCTTCCTGCTTGGCGTGGCGCGGGTGGTGGCCTTCATCGGGGTTGGCGTGCTCTCCGCCCTGGCTGTGGCCGGGCTCAAGGCCGGCGAGTCGGTGGACGGGCTCTTGATCGCGCTACTGCTGCTGGCGCCCGCCGCCGGTCTGCTGCATTGGCTCGAGTCCTGGATCGCGCATGACATGGCCTTCCGCCTCTTGGCCGATCTCCGGCGCCAGCTCTTCGCCAAGCTGGATGCGCTCGCCCCCGCCTTCCTGGTGCGGCGGCGCACCGGCGATCTGGTCTCCATGGCGACGCACGACGTGGAGATGGTGGAGTACTTCTTCGCCCACACCGTCGCGCCGGCCTTCGTCGCCGTGCTGGTGCCGAGCGCGGTGATCGCCACCCTGATCGTCTTCGACTGGCGCCTGGCCGTGGCCCTGGTGCCCTTCCTGGCCCTGGTCGCCCTGACGCCGGTCTTCCTGCGCCGGCGTATCGACCGCCTGGCGGCCAGGACCCGCGAGGCGCTGGGCGACCTCAACGCCCAGGCCGTCGACAGCGTCCAGGGTCTCACCGAGATCCTTGCCTTTCAGCAGGGCGGCAATAAGCGCGCCCAGTTCCTCGAGGACGTGAAGAAGCAGCAGGACCTGCGCCTGTCCTTCCACCGCGAGCTCTCTGCCCAGTCGGCGCTGGTCGAGGTGGCGACCGTGTTCGGCGGCCTCGCCATCGTGGTGACTGGTGCGGTGCTGGTGCAGCAGGGCGCGGTCGACCCGGCGCTGCTGCCGCTCTTCACCCTCATGGCCATGGCCGCCTTCCTGCCGATCTCGGAGATCGCCGAGGTCGGCAAGCAGCTCGCCGACACCCTGGGTGCCACCCAGCGCCTCTACGCCGTGGAGCACGAGCCGGTGCCGGTCGCCGACGGCCCGCTGGACGCCGTGCCGATCGGTGACGGCAACATGGCAGGGGGTGTCGAGCTGGCTTTCCAGGACGTGGGCTTCACCTATCCCGGCCAGCCGCGCCCGGCACTCGAAGGTGTCAGCTTCGCCGTGCCGGCCGGGGCCAGCGTCGCGCTCGTGGGCTCCTCCGGCGCCGGCAAGACCACCATCGCCCAGCTCCTGCTGCGCTTCTGGGACCCGCAGCAGGGCGCCATCGATCTCGCCGGCCATCGGCTCGATGCCTACCGGCTCGATGCGCTGCGGCGCTGCGTCGCCCTGGTGGCGCAGGACACCTACCTCTTCAACGACACGCTCGGCGCCAACATCCGCATCGCCCGCCCGGAGGCGAGCGAGGCAGCCCTGGCCGACGCCGTGCGCCAGGCCGCCCTGGAGGAGTTCGTCGCCGGGCTGCCCCAGGGGCTCGACACGCCGGTCGGCGAGCGCGGCATGGCGCTCTCCGGCGGGCAGCGCCAAAGGGTCGCCATCGCCCGCGCTTTCCTCAAGGACGCGCCGCTCCTGGTGCTCGACGAGGCGACCTCTCATCTCGACGCCTTGAGCGAGCGGGCGGTGCACGGGGCATTGGCCAAGCTGATGCAGCACCGCACCACCATCGTCATCGCCCACCGCCTCTCAACGGTGCGCGACGCCGACAGCATCCTGGTCATGGACAAGGGCCGGGTGATCGAGGAGGGGCGGCACGAGGAGCTACTCGCCCGCCGCGGACCCTACGCGCGCCTGGTCGGCCGGCAGCTTGCCGCGGGGCAGCTCGCTGCGGGGCAGCAGGCCTCCGATGGGCGTGCCGCGGAGTAGTCAGAGTTGTCACCCCGGCCCTTAGGCGAGCCCGGGACTGCAAGGCAGTCCCGGTTTGCGAGCCCTCGGGGCGCACCGCCGCGCGGCGCGGCCAAGGCTGATCAGCTAAAGAAGGCCCGCAGGCGTTACCGCATCACAAGCCATGACCCTTGGGCGAGCGGCAGTTGGTGCCGTACTACAAATCGTCACCCCGGCCTTGAGCCGGGGTCCATGGAAAGGCTTGGCGCAGGCCGTTAAATGCCTTCGGCAACTCGCTACGCGAGCCCGGACACGCGGGCTTTGCCCTTGGCCGGGATGACAAGCGGAGGGGCTGCGCGGTCGGCGTACTGTTCGCGCAACATCACCAGCCGCAACACACAGCCTTGAGCCGCCTGCGGGCCGAAGCCTCGGCGAAGGCCCGAGGTCTAGAAACAGGCTCCCACCGGTCCCATCTGGTGCGGGCGGCTCTGGGACGATAAAGACAGAGACACAGAGCGCTTACGGCGGGGAGGACAAGATGCTGAAGGTTTGGGGACGGGTAAACTCCATCAACGTGCAGAAGGTCATGTGGACCTTGGCCGAGCTCGAGCTCAAGCACGAGCAGGTCAACGTCGGTGGCGCCTACGGCGGCCTCGACACGGCGGAGTACGGCGCCCTCAATCCCAACCGGAAGATCCCGGTCTTGCAGGACGGGGCGCTGGCGCTCTGGGAGTCCAACGCCATCGTGCGTTACCTCGCCGCCAACTACGGGCCCAAGGACGGCCTCTGCCCGGCCGACCCCAAGCAGCAGGCCCTGGCTGACATGTGGATGGACTGGCAAGCCACGACCCTGCAGGTCGTCATAGGCCCGGCCTTCCTGAAGCTCATCCGCAACAGCCCGGACATCACCGAAGAGGACGTGCGCAACGCCGAGCGCAACTGCGCCGAAGCCTTCCGCATCCTGGAGGACCGGCTGATCGGCCACGACTTCCTGCTCGGCGAGCGGCTGACCATGGCCGACATTCCCGTCGGTGCCGCCACGCACCGCTGGCTCAACCTGCCCTTCAACCGGCCCAACCTGCCGCGGGTCGAGGCCTACTACCGCCGCCTCGCCGAGCGGCCGGCCTACGCCGAGCACGTCATGATGCCGCTGACCTGACGACCATGACGCTGGCCTATGACGAAGGCCGCCTGCGTGCGGCGCTTCCAGAAGCCTGGTCGTTGGAGACGGCCGTTCAGTGGAGGCCGGAGAATCCGGCCTTGGGGCAGTGCAACGTCACCGCCGCGGTGGTCTTCGACCTCTTCGGCGGCGAGATCCTCCGCACCCGCCTGCCCGAGGTCTGGCACTACTACAACCGTATCGAGGGACGGCGGGTGGACTTCACGGACAGCCAATTCACGGCACCGGGCGCCATCTTTGCCGCGCCCGAACGTTACGACGACCAACCGACGACGCGGGACGCGGCGATGACCGGCATTCCTCAACGGGAGTACGACACGCTGAAAGCCGCTCTGCTGGAGAAGCTCTAAGAGGCGGATACAATGGGCGAGTGGGCGCTCAACGAAGCCGTCGAGACCAGTGCCGGCAGCGTCGCCGCCGGCCGAGCCGGCGCTGGACCGGACCTGGTGCTGGCGCACGGCTGGCCCTGGTCGTCCTATTCCTGGCACCGGGTGATCCCGGTGCTCGCGGAGCGCTTCCGCGTCCATTGGTACGACATGCCCGGCTACGGCTGCTCGGAGAAGCGGGCCGAGCAGCGGACCTCGCTCGACGTGCAGGGCCAGGTCTTTGCCGAGATGCTCGATCACTGGGGGCTGACTAGGCCGCGCGTCGTCGCGCACGACTTCGGCGGCGCCACCACCCTGCGCGCGCATCTCCTGCAGGGCTGCGACTACGAGCGCTATGTGCTGATGAACGTGGTTGCCATGCGCCCCTGGGGCTCGGACTTTTTCGACCATGTGGGCCGTCACGTGGAGGCCTTTCAGGGCCTGCCGCCGCACATCCATCGCGCGCTGGTCGAGGCCTACATCAAGGGCGCGCTGGTCGGCGAGATCGCGGCCGAGGACCTGGAGAGCCTCGTCGCGCCCTGGCTGACCGACGAGGGCGCCGCCAGCTTCTATCGCCAGTTCGCGCAGGCGGACGAACGCTACACCGCTGAGGTCGAGCCGATGTACGGCGACCTGCGCTGCCCGGTGAAGATCCTCTGGGGCGAGGACGATCCCTGGATTCCGCTGGCGCGAGCCCGTGCGCTCCACGCGCGGATACCCAACGCCGAATTCGTCACGCTGCCTGGGGTCGGGCACATGCCACAGCTCGAAGCGTCAGATGAGGTGACGCGGGCGGTCCTTGCGTTTCTCTAAGTTCGGCTATGCGCGGACACCAGGACGGTCTATGACTGTGGCATGACGCGGGTGATGGTGATCGGCAATGCTGGCGGCGGGAAATCGACGCTCTGTCGGGCCGTCTGTGCGGTGCACGGCTTGCCGTACTTCGCCATCGACAAGATCCAATGGCGACCGAACTGGGTCCGGACGCCGGAGGCGGAGTTTCGAGCCGCCCACGACCGGCTGATCGCCCAAGAGCGCTGGCTGATCGACGGCTACGGGCCCTGGCAGGCTGTGGAGGCGCGCCTCGATGCCTGCGACACGGTGATCTTCGTGGACCATCCCTTCCGCATTCACCTCTGGTGGGCTGCCAAACGCCAGATCAAGTCGCTCTTTGTCGGCCGGCCGGACGGGCCCGAAGGCTGCCCCATGTGGCCGGTCACGCTCCGCCTGTTCCGGATGATGTGGTGGTTGCACAGGGAGATGCGGCCGAATCTGGTCACTGCCATCGACCGGCGCAGAGGGCGCCTGCGCGTCATCCACATCGACTCACCGCGCGCGCTCGATACCTTTGCGCGAGACCCCATGTGACCTGAAAAAGCGGGAGGACAGGCTACCGCGTGGCGGCGGCCACGTCATAGGCCTTGCAGACGAAGCCAGGCGTCGTGCGGTAGGTGACGAAGCCCATCGCCTCGTAGTAGCGCAGTCCTTGTTGGTTATCGGATGCGATGGTCGCATCGATCTTCGGCAGCGCCGCCCGTTCCGCTGCCTTCGCCGTCGCTGCGAAGAGCGCCGAGCCGACCCCGCGACGCGTTGCCTGCTGCGCCACGTAGGTTCCGATGATTCCCCAGCCGGGCTCGACGTCATAGGGGTTCTCAGGCCCTGCCTGCTTCAATGACTGAAAGCCGAGGAGCCTGCCCTCGCGGTCCTCGGCGACCGAGCACAGGACGCGATCGGGATGATCGATATAGAAGCCAAGGACATGGTCCGGATCGGTCGGCCGATCGCTGCGCCACAGGGCGATGATTTCGGCCAAGACACGGCTCATTCCCGCAGCATCGCGAAAGGTAGCGGGCCGCACGATCATGGCGACTTTATCCGCCCGGCTTCTCCCATACCGAGACGTGGCTGTCGCTGTTGCTGGTAAAAGGTTCTCGCTGCCACCCGCCCCATCTCTCTTTCAATGTCATGCCGGCAAGCTGCGCCATGAGGTCCAGCTCAGCCGGCCAGACGTAGCGGAACGGAATAGAGTGTCGTTCGGGCTTGCCGTCCTCGATGCGCAGGTGATGCGAGGTAAATGCCTGCGTGACGACATCGTACTCGTCGACCCCCCAGTGCTTGTCGTCAAGACGGAACGGGACGAGCGTCTCTCCAGGCGGCAATCGCTGTAATGCAGGCACCCCAACTTCCACGACAAAGTGCCCGCCTGGCACAAGATGCGCTGCCGCATTGCGAAAACAGGCAACCTGTGCGGCCTGGGTCGTCAGATTGTTGATCGTGTTGAAGATGAGATAGACGAGCGAGAAACGCCCCGAAACAGCGCTCGTCGCGAAGTCGCCAACCGTAACGCCAACCTCATCGCTGCCGGATTTTGCACGAAGCCGGGCAAGCATGGACTCGGACAGATCGATCCCGTGGACCCGGACACCTCTGGCGGACAAGGGCAAGGCAATGCGTCCAGTTCCGACGCCAAATTCGAGCGCAGGTCCTCGGTTTGCCAAAGCCGCCAGGAATGCCACCGTTTCTTCGACCGCGTCGGCCGCGAACATTTCGGCATCGTCGTCGTAGGTGGCGGCGATTTCTTCGCCGAAGTGGTCCTCTTCGTGCATCGTGCCGACCCATGCCCGGAGGCAATAGGGATCCCAGTCAGAGTACCGGCACGCGAAGGAGGTGCGCCACGCTACTCCGCGGCGGTGACTTCGAGGCCGGTGGGGCAGGCGACGCCGGTGCCGCCGAGGCCGCAGTAGCCGCCCGGGTTCTTCGCCAGGTACTGCTGGTGATAGTCCTCGGCGTAGTAGAACTCCGGGGCGTCGAGGATCTCGGTGGTGATCGCTCCGAAGCCCGAGGCCTTGAGGCGCTGCTCATAGGCTGCCTTGGAGGCTTCCGCCGCTTGGCGCTGCGCCGGCGAGAAGACGTAGATGCCGGAGCGGTATTGGGTGCCACGGTCGTTGCCTTGGCGCATCCCCTGGGTCGGGTCGTGGGCTTCCCAAAAGACCTTGAGCAGCTCTTCGTAGGTGACCAGCGCCGGGTCGAAGACCACCAGCACCACCTCGTTGTGGCCGGTGCGGCCGCTGCAGACCTCCTCGTAGGTCGGGTTCGGCGTGAAGCCCGCGGCATAGCCCACGGCCGTCACAGTGACGCCGGGGGTCTCCCAGAAGCGGCGCTCGGCGCCCCAAAAGCAGCCGAGCCCGAAGACGGCCTGCTCCATGTTGTCCGGAAAGGGCGGCTTCAGCGGCCGGTGGTTGATGAAGTGGCTCTCGGCCGTCGCGATGGCCGCCTCGCGGCCCGGCAGAGCTTCGTCCGCCTGCGGCATCTCGTGGCTCTTGCGAGAACTGAAGAACATGACTGACCTCCCGATTTAACCGTGGCCGACTCAACCTTGGCAGATTTAACCGTGGCCGATTCAACCTTGGCCAAACATGACCTCGGCGGCTTTTGCCGTAAACCCCTGCCAATATAGGGCAATAGTTCAACAGATGGAGGGGTGTCGCAAAATTCTCCTGGAATATCTGCGAGAATTTCTTGCTTTTAGTGCACGTCTTGGGTGGTCAGGGCCTCATCCTGCGGCAGCAGGCTGGCGAGCACAGAGAACAGCGGGTCGAGATGCTCTTCGTAGCGCTCCCAGCGGCGCATCGAAGCCTGGTGGAGGGGCTGACGGACGTCCCAGAGAGCGCCGCTGCGGATGGGGCCGCTGTAGACCGAAGGGTCGAGGCAGCGCGCATCCCCCTCCAGGCCGAGGAAGGAGAGCATGCGCCGCATCTCCTCGTCCGGCGCCGTCACCAGGCTTTCGTAGTCGACCTCGTGAATGGGCAGGACGCCGGTGTTCAGCCAATGGTCCATCAGTTGGCGATAGGCCAGGTAGGTGACCGCCGTCTGCTCGAGATCGTAGCTGTACTGGTGCCCCTGCTGGTAGTCCTGAAAGTAGATCGACAGGCAGGTATCGACCGGGTCCCGCCGGCAATGAACGATGCGCGCGCCGGGCGCCATCAGGGCGATGAGGCCGAGGTTGATGTAGTAGCCTGGTCGGGCCGTGACGATGCGCTGGATGTCTCCCCCGGCATCCGCCTGGGCGTCGAGCGAGGCGGTCATGCGGGCCTGCAGCCGGGCGGCTTCCTCCGGCGCCACGGCGGCAAGCTTGCTGCCGAAGCCGCTGGTCAGCCGGCCGCTGCCGCAAATCTCGCCGGTGACCTGCTCGATCAACCCGGGGTCGCTGCTGCGCTTGGCCTGTGGATGGCGGCACAAGAGCTCGTCGACCAGGCTGACGCCACTGCGCGGCATGCCGACCACAAAGACGGGTCGATCGTCCGCCGAGGTGCTCGCCAAGCCGGCGCGCCAGGCATGGCCGCAGTTCTCGATCAGGCCTTCCACCAGTGCGGCGAAAGGGGCTGGGTCGTGGGGCGCGCTGACCGCCATGCTGCGATTGGCCGATTGCAGCAGGCTGAAGGCGCGGTCGCTGTCGCCGATCTGGTCGTAGGCTCGGGCCAGAGCGAACTCGATCTGCGGGCGCAAAGCCTCGCGCGACCCCTCCGCCAGCATGCCGGCCATGCTGCCGAGTAGCGGGTCGTCGGCGGTGAAGCGGTGCTGGCGCGACAGATTGAGCAGTGCCGGCGCGAAGCCCGCGTCATCGTCCAGCACGGTCCGGAAGGCGGACTCGGCTTCTTCAAAGCGGCCGGTTTGCTGCAGCACGATGCCGATCTTGGTCTGCAGCTCGGCCTTGTCGCCACCGCGCTCGCGGGCCTCTTGATAGGCGGCGATCGCTGCGTCGCTCTTGCCTTGCTCGCGCAGCACGTCGCCCAGACGCGTACGGCTGACGGTGTCGTCTGGGTTCTCCTGCAGAACGGCTTGGAACTCCTTCACGGCCTCGTCGTGCTGTCCCATCAGGCTGAAGCACTGGGCGAGGTTGCGCCGGATGGCCGGACTGTCCGCCTGCAAAGCCAAGGCCTCGCGGTAGAGCGGTACGGCCTGCTGGTACAGGCCGGCGGCCGAGAAGGTATCGGCCAGATTGGTCTTGATCACCGGGTCGTTGGGCTTCGCCCGATCGGCCCGCGCGAATGCTTCGGCCGCCTCGCGGAAGCGATTCTGTCGCCTGAGGGCAAGCCCGAGCGAACGCAGGTACAGCGCCTCGTTGGGCGATAGCTCAACCGCCTTCTCCAGGTGATGCACCGCCTCGGTCGCCCGGTTCGCGCCGGCCAGCAGCTGGCCGAGCAAATGATGGGCGTCCGCGTTCTCGGGCTCCTGCGCGATCACGGCCTGATAGCCCTGCTGCGCCTCCGCCAGGCGGCCGCTGCGGTGGTGCAGAATGGCGCGCTCGAGATCCTGTGCGATAGTCATGATGTCTCGTCCTTGTTCAAAGTGGCCGGCGCTCCCGCGCCAGACCGAAGCCGACCGGCAAGTTAGAGCCGCTCGACGAGCAGCTGCGCCGCGCTCAGGTCCGACAAGGCGCTGCCGACCGACTTGAAGAAGGTGATGGTCTCGGCGTCCCGTGGCAGCGGGTCGTCGCGGCGCGACAGCTCCAAGAGGTCGGCGACGATGGCATCCGGCGTTAGGATGCCATGGGCGATCGGCTCAACGATGTCGCCTGCTTCCTTAATCGCTCCCTCGCGCGTGTCAACGAAGACCTGCGCCCGCCGCACGGCTTCGTCGTCGGCCTCGCGCATCTGGGGCGTGAAGCCGCCGACCAGGTCGAGGTGCTGGCCGGGCTGGAGCCAGGCGCCCTGGACCAGCGGCGTTTGGCTCAAGGTGGCGCAGGAGATGATGTCGGCTTCGCCCACCGCCGTTTGCAGATCCGGCGCGGCGGACACCGCAAGCGCTCCGCCGCTCAGCTCTTGCGCCAGCGCCTGCGCCCGTTCCGCCCGGTGGTTCCAGATCAGCACCCGGCGAATCGGTCGTACTGCCGCGTGCGCCTCGATGAGATGCGGCGCAAGGGCGCCGGCGCCGACCATCAGCAGGGTCTCGGCGTCGGGCCGCGAGAGGTAGTCGGAGGCCAGGGCCGACACCGCGGCGGTGCGGCGCAGGGTCAACATTGGGCCGTCGATGATCGCGCGCGGCGCGCCGCTCACCCCGTCGAGAAAGAGATAGACGCCCATCACGGCCGGCAGGCTGCGCTGGCCGTTGCCGGGGGTCACGGTCACCACCTTGACCCCGACGTCTCCGCCCTCCTGCCAGGCCGGCATCAACAGCAGTGTGGCGTCCGGCTCTGCGCTCTTGGGAATAGTGTGATGGTGGCGCACCGGCACCGTCGCGCCGCTGCGGAAGCCCTCCCGCAGGCGCGGCACCAGTGAGGGAAAGTCGAGGCTGTCCCGAACCTGCTCGGGGGCGACGATGCGCATGACGGATTTGCTATGTGCGTTGGAGCGCTGAGGGTCTAGCTCTTGGCGATCGCCGGCAGGCCGGTCGAGGTGGTCGTGGCGGCGGCTTCGGCCTGCTTCTTTTCGGCCACGTCTCGCTCCAGATCCATCAGACGGTGATGCTCTTTGCGGGCGCGGCCGCGGGAGCGACCGCCCGACAGCCAGGCCACCGTGCCTCCGATCAGAAAGCCGGCCAGGAAAACGCCAAGCACCAGAACGAAAAGCGGCGGCGATGCCTGAAGGGTGAGGGGCCAGAGGTCGATGGCAACCGCGTCACGGTTGTGGATCGCGAAAACCACCACGATCACCGCCAGAGGCAGCAGGATCAGGATGGCGAACAGGCCGCGAAAGACTCTCAAGGCGTGTCATTCCCTCTGCTTGGCCGCCCTTGGTCGATCCCGGACGATCGCCTATTCGGCGCCCACGTTCAGCCGTTCACGCAGCTGCTTGCCCGTCTTGAAGAAGGGCACGAACTTCTCTCCAACCGCCACCGCATCGCCGGTCCGAGGGTTGCGCCCGATGCGGGCCTCCCGCTGCTTGACCGAAAAGGCTCCGAAACCGCGCAGCTCGACGCGGTCGCCCCGCGCCAAGGCCTCTGAGATCTCATCGAAGATCGTGCTGACGATACGCTCCACGTCTCGATGATAGAGGTGCGGGTTCTGCTCGGAAATGCGCTGAATCAGCTCCGACTTTGTCATTCGACCTCCCCATCCAGCAGGCATGCGGCAGCAGTGTTCGCCACCACCTTTTCGCCCAACCCACGTGCGGCTGAGCCTGCCAGAGGGTTAACGCCCGGTCAAGAAAGCGTGCCACTGCAAAGTGTTCTATCGCAAAGAAAATCCCCGCCGAGCGCTAACCCGGCGGGGACCTTCCAATGACTTTTATGACAGAGCGTCGTCTGAGGCGCCGGCTCAGGACTTCTCGCTCTCGTCCTCGTCTTCTTTCGGCGGCTCGCGATCGGCACGCGCCTTGGAGAGCGCGGCACCGAGAATGTCGCCCAGGCTGGCGCCCGACTCGGCCGAGCCGTACTCCGCCATGGCCTGCTTCTCTTCGTCGATCTGCAGCTGCTTGATGGAGAGCGTGATACGCCGCGTCTTGCGGTCGAGCGAGGTGACCTTGGCGTCGATCTTCTCGCCGACGGCAAAGCGATCGGGTCGCTGCTCGCTGCGGTCCCGTGCCAGGTCGCCTTTTCGGATGAAGCCGGTCGCGCCGTCCGACAGGGTGACCTCGATGCCGCTGTCGACCACCTGGCTGATGGTGCCGGTGACCACGTCGCCCTTCTTGAGGCCCTCGGTGGCGCCTTGGAAGGGGTCCTCGCTGAGCTGCTTGATGCCGAGCGAGATGCGCTCCTTCTCCACCTCGACGTCGAGGACCTTGACCTTGACCTCCTGGCCCTTCTCGTAGTCCTTGATCGCTTCTTCGCCGGGGCGGCTCCAATCCAGGTCGGAGAGGTGGACCATGCCGTCGATCTCGCCCGGCAGGCCGACAAACAGGCCGAACTCGGTGATGTTCTTGATCTCGCCTTCCAGCTCGCTGCCCGCCGGGTGCTTCTCCTGGAAGTCGTCCCAGGGATTGGCCTGGGCCTGCTTGAGGCCCAGCGAAATCCGCCGCTTGGTCTCGTCGACGTCGAGCACGACGACCTCGACCTCCTGAGAGGTGGAGACGATCTTGCCCGGGTGGACGTTCTTCTTGGTCCAGCTCATCTCCGAGACGTGGACCAGGCCTTCGATGCCTGGCTCCAGCTCGACGAAGGCGCCGTAGTCGGTGATGTTGGTGACCCGGCCGATCAGCTTGGCGCCGAGCGGGTACTTGGCGGCGACACCCTCCCAGGGGTCGGCCTCGAGCTGCTTCATGCCCAGCGAGATGCGCTGCGTCTCTGGATTGAAGCGGATGACTTGCACCTGGACCTGCTGGCCGATGCTGAGCGCCTCGCTCGGGTGATTGATGCGGCGCCAGGAGATGTCGGTGACGTGCAGCAGGCCGTCGACGCCGCCGAGATCGACGAAGGCGCCGTAGTCGGTGATGTTCTTGACCACGCCCGCCAGCACCTGGCCTTCGCTCAGGTTGGCGACCAGCTCGTTGCGCTGCTCGGCCCGGTCCTCTTCCATGACCGCGCGGCGGGAGACCACGATGTTGCCGCGGCTACGGTCCATCTTGAGAATCTGGAAGGGCTGCGGCGTGTGCATCAGGGGTGTCACGTCGCGCACCGGGCGGATGTCGACCTGGCTGCCCGGCAGGAATGCCACGGCGCCCGAGAGGTCGACGGTGAAGCCGCCCTTGACCCGGCCGAAGATCTGGCCGGTCACCCGCTGATTGGCCGCAAAGGCCTTCTCGAGCTGGTTCCAGGCCTCTTCGCGGCGCGCTTTCTCGCGGGAAAGCATGGCTTCCCCGTTCTTGTCCTCCATGCGCTCGAGGTAGACCTCGACCGTATCGCCGACGCGCAGCTCGCTGTCCTCACCGGCCTTGGCGAACTCCTTCATTGCGACGCGGCCTTCGCTCTTCAGGCCGACGTCGACCAGAACGCCGTCGTTTTCGATGGCGACGATGGTGCCGCGCAGGACGTTGCCTTCGAGGGACGAGCTGTCCCCCAGTTGTTCGTTCAAGAGAGCGGCGAAGCTCTCTTTCTGGACTTCTTGTGCCGTAGTGGCATCAGACATGCGTTATCATCCTCTTTAGCAAATCGTTGTCACAGGCCAGCCGGTTGGCTCCGGCGGTCTTCCCAACACGAGGCGGATGCCTGGCGAGGGCTTATCGTTGACAATCCGCTAACAGCCGGTTGCTGCCGACCATGAAACGCCTCAAGGGGGGTGACTCAGCGAAGGCCCCTATCTTGAAGGATCTGCATGGCCGCCTGGAGCGCCGCGTCCGCATCAAGCTCGGAGGTGTCCAGGATGGCGGCGTCTTCCGCAGGTCTTAAAGGTGCGACCTCGCGCGCTTGGTCGCGCGCGTCCCGTTCCTTCAAATCCTGCAGGACCCGCGGGTATATAATCTCTTCGCCGCGCGCAAGCAACTCCCGATAGCGGCGCTCGGCGCGCACCTCCGGGCTTGCCGTGACGAAGAGCTTCGCTTCCGCATCGGGGCAGACGACCGTGCCGATGTCGCGGCCGTCCAGCACGGCACCCTTCGTCCCTGCCGGGGGGTGGTGGGCGAAGCGGCGCTGGAAATCCAGCAGGGCGGCGCGCACGCGGCTCTGAGCGGCAACCAAGGATGCCGCCTGGCCGACCTCTTCCCGGCGTAGGTCGTCCCGCTCCAGATCGGCCGGAGTCAGCCGGCGGGCGACCGCTTCGGTGGCTGCTTCGTCATCCGGCGCTTCGCCGGCGGCCAGGGTCATGGCGGCGACGGCGCGGTACAGGCTGCCGGTATCGAGGTAGGCGAGGCCGAGCTTCGCCGCCAGGGCCCGAGCCAGCGTGCCCTTTCCGGCCGCGACCGGCCCATCGACTGCAATGATCACGACGGCGGATCCTGGCTCACGGCTTACCGAGCTTCGCGCCGAGTCCGGTCATCATGCCGACGAAGCCGGGGAAGGAGGTGGCGATGGGGGCCGCGTCGTCGATTAGGACGGGCCGCTCGCAGGCCAGGCCCATGACCAGGAAGCTCATGGCGATGCGGTGATCGAGCTCGGTCTCGATGGCGGTGGTGTTGCCCCCCGGCGGGCGGCCGGCCGAGCCCTGCACCGTCAGGCTGTCCTTGCCTTCCTCGACCGCCACGCCGCAGGCCGCCAGGCCCTTGGCGACGGCCGCCAGGCGATCGCTTTCCTTGACCCGCAGCTCGCCCAGCCCCTGCATCACCGTCGTTCCCTGCGCGCTGGCGGCGGCGACGGCGAGGATGGGATACTCATCGATCATCGAGGGTGCACGCTCGGGCGGGACCTCGACCCCTTGCAGGCGGCTGCCGCGGACCCGCAGGTCGGCCATGGGCTCGCCGCCCTCTTCGCGCAGGTTCTCGATCGTGATGTCGGCGCCCATCTCCTGCAGGGTGGTGATGAGGCCGCTGCGGTGCGGGTTCATGCAGACCTCGGAGAGGCGCAGGTCCGAGCCCGGCAGCAGCAGGGCCGCGACGATGGGAAAGGCGGCCGAAGAGGGATCGGCCGGCACGGTAACCGCGCTGCCGGACAGCTCGGGCTGGCCGACCAGGGCGATACGGCGGCCGCCGCTGGACAACTCCTCAACTGCAACGCTGGCGCCGAAATGGCGCAGCATGCGTTCGCTGTGATCGCGGGTCGGCTGCGGTTCGATCACCCGGGTCTCGCCCGGCGCCGCCAGCCCCGCCAAGAGGATGGCCGATTTGACCTGGGCCGAGGCCACCGGGAGCTCGTATTCGATGGGCAGCAGGACGTCCGGCCCTTGCATGGCCATGGGCAGACGGCCACCGGCGCGGGCCTGGAAGCGCACGCCCATCTGCCGGAGCGGCGTCATGATCCGCGCCATGGGCCGGCCGCGCAGCGAGGCGTCACCGCTCAGGACGGCGTGGATGGGTTGCCCGGCGAGCACACCCATGGCGAGCCGCACGCCGGTGCCGCTGTTGCCGAAGTCGAGCAGATCTCCGGGCTCCTTCAAGCCGCCGACGCCACGACCCCAGACGTGCCAGACGCCGGTCGCCGGGTCCTTCTCCACCTCGGCGCCGAGCGCCCGCATGGCTGCCGCCGTGTTGAGGACATCTTCGCCCTCCAGCAAGCCCTCGATGCGCGACTCGCCGACCGACAGCGCCGCCAGCATCAAGGCGCGGTGAGAAATCGACTTGTCACCGGGCACGCGGACCGTGCCGGCGAGCGCCTCGCTCGGCAGCGCCGCCATGCCCTGTTGGCCTTCGGCCGGCGCGACGCTGGACAACGCGCGAGCCTCCAAAACACGTCTCCTCTAAGCTGCGAAAACGGCTAGCCCAAAGCCAAGCCGACGGCACGTTTGACAGCACTCAGCCTTCATGGCAAACCCCGCGCCGTCTTGCACTGGAGCGTTTACCACCTATGTGGGCTTGACGCCTGCCCGCTTCCCTTTATGCCCTAGTCCGCGATACCCGCCGTCACACGGTGTCGGCAGCGCGAGAACAAGGCGGTCGGAAAGGATGAGCGGCGGGTCCTGCCAAGCGACGCGCGACCGATCCCAGCGCGAAAAGCCATGAGGAGACCTGTCTTGGCGAAGCCGGAATGGGGCACCAAACGCATTTGCCAAAGCTGCAGCGCCAAATTCTATGATTTTGGCAAGCTGCCCATCATCTGCCCGTCCTGCGGGGCTGAGTTCGACCCGGAAGCGATTCTGAAGTCGCGTCGCGGCCGCACCGCCAACCGCGAGAAGGCGAACAAGGAAGCCGAGCGCGCCCGCGCCAAGGCGGCCGAAGCCGAAGCCGAAGCCGAGACCGAAACCGAGCTCGAAGAGGAAACCGATCTCGAGGTCGGCGACGACGAGGTGGAGGAGGCGGTGATCGAGGATACCGACGATCTGGGCGGCGACGATGAGGACCTGGGCGACGTCCCGGTCCGCAAGGACGAGGAAGAGTCCTAGAGGGAGTTTTTGTTTAGGCGCTGGCGCGCCGCACGGCCCCGGCCCACACCCCCGCCCGACCAACCCATGCGATGGTACCCTAGTGGGTTGGTCGGGCGGGGGTGTGGGCTGGAGCCGCATATCGCCGTTGGGCGCGCTAGATTGGGTCTTGCCAATCCGGCCTTTGCTTCCTACGTTCCCGGGCTCCGGGGGCGCTTTTACGACCCCGTGACGACCTCGGTGGGGCCATAGCTCAGCTGGGAGAGCGCTACAATGGCATTGTAGAGGTCAGCGGTTCGATCCCGCTTGGCTCCACCATTTCCACCTCTTGGCGCGCCGCGAGGCGGAAATCCCCCTTAGGATATTGGGCCGGGTAAGCGGCGCGGTCCGCTGTTCCAGAAAACACGAGACTTCCCTGTTGTGCACCAGTGGCGCGCCGCGAGGTGGAAATCCCGCGCCTCACTCGCACGCCAAAGAGCGCTCGCCTTCGCCCAGATACTGCTTGCGGCGAACCGCATCGAAGGCGGGCTCGCCGATGGTGCAGGCGCGGGCGATGCTCAGCTCGTCCCAGATCCGCACCGCACCGTCGTCGCCGGCGGTGACGAAGCGCTCGCCGTCGGGGTGCACCGCCAGGCGCCAACTGGCGCCCTGATGGCCGCGCCAGGTCTTACTCAACCGCCGGCCGCTCTGAACGTCCCAGAAATGCAGGGTACCGCTGCGGTCCACGGCCACGAGAGTGACGCCGTCGCCCAGAAAGGCGACGTCGGTTGCTCCGCCCGTATGGCCGGTCAGGGCTGCGACCCGCTCGCCCCGCGCCAGATCCCAGACGGCAACGACCTCATCGCTGGAGGCGGTCGCCAGGCGTTGCCCGTCGGGGCTGAAGGCGACGCTCCAAACGACATCGTCGTCTGCGGCAATCTCCTTCACCAGCGCCAAGGTCTCCAAGTCCCAGAGCCCGACCTTGCCGTCGGTCGCGACCACCGCCGCCAAGGCGCCGTCCGGCGAAACCAAGGCCCGGGTTACTCGCCCGCCTTCATGCGGCAGACGGCCGCTCGCCGCACCCGTAGCGCTGTCCCACAGGCGCACGGCCGTGTCGCTTGCCGTGATCAGCCTTTCGCCGCCGGGGGTGAAGGCCAGCGACCAGACGGCACCGTCGTCGGTCGTGATGGTCGACAAGAGGCGCGCGCTGGCCGGGTCCCAGATCCGCACCTCGCCGGCCCGGTCGCCCGAGGCCAGGTATTGCCCCTGGTCGGAGAACGCCAGCGCCCAGACCTGCTGCGGGTGCCCTTCGAGCATCACCGGGTCTCTGGCCATGCCGAGACGCCAAAGCTGCACCGCCCCGCTCTCGTCGCCAGCAGCCAACAGCGCGCCGTCCTGGCTGAAGGCCACGCCTTTCGCCGCCCCGCCGGCCACGCGGTAGGCAATGTCGAGGGGATAGCGGATGCCGAGGCTCCACAGGCGGATCAGCTGGTCCTCGCCCAGAGTCGCCAGAAGCCTGCCATCCCGGCTGAGTCCGGTGTCGACGATGGCCAGGCTGTGTCCGCTCGCGGTGGTGAAGAGAGGCCTCTGCTGGTCGATGTCCCACAGCCGCAGGCTGCCATCGGCCGCGCCGCCGATCAGTGTGCTGCCGTCAGGCGAGAAGGCGACCGTGGCGATCTTCGGCGCATCCGCGAAAGCCCTGCCGACGATGCGCCCGCTCGGGTATTCCAGCACCGTAGCCGTGCCGTCGGTGCTGGCTGTCGCGAAATGCGCACCCGTGGGACTGAAGGCAACCTGCAGCAGCTTGCTGGCATGGGCATCGCCGATCGGCTCGAACAGCTTGTCTCCGGAGGGGAGGGCCCAGCCGTAGATCATGCCGTCCTTGCCGCCGGCCACCACGCCGTCACCATCCAAGCTGAAGGCGATGCTCTGGAAACCGTAGTCGCGGCTGACCAAGGGCTTGCGTATCGGTGCCCCCTCCCTGACGCCCCAGAGCCTGACCGTGCCATCCCCGTTGGCTGAGGCCACGGCCGAGCCCTCGGGACTAAAACTCACGCCCGAGACCAAGTCCTCCGTCCGCCCGATCTTCCGTCCGAAGCCGCTCAGCCCACCGTCGATCGACCAGAGCCAGATTGTCCCGTCGAATCCGACCGAAGCGAGCTGGCGCCCGTCCGGCCCGAAGTCCAGGTCCCGAACCCCGCCGTTGTGGCCGCGCAGGCTCGGCCCCATGCGTTGCCGTGTCTCGGTGTCGATCAGCTCGATGCTGCCGTCGCGCTGGGCGGTGGCCAGCAGCGCGCCATCGGGGCTGAGGGCGATGGCCAGGGCGTCGCCTGCGGGGATCGGGCTGCCCAGGAGAACCGGGCTACCCTGCGCGAGGCCGCGCCGCGCGTCGATCATGGCCGCGCGGGCGTCATAACCGGGGGGCATTGCCTCCGTGCGCGCCACCGCCTCGGCGCCAAGAACCAAGGCCAGGAGCGGATCCGCATCGACCAAGCCGTGCGCCGCCGAGCCCAAGGCGCCGGCAAAGCGATCGTGCGCCTCCACTGTGGCCAGCTCGGCCCGCTCCTCGTTGACCTGCGCCTGACGGAAAGCCAGGAAGGCGATCACCGAGGCTGCCGTGGCGCCGATGGCGAAGAAGGACAGGGCAGAGACCGCGATGCGGCGCACCCGGCGTCGGCGCCGCACGCCTTCCGCGGCGATGGCTTCCGCCTCAGCCTTGGCCTTGGCGGAAGCGTCGAGGAAGGTGCGTGCCTGCTCGCTGAGCTGGTCCGGGTTCTTGCTCACCCATTCAAGGGCCGACAGCAGGGGCGTGCCGCGGTAGAGCAGGTCGGACTCGCGATCGGCCGCATCCCACTCCTCGGCGGCATGGCTGATGCGTTGACGGGTGCGCAGGTCGTCGCGCGACTCCTCGATCCAAACCCGCAGTCGTGGCCAGGTCCGCAGCAGGGCTTCGTGGGCGATCTGCACCACGGTGTCGTCGACGGTCAGCAGCCGCGCCTCGGTCAAACGCTCCACCACCCGGTGCATCACCGACGCGCTGGAGTCGCTGTCGATTTCCGAGCGGGCCAGCAGACGCCGGGTGTCGGGCGTCTCCTCACCCGGTGTCACGAGGCGAAGGAACAGCCGTTTGGTCGCATCGCGCTCGGCACTGTCGAAGCGCTGCTCGAAGATGGCATCGGCGGTCTGGCTGATCGCGCCGGCCACGCCGCCCGCCTCGCGGAAGCCGTCGAGGGTCATGGTGTTGCCCTTGCGCCGCATCCAGGTCTCGACCAGGGCGTGGGCGACCAGCGGCAGCGAGCCGGCTTCGTTGCCCGCCTCGTCGATCACCGCGTCCACCAAGCTGCGCTCCAGATAGTAGCCGGAGCGCCGTGCCGGCTCGGTGATTGCACGGCGCAGCTCAGAGCTGGTCATGGGGCCGACGAGCACCTGGTTGTCGGTGATGCGCTCGGCGAGCCATGGCACCTGCGCGCAGGCGGCATAGAAGTCGGCGCGCACGGCCAGCACGAGCCGCACCTTGCTGTCGGCCGGGTCGGTCATGGCCGAGAGCGCCGCGACGAAGGCGCTGCGCTGCGCCGCCGGAGCCAAGGTGAAGAGCTCCTCGAATTGATCGATGCAGAGCAGCAGCGGCTCGGCGCCATCCCCACCGCCCAGGTGCCGGGCCATGGTCGGCCGCGCCTGCAGGTCGTCGATCGAGATGGCCGGGGCACCCGCGGGCAGGCCGCGCGTGGCCTGATAGTGGAGCTCGGCCAAGGGATCACGCCCCGGCGTGAAGAGCGCGACGCGCCAGTCCTCGCTGCCCAGCAGCGCACCGGCCCGGAGCGCCGGGATGAGGCCGGCCCGCACCAGGGAGGACTTGCCGCTGCCCGAGGGTCCGCCGACCACCAGCACCCGCTGCTGCTGCAGGCGCCGTACAAGCTCGTCGATCAGGGCCTCCCGGCCGAAGAAGCAATGGGCGTCCTCCGGCTGATAGGCTGCAAGCCCCTTGTAGGGGCAGGTGAGCGCCGTCTCGATCACCTGCGTGGCGATGTTGGCCTCCGCATCGGCGGCCTGCGCCTCCGCCGCCTGCTGCGCCAGGGTCTCGTAGATGGCGGCTCGCCAGCTTTCCATGGAGGCGAAACGGCGGTCGGGCGACAGCGCCATGCCCTGTTCCACCACCTCGTGCCAGGCGCTCGGTAGCCGATCGAGATTGCCCATGACGGCGCCGGGTTCGGGCGGGCGCTGGCCGGTCAGGACATGCCACAGCATGGCGGTCGCGGCATAGACGTCTGCTGCTCGTGTAACTTCGGCGTTGGGGTCGGTCTGCTCCGGCGCCTGATAGAGGGGCGTGCCGCCGGTCACGGTGATCTTGCCGGCCTGCTTCACCAAGTCCTTGGCAATGCCGAGATCGCCGACGAGGACGCGCTCGTCCGGCGCCACCAGGCTGAAGGCGCCGCCGGACTGCTGCCCGCCGTCATCGTTGCCACCGACCGGTCCGCGACGGACCTGCTGCAGCAAGATGTTGGCTGGTTTGACGTCGCGATGCACCACGCCGGCCTCGTGAATGGCCGAAAGCCCGTCGGCCACCGCATCGACCAGCGCCAGGAGGCTCGCCTGGTCGAGCGGCGGCGCACCCGGGCCGCGATCGAGGCGGTCGGCCAGCGTGCCCCGATCGGCAAAGTCCATGACGAAGTAGGGCCGCCCGTCGTTCAGCCGGCCGACGTCGTGCACAGTGATCACGTTCGGCGAACGGATACGCCGGAGCAAACGCGCTTCCTCGAGAAAGCGGGTCTCGACGTCGGCGTCGCGCGCCAGCTCGCGATGCAGGATCTTGAGCGCGACGAAGGACTCCAGCTCTTCGTCCCAGGCCCGAAGAACCAGGGCGAAACCGCCGGTGGCTATTTCGTCGCGAACCTCAAAACGGCCAACGTAGGACGGGACGGTCATGCACGCGGCGGTCCACTAGGCCCTAAAAGTACTGGCCGACATCCGTGCAATGGTAGGCATTGGTGTCGAGAATGTTGTGGTCGCGGTCCGACACGCTGACGCAGATCGTCGTCGCGTCGCCCCGCACCTTGGTCGATACCGCCCCTTGCGTCTTGTAGGCCGGATAGTCGTCCGTCAGATGCCACTTGCCCTGCTTGACGCCGTGCTGCGTCTCCGCATTGCGGCTGACCTGCTCCACCGTGAACTGCTCACCCCACCAGATGTGGATGTGGTTCTTGGACAGGTCGGGCGTGAAGTTGGCCTCGAAGGTCAGCTCCAGCTCATCCCCTGACGGCTTGATCTCGGCGATCATCACCTTGCAGCCGTCGACGGGGCAGGCGTTGGGCATTGCCTCGGCCGCGAGGCCGGCGCTGGCGCCGCCCGCAAGTCCTATGGCACTCAGAATTACTGTAAAAACCGGGCGCTTGAATGGCCCTTTCAATGCCGTGGTGACGTTCATTTAGCATCTCCCTTGACCCTCTGGGCACCGGCCACCTGCGTCTAAAGGTCGGGCGGGAAAGCCTGAACCGAGAGACAGACGGCGTGCCGACCAAGCGAAGCGACACGTCAACAAAACACCCCATCATTATGGTAAGAAATGATCGCGGAAGCCCATTTGCATTGCAAGCCGCCCGAAAAGGGCGCGCAGGTTTTGCCGATGCCGGCTATGAACACCTTCACACAATCGCCATCGGCGAGAGATCGCAGTATGATCGAGATACAACATCTCGGGGCTGGGGTTCGTGCAACACTACATCGGCTGCGGCCCGGCCCTGCGCGTGGACGCATGCAATGGCACAAGACGAACTGGATGCCGCGGTCCTGATGGCCGACATCACCGGCAGCACGTCGCTCTACGAAGCGGCGGGCGATGCCGCCGCGTTGCATCAGATCGACGACTGCCTCGCGCGCCTGCGCTGCACCGTGCAGCAGGCGGGCGGCAAGGTGATCCGCTCCAAGGGAGACGACGTCCTGTGCTTCTTCGAAGATCCGTCTTCCGCGCTGCGGGCGACACGCCAGGTTCTGGCGCTGCGCTCGAGCGGATCGCTCGCGCTGCACGCCGGGCTCCACTACGGCCGCATCATTCGCGCGCACGGCGACATCTTCGGAGACGCCGTCAACCTCACCGCCCGGCTGGCGGCGCTGGCCAAGCCCTCCGAGGCCCTGATCAGCCAGAGCTTGGTCGCGCGGCTTCCGGAGGCGGAGGCGGTGTCCCTGCGCTTTCTCGACCGCATGACCTTGAAGGGGCGCAGCGCGCCCACCGCCGTCTACTCGCTGCTGGAAGACGATACGGCGCCGCATACGCTTGTGACGATCCTGCGCGATGCGGAGGACGCCGCACCCGACGCCTTGCCGGATAGGTCGGATGTCTCGGTAACCTTGCGCTACGCAGGCCAGTCCCGTTCCTGCGGGGAAGGCGGCAGCCTCTCGATCGGGCGCGCCGGGGATTGCGATCTGGTGATCGGACAACCCTGGGTCTCGCGCAAGCACGTTACGGTCACGGTGCGCCGCGGCAAGGTCGAGCTCGACGACCAGAGCGCCTCGGGCACCCACGTCGCGACCCGCGACGGAGATGCCTTCTTTCTGCGGCGGGAGACGGCGCTGCTGGTCGGCTCCGGCGTGATCTCCCTGGCGGTGGGGCCGAGCCACGCCAATGCCGAGGTGGTGCATTACGAGGTCGCCGGTCAGCGACGAACGGAACGGCTCCGACCCTGACCAAAGCGCGCCCTAGGCCGCCGAGGCCTCGGCGGCGCGCGTGCGGCGGTCTTCCCGGCCGGCGATCAGCTTGCGCCGGAGCCAGCTCGACGCGCTGTCCATAATCATCACCAGGATGACCACCAGCACGATGATGTAGAGGGTGTTCTCCCAATCGCGGGCGGTCCGCATGGTCTCGACCAGCAGGAGGCCGATGCCGCCGGCGCCGAGCGCGCCGATCACCGTGGCCGAGCGGGTGTTGGACTCGAGATAGTAAAGCCCCTGGGAGACGAAGATCGGCAAGATCTGCGGGATGACGCCGAAGCGGTAGCGCTGCAGCCGGTTGGCGCCGGTCGAGCGCACGCCTTCGACCTGCTTGTTGTCGATGTTCTCCAAGGCTTCCGAGAAGAGCTTGCCCAGCGTCCCGGTGTCGGTGAAGGCGATAGCCAGAGCGCCGGTCAGCGGCCCGAGGCCGAAGGCGCGGATGAAGATCAGCGACCAGATCAGCATGTCGATGCCGCGCAGGAAGTCGAAGACTCGCCGCACGAAGAAGCGCAGCACCTGCGAGGGCGTGAAGTTGGATGCGGCGAGGAAGGCCAGCGGCAGGCCGACGAAGGCAGCAGTGAAGGTCCCCAGCACCGCCATCAGGATGGTCTCCAGAAGCGCGACGAAGACCGCGCCGTGCTGCCAGTCCGGATTGCTCCAGAAGGTGTCGAAGATGTAGCCCGCGTTGGAATAGTCCGGGTCGAGCCGCTCGCTGGAGAAGGCAAGGTCGGTCAGCTCGCCGAACGACATCTGGCTGAGCGGCGAATTGAAGGGAAAGAAGAAGTTCTCCCAGCCGAAGAAGTAGCGATGCACCTCGATCTTGCTGCGGGAGATCTGGACCCGCTTGCCCAGGGTTGGCCGCGCATCGAGCTTGCGCGGGTTGACTCGGGCCCACTCGGGCTGCGGGCCGGGCAGCCGCGTCTCGACTCCGTCGGCCGTGGCCTCGGCCTCGATGGTGCCATAGCCGGGCACCGTAAAGAGCACGCGGTTGCCGATGATTTCGGCTGTGTGGTCCTCGCCGAGATCGACGAGCACCCGTTCGTCGTCCGGCAGCGCGACCCAGGGCGGCGGTGTGTCGTAGCGCGAGGTGCGCTCGCCTTCGATGGCGATCTCCAGCTCGCCGCTGCGCAGGCTTTTGACCACGTGCACCTTGTGGGCGACCGAGTCGGTGCCGAGGATCAGCGCACGGTCGGGCTCCGCCTTGGCCAAGAGGCCGGAGACGTCGAAGGCGTTCCAGGTGTAGGCGAGGTAGAGGAAGACGGCGGCCAGCACGGCGAAGCCGCCCCAGGCCTTGCGCCGCACCTTGGCGAAGATGGTGGCGGAGCGCTGGGCGCCGAGGTCGAGCGTGGTCGCTGCGTTGGCCATCCTGCTCGCGCTCCTAATGCCGCGCTTCGCTGCCGACCAGTTGCCGGCGCAGGTAGGAGGAGAGCTGGTCGATCACCACGATGGAGAGGAATAGCAGGACGAAGAGGGCGGCTGTCTCATCGCCGGCGCCCTTGCCCCAGCCGATGGTGCGGCGCAGCTCCGAGCCGATGCCTCCGGCGCCGACGAAGCCGAGAATGGCCGAGGCGCGCACGTTGATCTCGAGCCGCAGCAGGAAATAGCTCATGTAGTTGGGCGCGACCTGCGGCACCACGGCATAGCGCAGCCGCTGCAGCCAATTGGCGCCGCAGGCCTTCAAGCCCTCGATCGGCTTGCGGTCGATGTTCTCGTTCACCTCGGAGAAGAGCTTGCCTAGGGCGCCGGCGGTGTGGAACGCGACCGCGATCATCGCCGGCACCGGGCTGGTCCCAAGCACGAAGATCAGAAACAGCGCGATGATCAGCTCGGGAAAGGCGCGCATGAAGTCCATAGAGCGCCGGACGATGGGGATGGCCCAGGGCCAGACGTCGAGACCGCGGGTGCTGAGAAAGGCCATCATCATGGCCGCAGCACCGCCGAGGATGGTGGCGACCAGGGCGATGTTCAGGGTTTCGATCAGCGCCGGCAGGAACTTGACCAGCAGCAGAAAGAACTCGCCACCCGATTGCCAGGCTTCGATGACGATCTCGCCGGGATAGTCGAAGAACTTGCTGAGCCCCGAGATGAAGCCGCCGGAGTTCATCGAATTGGCCTGGCCGTAGCCGGCGATGATCACCGCCGCGGTGACCAGGATCATCATGCCCGTATAGAGGCGGCGGCGCTTCTCGAGGTGGAGGATCTCTTCCTGTAGGGCGGCGACCGACATGGGGATTTGCGCAAAAGCGGTAAAGGAAGGGCGCGGACCTGGCTACACGCCAAGCCCGCGCTCCCTCGCGGTTCAGTGAAACAGGCTGTGCGGTCGCTTACTGCGACTTCAGCCGGCGCGCTTCGATGATGGCCTCGTAGGCGCTGTGGTCGATCGGGGCGATGCCCTTGATCTCACCGGCCATGACGCCGTAGGCGCACTCAGGGTCCATGGACTCGAGGCTGGCCATCAGGCCGACGACCTGCATCTTGACCTTCTCGGGCAGGTCCTTGCGCACCACGATCGGGCCCTCGGGGATGACCTTGGAGCGCCAGATCTCGGTCAGCTCGGTCATGTCGACCAAGCCGGCATCGGCGGCCTTGCGCAGGGCGCCGCTGTTGAAGCCGTCCTCCCAGTCGCCCAGGCCGTCGGCCCAGGTCACGCCGGCGTCGATGTCACCGTTGTAGACGGCGACGATGGTCTGCTCGTGGCCGCCGGTGAACTTGACGTCGCCGAAGTAATCGCCCGGCTCCATGGGAAAGCCCGAAGCGGGGATCTCGATGGAGGGGATGAGGTAGCCCGAGGTGGAGTTCGGGTCGCCGAAGCCGAAGACCTTGCCCTTCATGTCGTCGAGGTCGCCGATGTTGCGGTCGGTGCGAGCGAAGCCGATGGAGTAGTAGCCGTAGGATCCGTCGGTGTTGATCTTGACCAGCACCGGCTCCACCGCGTCGGGGTCGGTCAGGTAGACCTTGGCGTAGCCCGAAGCGCCGAGCCAGGCGAGGTCGAGGTTGCCGCCGAGCAGGCCTTCGATGACGCCGTTGTAGTCGGCCGGTGCGAAGAGCTTGGTCTCGACACCGAGCAGCTCCTCGGTCTTCTCCCGCAGGCACTCGTTGGAGCGCAGCCGGTCGGAGGCGTTCTCGCCGCCCAGAATGCCGATGCGGAACTCGGTGATCTCCTCCGCAACGGCGGCACCGGACATCAGCGCACAGACGGCCGCCGCGGCGGCCAGACGATTGATCAGCTTCATTGGACTCTCCCTTTACTGACCCTCGGGTGACCCAGTTCTCTTGCTGCTGGGCCGGTTAAGCGGCCGACGGGCCGATGGCCGTCGCTTGTGGCACCGCCGGTGAGGCCTTGGCCTGGCGTCCCGCCAAGGCCGTCGATGTCACCGACTCGTCGAGGTATCCCTCGGCGCCGTAGATGTCGCGCACCACCTCGGGCCCGAGATCCGTCGCCGGGCCGTCGAAGACCAGCTCGCCGGCGCGCATGCCGATGACCCGGTCGCAGTAGTTGCGGGCGGTATCCAGCGTGTGGAGGTTGCAGATGACGGTCAGGCCCTCTTCCTCGTGAATCTGCCTGAGCGCGCCCATGACGACCTCGGCGCTGAGCGGGTCGAGCGAGGCGATCGGCTCGTCGGCCAGCACCATCTTCGGGCCCTGCACCAGCGCGCGGGCGATGGCGACACGCTGTTGTTGCCCGCCGGAGAGGGTTTCGGCGCGCTGCAGCGCCTGATCGGCGATGTCGAGGCGGTCGAGCGCGGCCAGGGCGTCGTCCACGTCGCTGCGGCTGAAGATGCTGAACAGGCTGCGCAGGGTGCCTTGCTGGTTGAGCCGACCGAGCATGACGTTGGTGACCACGTCGAGCCGGGGCACCAGATTGAACTGCTGGAAGATCATGGCGCAGTCGCGCTGCCAGCGGCGCATCTCGGCGCCCTTGAGCTTCAGGACGTCGCGCCCCTCCACCAGAACCTCGCCGGCGGTCGCGGGGGTCAGCCGATTGACCATGCGCAGGAAGGTCGATTTGCCGGCGCCGGAGCGGCCGATGATGCCGACCATCTGCGGCTTGGCGACGGAGAAGGAGACCTGATTGACCGCGGCGAGATTGCCGAAGCGCTTGGTGACGTCGCGTACCTCCATGGCGGCGACGGGTTTCGCCTTGGGGCTCAAAACCGAAGCCGGCGCCGTCGCGCCGTTGAAGCGCGTCACGCTGTTTTCGTCACGGCCCGTTGCGGTCATAGCGCCCCAGGCTGTTGCTTGCAGGCGGCTTGCGCCCCCATGTCCCGGTCCCCAATGTGCTCGCGTGCCTCAGCGGCACGGTTCACTGCGCGCGAACGCGCACAGTCGTCCGTTTCCGGGGCTTCTACGGGCCGGCGATTGAACTTTTGTGACGGTGTTGTTTAGAAAAAATTGCAGCCGCGCAGACGCGGTGGATGCATCCGGCGCCCCTGGGGAGAGGGCTGCGGGGGAGGTTTGCTGCTCGGCGCTTCCGCTACTTCCGCAGACTCGCCTCGGCGCGGGAGGAGGTCTCGACCAGGGAGATGCAGTCGTCACGGGCGCCGGTTGCCGTCTCGCACTGCAGCACGCTGTTGAGCAGCATCTGGCCGATATCGGCGCAGCTCAGGCCGGGGATGTCGAAGAGCTTCACCACGGTCTTCTGGTCCGGCATGCGGCCGGCATCCAGCGCCAGGCGGGTCTCGATAATGCCGTCGGTCCGAAAGAGGATAAGGTCGAGCCGCAGCGCCGAGATCGCTTCGCCGAGCTTGTTCTGAAAGACCATGTAGGCGCGGCAGGCGTCGTTTTCTCGCTGTTCGAGCTTGTTGAGCTCGATCGGCAGGGAGGGCTGCGCCAGTGCTGTGCCCGGCACCAAGCAAAGTGCGCCGAACAGCGCGGCAAACGCGACGACCAAGGACCGGCGACGGTTCGGCATAGGCTCCTCCTTCGTGAGCTGAAAGCCTTAAGACACAAAGGTATGGATAACGTTGACGCGCACGCGAGACAACGCGCTTCTTGCAGCCCAGCGGGCCGGGCTAGCTCGACGCAGCCTCCCTTGATCGCGTCGGGTGCGGCAACCATTTAACAGTCCGGCGGTGCCATGACGGGCCGCCGGCACGGGGCCTGGAACGGGCTGCCGTGCGCCACCCGGCAACCTTGCTCGACGGAGGAGGCTGCGCGAGATGACGCGTTCGACCCTGTTTAACTCGCCGTTGCTGCTCGGCTTCGACCAGCTCGAAGACGCGTTGAATCAGGTTTCGAAGCACGGCACGGACGGCTATCCGCCCTACAATGTCGAGGAATTGAGCGCAGACCGCCTGCGCATCACCCTCGCCGTGGCCGGCTTCAGCCGCAGCGATCTCTCGATCCAGCTGGAGCGCAACCAATTGGTCATCGAAGGGCGGCAGCAGAACGCGGAGGACGCGGTCTATTTGCATCGCGGCATTGCCGCCCGCCGTTTCAAGCGTAGCTTCATGCTGGCCGACGGTATCGAGGTCACGGAAGCGAGCTTGGAGCACGGTCTGCTGCATATTGACCTGCAGCGCCCGGAACAGCACGCCGCCGTGCGGACGATCGAGATCGGCACGCCCGGCAAGCAGAGCACCGTGGCCTCCAAGACGGAAATCGAAGAGGCCGGGGATTAAACAGAGCTTAACAGCGTAGTAGTCACAACAAGGAGGACTCCCTTGCCGGCCATGTGCGGCAGGAGCGGGTCGCTCAAGGAGGGTATGATGTCCGTTCAGGAAACCATGCAAAAACCGCTTTCACAGCAGGAATTCGCGGCTTTGGGGATGGAGGCCTTCGCCTACATCAAGCCCATCGCGCTGCAGGGCCAGACGGCTGAAGGCGAGGAGACCAGCATGCCGGCCTTTGCCATCTGCGCGGCCGACGGCAAGCAGTTGGCCGTGGCGGCCAACCGTGACGCGGCCTGGGCGGCGGTGGTCCAGCACGGCCTGGAGCCCCTCAGCCTGCACTAGGGCTTCTCTAGCGGTCAGAGGGCCATTCTAACGCTTGGCGGCGCAGCACCAATCAGCTGTCACCCCGGCCCCCGAGCCGGGGTCCAGCCACAAGCTCGGATCGTGCCTACCGCTGGATACTCGGGTCTCGCCGCAGTGCGGCTCGCCCAAGTATGACGTTTAGAGAGGGCCACGGACGGCGAAGCACCACAAATCGTCACCCCGGCCTTGAGCCGGGGTCCATGTCTAAGCCTTCGCGGAAGGAGATTGTTAAACGCAGGCGTTGCAGTGGCCTCGCTTATCGTTCCGCAGCTCGCGCCCAGTCGCTTGATGCATCCCGGCTCGCGGCCTTCGCTTGCGCGAAGCCCTTGGCCGGGACGACGGTCCGAGAAGGGCCACAACCGGTGCCGAGGTAGAGTAAAATCAAGCCGCGTGGCTGGCGGCCGATTCGGACAGCAGCGCGTAGAGGCCATCGGCACTGTCGGTGCCGCGCAGCTTCTCGCAGACGCCGCGGTCGCGTAGCAGCCGCGAAATGCGGGCCAAGGCCTTGAGATGGTCCGCGCCCGCCTTTTCCGGCGCGAGCAGCAGGAAAATGAGATCGACCGGCTGCTCGTCGATGGCCTCGAACTCGACCGGCTTGTCGAGCCGTGCGAAGACGGCATAGAGGCGGTCGAGGCTGGCCAGCTTGCCATGCGGAATGGCAATGCCGTGCCCGATCCCAGTGGTGCCCAGCCGCTCCCGCTCAATCAGCACATCGAAGATCACGCGTTCGGGTTGGTGTGTAAGCTGCGCCGCTTTGCGCGCAAGCTCCTGCAGGGCCTGCTTTTTGCTCGTCACCCGCAGCGACGGCACCACAGCATCCGGTCCCAGCAAGTCTACGATCTCCATCAAGTCACCGTTTCTTGTCGCTTCCCTGGCGCGTCCGCTCAGGAGGTCGAGCGGTTGCCGCGCGGGTCGACCCAACCGACATGGCCGTCCTGGCGTCGATACACCATGTTCAGCCCTCCGTGCGCCTTGTTGCGAAACAGCAGCGCCGGAATGTCCGCCAAGTCCATTCTCATGACCGCATCGCTGACGGTCAGGCTTGGTATCTCCGTTTCAATCTCGGCGATCACCGCCGGTTGATTGTCGGCCTCGACTTCCTCGTCCGATTCTGCCGACTCTACCTGCAAAACATACTGTTGAGCGGCGAGACGCTCGGCCTCGGGCCCGCTCACCTGCTCGAGGTCGCGATGGTGATCGCGCAGCCGCCGCTTGTAACGACGCAGGCGCTTCGACAGGCGCTCTACCGCTTGATCGAAGGCCGGATAGGGCTCGCTTGCGTCGGCACTGGCATGCAACTCAATCCCCTTGCCGATATGGGTTGAGACCATGGCGCGAAACAAGTGCCCTTCCCGAGACAAGGTTACACTGACGTCGATCGCGTCACCGAAGTACTTACCAAGAACCGTGCCTAAACTCAGGCTGGCATGTTCACGAAAGGCATCGCCCACGTCGATCTGCCTTCCTTGGACCGACAGCTGCATAGATCGCTCGTGAAATTGAACCGTTGTTCTTTTTGCGCGCTCTTCGGCACGCAAGCCCTGCGATTTCTCTCTGCCCGGGCTCAGGGTGCGGGACCTTAGGTCTGCCGCTGAACCCTGTCAATAGACCCCAAGGACCAATGAAAAGGGTCGAAACAGCCTACCGGCCGGTCCCTCTATTTCACAGTTCTCACGATCAGGCTGGCAATTTCTTCTAGGATATTCAACGCTTTAGGTTGGATTAATTCCCTAGATTTGCTGATGTCTTTTCGAATTCGATGTCCGTCCCTCCGGGCTTCCGCCCCTTTACTCCACAGGGGACGGGGCCCGCTGCCGTGGCCCGCTCGACCGATGCGCCGGAACATCGCCCCGGTGGCTCCACGGGGGCGGGCCAGACCAGCGGTTCGCCACGCTAGGCGACCAGCAGAATTGACTCCGCATGAACGGAAAGCGCTCTAGGTCCGTAGATCGGCGTTGCGGGCCGCCTTCAGACGGCGCCTTTCTACTGAAGAGGGGATCCGCATGGTTTCCCGGTACTTGGCCACCGTGCGCCGGGCCACGGCGATGCCTTCCTGCCGCAGTTGCTTCACGAGGGCGTCGTCGGAGAGGACCCGGTCGGCCGGCTCGGCATCGATCAGGCTGCGGATGCGATGCCGGATCGACTCGGCCGCGTGGGCATCCTCGCCGTCGCCGCCGACGGCGGTGCTGAAGAAATACTTCAGCTCGAAGATGCCGCGGGGCGTGGCGATGTACTTGTTGGCGGTGACGCGGCTGACCGTCGATTCGTGAAGAGACACTTCCTCGGCCACGTCGCGCAAGGTCAGGGGCCGCATGTGGGCCACTCCCTTGCGGAAAAAGTCCTCCTGCTGACGGACGATCTCGCTCGCCACCTTGATGATGGTGGTGGCCCGCTGATGCAGCGATTTCACCAGCCAGCTGGCCGCGCCCAGTTGCTCGGTCAGATAGTTGCGCTCCGCCCGGTCGCGGCAGCGCGAAACGACGGCGGCGTAGTAGCTGCGGTTGACCAGCAGGCGCGGCATGGCATCGGGATTCAGCTCGATCAGCCAGCTGCCGTCGGGGCGCGCGCGCATCAGCACGTCGGGGATGATGGCTTCGGCCGCCGGCAGATCGAACTGCAGGCCGGGCTTGGGGTCCAGTGCCCTGATTTCCGCCAGCATCTCGGCGAAGTCTTCCTCGTCGACCTCGCATAGCGCCCTAAGCTGCGCCAGCTTGCCCTCGGCCAGGAGCGCCAGGTTGTCGAGCAACGTCGCCATGCAGGGGTCGAAGCGGTTGCGCTCCTTCAGCTGCAAGGCCAGGCACTCGGCAAGATCGCGGGCGAACACCCCCGTCGGCTCGAGACACTGGAGGCGCAGCCTGAGCGCTTCCAGGCGCTCTTCCGGCAGGCCGAGCTGATCGGCCAGCGCGGCCATGTCGACGGTGAGGTAGCCGCTCGGATCGACCTGGTCGATCATGTAGGCGGCGATCACGCGTTCGGCCGGGGCCGAGATCTCCACCGGCATTTGCTGTAGCAGGTGGCCGCGCAGGTCCGGCGTTTCGTCGGCGGCTTCCTCGATGGAGCGCTCGCCGCCCTCGCCATCGCCGCCGCCGGCGCCGCGGCGGCCCCAATCGATGCTGCTTTCGCCTTCCGAGGGGCTGTTGTCGTCGTAGACCGGCTCGCTGTCCAAAGGACGGTCCGAGTCCTCGGAAAACTCACCGGAGGCCAGTTGATCGAGGCTGTCCGGCACGGCCTCGCCTTCACTGTAGTCGTCGCTGGACGCCTCCGCCGCGGCCCCTTCGGCCTCACGGGGATCGGCCTCGCCGGCTTGCGTTTCGTCCCGCTCAAGCAGCGGGTTCTCTGCCAGCTGCTGGTCGACGAAGGTGTTCAGCTCGAGGCTGGAGTATTGCAATAGCTGAATGGCTTGCCGCAGTTGCGGCGTCATGACCAGTGTCTGGGACTGGCGTAGCTCGAGCCGCTGCGTTACAGCCATAATATTAACGACTAGAGGCTAAATCTTTCGCCCAAGTAAACGCGCCGGACGTCCTTGTTGGCGACGATTTCACGCGGCGTGCCGTCCATCAAGACCCGGCCTTCATGAATAATGTAGGCGCGGTCGACGATGTCCAAAGTCTCACGGACATTGTGGTCGGTGATCAGCACGCCGATGCCACGGTCCTTGAGATGGCTGACCAGGTCGCGGATGTCGTTCACCGCCACCGGGTCGATGCCGGCGAGTGGCTCGTCGAGCAGGATAAAGGACGGACGGGAGGCCAGCGCCCGGGCGATCTCGACGCGCCTCCGCTCGCCGCCGGACAGCGCGATGGCCGGCGTCCGCCTCAGGTGGGCGATGGAAAACTCGGAAAGAAGATCTTCCAGGATGGCCTGGCGCTTCTGCCGGCTCGACTCGGTCAGTTCCAGCACGCCCAGGATATTCTGTTCGACCGTCAGGCCGCGGAAGATCGAGGCTTCCTGGGGCAGGTAGCCGATGCCGAGCCGCGCCCGGCGATACATCGGCAGGCCGGTGATGTTCTCACCGTCGAGCGTGATGACGCCGGCATCGGGCGCCAACAGGCCGGTGATGATGTAGAAGGAGGTGGTCTTGCCGGCGCCGTTGGGACCGAGCAGCCCGACCGCTTCGCCCCGTTCCAGGGTCAGCGAGACGCCACGCAGGACCGGGCGCTGCTTGAAGGACTTCTCCAGGTTGAGCGCCGACAGGCCGGGATTGTCGATGATCAGGCGCGGGGTGCGCTCGATCTCATCGATGTCGGCCTCTCGGACCCTGGCGCCAATGTCCGGCTTGCGCCTTGTGCTCATGCCCTTCCTACTCGTCGCCCTCGGTGCCGTCGTCGGACGACTGAGGAACCAAAAGACCCTGCACCCGCGTGCTCGAGCCGGGAAGCAAGCGACTGATCCCCGTCTCGAAATCGACCTCGGCGCGGTCGCCGTTCAGCTGGTTCGGCCCCTGCGTGATCTTCACGTCACCGGCCAACACCGCTCTGTCGTCGATAGCATAGTAAATGCCTTCATTGCCAACGGCGAATTCGTTCGGCGTGCGGATCCGCACATTGCCGATGGCATCGACCCGGTCCAAGACCCGTTCGCCCTGCACGTCCTCGGTGAAGCTGGCGGTCAGCGTATCGGCCTCGATAAGATCCGTATCGCTTTGCATCGAGGCGTCGCCGCGGGCCACTGCAACCGGCCGTCCCTCGAAGTCTTCCCAATACTCCAGGCTGTCGCGCGCGCGCACCACGTCGCCGCCGGCCATGTCCAGGCGCAGGTTGTCGCCGGTCAGCACGGCGACCTTCCGGTCGCTGTAGTAGACGCCTTGATCGCCGTAGGCCACGTCTTCCGGCATCACCACCACGACGTTCCCGTGCGCCTCGATGCGGTAGAACTCGGTCTCGCCGGCCACCTCGCGGTAGAAGGCGAGCAGTCGGTCGGCGCTGACGGTGAGGTCCTCCCGCGTGGCGACGGCGTTGCCGCGGGCGATGTAGACCAGCTCGTCGCGCCGCCATTCGATGCCGTTGTCGGCGTTGATCTGCAGCGCCGAGTTGCCGCCTGTTGTCGCTTGCTGGGCAGCGCCCGGCACTGCCCAGAGAAGGGCGGTAAAAAGCAAGCAGACGGAGACGAAGGGGGCGATCGGCCGGCTCACTGCGGGAAACCCTCGGAATCGGGAAAGAGCAAAAGCTCCGCTTTGCCGGTGAAGTGGATACGCAGCCCCCCTTCTTCCAGACGGAAGCCCTCGGCGACGATGTCGCCGAAGCCGGCTTGGCCGTTGACGGGAGAGTCGCCCCAGGCCCGGTTGCCGACGAGATCGATTTCCGCCGTCTCGGTATGCAGCTCGTAGCCCTCGTCGTGGAACAGGCTGACCGAACCCTCGAGGAAGAGATGCTCGCCCAGGCCATCGTAGAGGCCGTCGTTGGCGCCGAGAGTCAGCCAGGCGCCGTCGCTCATGGTCATGTCGCCCTGTGGATTCACCAGGTCGTACTGCTCTTCTTCGCCGGCCCGCTCGTGCACTTGCTCGGCCGTCAGGCTGTAGGGGCGGTCGGAGCTGTCCGTCCCGCGAAAGCGCGCCGTGACCAATGCGACGCCGCCGCGCTCCGCATCCAAGAGAGCGCTCTGACCCGTGAAAATGTCACGGAAAGGCTGCAGTTGCGGGGCGAAGAGAACGGCGACGATCAAAGCCACCGCTGCTGCGGGCAGTAGGCGGCGGACCAGGACGATACGCCGCTTATAGCGTCGCGCCTCGACCCTTTGGCTTTCCGGCTTGCGAGCATCGTAGGTGAAATGCCGTTTGGGCGACTGGCTTGACGCCTCGTCGGGAGGCTGGAAGTGGACCTCGCCCTGGCCGCTCGCCTCGCTCATGGCTTCGGTCCCAGATGCCCTAAGCAACCCCGGCGCGCAGGATGTCGTGCATGCGCAGGAAGCCGACCGGCTTGCCCTCCTCGACGGCGAACATGCTGGTGAAGGGCTTGCCGGTGTCCGGGCCGTTCATGGTGGCAAGCGCTTCAACCGCCAGGGCGTCGGGGCGGATGGTGTGCGGATTCTGCGTCATGATCTCCCCGACCTTGCGGGACAGGAGGTCGCTCGACATGTGCCGGCGCAGGTCGCCGTCGGTGATGATGCCAACCAGGAGCTCGTCCTCGATCACGCCGATGCAGCCGAAGCCGGTCTCGGTCATGATCAGGAGCGCCTCGCTCATCAAGGTCTCCGGCTGGCAGAGCGGCAGGTGGCTGCGGTCGAACATGATGTCGTGAACGCGCAGCAGCCTCTTGCCCAAGGCACCGCCCGGATGGAACAGCGCGAAGTCCTCCGCCGTGAAGCCGCGCCGGTCGAGCAGGACCAGCGCCAAGGCATCGCAGAGCGCCAGGGAGGCGGTGGTCGAGGTGGTTGGCGCCAGGCCGTTGGGGCAGGCCTCCGGCACCTTCGGCAGAACCAGCGCCACATCGGCGGCTTCGGCAAGAATGCTCTGCTCGCGCCCGACGATGGCGATCAGGGGAATGGAGAAGCGCCGGCAATAGGCGATGATGTCGTTGAGCTCCCGCGTATTGCCGGAGTTGGAGAGCGCGACCACCACGTCGTCCGAGGTGACCATGCCGAGGTCGCCATGGCTGGCCTCGCCGGGGTGCACGAAAAAAGCCGGTGTGCCGGTCGAGGCGAAGGTGGCCGCCGCCTTGTTGGCGATATGCCCGCTCTTGCCCATGCCGGTGATGATGAGCTTGCCTTTGACCTTCTCGATGATCTCGACGGCCTCCAGAAAGGCGTCTCCCACCTCTTGGGCAAGCTGTTCGAGCGCCTGCGCTTCCAGGCGCAAGACTTCCGCCGCGCGCGCCAGACTTTCGACGCGCCCCATTGCCGCAGTCTTCTGCGAAACGGCCACCATCATGCTCAACTCTAATCTTCCTTCTTCAATAAGAGACGCAGAACACGCGCCGCTACAAGCCTTTACGTGCGTCGGCGTCCGCCCATCCCTGGTCCGCCTCTCGTCCTAGCCTTGGCCGCACGCCGCGATCAGTGCGCGAAAACGTCCGCCTCCTCCCAGCCCAGCAGGTCGAGGCTCACCCGGTGGGGCAGGAACGCGAAGCAGGCGCGCGACAGGGCCGTGCGCCCCTCCCGATGCAACATGGCATCGAGACGCTCGCGCAAGGCATGCAAATAGAGCACGTCACTTGCGGCGTAACGGAGCTGCTCTTGGGTCAGCTCCTCCGCGCCCCAGTCGGACGACTGCTGCTGCTTCGACAGGCTGACGCCGAGCAGATCGGAGCAGAGGTCCTTCAGCCCGTGCCGGTCGGTGAAGGTCCGCGCCAGCTTGGAGGCGATCTTGGTGCAGTAGACCGGGGCGCAGTCGACCTCGAGATAGAGCCGGATGGCGGCAAGGTCGAAGCGCGCGTAGTGGAAGATCTTGGTGACCTGCTCGTCGCGCAAGAGGCGCTTCAGGTTCGGCGCGGCATAGGAGCCGGAGCGGAACTGGACGAGGTGTGCGCTGCCGTCGCCGGAGGAAAGCTGGATCATGCAGAGACGGTCGCGCCGCAGCTTCAAGCCCATCGTCTCGCTGTCCACGGCCACTATGTTCCCGAGATCGAGATCGTCGGGCAAATCGTCGAGATGGAGCGTGATGGACACGACGGCGCAAACCTTGGGACGTAAACTTGCGTACTCTCGCGTGCCGCTGGCGCGTGTGCTGCGGCGGCGCTTGACCGGTCAAGCTGACCGCAAGATATAGTGGGCATAGGGCATGTCAACGGCACCTTGGTCGGGAGGCCCTGGGATCGGGCGGCGCAGGCCGACAGTCGGAGGCAAAGGCATGACAGCAGGAACGGTGACGGTCTTCGGCGGCTCCGGCTTCGTCGGTCGCTACATCGTGCCGCGCCTGGCCGAGGACGGCTGGGTCATCCGGGTGGCCGTGCGCAACCCGGACAAGGCGGCCTTTCTCAAGCCTGCCGGCGACGTCGGACAGATCGTGCCGGTCGCCTGCAATCTGCGCGACCAGGCCTCGGTCGAGCGCGCGCTCGATGGGGCGGATGCGGCGATCAACCTGGTCGGCATCCTCTTCGAGACGGGCCGCCAGACCTTCGCGGCCGTGCAGTACGAGGGCGCCAAGCGGGCCGCCGAGGCAGCGGCCGCGGCCGGTATCACCGACTATCTGCATATGTCGGCGCTCGGCGCCGATGCGGCGGGAGAGGCCGAATACGCCCGCTCCAAGGCCGCGGCGGAAGAGGCTGTGCTGGCCGCCATTCCCACCGCCAGCATCCTGCGCCCCTCGATCGTCTTCGGCCCCGAGGACGATTTCTTCAACCGTTTCGCCGCCATGGCGCGCCTGTCGCCGGTCCTGCCCCTGGTCGGCGGCGGGCATACGCGTTTTCAGCCGGTCTATGTCGCCGACGTTGCCGAAGCCGCCGTCAAGTGCCTGACCGACAGCGATTGCGACGGCAAGATCTACGAGCTCGGCGGCCCCAAGGTCTACAGCTTCAAGCAGCTGCTCCAGTTGATGCTTCGGACCATCAACCGGCGGCGGTTGCTGGTGCCGCTGCCCTTCGCCGTCGCCGATATGCAGGCCTTCTTTCTGGAGAAGCTGCCGCAGCCGATGTTGACCCGCGATCAGGTCGCGATGCTGCGCAAGGACAACATCGTCCAGCCGGGCGCGCTGACCCTGGCCGATCTTGGCATCGAGCCCCATTCGGTGGAGGTCATCATCCCCACCTATCTCGACCGCTATCGCCCCGGCGGGCGCTTCAACAGCCAGCGGCCCTTCCCCGCCGGGGGGTAAGGGAGTCTTTTTGGGCGCCTCTCTTTTTAGGGCGCGCCTGCACCGTCAAAGTTCGTTGTCGACGTTCCGAGACGCGCCGCTCTGTGCCAGCCCACACTCCTGCCCGGCCAACCCACTAGGGTACCATGGCATGGCTTGGCCGGGCAGGAGTGTGGGCTGGTGCCGCACGGCGCCGTCAGGCGCCCAAGAAAAAACCTACTGATACACAAACCACAGCAGCACGGCGCCGAGGAAGACGCGGTAGACCGCGAAAGGCCCGAAGCTGGCGTGGCGCAGCCAGCGCATCATCAGGGCGATGGCGATCAGGGCGGTTATGAAGGAGAGCCCGGCGGCGATGGCGGCATCGATGCCGAGCGAAAGATTGCCGGTTTGGTAGAGGTCGTGGCCGACCAGGACGCCGGCGCCGGAGATCGCCGGGATGGCCAGCAGCAGGGAGAAGCGGGCCGCCTCGGTGCGCTCGTAGCCCAGCATGCGGGCGGCGGTCATGGTAATGCCGGCCCGGCTGGTTCCCGGAATGAGCGCGAGAACCTGCGCCAGGCCGATGATCAGCGCTTGGGAGAGGTTCATGTCCTGGACGCGGCGTACCCTGAGCGCAAAGCGGTCGGCGATGTAGAGCAGCACGCCGAAGCCGATGGTGGCCCAGGCGATGACCTCCAGGCTGCGCAGTTGCGGCGAGATGCTGTCCTTCAGGTAATAGCCGACGACCACGACCGGGATGCTGGCCAGGATGACGTGGCCGATCAGGCGCCGCCCGGCCCGGCCCTTGGCATTGCGTGGCATGACGGCGCCGAGCAGCATGCGCCAGAGGTCGCCGGCGAGATAGAGGCAGACCGCCGCCAGGGTACCGACGTGTACGGCGATATCGAGATCGAGCCGCGCTTCCGCCGTCTGCTCCATCCCTGTGTATCCAAGCGCGTCGAAGGCCTTCCAGGTGATGACCAGGTGACCGGAGGAGGAAATCGGCAGAAATTCGGTGATGCCCTGGACGACCGCCAGGATAGCAAGCAGGTAAAGCGGCACGTAATCAGCCCCTTAAATTCGCGCAGCCCACGCGGTTCGCCGTTTTGCGGCGGCTTATAGCAAGGCCGCCTCGCGTCGCGACAGAGGCGATTTAGTTCACAAAGCTGTCCTATTTTGCATTTGCGAAATCAGCTGAGATCGGCGGTGGCCACAATTCAGCACCCCGCATCCCTGTTAGTTAACTCATGCTGACCTATTTTGCTTTTTCCCCTCGCTTTCCTGGACCTTGTTACCTATAACACCAATAGCGGACGGCAATTTCACCCTCCGCACGGTCAGCTCTGGCAGAACAAAATTAGCGGATGCGCCCTCATGAGCAGTCGAATGTTGCAGTTCGTCTCGGTCCAGCAGCAGACGCCCGACAAGCGGGACGTCACCACGCGGCGGCAGGACTTCGAGGAGATCTACGACGAATACGAGCCGCAGAAAGCCGCTGAGCAGTCGGCCCGCTGCTCGCAGTGCGGCGTTCCCTTCTGCCAGGTGCACTGCCCGGTCCAAAACAACATTCCCGACTGGCTGATGCTGACCGCCGAGGGGCGGTTGGAAGAAGCCTACGAGGTCAGCCAGGCGACGAATAACTTCCCGGAGATCTGCGGCCGCATCTGCCCGCAGGACCGGCTGTGCGAGGGCAACTGCGTCATCGAGCAGGCCGGCCACGGCACGGTGACCATCGGCTCTATCGAGAAGTACATCACCGACACGGCCTGGGAGAAGGGCTGGGTCAAGCCGGTCCGCCCGGTGCGCGAGCGGCCCGAGAGCGTCGGTGTCATCGGTGCCGGCCCGGCCGGCCTCGCCGCCGCCGAGGAACTGCGCAAGCAGGGCTATCAGGTGCACGTCTACGATCGCTATGACCGCATCGGCGGCCTGATGATCTACGGCATCCCCAACTTCAAGCTGGAGAAGGAGGTGGTCGAGCGCCGCGCCAAGCTGTTGCGCGACAGCCAGGTGCACTTCCATCTCGATACCGAGGTGGGTGGCACCGTGTCCTTCGCCGCGCTGCGCGAAAAGCACGACGCCATCCTGGTCGCCACCGGCGTCTACAAGCCGCGCGAGATCCAGGCCCCAGGCGTCGGCCTGGAGAACATCGTGCCGGCGCTCGACTATCTCGTCGCCTCCAACCGCGCCGGCCTGGGCGACAAGGTGCCGGCCTTCGAAGACGGCAGCCTCAATGCCGAAGGCAAGCGGGTCGTCGTGATCGGCGGCGGCGACACCGCCATGGACTGCGTGCGCACCGCGGTGCGCCAGGGTGCCAAGTCGGTGAAGTGCCTCTATCGCCGCAACCGTCAGAACATGCCGGGCTCCCAGCGCGAGGTGGCCAATGCCGAGGAAGAAGGTGTCGAGTTCGTCTGGCTGTCAGCGCCGTTGGCCTTTCTCGGCGACTCGGCCGGGCAGGTCAGCGCGGTGCGCGCAGCCCAGGTGCATCTCGGCGCTCCAGACGCCACCGGCCGTCAGACGCCGCAGATCAAGGAGGACGAGGCCTACGGCGTCGAGGCCGATCTGGTGATCAAGGCGCTGGGCTTCGACCCGGAGGACCTGCCGCATCTCTTCGGTGAGCCGGAGCTTCCGGTCACCCGCTGGGGCACCCTGAAGGTCGCCTATCCCTCGCTGATGACGCCGCTCGACGGAGTCTTCGCCGCCGGCGACATCGTCCGCGGCGCCTCCCTGGTGGTCTGGGGCATTCGCGACGGGCGCGACGCCGCGGTGGGCATCCACAACTACATACAGGGCCGTTTGGCCAGCGCGCCAACGCACGCCGTGGCGGCGGAGTAATGATCGTTCGTTTGGCTCTCACCGCAGCAACGCGGTGGTCAGGACGGCTCGAGGAGGGCGCCGCAATGCGAGGTGATTTGACGACCAGCCTTCACGGCCGGGGCATGAGACGACGCTTCGGCGGATGGCGCAAAGCCGGCGTCGCCATCGCGGGTGTGTTTTTCTTCGTGGCTGTCTCCTTCGCCGGGCCGCAGACGCTGCAGGCCGAGGAGAAGCTGCCAGCCGTGGTCAAAGCCGAGCGCTTGATGGACCTGTTCGGTGCCGAAAGCACGATCGAGCAGATGATCGTGCCCATGATCGATCAGATCACCGGCATCATCATTCAGGCCAACCCGAACGACGGCCCTGTCATCAGGGAGCTGATGAACGACTACTTCCTGCCTGAGTTCAAAAACCGTTTGCCCGAGTACATGGAACTCTCCGCACGACTCTATGCGGAGCACTTCAACGAGGCGGAGCTTGATGAGCTGATCGCTTTCTACGAGACGCCCTTGGGCCAGAAGATGATCGCCAAGTTTCCGGTCCTGACCCAGGAGTCGATGCAGCTGGGCGGACTTTGGGGACAGCAGGTGGCGATGGACGCCTACAACAAGCTGCTGCCCAAGCTGAAGGAGCGCGGCCTGCAGGAGCCGCGCATCTAGCGCTTTGCCGAAGGTGCGTTGAAAACGCACCGACTAGGATTTGCCTGATCGAGGTTAGGAATGAGCGATACGGACCGTTACCAGTTGAATGCCGCCCATCTGGCCCAACACGGCCTCTACGACCCGGCAGACGAGCATGACGCCTGCGGCGTCGGCTTGGTGGCCTCGATCGACGGCACGCCCTCGCGGCGTGTGGTGGAAGCCGGCATCGAAGCGCTGAAAGCGGTCTGGCACCGCGGCGCCGTCGATGCCGACGGCAAGACCGGCGACGGCGCCGGCATCCACCTGCAGATCCCGCAGGATTTCTTCCGCGAGCACATCACCCGCACCGGCCACGCGATCGAGGAAGGCCGCATCGGCGTCGGCATGGTCTTCCTGCCGCGCACCGACTACGAGGCGCAGGAGCGTTGCCGCGTGATCGTCGAGCGGGAGATCCTGCGCGACGGCTACACCATCTACGGCTGGCGCCAGGTTCCGGTGAACACCGAGGTGATCGGCGAGAAGGCCAATGCGGCCCGCCCCGAGATCGAGCAGATCATGATCGCCGCCAGGCCGGGCATGAGCGCCGAGGACTTCGAGGTCGACCTTTACGTCATTCGCCGGCGCATCGAGAAGGCGGTGGAGTCCGAGTCCATCAAGGACTTCTACATCTGCTCCCTGTCCGGCCGCTCGATCATCTACAAGGGCATGTTCCTGGCCGAGCAACTCGCCGTCTTCTATCCCGACCTCAACGACGAGCGCTTCGTCTCCAACTTCGCCATCTTCCACCAGCGCTATTCGACCAACACCTTCCCGACCTGGCGCCTCGCCCAGCCTTTCCGCGTGCTCGCCCACAACGGCGAGATCAACACCCTGAAGGGCAACGTCAATTGGATGAAGGCGCACGAGTGCCGCTTGGCCTCCCCGGCGCTCGACGACCGGGTGGAGGACGTCAAGCCGGTGGTGCAGCCGGGCAGCTCCGACTCCGCGGCGCTCGATGCCGTCTTCGAGCTGATGGTGCGCTGCGAGCGGGACCTGCCCATGGTCAAGACCATGTTGATCCCGGAGGCCTGGCGGCAGAGCGACCCACTGCCGGACAGCCACAAGGCGCTCTACAGCTATTGCAACACGGTGATGGAGCCCTGGGACGGCCCGGCGGCGATCTGCGCCTACGGCGGGCGCTGGCTGCTCGCCGGGCTCGACCGCAACGGCCTGAGGCCGCTGCGCTACACCGTCACCGCCGACGGTCTGCTCTTCGCCGGCTCGGAAACCGGCATGGTGCGCCTCGACGAGGAAAGTGTGCTGGAAAAAGGGCGTCTGGGTCCCGGCGAGATGATCGCCGTCGATCTCCAGACCGGCACCCTCTACCACGACCGGCCGCTCAAGGATCTTTTGGCCGAACGCCAGCCCTATGGCGACTGGGCCAGCCGCACCACCGTGATCGACGATCTGATCAAGCCCGATCACGGCGAACCGGTCGACTTCTCGACCGAAGAGCTGCGTCGCCGCCAGCTGGCCCACGGCATGAGCCTGGAAGACCTGGAGCTGCTGCTGCATCCCATGGTCGAGATGGAAAAGGAAGCCGTCGGCTCCATGGGCGACGACACGCCGCTTGCCGTCCTCTCGAACAAGTACCGCGGCCTGCATCACTTCTTCCGTCAGAACTTCAGCCAGGTAACCAACCCGCCGATCGACTCCCTGCGCGAGCGTCGGGTCATGACCCTGGCCACTCGGCTCGGCAACCTCGGCAACATCCTGGCTGAGGATCCCAGCCAGTGCGACATGCTCAAGCTCAATTCGCCGGTGCTCTCGAATGCCGAGTTCGAGGCCATGCGCAGCTACATGGGTGCCGCCGCGGTCGAGATCGACTGCACCTTCGCCCCGGCGGACGGACCGAATGCCCTGCGTCAGGGCATCATTCGCGTGCAGAACGAGGCCGAGGACGCGGTCCGCGGCGGCTGCCTGCACGTCATCCTCTCCGACAAGGCGCAGGGCCCGGCGCGCGCGTCCATTCCCATGATCCTGGCCACCGGCGCCGTGCACACGCACCTGACGCAGCAGAAGCTGCGCACCTTCGTCTCGCTCAACGTCCGCTCCGGCGAGTGCCTCGATGTGCATTACTTCGCCGTGCTGATCGGTGTCGGCGCGACCACGGTGAACGCCTACTTGGCCCAAGAGTCGATCGCCGACCGTCACCGCCGCGGCCTGTTCGGCGAGATGGGGCTGGAGGAATGCGTTCAGCGCTTTATCCAGGCGGTCGACGATGGCCTGCTCAAGGTGATGTCCAAGATGGGCATCTCGGTCATCTCATCCTACCGCGGCGGCTACAACTTCGAGGCCGTCGGCCTCTCGCGCACCCTGGTCGATGAGTTCTTCCCCGGCATGCCGAGCCGCATTTCCGGCATCGGCCTGGCTGGCATCGAGCAGAAGCTCCTGGAATTGCATGACCGCGCTTGGAACGAGGCCGCGGTCACCCTGCCGGTCGGCGGCTTCTACCGCTATCGCCGCGGCGGCGAGGCGCATAGCTGGGAGGGTGCGTTGATCCATACCCTGCAGGCCGCCGTCGCCAACGACTCCTACGCCACCTACAAGCGTTTCAGCAGCGGCATGGCGGCCCTGCCGCCGTCGACGCCGCGCGACCTTCTCGATTTCCGCAGCGAGGGCATCGAGCCGGTGGCGCTGGACGACGTCGAGTCGATCACCGCCATCCGCAAGCGCTTCGTCACGCCTGGCATGTCGCTTGGCGCGCTTTCGCCGGAAGCCCACGGCACCCTCAACATCGCCATGAACCGCATCGGCGCCAAGTCGGACAGTGGCGAGGGCGGTGAGGACCCGACCCGCTTCACCCCACGGGCCAACGGCGACAACGAGAACTCGGCCATCAAGCAGGTCGCCTCCGGCCGTTTCGGCGTCACCGCCGAGTACCTCAACCAGTGCCGCGAGATCGAGATCAAGGTCGCGCAGGGCGCCAAGCCCGGCGAGGGCGGCCAGCTGCCCGGCTTCAAGGTCACCGAGATGATCGCCAAGCTGCGCCACTCGACACCGGGGGTGATGCTGATCTCCCCGCCGCCGCACCACGACATCTATTCGATCGAGGACCTGGCGCAGCTGATCTACGATCTCAAGCAGATCAACCCGGACGCCAAGGTCTGCGTCAAGCTGGTGGCGCGCAGTGGCATCGGCACCATCGCCGCCGGAGTGGCCAAGGCCAAGGCCGACGTGATCCTGATTTCCGGCCACAGCGGCGGCACCGGCGCCAGCCCGCAGACCTCGATCAAGTACGCCGGCATTCCCTGGGAGATGGGCCTCTCGGAAGTGCACCAGGTGCTGACCTTGAACAAGCTGCGCCACCGGGTGCGGCTGCGCACTGACGGCGGCCTCAAGACCGGGCGCGACATCGTCATCGCCGCAATTCTTGGGGCCGAGGAGTACGGCATCGGCACCGCGGCCCTGGTCGCCATGGGCTGCATCATGGTGCGGCAGTGCCACTCCAACACCTGCCCGGTCGGCGTCTGCACCCAGGACGACGCGTTGCGCGACAAGTTCACCGGCACACCGGAGAAGGTGGTCAACCTCTTCAGCTTCATCGCCGAGGAGGTGCGCGAAGTCCTCGCCGACCTGGGCGTCAACTCGCTCCAGGACGTGATCGGGCGCACCGACCTGCTGCAGCAGGTCAGCCGCGGCGCCGCCCACCTGGACGACCTCGACCTCAACCCGCTCCTGACCAGCGCCGACAGCGGCGGCCTGCCGCAGTACTGCACGGTAGAAGGGCGCAATGAGGTGCCCGATACGCTGGATGCCGCCTTCATTGCCGACGCCGGCCCGCTGTTCCAGGACGGCGAGAAAATGCAGCTGCAGTACAACGTGCGCAACACGCACCGGGCGATCGGCACGCGTCTATCGGCCATGATCACCCGGCAATTTGGCATGGAGGGCCTGGCGCGTGACCACATCACCGTACGCTTGCGCGGCTCGGCCGGTCAGTCGCTCGGCGCCTTCGCCGTGCAGGGCCTCAAGCTGGAGGTCTTCGGCGACGCCAACGACTACGTCGGCAAGGGCCTGTCGGGCGGCACCATCGTGGTGCGGCCGCGCATGCGCTCGCCGCTGGAAAGCCAGAAGAACACCATCATCGGCAACACCGTGCTCTATGGCGCCACGGCCGGACGGCTCTACGCAGCCGGTCAAGCGGGCGAGCGCTTCTGCGTGCGCAACTCCGGCGCTACGGCCATCGTCGAGGGTTGCGGCTCCAACGGCTGCGAGTACATGACCGGCGGCACCGCCGTCATTCTCGGCAACGTCGGCAACAACTTCGCCGCCGGCATGACCGGCGGCATGGCCTTCGTCTACGACCCCGAGGATCATCTGCCGGCACGCATCAACAGCGACAGCGTCATCTTCCAGCGGCTCCAGACCGAGTACTACGAGACCCTGCTGAAAGAGCTGATCGCAGAACAGGTCGAGGAAACGCAGTCGCGCTTTGCCGAAGGTCTTCTGATCGAATGGTCGAGCGCGCGCCGCGACTTCTGGCAGATCGTGCCGAAGGAGATGGTGCACCGGCTGGAGCATCCGGTCACCCTGCCGCTGGTCGCCGAAGAGCGAGCGTAACCCTGTGGCCGGGCTCGCGCTCAGAGCCGCCGAGCCCGCGGATATCGCCTTCATCCGCGGGCTTGAGCAGCGCGACGACTACGCCGCCTTCATCTACCGCTGGAGCCAGGCCGAGCACGAAGCGGTGCTGGCCGCACCCGACAAGCGCACCCTGATCGGCGACGACGAGGCGGGGGCGCCTGTGGGTTTCGCCATCCTGCAGAACTTCGGTGGCGACTCCGTGCCTTATCTGGTGCGCATGGCCGTCGCCAGGCCCGGAGAAGGGCTGGGTCGCGCGCTTCTCTCGCAGGTCTGCGACTGGGTCTTCGCTGAGTCGGAGGCGCCCCGGCTGGAGCTCGACGTCTTCGAGGACAATGTCAGGGCTCAGGCGCTCTACCGCCGACTGGGCTTCATCGGGGATCGCGTCAGCGAAGAGCCTGTGGGGCGGCCGAGCGGCCAGCCGGCGCGCCTCATCTACATGTCCCGGGCGCGGGACGGAGGCTGATACCAAGCTGCGATGAGTTTCGCTCATCGCAGCTTGGCAAGCGCGACTGCCCGTCCGCAGCGAAGCGAGGAAAGCCTGCGTGGCGTTTGAACGCAATACAGGCCACGATGAGGCTTGCTCATCGTGGCCTGGTACAAGAGCGCATCCGAACGGAGAGTTGCGGCGCATCGCGGCGCACGCTAGAGCCTTTTCCTATTCCATTGAAAAGGCATTGCACCCGCGCCGATGCGCATCCTCTATCACCTGCCTCTCGACCCCGGCAGCCGCAAGGTTCGCCTCATCCTGGCTGAGAAGGGCGTCACCGCCGAGCTCAAGACCGAAGCCGTTTGGGAACGGCGGGAGGGCTTCCTGCGCCTCAACCCGGCGGGCGAGGTGCCGGTCTTGGTGGAGGACGACGGGACCGTGCTGTCCGACGCCTCGGTCATCTCCGAGTACATCGAGGAGCTCTATCCCGACCCGCCGCTCTTGGGCGAGACGCCGATCGACCGGGCCGAGGCGCGCCGTCTGATGCGCTGGTTCGAGACCAAGTTCGCCCGCGAGGTCTCCAGCCTCCTGCTGGAAGAGAAGATGATGAAGCGGCTGCTGAAGCAGGGCACGCCGGACTCGGCGACCGTGCGGGTCGCGGCCCAGAACATCCACTACCATCTCGACTACATCGGCTGGCTCTGCGAGCGGCGGCGCTGGCTGGCCGGCGACGACGTCAGCCAGGCCGACCTGACCGCGGCGGCGCATCTCTCCTGCATCGACTATCTGGGCGACGTGCCCTGGGACGAGCACCAGGAGGCGCGCGACTGGTACGCCCGCATCAAGTCTCGCCCCTGCATGCGCGGCATCCTGGCCGACGTGCTGCCCGGCTACGCCCCGCCCAAGCACTACTCGGACCCGGATTTTTAGGTTTTGGTTTTTTGTAGGGCGCGCCGGCGCCATGGCGGCTCGTTGTCTCCTTTCGGAGGCGCGCCATGCGGGTCCAGCCCACACCCCCGCCCGACCAACCCATGGCATGGTACCCTAGTGGCTTGGTCGGGCGGGGGTGTGGGCCGGTGCCGTACAGCGCCGCACCATCACCACCTGTCACCCTTGGGCGAGCCACGCAGTGGCGAGTTCCGAGGGTCCACGGCGGGGTTCCGCGCGGGCTGAAGAGTGGATGCTCGGAACTCGGCCCTGGGCCTAACGGCCCTGAGGGCCTCGCCCAAGCATGACAGTTCGGGCGTAGTCGCGGACGGTGCCGCACCACAAATCGTCACCCCGGAGGAGCCTCACCAGAGGCGACATCCGGGGTCCATAGCGAAGCCGGGCGCGGGCTGAGGGATGCCTTCGGCAACTCGCTATCGCGAGCCCGGACACGCGGGCTTCGCCCTTGGCCGGGATGACATTCTGAGAAGGACCAGAGCGCGGCGCGCCAGCGCCAAACAAACTACTCCCGCTCCAGCTTTATGATGTTGGCTTCGGCGGCGAAGGCCTCGGCCGTGCCGGGGGCCAGGTTCTGCACCCGCTGCCAGTCGCTGCGCGCGCCGCTGAGATCGCCGCTCAGGCGGCGGATGTTCCCGCGCTCCAGCAAGGCAACCGGGTCGTCGGGCGCGATGGCCAAGGCGCGGCCGATGTCGTCGAGGGCCAGATCGGTCAGCTCCAACAGCCGCCGGGCGCTGGCGCGGTAGACCAGGACGTCGCTGCGCGCCGGCGCCAGATCGAGGGCGCGGTCAAGCGCATCGATGGCGCCCCAGTAGTCCTCAAGCTCGGCGCGGAAGAGAGCGAGGTCGATCCAGAGCTCCACGTCGTCCGGGCTGAGGTGCAGCGCCCGCCGTGCCAGGGCGGCCGCCTTGTCGGGCCGTCCGGCGAGACCCCAGGCTTGCGCGCCTTCCGCCATCATTGCCGGGCGCTGTGCCAGCACGACGCTGTCGGCCAGCAGCTCGAGCCGCGCCGCGCCTTCGGCATAGCGGCCCAGCGTCAGCAGCGCGGCCGCCGCGCACTGGATGGCGGGTGCCCCGGCGCCCTCGGCTTCGCGGGCCAGGGCGAATTCCAAGGCCCCCTCGGGATCGCGCTTGGCGCGGTCGAGGCAGCGCAGATAGTCCTCCTCGCTGTAGACCCGCGGAACCGGCGCCTGGGCCTCCACCGCTGGCGGCAGGAGCGCGAGCAGCCAAAGGGCCAGCAGCCCCAAGATAAAGCCCCTTGGCTGTCGTGAGATGGCATACGACATGATCAGAGCTATGGTCCCGTGACCCTGCCCCCGCAAGCCCCAGTCTGAGAAGAGTCCCATGTCCGAGCCTGCCAATCCCCCTCATCTGCTTTGCTTCGGTTGCGGCTATGTCGCCAAGACCCTCGCCGCGCGGCTGTTGCAGGAGGGGTGGCGGGTCAGCGGCACGACCCGCGACGAAGAGAAGGCAAGGGCGCTGCAGGCGCTCGGCATCGAACCGCTGATCTTCGACGGCGACTCCGCGCTGCCGGAGGATGTCCTCGCCGACGTCACCCACGTGCTCCACTCGGTCCCGCCGCGCGAAGAGGGCGACCCGGTGCTGAGATCGCACGGCGAAACCCTGGCGGCTCTGCCGCAGCTCCAGTGGTTTGGCTATCTCTCGACCACCGGGGTCTACGGCGACCACGGCGGCGACTGGGTGACGGAGGAGAGCGCCTTGCAGGCGACCAGCGCGCGTTCCCGCCGGCGGGTCGAGGCCGAGGCGGCCTGGCGGGCGCTCTTGGAGCGCCACGGCCTGCCGCTGCATGTCTTCCGCCTGGCTGGCATCTACGGCCCCGGCCGCAATCAGCTCACTGCCCTGCGGCAGGGCCGCGCCCGCCGCATCGCCAAGCCCGGTTACGTCTTCGGCCGCATTCACGTGGAAGACATCTGCCGGGCGCTGGAGGCCTCGATCGCCGCCCCGCAGCCGGGCGCGGTTTACAACCTGGCCGACGACCTGCCGGAGGAGCCGGAGGTGGTGGTCGCCTACGCGGCGGACCTGCTCGGCATCGCGCCGCCGCCGCTGGTGCCCTTCGACGAGGCCGAGCTCACGCCCATGGCCAAGAGCTTCTATCTCGACTGCCGCCGCGTCTCCAATCGGCGCCTGCGGGAGGAGCTGGGGGTTGCCCTGGCCTATCCGACCTACAAGGAAGGCCTCAGCGCCCTCGCCAAAGCCGAACAGGTGTAAGCTCGGCCGCCTCGATCAGGGCGCCTTCGGCGCTGTGCGGCGCCAGCCCACACCCCCGCCCGACCAACCCACTAGGGTACCATGTCATGGGTTGGTCGGGCGGGGGTGTGGGCCGGTACCGTACCAATCACGGCGCCTCGAGCCAGTGCGTGGGGCCGCCGATGGGCGGACGGAAGTAGAGAATCATGCGGCCGTCCGGCCCGGCCTCTGCGCCGTCACGCCAGGGTGCGACGCCATGCAAGGCCAGGCGGTGCACCAGATAGGCCTCGCCGGGCCTGGCGGCGATTTCGACCCGGGGGCAGGCGTCGAAGATCTCGCGCCGCAGGGCCTGATAGGCTTCGGTGACGTCCTGCTCGGCCCAGGCCTCGTGCGGGATGCCGCGGAAGATCTCGCGGAAGCCGCTGCGCATCATCTCGTGGGAGCCTTCCCAGATGGAAAAGGGCGCCGCACCGGGGTCGGCCTCGACCATGGGCAGGCCGAGGACGAAGCCGTGGTATTCGCGCAGGTGCCGGCGGCGGTCCGGGCCTTCGCGCAGAAGCCCGTCGAGATGCGCTGCGTCGCGCTTCACCCGGTAGCGGTGGAGGCTTTCAGTCTCCTCGGGGTCTTGCTGCGGATAGCCTGGATAGCAGACCGAGACCTGGCCCCGATCCCAATCGAAGGCGCGCAGCGCCGGGTCCCCTTCGCCCAGCACGGTGCGAATGAAATCGATGGCGACGCCTGCGATGGGCGGCACTCCGTCGAGCGCGCCCGACGTATCGTTCGGCAGCACATGGACGCCGGCGAACCAGGTGCCGCCATGACGCAGCCACTCCGCATTGGCCGGGTCGCGGACGCTCTCTCGCGCCGCCGGCAGCGCCGCCTGCAGCCAGTCGAAGAGCTCGGGGTCAAAGGCAAAGCGGCACCAGCCCTTCTCGAAAAAGGCCTGCTTCAAGCCCTCTTCCTGTGGCGCATTGATGTGGTCCGTCGCGGGCGTGAGCATGCCGCGATTGTCTCGTGCCGCACAGGATCTGCAAGGCCCGTCAAGCGAAGAGTAGAGATGTCCTGAGCGCGTCTCTAGGCCCTCTCGCCCTGGACGGCCGTGGTGATGTTGGCCTGGGGGCTAGGCGGCTTGTTTGCCGAGGCGGGCGATCTCGCCCCTCGTCCAAGCCATGGCCTCGTCGCTGAGCGGCAGCTGAGCGACGATCTCCTTCGCATCGGCGCGGGCGATGCGGGCGGTCAGGGCCTTGCTCAAGCCCTCCCCAGAGACCTGGATGACGGAACCGGCCGGTGCGACAAGGCCGGGAGTCAGGCGGATGTGCGCGGCGGAGATCTCGACCAGCCGGGCCGAAATCTCACCGCCCTCGATGGTCGCGGTGACTGGCAGATCCACCTGGTAGCTCTCAAGCTGCGCCTCTTGGTCGCCGGTCTCGCTGCCCAGGATGGCCGAGAGGAAGGTCTCGACCTCGCCGCTCAGCGAATTGGCTTCGCTGTTCAAGTCTTGGGCGACCCGCTGCAGATCGTCGGCGCGCGCGCCGGTCGACGTGGCCTGCTCGCGCATCTGATCGACGCTGTCGTTGACCTGAGAGGCGCTCCCGGCCACCTCCACGATGGTGCGGGAAATCTGCTCGGTCGTGGCCTCTTGCTCGGTGATGGCCGACGAGATGGCGGTCGAGAACTCGAACAGACTGTTGATGGTGTCGCCGATCGTCTGAATGGTTTCGGCAAAGCTGCCCGCCGCCTGTTGGATGCTGCGGACTTGAGTGCTGATTTGGTCCGTGGCGCTGGCGGTCTGGTTGGCGAGGGACTTGACCTCATTGGCGACGACGGAGAAGCCCTTGCCGGCCTCGCCGGCGCGAGCGGCCTCGATGGTCGCGTTGAGTGCCAAGAGGTTGGTCTGCTCGGCGATGTCCGTGATCATGCCGACGACGGTGCCGATCTGCTCGGCCGCCTGGGTCAGCTCTGCCACCTGGTTTGAAGACCGCTCGGCCTCCTGCTGGGCCTTGTCGGCGACTGCGGTGGACTCGCTCGACTGACGGGCGATTTCCTTGATGGAGGCCACCATCTCCTCGGTCGCGGCGCTGAGCTGCTGGGCGTTCTGCGCGGTTCGCTCGGACTCGTCGCGCACGCTGGCCGAGACCTTGACCGTGGTATCGGCGTCGCCGCGCACCGTCTCGGCGTTCTCCGCCATATTGGCCGAGGACTTCGAGACGATGTCGAAGATGCCGCCGATGCTGGCACCGAAGATGCCGACCAGTTGATCGAGCTCCTGCTGCCGGCGGGCCTGAAGCTGGCGTTGCTCGTCAGCCTCGGACTCGGCCTGGCGGCGCTTCACCGCATTCTCGCGGAAGACTTCCATGGCCTCGCCCAGGGCTTGGATCTCATCCTCATAGGGGCTCTGCGGCGTCTCCACGTCGATCTCGCCATCGGCCAGGCGCTGCGCCGTTTCGGTCAGCGCGCCGACCGGTCGGGCGACGCTGCGATGCAGCCAGAAGCCCAAACCGGCGCCGATGACCAGCGCTACGATGCTGGCAATCACGATCATCAAGAGGCCTTGCTTCTCATCGGCCAGGGCCTGGCGGGTCGCGGCCTCGGTGAAGCCGGAAACCTCCAGCAGCAGCTCCTCGATGGCATGATCGAAATGTTCTTGCTCCTCGGCGATGCGTTCTTCTTCCGCATGGAGGTCGTAGTTGCCGCCGCTGGCCGCGTGCTCGACGAGCTCGAAGACGTGCTTGTCGAACTCAGCGTGCTTGACCTCGAGCTCCTTGAGGCGCGCCTGGACGGAGGCGAACTCCTCTCGGACCGCCGGGTCATGGCCGTAGGTTGCGCCGTGCTCGGCGATCTTCTCGCCTTCCAGCAGTTCGTTGTCGACCTTGTGGGCCAGCGTTTCGAACTTTTCGACCAGCTCTGAAAGGTTGTAGCGCGGCGGTGCGCCGCGTTCGGCCTCGATGGTGGCGACGATGCGCTCGGTCAGAATGGCCTGCTCGAGCTGATGGATGGTGACGAGCTGCAGCATACGGGTGAGCGGCATGTCCTCTTCGGCGATATCGCTCAGCTCCGTGCCGATCTTGCTCATGGTCATGACGCCGATGCCGGCGACCGTCGCGAGAAGCAGGCCGAGCCCGGCGAGAAGGACGATGATACGGCTGCCGATCTTGAGTTGGCGCAGTGCGGTCATGGAGAGAGTTCCCTTGGCAGGTCGATCGTGGCGGGCAAGCCGCCGCAGTGGGACGTGAGGGGTGTGAGGGCGTCGTCAGGCGACGCGGGTCTTGGCCCCGTCTTCGCCGGTCAGCCGCGTCACCGTGTCGAGCAGGTCTTGGCGCGAGAAGGGTTTTGCGAGCACCGCGCTCGCCATCTCTCGGGCCAGCAGCAAGGCCGTTTCCGCATTCACCGAGTTGCCGCCGCCGGAAATGCCGAGGACGGGCACGCCCGGGCTTTGCTGCTTCAGCGTCATGATGACTTCGGAGCCATCCAGATTCGGCATGATGATATCGGTGATGATCAGGTCGAAGCGCCGTCCCTTCGCCTCCTTGAGCCCCGCATCGCCGTCTTCGGCTTCCGTCACGCTGTGACCGGCTGTCTGCAGGACGGTCGCGAGCGAAGAGCGCACGCTCGCCATGTCTTCGATCAAGAGGATGCTTGCCATTGTCTCTTCCTCACTCTGAGGGATGAACGGGAATAAGCAGACGAAAGGCGGTGCCTTTGCCCGGCGTGCTGCTCGCGTGAATGCGACCGCCCCAGCGTTCGACGATCCCGTAGATCGTGGAAAGGCCGAGGCCGACGCCCTGTCCGGGCGCCTTGGTGGTGAAAAAGGGCTCGAAGATGTGCCTCAGGGTTTCGCCGTCCATGCCCTGGCCGTTGTCGACGACCTCGACCTCGACGAAGAACGACGGCCCGCCGGAGGGCCTTGAGGACACGGCTGCCTCTCCGTTGCGCGATGGCGCCGCCTCGGACGCCAAGCTCAGGCTCACGCATATTTGGCCGTCGCTGCCGCAGGCGTCGGCGGCGTTCTTGAAGAGATTGGCCATGACCTGGAACAGCGCGGTGCGGTTGATGCGGACCGCGACCTTGGCGCAGGCCTCGTTCAAGCCGAACCCGTCACGCTCTATGGAAAGGCTGGAGGGCAGGTACTCGGCAGCGAAGTCGACGGCCTCCTCGATCACGTCGCGTGCTCCGTAGATCTGATCGGCAACCTCGTCGCCGCGCGCGAACGAGAGGATCTGGCTGACGACCTCGCCGGCAAAGTCGGCGTTCTCCAGAATCCCGCCGACGCAGCGCGCATAGCTCTCGCCGCGCGGGGCAGGCCGGTCGTTGAGCATTTCGGCGTAGAGCTTGATCGGTTGCAGCGCGTTGTTCAGCTCGTGCGCGACACCGCCTGCCAGGCGTCCGAGGGTTTCCATCTTCTGGCGCTCGTTCTCGAGGCCGAGGCGCCCGATGTCGTCGGTGATGTCGACCTGCATGCCGAGGTAGCCTGCGAGGCGGCCGCCTGCGTCATGAATGGGGGAGAGCTGGAAGCGATTCCAGAAGCGGCTGCCGTCCTTGCGGTAGTTGAGCAGGAGGAACGTGCCTGGCCGTTCGCTCTGCAGCGTCTCGCGAATTCGGATGAGGGTCGTCCGGTCGGTCTCCGGCCCCTGCAGAAAGCGGCAGTTCCTGCCGTCGACGTCCGCCGCGCTGTAGCCCGTCATGGCGCTGAAGGCCTGATTGGCATAGATCAGTGGCAGGTCGTCCTGCTGCGCATCGGCCAGCGTTACCCCGAAACTGCAGGTCTCGACGGCATGGAGCATCAGAGCCGCGGGCAGGCGGCTCGGGCTGGCGGGGCCTCTGAGTTTGGCAGACGTTTCCATTACACTGCAACACACAACTGAAAGTAATATGGTCTGACCAGCAGACAATTTCTGAAAATAATACTAGATAATAGATACTTATAATGAGTTATCAGCGCTTTGTACTTAAGTTATAGACAAAAAAACAGCATGTCTATGTAGTCTATCATCGCCTTAAAAGTGTGTCTTTGTCTGGCAGTGTGCCCGTCAAACTCGGTCGGGAACGTGTCTCAGGAAGTCGGCGAAGGCGCGGGTCTTGGCCGGCAGGAAGCGCCGCGAGGGAAGGACCAGCCAGATGGCGCTGTCGAAGGAAGGTCCGGCCGCCTCGTAGTCCGGCAGCACCTCGACCAGAGCGCCGCTGGCCAGATCGTCGCGCACGGTCCAGTCGGCCATCAGGGCGAGGCCCAGTCCCTGCTGGGCGCAGAGCCGTATAGCGGCGGCATTGCTGAGCGTTAGGGCCGGTGCCACCGCGACCTCCTCCGGCTGCACATCCGACGCTCGGCGGAAGCGCCATAGCGAGCGGTAGTCCTCGAAGGAGAAGGCGATGCAGGGATGCTCGGCAATGTCGGCCGGCCTCCGGATCGGCGGGGCATGGGTGAGATAGTCCGGGCTCGCGACCACGCGGTAGCGCACGGGCATCAAGCGGCTGGCGACCAGGCTGCTGTCTGCCAAGGGGCCATGGCGCACGGCGAGATCGATGCGCTCGGCGAGGATATCGAGCGTGGCGTCCGACAGCTGGAGGTCGAGCTGGATGTCTGGGTAGCGGGCGCGAAATTCGGCGAGGCGCGGCACGATGCAAAGCTGCCCGTAGGACACCGAGGCGGTGACCCTGAGCCGCCCCGCGGGCCCCTTGGCCCGGTCGCGGGCCTCGGCCCGCGCCGCCGCGAACTCCTCGATCAGCGGCAAGACGCGGCGATAGAAGGCCTCGCCCGCGTCGGTCGGCTCGAGCTTGCGGGTGCTGCGTTGGAACAGGCGGACCTCTAGGCTCTCCTCCAGGCTGGCGATGGCTCGCGAGATGGAGGAGGGGGCAAGGTTCCGCTCCCGCGCCACGGGCGCGAAGCCGCCGGCGCGGTAGACGGCGGCGAAGGTTTCCAGCTGCTCGATCTCCATTCGTGCAAGTTACGCATCAATCAATTGTTTCGTCGATAGTTTATTGCGTTCTGCCAACAAGTAGAATCTGGGCTATTGTTAAGGCCAACAAGCCTCTCAACCGCTTTCGGGAGACTCTGTCATGAGCAAGGTCGCATTCCTGGGTCTCGGCGCCATGGGTTCGCGCATGGCGGCCCGTCTGCTGGCCGCGGGCCACGACGTCACGGTTTGGAACCGCAGTGCCGAGCGGACCGCCCCGCTGGTCGAACAGGGCGCCCAAGCCGCCGCCACGCCGGCCGAGGCCACCGCCGGCGCCGAGGTGGTCATCGCCATGCTGCGCGACGACAGCGCATCGGAGGCCGTGTGGTGCGACCCCGAGACGGGTGCTGCCGTGGGCATGGCAGAGGGCGCGCTGGCGATCGAATGCAGCACCCTGACCGTGGATTGGACGCGCCGTCTGGGCGACGCGCTGGGCGGCAGAGGCTTGCGTTTCCTCGATGCCCCCTTGGCCGGCTCTCGTCCACAGGCGGAGGGCGGGCAGTTGATCTTCTTCACTGGTGGCGCCTCGCAGTCCTTGAAGGCGGCAAGGCCGCTGCTGCTGGCCATGGGGTCGGCGGTTCATCACGCCGGCGAAGCGGTCGGCAGCGGCATGGCGATCAAGCTGATGATCAACGCCCTCTTCGGCCTGCAAGTGGCCGCCGTCGCCGAAGTGCTGGCGCTCGGCGAGGCGCTGGGCGTGCCCAAGCAGAGCGGAGCGGAAATCCTCGGCGAGACGCCGGTGCTCAGCCCGGCCGCCAAGGGAGCGGCCGCCGCCATAGTCGCAGGCGCCTTCGCGCCCATGTTCCCGATCGACCTCGTGGAGAAGGATTTCGGCTGCGTCACGGCGACGGCCGAGGCTGCGGGCGCTGCCGTGCCGCTGAGCCAGGCCGCCCGCGCCGTCTACGCCCAGGCCAAGGCGGCCGGCTACGGCGGCGACAACATCACCGGCGTGGCGCAGCTCTACTGAGAGGCGGGTTCGTCGGCCAGCACCGCCGCGGTCGTGGTCACTCGGCAGTACTCGCCGTCCAGGTTGGCCAGGGAGAGCGCGTGGACCTCATCCGCGCTCACCTCCCGACCGTGCCAGTCCCTGCGGCCGAAGGTGAAGCAAGCGTCCTCGACCAGGTAGGTCTCGAAGCCCAGATTGCCGGCCATGCGCACCGTCGCCTCGACCGAGTTGTTGGTGATCACGCCGACGACCACCAGCGACGGTGGCTGTCCGGCGGGGCCGGCGGCACGCAGGCGCGCCTCAAGGTCCGTGCCAATGAAGGCGCTGTTGGTGCGCTTGGCGATGATCGTCTCGCCCGGCAGCGGCGCCGTCTCCGGCTTGAAGGCGTGGGTCGGCCGGTCGGGCCGGTAGTGGGAGTCGGGGTCGGTGGAATCGTGCCGCACGTGCCAGACCGGCCAGCCCTCCGCGCGCCAGCGGTCGAGCAGACGACGGATGTTGTTTTCCGCGTCCGGATTGTTGCGCGTGCCCCAGCTCGGATGATCGATGGCCTGCTGCAGGTCGATCGACAGCAGGACTGTGCCGGGAGTCGGTCTCGGGTGCACCATCCCGAGAGCATTCCTGGATTATGCACGCTGCTCAAGGACGTAAGGACGGACATGCTCTAGAGCGGCTGGCTCAGGCGCTGGCCGCCGCTGCGTCGCCGTCGCTGGCCTTCTCCTCGTCGCCCAGCGCGGCCGGGGGCTGCTCGGGCAGGACGCAGCTCACCTCGGTGCCCTCGCCGGGGTGGGAGGCCAGCTCGATATGTCCGCCGTGCAGCTCGATCAGGCTCTTGACCAGGGAGAGGCCGAGACCGGCGCCGTGGCCCTGACCGCGTCCGCCGGCCCGCTCGAAGCGGCCGAAGACCCGCGCCTGGTCCTCTTCCGGGATGCCGATGCCGGTGTCGCGCACGGTGAGATGCAGCGTGCCGTTCTCCCGCCATGCGCAGACGGTCACCTCGCCGCCGGGCGGTGTGTACTTGAGGGCGTTGGACACCAGGTTGAACAGCGCCTGGCGCAGCCGACGCTCGTCGCAGGTGACGCAACCGATGTCCTTCGGGCAGTCGATGGCCAGCGCCAATTGGCGGCTGCGGGCACGCTCGGCAGCCAGCATCTGGGTCGAGGACAAGAGCTCGGCGACGTCGACCTGATCCATCTCGAGCTGCATGTAACCGGCTTCGATCGAGGCAAGGTCGAGGATATCGTTGATCAGCGCCATCAGCTGGTCGGAGGATTTGACGATGGCCTCGGCGTACTCTTTTTGCCGCTCGCTGAGGTTGCCGTAGTACTCGTTGCCGAGGATCTCGGCGAAGCCGGTGATGGCGTTGAGCGGGGTGCGCAGCTCGTAGGAGATGTTGGCGATGAACTCGGACTTCAGGCGGTCCGCCGTCTCCAGGGCCTCGTTGCGCTCGCGCAGGGCCCGCTCGACCTGAATGGTGTCGCTGATGTCGACATAGGTGAAGAGGCTGGCGCCGTCGGGCAGCGGCACCTGGGTCCACTCGATGGAACGGCCGTCGGTCAGGTCGAAGCGCCCGCCGCCTTCCTTGGCCTCGCTGGCCCCGGCAACCAGGCGCGTCCGGTAGTCGTCCCAGCGCTCGTCGGGAACGCCGAGCAGCTCCTGGTTCCCCTCGATCAGCTGGCGCACGTGCGGCTCGCCCTCCAGAGCCTGCGGGCTGAAGCCCCAGATCTCCCGATAGGGCGGATTATGCAGCTTGAGCCGTCCGTCGGCGCCGAACACGGCGACGCCTTCGTAGAGCTTGTCGAGCGTCTCCCGCTGCACCGCCACCAGGGTGTTGTAGGTGCGCTCGAGATAGAGCAGGTCGGTGACGTCCTCGAAGGTGAAGAGCGTGCCGCCCAGCGGATGGGGCGAGGTCGTGGTGCGGATGGTGGAGCCGTCGGGGAGATGCAGCAGCTCCTCCTTGGGCTCGATCAGGTTCTGGATGTTCCGTAGGTTCTGTCGCCGGTATTCGGCGAAGTCGGCCTGCTCGGGCAGGCGCCGGCGCTCCCTGAGATAGTCCCAGACCTCGGTCAGCATGGGCTGGGTGGCGAGAAAGGCTTCGTCGATGTCCCAGAGCCGGATATAGGCGGCGTTGGCGAAGACCAGGCGCAGCTCCGGGTCGGTCATGGCGATGGCCACGTCCAGGTTCTCCAGGACCTCGCGATGCGCATCCACATGGCGCTTCAGCTCGGCGCTGCGCTCCTCCAGCTCGGTGAGATCTCTTGCGATGCCGAGCTGGCCGCCACCCGGCAAGGGGCACTCGCTGATCTCGAAGAGGCGCCGCTCGCCGTTGGTGACGGCATGCACGCGTAGGCTCTGTGCGGCGTCTTCCTGGCGCGCCCGGGCGGCGAGATTCTTGAGCTGTGTACGGGCGTTGCCCTCGGGCAGCTCGGCCTGCTGCTTGCGGGCGTCCTCGGCGCTCATGCCGACGGCGGCCAGGTGGGCGCTGTTGAAGTCCGCAAGGCCCAGCGTGTCGTCGCGCAGCCAGATGGGGAGCGGCAGCTGGTCCATCGCGGCGCGGTAGCGCTGCGCCTTGGCCTCGGCTTCGGTCAGGGTGGTGGTGAGACGGTCCTGCTCGCCTTCCAGTTCGCTGCGTGCGGTCTGCGCCGCTTCGAGCGCGGCGGCGCTTTCGTCGCGCGCCTGCTCCGCTTCGCCGCGGCCCGCCTCGGCGGCCTCGCGCGCCCGGCGCTGGTATAAGGCATAGATCACCGCCGCCCCCGACAGGAGGATGGAGGCGGCCGTCAGGCCTATGAGCAAACTATTCACCGCAGCCAAGATCGCCTGCCGGATTCTGGAGTCGTTAACTCCTGGCCCGGTAAGGTTAATTTAACCCTAAAGTCTCGCGGTTTGGACTGTATCAAATGATCCGAGCCGGTGAATAGGCCGGGCCGCACAGCTTTTTCGCCGTTGGCGGCTCGGCTCATAAGGCCCGGATCGGTCGCGCCAGGCTTAGTAGCGATAATGCTCCGGCTTGAACGGCCCGTTCTCTTCGACCCCGATGTAGGCGGCCTGCTCGCGTGATAGCGCGCTGAGCTTGACGCCGATTTTTTCGAGATGCAGGCGGGCGACCTTCTCGTCCAGGTGCTTCGGCAGGATGTAGACCTCCTTGCCGTACTCGGCGCCGTTGGCCCAAAGCTCCATCTGCGCGATCACCTGGTTGGTGAAGGAGGCGCTCATCACGAAGCTGGGATGGCCGGTGGCGCAGCCCAGGTTGACCAGGCGGCCTTCCGCCAGCAGCACGATCTTCTTGCCGTCGGGGAACTCGATCTCGTCGACCTGGGGCTTGATGTTGTCCCACTTGAGGTTCTTCAGGGCGGCGACCTGAATCTCGTTGTCGAAGTGGCCGATGTTGCAGACGATCGCCCCGTCCTTCATGTCCCGCATGTGGTCGAGGGTGATGATGTCCTTGTTGCCCGTGGCGGTGACGAAGATGTCGGCCCGCGGCGCGGCATCCTCCATGGTCACCACCTCGTAGCCTTCCATGGCCGCCTGCAGGGCGCAGATCGGGTCGATCTCGCTGACCAGCACGCGCGCGCCGGCGCTGCGCAGGGACTCGGCCGAGCCTTTGCCCACGTCACCGTAACCGGCGACCATCGCCACCTTGCCGGCCATCATCACGTCGGTCGCGCGGCGGATGGCATCGACCAGGGATTCGCGGCAGCCGTACTTGTTGTCGAACTTCGACTTGGTCACCGAGTCGTTGACGTTGATGGCCGGGAAGGGCAGGCGCCCCTCGGACTGCAGCTGATAGAGCCGGTTGACGCCGGTGGTGGTTTCCTCGGTCACGCCGCGGATTTCGGCAAAGGCCTTGGCGTACCAGCCCGGCTGCTCGGCGACGCGCTTCTTGATGGAGGCGAAGAGCGCCTCCTCCTCTTCGCTCTTGGGCTCGCCCAGCGCGTTCGGGTCCTGCTCGACCTTGGCGCCCAGGTGCAGCAGCATGGTGGCGTCGCCGCCGTCGTCCAGGATCATGTTGGCCGTCTCGCCGTTCGGCCACTCGAAGATCTTGTGGGTAAAGGCCCAGTACTCGTCCAGGCTTTCGCCCTTGAAGGCGAAGACCGGCGTGCCGCCGGCGGCGATCGCCGCGGCCGCGTGGTCCTGGGTCGAGTAGATGTTGCAGGAGGCCCAGCGCACATCGGCGCCCAGCGCCTTCAAGGTCTCGATCAGAACCGCCGTCTGAATGGTCATGTGCAGCGAGCCGGCGATGCGGGCACCGGCCAGCGGCTTCTTGCTGCCGTACTCTTCGCGCAGGGCCATCAGCCCCGGCATCTCCTTCTCGGCGATGGCGATTTCCTTGCGGCCATAGTCGGCCAGGGCAATGTCGCGGACGTAATAGTCGTTGGCAGCGGTCATGCGCGCTCCGTTCGGCTGTTCGGCTCTGCTGTGGAGGAATTCTCGGCGCCGATCTAGCAGTCACCGCGAGCGGGCGCAACACCGTGGCACTGTCGTTTGGCGCAACCCTGACGGCGGCAGGCCGCAGACTTTCTTCAGCAGGAATTGTCCTTATTGCACCAGAGGTTTCATCGTGCCCGCGCTTGACGCCTCGGCCCGAATACACTTACTTGACGGGGGTTTCGACCGTTCCGGCCGTCGGAGAGGGCGGCCGCGTAAGAAGGGCGGCGAGACTTGGACATGAGGGAGGCGCCTCCGGCAGAGCCGGAGAGGCGGTGTACTTGACCGGACCGCCGGGCAAAGAGCCAGCCGCGATCTCCTTTTTGAGGGCGGTTGGCGATGAGCGAGACGCAAGACACAAAGCACCTGGATACCTTTCCCAAGCTCCTGCAGCACCATGCCAAGGTGCGGCCGGCCAAGCCGGCGATGCGGGAGAAGAACTTCGGGATTTGGCAGACCTGGAGTTGGGCCTATTGCGCCGAAGAGGTCGCGGCCCTGGCCTGCGGCCTAGCCGCCAAGGGCCTCAAGCGCGGCGAGCGCATCGCCATCATCGGCGACAATCGGCCGCGGCTCTATTGGACCATGTGCGCCGCCCAGGCGATCGGCGCCATTCCCGTCCCGCTGTATCAGGACTCGGTGGCCGACGAGATGGCCTTCGTGCTCGACCACGCCGAAACCCGCTTCGCCATGGCCGAGGACCAGGAGCAGGTCGACAAGCTCTTGGAGATCATGGACCGCTGCCCCAGGCTCGAGCGCATCATCTACGATGACGACCGGGGCATGCGTCACTACACGCAGCCCTTCCTCGACTCTTACGACACGGTCACCGCGGCGGGACGCGCCTTCCAGGGCGAGAACCCCGGCTTCTATGAGGCTGAGGTTGCCAAGGGAACGGGCAGCGACGTCGCGATCTTCTGCTACACCTCCGGCACCACCGGCGAGCCCAAGGGCGTCGTGCTGTCCTGCGACAACGTGCTGATCACCGCACGCAACGCCGCCGAGCTGGAAGGGCTGACCGAGGACGAAGACCTGCTGGCCTACCTGCCCATGGCCTGGGTCGGCGACCACATCTTCTCCTACGCCCAGGCCTACGTGGTCGGCTTCTGCGTCTCCTGCCCCGAATCCGGCGCCACGGTGATGCACGACCTGCGCGAGCTGGGGCCGACCTACTTCTTCGCGCCGCCGCGCATCTTCGAGAACATCCTGACCAACGTGATGGTGCGCATGGAGGACGCCAGCGGCCTGAAGCGCCGGATGTTCCACTACTTCCTCGGCGTGGCCAAACGCTGCGGCGTCTCCATCCTGGACGGCAAGCCGGTCTCCTTCAGCGACCGCCTGCTCTACAAGCTCGGTGACCTGCTGGTCTACGGGCCCCTCAAGAACGTGCTCGGCCTCACCCGCGTGCGCCTCGCCTACACCGCCGGCGAGGCCATCGGCCCGGACATCTTCGATTTCTACCGCTCGCTCGGCGTCAACCTGAAGCAGCTCTACGGCTCCACCGAGGCCAGCGTCTTCATCACCATCCAGCCCAACGGCGAGATCTTCGCCAACACGGTCGGCAAGCCGGCGCCCGACGTAGAGGTCCGCATCGCCGACAACGGCGAAGTGCAGTTCCGCAGCCCCGGCGTGTTCCGCGAGTACTACAAGAACGAAGACGCGACCCGGAACACCAAGACCGAGGACGGCTGGGTGATGACCGGCGATGCCGGCTTCTTCGACGACCAGGCCCACCTGCGGATCATCGACCGGGCCAAGGACGTCGGCAAGCTGGCCGACGGGACGCTGTTCGCGCCCAAGTTCATCGAGAACAAGCTGAAGTTCTTCCCCAACATCCGCGAGGCGGTGGTCTTCGGCGACGGCCGCGATTACGCCGCCGCCTTCCTCAACATCGATCAGCAGGCCTTGGGCAGCTGGGCCGAGCGCAACAACGTGGCCTATGCCTCTTATCAGGAACTGGCGTCCCATCCGCGCGTCGGCGATATCATCAAGGAACATGTCGTGCAGGTGAACCGCGACCTCTCGCAGGACAGTCACCTGGCCGGCTCGCAACTCAAGCGCTTCCTCATCCTGCACAAGGAGCTCGACCCGGACGACGGCGAGCTGACGCGCACCCGGAAGGTGCGCCGCCGGATCATCGCAGAGCGCTACGAGCCCTTGATCGAGGCGCTCTATTCCGACCGCGACCGCGCCTCCATCCACGTGGAGATCACTTATGAGGATGGGCGCAAAGGCGTGATCGCCGGCGAGGTGAAGATCTACGACAGCGAAGTCTATCAGCCGGTGAAGGCGGCCGCGGAATGAACGACGTTATAGTGGACCAGGCCCCGATGACGAGCGAGCAAAGCGGCGGGCCAAGCGTGGGGCCGCGCCTGTTCAACGAGGTGCTGCTCGAGGTCAACAACGTCTCGCTTTCCTTCGGCGGCGTGAAGGCGCTGAGTGACATTTCCTTCGACATCAAGAAGGGGGAGGTCCGGGCCATCATCGGCCCCAACGGCGCCGGCAAGTCCTCGATGCTGAACTGCATCAACGGCTTCTATCACCCGCAGGAAGGCACCATCACCTACAAGGGCAAGGTGCGGCGGCAGATGCGCCCGCACGAAGCGGCGAAGACAGGCATCGCCCGCACCTTCCAGAACATCGCGCTGTTCCGCGGCATGAGCACGCTCGACAACATCATGACCGGGCGGCTGCTGAAGATGAAAAGCAACCTCTTCTGGCAGGCGCTCTATTGGGGCCCGAACCTCAAGGAAGAGAACGAGCACCGGGAGAAGGTCGAGCACATCATCGACTTCCTGGAGATTCAGGACATCCGCAAGACGCCGGTCGGCCGCCTGCCTTATGGCCTGCAGAAGCGCGTGGAGCTCGGCCGGGCGCTTGCCATGGAGCCGGAGCTGCTGCTGCTCGACGAGCCGATGGCCGGCATGAACGTCGAGGAGAAGGAGGACATGTGCCGCTTCGTGCTCGACGTGAACGACCAGTTCGGCACCACCATCGCCCTGATCGAGCACGATATGGGCGTGGTGATGGACATTTCAGACCGCGTGGTGGTGCTCGACTATGGCCGCAAGCTGGCCGACGGCACTCCCGACGAAGTGCGCAGCAACCAGGACGTGATCGACGCCTACCTCGGCGTCAGTCATTGAACCGCGGGGCATCAGCCGAAACGCGGGCGATAGGATAGGGAGCGAAAACGACGATGGGGGCCTTACCCGTTCGGACCATTGGGATCTGGATGCTGGCCGTGCCGCTTGCCATCCTGGCCATCGGCCTCGCCTTCAAAGGCATGGCCGCCGCCAACCCCTCCTTCTTCTTCACCTGGCCCTACTTCATGGAGGTGCTGATCGCGGGGCTGCTGCAGGGCGTGATGTACTCCCTGGTGGCGCTCGGCTTCGTGCTGATCTTCAAGGCCTCGGGCATCTTCAACTTCGCCCAGGGCTCGATGGTGCTCTTCGCGGCGCTGACCATCGTCGGCTTCATCGAGATGGGCACCCACTGGACCATCGCCTTCTTCATCACCGCCGGCATCATGGTGCTGCTGGCGATCTCCGTTGAGCGGGTCGTGCTGCGACCGCTGGTCAATCAGCCGCACATCATCCTCTTCATGGCGACCATCGGGATTTTCTTCTTCCTCGACGGCTTCGCCCAGACGATCTGGGGCTCGGACGTCAAGGTGCTCGATATCGGCATCCCCAAGACGCCGATCACGATCATGGAGAACGCCAATCCGAGCGACCCCAACGATCCCTGGCAGTACGGCATCCTGATCAATCAGTACGACCTGATCGCCGCGGCGATCGGCGCCGTGCTGGTCACGGTGTTGGCGATCTTCTTCCAATACACCCGCACCGGCCGTGCCTTGCGCGCGGTGGCCGACGATCATCAGGCGGCGCTGTCGGTCGGCATTCCGCTCAAGACCATCTGGGCCATCGTCTGGTCGGTCGCCGGCATCGTGGCGCTGGTTGCCGGCATCGTGTGGGGCGGCAAGGCGGGCGTTCAGTTCTCCTTGGCCCTCATCGCCTTGAAGGCGCTGCCGGTGCTCATCCTTGGCGGCTTCACCTCGATCCCCGGCGCCATCGTCGGCGGCTTGATCATCGGGGCTGGCGAGCAGCTGGCCGAGGTCTTCCTCGGGCCGCTGTTCGGCGGCGCCATCCAGGACTGGTTCGCTTACATGCTGGCCTTGTTCGTCCTGCTGTTCCGGCCACAGGGCCTGTTCGGCGAACGCATCATCGAGAGAGTGTAGCGCAATGCTTTACCGCGAAGCCGGACAGTTCAAGACGAGCTACGGCGCCGACCAGGCGATCTTCCCCATCCTGCAAGACAAGCTCGGGATGATCGTCATCCTGGCGCTTGCGGTGGTGGTGGTCCCGCTCATGGCCAGCACCTACATGCTGAACTCCATCCTGATCCCCTTCCTCGTCTTCTCGATGGCGGCGATCGGGCTTAACCTGCTGACGGGCTATTGCGGGCAGCTCAGCCTCGGCACCGGCGGCTTCATGGCCTGCGGCGCCTTCTTCGCCTACAAGCTGACGACCGCCTTTCCCGAGCTGCACATCGTCTTGGTCTTTCTGCTGTCCGGCCTGGGCACCGCAATGGTCGGCATCCTGTTCGGCATCCCCTCGCTGCGCATCAAGGGCTTCTATCTCGCGGTCGCGACCCTGGCGGCGCAGTTCTTCCTCGTCTGGATGTTCAACAAGTTCGACTGGTGGACCAACTACAGCGCGTCCGGCGTGATCTCCGCGCCGCCGCGCGAGGTGCTGCCGGGCGCCTTCATCACCGGCACTGAGGCCGAGCCGGTCACCAAGTACTACTTCCTGCTCGGCTTCGTCGCCGTCTTGGCTCTGATTGCCAAGAACCTTGTGCGCAGCCGCATCGGCCGCGCCTGGATGGCCATTCGCGACATGGATATCGCCGCCGAGATCATCGGCATCCGGCCGCTCTGGACCAAGCTCTCGGCCTTCGCCATCAGCTCCTTCTATATCGGCATCGCCGGCGCGCTCTGGGCCTTCGTCTATACGGGCTCGGTGGAAGCCTTGGCCTTCGAGATCAACCGCTCCTTCCAGGTGCTGTTCATGATCATCATCGGCGGGCTGGGCTCGATTCTAGGTTCCTTCCTCGGCGCCGCCTTCATCGTGCTGCTGCCGATCCTGCTGAACGCCGGCATGCTGGCCCTCGATCCGACGATTTCCTCGGCCTTGGTCTCCCACATCGAGTTCATGATCTTCGGCGCGCTGATCGTCTTCTTTCTGATTGTCGAACCGCATGGTTTGGCCCGGCTTTGGGCCCTCGCCAAGGAGAAGCTGAGGCTTTGGCCCTTCCCATACTAGTCAAACATCCCCACGTCCGGAGCCGGTGGCGGCGGTTCGGACTGGGTGCTAGGCTTGCCGCCAAGGACGGGTTCAACGCCGTCCGATACAAACAACGACAGGGAGGTAATCTGTCATGAGATCCAAGTTTATGGCGCTCGCCGTGGCGGGCATCACGGCCGTGGCGACGACGGGCTCCGCCCTCGCCGCGGACGAGCAGTACGTTCCCATGCTGGTCTACAAGTCCGGGGCCTATGCCCCGAACGGCATTCCCATCGCGCACGGTTGGGAAGACTATCTGAAGATGATCAACGCGCGCGATGGCGGTGTGAACGGCGTTCAGCTGACTTGGGCAGAGTGCGACACGGCCTACAACAACGACCGCGGCGTCGAGTGCTACGAGCGCTTGAAGCAGCCGACCGCGGCCGGCGTGCAGCCGCTGTCCACTGGCATCACCTACGCGCTGATCGAACGCGCCACGGCTGATGAGATCCCCATCTTCTCGTCGGGCTACGGGCGGACTTCGGCCGCCTACGGGCCTGTCTTCCCCTACGTCTTCTCGGCGCCGCTGACCTACTGGTCGGGGGCCGACGTGATGGTCCAGTACATCGCGGATCAGGAAGGCGGCAGCCTCGAGGGCAAGAAGATTGCCCTGGTCTACCATGACTCCGCCTATGGCAAGGAGCCGATCGCGACCTTGGAGCGGCTGGCTGAGGAAGAGGGCTTCACGCTGCATCTTCTGCCGGTCGCCCATCCGGGTCTCGAGCAGAAGGCCACCTGGCTGCAGATCGGCCGTCAGATCCGGCCGGACTGGACCCTGATGTGGGGCTGGGGCGTGATGAACTCCACCGCCATCAAGGAGGCGGCTGCCGTCGGCTATCCCATGGACCGCTTCATCGGCATCTGGTGGTCCGGTGCGGAGCCTGATGTGCTGCCGGCCGGCGCCCAGGCCAGTGGCTATAAGTCCCTCGGCTTCCATGCGCCGGGCAGTGACTACAAGGCGCTGCAGGACGTCCTGAAGTACGTCTACGACGGTGACGAGGGTGCGGCCCGGCTGCGCGGCTGGGGCGACGTGCTCTACAACCGCGGCATCTTCTCCATGGCCATGCAGGTTGAGGCCATCCGCACGGCCCAAGGCATCCACGGCGAGAAGACGCTGACCGGTGCCCAGGTGCGCGACGGCTGGGAGTCGCTCGATCTCAACGACGCCAAGCTGGCGACTCTCGGCTTCGAGGGCTTCACCAAGCCGGTGCGCATCACCTGCGAGGACCACGAAGGTGGTGGCCAGGCCTTCGTTCAGCAGTGGGACGGCAACCAGTGGAGCATCATCTCCGACTGGTACAACCCGCGCCGGGACGCTCTGAAAGAAGCCTACAAGGCCGATGCGCTGGCCTATGCTGCGGAAAAGGGCATCACGCCGCGCGACTGCAGCTAAGTCCATCAGGTAGAGCACGAGGAGAGTGGCCGTGGCAGCGGTGACGGCAGAGGAGAGCGGGGTCGGCGCGCAAGCGGCCCTGCTCGACGTCAACAACATCGAGGTCATCTACGACCATGTGATCCTCGTTCTCAAAGGCGTTTCGCTTGCGGTTCCCGAGGGGGGCATCGTCGCCCTCCTCGGGGCCAACGGCGCCGGCAAGACGACGACCCTGAAGGCGATCTCCAACCTGCTGCGCGCCGAGCGCGGCGAGGTCACCAAGGGCAGCATCGAGCTGGCCGGCGAACGAGTGCAGGCGCTGACGCCCAATGACCTGGTCAAGCGCGGCGTCATCCAGGTGATGGAAGGGCGCCACTGCTTCGAGCATCTGACGGTGGAAGAGAACCTGCTGACCGGCGCCTACACCCGGGGCGGTGACCGCGTCGGGATCCAGCAGGACCTGGAGATGGTCTACGGCTATTTCCCGCGCCTCAAGGAGCGCCGTGGGAGCCAGGCCGGCTATACCTCCGGCGGCGAGCAGCAGATGACGGCGATCGGCCGGGCGCTGATGAGCCGGCCGAAGATGATTCTTCTCGACGAACCTTCCATGGGCCTGGCGCCGCAGCTCGTCGAGCAGATCTTCGAGATCGTCAAGCGCATCAACGAAGAGGAGGGCGTTTCCATCCTCCTCGCCGAGCAGAACACCAACGTCGCGCTCAAGTACGCCCGCTACGGTTACATCCTGGAGAACGGCCGCGTCGTCCTCGACGGCGAGGCCTCGGCGTTGCGCGAGAACGAGGACGTCAAGGAGTTCTACCTCGGGCTTTCCGGCAGCGACCGCCGCAGCTATCGCGACGTGAAGCACTACAAGCGCCGCAAGCGCTGGCTATCCTAACCTCTTTCTTTTGCGAGCCCCTCATGGCCGATTACTACGACGCGCTGGAGACACGCAGCTCTGACGCCCGCGCGGAGGCGACGCTTGTCGCCCTCAAGGCGCAGCTTGCCCATGCCAAGGCCGAGAGCGCGGCCTACGGCGAGCTGCTGGCGGACGTCGAGCCGGAGGCCTTCACCGGTCTTGGCGACCTGGCGCGTCTGCCGGTGGTGCGCAAATCGGCGCTGGTCGAGCGACAGGCCGCCGAGCCGCCCTTTGGCGGACTGAACGCCATCGCGCCCGGCCAGGCAGGACGCATCTTCACCTCGCCAGGGCCGCTCTATGAGCTGGAGGCGCGTGAGAGCGACTACGGGCGCATGGCCCGCGCACTCTTCGCCGCGGGCTTCCGTCCCGGCGACATCGTGCACAATGCGCTGTCCTATCATCTGACGCCGGGCGGCTGGATCATGGACGCCGGCGCGCGCCAGCTCGGCTGCGCGGTGATCCCGGCCGGGATCGGGCAGAGCGAGCAGCAGGCGCAGGCCGTCGCCCATTTGCGGCCCCAGGGCTATGTCGGCACCCCGGACTTCCTCAAGGTCATCCTCGACAAGGCGGCGGAGCTCGGCCTCGATTGCAGCTCGATCGTCCGGGCCTTGGTGTCTGGCGGTGCGCTCTTCCCTAGCCTGCGCGCCGAGTACCGGGAGCGCGGCATCGACGTGCTGCAGTGCTTTGCCACGGCCGAGCTTGGCCTGATCGCCTATGAGACGGTGGCCGACGAAGGGATGGTCGTGGACGAGGGGGTGATTGTCGAGATCGTCCGGCCCGGCTCGGGTGAGCCGGTGCCCGAGGGCGAGGTGGGCGAGCTGGTGGTGACCAACCTGCAGCCGGCCTATCCGCTGATTCGTTTCGCCACCGGCGACCTCTCGGCGGTCAAGCCGGGGCTAAGCGCCTGCGGACGGACCAACCAGCGCATCGCCGGCTGGATGGGCCGCGCCGACCAGACCACCAAGGTCAAGGGCATGTTCGTCCATCCTGAGCAGGTGGCCGAGGTGGTCAAGCGCCACGGCGCTATCCGCAAAGCCCGCCTGGTGGTGACCCGCGCCGGCGAGGCCGACGAGATGACCTTGCGGTGCGAGGTGACCGAGCAGTCCGAGGGCTTGGCGGCCGCCATCGCCGACACCTTGCGGAGCGTCTGCAAGCTACGCGGGACGGTGGCTCTGGAAGAGTGCGGTGCCCTGCCCAACGACGGCAAGGTGATCGAGGACGCCCGCACCTACGAGTGAGCCCGTCATGATCGCGCCGCGCCATGGCTGACAACCTTTTCGATACTGCCGATCGCGCGCTCGACACAATCGCCGCCGGGCTTGACCGCCTGCACCGCGATGCCGAGGGCGTCGGCGAAACCCTGGAGAGGTTGGGAGAGCAGGACCGCCCTCAGGGTGTGCCGCCAACGCCGCGGCAGGATCCGGCTTGCCGCCACCTGGCCGCCGGGCTCGCCTCGGCGCGGCAGGTCGACAGCGCGCTGGCCGAAGCCCTGGCGGCGCTAGCGCCCCTGCTGCATTGGCAGCGCATTCCCGAGCACGTGCCGCACCCGCCGGACCCCTTCATGGACGACTACGCCTTCGCCAAGATCTTCGGCCCCCAGGGCGTCTATCCCGGCGAGGACTTCATGATGGGGCTTTTCATCATCGGGCCGCAGCAGTTCTATCCCACCCACCTGCACCAGGCGCCCGAGCTCTACTGGCTGTTCTCCGGGCCGACCGAGTGGCGCTTTGGCGAGGAAGCGCCCTGGGAGACGAAGCCGCCGGGCGCGCTGCATTGGCACGGGCCCTATCAGCCCCACGCCATGCGGACGGGCGACGTGCCCTTCTTCGCCCTCTGGGCCTGGACGCGGGACATCGACGGCGACTACCGCATCGTTGGCGCCGAAGGCGCGGTACCGCTCAATCGCCAGGGGTGAGCACTACGGCGCGTAGGGATGACTGTCTGAGAGAAACCGCCAGCGTCGCCGCCCCTCTTCACGTCACCCCGGACGCGTCAGCGATCCGGGGTCCATTTCACGGCCTGTGCCTGGCGTAGACATGGGCCCCGGCTCGCGGCCTTCGCGAACGCGAAGCCCTTGGCCGGGGTGACAGGCTGTGCAAGCGTCGGTTGGCCGTGTCCTGAGCCCTAGCCAAGGGCCAAAGGACGGGCAAATCGCTGCTCGCCAAGGCCTTCGTCGCGACACATTTCTGCCCCAATTCCGGCTCAGCCCAACCACAATCAAAATCCACTATAGTTAACAGGGAGACTTCCCCTCTCTGTTAGAGGCATACCAGTCGGCCTCACCAAGCCCCCCATCACGACTGGTAGGCGGCCGCCGGTTCCGACCCCCGGCGGCCGCCACTTTTTTGGCCGGGCTTTCGGGTGGCTCCGGCCTTTGCTATAGCCAGCGATCTTTCGAAGTCTGGGTTGGGCTCCATCAGGAACATGGGACATTTCAAAGCCGAAGGCTTGGCCTGCCTGCGCGGCGGACGACCCGTGTTCGCCGATCTCTCTTTCGAATTGCCGCCGGGCGAGATTCTGCTGCTGGTCGGGCCCAACGGCAGCGGCAAGTCGAGCCTGCTGCGCGTCCTCGCCGGCCTGCTGCGCCCGGCCCTGGGGCAGCTGACCTGGGACGGCGAGCCGGTGCAGCGCGACCTCGTGGCGCACTTCGAGCGTCTCCACTACGTCGGCCATCAGACCAGCCTCAAGCCGCGACTGACCGTGCGGGAGAACCTCGCCTTCTGGGGCGAGCTGCGCGGCGGCACAAAGGAGGGCGCCGTGGAAACGGCGCTGGAACGGCTGGCGCTCGAGCGGCTGGCCCCGCAGCCGGCCGAGGTGCTCTCCTCCGGGCAGCGCCGGCGCTTGGCCTTGGCGCGGCTTCTCGTCGCATCCGCGCCGCTCTGGCTGCTCGACGAGCCGACGGTCGGCCTAGACGACGCCAACATCGCCCGCCTGCGCAGCGTGATCGAAGAGCATCGCGCCGCTGGCGGCGCCGCCGTCATCGCCACCCACCTGGATCTTGGCCTCAACCACGAACAGACGCTCTCGCTCGGCGACTTCGCGCCCTCGGCCGAGATGGCGGAGGCAATCTGGTGAACACCTTCCTGGCGGTGCTGAGGCGCGACCTGCGCCTGGCGCTCAGGCGCAGCGGCGATCTGGCGACCGTCGTGCTGTTCTTCATTCTCACCGCCTCGCTCTTTCCCTTCGGCGTCGGACCGGACCCGAACCTGCTGGCGCGCATGGCCCCCGGAATCGTCTGGGTGACCGCGCTTTTGGCCGTGTTGCTGTCCTTGGAGCGTATCTTCCTGGCCGACTACGAAGACGGCTCCCTGGAGCTGCTGCGCATCTCTCCGGTGTCGCTGGAGCTGGTGGTCCTGGCCAAGATCACGGCCCATTGGCTGACCACAGGGCTGCCGCTGACCGCCGCGGCCCCCATTCTCGCCATCCTCTTCAACCTGCCCTCCGAGGCGCTGCCGACCCTGCTGCTGACCCTGTTGATTGGTACACCGACCCTCAGCCTGGTTGGTGCCGTCGGGGCTGCGCTGACCTTGGGCGCGCGGCGCGGCGGTGTGCTCATTCCGCTCCTGGTCCTGCCGCTCAACGTGCCGGTGCTGATTTTCGGCACCGGGGCGGTGGATGCCGCCATCAGCGGCTTTCCGGCGCAGGCCAACCTGGCCTTGTTGGGGGCCGTCGGCGCCCTCATGTTGTTTGTTGGCCCGGTCGCAGCGGCGGCCGCGGTTCGTCAGGCTGTCGAGTAGCAGGCCAAGTGCCGACTCACGTGCTCCTCTGTCGCCGAACGCGACGCAGGAGCCGCGACATCGGTGTAAGCTGAATGTGCGGCACTCGCGCGCAGGCGCGCGCCTTGGCATGTAACTCTAGTAACTCTAAAAGTAGGGACTAGGCCTTTGATAACGCGGATTTGAGCGAGATCATTTGAGGCCGGGCACTGATCTAGTTAGATCCGTATGAACAGGCAGAGGCCACGAGAAGCAGTAGAAGAGCCGAGAGCGTGAGCGAAACGACCTCCACCGCGCCGCAGGCTGTCGCGCCGAAGCGCTCCTTCCACTATTTCGCCAATCCGGCGCGCTTCGTACGCGTCGCCGATGCGGTGTATCCCTGGTGCTTCTATGCGGCGCTGATCTGCCTCGGCGTCGGCTTCTACGCAGCGCTCTTCGTGGCCCCCGCCGATTATCAGCAAGGCGAGACCGTGCGCATCATGTACGTGCACGTGCCGGCCGCCTGGATGGCGATGTTCATCTACGCCAACATGGCCCTGGCCAGTGCCTCGCTGCTGATCTGGCGCCATCCGCTGGCCGGCGCTTTCGCCAAGGCCGCCGCCCCGATCGGCGCCGCCTTCACCTTCCTCGCGCTCTTCACCGGCGCCTTCTGGGGCAAGCCCATGTGGGGCGCCTGGTGGGTCTGGGACGCGCGCCTGACTTCGGTGCTGATCCTCTTCTTCATCTATCTGGGCCACATCGCCCTGGTCGACGCCTTCGACAACCCGGACCGGGGGCAGAAGGCCGCGGCCGTGCTCTGTCTGGTCGGTGCCGTCAACCTGCCGATCATCAAGTTTTCGGTCGACTGGTGGAACACGCTGCATCAGCCGGCCAGCATCACCAAGCTCGGCACGCCGAGCATTCACAGCAGCATGCTTTGGCCGCTTCTGATCATGGCCGTTGGCTACACGCTGTTCTTCGCCTGCCTGGCGATCGTCCGAACCAAGAGCGAGCTGCTCGCTGCGAAACAGCGCAGCCTGAGCCTGCGCGCGCTCCACGCGGGTGGAGGGGACTAGAGCCATGCAGGCGATACAGGACTATCTTGCCATGGGCGGCTATGCCGCCTTCGTCTGGCCTTGCTTCGCGGCAACGCTGATCGTGATGATCGGGCTGTACGCCGCTTCGAAACAGCGCCTCGCCCGGCTGCAGTCCGAGGTGGCGGCGCTCGAAGCCCTCGACAGCCCGAGACAGGCCAGGCGGCGTTCGTCGTCCGAGGAGAACCACTGATGTCGCGTATCGCGGGCCGCAAGAAGCGGCGGCTGTACATCGTCTGTCTGGGGTTGCTGTGTCTCGGCGTCGCGACCTCCCTGGTCCTGACCGCCTTCGAGGACAGCATCGTCTTTTTCTATTCGCCGACCGACATTGCCGAGAAGGGCCTGGAGGCCGACCGCTATGTGCGTATCGGCGGCCTGGTGGAGGAAGGCAGCGTCGAACGCCATCCCGGCAACCGCATCGAGTTCGTCGTCACCGATTTCAGCAACCGCATCCCGGTGACCTACAGCGGCATTCTGCCCGACCTCTTCCGCGAGGGGCAGGGCGTCGTCGCCGAGGGCAAGCTGGACGGCGAGCAGATCTTCGTCGCCCAGGAGATCCTGGCCAAGCACGACGAGAACTACATGCCGAAGGAAGTCGCCGAGGCCTTGCAAAAGTCGGGACAGTGGAAACCGGAAAGCGGGGAAGCGCCCCCGCGATGATGCCGGCCCTGCAATCCCCGTTCCCCTGTGATGGAGAGGTGATCCGGTGATCGTCGAGATCGGCCATTTCGCACTGGTGCTGGCCTTGGTCGCCGCCTGCGTGCAAGGCAGCGTTCCGCTGATCGGCGCCCAGCGCAACCGGGCGGACTGGATGGCCATCGGCACGCCCGCCGCGCTGCTGCAGTTCTTTCTTCTCGCTATCAGCTTCGCCTGCCTGACCTACGCCTATGTGGTCAGCGACTTCTCGGTGGTGAATGTGATGGCCAACTCCCACTCGCTGAAGCCGATGCTCTACAAGGTGACCGGCGTATGGGGGAACCACGAAGGCTCCATGCTGCTGTGGGTGCTGATTGTGGCGCTGTTCGGCGCCCTGGTCGGGCTCTTCGGTGGCAACCTGCCGGCCGGCCTCAAGGCGCGCGTGATTTCCGTGCAGGGCTGGATCGGCATCGCCTTCCTCGCCTTCACGATCTTCACCTCCAATCCCTTCGAGCGCATCTTCCCACCGCCGCTCGACGGCAACGACCTCAACCCGCTGCTGCAGGATCCCGGGCTCGCCTTCCACCCGCCCATGCTCTATGTCGGCTATGTCGGCTTCTCCATGGCCTTCTCCTTCGCCGTGGCCGCCCTGATCGAGGGCCGTATCGACGCCGCCTGGGCCCGCTGGGTGCGCCCCTGGACCCTGGTCGCCTGGGTCTTCCTGACCGGCGGCATCGCGCTGGGGAGCTGGTGGGCCTACTATGAGCTCGGCTGGGGCGGCTGGTGGTTCTGGGATCCGGTCGAGAACGTCTCTTTCATGCCCTGGCTGTTGGGCACGGCGCTGCTGCACTCGGCAATCGTGGTCGAAAAGCGCGAGGCGCTGAAGATCTGGACGGTGCTGCTCGCCATCCTGACCTTCTCGCTCAGCCTGCTCGGCACCTTCATCGTGCGCTCGGGTCTCCTGACCTCGGTGCATGCCTTCGCCACCGACCCGGAGCGCGGCGTCTTTATCCTGGTCATCCTGCTGATCACGATCGGCGGCTCGCTGGCGCTCTTCGCCATTCGTGCGCCCACGATGAAGTCGGGTGGGCTGTTCGCCCCGATCAGCCGCGAGGGCGGCCTGGTGCTGAACAACCTGCTGCTGGCCACGGCCACGGCCACGGTGTTCCTCGGCACGCTCTATCCGCTCTTCGTCGAAGCCTTCGACGGCAGCCGCCTGACCGTCGGCCCGCCCTTCTTCGACGCCACCTTCGTGCCGATCATGCTGCCGCTGATCGCAGTCTGCGCCGTCGGCCCGCTCTTGGCCTGGAAGCGCGCCGATCTGGCCGGGGCGCTCGGGCGGCTGAAGTTCGCCGCCGGCGCCGGCATCCTTGTGCTGCTCGCCACCCTGATGTTCGCGGACGATGGCCCTTGGCTTGCCATTCCGGCCATGGGGCTTGCTGCCTGGCTGTTCGTCGGGGCGGCCAGCGAGTGGGCCGAGCGGGTCAAACTGTTCCGCGCGCCCTTCGCCGAGACGCGGCGGCGCGCCGCGCACTTGCCGCGCTCCGCCTATGGCATGACGATCGCGCATATGGGCCTCGCCATCGTCATGGCCGGCATCATCGGCGCCAGCGCCTGGAAGCAGGAAGACATCCTGGTCATGCAGAACGGCGAGAGCGTCGTCTTCGCCGGCTATGACGTGACCTTCTTGGAGATGCGGCGCATCCAGGGGCCGAACTACATCGCCGAGCGGGCAAGCATTCGTGTGGAGCAGGATGGCGAGCAGATCGCTGTGCTGACGCCGGAGAAGCGCTTTTATCCGGTGCAGGGCATGCCCACCACCGAAGCCGCCATCCATACCACCTGGCTGTCCGACATCTACATCGCCCTCGGTGATGCGGGCGAAACCGAAGCCGGCGACTCAGGCTGGGTCGTGCGCCTCTACTACGAGCCGCTGGTGCCCTGGCTCTGGGTCGGCTCCCTCGTCATGATGATCGGCGGCGTGGTGTCGCTGAGCGACCGGCGCCTGCGCGTCGGCGCGCCGCAGCCCAAGCAGGCCAAGGCGCCGTCGGGCCAGGCCGTGCCGGCTGAATAGAGGTTACGATGCGTCAGCGTCTGCTCGTTCTTCTGCCGCTCCTGGCCTTCCTGGTCCTGGCCGGCTACTTCCTCTGGGGCCTCAATCCGGACCGCGACCCCAGCATCATTCCTTCGGTGCTGATCGACGAGCCGGTGCCGGAGACCAACCTGCCGCCGCTGGCCGGGCTGCAGCAGCCCGGCATTGCGCCGGCAAGCTTCACCATCGGCGAGCCCGTGGTGGTCAACTTCTTCGCCTCCTGGTGCATTCCCTGCCGCGCCGAGCATCCGCTGATCGCGCGTCTGGCGGAGCAGGAGGGCCTCACCGTCTACGGCGTCAATTACAAGGACAAGCCGGACGCGGCCTTCGCCTGGCTGGAGGATCTCGGCAACCCCTATCATGCGGTGGGCGCCGACGGGAGCGGCCGCGCCGGCATCGACTGGGGGCTGACCGGCGTGCCGGAGACCTTCATCGTCGACGGCGAAGGCGTCATCCGTTACCGCCATGTGGGGCCCATCGACACGACGATCTTGGAAGAGCGCATCCTGCCCTTCGTGGAGACCTTGCGGTGAGGACGCTGCTCGCCGCGCTGCTCTGTGCGCTGCTGCTGGTCCCGGCCGCGCTGGCCGTGCAGCCCGACGAGATTCTGGCCGACCAGGCCCTGGAGGAGCGGGCTCGCGATCTCTCCAAGGAGCTGCGCTGCGTGGTCTGCCAGAACGAGGCGATCGACACCTCCAACGCCGGCATGGCCCGCGACATGCGCGTCCTGCTGCGCGAGCGTCTCGTCGCCGGCGACAGCGATGACGAGGTGCGCGATTTCTTCGTCGCCCGCTATGGCGACTACGTCCTGATGAACCCGCCGATCAAGGCGTCTACCTATGTCCTCTGGTTCGGGCCGGCGGTCGTGCTGCTGCTCGCCGCCGCCTTCGTCTGGCGCGCGGCCCGCCGGCGCAAAGCGACCGCGACCCCGGCCGCCGCCTTGTCGCCGGAAGAGCAGGCACGCCTGGATCGTTTGCTGAGCGACCGGGACGGCACATGAACATCCTCTTCACGGGGCTGGCGGGCGCCATGGTGGCGTTCGCCATCGGCTTTATGCTGTGGCCCTTGTTGCGGGCCAAGGCGGTCGCAGCCGCCTCGCGCAGCGACCACGACGTCAGCGTTTACAAGGACCAGCTCGCCGAGATTACGCGCGACCGCCAGCGTGGCGTGATCACCGAGGCGGAAGCCAAGGAAGCCGAACGCGAAGTCCAGCGCCGCCTGCTGGCGGCGGCGGAGGAAGCCGAGCGCGCCGTGGCGCCGACCGCGCGGCGCGAGTGGATCACACCGGCCGCCATAGCCTTGGTGACGCCAGCCGCCGCCGTCGGGCTTTATCTCTGGCTCGGCAGTCCGGGCGCGCCGGACAGGCCGCTGGCCGAGCGTACGCAGGAGATGGAGCAGGTGCAGCACATGGAAGCGGCTGTGCTGCAGCTCGCCCAGCGCCTCTCCAACGATCCCTCGGACCTGGAGGGCTGGGCGATGCTCGGCCGCGGCTACATGGCGATGAACCGCTATGCCGATGCGGCCAACGCCTTCCGCCAGGCCAAGGAGCGTGGGCTCGACAACGCCGAGGTCAACGCGGCGCTCGGCGAGGCCCTGACCGCCGACAACGGCGGCGTGGTGACGGCCTCGGCCCGTACGGCTTTCGAGCAGGCCCTGCAGCAGGCGCCCCGCGAGCCCCGTTCCCGCTATTACCTCGCTCTGGCGAGCTATCAGGCCGGTGACCCGGAGGAGGCGTTCCAAGAGTGGCAGGCGCTGCTGCGGGAGAGCCCCGAAGACGCCCCTTGGGTGCCGCTGCTGCGGCAGAACCTCACCGAGCTTGCGACCGAGCTCGAAATGCCCGCGGGCAGCCTGGATCTCTCGGCGGCCACGCCAAGGGCGCCCTCGGGGCCGAGCCAGGAGCAGGTCGAAGCCATCGCGAACATGACTCCCGAAGAGCAGGCAGCGATGATCGAGGGCATGGTCGACAGCCTGGCCGCCCGGCTGGAGGCGGAACCGGACAACCTGGAAGGCTGGCTGCGGCTCGCTCAGTCCTATCTGGTGCTCGGCCGCGAGCAGGATGCCTTGGGCGCCTTGCGTCGCGCCGTGCCGCTGGTCGAGGCCTTGCCGGCCGGCGACGAGCGGCGGCGCATCGTCACCGAAGGTATTGCCCGCCTGGAGGCAGCCGTCGGCCAGGAGTGACCCTTCGGGCCCCTGCCACTACTACTGTCCGGTCAAACGTCGAGGTGTTGGCCGTTGGGCATTGCATTGACTGGCGGATCGCGGCTTTCGGCTGGACAGGGACTTGCCGCGAAGACAGAGGTCCTTCGGCGCTGCGAGCCACCCTCCTCCCGGCGCTGCGCGCCGACCTCCCCCTCAAGGGGGGAGGTGTAAGTGACCGCGGCGAAATCACAGTTCCCTCCCCCCAACGAGGGGGAGGGTTAGGGTGGGGGGGCGCGAAGCGGACAAGAGAGGGCTTTTCCGCACTTAACCGGACAGCTGTGGGTCCCTGCTTAGGGTTTGCCGCAAGCCGGGTATGGTTCTAGGCTCTTTCCCTCGTAAGTGGGAAAGGCGGTCGAATGGCGGACTCGGCGGCAAGCCAAGCAACAGGGAAGACGACCCTCCGGGTCGAGGACATCCACAAGAGCTTCGGCTCGCTCGAGGTGCTGAAAGGCCTGTCTCTGGACGCCGGCGACGGCGACGTGATCGCCCTGATCGGTTCCAGCGGCTCGGGCAAGAGCACCTTCCTGCGCTGCATCAATCTTCTCGAGATCCCTGACGCAGGCCGCGTCTACCTGCGGGGCGAGCTGATCGAGATGACCAAGACCAAACAGGGTGAGACCCGGCCGGCCGACCGCAAGCAGGTCGACCGCATCCGCTCGCGCCTCGGCATGGTGTTCCAGAGCTTCAACCTCTGGAGTCATATGACCATCCTGCAGAACGTCATGGAGGGCCCGGTACAGGTGCTCGCCCGCGCCAAGGGTGAGGCCAAGGACCAGGCTATGGGGTTGCTCGACAAGGTCGGCATCGCCGACAAGGCGGGGGCCTATCCGAGCCATCTCTCCGGCGGGCAGCAGCAGCGCGCGGCCATCGCCCGCGCCCTGGCCATGGACCCGGACGTGATGCTGTTCGACGAGCCGACCTCGGCGCTCGACCCTGAGCTGGTGGGCGAGGTGCTGCGGGTCATGCGTCAGCTCGCCGAGGAGGGGCGCACCATGATCGTGGTCACCCACGAGATGGGCTTCGCCCGCGACGTCGCCTCCCACGTCATCTTTCTGCACGAGGGCCGCGTCGAGGAGGAGGGGGCACCGGACGCCATGTTCGGCAACGCCCAGTCGCCGCGCTTCCGGCAATTCCTCGCAACCACAAGGAACTAACATCAAGGGTCTGGATCGAGCCCGCCCACTGGGCATAGTCTTCGAATGTTTCCACGCAAAAGTGCCGGGAATGCCGCGATAAGCGGAGCCGGCCAAGAACGACAGGGAGTTGCAGTGATGAGATTGGCTAAACTGACCCTTGCGGTTGCCGCGGCGGCGCTGGCCATGGGGATCTCGCTGGCGCAGGCGGCCGAGCCGCTGCGCATCGGCGTCGAGGGCGCCTATCCGCCGTTTTCCTGGAAGGAAGCGGACGGCACCCTGAAGGGCTTCGATATCGATATCGCGAATGCGCTCTGCGACCGCATGGGCCGCGAGTGCGAGCTGGTCGAGCAGGACTGGGACGGCATCATCCCGGCGCTCTTGGCGCGCAAGTACGATGCCATCATCGCCTCCATGTCGATCACGGAAGAGCGCAAGAAGCGGGTCGACTTCACCAAGAAGTACTACAACACCCCGGCCCGCTTCGTCGCGGCCGAGGACACCAGCCTGGAGCCCACGCCAGAAGGCATGAAAGGCAAGACGGTTGGCACCCAGCGCGGCACCATCCACCAGTGCTACATGGAGAAGGTCTTTCCGGACACCGACTTGAGGCTCTATGCGACCCAGGAGGAGGTCTTCCTCGATCTCAACGCCGGCCGCATCGACGCTTCCATCTCCGACTCGATTCAGGCCAAAGAGGGCTTTCTCGGGACCGACGACGGCAAGGGCTACGCCTTCCTCGGCGGCGTGCAGTACCTGCGCGAGTGCCACGGCGACGGCGCCGGCATTGCGGTCCGTAAGGGCGAAGATGAGCTGCGCGAGGCTCTGACCCAGGCGATCCAGGACATTCGTGCCGACGGCACCTATCAGCAGATCAACGATCGCTACTTCGACTTCGACGTTTACGGTGCGACCGAGTAAGGCCAGAGACAGCAGGCAGGGGCGCCACGGCGCCCCTGCCTTAGCGCCCGGCCCGCTGCGGCTTTTGGGCCCGGTAGGAGCCTAGTCGCATGGACGTCGTCCTCGAGTACCGCGACCCTATTCTTAGAGGGGCTAGCGTCACCATCTTAGTGGCGCTTTGCTCCGTGATCCTGGCGGTGGGGTTCGGGCTGTTGGGCGCCTGGGGCAAGCTTTCCGGCTCGCCCATCGCCCGTCGCGTCTGCGGCAGCTATACCACCCTGGTCCGCGGCGTGCCCGACCTGGTGCTCATGCTGTTGCTGTTCTACGGCGGCCAGCAGGTGCTCAACGATCTTGGGGCCGCCACCGGCTGGTGGAGCTATCTCGAGATCAACCAGTTCGTGGCCGGAGTCTGTACCATCGGCTTCATCTTCGGCGCCTACATGACAGAGACTTTCCGCGGCGCCTATCTCGCGATTCCGCGCGGCCAGATCGAAGCCGGCGTTGCCTGCGGCATGAGCCGCGGCAAGCTCTTCCGCCGCATCCTTTGGCCGCAGCTCGCCCGCTATGCCCTGCCGAGCTTCGGCAACAACTGGCTGGTCCTGCTCAAGACCACGGCCTTGGTCTCGGTCCTCGGCCTCAACGAGTTGGTGCGCGAGTCCTTCGTCGCCGGCCGCTCGACCCGGCAGCTCTTCACCTTCTTCTTCGTCGCCCTCGTCATCTACCTCATTCTTACCGCTATATCTGATGTTGGACTGCGCTGGCTCGAGCGGCGCTACAGCGTCGGCGTAAGGCGGAGCTAAGCCATGGCTGACGAGCGCGCGCCAAGCATCCTGGAGAGCATCCGAGAGTTCAGCGAGAACGCCTCGCCGCTCGACTTCATGGTCATCCTCGAGCATTGGGATCTCTTCGCTGAAGGTCTTTGGATGACCACCAACCTGGTGGCTCTCTCGCTCTTGATCGGCGGCTGCCTGTCGATCCCGTTGGCCGTGGCCCGGGCCAACCGCACCCCCATCCTGAACCAGATCATCTGGGGCTACGTCTATGTCTTCCGGGGCACCCCGCTCCTGGTGCAGCTCTATCTGATCTACTACGGCCTCGGGCAATTCGAGGCCGTACGCGACAGCGCCCTCTGGCCTGTCCTGCGCGATCCCTGGTGGTGCGCGCTGATCGCCTTCACCCTCAACACCGCGGCCTACACCACGGAGATCTTCCGCGGCGGCATCGAGGCGGTGCCCGTTGGGGAAGTCGAAGCGGCCAAGGCCTGCGGCATGCCGCGGCTCAAGCGCTTGCAGCGGGTGATCCTGCCGAGCGCCTTCCGCCGCGTCCTGCCAGCCTATTCCAACGAGGTGATCTTCATGCTGCACGGCTCGGTCGTCGCCAGCACGGTCACCATCGTCGACATCCTGGGGGCCGGCCGCGAGCTCAATGCCAAGTACTACCTGGCCTACGAGGGCTTCATCGCCGCGGCGGTCCTCTACATGATCCTGGTCTACTTCATCTCGCGCGGCTTCAAGTTCTGGGAGAAGAAATGGTTCGCCCACCTGCGTCCGCGCGAGGACACCGAGGCCGAGGCCAAGCAGCCGGGCGCCGCAGCGCCGCAGACCGCTCTGGTCCGCTAGAGCAGTTCTGAATGGGCTGAGTTGAGCGGGCCTCAATTCCCACGCAGTGCAGCCGCTTGCTGACGACTATCTAGGGGCGAGTGTACCGATCATTTGGTTGACCACCGTCGCTATGTTGATCGAAGCGCCAAAGTCAAACTCGTTGATCGCGACGAAGGCGCCGACACCGCGCGACGGTGCAAAGGCGACATAGACGAAGACACCCTGTAGACCGCCGGCTTTCTGGAGGATGAGCGGTCGATCGCCCTCCGGCATCATCACGATCCAGCCGAGGCTCATCGCGTCCATGTGCCCGGACTCGTCTAGGCCGTAGACGGGATCAAGGCCATCGCGCGGAACGTAGGCAGCGTGGTTGAGCAACCGAACCTCGGCGTCTTCCGCGGAGAAACGGTCGAGGTGCCAATCCAACCATTTCAGGATGTCGTTGGCAGTCGAAGACAGACTGCTCGCACCCGCCATGATCAAGGGCTTCGGATAGTTCGGAAACGGCTTGCCATCGAAATTGTGTCCCTGGAAGACGCGCCCGCGCTCGCTGTCGGGAACCACGACGTACGTATCGCTGAGACCGACCGGATCGAACACGCGTTCCTTTATGAGATCGTCATATGGCTTGTTGGCCGAATGGGCGAGCGCAGCGGCAAGTACGTCGAACGCGAAGTTCGAATAGAGCATTCCGGTGCCGGCGGGGAACAAGAGTGGATCGCCCGCCAGCGCAGCGGCGTAGGCCTCAGGGGTTATGGTGCTGTTTGGATCGTCAGGTGGTCCGGGCTGCCGTTCGAGCTCCCGCGGAAGGCCTGAGGTATGGGTCGCGAGATTGATGAGGCGGATGGGGTGGTTGTCGTGCTGGGGCACCGTGACATCCCAGCCGATCCGATCCTGAAGACGATCGGTCAGTTTGACGGTGCCATCGGCGACGAGACTCGCCAGGACCTGGCCGGTGAACACTTTGCTGATCGAACCAACGCCGATGATCGTGTCGCCATCGGGTTCGGTTCCCTTGCCGTCAGCGTCTCCGAAACCGACCACCGCTGTTTCGCCGTCTTTGACCGCGCCAATGATCAGCGCCGGGACACCGCTCTCAATGAAGAGAATCGTTCCGGTGAAGTCGACCACTTCATTGAGGAGTTTGTCCTTTGCCGATGCGGGACCCAGCGAAAGGCAGGACAACAGAGCTCCGCTGATCGCCAAGATGGGAAGCTTACGTCGTACGCGAGCCGCTAAGTCGCTCATCACTCTCTCCCGCTGCTCTTGTGGGCGCATTCGGCCATCACAAGGCCCGCGCGCCCATCGAGGTTCCGGCGATCTATCCTGCCTGGCTGCTTTGTAGCCCAACAACCCGTTCATCCAAACAGCTAATGCCATCTAGAGTGGTTTCCGGCCACTCGGCCTCATAGCCTGCGGCAGAGAAAGCGTTGGCGCGCTTGGCTGGGTTGAAAGTGTCGATGGCAGCGCCGACGACGACTCATAAGGCGTCGCGTGTCCGTTTCGCCGCCTTGCGCAACATCGTCCTGCGCGAGCCAAACCAGCGGCTCGCCACGCCAGGCTAGAAGCGGAATTGATCTCGTATGGCCGGAAAGTGCTCTAGCTGTCGAACTGAGCTGCGCTTGGGTCGCTAGGCCTGCGCCCGGTGGGCCGCTGCGTTCTCCAGCACCAGCAGGGTGCAGAGCAGCATGTGCTCCAGCTCACTGCGGTCGGACTGGAAGCTGACGCCGATGCGCTGGCCGTTCTGCCACGCGCGCCGGGCGTAGAGGCACTCACCGTCGCGCACCTCGAAGGCCAAGGTGCCGCCGAGATCGAGTAGCTCCGGCACGTCGATCTGCATGCCGCTGCGCGAGATATCACGCAGCCCGCAGCGAACCTGCCGCTCGCCGCGCCGTAGCGAGACGCTCGCGTTCTGCGGCAGGTCGAAACGCGGCGTCCGGCGCCGATCCTTGCCCGTGATGCTGACGGGAATGATGGCCTGGCGTGTCGGGTCTTGCATGCGCTGTCGTCCGCTTGGTCAGTCGAAGAGCTTGTCGATCTCGTCTTGGGTGATGCCGCCGCTGATCTGCGGGCCGTTCATCAGCTGCTCGTCTTCGGTCAGCTCCGCGTCGGCATCGGGGACCGGTAGATCGGTGAAGGCCTCGACGCCCCAGATGTTGATCAGGGCCAGGATGCGCTCCTCGATGAAGCGCAGTGTGCTCACGACCTTCTGGATGCGCTGGCCGGTGATGTCTTGGAAATTGCAGGCCTCCAGGACTTCGATGATGTGGTTGGCGATCGCTTCGCTGCGCTCGGTGACGTCCGTGTCATCGGCATGGAAGTTGGCGATCTCGCGAACCAGCTTCTCGATCTCCTCGTTGGCGTGGAGGATCCGCTGGGTGGCCGACTCCGTCGAAGCGACGATGGCGTCGAGCTCGTTGGAGGCCGTCTTGACCCGGTCGTCGTCCGCCATGGGGTGCTTGATCGCGGCAATCTCGTTCTTCGCCTTGGCCACCGAGCGCACCATCTGAGCGATCTCGACGCGAATGTCGGCGTCGTCGATTGCGGGCGCGGTGGCGCCGCCCTCCGCAGCCCCGGGCGCCTGCTCGACCATGTGACGTAGCGCGAGGATCTCCCGCAGCAGCGTGCCGTTGTCGATCTCTTCGCCGCCGCCGGCGTCCGCCTGGCTGCGACGGCGGCGCATCTGGCGCTCTGCGGAGAACTCCTTGGCCACGGCTGACGTCATGAATTTCACCTGCTTGCACGGAAAACGGGCCTGCCGGAGCTTGTCCGGACCAGCCGATAGTGTGCCGAAATGGTTGATGATCTCTTAGCAGTGGTTGGGCCTCATCTGCCGGTTTGAGGCCTGCTGCGTCGGGCCTGGCCAGCGGCGGTAAGCCAATGTTCATTGCGGCCGTGCTAGGCCCTTGCATGGCCCTGCCGCGGCGGACCACCGCGCGGGGGGCATCAAGAAGGGCGAGAACGACGTGAGCTTGACGGCGCATCTTCCTGTCTTGCTGGCCGTGGGCCTCTTTCTGGTTGCGGCAGTGAATGATCTGCGCGAGCGGCGCATCCCCAACTGGGTCTCGCTCGCGCTGCTGGCGCTCTATGCTGCGCTTGCCATTGCGGATCCCGACAAGATGCTGATCTGGCAATCGCTTCTGGTCGGGCTCTGCGTGTTCGCCGTGCTCTTCGGGCTGTTCCACTTCGGCTATATGGGCGGCGGTGACGTGAAGCTCTGGAGCGTGGCGGCCGTGCTGATGGGGCCGCACTACGTGCTGCCGATGCTGGTGCTGACCACGGTGGCCGGCTTGGCCATCGCGCTGCCGTACTACCTCTCCCGCCTGCTCATGCGGGTCCGGCTGTTCACCGTGTGGGAGTGGATTCCGGCCTGGTCGATCAAGCAGGAGAAGCTGCCCTACGGCGTCGCCATCGCCTTCGGCGGCTCGGTCTGCTTCGCCCTGAGGATGGGCGCGATCTCGCTGTAGCAGCTGGCGGCAGACCCCAACCGGCGCTCTACGCTCTCTGTGCGCTCGTTCGACTTGATTGCTAGCCGCTTCTACCGGCCCGCGCCGCCTACCCGGCTCGGGATTTCCAGCTCGCAGCGCGCCACTGGCGCCCTGCGCCCGCTGCGCGGGACGCTGGAAATGGCCTGCCGAGCCGTAGCAGCGACAGGTCCGCCTCCGCTTCTTCGAAGCTCCGGCGCGACAGCCTTCTCGCCAATCTCGCTACGCTCGATAAGCTGCGAAGGCTGGTGGAGCCGAGGGGAATCGAACCCCTGACCTCGACATTGCGAACGTCGCGCTCTCCCAACTGAGCTACGGCCCCATTTCCAGCAGAGGCGCGGATAATGGGAGGGGGTGTGAAGGCTGTCAAGCGCAGCGCTGGGCCTGCCGTATTGGGCCTTCTCGGCGCCTTGCCGGCGCCGTACCGCGATGGCTTGTTCTATTGCAAGGGCAGGGTGCCTTGCCTAATTTCGGCACTGCTGTTTGGCGGAAACCCGCAGGAAAAGGCTGTTCATGGACGTCATTCTCAAACCGATCATCGAAGTGCTGATGCTGGCCATCAACCTCTATGTCTGGCTGGTGATCGCCTCGGCGATCTTGAGCTGGCTGGTTGCCTTCAACGTGGTCAACACGCGCAATCAGTTCATCTACACGGTCGGCGACTTCCTGCACCGCATCACCGAGCCGGCGCTGAGACCGATCCGCCGTTTCCTGCCCAATCTTGGCGGCATCGACATCTCGCCGGTGATCCTCATCCTGGTGCTCTTCTTCGCCCAGCGCCTGTTGCAGAACGTCCTCGTCTCGCTCTGACGTCCAGCACTGCGGCGCCATCCGGCATCGCCGCCATGTAACCCTTTGCCGCTACGTTTTCGGTGTACAGTGGCGTCATCGGGAGGATTGCGATGTCCGACGAAAGGCAAGTGAGGAACAACTTCAACGGCCGGCTCCAGACCCTGTTTCAGGATTTCTTTTTCAACTGGGTCTTCTCCTCGGCGATGAGCGACCAGGAGATCATGGACCGGTACTTCACGCCCGATTTCTCCGCTCACATCGACGGAGTCGACCTCAACAAGGAGCAGTTCCAAAGCCGGGTCGGCCGCATGCGCCGCGAAGCCATCGTCGAGCGCCAAGAGTTCATCGAGATGATGGAACAGGGCGACAGGCTCTTCACCATGCATAGCGTTCAGGGTAAATCGCTCACCAGCGGACAGCCCTTCGAGACTCGGGCGATCGCCTTGTTTGTCTTCAAAGGCGACAAGATCGAAACTGGCTATCTGAACAGCGCAACCAAAGGCGCCCCCGAAGACGCTGACATCGCATCGCGCTCCTGAGCGCCTCGGGCGCAGGACTCCAAACCAGATCGCGCCAGCCCCAGGCTTGCACGAGCGCCTGTGGCTGTGCTGGAAGACAGCGGTGATAGACGGGGGTCGGCAGGGTCGGTTCGAAGGCTGTGTCCGCCGCTTTCAGGCAGGCGGTTTCGCGGCCCGCGGCAATGCTGCCCACAACGGAAAAAGCAAGGGAAGGGAAGGGCATGAGCCAAGCGACAGCGCCCGTCGGGCAAGCTCAGGTGATCGACGGAAAGGCCTTCGCCGCGGCGCTGCGCGGCCGCGTTGCGGAAGGCGTGAAGAGCCTCCAGGCCAGCCATGGCGTGACGCCGGGCTTGGCGGTGGTGCTGGTCGGCGAGGACCCGGCAAGCCAGGTCTATGTGCGCAACAAGGGCAAGCAGACGATCGAGGTCGGCAAGAAGTCGGTTGAGCACAAGCTGCCGGTCGAGACCGAACAGGAGACGCTCCTGGAGTTGGTCGATAGCCTGAACAACGACGCCTCGATTCACGGCATCCTGGTGCAACTGCCCCTGCCCAAGCAGATCGATGCCGAGGCGGTGATCAACGCCATCGACCCGGCCAAGGACGTCGACGGTTTTCATGTGGTCAACGCCGGCCGTCTGGCGACGGGCCAGAGCGCCATGGTGCCCTGCACGCCGCTCGGCTGCCTGATGATGCTGAAGCACCAGCTGGGCGACCTGAGCGGTGCCAACGCGGTCGTGGTCGGCCGCTCCAACATCGTCGGCAAGCCCATGGCCCAGCTTCTGCTCAAGGAAAGCTGCACCGTCACCATTGCGCATTCGCGCACCCGCGACCTGCCCGCGGTCTGCCGCGGCGCCGATATCCTTGTGGCCGCCGTCGGCCGGCCGGAGATGGTGCGCGGCGACTGGATCAAGCCCGGTGCCACGGTGATCGACGTCGGTATCAATCGGCTGGAGCCGAGCGAGCCCGGCGGCAAGAGCCGGCTGGTCGGCGATGTGGCCTACGACGAGGCGGCCGCGGTGGCCGGGGCCATCACCCCGGTGCCGGGCGGCGTTGGACCGATGACCATTGCCTGCCTGCTGGCCAACACCCTGACGGCGGCGCATCGCAGCCTGGGCTTGCCCGACCCTCAGCTCTGACCGTTCTCGTTCTCCGGCTCTTCGGTCCCCGGTAAGGGGCGAGGCAGAGAGAGACGGATGACGCCCTTGACCGGGACAAAGGGGTCGACCGGCTTGCCCTTGCGCAGAATGCTGATGTGACCCTGCCGGGCCAGGAACAGCGCCTGCTGCCGGACCCCGGTCATATAGCGGCGCCAGAGGTCGGGCGGGTCGTTCTTCCTCGCCCGGCTCTCGGCGAAGGCGCGCGCCGCTTCGCTGGGGCAGATCGACTTGTCTGGCCCCCGCTGCCTCACCAAGTGCAGAATGATTTCAGCCAATGGGTCCAATGTCTCACTTTGGGACTGAGTGGGCTTTTCCATCTGCAAATATCCAGTTCAGAGAGGGGACATGATTGGAAGCCTGAATGCGCTCCTCGCGGCAAGCGTTCTCTTCGTCGTCTCGCATTTTCTTCTGTCGTCGCGTCCGCTCAGGCCGCGCCTGAACAGTCTGCTGGGCGAGATGGGCTTCCGCGTCCTCTATTCCGCTGTGGCGCTCGGCTCCTTCGTCTGGATGGCCTACGCCTATGGCGCCGCCCCTTACTACGAAGTTTGGCCGCCTTTGCCGGAGCTGCGCATGATACCGGTATTCGTCATGCCCTTCGCCTTCATCCTGGCGGTCGCCGGGCTGACCACCAAGAGCCCGACGGTGATGGGAGGCGAGGCCTGGGCGAGCGCGCAGGACCCGGCGCCTGGCATCTTGCGGATCACCCGCCACCCCTTTCTCTGGGCGGCGACCTTGTGGGCGGCCTCCCACCTGCTGGCCCAGGGGGATCTGGCGACGCTGGTTCTTTGCGGCGCCATCATGGTCCTGAGCCTGGCCGGCATGCGCCATATCGACCTGCGCCGGGAGGCCAGCCTGGGCTCGGCCTGGGGACCGGTGGCGATGACGACCTCGCTCATCCCCTTTGCCGCCATCGTTACCGGGCGGACCAAGATGGACTGGGCAGGCCTCGGCATCTGGCGGGTGGTTGCCGGCGTGGCCGCCTATGTGATCTTCCTGCATCTGCACGGCCCCCTGTTCGGCGTCGCCGTGCTGCCAAGCGGCTAGAGGCCCCGAAGGCCCATCCCCATTTCTCCTCCGTCAAGGGGGAGAGTTTGGTCGAGCACCACATCGGCGCCCCTTTTTTGGGATGTCACCCTTGGGCGAGCTGCGCAGGCTCGTAGAGCCGGAGCAGCGAGTTCCGAGGGTCAACGGATAGGCTTGGCGCAGGCGGATGAGTGGACGCTCGGAACTCGGCCCCGGGCCTGACGGCCCAGTGGGCCTCGCCCAAGCATGACAACAAAAGATACAGCGCCAAGCGTTACAGGCTGGAAATCAGTGCGCTGTCATCGAGTTCGGGCCAGCGAATTGCCCGCTACGCCTACTCCGGCTTGCGGAACGTCATCATCCGAGAGAAGTAGGTGACGTCGACCTCCTGCTCGACCAGCCCGGCCTCGGTGAAGAGTTCGGTCAGGTCGCAGGCCACGTAGCTGCTGTAGTAGGGCTCGTGGAAGGCCACCGGGAAGTACTCGAGCAGGCCGTCGTACTCCGGCCGGTCGCCCTGCTGTATCGAGTCGATCAGGACGAACAGCCCTCCGGGCTTGAGCAGGCGGGCAATCTCCCGCGCCACCGCCGGGCGCACCCGTGGCGGCAGTTCGTGAAAGAGATAGACGCAGGTGACGACCTCGAAGGAGGCGTCGGGCAGGCCGGTCTCCTCGGCCGCCGCCTGCACGAAGTCCACGCCGCGCCAAGGCGCCAGGTTGCGCGCCGCCTCGGCCAGGTAGTTCGGGCTGAGGTCGAGCGCCGTGACGGCAAGACGCGGGTAGTTGGCCTTGACGAAGGTGAGAAAGCGTCCGGTGCCGCAGGCCAGGTCCAGCAGACGCGCACCGCGGCTCGGCCGCTCGGTGAAGAAGTGGTGCAATGGCACCAGGGCTTGCCGCCGCATGGCGTCGGCGCCGCCACCGAACAGCACCTCGACCTGGTGGTCGTAGAGCTTGGCCGAGCGCTCGCTCAGCCAACCGTCGCTCTGGAAGTGGAAGTTCTGCAGGTAATAGCGGGGATAGCCCTCTTCGGCCTCCTCCTGCTGCCGCACCTCGTCGTGCTGGCGCTGATGCCGCCGCCGCTCTACCTGGGGCAGGTCGCGAAAGTAGGCCTCGGCGCCGAGCAGCGCATCGACGGCGTCACGGCCCAGGTCGTGCGGCGCCCGGTAATAGCCAGCCTCGATGTTGGCCATGTCGCGCTGCATCAGCCGGCGCAGGTCTTCCAGGATGTCCGCCGTCTTCGGCGTCGCGCCCTCGATCGGTCTTTTTGGCTGAACCGGTTTGGTCAAACGGGCCGAGAGCCAATATTGACCGAAGTAGAGGCCGATGCGGGCTGCCTGCGACAGGGCGTAGCTGCTGCGTAAAAGTGGGTTCATAGAGTGAGAATTGAGCTTTTCGCGGTCGTCGTCAATTGCCACGGGCAGACTGTCGCGGCCGCACTTTCCTTAGGGTCTTGCTCTCAGTTCTCACTGCGCTATGACGGGGGCGAATGGCACCGCTGACCTCCCGCTGGGACGGTCTCGCAAACGGGCGAAAAGCCGCAACAAGGAGGCAGAGATGGCGCGCTTCAAGACATTGGACGATCTTTCGCCGGCCGGGAAGACGGTCCTGGTCCGGGTCGATTTCAACGTTCCCATGAAGGATGGCCACGTGACCGATGCGACGCGCATCGAGCGGTCGCTCCCCACCCTCAAGACGCTGCTGGAGAGCGGCGCCAAGGTCGTGCTGCTGTCCCACCTCGGCCGCCCAAAAGGCCAGGTGCGCGAGGACATGAGCCAGCGGCCGCTGGTGCCGGCGATCGAGGCTGCGCTGCCGGGTGCCACTGTCCACTTTGCCTCCGACTGCATCGGTCAGCCGGCCCAGGACGCCATCGCCGCCGCCGAGCCCGGCAGTCTCGTGCTGCTGGAGAATCTGCGTTTTCATGGCGAAGAGGAGAAGAACGATAAGGCCTTCGCCGAAGCCCTGGCGGTGCCGGGCGATCTCTACGTCAACGATGCCTTTTCCGCCGCCCATCGTGCCCACGCCTCGACGGAGGGCCTGGCGCGCCTCCTGCCCGCGGCGGCCGGGCGCCTGATGCAGGCCGAACTCGAACATCTCGCGCAGGCGCTGGAGAGCCCGAAGCGGCCGGTGGCGGCGCTGGTCGGCGGAGCCAAGGTCTCGACCAAGCTGGCGCTGCTCGGCAACCTGGTCGACAAGGTCCAGGTGCTGATCGTCGGCGGTGCCATGGCCAACACCTTCCTGCTTGCTCAGGGGCACGACGTGGGCAAGTCCCTCTGCGAGCACGACATGATCGGCACCGCACGGGACATTCTGGCCCAGGCCAAGGCGGCCGGCTGCGACGTGCTGCTGCCTGAGGACGTGGTGACGGCGCCGGCGCTGGAGCCGGGTGTCGCGACGGCGGTCTGCGCCGGCAACGCGGTGCCGGCCGACAGCCTCATCCTCGATGCCGGGCCGAAAGCGACGGCGAGGATCATCGAGCGGCTGGGCGACTGCCGTACCTTGGTCTGGAACGGGCCGCTCGGCGCCTTCGAGGTGCCGCCCTTCGACGAAGCGACGGTCAAGGTGGCGCAGGCCGCGGCGGCGCTGACTGACGAGGGTCGCTTGCTGACCGTGGCCGGCGGCGGCGACACGGTGGCGGCCTTGAGCCACGCCGGGGTGGCCGATCGCTTTACCTATATTTCCACCGCCGGCGGCGCCTTCCTGGAGTGGCTGGAAGGCAAGCAGCTTCCCGGCGTGGTGGCCCTGGAGGAGGCCGCCTAGAGCTCTTCCGTATCGGTCAGAAGCGCACCGACGAGCTTGTCGATAGCAAGGCAGCCCCCCTCCCTGTCCCTCCCCCTCGAATGGGGGGAGGGGACGCAGCCGCGAAGTCGGTGCTCGTCCATACCCTTATCTTGGCAGGTGAGGGCAATGCTTGGTCGAGGTGCAGCCGGCTCCCTCCCCCTTGAGGTGGGAGGGTTGGGGAGGGGGTGAAAAGGAGGCCGCCTAGAGCTGGAACGCGGCGAGTAGCCCGGAGCCGCTGACCCGCACCCAGGTGACCAGCACCAGGGTGGCGAAGCCGGCGGCGACGCCGAGCAGCAGATTCCGCCGGGTGAGATAGAAGCTGGCCAGGGCCAGGGTCGCCGCCGCCAGGCGGTCGAACAACGGCGCTTCGGCCAGCGGGCCGGAGGGGAAGATGATCATGCGCGCGATCAGCGCGGCGAGCAGCGCATAGGTGACGCAAGAGAGCCACTCGAAGAGCGGACTCTCCACCTGCAGCCGGCCGGCCAGCAAGACGCCGAGAAAGCGCGAGACGTAGGTCGCCAGCGCCCCGACCAGCAAGGCCAGATAGGGCAGGGTCTCCTGGTCGATCATCGCCACTTCCGCCCGATCAGGTAGCCAAGCGTGCCGGCGGTCAGCCCGGCGAGGAGCAGCGACCAGTCGGGCACCACCAGATGCAGGGCCGGGCCGGCGACGGCACCGAGCAGCAGCGCCATGGCCCGACCGCGGTTGGCCAGGTCGGAGGCGAAGACGAGCATGAAATAGATCGGGTTCAGGAAGACCAGCCCGAGGGACACGTGGAAGGGTACCAGGCCGGCGATGTAGAAGCCGATGCCGCTGGCGAGAATGCAGGAGCCCCAGAGCACCAGTGACATGCCCACGAAGAAGGGGTAGCGGCCGGCCGGCGGCATGGCCGGGAAGCTGCGCATGGCCTCGGCCCAGCCGGTGACGGCGATCCAGTGGCAGGCGATGTAGAGCTTCCAGCGCGGTGTCCCGGCCTCGTTGAAGTAAGGCATCAGGGTCACGGTCATGGGCAGCAGGCGCGCGTTGGTCAGCCAGACGGCGAGCGCGATGACAGCCAAGGGCGCCCCCACGGCGTAGAGCTCGACCAGTGCCACCTGCCCGGGCAGGGCCCAGCCGGTCATGGTCGAGAGGATGCCGTGAATGAGCTCGAGGTTGCTCTCGCGAATGAGGGCGCCGAAGCCCAGAAAGCTGGCCGAAAGCACGATCAGGGGCACGCCGACGCCGCGCCGGACGCCATGCCAGAAGTACTCGTCACGAAATAGGCTGCGCCCCTGGCGTGCGGCCATCGCTCTCCCACGCGGGCGGAGGCCGCTCGCGCGCTATCAGTTTGAATGGGTTAGGACAGTGCCAAATTAGGGGATGCTGCGGCCTCTGCCCAGGGCCGGGCAGTGCAGGTCAGGCCTGTGCGATGCGGGAGGCCGGGAAGCGCACGGTCACGCACGTGCCGTTGTTCGGCTCGCTGTCGATCTCCAGCTTGCCGCCGTGCAGCTCGATCAGGCCCTTGGACAGCGACAGGCCCAGCCCCGTGCCCTCGTAGCGGCGCGACAGGCTGCTCTCGACCTGGCCGAAGGGTGTCAAGGCGATGGCGACTTCATCGGGCGACATGCCGATTCCGGTATCCTTGACGCGAATGAGGAAATCGCCGCGCTCATCGATTGCCGTGTTGACCACCACCGAGCCGCCGGCCGGGGTAAACTTGACCGCGTTGCTCAAGAGGTTGAGCAGCACCTGCTTCACGGCGCGGGTGTCTGCCGCAAGATTCGGCGTGCGCTCGCTCAGCGCAAGGGTCAGCTTGACGTCGTTTTCGGCCGCGCGCTCCCGCACCAGGCGGAAGGCGGACTGAACGACGTTGACGACGTCGACCTCCTCCTCGTTGAGCTCCATCCGACCGGCCTCGATCTTGGAGACGTCGAGGATGTCGTTGATCAGCTCCAGCAAATGGATGGCGCACTGATAGATGTCGCGGACATAGTCCTTGTAGTTGGCGTTGCCGAGCGAGCCGAAGGCCTCGCGCTGCATCAGCTCGGAAAAGCCGATAATGGCATTCAGCGGCGTGCGCAGCTCGTGGCTCATGGTGGCGAGAAACTCGCTTTTCGCGCGGTTGGCGCTTTTCGCCACCTTGCGCGAGCTCTCCAAGGCGGTTTCCCGCGCGCGCAAGTCCGTGATGTCCTGGGCGGTGCCGCGGAATCCGCGGTGCGCTCCGCTTTCGGGTTCGAAGACCGGAACCCCGCTGAAGCGGAACAGGCGGGCGCCGCCATCGGCATGGCGGAAGCGCAGCTCGACGTCGCGGAAGGGGCGGCGGGCATGGGGGTTGCTCAGCTCGTTCGGCAGGGATGCGCCCTCGCCGATCAAGTCGTTCAAATGGCGGCCGATCATCGCCCGCGGATGGAAGCCGAGCGCCTCGGTCACCCGGTTCGAAACGAAGATCAGGCGCAGTTCGCTATCGACCTCCCAGATCCAGTCGGAGACCAGACGGGCCACATCGTCGAAGCGTTCCTGCGTCCGGCGAATCTCTTCGGAGATGGTCGAGTCCGGCGCGCTGGGTGACAGCAGCCCGGCGACGACGACGACCTGTCCGCTCTCATCGAGCAGCAGGAAGCACTTGGCTGTGTAGAGGTCCTGCTTGTCCTCCGGCCCCATCGCCAGCAATAGCGGTGCCGCCTCCTGCCAGCGCCCCTCGGGGTCGCTACGACGTTGGCTTGCCTGCTGGACGACCTCGCCGACGAAGTAGAGGCGGGGGCTCTCGTCACGGACGACGAGCCCGGCATCGGTCATCGCCGGCAGCAAGGCCGCGAAGGCTTTGTTGGTGTGCAGAAGCCGGCCTGCGGCATCGGCTACGAAGGCGGGGCCCGCTTGTTCCAGTAAGTGACCGCAAGCAGCCACGATGGTGTTGTAGCTTTCAAGCGACTTTACGGCAGAATTGGGCACCCTCAGCCCCTGGTCGGCCGCGCCGAGCGCGCCGACGTTTCTGTCGTGAACCTGAGGATATATTGCCACCTCGTCCCCCAGTACAAAGCCGGGCCTCTATTATGGAACAGTATAATAACGCGATCTTTGTATAAATTGAAGCATTACGAGGCAACAGCAAGAGATTTTGTTTCCTCTATACGGTCCACCGCAGCGATGTAGTCTGGATCACTGCGCCAACGGGCGACCAGGCTCTGCGCCGTGACGCTCGCCGCCTGGTCGAAGAGCTTCAAGACTCCGGCCAGTTCGCCCGGGTCGACGATCTGCTCGTCGCGCCGGCCGACGCGGCTCAAGAGGAAAATCGACGTGAAGGTCGGCTTGTCGATGCCGAGTGCCTTGCACAGGATGGCCAAGGGCTGTCCGCCAGACTGATAGACCAATCGTTTCAAGGCGCTTGCGGGGATGCCGCTCCATTCGCTGAGCATCCCTTCGAAGAGCTGGATCTCGCCTTGCCGCAAGACCTTGAGCAGCACCTCCGCGTTGAGGTGGCCCTTTTCGCGCATTTCGCGGGCCAGCTTCCGGGCGGCGTTCGAGCCTTTCTCGGCGTGACGAACCTTCGCCATCTCCTTGGCGCCCTCCAGGGCGCACTCCTCCACCATCGAATCGAGCGTGCTCGGATCGAGCCCGTAACCGTCGACCAGATGCTGGCGCAGAGCGGCGCCGACCCAGAGGTACAGGCGCTTGGCCAGGGCATTCGGCAAATCGTGGCGACGCACCAGGGGCTCCTGAAAGCTGTCGACCCGCTTCGACTGCTCGACCAGGTATTCCATGGTGACTTGGGAGATCTCGGCGCCGGCGTTCTCCAGCAGAGTGCGCACCACGTCGTCGCTGCCGCTCTCGACCAGAGCGTCGGAGACGGCCGCGCTGATCTTGCGGCGACGGGCGATGGCCAGCTGGTGCTCGGTCGTGCGTTGGTGGACGATCTCGATCAGGTCGCTGTCGCGCAGCAGATCGCTGCGCATGAGGACGGGCTTGGCGACGAGAATGTCGTCGCATGCCAATTCCTTCATGATATGGGGCGGAACGTTCTGGTTCTCGGCCAACTGCTCGGCGAGGCGGGCGCGTACGTCGAGCTCGACCTCGCGCACCAGCTTCGTGAGGATGTCGCACATCAGCGCCCGTTCGCGCTCCGAAAGAACGCTGGCGCCATTGTTGAAGAGGTCGGCGATGATCTGGGCCAATTTCGAGCGACTTTCGAGCGAGCGTTGGCGGGCCAGGGCAAGGAGGTAGTCCAGCTCCGCCGGTCGGATGTCTGCAGCCTGTCGCATTTTCATTGCCCAGCCAAAACCTGGAATGCCTTTCCTATGCCTGGTTGAAGCTAAAGCCGCTGGCTTGAATTTTCTGTTAACTTTGCGGGTCATTTTCCCTTTACTTTTCAATGGGTCTTCCGCAATTCCGGCGCCGTTTCCGTCACCCGCTTCCAACGTCGACCTGCGTTTGTACTCCTCCAACTCGGTCACGGCATTGCGCATCATTCGGTGGAGCTATGGGGAAAGAGCGGCCCCGGGGTGCGTCTCCTTTTCGGAGGTCGGGAGAGACCTTCCACTGAGCGGCCAAGAAGAAGTCCCGATTTCTCCTGGGCCGTCGTTGGATTTTCCGAAGGCTTGGTTCCTGTCCGATCGACGGGACGTAGAGCAGCGTTTCGCTGGCCAACGGCGCCGCGTTCTTCAATGTGGCTTGGTCTCTCCAGCGGTGGCTTCTGATAAGAGCAGGGCTCCTCGGATGAGAGCCGTTTTGCGGGGGGCCTGCCTTTCCCGTCCCAGAAACTCCATGGATTCTATTGCGAATGCGAGGTATTCGCAATAGCGTGCTTTATATCCGGACCTACGTTTGTCCGTCCACGGCCCACCCTAAAGCGGCCGAGCAGCGGCGCATCGGAGGAGCCGTGCGGCGATACACTTGGGGAGCGAATGAAAACCTCTGCGCAGGATTTGGGGCTTGAAGAACTCTGTTTGCGCCACGATGCGGCCTTGCGCCGCTTTCTGGCGCGCATGCTCCGCTGTGAAGAAACGGCGGCCGAAGTGGCGCAGGAGGCCTATTTGCGTCTGCTGCGCTTTGCGCCAAGGCGCGCCGTCGAGGATTCGCGGGCTTATCTCTTCCAGATCGCCGTGAATGTGGCGCGAGATCGTATGGCGCGCGAGCGACGAGGAGATCTAGCGGCCGGAGATCATCAGCCGGATGCGGTGCGTTGCCCCCTGCCAGATGCGGAGTCTGCCACGCTGGGGCGCGAACGCTTGCGCATCCTCTCCGCTGCCGTCGACGACCTGCCGCCGCGCTGTCGCGAGGTCTTTCTGATGAGCCGGCTGGACGGTCTGCGCAACGGTGAGATCGCCCAGCGCCTCGGCATCTCCCGCAACATGGTTGAAAAGCACATCATCAAGGCGATGCTGCACTGTCGCCGCCGTCTCTACGCTCTGGGTGAGTAGAACCTCGTCTGCCAGACATTGACGTCAGGAGTCCGGACCGTCAGGGAGTCTGGGTATTGGGGGGAGGGGCGCGAAGGCAGCGGGCGCCCGTGGCCAATGGTGGACTAGCAATGCCGTGGTTCGGCGGGCAGCATGGCAGAATGACAGAGTCGCAGACATCATCCGACGACCAGCTCGCGGAGGAGGCGACCGCCTGGTTCGTCCGCATGTCGTCCGATGACATTGGCGCAGACGATCACCGTGCCTTCAGCGCCTGGCTCAACCGCAGTCCCGCCCATCGGGAAGCCTATGCGGAAGCCGAGTCGCTCTGGAGCGAGCTTGGCGGCATCTCTGACCCAAGACGCCTCGGCGGCCGTGATGCGGAGCAACCTCACGATGCCGGGCGGCGTCAGAGGGACGCTGATTCGTCACGCCGCGGCGCTTATAGCTTTGCCGCGCTTGCGGCTTCACTGGCGCTGGTCGTTGCCGTCGGTCTGTGGTCCTCCGGGGCGTTCGATCGTCTTGGCGCCGATCATGCCACCGCCGTGGGTGAGACGCGGCAGATCGCGCTTGCTGACGGCTCTCTTGTTGATCTCAACACCGACACGGCGCTCGCCCTCGAGTTCACTCCTGCTTGCCGTTGCGTTCGCCTCGTCCGGGGCGAAGCCTTTTTCACGGTCGTGCCCAACGCCGAGCGGCCCTTCCAAGTGGCTGCGCAGTCGGGAGTGTCGCGTGCCATCGGCACGGCGTTCGCTGTTCGAGACGACGGAGATGACGTGATCGTCTCTGTGGCGGAGGGCAAAGTGCGTGTGACGAAGGACGTTGGCGGCGCTGGGGAAGGCGGATCTGCTCTACTCACCGCCGGCGCGGTTGCTCGCTATGCCTCGACCGGCACAGTCAAGACTGGGGTGGTCGACGTCGAGGCACTGACCGCCTGGCGCCAGGGGCGGCTCGTCTTTGCCGACCGTCGCCTGCGCGACGTCGTGGCGGAGCTCGACCGTTATCGGCCCGGCGTCATCGTCCTCCTGGAGTCTGCCATCGCCGATCAGCGTTTCACCGGTGTATTCGACCTGTCGGATACCGATCTGACTCTTGACGCCATCGAGACGACCCTGGCCGTCGACGTCATCCGCGTGACCCCCTGGCTTACGCTGCTGCGCGCCCGCGACTAACAGGGTTTGTCGCCTATTCCGTCGCTTAGAACGTCACTCTAAGAAATCCTCGCTTTTCGACGTCAGGAGTTCGCCCCCTCGAGCGGTCTAACCCCGAAAGACCGGCGCGCAGGCCTGCCTGCAAACGGTCGTTCAAAAAAAAGGGGACGGGTCCGATGCGAGCGTGCGAGAGCGAGCAGCAGGCAGCGTGTGCGGCAGACAGAGTAACGCGGCACAGGCATTGTGTGGCACATGCCTTTGTCGGCGCGGTTGTGGTACTCAGTCTGGCCTCGGTCAAGCCGGCCGTTGGCAGCGACTGGCCGTCGTCGTTGGATGGCAGTGAGGCGAGCCTGCCTTACCGCATCGATTTCACGAAGTACCAAATTGCACAAGCGGATGAAGCCGGCCCGTTGCAGGACTTTGATATCCCGGCCGGTGACCTGCAGGCGGCCTTGCTGCAGTTTTCCCAAGCTGTCGACCTGCAGCTGCTTTATTCGGCAGATCTGACGGCCGGCTTGCAGACCCAAGGGGTGCAAGGCAGTCACACACCGGAGGGCGCGCTTCGGCTGCTGATCGCGGGCACAGGGCTGGACTTCCGCTTTACCAACAGCAACACGGTGACTTTGGAGCGCCGCGTGGTCGAGGGTGGCGAAAAGGAGGAAGAGGGGCCGGCACAGCTTGACCCCGTCACGGTCACCGGCGCGCGTTTCGCGACACCGGTCTCGGAGCTTCCCGCCGCGATCACGATTCTCGATCAACAGGACCTCGACCAGCAGCCCACCTTCCAGCGCGACCCTGTCGCGGGACTGGCCAAAGCCGTCCCGGGATACAACTTCACCAGTCCGTTGGGCAGCGAAGCGAGGCTGCGCGGGCGGCCCGTCTCCTTCCGCATCAACAACATCGAGATCAACCAGCGCTTCAGGCCGACCGGCAACGCGATCTTCGACCTGCCACCCGACGCCTTCAATCGTGTCGAGGTGGTGCGGGGTGCGGATGCGACCTTCGGGTTCGGCGCCAGCGGCGGCGCGGTGAACTTCCGCACCCCCGAACCCATCCCGGGAGACATGCAGCTGACGTCGACCGTTGGCTTCTTGGTACAGCCGACCGACCTGGAAGACAGTATCAGTCCGAGGGCGCGGCAGAGCGTCACCGGCTCTCTGGACAGTCTGGACTACTGGGTGGAGGTGGGTGGCTCGATCAACCAGACGCTGTTCGACCCCGATGGCGATCCGCTTCCGGACAGCGACGAAACCTTCTCCAACAGCGATGTCATCGATTTCAATACGAGCCTCACCTGGAACCTCGACGAGGAACAGCGACTCAAGACCAGCCATTTCTTCATCAGGACGTTTCAGGATCCCGAGTTCATCGCCGTGGCCGACGGCGACCCGGATACCAACCGAAAGACCTCGACGGTTCCCTTCTCGGACTTCGGCGATGCCTTCGAGGACCCCCACCGGCGGCAGTACATCGGGACCGCCAGCTATGAGAACGACGACGTGTTGGGCAGTCGCCTCGACTTCACGGTCTTCTATCAGAACCGTGTTCTGAGGCAGACGCCGGGGGAGGTCGCGCCCCCGTTGTTTCTCCAGGTGCGCGAGGAGAACTCGCGGGTTGGGGCGCGCGTCAACTTCGAAACGCCCTTGAGCTTTTTGGACGGCGGCTGGTTCGCCGGCTCCAGCGTCACCTGGGGTGCGGACGTCCAACGTTTCGAATACGAAGCCGAGGAGGTCTCGGACCCGGCCGTGCCCTTCCTGTTTCTTGTCCCGGAAGCCGAGGAGACCAGTGGTGCCGGCTTCGCTCAGCTCCGAGTCCCTTTCCTAGAGGACTTTCTCTTCACCGGTGGCGTTCGCTACGAGGACACCACGGTCGATCTCAGCGATGCCAACCTGGCGCCTGCCTTCGGAGGCGCATTCGAGGGCGGCCGTGTGAGCTTCGATCAGCCGCTCTTTAACGCCGGCGTGGTCTATTTCGCGACCGATGAAATCGAGCTTTATGCCAGCTTTTCGCAGGCGGCGGACATCCTCGACATCGCCCGCGCGCCGCGATTGGCGGCGATAACCTCAGCCGACCAGATCCGGCCGGATCCGTCGACGACGGACCAGTACGAAGTCGGCTTGCGGGGCAACTGGGACAAGGTCCAGGCGACGGCGGCCGTCTTCTTCAGCGAGTCCGACCGGGCCAGCTCATTCACGGTCGTGCCCGGAACGGCGTTCGCGGCACCCGTGCGCAGGCCGCAGGAAATCTACGGTGCCGAAGCGACGCTGGACGTGCAGCCATGGCGTCCGCTGGGTCTTGGCGGCACCGTGTCGTTCAGCGAGGGAACGACCAAGCTGGGGGACGGAGAGAAGGTTGATTTGACGGCTGACGAAATCCAGCCGTTGAAGCTAACGGGCTACGTCGAAGTCAGCCCCTTCAGCTGGTGGCGCAGTCGTCTTCAGGTATCGCATCAGTTCTCTTCCGATGGGACCCCGGAATTGAATGAGTTCGGCACCGATGCTCTGACCTTCGTCGACCTCTACACCCAGCTGGACGTCGGACCGGGAACCTTCCAGCTCGGCGTCGAAAACCTGTTCAACACCACGGAATTCAATCCGACGGCCCAGGTCAATCGCAACAGCGTGCTGGGGCAGGTTGCCAACGTGCCTTTCCCAGGCACCACGATCTTCGCGAGCTATTCGATCAAGTGGTAGGGGCCGGAGGGGGATCGCGGAAGGTTATGACGATAGATATCTCGCAAGAGGGCGCAGTTGCCGAGAGCCCGCGGCGTCGGCGCTCTGCGTCCAACATCGCCTTTCTGATTCACTCGGCCACGGGACTATGGCTCACCATCCTGTTGGCGGTGGTCATGATCAGCGGCACGATCACCGTGCTCTTCGCTGAGATCGACTGGCTAATCTATCCGGAGATGCGTGTGGCGCCGGCGGAGAGCCGGATCAATCCCGGCATGCTCTATGACAACGTGCTCACCGCTTATCCCGACGTCGGGGTGAACAGTGTCCGGACCGGCGCAATGACCGAGCGGCGGGCCGCTTCGGCTGTGGTGACAGTGCCCGGGGGCGGCTTCCGCGCGGTCTGGCTCGATCAGTTCACGGGCCAGGTGATCGGCGATACGCCCTTCATCACCGTCGGGCGCTTCATCAACGTGCTGCACACCAATCTCTTCCTGCCTGCCATCGGCCGCTACGTGGTCAACTTCTTCGGGGTCATGCTGCTGATCTCCATCGTCACCGGGCTGATTGCCTACAAGAAGTTCTGGCGCGGCTTCTTAAGGCGCCCACGCTTTCATCGCGATGCGCGCACCTGGCTCGGTGACCTGCACCGCCTTGTGGCGCTCTGGTCGGTCTGGTTCCTGCTGATTATTGGCCTAACCGGAACCTGGTGGTTCTATCTGAACCCCCTGGTAGAGCCCGGCGGTGCGCCGGACATCGTGGCCGAGCGGCCGACCCCACCGACGCTGACCACCGCCGAACTGGATGCACTTGGCCCGGAGACCCCGACGCCACGGACAGGCGCGGAGATTGTCGCCGCTGTGCAGGCCGCCTATCCCGACATGAGGGTGACGCTGCTGCTGCCACCGGCCAACCCGAGCCAGCCCTTCACGGTGCGCGGCGACCGCGGCGAGGTGTTGGTCCAGACCGGCATCAACATCGTCTACGTCAATCCCTACACGGCGGAGCTCATGGGTGTGCGGCTGTCGGAAGACTGGACGGCGACGCAGCGCGTCGATGCCGCCATGCACCCGCTGCACTACGGCACCTGGGCCAAGAGCGGCGCGGCCGACCTGGCGGTCAAGCTGGTGTGGTTCCTGGGCGGGGCGGTGGCCAGCTTTTTGGCGATCTCCGGCCTGATGATCTATCTGAAGCGCACCCGCCGTGCTGCTGCGGAGCTGCTAGTCGGCAGCCGGCTGGCGGCTGGGCTGCGCCGGCTGTGGGGTTGGGTGAAGCCTTGGGGCGGTCCCATGGGCGCCTTCAAGTACGTCAACCTGCTCGCGTTCGTCGGCATTGTCTCAGGCGGCATCCTGGTGCTGTCGCTGGGCGCCGAGGGCATCGGCGACAAGGGCACGCGCTTTGCGACTCAGGCCGTCGGCCCCTTCCAAGTCACCCCCGTCGCCCTCGCAGGGTTCCTGGAGGCCGACCTGCCGGCCATTCGTCCCGGCGCGGACGCCGACGTCTTTCCCGAGATCGCCGATGGGCGCTTCCGTGATGCACGCTTCATCCGCGTTGGGCTGTCCGATGCCACTGGCGAAGACATCGACAGTGCTCCGGTCGAAGGCGCGGAAGGCATCGCCCACGGTCACGTGCATCTGCCCGAGGCGCTGGACGGCGTCCGCCTCTGGGTCGAGATCGAAGGCTGGGACGGCGAAACTCATCGCGGGCAATGGCCATTGGTCGCTCCTTGAACAAGTTCGCCCTGGACGCCGGTCAGCCCGGACACTGCGTCACAGCAATACCCGTTGAAAATTGCGCTCATTCATGATGAAACTGCGCATCATTCGCATATGTGGCAGGATGCTCGGTTTTTGGCTACGCATCGCCTTGCGCACAACGGGATTAGGGACGGCTTGAGATGAGTGAGGAGACGGAAGCCGCAGCGCAGGCGGGCGGCGAGCTGGTGGGCCCGCTTGCGGCGCCTATTGCCGAGACGGGCGTTGCCGAGCGGGCGATGGAGCTGCTGCAGGCCGGCGGTCCCGTCGTCCTTATCCTACTGTCCATGTCCGTCTTGGCCTTGGCCATCGTCTTCGCGAAGCTCATTCAGTTTCGCAGCCTGCGTCTCGGCGACCTACGCACGGCTCAGGGCGCTCTTGCGCGATGGCAGGCTGGGCGGGGCGGCGAAGCCTTGGCCCTGGCAGACCGCTCGCCGAATCCCGTCGCCCAGGTTCTCAGCCGGGCGATCCGCGGCCAGCGGCGCGGCCTGCCCGAGGCGAAGGTGCGCGAGGAGCTGATGCGCTACGGCGGCGATGTGCTGGAAGCGCTGCGCAGCTGGTTCCGGCCCCTGGAAGTGATTGCGTCTCTGGCGCCCTTGCTCGGCCTGTTCGGCACCGTGCTGGGCATGATCGACGCTTTTCGTCAGCTCGAGCTGGCGGGCAACCAGGTCAACCCCGCTATCCTCTCGGGCGGCATCTGGGAGGCGCTCTTGACCACCGCCGTCGGCCTGGCCGTCGCCATTCCGGCCGTCGTGGCGCTCAATTGGATGGAACGCAAGGTCGATCGCCTGGCGCATGACATGGACAGCATCGTCACCCGCGTGTTCACCGAAGACCTCTCGGCCGATGCCGCCGATATGGAGGCAGAGGAGCGCTATGCAGCGGCCCATTTCAGCCCGGCCCCGGCTGGCCGATAGGGCAGGTCGCCCGCAAGGCAGGCGACGCCCGCTGATCAGCCTGACGCCGCTGATCGACGTGGTGTTCATCCTGCTCGTCTTCTTCATGCTGGCCTCCTCGTTCCTCGACTGGCGCTCGATCGATCTGAACGCGCCGGCGCAGACAGCGGCCGGACCGGCGATGGAGGGCGCGCTTTTGGTCGAGATTCATCCCGATCGGCTGTTGCTGTCCGGCGAGGTGGTCTCGCTCGATCTGCTGACGTCTCGGGTCGCGGAACGGGTCGAGGTCAAGCCCGACCAGCGGGTGGTGGTGAAGTCGGCTGCCGGCGTGCCGCTGCAGAACGCTGTGAACGTCCTCGACCGTCTGACGGAGGCCGGCGTGGCGCAACTCTCGCTGACCCGGGACCGAGGCCGCTGAGCCGATGCGTTTCGCCCGCTCCCGACGGAGGAACGAAGACGAGCGCATCCTGCCGCTGATCAACGTCGTCTTTCTACTGCTGATCTTCTTCATGCTGGCCGGCCGCTTCTCGGCTTCAGACCCCTTCGAGGTCGAGCCGCCGCGCTCGGTCAGCCAGGGGGCGGCGACAGAGCGGGACATACTCGTTCTTGTCAGCGCGGACGGCAGGCTGGCCTTGGACGGCGAGATCATAGAAGCGGCCGCACTGGGCGCCGCGGTGGCCGATCGTCTTTCGCCCGACAAGACGATGCGGCTGTGGCTCAAGGCGGACGGGAGCGCCGAAGCGACCCGGGTCGTCGAGGTCATGGAGCTGCTGCGCGCCGCCGGGGCCGAGCGGCTGCGCCTGCTGACGGTGACAGGGGGCGGCTGATGCGCATCGCCCGCCGGCATTGGACCTGCGCCCTTTGTGCGGCGCTCATGGTGCACGTCGGGGTCGCCGTCTGGTTGCTCTGGCAGCCGAAAGAATCGGGCGCCGTGGGCGCCGGCATCGGCGGCGTCGAATTCTCCTTGGGGCCGGCCGGCGGTGCGCCTGGCGGTGAAGCGCAGGCATCGGAGGAGGTCGCGGAGGCCGATACAGTCGAGCCAGACTCGACGATGACGCCGACGGAAGAAACGACGGAAACCACGGAGATTACCGAGCCGGAGCAGGCCGAAATCGTCGAGACCGAGGTGGCGTCGGCCGTGACGGAAGAGCCTCAGGAGCCAACGGTGGAGCCGCCGCAAGAGGTTCCGATCGAACGGGCGGAACCGACCGAGACTCAAACTGCTGCGAGATGGGCACTCGCAGAGGACGCCCAAGTCGAGCCGATGGAGACCGTACAGCCGGAGCAGGTCGTGCCGGCGGAGAGTGTGCCGGTCGAGCCGACGATTCAGGCAGCGGACGCAGAGCCGCCGGAGCCAACGGTTCAGGTTGCCGAAGCCGCACCGCCGGAGCCTGAAATCGTCGAGACGGAAACGACCCCCGCGCCACCGGTTCCGCGCCGCCGTCCGGCCGAGCCGCCGAGGGAGGTCGTCGCGCCGGAGCCTGCCAGGCAGGTCGCTCAGGCAAGCGTCGTAACGGCGGGCGAGACCGATCAGGTCGCCAGGGTTACCCCCTCCGTCGCCGGCGCCGGCGGCAAGGCCGGCACGGAAGCGAGCCCGGAGGCAGGGAGCGGCGATGCCAGCAGCGGCGGCGGCATTCCCGGTGCCGAGGCTGACTACATGGCCCTGCTCCAGGCCTGGCTGGAAAAGCACAAGGAGTATCCTCGCCGCGCCCAGCTGCGCCGCCAGGAAGGGACGGCTCTGCTCTATTTCGTCATGGACCGGGACGGCCGGGTGATCACGCACCGCTTGGAAGAGAGCTCCGGTCACAGGCTGCTCGACCGGGAAGTGGAGGAGATGATCAAGCGCGCCCAGCCACTTCCGAAAATGCCCGATCATATGGACCAAGCGGAGCTCGAGCTCCTCGTGCCGGTGCAGTTCTTTCTCAGGTGACGGGCGCGTTCGTGCCTTAGGGCCTTCGACTCGAAAGTGCTCTAGCCGAGCACGTCTGAGACGGCCTGGCGGGTCGCCTCGACGATGCGATCGGCTTCCTCGCGGCTGAGACAGAGTGGTGGGGCGAAGCCGATAATGTCGCCCTGCGGCATGGCACGCGCGATCACACCGCGCTCGACCATGGCAGCGGCGACCGCCGGGCCGATTTTCCGTGTCGCATCGAAGAATCTTCTGTCGTCCTTGCCTTCGACGAGTTCGACCGCACAGAGCATCCCTTCGCCGCGCACCTCACCGACATTGGGGTGGGCGGCGAGGGCGTCGGCCATGGCCTCGTTGAGGTAGGCGCCGACCTGGCCGGCGTTCTCGACCAAGCCAAGCTTGTCGATCAGGGCCAGATTGGCCACCCCGGCGGCGGCGCCGATCGGGTGAGCGGAGTAGGTCCAGCCATGCCCAATCGGCCCGGTCTCGTCGGTGCCGCGTTCCAGCACCTTCCAGACGCGTTCGGAAACGATCGAGCCGGACAGCGGCGCGTAGGCGGAGGTGAGCCCCTTGGCGATGCTGATGATGTCCGGCGTCATGCCGTAGTGATCGGAGCCGAACATGCTGCCCAGCCGTCCGAAGCCGGTCACCACCTCGTCGGCAATCAGCAGGATGTCGTGCCGTTCGAGGATCGGCTGAATGGCCTGCCAGTAGCCGGCCGGCGGCGGCACGAGACCGCCGGTGCCAAGCATCGGCTCGCCGATGAAGGCCGCGATGGTCTCGGCGCCTTCCCGGTCGATCAGGGCTTCCAGTTCCGCCGCGCAGTGGGCAACGAAGTCCGCCTCGCTCATCGCCAGGTCGGGCCGGCGGTAGTAGTAGGGTGCCTCGGTGTGCAGCACCTGGGGAAACGGTAGGTCGAACTTGTCGTGAAACAGCTTGAGGCCGGTCAGCGAGCCGCTCATCAAGCCTGAGCCGTGATAGCCGCGCCAGCGCGAGATGATCTTCTTCTTCTCGGGCCGGCCGAGAATGTTGTTGTGGTACCAGACCAGCTTGACGTTGGTCTCGTTGGCGTCCGAGCCGCCGAGGCCGAAGTAGACCTTCGACATGTTAGCTGGCGCGCGCTCCATGACCATCTTGGCAAGCGTAATCGACGCTTCGGTGCCGTGGCCGACATAAGCATGGTAGTAGGCCAGTTCCTTGGCCTGCTCGGCGATGGCATCGGCGATCTCGCTGCGGCCATAGCCGACATTGACGCAATAGAGCCCGGCGAAGGCATCGAGCAGGCGGTTGCCGTCACGGTCTTCGATGAAGACCCCCGAACCGCGGGTGACGATGCGGTTCGGGCTTTCGCCGCGCGCATGTTGTGCAAGGTGGGTCGAGGGATGGAAGAAGTGCTCGCGATCCCATTGGTTCAGTTGGTCGTTGATCAGCATTAGGCGTGCTCCGGGTTAGGCGGCCATGGCCAGCATTCGGATGTTGGGTCGCCGAAATGCGCTGTGGCGGGCCCGATCATGTTTGCAGGACTGTTCCCACTCCGGCCGTTTGCGCAGCCTCCAGCGCAAGGCTTGCGATCGCCGTGTCCTGGGCGCCGGTGCCGGTCAGGTCGGCGATGGTGATATCGGAAGTGGCACGGCGACCTTGGCGGCGTTCGGCGATGATGTCGCCCAGCTGCGTCGGCACCTGGTCGAGGAGATAGCCTGCCTCTCGCGCAGCGCGCAGCTCGCCGAGATGGGCGCACTGTTCGGCATGGTCGGCGACGTAAAGGTCGGCGCGTGCCAGGGCGGCGGGCTCGAGCTCGCACTTGTCGGCCTGGTCGGAGCCCATGGCGGTGATGTGCAGGCCGGGATGCAGCCAGTCGGCCATCAACAGCGGGCTTTGCGAGGGCGTGGTCGTCACCACGATCTGCGACTGACGCACCAGGCTCTCTGCGTCAGGTGAGACGCGGGCATGCAGGCCTAGCGCCCTAAGGTCGCTTGCGCAGCGCCCGGCACGCTCCCCATCGCGGCCCCATATGAGGATCTCTTCGATCGGTCTCACCTTTGCGACCGCCTGCGCCTGCAGCCGGGCCTGAATGCCTGCCCCGATAATGCCGAGCGTCCGCGCGTCTTCCGCAGCAAGATGCCGGGTGGCGACCGCGCCAGCAGCCGCGGTACGGACGTTCGTGAGATAGCCATTGTCCAGCAGCACGGCTTTGACGATGCCGGTCTTGGCGCTGAGCGCGACCATCATCCCGTTCAGGCTCGGCAGGCCGATGGCCGGGTTGTCGAAGAAACCCGGGCTGATCTTCACGGCGAACTGGGCGAGCCCGGGAACGTAGGCCGTCTTGATGTCGACCTCGCCATTCGCTGCTGCAATCTGCATCGACAGCACCGGCGGCATGACCACGTCGCCTTCGGCCAAGCGTGCGAATGCTCGCTCGACGGCATCGATGGCCGCGCCGTCGAGCGGCACGAGGTCGCGGAGCTCCCGTTCGGTTAGCAGGGTCACCTCGCGGATCGTCGAAGCTGTCATGGTTGGACCGTCACGTTCTCGCTCAGTTGCAGCGGCTCGCCGGCCAGCACCTTTGCCACGTGGTCCGGCTCGGCATTCCGGCCTGAGATAATCAAGGCCATTGGCCCATTCCCAGGTTCTAGCTTGCCGGAGAGGATGGCAGCGTGGGCGACGGCAGAGCCGCCCTCCGCCAGGAGGCGCTCCTCGGCCAGCAGGTAGCGCAAGCCGCGATAGATCTCGCTCTCGTTCACCAGAATGACGTCATCGAGCAAGCGGCGGCAGAGGTCGAAGCTGTGGCGGTTTGCAAGTCCGATGCCGCCGCCGAGCGAGTCCGCTAGGGAAGGGACCTCTTCCACCTCGACCGGTTGGCCTGCCGCGATACTCGCGGCCATGGCGGCGCCCCGATCCATCGAAATGCCGATAATGCGTATGTCCGGTTTTGTCGCCTTCGCGGCGAGGGCAATGCCGCCGGCAAGGCCGCCGCCGGAGAGCGGCACGGCGATCGCCGTCAGATCGGGACGCTGCTGAAGCAGCTCGAGCGCGATGGTGCCCTGCCCGGCGATCACATCGGGGTGGTCGAAGGGCGGGATTTCGATGCGTCCGTCTTGCTCGACTAGTCGGTCGACCTCGACCTGCGCGTCATCCTGGCTCATGCCGACGATCCGCACATCGGCGCCGAGCGCTTTCAGTGCGGCGACCTTGGACGGCGGGACAAGCTGCGAGATGCAGATTGTCGCCGGGACATTGTTTTTCGCAGCGGCGTAGGCGAGCGCGCGCCCATGGTTACCTGTCGAACAGCAGATGACGCCCTTTTCATGTGCTTCGTCCAGCCGGGCCATCAGCGCGTTGCTGGCTCCGCGGATCTTGAAGGAGCCGGTCGGATTGAGCGCTTCCAGCTTGAGCAGGATGTTGCTGCCAAGCGCGCTCTCGATAAGGGGTGTTGCCGCGATGCTGCTTGCGATGCGCCGATGCGCGGCTTCGACGGCAGGCAGGTCAGGTTTCGAAGGCAGGGGATCAGACGACACGACTGTAGCGTTTCGCATAGCCGCCGCCGATCACGTCCCTGTCGGCACGAGTGTTCTCCAGCACGGCGAGATAGGAGGTCCGGAAAAGGGAACCGAACGCAGTCTCGAGAAAGGCGCCTGACTTGAGCACGCCGAGCACCTCGTCGAGCGAACTGGCGATGGGCGCGATGCCGCGCGCCTCGCATTCGGCTCTGTCGATGGTGGCCGGGTCGCGGTCAACGCTTTCGGGTGCGGGCAGCCCGTCCCTCAAGCCATTCATGCCGGCATGGATCAAGGCGGCGAGCGCCAGATAGGGATTGCAGCCGCCGTCGGCGATACGGAACTCGATGGAGGCGGCCGGGTTGACACCGTCCGCTCCGAGCGGCCGTGGGCAAAGGCGGATGGCCGCTTCGCGGTTGCGTTCGCCGAAGCAATTGAAGACACCCACCCAGCTCGACCGCAGCAACCGGTCGAACGAGTTACCCGATGGCGTGGTAAAACCCATGACCGCCGTCAGATCGCGCAGCAGGCCCGCTACGAAAGCTCCACTCGTCTCGGTCAGCGCATCCTGTTCCGCTGTCACGGGCTTCCCGTCGGTCGTCCAGAGGCTCAGGTGGATGTGCACACCGCTGCCTGGCTGCTCAGGGTCCGGCTTGGGGGCGAAGGTGGCCGACCAGCCGCGCAGGCGGGCTGCGTCGCGGATGGCCTCGCGCGCCATCACCGCATGGTCCGCCGATGACAGGGCATCGGCGGCGGGGCTTGCGATCTCGAACTGATGCTCGCCGTACTCGGCCACGAACTGGTCGAGCCGCGTTCCGGCCGTGGCCAGCACCGCCTGCACGGCATCGGCCAGGCCGGAAATGGCGCGCGTGCCGGCGAGCGAGAAGGCCGGGGTCGGTACCTCCTGGACGCCGTGGATGTAGCATTCCTGCTCGAAGCCGGCCTTGATCACCAAGCCGAACTCGTCGCGCAGCTTCGCGATCGCCTCCTTCAGTTGGTTGCGCGGGCAGAGCGGCCAGGGCTGGCCGTCGATGTTCCTCAGTTCGCAGAGATAGAGGTCGAGCGCCGGGCGCTCGCCGGCCGATGGAAGCGTCATGCGGGTTGCGGGATCGCCGACGATACGGGTCTCTCCCATCGGGCCGAAGGGGTTGCCGGCTGGGATGGTGTTGAAGGGGGACAGCATGATGTTGGTCGGGACCCACGGCAGGCCCTGGGCAAGCACCTCGTCGGTGCGGACGGCGGGCACGGAGCGCCCCCGCATCACGCCGCAAAGATCGAGGTTGCCGAACATCGACACACGCGGCGCCTCGTTGCGATGGAGAGTCTCGATCATACGGCGCGCTCCGCCTCTAGAGGATTGCGAGGGTGGGTCAGGTCCATCTTGCCAAGGCTTGCCGGCAAAACGCGCGACAGTCTCTCGCCCCAGTCCTTCTGTCCCTTTGGATCCGCGATCAGATCCTGTCTGATCTCGAGCTCGACATGCAGCAACCCCAGCCTCTCGCAGTGCACTGGAATGGCATAGTCACCGTCGTCGTCGATGCCGTAGGGCTGATTGACGCCGACGACCAAATCTCCTTCTGCCTCCAACGCAGCAATGACCGCCAACGCGAAGCGGCTATCTCGATTGAACAGCACTCCGACATGCCACGGCCGTGCACCGGGATGGTCGGAATGATCGGGCGTGAAGCTGTGAACCGAGACGACGACCGGCGGCCGCCCGGCCGCAAGGCGTTGCATGATCACCGTCTCCATCCGCGCGTGATAGGGCAGAAAGATCTCTGCGATCCGGCTGGCGATCTCAGGCAGATCCAGCCGTTCGTTACGTGCAATGTGGACACCGTCCATGAAGGTGACGAAGGCGTCCGGGCTGTGCGGGGGCCGGTTGCAATCGATCAGGATCCTGGAATAGCGCTGATAGAGCAGCTCGGCATCGAGCGCTTCCGAAAGGAAGCGAGCGACGGGGAGCGCCCCGATGTCGTAGGCGAGATGCTGTTCGAAGTCGCTTGCGGACAGTCCGTAGTTGCCGAGAGAATTCGGCATTAGGTTGCCGGCGTGATCGCATATGATGAGAAAATCCGAGACGGCGTTGGCTCGCTCGTGGCCAACCGGATCGGCGTCCTCTTGGCCAAGAAGTCCGCGCTCCCATCGAAAGCCGCGAGGTTGGCTGCCGTCGCGAGTGATCGTCACCAGCTTTCTCCGTCGACAATACAATGATAAAGATTTGCCAGTTTGTACATTCATGTTCAATGTTGAAAAATAATTGACACTTGATCCGCTGTTCGCTTCTCTAGGCTGGCCGGGTGGGACTGAGTCATGAATCAAGCGGAAAGCGCGTTCTTGGAGGCTGAGTCGAGGCGAGCGGAGGCGTTGGCACAGACGATGCTGCTCGTCGCCCTGGTTGTCGGCGTGACGGTCGCGCTGAGCTTGATCATGGGGCGCGCCGGCGAACGGATCGCGACGCAGCTTTGCGTCAGTATCGCCGCGATCGTCTCCCTTGCCGTCTTCAGCGGGAACTCCGGGATCGTCTCCTTCGGCCATGCCGCCTTCATGGGGCTCGGCGCCTATCTGTCCGGCATTCTGACGATGCCAGCCGCCATTCAGGCGAGTGCCTTGCCCAATCTCCCGGCGTTTCTCGCCGACTACGAGCTTGGCCTCTTTGCATCTCTGGCTGTCGTCGCCCTTTTCGGTGCTGTGGTCGCGCTGCTGATCGGCCTTCCCATCTCGCGTTTGAACGGTGCCTCGGCCACCATCGCTACGCTCGGAATTCTCATCATCGTGCATAGCGTGCTGGTGGGCACGCGCGACATCACCCGGGGCAGCCAAACCTTCTTCGGCGTGCCGCGCGTCACGACTCTGGAAGTCGCGCTTGGTGCCGCGGTCGTCTTCATCTGTTTGGCGCGCTTATACCGGGAAAGTCGCTTCGGCCTAATGCTGCGAGCGGTGCGGGACAATGAGCCGGCAGCGGTCGCCATGGGTATCGAGCCGCGCCGGGCTCGCCTCATCGCCTGGGTCGCGTCCGGTGCGCTGGCGACGGTGGCCGGTGCGCTCTATGGCCATATGCTCGGGGCGTTTTCACCGCGCGATTTCTACTTCGCCCTGACCTTCAGCATGGTGGCGATGCTGGTGGTCGGTGGCATGCTGACGGTCAGCGGAGCCGTCGTCGGCGTCATTGTCGTGACCTTGCTGCAGGACAGCGTTCGACAGATCGAGGGCGGCTTTGCCTTGGGTCCGATTGAGGTGCCGCAGATCTTCGGGCTGACGACGGCAACGCTCGGCATCGTCATTCTGCTGGTCATATGGCTGCGGCCGCGGGGCCTGCTCGGCTACCGCGAGGCGAGCCTGCCCTTTCTGGAGCGCCTTTCAGCGCAGGTGATGCATTGGCTAGGCAGCCTCGTGCCGGTCAGGAGGGGTCACGACGAAGCCGTAGTTGAGGCGGAGCTTGGCCGCAGCAGAGACAGCGTCTCCATCGAGGGACTGACGAAGCACTTCAAGGGTTTGACGGCGGTCGACGACGCCAGCTTCGCGGTGCCGGCAGGAAAGGTCACCGGCCTGATCGGTCCGAACGGGGCGGGCAAGTCCACCATCGTCAATCTCATGACCGGGCAGTTGCCGGCCAGCGCGGGTGCCGTGCGGCTCGGGACGGTCAACCTGCTGGACCTGCCGGCCTATCGAATCGCCCATCTCGGCGTTGCGCGGACATTTCAGAACAACCGCCTGTTCGAAGACCTGACCGTCTACGAAAATGTTCTGGTTCCTGCGCTCGCCACCGGCGCGTCACGACAAGAGGCCGCGCGACGGGTGGCGCGCGAGCTGAATGCGCTGGACCTGCTGCCTGCCGCGCATGATCGCGCTGGGAGTCTCCCCTACGGTGCCCGCAAGCGTCTGGAGATTGCGCGCTGTTTGGCGCTACGGCCTATCCTGCTGGTTCTGGATGAGCCGGCCGCCGGCATGAACCCGGAAGAGACGGCCGATCTTGCCGAGCGGCTGGACCGTCTTGGCCATGAGCGCGGCTATGCGACGCTGCTGATCGACCACGACCTCGGCTTCGTGAACCGGCTGTCCAGCTCGATCGTCGTGGTCAACCGCGGCCAAGTCATCGCCATCGGCTCGCCGGAGCAGATCCAGACCAACCCAGATGTCATCGAGGCCTACATCGGCACGGGTCGAGCCCGGTCGGAAGAACCGGAACCGGTGCCCCTTTCCCCCTCCATCCCCTTTACGGCAAAAGGAGAAACTCCATGAAACCGATCAGAGATGTCATGTTGGCGGGAGTCAGTCTCGCCGTCATTGCTGGCTTGTCGGTCAGCGTGGCTGTCGCCGAGGATGAGTACTTCATCGGCGTCACCTCGGCTCAATCGGGCTATCTCGCGCCTTACGATCAGCCGGCCTACGCCGGCTTCAAGTTCTGCATCGAGGAGAAGAACGCGCAAGGCGGGCTGAACGGCAAGATACCCGTGCGCCTCGAGGTGAAGGATACGCGCTCCGATACGGCCGAGACGATCAAGGCGGTGCAGGAGCTGGTCGACGACGGGGCGCAGTTCGTCGTGTCGCCGGCCGATGCGGACCCAACGATCGCGGCCGGCCAGATCACCCAGGCAGCTGGTATTCCGACCATGACCTTCGCCGGCACGGCACCGGTTCTGACGGCAGTCGGCGAGTACATCTTCGGAAGCTATCCGGCAGACAATCAGCAGGCGACGGTGCTGGCTGACTTCGCCACCGAGCAGGGCTTCGAGCGCGTCTATATCCTGAAATCGCCGGATGCCGCCTACACGCTGGGCGGGCCCGAGTACTTCGCCGAGGTCTTCGAGAAGAACGGCGGCACCATGGTCGGCGAGTCGCTCTACTCGCTCAACCAGCCGGACTTTTCGACGATCGTCACCAAGATCAAATCGACGGAGCCGGCACCGGATCTGATCGTCACCTGGGCGTGGGAACCGGACTTCCCCGCTTTCATCAAGGCGCTGCGCGGCGCCGGCGTGACGACCCAGGTCATGGGGGGCGATGTGCTCGACACGCCGACCATTCGCGGTCTCGGCGACGTCGTGAGCGGTGTCTACCACACCAGCGGTGGCTTTCCCGAGGAAGGCTCCGACTACGCCGACTTCGTGAAACGCTATGAGGCGGCGACCGGCAGCCCGCCCGACAACAACTACTATGTCAACGGCTGCGACATCGCGAACATGATCGAGCAGGCGATCGCCGCCGCCGGGTCGACCGACCCCTCGGACGTCCGCGACGCGCTTGCGGCCATCAAGGACGGCAAGGGTATCATGTCGAACTTCACCTTTGCAGGCACCGATCGGATGCCGTTGCGCCCGGTCGTTATCGCCAAGATCGAAGAGGACGGCACCAAGAGCTTCGTCCGCCGTGCCATGGCGGATCCAGACAAGCTGCCGCAGCCTTGATCTTCCCTGTATGACCGCTCTTCTGGAGGTCGAGGGCCTGGAAGTGCACTACGGGCCGGTCCACGCCGTCAAAGGCGTGGACCTGACCGTTCACGAGGGCACGGTCACGGCGCTTCTCGGTGCCAATGGCGCCGGGAAGACGACGACGCTGATGGCGGTCGCCGGGCTGAGAAAGATCACAGCCGGCGACATCCGTCTCGACGGCCGCTCGCTGACGGGTGTGTCGTCCGAATCGATCGTCAGGCAGGGAGTCGGCGTCTCGCCGGAGGGGCGGCGGGTCTTCACGGCGCTCACGGTCGCCGAGAACCTGAGGCTTGCCGGAGCTATCCACGGGGACGCGGCGAAGTCCGCAGAAATCGCCGAAGCCCTGATGGAGCGCTTTCCGATTCTGGGAGCGCGCCGCCATCAGCGAGCCGGCCTGCTGTCCGGCGGAGAGCAGCAAATGCTGGCCTTGGCCCGTGCCTTGATGGCGAGGCCGCGCCTTCTGCTGTTGGACGAGCCGTCGCTCGGCCTCGCGCCTCAGATGGTCGACAGGGTTTTCGATTTGATTGCCGAGCTCAGGGAAGAGGGGATCGCGGTTCTGCTGGTCGAGCAGAACGTGCCGCTCTCGCTCGAGATCGCCCAAGAGGCCGTCATTCTGGCGAACGGCCGGATGGCGGCTCGGGGCGACAGCGAGACGGTCGCGCAGAGCGACGTCATTCATGCCGCCTACCTGACGTGACATGCCGCTAGATCTCTTCGTTCAACAGCTCGTCAACGCGCTCAGCCTGGGCGGTATCTATGCGCTCCTGGCGCTGGGCCTTGCTGTCGTGTTCTCGATCATCCGGCTGATCAACTTCGCCCATGGCGAGATCATGACCGTCGGCGGCTACGGCGTGTTCTTCTCTTTGCTGCTCGGCTGGCCAATTCCGGCCGCGATTATCGTCGGCATCTCGATGTCGATTATCGCCGCCGTGGCGATGGAGCGGCTGGCCTTCCGTGCCATGAAAGGCGCCAGCGTGGTCTCGCTGCTGATCACCAGCTTCGCCATTTCGGAGATTCTCAAGGTTCTCTTCCAGAACGGAATCTCGGCCAGGCCGAAGCCGATTGCCTTGCCTTCGGAGCTGTCCGGCTCATACGAGGTGGGCGGCATCGTGATCGGCGTCATTCCGACGCTCTCGATCGCCATCACGCTGATTTCTCTCACGGTTCTGACGGCCTTCCTGCGGCGGACGACCACCGGGCTTGCGATGCGCGCTGCGGCCGAGGACTTCGATATGGTCCGGCTGCTGGGCGTGCGGGCCGGCGGCGTGGTGGCGGCCGCTTTTGCGCTGTCGGGTCTGCTTGCCGGCATCGCCGCCGTGATCTGGACGGCGCAACGCGGCTCGGTCGATCCCTTGATGGGCTTCTTCCCGGTTCTCAAGGCCTTCATTGCCACCGTGCTGGGTGGTCTGGGCAGCTTGTCGGGCGCGGTCCTGGGGGGCTTCGTCGTCGGCGCCATCGAAGTCTTCTCCCAAGCTTTCCTGCCCGAAAGTCTCTCACCCTATCGCGATGCCATCGTCCTCGGCTCGGTCATCCTGATCCTGCTGGTGCGCCCGGAAGGCCTGATCCCGCCGGCCCGTGTCGATCGCAGCTGATACCATGAACGCCTCTCGCGCTCACCCTGACCCGTCACTGGTGCCAGTCGGGCACGAAGGTCTCGCCGCGCAGCTTGTCGAGGGCTTCGAGCCGGGTCTTCAGGCTTGGCCAGGTGACCGTATCCAGCGACGAGCTGATCAACTCCACCAACCCGGTAATGCCCACCAAGGTATCCCAAGGTGTGGAGGCCTGGACCTCGCATCGCAGCACGTGATCCGCGACCGTCGCAATCTCGCTCATCCATTGATCGGTGAAGAGAATGATCGTCGCGCGCCGCTCGGCGGCCCACTTCGCCGTGAGAACGGAATCGGGCTGATAGCGGCGGATGTCGAAGACGATCAAAATGTCGTTCTTGCGCATGTCGAGCATGCTGTCGCTGCGCCGCGGCATATCGGACTCGAGAAGCGTGACGGCGGGCCGCATCTTCCTCAGGTGAAAGTGCAGATGGGCGGCCACGGGATAGGTGAAAGTTCCGCCGAGAATGTAGATCTTGCGCTTGTTCTCCGACAAGAGCGCGATGATCTTGGCGAGCTCGGTCGGCTCGACGGCATCGAGCGTCCGCTCGAGAGCCGTGACGAGACTGTTCCGAAGGGCCGTTGCCGCCGGAACCTTCTCGTCCGAGCGGTAGAGCGTCAAAGGGCTCTCATGGCTCTTGGCGATCTCGTCGCGCAGCTTCTGCCGAAACTCCGGATAGCCGTCGCAGCCAAGCTTCTGCACCAGCCGTTGGATCGTCGCGGCACTGACGTTGGCGGCCTTGGCGAACCCGGTAATGCTCTCGAGGCCGATCATGGGGTAGTGGGCAAGAAGCACGCGAGCGGCCTGCTTCTCGCTGCGGGTGAAGCTGGGCATCGCATTGGCCACGACCATCTTCATGCTCTGTTCGGTTTCGGCCATCTCCACCCGTTTCCATTGCTGAGAGTTTCGAGCTTCATCGCTGCCGGCTTGGCAGCAAACAACAAAGAGCGCAACGCCTGCCGTCCTTGCGCGGCGCAGCACGTCCGGAGACCGAGTCCATGCTAGATATCACAGTCCAGAACGCGTCGGTAAGTGACCGCGACCGCGCGATCCTGCCCGCCCGCACGGCCTTGCTGTCGGTCGACATGCAGAATGCCGAATGGAGCCCGGACCAGGCCGACCGGGCGCGCCAAGGCGGCACCCCCGAAGCGGCCAAGCGCTTATTTCTGGAGCGGCTGGAGACGATCGTCATCCCCAATCAACAGCGGCTGCAGGCGGCGGCCCGGGCGGCGAACATAGAGGTGATCTTCACCGTCATCGAGAGCCTGACGCTGGACGGACGCGAAATCAGCCTCGATCACAAGATCTCAGGACTGTTCTTTCCGAAAGGCTCCTGGGAAGCGCAGGTCATCCCCGATGTCGCGCCGCAGGAAAACGAGATCGTCATTCCCAAGACCTCTTCGGGGATCTTCAACAGCACCAACATCGACTACATCCTGCGCAATCTTGGGATTGAGTTTCTCGTCATCTACGGCGTCTCGACGGACCAATGCGTCGAAACCGCGGTGCGCGATGCGGCCGACCGCGGGTTTCTCGTCACCCTGGTGGAGGACGGCTGCGCCGCCGAAGAGGACGCGCGGCACGATGCCGCTATTCGCGCAGTCGGCGGACACTATTGCCGCGTCCGCAGCACGGACGAGATGATCGCGGAGTTCGGCAAGACCTGACCTCGCCACCAGCAACAAGCCCTGACGAGCGGAACGGCCAGCCTGGACTTTGCCTGAAACGCAACCGGCATTTAGCTAAACGTTTATCAATTCGCGCTAATCTCCGGCGATCGGCCAAAAAGCTGGCCTTCCGACGTCAACCATCGCTGCTTACTCCTTGTCTGCGACACCGCCCCAATTCGATCTCGGCAGAAGCCTGACCGACGCGCTGCGCGCCTTGCAGCAGGGTCCGGCACCGTCGGCTGCAGCAGCCGGCCAAGCGGCCAGCGGCAAGACGGCCGGCGCGAGCCAACCGCGGTCGGCTGAGAGCACGGTCTTTCAGAAGCAGCTCAAGGCTGCCCACGACGCCGGGCAGGACGGCCAGGTGCGGCCGCGCGGCAGCTACGTCAATCTGTCCATCTGAAGTCCGATCACGTTTCGAAGCGCGAGGGCTTAGCCCTAAGCAAGAGGTCAACAAAGCGCCTTGGCGGGGGCTGGCAGCCGCAATAGGCTGTCCTCGATGACCGAGCCGAGCAGCCCCCCACCGCCTCAGTTCAATCGCCAGGTGCCCGAAGGCGACGACCGGGAACGGCTGGTCTGCGGCAGCTGCGGCTTCGTCAACTACGAGAATCCCAAGATCGTCGTTGGCAGCGTGGCGAGCTGGGAAGACCGCATCCTGCTATGCCGCCGGGCGATCGAGCCGCGCAAAGGCTACTGGACTCTCCCGGCCGGCTATCTCGAGCAACACGAGGCAACCGAGGCCGGCGCTCTGCGCGAAGCCTGGGAGGAAGCGCGCGCCAAGCTGGAGATCGACCAGCTCCTGGCCGTCTATGCCATCACGCGTCTCAGCCAAGTGCAGCTGATCTACCGCGCGCGGCTCGTCACCCCGGAGGTCTCGGCCGGCCCGGAAAGCGCCGAGGTGGGGCTCTTCCGCTGGGACGAGATCCCTTGGGACGATATCGCCTTCCCCTCGGTCCACTGGTCGCTGGGCCACTACAAACAGAGCCTGGGGATGACCGCGTTCGCGCCCTTCGGCAATCCCGATGGCAAGACCGGCGCTATGAGCGAGGTCAGCCCGGCCCGCACCGAGGGTTTGTAGGGGAGTCTTAAGTTGGGCGTTGGCGCGCCGTGCGGCACCAGCCCACACCCAGCAGGTTTTCTCGGGCGCGCTGGTTCCAGGTTTGCTCGGTGTTTGCTTGCGGAGGCGCGCCGAGCTGTTCCGTCCCACTCCCCCACCCGGCCACCCACGGAATTGTGGACAGTGGGGTGGCCGGGTGGGGGAGTGGGACGGAACAGTACAGCACCGCAAGGTGCTCTAGACATCCAACAAACTATCCGCGAAGTCCTGGGCGTCGAAGGGGCGCAGGTCCTCGACGCCCTCTCCGATGCCGATTGCATAGACCGGCAGGCTGAACTTCTCGGCGAGCGCCACCAGCACGCCGCCGCGGGCCGAGCCGTCGAGCTTGGTCAGCACCAGGCCGGTGACATCCACCATCTCCTTGAAGGTCGCCACCTGCTGGATGGCGTTCTGCCCCGTGGTGGCATCGAGCACCAGCAGCACCTCGTGCGGGGCGCTGGGGTCGATCTTCTTGATGACGCGGGAGATCTTCTGCAGCTCCGCCATCAAGCCTTCCTTGTTGTGCAGGCGGCCGGCGGTGTCGATCAGCAGCAGCTCGCGCTTCTCCTCCTGCGCCTGCTTCAGGGCATCGAAGGCGAGACCTGCGGCGTCGGCACCGCTGTCGCGGGCGATGACCGGCGCGCCGACCCGCTCGCCCCAGATCTGCAATTGCTCGATGGCGGCGGCGCGGAAGGTGTCGCCGGCGGCCAGCATGACGCTGCCGCCCGCATCCGTGTAGGCCTTGGCCAGCTTGCCGATGGTGGTGGTCTTGCCGCTGCCGTTGACGCCGACCACCAGAATGACGTGTGGGGTATGGCTGTCGTCGACGTCCAGCGGCTCGGCCACCGGCTCGAGGATCTTGGCGATCTCCCCGGAGAGGGCGCGGCGCACGTCCTCCGCGCTCACATCCCGGTCGAAGCTGGTCTTGGCCAGGCTGGCGGAGAGCTTGCCGGCGGTGCTGACGCCGAGATCGGCCGAGATCAACACCTCCTCCAACTCCTCGAGGGCTTCGTCGTCGAGCCGTCGGCCGGTGAAGATGCCGGCGATGCCGCCCGTCAGCTTGTCGGACGAGCGGGCGAGGCCGGACCTGAGACGCTTCAGCCAGGAGTCGCTCACAGGGCCTCGGCGATCAGCTGGGTGTTCTCCCGCCCCGTGATCCGGGCAGCCACGAGGTCGCCAACGTTGGCTGTGCTCTCTTGCAAGCCGACCTCGGCGAAATGACGGCTGTGGCCGAAGCCGGGCTTCTCGACCAGCACCTCGGCTTCCCCGCCGCGCTGGCGGTCGAGGAAGCGTTGTTGCGCCGCCTCGCCGGCCTCGCGCAGGCGCTGCGCCCGTTCCTTCCGCTCGGCCTTGGGCACCGGCGGCATGCGGGTCGCCGGCGTGCCGGCCCGCTCCGAATAGGGGAAGACGTGGAGGAAGGTGAGGTCGCAGTCCTCGACCAGGGCCAGGCTGTTGGCGAACATGGCCTCGCTTTCGGTCGGGAAGCCGGCGATCAGGTCGGCGCCGAAAACCACGTCCGGGCGGGCCTGGCGGGCGCGTTCGCAGGTGGCGATGGCGTCGGCCCGCAGATGGCGGCGCTTCATGCGCTTCAGAATGAGATCGTCCCCGGCCTGCAGCGAAAGGTGCAGGTGCGGCATCAGCCGCGGCTCCTCGGCCAGAAGGCGGAAGAGGTCCTCGTCGATCTCGACCGGGTCGAGGGAGGAGAGGCGCAGGCGCGGCAATTCCGGCACCTGGGCGAGCAGCCGGCGCGCCAGTTGGCCGAGCCGCGGCTGGCCGGGCAGATCGCTGCCGTAGGAGGTGATGTCAACGCCGCTCAGCACCACCTCGCGGGTGCCCTGGCTGACTAGGTGGCGGACCTGGCGCACCACCTCGCCGATGGGCACGGAGCGGGAATTGCCGCGGCCGAAGGGAATGATGCAGAAGGTGCAGCGGTGGTCGCAGCCCTGCTGGACCTGCAGAAAGGCGCGGACCCGGCCCTCGAAGCCGTCGATCAGGTGGCCCGCCGTCTCGCGCACGCTCATGATGTCGTTGACCGCCACGGCCGGGTGGGCACCCGGTGCAAAGGCGGCAGGGGTCAGCTTCTCCTCGTTGCCGACCACGCGGTCGACCTCGGGCATGGCGGCATAGCGCTGAGGGTCGATCTGCGCGGCGCAGCCGGTGACGATGATCTCGGCCTCGGGTCGCGCGCGCCGGGCCTTGCGGATGGCCTGGCGCAGCTGCCTTTCGGCTTCCGCCGTGACGGCGCAGGAATTGAGGATGACGACATCCTGCAGGCCTTGGGCCTGGGCATGGCCGCGCATCACCTCCGACTCGTAGGCGTTGAGCCGGCAGCCGAAGGTGACGATCTCCACCGCTTGCCTCTCGGACCTCTGATCGTCCGGATTATGTCGCGCCGCTGCCCTCATGGGCCGCGTTATATGGGGGGCGACGGGCCGAAGTCCAGCAGGGGAAGACGGCGCAACCTTCGCCGCTGTCACAGCCAAGTCACGGCGAGTCGCGGATCCGCCATATTCAATCCCCTAATGGACAGTCGGTTATTGGGTGGTTTGAACAGAGGAGCCTGCTTTATGACGAGCCTTTCGTTTCCCTTGCGTGCACTGAAACTGCCGTTCGCCGCCGTGGTCATCCTCGGTCTCGCCGGCTGCTCAGGCTTGAGCGACACCGAGCAGCGCGTGCTGTCCGGCGGCGCGATCGGTGCGACGGTGGGAACCGTGGGCACGGCCCTGACCGGCGGCTGCGTCGCCTGTGGTGCGGCCATCGGCGGTGCGGTGGGTGCCGCGACTGGCTTCGTCGTCGACCGCCTGGAAAACGATCGCTGAAGCCCCTGAGACGGGCCCAACGGCTCACGTCTGTGTCATCACGGCATCGTCACGTGGCTTGAGCCCTGGTCCAACGGCCTGATCGCTATAGTTCCCGTTGCAGACGAAGCCTCAATCACACGGAGTTTTTCGATGAGCGCCAAACTTGCGGCGGTTCTCTTCTCCGCGCTGCTGGCACTATCGGCCTGCGCCAGCACCGGCGGCCAGAACAGCGACGCTGACCCAAACGCCGAAAGCAAGCCCTTCGACCACGATCTCGGCGCACGCGGCCAGTAGGTCTGGATAGCGTCTCCAGGTCTGGCGCTGCCCCGGCATTCTGATTAGGTTATCGGCATGCCGGAAAACCTCTATCAGGACTTTCTCAGCACGCTGGAAACGGCGCGCGAGTCACTGCAGACCGATACGCCGCCGATGCGCGTGGTCTCCGACTACAAGCCTGCCGGCGACCAGCCGCAGGCCATCGTCGAGCTGACCGAAGGCGTCGCGCGCGGCGACCGGGATCAGGTGCTGCTGGGCGTCACCGGCTCCGGCAAGACCTTCACCATCGCCCAGGTCGCGCAGAACCTGCAGCGGCCGACCCTGGTGCTGGCGCCGAACAAGACCTTGGCGGCGCAGCTCTATGCCGAGATGAAGGGCTTCTTCCCCGACAACGCGGTGGAGTACTTCGTTTCCTACTACGACTACTATCAGCCCGAGGCCTACGTGCCGCGCAGCGACACCTACGTGGAGAAGGAGTCGACGCGCAACGAGCAGATCGACCGCATGCGCCACTCGGCGACGCGCGCGCTCTTCGAGCGGCGCGACGTGATCATCGTTGCCTCGGTCTCCTGCATCTACGGCATCGGTTCGCCGGAAACCTACGCCAACATGGTGCTGACCCTGCGTACGGGGCAGAGCATCCCGCAGAAGGCCCTGCTGCGCGCGCTGACCGAGCTGCAGTACCGGCGCAACGACACGGACTTTCAGCGCGGCACCTTCCGGGTACGCGGCGACGTCATCGAGATCTTCCCGGCCCACTACGAGGACCGCGCCTGGCGGCTTTCGCTGTTTGGTGACGACATCGAGTCGATCCACGAGGTCGACTCTCTGACCGGCGAGAAGACCGATACCCTGGAAGCGGTGAAGGTCTACGCCAACAGCCACTACGTGACGCCGCGGCCGACGCTGGTGCAGGCCATCGAGCAGATCAAGCGGGACCTGAAGTTGCGTCTGGAAGAGTTCACCGCCGCCGGCAAGTATCTGGAGGCGGAGCGCCTGGAGCAGCGCACCACCTTCGATCTCGAGATGATGGAGGCGACCGGCGCCTGCGCCGGCATCGAGAACTACTCGCGCTATCTCTCCGGCCGGCAGCCGGGCGAGCCGCCGCCGACGCTCTTCGAGTACCTGCCGGAAGACGCGCTGCTGGTGGTCGACGAGAGCCACGTGACGGTCCCGCAGCTCAACGGCATGTACAAGGGCGACTACAGCCGTAAGTCGACCCTCTCCGAGTACGGCTTCCGCCTGCCGTCGTGCACCGACAACCGGCCGCTCAAGTTCGAAGAGTGGGAGATCATGCGGCCGCCGACGCTCTTCGTCTCGGCAACGCCGGGCAAGTGGGAGATGGAGCGCAGCGGCGGCGTCTTCGTCGAGCAGGTCATCCGCCCGACGGGCCTGATCGACCCGGTCTGCATCGTGCGGCCGACCGAGCATCAGGTCGACGACCTGATTGCCGAGTGCAAGGAGGTGGCCGCGAAGGGCCAACGCGTGCTGGTCACCACCCTGACCAAGCGCATGGCGGAGGACCTGACCGAATACCTGCATGAAGCCGGCGTGCGCGTGCGCTACATCCACTCCGACGTGGACACTCTGGAGCGGATCGAGATCATTCGCGATTTGCGGCTCGGTGTGTTCGACGTGCTGGTCGGCATCAACCTGCTGCGCGAGGGCCTGGACATTCCCGAGTGTGCCCTGGTCTGCATTCTCGATGCGGACAAGGAAGGCTATCTGCGCAGCGAGACCTCGCTGGTGCAGACCATCGGCCGTGCCGCCCGCAACGTGGAGGGCCGGGTGCTCCTCTATGCCGACAACATGACCGACAGCCTGACCGCGGCCTTGCAGGAGACCGAGCGCCGCCGGGCCAAGCAGTCCGCTTACAACGAAGAGCACGGCATCACGCCCGAAAGCGTGAAGAAGGACATCGCCGACATCCTGCAGAGCGTCTACGAGCGCGATCACGTCACGGTCGACACCGGCGAAGCGGGCGCGACGCACCTGGTCGGTCACAACCTGCGCGCCGTGATCGACGATCTCGAGGCCCGCATGAAGGCGGCAGCCGCGGACCTGGAGTTCGAGGAGGCGGCGCGCCTGCGCGACGAGATCAAGCGCCTGGAAGAAGCGGAGCTTTCGGCCTCGGGCAGCATCGACCTAAAGGACCTGGAGTACGAGAAGGGCTCCGGCCTGTTCGACGGCCGCACCTCCATCCGCGACCGCATGAGCAGCAAGGGCGCGCCTGGAGAGGGCAAGGTCACCGACATCGAAGCGGCCCGCGCCAACGCCCGCGCCGGGCTCGGCGGGCGCAGCCGCGCCAAGAAGTCCCGCCGACGTCGCGGACCCTAACTCAGCAGCCAGTTCAGTAGCTCGGCACGCCCTCCAGGCGGCAGTTGCCCCGCGTGTAAACCTCTTTCACGCGATGGCTTTGGGTCAGTGCGATGACCAGCCGCCCGCGGCAGCCAGGCAGCGCGATGCTGGCGTCATAGCCGTCGATCAGGCCAAGGTCGGCATCGCCGCGCGTGCGCTCGCTAAAGCGAGCGGTACCGGCCAGCCCCGGGTCGAGGCGCAGCTCCGCCAGCTTGGCGGTCACGGCCTCTCGGTCGGCAGCCTTGGGTTTGGCCCAGACGGGGGTCGTGCAGATGAGGGCAGCCGACAACGCCGCCGCGATGGTGAGGCTCAGTTCTATGCGTGTCATGTAGCAAGGTGCGGATGGGCGGCCGATTCAGATGCAGCCGGCGCTAAGTCTTCAGGCCACGTGGGAGCGGATGAAGAGCAGGCAGCCCTGCTCCGAGCGCGCCTCTTCGTGGTACATGCCTTTGGGCGCCAGGTGATAGTCGCCGGCCGCGAGACGAAGACTGCCGAAGGCCAAGTCGCCTGAGATCATCAGGCACTCTTCCGGGCCGTCGTGCCCGTGGCCGGGGTAGACGGCGCCGGGCGCGACCCGGATGAGGGCCGACTGTACACCGCTTTCCTCGTCGAAGTGCAGCAGCTTGAGCTCGACGCCCCGGGCCATCTTGCGCCAAGCCCCCTCGTCGTCGCGCACGGTGACGGCACCGGGGTGCCCCGCTTCGGCAATGCGCGCTTCGATGGCCTGCCAAGTCGCTGCGGATGGTCCGGGTCCCTCAGTCTCGGGTACGGCGGCGGCCAAGCGCTCCTCCCAGACCGCGAGAGCGGCCTGCGCCGCGCCGTCATGTAGAAGTTGCGCTTCGAAGCGTTCCCGCGCCTTACCCGTCAGGGTGCCAAGCGCGTACTCGCCGGCGATGAGATCGAGATCGCTGTTGTCCGTCATGGCTCGAGCCCGGCCTTCAGCTTCACTAGTCCGCGGCGAATCCAGCTCTTGGCAGTCCCGAGCGGGACATCGAGCTCTTGCGCCAACTCCTCGTGAGTATAGCCGAAATAGAAGGCGAGGGTAATGGCGCGCCGCGGTCCCTCCTCCAGGCCGGCGAGGCCGCGCGACATGTCGTAGGCGACGTCGCTGCGCTCAGCTTCGGCGGGCTTGCCGAGATCGGCGTCCTCGCCGCCCGGTTCGGTGGCGCTGTCCACTGTCAGCGCCCGCTCCTGGCGCGTCTGACGCAGGCGATCGATGGCCGTGTGACGCGCCACGGTGATCATCCAGGTCATGGGCCGGCCGCGGCTGGCGCTGTACTTCGGCGAAGCGCGCCAGATACGAAGATAAGCCTCCTGCAGCACCTCTTCGGCTTCGCCGCCGTGACGGAAGAAGCTGCGGCAGACTGAGAGCAGCTTCCCGTTGGTCAAGCCGTAGAGACGTGCGAAGGCTGCCTGATCGCCCTTGGCGCACTGGGCCAGGAGCGTTTCCAGGGCAGTCTCGGTCGGCGTGGCATCCATGACGACATCGGCTCTCCCGGCCGAGCTTAGCCCTCGGGCGCGGAAGCGGCGAGTCGAAAGCGGGAGGCGGCCGTTGTAGGAAAGCTCCGTCATCGCGGCATCGGGCGTCGGTTAGTCGGCCGCCGCCTGGCTGGCCTGCCGCAGAAAGGCGATCACGTCGGCCCTATCCTGCGGGTCGGAGAGACGGTAGCCCATGCGGCTGCCCGGGATGTAGCCGGAGGGATTGGCGAGCCAGAGATCAAGAGTGGTCTCGTCCCAAACCACGCCGGACTCGGCCAGCGCTTTGGAGTAGCGGAAACTCGCTGCCGAACCGGCCCGGCGCCCGAAGACGCCGCGGTGGGCCGGGCCGACGCGGTTGCGGTCCAGCGAATGACAGCCGGCACAGCGTTCGTAGACCTCGGCGCCGCGTTTGGCGTCGGTCAGCCCCTGCGCGTGGCTCTCGCCGTGGACGAGGAGAAAGGCGGCAGCGGCCAGGAGGGCCGCTGCCAAGGGGAGGTAGGGAACTCTCATGAAGGTGCCCACTAAGCACCGAAGGTAAGAGCGTTGGCGGGCAGGGGCTGGCCAAGGGCGCTGGCCAAGGCGGTCCAATGCATCGTCTCGTCCGCGGCCAGACGCGCGGAGACCTGCGCCAGGCTCGGGTCCTGAAACGCCGGGATGACGCCGAGGTAGGCATTGGCCGCCCCCTTCTCGAGCCGGGCCGCAAGACGCAGCACATCGGTGCCGTTGCGGATCGAGGCCACGTCCAGGTCCTCGGCGTATTCGGCCTGGCTCTTGGGATCCACCGGGCTGCCGCCGAACTGGCGGATGGTGGCGACCAGGGCGTCGGCGTGTTCCTTGTGATGGCTTTGGAAGAGCACGGCCACCGAGAGAACGGCCGGCTCGAGCAGTCCGCTCTCGGCGCCGATCTGGTAGGCGCCGATGGCCTCCCATTCGAGGCCGAGGGCGACGTTCAAAATATCGACGTCGCCGGACGTGTCGGTCGTGGAACTGGACTTGGCGGCCATGCTTTCGCAGCCGACCAGAAGGGCGACGGCGCTGGCCGAGAGCACGGACTGGCCGCTGGACCTGAGAAAATGACGACGGTCGAGCAGGCCGGACGCCCGCTCAATGATCTTTGCTGACATGGGTGAAGTGGCTCCTGTCGATGGAAGACTGGCCGGTGGGAGCGGCGCTCCCGCGAGAGCCGGCGCGGTCAACGGGGCCAATTACGAAGCCGTGCTGTAATTCGGATGCAGCCCAGCGGATCTTTTTTCTCGGCGAGCGCTGCCGTCGCCGGCGGCAAGACCGCAAGATCGCGGAATCCTTGCAGGATGTGTGTGCTAATCTTCGTGCCTTCGTCGCAGCCCGGCCAGACGGCTTCGACCGCCTTTACGTCTTGGGAATGCGCAAGCTTCGGTTCGGTACGGCAAGAGAGGTGAAGGAAGGCGCGCCGGAATTCGGCCGGCGTTATCCCGCGGGCCCCGTGGTCATCGGCCACAACCAGATGGAGCCCTACGAGATCAACTTCCGCGCCCAGCAGGACGTAGTCTCGATCCCTTTGGGTGTGATCGAAGGCGTGCGCGCCTACAACTCCGACAAGCTGCACAAGCTTGCGGTGCAGCCGGGTGACCTGATCTTCCATCCCAGCGGCGCCACGGTCTACGTCGACGCACCGCGCCGGGTGGCGGAGTTCCTGACCTTCGCCATCGACCCGGCGTTGCGGCAGGAGATCGAGGAGGAGAACGGCGCCAAGGGCTTGCCGATCGACGAACCGCACAGCCGGACCCTCAGGGGCTCGGCGGTCGCCGTCGGCATCGCGCAGATGGCGCGTCGCTTCATGCTCGGCGGCCATCCGGGCGGCCGTCTCGCCGCCCAGTCCTTCGCCATTCTGGCCCTCGCCGAAGCGCTGTCGGCGCCGGCGGGAGCTATGCCGCGCCCGCCCAATGCCTTCGCCATGCACAGCCTTCGCCGTGTGCTCGACTACGTCGAGGTCAAGCGCGGCAGCGACATCGCACTCATCGATCTGGCGCAGGTTGCCGGGCTGACGACCTACCACTTTGCCCGCGCCTTCAAGCAGGCGACGGGCATCACGCCCGCACGCTATGTCATGGAGCGCCGCCTGGCGCTGGCGCGCGAGCTCTTGGCCGGAACCGGCGTCAGCCTCGCCGGGGTGGCCCACGATGCCGGCTTTGCCTCGCAAAGCCATATGACCGACAGCTTCCGTCGGCTGCTGGGAACCACCCCGGGACGCTACCGGCGCGAGATGCGCGCTTGAACGATGTCGCCGATCAGGCGGCCATCATTCCGTGCGGGTCGATGACGAACTTGGAGGGGCTGCCCTGGTCGAAGCGGGCGTAGCCCTCAGGCGCCGCGTCCAGGGTGATGACCTCGACGTTCAACACCTTGGAGAGATAGGGCATGCGGTCCCACAGAATGGCCTCGGTCAGCATCCGGTTGTAGTTCTGCACCGGGGCCATGCCGGTCATGACCTGGATGGACTTGGTCCACATCTTGCCCCAGTCGAGATGCAGCCGGCCTTGGCCGGCATCGGCATCGCTGGGCGCAGGGTCGGCGCCGACATAGATGCCGGGCACACCGATCTTGCCGCTGGCGCGCACCACGTCGAACAGGCTGTTGAGCGCGGCGTGGGGGCGCTCGCTATCCGCTTCGCCGCCCAGGCCGTGCGCTTCGTAGCCCACGGCATCGACGCCGGCGTCGACCTCGCGGTGGCCAAGGATGCGCTCGACCTGGTCCGGCAAGGGCGTGGGGTCGCGCAGGTCCACGGTCTCAAAGCCGCTGTCGCTCAAGAGCTTCAGGCGGTCGGGGTTCTGGTCGCCGACGATGATGCAGGCGGCGCCCAGCAGGCGTGCCGAGGCGGCGGCGCAGCGCCCGACCGGGCCGGCGCCGGCGATGTAAACGTGGCTGCCCGGCTTGACGCCGGCGGTGTAGGCGCCGTGGAAGCCGGTCGGCAGGATGTCCGAGATCATCGTCAGGTCGCGGATCTTCTCCATCGCCTGGGCCTTGTCGCGGAACCGCATCAGCATGAAGTCGGCATAGGGCACCATGACATACTCGGCCTGTCCGCCGTTCCAGCCCTTGAGGTCGAAGCCGAAGGCACCGAGATCGGCATCCGGGTTGACCAGGTCGTTCTCGCAGACGTCGGAGCGCGCCTCCTTGCAGTTGCGGCAGCGGCCGCAGGCGACGTTGAAGGGGACGGAGACCAGGTCGCCAATCTCCAGCAGCTCCACGTCGCCGCCGGTCTCAACCACCTCGCCAGTGATCTCGTGGCCGAGCACATGGCCTTCGGGCACCAGGAAGCGCCCACGGTAGATGTGCTGGTCGGAGCCGCAGATGTTGGTCGACACGACCTTGAGGACGACGGCGTGCTCGAGCTTGCGGCCGTTATGCTCAAGCTTGGGATAGTCGAAGGCCTCGACCCGAAGGTCTTTCGTGCCGTGGTAGACGACACCGCGATTGCCGGACATGACGCGCTCCTTTCGCATGAGGGTTGGATGCGCGGAACCTTCGCCAAGATGGCGTCCGGCGTATTCTCTGATCGAGCGGCTTTTTCCGTGAGATTGCTGTCGCAGCAGGATTACTCGCGCGGCTAGTCGATCACGCGGTAGCCGCGGTCGGTGGCCTGCAGCCGCAGCCGTTCATTACCCCAAGATAGCGTCTGGGGTCCGCGTCCCTGGCGGCTGGAGATGGCATAGCGGGCGTGGACCACCAGGTCGGTGGCCTTGCCGTCGGCCTCCTGCGGCTTGTCGTAGGCTAGGCTCAGCCGCTCGACCGAGCGCGCGTTCTGTGCCCAGCGCAGATAGTGGCGCACCGCCTGCTCGACCTTGCCTCGGTCGACCACCGGCACACCGGCCGGGTTGGGCGGCGGTGGCGGGCTTGCCGCGCAACCGGCAAGCACGGCGGGCAGCAGCAGGATGGCAAGCTTCCGGAAAGCGCTGAGTGCGGTCATTCCGAGAAGATAGGGAAGTGCCGGCGCGGCGAACAGGAGCTTTCCGGCTGTCGCCTAAAACGGCAACGGCCCCACTGCAGGATGCGCCAGGCGCACCCTGCACGTGAGGCCGCTGTAAAGCGTCAGATCAGATAAGCAGGCTTAGGCAGCCCACTTGATCTGGAACTCGACTTCCTGCTTGGTCTTGCCGCGCTCGTGCTCGATGTTGAACACGGCACCGGACGGGACCGAAACGCGCTCGCCGGCAATCTGGATCTTGAAGCTCTTGCCGTTCTCGACCGCGTCCGCGAAGCGGCGCAGCTTGGAGGCAAAATCCTTCGCCGAATAGGCCTTCTCCAGATCGCGCTGCAGCTTGCGGGCCGGCGACATGGGACGACGCGCCAGCGGCTTCTTGGCGCCGATGCGGCGCTTGGCAAGCGTCTTGTTCACGGTCTTCCGGGCAACCGCCTTCTTGGCGACAGTCTTCCGGGCAACCGCCTTCTTAGCGACCGGCTTCCGAGCGGTGGTCTTGCGGACAACCGCCTTCTTGGCGACGGTCTTGCGGGCGACCGGCTTCTTGGCCGCGACCCTACGAACCGGCTTCTTGGCTGCGGTCTTGCGGACCGTGGTCTTCCGAGCGACCGGCTTCCGGGCCGTGGTCTTCCGAGTGGTGGTGGTCTTCTTGGCAACGGCCTTGCGGGCGACCGGCTTCTTGGCCGCGACCTTACGAACCGGCTTCTTGGCCGTGGTCTTGCGGACCGCGGTCTTCCGAGCAGTGGTCTTGCGGGCCGTGGTGGTCTTCTTGGCGACCGGCTTCCGAGCGGTGGTCTTGCGGGCCGCGGTGGTCTTCTTGGCGACCGGCTTCCGAGCGGTGGTCTTGCGGGCCGTGGTGGTCTTCTTAGCAGCCGGCTTCCGTGCGGTGGTCTTCTTCGCGACCGGCTTCTTGGCCGCGACCTTGCGAACCGGCTTCTTCGCCGCAGTGGTCTTCCGAGCCGTCGTGGTCTTCTTGGCGGTGGTCGCCTTCTTGGCGACCGGCTTCTTGGCTGCGACCTTACGAACCGGCTTCTTCGCCGCAGTGGTCTTGCGAGCCGTGGTCTTCTTGGCGGTGGTGGTCTTCTTCGCCGTCGTCTTGCGGGCCGTCGTCTTGCGGGCCGTCGTGGTCTTCTTGGCGACCGGCTTCTTGGCCGCGGTCGACCGGGTGGTGGTCGTCCGCTTGGTCGCCGGGCGCTTCACGGCCGTGCGCTTCGTCGCCGGGCGCTTAGCCGCAGTGCGCTTCACCGCGCCGGTCTTGGATTTGGTGGTGGTACGCGACTTGCTGGCCGTGCCGGCCTTGCGAGTCGAGGTTTTCTTGGCAGTCCCAGCCACGGCGGCAGGGGTCGCCTTCTTTGCGGTCGCTTTCGCCATCGCTTTGGTAGCTCCTTAGATAGCTTCTTCGCCTATGGCGGGCCGGACCAAGTTGCAGGGAGCAGCCGAGCGGACCCACCTGGAGTTAACGCCTATAGGCACCGTTTCCCAACAAAAGGTTAACGACCGGTCTGAATTCGGGTCCGGAGATAGATCAGCATAGTCTAGTGGCCGCTAGCGATCGTGTTACAGTGCGGCAACGATAGAATTCGAACAGACAGGGTTAGGCTATGGACCACGCGCATTATGAGCGCAGACTGTCGGCACTTCAGCGCGAGCTGTCTTTACTGCAGACCTCTTACGTCAAACGCGGCTACCGCGGCGTTGTCGTACTCGAAGGCTGGGATGCGGCCGGTAAGGGCGGCCTTGTTCGCCGTATGGGCTGGTGCGTCGACCCGCGTTACTTCCGGGTCTGGTCGATCGGCGCGCCCAAGGACCATGAACGCCGCGAGCATTGGATCAAGCGCTTCTGGGACAAGATCCCGGAGGATGGTCATATCGCCGTCTTCGACCGCTCCTGGTATGGACGCGTGCTGGTGGAGCGCATCGAGGGTTATGCCGAGGAGAACGACTGGCGCCGCGCCTACGACGAGATCGCGGCTTTCGAGCAGACGCTGACCGACGAAGGCTACCGACTGGTCAAGCTCTTCCTGGATATCTCGCCGGAAACCCAGCTCAGACGCTTCCAGGAACGCTTCGCCAACCCGGAGAAGCGCTGGAAGATCACCGAAGAAGACCTGCGCAACCGTGCACGCTGGCATCTCTATCAAGAGGCCTATGCGGAGATGCTCGAGAAGACCTCCGGCGCAAGCGCGCCCTGGCTGAGGCTCGACGGCAACCACAAACGCAAGCTGCGCCTACAGGCCTTCCAGGCCATTATCGAGGGCCTCGGAAACGGCGTGGAGGTGCACGAGCCGCAGGTCTCGCCGCTGTTGGAAGCCTTCTTCCACGAACCGCGCTGAGGGAGACGGTGCTTCGGGTCGCTAGAAGCGGTCGATCACCGTGATGCCGGAACCCGCATAGCCGTCCATGGCGCCGAGAGCAGCGCCAGCCTCTTCCAGGGCAATCGTCTTGGTCACCAGGCGCGCCGGATCCAGGCGACCGCTGGCGATCATGGCGAAGAGCGCCGGGAAGCGTCCGGCGGCGATGCCGCGCGTGCCCATGATGGCGATCTGCCGGGCATAGACCAGCTCCAGCAGCGGCAGGCTTGGCTCGGCGTGGCGGCCCAGCGGCATGCCGATCTGCACGTGGCGGCCGAGCCGGGCGAGGCCACGGATGGAGTTGTGAAAGGTCTCGGTGATGCCCAGCGCATCGAGCGAAACCTGGGCGCCGCCGCCAGTCACGTCCCGTATCGCCTCTCCGGCCTCCGAGAGACCGGTGACGTTGAGCGTCTTGCTGGCACCGAGCTCGGCGGCCAGGGTCAGCGCCTTCTCATTGACGTCCACGGCCAGCACCGGCGCGCCGAGGGCCGCGCCGATCATCACGGCGGCCAGGCCGACGCCGCCGCAGCCGTGCACCGCCAGCCACTCGCCGGGCTGCAGCTTGGCTCGGTCGACGATCGCGCGGAAGGCCGTGGTCACGCGGCAGCCCATGCCCGCCGCTTCGACGAAGCCGATCTCCTCCGGCAGGGCGACGAGATTGAAGTCGGCGCGGGGCAGGGGGAGGCGCTCGGCGAAGGCGCCCCAGGCGGTGAAGCCGATGACTTGCTGATCGCCGCAGACCGTCGGGTCGCCGCCCAGGCACTCGGGACAGTGGCCGCAGGCCAGGATGAAAGGAGCCGTGACCCTGTCCCCGACCTGGAAGCGCCGGCAGTCGGGGCCGACCTCGATCACCACGCCGGCGAACTCGTGGCCCGGTACGTGGGGCGGCGTGACGTCCGGGTCGGCGCCCTTCCAGGCGTGCCAGTCGGAGCGGCAGACGCCGCAAGCCTCCACCTGGACCAGCACGCCGTCGTCGGGACAGACGGGCTCCGCGACCTCGCGAACCTGAAGCGGCGCATTGGCCGCGTCGAAGACAGCCGCTCTCATGATTGCTCCTCCCCCGGCGAGTCAGCCTGATGCCGGGAGTCTAGTCCAGCGGCTCGGTCCTGTCGCGGATTGGGAAGCCCATCTGTTCCTTGAGCAGTTCCAAAACGGCGCGCGCTCCGCGTCGGCTTAAGCCGTCACCTCCGAGAGGAAGCGGGCGAAGATGGCGTTGTACGCGTCGGGCTTGGCCCAGAAGGGCGCGTGGCCACCGCCCTCGATGACGTGGATCTGGCCGGACCAGAGGTTCTTCCAGCGAAGCGCCTCGAGATAGCCGTTGTCGAAGAATGCCTCGTCCGAGCCCTGGATGACGGCGATCGGCTTGGGCCAGCTTTCCACCGCGGCGCGCTGATCGCAGCCGACGTTGTCGGTCCAGTCGTTGAACATGGTCTGCCGCGCCCGCCCGTCGGTCCGCTTGACCGCGGCGAGCAGCTCCGGGTCGAGGGGGAGGTCGACGCCGCAGGTGTGGGTGGCGTAGGCAATGGCGTCCTCTTCCGAGAAGACCTCCTTGGAGGTGAAGGACATATGCGGCAGGGGCGTGAAGGCCTGGCCGACGCTCTCGGCGCCGGGGCCGCAGGGCGGCGTGCCGCTGAAGGTCAGCGCCGTCATCTCCGGGCAGATGCGCGTCATCTCGATGCCGATATGGCCGCCGAGCGACCATCCCATGACCACGGCGTGAAAGGCATCCCGCGCGCCTAGCACGTCGGCCGCCGCTTCGGCATAGGCCGGCTGGGTGTAGGTCGTAGCGGGGTCGGCCGCATCGTCCGAGTCGCCGTGGCCCGGCAGGTCCATGGCAATGATGCGGTAGTGTGCGCCCAAGGGGCCTTCGAGCTGATGGCGGAAGACCTTTCGGCAGTTGGAGTTGCCATGGATTAGCAGCACCGGGTGGCCGTCGCCCTCCGTCTCGCTGATGGCGATCTTGCCGTGCCGCGTCTCGACGAAACCGTCCCTTATTGCCATGCCAGCTCTCCCGCTCGTTTGTCAGGCTGTGGATTTCGAACGCTTGCGCGCGCCGGTCGGCTTGCGCGCGCCGAGCCGCCGGACGAGGACGCCGTGGGCGTGACTCAGCGCCTGCCACAGGCCGCGCGGATAGAAGATCAGGACGCCGACGATCAGCACGGCGACGATCATGTGCCGCCAGGGGCCGAGGTCGACCATCGCTTCCGAGACGAAGGTCAGCAGGAAGGCGGCGACGATGGGCCCGTAGATCGTCGAGGTGCCGCCGAGCAGCAGAATGCTGAGCAGCAGGGAGAGCAGACCGATGCCGAAAGCGTCAGGGGCGGCGACCCGGATGTAGGCGCCGAAATAGCCGCCGGCGACGCCGGTGAAGAAGGCGCTGGCAGCCAGGGTGACGACCCGCAGGCGCGCCAGGGAGACGCCGCGGCTGACCGCGTAGTCGGCGTTGTCGCGCAGGGCGACGATAGCAAGGCCGGTGTTGGAGGTGACCAGCCGCCGGAGGAAGAACGTCGAGCCGATCAGCAGAATGACGGCGCCGTAGTAGTAGCCAAGCTTGCCGTCGCGCAGGAAGTTGTAGCCGGGCAGCTTGAGCGGTGGCAGGGCGACCATGCCCATCATGCCGCCGGTGATATCCGACTGGCTGACGATGAGCTGCAGGACCAATTCGCTGAAGGCGAAGGTGACCAGGATGATGTAGACGCCGCCCAGCCGCAGGATGGGAACGGCCAGCACCAGGGCGGCCAGAACCGCGAGCAGGCCGGCGGCGGGGATGGCGAGCCAGGGCGAGACGCCGAGGGTTTTGGCCAGGATGCCGTAGCCGTAGACGCCGATGGAGAAGAAGGCCAGGTGGGCGAAGTTGAAGATGCCGCCGTAGCCCAGGCTGAGATCCCAGTTGGAGGCGACCACGGCGTAGATCAGCGCGAGGATCAGCAAGTGGCGGGTATAGCTGTCCTGCGCGATCCAGGGCAGCACGAGCAGCAGGCCGACGGTGGCGGTAAGATAGAGCTTGGGCAGGAGGCGTTCGATCGACATGCCGCTCCTAACGTCCGAACAGGCCGGTCGGGCGCAGCATGAGCACCGCGATCATGACGCAGAACAGCACCGCCTGAGCCCAATAGATGCCGAAGGCGAAGACGGCCACCGCCTCCATCAGGCCGATGATGTAGGCGGCGCGGATCGGCCCGGAGAGCGTGGCGATGCCGCCGAAGATGACCACGATCAGCGCCTTCACCATGGGCTCCGTGCCCATGGTGGGCGACATGAACTTGATGCCGCCGAGGAAGATGCCGGCGAGCCCGGCCAGTGCTGCGGAGAGCCCGAAGGCCAGTGCGAAGAGCCCGTTGACCGGAATGCCGACCAAGAGCGCCGCATCGCGGTTCTGCGCCACGGCCCTGAGCGCCGCCCCGAGCCGGCTGCGCTGCAGGAAGAGCCAGACGGCAAAGAGGATGGCTGGCGCGATCACCACGATCGCCGCCTCGTGGGCCGAGAGCCCGACGCCCAGAAAGCCGATGTTGCCCTCGACCAGGGGTGGCAATTGCTTGGCCCGCGCGCCCCAGGTCAGGAGGATGCCGTTCTCGATGAAGGTCGCGGCGGCCAGGGTGGTGATGACGGCGATCAGTACCAGCCCGTCGCGGGCCAGGAAGGGTCGCACCAGGACGGCTTCGGCCAGGCAGCCCACGGCGATCAGCCCGGCCACGGCGACGGCGATGCCCGCCGCCAGGCCGAAGCCGAGACCCTGCTGGTCGGCGACCCACCAGGCGAGATAGGCGCCGAGGGTCATGAAGATCCCATGGGCGAAGTTGAAGATGCCGAGGGTGGTCCAGACCAGCGCCAGGCCGGCCGCCATCATGGCGTAGAGCGAGCCGAGCACGGCGCCGCTGACCAGGATGTAGAGCAGGGTCTCGAAGGTCATGCCGCCGTTCCCTGGCCGAAGTACATCGCCATGATCTGATCGTGGCGCAGACCCTCCTCGGCCGAGATCTCCATCTTGGCCTCGCCGTGATCGATCATGACCAGCCGCTGAATCAGGCTGAGCAGGAACTCGACGTCCTGCTCGACCAGGATCATCGGCACCCCGCCCGAGGAGATCTCGGCGATGGCGTCGCAAAGCTCGTCCTTGATCTTGGGTGCGAGGCCCAATGTCGGCTCGTCGAGCATCAAGAGGCGCGGGTCGCCCATCAGCCCGACGCCGATGGCGACCATCTGACGCTCGCCGCCGGACAGCGTCTTGACCGGCTGCGCGCGGCGTTCGGCGAGCTTCGGAAAGAGGGCCAGCACGCGCTCCAGATTTTGGCCGGCCTGGCCCCGCGCGCGCGGCGCGAAGGCGCCGAGCCGCAGGGTCTCCAGAACCGACATGTCGGGGAAGAGCTGGTTGCCCTGGGGCACGTGGATCAGCCCGAGGCCGACGATCTCCTTCGGCGAGAGGCCGGAGATCGTCTGCCCCTCGAAGCGGATTGCGCCGCTCCAAAGCGGCAGCAGGCCTGAGATGGCGCGCAGCAGCGTGGTCTTGCCGTGGCCGTTCGGTCCGAAGAGGCCGAGGCGTTCGTGGGGTCCGACCTCGAGCGATACCCGGTGCAGCACCGGCACGCGGCCGAACCCGGTCGAGACCCGCTCGAGCTCAAGAAGCGGCCGCATCGCCGGCCCTCCTGCGGCCGAGATAGGCCTCGATCACCTGCGGGTCGCGCACCACCGCCTGCGGTTCGCCGATGACAAGGATCGTGCCTTGGTTGAGCACCATCAGGCGCTGGGACAGGGAGAGCAGCGCCGGCAGCACGTGCTCGATGATGACAATGGAGATGCCGTTTTCGTTGAGCCGGCGGACGATGCGCACGGTCTCTTCGATCTCCGGCTTGGTCAGGCTGGAGGCCGGCTCGTCGAGCAACATCAGTTTCGGCCCCATGACCAGGGCCCCGGCCAGCATCAGGCGCTTGCGGTCGAAGACCGACAGCTCGGATGCCATGCGCCCGCCGTCGCTGCGGTCGAGTCCGACGAGATCGAGCGCCCTGTCGATGCGCTTTCCGATCTCGTCGCGCGGGAGCTTTTCTCCGCCGAAGGCCGCGCCGATCACCATGTTCTGCCGGGCGGTCAGGCTCTCGAAGGCAGTCTCCCGCTGGAAGGTGCGGGCCAGGCCAAGGCGGGCGATGGCGTGCGGCCCGAGCGCACCGATGTCCTGGCCGGCGAAGCGGATGGTGCCGCTGTCGGCCGAGAAGGGGATGGCGGTGATCGCGTTGAACAGGGTGCTCTTGCCGCTGCCGTTGGGGCCGGCGATGCCGAAGATCTCTCCTTCTCCAACCTCGAAGCTGGCGTGAGAGACGGCCTTCAGCGACCCGAAGGACTTGCTGAGGTCTCGAACCTCTAAGATCGGCTGCATGGCTTCTGGAACGGCATCGGCCCGGACGAAAGAGGCGCCCCGCCCACGGTCTGTAGCCCGCGGGCGGGAGGCAAAGAGGGAAGCCTTACTGCGTCATCCAAGGGGGGCGCTGGAATCCGCCCGTCGAGTACTTGTCCGGCGAGATCAGCACCCGCTCGCCCTCCCAGATCTGATAGAAGAGCAACGGCATGTAGTCGTCCGACTGCAGCGCCAAGTGGGTCTTGGGGTCGAACTTGACCGGCCCTTGCGCGGACATGCGCTGGGTCTCGCCGATCGCCAGTCCGATCGCCATGTGGTCGGTCGGGTCGCCGACCTTGCGGACCGCATCGAAGTAGGCCTGCATCATCTCGTAGAGACCCACGCCGTAGTACCCGCTCTCCACGCCCCAGCGTTCCTCGAAGCGCTTCAGCAGCTCCTGCGCGCGCGGCACCTTCGGCGAGTCGATGACGCCGCCCAAGAGATTGTAGACCACTCCGGTCGAGCCCTCGCCGGTCAGCTCGACGAACTCGGGCACCGACGGCGCGTACTGCAGGAAGACGACGCTGTCGGTCGGGTCCTCGAGGAACTGGTTGAGGAAGGAGGCGGAGTTGCCGGGCAGGTAGTCTGTGTTGATCACGACGTCGGGCGGGTTCTGCCGCACCTTGGCCAGCATGGCGCGCCAGTCGTTGACCTCGCCGAAGGGCACCAGCTCGTCGACCGTGACGGTCCAGCCGTTGGCGGCGAAGGTGCGCTTCATGCCCTCGGAGATGGTCTTGGAGTAGGCGTTGTCGGAGGAGATGATCGCGACCGTCTTGTTCCTGATCGCGATCTTCCCGTCGGCGGCCAGCTTGTCGATGAAAGGTGGCACGCCGGTATCGTAGCGGTCGAAGGAGGGCGTCCAGGACCAGCAGCACCAATAGCGGTCGGGGTCGGGGGCGATGATGCCGCGCGTCTGACCGGAGGGCCCCGCGATCATGAAGGGCATGTCGGCATCGGCCATCAGGTCGATCTCGAAGTTGGTGATGCTGGCATAGCCGGTGATGATGAAGTGCACGTCGCGGTCGCCGAGCAGGCGCTCGACGGCGCTGGTGACGTTGTTGGCGCTGCCGTCCTTCACGTCGGCCGGGACCACCTCGAAGCTGTAGCCGGCAACGCCGCCTGCGGCGTTGACCTCTTCGACGGCCATGGTCGTGCCGCGCACGAAGTCCTCGCCGTCGGCGGCGGCGGGCCCGGTCAACGGGGCGAGCACGCCGACCTTTATGGTCTTTGCAGCCTCTGCGTCCACGGCGCCCAAAGCCCCAATCAGAGCGCCGACCAGGGCCAGAACGGCGCCGCCGCGTGCAAGGCCCCGCCTCCCGTTGCGGCGCGCGATCCGGAAAAACGATCCTTCCATGGTCCCACGGTCCTCCACTTGCTGTTCGGTCCGCTCGTTTCGTTTCGGGATCTTGAGCGCCGGGGCGCCGGACATTCGCCGGAACCCGCAAGCGCGCCTGCGCCCCTGGAGCGGGGCCCTGCCCGCCGCAAACCGAAGCGTGCGGTGGCTGGGCCGTCGTCCATTCAACACGGCGGCCAGAAGGGGCGCAGCTAGCAAGGTTGCTAGTTTTTCGGGGTCGAAGGGTCCGGGCTCTAGCCGAGCAGCCGCCGCTCGTGCGCGATGAAGGCGGCTTCCACCTTGTTGGCGGCGTCGAGCTTTCGGGTCGCCTTCTGCAGGTGGTAGTTCACCGTCGCCGAGGAGCGGCCGATGATCTGTGCGATCTCCCAGCTCGTCTTGCCGCGCGCGGTCCAGAGCAGGCAGTCGCGTTCCCGCTCGGTCAGGCAAACCTCCGGCTCTTCGCAATCCTCGATCAGGCTGTCGGCGGCCAGCGCGTGGGCTTGCAAGGCGAGCGACTGGGCGAGGGGGGCGGTTTCGGCGACGAGCTCGTTGAAGCCCTTCACGCCGACATCCGAGGAGACCGAGAAGACCGCGCACTCGCCGTCCGGGCCATAGACGGGAATGGTCATGCCGTGGACGATACCGAAGTCGCGGGCCTCGCCGAAGAACAGACGCTGGCGCGCGGCCAGGCGCTCGACATAGCTGCGGCTGCCCCAGAAGTAGGGCCGGCGCAGCTTGCCGCCGACCACCACCACCGGGTCCAGCATGTGATAGTCTCGGTTGAGATAGCGGCTACGCCACTCGCTGGGATAGTTGGAGACGAAAATAGGCTTCTGCGGGCCGGAGACCGGGCGGCCTGCGGCGTGGGAGGCGATGTAGGAGTAGTAGCGGTAGCCGAGCCCCCTGATCGAGGCCTCCAACACGTCTGCGAGCGCTTCTTCGGCGGCCAGCCCCTGGCCCAGCTTCGTTTGAAATGCCTCTGATATTTCAAATGGTTGCGCAGGATGTTCCATCGGGCTCGATCGAACTGCGTAAGGGCCGGTCCCGCATTCAGTGCGGCAGCTCCCCAGTCTGAAGCCTGGGATTTCCCTTGTCTATCTCTTAGTGGTTTCTCTCAGGGAGGGTGTCGGAGTGGATGCGGCGGGGCCGGATCCCCTGATCTTCCACGACGTCCAATTCACCATCGGCCTGCCGACCTGCGGCGAGACCATCCAAAGCGCGCAGTTCTCGCTCAACGGCGGCGGCTTCCGCGTGGACGTCACGCAGCTCCCCGAGCCGGCGACCATCGCGCTTCTGGGCTATGGCCTTCTGGGTTTGGGCCTGATGGCGCGGCTGCGGAAGAGGGCTTAAGCGGCACGCAATCTGGCGTCTGGCGCGCCGTCAGACTGGCTCCACCTCGTCAGACGGGGCTCTAAAACGTCAGCTTCAGGCCTTCGTGGCTGGCGACGAAGCCGAGCGAGCCATAGAAGCGGTGGGCATCGGCCCGGCTCTTGTCAGCCGTCAGCTGCACGGTCTTGCAGCCCTTCTCGCGGCAGCGCGCGATGGCCCATTCGAACATTCGACGGCCATAGCCACCGCCGCGCACCTCGGCGCTGACACGCACGCTCTCGATCTGTCCGCGCAGGGCGCCCAGGCGGGACAGGCCGGGAATGAAGGTGAGCTGCAGGCAGCCAACGATGCGTCCCTCGACCTCTGCGACCATCATCTCGTTGTCCGGCGAGGCGGCCATGGCATCGAAGGCGTCGTAGTAAGCTTGGGACAGCGGCTCGCTCAAGTCTTCCCGCGCTGCGCCAAGCTGGTCGTCGGCCAGCAGGGCGACGATTTGCGGCACCTCGTCGCGCCGGGCGAGGCGCATGGTCAGGACAGGCATTTGCTCTCCGTCTAGGACCATGATCGGCAGAGAATTGACATCTTAAGGTTTTATTAACTCCATTGCGGCAGCGGTCTTATCTTTAGGCCAATAATCCCACATAGTTTGTATGGAAACTTGCGACAGCTCAAAGTAATCTGCAGTCAGACAGGTGATAATCCGTACAAAAAAGAGGTGTCTCACGTCGTTCGACTCCCCACCCCACAGGAGAAGATAAATGGCTCAAGCCAGTACGCGTAAAAAGGCCAACGGAAACGGCCAAAGCAGCACCCCGGCAGACTTCGCGTCCATGTTTGCAGAGAACGGCAAGACTTTCGAGGCAATGGCCGAGGCCAACAAGGCCATGATGCAGGGTTGGTCCGACATGAACCAAGAACTGATGCGCTTCTTCGGCGAGCGCTTCAAGCAGGACATGGACTGCACCCAATCGCTGATGGGCTGCAGCCGACCGGAAGAGTTCATCGAAGTGCAGCGTGGCTTCATGGAGCAGGCGATGCGCGACTATTGGACGGAAGCCGAGAAGCTCATGACCATCGCGAACGGCATGGCGCGCAATGGCTGGGCGCCGGTCGAGGAGCGGGCGTCCCATCTTGCGGAAAGCGGGCACAGCGGCGCGCAAGCGGCGAAGTAAGCTGACGCTCACAGACTCCGAACTGCCGGCGCAGTGGTGTTCCGCTGCGCCTTTTTCTTTGGCCGGGATTCTCTCGGGCGCTATCTTCCCTCGCAGTGATAGACAGACATGCAGGGGAGGTGCTCATGGCCAAAGACACAGCGCTCATTGTCGGAGCGGGCGCGGGCCTTTCCGCTTCGCTTGCCCGGCTCTTTGCTGGCGAAGGGATGCAGGTGGCTTTGGCGTCGCGCAGCGTCGAAGACCTTGGCGCGCTTTGCCAAGAAACCTCAGCCCGCGCCTACCCTTGCGATGCCGGTGAGCCGGAGCAGGTCGCCGAGTTGTTTCGTGCCGTCCGTGCCGAGGTCGGAACGCCCGGCGTCGTCGTCTACAATCCCAGCTTCCGGGTGCGCGGGCCTCTGATTGAGCTCGACCCGGCCGATGTCGCCAAGAGTCTGCGCATCTCGGCTTTCGGCGCTTTCCTGGTTTCGCAGCAGGCCGTCAAAGGCATGCTGGAGCTTGGCGGCGGCACTATCCTGTTGACCGGCGCTTCCGCCGGAGTGAAGGGCTATCCCCAGTCGGCGCCCTTCGCCATGGGCAAGTTCGCCTTGCGCGGGCTGGCCCAGTCCATGGCGCGAGAGCTGCAGCCCCAGAACATCCACGTGGCCCACGTGGTCGTGGACGGCGCCATCGCCAATCCGAACCGGGCGGGCTATGAGCCGGACCCGGCCAATCCGGACAGCCGGCTCGATCCTGACGCCATCGCCCGAAGCTATCTCGATCTCCACCGCCAGCACCGCAGCGCCTGGGCCTGGGAGATCGAACTCAGGCCCTGGGTGGAGCGTTTCTAGAACCCCACCCAAAAAGCGCAGCGGGTTTAGCCAGCCAGAGAGGCGTGGCCAGGGCCGACAGGCTGCTTGTCTTCGACGTCCGTGACCTTGGTGCCGGCCTGGCCGAAGAGCGCCCGGAAGGCCGCCTTGAAGAGATCGGCAAAGGCCTTGGACCGCTCGGCCCGCGCCTTGGCCATCACAACATCCATGTCGAGTCCGGCATAGGAGTTGGTTGAATTTTGCATGGCTTGTTCCTTTATGAAAGCTTAACGGCAATCTGTGCCGCTGTTCTTGAGACCTAAGTTATGTCTTGATTCTCTGGCTGACAAACGAGATTTTGTGCAGTGCAATGTGAGAAAAACTAAATCGAATTATGACCCCTTTGCCACCTTTGAATGCTCTCCGCGCCTTTGAGGCGACGGCCCGCCATCTGAGCTTCTCCCGAGCGGCCGAGGAACTGAACGTGACGCCGGCCGCCGTCAGCCATCAGGTCAAGGCCCTGGAGGAGACGGTTGGCACCAGCCTGTTCCGGCGGCTCAACCGGGCCATCGAGCTGACCGAAGCGGGGCGTCTTCTGTTCCCCGATCTGCAGGAGGGCTTTCAGCGCATCGGTGAGGCCGTCGCCAAGCTCGACCGCCTGTCCGACGACCGAGTCCTGGTGATCAGCACCGGGCCGGCCTTCTCGGCCAAGTGGCTGGCGCCGCGGCTCTATCGCTTCCTGGAGCAGCACCCCGAGATCGACGCACGCATTTCAGCCAACCTTGGCCATTCCAACTTCGGCGCCGACGGCGTTGACGTGGCCATCCGTTTCGGCGCTGGCGAATACAGCGGCTTTCACGTGGAGCACCTGGTCGAAGACAGCCTCCTGCCGCTGTGCAGTCCGGCCCTGCTGGCGCGGGGCCCGGCGCTCCAGACACCGCAGGACTTGCGCCGACATGTCTTGATCCATGACGATTCGCTGAGCTTTCGCGAGAAGCATCCCGGCTGGGGCGACTGGCTGAAGGCGGCCGGCGTGCGCGGCATCGACGCTTCGCGCGGATTGCGTTTCAACCATGCCGACCACGGCATCGACGCGGCGGTCGAAGGCGCCGGGGTGGTGCTCGCCCGCAAGGTCATGGCGGCGGGCGACCTTAAGCTCGGTCGGTTGGTGGCGCCCTTTCCGCTCGAGCTGCCGATCGACCTGGCCTTCTATCTGGTGACGCCGCGCGGCACGGAAGACCGGCCCAAGACGGCGAAGTTCCGCAACTGGATCAAGCGAGAGATGGCCGAGTTCCGCAGTCTATTGGCGGAGCTGCCGGTACCGGCCGACAATAGCGGCGGCGGTTCCGCTGGTCAGGCGGCGGTCAGTCCATCAGCAGATCGTTGATCGAAGTCTTGGCGCGGCCGTGCCGCTCTGACTGAACCCCATGGCGGCGACGCAATCGCGCATCCCGATTCCGTCTCTTGTGTTGCAATATGTTATAACATAACAAAATGGAGTAGGCGCCGGAGCGCTGATCGGCCAGGGCAACAGGCAAGGGACAACGACCTTATGAAAGTCGCCTATATCTTCGCCACGGACATGTCCGCCACCTTCAAGCTTGCGACCATGATCCTGCCGCAGCTCGAGGCTGGCGAACATGGTGCCGACGTGGTCGGGATGTTCTTCTTCGATGACAACCTCTTCTGCCTGCGTGAGGGCGATCCCGTGGGCGAGAGATTGGCCAAGGTCGCGAAGGACCAGAACATCCTGCTCATGATCTGCGACCAATGTGCTGTGCGTCGCAATCTGGCCGAGGGCACCCTTGAGCAGTGCGGCAAGGGAGACGTTACGGCGAAAGGCACGGTCGCGGGCGTTCAAGCCGGGTGTTTCCCGCAGCTCTATGCCGCCTTGGCGCCAGCCAAACCTGATCAGGTCATCACCCTGTAAGTCACTCTGAGGAAGCACCCATGGCTGCCATCGACCAACGCCTTCCCGTCACCGTGCTCTCCGGCTTTCTCGGCGCCGGCAAGACGACGCTCTTGAACCGCGTGCTGAACAACCGCGAGGGCCGGCGCGTTGCCGTCATCGTCAACGATATGTCCGAGGTGAACATCGATGCCGACCTGGTGCGCGCGGACACCGAGCTCAGCCGCACCGACGAGACGCTGGTCGAGATGTCGAACGGCTGCATCTGCTGCACGCTGCGCGACGACCTGCTCGCCGAAGTGCGTCGCCTCGCCGGAGAGGGGCGGTTCGACTACCTGCTGATCGAATCGACCGGTATCTCCGAACCCTTGCCAGTTGCGGCCACGTTCGATTTCCGCGACGAGGACGGCGAAAGCCTGTCGGACGTCGCTCAGATCGACACGATGGTCACGGTCGTCGATGCCGTGAACCTGCTGCGTGACTACTCCAGCCACGATTTCTTGCGCGACAGGGGTGAGACGCTGGGCGAGGAAGACGACCGCACGCTCGTGCATCTTCTGACCGACCAGATCGAATTCGCGGATGTGGTGATCCTGAACAAGGTTGCCGATGCAGAGCCGAGTCAGGTGGACGCGGCACGCAAGATCATACGCAGCCTGAACGCGGACGCGCGGATCATCGAGACCAGTTACGCCGATGTGCCGGCGGATGCGATCCTCGATACCGGGCTGTTCGATTTCGAGAAAGCACACGAACACCCGATGTGGGCCAAGGAGCTCTACGGCTTCGCCGACCACGTGCCGGAGACCGAAGAGTACGGCGTGACCAGTTTCGTCTACCGGGCGCGCCGGCCCTTCGTGCCGGAGAAGATCAAGGCAGTCCTGAACGCTGAGATGCCGGGCGTTATCCGGGCCAAGGGGCACTTTTGGATGGCGACGCGGCCGGAGTGGGTGGTCGAGTTCTCGCTCGCGGGTGCGCTGTCCTCCATCAAGCCGCTTGGAACTTGGTGGGCAGCCGTTCCGAAGGAGCGCTGGCCGGACCATCCCACCGCGCGTGCCTACATGGACGCACACTGGCAGGAACCCTGGGGCGACCGGCGCCAGGAACTCGTCTTTATCGGCAGCGGCATCGACTGGCCTCGGCTGAAGGCGCGGCTCGACGCGGCCCTGCTGCCGGCTGAGGCCGCCGACCATCCCGGGGGCTTGCCCGATCTGCCGGACCCCTTTCCGCTGTGGCGGCGCGTCGAGGCAGCGGAATGATGCTTGCTCGAGAGGTTGTGGAGGAGGTCCCCATCGCTGTCGGCGTGGCGGACACGCCCGAGGGTCTGTCTGCGATCCACAGCCCCGGCTGCGCCGCCGCGATCTGGCGCCGCCCACCAATGCCGAGCTGTCAGTCCTGGATCGACGCGCTGGAGCCAGAGCGGCTGCCGAAAGCGCGCGTGGTCCTCGAGCCTGGGACCGTGCGTGAAGCGGTCAGTCGGATCTGCGATGAATCTGGAACGCCGGATTGCCGCGAACGGGAACGGCTGATCAACGACACGGCAGCGCTCGCGGACATCTTCATGGGGCTGACGCCTGCGCCCTATCTCCGGCTACGCTTCGACGTCGTGACGACGAACGCCTGCCGGAAGTTCCACATCGACGCCGTCACTGCCCGTCTCATCTGCACCTACCGTGGAACGGGCACGCAATACGGCATCTCGATTAACGGGGCCGAGCCTCAACGCGTCTTCACCGTGCCCACCGGCTCTCCGATCCTGCTGCGTGGCACGCTTTGGCCGGAGCGACCGGAGGCCGGACTACGACACCGCTCACCGCCTATCGAGGGCACGGGCGAGACGCGGCTCGTACTTGTCCTCGATCCGATTAGTGATATCGATGACGAGTGCGAAATAGCGTGACTTAGGCTCCGCAGGGAGCGCTCCGCCGGCGCTATGCCTTCACAGCGGCACACGCCTTCCGCTTTTCATGAACTATTGGTAAGAGACTTGCCGCTGCGCAGGGGCTGGTGAAGAAGCGGAACTCCGTCACGTGGGTACATTCGACATAATCATCGTTGGCGGCGGTTCCGCCGGATGTGTACTGGCCAATCGCTTGAGCGAAGACGGCAGGCGGTCGATCTTGCTGCTTGAAGCCGGCGGGCGGGACTGGAGCCCGATGATCCATATGCCGATCGGCTATGGCCATTCGTTCTTCAACCCCCGGATCAACTGGAAGTACGAGAGCGAAAGCGATCCCGGCATCGCCGATCGTCAGTCGTACTGGCCTCGCGGAAAGGTGCTTGGCGGTTCGAGCGCAATCAATGCCATGGTCTGGGCGCGTGGACTGCCCAACGACTTTGAAGACTGGGTCTCCGCCGGGGCCGAGGGGTGGGGCTGGGATACGGTCAAGCAGTACTACAAGAAGCTCGAAAGCTGGTCGCGCGGCGGAGATGCGATTCGCGGTGGCGACGGCCCCCTAGCCGTTCAGGATATTGCCGATCAGGTCCATCCGCTTTGCAACGCCTATCTTGAGGCCGCAGGTCAACTGGGCTTGCCCAGGACCGATGACTACAACGGTGCCGAGACCGAGGGCGCGGCGGTCTATCAGTTGAGCACGCGAAACGGCGTCCGGGCATCGACCGCCAAGTGCTACCTGAAGCCGGCCCGGGGACGGAAAAACCTGACAATTGTCACCCGCGCCCATGTGACGGGACTCGACATCGAGGATGGCAGGGCGACGGGGGTGCGCTATGTCGTCAACGGCCAACCACGTGGTGCTCGCGCCAGAGCAAGCGTGATCCTGTCGGCCGGCGCGATCAACACGCCGCAATTGCTGCAACTCTCCGGTATCGGTCCGGGGGCCGTCTTGTCCGACAAGGGCATAGGCGTGAAACACGACATGCCGGCTGTCGGCCGCCATCTGCAAGACCACCTTGGCATCGATTTCCATTTTCGGTCCCGCGTCCCGACCCTCAACGAGATGCTGCGCCCCTGGCATATGCGGATTTGGCAAGGAGTTCGCTATGTGATGACACGCAAGGGGCCCTTAGCGCTCAGCGTCAATCAAGCGGGCGGTTTCCTGAAGACCCGGCCGGATCTCGCAGCGCCCAACGTGCAGATCTACTTCAATCCGGTCAGCTACACCCGTAGGCCCAAGAACAAGCGGCCGCTGATGAGCCCCGATCCCTTTCCCGGACTCCTGATCGGCTACAGTCCCTGTCGTCCGACCAGTCGGGGTGAGATCACGATCCGATCGAACGACCCCTTCGAGCAACCGGTGATCAGACCGAACTACCTGTCAACCAATGAGGATGTCGTGGACCATCTCGAGGCATCCCACTTCATCCGCCGCCTCAGCGAGGCTCCTGCCATCGCCGCGATCATTGAAAGCGAGCTATCGCCCGGTGCCGATGTTCGGAGCGATGAGGGATACCTGGAGCACATCCGCAACAAATCCTGGACGGTGTTTCATCCCTGCTCCACCTGCCGGATCGGCCACAACCGACAAGACTCAGTGGTCGATCCGCGCCTTCGTGTCCACGGCGTCGAAGGTCTGCGGGTGGTTGATGCGTCGGTCTTTCCCAACGTCACATCGGGCAACATCAACGCGCCCGTGATCATGGTTGCCGAACGCGCTTCGGACATCATTCTGGAGGACTTGCGATGACCTGTAACAGGACAATCGAGGCCTTATCGTCTGCTGCCTAGTCGCGCAGCAGATCGTTGATCGAGGTCTTGGATCGCGTCTTCTCGTCGACCCGCTTGATGATCACGGCACAGTAGAGGCTGGGCCCCGGGCTGCCGTCGGGCAGCGGCTTGCCGGGCAAGCTGCCCGGCACCACCACCGAATAGGCCGGCACCTCGCCCATGAAGACCTCGCCCGTGGTGCGGTCGACGATCTTGGTCGAGGCGCCGATGAAGACGCCCATGGAGAGCACCGCACCCTCGCGCACCACGACGCCCTCGACCACCTCGGAGCGGGCGCCGATGAAGCAGTCGTCCTCGATGATCACCGGGCCGGCCTGCAGGGGCTCGAGCACGCCGCCTATGCCGGCGCCGCCGGAGAGATGCACGTTCTTGCCGATCTGCGCGCAGGAGCCGACGGTGGCCCAGGTGTCGACCATGGTGCCCTTGTCGACATAGGCACCGAGGTTGACGAAGCTCGGCATCAGGATGACGCCGGGGGCGATGTAGGCGCTGCGCCGCACCACGCAGTGGGGCACCGCGCGGAAGCCGGCGTCGCGAAAGCGGTTCTCGCCCCAGCCTTCGAACTTGGAGGGCACCTTGTCCCACCAAGGCGCACCCCCCGGACCGCCGGGAATGGCATGCATGTCGTTGAGTCGGAAGGACAGCAGCACGGCCTTCTTGAGCCACTGATTGACCCGCCAGCTGCCGTCGGCCTCGCGCTCCGCGACCCGCGCCTCGCCGTCGTCGAGAGCGCTCAACGCCAGCTCGACGGCTTCGCGAATGGGGCCGCCGGTCGCTGTGTTGACGAGATCCCTCGCCTCCCAGGCCTCTTCGATGACTTGCTCCAGCTCGCTGCTCATGACTGTTCCCTCGTCCGCCGGCTCGTGATTGGTTTTCTGGCGTTCTGCGGCGGCGACCATGGTTAAGAGGGGGTGGTGCGTCAAGCCTGTCGCGCCGCCACTGCTTAAGGCGGGATTAAAGCCATGCCCCTACACTCGAAAGCACATGTGGCCGCACGCGCGGAGCCTGATGGGCAAGACGAGAGCAAAGACCAAGGACGCGTCGGCCTATGCCGACGTCAAGCAGGTGCTGAAGGTCGGCGATAGCGCCGAGCGCGCCCGCTTGGCCGCGCGCGCCGACGTGGTGCCCGAGGTGCTCTACTACCTCGCGGGAGACGACTCGGCGGACGTCCGCTGCGTGGTGGCCGGCAATCCGGCCTGCCCAGCGCAGGCCGACCTCAACCTCGCCTCCGACCCCAAGGCGATCGTGCGTCTGCGCTTGGCGGAGAAGTTGGCGCAGCGTCTGCCGCAGATGACGCCGGAGGACATGCAGGGGCGTTTGTTCGAGCAGCTCGTTGGTGCTCTGGCACGCGACGAAGCCATGGCCGTGCGGCAGGTGATCGCCGAGGCGGCCAAGGATCTGGCCAGCCTGCCGCAAGGTCTCGTCTATCGCCTGGCCGAAGACTCCGTCGATGCCGTCGCCTGCCCGGTGCTGAGCGACTCCCCCGTTCTGACCGACGAGCAGCTGGAGCGGCTGGCGACGCCCCGTCCCGATGCCGCCGATGGGCAGCCCGACGAACGGCTGCTCGCCTTGGCCCGCCGTAAGGCCCTGTCCGCGTCGCTCAGCGAGCGGCTGGTCGAGTCCGGAGACGATCGCGTGATCGGTGCGCTGTTGCACAACGCTGGCGCCGAGCTCGCCGATGCGACCCTGGAGGGCCTGGCCGAGCGGGCCGCCGATAAGCCGGCCTGGCACGAACCGCTGGTCGGCCGGCCGCGTCTCACCCCCAAGGTCGTCTTCACCCTGGTCCGCTTCGTCGCCAAGAGCCTGCTGCGCCGGCTGCGCAATCGCAGCGATCTCGACGCCCATACGCTTGCCGTGGTCGAGCAGGAGCTGGAAAGCCGCTTCGGGGGTGGGGGCAATGACAGCAGCGCGCTGATGGAACGCGGCACCGACAAGGCGGACGAGGAGGCAGTCGAGCGCGCTGTGACGCTGCTCTCGCAGAACCGTCTCGACAGCGAGGAGCTGAGCGAAGCCCTGATGCAGGGCGACGACCGCCTGGTCTCCGCCGGCCTCGCGCTGCTCTCCGGCTACAACCTCGCCTTCGTCAAGCACGTACGCAACGCCACCTCGGCCAAGGGGGTGGTGGCACTCGCCTGGAAGGCGGGACTGACGCCGCGTTTCGCGGGGCAGCTACAGGCCACCTGGGCCCACATCCCGCGTCCGCAGGTGCTGCCCACAACCGACGGCACCTTCCCCCTCAGCAAGGAAGAGATGCGCTGGCAGCTCGAATTCCTCGAGGGCCTGCGGGAGTAGGGGGCGTCGTTTCGGCACAGATGACGCAACGCCATGGAACGTCACCCCGGCTGCAAGTCCGGACCGTGCCCACTGCTGGATCCTCGGGTCTCGCTGCTACGCAGCTCGCCCAAGGATGACACCCCGAGAGGGGCCGCGGACGGCGTAGCACCACCGGCTGTCACCCTCGGGCTTGACCCGAGGGTCCACGGATGGGCTTGGCGCGGGCTGAGGCGTGGATCCTCGGGTCGCGCCTCTCGCGAGGCTTGCCCGAGGATGACAATCGGGAGGATCAGGCCCCGGCGTCCGGCACCGAGCCGCGGCGCTGGATGCGTTGCTCCTGGTCGCCGAGGGCTTCCTTGGCAATCTCGGCGATGCCGCCGACCGCACCGATCACGTTGGCGGCGTCGAGCGGCAGGAAGAGGATCTTCTGGTTCGGCGAGTTGGCGAACTGGCCGAGCGCATCGACGTAGCGCTGACCGAGGAAGTAGTTGACCGCCTGCACGTCGCCGCGGGCAATGGCTTGGGAGACCATTGCCGTCGCCTTCGCTTCGGCCTCGGCCTCGCGCTCCCGCGCCTCGGCGTCGCGGAAGGCGGCTTCGCGGCGCCCTTCGGCTTCCAGGATGGCCGCTTGCTTCTCGCCCTCGGCACGGAGGATGGCTGCCTCCCGGTCGCCCGAAGCATCCAGCACCTGGGCGCGCTTGTCGCGCTCCGCCTTCATCTGCCGGGCCATGGACTCGACCAGGTCCTTGGGCGGGGTGATGTCCTTGATCTCGATGCGGGTCACCTTGATGCCCCAGGGTGCGGTGGCCTCGTCGACGATGGTCAGCAGTCGAGAGTTTATGGCATCGCGCTCGCTGAGCAGCATGTCGAGGTCCATGGAGCCCATGACCGTCCGGATGTTGGTCGTGGTCAGGTTGAGGATGGCGCGCTCCAGGTCGCGCACCTCATAGGCGGCGCGCGCCGCCTCCATGACCTGGAAGAAGACCACACCATCGACCTGCACCAGGGCATTGTCCTTGGTGATGACCTCCTGAGAGGGTACGTCGAGCACCGTCTCCATCATGTTCATCTCGGCGCCGATGCGGTCGATGAAGGGAATGATGAGGTGCAAGCCCGGCGTCAGAGTGCGGGTGTAGCGGCCGAAGCGCTCGACGGTGTAGTTCATGCCCTGCGGAATCGAGCGCACGCCCATGAACACGAGAACGAGGGCGAGCAGCAGAAAGGCGATCACGAAGATCGAAAAGCCGGTGATCTCTATCTCTGGCATCGCGCAGTTATCCTTCCCGTCAGCCGTTGCCCGAAGAATACCCGGACGTAAACCAAGGAAGGCTCTAAAGCATGATCACCGCGCTGAAAAGCACTGCCTAGACTGCCAGGCTCTAGGACAACGAACTCAGCGACCGGCGATGCCTTGGCCGCGGGCCAGGAAGCGCAGGACGAAGCTGTTCCAAATGGCGTAGCGGTCGGCCGGCAGCGCGTAGGGGCTGCAGCTCTGGAAGGCGCTGCGGGCGTTGCGTGCGAAGTCGGCGAAGCTCGGGTTGTCCACCATACTGGCCACGTCGAGGATGTGAGCATGGGCGACCGCGCCCGAGCGATTGAGCTTGACCTCCATCTCGACGACGAAATCGGGATTGCTCTGTCCGGGCCGGCCCAGCCGCCAGCATTCCCTGACCTGCTGGCGCAGCAGGCGGACCACCTCCCAAAGCTCGGGATTGGCCTCGGCCTGGGCGGTTTCGTCGCCGACGATCGCCAGGTTTTCCAAGAGCTGATTGCCGGTCACCCGGCCCTGCCAGCGGGGTTGGTATTGCTGGGTAGGGTCTCTCGGCAGGGCTGCGCTTTGCTGAGGCTGAGGCGCGGGCGGTGGGCTGGGCTCGGCGAGCCGCTCTTCCTGGATGATGGCCGGACGCTCGACGAGGCTCTCGGGCCGGCGCGGCGGCAGCAGGTTGGGCGCGGGCCGGACCGGCTCGGCCAGCAACAGCGGCTGGCTCGGATCCTCGGTCGGGCTCGGCTCCGGGGCTTCCGCTGTCAGCTCTTCCGCCACCGTCGGTGGCGCCGTGGTGACCAGCGGCGCAGCCGGGGTTTGGTCGAGCGGCTCCAGCGCCTGGGGTGCGGCGTCCGGCGGCGTCGCCGGCTCGTCCGGCAGCGCGGGTTCCAGGGGTTCGGTCGGGGCTTCAGCTAAGGTCGTCTCGGGCAGCGCGGCGTCTTCGGGTTGCGCCAGGGTCTCCTCCGGCAGGGGGGCCAGCTCGACCGGCTCCGCAGCTTCGGCCAGCGCTGGCTCCTCGGCCTCGGCAGGCGGCTCTTCCGGCGCTTCGACGACCGTCTCGGTCTCTTCGACGGCCGGGCTTTCAGGCTCCGGGGCGGCCTCGCTCTCGGCCAGGACCTCAGGCTCGGGTTCCGGCGCCGCCTCCTCTTGCGCTGCCTCTTCGGCGACGGTCTCCGACGCGGGCTCCTGGAGTTCCGCGCTCTCCAGCGCGTCCTCGCTGATCACCTCGTCGACCTCGACCTCGATGGCTGTCGTGCTGTCGAAATAGGTGAACTCGACGAGCGGCTGCGGCGCGTCCGCCTCGTCCCTCGGCTGTATCGCTGGCAGGGTCAGCAACAGGAACAGCAAGGCGGCATGGAACAAGCCGGATAGGGCGAGGCCGATGCGCATGATCGCTGTACTCTGTCCTCTGCTTGGCCTGCAGCGCCTGCGCGCCTCAGGGATAGATCTCGACAACGAAGCGCTCGGTCGGAACGCCAGCCGCGGCCAGGAACTGCTCTAGGGTCACGCCCTTGGCGCTGGCGAAGAGCTGATCGCCCTTGCGGTCGTCGCCTTCGGCGTAGGACTGGAAGATGCGGGCGTTCTCCACCGTATCGGCGAGCTGATAGCGCGCGGCGAACTCGCTCCACTGGCGCGCGCTGTCCAGGCAGGGCCTTATCGCATAGGGATTGTGGCTGCAGGGGTCGGTCTCGGCGCCCTTGTTGATGTCGCTCAGCCCGGCCGAGGCGATCTCGTCGCTCAGCGCTGAGGCTCGGTAGGCGTATGCCGGCACCGGCAAGCCCTTGGAGCGGGCATAGATCGCATCGGCCGTCTGGAAGTCGCCCTGGGCATAGGACCTGAACATGTTGGCGATGCGCCGGTTGTTGGGGAGGCCGTGCCGCGCGACGAAGGAGTTGAAACGCTTCAGCACGTCCGGGCAGGGCCGCGCGCCGTAGGGGTCGAGGTCGCAGCCGACCTCAGTGCCGACAAGGGTGCCGCCCAGGTTCATGTTGCGCACTTCGTCATGCAGGTCGAAGGCGCTGGTGCTGGCCGGTGCCGGCAGGCCCCGTGCGCGCGCCATCAGGCGATCGCCGACGGATTTGTCGTGGTGCTTGTAGGCCTGCAGGATGGCGGCCGTGTCGGGGCTGACCTGAAGGCCGTGGACCTTGGCGAACTCGTTGAGCAGTCGCTTGGCATCGACGCAGGGCTTGGTGGCGTAGATGTTGTAGACGCAGCCGCGGCCCTGGTCGCCGAGAAAGCCGCCGCCGCGCGTGCCGTCGCGCGGTACCGGGCCGTGGCTGGCGATCTCCAGCCGGCCGCCCTGCGCCTTGAGCTCGAAGACGCCGCGAAAGGACTGCGCGTGCCACCACTCGGTGCTGCTGTCGAAATAAATGATCAGAAAGAGGCTGTCGCCACGGACCTCGTGAAACTTCCAGGTGAGGTTGGCGACCTTTGTTGGGCCCCCCTTGTTGGGCGCCAGCCTGTAGGTGTCGTTATAGTCGCCGAGCTGGTCGAGAAACGTGCGTTCGTTGGCGTCGAAGTAGGCCTCGAAGGCGGCCTCGTCCTGAGGCAGCTCGAGGGCCGCCGCCGGCGCAAACAGGCCGAACAACAGCAATCCGGCCAAGGCAAGGCCCCGCAGAGCCGGGCAGCGTCGCGCCATCTTTTTGCCTAGAGCACGTCCGTTCTCGTCTTTGGTGACGAGCATCGCCGCCAATCCCCTCTGGTCCCCAAGGTGGCGACCCCCCGATCGCCCGCCTGCGAACTATAGCGCAACTGGCTGCTGCACGGAACCAAACATTGGGGACGGACGGCTGCCCGCGGCCGTAAAAGTATTCGACGCACGAAAGCCGCTACTGGTTAACCAAAGTATTATGTAAAATTGCCGGGGAAGCGCGAAAAATGTCGCATTTTGTTGTTGAACGAAATTGTAACATACACGAGATTTAAAGGGTCACCTCGGAAATTAAGTATGAGGTGAAGTGAAGGGCTAGAGAGATGCAGCAGTACTGGGTGGTCGGGGGCGAGTACAAAGACACGCGCTTCGATCGCATCATCGATGGGCATGAGGAGTGGTTCGGCCCCTTTCGCAGCTATGAAGAGGCGAAGAAAGAGTGGTCGAAGCACGCGTGGCAGACGGTGGATGACTGCCATGTCCGCTACCGCATCGAAGCGATCGACAAGGACGTGCCGCCTCCCTGTACAGACTAGCTTGGCGCGTTAAGGCCGATGCCTTGGCCGCTACCGGCGGATGACGAAGGCCGCCTGGCGCTTGCGAAGGGCTACCCCTTTCCCGCGCCGCGCCGGTCCTACCTCTTCGCGCACGGGCGCACGCGGCCGATCGAAGAAGCCCACTACGATGACCGCACGCCGGTCATCGCCCACGGTTCCAACCGTTCCCCGCAACAGCTTGCCCGCAAGTTCGCCGGCTACGACGGCCGCGACGGCGAAATTCCCGTCACCTACGGCTGGCTCGCGGATTACGACGTGGTCTATTCCGCCCATGTGACCAACTACGGGGCCATCGCCTCCAACCTGCACCACAGCCCCGGCTGCCATGTGCGCATTGCCGTCACCTGGCTGACCGAGCGGCAGCTCGACCGGATGCACGCGACCGAGGGAGTCAACTACCCCTTCGGCCGCTTCGACGAGGTCGCCATCGACAAAGAGGCGGGGCCGGGCCCGAGCATGACCGAGGCCCGGATTTACATCAGCCGACACGGCTGCCTGCAGCACGACGGTGCGCCGATCGGCCTCGCGGCCCTCGAAAACCGCAGCCGGGCTTACGGCACGCTCGCGCAGCTCGACGCCCTGGCCCTGGTGCGCGACCGCTATCACGCGGACGAGGATCTCGACCGCCACATCCTGCGCAACATTGCCGAGCTCGCGCGGCGACGGGCGCTGATCGCGCGTATGGCGGCGGAGGCCACGCCAAGCCACGTGCCCCATTTCTCGGTTCTGGACGACGAGATCAGCTGTGGTTAGACCGGATTCCTCCAGGCGTCGGAAAGCAGCGCCGCAACCCGGGACACACTCATGGATGATTTGACAGGACAGCCACTCGACGGGCCGCGGCACGGGCCGGCAAGCGGCGGGGCCGCCAAGCAACTCATCGTGCTGTTGCATGGTCTGGGCGCCGACGGCAACGACCTGATCTCGCTGGCGCCGCTACTTGGTCAGGTGCTGCCCGATGCCGCCTTCGTCTCGCCCAATGCTCCCTATCCCTGCGATATGGCGCCCTTCGGCCGGCAGTGGTTCAGCCTGCAGGAGCGTTCGCCCGAGGCGATGTACGCCGGCGCCGAGCGGGCGCGGCCCCTCCTGGCCGCCTTCCTGGAGCAAGAGCTGGCGCGTCACGGTCTCGGCATGGCGGAGCTCGCGCTGCTCGGCTTCAGCCAGGGCACCATGATGTCCTTGCACACGGCCCTGCGCATGCCCGAACCCCTGGCTGGGATCCTCGGCTATTCGGGCATGCTGATCGCGCCCGACCGCCTGGCGGCCGAGATCACCGTGCGCCCGCCGGTGCTTCTGGTGCACGGCAGCGCCGACGAGGTGGTGCCAGCGCTCTCCATGCCGGCGGCGGAGCTGGCGCTCACGGAGGCGTCCGTACCCGTGCAAACGCTGCTCTGTCCCGGCCTCGGCCATTCGATCGATGAGGAGGGCCTGCGCGCCGGGGTCGACTTCCTGCACGGGGCCTTTTCTGAAGCCCCGGAGAGCTAACGCGTCTCTGCGCCGCGGGCGTGGTGTCTTGAGCTTGCCACGTTCTCGAAATATCCTCCCGCCAATGTTATGGTTGAGTGAAATCTGAATCCTCTCGAGTCCCAATATCTTGTGTTGGGATTCGTGCCGGACTATACGGGGCCTCAAGATGCAGTACCCGAAGTCGCAGGTGTTCATATAGTGGAGATGGAGGGCTAACGGTGTCTATCGCCCAGGCTCACCCGGCCTTGGTCCTAAATGCGGACTTTCGACCGCTCAGCTACTTCCCGCTGTCGCTCTGGTCGTGGCAGGAAGCCATCAAGGCTGTGTTCCTCGACCGCGTGAACGTCCTCTCCGAATACGAGCGTACGGTGCGCTCGCCCTCCTTCGAGATGCAGCTCCCCAGCGTCATCGCGCTGAAGGAATACGTGCACCTGGATCGGCGGCCGGCCTTCACCCGCTTCAACGTCTTCCTGCGTGACCGCTTCCACTGCCAGTATTGCGGCGATCGCTTCCGCACCGAGGACCTGACCTTCGATCACGTGGTGCCGCGCTCCCGCGGCGGTCGTACCACCTGGACCAACATCGTGACCGCCTGTCAGTCCTGCAACCTTGCCAAGGGCAACCGGCTCCCGGGGGAGACGGGCATGTTCCCAAGGATGCGACCTGTCCAGCCGAGCACGTTCCAATTGCAGGAAAATGGGCGGGCTTTCCCGCCTAATTTTTTGCACGAAAGCTGGAGCGACTTCCTCTATTGGGACAGCGAGCTGGAGTCCTAAGGCGTTTCGACGTCGGCCGTTCCAGTCATACAAAACGCGAACGTTTGCGCTCCGCGACTCGGCGCTGGCTGCTAGCGTCGTGCCATGACGAGCGACGGGCTGACCGATCTTTTCGCGCGAGGCGATCTGCTGATTCTCATTGCGGCCGCCTGCGTGCTGCTGGGCGGCTTCTGGCTGGCCCGCCGGCTATCCCGACTGTCGACGACCGAGCGGGCCTCCGAGCAAGCCCTGCAGGAGGCGGCGCGCTTGGCCGAGGAACGGGCGGCCGAGACCGAGCTCAGGCTCAAGATGATGGCCGAGCAGCAGGCGGCGCAGCAGAGCCAGCTGATCGAGGCCCTGCGCCGGCAGGAGCGGGCCATCGGCCAGTCGCTCGATCAGCGCATCAATGGCTTCGCCCGCCAGGTCAACGATCGCTTGCACCAGACCTCGAGCCAGCAGAGCACGACGCTCAACGAGCTGCGTGAACGTCTTGCGGTGATCGACCGCGCCCAGCGCAATATCACCGAGCTCTCCAGCCAGGTGACCGGCCTGCAGGACATCCTCTCCAACAAGCAGGCGCGCGGCGCCTTCGGTGAGGTGCAGTTGCGCGACATCGTCACCAGCGTCCTGCCGCCCTCCGCCTATGTCTTCCATCCCAAGATGGCCGACGGCAAGGTGCCGGACTGCCTGCTGCAACTGCCCAACCCGCCGGGGCCGATCGTCATCGACGCCAAGTTCCCGCTGGAGAGCTACAAGGCGCTGGCCGAGGCCCCTGACGAGGCTGCACGCCTGCAGGCTTCCCGCCGTTTCTCTCAGGATTTGAAGAAGCACATCAAGGACATTGCCGAGAAGTACATCCAGCCGGGCGAGACGGCGGACTCGGCCCTGATGTTCCTGCCCAGCGAAGCTGTCTACGCCGAGCTGCATGCCAACTTCTCCAATCTGGTGGAGGAGTCTTTCCGGCAGCGGGTCTGGATCGTCTCGCCGACGACCTTGATGGCGACCCTGAACACCGTACGTGCCATCCTGCGCGACCTGCACATACAGGAACAGGCGGGCGCCATCCGGACGGAGGTCGAACGGCTGTTGGCCGACGTGACGCGCCTGGGCGACCGCGTGCAGCGGCTGGAAGGCCACTTCGATCAGGCCGGCCGGGACATCCGCGAGATCCGCATTTCGGCCGACAAGATCTCCAAGCGCGGCTTGCGCCTCACCGACCTCGAGCTCGAGGAGGTCGCCGCCGAGCTGCCCGAGCCCAGCGGCCGTCCGCGTTTGGTCGAGAAGGCCCCGGCGGAGTAGGAGACGCACGGCCGAAAGATGGCCGCAGCTCGCGGCCTTTCTCGTATTGTCGCCCCGGAGGAACCTCGTGAGAGGTGACATCCGGGGCTCGCGTAGAGAGTTGCCGAAGGCATGGCTGGGCTTGGCGCCGGTCGCGAAATGGACCCTGGCTCGCGGGCTTTGCCCTTGGGCGGGGTGACGATCAGTGGTTCGGCACGCGCGGGGGCGCGGGCTGGCGCCGAGCAAACCCATCCCCTGACAAAAGCGTGACCGGCAAAGGGGCTCGGCTTCTGTTATGGTTTGCTCGATCTACTCTATAGGGACTGCACCGCGAAGAGAGACCGCCATGCGCCGCTGCTTCCTTGCCCTCGTTGCCGGACTGCTGATCGTTTTCGCTGCACCGGCGAGCCAAGCCCTGACCGTTGAGGAGATGGGCGATGTGGTGCAGCGCCTCGACCCGGAGGCCAAGGGCGGTGACAGTCACTGGATCTTCAAGATCGAAGGGGTGGATCTGAGCCTGGTCTACGATGAGGATCGGGATCGCATGCGGGTGGTGGCGGTGATCGCGCCGGTCAACGCGCTAACACCGGAGCAGATCGTGCGCTGCCTACAGGCCAACTTCGACACCGCCCTCGACGCCCGCTATGCCCTGGCCAATGGGGCGTTGTGGAGCGCCTTCATCCACCCGCTCGGCAGCCTCGACCGGGAGGAGCTGATCTCCGGGATCGGGCAGACGGTGAACCTGGTGACCTCCTTCGGCACCACCTACTCCTCCGGCGGGCTGGTCTACGGCGGCGGCGACAGCCAGCAGCTGCAGCGTGAGCTGATCGACAAGCTGCTCGAGCGCGGCCAGGCGATTTAGGTTTTCCCGCTGACGCGGGGCACTGTTCCGTCCCACTCCCCCACCCCTGCTTCGCACCTCGCTCCGCGAGCCCACGGAATTGCGGACAGTGGGGCGGCCGGGTGGGGGAGTGGTATGGAACAGAACGGCGCGCCTCCGCACGTTGACAACGGGCTTGGAAGGTGAAGGCGCGCTCTAGAAAGATCCTGTCGGGCGGGGGTGCGGGCCGGGCCGCACAGCGCCGGAGGCGCAAAAGAAAATGATACACCCCCGCTCGGCTATTCTCGCTCGGGCAGTCGGAAGGCGACGATCTCATCGCTGACGGTGGGCGACAGAAGGGAATTCCCGCCGACCGCGAAGACGACGTACTGATGGCCTTCGTACATATAGACCGCCGGCATCGAGACGGCCGGGGCTGAAACGTCGTGCTGCCAGAGAACCTTGCCGGTCGTGACATCGAGCGCGCGAACCCGGTCGTCCATCGAGGCGCCGATGAAAATCAGCCCGCCGGATGTGATCGCCGGCCCACCGATGGTGATCGTGCCCCAGGACTCCGGCATGTCGAAGCCATCGCGCCTGATCCGGCCGAAGGGCTCCTGCCAGAGCTTCTCGCCGGTATCGAGGCTGTAGGCGGCAATGTAGCCATAGGGCGGCTTCCAGCACGGCACGCCGAGCGGATTGAGGAACATCTGGAGGTCGAGCCCGTAGGGCGCGCCCTCCATCGCCGTATAGCCGGAATCGTTCTTCTTGAACTCCTTGCGCCTATCGTAGTCCGCCCGTGGGACGAGCTTTGCGACCTGCACCGTAACGGAGGTGTTGACGACAAAGGTCCGAGTGGTGGGATCGACAGCGCCGCCGCCCCACTCGACCCCTCCGGCGTTGCCAGGCCATTGAATCGTGCCTTCTGCGCTGGGCGGCGTGAAGCGCCCTTCGTCTCGAGACTGTTCCAAGACACGACTGCAGTGGCCAAAGCTCGCAAGGTCCGCAAGCTCAAAGATGCCGGGCCATTCGTCACCCAAGAGCGGCTCCGGGACGACGACGTGGGGCTGGGTCGGCGAGGCCTTCTCGCCCGGAACGTCCGAGGCCGGCACCTTGCGTTCTTCGATCTGAAAGATCGGCTCGCCGGTCTCCCGGTTGAGGACGTAGAGGTAACCTTGCTTGGAGGTTTGAACGAGGGCCGGCACCGTTTCGCCGTTGCGCTGGATATCGACGAGCGTCGGGGCGGAATTGGTGTCGTAGTCCCAGAGGTCGTGGTGGACCAGTTGCCGGCTCCAGGCCACCTCACCGGTATCGATGTTGAGGGCCGTGACCGAGGTCGCCAGCGGGATGGGATCGGTCCGGTTGCCGCCGTAGTAGTTCGGGCTTGGCGAGGCGACCGGAAGGTAGACGAGGTTCCGCTCCTCATCGGCCGACATGCTGGCCCAAACGTTGGCGGTCCCGGTCCGGCTGACCATGTCTTCTGGAATCGAGCGGAAGGTCCACTTGAGCTGTCCGGTCTGGGCATCGACAGCGAACACCGTACCCGGCGGCGTCACCGACTGCTGCCAATCGTTGCCGGCCCAGCCGAGGAGCAGCGTGTCCTTGACCACGGTGGGCGGCTGTAGCAGAGCAAGCGGCCAAATTGCGTTGGTCGTGTTCCAGGCGTTGACCTCCAGGACGCCATTGTTGCCAAACCCGCTGCAGGGAACGCCGACATCCGCATCGACGGCGTGCAGCGTGGCATCCATCGTCCCGATGTAGACGATCTTCTGGCAGGGCGTGTTGGGCGTTGGGGTCTCGGCTTCCCAGTAGGCCACTCCTCGGTTCTTCAGCTCACCTTGTACAACGGGAAAGAGGCTGGACTTCGTATCGTAGACCCACTTGACCTCTCCGCTGTCCGGGGCCAGCGCGAAAATGCGATAGAACGGTGTTCCGAGATAGACCGTGTCGTTCACGAATAGAGGGGTCGCGGACCACACCGTCGTCGCCTTGCCGTCGGAGCCGTCCGATACGTCGCCGGTGTGCCTGCGCCAAATGACCTCGAGCTTGTCGACGTTGTCCCGATTGATCTGATCGAAGGGCGCGTACTTCTGCGCTTTCAGGTTGCCGTTGAAAGTATACCAGGTGCCATCCTCGGCGGCGGCCTGGCCAGATAGCGTGACGATCGATGCCGCGACGAAGGTTGCTGCAGCAAGGCTCATGAGCCTTGCACCGACCCCGAACACTGGATGTTTCTTTCCCGAAGACGATGGTTGCATGATACCCCCTGACCCCTGCGTCACGACCCCCGTGACGACGATTGCCTGAATGCCGACTCTCTGCAGTTCCGGCACGGCTGAAACCCTAACCGAGCCTCTGCAGGCCTGCTACTGAAATGTCGAGTCGGTCGGCTGCTTTTGTACCAGAGGTTGACGTGTGAGTGCCTAAGGCGTGCCTTCCTTCAGCTGCGCCTTGAGCTGGAGGGCGGCGCGAGCGTAGCCGCCCTCGGCCCCGTCCAGGAAGTGCATATGATCGTGGGTCAGGGGCGAGGGGACGATGCAGGTCATCAGCGCCGCCGGCTGCTCCCAAAGTCCGTAGGCCAAGACGCCGCGCTGCCGCGCCTCTTCCAAAATGGCTTTCACCTCCGATAGGGCCTCGGGCCCGCAGTCCACGGTCATGCGCAGCATGTCGTCGAACTTGCGGAAGTCCGTGTTGGCCGCCGTGTTGGTGCGGTAGGCCAGGGGGTCGAAACCGGCGACCTTCCACTTGGTCTTGTCGAGCAGCCAGGCGATCAGGGTGATCAGCCAGATCTTGCGCTTCTGCTTGGCGAGCGGTGTCTCCTCGCTGCGGCTGGCGCGAGCCTCCAGCTCCAGGCCGGCCGGCGGCCAGGTGAAGCCGGGGCCAATGGGCGGCACCGGGTGGCCGCCGCGCTCATAGCGGCCGATCAGGGCGACCAGCTGGCGGGCTACAGCGACGAAGCCCGGGTCTTCGGCCGAGCCCAGCGGCGCGACCAGCAAGGAGAGGATGCAGCCGCGCGTCTCTTCGATCGGCGTCCAGCGACAGGAGAGGCCGGTCAGGTCCGGCCGTGCGCCGGGCGGCGCCATCGGAACGGCGTAGGCATCGCGCTTCATCTGCTCTTCGGCCCAGGCCAGGCCGTGGCCCGCGAACATGGCGTAGCAGACGTTGTCGGAAGCGGCGAAGCGCGCCATCAGCACCTCGTCCCCGGCGGCGCGCACGTCGTCGACCGGCACCATGGCAGCACGCAGCTCGAGACCGAGCTCTTCCTCGACCCAGCGCGCGGTGCGCGCCAAGGCCTCGCGGGTGGCCTCGGCCGCCTCCGGCGGCACCGCCAGGCTGGCGCCGTCGCCGCCGAAGACAAAGGGGAAGTTGCGGTGGCCGATGGCATTCATCACGGCTGAGATCGCCGTGGCGCCGGCCATGTTCACCCGCTTGTACTGCCCGGCTTCGATGGCCTGGGTCGAGCCCACCACGTCGGTCAGACCGAGCCACCAGCCGGCCGGCAAAGGGCGGTAGACCGAGGCGTCGACCACCTGGGCGAAGTCGGCAAAGGGCTCTGTCCCGAGATAGAAACCCTCGGCCTCGCTGCTTTCCATCTCGCCCATGACCCGCTCCCGTCCTCCCCAGTACTCTGAGGATTATACGGTAACGAACTGGGATTTGGATGCTCATATGGAGAAGTCGCCCAACGAGCAATCTAGGCTATTGAACAGAATCGAATTTTCTAAAGACCATCAAGTAGCGTGAACTGTGGCCAGCTAGGCCCGACAGCAAAAGACAGGTAATCCCATGGAGCTCTTCGCAATACTGGCTAGAAATAAACTCGATGCTCGTGACGTTCATCAGCGTTGTTTTGTCGTCATTGCACCATCAGAAAACGAAGCGGTCGATTTGGTTCGGCAGAATTTGGCTAATGACGAGTGGCAACTATCGGTCGATTCTCCTGATGAACCGGTTGATGGCTTCAATGGGCCGTTACGGCTCCTTCGCGAGATCTAGGCAAAGCAGGTCTCGTAAGACATAAAAGCCAAGTGTGAGATCATTCTCGCAGCAGGTATCGACCTATGCGATCAGCGCTTCGTCGAGTGCAGCGCCCGTCCTACTGCCGGTACTTCTCCGGCATCTGCGGGTTGTTGGCGGGATTGGTGTCGTGCTTGGAGAGGCGGAGAATACGCTCGCCGTCGATCAGCGGCTCGAGCTCCGCTTCCAGCGCCTCCGCTTTGTCCTTGGCGTAGACCTCATCGCCGCCGACATAGAGCGTGAAGGCCTTGAGGTACTTCGCTTTCTTCGCCGGGTCCTCGATCGTCGCCTTGGTCCAGGCGTAGAGCGGATAGTTTTCGCGCCCCTCGCGTTCCGCCGCGCTGACGTAGTCGGCGAAGGCGTCGTACTGGCACTTCAGTGCCGCCTGGTGCTTGCGCAGGACCTCCGAAAGGGGCGCCAAAGCCGGGTCGTCGTCCGCGCCGCGCGCCGCGGCGGACAGAGCGTCATCCAGATAAAGCCGCAGCTGATACTGCCATTCCTCGGCCATGCGCGTTCCCCTTGGGCCAGCCTGATCCGTTCGTCCCTGCTAAGCGACCTATTCTTAGCGAACCCTAGTTCTAGCCCCGCAATGTGCCGCCGCAGTGCTTCTCCACCTGGGCGACGATCTTGGCCGAGACGGCCTCCAGCGCTTCTTCGGTCAGGGTCGCCTCACGCGGCTGCAGGGTGACGGCGAGCGCCAGGGACTTCTTGCCCTCGCCCAGCGCAGCACCCCGGAAGACGTCGAAGAGATCGACCTGGGCGATCAGCGCCTTGTCGGCCCCCTTGGCGGCGCGCAGCACCTTTTCCGCCGGCACGGTCTCGTCGACCACGAAGGCGAAGTCGCGCTCGACCGGCTGGAAGGGCGCGAGGTCGGCGGCGGCTTTCAGCTTGCCGGCTTTCTTGGGGGGCGGCACCTGCTCCAGGAAGACCTCGCAGGCCACCACCGGCCCCTTGAGGTCGAGGCGGCGCAGGATGCGGGGATGCACCTCGCCGAAGGCGGCCAGCACCTTGGGGCCGAGGCGAAGCTGGCCGCTGCGGCCCGGGTGGTACCAATGGGGCGCGTCGGTCGAGACCTGCAGGTTCTCCACCGGGGTGCCGACGGCCTCCAGTACGGCGATGGCGTCGGCCTTGGCGTCGAAGGCGTCGCGCGGGCGGGGCGGGGCGTTCCAGTGGCGCGGCCCGCTTTCGCCGGCGCGCACAACCGCCGCCGTCCAATCCTGGCCCTCTGGCGCGTCGCCCTGGTAGAGCGGTCCGATCTCGAACAGTCCCACGTCGCCGTGGCCACGGTCGGCGTTGCGCTGCGCGGCCTGCAAGAGAGTGGTCAGCACCGAAGGACGCATGACCACGAGATCGGTCGAGATGGGATTGTCGAGCTTGATCGCCGGTTCGTCCCAGCCAAAGAGCGCGGCCGTCGGCTCGTCGATGAAAGAGTAGGTCACGCACTCGTTGAGGCCGGCCCAGCAGAGCGCGTTGCGGGCCGCTGAGGCCCGGCGCTGGCGGTCGGTCAGGGCAGGACGCGGCAGCGCGGTTTCACGCGGTAGCGGCGTCACCGGGATATCTTCGTAGCCCTGGATGCGCAGCACCTCTTCCACCAGGTCCGCTTCGCCGACGATGTCCGGGCGCCAGCTCGGCACGCTGCAGGTGAGTGTGCGGCCCTTGCGGCTCGTCACCGGGAAGCCCAGGTGCTCCAGGATGGCGACCTGGCGCTCGGCCGGGACGGCGACGCCGCCCAGGCTCTCGCAGCGGTTCTCGCGCAGAGTGACGCTGCGGCTGCTGTCGGGGATGTCGCCGGCGGAAACCACCGCGCTGGCCTCGCCACCGCAGAGCTCCAGCACCAGGCGCGCGGCGACCTCCGGGCCCCAACGGGCACTTTCGGGATCGAGCCCGCGCTCGAAGCGGTAGCGCGCGTCCGAGATGATGCCGAGCTTGCGGCCGCTGGCGGCGGTGCGCACCGGATCGAAGAGCGCGACCTCGAGGAAGACGTTGGTGGTCTCCTCGGTGCAGCCGGAGAGCTCGCCGCCCATGATGCCGCCGATGCCCTCGATGCCGTTCTCATCGGCGATCACCGTCATGCTGGGGTCGAGGCGGTAGGTGCGGCCGTCCAGCGCCAGTACCTCCTCACCGTCACGCGCCATGCGCATGGTCGGGTTGCCCTTGACCTTATCGGCGTCGAAGACGTGCAGCGGCCTGCCGAGATCGAAGGTCACGTAGTTGGTGATGTCGACCAGAGCGGAGATCGGCCGGAGACCAATGGCCTTCAGGCGCTTTTGCATCCAAGCCGGGGAGGGGCCGTTCTTGACGCCGCGGAAGCTGCGTCCCGCAACGTAGGGGCAGGCCTCCTGCAGGTCGGCCGGCAGGTCGCGCACCCACTTGAGCGGGCTCTCGAAGCTGCCGTCGATCTTGGGCGCGTTGAGCGGCTTCAGTTTGCCGAGGCCGGCGGCGGCCAGGTCGCGGGCAACGCCGCGCACGCCGAGGCAATCGCTGCGGTTCGGCGTGATGGCAATGTCGATGACCGGGTCGTCGAGGCCGAGGATGGGTGCGATCGGCTGGCCGGGCTGAAGATCTCCGGCGTCGCCGTCCGGCGCCAGATCGATGATGCCCTCATGCTCGTCGGAGAGGCCGAGCTCGCGCTCGCTGAGCAGCATGCCGTTGGAGTCGATGCCGCGGATCTGCCCGGACTTGAGCAGAAGATCGGTCCCAGGCACGTAGCTACCCGCGGCCGCGAAGACGCCGTACATGCCGGTTCGTGCGTTGGGCGCGCCGCAGACAACCTGCACCTCGCCGCTGCCGGTCTCGACCCGGCAAACCCTGAGACGATCGGCATTGGGATGCTGGCTCGCCTCGATGACGTAGCCGACAACGAAGGGCGCCAGCTTCTCGGCCGGGTTCTCGACGCCTTCCAGCTCGAGGCCGAGCATGGAGAGCTTCTCGGCGATCTCCTCCAGCGAGGCCTCGGTCTCGAGATGGTCTTTTAGCCAGCTGAATGTGAATTTCATGGCCTAGAGCCCCCTTACCATGGAGGGAGTCTCCAGCGGCACGAAGCCGTAGTGGCGCAGCCAGCGGATGTCGCTGTCATAGAAGGGCCGGAGGTCCGGCATGCCGTACTTCAGCATGGCGATGCGCTCGATGCCCATGCCGAAGGCGAAGCCTTGGTACTTGCTGCTGTCGATGCCGCAGTTCTCAAGCACCTTCGGATTGACCATGCCGCAGCCCAGGATCTCCAGCCAGTCGTCGCCGGCGCCGATGACGAGCTGTCCGCCCTTCTTGCTGCAGCCGATATCGACCTCCGCCGAGGGCTCGGTGAAGGGGAAGTAGCTCGGACGGAAGCGCACCGGCAGATCGTCGACGCCGAAGTAGGCGCGGCAGAACTCGATCAGGGTGCCCTTCAGGTGCCCCATGTGGGTCGACTCGTCGATCACCAGCCCCTCGACCTGATGGAACATGGGGCTGTGCGTCGCGTCATGGTCGGCGCGGAAGGTGCGGCCCGGTGCGATCACCCGAATGGGCGGCTTGGTCGACTGCATGGTCCGCACCTGCACCGGGCTGGTGTGGGTGCGCAGCACCATGCGCGAGCCGTCAGCCTTCTCCGGGAAATAGAAGGTGTCCATCTCCTGGCGCGCCGGATGCTCGGGCGGGATGTTGAGGGCGTCGAAGTTGTGGAAGTCGTCCTCGATGTGCGGGCCTTCGGCGACGGAGAAGCCCATCTCGCCGAAGATCGCCACCAGCTCTTCCATGGTCTGGCTGATCGGGTGGACCAGGCCCACCTCGCGCGGCCGCGCCGGCAGGGAGACGTCGAGGCTCTCCTCCGCCAGGCGGCGCTCCAGCTCCACCTCTTCCAGTTCCGCCTTGCGCGCCTCGATGGCGCCCTGCAGGGCGTCCTTGACCAGGTTGAGCGCCTGGCCCTGGGCCTTGCGGGCCTCGGGGTCGAGCCCGCCGAGGCCTTTCATCAGTTGGGTGATGCGCCCCTTCTTGCCCAAACCGGAGACTCGCAGCGCCTCCAGCGCCGCGAGATCGGGGGCAGCCTGCGCCGCCGTCAGCAGCTCGCTCTTGAGGCTGTCGAGATCCGTCATGTTCTGCCTGAAGCCGCCTCGCATGGCTCCGCGGCGGGAACAGAGCTGAACGAGGAAGAGGTCGCTTTCGGCCCGCCGTCTCTCGCCCCTCCCATGGAGAGACGAGAGCCAAGCCTTAGCCCTGCCGGGCTGCCGCCGCTTGGTCGACCAGGGCCTTGAAGGCCTCCGGCTCGCGCACGGCAAGGTCGGCCAGCATCTTGCGGTCCACTTCGATGCCGGCCTTGTGGATCCCGTCCATAAACTGGGAGTAGGTCATGCCGTGCTCGCGGGTTGCCGCGTTGATGCGCTGGATCCAGAGGCCCCGGAAGAAGCGCTTGCGGGTGCGGCGGTCGCGGTAAGCGTACTGCCAACCCTTCTCGACCGCCTGGACGGCGACGCGAAAGACGTTCTTGCGCCGGCCGTAATAGCCGTCGGCCGCCTTGACGACCTTCTTGTGCTTGGCGTGGGCGGTGGTGCCGCGTTTGACTCGTGCCATCGTCGCGCTCCTCTGCCTTAGCCGTTGGGAAGATAGTTTTTCTTCACGATCTTGGCGTCCGCATCGGCCAGGATCATGGTGCCGCGCGCCTTGCGCTTCATCTTCTGCGGGCGCTTGCGCATGCCGTGGTTCAAGTAGGCGGAGCCGACCTTGACGCGGCCGGTCGCCGTGAGCTTGAAGCGCTTCTTGGCGCCGCTCTTGGTCTTCATCTTAGGCATTTCGTTTCCTTCTCTCTCGTCGGCGCAGCGAACGCCGTATGTAAAGGCGGCTGGGCATGCCTATGGCCGCGCCGCCAGAATTCTCCGAATTTCGGAAAGCCGCTTTTATATAGGGACGGCCTGGGCCGCGCAAGTATCAGCGCGTGCTGTCAGGGGTTTCCCGAAGATAGAAGACAAGGTCCAAGGGCGGCGGTTCCGCCCCGGCTTCCTTGAGCAAGGCGTGGGCCTGACCCCGGTGGTGGGTCTGATGGTTGAAGACATGGCCCAGGGTCAGGGCGAAAGGGGTGGTGACGTCGGCCGGCGAGACCATGGTCCGGTAGCTCAGGCTGCCAGCCAGCATCTCCTCCGTCAGGCCCTCGGTGAAGGCGAGAAGGCGGGCGTCCTCGGCGTCGCGCGCCTGGCGCAGGCCCTCCAAGGTCTCGAAGGCCCACTCATCAAGGGACTGGGGCATGGGGCCCTCGCCCTCGAACCGGCGCAGCCAGAGCCGGTCGCCGATCAGAATGTGGTTCAAGGTGCCGAGCAGGGAGCCGAAATAGGCGCCAGGGCGCGGCTTGTCGTGCTCTTCCGTCGGCAATGCGGCGACGGCGTCGTAGAGGCGCGCATTGGCCCAACGGTTGTAGCGGGCCAGACCTTGGAAATAGTCGGGCGTCATGGGACGTTCCTAGATTGAGGTGCCTAGATTAGGCGGGCGTACCGTTCTCGGAGGCGCCATCGGAGTTGCGGAGCTTCTCGATGGCTTCGCGCGCCAAGATGCGGTGGACCTCGGTGATGTGGTTGGAAACCAGGCGGTAGGCGCCGAACAGCACCGCAGCGTCATCGGAATAGCCGAGGACCGCGATCCAGTCGGGCAGCAAATCGGTCGGCACGACGAAATAGGCCAGGGCCGCCATCAGGGCTGCCCTGACTTGTAGCGGCGTCTGCTTGTCGATGGCGCAGTAATAGACCGACACCAGCTCCACGGCGAAAGGCAGCTTGGTGAAGTTGCGCTTCAGCTTGCCCCAGAAGTCGCGCGCGACCTTGGCGCTATCGCGGGCATAGGCCCCCGCGTCGAAGTCCTGATCTCCGGGAGGCATGTCCTTGCTCGCAGTCATTGAGGGAATCTGGGGTTTGCCGCGCCGTTTGGCAATCGCCTTGTGCTCTGTGCTCTAAGGCTATTCGGCGGCGCAGACCGTCTGGGACAGAGCGTAGTCCACGTCGTCCAGCGTCCGGATCGTCGGCTTTGCACCGCAGAGCGGACAGTCCGGGTCAGCCGAAACCTTGACCGTGCGAAAGCTGCTTTCCAGGGCGTCATAGAGCATGAGCCGCCCGCTCATGGATTGGCCGATGCCAACCAGCTCCTTGATCACCTCGATGGCCTGCAGGCTGCCCATGGCGCCTGCCAAGGCCCCCAGCACGCCCACGTCGGCGCAGGACTGCTTGGGGTCCGCCGGCGGCTGCTCGCCGAACAGGCAGCGGTAGCAGGGGTTGGCCTTGCCGTCCTCGCCGTGGCCCTGGTGCGCCCGATAGGTGCTGAGCTGGCCGTCGAAACGCATGATGGCGGCGGAGACCAGGGGCCGGCCGGCCAGATAGCTGGCGTCGTTGACCAGATAGCGGGTGGCGAAGTTGTCCGAGCCGTCGGCCACCAGGTCGTAGCCGGCGATGAGATCCAAGGCGTTGGCCGGCGTGAGGCGGGTGTGGTGCGGTTCCAGCACGACCTCCGGATTGACCTCCTTGAGGCGCGCGCGGGCGCTCTCGACCTTTGGGCTGCCGATCCGGCTGCTGTCGTGCACGACCTGGCGCTGCAGGTTGGAGAGATCGACCGCGTCATCGTCGACCACGCCGAGATGGCCGACGCCAGCCGCTGCAAGATAGAGCAGCAGCGGGGAGCCCAGGCCGCCGGCGCCGATCACCAACACCCGTGAGTTGAGCAGTTTGAGCTGCCCTTCCTCGTCTATCTCGGGGAGGACGACATGGCGGGCGTAACGCTCAAGCTGGCTGTCGCTGAGTTCCATCATCAGAAACACTAAGTGTCGAGAGAGGGCAAAGGCAATGGCCCAAGGCTGCGTATAGTGGTAAGCAGGTTTGCCGATGTGACCAGCATCGGCGGCCGGTGCACGCAATGCTGCGCCTGCTTGGCAAGGGCTCACGAAGGAGGTTACCCCGTGTCTCAGACGTTCATTCGCCCCTCCCTCATTTCCGTTTTTTTCCTCGCCGCGCTTCTGCTCGCCGGCGCGCAGATCGTCGGCTCAAGCCCCGCCATGGCGGCGTCTGACGATGACAAGAAGACACTGATGGAAGCCGCGGCCGAAGAGCGGGACAAGGCTATCCAGGCGGGTGAGCGGCTGCTGGCGGACATCGACAGCCGGCTGGAGAAGGTCGAGCAAGAGATCGACGAGGCGTCGGACGACGCCAAGGCACGCTGGGCGGAAGAGCGCGAGCGCCTCAAGGCCATGCGTGCCGATGCGGATGCACGCCTCGACGGACTGCGCGAAAGCACCAGCAGCGCATGGGACAACTTCAAGCAGAGCTTCTCGGAGGCCTATGACGATCTGGAACAAGCCGTCCAGGAAGCGCAAGACAAGTACATCGGCCAGTAAGTCGTCGGGCCGTGCCCTATAGACCTTCGAAGAGCTGCGTCGAGAGATAGCGCTCGGAGGACGAGGGCAGGATCACCAGGATACGCTTGCCGCGGTTGGCGGGTCGCTCGGCCAGCTCCATGGCCGCGGCAAGCGCAGCCCCTGAAGAGATACCGATCGGCAGGCCTTCAAGCTTGGCTGCTTCGCGGGCCTGGCGGAAGGCCGTGTCGTTGCTGATCGGCAGGACCTCGTCGATCAGCTTGGTGTTCAGGTTGGCCGGTACGAAGCCCGGGCCGATACCCTGGATCTTATGCGGCCCCGGTGGGCTGCCTGACAGCACCGCACTGTCCTCCGGCTCGACGGCGACCAGCTGAAGCTGCGGCAAGCGCTCCTTCAACAGACCACCTGCGCCGGTCAGGGTGCCGCCGGTGCCGCTGCCGGCGACGAAGATGTCGAGTTGTCCCTCAGTGTCCCGCCAGATCTCCTCGCCGGTGGTCCGCCGATGGACGTCCGGATTGGCGGGGTTGGAGAACTGCTGCGGGATGACCGCGTCGCCAAGCTTGGCCACGATGGCTTCCGCCTTGGCCACGGCGCCGGCCATGCCTTTGCCGCCCTCGGTCAACACCAGCTCGGCGCCCAGCAGCTTGAGCATCTTGCGCCGCTCTTCCGACATGGTCTCCGGCATGGTGAGGATGAGGCGATAGCCTCTGGCCGCGCAGATGAAGGCCAGAGCAATGCCTGTGTTGCCGCTGGTCGGCTCGACGATCGTGGTCTCCGGCCCGATCTCGCCGGCCGCTTCCATGGCATCGATCATGGCTGCGCCAATGCGGTCTTTGACTGACGAGAGTGGGTTCATGAACTCGCACTTGCCCAGCAGCTCACAGTCGAGCCCATGGGCCTCGGCGAGGCGGGAGAGGCGGACAAGCGGCGTGTTCCCGATCGTCTGGGTCAGGTCGCCGTAGATCCGGCCTGCTTGGCCGTGGCCTGTCAGCCCGCGCTGTTCGGCGAGGCCGAGCGGCTGCTTGGGATCGTCCGTCGGTTGGACGCTGCGCGCGGTCGTCTTCATGAGAGTCCGTTCGGTCGCTTGAGAATGGCCAAGCCGGCGCGCACCTGGGTGGCGCCGGCAGGACGTGTCAGATCGCGAAATCGCCTGCCGGCTCGACGGCGTGGTCGGCGTCGATGCCCTTCTGCTTGGCGCGGCGGCAGAGCTCTTCGATGGTCAAGGCATCGAAGCGCCCCATCATCTCGTTCTGCATGTCGCTCCAGATCGGGCGAATGATCTTGATGCCAATTTCCGAGCCCACGGTTTCCTGCACCGGATCCGGCATGCCCTCGAGCTGCCGAACGATGCGGATGATCTCACCCACCGTCACCCGTCTTCGTTCTCGCGCCAGGCGATAGCCGCCGCGCGGGCCGCGTTGGCCGGCGAGCACCTGATGGTGCACCAGCTGCTGGAGCACCTGTTCGAGATAGCGGCGCGGAATGCCCTGACGCCGAGAGATATCGGTCGAGCGCACCGGCCCGGACGCCGAGTGGTAGGCAATGTCCACCACGGCCTCGATGGCAAAAAGCAGTTTCTTCGAAAGTCTCAACATGTTCCGTGTTCACCTCAAGCGGACGTTGAGCTGCCGCGGAGCGACCGAATGCCGGTCGAGCCGAAGCCGCCTTCGCCTCGTTCTGTCCCCTCCAAGGTGTCCTGCTCTTGCCAGGTCACCTGCAGATAGGATGCGATGATCATCTGCGCGATACGCATACCGCGCATGATCGCGAAGTCCTCTTCGCCGAGATTGGCCAGCAGCACCTTGATTTCACCCCGATAGTCGGCGTCGATCGTGCCCGGCGCATTGAGGACGGTAATGCCATGGTTCAGTGCGAGACCGGACCGTGGCCTGATCTGTGCTTCGGTTCCCGGCGGCAGAGCGATCGTCAGGCCCGTCGGGACCAGCGCCCGATCGCCGGGATTGAGTGTCAGCGGATTGTCGACGGCCGCCAGGAGATCGAGACCGGCCGCATGCGCTGTTGCATAGGCCGGAAGATCCAGTCCCTCGCCATGAGGCAAGCGGCAAACCGGCAGCCGGAGGGGCTGCCGCTGCGGTTCTGAGTCGCTCATGCGCGCCGGCTTTCGAAATGGGTGGCGACGCGCTCGGCCAGGCAGGCGGCAACCTGCCGCTTGCTCATGCGGGGCCAGCTCTCATTGGCGTCGGCGGAGATCAGATGAATGCTGTTGTCGTCGCCGCCGAAGGTACCGCTCTCGGCGCTGACATCATTGGCTAAAATCCAATCGCAGCCCTTGCGCTGTCGTTTGGCCGTCGCGTGCTCGATTACCTTCTCCGTTTCGGCGGCGAAGCCGATCACCAAATCCGGACGCTGCGCGCCCGGCTGAGCAAGCCTGGCCAGGATGTCCGGGTTGGCGGTCAAGGTCAGGCTCGGTGGCGCGCCTTCGCCTTTCTTCAGTTTCTGGTTGGCCGCCGCGGCCACCTTCCAATCGGCGACGGCCGCCGCGCAGACGGCGACATCGCTCGGCAGGCTGTCGAGGCAGGCCGCCAGCATTTCCTCAGCCGAGCGTACGTGCTTCACGCGTACGCGCTCCGGGTCCGGCAGGCTGGTCGGGCCTGAGACCAGTGTGGTGTCCGCACCCAAGTCGGCCAGGGCTTGGGCGATGGCGTGGCCCTGCTTGCCCGACGAGCGGTTGGCGATGTAGCGCACCGGATCGATGGCCTCATGGGTCGGCCCGCTGGTCACCAGGGCACGCAAGCCCTCAAGACGACTGCCCGAATGAAAGAAACGCTCGACAGCGGCGACGATCTCATCGGGTTCCGCCAGGCGTCCCGGGCCGTATTCCCCGCAGGCCATATCGCCCTCGTTGGGGCCGACGAACAGGGTGCCGCGCGCCTTCAGGCTCGCCAGGTTGGCTTGCGTCGCCGGGTGGGTCCACATGCGGACGTTCATGGCGGGCGCCACCATCACCGGCTTGTCGGTGGCCAGGAGGGCCGTGGTCGCCAGATCGTTCGCCAAGCCTTGTGCCATGCGGGCCAGAATGTCGGCCGTTGCGGGCGCGACCAGCAGCAGATCAGCGTCGCGGCTCAGCTGAATGTGGCCCATCTCGGCTTCGTCGGTCAGCGAGAAGAGCTCGCCATAAACCTTGTCGCCGCTGATCGCCGAGAGCGACAGAGGCGTGACGAACTGGGCGCCGCCGGCGGTCAGAATACAGCGCACTGCAATGCCCCGCTCACGCAGGCGGCGAATGACCTCCAGGCTCTTGTAAGCAGCGATCCCGCCTGAGACGATCAGGAGGACACGCTTTGCGGTAGACATCTGATCAATCTGTATATTTTCGCATGTCTTGTGTTGAAATATGTATGGCGCGTCGGCGGGCTGACAAGAGTCGATTTACCATGCATTTGGTAGTTTAAAGCTATCTCTTGAAAACAGAACGGCCATGAGTGAATTGCGAATCAACCCAGAGCGCCTGTGGGACAGCCTCATGCGGATGGCGGAGATCGGCGCCACCGAGAAGGGTGGCTGCTGCCGTCTGGCTTTGAGCGACGAGGATAAGGCCGGCCGCGACCTCTTCGTCGCCTGGGCGCAGGACGCCGGCTGTGACGTCAGCATCGATGCCATGGGCAACATTTTCGCGCGTCGCCCGGGGCGCAAGAAGTCGGCCCTTCCCATCGCCACCGGCAGCCATCTCGATACCCAGCCCACGGGCGGGCGCTTCGATGGCGCCTATGGCGTCCTGGCTGGCCTGGAGGTGGTGCGCGCACTCAACGACGCCGAGATCGAGACCAAGGCGCCTTTGGAGATCGTCGTCTGGACCAACGAGGAGGGAACGCGCTTTCCCTTCGGCGGCAGCAGTGTCTTCGTCGGGCAGGCCTCCTTGAAGGCCGCCTATGCGGCGCAGGACGTCGATGGCCTCAACTTCGCCGAGGAGCTCGACCGCATCGGCTATCGCGGTCAGCTGCCCTGCGGCGGACGGCCGCTTGACGCCTACTTCGAAGCCCACATCGAGCAAGGGCCTGTGCTCGAAGCCACCGGTGAGACCATCGGCGTGGTCACCGGCGCGCGCGGCCAGGCCCGCTTCGATATCACCATCACCGGTATGGAGGCGCATGCCGGCACCACCCCCATGCCGGCGCGCAAGGACGCTCTGGTGTCTGCGGCCGAGCTGATTCGCGCCTTCAACCACCTGGGATTGGCCCATGCGCCGTCGGGCGTCTGCACCGTGGGCCGCATCGCCTGTTCGCCCAACGCCCGCAACACCATTCCCGGCCGGGTCGACTTCACGATAGACCTGCGCCATCCGGAGCGGCGGGAACTCGACGAGATGATCCTGGAAATCCGCGCGCTCTGCCGCGCGGAGACCGAGCGGACCGGCGTGATCGTCGAGCTCAGGCGGGTCGACTACGAAGAACCGGTGGAGTTCGATCCCAAGTGCATTGCCACGGTGCGTGACGCGGCCGAGGCAGCCGGGCACGGCTCGCAGGAGATTTTCTCCGGCGCCGGGCACGACGCCTGCTATCTGGCGCGCTTGATGCCCGTCGGCATGCTCTTCATCCCCTGCAAGGACGGCCTGAGCCACAACGAGCAGGAAAGCGCGACGCCGGAGGACTGCGCGGCCGGCACCGAGGTGCTGCTGCGCACCCTGCTGAAGCAGGCGAAACGCGCCTAATCAAAGATCGCGACTAAGGCCAGCAGGGCGACGGCGAGCCAGAGCAGTCCTTGGCCCCAGCCCAACCCGCCGCGGCGGCGCCCGTCCGGGTCGGCCAGGTTGCGGGCGAGTTCCTCTTCCGCCATCTCGCCCAGGCGCTCCAGACGCCTCAAATTGTACGGCATGCGCTCCAGGATTTCGCCCAGGTCCTGGCTTGCCTCGCGCAGCCTGGCTTGCGGGCTGCGATGCTGCGCCACCCACGTGACGATCAGCGGTTCGGCCAGCATCCAGATGTTGAGACTGTCATCGAGCTTGCGGCTGACTCCCTCCGCCATCAGCATGTTCTTCTGCATCAGCAGGAGCTGCGGCTGGACCGGCATCTGGAAAGAAGCCGTGATCTGCAGGATCTGACCTAGCAGGCGGGCGAAGGAGATCTCTCCCAGCGGCCGTCCGAAAATCGGCTCGCAGACGGCCCGCAGCGCCTGGGCGAAGAGCTCTTCTGGCTGGCCGGCCGGCAGGAAGCCCGCTTCGACATGCACCCGGGCCAGGCGGCGGTAGTCGCGTGCCAGGGTGGCGAGCAGCATGTCCGCCAGGAAATAGCGCATCTTGCGGTCGAGCCGCCCCATGATGCCGAAGTCGACCACCACGATGCGCCCTTCGGCATCGACCCACATGTTGCCGGGATGCTGGTCGCCGTGGAAGAAGCCGTCGCGGAAGACCTGCTTGAAGAAGATCTCCGCTGCGTTCTCCAGGATCAGCCGCAGATCGTGACCTTCCGCCAAGAGGGCCGCCCGGTCGTCAAGCCGGATGCCGGACACGCGCTCCATGGTCAGGACGCGCTGGGCGGTATAATCCCACTCGATCCTAGGGATGCGATAGCCTGGGTCGTCGGCGAAGTTGTCCGCCAGCTCGCTGGCTGCCGCCGCTTCCAGTCTGAGATCCATCTCGACTTCAGAAAGTCGGCGGAAGATGGCGACCGACTCGACCGGGCGAAAGCGGCGGGACAGCGGGAAGACCCGTTCGAGGACCGCCGCGCCCCAGGCCATGAGGTCGATGTCCCGCAGGAACACGCGCTCGATACCCGGGCGCAGGATCTTCACGGCGACCTGTACGATATCGCCGTCCTGCTCTTGCTTTTCCGCCGCCATCGGCTCGTCCCAGTCGCTGCCGCCGTCTTCGGCCGTGTCGGTCGGCGGCAGCGGGTGTCGCCTGCGGATGGTGGCGAAATGAACCTGCGCCAGGGAGGCGGCGGACACCGGCTCCGCCTCGAAGCTGACGAAGAGCTCCGAGATCGGCTGGCCCAGGCTGCGCTCCACCATGCGCTGGGCTTCGTCGCTGGGGAAGGGTGGCAGCCGGTCCTGCAGGCGGGAGAGATCCTGCGACAGGGTGTTGCCGATCAGGTCGGCGCGGGTGGCCAGGAACTGCCCGAACTTGACGAAGGCCGGCCCGAGCAGGGTCAGGGCGCGGGACAGGCGCTCACCTGGCCGTCCCGTGCAGTCGCGCGCCGCCAGGCGGCGGACCAGGCGCAGCAGGCGCTGATTGACCAGCGTGTCCTCGAACACCGCAAAGGCGTCGCAACGGGCCAGGATCCAGAGAATGCCCAGCACGCGGAAGGACAGGATGGCGGCTTTGATCATCGCTGCGGCCGGTGGGGTTCAGCTCGTTTCCGGGATTGCTAGAGCCGCCAGCCGGAGTGCAGGGCGGCGACCCCGCCCATCAGGTTGCGGTACTGGACGCGCGACAGGCCGGCAGCGGCCATGCGATGCGCCAGCCCGTCCTGATCCGGAAAGCGGCGGATGGACTCGACAAGGTACTGATAGGAGCCGCGGTCGCGGGCGATCACCTCGCCGAGACGCGGAATAATGCGGAAGGAATAGAGGTCGTAGGCGTCGCGCAGCAGAGGCAGCGCGACCTGGCTGAACTCCAGGCAGAGGAACCGGCCGCCCGGCTTGAGCACCCGATAGGCTTCGGCCAGCGCTTGCTCCAGATGGGTCACGTTGCGCAGGCCGAAGGAGACCGTATAGGCCCCGACGCTGCGGTCGCGTAGCGGCAGGGTTTCCGCGTCGGCGCAGAGCCAGTCCAGCCCCTTGAGGATGCCGCGGTCCACCGCCCGGTCGCGCCCGACGTTGAGCATCTCTTCGGTCAGATCGCAGACCAGGATGTCGCTGTCCGGGCAGCGCCTGTGAATGCGAAAGGCGATGTCGCCGGTGCCGCCGGCCATGTCGAGCACGCGCAAGCCTGGGCGCGGCGCCAGCCAGTCGACCAGGGCGGCTTTCCACAGCCTGTGCGTGCCCGCTGACATGACGTCGTTCATCAGGTCGTAGCGCGAGGCCACGTTGCGGAAGACGCTTTGCACCATGGAGGGCTTGTCGGCCGCCGAGACCTTGCGGTAGCCGAAAGAGACCGGCGCTTCGCCGGTCGAACGTTCTCGGTCGCTTGACGATTCGCCTGTCATGCGCGGCAAGATAGCCTGCGCTCGGCAACCGCACCAGGGGTGCATCCCGGGGGTGCGTCACTGCGGCCCGGTCGCGTTCGTCGTCCGCTCGTCGTCCCTCGTTAAGGAACGCCGCTTTGCCCGAACTGCCCGAGGTCGAAACCGTCTGCCGCGGCCTCCGCCCGGTGTTGGAAGGGCGGCGTCTGAGCCGGGTGGAGCAACGCCGGCCCGACCTGCGCTTTCCCTTTCCGCCCAGCCTTCCCAAGCGGCTCGAAGGGCGCCGCATCGCCCGTATCGCCCGGCGAGCGAAGTACATTCTGATCTATCTCGAGCAGGCGAGTGCAAAGGAGAACGCCGAGGAGGAGGTGCTGCTCTGTCATCTCGGCATGTCCGGGCGCATGACCCTCTGCGCCGCCCCATTCGCGCCCTTCGACAAGCACGACCATCTGGTGCTCGAAACGGAAGACGGCGGCCAGGTCCGCTTCAACGACGCGCGGCGCTTCGGCTTCGTCGATCTTTTTCCGGCATCGGCGATGGATGAACATCCGATGCTCAAAGACCTCGGCCCCGAGCCGCTGGGCAATGCCTTCAACGGCCCGACGCTGGCGGCGGCGCTCAGCGGCAAGCGCACGCCGATCAAGGCGGCGCTGCTCGACCAGCGTGTCGTTGCCGGCCTGGGCAACATCTATGTCTGCGAGGCGCTGTTCGATGCGCGCCTCTCGCCGCGCCGCCAGGCCTACACCGTGCAGGGCGGCCGCGCCGACCGCCTGGCGGCTGCCGTGCGCGCCGTGCTGCTGCGGGCCATCGAGGCGGGCGGCTCCTCCTTGCGGGACTATGTCCAGGCTTCCGGCGAGCTCGGTTACTTCCAGCACCAATGGTCGGTCTACGGCAAGGAAGGCGAGCCCTGTCCGCGCTGCAGCGCTGAGGGCACGGGAAAGACGTCTTGCAGGATCGGGCGGATCGTTCAGAGTGGTCGCTCCACCTTCTATTGCGGGCGATGCCAGCGATGAGCCTGAAGCTCGTTCACCTGCGTTCGGCGGTCTTGCTGCTCGGTCTGCTTCTGTTCGCTCCCGGGCAGACGGCGGCCGAGGCGCGCTTCGCCGAGGCGATCCCCGACCTGCCGCTCATGGACGGTCTGGTCGAACAGCCCGGAGCGGTTGTCTTCGACAAGCCGAGCGGCCGGATTGTCGAAATGGAGGTCAGTGGTCCGCTCTCGCAGCCCGAGGTCGAAGCCTTCTATCGCCGCACCCTGCCATCGCTCGGCTGGGAGCCTGCCGGTGCTACGCTTTACCGGCGGGCGCAGGAGCAGCTTCGCCTGGTCTTTCGGCCCGCAGCGGAGAGCGTGACGATTCGCTTTGTTCTCTCGCCGCGCGAGTGACGCGTAACGAGCGACCAGGGCCGCGCGTTGACCGTCTAGGGGCGAGCGGGTAAGTCCCGCCTTCGACTCCCGTCTCTCCCAACGACAACAGTCCACAGGCAAGCGACATCCCATGAGCTACGAGAACCTCCTCGTCGAGAAGCGCGGCGCCGTTGGCGTCATCACCCTGAACAGGCCGAAGGCGCTCAACGCGCTTTGTGCCGCCCTTATCGAGGAGCTCGGCCAGGCCCTGCGCGACTTCGATGCGGATCCGGGGGTTGGCTGCATCGTCGTGACCGGCTCCGAGAAGGCTTTCGCCGCCGGCGCCGACATCAAGGAGATGAAGGACAAGACCTTCCAGGAGGTCTCGGACCAGGATTTCATCACCGACGACTGGGAGGTGGTGACGACCGTCCGCAAGCCGGTGATCGCGGCGGTGGCCGGTTTCGCGCTGGGTGGCGGCTGCGAAATGGCAATGATGTGCGACATCATCATCGCCGCCGACACAGCAAAGTTCGGTCAACCCGAGATCAAGATCGGCACCATCCCGGGCTCCGGCGGCACTCAGCGCCTCACCCGGGCCGTTGGCAAGTCGCTCGCTATGTACATGTGCCTGACCGGGGACATGATAAACGCCGAGGAAGCCTTGCGCGCTGGCCTGGTCGCCAAGGTGGTGCCGGCCGACGAGCTGATGACCGTGACCATGAAGGCGGCCGAGACCATCGCCGGCCTGTCGCAGCCGGTGGTTCGGAGCTGCAAGGAAGCGGTCAATCGCGCCTTTGAGTCGAGCTTGCAGGAAGGCGTGCTGTTCGAACGGCGGCTCTTCCACAGCACCTTCGCCCTGGAGGACCAGAAGGAGGGCATGGCGGCCTTCGCCGAAAAGCGCAAGCCGGACTTCAAGCACCGTTGAAGGACGGTGCTCGACGCCCAACACTATGGTTGGAAAGTGTTCCAGGAGCGCTTGACGCCGTGCCGCCCTCTGACTTATAGAGCGCGGCTTGTTCCAGCGCGAAGTTCATAGGTCAACATGGCAAATCACAAGTCAGCCGAGAAGCGCAACCGACGCAATGCGCGTAAGGGCGTCGTCAACGGCGCCCGTCGCAGTCGCATTCGGACCTACGTCAAAAAGGTCGAAGCGGCCATCGAAGCCGGCGATCACGACACGGCGGCGGCGGCCCTGAAGGCGGCGCAACCCGAAATGCAGCGTGGCGTGTCCCGCGGCGTGATGCATCGCAATACGGTGGCGCGGAAGATCTCGCGCCTCTCCGCGCGCATCAAGGCGCTCGGCGCAGCAAGCTAAACGACGGGGGCTTGGCCCTTCCCGCCGGCACCGGCCCGCTCGGCCGCTGCCGGCTTTTTGCGTTTCGCAAAGCCGTCATGAATGTGTCATGCCAGAGTAAAGGAATTGCGTCCTTGGTTAAGGCGCCTGCGTTCCGGGAGCAAAATTTTTGCCTTATTTCGCCGCCCGGAATCGTCGGGATTCCACAGACTTGACCTTCGTTGCTCAGAGGGGAACAGCGGCGGGCTCCGGCGTTCTCTTTATGCCCCGCTTGCCACATTCAGGCATGACAGCTAGGTTACGAGTATCGGTCGCTAAGCAATGTAATCTTCGCTGCGGCCGACATAGAAAAACGGTGGGCCACATATTAATAATTAAAGGTTCGCCACTCCAACGGGAGGTACAACCCACAAAAAACAGCCGTTATAATCGTCATAAATATTAGACGGCGATATGTCTTGTGGAGAATGTGCCCCAACTATAGTGTGCGTCGGTGCGAGAGCGTGGCGTTATTACACGCTTTCTGGGGAGTATAACTAGTCTAAGGGGAAGAAGCATAGTAGAGCGGAACGCAACGGTAGCGAGCAAGCCTCCACGAGGTTCGCGACCGGGGCGGACTCCAAAGACGCAAACATATTTAGATACGGACGGTCGGGGCATTGCACAAAATGAACGCGGATGCGGAAGGACTAGGAAGTTATTCAGATAATGCTCGCTCTCTCGAACAAATCTGGGCCGCGATCAGGGGCCGCTTAAGGCAGGAGGCCGGTGAAGCCGCCTATCGCAGCTGGCTGCGCGAGCTGGCGCTGGGCTGGGTACGCGGCCCGAAGGTACGGCTGACCGTACCCTCGCGCTTCATGCGTGACTGGATTGCCGGCAACTACGGCGAGGCGCTGCTGAGAATATGGCAGGAGGAACTGCCCGAGGTCGAGGCGGTGGACGTCGTGGTCACGCCGCGCGCGCCGGCGGCACCCATGGCCGGTGCCGGACAGGTGCCGCATACGCCGATCGTACGCGACGACTTCAACTACGTGCCGCCGCAGTCCAAAGAGCTTGACGGGCTCAACGGAAATGCCGCCGCGGCAAAGGTGGTCAAGGAAAACGGCTTCTCCACCGCGCCGGGACCGAGCGAGCTGCGCGCCATCGAGGCTTACGGCGGCCCGCTGGACCCGCGCTTCACCTTCGACGCCTTCGTGGTCGGCAAGTCCAACGAATTGGCGTATGCCGCGGCGCGGCGGGTCGGGGAGGCCGGCCAGCCCCCCTTTAACCCGCTGTTCCTCTATGGCGGCGTCGGCCTCGGCAAGACTCACCTGATGCACGCCATCGCCTGGCAGATCCAGCGTGCGCATCCGAGCAAGCGGGTCATCTACCTCTCGGCCGAGCAGTTCATGTATCAGTTCGTGCGTGCCGTACGCACCAAGGACACCATGGCCTTCAAGGAGATGTTCCGTTCGGTCGACGTGCTGATGATCGACGACGTACAGTTCATCGGCGGGCGCGAGGCGACGCAGGAGGAGTTCTTCCACACCTTCAACGCCTTGGTGGACCAGAACCGGCAGGTGGTGATCTCTGCCGACAAGAGCCCGAGCGACCTGGAGGGCGTGGAAGAGCGCATGCGCTCACGGCTGGGCTGGGGCCTGGTGGCGGACATTCATCCGACGACCTACGAGCTGCGTCTCAGCATCCTTCAGGCCAAGGTCGAGCGCTCGGGTGTCGAGGTGCCGCCGAAGGTTATCGAGTTCCTGGCGCACAAGATCACCTCGAACGTACGCGAGCTGGAAGGGGCGCTGACCCGGATCATCGCCCATGCGTCTCTGGTCGGCCGGCCAATCACCCTGGAGGCGGCGCAGGAGCTGCTGCTCGATCTGCTGCGCGCCTGCGACCGACGGGTGACGATCGAGGAAATCCAGAAGAAGGTCGCGGAGCACTTCAACATCCGCGTGGCTGACATGCATTCGGCCCGCCGCGCCCGCGCCGTGGCTCGCCCGCGGCAGGTCGCCATGTACCTTTCGAAGCAGCTCACGGCCCGGTCTCTACCGGAGATCGGACGGCGTTTCGGCGGGCGTGACCACACCACGGTGATGCACGCCGTGCGCAAGGTCGAGGAGCTGATCGCGCTCGACAGCGGCTTTGCCGAGGACGTCGAGCTCCTGCGGCGCATGCTGGAGACCTGAGCGCGCTCTGTGCGGGAGTTCCGCCTGATCGGGGCTCCCGCCGCATCTCCCCGCTATCCGCCGCTCGGCCCCGCGCTGGCTGGGCCAAAGGTCTTTGCGCATCGGGGCGCTATGCTATAGTGGGCGTTCCCGATTCGCGGGGCTTTGGCGGCTGCGGCAGCTGGGTGCCCGGCCGGCCGTGGAAGAGCCGATTCGAACCAATCTCTGATTTCTTGGAACGCCATGAAGCTTGTCATAGAACGCGCCGTCCTGCTGCGATCCCTTAGTCATGCTCAGTCCGTCGTCGAGCGGCGCAACACCATTCCGATTCTTTCGAACATTTTGCTCGGCGCCGAGGACAACAGCCTGGCGCTGACGGCCACCGACATGGACCTGACCATCGTCGAGCAGGTCGACGCGCGGGTCGAGCAGGCCGGCGCGACCACGGCACCGGCCCATACGCTCTACGACATCGTCCGCAAGCTGCCCGACGGCTCGGAAGTCGAGCTGTCGCTCGATGCCGACGGCGGGCAGCTCTCCATCCGCAGCGGCCGCTCCAACTTCTCCCTCGCCACCTTGCCGAAGGAGGACTTCCCCTCGCCGGGCGGCGGCGAGCTGCCGCATAACTTCCGGCTCCAGGCGGCCGAGGCCATGAACCTGGTCGATCGCACGCGCTTCGCCATCTCCACGGAAGAGACGCGCTATTACCTCAACGGCATCTACCTCCACGCCGGCACAAACGAAGGGCTCGACGTGCTGCGCGCGGTGGCCACCGACGGCCATCGCCTGGCCCGCTTCGAGATGCCCTTGCCCGAGGGCGCCGAGGGCATCCCCGGTGTCATCGTCCCGCGCAAGACGGTCGGAGAATTGCGCAAGCTGATCGAGGGCAGCGAGGACAGCGTCGAGATCGGCCTCTCCGAGACGCGAATCCGCTTCAATTTCGGCCGCAGCGAGCTGACCTCCAAGCTGATCGACGGCACTTTTCCCGATTACGAGCGGGTCATCCCGGTCGGCAATGACAAGGTCATGGAGGTCGATTGCCGCAGCTTCCGCGAGGCGGTTGACCGGGTCTCCACCATCTCCACGGAGAAGAGCCGCGCCATCAAGCTCAGCATGAATGACGGCGCGCTGACGCTCTCCGCCAACAGCCCCGATGCCGGCAGCGCGCAAGAAGACATCCCGGTCAGCTATGACGGGCCGAAGCTCGAAATCGGCTTCAATTCTCGCTATCTATTGGACATCGCCCAGCAGATCGAAGGTGAAGCGGCGCAGTTCGCTTTGGCCGACCCGGCATCGCCGACGCTGGTGCGCGATACCACGGATGTCAGCGCGCTCTACGTCATCATGCCGATGCGTGTGTAGCGGCGAGCTTGGAGGCGACTTGAAGGCAAGCGCGGCGGTTCACTCGCGGTTCGCAACCAATGCTGAACAACAACAGCCTTGGTCCGCACCGCGGCTTTGGGTTTCGCAGCTTCGCCTCTCGGCGTTCCGCAATTTTCGCTCTGCGGAGCTGGAGGCGGTGCCCGGTCCGGTGATCCTCACCGGCCCGAACGGCGGCGGCAAGACCAACGTCTTGGAGGCTCTGTCCCTGCTCGTCCCGGGTCGCGGCCTTAGGCGCGCCCGGCTGTCGGAGTTTTCGACCCGCCTGCCGGCCAACCAGGCCGCGGCGGACGCGGGGCTCTGGGCGGTCTCGGCGGTGGTGGAGACGCCCCAGGGACAGCGCCGCGTCGGCACCGGCTTGGACCCGAGATCCCGTGGCGAGGCGCGCGAGCGGCGTGCCGTCCGTATCGACGGCGACGATGGCGGCAGCCAGCAGGCCTTGGGCGAGATCCTGGCAGCGGTCTGGCTGACGCCGGAGACCTGCTGGATCTTCCAGGAGGGGCCGGGCGCGCGGCGGCGCTTTCTCGACCGCCTGGTCGCGGCCTTCCAGCCGGCCCACAACGGGCGCTGGACGGCCTACGAGCAGGCGATGCGGGAGCGCAGCCGGCTGCTCAAGCAGGGCCAGGCCGATGCGAGCTGGCTCACGGCCTTGGAGCGGACCATGGCCGAGCGCAGCGTCGCTCTGGCGGCGGCCCGGCGCGAGCTGCTGCGGCGGCTTTCCGCCGTGACCGCGCAGGACGAGACCGGCTTTCCCCAGCCGCGTCTGGGTCTGTCGGGGGAGGCCGAAGCCTGGCTCGAGGTCGAGGCCGCGGTCGACGTGGAGGAACGTTTGGCGGAGGCCTTGGCGGCCTCGCGCCGCCAGGATGCCGAAAGCGGCGGCGCCGCCGTCGGCGCCCACCGCTGCGATCTCCTGGTCTCGCGCCGGGACGGGGCGGGCCACGGGGCAGGCCAGCCGGAAATGGCCGCGGCGCTCTGCTCGACGGGGGAGCAGAAGGCGCTGCTGGTGGCGCTGGTGCTGGCGCATGCGCGCCTGGTTGCGGCAGAGCGGGGGGCGGCACCCCTGTTGCTGCTGGATGAGATTGCGGCGCACCTGGACGCGCCGCGCCGCAGCGCCCTTTTCGCGGCGCTCGCCGGTTTGGGCGCCCAGGTCTGGATGACCGGCAACGAGCTGGCGCCCTATCGCGAGATCGCCGAGGTGGCGCGAGTAGTCACCTTTGAGGGCGGTGTGCCGCGCATATCCTGAGGTGCGGCGTGCAACGAACCGATAAGAAAATGGAAGAGCAGTTGAACGAACAGATTGAAGGTGCGGACTACGGGGCCGAGTCCATCAAGGTGCTGCGCGGCCTGGAAGCCGTGCGCAAGCGCCCCGGCATGTACATCGGTGACACCGATGACGGCAGCGGCCTGCACCACATGGTCTACGAGGTGGTCGACAACGCCATCGACGAGGCTTTGGCCGGTTACTGCGACCGCGTCGAGGTGGTGCTGAACGGCGACGGCTCGGTCACCGTACGCGACAATGGGCGCGGCATCCCGGTCGACATCCACGAGGAGGAAGGGGTTTCCGCTGCCGAGGTCATCATGACCCAGCTTCACGCCGGCGGTAAGTTCGACCAGAACTCCTACAAGGTTTCCGGCGGCCTGCATGGCGTCGGCGTCTCGGTGGTCAACGCGCTCTCCGAGTGGCTTGAGCTCAAGGTCTGGCGCGAGGGGCGCGAGCACCTCGTGCGTTTCGAGGATGGCGAGGCGACGGCACCCTTGGCGGTGGTTGGCGAGGCGCCGGAGCAAACCGGCACCGAGGTTCGCTTCCTGCCCTCTCCCGTGACCTTCACGATGACCGAGTTCGACTACCCGACCTTGGAGCATCGCCTGCGCGAGCTGGCCTTCCTCAACCCCGGCGTCCTGATTTGCCTGGAGGACCGGCGCCATCCCGAGCCCGTGGTTTCCGAGCTGCACTACGAGGGCGGGGTGATGGCCTTCGTCGAGTACCTCGACCGCACCAAGACGCCGCTGATTACGCCGCCAGTCCGCATCGAAGGCGAGCGGGAGGGCATCGTCCTGGACGTCGCCCTGCAGTGGACCGACAGCTACCACGAGACCACGCTCTGCTTCACCAACAACATCCCGCAGCGGGACGGCGGCACCCACCTGGCCGGCTTCCGCGCTGCCCTGACCCGGCAGGTGAACGGCTATGCCCAGAGCTCCGGCCTGGCCAAGCGGGAGAAGGTGGCGCTGACCGGCGACGACTGCCGCGAGGGCCTGACCTGCGTCCTCTCGGTCAAGGTGCCGGACCCCAAGTTCTCCAGCCAGACCAAGGACAAGCTGGTTTCTTCCGAAGTGCGGCCCGTGGTGGAGTCCCTCATCAACGACAAGCTGCAGCAGTACTTCGAGGAGCATCCCGGAGAGGCCAAGCGCATCGTCGGCAAGGTGGTGGAGGCGGCGGCGGCCCGCGAGGCGGCGCGTAAGGCGCGGGAACTGACCCGCCGCAAGGGCGCCCTCGACATCTCTTCTCTGCCGGGCAAGCTGCAGGACTGCCAGGAGCGGGACCCGGCGCGCTCCGAGATCTTCCTGGTCGAGGGTGACTCCGCCGGCGGCACCGCCAAGATGGGCCGCGAGCGCCGCACCCAGGCCATCCTGCCGCTGCGCGGCAAGATCCTGAACGTGGAGCGCGCGCGCTTCGACAAGATGCTCTCCAGCCAGGAGATCGGCACGCTGATCACCGCGCTCGGCACCGGCATCGGCCCGGAGGAGTTCGATCTCTCCAAGTTGCGCTACCACAAGATCATCATCATGACGGACGCGGACGTGGATGGCTCCCACATCCGCACCCTCCTGCTGACCTTCTTTTTCCGCCAGATGCGTCCGATCATAGAGGCCGGGCACCTCTACATCGCTCAGCCGCCGCTCTATCGGGCCAAGCGGGGCGACTCCCTGGAGTACCTCAAGGATGATCGCGAGCTGGAAGACTACCTGATCGGTCAGGCGCTCAAGGATGCGGTGCTGACCCTCGAGGACGGGGTGCAGCGCGCCGGCGAGGACCTGCGCGCCCTGGTGCGCCAGGCGCTGACCGCCAAGCACCTGATGCAGCTTATCGTGCGCAAGGTCGGCTCCTGGGATGTGGTCGAGCAGGCGGCCGTGGCCGGCGCGCTCGATGCTGGCCTTTTGTCGGACGATGGGCAGGCGGCCGAAGCGGCCGCCGCCGTGGCGCGCCGGCTCGACGTCCTGGCGCCGGAAGAGCAGCGGGGCTGGAACGGCAGCTTCGAGAACGGCCGGCTGGTCTTCAGCCGCAGCCTGCGCGGCGTCACAGAGCGGCGCGAGATCGACGAGCTGCTGCTCAATTCCTCCGAGGCCCGGCGGCTCGCCACCATGACGGAGGCTTTCGCCGAAACCTACCAGGCGCCGGCAACCTTGCTGGGCAAGGACCGGGAAGCGCGCATCGGCGGCCCAGTCTCCCTGGCCGACACGGTGATGCAGTGGGGCCGCAAGGGTGTCAGTGTCTCCCGCTACAAAGGCCTGGGTGAGATGAACGCCGACCAGCTCTGGGAAACGACCTTGGACCCCGAGGTTCGCTCACTGCTGCAGGTGAGGGTCAACCAGGCGGAGGACGCCAGCGGGCTCTTCGAAACCCTGATGGGCGACGTGGTCGAGCCCCGCCGCAACTTCATCCAGCAGAACGCCCTGGAAGTCGCCAACCTGGACGTCTAGTTGCGCGCTTCCGGTGCCGCGGCGGAGAGCTGCTGGCAGCACTGCCACACCAACAACTGTCACCCTCGGGCTTGACCCGAGGGTCTATGGGTAGGCTTGGCGCGGGCGGTGGAATGGATGGTCGGATCAAGTCCGACCATGACATTGAGAGAGGGGCGGCAGGCGTCGCCGCTACCCACCTATCAACCTGGTCTTGAGCCGGGAGGCAGCTACAAGTTCCGACTGTGCCCGCCGCTGGAGCCTCGGGCCTTCGTGAACCTCCGGCCCGCCCGTGCAAGGACGATCACGTCGTGGCGGACGTGCTGGGGAGGGCGGGGACCTCGCAGCCGGTGACGCAGCATCGGCCGGGTTGCTTGGACACACGCTGCCCCTCGTCGAGAACGCCGCGGTCGAGCAAGCGCTCGACCAGCGCGACCCGCTCCATCACCGGGTAGTTGCGCCAGATCTCGCGCTTCATGGCTTCCGGCGAGCCGCCGCCGTGCAGCGAGATGATCGAATACCAACCGCCCTGGTTGGAGGCAGTCAGGTCTTCCATCAGGCGCGAAACCTCCAAGCGCTGGGCCGCCGGGATGTCGGACCGGCCGGCGAGCACGGCGGAGAGCGAGGCCTGCGTTTCCGGGTTGTGGTCCTCATCCGGGCCAGGGAGCGCGACCACCAGACCGCCGGAGACGCTGTGGGCAACCCGATGCATGTCGTAGATCTTGGTCGCCAACAGCAGCTTGCCGACATTGGCGAAGATCGGCTCCGGCATGGCCGAGCCGGCGGGATCCTGCACGCAGTAAAGCGAGGCGGCGACGCCGCAGGCGAAGAAGCTCTCGACGATGGTGATCAACTCGACCATGTCATCGCGCACATGGCGGTGGCGGTCGGGGTCGAGACCGTTGGCCTCGATCATCAGCGCGCCCGCGCCGATCAGGAGATCGCCGAAGCCGGCACGGGCGCCGATGCAGGAATGACGGTGATGGTTGGCGTAGGAGGTGGTGAGGAATCCGCCCTCCTCGGTCTCGCCGGCCAAAAAGACGTTCTCGTGTGGCACAAAGACGTCGTCGAAGATGACGACGCCGGTCGATTGACCGTACTTGGCTGAGAACTTCGCCGCCGCCTCGCCCGGGCGCCCGGCGCGGCGTGCCACAATGGTGACGCCGGGGGCATCGACCGGCACTGCGCAGGCCACGGCGAAGGCGGCGTCCTCCGGCCGGTGGGTGCGGCAGGGCATGACCAGGAACTCGTGCATGTAGGGTGCGCCGGTGACGATGGCCTTGGTGCCGCGTATGACGAGACCGTCCGGCCGCCGCTCCTTGATGTGAACATAGACGTCAGGGGTAGCCTGATCCGCCGGGCGCTTGCTGCGATCGCCCTTGGCGTCGGTCATGGCGATGCCGAGCGAGAGGTCTTCGTCCTGCACCCGGTGAAGATAGGTGAGGAAGCGCTGATGGTAGTCGGTGCCGTGGGCTTCGTCGCAGCGGCGGGTCGCTTGGAAGAAAGCGTTGAGCGCATCGTGGGCCAGATAGCGCTGGGCGCAGCCGGACTCCTGACAAACCAGCCGCACCGCCTCGAGCTTGTAGAGCAGGTCGGTCGCGTTCTCGTTGATGTGGAGCATCCTGTTGACCGTCTCCCCCGACGTGCTCTGCCGCGCGGTCATGAGCGGGCGGTGCTCAGCCCGCTGAGCGAAGTCGTAGGTTACGCCGACGCCGGCGATGCCGGGGGCGAGCAGGGGCTCGTCGGCCACGCTCTCGATGGCCACGCCCTCGACGAAGACCCTGGGCCGGCAGCGGCGCAGCGACTCGCGGTAGTCCTGTGCGGTCATCAACATAACGAGGCCCTCCTTCCAATTCGTCATGCTTCGATAAAATAATTAAACAGTGTTCGAATTTTCGTCAATGGGTTAGTATTCCGACCATGAGCGAAGCGATAGCGAGGCGGGGCACCGCACGAGGAGATGGCCGCAAGCAGGCGGTCGATGCCATGAAGCGCGGACTAATCCTGGATGCTGCGAAGCGGGTTTTCGCGACGGAGGGCTTGGAAGGAGCGAGCCTGCGCGCCATCGCCGCCGAGGCCGGTTACACGCCGGCGGCACTCTACTTCCACTTCGATTCGAAGGAAGCGATCTACGCCGCCCTCTTGGCCGAGTCCCTGGACCGGCTGCAGGACATGGTCGACGGTGCCATCGCCAAGGCGCGCACGCCCAAGACGCGCATCCGCGCGGCGGCCTGGGCCTTCTATAGCTTCTATGCCGAGAACCCGCAGGATCTGGACCTCGGCTTCTATCTCTTCCGCGGCGGCATGAAGCCCAAAGGCGTGGGCCGCGACCGGGATATCGCGCTCAACGAGGCCTTGGCGCGGAGCCTGCAACCGATCGCCGATGCGGCTCAGGCGCTGGGCCACTCGGATGCCGAAGCCCAGTCAATGGCTGCCGACGTCTTCGCCCACATCGTTGGTCTGCTGTTGCTGCACCTGACCGGGCGTCTACGCCTTTTTGCCGCTGCGCCCGACAAGCTGCTCGAGCAGCATCTCGACCGCCTTCTGGCGGCGCCGTAAGAGGCTTTGGCCTGCCAAGGCGGCCTTGGTCTCTTCGTGGCGGGCGCAGGCATGACACCGGTCCGGGCCTCAGATGCCGCCGTACCCCAAACCGTCCCGCCTGGCCTGTGCCACATTCTCGCCGGCTTAAGGCGGCACTCCCTTACGATGCTTGTGTGCAAGGCCGATCTTGGGGGCACTGGTCGGGCCGGCGCTTCGCCGTTGCCGCGGATTCGCGGCATGGTGTAGGTAGCGCTGTCGAACCTCCACGAATTAATTCTCTAGCGTGATGGCGAGTACTCGGAAGTCAGCCAAGCCAAAGGGCGCGCCCAAGCGCGGCCCCGGGGCCAAAGCCAGGAAGGCGAGCGGCAAGAAGCCGGCGTCCCGGCGTTCGCTGTCGTGGCGTATTGCGACCTGGAGCCTGGCGGTCTTCGTCTGGCTCGGCATCGCCGGCATCGGCACCCTGGCCTACTTCGCCTACGACCTGCCGGACGTCGGCAAGATGGCGGAGATGGACCGGCGGCCGAGCGTCCGCGTGCTCGCCGTCGACGGCACGCCGCTGGCGACCTATGGCGATCTCTTCGGCGATCCCTTGCGGGTGGCCGAGCTGCCCCCGCATTTGCCGCGCGCGGTGCTGGCGGTGGAGGACCGGCGCTTCTATGACCACCCGGGCATCGACCCTTTCGGCTTGCTGCGGGCCATCGTGGCGAACATTCAGGCCGGTCGGGTGGTGCAGGGCGGCTCCTCCATCACCCAGCAGTTGGCCAAGAACCTCTTCCTGACGCCGGAGCGCACCTTCAAGCGCAAGGTGCAGGAGGCCATGCTCGCCTTCTGGCTGGAGAACCGCTTCAGCAAGGACGACATCCTCAGCCTCTATCTCAATCGGGTCTATTTCGGTGCCGGCACCTACGGCGTCGATGCGGCGTCGCGGCGCTTCTTCGGCAAGTCGGCGCGGCAGGTGAATCTCTATGAAGCCGCCATGCTGGCCGGCCTGCTCAAGGCACCCTCGCGCTACAACCCGGCCAACAGCAGCGAGCGGGCGCACCGCCGCACCACCATCGTGCTCTCGGCGATGGCCGATGCCGGCTTCATCAGCGAGACCCAGGCGGAGCGGGCAGGTGAGGAGCGTAGCCGTGGCCGCGCCTTCGGCGGCATCGGCGGCCGGCACTTCGCCGACTGGGTGCTCGGCCGCGCCACTGGCTATCTCGGTGAGATCGACGGCGACCTGGTGGTCAGGACCACCATCGACCCGGCCCTGCAGCGCATCGCCGAGGAAGAGGCCGTCAAGATGCTGGACGGTCCCGGACGCGAGCGCGGCGCCAGCGAGGCGGCTGTCCTGCTGCTCTCGCCGGACGGCGCCATCCGCGCCATGGTCGGCGGCGGCTCCTACGACGACAGCCAGTTCAACCGGGCGACCCAGGCCCTGCGGCAGCCCGGCTCCGCCTTCAAGGCTTTCGTCTATCTGGCGGCGCTGGAGCAGGGCATGCGCCCGGAGGACCGGGTGCTGGACGCGCCGGTAACCGTCGACACGCCGGTCGGCCCCTGGACGCCGAAGAACTACACCGGCGAATACCACGGCGAGGTGACCCTGCGGGAGGCCTTCGCCGGCTCCTACAACACCGCGGCCGTGCGTCTCTCGCAAGACACCGGCCTCGAGCGCACCACGGCCGCGGCGGCGCGCCTCGGCGTGACCTCGCCGCTCAAGCCACTGCCGGCCGTCGCCCTCGGCGCCGCGGAGATGTCGCTGCTCGAGCTAACCGGCGCCTATGCCGTCTTTGCCAATAGCGGCTATGCCGTCTGGCCCTTCGCCATCGAACGCATCACCAGCCCCAGCGGTGTCATCCACTATCGCCGCGACTCGCGGGCCCTGTCCCGCGTGGTGGAGCCGCGGGTCCAGAATGCCATGTTGGACCTCATGACCGCGACCGTCGCCTGGGGCACCGGCAAGGCGGCGCAGGTGGACGGCGGCGCGCGCCCGGCCGCCGGCAAAACCGGCACCAGCCAGGACTTCCGCGATGCCTGGTTCATCGGCTTCACCGCTGAGATGGTCGGCGGCGTCTGGCTGGGCAACGACGCCAACACCCCGATGCAGAAGGTGACCGGCGGCAGCCTGCCGGCGCAGCTCTGGTCGCGCATCGTCACCCGCGCGCTGAAGGATGAGCCGCTGCGGCCACTGCCGCGCGAGAACGTCTTGGCGGAGCGCGAGAGCACGCCCTCGCCGCGGCGAGTCTCGGACCGTTCGGATGACGGCTCCGGTGGCGGGTTCATCGACCGCATCATCCGGACCTTGCGCGGCGACGAAACTGAGAAGAGCGGCAGCACGCGCGGCTGGGACCAGGGCTTTCCCGGAGACGACCGCTAGCGCTATTCTCTCAGGCTGATGCGGGCGGCAGGGGCGCCTGCGCCTGGGACCCAGTATCAGATATGAAAATGCGCAAGAGCGATCCCTGGATGCCGGCGGACGACTACGGCCGTAGCCTGCGTGGCTTCGGCGTCAACCTGCTGGTGCGTCAGGTGAGCGAGGCGCTGCCGTTCTTCGAAGAGGTGCTGCAGGTCGAGCGTGTCTATGCCGATGAAGACTTCGCCGTGCTGCGCCACGGCGCCGCCGAGTGGATGCTGCATTCCGACCATACCTATCAGAGCCACCCCCTGCTGGCCTTGACCGGCGATGGCGCCGTCCGCGGCGCCGGCGCGGAACTGCGCCTCTACGACATGGACCCGGACGCGACCGAGGCGCGCGCCAGGGCAGCCGGATATCACGTGCTGGCGACGAGCGCCGACAAGCCCCACGGTCTGCGCGAATGCTATATCGTCGACCGCGACGGCTACGTTTGGGTGCCGGGTCAACCCTTGGAGTGATACCTCTTGGCTAAGACGAAAGCGCGGCCGGCTGCTCCCCCTGCCGCGCGCAGCGTGGCGCTCGCTCTGGTCGGGCAGGTGTTGGCTCGGTCCAAGCCCTTGGATCAGGTGCTCGCAGAAAGCCGCGACCTGGCGCGGCTGGAAACGCGGGACCGGGCCTTCGCCCGCTTGCTGGTCGTCACCTTGCTGCGTCGCCTGGGACAGGTCGACGCCGTGCTCGCCCACTGCTTGGAACGCCCGCTGGCGCCGGCCATGGCGCGAACCCGCGGTATTCTGCGGCTCGGGGCCGTGCAGCTCCTCTTCCTCGGCACGCCGGCCCACGCCGCCGTATCCGAAAGCCTCGCGCTGGCCGAGACCGTCGGGCAAGGCCGCGCCAAGGGATTGATCAACGCCGTCCTGCGCCGCATCGATCGGGAGGGCGCGACCCTGCTGGCGGAACAGGATGCCGCGCGGCTCAATGCGCCCGACTGGCTGTGGCAGAGCTGGTCCGAGACCTACGGCGAGGAGACGGCGCGGGCGATCGCCGAGGCGCACCTGCCCGAGCCGCCTCTCGACCTCAGCGTCAAAGACGATCCAGCCGGCTGGGCTGAGCGCCTTTCGGCGGACGTCTTGCCGAACGGCAGCTTGCGCCTCGAAAGCGGCCAAGGCGCGGTCGAGCGCTTGGCGGGCTACGAGGAGGGTGCCTGGTGGGTGCAGGACGCCGCGGCGGCGCTTCCGGCGCGCTTGCTGGGAGACGTAAAGGGCTTGCGCGTCGCCGATCTCTGCGCCGCGCCCGGCGGGAAGACGTCGCAACTGGCGGCGGCCGGGGCCGAGGTCGTCGCCGTCGAACGGACGTCGAGTCGTGCCCGGCGTCTCGAGCAGAACCTCGCGCGCTTGCAGCTCTCCGCCGAGGTCGTCGTGGCCGACGCACGGAGCTGGCGCCCCGAACGGCCGTTCGATGCGGTGTTGCTCGATGCACCCTGCAGCGCCACCGGCACCTTGCGCCGCCATCCCGACATTGCCTGGCTCAAGGCGCCGGCCGACCTGCCGCCGCTGGTCGCCTTGCAGGATGCGCTGCTCGATGCGGCCGTTGCCATGCTCGCGCCCGGTGGCTGCCTGGTCTACGCCACCTGCTCGCTGCAGCCGGAGGAAGGTCCGGAACGCATCGCAGCCCTGCTGTCACGCAGGCCTGGCCTGTCGCTAGTTCCGGTCGAACCGGCGGAACTGCCCGGCTTGGCTGAGGCTGTCACGAAAGAAGGCTACCTGCGCAGCCTGCCCCGCCATTGGCCGACGCGGGGCGGTCTCGACGGCTTCTTCGCCGGGCGTCTCCGGCGCGACGCTTGATCGCACAGCGACGAAGCAAACGACACTTTCCTTGCAGCCGCCGCTTTACCCGATTCGAGGGCACTTGCTAGCTCTGCCGAAAGGTGCAAAACGCCACGCCTGTGCCTAGTTGAAGCCGGCGGAGAGCCCATGCAGCAGAGCGTCAAGATTGCCCCCTCCATCCTGGCCGCGGATTTCGCGCGCCTGGGCGAGGAGGTGCGCGCCATCGAGGCGGCCGGCGCCGACTACGTGCATGTGGACGTGATGGATGGCCACTTCGTGCCCAACATCACCATCGGCCCGCAAATGGTGGCGGCGCTGCGGCCCCACTCCGAGCTGATCTTCGACGTGCACCTGATGATCTCGCCGGTCGACCCCTACGTCGCCGCTTTTGCCGAGGCGGGCGCGGACATCATCACCGTGCATCCGGAGGCCGGCCCGCATCTGCATCGCACCATTCAGCTGGTGAAGTCCCTGGGCAAGAAGGCCGGGGTGTCGCTCAACCCGGGGACCCCGGTGGCGGCCGTCGAGCCGGTGCTGGAGATGCTTGACCTGGTGCTGGTGATGAGCGTCAACCCAGGCTTCGGCGGCCAGGCCTTCATCCCCGGCTCGCTCGACAAGATCGCCGCCCTGCGCCGCAGCATCGATGCGGTCGGCAAGCCCATCGACCTTGAGGTCGACGGCGGCATCAATCCAGAGACAGCCGCCCAGTGCATCGCCGCCGGCGCCGACGTTCTGGTCGCCGGCACCGCGACCTTCAAGGGCGGCACGGACGCCTATGCCGGCAACATCCGCACCCTGCGCGGGACGGACGCCTGAGGAGGCGCGGATGGCCGAACAGGTCCTCGACAGGCCGCTGATCGGCCAGGATGCCAAAGCCGGCCAGCGAAAGCGCGGCAACCGACGCCTCGGGCGCGGTGAACGCCGCCTCGTCGACGTTGCCGAAAGCCCGCTGACGCGTCTCGGCGCCACCTTGCGCCTGCCGCGCAGCTTGCTGTTGGGGCGGCTTGGCTATGCCCTCAGGGAACCCCTTTCGCATCTTGGGCTGGTGCCCGGCTCGGGCGTCGCGCTCGGCGGGCGCCAAGCCTATGCGCCGCTTTGCACGCCGGCCGACCCCTGGCCCGGCGACACCGACAGCGGCATGGCGCTGGTCGGCGGCCAGTATCGCTTCGCTGGACTGACCGTCGAGGCGCCGGACGATCCCTGGGTGACACCGGAACGCGTCCAAGAATGGCGCCGGGAACTGCACAGCTTCTGCTGGCTGCGTGACCTGCGGGCGGCCGCCATTGACCCGGCGCGCCGCCACGCCCGTGAGCTGACCGGTCAATGGATCGCTGAGCACGGCGGCTGGTCGCCCCTGACCTGGGAGCCCTTGGTGCTCAGCCGCCGGCTTGCCCACTGGCTTGGCCAGTACGAGTTCTTCGCGGCCAGCGCCGAGGCGGAGTTCCGCCAGGCGCTCTTGAGCTCGGCGCAGCGGCAGGCGCGCTATCTCGCCGCCGTACTGCCGGCCGGGCTGTCGGGCGCCGAGCTGATTTGCGCCATCAAGGGCCTGGTGCTGGCGGGTGCCTGCCTGCCGGATACGGAGGTGGCCTTGCGGCGGGGCCTGGCTCTGCTGCGCCGTGAGCTGGCAAAGCAGATACTGCCCGACGGCGGCCATATTGAGCGCAGCCCGGCCCGGCATCTCGCCGCGCTGCGCGATCTGCTGGATATCCGCTCGGTGCTCAGCACCGCCGGGCAGGAGGCGCCGGCTGAGCTCGATGCCGCCATCCAGTCGATGACGCCGATGCTGCGTCTCTTCCTGCATGGCGACCGCTCTCTCGCGCTGTTCAACGGCTCGGGCCAGGAGCGGGATTACAAGATCGATCTGGTCCTGCAGCGCGCCGACCGCTATGGCCGTGCCCTGGCGCAAGCGCCGCACAGCGGCTTCCAGCGCCTGCAGGCCGGGCGCACCGTGGCCGTCGTCGATTCCGGCGCGCCGGCCCCGGCCGGCTATGACAGCCGGGCCCACGCCGGGACCCTCAGCTTCGAAATGAGCGTCGGCAAGGAGCGCCTGATCACCAATTGCGGCGCCCCTGGCGTCGGCGCGGCGGCACAGGCTCTCCCGGCGACCTGGAAGCGGCTGATGCGGGCGACCGCGGCGCACTCGACCCTGACCATCGACGACAGCAACTCCGCTTGGCTCGGCGCCACCAGCTACCTCGGCGGCGCCGGTCTCGCCGAGCGGCCGCAGGAGGTGACCTGCCGGCGGGAGGAGACGGACGGCGCCACCCTGCTGGACATGAGCCACGACGGCTACCGCTCGACCCACGGCGTCATCCATCACCGGCGGCTGTTCCTCTCGGCCGCCGGCGACGATCTGCGCGGTGCCGACAGCCTGACGCCCGTCGCCATCGTTCACCGCGGCCGGCGCCACCGCTATGCCGTTCGCTTCCACCTGCACCCCGACGTCCGGGCCAGCCTGCTGCAGGACAAGCACACGGTGTTGCTGCGCCTCGCCAAGGGCGGCGGCTGGCGGCTCCATTCCGACGCGCCGGTGGTGGAGCTGGAGGAAAGCGTCTATGTCGGCAGCGGCGCCCCCCGCCGCTGCGAGCAGGTTGTCTTGAGCGGCAGCTTCTGCAATGAGCCGGTGGCCATCCGCTGGGCCCTACGCCGGGAAAGCTGAGTTCCTCTCGGTCCTTCCGGCGCCGTCCGCACTCTCGCTCGTCTTATTTGGAGGTCAAACCGTGTCTGAGCAGCCGATCCGCCGTGCGTTGATATCCGTGTCCGACAAGTCTGGGCTGGTCGATTTCGCACGGGCCCTCGCCGAGCGGGGGGTCGCACTGGTCTCCACCGGCGGCTCGGCGCGGGCGATGAGGGATGCCGGGCTGCCGGTCACCGAGGTCGCCGAGGTCACCGGCTTCCCGGAGATCATGGACGGGCGGGTCAAGACGCTGCATCCCGGCATCCACGGCGGCATCCTGGCCCGGCGCGATGAGGAGAGCCACCTCGCCGCCATGCGGCAGCACGGTCTGCAGGCCATCGATCTCGTGGTGGTCAACCTCTATCCCTTCCGCGAGACCGTGGCGCGCGGCGCGCCCTGGGCGGACTGCATTGAGAACATCGATATCGGCGGTCCCGCCCTTATTCGGGCGGCGGCCAAGAACCACGACTTCGTCACCATCGTCACCGATCCTGAAGACTACGCGGCGGTCCTCGCCGACATGGAGCGCCTGGGTGGAGCGACCGATCTCGTGACCCGCCGCCGCCTGGCGCAGCGCGCCTTCGCCCACACCGCCGGCTACGACAGTGCCATCGCGGGCTGGATGGGCCGGCAGGCCGGCGAGGACCTGCCGGACGACCTGGCGCTCTCGGCCAAGCGGGTCGCCGCTCTGCGCTACGGCGAGAACCCGCATCAGGCAGCGGCGGTCTACAGCGACGGCAGCGACCGGCCGGGGGTGGTCACTGCCCGTCAGCTCCAGGGCAAGGAGCTGAGCTACAACAACCTCAACGACACCGATGCGGCCTATGAGCTGGTGGCCGAGTTCGCGCGGCCCGCTGTCGCCATCATCAAGCACGCCAATCCCTGCGGCGTTGCCGAGGCGGAGAGCTTGGAGGAGGCCTATCGCAAGGCCTTGGCCTGCGACCCGGTCAGCGCCTATGGCGGTATCTTAGCGGTCAACCGGCCGCTCGACGTGGCCACGGTCGAAGCGCTGGAAGGTCTGTTCCTGGAAGTGATTATCGCGCCTGCGATTGAACCAGCCGCTGCCGCGGCGCTGGAAAGCCGCCGCAATCTGCGGGTTCTGGATGCCGGCGCCCTGCCGGATGCGAAGGGCGGGGCCTATCTGATAAAAAGCTTGGCCGGCGGCCTGCTGCTGCAGGAGCGTGACAGCGGGCAGGTCGACTCGGAGGACCTTGAGACGGTCACCGAGCGGGCGCCGGATGCGCGGGAGTTGGCCGACCTGCTGTTCGCCTGGCGGGTGGTCAAGCACGTCAAGTCCAACGCTATCGTCTTTGCCAAGGAGGGAGCCACCGTCGGTATCGGCGCCGGGCAGACCAGCCGGGTGGACGCGGCGCGCTTGGCGGCGCAGAAGTCGGTCGAGCTGATCGGGGTAGAGGCGTCGAAGGGCGCCGTCGTTGCCTCGGACGCCTTCTTTCCCTTCGCCGATGGCCTGCGGGCGGCTATCGAGGCCGGTTGCACGGCGGTCATTCAACCGGGGGGCTCGGTGCGTGACGAGGAGGTGGTCGCGGCCGCCAACCAAGCCGGGCTGGCCATGGTCGTTACCGGCATGCGCCATTTTCGTCATTAATCAAATTTCTTAAGGATTTCCGCCAAAAAAGCATAGAGCGAATCGGGGGATTCGCGCGCGGGTGAGGCATTTTTGTGATCGGCAAGCATGCTCTTTGTTGGGCTTATCGATCAGATGTGGTAAAGGAAGTGTCATCGGGTGGCCCAACCCGACCGTTAAGGTTGGGGGTGTCAGGTTGGGTGCCCGGGGAAGTTGGGGATATAGAAGGTTCCAATGTCTTCGTTGTTGTCCACCTATCGCCAGGCCGTGCAGCAAGCGGTCGGGCGTATGCATGCGGCAGGCATACCCGCCTTTCAGGGCGTGGAGGGCTATATCGCTGCGGTCTATCCGGACGGCACGGTTCGACGTTTGAAGCCACTGGCTATGGTCGGCCAGGAGCGCAAGGTGCAGCTAGGGAATGGGGATGCGGCCAACGGCGACGATACTCGCTGGTCCGAACGGGGCAGGGAAGTCAACTCTCGCTTCGGTTGAGTTTGCCCGCGAGATCGAAAGCGGCTGTTTCCTCTTCGCCAATGATGCGGACGGGGGGTCATCCGCTTACGGCGAGCGGCTGGCGCCGGAGGAGCTGACCGGCCGCCTCAACCAGGCGGCGGGATTGGTGCGGCGGCAGACCAGCTTCGTTCTGGAGACCAGCCTCTCATCAACCGCTTTGCTCGACTTCCTGCCCGGCCTGCGGCAACAGGGCTACGACATCTTCCTGCTGTTTCTCTTCCTCTCAGACCCGGACCTCTCGATCTTTCGGGTCGCCCAGCGGGCGCAGCTCGGCGGTGCCTACGTTTCGGCCGACCTGGTGCTGCGCCGCTACCAGGCCGGCATGCGCCACTTGCCGGCCTATATCGATGCCGTGACCTACGCCAAGATCTTCCTCTCCGACGGCGAGCCGCGGGAGGTCCTGACCAAGAGCATCGACGGCTTCCGCGCCCACGATCCCGACGTGTGGCGCGCCATCGAAGAGCGGTTGGGTTAGGGTATACTGAGGCTCCGTCTCTTTTGTTGTCATGCTTGGGCGAGGCCCACTGGGCCGTCAGGCCCGGGGCCGAGTTCCGAGCATCCACGGCAAGGCTTGGTGCGGGCTGAGGCGTGGATCCCCGGAACTCGCCACGTAGTGGCTCGCCCGGGGATGACAGTTTGAGAGAAGCCGCCGACGGCACCGCCCCCACCGCCTGTCATCCCGGCCAAGGGCAAAGCCCGCGAGCCGGGAACCACTCATCCACCCGCGCGGGCGTCCACATGGACCCCGGATGTCGCCTCTTACGAGGCTCCTCCGGGGCGACAATAGTGGTGAAACGCACGTGTGCCGCTACTCCGCCGTCCAGGTGCGGGCGAGGGCGGTGACCTCCTCCACCAGGAAATCGACGAAGCGCCGCACCTTTGGCGAGAGAAAGCGCCCCGGGGCATAGACGGCATAGATGGCGCTGTCCGGCGCCGGATAGTCCGGCAAGACCACCTCCAGGCGGCCGTCGCGAATGTCCTCGCCGACCAGCCAAAGCGGTAGCAGGGCAACCCCGAGACCAGCCAACACCGCTTCCCGCAGGGCGCCGGCGTCGTTGGCTTCAAGGTTGCCGCTGACCCGGATCTGCTCGCGACCTTGCGGCCCGTGGAACTCCCAGTCGTGACGCTGGGCGCGGTAGGTATAGGTCAGGCAGTTGTGGTCGAGCAGGTCGGGCGGCCGTTCTGGCCGGCCGTGGGCGTCGAGATAGCTGCTCGCCGCCACCACGATGCGGCGGTTGGGGGCGAGCTTGCGGGCGATCAGGCTGGAATCCGCCAGCTCGCCAATGCGCAGGGCGAGATCGAAGCCTTCCTCGACCAGATCGGCGAAGCGGTCGTTCAGGGTCAGATCGATCTGTACTTCGGGATTGGCGGCGAGAAAGCTCGGCAGGCGCGGGGCCAGGTGCATGCGCCCGAAGGCAACGGGAACCGAGACGCGCAGCAGGCCGCGGGGGTTGCCGGCCATGTCGGTCACGGCGCGCTCGGCTTCGGCCAAATCGCCCAGGATGCGGTCGGCCCGGGCGAAGAAGGCTTGGCCGACGTCGGTCAGGGAGATCTGCCGCGTGGTGCGGTTGAAGAGCCGCGCGCCCAGGCGTTCCTCCAGGCGGCCGATCTGCTTGCTGACCGCCGAGGGGGTGAGGTCGAGGCGGCGGGCGGCGGCGGAAAAGGAGCCTTCCTGCGCGACGCGCACGAAGACCGACATCTCGGAGAAGTTGCCCGTCATAACAACAGTGCTCTTATATGTGAATAGAATTCCATAATGATATGCATTCAGGCCGAATTATCAATACATACGGAAAGTCGTAGCTTAAACGGCAGGTGAATGCCTCGCAGATTACAGCAGGAGGACAGACCATGCCTCAGAGAGCCGAACACGACCGTATGACCTTCGATCATCCCTTGCCTGAGGGTTTCGAGCAGGTTGCCATGGAGGCTCACATCGCGCGCGGGCGTATGCTCCAAGCCAAGGCGATGCAGCAGGGATTTGCAACCGCATGGCAGGGCTTGCGGCACCTCTTCGACTTTCGCCTGGGGCTCTCGCATCCGGCGAAGGCCGATCACGCCTGAGGAGGAGGCGCCGGCTCCCGCCCGCCGGCCTTGATCGGCAGCAGCAGGATGAGCCCGGCCAGGAAGAGCACGAGGATGGTCGACATGCCCCAGCGCTGGCTGGCGGTCAGCGCCGTCACCGTGCCGACCATGAAGGGCCCGAGAAAGGCGGTGATGCGCCCGGACAGGGCGTAGAGCCCGAACATCTCGGCTGTCAGGTGGGGCGGCGCCATCAAGGCCATCATGCTGCGGCTCGCCGCCTGCGCCGGGCCGACGAAGATGCCCAGCGCGCAGCCGAGGACGTAGAACCACATCTTGTCCTCGATGAGCAGCAGCGCGCCGCCCAGGATGAAGAGCGCGCTGACCGAGACGACGATGGTCGGTTTGGCCCCGAACCAGTCGTCGATCCAGGCGAAGCCGAAGGCGCCGAGCCCGGCGAAAACGTTGAGCAGCAGCGCGAAGATCAAGATCTCCTCGGTATCCATCCCGAAGGTGCCGGCGGCGTAGATGCCGCCGAACTGGAACAGGGTGTTGAGGCCGTCCGTGTAGAGCATCCTGGCGAGCAGATAGCGTGGGATGGCGCCGAAGCCGCGGAAGCTCTTCAGGGTCTTCCAGAGGGTGCCCAGGCCGACCGAGACGGCTTCGTGGATCGGCTTGTGGCTGCGCGGCTGATCGGGGGTGAAGAGGAACATCGGCAGCGCGAAGATCATGAACCAGATGGCGACGAACGGCCCGGTGGCGCGCACCTGCTCGGCGGTCGACTTGTCGAGGCCGAAGAGCGGCGGATCCGCCTGTACCAGCAGGACCAGGCAGAGCCCGAGGCAGGCGAGGCCGCCGGCATAGCCACAGCCCCAGGCCCAACCCGAGATCAGGCCGATCCGGTGGCGCTGCACCAGACTGGGCAGCATGGCGTTGTAGAACACCGTCGCGACTTCGAACCCGAAGTTGGCGATGCCGACCAGAAGCATCGCCCGGATGGCGTCCTCGGCTTCGGGCTTCACCGTCCATAGGGCGAAGCCGGAGACCACGCAGACCACCGAAAAGCCGAAAATCCAGGGTTTGCGCGGCCCGTTCTGATCGGCGATGGCGCCAAGGATTGGACTGACGACGGCGATGGCCAAGCCGGACAGGCTGAGCGTCCAGCCCCACCAGGCGGTGCCTGTCTCCTCGTCCGGGGCGATGCCGGTGGTGAAGTAGACCGCGAAGACGAAGGTGATGATGACCGTAGGAAAGGCGGAGTTGGCCCAGTCATAGAGGCACCAGGCGGCGAGGGCGCGTCTGCTGACGGGTCGGCTTTCGCTCATGGGCGCTCCTGCTCACCGGCTGCCAGGGATGCTGCGGGGTACAGTCCGTGGGGCACAATCCGTGCTTTCCATGGCGCCGACAAGCCTTGTATTTCTGCCACAGCGGCGCGAGCCGCTCTCCGCCGGCAAATGACCCGGCCAACCGCAGCGAAGAGGCGCCCCTATGATCGTCACCACCACGGAAAGTCTGGAAGGCAGGCGTATCGTCCAGTACCTCGGCGTCGTCAACGGCGACTGCATCATCGGCGCCAACTTCCTGAAGGACTTCTTCGCCCGGGTGCGCGACGTGGTCGGCGGGCGGGTCGGCAGCTACGAGAACGTGGTGCGCGACGCCAAGAACAATGCCGTCGAGGACATGGTGGAGATGGCCGAGAAGATGGGGGCCAACGCCGTGGTCGGCGTTGACCTCGACTACGAGGCGATTGGCGAGTCCATGCTGATGGTCAGCGCCAACGGCACGGCGGTGATTATCGAATAGCGCCGTGGCGGTCCTCGAAGCGGTCGAAGGCGCGGCGGACGCGCCGGCGGCGCGGCCGGTCCTCAAGTGGGCTGGCGGCAAGCAGCAGCTCCTGCCGCAGCTGTTGTCTCGCGTACCGGAAACGTACGGTCGCTATATCGAACCCTTCTTCGGGGGTGGAGCGCTGTTCTTCGCCCTGGCGCCGCAGAACGCTGTCATTGCCGACTCCAACGCCGAAATCATCAGTCTTTATAGGCAACTGGCGAAAGACGCCGGTGCCGTGATCGCGGCCATGAAAGGTCATACGTACGACGAGGCGCATTTCTATGCCGTACGTGCGCAAGCTTTCGGTGCTTTGACCCCGACCGAGGCGGCCGCGCGTACGCTTTATCTTAACCGGAGCTGCTTCAACGGCCTCTATCGGGTCAACCGGCAGGGGGACTTCAACGTGCCCTTCGGCCGTTACGTGAACCCGCGGCTCTGTGACGCCGCCGGCCTTGAGGCGGCCGGTCGGGCACTGGCGGCGGCGGAGATCCTCTGCGCCGACTACCGCAACGTCCTGGCCGCGCACGCCCGGCCGGGCGATTTCGTCTATCTCGACCCGCCCTACCTGCCGGCCGGCGGCTACGCCGACTTCAAGCGCTACACCAAGGAGCAGTTCCGCGAGGCCGATCACCGGGCGCTGGCCGCCGAGGTGCGGCGTCTCGCGGCGCTCGGCTGCCACGTGCTGCTGAGCAACGCCAAGCACCCCCTGGTTTGGGAGCTTTATGGCGACTTCGCCATCGAGGTGGTGCCGGCGCGGCGCAACATCTCCTCCCGCGCCGCGACCCGCCGCGGCGAGGAGGTGATCGTGACGATCACGCCCTGATTGCCATGCCGCTCGACAGCCCACAGGCCTTGCCTGAACAGCTCGGGCGTTTTCCGCCGACCCGCTATATGGGCTCCAAGGAAAAGCTGCTTGGACAGATCTGGGAGCTGGCCAGCACGGTGCCGCACGACAGCCTGCTCGACCTCTTCTCCGGATCCGGTGCCGTGGCCTACCTCTTCAAGACGCAGGGCAAGGCCGTGGTCGCCAACGACTACATGGCCATGGCCCGCACCGTTGCCCGGGCTACCCTGGTCAACAGCCGGGTCACCCTTTCTGACGCCGATCTCGACCGTCTCCTCAGCGACCATCCGCATCCGGACGGTTTCGTCGCTCGACACTTCGCCGGGCTCTATTTCGGCGACGCAGAGAACCGCCGTATCGATCATGTCCGCGCGCAGATCACGGGTCTGGACAGCGCCGACAAACGGGCGCTGGCCATGGCGGCGCTAATCCGCGCCTGCATGAAGAAGCGGCCCCGCGGCATCTTCACCTACACCGGGCGGCGCTACGACGACGGCCGGCGGGACCTGCGCCTGAGCCTTGAGGCGCAGTTCCGCGAGCAGGCGGCGCTCTTGAACGACGCCGTCTTCGACAACGGGCGCGCCCACCGGGTGCTTTGCGCGGACGCTATGCAGGTCATGACGCAGGCGGATCTCGTCTACATCGACCCGCCGTACTTCTCGCCCCTGTCGGACAACGAGTACGTCCGCCGCTACCATTTCCTGGAGGGCTTGGCGCGCGGCTGGCGCGGTGTGGAGATGCAGTGGCACACCAAGACCCGCAAGTTCCGCAGCTATCCCACGCCCTTCTCGACCCGGGCCGGCGCTTGCGCGGCCTTCGAGCGCCTGTTCCGGCGCCACCGGGAGTCCGCCATTCTGGTCTCCTACGCCTCCAACGCCCAGCCGAACAAGGAGGAACTGCTGGCACTCCTCAAGCGCCACAAGCGGCGGGTCGAGCTGGTGGAAGTCGACCATCGATACTCCTTCGCGACCCAAGGCGAGACGGCCGGCGCGATCAAAAACGGTGTGCGCGAGTACCTCTTCCTCGGCCGATAGACCGCAGCTTTCTCACTGGTTTGTGAGCCCGCTCACAGCATCGGGGGCCCGTTAGGGTTAAATCCCGTTCAACACAACGATGCTGAGGCGGGACAGATGTTTGGCAAAGGAACACACAGGAGCAAGACGCGCGGAACGCAACGCCTGCTGCTGACGGCCAGGGAACGGCCGCGGGTCCGGCGCGGCATCGGCTGGATGTTCGGACGCCGCAATCCCTTCACCCTGATCTTCGGCGCCTAGCGCTCTCGTCCGTTCTATCTGCTGCCAAGAGGGCGATGTCCTGGGCGACGCCCGTAGTTTTTCTTCCGCCGAGGGTACACCCAACACATGTCATGGTCGGACTTGATCCGACCATCCATTCCTCAGCCCGCGCCAAGTGTCGGAATGGACCCTCGGGTCAAGCCCGAGCGTGGCAGTCAGTGGTGCTGCGGTGCCGCGCCGCTTAGGTCTTTCCATTCGACCGGTCCGCCCGGTAACTAGGCGCCATGAACGATACGGCGCGACTCTTCGAGATCTTCCTGGATATCCAGCGCGGTTTGCCGCGGCAGGGCCCCGGCTGTGCCGAGGCGACGCACGAGGCGCTGGTGCTCTGTGGCGCGCTGCCCGAGGAGCTGAGCGTCCTCGACGTCGGCTGCGGCCCCGGCCTTCAGACCATGACCTTGGCCGACGTGCTGGGCGATGCCCTCGGCCGGCCGATCGCCGCGCTCGATATGTACGGGGACTACCTGAGGCAGCTCAAGGCAAGCTGCGCGGCGCGAGGGCTTGACCGCCTGGTCGCGCCGCTGCAGGGCGACATGGAGGCGCTGCCCTTCGCGGAAGAGAGCTTCGATCTCATCTGGGCCGAGGGCGCCGCCTATATTATGGGCTTCGCCGAAGCCTTTGCCGCTTGGCGCCCGCTGTTGCGGTCCGGCGGCTGCATTGCGGCGACCGAGCTGACCTGGCTCGTGGCCAAGCCGCCCGAGGAGGCCGCCCGCTTCTTCGCCGAAGAGTACCCGGCCATGACCGATGTCGAGACCAACCTGGCGAGCCTGCAGGCCGCCGGCTTTGAGGTGCTCGGGCACTTCACCCTGCCCGATGCGGCCTGGTGGACCGACTACTACACGCCGCTGGAAGCAAAGCTGCCCGCGCTCCGCGCGCGCTATGCCGAGGATGCGATGGCGCGCGATTTCGTCGCCACCAGCGCGCGGGAAATCGAGATGCGCCGTCGCCATCCCGACAGCTACGGCTATGTCTTCTTCGTCGGCCGCAAGACCGGCTAGTGGTGCCTGCCAAGCTTTTATAGATCGTCACCCCGGAGGAGCCTCGCGAGAGGCGACATCCGGGGCTCGCGAAGCGAGTTGCCGAAGGCAGCCACAAGCTCTGGCCGCGCCTACCGCTGGATACTCGGGTCTCGCCGCACTGCGGCTCGGCCAAGTATGACGTTCAGAAAAGGGTCGCGGACGGCGCATCCCCTCCAGCTGTCACCCCGGACTTGATCCGGGGTCCATTGATCGGCCTGCGCGGGATGTCGTCGTTGAGCACAGAGACTGCGGCCGCCCGCCTTCTCTCTCGTCAGTCCGTGCCCGGCCGTTCCATGCCTTCGGCAACTCGCTGACGCGAGCCCGGACACGCGGGCTTCGCCCTTGGCCGGGATGACAGCCATTGGTTTTGCGCCGCTCGATGGCTCGATACGACGGAGAGCCGCTCGTAGGCGCTAAACAGTTTCCACCGGCGCCATGCCCTTGGCCGTCAGCTCCTCGATGGCCTTCTCGCTCTTCTTCAGCCCGTCCAGGCCCATGCCGTGCAGCACGTTGGGCGCCTTGGTGAACTGAATGTTCGTGTAGCCGACGATCTCGATGCGGTTGCCCCAGGGGTCGAGGAAGTCGAGGAAGGGGCCCTCGAGGGTTTTGATGCCCAGCTCTTCCAAGCGCTGCCGCACGGCTTCCTTGTCGTCGACCACCAAGCCGAAGTGGCGGTCATCGTCCGGCGCCTGGCGCCGGCCTTTGGAAAGGGCGAGGAACTGATCGCCGAGATCGATGAAGGCCATGCTCTCGCCTTTGCCGCGTAGCGTGAAGTCGAAGAGTTCGCCGTAGAAGGCCAAGGCCTCTTCGATGTCGCCCACTTCCAGCGCCACATGGTTGAAGCCCAGGGCGCGTGCTTTCTTGCCGCTCATGCCGTTTCTCCGATTAATAAAGCAATTACTTTATAATATAGCGAGACAGTTTTCTCTGCCAAGCGGTGCGTCGGCCGGCGCAGTGAAGCAGCTCACAGAAGGCGATAGGCCAGCACCTGGTTGGTGATATGCGCCTTCTCCGGCACCTCGGCGAAGACCGGATAGACGGCGCACTCGCCCTCCCGGCGCCAGATGCCGCGCGCTTCCAGCTCGTCCGCCTTGGCAAGATAGGCCTCGCCCTTGTCCTCGTCGCAGCGGATGCTGAACACCACCTGGCCGCCCGGCTGCACCACGCGGCAGATCTCCTCGAAGCTCTCGGCCGGGGCGTGCTGGGCGGTGAACACACCGGCGGCGACGGCGGTGGCGAAGCTGCGGTCGGGGAAGTCGAGGTGTTCGCCCAAGGCCATCTTGCGCAGCTCCGCATAGGCGTCGCGTTGCCTGGCTTTTGCCAGCATGCCGTCGCTGATGTCGAAGCCGGTGATGGGGCCATAGCCGAACCAGGAGAGCCACTGACCGAGCCGCCCGGTGCCGGCGCCGCAGTCGAGCAGCGGCCCGGCGTCCGGCGCGACATGCCGGCAGACCAGGGCGATCACCGCGGTCGGCGCTCCGTGGCCCAGCGCCGTCAGGTCGTCGTCGTAGCTCTCCGACCAGTCGTCGTAGACAGCGGCCAGCTCTTCGGCCGACTTCGCCCGGTAAACCGCGTCGAGATGTTTCTGCGAATTCGCCATGGCTGACGCGCTCCTTCCAAAGTCCCCCTCTCGGTCTTGCCTCGAGGGCCTCTCCGGACATATCTATAACCCATAATCCCAATCCCGCGGACTCGGTCGCAACCCTGTCGCGGGGCGCAGAGTTGGTTCCGGGCGGGAATTCCGCCGAAAGCGTCAATCCCCGCGTGAACCCGCAGCAGTGCTGTGATATCTGCGCCCGAACGATAGGCCTGCGGCGTCATCGCCTTCTCCAAATTCGGCGTGCCGACAGGTCAAGCATGGAGAAGACACGATGACTCTAGGACAAGACAGCCTCAAAACCCGCCGTACCCTTTCCGTCGCCGGCAAGGACTACGACTACTTCAGCCTGGAGGCGGCGGCCGGCCAGATCGGCGATGTCGCGCGCCTGCCGTACTCGCTGAAGGTGCTGCTGGAAAACCTGCTGCGCTATGAGGACGGGCGCAGCGTCACCGTCGACGACATCCAGGCCATGGCGGACTGGCAGAAGGAACGGCGCAGCGACAAGGAAATCGCCTATCGCCCGGCGCGGGTCCTGATGCAGGACTTTACCGGCGTCCCGGCGGTGGTCGATCTCGCCTCCATGCGCGAGGCCATGCGGGAACTGGGCGGAGACCCCAAGAAGATCAATCCGCTTTCGCCGGTCGACCTGGTGATCGATCACTCGGTGATGGTCGACTATTTCGGCGGCAAGGACTCCTTCGAGAAGAACGTCGAGCTGGAGTTCGAGCGCAATCGCGAGCGCTATGCCTTCCTGCGCTGGGGGCAGACAGCCTTCAACAACTTCCGTGTGGTGCCGCCGGGCACCGGCATTTGCCACCAGGTCAATCTGGAGTATCTGGCGCAGACCGTTTGGACGGCCGAGGAGGAGGGGCGCACCGTCGCCTATCCCGACACCTTGGTGGGCACCGACAGCCACACCACCATGGTCAACGGCCTGGCTGTGCTCGGCTGGGGCGTCGGCGGCATCGAGGCCGAGGCGGCGATGCTTGGCCAGCCCGTCTCCATGCTGATTCCTGAGGTCATCGGCTTCAAGCTGACCGGCCGGCTCAAGGAAGGCGCCACGGCGACCGATCTGGTGCTGACCGTGACTCAGATGCTGCGCCAGAGGGGCGTGGTCGGAAAGTTCGTCGAGTTCTACGGCCCCGGCCTCTCGACCATGACCCTGGCCGACCGGGCGACGATCTCCAACATGGCGCCGGAGTACGGCGCCACCTGCGGCTTCTTTCCCATCGACAAGGAAACCCTGCACTACCTCGCCTTCACCGGCCGCGACCCCGACCGGGTGGCGCTGGTCGAGGCCTATGCCAAGGCCCAAGGCATGTGGCGGGAGGACGACAGCCCGGACCCGATCTTCACCGACACGCTGGAACTCGACATGGGCACGGTCGAGCCCTCGCTGGCAGGCCCCAAACGGCCGCAGGACCGGGTGCCGCTTTCGGGCATGGCCGCCAACTCGACCGAAGCGATCGAAGGCGGCGGCGTCACGAATCTCGAGGCCAGCGTGCCGGTCGAGGGCAGCGACTACAGCCTCAGCCACGGCGATGTGGTGATCGCCGCCATCACCTCCTGCACCAATACCTCCAACCCCAGCGTGCTGATCGGCGCCGGCCTGGTGGCCAAGAAGGCGCTGGAGAAGGGACTGAGCGTCCGGCCTTGGGTCAAGACCTCGCTTGCCCCCGGCTCCCAGGTCGTCACGGACTATCTGGAGGCGGCCGGCTTGCAAAAGTCGCTGGATGAGCTTGGCTTCGACTTGGTCGGATACGGCTGCACCACCTGCATCGGCAATTCCGGACCGCTGCCCGAGCCGATCTCCGAAGCCGTCGATGTCGGTGACCTGCATGTCGCCGCGGTGCTGTCCGGCAACCGTAACTTCGAGGGGCGGGTCAATCCGCAAACCCGCCTGAACTACCTGGCTTCGCCGCCGCTGGTGGTGGCCTACGCCCTGGCCGGCAACACCCGCATCGATCTCTTGAAGGAGCCGCTCGGCCAGGGTTCCGACGGGCAGCCGGTCTTCCTCAAGGACATCTGGCCGACCAACCACGAGATCCAGGCGGTGATCGATGCCGTGCTGACGCCGGAGATGTTCAAGTCGCGCTATGACAACGTCTTCGAGGGTCCGGAGCAGTGGCGCGAGATCTCGCCAGAAGGCGGCATCACCTACGAATGGGACCCGGGCAGCACCTATGTGCGCTTCCCCCCCTTCTTCGAGGACATCGAGGCCGAGCCGGGCGCGATGCACGACATCAAGGGCGCGCACATCCTGGCCGTCCTCGGCGACTCGGTGACCACCGACCACATCTCGCCTGCCGGCAACATCAAGCGGGAGAGCCCGGGCGGCGAGTATCTGACCGGCTATCAGGTGCGGCCGATCGACTTCAACTCCTATGGTGCGCGCCGCGGCAACCACGAGGTGATGATGCGCGGCACCTTCGCCAACATCCGCATCCGCAACGAGATGGTGCCGGGGGTCGAAGGTGGCTACACCAAGTACGAGTACGATGTCGTGCCGATCTACGATGCTGCCATGAAGCACCAAGCGGAAGGCAGGCCGCTGGTGGTGATCGGCGGTAAGGAGTATGGCACCGGCTCCTCGCGCGATTGGGCCGCCAAGGGCACGCGGCTCTTGGGCGTCGTGGCGGTGATCGCCGAGTCCTTCGAGCGCATCCACCGCTCCAACCTGGTGGGCATGGGCGTGTTGCCGCTGCAGTTCAAGGACGGCGCGAGCCGCCAGAGCCTGGGCCTGACCGGTGAGGAGCAGTTCGACATCCTCGGCATCGAGGCGGGCCTCAAGCCGCGCATGGACCTGACCTGCCGCATCACCCGGCCGGACGGCAGCGTGGAGGAGATCCAGCTGCTCTGCCGTATCGATACGGCCGACGAGCTGGAGTACTACCGCAACGGCGGCATCCTCCACTACGTGCTGCGTAACCTGAATAAGGAAGCGGCGTAGGTCGCTGTCTCCCCGGCTCCCAGACTTGTGAGTCGGGGGTTGGGTTTTTCTTAGGCGCTGCGCGCCATACGGCTCCAGCCCACACCCCCGCCCGACCAACCCACTAGGGTACCATGCCATGGGTTGGTCGGGCGGGGGTGTGGGCCGGCACAGCGCGGCGCGCCTCCGAAACGAGACAACGAGCCACCATGGCGCCGGCGCGCCCTAAAAAGGGGCAGGCGCCTAGGAGACTCCCCTACCGCACCAGGTAGACCTCGACCCGGCGGTTGCGGGCTTCGGAAACGCCGTCGGCGGTCTCGACCAGCGGGTCCATCTCGCCGAAGGCCTCGGTGCTCATCAGCTCCCGCGGCACGCCGGCTTCGCTCAGCGCATCGAAGACGCTGCGTGCGCGCAGCTCGGAAAGCCTGAAGTTGCTCTCCGCGTTGCCGGCCCGGTCGCTAAACCCGGCGATGCGGATGCCCCGCACGTCGCCAGTCTGCACAGCCCCGGCGATCTGTCGGACGATGACCTCGTCGTCGTTGGTCAGGCGCATGCTGGCGGTGGCGAAGAACAGCGTATAGTCCGGCGTCAGCTCCGAGAGCGGCTGCGGCGGCTGTTGCGCGGCAAGCGCCGCCACGGCCTGAGAGAAGTCGTTCCGGCATTTGGCCAGATTATCTTCGGAATCGCCTTGCCGGCTCTCCTCCACCCAGCAGTCGTAGCTTGTCTGCGCGCGGGCCAGCATCGCCGGCGCGATCAGCTCCATGTCCTCGTCGAGGAAGCTGATCAGCTGCAAGTGAGCCTCCTGCAGCTCCGGCGCAGAGGTCGGGCTCTCCGGCGCCACGGCCTGGCCCTGTGCCGCCAGGATGCCCTTGTCGGCATAAAAACGGGCGGCCTCTACGTTGCCGCGATAGTCCGCTTCGGTGATGGCAAGCTGCTCATACTGCAGCGCCAAGAGCTCGCCGAAGAAGGGTTTGCCCGTGTCATGCTGCTTGAGCGTGTCGACCTCGGCGACGTCGGGATAGCTGGCGCAGGCAGCGGCCAGGAGGGCGAGGGCCGGTACCAGCCAGGCAGCGCGCCGCCCAGGGCGCATAACAAGCTCTTTATCAGTCTGCATGCGGACCCACACCTCGTTGTTTTCCGCGTCGCTCCTGTACATCACTCATGTACCGGGCCACGTTAGCGTCGCCGTCCCGTCGATGCGACCCTTCTTTGCTCTAGGCCAACTCGTTCAATTCGGCCAGCTCGGTCGACAGCGTTTCGACCTGCCCCCCGGACAGGCGATAGAGCTCGGTTTGCCGCACCGAGTAGCGCAGAACGTCTGGACCCCGGATGCCGAGATAGAGCCCCCGCAGCACGCGACTCGTCAAGCCGTGGCTGACCGCGATCAGTGGCTCTTTGTCGCGATGGGCGCTAAGCCAGTCTTCGGCGCGGGCCTCGAGCTCTGCGAGGCTCTCACCGCCGGGCGGCACATGGTTCCAGACATCGGCCTTGCGCGCCCGCCATTCGCTGAGGGCGTGAGCCTTGACCTCCTCGCGGGTCAGGCCTTCCCAGTCTCCGAAGCCCAGCTCCATCAGGCGCGGCTCGAACTCGATGGTATGGGGCTCCAGCGACAGGGCCTCGGCCACCAGCACGGCGCTTTGCCAGGCGCGGTAGAGCGGGCTCGAGATCAGGCGGGCCCGGGTGAGTCCTTCCTGTGCCAGGCGCCGGCCCATGGCCCGCGCTTGCGCGACTCCCTCGGCTGTCAGCGGCGCATCGCCTTGGCCCTGAAAACGGCCAGCGCGGTTCCACACTGTCTCTCCGTGGCGCAGCAGATAAATCATCCTATCGGGCTTTGTCTTGGCAGGGTTGCGGACCACCTAGCTGGACGCGGGGCTCACCGCAATGTGAAATTTGACTAACGAAGACTGGGCATTTTTCACCCTGAATTGAATTCATCGCGACGCCGGGAGGCACTACTGTAAGCATCATGAAGTTAACGCGCAGACTCTTCCTGTCGGCCACCGCGATGGCGACGCTCGGCGTGCCAGCCACTCGCGCCAAGGACATGGCGCCCGTGGTCGTCGAGCTCTTCACCAGCCAGGGCTGCAGCTCCTGCCCGCCGGCCGACGCCTTGCTTGGCGAACTGGCCGAGCGGGAGGACGTGATCGCACTGTCCTGCCACGTCGACTACTGGAATTACATCGGTTGGGAAGATCCCTTCTCCAGCCCGCAGATGACCGAACGGCAGCGTGCCTATGCCCGCTACCGCGGCGAGCGCACGGTCTTCACCCCGCAGATGCTGATCGACGGGCGGCACAGCGTGGTCGGCTCGCGCCGCGGCGAGGTCCAGCGCCGCATCGAAGACACCATGATGGATGGCAAGCCGCGGGTCCCCGTCCGCATCGGCGAGGATGGCGAGGTGACCATCGGCGCGCTGGAGGGTGCCGAGGACAGCTCCGCCACCGTCTGGTACGTCGCCTTCGACCGCAAGCACGAGACCGACATCAGCCGCGGCGAGAATGCCGGCCGGCGCATCGCCTACCACGGCGTGGTGCGGGAGTGGACGCGCCTTGCCGCCTGGACGGGGGAGCCGCTGACGCTTGAGATCAACCTCGAGGAAGCCCGCAGCCGCGGTCGCGGCGGCGTCGCGGTGATCGTGCAGCAGGACGGCGTCGGGCCGATTCTGGGCGCGGCTCAGGTCCGCTTCAGCTAGATACTAGATTCTGCTCTGGCGCTGGAGCAGCCTGAGACGCAGCGCGTTCAGCCGGATGAAGCCCTCGGCATCGCGCTGGTCGTAGACCGCGTCCTCCTCGAAGGTCACGTGCTCCATGCTGTAGAGGCTGTCGGGAGAGCGGCGGCCACAGACCATGACGTTGCCTTTGTAGAGCTTGAGGCGAACGTCGCCGATCACCTTCTCCTGGCTCTTGTCGATGGCAGCCTGCAGCATCTCGCGCTCCGGGCTGAACCAGAAGCCGTTGTAGATCAGCTCGGCGTAGCGCGGCATCAGCTCGTCCTTCAGGTGCATGGCGCCGCGATCCAAGGTGATCGATTCCATCGCCCGATGCGCGTGATAAAGGATGGTGCCGCCGGGCGTTTCGTAGATGCCGCGGCTCTTCATGCCAACGAAGCGGCCTTCGACGAGATCAAGGCGGCCAATGCCGTTGGCGCCGCCCAGCTCGTTCAGCTTGGTCAGGAGCGCCGCCGGAGACAGGCGCACGCCGTCGATTGCGACGGCGTCGCCCTGCTCGAAGGAAATTTCGACGAAGGTCGGCTTATCCGGCGCGTCTTCCGGTGAAACGCTGCGGGAATAGACGTGCTCATCGGCCTCGACCCAAGGGTCCTCCAAGACCTTACCTTCGGCCGAGATATGCAGCAGGTTGGAGTCGACCGAGAAAGGCGCTTCGCCACGCTTGTCTTTGGCGATCGGGATCTGGTGCTTTTCGGCGAAGTCGATCAGCCGGGTGCGGGAGGTCAGGTCCCACTCCCGCCAAGGGGCGATCACTTTGATGTCCGGCTCCAGCGCATAGTAGCTGAGCTCGAAGCGGACCTGGTCGTTGCCCTTGCCGGTGGCGCCGTGGGCGACGGCATCCGCCCCGGTCTGCCGTGCGATCTCGATCTGGCGCTGGGCGATCAGCGGCCGCGCGATGGAAGTGCCGAGCAGATAGCAGCCCTCATAGAGCGCGTTGGCGCGGAACATGGGAAAGACGAAGTCCGTCACGAAGGTCTCGCGCAGGTCCTCGATGAAGATGTTCTCCGGCTTGATGCCCAAGAGCTCGGCTTTGCGGCGCGCCGGCTCCAGTTCCTCGCCCTGGCCAAGATCGGCGGTGAAGGTCACCACCTCGCAGCGATAGGTTTCCTGCAGCCATTTCAGAATGACGGAGGTGTCGAGCCCGCCGGAATAGGCGAGCACCACTTTCTTGACGTCGGTCATGGAGCCCTTCGGTATGCTTGTCGCTGCGCGTTCGCGGGGCGCCGACCCCGCGCAAAATCGGCGCAGTATATTCGCCGCTAGCCAAGCGGCAAGGCGGTGTGTGGCAGGGGAATGTCAGGTCTGCTCGCCGCCGAAGTCTTCCGCTGGGTTACCGGCCGGTCGTTGGGGGGGATGATCGCCCATCTCCTTGGCCGAGGGCAGGGCGCGCTGCTCTTCCAACGACGGCGCCACCAGGCCGGAGCGGACGTGCAGATCGCGTTGCGGGAAGGGAATCTCGATGCCCTCTTCGCGGAAGCGCTTCAGGATCTCGAATCGCATACGGCTGCTGGTCGACAGCACGTAGTCCATGTCGTTGAGAAAGAAGCGCAAGCGGAACAGAAGAGCGCTGTCGCCGAAATCCAGGAAGTCGACCACCGGCGAGGGATAGCGCGAGACCATGCTTTCCTTTTCGGCGATATCCAGCAGCACCTTGCGCACCTGCTCGGCATCGCTGCCATAGCTCACCCCGATCCGGATCTCACCGCGGCCGACGCGGTTGCCGTGGAACCAGTTCTTCACGGTGCCGGAGATCAGGTCCGAGTTGGGAATGATCACCGAGGCGCGCTCGAAGGTCTCAATCTCCGTAGCGCGGACCTTGATGCGCTTGACGTAGCCCTGTTCGGCCCCGACCACCACCCAGTCGCCGACCTTGATCGGCCGCTCGACCAGCAGGATGAGTCCGGAGACGAAGTTGTTGACGACGGACTGCAGCCCGAAGCCGATACCGACCGACAGGGCGCCGGCGACAATGGCGAGGTTGGACAGGTCGAGCCCGAGCTGCGAGATGCCGACTGCCGCGGCGATGACGAAACCGATATAGCCGACACCGATGCGCAGGGAGTCCTGAATGCCCTTGTCCATGCCGGTGCGCGGCAGAAGACGCTCGCCGAGAAAGCGCTGCAGCAGACGGGCGAACGACAGGAAAAGAAGAAAGAGAAAGATCGCGACCAGGACGTTGGAGAAGGAGATCGTCACATCGCCGATGCGGAAGCCGAAAAAGGCGACCTCGAGCCAATCGCTCATCTCCGCCGAGCTGACGCCCCAGCGCAGCATGATCACCGGAACGGTGATGAACAGCAGGGCGGCATCGAGCAGCAGCCCGAGCCAGAAGCCGAGCAAATCGCAGGAGCGGTCGCTCAGGGTGAGCGAACGGCGCAGACCCTTTCCGATGCTGCTTTCCGCGGAAAACGCGTAGGCCATCATCTCCTGCAGCAGCTGCCGCAGCATCCAGGCCAAGAGTAGAATGCCGCCGGTGATGACGATCTGTCGCGCCACGAATCGGGCCAGGGGGACGTAGCCGAGGGCGCCGGCGATGGGGATGGCTATCGCAAGCGTCGCGATGACCAGGGGGAACCAGCCATAGCCGGTCGAGCCCTTGCCCTCTTCTTCCGTTTCGACGTCCCGTCCACTACGGGCACTACGCGGTTCCTCGGCATCGTCGCGGGCCCAAAGCTTTGCAGACGCCAGACGGAAGAGGAGAACCGAGTACAGGAGGGCGACGATGAAGCCGTAGAGCGAAAACAGCTCGATCGAGGCGTTCACCGCCAGAAGCAAAGTCTGTAAAACGTGATCCAGCGCCAGAACGACGGCGATGGCGTTGAACAGCCGGCGCAGTCGGCCGGCTTGCTGATCGTTGACCGGCAATAGCCGCCAGTTGCGGAACCGCGGCGAGAGCACGGTGCGGGACAGCGCCGTGACCAGGACAATGATGATCCCACCCCACAGGGCGGCGAGGCCCAAGCGGCCGAAGTCGCCCTCCAGGAGCCGCAGGCGGTCCAACACCCCGTAGATGACCAGCAGAGCGAGGATCGGCAGCAGCGAGCGCACGCTGCCGACCCAGGCGGCACGGGCTATTCGCGCAATGTAGCTTGGATCTTCCTGCGTCGTCGACGCGATAGGCTGGCGCAGCAGCCAGCGTCGGAGCGGCCAGCCCAGGACGAAGGCGACACCAAGACCGGCAAGGATGAACCACAACGCCCGGCTGCGGCCGGTCTCGACAAGCTGCCCTAGCCAGCCGACAAAGCCGTCCGCGGCCGCGAGCGCGATACGCTTCGCTTCCGGCAGTCCCTCTTGCCAGATGTCCGGCGTCAGCGGCGAGCTCTCGCGCTTGAAGACCTCGTCAAGGAAACGATCGCGGCGACGGTCGCTGATCAGGTCCAAGAGACGCGATGTCTCCGCAATGACCAGCTCGAGGCGGCGTAAGGTCGATGCCGCCGCCGCTAAGGCCTCGTTCCTCTCCGCCCGCTCCTGAGCGATCACCTCGGCCTCGGGCTCAGCGCCTTCTTCCGGCGGTGGACCAAGATCCTGCAGCCGCTCTTCGGCCAGGCCGACTTTCTCCGACTGCGCTGGCATCTCAGTGCGGGCAGCGGCGCGCAGCTCCTCGACCCGTATGCGCACCTCCTCCATGCGGTCTTCTTCGATCGGACCGGCCAGCTCCTCCTCATAAACGTCGATCAACGGTCCCCAGGCGTCGATCAGGACGTCGAGCGGCTCAACAGCCCGTTGGGCCGCGGCCAGATTCAGCAGCAGAACCAGCGGCAGGAGAAAGGAGAGGGTGTAGAGAAGCGGTCGCACCGTCTGTACGCCTATTGGCAGGAGACGCTTAGCAAAGGACGCCCGGGATTAGGTCGGCGGTCAAGCCTCGGCGTGTACGGCCGATTGCGTTTCGCGCAGAGATTTCTTCAGTTTCTCGCTCGCGGACTTCAATTGGCCGCAGGCCGCCATGATGTCGCGTCCGCGCGGGCGGCGTACGGGGGCCGAAAGGCCGGCGGCGAACAGGCTGTCGGAAAAGCGCTCGATGGTGTCCCAATCGCTGCACACGTACTCGCTGCCCGGCCAGGGATTGAAGGGGATGAGATTGATCTTGGCCGGGATGCCCTTGAGCAGGCGGGCGAGTTCCCGCGCTTCGGCCAGGGAATCGTTGACATCCTTCAGCATGACATACTCGAAGGTGATGCGCCGCGCGTTGTGCGCGCCGGGGTAGCTGCGGCAAGCGGCTAGCAGCTCGGCCAGGGGATACTTCTTGTTGAGGGGGACGATGCGGTCGCGCAGCTCGTCGGTCACCGCGTGCAGCGAAACCGCCAGGTTGACGCCGAGCTCCTCGCCGCAACGCGCCATCATCGGGACCACGCCTGCGGTCGACAGCGTGATCTTGCGGCGGCCCAGGGTGATGCCGGCCGGGTCCATGACGATGGTCAGGGCCTGTGCGACGTTGTCGAAGTTATAGAGCGGCTCACCCATGCCCATCATGACGATGTTGGTCAGGCGCCGGCCGTCCTTCGGCGAGGGCCATTCGTCCAAGGCGTCGCGGGCGATCATGAGCTGCCCGAGGATCTCGCCCGGTGTCAGGTTGCGCACCAGGCGCTGGGTGCCGGTATGGCAGAAGCGGCAAGTCAGGGTGCAGCCGACCTGGCTGGAAACGCAGAGGGTGCCGCGATCTTCCTCGGGGATGAAGACCGTTTCCACCTCATTGCCGTCGGCCAGGCGCAGCAGCCACTTGTGTGTGCCGTCGCTGGAAAGCTGATGCGTGGCGATCTTCGGCCGGGCGACGTGATAGCGCTCGGCGAGCTTGGCGCGAAAGGCTTTCGACAGGCTGGTCATCTCCGCGAAGTCGCAGGCGCCGCGGTGGTAGATCCAGTGCCATAGCTGGTCGGCCCGGAAGCTCGGCTCGCCCAAGCCGGTGATCTCGGCTGTCAGGGCTTCGCGCGACAATCCGACCAAGTCGCGGAGGGCAACGGCCTCAGAGCTATGCTGCGGATCGATGGCCGGGAGGGCCCCGGCGGGGCTATCCATGATGACGGCTCCGTTCCTGGTGCCTGCAGGCCTCAGTAGCCGCAGGCGCTGTTGATGGCGCGGTAGGCGGCGGTGAAGCCCGACAGGGAGTAGGTGTCGGTGGTCTGGGTGCCGCGCGAGGAGACGCCGCGTACCACCATGCGACCGCCTTTGATCATTTCGTCGATCAGCTTCGAGTCGGTTTCGCTGTCCCGCGCCCAGGCACCGTCGTCCTTGGTGTAGAGCGTGAAGTTCGAGCCTCCGTCGACCGAGACCTCGACCACGCTGTCCGGCCTGAAGGTATAGCCGGCGACGAAAGACACTTCGCCCTGCCGGTTTTCGGCGGGGCGGTGGGAGACCAAAGCGAAGATCTCACCGCGCCGGGTGTAGTCGCCTTCGTCCTTGGTTGGCTGTGCCGACATGAAGCAGACGGGCTCATCGCCTTCCTTGGCGGTAAAGGCACTCCAGTCTCGAAAATCGCCGATTCGCTCGATCACCTGCGCGAGCGGCTCGCGGCCGAACAGGGTTAACGCCAGAGTCAGAGCAAAGAGCGCAAAGGGAACACGCATCGCTTCACCATGCAGAGGATAGTAGGAGAATTGCAAAGGGACTTATGGCGCGAAACGCCAGTTCGACGCAATAAAAGCTACGCGGAATTTTGCTGCAACCGTGGCACGCCGAGGGTTTGTTTTAGATCGTCGCAAATGCTGTTCAGTCCCTATGGGATAGCTGTGATCCGGCTTGGGCGAGCCTGCGTATTGACGTGTATGATTGGACAAGCGACCGCTGCGGTGCAAACCAGCGCCGAGCCAAGCAGGCAGGGGAATTCCTTGCGCAGGCCTATGGCTGGTCGTACTGGAAGTCGCGTGTCGATAAATGAGGACAAGAGCGATATCCGCCAGCGCCTGGAACAGGCCATGGCGGCGGTCGCGGAACAGCGCGATACAGCGGCTTTCGCGGAGCTGTTCGATTTCTTCGCGCCGCGGCTGAAGGCTTATTTTCTGCGGCAGGGCGAGGACCACGGACAGGCCGAAGAGCTGTCGCAGGAGGCGATGCTGACGGTCTGGCGGCGGGCCGAAACCTTCGACGCGTCGCAAGCCAGTGTCAGCACCTGGGTGTTTACGGTTGCGCGCAACAAGCGCATCGATGCGCTCAGGAAGTCGTCGCGGCCCTTGCCGGACATGGAAGATCCGGCTTTGGCGCCTGACGGGCCCGAGTCGGCGGAAGCTATCCTGGCGCGCGCCGAAGAAGAGGACATGGTGCAGGCGGCCATCAAGAAATTGCCGCCGGAACAGTTGGATGTGGTGAGAAAGGCGTATTTCGAATTCAAAGCGCACAGCACGATCGCGGAAGAGACAACGCTCCCGCTCGGGACGATCAAGTCGCGGTTGAGGTTAGCGCTGGTACGCCTACGTAAAGAGCTAGACGAGGAGTTGATTTAGGTATGTTGTCGACACAACGAGGGGGCCGACCTACCGCACCCGAGGGCTACGTTGGGTCGGAAGAGCTGCTGTTCGGGCGGGCCATCGGGGTTCTGCCCGAATCGGCCAGCTTGGCTGTCGCCGCCCACGCGGCGCTCTGCCCCGAGGCCGGTAGCATTGTGCACCGCCACAAGGCTGTCGCCGGAGCTCTGATCGAGACCCTTGAGCCGGCTGCTCTCGGCGAGGGCGCGCTCGACCGTGCGCTGAAGGCGATCGAAGCCGAAGGTGATGCGGGGCGTGTGCCGCCTGCCGCCGAGCCGGTGCGCGATGGCCTGGATCTTCCGGCGGTGCTTCGCGGCTATGTCGGTCCGGACATCGAGGCGCTGCGTTGGAAGCGGATTATGAAGGGTGTCCGTGAGGCCGAGCTGCCGGTGAGCGACGGTGCGATCTGCCGTACGCGGTTGATGCACATCGACTCCGGCCAGCCGGTTCTGCAGCACGGACACAACGGTCTTGAGCTGACTTTGCTGCTGCAGGGTGCTTATGGCGACTGTACCGGGGAGTATCGGCGTGGCGACCTTCAGGTCGCCGACGAGGAGATCGACCATAAGCCCGTGGCATTCGGCGGTGACGACTGCCTCTGCCTTGTCGTCACCGACGCGCCCATCCGCTTCACCGGGCCTTTCGGTCGGCTGCTGAACCTCTTCGTCCGCTACAAGTAAGCGGTGCGTTCGCTAGCCGCGTAGGGCTATCCTCCCGACATCGGTCGAGGAGGATAGGCAGTCGGTGAGCGACCAAGTCTGGTCTCCACAGCTTTTCTATGCCTTAGCGTGGGCGAGCTTCGGGCTGGTCCACAGTCTGCTGGCCCGCGGCAGCGGTGCGGCCTTGCTTCGTCGCGTCTTCGGGACGGCGGAGCGTCTCGCCTACAACGGCATCGCTGCAGTCCATCTGCTCGCCGTTCTCGTGGTTGGCCAGATGTTGCTGGGTGATCGCTCAGACTTTGCGCACCCGCAGTGGCTGGTCTGGGTCCAGGGGGGTGGTCTGGCGCTGGGCGCGCTGATCGGTCTCCGCGCGCTCAAGAGCTACGACCTCGGGCTCTTTGCTGGCACCAAGCAGTTGCGTGAAGGACCCGCCGAGGAAGAAGAGCCCTTAGTGACCCAAGGACTCCATCGCTATGTCCGCCACCCGCTCTATTCGGCGCTTTTCCTTTGTCTCTGGGGCTTGGCGGACGACCCCTTGAGCCTGGCCACGGCGATCTGGGGCTCGCTCTATACGCTGATCGGCACCTACTTCGAGGAGCGCAAGCTGCTCGCGCTCTACGGTCAAGCTTACGCAGATTATAGAAGCCAAGTGCCGGCCTTCTTTCCCTGGAAAGGGAGAGTGCTCTAGCTGCCGGCGGCGATCTGCTCCTGCGCCCAGGCAAGGGCCAGTGCCACGGTGACCACCGCGACGACCGTCGAGACCAGGATGGCCGCCGAGGAGCGGCGCGGCGCTACTCCGTACTGCTGGGCGATGACGAAAACGTTGCCGGCCACCGGCATGGCAGCGACCACCGTGCCCAGCGCCACCGTCGCTGGCGGCAGCCCGAAAGCGGTGAGCGCCAGCCAGGCTGCCAGCGGATGAACAAAGAGTTTTACTAGGGTCATGGCGGCGATGCCGCCCAAGGCGCCTTCGACCTTGCGCCCGGCCAAGCTCAAACCGAGGGAAAAGAGCGCCGCCGGCCCGGCCGCGCCGCCGAGGAAGGCGGCGAAGGTGCCGAGGGGGCCGGGTAGGCCGATCTCGGTCGCCGAGAGCAGCACGCCGACGGCGATGGAGATCAGGAAGGGGTTGGCGACCGCCCCGATGAAGGCTTGCCGCATGACCGACAGGGCGCCGCCGGAGCCGCGCGCCGCTTCCAGAAGCGCGACCGAGAGCGGCAGCAGCACGACCAAGTCGATAACCAGGGCGGCAGCCAGCGGGCCGGCTGCCGCCTCGCCGAAGGCCGCCAGCATCAGGGGCAGGGCGAGAAAGCCCAGGTTCCCGACCGAGCAGGCTTGGCCGAAGATGGCCATGTCGCCCAAGCGTCCGCCGAAGAGAAAGCGGGCGAGCAGCGCGCCGATCAGGAAGATGGCCAGCCCGGCGATGAGCCAAGCGATCAGGAAGTCGCTATCGAGCAGGACCGAAAGCGGCTGCCGTGCCAACGCGCCGACTACCAAAGCCGGCATGGCGAAATAGAAGACGAAGACGTTGAGATGGCCGACGCCTGCCTCAGGGATCAGTTTGCGCCGGCCGGCCAGATAGCCCAGGCCGACCACGGCGAAGAAGGGCAGCGTCAGCGTGACGATCAGCTCCAAGGCGAAAACGGACCTTTGTTTCGGACGAGATGCGAGGCGGGTGGCGCGAGCCTAAGGCGCGTCGGTCAGGCTGTGAAGCCGCTGGGCGGCCAGTCGCGCGAACTTGAGCGTGACCGCCTTGCGCCTGGCCGGCGCCAGGGGTGCCGTGGGGCTTGGCCGCCGCTCGGCCGCGTCGTAGCCGTCGGCGACCAAAAGCCCGGTTTCCGGCGGCAGCACGGCCAGCGGAAAGTCCGGGGCGACGGCGAAGAAGAAGCGCTGGCAGAAATCCAGGTACTCCGGCCACTTGCCGTCGGCGCGGTAGTCGGCCAGGGAGGATTTGACCTCGACGATGACCAACTCGCCGTCGGGACCGAGGGCGATGACGTCGGCGCGGCGCCCGTTGCGCAGCGTGAACTCCGTGAGGCAGGCATAGTTGAGCGTGTCGAAGTAGCGGCAGACGCCGCGGGTGATCAGCGCCGCGTCCAATGCGCCGTGCGTCAGGTCTTCCGCCGATGGGGTGATCACTGGCCCGCCTCCCTCTTGAGAGAGCGACCTTAAGTCAAAGGGAAACAAAAGTCGAACATCTCTTGCCCGCCGGGCGTTTTCGGGCGGGCCGACCGATGCTTCAATCGCTGCCGAGCAGGGCTGCCCGCACCGTCTCGAACTTGTTGGCCAGATGGTCCTTGAGGATGCGGGAGAGGCGCGGACCGTCGCGCGCTTCCAGCGCGGCCATGATCTCCTCGTGCTCGGTCACGGCCCGGGCCCAGCGATCGGCGGACATGTTCGCCATATAGCGCGCCCGCCGCACCCGTCCGGTCAGGCCCCGGTGCAGGCTGGTCAGGGTCGGGTTGCCGGCCGCCTGCAGGATGCGCTCGTGGATTTCCTGGTTGCGCCGGAAATAGGGGGCCAGCTCGCCCCGCTCGTAGTGTTCCACCATGGCTTCGTGCGCTTCGCGGATGGCGGCCGTCTCGCGGTCGCTGATGCGCGCACAAGCGAGCTCGCCGGAGAGCGCTTCCAAGGCACCCATCACCGGGAACGTTTCCTCCAGATCGGCCAGGGTAATCTGCGAGACCACGGCCCCCCGATTGGGGCGGAGCTGCACCAGCCCTTCGGAGGCCAGCACCTTCAGGGCTTCGCGCAGCGGCGTGCGGGACACGCCAAAGCGTTCACAGAGCTGCTTTTCCGGTACCTTGGCGCCGGGCACCAGATCTCCCTCCACGATCAAGTGACGCAGCCGGTCGGTCAGCTCGTCGTGCAGGCTGCGTCGCTGGATAGGGGCCGTTGCGCCCGCGCCGCCGCTCTGCTCGAGGCTGGTGAAGCTGTCGCTCATGGTCGTGTCCTCAGGAAAGAGCATCCGCCAGCACACGCGCCACATGCTGGGCGCTGCGGCCGCTGCCGTCGGCGATCTGGTGCCGGCAAGAGGTGCCGTCGGCGATCACCATGGTGTCCTCCGTCGCCTGGCGCACCTTGGGCAGCAGGGAAAGTTCGGCCATGGCCATCGAGGTGTCATAGGTGTCCTTACCATAGCCGAAGGCGCCGGCCATACCGCAACAGCTCGACTGCACCGTCTCGGTTTCGAGGTCAGGAACCAGCGACAGAACCTTCTCGACGGCGCCCATGGCGGCGAAGGCCTTCTGGTGGCAGTGGCCGTGGAGCAGCGCCTTGCGCGGACCTTTGGAGGCGAGCGGCAGCTTGAGCCGGCCGGCCTCCGCTTCCTCGGCGAGAAACTCCTCGAAGAGCTTGGAATGACGGCTGAGCAGCGCGCTGTCCTCGCCCGGCAGCATGGAGAGAAACTCGTCGCGCAGCCCCAAGAGACAACTCGGCTCCAGCCCCACCACCGACACGCCCCGCCGCACGAAGGGCAGGAGCGTATCCAGAGTGCGCTTGGCTTCGGCGCGGGCTTCTTCCACCAGACCGGCCGAGAGATAGGTGCGACCGCAGCACAGCGGGCGCCCGCCGTCCTTGGCTTCGGCGAGATGCACGCGGTAGCCGCCGGCCACCAGGACGCTCAGCGCCGCCTCCAGGTTCTCCGGCTCGAAGTAGCGGTTGAAGGTATCGGCCAGCAGCACGACCTCGGGGCCGTCGGCCGGTCCGAAGGCCGCTTCTTTCTTGCGGAAGGGCTTGCCGCTCCAACGCGGCAGAGGCCGCTTGGCGCTGAAGCCGGCGAGCTTCTCGCTCAAGGCCGCTAGGCCGGGAATGCGGTCGCGTAGGTTGACCAGCCAGGAAATGCGCGCGGCATAGGGCGCATAGCGCGGCATGTGCGCGACGAGCTTGTCGTGCAGGCTCAGGCCTTTCTCCTTGGCCCGGGCCGAGAGCACCTCGATCTTCATCTTGGCCATGTCGACGCCGGTCGGGCACTCGCGCTTGCAGGCCTTGCAGGAGACGCAGAGCTTCATGGTCTCCATCATCTCGTCGGACGCGAAGGCGCGCGGGCCGAGTTGCCCCGAGATGGCTAGACGCAAGGTGTTGGCGCGGCCGCGGGTCAGGTCACGTTCGTTGCGGGTCACCCGGTAGGAGGGGCACATCACGCCGGCGTCGAGCTTGCGGCAGGCGCCGTTGTTGTTGCACATCTCGACGGCGCCCTGGAATCCGCCGCCGGCGCCGTAGAAACCCGACCAGTCGAGCGCCGTGCGCATCTCGCCGACGCCATAGCCGGGCGCGTAGCGAAACAGCTCCCGCGTATCCATCTTGGGCGGGCGCACGATCTTGCCGGGGTTGAAGAGACCCTGCGGGTCGAAGCGGTCCTTCACCTCCTCGAAGTCGCGAACCAGGCGCGTCCCGAACATCTCCTCATGGAACTCGGAGCGGACGATGCCGTCGCCATGCTCGCCGGAGTGGGAGCCCTTGTATTCGCGCACCATCTCGAAGGCCTCTTCGGCGATGGCGCGCATCTTGCGCACGTCCTCGTCCAGCTTGAGGTTCAGGACCGGGCGCACGTGCAGGCAGCCGACCGAGGCGTGGGCATACCAGGTGCCCTTGGTGGCGTGCTTCTCGAAGACCTGGGTCAGGCGGTCGGTGTATTCCGCCAGATCCTCCAGGCGCACGGCGCAGTCCTCGACGAAGGAGATCGGTTTCCCCTCGACGCGCATGGACATCATGATGTTGAGGCCCTGCTTGCGGACCTCCCAGACGGCCTTCTGGAAATCGGGATCGATCGCCTCGACCACGCCGCCGCAATGGGCGGGATCCTTGTCCCAGGCGAAGCCGAGATCGCCCATCAAGGCGCCCAAGGCCTTCAGGCGGCGCAGGTTCTCGTCCTGCTCCTCCTCGGCGAACTCGACCAGCAGCAGCGCGTCGGGCGTTCCCCGCACGAAGCGCTCGACCACCGGGCGGAAGATCTCGATGTCGCGCGACAGCTCGATCATGGTGCGGTCGACCAGTTCGACCGCGGTCGGGTCCAGCTTGACGATGTGCTGGGCGGCGTCCATCGCCGCATAGAAGGTGGGGAAGTGGCAGATCCCCAGCGTCTTGTTGCGCGGCAGGGGGGAGAGCTTGAGCTCGATCTCGGTGGAGAAGGCAAGGCCGCCTTCCGAGCCGACCAGGAGATGCGCCAGGTTGTTCTCGGGACCGTTGGGGATCAGCGCGTCGATGTTGTAGCCGCCGACCCGGCGCATCAGGTCGGGGAAGCGGGCGCGGATCTCGTCCTGCTCGCGGGCGCCCAGCGCCAGCAGATCGGCGAAGAGGTCGCGCGCCGGCGAGGGCTCGTTGACCCCGGCGAGATCGCGCGGCGTCGGCCCGAAGCGGATGCGGTTGCCGTCCGCCATCAGGCCCTCGATGGCGATCACGTTGTCGCGCATAGTGCCGTAGCGCAGGGAGCGGGCACCGCAGGAGTTGTTGCCGGTCATGCCGCCGATGGTGGCGCGCGACGAGGTGGAGACGTCGACCGGGAACCAGAGGCCGTGCGGCTTCAGCGCCTTGTTCAGCTCATCCAGCACGATGCCCGGCTGGACGCGGCAGCGGCCCTCCTGCGAGTCGATCTCCAGGATGCGGTTCAGGTGCTTGCTGCCGTCGATCACCACGCCGCTGTTAACGGTCTGCCCGCACTGGGAGGTGCCGCCGCCGCGCGGCAGCAGCGACACACCTTCCTCTCGCGCGATGGCCAGGGCTGCTGCGACGTCCTCATTATCGCGCGGCACCAGAACGCCCTTGGGCATCACCTGATAGATCGACGCGTCGGTGGCATAGCGGCCGCGGCTGAATGCGTCGAACAGGACGTCGCCGCGGCAGGCGGCGCTGAGCTTGTCGGCCAAAAGGTCGCCGGTCGAAGGGGTGTCGGAGCGCTCGGGCATCGAATTAAGCTTGACTTGCTGTTGTCAAATTGCATTCATAATGCATTATTACATCGAAATGTGCCTCGGACAAGGCGCCAAAAGGCCGCGCGGGGCGAAAGTGAAGAGGTAAGAACGGCAATGGCCAGACCAGGGCGGCACTTCCTGCAGATTCCGGGACCCACCAACGTCCCCGACCGCGTTCTGCGGGCCATGGATCTTCCGACCATCGACCATCGCGGTCCGGAGTTCCGGGCGCTCGGCCGTCGCGTGCTCGACGGCGTCAAAACCGTGTTCCAAACTGAAAGCGCGGTCTTCATCTATCCCGCCTCCGGCACCGGCGCCTGGGAAGCGGCGCTGATCAACACCCTGTCGCCCGGCGATCGGGTTTTGATGTACGAGACCGGGCACTTCGCCACCCTGTGGAAGACCCTGGCCGAGCGGCTCGGCTTGGTGCCGGAGTTCATCGAGGGCGATTGGCGCGGCGGTGCCGACCCGCAGGCCATCGAAGAGCGGCTGCGCCAAGACAGCGCCGGCGAGATCAAGGCCGTCTGCGTGGTCCACAACGAAACCTCCACGGGCTCGACCTCCCGCATCGACGAGGTGCGTCAGGCGATCGACGCGGCCGGCCATCCGGCGCTCTATATGGTCGATACCATCTCTTCGCTGGCCTCCATCGATTATCGGCACGACGCCTGGGGCGTCGACGTCACCGTCGGCGGCTCGCAGAAGGGCCTGATGCTACCGCCGGGCCTGTCCTTCAACGCCGTCAGTGATAAGGCGCTGGAAGCGTCGAAGACGGCCGGCTTGCCGCGCGCTTACTGGTCCTGGGACGAGATGCAGGGGCCGAACGCCGAAGGCATGTTCCCCTACACCCCGGCCACCAACCTGCTCTACGGTCTGGCCGAGGCCATCGACATGCTGCACGAGGAGGGCTTGGAGAACGTCTTCGCCCGGCACCAGCGCCACGGCGAAGCGACGCGCCGCGCCGTGCAGGCCTGGGGCCTCGAAGTGCTGTGCCGCAATCCGCGCCACTACTCGGGCTCGCTGACCGCCGTCCTGATGCCCGAGGGCCATGACGCCGACAGCTTCCGCAAGGTGGTGCTGGAGAGCTTCGACATGTCGCTCGGCAACGGGCTGACCAAGCTGGCCGGGCGGGTGTTCCGCATCGGCCATCTTGGCGACTTTAACGACCTGATGCTGGCCGGTACTCTGTCCGGCGTCGAGATGGGCTTGGAGCGCGCCGGCGTGCCCTACCGCCGGGGCGGGGTGCAAGCCGCACTCGACTACCTGAGTAGTCAGGAGCAAAGCGAGGCGACGACCAAGGCAGCTTGACGCCCGTCTCAAAACCAATTCGCGGCCAAAGAAAAACCGGCCGATACCGTGGGAGGAAAAAAATGAAACTCATGTCACTTGCTTTCGGAGCCGCCATCGCGACGGCTCTGGCCTTACCGGCCGCGGCCGATCAGATCATCCTCAAGTTCGGCCACGTCGGTGCGCCGGGCTCGCTTTTCGCCGAGTCGGCCGAGGAGTTCGCCCGTCGTGCGAACGCCAAGCTGGGCGACAGAGGCGAGGTGCAGGTCTTCGGCTCCAGCCAGCTCGGCAAGGACCGCGAGCTGTTGCAGAAGTTGAAGCTCGGCCAGGTCGATTTCGCCCTGCCCTCGTCGGTGATGTCCTCGGTGTCCGATGAGTTCGGCGTCTTCGAGATGCCCTACATCATCAAAGACCGGGCGCATATGAACAAGGTCGAGAATGCACTGATGGACTCGGTGCTGCAGCCAGCCGCCCAGGACAACGGCTATCGCATCCTGGCCCTGTGGGAGAATGGCTTCCGCCACATCACCAACAACGAGCGGCCGATCAACACGCCGGAAGATCTCGATGGCTTAAAGCTGCGCACCCCGAAGGGTGCCTGGCGGGTGAAGATGTTCCAGTCCTATGGCGCCAACCCGACGCCGATGGCCTTCTCCGAGGTCTTCACCGCGCTGCAGACCGGCGTGATCGATGGGCAGGAGAACCCCTACGCCCAGATCCACAGCGCCAAGTTCCAGGAAGTGCAGGACTATCTCTCGATCACCGGGCACGTCTACACGCCGGCCTATGTGCTGGTCAGCGACAAGCACTTTGGCGATCTGCCGGAAGACATCCAGGAGATCCTCGAGCAGACAGCGCGGGAGACCCAGGCCTACGTCTACGCTCTCGCAGCACGGATGGAGACCGAGCTTCTGGCCGATCTCGAGGCCGGCGGCATGCAGGTCAACGAAGCCGACAAGGCAGCCTTCATCGAGATCAGTAAGCCGATCTACGAGGAGTTCTCCAACAGCGTCGAAGGCGGCGGCAAGCTCGTCGATACGGTGATGGAGCTGGCCAACTAAGGCCAACTTACACTTCCTGCAGGTATTCGCAGGTCTCGGGGGCTTGGGCCCGCCCAAGCCCCCGAAAGCCTCTCGAAAGCCTGCCAACACCAAACAATAACCTTACGGGAACAGGGTGATGCGGCTGAAGCTCGCCCGTTGGCTCGATCAGATCCTGCAGTGGACCCTGATCGTTCTGATGGTGTCGCTGACCGTGGTGGTGGTGCTTGCGGTAATCTTTCGCAAGCTTGGCGCTTCGTTGTCCTGGTACGATGAGGTCGCCGCCATCCTGCTGGCATGGGTGACCTACTACGGAGCCGCCCTGGCGGCGCTGAGGCGGCGCCACATCGGCTTCGACGGGGTGCTGTTGGCGCTGCCGCTGCCCCAGCGCATGTACGCGGTGGTCTTCGCGGAAATTTGCGTCATCGGCTTCTTCGCCCTGCTCGCCTGGACCGGCATGATCGTACTGCAGGTCCTCGAAGGCGAGACCTTAGTCAGCCTGACCTGGGTGCCCATCCAACTCACACAATCCGTCATCCCGATCGGCGCGGCCGTGTTCATCATCGCCGAGCTGACCAGCCTGCCGGAGTACTGGCGGCAGGTGCGTGCCGGCCATTCGCTGGAGCACCCCGAGATCGTCGAGGAGAAGCCGGGCCAATGATCGTCGCCGCTATCTTCCTCGCGCTGATCGTGATGATCTGTTTCAACGTGCCGATCGCCGTCGCGCTCGCCATCTCCGCCATCCTCGGTCTGCTCTACATCGAAGGCACCGGCAGCCTGGTGACCGTCGCGCTCGATATGTACGACGGCTCGACCAAGTTCTCGCTGATCGCCATCCCCATGTTCGTGCTGGCCGGCGCCATCATGAACGCCGGCGGCATCTCCAAGCGGCTGATCGCCTTCGTCTCGGCCCTGCTCGGCTTCATTCGTGGCGGCCTGGCGATGGTCAATATCGGCGTGTCGCTGTTCTTTGCCGAGATCTCCGGCTCGGCCGTGGCGGACGTGGCCGCGACCGGCTCAATCCTGATCCCGGCCATGAAGCGCAAGGGCTATCCCGGCGCGCTGGCGGCCTCGGTGACCTCCTCCTCGGCGTCGCTGGCGATCATCATCCCGCCCTCCATCCCGATGATCCTCTACGCGGTCTCGGCCGAGACCTCGGTGGAGCAGCTCTTCGTCGCCGGCGTGGTGCCGGGGCTGATCGGCGCGGCCGGCCTGATGGGCGTCGCCTATTGGTTCGCCCGGCGCTACAACCTGCCGATCGAGGAGGCCTTCAACACGGCGCACCTCAAGCGCACCTTCTTCGACGCCCTGCCGACCTTTGCGCTTCCGGTCATCATCCTGGGCGGTATCTTCGGCGGCATCGTCACGGCGACCGAAGCGGCCGGCCTTGCCGTGCTGGCCTCGCTGGTGATCGGCGCCTACTACCGCGAGCTCGATTTCAAGCACCTCAAGGAGGCGATGCTCGACGGCGGCGTGCAGACCGCCGTGGTCATGCTGCTGGTCGCCGCTTCGGTGCTGATGGGCGGTTTCCTGACCCGCGCGCAGATCCCGCAGGACCTGGCGCAGGCCATCATCGACTTCACCGACAACAAGTACGTCATCCTGCTGATCCTGAACTTCCTGTTCCTGGTGATCGGCTTCTTCCTGCACTCGGCCGCGGCCATCATCCTGGTGGTGCCGATCATCATCCCGCTCATCCAGCAGGCCGGCATCGACCCGATTCACTTCGGCTTGGTGGTGACCCTCAACCTGGCCATCGGCCAGCAGACCCCGCCGGTCGCCTCGGTGCTGATCACGGCCTGCTCGATCGCTCGGACCAACATCTGGGAAGTGACCAAGGTCAACATCTACTTCATCGCCGTTCTCTTGACGGTGCTGATGATCTGCACCTACGTGCCGCAGGTGCCGCTGTTCCTTGTCGAGCTGTTCTACCGGTAAGCCACGAAAGACCTAAGCCATGAGCCAGGAGATATTGGTCGAGCGCGACGGCTTTGTCGCGACGGTCACACTCAACCGTCCGCACAAGCTCAACGCCATGACCAAAGGCATGTGGCGCCGCCTCGGCGAGGTCTTCGAAGAGCTTTCGGCCGACGACGGTCTGCGCTGCGTCATCCTGCGAGGGGCGGGCAGCAAGTCCTTCTCCCCGGGCAACGACATCGCCGAGTTCGAGAACGAGCGCTCCAACGTCGAGCAGGCCCGCGCCTACGGCAAGATCATGGCACACACCCTGGAGGCTCTGAAGGGCTGCCGCCACCCGACCGTGGCCTTGATCGAGGGCATCTGCGTCGGCGGCGGCATGGAAATCGCCGGCTGTTGCGACATTCGCATCTGCGGCACCTCCAGCCGCTTCGGCGCACCGATCAAGCGCCTGGGCCTGGTCATGGCCTATGCCGAGATCAGCGCCCTGCTTGATCTGGTGGGGGAGGCCTATGCGGCGGAAATCCTCTACGAGGGTTCGGTCTTCGATGCCGCGCGCGCCAAGGAGATGGGGGTCGTCAACCGGGTTGTGCCGGATGACGTAGTGGAAGAAGAAGCCTACGCTACCGCCCAACGCATTGCTGAGGGCGCGCCTCTGGTGGCGCGCTGGCACAAGAAGTTCATGCGCCGCCTGAAGGATCCGATCCCGCTCAGCGAGGAAGAGCTCGACGAAGGCTTCGCCTGCTTCGGGACCGAGGACTTTCGGATCGGCTACAAGGCCTTCCTTGCCAAGGAAAAGCCCGACTTCAAAGGCTCGTAGAGTATGTCAGCAGTTCCAGGCCCGCTCGCCGGCGTCACGGTCATCGAGCTGGCGCACATCATGGCCGGCCCGGTCTGCGGTCTTATGCTGGCCGACATGGGCGCCAACGTCATCAAGGTCGAGAAGATGAACGGCGACGACTCGCGCCGTTTCCTGCCGCCCGACATTGGTGGCGAGTCGGCGGCCTTCATGATGATGAACCGCAACAAGCGGGGCATTGCCTTGGACTTGAAGCACGAAGAGGGCAAGGCCGTCCTCCGCCGTCTCCTCAAGACCGCCGACGTGGTGATCGAGAACTATCGCCAGGGCACCATGGAGCGTCTCGGCCTCGGCTACGAGAGCCTGCGCCAGGAAAATCCCGGCCTGATCTACTGCGAGATCTCCGGCTTCGGACGCAGCGGCCCCTATGCCCAACGCGGTGGCTTCGACCTGATCGCCCAGGGCATGAGCGGATTGATGGCGATCACCGGCGAAGGGCCGGGCCGCCCCCCGGTTAAGGTGGGGGCGCCGGTCACCGACATCACCGCTGGTATTCTCGGTGCTATGGGCGTGGCCGCCGCCTACGCCAGCCGTCTCAAGACAGGAGAAGGTCAGAGGGTCGACACCTCCCTGTTCGAGGCCGGTATCGTCCACACCTATTGGCAGTCGGCGATCGCCTTCGCCACCGGCGTCTCACCGGGGCCCATGGGCTCGGCCCATCCGCTCAACGCGCCGTACCAGGCCTTCGAGACGGCCGACGGCTGGCTGACGGTCGGAGCCGCCAACCAGACCAACTGGGAGCGCATGCTGGCCGCCATCGGTGCCTCCGAGCTCAACGCCGATCCGCGTTTCTGCGACAACGCGCAGCGCATGCGGAACCTGCCGGCCTTGGTCGAGGCTCTGACGCCGATCTTTCGCGGCAAGACGACCCACGATTGGTTGGCGGCGCTGGAAGCCGCCGGGGTGCCCGCGGGCCCGGTGCTTTCCGTCGGCGAGATGCACGCCGATCCGCACAGCCAGGCGCGGGAGATGGTGGTCGAGGTCGACCACGCCACGCTCGGCCCGGTGAAGTCGCTTGGTCTGCCGGTCAAGTTCTCCGAGACCCCGGGTGGCGTCACGCAGGCGGCGCCCACTCTGGGCCAGCACACCCGCGCCGTGCTTGCCGAATACGGCTATGCCGCGGCCGCAATCGATGCGCTGATCGCCGAAGGCGCTGCCAAGGGGTAAAGCCTCCCCGCAGGGTGAAACGCGCCACAGTGTAAAGCCCAAGGGCGGCTTGCCCTGTCTGTTGTCTGCGTTTCAATTTACAGTGTCGGTTTGCTTAAGGTGCGCGGTGCCGACAGCGTCCGCGTGGCTGGGCATTGCAGTGGGCACTGTTGAGTGTTTGGTGATGGCTTTCAGCCTGAGTGATTGGCTCGAGACGATCGGCCTGGGGCGCTATGTCGCCGTCTTCGAGGCTAACGACGTCGATTTCGAAGTCCTGTCGCATTTGAGCGACGAGGACCTGCTGGCGCTCGGCCTGTCGCTCGGCCATCGGCGCAAGCTGCAGGCCGCGCTCTCGCGCTATGCCGAGGGTCAGGATACGGGCCTGGCCCAAGCGCTCAGCGCCGGCGGCGTGGCGACGGACACCTTGGTCAGCCCACCGGCGGCCTACGCCGAGCGCAAGCTGGCCACCTTGCTGTTCGCCGACGTCGTCGACTCGACGGCGCTGATCGGCGACTTGGATATCGAGCACGCCGCCGACATGCTCGGCTTGGCCGTGCGCCTGATGACCGAGGCGGTGCACCGCTACGACGGCACCGTCAACAAGGTCCAGGGCGACGGCATCATGGCGATCTTCGGCGCGCCGCGCGCCTATGAGGACCACGCCACCCGGGCCTGCTATGCCGCGTATGAGATGCGTGAGGCCATCGCGGCGCGCACGGAGCTGGGCATCCAAATCCGCGCCGGCCTCAACAGCGGCGAGGTGCTGGTTCGTGGCGTGCAGGTCGACCTGACCCACGAGTACGATGCCGTCGGACCGGCGGTGCATCTGGCCGGCCGCATGGAGCAGCTGGCCGGGCCGGGGGAGATCTTTCTCTCCGAGACCACCGCCCAGCTTGCGGCCGGGATGGTCGAGGTGGAGCCGCAGGGCCAGCTCGAGGTGCGCGGCCTGAGCGAGAGCGTGTCTGTTTTCAGCCTGACGGCGACGGCGGGCAACTGGTCACGCTGGACCGTGCGCGCCAGCCGTGAGCTGACGCCCTTCGTCAATCGCAAGGCCGAGAGCGAAGCCTTGATCCGCTATGCGCAACGCGCGGCCTGGGGCGAGGGGCAGGTGGTCAGCTTGGTGGCGGAGGCCGGCACCGGCAAGTCGCGCTTGGTCTATGAGTTTTCGCGCATTCTACGCAAGCAGGGTTGGTACGTCTGGTCGGGGGACACCTCGCCAGTCGTTCGCGCATCCCCCTATCTGCCCATCGCACGCCTGCTGCGCGGCCTGTTTCGCATTCGCGAGACGGACGATCCCGTCCGCGTCGGCGCTCGCATTCGCAAAGGCCTGGCGGGGCTTGGGCCGGACCTTCTCGTCCACGCGCCGGCGATCCAGTTTCTGTTGGACGGGCAGGGCGGCGGTGCCGAGTGGCAGGCCCTCGATGGCAAGGAGCGGCAGCGGCGCATCGCCACGGCCTTGCGCCATTGCCTGCTACTCTGGGCGCAACGCCATCGCACGGTCATCGTGCTGGAAGATCTGCAATGGGCGGACGGCGAGACCCTGGCGGTGGCAGAGGAGATCATCGGTGCGCTCTCTGCGGTGCCACTGCTGCTGCTCTTGACCTATCGGCCCGACTTTCAACCGCCCTGGCAGCAGCGCAGCTATTGCCATGCCTTGCGCTTGAACGGCCTGAACAACGCCGACGCCGACGAGATGATGACCCGGCTGTTGGGCGAGGACCCCAGCCTAGAGACCCTGCGGCCGCGCCTCGTGCAACGCTCCGAGGGCCGGCCGCTGTTTATCGAGGAGACGGTGCGCGCCCTGATCGAGACCGGCGTCGTCGCCTCGGAGAACGATCGCTATCGACTGACGGCCGAGGACGGCGAGATCGAGATCCCCACCACCGTGCAGGCGGTGATCGCAGAGCGCATCGACGCCTTGCCGAGCGACCGCAAGTACCTGCTGCAGTGCGCCAGCGTCATCGGGCGCAGCTTTCCGCGCAAGCTGCTGCAGGACTGCGGCGGCTGGGATGCTGTCCGGCTGAGGCGCCTGCTGACCGAGCTGGAGGCGCAGGAATTCCTCTTTCAGAGCGAGGTCTTTCCCGAGCCGACCTACGCCTTCAAGCACTTCCTCAATCGGGAGGTTGCCTATGGCAGCCTGCCGCGGGCCTCACGCAGGGAGCTTCATGCGCGTCTGGTCGGGCTGATCGAGTCGGCGGACTACTACAAGCGTGAGGACCGCATCGAGCGCCTGGGCCATCATGCCCTCGCCGCCGAGCAGTGGCAGGAGGCGAGTGTCTATCTCATGAAGGCGGCGGAGCGCGCCTTCGGCCAGTCTGCCCATCAGGAGTCGGTCATCTTGCTGGAGCGCGCTCTGACCGCGCTCAGCCATCTGCCGGAAAGCCGGAAGGCGGTGGAGACCCGGATCGACATCCACATGCGCATGCGCGCCGCTTACGGCGCCTTGGCGCGTCTGGCCGAAAATCGCACTCAGCTCGCCGAAGCCAAGCGCCTGGCCGAGCGGATCGACGATCGCACCCAACTGGCTCGCATCGCCACCCACGAGTGCATCCTCGACTACCTGCACGGCGATATTCGCGACGCCATTGCATCAGGTGAGCACGCCGTGACGCTGGCTGAGGCTGCCGGCGATGGCGGACTTCGCCTGGTGGCCAACCTGTTTCTCGGCATTTCGCACCGCTTTCGTGGTGAAGCGGCCCGCTCCAGCGCCTTGCTCCGGCGCTGTCTGCCCGAGAGCCTCGAGACCCCCGAGCGGCGCCATGGCGCAGCCGGCACAACGGCGGTGCTCTACCTCGCCAATCTCGCCCAATCGACGGCCAACCAGGGCCTCTTCGAAGAGAGCGAAGGTTTCGCCAAGCAAGCCTGCGAGCTGGCCTATCGAGTCAAGCGGCCATTCGACATCGGCATTGCCGAGCGCGTTTACGGTCACAGCCTCCTGATGCGCGGCGAGGCCGCCGCCGCCATCCCCTATCTGGAGCGTGGCCTGCACGCCGTGCGCGATGCCGACATTCAGACATTCATCCCCTACAACGCCAGCTTCCTTGCCTACGCTTACGGCCTGACGGGACGGCTGGAGGACGCCCGTTGGTTGATCGAGGAGGCGTTGGAGCAGCTCATGGCCAGCGGCTTCACCAGCTACCAGGCCTTTCCACTGGTCTATCGTGCCAAGTTCCTGTTGATGGAGGGCAAGCTGGCGAAGGCGCAGGAGGCGGCGCGGCAGGCCTTGAGCTACGCGCAGGACGGCGGCTACCGCTCTGCCGAAGCCTCCGCCATGGCCGTCTCTGGCGAGATCGCCGCGGAGACCGGGGACGCTGCCTCAGCCGAGGCCCTGCTGAGCCAGGCCATCGCGCTTTTCGATCTGCTCGGTTTCCGGCCCGGTCTGGCCCGAGCCTTGAACGCCATGGCCAAGCTCCAGGGGCAACTCGGCCACGCCGAGCGGGCGGATGAATTCGCCGGCCGCTCCGCCCATCTCTGGCGCGACATGGGCCTTGCCTCGCCGTCGGAGTAGTGGTCTCTGCTGAGCGCTTCGTCCTTCGAAACCCAGCCGAGGTTCCATGACTGCGTCCGCCCGCTCTTATCGCTTTACCGATGCCGTTGTCCGCAAGCCGGCGCAAAGCGTGACCGAGGGACTGCGGGCGGTCGATACCGGTGCGCCCGACCCGGATGCGCTGGAGGGCGAACACAGGCGTTATGTTGCTGCCTTGGAAGCGGCCGGTCTTGCCGTCCATCAGCTGCCGCCGCTTGAGGATTTTCCCGATTCCGTCTTTGTCGAGGACCCGGTTCTCTGTCTCGGCGATTGCGCTGTGCTGCTGCGCCCCGGTGCGCCGTCCCGCCTGGGCGAGGTCGCGGCCATCGCGCCGGCGCTGAAGCCTCTGTTCTCGGAACACGCGCGCATCGATGCGCCTGGCTTTGTCGATGGCGGCGACCTGCTGCTGACCGAACGGGAACTGATCATCGGGCTCTCGCTACGCACGGATGCCGAAGGCGCGCGGCAACTCACCGAAATCGCCGCAACCCGAGATCTGAGCGCGCGACAGGTTGCCGCGCCAGCCGAGGTCCTGCACCTCAAGTCGGCCTGCGCGGTACTGGATGAAGAGACCTTGCTGGTGACGAGAGCGCTGGCGGAGAGCGGGGTCTTCGCTGGTTACCGCTGTTTGGTCGTGCCGGCGGGGGAGGACTATGCGGGGAACGCCGTACGCGTGAACGATGTCGTGCTGCTCGCCGAAGGCTATCCCGCAACCGCCGAGATGCTGGCGCAGGCGGGCTACCAGGTCGTCGCCTTGCCGACGGTGGAGGTGCGCAAGCTCGACGCTGGCCTCTCCTGCATGTCCTTGCGCTTTGCCCGCTAACTCGTCGTGCTCAGATAGCGTGCTAGACTCTGGATCGCTCGTCTGACGGGTGGAAAACCTCAGCAAGTTGAGCCTTCTGCACCGGCGTGTAAGCTTTTGCCGCTATGGCCTTGCGTGCTGATGGGTCTTGGAGAGAACAGCCTCTTGCCGATCGCGGACTGCGGTATCTTTGGCAGGCAGCGATGCCTGCGGGCGTTTGCTGGACGGGCCTTGCTGCTGGCGTCGCTGCTCTGTGTGGCCGTCGGCGTGTCCTTTGCCGACGAGCACACCACGCGCCGTGACGATCTGACCCGCGGCGCGCCCAGGGAGCAACCGGCAACGACGGAGTCGGAGGGTATCGTCTATCGCACCCAGATCACCGGCGATGCGCCCTCTGAGGTGATTTCGACCTTCCGGAGCATCTCCGCCCTGATCACGATGAAGGAGCGCCTGCCGAGAACCCGAGGCATTCTGCGCCGCCGCCTGCGCGAGGACGAGGCGCGCCTGGTCACGATCCTGCGCTCCGACGGCTACTACGACGAACGCATCGAGAGCAGCATCGAAGAGGATGCCGAAGGCAACGGCCTGCTGGTCACCATCGATATCGAGACCGGCAAGGTCTTCGAGCTCAAGGCCTATGACGTGACCTATAGCCCGAAAGAGGAGCCGGAGCCGCCGGTCATTCCTCTCAGCGACTTGAACCTCAAGCTGGGTCAGCCGGCCCTTGCCGCCGACATCACCGCGGCCGAAGGCTTGTTGCTGCGCAGCCTGCGGAACAACGGCTACGCCTTTCCCAAGATCACCAAGAAGCGCTACATCGTCGACCACGCCACGACCGGCCTGCGCGCTGACCTGACCGTCGATGCCGGGCCGAAGGTCACCTTGGGCGATCTGACCATCACCGGCCTGACGTCCGTCCATGAGGATTACATTCGCCGTCTGGTGAACTGGCCTGCCGGCACGACGTACGATCAGTCGCAAATCCAGAGAGTCCGTGCGCTGCTGGTGCGCTCCGGCCTGTTCGACGGCGTCACCGTCAAAGCGGCCGACGAGGCTTCACCGGACGGTTCGGTCCCGGTGACGGCGGAGCTGCAGGAGCGGCCGCAGCGCTCAGTCGGCGCTTTCATCGGCTTTTCCACCGACGAGCTCGGCAAGGGCGGTGTCTTCTGGGAGCACCGCAACCTCTTCGGCAACGCCGAGCGCCTGCGCGCCGAGCTGGCCGGCTCCTTTATCCGGCAGAGCGCCTCGCTCTCCTTGCGCAAGCCGGAGTTTCCGATCGAGGGCGGGGCACTCTTGGGCCGGGTCGAGGTGGCCCAAGAGACGGGCGAGGCCTTCGAGGGCGAAACCGCCATCGCGTCGCTGGGATACGAGCAGCGCTTCAGCGATGTCCTCACCGGCTCCGGCGGCGTCGACTTCGAATACAACGACTTCGACAAGCGGCCGGACGACGAGGTCGGCAAGACGCAGACCGTTTCCTTTCCCTTTGCTCTGACGTTCGACAATCGCGACGATGTGCTCAATCCCACCAAGGGGATACGGGCTAGGGGCGGTGTGGAGCCGGCTGTCTCGAGCAGCGAGGACGACGTCGCCAACTACGTGACCAATAGCCTGACCGTGTCGGGCTACCAGTCCTTCTTCGAAGGCGACCGTTTGATTCTGGCCGCGCGGGTCGGCGTCGCCACGATCTATGGCGCCGAGCGCAACGAGATCCCGGCGAGTCAGCGCCTCTACGCCGGCGGTGCCGGTTCGGTGCGCGGCTACGCCCTGCGCTCCCTGGGGCCGCTGGACGACGACAACGATCCCTTGGGCGGCCGTTCGCTCTTCGAGATCAATCTGGAGACCCGGATTCGGGTGACCGAGACGATCGGCATCGTTCCCTTCCTCGATGGCGGCGGCGTCTCGGAAGACGAGATCGAGAATTTCGACGACCGTATCCGCTGGGGCGCCGGGCTCGGTCTGCGCTACTTCACACCCGTCGGGCCGCTGCGCCTGGATGTCGCCGTGCCGCTCAACAAGCGGTCGAGCGACGACGAGTTCCAGTTCTACATCTCCCTCGGGCAGGCCTTCTAGATGGCTGAAAGCAGCACGATACCGCCCAAAAGGAGCCGCTGGCGACGCCGCCTGCTGATCGCGTTCGGCGTGCCGTTGCTGCTGGTCGCGGTTGGTCTTGGCGCGCTCTTTGCGGTGCTGCGCAGCGAGTCAGGGCAGGCGTGGCTGGCAGAAACGCTGAGCGAGACGCTGTCGGATGCGGAGCACACGATCGCCATCGAGGGGCTGTCCGGCCGCCTGCCGGCCGAGCTGCAGCTCACGGCCGTTCGGATCGGCGACAGTGAGGGAACCTGGCTGACCTTGCAGCAGGCTCGGTTGCAATGGTCCCCCTGGGCGCTGCTGCGCGGTCGCCTGGAGATCATTTCGCTGACGGCGAGCGAGCTGCAGGTGGAGCGGGCGCCGGTTGCGACAGCGGATCCTTCCGCAGAAGGTCCGTCCGACGAGCCCTTCGCGTTGAGCGACCTGAGCCCACCACTGCCCGTCGAGCTCGAAGCTCTCTCGATCGACCGCCTTTTGCTCGGGGAGGCGCTGGTTGGCGAGGCCTTCGACCTCAAGGTCGATCTGAGCGGCGAGGCTGCGCCGGAACGCGTGGCACTCAAGGGCAGCATCGATGAGCGCGGAGAGACCGGCTTCCAAGCCCTGCTGGATTTCGCCGTGGCGCCGCAAGAGAACCAGCTCACCGCGTCGCTGAAGCTGACCGAGCCAACCGGCGGGCGTCTGGCCAAGCTCCTCGGCACGGAGAGCGAAAGCCCGATCTCGGTGGACTTGAGTGGCGAAGGCAGCCTGTCGCATTGGGATGGCGCTTTTTTCGCCGATCTCGGCGACGGGGCCGACGCTGCCTTGACGATCAGCCTTCGGCGCCAGGACGCGCTGGACATGAGCGTGGAGGGCACGCTGCGCCCAGCCGTCTTGCTGCCGGAAGACGTAGCGACCTTGGCCGCGCCCTCCGTCGATGTCTCGGCCAACCTATCGATCGGCGAGTCCCAGATCCGCTTCGACAGCCTGTCACTGGAAAGCGGCGCTCTGGGGCTGCAGCTCAACGGTGAACTGGGGCTGGAAGATGAGAGCGTCTCGGCGCAAGGCGCGCTCGACCTCCACGACACCTCCCAGCTGTCCGATCTCATCGCGCCGCTGGTCGTTGCCAACGGGCGCGCAGACTTCACCGTTCAGGGCAGTTTGGAGAGGCCGGCAATCTCGCTGCAGCCGCAGCTCGAGCTGGTATCTCTTCCCGGGCTGTTCCTGCAGCGGGTTTCGGCCGATCTCGGCCTGACGCTCGCAGGGCAGCCAGCCGTCACCCTGACGGCCTCGGTGGAGGGTTTCAGCGCCGACGACGCCACCCTGCAGGCCTTGATCGGCGAGCAGGCCACCCTTTCGCTCGCCGCCGAAAGCGACAGTGCCTTCCAGCAGATTGACCTCTCTGACCTGAGCCTCTCGGCGGCTGGCCTGGACCTGGAAGGGTCGAGCCGCATCGAGCAGGGAGACGACGGCCTGCGCATCGTCCCGGAGCTGCGCGTCGACCTGAAGCAAGAGGGCGAGGGGAGCCCGCTGCCGGTCTCCGGGTCGCTCCAGCTGTCTGGAGACGTGACGGTCGGTCCCGACGACAGCCTGCAAGGCGACCTGCAGCTCGCCGGCCTCGCGCTACAGAGCAGCGAGGAACAGCTCGCCAAGCTGATCGGTCCGACACCCAGTCTGTCCATTACCTTCGCGCGGCAGGACGGTACCGTGAGCGTCACGCCGGCGACCCTGGAGACGAGCGACCTCAAGGCCAGCTTTAACGGGCGCTTTGAGGAGGCCGAGGGCAATGTGAACGGCCGTTTCGAGGCAGAGGTCTCGAATAGTAGCGTGTTGAGCGACCAGCTCTCCGGCCCGCTGACCCTTACGGCCGATGTCGCCGGCAACTTGGACGGCCCAGGGGCCACCGTGACCATCGACTCCAGCGGCTTGGCCCTGCAGGGCACGCGCATGCCGGCCTTGTCGGCGTCAGCCCGGGTCGCGCTGCCCGAGGACAACAGGCTCACTCTGTCGGATGTTCAGGTGGCACTGGGTGAAGCGCAGCTCACCGGTGCGGCCGAGGTCGATCTCGACAGCACCTTGGTGCGTGGCGAGTTCAAGTTCACCGCAGCGGAGCTGACGGAGCTTGCCGCCCTCGCCGAGCTGCCGCTGACCGGCAGTCTCGATGCGACAGCGCGTCTGATCCCCGAAGAGGGTCAGCAGTCCTACGCGCTCCAAGCCGAAGCGCAGAGCCTGGATTTCGACGGCATCACCCTGGCCAAGGCCGATCTGACCATCGACGGTATCCTGACCGAGGACGGCACCTCTTACCGCTACAGCCTGCAAGCGCAGGAGCTGCGGCCGCCGGAGCTGGAGGTCGCCCGTCTCACCTTGGAAGGCGAAGGTTCGCTCGCGACGGTCGGTTTCGACCTGACGGTCGAAGGGCGTCACCGTCAAGCGCTGAGCCTGGAGGCGAAGGGTCAGCTGGCTCTGGCCGAGTCTGATACCACGTTGTCGCTGGAGAGCCTGAGCTTGGACCACGGCCAGGACGTCGTGACCTTGCGTGAACCGGCCGAGCTGCGCTTTGGCGCCGACGGCTACTCCGCCAACCTGCAGGCCGCTTTCAATGAAAGCGACATCTCCGCCAAGGTCGACGTCGGGGCAACCAGTGCAAACATCGACCTTTCGCTCGACAAGCTGGCGCTTTCTCCGCTCGCCGTTCTTGCCGACCTGCCGGAGCTTGAGGGCACGCTCTCGGCACAGCTCAGCCTTTCGGGTCCGCCCGCACGGCCGCAGGGCGACTACAGCATCGAGCTTTCAGGCATCGCCATGAGCGAGGATACCGACGTGCCGGCGCTCGACGGCCGTTTCCAGGGCAGCTACAGCGAACGTCGCCTCAGTCTGACCGGAGAGCTCTCGGGTCTATCGCAGGAGGCCGCCCGCCTCTCGCTGGCCATGCCGCTAGAGCTCTCGCTGGAGCCCTTCGCCGCCACCGTCCCTGAGACCGAGCCGCTGGAAGGCAGCCTGGCCTGGAACATCGAGCTTGCGACCTTGGGCGACGAGCTGGACCTGGATGAGCACCTCATCAGCGGCAACCCCAATCTTGACCTGCGCGTGGCCGGAACCCTGGCAGCGCCCGAACTCTACGGAAGCCTGACCCTGTCCGACGGGCGCTATGAGAACTTGGAATACGGTGCTTTGGTCAGCGACATCTCGCTCAACGCGCAACTGGAGGGCGACCGAATCCAGCTCACGGAGCTTTCGGCCAACGATGGGGCCAGCGGGAGGCTCTCCGGCGAAGGTAGCATCGCCTTGCGCAGCGATGACGACTCCAAGCTGAGTCTATCTCTGACGAGTTTTCGCGCGGCCCAGGGTGACCAGGTCTCGGCGCAGCTCTCGGGAGAGGCGACCTTCTCCGGAACGCTCCTCGATCACCGCATTGCCGGCAACTTCACGACGGAAAACGTCGAGGTCGACATCGGTCAAGACCTGCCGCCCAGCGTCGTCACGCTGCAGGTGGAGGAGATCAACTTCACAACCCCGGACGGCGCTGGGACCGAGAACGAAGCTGCGTCGAACGACGATGAGGAGAGCGAAGAACCAGCCATCGCAGATACGGCGCTCGACGTCACGCTGCAGGTGCCGGGAAGGCTGTTCGTGCGCGGTCGCGGCCTGGACTCCGAGTGGCGCGGCAACTTCACCGTCAGCGGCACGGCGGAGGACCCGCGCATCGATGGTCGCCTCGAGCCCGTGCGTGGCACCTTCAACCTTGGGGGTAAGACCTTCACTCTGGAAAAGGGTAGCATTCGCTTCCTGCCGGAGCAGAGTGAGCCTTTCCTCGACCTCACTTTGACCTATACCGCAACTGACTTGACCGCGCGCATCACCATATCCGGCACTGCGGCGGACCCGAAGATCGATCTGAGCTCCGATCCGGAACAGCCGCAGGAAGAGATCATCTCAGCCATCCTCTTTGGGCGAAACACCGGCCAGCTCTCCGCCGTCGAGGCGTTGCAGGTGGCCGAGGCGGCAGCCACCCTGTCCGGCAACGCGGGCCTCGACCCGCTCGGTAAGGCGCGCCAGATCCTGCAGCTCGATACGCTGACCGTGACGACCGATGAGGAGGGCCAGCAGCGCCTGGATGCCGGCACCTACATCGCCGACGATCTCTATGTCGGTTTCGAGCAGGGATTGACCGCCGAGTCCGGCGCCGCCAAGGCCGAGTACGAGGTTTTCCCGAACATCTACCTCGAGGGTCGCACCTCCGCCGATTCGACCAGCGACGTGGGCGTGCGCTGGCAGCTCGACTACTGAGCGGCGACTTTTGTTTTGTCCGTCGAACCGCCCAAGAGTTGAAAGGCTTCGAGCGGCGCTTCGCGTCCCTTGGCCTCCAGAGGACCAACCGGCTCGAGGCGGAAGTCGCCATCAAGGTGGCTGACGGTCTCGGCGCTGACCATGATCTTGACGGCGTCGTCGCCGGCGATGGTCTTGGCCAGGCCTTCGAGACGCTGGGCGCTGTTCACCGTGTCGCCCACGACGGTGTAATTCACCCGCCCGGGAAAACCGATATTGCCGACCAGCGCCGGGCCACTGTGAATGCCGATGCGGATGCGGACTTCCGGTTCTCCCTGTCTGCGACGTTCGGCGTTGTCTTCCTCCAGGGCGGTGGCGATGGCCAAGGCGGCGCGGCAGGCGCGCTTCTCCATATCGGGTTGACGCTCGGGTGCGCCCCAGATCGCCATCACCGAGTCGCCGATGTACTTGTCGATGGTGCCACCGGTTTCCTCGATGCAGCGGCCCAGCAGCGCAAAATGACGGTTGAGCAGGTCGGCCACCTCGCTCGCCGACATCTGCTCGGAATCGCTGGTGAAGCCGACAATGTCGGTGAACATGACGGTGATGCGGCGTTCGTCGGAGGCCACCTCGCCTTCGCCTCTGAGGGCGATCAGACGGCGCACCAAGGTTTGCGGCACATAGGTGGCAAAGATGCGCAGCGCGCCGGTCATGGAGTTCATCGAGTCGGAGGCTCGGTCGATCTCGCTGAAGAGGCTGTGCGGAAGAGGCTTGACCTCGTTAAGGTCGAGTTGCTCGACGCGGCCTGCCGCCTCGGCGAAAGCCCGGACCGGACGGCTGACCAAGCTCGCCAAGAGCACGGAGAGGGCGGCCGAGATCAGCAGCACGCCCAGGGCGACATAAGCAAGCAGTGTGAGGCGTTCGATCTGAACGTCTCCTTGGGCCGTCGGAAGATAGAGACCGACGGTCCAGGCAACCGGCCCGTAGTCACCGATGTCGATCGTCAAGGCATAGTAGCTGTCGCCGGGCGCTTCGAAGCGGTGCACATCGACGTTCCCTGGCAGCATGCCTGCGATCTCGAGCTCTATCTCCGACTGCGAGCGCCAGATCTCCCTGAGCACGGGGTCTGGGAAATCGGCCAAGAGAGGCAGCGGCTGCTCTTCGCTGAGGCCTGGGAAGCCAGGGTGCAACAAAGAGTGTGCCAGCACGAAATCGCGATCGTAGAGAATGAAGGCTGTGAAGTGTGCCTCGTTTCGCAGCTCGTTCGGCAGGCTGGCGACGAAGCGCGAAAGCTCGTCGACCGAGATAACGAAGACCAGCGAACCGCGGAATCGGCCATCCTGCCAGATCGGACGATGGAAGTTCAGCAGCGCGTTCCGTGTCGGCTGGCTGTAGAAGAACTGTCCCCAGAAAGGCTTCTGCGTCTGGGCGGCTCTCTCGACCACGGCCCGGATCTGCGGCTCGTCGCTCCAGTCGAGGACGGAAACCTCATCGGGTCCTTCGCGTTGTGTGACGCGCAGGAGCCGTGCATCGGGGGCGATGAAGGCAACGCTCCGCACCTGCGGCAAGGCGGCCATCGATGCCTCGAAACGCTCGGCCAGAAGCGGCCAGTCGTCGAGCAAGTCCGGTCGTCGGTCGAGCATCTCGGCAATGGCCGAGGAGTAGCTGCGGACCGGCTCCAGGTGTCCGGCCAAAGCGTCTGTGAGCGTATCCGTGATCAGCCGGATGTTCTCTGCCAGCAGTTCTTCCGTGTTCTGCTCTGCGACGCGAAGGCCGACGAAGAGCACTGCACTGGACGACAGCAGCGCAACCAGCAGCATGGTCCCCGCCACGATGACGGAAAGAGGCAGGCTCTGTCTACGCAGCTTCAAGGGCGGGTGTCCTCAGCAGTGGCGGGTCCGGGTTGATCATAGGACCTTCAAAACCAACACACTAGCCGCCTTTGGCTGCCGGACTAACGGGCTCCCGTTGGCCCGTCCTGAATAACACACTGTTTCGTTGTTGTGTCATTTGCGATTCTTTGGTAATATATTTGTGACATTGTTTTTGGGGTAATTGTTGGGGCAATTAGCGAACTGACGATGTCGCCTTGATTGGCTTGGGGATTGGGGATCATGATTCGAAAGAGCTTTGCGCTGTTCGGTGCTATTGCGGCGGGCGCGCTGATTCTTTGTAGCGGCGGGATTGCTGCAGCGACGCCACTGGCGCCGGCCACCTACGCAATCAGCGATTATGGAAACGGCGGCAACCATCACGGCGTCTGGTTTCGCCGCTTTGACAGCACCTCCGGTGTCACGCGCTACAGCTTCAGCCACGGCGAGTTCTCCGTTGGCGGCACCTCGGCCACGCTGACCGGCCGCATCACGCAAAAGGACGATGCCGCCCGTGCCTTCGACATCAATCTGTCGTTCTCGAAGGTATCCGATGCCGTGGCGGCAACGCTGAACGGCAAGTGCGAGCAGGGCGGCTGCGACACTTCCGGCTGGCATTACTTCAATCTCGACATGGGCATGTTCACCGGTGTCGGCGACCTGCTCGGCCTCGATCTCAATCTCACGCAGATTCCCTCGGATGGTTCCTATCCCTGGCAGATCGGCTTCGGCGCCAACAGCAAGAACGTCGAGTTCGGCGGCGCCATGTGGTTCGAGTGGGAGGTCAAGCAGAACACCAGCGGTGTCTCCGTCTGCACCCACTCGCTGAACTGCGGCAACGACTACCATGGCGATTTCAACGTCAACCTTTCGCTGATACCCGGTAATCTTCCCGAGCCGATGTCTCTCAGCTTGATGCTGGCCGGAATGCTGGCTTTAGGTGGCGGCATGGCGGCTCGTCGGCGCCGAACCGTCTAAGGGCGGCGGCGCCAAAGACCGCTTAGAGGAAGGGCCCCTCGACCGACGTCAGGGCCCCTTGGTCTTAAAGTGTCCACAGGCGCCCGTCACACACGCGACACACTGTGCTAGGATATTCCGAACGGCAGGAAGGTCGCGGGATTCGGGGTCCATGGCCACCCACAAAGCACTTCATCGACCACACTACTTGGTAGCAAGCGGCGCCGTGCAGCCGGCCGTTTTGGGAAAGCGGCGGTCCGCCAGCCGGTTGCTGGTCAAGCTGGTCGCTGCGGCGGGCACGTTTTGGCTGATCGCCGCGGTTCTAGACTGGAACGCACTGGTCTTTTAGGGCGCGTAGCAGGCCAGTCGCGTGCAGCCTTTCGCTGACACCGGTGTCGCCGACATCAGGCGTGAAGCCTTTCACACAAATCCGCGGTTCTACGGCTGAAAGCTCACCTTCCCGTGAGGCTGTGTGAGACGCCTCACTGATTCTTTCGTGGTTGGGGCTTACTTGAAAATTATCGGACAAGAGACGGCGTCTCGGCGCCTCTATCGAACCCAAGCTCGGTAAGGATAGCGGACAATGTTGACCACCTACGGCACGCGCCTCGAGCACTTCAACGTGGATCACCCTTTTGCCTCACAGACGAAGCAGCCGGTCGGCTTCAAGCTCGACGGTTGGTCCAAGGCTTTGATCGACGGCTTGGCGTTTCTCATCGGCTTCCTGCTGCTCGCACCCTGCTTGCTGGTGCTGTTCTTGCCGCTGATCGCCTCGGTGATCAGGTGACTGTTGGCCGCTGACTGGTCGAAACCAGTCGGCCAAAGCCAGCCGAAGGGACGCGCCCCGTCAGAGCGCGCACGTGATGACCTGCGGCCGAGGTGCGCCCTCTGCCGCCGCAAGACCAAATAAGAGGAACGGGAATAGTGGATAACCAGCGCGGCGAAAGCCTGTCGACGAGCAACGCGCGCAGCGTCGAAATCTACGATTCGGCGCTCAATGCCTTCAACATCTATCGCGGCGACCCGGTCGCCATCATCGACGAGGCACTGGAGCAGGATCCGGACTTCGTCTCGGGACACATCCTGCGGGCGCAGGTGCACATCAGCATGTGGGAACGCAGCGTCGTGCCGGAGGTTGAGGCCAGCCTCAGCCACCTCGACGGTCTGCACAACAGCAGCAACCGGCGGGAGCGCGCTCACGTGCGGGCCATCAAGCAATGGGCATCGGGCGATTGGGACGGCATGCGCGGTACGCTCGATCGCCTGTCGGCCGAGTACCCTCGCGACTTGCTGGCACTGCAGATCGGGCACTTGGCGGACTTCTACCACGGCGACCGGGAAAACCTGCGCGGCCGCATCTTGCGTGCCCTGCCGGCCTGGAGCCGTGACGACTCGGGCTACGGCATCCTGCTCGGCATGCTGGCCTTCGGGCAGGAGGAATGCGGCAGCTATGCCCAGGCCGAGGAAACGGGCCGGCAGGCGCTGGAGATCGATACGGAAGACTGCTGGGCCCAGCACGCCGTGGCACACGTCATGGAGATGCAGGGCCGCCAGGCCGAAGGTATCGCCTTCATGGAAAGCCGCCAAGCCAACTGGGCGCAGGAGGACAACGGCTTCGCCTTCCACAACTGGTGGCATACGGCGCTCTACAATCTCGACCAGGGCAACGCGGCGCGCGCGCTGGAGATCTTCGACCGCGGCGTTCGTCCGGAGCCGTCCGAGATTCAGCTGATGATGCTCGATGCGGCCGCCTTGCTGTGGCGCATGCATCTGCAGGACCTGGACGTGGGTGAGCGTTGGGAAGAGCTCAGCAAGCTTTACCAGGAGGCCGACGAAGACGGCTTCTATGCCTTCAACGACATGCACGCCATGATGAGCTATGTCGCGACCGGCCGCGGACGCGCCGCCGCCGCCTTGCTGACGGCCGTCGAGCAGGCGGCAACGGGCGAAGGCACCAATGCCAAGATGACGCGCGAGGTCGGCCTGCCCATCGTACGCGCCGTCGAGGCCTTCGGCCGCGGCCTCTACGAAGAGAGCGTCGAGCTGCTGATGCCGGTGCGCTACCGCGCCAACATCTTCGGCGGCAGCCACGCACAGCGCGACATCGTTCATCGCACCTTGATCGAGGCGGCGCTGCGCGGCGGCCTGACTGACCTCGCCCAGGCGCTGATCAACGAGCGTACCGCGCTGAAGCCCCACTGCCCCTTCAGTTGGCGCCTGCATCAGCGGGCCCAGGCGTAATGCTTTTGCGGAGGTAGCTCCGCTCATCCCATCGGCTGGCCGAGCTTGGGGGTCGGCAGCCAGACGTCGCCCCGTAACGCGTCCTGCGTTGCGGGGCGACGTTTGCCTGGCTCACTCGTGCGGCAGGGGTTGGAAAGCGGCCGCCTCGCGTCGAATGCCTTGCAAGGTCAACGCGTCGAAGTAGGCGGCGAGCTGACGGCAAGTGGGCGCGATAACGTTCTTGTCGCTGTCTTCCGTAGCGGTCCGCACGGCGACGAGGCACCAGTACATGGCCGTCGAAAGATCTCGCGCCGTGCCGCGACCGTTGGCATACATCAGCGCCATGTTGATCTGCGCCTTGAAGTGGCCGCGGTCGGATGCGTAGCGATAGAGCGACAAAGCTTCGGCTGGATCGACGCGGGCACCGGGCTCTCGGCCTTCCAGCAAGACGGCCAGCTTGAAGCCGCAGTCCAGGCGGGCGTCGTCCTGGCATTTGCGGTAGTAGGCAATCGCCTTGGTCAAGTCGCGCTCGGCCTGGCAGTTCTCCACGCCTCGCGGCGTCGTAAAGCAGGTGCCGAAGCGGTAGCGGTCGCCCATGATCTCGTTGGAGTGACCGTGACCGGTCGCTGCTACGTACTGCTCGAGCCAATAGTAGTACTGTTCCCAGTCCGCCTCGGGCCCGGCAATCGATGGCATGTAGGAGTCGGCGAGCAGCTTCCAGGCATGCTCGTAGCCTGGGCCGATGACGCTTTCGAGGTACGCCCGGCCTCGCGGGAGATCGCGGTAGGCCTCTTGCGTCACCATCAGATTGCCCAACACGTAACGGCAGTATCGGCAATCCTCTCCGGCACCCAGCGAGGCGAAGCGATAGGCCATCTCGAAGCTCTGCGGGATGCCGCGTTTGCTGTTGAAAAACTGCCCGGTTAGGAACTCATAGTTCATGTCCATCCCGAGTTCGCCGGCCTTGAAGTAGAACTCAAGCGCGCGCTCCGGATCCGCCTCGGGATTCTCTTCGTCCCAAAAGTACTCGTACCAGTTAAGCGCGATGGCCGGCCCCTCTTCGTCGTTCGGGGTCAGCGCCGAGGCTCTGGTCAGGAGCTGTCTTGCGCCGGCGAAATCATTTCCGCCGTCCTCTGGCAGGAAATAGCTGCGCGCGAGATTGGCCATTGCCTTGGGATGGTTCAGATCGACCGCAACGCGCCATAGCTCCCGGGCCCGCTCCCAATTCGGGCTGAGCGCCCAGCTTGCCCCCCAAGGCCCTGTCATGTCGCTCTCCGCGAAGGTATAGAGGACACCCAGCGTGTTGTAGGTGCGGCGCTTGATGTCGGGATGCTGCTCGATGGCCGGGTTGTTGATGGCGGTGACGAGCCAGCGATAGGCCTCCCAACGGTTCGTCTCCAGGAAGTGCCCGCTATAGTACCGAAAGCCCAAGGTGCTCTGCGCTTCTATGTAGCCGCGCTCTGCCGCCTCCAGCATCAAACCATGGCCTTCGCTGTGGCGCGGCCCGCCCTGCTCGGCCTCTGTCGTCATGATCTTTCCAGCGCGATAGAGGGCGCGCGGCAGACCGGCGGCGACCAAGGGCTCAAGGTAGGCCAAGGCCCGCTCCGGGTCCTTCGGCGCGAAGTGTCCCAGCCAATAGAGCTCCGCCAGGCGGTAGTTGCCCTCGACGAGGCCCAGCGCCGCCGCATGCTCGAGCTGGGCGCGTGCCGCCTCCACGTCCGGTTCATCGCCCAAGCCTCCGAGCAGGATAGCCGCGTAGTACAACGCGGCCCGGCCATCCCCCAGCTCCGATCCCCGCCGCGCGTAGGCTGTCGCACGGGTTTTGTCGGCCTTCATGCCGATGCCGTTGGCGGCGAAAAAGGCGGCATGTGTCTGGGCAAAGGGATGGCCGGCGTCCGCCAAGGCCAGGAACGTGTCGATCGCGTCTTGAGGGACGGCTTGTCCCTGTAGTTGCGCCTCGGCCTTGGCGATCATCGCATGGAAGTAGGCGGCCGTGGGCTCACCATCGGCCATGGCCTGATCGAGGAGCGCCAGCGCCGCCTCTCGATCGGGGGCGGTGCCGAAGCCCCAATAGAGGCACCAGGCGTAGAGCGGAATGGCCGTCGGCACGCCGTAGTCGACACTCTCGCCCAGGCGCCGCAGGATGTCTTCGGGTGGCGGCGCGTCGGCGAAGCCGGCCATGGCCGCATCGAAGTCCAAGGCCGCCAGCGTATAGTGAGCCAAGGGCTCTTTCGCCGCGGCCGCTTCCTCGATCAGCGCCCGGCCCACAGGACGGTCGAGCGTGGTTCCGATGCCGGAGATGTGCGAGATGCCCAGCAGGGTCGTGCCGGCGACGACGCCCAGCCGATGCGCCCGCCGGTAGTCTGCCGCTGCGGCCTCGGGGGCCTCGGCGGTGCCCATGCCCTGCTGATGGGCAAGGCCGCGCAAGACCAACGCGATGTCGGAGCCGTCATCGATGGCTTGGGTGAGGTTCAGCCAAGCCTCTGAGTTCCTCTCACGCGGCTCGGCCATGACCACAAGGCTGTAGAAGCTGTGGAAGGCCAGAGCGTCGGCATGGCCTTGCTCTGCAGCCCTCGCCAGTTCTGCCATTCCCTTTTCGAAGTCGCCATCGCCGACTTCGCCGCGCAGACGGGCAAGGCCAAGCGTGAAAAGGGCCTCCGTATCGCCGGCCAGCGCAGCGATCTCCAGGCGGGCCAGGTCGCGCTGATCGATCAGCGGCACGAGCAGGCCATAGAGAACGGAGGAGAACGGAAGCCAGACGACCGTTTCGTTGTGCGGCCCTGCGCCGTCGAGCGTCGACAAGCCCTCGAAGGCCGAACTCTCGCGGCTTGCTTCGTCGGCCGAGTCGACTACGGCCTGCGCCGGCGCAAACGCCAAAGCGGTGCCAAGGAAAAAGACCCCCAAGAGAAGGGCCCTGATCAAGACCTTCATGTGCAACAACCCGTCGTTCATCCCCTGGGCGCAGCATAGCATCGATTGTGGTCTAGGACTGTCGGAAATCGACTATGAATGATGGGTATGTTTCTCATTCATGAGAGCGATCGGTCGGAAACGGCCCCGCAGCGGGCAGGCGCTACGGGGCCGACTTCCGTCAGGGTCAGAGCAGGCTAGGCTGCGGCTTTGGTCCTCTCCAGCTCGACCTCGGCCTTGAGGCCTTTAATGCTGTTTATGCGGCTGCCGACAATCCAGTCGCCCTGTCGGTAGTCGTCGAAGAACACCCAGACGCGGTTGTAAGCCTCGGCCTCGTTCCAGGCCGTGCCCTCGATCGCGTAGACGGCCCGTGCCACCTCTTCGCCCAGGCGATGCTTGCTCTCGTTGTCGAGCAAGGTCTGCAGTGTGGTGAAGGTGAAGCGATAGAGCGGCTTGGGCGGCTGGCCGGAGGCCTGCGTGATATGCTGCGCCGGCAGCTCGTGAAGATAGATCCAGGTGAAGGACTCCGCGAACGTGCTGCCGGAGAGGCCTTCGTAGCGGAGGGCGATTTGCCCGACCTTGTCGAGGAGTTGGGCTTTCGCTTCGTCGCTCAAGGTGTCTTCCGCGATGGTCAAGTCGATGATCGGCATGTTCGATCTCCTTGAGATGTCGCCGTCCGTACGGCCAACGGGCGGCGGCTTTCTGGGCCGCCGAGTACCGCCGACCGGCTTGGGCTTGGCCGCACGGGCGTCTTTTCGCTGTTTTGGGGATGAGCCGGTCACGCGGTCGCTGGTCTCGGGTACTGGCGCTCCCAGAGGCGCCAGGCGACCCAGAGGTTGATCAGCACGAAGAGCGGGACCCCGATCATCGGCGCAATCGACATGGGATAGGTCATGATCGCCCGCGCGTCGGGCTCCGCCGTAAAGAGCTGCAACGGTCCGGGCAGTCCGAGTTGAATGAGAATGGGCGCTGACGGCACGATGATCAGCGCGCCGATCAGGTTCCAGAGCAGGAAGCCCCGCTCGCCCATTCGTCCGCGCCGCAGCCGTTCGGCAACCCAGAGGGCGGAGAGGCCGAACAGAAGATCGGGAATGCCGACAAGATACTCGAAGTAGGCCGGAAACTCCCCGATGGCCGTCTTGTAGGCCGTGCCCAGCGCGCCGATGCGCAGGCCGTGGAACCAGGCGAACCAGTGGAGCGGCGTGCGGTCGACGACCTCTCTTGCCAGCTGCCGCAGCGACACGAAGAGCAGGAGCGGCACCACCGCCACGGCAACGGTAATCAGCTGCAGCCAGAAGCCCGGGTAGAGCCGCAGGACGTCCTCGCGCAGATACACTCCTCGGGCGCCAAGATAGCCGGTTGCCACCGCATAGGCGGCCAGCCACGCGATGTAGAGGATGGCCGGCCAGGCAGCGCGAAGTTGCCCGGAAAGCCGCGCACTGCGCACCGCGAGCGCCAGAAGGAACCCTAGCTCGACCGTGATGAGAACTGGCGTCAGCGACATCGGACGCTCCCTATCGTTGCTTCGCGGTTCACCAGGTTTCGGCGAAGGGGCGGATCACCAGGTCGAAGCTCCAGGTCGAGCGGCTCTGGTGGGCCAGGTGATAGACCTCCTCGGCGATGTCCGCCGGTTGCGCGAAGTAATCCTCGCGCGCGTGGGGCCAGTCGGCCGGCGGCTGCAGCCAGTCGGCCCGTTCCTTCTCGTGATCGAGCCAGGTGACGTCGATGGCAGCATCGATGGTGACATAGCCGACGTGGATGCCCTTGGGTCCAAGATCGCGGGCAAGGGCCTCGGCCAGCACCCGCTGCGCCGCCTTGGTGGGCGCGAAGAGGGCGTACTTGGGCACGCCGCGGTGGGAGGCCGTATTGCCGGTCACCATGATCGCGCCCTGGCCGGCCGCGATCATGTCCGGCGCGAGCGCCCGGGCGAGATAGAGCAGGGCCGTGGTGTTGACCCGGAAGTTGCGCTCCAGGTCAGTTGGATCCGCGTCGAGGAAAGTATCGAAGGTGTGGGCGACCGCGTTGTGCACCAGCACGGAGGGCGCCCCCATCTCGCTCTTCACCTGCGCGAGGGTTTCCAGCAGGGCGTCGAGATCGCCGACGTCGCAAACGTAGGCCTTGGACCCGGGGATCTCCTCTTCAAGGGCTTGGAGCCGTTGGGCGTTGCGAGCAATCATCGCCACCCGGTAGCCGCCGGCCGTGAAGCGGCGGGCGAGGGCCGCACCGGTCGAGTCGCCGACGCCGGTGATCAGGGCGACGGGCTGACCATTGTCTTGCGGTTCCATGATCAGGCCGCCTTGTGCTTGGGTCCGCAGGGGGCGCCGTACTTGGCATCGGCGCGGCCGGCCTTCAGCACCTCGTGCAGACCCTCATCAACTTCGTAGGTTCGCACCCACTCCTCGTCACCGGCTTCCATCAGCAGGCTGGAGTGGGGCGACTTAGCGCGCCGGCGATAGCGCACCAGGGCCATGCGGCAGGCTTGGCCGCCGAAGTCATAGGCATGGTCGCTCTCGCCCTCGGGTACGAAGCGGGCGCGGTAGAGCTTCCAGTACTGGCCGTCGTGCTGGTAGATCGAGAAGCTCAGCTCGTGGGTGTCGTACTGCCAGTGCCAGGTCTCGCTGTCGTAGATCTTGCGCCAGTCCTGGAGCTGGCTGCCGTCCGCGAAGCTCACGCCGCGAACGGCCCATTGCAGGGTGTCGGTCATCGTGATTGCTCCTGTCAGCCCGCCTTCTGCAGCAGGCTCTCGGTCAGCGGCGCATAGCCGCGCGTTGCCAAGGTCCGGCCGATTTGGCGGAAGTAGTCCTCGTCGCCCTCGATGCCGACGGCATCGACCAGGCGATTGACGTAGTTGAAGAGGGCGACAACGTTGGTCGCGTCCTCGATGGATTGCTCGTCCCAGCCAGCCTCTTTCAGTGCCTCGATGTCGCTTTCGGCGACGGCGCCGGGGGTCTTGGTCAGCTTGCCGGCGAAGGCGAGGAGGGCGAGCAGCTTGCCGTCCAGCGCGCTGGCGTCGAGACCGCCGCTCTCCAGCGATTCGATGGTGGCGAGGTCCACGTCCATGGCGAGCAGGGTCGCCTTGTGGGCGCCGAGGCAGAAGGCGCAGCCGTTCAGTCGGGAAACGTGGGTGGCGATCATCTCGCGCTCCGCCGCGCTCAGCGCCGAGGGGCCGCTCATCACGCTTTCGATGAACTGCATCAGCGGGGCATAGCGCGCCGGGGCGCGCAGAAAGACATCGGCAACCCCGCGGTAGTCCTTTGCGTAGCTCAGGTGCGGCATTTGATTTCTCCTTTCAGAGCGATTGCTATGAAATAAGCCAAAAAAATTAGCCCAGCAGCGAGACGGCGGTGCGGATGTGGCGCCGGACATAGGCCTTGTCGCAGCCGGAGCGCAGCAGGAGCGCCAGGCTGTAGACGGTCGTCGTCAGGAACTCGGCCAAGGCGCCGACATCGCGCTCCACAGCGAGCTCGCCGCCCTGCTGCGCTTCGGTTAGCTTGGCGCGGAAGCCCTTGCGCAGCTGCGCCATGTTAGCATGAACCTTGCTCGCGGCCGCCGGGTCCTCCGAGGCCAGCTCGACTGCGGTGTTGCACATCAGGCAGCCAATCGGCCCGCCGCGTGTCTTGCCGATGTTGAGCAAGTGCTCGTAGGTCTTGGTGATGACGTCTGTCAGCGGACCCTGCTGCTTCAGCTGCGCCAGGATCTCGGCCGTCACCGTGTCGCGGTAGCGGTCCAGCGCGGCGAGAAACAGGCCGTGCTTGCTCTCGAAGACGCCGTAGAGCCCATAGTAGTTGACCCCCGTGGCGTCGACCAGATCGCGGATCGAGGTGTCGTGGTAGCCCTTGGCCCAGAACTGGCGCATCGCTTTGTCCAGGGCTTCTTCGGGTTCGAACTCGCGTGGCCGGGCCATCTCTCAATTCCATATCGTATGCTATGAAATAGCTGGGCACGACAGCCGCAGCATTCAAGAGGCCTGTGATCGAGCCGATGGCAAGGTCGGAAAAACCTATCGTTTAGCCACCCGCCTCACGCGCCTGCGCGATCAGTTTCGGCAGTCGCCAGATCACGATGATCGACAGCAGCGATGCGATGATGATGTAGATGACCGGCGCGTTTTGATCTCCGGTGCGGGCCACCAGATAGGTCGCCACCATGGCGGTCGTCCCACCGAAGAGAGCCATGCAAATGTTGTAGCCGAGCGCAACGGTGCTGACCCGCAGTGTCGGCGGAGCCATCGAGGTGAGCGCGGTGACGGAGAGGGCCCAGGCAACCCCATTGCAAAGCGCCAAGCCGAGCTGGCCGAGAAAGATGAGCGCGAGGGAGTGCTGATGCATCAGGCTCCACAGCGGCACGGAAAAGAGCACCGATGCGACGGCTGCCGTCAGAAAGACGGCGCGCAGGCTGAAGCGGTCCGCGAGCCAGCCATAGAGCGGAACCGCGAGCGCCATGACCAAGAGGTTTACGGTCGTGATCTCCAAAGCGCGGGCACTGGAGATATGCATGTCGCTCTTCAGGTAAGAGGCGGCGTACACGAAGATCATGAAATAGATCACGGCGCCCGGCAGCATCAGGACCACCATCTGAACGACGGTACGCCAGTGATGAGTCAGCGCGAGGATCGCGGGTGACGGGCCGGAGCGCTTTGCGTCGCTCATCACCGGCGACTCTTTCAGATGTCGGCGAAGGATTGCGCTGAAGACCGCGACAACCGCCCCGAACAAGAACGGCACTCTCCAGCCCCAATCCGCCATCTGCTCATCGCTGAACACCGAAGACAGCGCCGCCGGGACGGCCGCACCCAGCACGCATCCCATCAGCATCGCAAAGGGTATGAAGCTGCCGATGAACGCGCGGCGTTTTGCGGTTGCCTGTTCGGCGACCAGAACGCCTGAAGCCGTGTATTCGCCGGACACGGATATCCCCTGCAGGATGCGGATCAAGACCAGCAGGACCGCCGCAGTAATCCCAATCTGCTCGTAGGTCGGCAGGCAGGCCGTGGCGAGCGAGCCCGCGCCCATGATCAGGACGGAGAGGATTAGGGCCGGTTTGCGCCCGATGCGATCGCCAATGTGACCGAAGATGAAGCAACCGATGGCTCTTGCCCCATATCCGATCGCCAAGACGGCGAAGGCGGCGAGCGTCGCCGCCAAGGGGTCATCCGAGGGAAAGAACACCTGACCAATGATCGGTGCCAGAAATCCGTAGACCGTAAAATCATACCATTCCAGTACATTGCCGCTGGTCGCGGCCACCACCGATCGTGGAGTCAAATTGCTTGCCTGCACCTGCTCAAACTCCCCGATGCGCGAATGGGTTCCTCGCTTGTGGCATAGCCTTAAGCTAGCAGGCTGTTACGGTGTTGGGGCATAAATGCGGGCGCCCTAACCAGGGACCTTGGCATCGATCAGCGCCCGGACTGCGGGCCGTCTGTCGAGCGCGCGCCAGGCGATCGCGGTCTCGAGCGCGAGCTCGCCGGTTGCACGGCGGCCGATCTCCTCGAATCCGAAATCGGGAAAGCCCTCCACGACAATCGCCGGGCCGTAGCCCGCCGCCGAGAGCACCAGCGAGCCGACCAATGTGTCGGCGTCAACGGCCGGTGCCGGGTCTGCGGCCGCCGCCATTCGGCCCCATAGACGGTCGACCTCGCCCATCAGCACCGGTGCCTTGTGGCGCGGCACACCGACCGGAGGTCGGGCGAGGCCGTCAGGGTGATAGTCGCTGCACACGAGACTGGCCCGGCAGAGCCTGCGCGCGCTGAGACCCGGCGCGTGCAGCGGCGGATGCAGGAAGGCGACATCGATGCTGCCCTGCTCGAGATCGCGCTCAAGCGAATCGGTTGTGCCCTCGCTCAAGGTCAGCCGCGCGGTCGGATGCGCCTTGCGGAACCGTGCGAGGATCGGCGCCATGACCTGGTGCGCGGCGATCTGCGTGAAGCCGATGCGCAATACGATCCCGAAGCCGTCCTGGGCGGCGCGCGCCGCTTCCACCGCCGCCTCGGCGGAGGCGAGCGTCTGCCGCGCCCCCTCGACGAACGCCAAGCCTGCTGCCGTCGGCGTGACGCCACTGCGGTCGCGGTCGAACAGCCGCGCGCCGACCGCTGTCTCCAGCCGACGCAGGCGGGCGGTCAACGCGGGCTGTGTGATGCCGAGGCGCCGTGCCGCACGTCCGAAGTGGCGCTCCTCAAAGAGCGCTACGGCTGCGGCATGGTCCAGCAGGTCGGGCATACCGATAATCTCAGGTGATCGAACTTATCACCAAAATCCATTGCATAAGCGTCGCGCGCGATCAACTACCAGCCTGTCTTGCAGCCAGTCTGTCGAAAGAGGGCCTCATGCTCCGAATACTTCCCGCTGTCCTGTTCTTCGCCGCCGTGCCGCTCATGGCGCCAGTCCAAGCGCAGCAACCGCCGGGCTTCGATGGCCGCTACATCGCGGCGATCTCGGATGGCGATATGCGTGCCTATGCCTATATCGACGGCCGCCTCGGGCCGCGGCGCGGTCCGGACGAGCTGGCTCTCGTCGCGCTGCCGCTGGCCGGCGAAGCGACGGCCGCGCGGATAGAGGTGCCGAACACGGTCATCAACCCGGTCTACTCGATCGCGGCCTCGCCGGACGGCAACACGATCTTCGTCGCCGAAACCCATACCGGTCAGGAGGCGGGCGACGAGACGATCGGCGACCTTCAGGCCGGCACCACTCTGCGCGCGATCGACGTCAGCGATCTCTCCGCGCCCAAGGTCGTCGACAGCGTCGACGTCGGGACCCGGCCCATGGGTGTGTCGGTCAGCCCGGACGGGCGCACGCTGGTACTGGCGACCAAAACGCCCGATACGCCGCTCACCTTCGTGACCTTTGCCGAGGGTGCCTTTGGCACCCCGGTTCAGCTTGGCTTCGAAACGCTCACGAAGATTCCAGAGCTGCCGGATGGCGGGATGCTGCCGCATCACGCCGAGTGGCACCCAAGCGCCGACATCGTGGCGGTCACCTTCGCGCTCCGGAACCAGCTTCGCTTCTACAGCGTCGAGCGGGATGCAAGCGGCGTCGTCACCGGCATGGCGTTGTGGGGCAACCCAGTCGTCACCTCGAAATGGCCGATGTCGGGCAAGTTCAGCGGCGACGGACGGCATTTCGTGACCAACGATCTCAAGTGGGGGCCGGATGTGGAGGGCTTCTATGTCAACGCCCCCGGCTCGGAGCTGACCTCTGTCCGCCTTGCGCGACCCGAAGAGACGGAACCACGGCATATCGTGGTCGGTGGCGCACCCTTGCCGCGCCATGCCGAGAGCATCGCTTTCTCGAACGCCGGCGATCTCATCGCGACGCTCAACATCGGCCAGACCTGGCTGAGCGAGGATGAGCCCGGGCACTCGCTCTCGAGCCTCAGCCTCGTCGCCTTCGACCCGGAGAGCGGCCAGATGCGCTCGCTCGGCGACTGGGAGATGCCGGGGATCCTGCCCGAGGGCGTCGCCTTCGATGCGGATGACAGCCACCTCGTCGCCGGCATCTTCGAATACGAAGGCCCCGAGCCGCGGGCGAGCGCGCTTGAGATCTGGCAGGTCAAGCGCCATCCCGGCCGCGACCCGCGCCTGGTGCCCACCGGCTTCGCCATACCGACCGGCCCCGGCGCCCATTCCCTCATCGTCGTCAACTAGCGATCTATTGGAGGCAATCATGAAGCCCGCAGTTCTTGCTCTCGCGCTTACCCTCACTGCCGGCACCGCGGCCGCGGACGATCTGGCCGGCCTTTCGACAGGCTTCGACGGGCCGGACGCACTCGACGCCTGGTCGGAGCACGCGCCTGAGGGCTTCACGCCCAAGTGGCAACCGCCCCGCGTCGAAGAAGGCATGCTGGTGCTCGAGCCGATCTCCGGCGGCTGGTTCGAGGAGCTGCAGGGCGGACACCTCTACCGTGTGGTCGACGGCGACTTCATCGCCACCACCCGCATCCGGGTGACCGGGACCGAAGCGGAGCTGCCGCAGACGCTGTTCTCCCTCGCCGGTCTCTTCGTGCGGGAGCCGCGTGAGGTGTCGGCGGCAAGCTGGGCGCCGGGACGCGAGAACTGGCTGTTCTTCTCCATCGGCACCTCAGCACCGGCCGGCGAACCGCAGTTCGAGATCAAGACCACCACCAACTCGCTCTCGACCCTCAAAATCCAGCCCTCGCCGACGGGATGGGTGGAACTGCGCATCGCGCGCCACGCCGAGCTCTTCACGCTGCTGCATCGTGCCGAGGGTGAGGCCGAGTGGACCATCGCCGATCAGATGATCCGGCCCGATCTGCCGCAGGTGCTGAACGTCGGGCTGACGGCCTATGCCGACTGGGGCTCGGTCCAGCCGATCTATCCCGACGCCATGCGGGTCAACACCCAGGGCACGCCTCAGAACAACGCGGACCTGATCGCCTATGTCGACCGCATCGACTTCCGCCGCCCGGCGGTCGGCCGGATCCCCATCGCCAACATCGACGCGCCGGCCTTCATCGAAGCGATCGAGGCCCGGCGCGTCGACTTGATGTCCGACTAGGGGCTCGGCGATGCGCAAACGCCTGGCAAGCGCGGTCGGGGTTTTGGCGATGCTCACGGCCGCCGCGGCGCTGGCCCACCACGGCTTCGGCGGCGCCTACGACCGCTCGGCGCCGATCTATCTCGAAGGCACCGTCGAGCGCGCCTATTTCGGCTATCCCCACGCCGAGCTGGTGCTGCGCGCCGACCCCTCCGCGCGCCCCGCCGACCTGCCGGACAGTGCGGCCGAGTTCGCACCCGGTCTCGGCGTCTGGCACGCCGAGCTCGGCGGGGCGCCGGATATCGAGTTCCCACCCGTTCGGCGTTTTTTCGATCTTGAAGAGCGTATCAAGCCGGGCGACCGTATCGCCGTGATCGCATTGCGCAACTGCGAGCCGCCGCACCAGCTCCGCGCCCAATGGGTGGCGCCGGAAAGCGGCCCGCCGGTCGTCCGCTCCGGTCGAATGCAGAGCGAAGTGGAGCACTGTTGAGCGAAAGCGGATGGCCATGCCGGCCCTCGATGCGCGTCCTCTAAGGGTCCTGTTTGCGGTCCGAAGATATGGCACGTCGATTCTATTGGCGAAAACAGACGATCATCTTGAGATGACGGTGCTCATCCACCGTCAGCATCTGATGGCTGAAGCTGTGGTGCGTGCCGTCGTCAGCGCGCACCACACTGACGCCCCAGCCATAGCGCTCCATGCCCGGTTCCTCCATCCAGCGCCGAAAATCGGGCGACACTTTCTTCGATTCTTCGATCAGCCAAAGCATGGCGGGGTCGTCCGGTGCAGCGGCCAGATCGCAGCGGAACTGCGCCAGCATTTGGGGCGCGTCCTCGCGCCAGGCCGGTAAGCGGCGGCGCAAGTCAGGATCGGCAAAAACCATGCGGATCATGTTGCGGTCTACTTGCGCCCGACTCGAGAAGTCGAACAGTTCATCGGCCGCCGCATTCCAGGCGATGACATCCCACCGTAGGTTCAAGACGTAGGCGGGTCGCGCCGTCAGATCGTCGAGCAATTGCTGGATGAGAGGGCCGACCGAAGGCCATTGATGGGCCTCCGGAGGGGGCGGTCGCCGATGGGCCAGCAGGAAGAGATGACTGCACTCGGCATCATCGAGCTTCAGAGCCTTGGAGACTTTGAGGAGAAAGCTCTCCGAGACCTGGATATCGCGGCCTTGCTCGAACCATGTGTACCACGTGAGTCCGACGCCGGCGAGCGCGGCCACTTCCTCGCGCCTGAGGCCCGGCGTGCGGCGCCCGCCAGTGGTCGGCAGCCCGACATCCGCAGGGGCGAGCTTCTTCCGATGGTGCGTGACGAAGTCGGCAAGATCACCGCGTGTGCGCGTCAGGCTGCGACCAGACAAGACTATCGCTCCTAGTAATAGGATAATTTCTCACATTGTAACAGGAATAGTCTGCCCGGATTGTACGCCTCCGACAAGGAGGCGACATGACGGTTCAGTGCGACACAGCGACTTCCAATCCACAAGGGACATTCCGAACCAAGGCGCCATCACCGGCCAAGGCAGGCGTGCGCGAGTGGCTTGGGCTGGCGCTGCTGGCCTTGCCGACCATTTTGCTTGGCCTCGACCTGACTCTGCTTCATCTGGCCTTGCCGGCACTTGCCGCCGATCTGCGGCCGACGAGCACCGAGGCGCTGTGGATCATGGACGCCTATGGTTTCATGATCGCGGGGTTCCTGATCACCATGGGCACGCTGGGGGATCGGATCGGGCGCCGTAAGCTCCTGATGATCGGCGCCGCCGCGTTCGCGGTCGCCTCCGTCTGTGCCGCCTTTTCGACCAGCGCCGTCATGTTGATCGCGGCGCGGGCCGCGCTCGGTGTGGCGGGCGCAACGCTGATGCCCTCGACCCTTGCGCTTATCAGCAATCTCTTTGCCGATCCGGGTCAACGCGCGCTCGGCTTCGGCGTGTGGGCGACCATGTTTGCGCTGGGCATGGCGATGGGACCAGTCGTGGGCGGGGCGCTGCTGGAGCATTTCTGGTGGGGCGCGGCCTTCCTGCTCGCCGTACCTATCGTCGTTCTGTTGCTTCTGCTCGCGCCCGTCATCCTTCCCGAGTACTGCGCACCGAACAGCGGGCGCATCGACCTCTTGAGCGTAGCGCTCTCGCTCGCCGCAATGCTGCCGGTGATCTATGGTATCAAGCAGATCGCCAAGTACGGCTTCGTTCCCGCTGCCATCGCTGCCATCCTAGTCGGTGTCTGCTTCGCCGTGCTCTTCGTTCGGCGCCAGAGAAGGCTTTCCGATCCGCTGCTCGACATGAGTCTGTTCAGCAACAGAGCCTTTTCCGCCGCTTTGATCGTGCTCCTCTTCGGGCTGGTTGCGGTCGGCGGCACCATGTTGCTGGTCACGCAATATCTGCAACTTGTGGCGGGCTTTTCGCCTTTGGCTGCCGGCCTTTGGATGGGACCGCCTGCGCTCGCCATGGTCGTAGCCGGTGTCGGGGCGCCGCTCATCGCGCGGCGCATCCGCCCCGGCTTCGTGGTGGCGGGTGCGCTGGCCTTGTCGGTCGTCGGCTACCTGATGCTCACCCAACTGGGCAACGACAAAGCAGCCATCGCCTTGGTCGTCGCCGGTTTTTCGCTTGCCTATCTCGGCCTTGGCACCATCGCCGCGCTCGGCACCGGTCTGGTGGTCGGATCGGCACCGCCAGAGAAGGCCGGTTCGGCCTCTGCCATGTCGGAGACGGTTCAGGATCTGGGGGTCTCGCTCGGCATCGCCATTCTCGGCAGCCTCGCCACGGCCGTTTATCGGCGCCAGATGCTCGATCGTGTGCCCGATAGCCTGGCCTATGACACGCGCGAAGCGGTCAGCGACAGCCTATGGGCGGCGTCCGCCGTATCGTCTTCCGAATTGCCGGCCGGCCTGATCGAGCAAGCACAGATTGCCTTTATAGCGGGCTTCAACAGCGCGGCCGTCTTCAGCGCGGTCAGCGTCACCGTGCTCGTCGTCCTTGCGGCCTTAGCGCTGCGGCACGTCGGCACGATTGGACATTCCGACGAAAGGTCATGAGGCGGAGATGGGGAAGAAAGCTCCAACCACCCGCCTTCATTGCACTACGGCGCGGCATCCGCTTCGGACGCTAGTGGCTTGTGCCGCGCTCGAAGGTGATCTTGTTCCAGACGTTGTACTTGCCGGAGGGCTTGTTCATCGGTAGGCGCTTGAGCTCTTGGAGGGTCTCGGCGTCGTAGACGATCACCGCACCCTCTTCGTCCCAGACCGAGACCAGGGCGTGGCTGCCGGAACGATCGAACTCCACGTGGGCCACGGTCTTGCTTTCCTCGGGCGTGAGCGTGGCGACGATCTCCAGACGCTGCTTGTCGATCACGTGCATGGCGTTCTTGTGCGGGCCGAAGAAGACATCGGTCCAGGCATAGCGGCTGCCGTCATGGCTCCGCATGAAGAAGCCGGGCCCTAGGGTGTCCAGGGTCTTGATCACCGACCAGTCTTCCATGTCGATGATGGAAACCTTCGCCTCCTTGAGATGCGGCGTCGCCATGACCTGGCGGCCCTGCCAATCCCAGACGATGCCCGAGCCGAGATGCGGCAGGCCGGGCAGGTCGATGCGCGCGATCTCCCGCCCCACCGAGAGGTTGACTACTACCCCGGTGCGGCCGTCCCGGGAGGAGCCAATCAGGTTGCGATAGTCGGGGGAGAAGAAGAAGTCGTCGAGCGGCTCGCTCACGATGATGCGGCGCAGGGCGAAGAGGCCCTCGGAGCTGGCCAAGGCCTCGACCATCCCTTTTTCGTGGCTGTGCACCAGGCCTTCATAGACCGGAGGGGCTTCGGGGTCGGTGGCGATCTCCCAGATCTCGGGTACGTCCTTGAGGGCGACGATGAAGCTGTCGCGCGGCCGCGCCTGATAGACCGCCGAGACGCGCGAGCTGCTGCCGTCCTTGCTCTCTGCCGGGAAGATGCGCGCGACGGAGAGGTCCTCCGCCGACAGCACCACCAGGCTGTGCGGCAGGTAGTTGGCGACGGCGAGGTGTCGGCCGTCCTTGGAGAGCGCTATGTTACGGCTGTTGATGCCGGCCCGCACCTCGGCGACGGTCTCGAGCGCCCAGAGGTCGTACTTCGTCACCCAGCCGTCGCGCGACATGAAGAACACGAAGCGGCCGTCGGGGGTGAACTTTGGGCCGCCGTGCAGGGCCACACGGGTCTTGAAGCGGGTGATGGCTTCGAAGCGATCGCCGTCCAGGATGGTGGCGTGGTGGTCGCCGGTCTCAACCACCACGAAGATGTTGAGCGGATCGGCGGCGAAGACGGGCGCTGCCACCGGCGCATAGTCCGGGTTGCGCGTCAGGCTTGCCGCGATGTCCGCTTCCCCCCACGTCGGAACGTATCCCAGTGGGATCTTGAGGTGGGCGGCGAGCGCGGCGATCTGCTCGGGCGGCAGGATGTCCGCGAAGGCCGGCATCTGGGTCTGCGGCCGGCCCTCGGCGATGACGGCAGCGATCTTCTCCGGCTTGCTGCGCTTCAAGGTCTCGGGGATGAGTGCCGGTCCGCTGCCGCCGAGGCGCTCCATCCCATGGCAGGCGGCGCAATGCTCCCGGTAGAGCTCAGCCGTTTCCTCGGCCTGCGCCGGCGCAAGAAGCAAGAGCGCGACGAGCGCGCTAGAGATAGCGATGCGGGGCTTCATGGCGCAGGCCGCGGAAGGGGGTGACGGTGAGACGTTCGCCAGGCCGCTCGGCCTCGCTTTCGATGCCGATCTCTCGGTCGGTGAGATAGCAGGCCGGGTCTTCCGCCCAAGGGTCGCCGGTGAGCTGCAGGGCGCGCACCCGGGTGTTGCCGCCGCAGATGTCGCGGTGCGCGCAGGCGCTGCAGCGCCCCTTCACGGCGCGCGGGCGTTGCTTGAGGCCGGCCATCACCGGGTCGCTCACGTCGGTCCAGATCTCTGAGAACCTGCGCTCTTTTACGTTGCCGAGGTTGTAGTGCCACCAGAAGGTATCCGGGTGGACGTTGCCCAGGTTGTCGATGTTGGCGATGTTGACGCCGGAGGCGTTGCCGCCCCAGCGGCGCAGCAGTGTGGCCAGATGCTCGGCCTTCTCCGGGTGATGCCGGCGCGCCCAATGCAGCAGATAAACGCCGTCGGCATCGTTGCTGCCGGTGACGTATTCGCGCCCGGCGCCGGAGACCACGTCGGCCCAGGCACGCTCGATCAAGAGATCCATGGCCTTTCGGGTGACCGCCCAGTGGGCATCGGTCTCCCGGTTCTTGTTGCCACGGCCGGCATAGACCAGGTGCGAGAGGTAGATCTTGTCCACCTCCTCGGCGACGGCGAGGTCGAGCAGCGGCTCCAGATTCTCGGCGTTGTCCATGGTCATGGTGAAGCGCAGGCCGACCTTGACGGCCTCCTCCCGCAAGAGGCGCACGGCGGCGAGCGAAGCGTCGAAGGCGCCTTCCTTGCCGCGGAAGCGGTCGTGCACGGACCCGATGCCGTCCAGGCTGATGCCGACATAGTCGTAGCCGATCTCGGCGATCTTGCGGGCGTGCTCCCGGTCGATCAGAGCGCCGTTGGTCGAAAGGCCGACATAGAAGCCGAGCGCCTTGGCCCGTGCCGAGATCTCGTAGATGTCCGGCCGCAGCAACGGCTCGCCGCCGGAGAGGATCAGCACCGGCACCTTGAAGGCGCGCAGGTCGTCCATCACCCGGAAGACCTCCTCGGTCGAAAGCTCGCCGGGAAAGTCGACATCGCCGGAAATGGAGTAGCAGTGCTTGCACAGCAGATTGCAGCGCCGGATGAGGTTCCAGATCACCACCGGGCCGGGCGGCTGGCGGTGGGGGCCGAGCGGCGTGGGCGTACGGACTTCCTTGAGATAGTGCGTCAGTCGGAACATCGGGATCTCCCTCAAGCCCTCGGGCTTAGGCGCCGAGGCGCATGCCGGTCTTCTTCAGGATGCGGGTCGAATAGAGGATGTCGTGGGCCTGCGCCGCCTCGCCGAGCAGCGCGGCGATGGTCTCGACCTTCCGCTCTACCTCGTCCCGGCTGCTGCCGTGGACCATGGCAAAGAGGTTGTAGGGCCAGTCGGGCAGGTGGCGCGGCCGGCGATAGCAGTGGGTGACGAAGGGCAGCGCTCCAACCTTTGGGCCCAGCGCCTCGATGCGCTCGTCGGCGACATCCCAGACCGACATGCCGTTGGCGGTGACGCCGACTCGGTAGTGGTTGGGCACGGCGGCAATGCGCCGGATGGCCCCGCTGTCGAGCATGGCGGAGAGACCGGCGGTCACCTCTTCCTCCTGCAGGCCCAGCATGTCCGCCACGGCCTTGTAGGGTTCCTCGGTGATCGGCAGTCCGCGACCGAGTGCGGCCGCGAGCGCGCGTTCGGTGATGCCGAGCCGGGTCATGCCGCCACCCGAAAGCCGACGAAGTACTCGGCTTCCTTGGGGAAGAGCAGCACGGCAAGACCCGTCTCCGCCTCGATGGCCTTGGCGACAGTCTCGATGCGGCCGGCCTCTTCGCTGGCCAGCACGAACCACATGTTGAAGCGGTGCTGCCGCGCGTAGTTGTGCGCCACCTCCGGATGGCCGTTTACCTGCTCGGCCACCGCCTCGAAGCGCACCTCCGGCACCGCCATGGCGCAGAGGCAGAAGGCGCCACCCATGCGCTCGGCGTTGAACATGGGGCCGAAGCGGCTGAGGATGCCGTTTTCGCGCAGCCGGCGCAGGCGGGCGATCAGCTTTTGCTCGGAGATGCCGAGTTCCTCGGCGACCGGCGCGAAGGGCCGGCTCTCGGTGCCGATGCCGTCTTGCAGGCGGTTGACGATCCGGCGGTCCAGCTCGTCGAGCGTGGGGGTCATGCGGCTATCCTCCCTGTCGGTGAGAGGCGGGCGCCGGTCTGCTTGAAGCACCGGGTCGAGAAGAGCACCGCCCGGTCTTCCGCCGCCGGGCCAACGACCGTGTCGAGCCGTGCGATCACGGGCCGGGCCTCCTCCCGGCTGCGGGCGTGGACCATGCAATAGATGTTGTAGGGCCAGTCGGCCGCGCGACGCCGGCGGTAGCAGAGAGTGACGCCCGCTTCGCCGGCAAGCTGCCGGCCGATGGTAGAGGTCAGCGTGTCGTCCTCCACGTTCCAGACGCACATGGCGTTGGCGCGGTAACCGAGCTTGCGGTGGCGTACGATGACGCCGAGGCGGCGCACCACATGGGCACGCTTGAGCGTCTCAAGGCGGCTCAGCACCTTGGCCTCGGTCAGGCCGAGGCCCTGGCCGAGCGCCAGGAAGGGCCGGTCAACCAGCGGCAGGCCATCCTCCATGGCCGCGGCCAGGGAGCGGTCGAGGGACTCGATGACCGCAAGGTCCGGGCCCCGGGTCCGACGCTTGGCCTTTGCCCCGCGCTCCTCCAGGGAAAAGCCGAGGTCGAGATGAAAGGGCTCTAGCAGGCGCAGGTCGCGAACCGTCAGGCCGGCCACGGCTTCGATCCGCGTAAGCGCCGCATCCAGGGCCGCCGCGTCACCAGTGGTCACGACGAACCAGAGGTTCGGATGGCCGGGTTTGTCGCTCTCCCGCGCATAGTTGTGGCTGACCGCCGGGTCGGCGCTGACCCGCGCCGCCACTCGCTTGAGATCTTCAGGCGGAACCGTCATGGCCGCCAGAGTGGAGGCGCCGAGGCTGTTGGGGGCCAGGACCACGCCGATGCGGGTGATCAAACCCTCGCGTAGCAGCCGGCGGTAGCGGGTCAGGATTTCGGAGGAGGGGAGGCCGAGGTCGTTGCCAATCCTCGCGAAGGGTGCCGGCGTCAGCGGGAAGTCGTGCTGATAGGCGTCGAGCAGCTGGCGGTCGATCTCGTCCCTGTCGTCTAACATGGCTAGAGCCCCGTCCGGTGAGCGCGAGCGGTGAAGAAGATGCCGCTCGGCTTATCGGCCTGCAGGGTCGCCCGGCGCTGGAAGTCCTCTGTGCCGTAGACCTGCACTTCGTTGGCGTCGCGCACGCTCATCCAGACCTCGTGGCCGCGCGGTGCGAACTCCATGTGCAGCACGGCCGGCCCCGGCTTGAGGGTCCGCACGATCTTGCGGCTCGGCACGTCGATCACCTGGATAGTGTCGTTGTGCGGCGGCGCGAAGTTGACCCAAACCTGGCGGCCGTCGGGGCGCGCAATGGCGAAGATCGGCTGACCGTGCAGCGCGATGCGCCCGACCTCCTCGAAGCTGCGGTCGTCGAGCAGCAACACCTCATGGCGCCCGATGGCCGGCAGGACAAACAGTCCGTCCGCCTGCGCCCAGCCTTCCAGGTGCGGCATCTTGTAGACCGGCAAAGGCGCCTCGCCGCGGCCGTAGCCGCCCAGGATGCGGCGGACGCGCGGCACCTCGGCCCAAAGGTCCACGTGAGCCAGGCCGTCCTCGCCGAACAGGCCGGCGATGTAGTGCCGGCCGTTGCCGGTGATCAGCGCGTCGTAGGGTTGCCTGCCCACCGCTTCGAGGCGGTTGAGCTGCGGCGTGTTTCCTTGCGAGAAATCGGCGATCCAGATCTCGCCGGCGTCCCAGAGGGCGAAGACGAAGGCGCGCCCGGGAATGTCGACCAGGCCGACGGTCTTTGAGCGGTCGCCGACGGCGCCGTAGACCGCCGGAATGTCGGCGACCAGGTCCAGCGTCTCGCTATCGAAAACCCGAACGCCACCCGGCTCGTAGTTGGAGACTGCGACGAGCGCTCCGTCATCGGAAATGGCGCCGCCGATGGCATTGCCGGCCTGCAGCTTGCGGGCGACGATCTCGCCGGTCAGCAGGTCGAGCTTTGTCAGTCCGCCGTCGCGGCCGAAAACGAAGGCGTGGCGCGCGTCGCGGGAGAACACGACCGAGGCGTGGCTGACGTCACCGAGTCCCTCGACGCGGGCGAGCTGCTCGCGTGCACTGGTGTCGACGATCAGCGCCGAGCCGCTGGCGCGCTCGATGATGAGTCCCAGATCGCCGGTGCCGCGCAGCTCATCGGCTTGCGATGCGATAGCGAAGAAGGCCGTCAGGGCGACGGCAAGCAGTGATCTCATTCGAAGCGCCCCTCCTTCAGGCCGGCCGCGATCCAGGCGGCATCGCTCTCGGAAATCAGCCCATGCCATCCGGGCATCGCCGTTTCGGGAATGCCGTACAGGATGATCTGCTTCAGGGTCTCGGTGTCGACTCCAGCCAACGCCTCGGCGGTGAGCGGCCGGCCGAGGCCGCCACCCATATCGATGCCATGGCAGGCGCCGCAGTCCTGCTTGACCAGGTTGGTGAGATACTCGGCCAGGCTCTGGTCTGCGGCGGCTTGGGCGCCGCCAAGCCAGACGAGCGCCAAGGCGAGAGCGAGCGTCGGCCTAGGCATGAACCGAGCCCAGCAATGGCTCGATGGTTTGCTGCACCAATTGCAGGTTCGGGAGCGTGCCGGTGACCGGCCGCTCCAGCTCCAGGCCTGCGACACGGCCAATGAAGAAGGCGATCGGGTTGCGCATCTCGGCCGCCTCGATGTCATCGGCGAGACGCATCAGATTGCTGTTCAGGCGGCACTCATCGGGCCGCGTTCCGTTGGCGATGGCCAGCACCGGGGTGTCGCCGGGTAGCCCGTGCTCCATCAGCCGTGCGGCGATGAAGCGGATCTGCGCCGCGCCCATGTAGACCACCAGGGTCGTGTCCGGGTCGGCCAGGCTTTCCCAATCCAGGTCGAGCGGTTCGTCGCTCTTGCAGTGGCCGGTGACGAAGCGCAGTCCGGTCGACAACCCACGATGGGTCAGCGGCATCTTGGCACTGGCCGCGCAACCCTGTGCGGCGGTGATACCGGGCACGATCTCGAAGGGGATGCCCGCGCGGGCCAGTTCCAACGCTTCTTCTCCGCCGCGGCCGAAGACGAAGGGGTCGCCGCCCTTGAGGCGCACCACCGTCAGGCCACCGCTGGCCAGACGCACGAGAAGCCGGTTGATTTCTTCCTGAGAGATCGGGTGGCGCCTGGGCTCCTTGCCGACCGAGAGCCGGGCCGCCGTGGGTGGCGTCAGCGCCATGATCGCGTCCGATACCAGACGGTCGTGCACCACGATATCGGCGGCAGCCAGCACGCGTGTTGCCTTGACCGTCAGCAGCTCGGGGTCGCCCGGCCCCGCACCCACCAGATAGACCTTCCCTGTTGTCGACACGTTCCGCGCTCCCCGTCCAAGTCTCGAGTCCGATGGCAAAGAAGGAAGGCCGGACCGCCTGAGAAGCGGCCCGGCCACTGGGCGTCAGTAGACGTCGTTGCGCGTGTTGTAGACGTTGAACTTGCCGGTCGGCGTGATCAGGTTCGGGTCCTTGATCACCTCCTTCAGCTCCAGGGTCTTGTCGTCGACGATGACGATGGCCGACTCCTGATCCTTGGCGTTCCAGACCGAGAACCAGATCTCGTCACCGGCCTGGTTGAACTCGCCCTGGACCACCCGGCGCACGCCTTCGTCGATGCCGGACCATTCGCCGATCGGCAGCACCTCGTACTCCGGTTCCTCCTGAGTCAGGTCAGCGATCTTGAAGACGGCGACCGAAGAGGCCAGCTCCTCGTCCGGGTTCAAGGGCGTATCGACGTAGATATGCGCGGACTCGGGGTGGGTCTTGATGAACAGCGAACCGCCACCCTGGCCGTAGATGTTGTGCACCACCTTCCAGGCGTGCTCCGGGTTCCCTTCCGGATCGGTCCCGATGAAGGAGACCACCTCGTCGCCCAGATGGCTGGTCGCCCAAACCGGGCCGTAGACCGGATGCACGATGTTTGCGCCACGGCCCGGGTGTGGCTTGATGCCGCCCGAGTCGATGACGTCGACCAACTTGCCTTCCTTGGTGTCGACGATGGCGATGCGGTCGCGCGCGTTCGCCGCCACCAGGAAGTAGCGTTTGCTGGCATCGAAGCCGCCGTCATGCAGGAAGCGCTCGGCCTCGATGGTGGTCACCTTGAGGTTCTGGATGTCGGAGTAGTCGACCAGCAGGATGTGCCCCGTCTCCTTGACGTTGACGATGAACTCCGGCCGGTAGTGCGAGGCGACAATCGCGGCCACGCGCGGCTCGGGATGGAATTCCTGCGTGTCGTAGATCATGCCACGGGTCGAGACGATCTTCAGCGGCTCCAAGGTTGCGCCGTCCATGATCACGTACTGCGGCGGCCAGTAGGCCCCTGCGATGGCATACTTGTCCTCGTAGCCGGCCATCTTCGAGGTCTCGACCGAGCGCGCCTCGGAACCGACTTTGATCTCGGCAACTGTCGTCGGCTCCTCCATCCAAAGGTCGATCATATTGATCTTGGCGTCGCGGCCGATGGTCATGACATAGCGGCCGGAGGCCGAGAGGCGCGAGATGTGCACCGCGTAGCCGGTCTTGATGCGTTTGACGATCTCCTTCGTATCGCCATCGATGATCGCCACTTCGCCGGTGTCGCGCAGCGTGACCGAGAAGATGTTGTCGAGGTTCAGGTCGTTCATCGGCTTGGTCGGCCGATCCTCGACGGGCACGTGGACCTTCCAAGTCGCCAGCACCTGCTCCATGCCGAACTCGGGCGGCTGCGCAGCTTCGTTCAGCAGGTAGCGGGCCATCAGGTCGATCTCATCGTCATCCAGGTCGCCCGAGGTGCCCCAGTTTGGCATCCCTCCCGGCGAGCCATAGACGATGAAGTCGCGCAGGTAGTCGTAGCCCAGCTCACGCGTCAGGTCTGCGGTCAGGGCCGAGCCTGTTGCGCCCTTGCGCAGCACGCCGTGACAGCCGGCGCAGCGCTGGAAGTAGATGGTGTTGGCTTGGTCGAACTCTTCCTGGGTCAGCTCCGGATCGCCGGGCTTGCGCGCGGGTAGAGGCAGAGATTTCTCGCCTATCACGTCCTGCTGCGGCACGTAGATCCCGGTCGGCGAGTCGCCGTGCGGTTCCAGATCGCCTGCCTCCGGCTTTTGCTGCGCAGCGACGTTCCCGCTCGCGGCGACGAAGGCGATGGGAATGAGCACGCTCGACAAGATCGTCGTCGTTCTCAAAAGGCTCCTGATGCGCATCCGAGGGCTCCCTATTCGCGGATTGAATGGTACGGGCAGGAGCGTGCGCCGCTGAGCGGTCTGATTACTTGACCAACGTCAAGCGGTACTTGGTGTGTCTTCGGCATCCTCGATCATCCCGGTTCGAGCCCTTGGACCGGGAAGCCAGCAGGCAGTCGGAGTTGCGTCATGATGGCGGCGACGGATCCCAAGCCCGGTGTTTCGGCCAGCGCGCCGACAGTGCTGACGGAAGGCTTCCGATTCTTCTTTCTTTCGGCGGCGCTCTTCGCCGTCGTCTCCATCGCCGCCTGGCTCGCCTGGATGGCCATCCACGCGGCCAGCGGCATGGTGACCCGTCCGAGCTTCGCAGGCGCACCGCACCTCTGGCACGGCCATGAGATGATCTTCGGCTACGCGGCGGCGGTAATCGCCGGCTTCTTCCTCACCGCCGTGCCGAGCTGGACCGGAGCCGCCCCGGCACGGACGCTGTTCGTCACCGGCGTCGGCGGGCTTTGGCTGCTCGGTCGCCTCGCCGTCTGGTTCTCCGCCCATCTCGACCCATTCCTCGTCGCAGCGGTGGACCTGCTCTTCCTGCCGCTGTTGACAGTGAAGCTGGTGACCAACCTGCTGCGCCGGCCCAAGCCGCAGAATCTAGCCTTGCTTTCCCTTCTCGCGCTGATCTTCGCCGGCAATGTCATGGTGCATCTGCAGTGGACGGGGCTCGCTGAAGACACAGCCCTCGATGGGCTGCGCCTTGGCCTGCTCGCCGTCGCTGCGCTCATCGCCGTGGTCGGCGGCCGCGTGGTGCCGGCCTTCACGCGCAACGCCCTGCTGCGGGACGGCGAAGAGGAGGCCTTGCCCAGTCAGGTTCCCTGGGCGAACCGGCTGGGCATTCTCTTTGCGGTCGCCTTCGCGCTTGCCATGGGTCTCGGTGCGCCCGACTGGCTCTCCGGCGGCCTGGCCGCCTTGGCTGCACTGTTCAACGGAATCCGACTCGCCGGCTGGCGCAGCGGGCGCACGTTCAACGCACCTATCCTCTGGTCGCTGCACCTCGCCTTCCTGATGCTGGTGCTGGGCTATGCCGGCTATGCGGTCGTGCTCCTGACCGGCGTGCTCGGCGAGGTTGGCGCGCTGCACCTCCTCGGCATCGGCGCGGTCGGTGGCATGACCCTGGCGGTCATGAGCCGCGCTGCCCTTGGCCATACGGGCCGCCCGCTGGCGGTCGCCAAACCGATCGCGCTGGCCTATCTGCTGATCGCCGCAGCAGCGCTGCTGCGTGCCTTCGGTCTCGAGGGCGCGCCCGGCGCCTACTACGTCATCATGTTCGTGAGCGGCGGCCTCTGGTGCGCTGCCTTCCTGCTCTTCCTCGCCGTCTACTGGCCGATACTGACCAGGCCCGCTGTGAAATGACTCCGGCTGCTTGACGATGGTCAAGTAGGCGCCCCCCGGTGCTCTCTAGCCTCGCTCATCGGAACGAACCCTCACAGGGGAGAGGCTCATGAGCGAAGGGCTGACCAAGACCCAGGCCCGCAATATCTTCTACGGCGGGTCGCTCTTCTTTCTCGTCGTCTTCGTCGGGCTGACGGCGCACAGCCATTTGTTTGCGCTCAACACCTCGACGAACCACGATCAGCTGACCGAATCGGTCGCGGCCGGCAAGCGCGTGTGGGAGAAGCACGCCTGCATCAACTGCCACACCATCCTGGGCGAAGGCGCCTATTTCGCGCCGGAGGTCGGCAACGTCTTCGTGCGCTATGGCGGTATCGACGATCCCGAGGGTGCGCGCGAGGCGATCAAGGCCTGGATGATCTCACAACCCAGCGGCATCGAAGGCCGTCGGCAGATGCCGAACTTCAACCTCTCCGATCAGGAGCTCGACGACCTCGTCGCCTTCCTCGAGTGGGTCTCGAAGATCAACACCCAGAATTGGCCGCCGAACGAGGCAGGCTGATCGGCAGGACGCGGGAGTCACACAATGAAATACCCAACGCAGAAGATCGCGCTCGCCTATTTCGTCTGCGCGCTCGTTCTCTTCGCCGCCCAGGTCACCTTTGGCCTGGTGCTTGGCTACATCTACGTCGACCCCAACTTCCTCGCCGAGCTGGTGCCCTTCAACATCGCGCGCATGATCCACACCAACGCGCTGATCGTCTGGCTGCTGCTCGGCTTCTTCGGCGCCACCTACTACCTGGTGCCTGAGGAGGCGGAGCGGGACATCTTCTCGCCGATGCTCGCCTACATCCAGCTCGTCATCCTGATGGTTGGCGCTTCGGCGGCCGTGATCGGCTACCTCTTCGGCATCCACGAGGGCCGCGAGTTCCTGGAGCAGCCGCTCTGGGTCAAGCTCGGCATCGTGGTTGCGGCGCTGATCTTCCTGTTCAACGTCACCCTGACGGTACTCAAAGGTCGCAAGACGGCGATCTCCAACGTGCTGCTGCTTGGCCTCTGGGGCATCGCCATCTTCTTCCTCTTCGCCCTCTACAACCCGGATAACCTGACCGTCGACAAGATCTACTGGTGGTACGTGGTGCACATCTGGGTCGAAGGCGTCTGGGAGCTGGTGATGGCCGCCATCCTCGCCTTCCTGATGCTGAAGCTGACCGGCGTCGACCGTGAGGTGGTGGAGAAGTGGCTCTATGTCATCGTCGCCCTGGCGCTCTTCACCGGGCTGCTCGGCACTGGCCACCACTACTACTGGATCGGCACCCCGGCCTATTGGCAGTGGATCGGCTCGATCTTCTCCAGCCTCGAGGTCATCCCCTTCTTCGCCATGGTGGTTTTCGTCTTCGTCATGGTCTGGAAGGGGCGGCGCGAGCATCCCAACAAGGCGGCGCTGCTCTGGGCGCTGGGCTGCGCCACCTTGGCCTTCTTCGGCGCCGGGGTCTGGGGCTTCATGCACACGCTCTCGCCGATCAACTACTACACCCACGGCACCCAGATCACCGCGGCGCACGGCCATCTCGCCTTCTTCGGCGCCTACGTCTCGCTGAACCTGGCGATCATGACCTACGCCTTCCCCTACCTGCTCGGCCGCGCCCCCTACAACCAGGTGCTCAACATGGCAAGCTTCTGGCTGATGTCGGGCGGCATGGCCTTCATGACCTTCACGCTGACCTTCGCCGGCATCATTCAGACGCACCTGCAGCGGGTCAACGCGGAGGACTTCATGAGCGTGCAGGACCAGTTGGTGCTGTTCTACTGGATGCGCCTGGGCTCCGGCATTGCCGTGGTGCTCGGTGCCTTCCTCTTCATCTATGCGCTGGCCGTGCCAAGGCGCGAGGTGGTGTCGCCGGGCGAGCCGGCGGGCGCCATGCCGGCGGAGTGAGGCCCGCATGACCATGCAAGCGGTCACGCGCGAGGAAGGGGGCATGGGCCCCCTTCCTTTCTATGCGCCGAGCGCCGACGAATGCGCGGTCTTCGAGACGGCCTATCGCAATCGCCTGCCGTTGCTGCTCAAGGGGCCGACCGGCTGCGGCAAGACCCGCTTCGTGGCGCACATGGCGGCGAGGCTCGGTCTGCCGCTCCACACCGTGGCGTGCCACGACGACCTGACGGCGGCCGACCTGACCGGGCGCTATCTGCTGAAGGGCGGCGAGACCATCTGGCTCGACGGTCCGCTGACTCGCGCGGTGCGGGAGGGTGGGGTCTGCTACCTCGACGAGGTTGTGGAGGCGCGCAAGGACGTGACCGTGGTGCTGCATCCCCTGACCGACGACCGGCGCATACTGCCCCTGGACCGCACCGGAGAGCTGCTCGCGGCACCAGACAGCTTCATGCTGGTGGTATCCTACAACCCGGGCTACCAGAACATCCTCAAGAGCCTGAAGCCCTCGACACGCCAGCGCTTCCTGGCCATCGACTTCGACTTCCCGCCGCCCGAGCGCGAGGTCGAGATCGTCGTCGCCGAGAGCGGGCTTGACCCGGAGCGCGCCCGGCTGCTGGTCCGTCTGGCCGGCAAGCTGCGCGGCCTCAAGGGCCAGGACATCGAGGAAGGCGTTTCGACCCGCCTGGTGGTCTACTGCGCCACCCTGCTCAACGATGGCATGGCCATCGAGCGGGCCATCCGCGCGGCGATGATCGAGCCACTGTCGGACGATCCCGAGACCAAGCGCGGCCTGGAGGACCTGATGACCGCGGTGATCGGCTAGGAACCGAAAGCCATGGCGCTCGGCTTCAAGCCCTGGGAACCCGAGGAAGCCGTCGGCGGCCTGTGGCACCGCGCCGTCGGGCGTCTCGACGAGCGGCCGGTCTTTCCCGAGGCGGCCGTCGCGCTCGCCGCCATGCAGACGCGCATCGGGATCCTCTTTCGCGGCCTCGGCGGCGACGCCGGCGTCGAGCTGCGGGATGCGACCGGAGAGACCGCGCAGCATCGGCGCAGCCTCTGGCGCCGGCTCGGCCAGGCCGAGGAGTCGATCGAGCGGCCCTCGTTCGATGGCGAAGTGCTGCGCCTGCCGACCGTCCTCGATGTCTTCCCCGAGCCGGCGCTCAATGAACAGCTCTATCTTTGGCTCGCGGCCTACACGGCGCACGATGGACTGCCAGCGTCAGGCAGCGCGGATCCGCTGCGCGCCGACCTGCTGGCGTTGCGTCGCGTGCGAGCAACTGCGGCCCGCACCTTGGAGGCTTATCCCGGTCTGCGCCCGCGCTACGAGGCGCTCTGCCGCGCCACGCTCGTCCTCCGATCCCGGCGGGCGCGGCCAGGTGGCGAGCAGGCGCTGGAAGACGCGATTCGCGCGCTGCTGGGTGACGACACGCCGCTCTCCCAGCAGGCGGGCTCTCTCCTGTCGCTCGTCCTGGATGACAGGGCGCCGCTGGAGAGCGTCGCCGCGCCGTCCGGCTATCGGCGCTTCGAGCCGCTGTCGCTCTGGCCGGAGCGGCGCCCCACACCGGTGCCGGACACGGCACGGGAGCGTGACGAGGAGGAGGGCGCCGGAGGCGGCCCGCAAGGCGAGGGCCCGCGCAAGCGCGCCGCGCGCAAGAAGAGCGATCAGGCCAACCGCAAGGACTCCCTGATCCTGCACCGCTTCGAGTCCATCCTTTCCTGGGCCGACTTCCTCAATCTCAACCGCCGGGTCGAGGACGACGATCCGGAGACGGCAAAGAAGGCAGCCGACGATGCGGATGAGCTGGGCCTAGCCGACGTCGACAAGCGCCCGGCGACGCGCCTTGCCTTCGATCTCGATCTGGCGCCCCAAGACCTGGACCGCGAGCGGTTGTCCGGCGAGGTCCTGCTTCCCGAGTGGGACTATCGCGGCGGCCGCTACCTACCGGAACAGGCGCGCGTGTTGGAGAGCGAGGGCGAAGGCCTCGAGCCCTCCCAGCTTCCGCCGCTCGACCCGCAGGCCCGTCGGCGCATCGCCGCGGTCAGACGGCAGTTCGAGGCGTTGCGGCCCAAGCGTCGTATCCTCACTCGGCAGCTCGACGGCGACGAGCTCGACATGGAGGGCCTGGTGCGGTCCCTGGTCGACCTGCGGGTCTCGGGCGAAGGCAGCGACCGGGTCTATCGCCAGGTGGTCAATGACGAGCGCGACCTGGCAGTGGCGACCCTGATCGACAGCTCGCGCTCGACCGAGAGCGTGGTCGGAGAGCGGGCGGTGATCGACGTGGCGCGAGAGGCGCTGCTGGCGCTTGGCCATGGCCTGGCCGCGGTCGGCGACAGCCATGCAATCTACAGCTTCTCCTCGCTCAAGCGTCAGCGGGTCTACGTCAAGCGCCTGAAGAGCTTCGAAGAGCCCATGAACCGCGCGGTCGCGGCGCGTATCGCGGCGCTCAAGCCTGGCTTCTACACCCGCCTCGGCGCCGCCGTGCGGGCTGTCGCCCGGCCGCTCGGGGCGCGAAGCGCGGCGCGGCGCCTGCTGCTGGTGATCACCGACGGCAAGCCCAACGATCTTGACCACTACGACGGCCGCTACGGCGTCGAGGACTCGCGCATGGCAGTGATCGAGGCGCGGCGCCAGGGCCAGGCGGTCTTCGGCATCGCCATCGACAAGCGGGCCGAGACCTACATCCCGCGCATTTTCGGCCAGAACGGCTACGCCATCGTCTCCCGTCCGGAGCGGCTGACCGCCGCTCTGCCGCTGATCTACCGGCATCTCGTCACGTGAGCATGAGCCAAGAGGAAAACTGGGGCGGGCTCGGCGCCTTGCCGGGCAACCCGCTCATGTGGGTGCTGATCGGTTCCGAGCTGCTGGTCTTCGGCGCCGGACTGATCGGCCTGGCCGGTGCCAGGCTGATGCAGCCCGAGCTCTTCGCCGCATCCCAAGCCAGCCTCGACAGGGTGACGGCGACGATCAACACGGCCGTGCTGCTGACCAGCGGCTATTTCGCGGCCTTGGCGGTGCTTGCGGTGCGGCGAGGGTGCGTCGGCCGTGCCCGCGCCTGGCTGGCGGCAGCCGGCCTGCTGGGCCTGGTTTTTCTCAGCCTCAAGATCTTCGAGTACCTGGAGAAGGCCGAGGCGGGCATCGGTTTGGAGACCAATCAGTTCTTCATGCTTTACTACCTTCTGACCGGATTTCACCTGGCCCATGTGGTCTTCGGCCTGATCATCCTCGCCCTGGTCGCTGTCTTCGCCCGCCTCGACACGGTCGAGACCGGCACGGCCTTCTGGCACATGGTGGACCTCGTCTGGGTGCTCATCTTCCCGATGATCTACTTGGTGCGCTGATGGAAAAGCGCCGCCTCTTGCGCACGTGGCTCACGCTCCTTGCCTTGACCTTCGGCACGGCGATCTTCGGCGGTGTCGTGGAGAACGAGGCCAGCCTGCCGCCGCTCTGGCTCGGCATTCTTGCCCTGGTTGGCGTGCTGAAGGCGCGGCTCATCCTGCGCGACTACCTCGACCTGCGCCGTGCGCCCGATTGGTCCGCCGGCTTTATTCTCGGGCTCGTGCTTCTCTCGGCCATCACTTACGGGTTAGCCCTTGCCGCGTGAGCACCAACCCGCGCTTGACGACGGTCAAGTCGGCTGTCGGGCCACGTCCTATGTTGGAGGCTAAAGCACTCTGGAGTCCGAACCATGCGTTTCATGACGCTTGCCATCGCCGTCGTCCTCTTCGGCTGGACGGCCGCAACCTTGAATACCATGACCCAGACGCCGCGCGTCGACATCGCAGCCAAGGCCGCCTGTGCCGAGGCGGGGCAGGCTTGGTCCGAAGCGTTGAGCGCCCGTGGTTTCGATGTCGAGCTCGAAGAGCAACGGCCCGGCAGCGACGCGTGTCTGACCGGCCGCGCCGGTGGCTTTGACCTTGAGGGTGCTGTGCCGCCGGCAGCTGTCGCCGCCTTGCTCAAGAAGCGGCCCAAGGGGCTCTACGGACTCTCGGTGGTGGAAGCACCTCCGGGCACGGTGCTGGCGCTCAACCACGACGGCAGCCGCTCGACCTTCATGGATGCGCAAGGACGCCTGTAGCGATGGCTGAAGACGTGAAGACCAAACGCGCCAGGCCCATGCGCCACGTCCTGACCATCGCCGGTCTTGCCGCGGCGCTACTGCTTTGGGGTGTCGGCCTCGGCGTCGGCCTGCTGCTGCCGAAGGGCGGCGGGGCGCCGGTCCTACTGCCCTGGGAGCTCGCCCTCGGCATCGGCCTCAGCATGGTCGTGCTCGGCGGCAGCGGCTACATCATGGGCTGGGTGTCGGACCGCCTCGACGGCCTGTTGCGCTAGCGCTTTTCCCTCACGCCGCCAAGGCGCGGGATACCAGGGCTGAAACACCGTCAGGGAGGTCGAGCGCCAGGGCCGCCTCCTGGCCGGCCGGGCTCATCTTGTTCCAGGTCTTGCGCACGATCTCGACCAGATGATCTTCGTCCCGCCCGGCGGCGAAGTCGGCGGCATAATGCTGCAGGAAGACCAGGCAGGCGACGTCTTCCAGAGCCTGCGCCTCGGGATCGCGCTTCAGATCCTTCTTCCGCACCAGGCTTTCGACCCGTGCGCAGTCCGCCTCGTCGTAGCCGGCCTCCAGCATCAGCTCGTGGACACGCGCGGCGTGGCGGCGCTTCTGTTCGTTGCGCCAGCGGTGATAGCCGGTGAGGTCCATGGGGTATGACGCGCGCGGCAGGGTCCAGCGCTCCAGGTGCTGCGCGCGGCAGGCGATCTGGAGGTGCTCGCCGGCCTCCTGCAGAAAGGCGGCCAGCTGGCTGCTCATGCGCTCGCCATAGGCCAGCTCGGCCGGGCGCGTCTCGCCATCGACATCGATGGCGTTGGGGTCGCGGGCGTTTGCCGCATCGATCAGGGCGAGGATCTTCGGCAGGCGCTCGGTCATGGTTTCATGCCTCCGGGTGGGGGCGCAGCACCGCCGAGCGTTCCTGGTCGACGAAGGCCTGCAGCTCCTCCATGTCGGCGATAACCGCCATGTTGTTGTTGATCTTCACGCCCTCGCCCCTGAGCCGCTGGAAGGCCCGCGACAGGCTCTCCGGTTTCATGCCCAAGCGCCCGGCGATCAGGGCCTTGTCGTAGGGCAGGGCGATGGTGCAGGCGCCTTCCTCTTGCGGTGCCAAAGAGACCAGGAACTCGGCGACCCGCTGGGCGCCGGTGTGGGCCTTCAGCTGCTCGATCTGGCAGACCAGCATGTGCAGGTGGCGCGAGGTGGAGGCCAGCATGGCGAGGCCCATCTCCGGGCTTTCACAAATCCGCTGATGCAGCCGGCGTGCCGAAATGCGCAGCACCCGGCTCTCGGTGACCGCCTCGCCGCTGGCCGGATAGACTCCGCCGATGAAGGCGGCCGCTTCGGCGAAGTTCTGGCCGCGGGTGAAGATGCCGACCACGGCCTCGTCGCCCCCCGGCGTGACGCGAAAGACCTTCACCCAGCCGTCGAGCACCACATAGAAAGCCGCAGCCCGCTCGCCCTGCAGGAAAAGGATCTCGCCGCGCTCGACCGGCTGGACCACCGCGTCGGACAGCAGGCCCTCCAAGGCCGTGTCGGTCAGGGCAGAAAACAGGGTCGTGCCGCGAATGATCTCGAGATCGCTGTCACGCAGGCCGACCGCCGCCGTCTTCTGACAGCCGGAAAGCGGCTCTTGCCTAGACTGCACGGTCGACATAGCCGTCCCCCATTTTGCCGATTGCACGCCATTGTCCCGATACTTGCGGGCAATAACATGATCCAGCGCAAGGTTGACGCGTTTATGGGATCGCGTTTTGGGGTGGGTGGGGCGGTTGTGGGAATTGACGAGAAATCTGCCCGCCTTCGCTTCTTTGAAACTATGGCGCGACAGCCTTCTCGCTCATCTCGCTTCGCTCGATAAGCTGCGAAGGCTGGTGGACCCGACAGGATTCGAACCTGTGACCTCTGCCCTAGGAGAGCGGCGTGGTGTGCTTTGCCTCGGACTACCGAAGGTTAGGAGTCTTGGTCGGCATCTGGTTCAATTGACTCGCCCAAAGAGGGCGCTATCATTTAATTACGTAAAATGTGTACTGTCAGTAATTAAGCTTCATTGAGCTGTAGACCGAAGAAATGATGAGTCGCGATTGAATCTGTCTCCCATAGCGACTCAGAGGAGGGAATTGGCAAGCTCCGCCATGGCAGGGACGACGCAGAATGACGCGCGACTGATCGAACCGGACGAGCTGCCGATCTGGGTGCCTGGCAAGGTTCTGTGCGAGAGTAACGGGCTGGGTTGGAAGGACGTGGCTCAGCGCACCTATCGCTACCACGGCCAGGACGTCGAAATCCCGCCTATGAACACCTTCATGATCGTGCAGTATCGCAAGGGCGATACGCCGATGGACAGGCAGTTCGATGGCCGCTGGACGCGGACGCAATGCGGGCCGGGGCACTTCTCGCTGCTATCGCATTCCATGCAATCGCACTGGAACTGGACGGAAGGGCTGGTCGTTTCGCACCTCTACCTGACGGACGCGCTGATGACCCGGGTGGCACGCGACGTTCGAGGCAAGGATATCGCGCGGGTCAGCCTGCACGATGTCCTGCAAGGCAGCGATCCGGTGATCAGCCACATCGCCGACCAACTGACGATGGAGGCGGCCGGCGGAGGCCCGGCGGGCGAGCTTTATGCCGAGGCATTGTCGGTGCAATTGGCCGTTCACCTTCTGCGCAACTATGCGTCTATCGAAGGTCGGAAAGGGAGCGGCCCGGCAGGGCTGTCGCAGCGTCAACTCGCCTTGCTGGAAGAGTACATCGATGCACGCCTGCACGAGCCGCTGTCGCTTGATGAGCTGGCAGGCGTGCTGCACCTGGGCGTCTGGACATTCAACCGGCGACTGCGCGAAAGCGTCGGGCTGCCCGGGTATGCCTTCGTTCAACGCAAACGGATGGAACGGGCCTGCGCCATGCTGCGAGAGCCCGGCCGCGCGCTGAAAGACATCGCCGCCGCCTGCGGCTTTACCGATCAGGCGCACATGACGCGCAGCTTCCGTAAAGCGATGGGTGTCACACCCGGACAGTACCGCAGCGCGCTCTAGCCCGTACCGGGCTTTGCCCGGATCGTTCAAAACTTCCCCAGCGATCTTACAAGACCGGCGCATCCGCTGACTGCCACGGTGTCCACAGTAGTGCCGGACTAGGGGCGTGCGCCCCACCCGGACACATAAAGAGCCGTCGTGAAAGACGGACCGCAGACACAGTGGAGGATACCATGCCAGACGTACAAACGACCGCCTATGCGGCGGCACGCAATCCTATACCCAAACAATTGGATGCGCTTGTGATCGGGGCCGGTGTCGCCGGACTCTACCAGCTTCACCAGTTGCGCGAGATGGGCCTGCGAGCCCATGCCTGCGATACGGCCAGCGATGTCGGAGGCACCTGGTACTGGAACCGCTATCCTGGCGCCAAGTTCGATAGCGAAGCCTATATCTACCAGTATCTTTTCGACGAGAAGCTCTACAAGGACTGGACCTGGAGCGAGCGTTTCCCCAGCCAGCCGGAGATCGAACGCTGGCTGCACTATATTGCCGACACGTTGGATCTGCGTGGCGACATGTCCTTCTCGACCACGGTCACCAAGGCGGACTACGACGAAACCACCGGGCGTTGGCGGGTTGAAACCGACCAAGGCGATGTCGTTGATACCCAGTTCCTGATCGGTTGCACCGGGATGCTGTCGGCGCCGCTGGAGGATCGCTTCCCGGGCCAATCGACCTTCAAGGGGCAAATCGCCCACACGGGTCGCTACCCCAAGGGCGGATTGGATATCGAGGGCAAGCGGGTCGGCGTGATCGGCATCGGCGCCACCGGCATTCAGGTCATCCAGACCATCGCATCGCAGGTCGCGCAGCTGACCGTCTTTGCCCGCACGCCGCAATTCGTGCTGCCGATGAAGAACCCGAAGTACGGGCCCGACGAGGCAAGCTGGTATAAGGGACGCTTCGACGAGCTGAAAACGAACCTGCCGCGCACCTTCACCGGCTTCGAGTATGATTTCGAGAACACCTGGGCTGAGCTGACGCCCGAGCAGCGCCTCGCGGTTCTGGAGGACATCCATGCCGACGGCTCGCTGAAGCTGTGGCTTGCGTCCTTCGCCGAGATGTTCTTCGACGAAGAGGTCAGCGCCGAGATCTCCGAGTTCGTGCGCCAGAAGATGATCGCGCGGCTCAAGGACCCGAAGCTGATCGATATTCTGGTGCCCAAGCCCGGCGAGTACGGCTTTGGCACTCACCGCGTGCCGCTAGAGACGGATTATCTGGAAGCCTATCTTCGCGACAACGTCGAAGCGGTGAGCGTCCGCGACAATCCGATTGCCGAAATCGTGCCCGAAGGCGTGAAGCTGGCCGACGGAACGGTCTATGAACTCGACGTCATCATCATGGCGGTGGGTTTCGATGCGGGCTCGGGCGCGCTCGCCCGGATCGACATCACGGGCCGCGATGGCCTGAACCTTGCCGAAGAGTGGCGCAAGGACATCCGCACCACGCTGGGCATGCAGAAATACGGCTTTCCCAATCTGTTCATGACGGGCGCGCCCCTGGCGCCTTCGGCCGCGCTTTGCAACATGACCACCTGCCTGCAACAGCAGACCGAGTGGATCGCACGCTGCATCGGCGATCTGCGCAAGAGCGGCCATGACGTCATCGAGCCCACCGAGACGGGCGAGGAGGCTTGGGTCAGTCATCACGACGAGACGGCGAACGCCACGCTGATCGCCAAGACCAATTCCTGGTACACGGGCTCGAATGTCGAGGGCAAGCCGCGGCGGGTGCTCTCGTACACCGGCGGGGTCGGCACCTACCGCGGCAAATGCGACGAGGAGGCCAAGGGCGGCTACCCGCTCTTCGCCATGAGCAAGGTCGCCGTGCCGCAAGAGGCCTGAGCGCTCTCAAACCCCGCTGACCTGTCCCGGCATGACCCGGGGCAGGTCTCCCTGCGGCTCGATAACAGGGAGGATACGATGAGCCATCACTTCAATGCAGACGCTATCCTGAACGCTGTCGTCACATCCAGTCCGCGCGTGCCGGGCGTCGTCGCGATGGTCACGGACAGAGAGAAGAACATCTATGAAGGCGCGGCCGGTCTGCGCCGGATGGACGGCGATGCGGCGATGACCACCGACGATGTCTTCGCCATTTTCTCGACCACCAAGGCGATCACCGGCACGGCCATCTTGCAAATGGTCGAAGAGGGAAAGCTCGATCTTGACGCGCCGGCGAAGACCTATGCGCCCGACATCGGCAAACTGCAGGTGATCGAGGGCTTCGAGGCGAACGGCGACCCGAAGCTCCGCGCGCCCAAGCGCGAGATCACCACGCGGATGCTGATGCTCCACACCGCTGGGTTCGGTTACGATTTCTTCAGCGAGACCTATAACCGCCTCGCCCAGGAAAAGGATCAACCCAGCGTCATTACGGCTTCGAAAGCCGCGCTGATGACGCCTTTGCTGTTCGACCCGGACGAAAGTTGGGAATACGGTACCAATATCGACTGGTGCGGGCAGGTCGTGGAAGGAATCGCCAACCGGCGCCTGGGCGACGTTTTCCAGTCGCGTATCTTCGAGCCGCTGGGCATGACGAGCACGACGTTCGAGCTGAACGACGCGCTTCGCCAGAACCTGGCAGGCATGCATGCGCGCGGCGAGGACGGCGGCCTCACGCCGATGGACTTCGAGCTCCCGGACAAACCCGAGGTCCATATGGGCGGCCATGGTCTCTACGGGACGGTCGGCGACTACATGCGGTTTATCCGCATGTGGCTGAACGACGGGGCTGGAGAGAATGGCCGTGTTCTCAAGCCCGAGACCGTTGAGATGGCGGCACAGAACCAGTTGGGAGAGCGCAAGATCACGCCGTTCAAGAGTGCGATCCCGTCGCTTTCGAATGATGCGGAGTTCTTCCCCGACCTCTCGAAATCCTGGTCTTTCACCTTCATGGTCAACGACGAGCAAGCGCCGACGGGCAGACCTGCGGGTGCCATCGGCTGGGCGGGCCTCGCCAACCTGTTCTATTGGATCGATCGACAGAACGGGTTCGGCGGTTTCTGGGCAACGCAGATTCTGCCCTTTGGCGATGCGGTCTCCTTCACGGGATACCTGGACATGGAAACCGCGTTCTACGCCTCGCTGCGCAGCGCAAAGGCCGCTTGAGCTGATGCTGCGTAGCGGCGGGGGCGGACTTTCATCCCCTGGGCTTCGCCTATTCCTCGCGAGGCAAGAAAGACCGTCCCCGTTGGGCTGCGGGCCATGAATAACTGCCTGGTGTGAATGCGCCGATAACCGTGACTCGCCAACATCCAAGGTGAGGACCGAATGCCTGGGGTAAGTCATTGAAAGGCTGGCGGACCCGACAGGATTCGAACCTGTGACCTCTGCCTTCGGAGGGCAGCGCTCTATCCAGCTGAGCTACGGGTCCTGAGGCGAAGAGACGGCCAGCACGGCGGTTCTTCAGTGCGGCGGAGCCTAATCCATGGCCCCGAGCGGGTAAAGCGGATTGCGCCCAGCCTCTGGCAGCTTGCCGCAGCCGCGACAGAACAGTTTCTTTCCGAGGAATTCCTGCACTAAACTCATGGTTCAAGGGCCGCTATGGCGCTTGCGTTTGCTTTGCTCATAGCACGGCATTCGCGAGCGGTACGGGAAGACGAGAAGCGGCCCAACCACGACAGGAGGCACTCTCATGCAGCTTCGCTCGCGCAGAGTCAGCGCAGCCGTGGCGGCGGTCGTCGCCCTCGCCCTGGCCGCTCCCCTCGCAACCCCGGCGGTCCTTGCCGACACGCCCGACGACACCCTGGTGATCGCCACGCGCATCGACGACATCGTCACCCTGGACCCGGCGGAAGCCTTCGAGTTCGCCGGCACCGACGCGCTCAACAACATCTATGACACGCTGGTCGAGTTCGACCCCAACGACTTCGGCCCGCTGGTGCCCGGCATTGCCGAAAGCTGGGAGCTTGCCGACGACGGTGTCACCTACACCTTCAAGATCCGCCAGGGCCTGAAGTTCCACAGCGGCAACCCGATCACCGCCCACGATGCGGCCTTCTCGCTGCAGCGGGTGATCAAGCTCAACCTCACCCCTTCCTTCATCCTCACACAATTCGGTTTTACGCCGGAGAATGTCGAAGAGCTCGTCAAGGCGACCGACGACTACACCCTGGTGATCAAGACCGATAAGCCCTACGCGCCCAGCTTCTTCTACAACTGTCTGACGGCGCCGGTGGCCTCGATCGTCGACATGAAGGTCGCGCTCGAGAACGAGAAGGACGGCGACCTGGGTCACGAGTGGATGCAGACCAACAGCGCCGGCTCCGGCGCCTATATGCTGAGCCGCTGGAAGCCCAACGAGTCCTATGTGCTGCAAGCCAACCCCGACTACTGGCGCGGCGACGTGGCCATGAAGCGGGTCTTCGTGCGGCACATCCCCGAGTCGGCGACCCAGCGCCTGCTGCTCGAGAAGGGCGACGTGGACATCGCCCGCAACCTGTCGCCCGACGACATCAAGGGCATGGAGGGGGCCGAGGGCGTAAAGGTCATCGACGACCTCAAGGGGCGTATCATGTACATCGCCCTCAATCAGGAACATCCGGTGCTCGGCGACCCCAAGGTGGTCCAGGCCATGAAGCACCTGATCGACTACAACGGGATGGCCAACTCCTTCCTCAAGGGCCAGTACATCCCGCATCAGGCCTTCTTGCCGCGCACCTTCATGGGTGAGATCGAGGACAAGCCCTACGATCTCAACGTCGAGAAGGCCAAGGCGCTGCTCGCCGAGGCCGGCCACGGCGACGGCTTCGAGGTCAAGATCTTCGTCCGCACCGCGCAGGAGCGGCTGGAGATCGCCCAGTCCCTGCAGAACACCTTCTCCAAGGCCGGCATCACCGCCGAGCTGGTGACCGGCACGGGCAAGCAGATCCTGGCCGAGTACCGCGCCCGCAAGCACGAGATCTATCTCGGCGCCTGGGGCCCGGACTATCCCGACCCGCACACCAATGCCGACACCTTCGCGCACAACCCGGACAACCGGGGCGAAGCGAAGCTGACCGGCAAGCTGGCCTGGCGCAACGGCTGGAACATCCCCGAGATGACCCAGATGACCGAGGCGGCGGTGCTGGAGAAGGATGCCGACAAGCGTGAGTCCATGTACCGGGACATCCAGCGCCTGCACCAGCAGACCTCGCCCTTCGCGCCCATGTTCCAGCGCATCATCCAGGATGCCATGCGGGATAACGTGAACGGCTTCCTGGGCGGCGGCGCGGTGCACGACGCCACCTACTGGACCGTCACCAAGTAAGCGCAAGACCTAGTTGTCGGTTCCAGCCCACACGGCCGACGGCGGAGGCGAGAGCAGCTCAGCTCTCCTCCGCCGCTGGCTGTTTCCCGCCGGGCGGCTGATCGCCTCGCTGGCGGTCACTTTTCTCGGCCTGCTCTTCATCACCTTCATCATCGGCCGGATGATCCCCATCGATCCGGTGCTGGCGATCGTGGGCGAGCGGGCGAGTCAGTCAACTTACGATCAAGTCTATCGCGAGATGGGGCTCGATCGGCCGCTCTACGAGCAGTTCGCCATCTATGTCTGGCAGGTGCTGCAAGGCGATCTCGGTACCTCGCTCTTGACCGCCCGGCCGGTGGCGGACGACATCCTGCGCGTCTTTCCGGCGACCCTGGAACTGGCCACGGTGGCGACCATCATCGGCGTCGTCTTCGGCATCCCCATGGGGGTGATCGCCGCGGTCAACCAGGGGCGCTGGCAGGATCAGGTGGTCCGCGTGGTCGGGCTGTTCGGTTATTCCATGCCGGTCTTCTGGCTCGGCCTCATGGGGCTCCTGATCTTCTACGGCGTACTGGATTGGGTCTCCGGGCCCGGGCGCCTCGATATCTTCTATGAGGATATCGTTCCGCCGGTCACCGGGGTCATCCTGATCGACAGCCTGCTCGCCGGGGACTTCGAGGTCTTCAAGAACGCGCTGAGCCACCTGGTGCTGCCGGCCTCGGTGCTCGGCTATTTCTCGCTGGCTTACATCAGCCGCATGACGCGCAGCTTCATGCTGGAGCAGCTGAGTCAGGAGTACGTCGTCACCGCCCGGGTCAAGGGCGTCTCCGAGGCGCGGGTCGTCTGGCGCCATGCGCTGGGCAACATCATGGTGCCCTTGATCACGGTGATCGCGCTCTCCTACGCCAACCTCCTGGAGGGCTCGGTGCTGACCGAGACGGTCTTTGCTTGGCCCGGCCTCGGCCAATACATCACCAACGCTCTGCTCTCGGCCGACATGAATGCCGTGCTGGGCGGCACCATCGTGGTCGGCATGCTGTTCATTGGCCTCAACCTTCTCTCCGACTTCCTCTATCGGGTCGTGGACCCGCGCGCACGATGAGCGAGCTCGCCGCCGGACAATCAGAACGCAAGGGCCTGCGCGCCTGGCTCACCAGCGATACGCCGAGCTCGCGCGGGCAGGCGCGGGCGGTGCAGCTCTATCTCGGCTGGCTCGCCTTCTCGCGCAATCCGCTGGCCATGCTGGGGCTGGGCATCGTCCTGGCGCTGGTGATCGTCGCGCTTTTCGCGCCGCTGCTGGCGACTCATGACCCGCTGGCGCAGCAGCTCGACAAGCGCCTGCTGCCGCCGGGAACCGACGGCTTCCTGCTCGGCACCGACGAGCTTGGCCGCGACATCTACAGCCGCCTGGTCTACGGCGCTGGCATCACCCTCTACATCGTCACCTTGGTCGCGATCACGGCGCCCCTGGCGGGCCTATTGGTCGGCACGGTGGCTGGCTATCTCGGCGGCTGGGTCGACGTCGTGCTGATGCGCCTGACCGACATCTTCCTGGCCTTCCCCCGGCTGATTCTGGCGCTCGCCTTCGTCGCCGCCCTGGGGCCGGGTGTCGAGAACGCGGTCCTGGCCATCGCCATCACCTCCTGGCCGCCTTATGCCCGTATCGCCCGGGCCGAGACCCTGACCATCCGCAAGAGCGACTACATCAGCGCCGTGCGCCTGCAGGGGGCGTCCAGCCTGCGCGTCATCTGGGGTCACGTCATGCCGCTCTGCGTCTCTTCGGTTATCGTGCGGGTGACCCTGGACATGGCCGGCATCATCCTGACCGCCGCCGGCCTCGGCTTCCTCGGCCTCGGCGCCCAGCCGCCGACCCCGGAGTGGGGCGCCATGATCTCGGCTGGGCGAAAGTTCCTGCTCGACCAGTGGTGGGTCGCCACCATGCCGGGCCTGGCCATCTTCATCGTCAGCCTGGGATTCAATCTTCTGGGCGACGGCCTGCGCGACGTGCTCGACCCGAGGAGCGCCAAGTGACTTCGCCCGTACCCCAGACAGCACATCACCCCGAGCCCCTGCTGACCATGGAAGACCTCTGGGTGCGCTTCCACACCCGCACCGGCATCGTCGAAGCGGTGCGCGGCATCGGGCTCTCGGTCGGGCGGGAGAAGCTCGGCATCGTCGGCGAGTCGGGCTCCGGCAAGACCATGACCGGTCGCGCCGTGCTGCAGCTCATCCGGCCGCCCGGCGAGATCACCGCACGGCGCATGGACTTCCAGGGTGTCGATCTGCTGGCGGCCGACGAACGGCAGATGCGGCAGATCCGCGGGGAGCGCATCTCCATGGTGATGCAGGACCCCAAGTTCTCGCTCAACCCGGTGATGACGGTAGGCCGGCAGATCGAAGAGGCCTACCGGACTCACACCCGCGCGGGCGGCCGCGAGGCGCGAGAGAAGAGCCTGGAGATGCTGGATGCGGTCAAGATCCGCGACCCGCGCCGGGTCTACGACCTCTATCCCCACGAGGTCTCCGGCGGCATGGGCCAGCGCATCATGATTGCCATGATGCTGATCCCCGACCCGGAGCTGCTGATCGCCGACGAACCGACCTCGGCGCTCGACGTCACGGTGCAGATGCAGGTGCTGGCCATCCTCGACGACTTGGTCAGTCAGCGCGGCATGGGCCTTATGTTCATCTCCCACGACCTCAACCTGGTGGCCTCCTTCTGCGACAGGGTGGTGATAATGTACGCCGGGCGCATCGTCGAGACCTGCCGCGCCGACCGGCTGGAGGAGGCGCAGCATCCCTATACGCGGGGCCTGCTGGCTTCTTTGCCTGAGGTCGACCGGCCGGTGGCGACGTTGCCGACCCTGAACCGCCAAGACTCCTGGCGCGAGGAGCCCGGTGTCGATGCCTTCCTCTGAGCCGGGTGCCGCACCGCTCATCGAGGTCGAGAGCCTCGACGTCGTCTTCGGCTATGGCGCCCAGACGGTGCACGCGGTGCGCGACGTCTCCTTTCAGGTGACGGCCGGGGAGACCTATGGCCTGGTCGGCGAGTCGGGCTCCGGCAAGTCGACGGTGCTGCGGGCGCTCTCCGGGCTCAATCCCGACTGGACAGGCAACCTGCGCCTAGCCGGTCAGGCCTTGGGGCGGGAGCGGGACCGCGCCTTCTACAAGCGGGTGCAGATGGTCTTTCAGGACCCTTACGGCTCTCTCCATCCCCGGCACACGGTGGACCGCGCTCTCGGCGAGCCGGCCCGCATCCACGGTCTCGACCGCGTCGACCGGCGTATCGAGCAGGTCTTGCTCGACGTCGGCCTCGGCCCGGCCTTCCGCTTCCGCTATCCCCATCAGCTCTCGGGCGGGCAGCGCCAGCGGGTCGCCGTCGCCCGCTGCCTGATGCTGGAGCCGGAGGTGCTGCTGCTCGATGAGCCGACCTCGGCGCTCGACGTCTCGGTGCAGGCGGAAATCCTCAACCTGCTCGGTCGTCTCAGGCGGGAGCATGGCCTGACCTACATCCTGGTCAGCCACAACCTCGCGGTCATCGCTCAAATGTGCGACCGCCTGGCGGTGATGAACGCCGGCCGCGTGGTCGAGGAGATGAGCGTCGCCCAACTGCGCGCCGCCGAGCCGACCCAGCCTTATACCCGGCAACTCCTCACCGCCAGCCGCGGCTACGATCGCGCCGCTGCCGAGGCGATGGAGAGCTTTGATTAAGCCTTCTCTCCGCGGCCGCCAGACAAGACCTTTAAGCTCTCCGGGCGCAGGCGGCTGATGGCCAGGCCGGCGAAGATCAGCACCAGGCCGACCCAGGCGCTGACGCCAGGCAGGTGGCCAAGGAAGAGCCAGGACCAGAAGACGCCGAACAGCGGGATGAGGTAGGAGACCTGGCTCAGGAAGGTGACGCCGGTCTCGCGGACGAGCTGATAGCGCAGCAGGGCGGCGACGCCGGAGGAGACCAGGCCGAGGAAGATCATGGCCGTCCAGGCCTCTGCCGGGATGCCGGTGAAGCTCGGGCGGTCGACCAGCACAGCGATGGGGATCATGTAAAGCGCGGCCATCAGAAGGGCCGCGGCGCTGCTCGAGACCGGTTCGAGATGGCTCACCTTGCGGGTCAGAAGCGAGCTGACGGTAAAGCCGAGAGCGGCGAGCAGGACGGCCAGCTTGCCCCAGAGCCCCTGGTCGATGCCCTCCAAAGCCTGGTTGCCCAGGATGAAGAGAATACCCGAGAAGCCGAGTGACATGCCGATGACCTTGGCTCGGGTGATGCGGTCGTCGGCGGTCAGCCAGTGGGCGAGCAGCAGGGCGATGAAAGGCTGCACGCCGAGCAGGATGGCGGCGAGGGCGGAGGAAATGAACTGCTGACCCCAGGCGATCAGCAGAAAGGGCAGGGTGGCGTTGAACAGCCCGGCCAGGAGCAGCAGCAGCCAGTCGCGCCGCGCCTTTGGTAGGCCGATGCCCGTCCAAAAAGCCAGGGTGACCAGCAGCACGGCGGAGAGCAGCAGGCGGGAGGCCGCCAATGTCAGCGGCGGGAAGCCACGCAGGGCAATCTCGACGCAGAGGAAAGCCGAGCCCCAGATGGCGCCGAGCACGACCAGCTTGACGCTGTCCCCGAGCGTCGGCGCGCGGATGGGCCTCACGAGCCCTCTTTCTCCGCCTGCTCCTGGGTTGCGTCTTTTGCCGCGTCCTGGGTCGGCCCAGTGCGGGAGGCGAAGTTCTCTGCGGCATAGCCGTCGGCGCGAGATGGCAGGGGGCCGTTGCGCGGCGCGGGACTGTCGGTCCAGGCCAGGACGTCTTCGATCACCGTGTCGGCTTGCAGGTCACGCAGCAGCAGGTGCCAGCCCTCGGGATAGAGCGCGGCCGTGTGTGAGGCGTCCTGTGGCAGCCGCTGCCAGAAGGTCTCCACCGGCTTGCGCGGGATGATCTCGTCCTTCTCGCCATAGAGCAGCAGCGTCGGCGTGCGCAGTCCCGGAGCCGCGGCCAGCGCCTGGTCCATCAAGGTCACGACGCCTTCAAGCGTGTCGATGCGCGTCTGTTTCAGGAAAAGCGGGTCCCGGCCGAGGCCGCGCAGCATCTCGATGTTGTCGGACGCCTGCCGGCCCAAACCTTCGCCGCCCGGGCTCCAGCCGGGGAAGAGGCGCACGGCCAGCCAGAGCGCCGCCCGCTGGTACCAGGGCTGCGTGCTGCGTGCCCAGACCGCGGGTGCTGAGAGAATGAGCCCGTCGACCTCGGCGCCTGCGTCCGTCACGGCGACCACGGCGACGGCGCCGCCCATGGACTCGCCAAGCAGGAAGATGGGCTTGCCCGGGTGCCGCTGGCGTAGCAGGGCAGTCGCCGTTGCGGCGTCCCTGGCCAAACGCGCACCGCTGGCCCAGAGGCCAGGATGGGCGCCGGCGCCGAAGCCGCGCTGATCGTAGGCATAAAGAGCGACCCTGGCGGCGGTGAAGCGGGGTGCCGGCAGCGCGAAGGCTTGCGAGTGGTCGTTCAGGCCGTGCAGGGCGAGGATGACGATCGTTGGTTCGCCCTCGGGCAGCCAACGCCGCAGCGGCAAGCGGTAGCCGTCATCGCTGACCAGGTGGAGCCCGTCCCAGGCGGGTGGCTCGGCGGCCTCGGATACCTCTGCTTCAGCAGGAACCGCAGCGGGAGAGGGGAGGGCAGCCATCAGCCGCGGCGCGGTCGGGCCGGGACCGGGTGGCAGGCTTTGGGATGCGCAGGCCGCCAGCGCGAGCAGGAGCAGGGCGGCGAGGCCGCCGATCAGCCGTCTAGGTTTCACGTCCGCCCGACTCATCGGCGCGCGCGTCTTCGGCGGGCGCACGGGTGAGCTGCAGGAAGATATCCTCCAGGTCCGCTTCCTCGGTGCGCAGATCGATCACCGTCAGTCCGGCCTCTGCGATCGCCGTCAGGATTTGCGCGACCGGGCTTTCCTTGACGCAGTAGTGGACCAAGAGGCTGTTGGGGGCAGTGAGCTGGACGTTGAAGGCGTCCAGCGCCGGCGGCACCGCGTCGAGCGCCCGGTCGACCACGATCGTCAGGTCTTTGCTGTCGAGCTGAGCCAGCAGATTAGGCGTGGTGTCGTCGGCGATCACGCGGCCATGGTTGATGATGGCGATGCGATCGCAAAGCTCTTCTGCTTCTTCCAGGTAGTGGGTGGTCAGCAGCACGGTGGTGCCGCGGGCATTCAGCGCGCGCACCTGCTGCCAAAGCTGTTGGCGCAGCTCGATGTCGACGCCGGCGGTCGGCTCGTCGAGCACCAGCACCGGTGGGTCGTGGACCATCGCCTTGGCCACCATCAGGCGCCGGCGCATACCACCGGAGAGGCTGCGGCTATAGGCCTCCGCCTTGTCCGCCAGCCCGAGCGCCCGAAGAATGCCCATGGTCTCCCGCTCCTTGGGCGGAACCCCGTAGAGCCCGGCCTGCAGCTCCAGGAGCTGGCGCGGCGTGAAGAAGGGGTCGATGTTGAGCTCCTGCGGCACCACGCCGATGGCGGCGCGGGCGGCCCGCGGCTCCCGTTCGATGTCGTGGCCCCAGATCTCGGCGTGGCCGCTGGTCTTGATCACCAGCCCCGCCAGGATGTTGATCAGGGTCGACTTGCCGGCGCCGTTGGGCCCGAGCAGGCCGAAGAGGCAGCCGCGCGGCACATCCAGGTCAACGTCGATCAGCGCCCGTTTGGCCGGGGACTTGCCGGCGGCACGATAGGTCTTGTTGAGGCCGCGGATATGCACCGCGGCTTCCGGAGCCGCCGCAGGGCCCGTTTCGCTGGCATGGGATGACGCGCGCTGCGCCGGAGAGCTATCTAGCATTACGCGAGCCTAAATATGCCTGGCGCCCGGGAGGGTCCAGCCCCCTTTCGCGCATGGCACCTGTCAGTCGGGGTTGCACCACGCAGCGGCACCCATCTAACGGCCCATTGATCGCGGCGCGCGATCGGATATCATGCGCGCCGTCCGACCTGGGCCCCCGGAAGACTAGGAGCGAGCCGGCCATGGAGCCACCTGAGATTCTCACCGTCGATTCGGAGGTCATCGCCTGCGATGGCGGCGGCGGCGCGCTCGGCCACCCGCGGGTCTGGCTCAACATGGAAGGCAAGGGCCAGATCGACTGCCCCTACTGCGGTCGGCGCTTTATCCTGGAAGAGGGGCGGGAAGCGGCTCAATAGAGACTGCCCAGTAGAGACGGCCTAGCCCGCGCAGTTTCCTGGCGCGAATCAAACTCTTTCCACACAAGTACTTCGCAAGATCGTGAGGCGGTGATCGCGCTCACAATCGTGCTGCGTTTTCGTCGCCACCTCTTCTCGTGAGGGCAGGCAAGCCTGCCGCAAAGAGATAGAGGAGACATTCGATGAAAGACCATCGCAACACGGCCAAAGCCGACCGTATCGACGCCTTGGTGCCTGTGCTCGGCACCCTCTTCGCCGGCTTGGCCTTCGTCGTCACGGCTGTCGCCGCCCAGCCGGGCATGTTGTCTTAGTCCCCTGACCGCTTCCGATCTCGACGCGGCGCCGGGAAGAGGCCCGGCGCCGCCCACGGCAACCTCGACAGGATAGCGCCGCTGCGGCAAGGTCCTCCCAATCTTGGGATAAGGCAGCCGCCATGAAACACCTCTACCTGATCGACGGATCGGGCTACATCTTCCGTGCCTACTTCGCGATTCCGCCACGCAGCACCAAGGCCGGCGTGCCGACCAACGCGATCTTCGGCTTCACCAACATGCTCATCAAGCTGTTGCGGGACAGCCAGGCCGACGGGCTGGCTGTGATCTTCGATGCGTCGGGCACCTCCTTCCGCAACGACATCTACGACGCCTACAAGGCCAACCGGGACGAGCCGCCGGAAGACCTGATTCCCCAGTTCGCCGGCATTCGTGAAGCGACCTTGGCCTTCAACCTGCCCTGCCTGGAGTTGCAAGGCTATGAGGCCGACGATCTGATCGCCACCTACGCCAAGCTGGCGCAGGAAAAGGGCATCGAGGTCACCATCGTCTCCTCCGACAAGGACCTGATGCAGCTGGTGCGGGATGGTGTCGGCATGCTCGACCCCATGAAGGACAAATCCATCGGTCGGGCCGAGGTGATCGAGAAGTTCGGCGTGCCGCCGGAGAAGGTGATCGACGTGCAGGCTCTGGCCGGCGACTCGGTCGACAACGTCCCCGGCGTGCCTGGGATCGGCGTTAAAACGGCAGCGCAGCTGATCGAGGAGTACGGCTCCCTGGAAGAGCTGCTGCAGCGGGCCGGCGAGATCAAGCAGCCCAAGCGGCGCGAGCGTCTGACCGAGAATGCGGAGATGGCAAGGCTCTCCAAGCAGCTGGTGACCTTGGACGAGGATGCGCCGGTGGCGGAGATCGGCGGCCGCGCCTCGCTGGACGAGTTCGGCCTCTTGGAGCCGGAGCCGCAGAGCCTGCGGGCTTTTCTGGAGAAGTACGAGTTTCGCTCGGTGCTCACCCGCCTGGCCGACAAGCTGGGTGAAGGCGACCTGGTTCCCGACCACCGCGAGGCCGGCAAGGAGGGCGCGGCCGCCGCGGAGCCTGCGGACGCGGCGGCGCAGTACAGCCTCGTGCAGGATGCAGAGGCCCTCAAAGCCTGGGTTGAGAAGGCCCGCGAGGCGGGCGCTTTTGCGGTGGATACCGAGACCACCAGCCTGGATGCGCAGCGCGCCGAGCTGGTCGGGGTGTCAATGTCGGTGACGCCGAAAGAGGCCTGCTATATCCCCCTTGGCCACAAGGCGCAGGAGAGTGGCGACGAGTTGGAGCTCTCCGGTGGGGAGGTGCCGAAGCAGATTCCCATGGAGGAGGCTTTGGCGCTGCTCAAGCCGCTCTTGGCTGACCCCTCGGTGCTCAAGATCGGCCAGAACCTGAAGTACGACATCTGCGTCTTGGCCCGCTACGGCGTGGACGTGGCGCCGCTCGACGACACCATGCTGCTGTCCTACGTGCTGGAGGCCGGACTGCACGGCCACGGCATGGACGAACTGGCCGAGCTGCACCTGGGGCACAAGACGATTTCCTATTCGGAGGTGGCGGGTAAGGGCAAGAGCCAGGTGACTTTCGACCGGGTGCCGCTCGACAAGGCACTCGATTACGCCGCCGAGGATGCGGACGTGACCCTGCAGCTCCACCAGGCGCTGAAGCGGCAACTCGTCCCGGCGGGGCTGGTTACCGTCTACGAGACCATGGAGCGGCCGCTGGTGCCGGTGCTGGCCGAGATGGAACGAACCGGCATCAAGGTCGACCGGGCCATCCTGCGTCGCCTCTCCAACGAGCTTGCGCAGCAGGCCGCCGAGCTGGAGGAGGAAATCTACAAGCTGGCCGGCCGGCCCTTCACCATCGGCAGCCCCAAGCAGCTCGGAGAGATCCTCTTCGACGAGATGGGCCTAGAGGGCGGCAAGAAGACCAAGACCGGCGCCCACGCCACCGGTGCCGACGTGCTGGAGACCCTGGCCGCCCAGGGCCACGAGCTGCCGGCCAAGGTGCTCGACTGGCGTCAGATCACCAAGCTCAAGTCGACCTACACCGACGCCCTGCAGGACCAGATCAATCCCGACACCGGGCGGGTCCACACCTCCTATAGTCAGGCGGTGGCTTCGACCGGGCGGCTGTCCTCGACCGACCCCAACCTGCAGAACATTCCGGTGCGCACGGAAGAGGGCCGCAAGATCCGCACGGCCTTCGTCGCCGAAGAGGGCATGAAGCTGGTCTCCATCGACTACAGCCAGATCGAGTTGCGGCTGACCGCGCATATCGCCGAGGTCGACGCGCTCAAGCAGGCCTTCGCGGACGGCGAGGACATCCACGCGGTGACGGCTAGCCAGGTCTTCGGCGTGCCCTTGGCCGAGATGGACCCCATGACCCGGCGCAAGGCCAAGGCCATCAACTTCGGCATCATCTACGGTATCTCGGCCTTTGGCCTTGCGAACAACTTGCGCATTCCGCAATCGGAGGCCAAGGCCTTCATCGAGGCTTACTTCGCCCGCTATCCCGGCATCAAGGACTACATGAACGAGACCAAGGCCTTGGCGCGCGAGCATGGCTATGTGGAGACCCTGTTCGGCCGGCGCATCCACATTCCGGCGATCAAGGAGAAGAACCCCTCGCGCCGGGCCTTCGGCGACCGGGCGGCGATCAACGCGCCCATCCAGGGCACCGCCGCCGACATCATCAAACGCGCCATGATTCGCATACCGCCGTCCTTGGAGGGGGCGAAGCTTTCGGCGCGCATGCTGCTGCAGGTGCACGACGAGCTGCTGTTCGAGGTGCCGGACGCGGAGGTCGAGAAGACCGTCGCCGTGGTGCGTGAGGTGATGGAGAACGCCAATCGTCCCGCCGTGCAGCTCTCGGTGCCGCTGGTCGCCGATGCCGGGGTCGGCGACAACTGGGACGAGGCCCACTAACGAAATGCAGGCGCAACCGGCGACCCCAAACGTGCTGCAGCAGGCCCAGGCGCTGCTGAAGGCCGGCCGCATGGCAGAGGCCGAGCGCCTCTATCGCCGTGTGCTGGCCGGTCAGCCCGGCCACCCCGCTGCGCTGCATGGCCTGGCGATGCTGGCCCAACAGGCCGGAGATCTGGCCGCGGCCGAGTCTCTGCTCGGGCAGGCCGTCGCCGGCAGCCCCAACAGCGCCCCGCTGCACAGCGCCCTGGGATTGGTCCGGCAAGCGAAAGACAAGCCCGCCGCAGCAGCGGAGAGCTTTCGCCAGGCGATCGCGCTGCAGAGGCAAGACTTCGCCAACTACGGCAATCTTGGCAACGCGTTGCAGGACAGCGGCGACCTGGAGGGCGCCACCGCCGCCTACCGCAAGGGCCTGACCTTGCGCCCCGGGCATCCGGGCTTGGCCACCAACCTGGCAGCGGCGCTGCTGAAACGCGGTGAGACGGCGGAGGCGCGGCAGCAGCTCGAAGGCGTGCTCGCCCAAGACCCGCAGAACGTGCGGGCGCTGGCCTATCTGACCACGGTGTTGCAGGAGCTGGGCGCGGATGCGGAGGCGGACAGGCTCCTGGATTTGGAGCGCCTGACATGGCGCGGCGCCCTGCCTGTGCCGCAAGGCTATGCGAACATGGAGGCCTTCAACGCGGCGTTGGCGGACGCCATCCGCGAGCATCCGACGCTCACTTGGTCGGCCGACCCCAAGCGGCGCGCCGTGCGCGAGGGCGCTGTCACCGGCGATATCCTCAGCCAGCCAACCGGCACCATCGCGGACTTCAAGCAGGCGCTCTGCCAGGCGATCGATGCCTACATCGCCGGGCTGCCGGACGATACCGGGCATCCTTTCCTTGGCCGCAAGCCGCGGACCTACGCGCTGCTCGGCTGGGGCAACGTCCTGCGCGCGCAAGGCCATCAAGCGCCGCACGTGCACAATCTCGGCTGGCTGAGCGGGGTCTACTACGTCACCGTGCCCGACTTCGGCGAGGGGACGCAGGTAGGCGACGCACCGGAAGGCGCCATTGAGTTCGGGCGGCCCGGCTACGACCTCCCCGTCCGCTTTACGCCGAAGAGTGCACTGATCGTGCCGGTCGCCGGGCAGGCGATCTTCTTCCCGTCGTACTTCTGGCACGGCACCGTGCCCTTCGCCCGTGACGTGGAACGAATCTCCCTCGCCTTCGACCTACGGATCACCAGCTAGCTAGACGGTTTTGCCCTACCTGCAGGCGCCTTCAACCGAAAAGCTTGAGGGTTTTGTCACCCCCACCCCGGCCCTCCCCCGTCAAGGGGGATGGGGTTAAGGCTTTCCGTTCGCAGCCGAATTTCCCTCCCCCCTTGAGGGGGAGGGTTAGGGAGGGGGTGTTTTTGACAGCGACGAGGTCGTCGATGCGGATCCGATCCGTGCGCAAACGCCCTAGCGGGCGGTGCACTAAAGGCTGACCTGCTCGTCTTGCTCGACCGGCGGCGGCGTCAGGGGGCCTTCCCGGAAGGTCTCTTCTTCGACGATCTCGGTCTCGCTCTCTTCTTCTTCAACCGTACCGCCTTCGGCTTCGGTCGACTGCTCGGCGCTCGGCGACTCCGTCGCCGGGCTCTTGCCGCGCAGCGCCACCGGCTCCTCGATGATGCGGACATAGTCGCGGCCGAACTGGACGATGACCGGCGTGCCGTCGGCGATCGGCTGCGCGTCGCTCTCCTTGTTCTGCACCAGAGTCACGACCTTGCCGTCCGGCATCTCGACGACGTACTCGAAGCCTTCGCCGCTCAGGGCCTGCTTCTCGACCAGATAGCCGGCACCGGCACCAATCAAGGCGCCGATCACCGCGGCCAGGCCGGCATTGCCGTCGCGAAAGCCGAAGCCCGCGCCGGCCGCACCGGCGGCACCGCCGATGACCGGGCCGACAGCGGAGGGATTGCCTTCGATGTCGATTTCGCGCGAGGAGATCACCGTCGCCTTCTCGGTGCGGAGAATGCGGCCGACATCGCCTTCGTCGTAGGTGTCGGTGGAGGAGGTGGCGCAGCCCGCTGCCAGCAGCATCATCACCGCAGCGAGCGACCAACGTACTGTTTTGCCTGCTCTTGTCATCGTTCCCAAGCCTGTCTGTGAGTCCAAGCGCACCACGGCCATTCGGACTCTACGAGCCGAACCTGCCGAACATCCCTGAATTCCCGTCCCGGCCGATGGCGACAATACGTCCTTCCGCTGGTCTTGCCTGAGGTTGACGCTTGCCGCAAAGCTGACATCTCCGGGGGTTAGCGAACTGAATTCCCGGCCAAATAGGACGGTGGAACTATGGCATTCTTCTGGTCGAACGGCAAAACCACGCCGTTTCAGGACGCTCCGCACGACTTCCAGGAAGAAGAGCGGAGGGGCCTTCGGCTCGCAACCATCGGGCAGCTGGTGGTGTCGCTGCTGGTCGGTGCCTACTTCTTCCAGGCCGGTGCCTGGGAGGTGACCGGCTTCGCCGTTCTCGTGGCCATCGGCTTCGTGGTAGTGGCGCTGATCAAGCTGGTTCTCTTTTCGCCGGAGCGCTACCGCGCCTGGTACCCCTTCCCAATCCTGGTGCTGGAAGCGGCGCTGATCATTGTTGCCATCGCCGCGCCGAACCCCTTTTCCGACGATCCTTGGCCGATTCAGATGAAGTTCCGGCAGGACAACTTCATCTTCCTGTTCCTGCTGCTCGGCATGACGGCCTTCAGTTACCGACCGCGTTTGGTGCTCTGGGCCGGCGCCGCAGCGGCGCTCTGCTGGTGGCTGGTCAGCCTTTACATCGACAGCTTGCCGGACACCCGCGGCTGGAGCGACTACCCCGTCGACGCGCCTCTGCAGGAGCTTATGACGGCCTATCTCACGCCGAACTTCTTCTCCTGGGAGGGGCGGGTGAAAGAGATTCTGGTGCTGGTGCTAACGGCCGCGCTCCTGGCAGCGGCGGCGGCTAGAGGACGCATGCAGGTGCGGCGCAACATCGCCGCCCGCGCCCAGCGGCAGCGTTTGGAGTCCGTCTTCGGTCGTTTCCTGCCCGAGAGCGTCTGGCGCTCGCTGATCGCCGATGGTGACGGCCTCAAGCCGCAGCGACGCGAGGCGACGGTGATGATCGTGGATATCCGCAACTTTACCGAACGGATCCGTGGCATGGCGGCGGACGACGTCTTCCCCATGCTCACCGCGTTTTTCGAGGCGGTCGAGCAAAAGATCACGAGCAAGGGTGGGGTTCTGCTGTCCTATAACGGTGATGCGGTCGTTGCGGCCTTCAACCTGCCGCTACAGTTGGACGACTATCGCGACAACGCGCTCGAGGCGGCTCGCTCCGTGGCTCTGCTGACAGAAGAGGAACGCTTCAGCGGGGAGTTGATCTCCGTCCGCATCGGTGTTGCGACCGGGCCGCTGACTGCGGGCCTGGTCGGTGGGACGGCGCGCGCCAGCTATACGGCCTACGGCGATGCGGTGAACCTGGCAGCGCGTCTGGAGGCACTCAACAAGGAAACTGGGACCACCATTCTCGCTGACGGCGCGACGCTCGACGGACAGTCTCCCTGCCAAGGCCGCGCTTGTCTTGGCGAACGGGAGATCCGCGGCTTCAGCAAGCCTGTCGAGGTTTGGGATATCGTGCCGCAACCTGCGTTGGAAGCTCCGTCTGCGGTCGCCGGCCCGGCTGCCATCAACAAGGACCGAGCGCCGCCGTCGGCGCTGCAGTAGCGCTTACTCGGCTGCCCTTTGATAGAAAGCATCAATTCAGAGCCACAATCCTGTGATCTGTAGCATGACTGCCACAGAAAGCCGTTAGGGCCTCTCCGCACCAGCAGGCCGCAAGACGCCTGCACAAAGCGATTCCAGAGAAGATCACGGAGAACGGCATGCTACGCATCGACCCGGAGAAGCACTCTTGCCGCGCGGAGGCTTTCGAGGCCTCCGACGACATCCCCAGCAACCCCGTCCTGGCCAGCGGCCGACCCACCATCGGCGACATCATCAACGAGCGTTTCTCGCGCCGTGGCGTGCTGCGCGGCATGCTCGGCACGGCCGCCATCGCCGGCGTCGCCAGCAGCGTCCCGGCGCTGCTGGCGCACGAGGCGAAGGCCCACGGTGTCCACAGTTTCCACTTCGAAGAGATCAGCCACGGCGTCGATGAAACGCACCACGTGGCGGAGGGCTATAACGCCGACGTGCTGATCCGCTGGGGCGATCCGCTGCACGGGGATGCGCCGGAGTTCGACCCGCACAACCAGAGCGCCGACGCCCAGGAAAGGCAGTTCGGCTACAACAACGACTACATCGGATTTGTCGCGCTGGAGCCCCAGGACGGCGAAGAGGCGCGCGGGCTGCTCTGTGTCAATCACGAGTACACCAACGAAGAGGTCATGTTCCCGCAGATCGGCCGGCAAGATCGCGCGCTGGACAAGGGCGGCAAGGCCTTCTTCAACATGACGCCGGAGCTGGTGGCCATCGAGCAGGCGGCGCACGGGGGCAGCATCGTCGAAATCGTCAAGCGCGACGGCCAGTGGTCCTATGACCGCAACGCGCCGCACAACCGGCGTATCACCACGCGCTCGACCCAGTGCATGGTGACGGGCCCCGCCGCTGGCCACGACCGCATGAAGACGAGCTGGGATCCGACGGGTACTCGGGTGATCGGCACGGTCAACAACTGTGCCGGCGGCATCACGCCCTGGGGCACCTACCTGATGGCCGAGGAGAACTTCCACGGCTACTTCCTCGGCGATCTGCCGGAGGGTCACCCGGAGACGATCAACCACGAGCGCTACGGCGTGCCGGGCGGCTGGTACGCCTGGGGTATGTACGACGACCGCTTCAACCTGGCGAAGGAGCCGAACGAGCCCAACCGCTTCGGCTGGATGGTCGAGGTCGACCCCATGGACCCGGGCTCCATTCCCATCAAGCGCACGGCGCTCGGCCGCATGAAGCACGAGGGCGGCGAGAGCGTGGTCAATAAGGACGGCCGGGTCGTCATCTACATGGGCGACGACCAGCGCTTCGACTACGTCTACAAGTTCGTCACCGCCGGCCGCTACGACGACAGCGACCGGGCCGCCAACATGGGCCTGCTCGACGAGGGCACGCTCTATGTTGCGCGCTTCAACGCCGACGGTACCTTGGACTGGCTGCCGCTGGTGCAGGGCGAGGGGCCGCTGACCGCGGCCAACGGCTTCGAGAGCCAGGCCGACGTGATGATCGAGACTCGCCGCGCCGCCGACCTCCTGGGCGCTACGCCCATGGACCGGCCGGAGGACGTGGAGCCCAATCCGCGCACCGGCAAGGTCTACGCCATGCTGACCAACAACACCCGGCGCAAGGCGGATCAGGTCGATGCGGCCAACCCCCGCGCCGAAAACGCCTTCGGTCACATCATCGAGATCACCGAGCCGGACATGGACTTCGCGGCGACCAAGTCGACCTGGGAAATCCTGGTCCGCTGCGGCGACCCGACCAAGGCCGAGGTCGGTGCCATGTGGAACCCGGCGACCAGCGAGAGCGGCTGGTTCGCGGCCCCGGACAACTGCGCCATCGACGGCCAGGGCCGCCTCTGGGTGACCACGGACCAGGGTACCAACTGGTCGAAGACCGGCACCGCCGACGGCGTTTGGGCCCTGGAGACGGAAGGCGAGCATCGCGGCACCGGGCGAATGTTCTATCGTGTGCCCGTGGGGGCCGAGATGTGCGGCCCCCTGTTCACCGATGAGGATCGAGTGCTCTTCGTCGCTGTGCAGCACGTGTCGACCGACGGCGCCAAGGACTACGAGCCCTTCGGCCGCAGCTCGACCTTCGAGGACCCGGCGACGCGCTGGCCGGACTTCCAGGACGACATGCCGCCGCGCCCTTCGGTGGTGGTGATCACCAAGGAAGACGGCGGGACCATTGGTAGTTAGCCGAGGCAAGATACGTTCCTTGCGGGGGGCGGCCTTCGGGCCGCCCCTTTGTGCTTTCTGCGGTCTCATCCACGATGTCATCCTCGGGCAAGCCTCGATAGAGGCGCGACCCGAGGATCCATGGGCGGTTTGGGTGCGGAGGGGTGAAACGAATGGGCGGATGGCCGCAACGCCTTGGCGCGTAGGCAGAGGTTCGCGCAGGCCGATCAGTGGACCCTCGTGTCAAGCACGAGGGTGACAAGGAGTGGTGGATGGACGTCTGCGTTTCTTCTCAACGTCATACTTGGGCGAGCCGCGAAGTGGCGAGACCCGCCTGCGGGGCCGAAGCCCGTCGGCGCGGCGAAGGCCCGAGTATCCAGCGATAGGCACGGTCCGAGCTTGTGGCTGGACCCCGGCTCGCGGTCTTTGCTGATGCAAAGCCCTTGGCCGGGGTGACGAGAGGAGGGGACTGCGCCACTCAGGGCCCCGACCTACGATGCGATTCCCTGCGAGAGCCGCGACGCGCGAGCCCTATCCCTCCACCAGTTCCCGCACGAAGGTGGGCAGGGCGAAGCTCGCCTGGTGGACCTCCGGGTTGAGGTAGCGCAGCTCCAGGTCCGCGTCGCGGTAGCGGGCCTTGAGTACCTCCAGGTTCGTCTGGCGCGGCTCCGGCCGGTCGCTGCCCCAGCCGAAGGCCATGGCGCCGCCGATGTAGGTCGGTACCGCCGCCAGGTAGCAGCTGGTGTCCTGGAACAGCGCGCGAAAGGCCCGCATGGTGTTGCGCAGTTCATCGGGCTGCAGAAAGGGAACGCCGTTCTGGGTGACGAGGATGCCGTCCTCGTCCAGCGCCGTCTTGCAGGCTTGATAGAAGTCCGGGGTGAAGAGCGCCTCGCCCGGGCCGATGGGGTCGGTGGAGTCGATGATGACGATATCGAAGCGCTCGCCGCAGTCGTCCAGGTAGTCCTTGCCGTCGGCGATCACCAGCTCGAGCCGCGGGTCGTCGAAGCTGCCTTGCGAATGGTTGGGCAGGTGCTCGCGGCAGAAGGCGATCACGTCCGGATCGATTTCTACCTGCACCACGCGGTCGATGGTTTGGTGCTTGAGCACCTCGCGCAGCATGCCGCCGTCGCCGCCGCCGATGATCAGCACGCTTTCGGCCCGCCCGTGGGCCAGGATGGGCACATGGGCCATCATCTCGTGGTAGATGAACTCGTCGGCTTCGGTGGTCTGCAGCACGCCGTCGAGATAGAGCACGCGGCCGAAGCTCAGGTTCTCGGCGACCAGCAGGCTCTGGTGCTCCGAGCTGCGCTCGTAGAGCAGTTTCTCGAGCTTGAGGCAGAACTTGCAGTCTTCATAGAGCGTCTCTTCCGCCCAGCGGCTCATCATCTCTCTCCTCTGTGGCCGGGTTCACAGATGCGTGCCGCATTGCTTTGACGTAGGACCTACATCCAACGCAACACTCTATTGCTGCCGCGGAGAGAAAGGACCCAGTTCCATGGCCGAGATCACCGGTTTCCATGCCCATGTCTATTTCGACGAGGCCACGGTCGAGCAGGCGCGTGTGGTCTGCGAAGCGGCGGCCGAGCGCTTCGGCGTCACCATGGGGCGTATGCACGAGCGGCCCGTGGGCCCGCATCCCCGCTGGAGCTGCCAATTGGCCTTTCCGCCGGCGCTGTTCGGCGAGGTGGTGCCTTGGCTGGCCTTGGAGCGAAACGGCCTTACCGTTTTCATTCACCCGGAGACCGGGGACGAGCTCGGCGACCATCGCGACCGCGCCATCTGGATGGGCGAGATGCTGCCTTTGAATCTGGCGATGTTCGAGGCGAAACAGACGGCGTCGTCGTGACGCTGCAAGCCGGAATGCGGCTCAGCTCTCGGCCTGTCGCATCTCTTCGGGCAGATGGCCGAACTCTTCGATGAGCTGACGATAGAGGCCGCGCTTGAAGGAGACGATCTGCTCGGGCACGCGCTCGAAGTCCTCCCAGCGCCAGGCGCGGAACTCGGCATGCTCGCCGTCGATGGCGATGTCGGCATCGCTGCCCAGGAAGCGCAGGGCGTACCACTTCTGCCGCTGACCGCGGTAGCGGCCTTTCCAGAGCTTCGGCACCAGCTCGGGCGGCAGATCGTAGGACAGCCAGTCCGCGGTTTCGCCGATGATCTCTGCCTTGCGGGTGCCGATTTCCTCTTCCAGTTCGCGCAGCGCGGTTTCCCGCGGGTCCTCGCCGCGGTCGATGCCGCCTTGCGGCATCTGCCAGGCGGCGCTGATCATGTCGCTGCGCTGGGCGACGAAGACCTGGCCCTGGCGATTGAACAGTACCATGCCGACCCCCGGCCGGTAGGGCAGGGCGGCGATTTCCGCCGGTGTCAGAACCAGCGTCGTATCTGGGTCGTAGCTGCTGCTCATAGCGTTCCTCCGCGGCCCTATCCCGGGGGCGGCTGGCGGTTGACCACGGCGGAGATCGGCGCCAGTACCACGCCGCGCTCGGCCAGCTCGGCTATCCAGACGTTGAGGCGCTCGATCGTCACCGGATAGGGCTGCGCCAGGGCCACGGCAGCCCCCTTGGTCAGGGCCAGGCGTTCGACACGGTTGAGCTTGGCGTCGATGGCCGCCCGGTTGGCCGAGGGCTCGTCGATCATGTCCTCGCTGTAGGCCGCCGGGACGTCGAGCTGCCGGGCCAGGTCGAAGCCCAGGCTCGCGGCGGTCGCCCGGTCGTCAACGAACAGCAGGCCCTGCTCGGCGATGTCTTCGAGAACCGGGCTCAAGGACTCCTGCCGGGCCAGCAGGCGGGAGCCCATGCGGCCGGTCAGCCCGACGAAGCTGTTGCCGCGTGACAGCACCCAATCGAAGCGTTTGCGGTTCTCCGCCTCGTTCAGAACCGTCATGATGGCTTGCGGGCCCGGATCGTCGAACGGGTAGGTAGAGGGCTCCATGTAGAGGTCGAGCAGGACCTCATGGCCGTTGACGCGGGCGAGGCCAATCCAGTTGGCCAGGTTGCGCGCATAGGGGCTGAAGGACAGCGAGACTTCCGGCGGCAGGGAGCGGATGGCGGCCTCCGTGACGCCCTCCGACATGCCGAGGCCGGTCATCACGATGGCGACGCGCGGGCGGCTGTCTTCCTCCAGGAAATAGGCTGAAAAACGCTGCCAGGCCGGTGCCGCCTCGTCCACTGTCTGGTCGGCTCTCGGCGGCTCGGGGGCTCTGAAGGCCTGCTGCACAGCCTCTTGGGCAGGTTCTGGGGCGGGTTCTCGGCCGGGTTCTTCGGTTGGGGCTTCGTTTGCCGCCGTCTCCGCCTCGAAGTCGGCCGGCGGGCTCTCCTGTTCCGTTGCTTGCGGCGGCGCCGGCGGCTCCGGAGTCTCGGAGACTTGCTCCGAGGGCGGGGTCTGGCTCGCAAGCTCCTTGGCCTGCCCGTTCACCTCATCGGTCTGAGCCACAGGCTGCATGACGTCTGGCGCGGTCTCGTCCGAGGCGCTGTCCGCAGACTCGTCGGTTTCGCCAGGCGAAGGCGTGGCCTCAGCCGCGTCGCTGGCCGCCTCGGCCGCAGGCTGTTCGCTGCTTTCGGCTTCAGGCGAAGCGGTGTCCTCGCTCGCCTCGGGTGCTGTCGCCTGTTCCGTGTCGGATTCTTCCTGGGTGGCGGGCTGCTCTGCGGCCGCTTCCTGCGGTGTGGGGCGTTCGCTGAAGGCGATCACATAGCCGGTCAGGCTGCCGGCGAGCAGCAAGAAGACCCCCCAGGCCGCCAAGGCGGCCCCGAGTCCGCGACGTTGGTCCCTCCAGATCGACAGAGCTGCTCTCCCCGGCGGCTTGGTCACCGGGCCATAACATTATGCCGCGCGCCTAGCCAGCTCTCGGTGCCAACTCTCGGCGGCGCCGATCAGTTGGTGTTCGTCGTCTCGCCCTTGAACAGCGACAGGCCGCGCAGCAGGTCGACGGCGCGCGCCAGCTGATAGTCCGTGCGCGCCTGGTCCTCGCGGGCCTCGGCCTCCGGAGTTACCTCTTCGCCGTTTTCGTCCCCGTTGTCGTTCTCCAGGTGGCCGCGGAGGCTGGCTTCGTTACGGTTGGGCAGCTGGGCCACATCCTCCAGCGTCGCCTGCTCGACGATGATATCCGGGTCGATACCACGCGCCTGGATGGAGCGGCCGCTCGGCGTGTAATAGCGGGCGGTGGTGAGGCGCATGGCGCCGTTGCCGGGCAGCGGCATCACCGTCTGCACCGAGCCCTTGCCGAAGGACGGCGTGCCCATGACGATGGCGCGGCGATGGTCCTGCAGCGCGCCGGCCACGATCTCCGAGGCCGAGGCAGAGCCGCCGTTGATCAGAACCACCAGCGGCAGGCCGCTGGTCAGATCGCCGGTGGTGGCGTTCTCGCGCGTGGCATCATCGGTCTCGCGGCCGCGGGTCGAGACGATCTCGCCGCGTTCGAGGAAGGCGTCGGAAACGTTGATGGCTTCGCGCAGCAAGCCGCCGGGGTTGTTGCGCAGGTCGATGACGAAGCCGATCAGCTCGTCGCCCATCTCCGCCTTCAGCTTGTCGATGGCCAGTTCCAGCCCGGGCGTGGTCTGCTCATTGAAGCGGGTGATGCGGATGTAACCGATGCCGCCCTCTTCGCTGCGGCTGCGCACGGAGCTGACGGTGATGCGGTCGCGCACCAGGGTCAGGTCGAAGGGCTCCTGCTCGCCGCGGCGGATGGTGACCTTGAGCTCGGTGCTGATCGGCCCGCGCATGCGCTCGACGGCCTCCGAAAGGGTCAGGCCGAGCACTGGCTCGCCATCGAGGTGGGTGATGTAGTCGCCCGCCTCGACACCGGCCCGGCTGGCCGGCGTGTCGTCGATCGGCGCCACCACCTTGACGACGCCGTTCTCCATGGTGACTTCGATGCCGAGACCGCCGAACTCGCCCTTGGTCTCGACCTGCATCTCCTGGAAGTTCTTGGCGCTGAGATAGCTGGAATGGGGGTCGAGGTGGGTCAGCATTCCGCGAATAGCCGCCTCGATCAAAACTTCGTCATCCACCTGCTCGACATAGTCGGCGCGCACCCGGCTAAAGACCTCGGCAAAGAGTTTCAGCTTGTCATAGACGTCGCCTTCGTCGGCCTGCGGCCGGTCGATCATTGCCGGCGCCAGGGTGATGACGAAGACTGCGGCGCAAACCGCCATGAAAGCTTTTTTCCAGATGGTCATCAGCCTTGCTTTCTCGCGTCTAATTGAGCGACCCAGGGGAGCGGATTGATAGGCTGCCCGTCGCGCCTTAACTCGAAGTAAAGTCGGTGATTCACGGCCTCGTCTATCGCCATGGCTCCGATCGGTTCTCCGGCCAAGAGCCACTGTCCGAGCACGGCATCAATGCGGTCCAATCCCGAGAGTAGGCTATGATATGCACCGTCGTGTTCGATGATCAAGATTAGGCCATACCCGCGAAAAGGTCCCGCATATACCACTTTGCCGTCGAACGGCGCGACGATCTGCGCTGCGGGACGCGTCTCGATTGTCAGCCCTTGGATGCCACCCGCAGCGGCATCGTTATCCGGCTCGTCGAATTGGGCGACAATGCGACCGCGGGCCGGCCAGGTCAGGGTACCTTGCCGCTCAGGGAAGGACCGCAGGTTTGCCGGGCGCAGGTCGGCCCGTAGCTCGGCACCCTCGCTCGTACCGGCGAAGGCCACGGACTCCTGCAGCTGCTCTTCGGCTTCGGCCGCGCGGCGGCGTGCCGCTTCGTCTTCGGCCTTACGCGCCGCTTCTAGGCGCAGGGTCGCCTCGACCAGACGCTGCTGCTCGATGACGCGGCGGCGCGCCTTCTCCTCTTCGGCGATGCGCTCGATCAGGTCGCGCAGGTCGTCGGCCTGGTTGGCCAGGGTCGCCACCCGTTGCTGGGCCCCTTCGGCGCGCCGGCGCAGGCTCGATTCCAGCTGGGTCTTGCGGCCGATCAGGCCGAGCAGGGTCTTCTGCTCCCGCGCCAGCTCGCCCGCCTTGCCGTCCAGGCTTTCCCGCTGGGCGACGATGTCTTCGCGCAGGGACTCGAGCTCCTGCAGCTCGTTGCTCAGGCGCGTGGCTTCTTTCTGCAGCTGCGGCGCCGCATAGTTCAGCAACATGGCCCCGCGGACGCTGTCGAGCGGCGGGCGGGGCGCCAGCAGCAGGGCCTCCGGCGACTGCAGTGCAATGCGTTGCAGGGCGCCCAGCACCTGATCGAGACGCGCGCGCGCCGTTTCCATGCGGTTGAACTTGCGCAGCGCTTCGCTCTGCATGACGGCGACCGTCACTTCCAGGGCGCTGAGCTCGCTTTCCAGATCTTGGGTGCGGCGCGCGGCCGAGATGGTGGCTTCCCTGAGTGCCAGAATCTCGCCGCGGACCTGCTCGGCCTGGCGGGTCAGCTCGGCCCGGGTCTTGGCGCCTTCATCCAATTCCCGCTCGATGGAGCGCAGTTTCTTCTCAACGCGGTCTGATTGCTGAGCCGTGGCCGGAGAAACGGCCAAGAGGGTACCCAGAGTGGCGGCGCCAAGCCACTGCGCAAGGCGTCCCGCGGCGCCGCAGGCCTTCATGAGTGGTGCGGCGTCGCGGACTTTCACTACTCGGCGGCCCTGCGTGCGGCGCGGCCCGGTAGCAGGGAGCGTCCTTCCATTTCCGCGGGCGGCTCCAGGCCCATGACATCGAGCAAGGTCGGCGCGATATCGGCCAGCCGCCCGTCGGAGAGCGCGCTCGTCTCAGCCGGGCCGCCGATCAGCACCGCCGGCACCTTGTTCATGGTATGCGCCGTGTGCGGCTGCCTGCTCTCGGGATCCAGCATCATCTCGGCGTTGCCGTGATCGGCGGTGACGAAGAGGGCGCCGCCGGCCTGGCGTACCGCCGCTTCCAGCCGCCCCAGGCAGACGTCGACGGTCTCGATCGCCTTGGTGGCGGCCTCCAGAACGCCCGTGTGGCCGACCATGTCCGGATTGGCGTAGTTGACCACGATCAGGTCGAAGCGGCCGCTGTCAATGGCCTCGACCAGCCGATCGGTCACCTCGACGGCGGACATCTCGGGCTGGAGGTCGTAGGTGGCGATCTTGGGGCTCGGCACCAGGATGCGCTCCTCGCCGGCGAAAGGCTCCTCGCGCCCGCCGTTGAGAAAGAAGGTAACGTGGGCGTACTTCTCGGTTTCGGCGATGCGCAGCTGGCTCAGGCCCAGCTTGGCGACGGCTTCCCCGAGCGTGTTGGTCAGAACGGGCGGCGCGAAGAGGCTGGGCAGTAGCTTATCGAGGGCCGCGGAGTAGGACACCATGCCGAGGCAGCCAGCGAAGCGGAAGGGGGTGCCGCGGTCGAACTCGGCGAAATCCGGGTCGATCAAGGCATGCAGCAGCTCCCGGGCCCGATCGGCCCGGAAATTGCCCATCAGAACGCCATCGCCGTCCTGCATGCCGGCATAGTCGCCAATCACTGTCGGCTGGACGAATTCGTCGTTCTCGTCCCGTGCGTATCCGGCCTCTATCGCAGCCACGGCGCTTCCGGCGTGCAACTCCGACTTCGCCCAGGCAATGGCGTTGTAGCCTTGCTGTACGCGTTCCCAGCGCTTGTCCCGGTCCATCGGGTAATAACGCCCGCTCACCGTAGCGATTTTCGCCTTGGGCGCCATCTCTTCGAAGCGCGCGACATAGTCCAGAGCGCTGCGCGGCGGTGTGTCTCGGCCATCCAGAAACGCATGTACGCATACAGGTACGCCTGCGGCGCTCAGGACGTCGGCCAGCGCCGCCAAATGGTCTTGATGGGAATGGACCCCACCGGGCGAGAGCAGGCCCATGAGGTGCGCCGTGCCGCCGCTTTCCTTCAGCTTGGCGACAAAGTCTGCCAGGGCCGGCATCTCGGCGAGTGTGCGGTCCGCCACCGCCTTGTCGATGCGCGGCAGGTCCTGCAGCACGATACGGCCGGCGCCGATGTTCATATGACCGACCTCGGAATTGCCCATTTGGCCGGCCGGCAGGCCCACCTCCCCGGCGGAGGCGTCGAGAAAACCCCGCGGGCCGTCCCGCCACAGGCGGTCCCAGACCGGCGTGTCGGCCTGCGCAATGGCGTTGTTTTCCGGTGCTTCGCGGTAGCCGAAGCCGTCCAAGATACAGAGCACGACCGGCCGAGGGCGTTGCCCCCCCTGCTGCCCGCCAGGTGCTTCGCTGTCGCTCATCGGCCCCGGTTCCTCCTGCGTGCCATTCTCAATCCCTGTGATAAGGATGCCCGGACAAAATGCAATTAGCCCTATATAGCTGTTCCGCGATCATGGCGCGTGCAAGGTCATGGGGCCAAGTCATTGCGCCGAAGGACAGCAGAAGGTCGGCTTTGCCCCGCAAATCGGCGCTATGCCCCTCCGCGCCGCCAATCAAGAAGGCGGCATCCCGAAGGCCTTCGTCCCGCCAGCGCCCCAGCGTGGCGGCGAAACGGCGGCTATCGCTGCTCTTGCCGCGCTCGTCGAGCACCACGGTCCGGGCGCCGGGCGGCACGGCCGCCAACAGGCGACTGCCTTCCTCTTCCTTCTGCTTGTCAGGGGTCGCGGCCTTGCGCTCGGCGACATCCTTGAAGCTCAAGGGTCCCAAGGGCTGCTCGCCGCGCAAGCGCCGGCTGTAGAGCTCGCAAAGCTCCTTGCAGGGCGCGCTGCGCAAGGCGCCCACGGCGATAACGGTCAGACGCATGGCTCTCGGCGACGGTCCGCTAGAGCCCGCCGCAAAGGTACACTAGGCGCGGGCGCTGCGCTCGATGAGCGGCATGGCCCACATCTTCTCCAGATTGTAGAAGGCGCGCACCTCGGGACGGAAGACATGGACGATGATATCGCCCGCGTCGATGAGAACCCAGTCCGCCTGCTGCTTGCCCTCCATCCGCACGCCGCGCACGCCGGCGTGCTTGAGCTTCTCATGGAGATGCTCTGCCATGGCGGCCACCTGACGGGCAGAGCGCCCGCTGGCGATCACCATGTGATCGGCAATGGAGGTTTTTCCGGCAAGATCGATGACGACCAGGTCTTGGGCCTTGTCGTCATTCAGCGATTGAGTGACGAGGTGCAGCAACGCCTCGGACTCAGGGCCGAAGTCGGGCAAGGAGGCCCCTTCGGCCGTTGGCGCGTGTTGCGCCGGTATCGCAGCGTTTATCGTCAGATCTCCATATTGCACGGGCGGTTGCTCCGCCGAGCCCGCGACACGACAAAACCCATTCGGCGGTGAGGGGCCGTTCGAAACGCATCAGTGTTGGACATTAAGGCTAGCAAAAACTTACTCAGCCACATCCCCACGATTGCGCAATGCTGTCGCCGACAAGGGGTTCAGCCGCATCCGGCGGATGTATCCCCAGGCCGGTGGCTCCCGCTTCGCCAGGGTTTTGACCGCTCGTCCGGTCAAGCGTGCCCAGGCGAATTGGCGAGCTGCCTTCGAGGCCACAGCATTTAGAGTGTAGGAAGGCCGATCAAAAACCGCAATGACGGATCGGTGAAAGATTTCTTTCCAGTTCTGCCAGCGGTGAATCTGGGCCATGTTGTCGGCGCCCATGATCCAGACGAAGGTGACGCCGGGAAAGCGCGTGGTCAGCGCCCGGATGGTGTCGGCCGTGGCCTGGGTGCCCAGGGTATCCTCGATGGCGGTGACGATGAAGCGAGGGTGGCGCGCCTGCCGCCTGGCACTGGCCATCCGGGCTTCGAGCGGCGCCATGCCGTCGCTGCCCTTCAAGGGGTTCTGAGGGCTGACCATCCACCAGACCTCGTCGAGCGACAGCCGCTTGAAGGCGAGCAGCGCGATATCGCGGTGGCCGGCGTGGGCCGGGTTGAAGGAGCCGCCGAGCAGGCCGATGCGCATGCCGGAACGCGGCAGATGCCCGCCGAGCGCGCGGCCAAGGGCGCTCCGGTTCGCATAGGTCGCCTTGCGCCCGCTCCGTCTCATAATCGCTAGGAAGACACGCCTGCAGCCGCACAGGCAAGAGGAAGCTGCCGGGACTCAGGGTAGCGTTGAATGACCCGGGACGAAGGGCTACCAGGGTGCTGACCCCCCACGCTCGCATCACAAGCGTCCCGGAGCTCGTTATGTCCGAAAATCCCTTGCTTCAGACCTTCGCCACCCCGGTCTATCAGCGCGTGCTGCCGGGGACCGAGGCGGTCAACAAGGGCCTGCGGGAGCTCATCCTCAGCCGCATGCCGGCGGATTGGCAGCCCTCGCGCAGCGTCATGGGCGGCTGGCACTCGGGCCTCGATTTCTTCAACTGGGGCGGCCAGGACGTTGCTCAGCTCACCCACTGGGTCCAGCAGGGGGTGGGGGAGATGAGCCGCGAGTGCCTGCGCGGCAAGTTGGAAGGGGCCGAGGTGACGCTGTTCGGCTGGGCCAACGTGCTGTTCGACGGCGGCTTCAACAAGGTGCACGACCACGGCGAATACACTTGGTCCGGCGTCTACTACGTGGACAAGGGGGATGCCGGCGACGACCCGAACAACGGCATCCTGGAGTTCATCGACCCGCGCAGCGGCGTGGCCGAGGCCATGAAGAAGGTGGTGCGCATCCAGCCGACTGCGGGCGGCCTAGTGATCTTCCCCGGCTGGCTCAAACACTACGTGCTGCCATACCGCGGCAGCGAGCCACGCATCTCCGTCGCGTTCAACGTGAAGATTGTCCTGAAGGCCGCGGCTGCTACGGCCTAGTCTGCCCGGTTCCCCGCACCTTGTACTTGTAGGAGGTGAGCTGCGCGGCGCCGACGGGGCCGCGGGCGTGCAGCTTGCCGGTCGAGATGCCGATCTCCGCCCCCATGCCGAACTCGCCGCCGTCGGCGAATTGGGTCGAGGTGTTGTGCATGACGATGCCGGCATCCACCCGCTCCAGGAAATGGGCGGCGGCGGCCTCGTCCTCGGTGACGATGGCCTCGGTGTGGTGGGAGCCGTGGCGGTTGATGTGGGCCACCGCCTCCTCCAGCCCCTCGACCACTTTGATCGAGAGGATGGGCGCCAGGTACTCCGTGTCCCAGTCCTGGGCCGTGGCCGGCTTGACCCGCGGGTCCAGGCCGCAGACCTCCGCATCGCCGCGCAGCTCGCAATCCAGCGCCGCCAGTTCGTCCAGGATGGGCGGCAGGGCTTCCGCGGCGACAGCTCGGTCGGCCAAGAGGGTCTCGGTGGTGCCGCAGATGCTGGTGCGCCGCATCTTGGCATTGACCGCAATATCCTTCGCTTTGGCCGGGTCGGCGGCCGCGTGGATGTAGGTGTGGCAGAGGCCGTCCAGATGCGCGAGCACCGGCACCTGGCTCTCCCGCATGACCCGCTCGGTCAGGCCGCGCCCGCCGCGGGGCACGATGACGTCCACCAGGCCGCTCATGGCCAAGAGATGGCCGACGGCGGCGCGGTCGGTGGTCGAAGGGCGCTGCAGGCTCTCCGCCGGCAGACCGGCCTCGGCAAGGCCCTCGCGCAGGCATTCCAGGATAGCGCCCGAGGACTGGAAGGATTCCGAGCCGCCGCGCAGGATGGCGGAATTGCCGGACTTGAGGCAGAGACCGCCGGCGTCGGCGGTGACGTTGGGCCGGCTCTCGTAGATGATGCCGATGACGCCCAGGGGCACGGAAACGCGTGCGATTTTGAGGCCGTTGGGCCGTTCCCACTCGCCTAGAACCTGCCCGACCGGGTCGGGCTGCTCAGCGATGGCCTCCAGGCCGGCGGCCATGGCTTCGACTCGCTCGGTTGTCAGGGCCAGGCGGTCGAGCAGCGGCGCGCTCAGGCCCTTGGCGCGGCCGGCCTCCAGGTCCTTGGCGTTGGCCGTCAGGATGGCTTCGGCGTTCCGGCGCAGCGCAGCGGCGGAGGCCAAGAGCGCCTTGTTCTTCTGCTCGGAAGAGGCGAGGGCGAGCTGAGCGGCGGCGGTCTTGGCCGCGCGGCCCATGGCCAGCATCTCCTCTTCCAGCCGGTCTTTCATCACGGCGTCGGCGTTCATTCTTCGGTCCGTTTCCCTATCGTTCCGCGGTCGACGACAGCACGAGGTCGTCGCGGTGAATCAATTCCTCGCGCCCAGCGTAGCCGAGGATGGCCTCGATGTCGCGGCTTTTGCGGCCACGGATGCGGGCGGCGTCGGCGCTGGAATAGGCCGAAAGGCCGCGGCCGATCTCCCGCCCGTCAGCCGCCTGGACGATGACCAGGTCGCCGCGCTCGAAGCGGCCGCTGACTGCCGTGACTCCGGCCGGCAGCAGCGACTTGCCGCCGAGTAGGGCGCGTTCTGCGCCGGCATCGAGGCAGAGGCTGCCGGCCGGCTGCAGCGCCCCGGCAATCCAGCGCTTGCGCGCGGCGCGGGGCTCGACGGCGGCCTGGAACCAGGTGCAGCGGGCGCCTTCGGCCAGGCCGCGTAGCGGGTGCAGGCCGCGTCCGTCGACGATGGCCATCTGGCAGCCGGCGTCGACGGCGATCTTGGCGGCGGCGAGCTTGGTCACCATGCCGCCGGAGGAATAGCCGGGCGGCGCTTCGCCGGCCATGGCCTCGATCTCCGGCGTGATGCGGTTGACCAGCGGCAGGTGCGCCGCGTCCGCCTGCCGGCGCGGGTCGGCGCTGTAGAGCCCATCGATGTCGGACAGCAGGATAAGCGCATCGGCGTTCATCATGGCGGCGACCCGGGCGCCCAAGCGGTCGTTGTCGCCGTAGCGGATCTCCTGGGTGGCCACGGTGTCGTTCTCGTTGATCACCGTGATAGCGCGACAGCGCAGCAGGGTGGTCAGCGTGTTGCGGGCGTTGAGGTGGCGGCGGCGCTCTTCGGTATCGGTCAGGGTGACCAGCACCTGGGCGACGGTGATGCCGTGGCGGGCCAGCGCGTCCTGATAGGCGTGCGCCAGGACGATCTGCCCGGCGGCGGCCGCCGCCTGCTTCTGCTCCAGCTTCAAGCGCTTGGGCGGCAGGGCGAGGAGCCCGCGCCCGACGGCGATAGCGCCGGAGGAGACCAGCAGGACCTCCTTGCCGGCATGATGCAGGGCGGCCACATCCTCGGCCAGGGCAGCGAGCCAGTCCTGCCGGATACGGCCGGTATCGGGCTCGACCAGGAGCGCCGAGCCGATCTTGACGACCAGCCGCTTGGCCTGATCGAGCCTCTGCTTGCTGTCGTTTAGGGCTGCCATTCTCCGACCGCCGTCTCGCCGGAGACGCCTTCTTCCTCCGTCAGCTCGAACGCCTGGGCGGCGCGAATGGGCTCCATCAGCGCCCGCAAGAGAGGCTTCACGCCGCGCCCGCTGACCCCGGAGATCAGGTGCGGGGTGACGCCGACCTCCTCGGCGAATTGCTGGGCCACGGCCTCCGCCTCCCGGTCGTCGAGGGCGTCGCATTTGTTGAGTGCCAGCACTTCGGGCTTGTCGCTGAGGTCGGCGCCGTAGGCTTCCAGCTCCTCCCGCACCGTGCGGTAGGCGGCCAGCGGGTCGTCCTGGGTCACGTCGACCAGATGGAGCAGCACGCGGCAGCGCTCGATATGGCCGAGGAAGCGGGTGCCGAGTCCGGCGCCCTCGTGGGCGCCCTCGATCAGGCCTGGAATGTCGGCCAGCACGAACTCCTCGTCGTCCAGGCCGACCACGCCCAGGTTGGGATGCAGGGTGGTGAAGGGGTAGTCGCCGATCTTCGGCTTGGCGCGGGACACGGCGGAGAGGAAGGTCGATTTTCCGGCGTTGGGCAGGCCGACCAGGCCGGCGTCGGCGATCAGCTTGAGCCGCAGCCAGAGCCAGAGCTCCTGGCCCGGCGTGCCCGGGTCCGCGCGGCGCGGCGCCCGATTGGTCGAGGACTTGTAGTGGGTGTTGCCGAAGCCGCCGCGGCCGCCCTCGGCGATGACCACCCGCTGGCCCTCTTCGGTCAGGTCGGCCAGCAATGTCTCCTTGTCCTCGGCGAAGGCCTGGGTGCCGACCGGCACCTTGATGACCAGGGGCTTGGCCGAAGCGCCCGTGCGGTCGCGGCCCATACCGTCTACACCGCGCTTGGCCTTGAAGTGCTGCTGGTAGCGGAAGTCGATGAGGGTGTTGAGGCCCTGGACGGCCTGCAGCACCACGTCGCCGCCACGCCCGCCGTCGCCGCCGTTCGGCCCGCCGAACTCGACGAAGCGCTCACGCCGGAAGGAGACGCAACCGCTACCGCCGTTGCCGCTCTTCACAAAGATCTTGGCCTCGTCGAGGAACTTCATTCCGAGCCGTCCTGTGCGGCCAGGTAATCCTGCCGCTCCAGCATCATGAGCGTCACCGTGGTCTCGCAGTTGCGCGGCCGCGACCAGCGCTGCTCTGTGCCGACGTCGCGAAAGCCGAGCTTGGTCAGCACACTGCGCGAGGCCAGGTTCTCGGGCAAGTGGCCGGAGCCGATGCGATCCAGGTTCATGGCGCCGAATGCATGGTCCACCAGGGCCTTGGCCGCTTCCGTCATGTAGCCGCGGCCCCAATAGGGCTTGCCGAGCCAATAGCCAAGTTCGAGCTGATCCCAGCCCTCGCGGGTGTCCAGGCCGACGGAGCCGATCGCGCCGGCCTCGGGGCGAGCCTTCTCGACCATAACCAGGTTGAGCGCCTCGCCGGCTACCACCTTGGGCCGCAGCTCGGCAATCCAGTCCAAGGCGCCGCCCGCGGGATAGGGATAGGGCACGCGGCCGAGCATCTGCGCCACCTCCCAGTCCCCGATCAGCCGTTCGATCGATGCGGCATCAGCCTCGCACGGCAGGCGGAGCGTCAGGCGCTCTGTCTCCAGTTCGATAGCAGGTTGGCTGATGTCGATGCTGTCCATGGTCTTCGTACTTCGGGCATGAAAAAAGGGGAATGGCGCGCCATTCCCCTGATCTCTTTCCGCTGCGGGATAGGCGCTACTCGGCAGCCTCCGCCGGCATGGCCGGCTGGACGGAGACGAAGGTCTTGCCGCCAGCACGCTTCTGGAACTTCACATGGCCGGGGACCAGCGCGAAGATCGTATGGTCGCGGCCCAGGCCGACGTTCTCGCCCGGATGCCACTTGGTGCCGCGCTGGCGGATGATGATGTTGCCGGGGACGACTACCTCGCCACCGAACTTCTTGACGCCGAGGCGCCGTCCGGCGGTATCGCGCCCGTTGCGCGAGCTGCCGCCTGCCTTCTTGTGTGCCATGCTCTACTCCTCCGTCGCCTGAGCGTCTGCCTCGGGGGCCGCGCTCTCGGCCTCGACGGCCTCTTCGGCCGGCTTCTTGGCCTTCGCCTTCTTGGCCGGCTTCTTGCCGGCGGCCAGAATGTCGGTGATCTTGACCACCGTCAGGTCCTGGCGGTGACCCTTCTTGCGGCGGTAGTTCTGCCGGCGCTGCTTTTTGAAGACGATGATCTTCTCGCCGCGCGTCTGCTCGACGATCTCTCCACTGACGCTGGCGCCGTCGACCAGCGGGGCGCCGACCTTGGCGTCATCGCCGCCGAGCATCAGCACCTCTTCGAACGACACGCTGCCGCCGGCCTCGCCGGGCAGCCGCTCGACGGTGATCACGTCGTCCTTGGCAACCTTGTATTGCTTGCCGCCGGTCTTGATGACTGCGAACATCGTTAACCCACTTTCTTACGGAAAACGCATCGGGCCCGCGCTCTGGCGGGCGGAAGCGCGAAATATAGGCAAAGCGCTTGGCTTGTCAACGCGTGCATCGGGGATTGATGCACGCTTCTTTGCAATCCGGGCTTGACCTAAGACCACGCTTGAGGCGATGGTACGGCCCAGCGCCGATTTGAGCCAGATTGCGGGCGCTTTAGAAATCGCAGCTAAACCGGCCAGACGCAAACCGCCCGGCAACGCTGTGGCGGTTTTTCTTGTTGGAGCGAGCCAATGGATTATGCGGGTGAAATCTCTGTCCTGGACGCCTGGAAGCGGCTCGAGGAAGAGCCTGACGCGGTGCTGCTGGACGTCAGGACCTTGGCCGAGTGGCAGTTCGTCGGGCTGCCGGACCTCTCGGCCACCGGCCGCCAGGCGGTCACCATCGAGTGGCAGCAGTTCCCCAGCGGACAGCCCAATCCCAACTTCCTTGCCCAGGTGGAGGCTGCCGGCATCACGCCCGGACAGACCGTGCTCTGCCTTTGCCGCTCAGGCGCCCGCTCTCTCAGTGCGGCCCGCCTGCTGACTCAAGCCGGCTACGGCCCCGCCTACAACATCACCGAGGGCTTTGAGGGGAATAAGGACGCGCAGGGCCATCGCGGAACGCTGGAAGGCTGGAAGGCGGCCGGACTGCCCTGGCAGCAAGGCTGATCGAGCGAGAGCCCCTATCCATGACTACCACCCTGAAGACGGACCAAAGCATGCCCTTCGACAACGACCCGGCTCTGGCCACGGGCCTCGATCCCCAGACGCTCTTGGTGCGCGGCGGCCTCGAACGCAGCCCCAACCGGGAGACCTGCGAGGCGATCTATCCCACCTCCGGCTACGTCTACGGCAGCGCCGAGGAGGCGGAGGCGGCCTTCAAGGGCGATGCCGATCGCTACATCTACTCGCGCTACGGCAATCCGACGGTTAGGCTGTTCGAGGAACGCCTGCGTCTCTTGGAAGGCGCCGAGGACTGTCGCGGCACGGCCTCCGGCATGGCGGCGGTCTATGCCGCCCTGGCCTGCCAGCTCAAGGCCGGCGACCGCCTGGTTTCCTCGCGGGCGCTGTTCGGCTCCTGCCATCAGATCGTGGCCAACATCCTGCCGAAGTTCGGCATCGACAGCGTTCAGGTGGACGGGCGTGACCTCGAGGCCTGGCGTGCCGCCTTGGCGGGCGGCGCCCGGGTGGTGTTCCTCGAGACTCCCTCCAACCCCATGCTCGATCTCGTCGATCTGGAGGCGGTCTGCGATCTCGCCCACAAGGCCGGCGCCACGGTGGTGGTGGACAACGTCTTTGCCTCGCCGCTGCATCAGCGGCCGATGGCCTTCGGGGCCGACATCGTCGTCTACTCGGCGACCAAGCACATCGACGGGCAGGGGCGCTGCCTGGGCGGCGCGGTGCTGGCGACCAAGGACTTCATCAAGGAGACCTTCGAGCCCTTCTACCGCCACACCGGGCCCTCGCTCAGCCCCTTCAACGCCTGGGTCCTGGCCAAGTCTTTGGAAACCCTGGAGCTGCGCATGCAGCGCCATTGCGAGAACGCCTTGGCGCTGGCCCGCCATTTGGAAGAGAAGAACGGCATCCTCAGGGTGCTCTATCCCGGTCTGCCCTCCCACCCGCAGCACGAGCTGGCGCTGAAGCAGATGAGCGGCTTCGGCACGGTGGTCACCTTCGAGGTCGACGGCGGCAAGGAGCGGGCCTTTCGCCTGCTCAACGCCCTGCGCCTGGTCGACATCTCCAACAATCTCGGCGATGCCAAGAGCCTGGCCACGCATCCGGCGACCACCACGCATCAGAAGCTGACGGAAGCGGAGCGGGCGGCGCTCGGCATCACGCCCGGCACGATTCGGGTCTCGGTCGGGCTGGAAGCGGTTACAGATTTGCGCCGGGACATCGACCAAGCCCTTGCGGCCTAATCCCGATCGCGCCATCTCAGGTCCTTCACATCCGTTAGCGGAGCGACGTTGCCATCATGAGTCTCGTTCCCGTCACCATCCTCACCGGCTTCCTCGGCAGCGGTAAGACGACCCTGCTGCGCCACCTGCTCGGGCAGCCGGAACTGTCCCGTACGGCGGTGATCGTCAATGAGTTCGGCGAGATCGGCCTGGACCATCTGCTGGTGGCGGACGCGAAGGAGGACATCGTCGAGCTCAACAGCGGTTGCCTCTGCTGCACCGTGCGCGGCGACCTGATCGACACCCTGGCACGCCTGGAAGCGCGCCGCCGTGCCGACGGCAAGGAGACCTTCGACCGCATCGTGGTCGAGACCACGGGCCTGGCCGACCCCGCGCCCATCATCCATACCTTGACCACCCATGAGCGTCTCGCCGCCAACTACCGCCTGGACGGGGTGGTGACGGTGGTCGATGCGGCCAACGGTGCCGGAACCTTGGACCGCCACCAGGAATCGGTGAAGCAGGCGGCCATGGCCGACCGCCTGGTGCTGAGCAAGACGGACCTCGAGGAAGGGCAGGCGGGGCGCCAGGGGCTCGAAGAGCGGCTGCGCGGGCTCAATCCGGCAGCCGACATCATCGCGGGCGGGCCGGACAGCGTTTCACCCCGGCAGCTCTTCGACGCCGGTCTTTATGATCCCTCCACCAAAGCCCCGGACGTCGCGCGTTGGCTGCGCGAAGAGGCCTATGAAACCGGGCCTCAAGACGGCTCGCATCACGACCATCATCATGCCGGCCACGACCATGGCCACGATCACGACCACCATCACGACCACCATCACGATCACGGGCATGATCACAGCCATGACCCGAACCGCCACGACGATCGGATCCAGGCCTATTGCATCGTGCGGGAGGAGGCGATCTCCAGCGCCGCCTTCTCGCTGTTCGTGGAGATCCTGACCATGAACCGGGGCCCCGACCTCTTGCGGGTCAAGGGCATCGTCAAGCTGGCCGAAGAGCCTGACCGGCCGGCGGTCGTGCACGGCGTGCAGCACATCTTCCATCCGCCGGTCTGGCTCGATGCCTGGCCGGACGAGGATCGTCGCACCAAGCTCGTTTTTATCACCCGAGACATTCCCCGCGCCTGGATCGATCGCCTGCTCGATGCTTTAAGCGAGAACACGTCGGCTCTGGCCAGCTGATCGGGAAGACTGAGGTCTGTGGGGTGGGCAGATTGCCGCCCCGGCATTGTGGCGGCTTTGTGCCGGGCCATCTCGACCCCATTTGGAGAGTCGCAGGAGACAGGCGATGACCGAGACGACAGAAGCCAATCTGCCCAGCCTCGAGGAAGTCTTCGAGAGCTTCGAGTTCCTTGACGACTGGGAAGAGCGCTACCGCTACATCATCGATCTCGGGCGGCAACTGCCGGCGTTCGAGGACGTGCTGAAGACGCCCGAGCACAAGGTTGAGGGCTGCGTCAGCCAGGTCTGGCTGATCGCCTATCCCGACGGCGAGGAGGCCGGGCGGCTGCACTTCCGCGGCGACAGCGACGCGCATATCGTGCGCGGGCTGATCGCAATCCTGCTGACCGCCTTCTCCGGCAAGCAGGCCGAGGAGATCGCCGCCGCCGACGGGCGGGCGCTGTTCGACAAGCTGGGTTTGGGCGGCCACTTGAGCCCGAGCCGCAGCAATGGCCTCTTTTCCATGGTGCAGCGCATTCGTACGCTGGCCGCCGCCCACGTGGCGGAGGCGCCAGCTTCGTAACGCCCGTTAAGTCAGAAATCCGCTAAAGCTTCCAATCAACCAGGATGTTGATCGGCTCCGGCAAATCCCCGTTGGCCTGTCGGTAGGCCTGCACGCCTTGGTGATTGCTCGTGCCCGCGTGCGGCAGCATCGTGGCTGTCGTCCCGGCGGTCTGTGCGGCCAGCAAGGGCTCCGTCTGTAGCAGGCTTTTGGCCGCATCGAGGGCATGCAAAGGCTGTTGGGGAACCCTGCGCACGTGCTGACCTTTCGGCACCGCATCGTTGGCGCTGGAGTTCTGCGGCCGGGGACGCTCGCTCGCCACGATAGGCTTAACCGTCCCGTAGCTGCGAAAGGCAGCGGGATTGATCAGCTCTATGGTCGCGCGGGGAGTCGTCATAACGTCTCTACTGTACTTAATAGTCCGTAAAGACGCAAGTCTTCGGTAAATAAAAAATACTGCTATGTTAACTATATTTATTAGTTAACAGGCTTTGTGACGCATGAATGTTTCGATTGAAGGCTGTGTGTAGGAGGTAGAGAGGGCGCGACAGCCGCGGTTTTTTACTTTTTCTTGTCCGTGAGCTCGGTCAGCCGCTGCTGCAGCATGTCCACTTGCTTCTGCAGGGTATCGAGCTGGTCGCTCTGCGCCGCCGGGCCTTTCCCGCCATTGTCACCGTGGTTGCCCTCGTGGCCGCCCCCGTTTCCACCGCCCTCGTCCTGGCCGGTGAAGGGCGAGAACATGCGCATGGTGCTTTCCAACAGCGCCATGTTCTTCTTGCTCATCTGCTCGAGCTGGTCGAGGCCGAACATGCCGCCCATGGACTTCTGCATCGCCGCCGTCATCTGCTCTTGATTGGCGGCGAAGCTCTGCATCATGGTTTCCAGGTACTTCGGCAGCATCCACTGCATACCGTGCCCGTAGAAGCTGATCAGTTGCCGCAGGAAGGGAATGGGCAGCAGATTCTCGCCCTTGGCCTCTTCCTCGACGATGATCTGGGTTAGCACAGCACGGGTGATGTCCTCGCTGGTCTTCGCGTCATAGACCACGAAGTCCACGCCGTCCTTAACCATCTGGCAGAGATGGTCGAGCGTCACGTAGCTGCTGGTTGCTGTGTTGTAGAGCCGCCGATTGGCGTATTTCTTGATTGTAACCGGCTCGTTCTCGGCGGAGGGTTTATTGGCCACCAGCTCTATCCCGTCCTTTCCCACGCGGCGTCAAAGCTTTACCGCGTCAAGCGAGCGGATATTGTGCGCTGCGGCAGGGTCTGTCAACTTTGGTCGGGGCGGCCGTTGTTCGGTCGGGTTAGGCCAAGCGAGACCGAGGGGCGATGAGCGAGGGCGAGAGTGGACGCGACGACAGAGAGGCGCAGGCGCGCTTGATCGCTCGCCGCTATCTCGAGCTTTGGCAGGATCAGGTCTCGGCGCTCTTTTCCGATCCCCAGGGCTTGGCGCAGGCCGGCCGGCTGATGGCCGCCAGCCTGACGCCCGCGCCGGAGCAGGTCTGGACGCTGTGGCGGGACTTGGCCAATCTACAGGCCGGTTCGCAGGGAATGGGACAGGAGCGCCATGACCGAAAGCGGACAGGCAACGGGGTCGACGAAAGCCGGACCGGATCTCCGGCTGGGCCCGCGCCCGCTGCCGCTGCATCTGCTGGCCGCGACGAACGCCTGGACGAGCTCCTGGCTCGCTTCGAGGCTCTGGAAGAACGAATCGCTGCCCTGGAGTCCGCAACTCGAGCAAAGGGCGGCGGCCCTCGTGCGAGAAAGCGCGTCGCTCCCCGCCGACGACCTGCAAAGGGCGCTTGAGCAGGAGATCCTGGAGCGATCCGAGCAGCTGCTGGCGGCCATCCAGACCTACCGGACGCACAGCTACCGCCGGCCGCAGACAACGGCACCGGTGGTGTGGTCGGACGGTACCACCCGGCTGTTGGACTATGGCACGGGTGACGCCGATGCGCTTCCGGTCCTGGTCGTTCCCTCGTTGATCAACCGCAGCTACATCCTCGATCTGACCCCTGAGGGCAGCCTGCTGCGCTGGCTGGCCGGACAGGGCATGACGCCGCTCCTGGTCGACTGGGACGCGCCGGGCGAGGTAGAACGGAGCTTTTCCCTGACCGACTACATCGCCGGCCGCCTGGAAGCGGCGCTGGATCACTGTCTCGCCCGCTTCGACCGCCCGGTGATGGTGATCGGCTATTGCATGGGCGGCCTGCTGGCTCTGGCCTTGGCGCTGCGGCGCCAGCGGGACGTGGCCGGGTTGGCGCTCCTGGCCAGCCCCTGGGACTTCCATACGGTCAAGCAGCAGGCGGTCGCGGCTCAGTCCAGCCTGCTCGCCTTCGGGCCATGGATCGACATGCTCGGGGAGCTGCCGGTCGATGCCATTCAATCGCTGTTTGCCGCCATCGACCCGCTCGACGGCACCCGCAAGTTCCTGGCTTTCGGGCGCATGGACCCGGCCAGCGACCGGGCCCACGCCTTCGTCGCGCTGGAGGACTGGCTGAACGACGGCGTGCCCCTGGCCGGCCCGGTGGCGCGGGAATGTCTCGGCGGCTGGTACGGCGAGAACAGCACCGCAAAGCTGGCCTGGCGGGTGGCCGGCCGCGCCATCGATCCCCGCGCACTGTCCGTTCCTTGTCTCTGCCTGGTGCCCGGGCAGGATCGCATCGTGCCGCCGGGCTCGGCCGCAGCGATCGCCCCGCTCATTCCGCATATCGACCTCCGTGAGCCAGCCATCGGCCACATCGGCATGGTGGTCAGCCGTCGCGCGCCAGAGACCATCTGGGGGCCGCTGGTCGCCTGGCTGCGCGAGACCGATGCGAAGGCAGAGGTGAAGCGGTAGCGGCTGCTTGCTGTCGGTTTACTTGCTTTGCCGTCGACTGCCTTCTATGTTAACGATATTGTGCAGTGCAGCATTGACGAAGCGCGGCATACCGCACCTTGGGGTGTTGTCCGTTCATGCCCATGTGCATGCCCAGGTATTGGTAAGCCCGCCGCAACGAAAGCGAAGGAGGAACGGTCCAGATGAGCGAAGTCGTAATTGCCAGTGCCGCGCGGACCCCGGTCGGGGCGTTCAGCGGCGGCCTGTCGAGTGTGCCCGCATCCTATCTCGGGACCGTCGCCATCAAAGAGGCGATGAACCGGGCGGGCGTCTCCCCCGAAGACGTTGACGAAGCCATCATGGGCCAGATTCTGACGGCCGGCACGGGCCAGAACCCGGCGCGCCAAGCCGCCATGGACGCCGGTATTCCTCAGGAAAAGACGGCCTATCAGATCAATCAGCTCTGCGGCTCGGGCCTGCGCACGGTGGCGCTGGGCTATCAGGCCATCCGCAACGGCGACAGCAAGATCGTTGTCGCCGGCGGCCAGGAGTCCATGAGCCAGTCGCCGCACTGCGCGCATCTGCGCGACGGCACCAAGATGGGCGACGTCAAGTTCGTCGACACCATGATCAAGGACGGCCTTTGGGACGCCTTCAACGGCTATCACATGGGCAACACGGCCGAGAACATCGCCCGGCAGTGGCAGCTGACCCGCGACGAGCAGGACGAGTTCGCCGCCCGGTCGCAGCAGAAGGCGGAAGCGGCGCAGAGCGCCGGTCGCTTCAAGGAAGAAATCGTTCCGGTCACCATCAAGACCCGCAAGGGCGAGATCGTGATCGACACCGACGAGCATCCCAAGCACGGCACCACCGCCGAGTCCCTGGCCAAGTTGCGCCCGGCCTTCGACAAGGAAGGCACGGTGACCGCCGGCAACGCCAGCGGTATCAACGACGGTGCCGCCGCGGTGGTCCTGATGTCGGCCGAAGACGCCGAGGCGCGGGGCATCGAGCCTTTGGCGCGCATCGTCTCCTGGGCGACCTGCGGCGTCGACCCGGCGATCATGGGCACCGGGCCCATCCCGGCCAGCCGCAAGGCCTTGGAAAAGGCCGGCTGGACCGTCGATGACCTGGACCTGGTGGAGGCCAACGAGGCCTTCGCGGCGCAGGCTCTGGCGGTCAACAAAGACCTCGGCTGGGACACCGACAAGGTGAACGTCAACGGTGGCGCCATCGCCCTTGGCCATCCCATCGGCGCTTCCGGAGCCCGCGTCCTGGTGACCCTGCTGCACGAGATGCAGAAGCGTGATGCCAAGAAAGGCCTCGCCACGCTGTGCATCGGTGGCGGCATGGGTATCGCCATGTGCGTCGAGCGCTAATCGACCGATCGCGGGGCCGGATCCGACAGCGCTCTAGCCCCGCAATCCATTTCAGGCTTTAATTCAGAGATCGACGGTCGCCGTTGAGAGACGGCGGCTGGCGGTCGCGCCTCACCTGAGAGGCGGATAAAGCGATAAAGCGAACAGGGAGGGTTTTAAGCTCATGGCTCGTTTGGCATTGGTGACCGGAGGAACGCGCGGCATTGGGCGGTCAGTCTCCGAGAGCTTGAGGGATGCGGGCTATCGCGTCGTCGCCAACTATGGCGGCAACGACGAAGCTGCGGCCAAGTTCACGCAAGAAACCGAGATCCCAGCCTACAAGTTCGACGTTTCCAACTTCGATGCCGTCAAGGCGGCCGTTGACCAAATCGTCTCCGAACACGGCCCCATCGAGGTTCTGGTCAACAACGCCGGCATCACCCGCGACGGCACCATGCACAAGATGAGCTTCGAGCAGTGGGAGGCGGTGATCGACACGAACCTGACCTCCTGCTTCAACTGCTCGCGCTGCGTGATCGAGTCCATGCGCGACCATAGTTTCGGTCGCATCGTGAACATCGGCTCGATCAACGGTCAGGCCGGCCAGTACGGGCAGGTCAACTACGCCGCCGCCAAGTCGGGCATCCACGGTTTCACCAAGGCCTTGGCCCAGGAAGGTGCGGCCAAGGGCATCACCGTCAACGCCATCGCGCCTGGCTACATCGCCACCGAGATGGTTCGCGCGGTGCCGGAGAAGGTGCTGGAAAAGATCGTCGGCCGCATCCCGGTCGGGCGTCTGGGCGAGGCCGATGAGATCGCCCGTGCCGTGGTTTTCCTAGTTGCCGACGAAGCCGGCTTCATCACCGGCTCGACCCTCTCCATCAACGGCGGACAGCACATGTACTGACGCACCGTCGACGTTCAGAAACAGAAAAGGGCTCTCCGAATTGGAGAGCCCTTTGTTCGTTGGGTATCGACAGCGGCCGTCTACCACTCGCCGGTGTTTTGCATGGAGCTCCAGGGCTCCTTCTGCGGCAGGGGGTCGCCTTCCTGCAGCAGCTCGATGGAGATGTTGTCGGGCGAGCGAATGAAGGCCATGCGGCCGTCGCGCGGCGGCCGGTTGATGGTCACGCCGTTATCTATCAGGTGCTGGCAGGTCGCATAGATGTCGTCGACCTTGTAGGCGAGGTGTCCGAAGTTGCGCCCACCTGTGTAGTCTTCGGGGTCCCAGTTGTGGGTCAGTTCGAGCTCCGGCGAACTCTCTTCCTTGGCGCGGCCATGGTCCTTGGGCGCCGTCAGCATGACGAGCGTGAAGCGCCCCTGCTCGCTGTCGTATCTGCGGGTTTCCACAAATCCCAGTTTGTTACAGTAAAAATCCAACGAAGCGTCGAGGTCGGTGACCCGGACCATAGTGTGCAGATAACGCATGAAGTGCTCCTCTGGCCGATGTTGTTTTTTCTGAATCTGCCGCCGGATGGCCGATTTGCAAGTCCGGCGCTTTCGGCCGAGGCGGAAAGGGGCTAGGGAGTGCGACGGCCACTGGAACCGAGCGAGAGATGCGACAGGGTCTCCTGATCTTCGACTGCGACGGGGTGCTGATTGACAGCGAGGCCCTGGCTTGCCGCGTCGTTGCCGAAGAGCTTGCGGAGCACGGTATCGCACTGGCACCCGAAGAGCTCGATGAACGCTTCCCCGGCTTCACGGACCAGCAGATTGCACAAACCCTGACAGCAGAGACGGGGCGCAGCCTGCCCGATGACTTCCACATCCGTGTGGCCAAACGGACGATCGCGCTTTTTGAGTTTGAGCTCGAAGCCGTACCGGGCGTGCAGGCCCTGCTTGCCGGGTTGAACGGGCCGCGCTGTGTCGCGTCTAACTCGCTGGAGGAGCGGCTGCGCTTCTCCCTCCACTGCACAGACCTGCTGCGGTTCTTTGCCGGGGAGGCGGTGTTCAGCAGTCAAATGGTGCCGCGCGGCAAGCCCGCCCCAGATCTGCACCTTCATGCCGCCGCCGTCATGGGCTTCGAACCGGGCGACTGTCTGGTGATCGAAGACAGCGTGACCGGGGTGACGGCGGCAAGGGCAGCCGGCATGGAGGTGATCGGCTTTACCGGCGCCAGCCACGTTGGGGCCGGCCACGGCGATGCCTTGATGGCCGCCGGCTGCCGCGAGATTGCCGACAACATGTCGGCTTTGGCGGCCTTGCTCGGGGTTTAGGAGCCGCTGACTGGGCGGGGCGTCGGCCGCCAGTCGGACGGCGCCATCTCGAAGCCGGTGAACTCGAAGGCAGGCGAGACGGTGCAGCCGACCAAGGTCCAGGCTCCGAGGGACTCCGCCGTCTGCCAGGCATGTTTCGGCACGATCAACTGCGGTCGCTGCCCCTGTGCCAGACTGGGGCCAAGATGACTGGCCTCGGCATCGTGACCGTTTGGCGAAATGGTGAGCACCAGTGGTGCGCCGGCGTACCAATGCCAGATCTCGACGGCATCGACCCGGTGCCAGGCCGAAACCTGACCTGCCTCCAAGAGGTAGTAGATCGCCGTGCCGGCGCCCCGTCCGCCATCTGCGGGTTCGTCGCGCCAGGTCTCGCGATAGTGTCCGCCCTCGGGATGGGGCTGCAAATCGAGCAGCGCGACGATCTCGCGTGCCGAGAGATCGCTGTAGGAAGTCATGCTTGCTGCGTCACTTGGGCGCTGTTTCGACCAGGGAGGGGCGCTGGGAGAAGCGCTCATACCAAGCGGCGAGCTTGGGCCGCCTCTCGCGCCAATTCATGTCGGCAAAGCGCAGATCCAGATAGCCGAGCGCAGCAGCCCAGGTGATGTTGCCTTGGCTCGGCGCCGCCCCGATCTCGGGCGCGTCGCTTTCCATCGCATCCAGTGCCTGCAGGATGCGCTGCCGGCGCGCGGCAATCCAGTTGGGGTCCTGAAAGCGCTCTTCCTTGAGCGCGGTTTCGTAGCGCAGGCCCACGGCGGTATCCAGGATACCCTCGGCCAGCGCCGCATCGCGCAGATCCCGCCAGCGCGCCGCCCCGCTCGGCGGCGTCACGCTCTCTCCGCCGTTCAGGCTCTCGAGATACTCGCAGATCACCCGAGAATCGTAGAGCGCCTCGCCGTCGTCGGTCTCCAAGGTCGGCACGCGCACCAGGGGGCTGACCTTGGCAAGATCCTCATTGGGTGCGATGGGCGTGGTGGCAACTGCCTGCTCGGTCACGCGGTCGGCAAGACCGAGTTCCCGCAGGAGAATACGCACCTTGCGGGCATAGGGAGAGGCGTCAGCATACCAAAGCTTCATAGTTCAAGTCCCCTGTGTCTTTGCTTGTGTCTCGTTGCTTGCGTTGGGGTGTCAGAAATTGTCTTTGCGCCGCCGGACCTCGGCGAAAACAGCAACCGGCTCGCTACCCGCCAGGCCAACGTTGGCGGCAAGCCCAGGCTGATCGGCGCGCAGGAAAGGATTGGTCGCCAGCTCTTCACCCAGGGTCGAGGGCACGGTCGGCCGGTCTTGCGCACGCGCCGCATCGATCTCGCGGGAGCGGGCCTGCAGCGCCTGGTTCTCCGGCTCGACCGAAAGAGCGAAGCGCGCGTTGGCCTGGGTGTACTCATGGGCGCAATAGACGCGGGTGTCTTCCGGCAGCTTGCGGAACTTGGATAGGGAGCTCCACATCTGCTGCGGCGTGCCTTCGAACAGCCGCCCGCAGCCCAAGGCGAAGAGGGTATCGCCGCAGAACAGCGCCGCACTCTCCTCGAACCAATAGGCGATGTGACCGCGGGTGTGGCCCGGTACGAAGAAGACCTCGGCCATGGCCTCGCCGAGTGCGACCGTGTCGCCTTCCTCCACCTCGACGTCGATGCCGGGAATCCGGTCCCGGTCCGCCTTGGGGCCGATGATCGTGCAGCCGGTGGCGGCCTTGATCTCCAGATTGCCGCCGACATGGTCGCCGTGGTGATGGGTGTTGAGAATGTGGGTGATCGTCCAGCCGAGGCGCTCGGCCGCCTCCAGCACCGGCGTCACGACGGCCGGGTCGACAACGGCGGTCTGGCCGCTGGCGCGATCCCGTGCCAAATAGACATAGTTGTCGCTGAGGACGGGTATCTGGTGAGTATCGATCTGGGACATCGGCTGTTCCTCCCCTTGCGGACTTTAGCGCCCGCGGTGTCAGCCGCAAGGCGGGCCAGACCGGCACTTTCTACAAGGCTCCGTCATCTGGATGTATAGCGACGTCGTCCAACTGCGAGATTTTTATGCCAGCCGTACCGGGCAGGTGGCGCGTCATCTCATCCGGCGGGCCGTCCGCTCCTTCTGGTCCGACGTCACTGGCGATAGCGTCCTCGGCCTCGGCTATGCCGTTCCCTACCTGCGTCAGTTTCGCGGCGAGGCCGAGCGTGTCGTCGCCTGCATGCCGGCACAGCAGGGCGCGATGCATTGGCCGCCGGAAGGCCCCTATGTCGTCGCCTTGGGCGAGGAGACGGAGCTGCCCTTCGCCGATTCCTCGATCGATCGCATCCTCTTGGTGCACGGTATCGAAGAGAGTCACTACGTGCGCGAAATGCTGAGCGAGATCTGGCGCGTGCTGGCGGGGCAGGGCCGGCTTCTGGTGGTGGTGCCCAATCGGCGGGGCATCTGGGCGCGCCTGGAGCGCACGCCATTCGGCCATGGCCAACCCTTCAGCCCGCAACAAATCCGGAATCTTCTGAAGAACAATGCTTTTATCCCGGAGCGGGAGGAGCAGGCGCTGTTTATTCCCCCGACCCGCTCACCAGCGCTGCTGCGCGCGGCGGCGGCCTGGGAGCGGGCGGGCGGCCGCTGGTTTCGCCGGTTCGGCGGCGTCAACCTGGTGGAGGCCCGCAAGCAGGTCTTTGCCGTGCGGCCAGCGCGGGCCGTGGCGCGCCGCCGCCGGGTTCTGATCGCGGTACCTAACCCCGCTCTTGCCGGCGGGACCGCTGGAGCAAGAACATCCCGTTGCGGCCCAGCCAATTCGCCCGCAAGAGATTGCTGATCTCTCGCGTCTCCTCGCCGTCGCCGAGAATGAGCGCCCGTTCGATGTCGATGCCGCAGCGCTGGCAGAGCTCGACGAAATCCAGAATGGTGCAGAGGTGGATGTTCGGCGTCTCGTACCAGTGGGCGGGTAGCGAGGGCGTGACCGGCATCCGTCCAGCGAACAGCAGGCGCAGGCGGACGCGCCAATAGCCGAAGTTGGGAAAGCTGACGATCGCGTGGCGGCCGATGCGAACCAGCTGTTCCATGACCTTGCGTGGATCGTGGGTGGCCTGGAGCGTCTGGCTCAGCACCACGTAGTCGAAGGCGCCGTCGGGATAGTCCACCAGGTCCGTGTCGGCGTTGCCCTGGACGACCGAAAGCCCTCGGCTGACGCTGGCGTTCACGCCCGCTTGGCTGAGTTCCATGCCGCGGCCTACGACGCCGCGCTCACGGGCGAGATATTCCAGCAAGGCGCCGTCGCTGCAGCCGACGTCGAGCACGCGGCTGCCACTCTCGATCATGTCCGCGATCAGGCGAAAATCGCCGCGCACCACGTGGGCGCCACGTGCCGCAAGGCGCTGCGGCTTGGGGTCCGCCGCGGCGAGCCTTTGCTCGACGCCCTCTCCGACGGCGCTCATGTCACCCGATCCTCCGTGTGGTCGGGCGCGCAGGGGTCGGGCAGGCGCAGGTGGGCGATCGGCAGGCCCTTGATCTCGGCGCAGCCGTTGAGGAAGCCGTGCAGGGTCTCGAAGAACTCGAACTCGCGCAGCAGGAAGGAGTCATGCCCCTTGTCGCTGCGGATCTCGACGAAGCTGACGTCGGCCGCGGCTGCGTTGAGGGCGTGCACGATGGTCTTGGCTTCGCTGGTCGGGAACAGCCAGTCGCTGGTGAACGACACGACGCAATAGCGCACCTTGCTGCCCAGGAAGGCGCTGGCCAGCACCCCGCCGAAGTCCGCGGCCAGGTCGAAGTAGTCCATCGCCCGGGTGATGTAGAGATAGGAGTTGGCGTCGAAGCGGTCGACGAAGCTGCTGCCCTGATAGCGCAGGTAGCTCTCAACCTGGAAGTCGGCGTCGAAGCCGAAGGAGAGACTGCTGCCGGTCTGCAGCTTGCGCCCGAACTTCTGGTGCAGCGCCCCTTCCGAAAGGTAGGTGACGTGCGCCGTCATGCGGGCGACGGCCAATCCCCGGCGCGGCACGGTGCCGTGCTCCAGGTAGCGTCCCCCCGCCCAGTCGGGGTCGGCCATGATCGCTTGGCGGCCGACCTCGTGAAAGGCGATATTCTGGGCGGTATGATGGGCGGCCGTGGCGATCGGCACGGCAGCGAAGACCCGCTCCGGATACTTCGCGGCCCACTCCAGCACCTGCATGCCGCCCATGGAGCCGCCGACCACGGCGAAAAGCTGGTCGATGCCCAGATGGTCGATCAACAGCTTTTGGGCGCGCACCATGTCGCCCACCGTGACCATGGGGAAATCGAGCGCCCAGGGTGCCCCCGACTCCGGATGGACGTCCCGCGGCCCGGTGGTGCCCATGCAGCCGCCGAGCACGTTGGCGCAGATGATGCAGTAGCGCTCGGTATCGAGCGGCAGTCCGGCCCCGACCATGTAGGCCCACCAGCCCGGCCGGCCGGTCAAGGGATGGGTCTCCGCGGCGAACTGATCGCCGGTCAGCGCATGGCAGACCAGAATGGCGTTGCTCTTGTCCCGGTTCAGCGTGCCATAGCATTGATAGGCCACGGTAATCGGGCCGAGATCCAGGCCGCAGTCGAGCCTGAGCGCCTCTACATGCGCCAGGACCGCCTGCTCTCCGACGACGGCTGTCGCAGACTCGGCTTGACGTTCGGGGCCGAGCCTGCCCTTGCTGGTCATATCCTCTGGGGCCGTGGCCACTGTGAAAATACCTTTCCGAGGGCACCGTAAAGGCGCGCAATAAAGGCGCCGGTTTGCTTATCTGTCAATGGCTTGGGTTCTGACGTGAGGCTCATCACAGCACAGACTTTTCTTTGATTTTAACCGTTCTAGCGACTATCAGTTAAAGGCTCTCGCCAACACAATGGATACAAGGACCGTGCCGGAAGCGACGCTCGAGGATCTGCGCCGTGAAATCGATGACCTCGACCTCACGCTCCTTGATCTTCTGAACAAACGCATGGCCGTCTCGAAGCGGGTCGGTCACGCAAAGGCCAATGGTACGCCGACCGTCCGGCCAGGTCGAGAGACGGTCGTGCTGCGCCGTCTTCTCGCCGCCAATCATGGCAACCTTCCGGCATCGGCCTTGGTACGTATCTGGCGCGAGATCTTCTCTGCCTCCTCCGCCGTGCAGAGTCGTCTGACGGTCTGCGTCCTGGGCCTCGACGGCGAGGACATCCTGCATCGCATCGCGCGCAACCACTTCGGCGTCATGGCGACGATCGTGGAGCGCGGCTCCTGCCAGCGGGTGCTGACCGCGCTGGCGGACCAAGAGGCGGAGATCGGCCTGCTTCCGGTGCCGGAGAGCGACGCCATCGACATGTGGTGGCGCCACCTCTATCGCACCGGGCCGCGACGTCTTTTCATCGTTGCCCGAATCCCGATTCACGAAGCGGCGGCGCCCAATGTGCGCGGCGGGCCGGAGGCTCTGGCCGTGGCCGCGGGAGAGCCGGAGGAGACCGGCAACGACCGCAGCCTGCTGGTCGCCGAAAGCGACGGCGAGCTGAGCCGGGCGGCCTGGCGCGATCTTCTGACCGGCGTCGATCTCTCGGTGCGGGAAACCGCCGTCGTCGTCGAGCCGGACGGCGTCTGGCTGCACTTTGCCGAAGTTGAAGGCTTCATCGCCGACGGGGACGCGCGGCTCGAGCAGTTGGTCGATGCCTCGGCGGGCCGGATCGGCGCGGTCAAGGCCATCGGCGCCTACGCGGTTGCGCTGGATGCGCAAACACGCTGAGATCTTGCACAATGAACACTTTGGTTCCCCGTCCCGGGATTCTTGAGATCAGCCCCTATGTCGGGGGCGAATCCAAGCTCGCCAGCGGCCGTCGCGCGATACGGCTCGCTGCCAACGAAAACCCTTTCGGCCCCAGCCCCAAGGCGATTGAGGCCTATAGCGTCCTGGCCAAGGAACTGCACCGCTATCCCGAAGGCGGGTGCTTGGCCGTACGGCGCAGCATTGCCCGGCTGCATGGCCTGGACATGGACAGGATTGTCTGCGGGGCCGGCTCCGACGAACTGATCGCCTTGTTGATGCGGGCCTACTGCGGCCCGGATGACGAGGTGGTCTACAGCCGGCACGGCTTTCTCATGTATCCCATCTCGGCCCATGCCGTGGGCGCGGTGCCGGTGGCGGCGCCGGAGCGCAACATGCGCGCCGATGTCGACGCGCTGCTCGACCAGGTGACCGATCGGACGAAGGCGGTCTTCCTCGCCAATCCCAACAATCCGACTGGAAGCTACATCGCCGTCTCCGATCTCTTCCGCCTGCGTCGCCGTCTGCGCGAGGATATCCTGCTCGTCATCGACGCCGCCTATGCCGAGTACGTCACGACGAACGACTACGAGCCCGGCGTGAAGCTGGTGGATATGTTCCCGAACGTCGTGATGACACGCACCTTCTCCAAGATCTACGGCTTGGCAGCCTTGCGCCTCGGCTGGGCCTATTGCCAGGAGCCGGTCGCGGAGGTGCTGAACCGTATTCGCGGCCCCTTCAACGTCAGCGCGCCGGCCCAGGCCGCTGCCGTGGCGGCTCTGGAAGACCAGGAGTACATACGGGCCGCGCGCGTGCACAATTCGCGCTGCATGGCCTGGTTCCTGCAGCAGGCGGCGGAAGTGGGCGTGGCCACCAAGGGCGGCGCCGGCAACTTCGCCCTGATGCAGTTCGACGATGCCGCCAAGGCATCCGAGTTCCTCAAGCAGCAAGGTATCCTGGTGCGCCGCATGGACGCCTACGGTCTGCCGCACCACCTGCGCGTCACCATCGGCACGGAAGCGGAGATGCGAGAGCTGCTCGAAGCCCTGCGCGCCTTCATGTCATGAGCGAGCCGCAACTCTTCGACCGGGTCGCTATCATCGGCTGCGGGCTGATCGGCTCTTCCCTGGCGCGGGCGATGCAGCGCGACAGCATGGCGGGTGAGATTCGCGCCTGCGCCAGGAGCGCTGAGTCGCGCGCCAAGATCATGGAACTGGGCATTGCCGACAGCGTGCATGAAAGCCCCGCGGACACTGTGGAGGGCGCAGACCTTGTCGTCCTCGGCGTCCCGGTCGGCACCAACGAGGCGGTCGCCCAGGCCATGGCGCCGGCGCTGGCGCCGGATGTTATCGTCACCGACGTCGGCTCGGTGAAGCAGGCGGTCATCCGCGACGTCAGCCCCTATCTCGGCAGCGGCATGCACTTCGTGCCCGGGCATCCGATCGCAGGCAGCGAGCATTCGGGCCCAGAGGCCGGCTTCGCCGATCTCTTCGACAACCGCTATTGCATTCTGACCCCGCCGCCGGGGACCGACGAGGCAGCCGTCGAAAGGGTCGCTTCTCTCTGGCGCCGCTGCGGCGCGCGCGTCGAGCTGATGGACGCCAAGCACCATGACAAGGTGCTGGCCATCACCTCCCATCTGCCTCACTTGCTCGCCTACACCATCGTGGATACGGCGGCGAACTTGGAGGAGAGCGAGCGGGCCGAGGTGATCCGCTACTCAGCCGGCGGCTTCCGCGATTTCACCCGCATCGCCGCCTCAGATCCGGTGATGTGGCGCGACGTCTTCCTCAACAACCGCGATGCCGTGCTGGAGATGCTGCAGCGCTTCAGCGAGGACATTTCGCAGCTTCAGCGGGCGATCCGTTGGGGGGAGGGCGATCTGCTGCAGAGCATCTTTCACAAGACCTGTGAAATCCGCCGCAGCGTCATCGAGATGGGCCAGGCCGGCACCTTCGACCCGCGCGAGCCGGGCAGCCAGGACGGCTCTCAGTCCTAGAGCCTGACAAGGCTCTCGCTCGGTTTTCTCTGCTTTACGTTGACCCATCCGGCCAAGGCGCCAATATCGGCTGCTATGCCGAAGGACGACCGCCGGGACTGTAGTGCGTCGCCGCTGCAGGTGCCGGACCTGAGCAATCTATTGAAAGAGCCCGTGGAGCGGGAGCGTCTTGCGCTGCCTCCGGGGCAGGACTTCTGGGTGTTCGGCTATGGCTCGCTGATGTGGCATCCGGGCTTCCCGCATCTGGAGGTGCGGCAGGCCTTGCTGCACGGCTACCATCGCCGCTTCTGCGTCTATTCCCACCGCTACCGCGGCACGCCGACCCGCCCTGGCCTGGTGCTGGGGCTCGATCGCGGCGGCTCCTGCCACGGCATGGTCTACCGCGCACCGGCGGCCGAGGGACAAGCGGTGATGGACTACTTGTGGGAGCGGGAGATGGTCACCGGAGTCTACATCCCGAAATGGCTATCGTTGCGCACCCCCGACGGGCCGGTCACCGCCGCCAGCTTCGTCGTCGATCCGTCGCACGAACAGTACACCGGGCGCATCACGCCGGAGCAGACGGCGCAGCTCATCGTGCAGGGCGTCGGTCAGCGCGGCCACTGCCGCGAGTATCTCAGCGCCACCCTGGGCCACCTGGAGGCGCTGGGCATCCACGACCGCTCGCTGCACCATCTCCAGCGCCTGGTCCTCAAGCGCTGCGAGACGCTGAGAGACTAAAGCTGGCGCGGCGCTTCAGTCGGAGGTGCTCTCCTCCACGACTGGGGCTCTTTCCGACAGGCCGAAGAACTCCGCGATGGCGCCGAAGTCGATCAGGAAGTAGCCGAGGATGATGATGATCAGAATGCCGAGCACCGGCGTGTACCACGGCTTGGGAATGGGATTGTTCTCGCCGCAGGCCGGACAGACGTCCTGATCGATCTCCAGCTTGGTGTGGCAGCGCCTGCAAATCCGTCGCTTAGCCATCCTGTTGCTCCGGTCCTAGCTGCATCGCGAATAGCCGCAGTTGGTGCAAAGGTCGCAGCCCTCCTGGTGGATGACCGCCGCGGCGCCGCAGCGCGCGCACTGGCTCGGCGGGCTCATCGCGACACCGCCGGAGCCACCTTCGCTCCGCGTCCCGCTGTTCTGCTGCTGGATAAGCGCCTGCGGTAGGCTCTCGTCCTCGCGCGGGCTGGGCAGGAAGCCGATCTCCCGCATGTGCCGTTCGATCACGTCGCCGATGGCGGCCAACAGCGAGGGGACGTAGGCGCCGCCCATCCAGGCGCCGCCGCGCGGGTCGAACACGGCCTTCAACTCCTCGACCACGAAGGCGACGTCGCCGCCACGGCGGAAGACCGCTGAAATCATGCGCGTCAGGGCCACCGTCCAGGCGTAATGCTCCATGTTCTTCGAGTTGATGAAGATCTCGAAGGGCCGGATGCGGGGCCCGGCGGGCGTCTCCTGAACGATGTCGTTCATGGTGATGTAGATCGCGTGGTCGCTGCCCGGCCAGCGCAGCTTATAGGTTCGCCCCGGCAGAGTCTCAGGCCGGTCGAGCGGCTCGGTCAGCTGCACCACCGGACCTGCCGTGTCGAATTGGGCCGGGAGCTGGGTTGTCGTCTCGAGGACGGAGCCGCGGACCGCACTCGGCCGATAGGTGGTGCAGCCCTTGCAGCCGAGTTCGTAGGCCTTGAGGTAGACGTCCTGAAAAGCCTCGAAAGAGATCTCGCTCGGCAGGTTGATGGTCTTCGAGACCGAGCTGTCGATGTAGTCCTGCACGGCCGCCTGCATGGCCAGGTGATGCTCCGGTCGCAGCACCTGGGTATCGACGAAAGCCTCGGGCAGCTCCGCGTGCTCGCCGTGGAGCTGGCGGAACAGCGCCAGCGCCGGGTCGCTGACCGAGATCTTCTCGCGGCTGCCGTCGCGGCGCAGCAGGTTGCGCGTGTATTCGAAGGCGAAGACAGGCTCCAGGCCGGATGAAAGATTGCCCGCAAGAAGCGAGATGGTGCCGGTCGGCGCGATCGAGGTGACCAAGCCGTTGCGCATGCCTTGCTGGGCGATCTTCTCGCGCAAGGGCTCATCGAGGGCGGCGACGTCGTGGGCTGCCAGGAAGGCCTTCTCGTCGTAGAGCGGAAAGCGGCCCTTTTCCGCCGCCAGGTCGCTCGAAGCGGCGTAGGCGCTGTCGCGGAAGGCCTTCATCCACCGCCTGACCTCGGCCACCGCCTCCTCGCTGCCATAGGTGAGGCCGCAGGCGATGAGGGCATCGGCCAAGCCGGTGACGCCAAGGCCGATGCGCCGCTTGTCCTCGGCTTCGATCTCTTGCGCTTCCAGCGGGAAACGCGAGGCGTCGATGGCGTTGTCCAGCATGCGCACGGCCAGTTGAACCAGCTTCTCCAGGCCGGCGATGTCGAGCTGCGCATCCGGCGTGAAGGGTACGTGCACCAGCTTGAAGAGGTTCACCGAGCCGAGCAGGCAGGCGCCATAGGGCGGTAAGGGCTGCTCACCGCAGGGGTTGGTGGCGTGTATCGTCTCGCAATAGGCCAGATTGTTGCGTGCGTTGATGCGGTCGATGAAGATCACGCCCGGCTCGGAGGCCTCGTAGGTCGCCTGCATGATGGCGTCCCAAAGGTCTTTCGCCCGCAGGGTGCGGTAGGTTTCCCCCTCGAAGATCAGCGGCCAGTCGGCGTCGTCCCGGATGGCCTGGACGAAGGCGTCCGTCACCAGAACCGAGAGATTGAAGTTAGTCAGCCGGCCGGCTTCCTGCTTGGCCCGGACGAAGTCCTCGATATCCGGGTGATCGCAGCGCAGGGTCGCCATCATGGCGCCGCGTCGGGAGCCGGCGGACATGATCGTCTGGCACATGGCGTCCCAGACGTCCATGAAGCTGAGCGGCCCCGAAGCGTCGGCACCGACCCCGCGCACCAGGGCGCCTTTCGGCCGCAGGGTCGAGAAGTCATAGCCGATGCCGCCGCCGGCCTGCAGGGTCAGCGAGGCTTCCCTCAGGTGCTCGAAAATCCCTGACATGTCGTCGGGAATGCGGCCCATGACAAAGCAGTTGAACAGCGTCACCCTGCGGTTGACGCCGGCCCCCGAAAGGATGCGTCCGGCCGGCAGGAAGGCGAAGTCGCGCAGGGCCTCGTAAAAACACTCTTCCCAGGCTCCCGGGTCCGGCTCGACCGCGGCCAGCGCCTTGGCGACCCGGCGCCAGGTCGCGTCGATGTCGGCTTCCAGCGGACGGCCCTCGTCGTCCTTCAGGCGGTATTTCATGTCCCAAATCTGCTGGGACAGCGGCGAAAGCGCGCTCATGGCTTCGAAGCTCTTGCTGCGGTCACTGCACACTATAATCGATTTGCTAAGAAGACGGCAGACCCTGCCGCTCAGGCTGGGACCGCGCGGTTGCGCGCCCTTCTTGCTCCGCCAGTCTTTGGCTCGCGCTCTCGATACGGTCCCTAAGCTCGGTCATGAAGGCATCGCGCGACAGGCCGGGCGGAATCGGGGGCAAGAACTCCACGGTGATGGTGCCGGCACGCTTGTGGAAGGCCTGACGACTCCAGAATAGCCCGGAATTGAGCGCGACCGGAACAACCGGCACCTTGAGCGACTTGTAGAGGGCGGCAACGCCGACGTGGTAGGGCCGTTGCTGTCCCGGGGCGGTGCGCGTGCCCTCCGGAAAGATCACGATCGGCCGGCCGTCGTCGATCGTCTCCTTGGCCTTGGCCAGCATGTCTTTCAGCGCCTTGGCGCCGCCGCGCCGGTCGATGGGAATCTGGCCGCTGTGCCGCAGGTACCAGCCGAATACCGGCAGGAAGAGCAGCTCCCGCTTCATCACACAGCTTGCGAAGCGGAGGGCTATGTTGGGCATCACCATGGTTTCCCAGGCCGATTGGTGCTTGCATGCTATCAGGCAGGGTCCGTCCGGCAGTCGGTCACGGCCGACGATGCGATAGTCGAGACGGCAGATCAGCTTGAGGCCGAGCAAGACCAGCTGCGTCCAGAGGCGGCTGTAGCGCATGGTCCAGCGCCAGGGCATGGCCAGCAGCGGTAGGCCGGCCAGCGCCATCACCGTCGTCAGCAGGTAGAAGTAGAGGTTGAAGAGCAGGGAGCGGAGAAAGGTCATGTCCGTGCCGGCATCGCATCCAGCAGCTCGACGAAGAATAGGCGCAGACGGGTCAGGAGGAACTTGTTGTACTCCTGAAACACATCATCGGCCGAGCGCGCCCAATAGCCGATCAAGCTGTGCTCTCCCTGCTCGCGATAGACGGGGTGGGGGACAATGGTGCTGTCCGGCAAGGCATGGTGGAACAGCAGCAGGCTGCGCGGCATATGCTGGGCTGAGGTGACAAGGGTGAAGGACTCGAAGTCGTTGGCCTTGATCCAAGCGGCGGTCTCTTCGGCGTTGCCGACGGTATCCTGCGCTTCATAGCCAAGGGTGATGCAGCAGAGCATCTCGTCCGGCTGACGTTGGGCCATTTGCAGGAGCTGCTGCACCTCGACGCCGCGATAGACTCCGGAAATGAAGAGCTTCCGCCCGCGCTCCCGGTCCAGCAGGTCGAGGCCCTCGGGGATGCGGCCGACGGCGCCGGTCAGCACCACGATGGCGTCGGTCGGCGGTCCCTGGCCGTCCGGCCGCTGCCACGGAATGCTCTGAACAAACCAGTAGAGGCCGCCGAGATAGGCGGCGGCGAGAAGCAGCAGGATTGGCACAAGCCGGCGGCGCTTGCGTCTTCGCTTATAGGCCGACATGACCCGCGATAGCTCCGTTTACAGGCGCGCGAGGTGGCGCAGCACCGTGAAGCGTGCCGTCACCGCGGCGACGGCGGCGAAGGCCAGCGGGAGCGCGGAGACCGGCAACCAGGCACTCAGGCCGACTTCGAAGGGCTGGGCGAAGCTCTGATCGGCGGCCACCACGGCATAGCTTATCGCGGTGATCGTCAGCCCGGCTCCGAGCAGCCCGGCGAGCGCGCCGAACAGGGCTGCGCGCAGCGAGTAGTTCTGAAACTGGACGGCAATGTAACGGTCGCGCGCGCCCATGAGATGCAGGAGTTCGATGACACTGCGGTGGATGGTGAGGCTGGTCTGCGTCACGAAGATGACCGCAAGCACCGCGGAGGCCATCACCATGAGCAAGACCACCGCAGCGACCAACTCGATCGAATCCGCCAGCCGAATCGGGCCAACCAACCAGCGCTGATGGGTGTCGACGTACGTGCCGGGCGCGATGCCTTCGAGGCGTTGGCTCAGCTCTTGCAAAACTTCGTCCGACAGCTCGCCGCTATCCAAGGTTACAGCGATAAGAACGGGAAAGCGCAGCTCGGCAACCAGCGTCGGGTCGTCGATCCAGGGTGCCAGGATGCTGGCCATGCCCGAGTCGTCCAGCACCTCCGCCTCGCGCAGGCCCCGCGTCTCGGTCAGCACCTTGAGCACGTCGTCGAGGCGCTGCTCGTCCTCCACCGGGTCCGGCGGTTCGCTGCGCGGCACCTGGATGGTCAGCCGTCCCTCCAGGCCCTGGTCCCAGCGCTCGGCCAGGGCGTTCACCAACAAGGCGGCCGCAAGCGAGAGCGTGGCGAGAAAGGTCATGAAGCCGATCAGCCAGGGCAGGAACCGTACGGCCCGTTCTCGGCCAAGTGGAAGCTGCAGCGGCGGCGTCGAGGTCATCCGCCGGCGGCTCCCGCCGCGGCCGGGCTGGCCGCGCTGCGCCGGCCTTGGCTCAGCAAGCCGTCGTCGATGCGATAGAAGGGATAGGGAAAGCGCTGCACCAGGGCCTGGTTGTGAGTTGCGATGAAGACCGTGGTGCCGTTTCGATTGAGCTCCTGAAACAGGAACAGCAGGCGCATGGCGAGGCGCTCGTCGACGTTGCCCGTCGGCTCGTCGGCCACCAGCAGGCTCGGCCGGCCGATCACCGCTCTGGCGATCGCGACGCGCTGTTGCTGGCCGCCCGACAGGGTTGCCGGATAGGCCTCGAGACAGTCCGCGAGACCGACCCAGCGCATGAGCTCGGCAACCTTGGAGTCCAGCGCCCGGCTGGATTCGCCGGACAGGCGCAGGGGCAGGGCGACGTTCTCGAAGGCATTGAGATGCGGCAGCAGGCGGAAGTCCTGAAACACCACGCCGATCCGCCGCCGCATCAAAGCCTGCTCGTCGCGGTCGAGCGTCTGAACATCACGGCCGAACAGCATGACGCGCCCTTTTGTTGGCTTGTTGGCCATGTAGATGCAGCGCATGAGCGACGACTTTCCTGCGCCGCTGGGCCCGAGAAGGAAATGGAATGACCCAGGCTCCAACTCCAAGTCGATTCCATGCAAGACCTCGGGGCCTTCCCGATAGCGCAGTGAGACCCCTTCGAGACGAACCACGCCCCTCTCGCTCCCGTTTCGTTGCGATGGAGGACGGCAAGATGGCATTTCGGATCAGCCAGGTAAAGCGAGAGCCCCGGCTGCCTTGCGCTTGCTTCGGCGTCGGGCCAGTGCTTATAAGTCGGATTCGTTAATTTACCAGGACGTTGATATTTCATGGACGTCTCTTGCCCGAATTGTGCCACGCGCTTTCGCATTCCTGAGGGCGCCATCGGCGAAAACGGACGAAGGGTTCGTTGCAGCAAGTGCGGGCATACCTGGCACCAGGCACCCGAGCCGGAGAGCGGCGCGCAAGACGATTCGGCGACCGACGACGCAACGAAGGCCGACGACGCGGAGGGTGAGGAAAGCCCGTCCATTCGTCCGGAGATCCTTGGGGCCGGCGGCGAGATCGACACGCCGCCGCCGATCGGTGGGGACCTCCTGTCCGACCGTCCGAGCTTCGAGTCGGAAGCCGCCGCGAAGCGCCAGTCCGGATCCGGCTTAGCCACCGCGTTGTGGTTGCTGCTGCTTGTTGTCGTTGTCGGCTCGGTCGCGGCGGCTTGGTACAAGCGGGACTGGATCGTCGCGAACTATCCGGCTGCGGCGCCGATTTATGAGCGGCTCGGCCTGGTCGAGGCGGAGGGACCGCCGCCATTGGCGATCCGCGACGTCAGGTCCATCATCCGCAATGTCGACGGTGAGCGTCGCTACCTCATCACCGGGACGATCGAGAACACCTCCGAGGAGCCCCACAGTATTCCGCCGATGCGGGGGCTGATCCTGGACGGGGCTGGCGAAGAGCTGGTCGGCTGGGATTTTCAGGCCGGTGCCGAGACCTTGGCGGGCGCCAGCAGCCTGACCTTCGAGACCTCGGTTGCGGCACCGGAAGGCGCGCAGAACCTCACCATCGACTTCGTGCTCGAAGAGTAGAGTGATGGCGAGGGTCTTGGTTGCGGAAGACGAAGAGTCGGTCCGTAGCTTCGTTTGCCGCGCGCTGGAAGGGGATGGTCATCAGGTCAAGGGCGTCCCCGATGGCAGCGAGGCGCTGCGCGCGCTCTCTGAAGAGCGTTACGACCTGCTGGTCACGGACATCGTCATGCCGGGGCTCGACGGCATCGCGCTCGCGCTCAAGACGGCGAAGGACTATCCCGACATGCCGGTATTGCTGATGACCGGCTACTCGGCCGAGCAGCAACGGGCGCACAATATGGAAGAGCTGGTCGCCACGGTTCTGCTCAAGCCCTTCACGCTCAGGCAGATCTGCGATGCGGTGGCCGAGGCGCTGCAGAGCGCCGGCTAGACTCGCTCGTTAGAATTGTCTCAGCAAACGATCGATATAGTCGAGCTCGATCAGCGGCCGCTCCGGGTCGCTGCGCCGGCGCCGTAGCTCCATCAGGATCTCGCGTGCCCGCTGGATCTCCATTTCGTCCGGCACGGTGACGTCCTCGAAGGTCTGCGCGCCGGCGTTGCTGGAGCTGCGGCCCAAGGGGTCGCGACCCTGCCCCGGATTGCTGCCCAGTTGAGAGCCATCGGTTCCTTCGCCGCCTTGCATCTGCTGGGCGAAGCTCTCCAGCATGGCTTCCAGACCCTGGCGCAGCTGATCGAGGGCTTCGGCCTGCGGGTCGATCGCATTTCGGGCGTCGCCCTGGCTCAGTGCGTCGCGTGCCTGGCTCATGGCGCGTTCCGCATTGCCGAGAGGCTGCGGGATATCCCCCATGCGCGATGCGAAATCGCGCATCAGCTCGCCGAGCTGGCGGCGCAATGCCTCCTGCGCCTGGCTGAGCTGGGAGGTCGAGTCGCCGCCTTGGGCCTGTTGGCCCGGCTGCGGCGAGCCGAACTGGCCGGGCCGCTGGCCTTGCCCTCGCTGCTCGCCTGAGCGCTGGCCTTCGCCTTGCTGGCCCTGCTGCTGCCCCTGCTGGTTCTGCTCCTGGCTTCCCAAGCCTTGGGACTGACGGAAGCTCTCATCCATCAGCTCCTGCTGCCGGCGCATCATCTGGTCCAGGTCGTTCAGCATCTGGCGCGCTTCTTCGAAAGCGCGATTCTGCTGTGCCGCCATCGGGTTGGTCTGCAAGTTCTCCAGCACCTGCTGGAGTTGCTCCAGCATCTGGCGGGCCTGATCGCGCATGCCGCTCTCGGCCAGCCGACGCGCCTGCTCCAGCATTTGCTGCAGCTCCTGGCTCTGCATCACCTGGGCGTTGGGGGGGAGCTGCGGCAGCTCGCCCTGCTGGTTCTGCATCTGCTCCTGCATCTGCTGTGCCAGCGCCTGCAGGTAGTCGTCCAGCGCCTGTTGGAGCTCGTTCATCAGGCGCTGGATCTCTTCGTCGCTGGCGCCTTCCGCCAAGGCTTCCATCAGTTGCCGCTGCAGCTCGCGCAGCCGCAGCTCGGCGATGGCCGCTTCGCCGTCCTCGATGCGCAGCGCCGTCTCCCAGAGCAGCCGCTGCACGCGGTCGATGGCCTCCGGGCGCTTGATATTGGCCAGCTCGCGCTCGGCGATGACGATGGCCAGGGTAACCAGCATGTCGTTGTGATAGTGGCTCGGCCTTGAGCCGATATCCGCCAGCGCCGCCACCACCGGGCCGCGGTCATCCGGTGCGACGGTCAGCCGCTTGCGCTGCTCGATCAGCGCGCGGGCGACCGGGTGATTGAAGATGCGCTCGGGCAGCACCATCCGGAAGCCTTCGCTGCGCCCCAGCTGCTCGACTTCGTCGGTCGCCTCCAGGACGATCTCGACCTCAAGCCCGGCCCAGGGGTGCGGCGTCAGATCATGGAAGCTGCGGCCATCCGCGGAGGCCGCGCTCAGGCTGGGCAGCGGCAGGGACAGGACCAGCGCCTCCTCCTCCGGCCGCTCGACCAGCGCGATGCGCGCATTGGCCTCGGTCACGCCGTAGTCGTCCTCGGCCAGGTATTCGATCTGCAGCGAGTTGCGCACCGTCTTCGACGGCGGCGAGAGATAGTCGATCGTCGGCGGCAGGTCGGGCTGCAGCGCCAGCTCCCAGCTGGCCAGGGAGCGCCCGCCCTGGCGGATTTCCAGCGGGCCATCCTCCGAGAGCTCGTGGGTCAGCCGAAAGGCGGTCAGGCCTTGGCGCTCAAAGGCATCCTCTTCCTCGCTGTAGGACAGGATGGGGGCGCTTTCGCCGCCCACCACCTGGGCCAAGAGCTGACTGTTGATCGGCGCCTCGATCACGCCGCCGTGACCGACCTCCAGCGCCCGCGGCACGGCGCCGGTGTAGGCCGGTGGATTGACCCATACCGTGACGGCACTGGCCGGAACGACCTCGTCGATCGCCAGAGCCGGGGTGAAGGCGGCGGCCAGACGACCGCCGATGTTGTCGTAGCTGTTGGCGATGCCGATGGCCAAGAGGCAGCCGAGCCCGGCCCGCAGGCCCCAGCGGTCGACCAGGGTCCAGCTCGTTCTCGGGGGCGCGACCCGCAGCGAGGGCAGCGTGGCCAGCAGCTTGTCGCGATGCCGGCGCCATAACACGCGAGCCACCGGCGTGTCGCTGACCAGGGAATCCTCCAGGCCTTCCAAGGGCCGGTGCGGCAGCGCGTTGTCGCGCTCCAGGCGTCGTTGCCCCTGGCGCCGGTCAGGCCACGCGAGCCGGCGCAGGGCGCGATAGCCTGACCAGAGGAACAGCAGGACGAAAACCGCGAGAAAGACGGTGTGAAGCCAAGGGCTTAGCATGCCGGGCAGGCCCAGAAGGGCGAGCCCGATGAACAGACCGGCAACCGCAAGGGGCGGCCAAAGTGCAGGCCAAAGAGCTTCCAGGAAAAGCGCGAGGCGGGCCGCAAAAAGCCGGATCCGGAAGGAAATGGCCTCGGCTTCTTTACGCATCGCGCGCTCCCTTGCTTTGCTGTCTCTGCCGCGTGACCCGGAAAGCTCGGCGATCGGCCTCAGGCAGGGGGGACTGCCAGCCAAGGCGGCAGCCTCTCCTGCCGCAGCATCGCTTCATAGTCCAAGCGGGGTTTAACAACCGCAAATTCCCCTCCGCGGACCAGCACCTCGGGTGCTGGGAGCCTTGAATTATAGAGTGACGACATTGTGGCGCCATAGGCGCCGGCAGCGCAAATTGCCACAAGGTCGCCAGGTGCCAGCTCGGGCAGGGGCCGCTGCTCGGCAAAGATGTCGCCGCTTTCGCAGATCGGCCCCACCACATCTTGCGGTAACAGCGGGGTATTCGGCCCGGGTTCGGCGACCGGCAGGATGTCGTGCCAGGCGTCGTAGAGGGTGGGGCGGATGAGGTCGTTCATCGCCGCGTCCAGGATGAGGAAGCGGCGGTTTATGCCCTGCTTGGCGTAGAGAACGCGGCTGATCAGCAGGCCGGCATGGCCGACGATGGCCCGCCCGGGCTCGAAGATCAGCGGGATGCCGAGATGACCCACCGCCTTCCTGGCGATTTCCGCATAGGCCGGGAAGTCCGGTGGGGTCCCCTCCTCATAGGAGATGCCGATGCCGCCGCCGAGATCGAGCCGTTTCATCGCGTGGCCGGCGTCGCGCGCGGCCTGGAAGAGCTCTGCCAGTCGGCTGAAGGCCGCGGCATAGGGAGAAAGATCGGTCAGCTGGGAGCCGATGTGCACCGCCAAACCCTCAAGCTCAACGTGATCGAGGGCCGCTGCCTGGCTCATGATCTCGGGTGCCAGGGCGATATCGATGCCGAACTTGTTCTCCGAGGTGCCGGTGGTGATCTTCGCGTGGGTGCGGGCATCGACGTCGGGGTTGACCCGCAGCGCGATCTTGGCGGTCCGGCCGAGCGACGCGGCAACCTGGTTGAGGCGGAGCAGCTCGTCGCGCGACTCCACATTGAACTGAAGAATGCCGGCCTCCAGCCCGGCGCGCATCTCCTCGGCCGTCTTGCCGACTCCGGCGAAGACGATTTTTTGCGGCGGAACCCCGGCCAGCAAGGCCCGGCGCAGCTCTCCTTCCGAGACCACGTCCGCGCCGGCCCCCTCATCCAGCAGGGCGCGCATGATCGCCAGGCTGGGATTGGCCTTCATGGAGTAGCAGATCAGCGGGTCGAGGCCGGCCGCGATCAAGGCCTGCTTCAGGTCGCGCAGCTGGCCGCGCACAGCGCCTTCCGAGTAGAGATAGAATGGCGTGCCGACCTCGGTAGCCAGGGATTCGATAGCCAGGTCCTCAGCCCAGAGCTGGCCGTCGCGATACTGAAATGGCTGCATACTCAGGGCCTACTCGACCGGTTCGATGGTTCTGGTCCTTGGCGCCAGGGGATCGTCAATCAGTGGAGTCCCGCGCGGCTGCAGCCGCGACCCGGCGCGTTCCTCCTCCCGGCCGCCTGGAACGACGGTCCGCGGATCGGGGTAAGGGTTTGGATAGCTATAGAGGGCTTCCTCGCCCTGGGGCGGCCGCGGGCCGCCCTCGACGCCGCAACCGGCGGCGAAGAGCAAGCAGGCCAAAGCCAGGCAAGCGCTGCGTGTCATCCTGCTCAACCCTCCAAAAAGCGCCGACGCGCCTCGGTCACGGCTTCCAGCACCCGCGCTGGCGCCGTGCCGCCCTGGCTTTGGCGGCTCGCAACGGAGCTCTCGACCGCCAAGGCCTGGTAGATCTCATCCGTCAGCCGGGGCTCGATCGCTTGCATGTCGGACAAGGCAAGCTCATCAAGCCGGCAGCCCTGACGCTCGGCCAAGGCGACCAGAGCGCCGGTCACATGATGCGCCTCGCGGAAGGGCATTTCCAGCCGGCGCACCAGCCAGTCGGCCAGGTCGGTGGCGGTCAGGAAGCCTGCCTGGGTCGCCGCCAGCATTGCCTGGCGCTCGGCGCGCAGGTCGCGCACCATGCCGGCGGTGGCTGCCACGCAAAGCCGCAGGGTGTCGGCGGCGTCGAACAGCGGCTCCTTGTCCTCCTGCATGTCCTTGTTGAAGGCCAGCGGCAGGCCTTTCATCATCGTGGTCAGCGCGATCAGGCTGCCGATCACCCGGCCGGCCTTGCCGCGCACCAGCTCCGCCGCATCGGGGTTGCGCTTCTGCGGCATGATCGAGCTGCCGGTGGTGAAGGCGTCGCTAAGCTGAATGAAGCCGAAGCCGGGCGAGCACCAGATCACCACCTCCTCGGCAAAGCGCGAGAGGTGGACCGCCAGGATGCTGCCGGCGGCGAGGAACTCCATGGCGAAGTCGCGGTCCGAGACCGAGTCGAGGCCATTGGCGGTCGGGCGATCGAAGCCGAGGGCCTTGGCCGTGCGCTGGCGGTCGATGGGAAAGGACGTGCCGGCCAGAGCGGCGGCGCCCAGCGGGCATTCGTTGAGCCGCTTGCGGGCATCGGCGAAGCGGCTCCGGTCGCGGCCGAACATCTCGACATAAGCCAGGAGATGATAGCCGAAGGTCACCGGCTGCGCCGCCTGCAGATGCGTATAGCCGGGCATCAGGGTCGCGGCCTCTTTCTCGGCCTGGTCGAGCAGGGCCGCCTGCAGGTCGCGCAGCCCGTCCTCGAGGCCGTCGATGGCCTGCCGGACCCAGAGCTTGAAGTCGGTCGCCACCTGGTCGTTGCGCGAGCGCCCGGTGTGCAGGCGACCCGCCGGCTCGCCGATGATCGCCTTCAAGCGGGCCTCGACATTCATATGAATGTCTTCCAGCGCTGGCGAAAACGTGAAGTCGCCGCGTTCGATTTCGCCCCGGATCTGCTCTAGACCCTGGCGTATGGCGTCGCCATCTTCAGCGGTGATGATGCCTTGGGCAGCCAGCATCTCGGCATGCGCGATGCTGGCGTCGATGTCCTGGGCATAGAAGCGCCGGTCGAAGTCAATGGAGGGATTGATGGCCTCCATCACCGCGTCCGGCCCGCCGGCGAAGCGTCCGCCCCACATGGCGTTGGCGGCAGGCGCCCGGTCGGCCTTGAGTTCGTCGTTCATGGCTCAACGATGTAGCGAATGTTGCGGATGAGAACAAAGCTCTTTGCAGTCTGTCTGGTCCTCCCCGCCCTCTTTGCCCTGTCGGCGATGGCCGACGACGGTCCCCCGCTGGGCGAGCAGTTCCGCCACAGCTTCCAAACCTTGGCCGAGTTGGCACCGGCGCCGGACACGGCTTTCGCCGGCGCGGACGGCGTCGAGCTCACAATGGCGGACTTCAAAGGCCAAGTGCTGCTGGTCAACTTCTGGGCCACCTGGTGCGCGCCTTGCGTACGCGAGATGCCGTCGCTCGACCGCCTGCAAGCGAAGCTGAGCGATGAGGGCTTAAAGGTTCTCACCGTGTCCAACGACCGCGGCGGGGAGCCGATCATTCGGCGCTTCTACGACGAGCACAAGCTGCAGAACCTCGGGGTCTACAGCGACGCAAAGAACAAGCTTGCGGCTGCCTTCGGCGTGCGCGGCCTGCCGACCAGCTATGTCATCGGCGCCGACGGTACGCTGCTCGGCATCTTCGAAGGCCATGCCGAGTGGGACGAACCGGATGGCGTTGCGCTCATGCGCTATTATCTGGACAAGGCCCGCAGCGCGGGCCAGCTCGAGGCGGGCGCCAGCTAGATCGAGTCATCGCCCGAGGTGGGCACCTCCGTTAACCGGAATGACCTGTCCCGTCACGTGTCCCGCTTCCGGAGATGCGAGAAATGCCACCACAGCGGCGACATCGTCGGGTTGTCCTGCCCGTTTTGTGAAGGTTGCCTCGGTAAGGGCGGACCGGCGATCATCGGAAAGCTTCCCGCGAAAGAACTCCGTGTTCTCAATTAGCCCCGGCGAAACGACATTTGCAGTGATTCCCCGTGGGCCATAAGACCGTGCGATGTCGGCGGTCCATGCTTCGATTGCCGCTTTGGCCGCGCCGTAGGAAGCACCCCCGCCCGTGCGACCGGCAATCGACCCGATTGTGATGATACGGGCGTCGTTAGCAAAGCGAGCCTCGAGCGCATTGGTGACCAGCACAGCCGTCAACACGTTTGCATCGAAATTCGCGGACCACTGCGATGCCAACTGGGCCAGCCGAGCGGCCGTTTGCGTTTCCTCGACAGTATTCTGAGAACCGGAGCCGATCAGATCGGTATTGCCGCCTGCATTGTTGACCAACACATCGATGCGGTCCGGCAGTTTGCCGAGGGCGCTTGCCACATCATGCGGGTCAGAGGCGTCGAACGCCACCGAACTCGCTCCTATCGCCGCTGCGACGTCATCCAGTAGCGTGGCACGCCTGCCAGTGATGAAGACTCTGTCGTCCTGAGCGGCAAAATGCTTGGCGCAGGCGCGACCGATACCGGTTCCGCCGCCCGTAACTACGACTGTACGTGGCATGATTGTTCCCGACATAGTAAGTTGATAGCCATATAGTTAAGGCCTAAACATCTTTCGTCAAGAGCAGATCAAAGCGGCAAAATGCAGAAGAAAATGACCGGGCGAGATGCGCCTGACGCCATCGACCAAATCCAGACGGAGTGGGCTCGTATACGACCCGATCTGCCGCTGAGGTCGATAGGTGTGATCACTCGGATTTGGCGGATTGCTAAGCTTCTTTCCGAAGACCGACGCCGCACGATGAACGAATTGGGCATTGAGCCCGCGCTTCGCGATCTCTTGGCAAATCTCCGACGATCCGGAGATCCCTACCGTCTCAGAGTGCATGAACTGGCCGCCCGTTGTCGGGTAAGCAAAAGTGCAATTACCCAACGTGTGGCGCGTGCGGAAGCCGCTGGTCTGGTACGAAGCATGCGCTCTGCTTCAGCCGATAGCGCGAAAGGCATGGCGCCCGAAGCAGCACGAGATCAGAGAGCAGTTTGGATAGAACTGACGCCGGAAGGAAAAGACCTTGTCGATTCCACCGTTGAGTCACTTCTCCACCATGAGGACTCCTTGATCGATGAGCTTGGAGAGGAAGATATCGCCAATCTATCGATCATCCTGCGGCGGCTGCTCCACCTCCTCGAGCAACGTTAGCCCAGGGTAGGTACCCGCTCGTGCAGACATGGGCTGGCTTTGGCTGAACTGTTAGTAGGGCTCGTCAGCGTCGATGATGCGCCGGGCGGTTTCGTAGGCGAAGCCCTGTCGGGCCAGCTTGGCCAGGTCCTTCTTCCGATGCTCGGCGCGTGAAGCAGTTGTGCGGAAGGGGCCCAGACGCCGCCGGCGCGCAAAGGCCAGGGCGGCGGCCATCTCCAGGTCCGGCTCCTCCTCGCGCAGCTTGGCGAAGGCCGCCTGGACCTCCTCCTTATCGAGGCCCTTCTTCGCCAGGTCCGCCTGGATGCGCTGCTGCGACCAGCCGCGGCGGTGCAGGGCACCGGCCCGATCCAAGGCGTATTGCCGATCGTCGAGCAGGCCGAGCGCAGTCAGCGAGGCCACGATCTCTTCGATGTCCGCCTTGCTGCAGTCATGTTCCAAACCCCGGTGCTCGGCGAGCAAGAGGCGCCGCTGCAGAACCTGCCGCAAGTTTCCGGAGGAACTGGCGTAGCGCTCGAGATAGCGGAGGGCGGCGCGTCTCAGACTCTCCCGGGTGGGGGGCTTGAGCTGCACCTGGCGGCGGCTTTTGCGCGAAGCGGTCATCGCCTGCGAGCCTAGGGGACGTTGCTCGACGGGGGCAAGCCATGCACCGGGCGCGCTTGCCCTCGTCCATGACGGACTCTATGTCTCTGCGGCACCTGCAGGCGGAGAGCAGGGGCTTCCGACATTTGGAGTGGCCGCGGCGGGGTTCGCCGGCGGCCTTCTCGTTCAATGGCATGGAAAGGCGGAGTTATGGGGCCACGCAGCTATGGGGCGGTGAACTGGCTCGGGTTATGGACGCTCTACGTGAAGGAAGTGCAGCGCTTCCTCAACGTGGCGACGCAGACGGTGGTCGCACCCATGGTGACCTCGCTGCTGTTCCTTGCCGTCTTTACCCTGGCTTTGGGCCGTGGCGGTACGGCGATCGACGGCTTCTCCTACGCCGTCTTTCTGGCGCCGGGCCTGGTGATGATGACCATCATTCAGAACGCCTTCGCCAATACCTCCTCCTCCATTCTGATCGCCAAGGTGCAGGGCAACATCGTCGATGTGCTGATGCCGCCGCTCTCGACCACGGAGTTCCTCGTCGGCTACATCGCCGGCGGCGTCACTAGGGGGTTGATCGTCGGCCTCTCGGCGGTGATCGGCATGTGGATCTTCGTTCCCCTGCCGCTCGCCGACCCGCTCTTCGCGCTCTATCACGCCTTCTCCGCCTCGCTGATGCTGGCGCTGCTCGGCCTGATCGGGGGCATCTGGGCCGAAAAGTTCGATCATATCGCCGCCGTGACCAACTTCGTCATCGTGCCTTTTTCCTTCCTGTCGGGCACCTTCTATTCGGTCGAGCGTCTGCCGGAGGGCTGGAACCTGGTGGCGCACCTCAACCCCTTCTTCTACTCCATCGACGGCTTTCGCTACGGCTTTCTCGGACGCCACGACGGCGACCTGACGCTCGGCCTGTTCATCACGCTGGGTGTGAACATCGGGCTGTGGCTGCTGGCCTACCGCATGGTCGCCGTCGGCTATAAGCTGAAGCCGTGACCCAGCCGCCGGCCGGAGCCGACTTTCCGCCGCTGCCGAGGCCGGGACGGCCGCGCGGCCTGGCGCCGGTCCACTGGCAAGGCATCTACACCATCTGGCTGCGCGATCAGCGGCGCTTCTTCGGCGACGCCTTGGAGTGGATCGGCGGCTACATGATCTCCAGCCTGCTCTTCGTCACGGTCTTCGATCTCGCCTGGACGGCGGACCTGGAGGCTTGGCCCGGCATCAGCATGACCGCCTTCATCGCCCCGGGCGTGACGGCCTTCGCGCTCTTCGCCACGGCCTTTCAGGCGACCGCCGCGGCGCTGGTCTACGACAAGCTGGAGGGCATGCTGGCGGACGTCCTGATGGCGCCCTTGATGGCCTGGGAGATCATGGCGGGCATGCTGCTGAGTGCCATGACCTGCGCCTTGGTCAACGGCGTGCTCATCCTGCTGGTGATCAGCCTTTTCATCGAGCTGCCCATGGCTCAGCCCCTGCTGACGCTCGGCTTCGCCCTGCTGGGCGCGCTGCTCTTCGCCGCCCTCGGGCTGATCATCGGCATCCTGGCCCAGCGTTGGGATGGCTTCTCGGCGGCAGAAACCTTCCTCTTGCTGCCGCTCGGCCTGCTGTCCGGCAGCTTCTTCATGATCGACAGCCTGCCGGCGCTCGGCCAGACGATCATGGCCTTCAACCCGGTCTACTACGCCATCGACGGCTTCCGCGCCGGCGTCGTCGGCCAGGCGGAGACCTCGTTGTGGCGCGGTGCTGCCGTGCTGCTGGCGGTCGATCTGCTGCTGCTCCTCGTCTGCTGGCGCCTGCTGTCGACCGGCTACAAGATCAAGCCCTAGTTCAGAGCGCCCGACCGGCCTGTGAACGTTGACAGAGAAGGGCAGGGAGCGGCACCTTGCGGCTTGGTGGCGGGGGACTGCCACCTCCAATCCCTGCAACAGCGGTCTCCCAAGGAAGGAGAGTGATCCGGTGAGCAATGCCTTGATGAGCAACTACGGTGAAAGAACCCTGGCGTTCGAGCGCGGCGAAGGTGCGTACCTCTACAGCACCGACGGCCGACGATTCCTCGACTTCGCCAGCGGCATCGCCGTGACGGCGCTCGGGCACTGCCATCCGCACCTGGTCGCTGCCTTGAAGGCGCAGACCGAAACGCTGTGGCACACCTCCAACCTGTTCCGCATTCCGGGCCAGGAACGCCTGGCCGAGCGGCTGGCGGCCAACTCCTTCGCCGACCGAGTGTTCTTTTGCAACTCGGGGGTCGAGGCCTTCGAAGGCGCGGTCAAGCTGGCGCGCAAGTACCAGGACGACCGCGGGCAGCCGGGGCGCTGGCGGATCATTACCTGCGAGGGCGCCTTCCACGGCCGCTCGTTGGCGGCCATCGCGGCCTCGGGCAACGAGAAGTACCTCAAGGGCTTCTCGCCCGTCGCGCCGGGCTTCAGCACCGTCGCCTTCAACAACCTCAACGAACTGCGGGCGGCGATCACCGATGAGACCGCGGCCATCATGATCGAGCCCATTCAGGGCGAGGGCGGCATCAATCCGGCGCAGCTCGACTACCTGGAGCGGCTGCGCGAGGTCTGCGACGAGTTCGGCCTGCTGCTGATCTTCGACGAGATCCAGTGCGGCATCGGCCGTACGGGCAAGCTCTTCGCCCACGAATGGTGCAACGCGCGCCCGGACATCATGCTGCTGGCCAAGGGGCTCGGCGGCGGTTTCCCGGTCGGCGCCATCCTGGCGACGGAGGCGGTCAGCACCTCCTTCACGCCGGGTAGCCACGGCACCACCTTCGGCGGCAATCCGCTGGCCATGGCGGTCGGCAACGCCGTGCTCGACGTGCTCTTGACCGACGGCTTCCTCGATCAGGTCGTTGCCAACGGCAAGATCTTGAAGGACGGGCTTGCCGCCATGGCGCAACGCCATCCGGCGGTGATCGCCGAGGTGCGCGGGGCCGGCCTTATGCTCGGTCTCAAGCTTGCGGTGCCCAACATGGACTTCATCGCCCGCCTGCGCGGCGAGGGCATGCTGGCCGTGCCGGCCTCCGACAACGTCGTGCGCCTTCTGCCGCCGCTGATCATCGGCGAGGCTGAGGTGCAGGAGGCGCTGGACAAGCTGGAGCGCTGCTGCGTGGGCTTGGCGGAGGCCGCCTAAGGCATGGGGCTACCGCGGCATTTTCTGGACCTGGACCGCCTGGATAGCGGCGAGTTGAGGCACATTCTCGATCTCGGCAAGGCCTGCAAGAACGGTGAGAGGGGCAGCAGCAAGCCCCTGGACGGCAAGGCCGTGGCCATGATCTTCGAGAAGCCCTCGACCCGCACCAGGGTGTCCTTCGAGATCGGCATCACCCAGCTCGGCGGTCAGCCCATCGTGCTGGAGCCGAGCGGCACGCAGCTCGGCCGCGGCGAAACGGTGGCGGACACGGCCCGCGTGCTGTCGCGTTATGTCGATGCCATCATGATCCGCACCACCAAGGAGGAGAAGCTCCTGGAGATGGCCGAGTACGCCAGCGTGCCGGTCATCAACGGCCTGACCGATCGCACCCATCCGTGCCAGCTGATGGCCGACGTGATGACCTACGAGGAGCATCGCGGCCCCATCGCCGGCAAGACGGTGGCCTGGTCGGGCGACGGCAACAACATGGCGACCTCTTGGATCCAAGCCGCCACCCGTTTCGACTTCCAGCTCAAGATCGCCTCGCCGGAGCCGCTGATGCCGCCCTACGACGTGCTGACCTGGGCGGCCGATGAGGGCGGTGAGATCACTGTCACCTCGGACGTAAAGGCCGCCGTCACCGACGCGGACTGCGTGGTGACGGACACCTGGGTGTCGATGGGTAACGACATTGGCGATTCCATCCGCCGCCACAACCTGCTGCGCCACTATCAGGTGGACAAGGAACTGATGGCGCTGGCCAAGCCGGACGCCATTTTCATGCATTGCCTGCCGGCGCATCGCGGTCAGGAGGTGACTGAGGACGTGATCGACGGCCCGCAGTCGGCCGTCTGGGACGAGGCGGAGAACAGGCTGCACGCGCAGAAAGGCATTCTGTTGTGGTGTCTGGCCGAGTGATACCCGGGGCCAAAGCGCCGGAACCGGGGGACCTGGTCCACCCCTTCATGATCGAGCGCTCGGGCATTCGTGGCCGGCTGCTGCGATTGGGGCCGGCGCTCGACACCATCGTCCGGCGCCCCGGCTATCCTGAGCCGGTCGGCCGCCTGCTGGCCGAACTGGTGGCGCTTGGCACCACACTGGCCAGCACCTTGAAGTACGACGGCTCCTTTACCCTGCAGATCAAGGGCAGCGAAGCCGTGCGCACCATGGTGATGGACGCGACCAGCGACGGCGCGTTGCGCGGCTACGCCGGCTACGATGCCGATGCGGTGGCGGTGCTTCAACAAGCAGACACGCCGCTTTCCCTGCCGGCCTGGGTCGGCAAGGGGCACATGGCCTTCACCGTCGACCAGGGCGAGTTCACCGAGCGCTATCAGGGTTTGGTGGCGCTCACCGGGGAGAGCCTGCTCGACTCCCTGCTGCATTACTTTCGCCAGTCGCAGCAGGTCAACGCCGGCATTCTGGTCAGCGTGCAGCCGCCGCAGGCCTCCGCCTCCGGCGCGTGGCGCGCCGGCGCCTTGCTGATCGAACAGGTGCCGGACGACAATGCCCCCAAGTTCGACCGCGTCGATGACGAAGACTGGCGCCGCGCGCTCATCCTCATGGCGAGCTGCACGGACAGCGAGCTCGTCGAGCCGGCGCTGGCGCCCAACGACCTGCTGTTCCGGCTATTCCACGAAGAAGGCGTGCGCGTCTTCGAGCCGCGCCCGGTCAGTGTCGGCTGTCGCTGCACCCAGCAGCGCATGGAGCGCGTGCTGCGCTCCATCGACCGCGCGGAGCTGGAGGAGTTCAAGGTCGAGGGCAAGGTTGTACTGACCTGCGAGTTCTGCGCCCTCGACTTTCCCTTCGACGACGGCGACCTGGATCGCCTCTATCGCGCCGGAGATGATGCGGCGGACGACTCAGCTGGCGAGCGCCGCACCGCGGCCGATTAGGCCTTTTCCTGCCCGGCCCAGTCCCAGAGGCGGGCCATGAAGCGCTCGCACTGCTCGACCTGGGACAACGCGATGAACTCGTTGGGCTGGTGCGCTTGGTCGATCGAGCCGGGTCCGCAGATGACGGCGGACATCCCGGCCTCCTGAAACAGCCCCCCTTCGGTGGCATAGGAGACCACACCCACCGCATTGGCGCCGGTCAGCTGGCGTACGAAGGCCTCCGCAGGGCCGTCTTCCTCCGGTGCCAAGGGGGGCACCTTGGCGCGGTCGATGAACTCGATGTCCGCATCCGGTGTGAATTCGCGCAGGGCGGGCAGCGCCTCCTCATCGATGTATCGGCGTATGGCAGCGATGATGCCTTCCTCGTCTTCCCAGGGGACGGCACGGAACTCACCGATGAACGTACAGTTCTCGGGGATGATATTGAGGGCCGCGCCGCCCTCGATACGGCCGATTTGAAAGCTGGTATAGGGCGGCTCGAAGCCGCTCTCCGGCCGCGCCTCGGCCCGCTTGCTAAGGGCCAGCTGCTCGATGAAGGCGATGATCTTGCCGGCGGCGATGATGGCGCTGGCGCCCCGGTGGGGCTGGCTGGAGTGGGCGGCCTTGCCCTTGATCTTGACCTCGAAGCCGTGCACGCCCTTGTGGGCGTGGACGATCTGCATGTCGGAGGGCTCGCCGATAATCGCGACCTCCGGCATGGGTAGGTTTTCCTTGATGTCCTGGAGCAGCCGGCCGACGCCGATGCAGCCGACCTCCTCGTCGTAGGACAGGGCAAGGTGGATGGGCCGTTTCACCGGCTTGGCGACCAGGTCGGGCAACGCCGCCATGGCGATCGCCAGAAAGGACTTCATATCGGCCGTGCCGCGGCCATAGAGCAGGCCGTCCTTTTCAATCACCTCGAAGGGATTGCTGTGCCAGTCCTGGCCATCGACGGGCACAACGTCGGTATGGCCGGAGAGCACCACCCCGCCGGCCTCGTCGGGCCCGATGGTGGCGAAGAGATTGGCTTTACGCCCTTCGTCGTCGTAGGTGCGCCGGGTGGTCGCGCCATAGCTGGTCAGGTAATCCTCGGCGAAGTCGATCAGCGCCAGGTTCGAGTCCCGCGAGGTGGTATCGAAGCCGACCAGTCGGGCAATCATCTCTCGGCTGGAATAGCGGGCGTTGGGCATGGGAGTCGTTCTCCTTCTTTGGGCGCGGCGCTACCCCCGCCAGAAATGGGGCGTAAAGAGCACCAGGATCGTGAAGAGCTCCAGTCTTCCCAGCAGCATGCCGGCGCACAAGAGCCATTTCGCCGAGCTCGGCAAGGAAGCGAAGTTGCCTTCCGGTCCAATGACCTCGCCGAGGCCGGGGCCGACGTTGGCGATTGCCGTCGCGGCGCCGGAGAGTGCGGTGATGTAGTCCAGGCCCAGAAAGCTCAGCGCAATCGCCAGAAAGGCGAAGCTGACGGCGAAGAAGAAGAAGAAGCTCATGACCGAAAGGCCGACGGACTCCGGAATCGGTTTGCCGTCGTAGTAGGCCAGAAAAACGCCGTTGGGCTGCGTCAAGCGCCGCAGCTGAGTGCGCGCGGTCTCGTAGAGAATCTGGAAGCGAAAGATCTTGATGCCGCAGGTCGTGGAGCCGGCGCAGCCGCCGACGAACATCAGCAGGAAGAAGGTGATGACGGCGAAGCCGCCCCACTGATCGAAGCCGGCCGTGGCATAGCCGGTGCCGGTCATGACCGAGATGACGTTGAAGCTGCTGTAGCGGATTGCCTCCATCCAGCTCATTTGATCGGTGCGCTGGAGGTAGAGCGCCATGAGCAGAATGGCGAGCGCCAGGACGAGGAGCATGACCCGAACCTGGCTGTCGCGGGCGAAGGCCAGGAGATTGCCGCGGACGGCCTGCAGATAGAGGACAAAGGGAACGCTGCCCATGATCATGATGACGCAAATCGCTGCGTCGATGCTCGCCGAGTCGAAGTAGCCGATGGAATCGTCCCGTGTCGAATAGCCACCGGTTGCGATTGAGGTCATGGCATGCGCGAAGGCATCGAAGCCGTTCATGCCGAGCAGATAGAGGGTCAGGGCGGCCAGGAGGGTCAGCCCGCCGTAGATCGAGGCGATGCCGGCAGCGATGGTCGCGGCGCGCGGTAGTACCTTGTCGGTTTCGAAGGCCTCCACCCGGAAGAGCTGCATGCCGCCGACCCGGAGGATAGGCAGCACGGCGATCGCCATGACGATGATACCGATGCCGCCGAGCCATTGCAGGATGGCGCGCCACAGCAGGATGCCGGGCGGGGCACTCTCAAGGCCGACGATCACGGTGGACCCGGTGGTCGTGACGCCAGACATGGACTCGAAGAAGGAGTCCGTGACGCTGAGCTGCAGCTCACTGAACATGAAAGGCAGGGAGCCGAAGACCGCGATGACCAGCCATGACAGGGCGGTCATGACGAAAGCCTGGCGGACGTCGAGGCGGTTCCAGCTGCGGCGGGTCGAGAGGGTGAGCGAGACGCCGACGAACAGCGTCACGGCGAAGGCGGTGACAAAGACCTGCCAGTCAGAGTGGCCCAGCGCTGCGTCAACGGCGGCCGGCACCAGCATTGCGCACGCCAAAATCGACAGCAGAATGCCGACGATGAAAAAGGCCGGTCGCAGATCCATTTCGTCAGGCGGTCAGGCAGCTTGTTCGGATAAGCGCCGCCCGGGCTTCGTGCGACGCAACAGAATTGCTGCCTAACCTAACAAAAGCGCTTGCCCGGTCCAGACATGACAGAAGGTCAGGAGGACAATTCCTTGGCCGCGACGGCCGCTTTCGGTTGATCAGCTGCCGCTCATTGAGCTGCGTGGGTTGCCGATCAGGGCGAGAAACTCACGGCGAGTGCCGGTGTCGTCGCGGAACTGCCCCAGCATCCGGCTGGTCACCATGGTCACCTCCGACTTATGCACCCCGCGGGTGGTCATGCACTGGTGCGAGGCCTCGACCACCACGGCAACGCCCTTAGGCTTCAAGACCTCTTGAATGGTGTTGGCGACCTGTGCCGTCAGCTTTTCCTGGATTTGCAGCCGCTTGGAATAGATGTCCACGACCCGGGCCAGCTTGGAGATGCCGACGACCCGGCGGTCGGGAATGTAGCCGATATGCACCTTGCCGATGATCGGCACGACGTGGTGCTCGCAGTGGGACTCCAGGCGCACGTCGCGCAGGGTCACCATCTCATCATAGCCTTCCGTCTCGGCAAAGGTCCGCTCGAGCAGCTCCACCGGATCGGCCCAATAGCCGGCGAAGAACTCCTCATAGGCGCGCACGACGCGGCTCGGCGTGTCACGCAGGCCTTCGCGCAACGGATCGTCGCCGGCCCAGCGAATGAGTGTTTCCACGGCGCGCTCCGCTTCCTCGCGGGATGGCCGCTCGGACAGGGCCTGCCCGTCGTCGAGATTTGCCAGTTCGATCCGGTTACTCATGGACTGCTTGTCACCCTTCATAGCTTTAAGAAACGAGAGGCCAGCTGCAAAGTCTAGCGCAGCCGGCGCCTGCTTCCACCTGTATTTCGATAGTTCAGAGTCAAGCGCGCGTCGCGCGCGTTTCAGTTCAGCCTGCCTTGCAGCCCCGGACTATCCAGGGAAAAGGCCGGTACGGCGACTTCCAGCGCGCCGCCGGCATCCGGCCCGTCGAGCCGCACCATGTTGTAGCGGCCCTCCATGAAGCCGCTGTTGGTGCCAAGCGGTGTTCCGCTGGTGTACTCGAAGGATTCCCCCGGCGATAGAACAGGCTGCTCGCCGACGACACCTGGGCCGCTCACCTCCTGCGTTCGGCCCAGAGAATCGGTAATGCGCCAATAGCGGCTGACGAGCTGCAGGGTCTCTGCGCCATGATTCTCGATCCGTACGTGATAGGCCCAAACAAAGCGGTTCTTCTGCGGTTCCGACTGCTCCTCCAGAAACACAGGTTCCACCAGGATGCGGATTTTGTCCGTAGTTTGCTCGAATTGCACCATCGTCGCCCAAGCTCTGCTGAATTCTCCACTGCAAAGTAGGTCTTCTTCGGACGATTGGAAGACTCTTGCTTGCGGCAAAAAGAAACCGGCGCCGCCCAGAAGGCGGCGCCGGCTTTGTTTAACGTAACTGCGTTGCTGATGCTTACTGCAGAACGATCGTCACGCGACGGTTGGCCTGCAAGCGGACGCCGTCAGCCGTGGGAACGGCCTGATCCGCCTCGCCGCGTCCCGCGATCGAGATGTTCTGTCCAGGCACGCCCCGTGTCTCCAGTCCGGCGGCAACCGATTCTGCACGGCGCAGCGACAGACCGAGGTTGTAGTCGGCCGAACCGGAACTGTCGGTGTAGCCGGTCACGGCAAAGTCGGTGATGCCTTCGGCCAGCGCAACGGCAACGGCCTCATCGAGGACCAACTGGCCCTGATCGCCAACCACGGCGCTATCCCAGTCGAAGAAGATCACGAAGTTGGCCGGCGCTGCCATGGGCACGCCCGGCGCCATCAGCTCTTCCAGCCTGGCCAGCGCGGCATAGAACTCGTCGCGGCAAGCGGCAATGTGATCGGGCTGAATATTCTCTTCCTGCTGCTCGATCCAGCAATCGAAGCGGGTCTGCGCCACCCCGGCTTCCAGCGGGAAGCTGCTGCGCGCCGTCGCGTCGAGCAGGCTTAGCAAGCGCGCCCGCGCGTCGGTCAGCTCGCCGACGAACTGATCGGGAACGTGCCAGTCGGCAACGATCTCCGGCTGCGGCGTCTGGCCCGCGCCCGCGGCGCTGCCCTTGCTGGCGAAGAGACCGGCGTCGATCCAGTCGCCCATCTCATCGGCCTCGAACAGCGCCAGTTGCTTGTATTCCTCGAACAGCACTGCCTGGAACGGCGTCGCGTTCGGTCCCGGTGATGCGCCGCGGATATCCTCCACGGCACGGATGCCGGCACAACCGGCAAGCAAAGCGATCATAGCGAACGCGCCGAGTAATTTAAGTCTCAGCATGTCTTCCCATCCTCCGTCGCAATGGCTCTCGCCTGTATCGACAGGTGTCTCCCCCGAAGCCACCCGCCTGGACACAGCTCCAGGCGTTGGCATTTGAGCTCTGCCTCAAGCTAATTGTCTTGTAGTTCCGGGTCTGCGCCATGTCAAAACAATCCTAGACCCTTAACCACTCATTTTGGCCATAAGTCTAAGCAGGTATTTCCCAAGTAGCTGGCGAAAAACCGGGTCTCACCGGGCTGTTGCGCCGCGTTTGTTGACGCAAGGCCACACAATCGACCTCAAATTGTCTCACTGTCTTGCGGCAGGGTGGGGTGCAGGTGAACCACCTGTCCGCCGGCCGCGGCGGCATCCTCGGGGTCGTGAGAGACCAGCAGGGTCGGCAAGGCGGCCTGCCGGGCATGCTCGAATACGAAGCGCCGAATGCGCTCGCGCAGGGCGGTATCGAGCTTGGAGAAGGGTTCGTCGAGCAGCAGACAGCGCGGCTGGGAGAGCAGCGTTCGCATGAGCGCCGCACGGGCGCGCTGGCCCCCTGACAGCGTGGCCGGGTCGCGGCGGCCGAGACCCGCCAGTCCGGCTCTGTTCAGCGCGGCGGATACCTGCTCCCAGCGCTGCTGCCCTCGGATGGATCTTGGCAAACCGAAAGCAAGGTTCTCGGCAACCGAGAGATGCGGAAAGAGGAGGTCGTCCTGAAACAGGATGCCGACCTGTCGCTGCTCGGGCGTCAGATGCGAGATGTCCTGCTCATCGAGCAGCACCTTGCCTACCGCTGCCATATCTTTTGGCAGGGTGCCGCAGATGAAGTTCAGCAAGCTCGATTTGCCCGAGCCGCTCTCGCCCATCACCGTGACGATCTCCCCGGCGGCGATCGAGACGTCGAGGGGGGCGAAGAGCGGGCGTTGCGACAGCGACAGGCAAACGTCGGCCAATCGGAGATTGTGTCGTTGCGTCATGGCTCTTTGCTTGCCCTGCCGATTATGAGCTCATGCCGCCGCGCATCGCTCGCCTGTTGCGGTAGAGCAGCGCCGGAATGGCTAGAGACGCGGTGAAGACGACGACCGGTAAGGCGGCTTGCAGCACGGCAAAGACCGCCAAGGTGCGACGGTTGGCGCCCGCGCTGAGCGCCACGGCCTCGGTCGTCAGCGTCATGCTGCGGCCGGCGCCGGCGAAGAGGGTCGGCAGATACTGGGCGACGCTGACGGCGAAGCAGACGGCCAGCGCGATCAGCATCGGACGCAGCAGAAGCGGCAGTTTGATCCGCCAGAAGACACGGCTCGGCGACGCGCCGAGGCAGGCGCCGATGCGTGCAAAGCGGGGGTCCAGGCGTCTGAAGGGCTCGGAGAGCGCCAGGAAGGCATAGGGCAGGCAGAACAGCAGGTGGGCCCAAATGACGGAAAGCAGTATGCCGTCCAACGCGAAGTAGGAAAGAAAGACCTGGAAACCGAACAGGAAGGCGATCTGCGGAACGAGCAGCGGAAGATAGAGCAGCCAAAGGGCAGCGGTGGTCATCCGCACGTTGGCCCGGGCCTCGTGCTCCAGGCAGGCTAGGGCGAGGGCCACGGCGCTGGTGGCGCTGGCCGCGCCGATGGTCAAGGTGGTGAGCGCTGCGGCTCCGGCGTCCGGCAGGTGGTTGCTCCAGCTTCTGAGAGACCAGCTCTCCGGTAGCAGGTTGGGAAAGCTCCAGCGCCAGGCGAAAGACCAGAGGATCAGTAGAAGGATGCTGGCATAGCCGAGCAGGGTGGTCAGGGAGACCGCAGCACCGGCGACCGCCGGCGCGCTTCGCTCGACGGCCGAGCGCTGTCCGCCGGACAGCCAGCTGCGTGCAGTCAGAGCGATTAGCCGCTCTAGCGCGTAGAGCGTCAGGAGGGCGCCGAGCACGATGCCGAGCTGCAGGGTGGCGCCGGCCGCGGCAACCAGCCGCAGCGAGAGATCGGGATCGGAAAAGAGTCGAAAGACCAGCACGGCAAGGCTGGGCGGCACGGTGGGCCCGAGGATGATCGCCATATCGACGACGGAAAGGCTGTAGGCGAGCACGGCGTAGAGCGGCAGGCGGAGCTTCGGGTAGATGGCCGGCAGCACCACCTTGAGCCAGGCAATGAAGGGGCCATAGCCGAGGCTGCGGGCGGCGTTGAGGCGCGCTTCTGCCTGCGACTGGCTCAAGGCGCCCAAGGTCATCAGAAGCAGGAAGGGGGCTTCCTTGATGGCCAGGCCAAGGGCCAGGGCCAAGCCCAAGGGATCCTGCACCAAAGCCAGGTCGGGCGGCCGCTCGAAGCCGGTGGCCCAAGGGGATAGGAGCCGCATTCCGAGGCCGCTCGGCGCGAGCAGGAAGGCGAGGCCGATGGCCAGCGCCGCATGCGGAATGGCGAGCAGCGGCGAGAGCAGCGTCTTGATCACCCGAAAGATCGGCCGCTGGTGGCAGGTGGCGACGAACAAGACCACCGAGACTGCGGCGACGCCGGTGCCGAGCAGCCCGCTCACCAGGCTGACTCCTATGGCCGATGACAGGCCGGGATAGGCAAAGAGCTGCCGCCAGGGCTCGAGGCTCAATGCCTCCCGCCCGACCGCCGGCAGATAGCCGACCGCCGGCAGCCAGGTTCCCAGCAGGCCAACCGAGATCGGCACCAGGAACAGCAGCAGGGTGATGCTCGGCGCCCAGTCGAGGCGTTGCAGCGACCGCCTGAGCGCTTCGAGAGGTGCTGAATGGCGGGCCCTTGGGGTCAGTTGCCGTAGCGCTCCAGCCAAGCCGTCTCAATCCTGGTCATCCAGCTGGGATGGGGCTCGAGAAGGGTCGGCCCGAGCTCATCCGGGGAGAGCGTCGCCGGGCCCTTGGGCAGCGCCTCGAACAGCCTGCGTTGCTCCGCCGAGAGCTTGCTCATCGCCAGCACGGTGTCGTCGCCCCAATGCTCCGGGTTCTGCTTGCGGGCCTGGGCTTCCGGGCTGAGCAGGAAGTTCGCCAAGACCTGGGCCCCGGCCTTAGCGCTCGCGTTGAAGGGAATCGCGACGAAGTGGGTGTTGCCGATGGTGCCGTTGTCGAGAACGAAGATGCGCGCGCTTTCCGGCAGCTGGCCGCTGGCGATCAGCGAGGAGGCTTCGGATGGGTGGAAGGAGATGGCGATGTCGACCTCGCCGTCGTCGAGCAGCTGACGCAGCGCCGGACCGCTGGCCGGGAAGCTCTCGCCGTCGCGCCAAAGGCTTGGGTGCAGCCTATCGAGATAGTCCCACAGCGGCGCGGTAACCGCGGCGAACTGGGCATCGTCCCTGACCGGCGACTGCAGAATGTCGGCATCCTCCGCAACCTCGATCAGCACCTGCTTGAGGAAGGTCGAGCCGATAAAGTCGGGCGGCGCCGGATAGCTGAAGCGCCCCTCATTGGCAGCAGCCCAGTCGAGAAACGCGGCGATACTGCCCGGGGTTCGTTCGGTGCGGCCGCTGTCGTAGATGAAGTTGATCTTGGCCATGCCCCAAGGCGATTCCAGGCCGTCCGTCGGCACCGTGAAGTCGATCTTGGTCGTCGGCTTGCCGTCGACATCGACCAGCGCGAAGTTCGGCAGGGACTCGGCGAAGGGGCCGTAGAGCAGGCCATTCTCCTTCATGGTCGCGAAGTTCTCGCCGTTGATCCAAATGAGGTCGACCGAGCCGTCGCTATCGCGGCCCGAGGCCTTTTCAGCCAGCACGCGGGAGACCGCTTCTGCCGTATCGCTGAGCTTCACGTGGACGACGCGAACCCCGTGGCGCGTTTCGAGCGTGTCGGCCACCCAGTCGATGTAGGCGTTGATCCGCTCATCGCCGCCCCAGGCGTTCCAATAGACCGTTTGGCCCTCGGCCTCGGCGAGCGTGCTTTCCCAGCTCTGGTCGGCACGGCTCGACGGCGTCCCAAGCGTGCCGAAGGCCGCTAAGGCGAGTCCGGCGACAAGCAATCTCAGCATGGAGGATACCCTTCCTTCAGGATCTGCTGCATCCCCTTAAGGGGTAGTCTCCATGGATAGGTGAGAGAGTGTGTGCTGAAAAGGGCGGATTGGGCCTTGCCGCATACCACCCGTCAGTTCGCTCCACTCGACAAAGCTTGGCTTGGACCGCTAGTGTTCGGGCGGCGAGCGGGTGTAGCTCAGTGGTAGAGCAGTAGCTTCCCAAGCTACGTGTCGAGGGTTCGATTCCCTTCACCCGCTCCAAATCCGGGGCTGACCAGCCAAGGGTCAGGACGCTTCAGCCGGTCGGGCGTTTTCGAGATCGTAGCGGAACTTGGAGATGATCTGATCGACCGTGCCGTACTGAAAGCCCCGATCGATCTTCACCAGCATTTGAATAAGCTTGTCGGTGAGGTCTTGCGACCATAGCACGCCTTCGCCGCCCGGCTGCTCTTCGCGTGACTCTCGAATGAAGCGCGCACCGACCTGCAGCGGCAGATAGAAAAGCTCTGAGAGCTTCGTGCGCGCGAAGAGTTTACGCAGGCCCTCGGACCCGCCGTAGTACATGATGGCGCGTGCATTGCGTACCGAAATGCCCGCCAGCTCGGCAAAGGCTGCTTCGAAGAAAAGGACGTAGCCCTCCAGCAGGGCCCGCAGCAGCAAGGTTTCCGTAAGCTTGCCCTGACTGCGCAGTTGGCGGACGAAGTTGACGAGCGAGTCCTCGCTGGTTTCTTCGGATGTCTGTTCGGTCAGGATCGCTTCTCGTGCGCAGTCGACCATCTGGTCCGCAAGAAAGGACGGAATCCCCTGTGAGGTGACCAGGCGGTCGAGAATGCCCTCTGCGGCAACATCGATCAGTTTTGCCGTGACGGATGCCGGCAGGTGAATTCGCTCGGCTATCGCCAGTTGGAGTGCCGGCTGTTTCTCTGCCTGCGCCATGATCAGATGGTACTGCTCTTCCGTAATCTCGCTGCCACCATTCTCGACGACGGCGCTGGTGACCTCGAAGCGATCCGCTTCCAACAACGCGCCAACCACGCGGCTGCAGACTTCCTCCCGTCCGGCAATGGCCAGCTGCTTTTCCAGATTGCCGCCCTTAACGATCTCGATGAGATCGTCGTCCAAGAGAACCTTGGTGGCCCTGAGGATGGGCAGGGCGACGGTTTCCACGTCGTTGGCCAGCTGGCATGCCAGACTGCGCGGGAGCAGCGAGCAGCTCATCACGCTTTTTGCGACGGCTGCACGGACTTGCTCTTGAATGTCCCGTGCCAAGACCGTGAGCACGTCGACAGCCAGCTCCAGCTCGCTTGCGTTCAGGCTCTCGGTGACAAGCAGATTGCCGACGGCTTGCGCAATCTCGACACGTACGTCGTCCTTGCCGCTGCTCAGCAGCTCGTTGACTAGCTTCGAGCTGAGAGGTTTGGCGTCCTTCTGCGCTGCCGTTTTGCTGTCGTGGGGCATGGCCCTGGTCGAGATACCTTTCGGGAGGGAATTTCATAAATTGACGTGATGCAAATTAAGGATGTCTTGATGCGAAGTTTTATTCACTTTTGGCTCTGCTTGTTGAAGGACACCGCTGTGTCGCTAATAAGCGGGCCGACGCGGCGCTAGTTGCTAGCGTCGGTGCGAGCAGCGGTCGCCTCGGACCGCCGATCTTCCTTGGAGGTCTGCATGCTGGCGGCCCTGGCGCCGACTTGGGCGCTTTTCCTCGGCTTACTGCTGATGACGCTCGGCGCCGGGCTGCAGGCCGTGCTGCTTGGCGTGCGCGCTGGCATGGAGGGCTTCCCCACGGTCCTCACCGGCCTGGTGATGTCGGGCTATTTCATCGGTTTCTTCGGCGGCTCCTTGCTGGCGCCGCAGATGATCCGTCGGGTCGGCCATGTGCGGGTCTTTGCCGCGGTGGCATCCCTGTGCTCGGTTGCCGCGTTGGTTCATGCCCTGCAGGTCGATCCCATCAGCTGGACGGCGATGCGCTTCGTCACCGGCTTTAGCTTCGCGACGCTCTACATCGTCGCCGAAAGCTGGATCAACGACCGGGCGACCAACGAGACGCGCGGGCAGATGCTGGCCATCTACATGGTGGTGCTGATGCTGGGATTCGGTGTCGGCCCCTTCCTGGTCAACCTGTCCGATCCCCAGGGTTTTCCGCTCTTCCTCTTCTCCTCCATTCTGGTGTCTCTGGCCCTGGTGCCGGTCCTCCTCAGCCAAAGCCCCGCGCCGCTGTTCTCGGAGCCGGCCAAGATCTCGCTGCGCGCGCTCTATCGCGCCTCGCCGCTCGGTGTGGTCGGCGTGGTCGCCATTGGCTTGGCCAACAGCGTGCTGATGTCGATGGCGGCGGTGTATGGGGAGAACATCGGCCTCAGCGTGGCGCAGATCTCTTACTTCGTCGCGGCCATCGCGCTGGGCGGCGTGCTGGTGCAGTTCCCGGTCGGGCGGCTGTCCGACCGCTTCGACCGCCGCCTGATCATCACCGCCGTAACCTTTGGCGCGGCCGCCTTTGCTTTGATCGGTGGCTTGATCACCCAGGCGGCGCTCGGCGTGGGGGCGCATCCGGTCGAGGCTTCACCTGTGCTTGGAGACAGCCGGGCGGACCTCATCTGGCTCCTGCTGCTCATAGCCCTGACGGGTGGACTTTCCCTGTCCATGTACTCGCTGGTGGTGTCGCATGCCAACGACCACCTGGACCCCTCCCAGATGGTTGCTGCGAGCGCGACCCTCTATCTCGCCAATGGCGTCGGCCTGACGATCGGGCCCATTCTGGCCGGGCTTTTGATGGAGACCTCCGGTCCTGCGGCTTTCTTCTTCTTCCTGGCTGTGGCCCACGGCGCCTTGGGCGTGTTCGCGCTCTATCGGATGACGCGGCGGGCCGCCCTGCCGCTCGACGAGCAAGGCGAGTACTGGCCGATGATGCCCGAGGCGGCCGCGCTGGCTGGCGAGCAGATGGCCGAGGCGGCCGAGGAGCAGGCGGAGGAACAGGCGGAGGAAGACGAGCTGCCTGCCGAAGCCCGGACAGTCTAAAAGAAGGCTCTAAGTCCGATACTTGTCCAGGCTGCTCGCTTGGAAAGCGGGCTCCGCCGCCATTCTGTCGCGCCAGGCAGCCAGCTTCGGATACTTGGCATCGTCGGTGACGCCCGGACAGACGAAGCCGATGAAGTCGTAGGCAACAGCGGCGGTGATGTCCGCCTGAGAGATCTTGTCGCCCAGAAACCAGCCCTCGGCCGGCGCGCTGCGCTCGACCTCCTGCAGAGCGCCGCGGCTTTGGTTCTCGCAGCGTTCGACCCACTTCGGGTCCCGTTTGTCTTCCGCCTTCATGCGGCGCTCATAGAAAGAGGAGACCGCCTTCTCCGTCGCGCTCAGGGCCTGGCTGATGCTCTGCAGCGAGCGGCGCCGGTCCTCGCCGCGCTTGGGGAGCAGCGCCCGCTCGTCGCCAGCCTGTTCGTCCAGGTAGTCGAGGATGGCACTGCTGTCGACCAGGGTTTCGCCGTCGTCGGTGCGCAGGGCAGGGACTCGTCCTGCCGGATTGAAGCTCAGGATGTCCTGGAAGTCGTCCGTGGTGGCGAGCTCGCGGCGCTCGCAGGAGATGTCGAGCAGCGCCATGGAAACCAGCACACGGCGGGTGAAGGGCGAGAGATCGCGGCCGACCAAAATCATCGATTGCCTTCCCTATTCTTGTGCGGAGTCACGCGCGGTGAGATCAGACCACCGCCGTGCGGATGCGATACACTGCCAAGACGGCAAAAGAAAGAAGCGCAATGGCGCCGGCCTGGTGCAGGACGGCAAGCGAGATCGGCACCACCGCAAGCAAGGTGGCGATGCCGAGCAGGAACTGCACCGCCACCGCTGCTGCCAGGAAGTGCATGGCCAGACGTTGATTGGGCCGCAGCGGCAGACGCCAGGACCAGAGCCACAGCACGGCGGTTGCCACGACCGTCAGGGTTGCCAGCAGGCGGTGATTGAACTGGACCGCGGCGATGGTCTCGAACCAGTTCAGCCAGAAGGGGCTGACGCTCAGGTAGTCCTCCGGCACCAGGTGGCCGTCCATCAGGGGAAAGCTGTTGTAGATCAGCCCGGCATTGAGGCCGGCGACGAAGCCGCCCGAGACGACCGTCAAGCCGGCCAGCACCAGGAGTCCGCGCAGCCAGCCGCCCAGGGTGGCGCTACGGGCAGCGCGTTGCGGCGGCTGTTCGGTGATGCGGAAGATCAGCCAGAGCATGTAGCCGTAGATCACCAGGGCAAGAGACAGATGCAGCACCAGGCGGTATTGGCTGACGTCAGTGCGCGCGCCGAAGCCGCTTTCCACCATGTACCAGCCCATGGCGCCCTGCAGCCCGCCGAGGAAGAGCAGGAACCAGGCGTGCGGCTTGAGCCAGCCCGGCAGGGTGCCGCGCCAGAGGAACCAGAAGAAGGGCAGGGCATAGACCAGCCCGATCAATCGGCCCCAGACCCTATGGATGTACTCCCACCAGAAGATCTCGCGGAAGCTCTCCAAGGTCATGCTCGAATTGTCGATGCGGAATTCGTCGGTCTGCTGATAGAGCGCGAAAAGCCGCTGCCATTCCGCCTCGCTCAAGGGCGGCAGGATCCCCGAGATCGGGGCCCACTCCATGATCGAGAGGCCGGACTCGGTGAGCCGTGTGATGGCGCCGATCAGCGCCATGGCGAAGATCATAGCGCAGCAGGCGATGAGCCAGACCGTAACGGCGGGTGAGGCAGGAGACTCAGCAGCTTGCGCGCGGGCCGGATTGGGCAGCATGGAAACGCTTTGGGCGGTGAAGATCACCGCGCAACATAGGCAGCGAGAGCCGGCGCTCCAAGCGCTTCGGGGCGCCTTCCTGCGCCGGCGCGACCCTTCGCCGCGACCGGCTTTACCGTCGCGGTACGCCGCCCCGGCTGGTGCACTGGCAGGCGGCGGAGAAGAACGTCAGTGCAGGGTCCAGAAATAGTCCGCGTGGTTCGCGTCGCCTTCCGTGATCACCGGCACTTGCGCGACCCGGACCGAGTGCAAGGCACCGTCCAGATTGCTTTCCCAGAACAGCAGGAACTTTCGTATCTCTGGAAACTGGGGCGCCAGATCGTAGGTCTGCCAAACGAAGGTTTGCAGCAGTTTTGGATGATCCGGCATCCGATACAGAATCTCCGCCGTGGTGAGGCGGTAGTCCTGTAGCTGACAAGCAAGCTCTGCCAAAGCAAGGCCCTCCTATCCTCAAGAGTCCAAATGCTGCTTGATGATGGGCAGGCGCGCAATAAAAAAATATTAAATATCAGGCAGTTAGCAGCCAGCGGTCTAGAATGCTGCCAAAGGGGCGTTAACCCTTACATCGCAGGCATATGGCGGGCACGGGCGCCGCGCTCGATGGCCGCGGCCTCCAGGCGGCCGACATCGAGGCGGTGCCGCAGCAGCTCCAGAAGCCGCAACTCCTCCTGTGTCGCCAGGCCGTCGGCGGCGACGATATCGCAGGACAGGGCGTAAGCGGTTTCCCGCAGTCGCTCCGGCAGGGACTCCCACACCGCATCGAAGGCTTTTTCGAGGCCATCCGGGTCCTGCAGCAGACTCGCGCATTCGCGGGCGATCTGCGGCAGCTTCTCCATGTCGAAGCCGTTGAACACCGGCAGCATCTTCACCGTGTCGCCGATCGTCTCCAACTCGCGGTCGGTCATGTCCGAGTCGGCGGCGGACGAAATCACCATGACATAGATAAGAGCGCTTTGTGCGTCGATCATTCTGCGGGTAACCCTCTCAATGAGCCGGCGCAAACTATTGTCAGCCTCTTCCGCCCGTCAAGCGGCGAAAGCGTGGCAGGCGTCCCGCCGGGACGAGGACTAAGTCCTAGATTTCGGCTCGACAGGCGCGCGGGGCCGGATCACAGTGCCGGCCATGCAAGCGATCGTCACCGTGGTGTTGCCGGTCTTCGGTATCATGCTGGCCGGCTACCTGGCCGGGCGCGTGCGCCTGCTGGGCGCCGAGAGCAGCCAGGCGCTCAACGCCTTCGTCTTCTATTTCGCCCTGCCGCCGCTCTTCTTTCTGTCGTTGGCCCGCTTCGATGGTGCGATGCTGGGTGCGGCCGTCGACTTCGCGCTGGCTTTCCTGGCCACGCTTTTCGCCGTCTTCGGCATCGCGATCGTGATCGCCAGCCTGCTCTTTCCGGGGCGCCTGGGGGCGCTGGCGCTTAATGGCATGTCGGCGAACTTCGCCAACACCGGCTATCTCGGCATTCCTCTGATGGCGGTCATCTACGGAGACAGCGCCGTGCTGCCCGCCGTGCTCGGCAGCATGGCGACCGGCGTCGTCATGATGGCAATCGGTGTGGTGCTGGTGGAGGCGGACCGCAGCGCAGGCGGCAGCGTCCTCGCCATTCTCCGCCGCATCGGCGTCGGCCTGCTCAAGAACCCGCTCATCATGTCCGCCGTCCTGGGCGTGGCCGTGCGCCTGCTCGACCTGCCGGTGCCGCAGCCGCTGGTGCGCTTCTGCGAGATTCTCGGTGCCTCGGCCGGGCCCTGCGCGCTCTTCGCCATCGGCCTCTTCATGGTCGGCAAGTCCTTCACCGCCGATCTCTTCGAGGTGCTCATCGTGGTGGCGCTGAAGCTGCTGCTGATGCCGCTCATCGCCTATTGGCTGGCGTTTCATGTCTTCGAGTTGGAGCGTTTCTGGGCCGAAGCCACCGTCATCCTGTCCGCCTTGCCGACCGGTGCCCTGGTCTTCGTCCTGGCGCAGCAGTACGAGGTCTACGTTCAGCGCGCGACGGCCGCCATCATGATCTCCACGGTGCTCTCGGTCGTTACCCTGTCGATCGTTCTGGTGTACTTCGGCTTGGGCTGAGGAAGTCGCTGGTCGCCCGTACCACCTCCGCCAGGCCGAGGCGCTCCACCTTGGTTTCCGGCGGAAAGGCGCTCAACAGGCGGCTCGGCATCATAGGGTCGAGCAGGACGAAGACGCCCTGGTCGTCGGCCCGCCGGATCAGCCGGCCGAAAGCTTGCCGCAGCTTCTGCCGGGTTAGGCGGTCGTCGTAGTCGCGGCCGCCGAAGGCCGCCCTGCGCGCCTTGTGACGCAGGTCCGGGCGCGGCCAGGGCACCCGGTCGAAGACGATCAGCCTGAGCGAGCGGCCGGGCACGTCGACCCCGTCGCGCACCGCATCGGTTCCAAGCAGGCAGGAGTCGACCTCGCTGCGGAAGATGTCGACCAGGGTGCCGACGTCCATCCCGTCGACGTGCTGGGCCAGGAGATCCAAGCCGGCCTGCTCCAAGGGCGCGCGCAATCTCTGATGCACGCCGCGCAGGCGGGAGATCGCCGTGAAGAGGCCGAGCGCTCCGCCGTCTGACGCAAGGAACAGTGCTCGGAGAGCGCCGGCGACGGCGTCGAGGTCGTCCTTGCGCACGTCGGTGACGATGAAGGCGCGGGTCTGGGTGCCGTAGTCGAAGGGGGAGGCGACCTGAAGCCGGGTTGGCGGCACCGGTAGGTGCCGGGTGCCGCTGCGTGCTTCGGCCCAGTCCCAGTCGGTCTCGCCTTGGCTCGAGCGGTTGGTCAGGGTCGCCGAGGTGATCGCCGCCCCGTGGCACTGGCTGAGTAGCGTTTCGGCGAAGGGCTGTGTCGGGTCGACCCAGTGGCGGTAATAGCCGACGTCGATCTCTCGCCCATCGAACCGTTCGACCCCGAACCACTCGACGAAGGACTCTTCGAGCGCGCCATGCAGGCCGGCCAGCATCGCCTCCCAGGCCTGCACCTGCATGGAGGCGCGGCGCTGCAGCCCGCGCGCCAGGGCATCGAGCCGCCGCCGGGCATCGCTTTCCAGGGTCTCCGACTGTTCGGCCAGCAGCTTTGTGAGCCGCCGCGCCATGGCTTCCATCGGCTCGCGCAGGGCCTTAAGCGCGACGGCCAGGGCGTCGCCGCGCTCAAGCAGCTGCTCGACGGCAGGGCGCACCTCGCATTCCATGCTGTAGGGGTCGCCGGAGCGGTTGCCGCGGGCATAGACCTGCTGGCGGACCAGCGCCAGGAAGGCTTCGACCGCATTGGCCGGCTGGTCCCGCAGGCGCTGCCGCCAGCCTTCGCCCGGCAATCCGGTCGCCGCCTCCAGCACCGCTTCGAGCTGTTCCGCCAGCTCGTCGTCTTCCAGCGCAAGGTCGTCGAGGCGTCGGCGCAGGCCGCGCATGCGGCTTTCGCTGCGCGCCGTCTCGGCCCCAAGCAGCCAGCGCCGCAGCTCCTGGGTTTCAAGCCCGCTGAGATGCGCGGCGAAGGCGCTGTCGGCGGCCTCGAAGAGATGATGCGCCTCGTCGAAGACATAGCGCAGCGGCAGGGCGCCTTCGTCGCCGCCGAGCGCCGCCTGGATCATGACCAGGGCGTGGTTGGCGATCACCAGGTCGGCGTGGCGGGCACGCCGCACGGAGCGCTCGACGAAGCACTTCCGATAGTGCGGGCAGGCGGCGTAGATGCATTCGCCGCGCCGATCTGTCAGGCGCCCGGCGCGCGCCCGGCCGATCAGGTCCGGCAGCCAGCCGGGGAAGTCGCCGCCCACCATGTCGCCGTCGCGGGTGTTCGCCGCCCAGCGGGCCAAGAGCGCCATGGCGAGATTGTCCTGGGGCAAGAGACCGCTGCCGCGGGCGGCCTCCTCGTAGTTCAGCAGGCAAAGATAGTTCTCGCGGCCCTTGCGCAGCACCGCGCGGCGGGCGCGTTCCTTGGGTTCGGGGAACAGTCGACGCAGCTCACCGTCGACCTGGCGCTGCAGGTTGCGGGTATAGGTCGAGATCCAGACCGGCGCGCCGTTGCGCTCGGACCAGAGGCTGGCCGGCGCGATGTAGCCCAGGGTCTTGCCGACGCCGGTGCCGGCCTCGGCCAGGACGATGTGCGGCTCCCCTTCGACCTCTCGCGGTTTGAAGGCGGCGGTCAAGGCGCTGGCGTAGTCGGCCTGCTGCGGCCGCGCCTCTGAGTTCTGGCCGAGCAGCTGGCTGAGCCGCCAGCGTGCCTCCTGCGGGTCGACGGGCTGCGAGCCGGGCGGGTCCTCGTTGCCGGGGTCGCTCCACTCGGACAGTCCGCGCCAGATGTCCAGGCCAGCACCGGGCAGCGCCGCCGGCTCGGCTTGGTCGCGAAACAAGGCGAGGAGAAAGGGCGCCCAGAGCCAGCCGCCACGTGCCAAGGCGGGCAGCAGGGCAAGCGTCTGCCGGTCGCCGGCGGCGGCGCACTCGCGCAACAACAGGCCGGCAGCCTGGCGCAGCGCGGTGGCCTGCTCGGCGAGGGTGACCGGTTCTGGCAAGGCCAGCGCTTCGGCCAATCCGCGCGGTGTTGGCGTGCAGAAGGCGGCCGGGCGCACGAAGGCGTATAGCTCGAGAAGGTCCAGTCCGGGCAGGTTTTCCCGATCCAGCCGTCGGCGCGCGCTCGGCAGATGGCAGAGCAGAGGCGGCGTCTCCCGCGCCAGGCGCTCGGCCTCAGCGGCGGGCAGCTCACGCCCTTCAGCGCCCCCGGTGTCCCAGTAAGCCGCTGTCTGCCGCGCGATCAGCACGGGCGCGTGGGAAATCTCATTGGTCTGGGGAGAAGAGGGCGACATGCCGCGTAGTATGTTGTAAGGGCGGGTGACCATGGACCGACCGGAAGACTGGCGCAAACTCCTCGCGGGAGAAAAGGGAGCTTGGGATCGCTTCGTGCAAGGGCACGCAGGCGTGATCTTCGGCGCCGTGCGCGGGCAACTGGTGCCAGCCGGGCGCAGCGACGATGTCGAGGACGTGGTCCAGGAGGTTTTCGTCAAGCTCTGCCGCAACGATTTCAAGCTGCTGCGCAGCTATGACCCGGCGCGGGCCAAGGTCACCACCTGGCTGACAGTGATCGCCACGACGACGTCCATCGATCACCTGCGCAAGCAGCGCGCGGGCCAGCGCTCCATCGAGGAGGTGCCGGAGGTTGCGCTGTCGGTCGAGTCGGAGCCGGTGATCGCCCCCAAGATCCCCGAAGGGCTTCTGTCCGCGCGGCAGTCGGCGGTGATGACCTTGCTGTACGATAAGGAGATGGAGGTGGCGGAGGCTGCCGAGCTGCTGGGCGTCGATCCGCAAACGGTGCGCTCGATGCATCATAAAGCGTTAACCAAGCTACGCGGCCATTTCCAGAAAGAGCTGGAGTGAGCGTTCCGAGGGATGGGGTTGAAGGGCGCTGCGTAAGAGAGATCGAGGTGTAACGATGGTTGAACGAAGGGATGACGATGCTGCCGTCTGGCGCCGGGCCAAGGATGAAATGAGCCAGGGCGAAATGGCATTGAACGGCTCGCTCTCACGGCCGGATCCGCTGATCTTGGCTGCCTTCTTGGAAGGCCGTGCCGGCGAAGACGAAAGGCGGGCGGTCGAGGCCTGGCTGGCGGCCGATCCCGAGGCGCCCGCGCTGCTGCAAGCGCTGCGCAGCCCGGTGGAGGCCGAGGCGGTGCCGGAGGCGGTGCTGACCCGCGCGCAGGACATCGTTCGCCCGCAGGCCAAGCCGACCCGGAAGCCGGGCGGCGGCTGGCTGTCCGGGCTGGGCGGCTTCTTTGCTGGCGCCGGTCTCCAGTGGGCTGCTGTAGCGGTGGTGATGCTGGTGGTCGCGGCCAGCGGTTTCGAGATCGGACGCAGCGGTGGGGCTGCTCTTGCCGAGGGGTCGACCAGAGCGAGCCTGTCGAGCGATTTCGACACAATTGACGATGCTCTGCTGTAGGTGGTTTTGATGCGCGCCCGTCTTCCCTGGATCCTCCTGGCCATCTCCTTGGTTCTCAATGTCGCCATCGTCGGCGGCCTGCTCTACGAGTGGCAAGATGACCGCTTCGGGCGCGGCGCGGAGCGCGGCGTCGAACGCCTGAGCGAGCAACTCGATCTGACCGCTGATCAGCAGCAGCTGCTGAAGAACGTGATCGACGGTGTTGTGGAGCGGCGGCAGGCGCGGCGCGATGCGCCGCCGTCCCCGCAGCGCCAAGCCTTGGTGGACCTACTCGCCGAGGAAAGCTTTGCCGAAGCGGAAACGCAGCGCCTGCTGAACGAAATGAGCAGCGAACGCAATCTCCTCTGGGTCGAGGTGTCGCGCGACATGCATGCCTTCGTCAGCGCGCTGGACCAGGAACAGCAGGCTGCCTTTCTCAGCATGGCCAAGGAACGCGGGTTCTTCCGCGATCTTTTCCGGGGCGCCCGCAAGCGGCGTGACTAACGGCCCGCTCAAGCTCAATTGACGGGCAAGGGCGGTCTGCCTAGGGTCCGCGCACTTCAACGCAAATGACCGGATGCAGCCGGATATGACGAGCGAGCGCGAACTGGCCGCCGCGGCCAAGGCTTGGCCCTTCGAGGAAGCCCGCAAGGTGGTGAAACGCCTGGGCGGCAAGACGCCGGACAAGGGCTATGTGCTCTTCGAGACGGGCTATGGCCCCTCGGGCCTGCCACACATCGGCACCTTCGGCGAAGTGGTGCGCACCACCTGCGTGCGCCAGGCCTTCCAGCGTCTCTCCGACGTGCCGACCAAGCTCTACTGCTTCTCCGACGACATGGACGGTCTGCGCAAGGTGCCGGACAACATACCCAACCGGGAGATGATGGCGCAGCACCTCGGTAAGCCGCTGACCGATATCCCGGACCCCTTCAGCAACGAGTACAGCTCCTTTGGGGCGCACAACAATGCGCGGCTGATGGCCTTCCTCGACGCCTTCGGCTTCGAGTACGAATTCCAGTCCTCGACCGAGTGCTACCGCTCGGGCCGTTTCGATCAGGCGCTGCTCCAGGTGCTGCGCTGCTACGACCAGATCATGAAGGTCATCCTGCCGACCCTCGGTCCCGAGCGGCAGGCGACCTACAGCCCCTTCCTGCCGATCAGCCCCAAGTCCGGCAAGGTGCTGCAGGTGCCGATGCTGGAGCGCAATGAAGACGCCGGCACGGTGGTCTTCGAGGACGAGGACGGCACCAAGACCGAGCTGCCGGTCACTGGCGGGCACTGCAAGCTGCAGTGGAAGGTCGACTGGGCCATGCGCTGGTACGCGCTCGACGTGGACTACGAGATGTCCGGCAAGGACCTGATCGACTCGGTCACCTTGGGCAGCAAGGTTTGCCGCATTCTCGGCGGCCGCCCGCCGGAGGGCTTCAACTACGAGCTCTTCCTCGACGAGGAGGGGCAGAAGATCTCCAAGTCCAAGGGCAACGGCCTCTCGGTCCAGGAGTGGCTGACTTATGCGCCGCCGGAGAGTCTGTCGCTCTTCATGTTCCAGAAGCCGCGCAGCGCCAAGCGGCTGTACTTCGACGTCATTCCGCGCGCCGTGGACGACTACCTGACCTTCCTCGGCAAGTACGGCGATGAGGAACCGCCGCGCAAGCTGGAGAACCCGGTCTGGCATATCCACGACGGTATGCCGCCCGCGCGGGAAACGGGCTTGAGCTTCAGCCTGCTGCTCAACTTGGCGAGCGCCGCCAACGCCTCGGACGCCGATGTCATGTGGGGCTTTATCAGCCGCTACGATCCGGCCGCGACGCCGGAGGGCGACCCCATCCTGGCCAAGCTGGTGGACTACGCCATCAACTACTACCGCGACTTCGTCAAGCCGCAGAAGCGCTACCGCGCAGCGGACGCGCGAGAGCAGGGGGCGATGCAGGACCTGCTGCAGCGCTTCGCCGCCCTGCCAGAGGACGCCGACGCAGAGACCATTCAGAACGAGGTCTACGCCGCCGGCAAGGACGCCGGCTTCGAGAATCTGCGGGACTGGTTCCGCGCGCTCTACGAGGTGCTGTTCGGACAGAGCCAGGGGCCGCGCTTCGGCTCCTTCGTGGCGCTCTATGGCTTGCGGGAAAGCGAGGCGTTGATCCGCGAGGGGCTCGCCCGGAGCGAGCCACCCGCCGCCAGCGCTTGAGGCGTTAGCTGCCCTTACTTAGGCGGCGTGGGCCCACTCCCAGTAGAGCTCGCGGGCGCGGCGGTAGACGGGACCCGGCTGCATGTCCCGCTGCTCGATGCGGGTGATCGGCATCACCTTGCCGTAGTTGCCGGTGCTGAAGATCTCGTCGGCTTCGAGGAAGTCGTCGTAGGTCATCACACGCTCATGCACGGGAATGCCGGACTCGCGCAGCAGCTTGGCGACCCGCTGGCGCGTTATGCCGTTGAGGAAGGTGCCGTTGGGAATGGGGGTGTGGGCTTCGCCGTCCTTGGCCATCCAGAGATTGGCGGTGGCCAGCTCGGCGACGTGGCCCATGGCATCCAGCACCACGGCGTTGTCGAAGCCGCGTTCCTGCGCCTCGCGCAGCGCGCGCCCCGAGTTGGGGTAGAGGCAGGCTGCTTTCGCGGTGGTGGGGGCCTGGGCCCGGGTCGGGCGGGCAAAGCTAGACAGCATGATGGCACTGCCGTTCGGCTTGGGCAGGGGCGCTTCGTGCAAGGTCAGGCAAAAGCGGGTGGTCTGCGGGTCGGCGGCAACGAAGCCGCCCTCGGCCCAGAACATCGGGCGAATGTAGAGTTCCGCGTCCTTGGCAAACCGGGCGCGGCCGTCCTCGACCAATTCCTCCATCTCACCGGCGCTGAGCAGCGGATCGAGGCCCATCACCTTGGCTGACTCGACCAGCCGTTGGCAGTGCAGATCGATATCCGGCGCGACGCCTTCGAATGCCCGGGCGCCGTCGAATACGGTCGAGGCCATCCAGAAGCCATGGGTCATCGGACCCATCAACATCGGGTTGCCCTCCAGCCACTGGCCATCAACGTAGTGCCACGCCTGCATCAGCCTCTCCCCAGGGTTTGGCAAAGTCTCTCGAAAAAGGATAGCCGTTCGCCCAAGGGGCGCAAACCCGCCTTTCGGCTGACGGGCGACGGCGCGTGTGGACAGCTGTCAGAATCAGCTCACTTCCAGGCAAGATTGGGGCGCTAGGCCTTGGCCAACCCTCTATTGGCTGGCGCCGCGTCGATTGGCCGCCCCGTGGCCTGCATGGCAGAGTTGCAGCAGTCGGGTCGTCGTTTCGTGCTGCCTACTGGCTGGCCCAGATGATGCGAGACATCCAGGCGACTTCGCCGGCGGAGAGCACGCGCTCCTCTTCGGCAGGGTTGAGCGAGACGAGCTCGACCCGGCGCGCCGTCATCCGCCTCAACTGCTTGGCCATGACCTCGCCTTCCAGGGTCTTCACCACGATGCGGTCGCCGCGGCGGATGCTGGCCGCCGGCGAGACGATGATGGTGTCGCCGTCGCGATAGACCGGCTGCATGTCGTCGCCGCTGATTTCCAAGGCGAAGGCGTTGGGGTCGCCGATCTGGGGAAACAGCACTTCGTCCCAGCCGGTGCCGGTGGGATAGCCGGTCTCGTCGAAAAAGCCGTTATGTCCCGCCTGTCCGTAGCTGATGACGGGGATGCGCTGGGCCAGGGCACTGGCGTTCTCTTCGCCGATCAGGCTGACGAATTCCGCCAGGGAGGCGCCGGTCGCAGAGAGGATCTTGGCCACCGACTCGGTACTGGGCCAGCGCTGCTTGCCCTCGCTGGTGACGCGCTTGCTCTTGTTGAAGGTGGTTGGGTCGAGCCCGGCTCGGCGCGCCAGACCGGAGGGCGAGAAGCCATACTTCGCCGCCAACTGGTCGATTGCCCGCCACACATCAGCATGTCTCAGCATGGGAAGATGATCTCATGGACTGCAGGCAAAATGCACTAGGAACAAACAGCTATTTTGGGCGCAAGATGTTGGAAAAAGATTGAGTTCCAATCCTGTTCTGCATAGGAACATCAACCTTTCCTCGTCGCATCTGCAGTGAGGAAATAGCACGATCCGTACGAAGTCACACCCATATTGTGTCGTCGGTGCGGCGGATCTGCCTTTCGTTTGGCGATCTTAGCTCTTATCCGGTTCACTCGGAATTCTACGAGCAAGAGCGGTGCCTTGGATGCGTCCTTGCCGCCAAACGGCCCGCTACACGGGGCTCCAGGGGCGCACGTCGCTGCCGTCGAAGAAGCGGCTATAGCGGAAAGGAGTCCGGTCTATGGTCTCTGGGCCGCCGCCGACCATCTCGGCGACGACCTTGCCCGCACCCGGACCGATGCCGAAGCCGTGGCCACTGAACCCGGTCGCCAGGTAGAGGCCAGGAATAGAGTCTACCGGCGAGATGATCGGAACCGCATCGGGGGTCACGTCGATCAATCCGGCCCAGCGTTCGGCCACTGTGACATCTTTCAGCACCGGATAGACGCTCTTCAGGTTGGCGAAGGCTTCGTTGAGGATGGTGGCGTTGGGGGGCGGGTCCAGAACGCGGGTCTTCTCGAAGGGGGTGACTTCGTCGTTGCGCCAGCGTGTCGGGCGCAACAGCTCGTCGAGGAACTGGCGCTTGAGCCGGATGCGCAGTCGCTTGCGCTCCATCTTGTAGGCGGACAGGAAGCGGTGGCCGTAACGCAGCAGCGCCGGCGTCACCAGGAACTCCGTCGCATAGCCGTGCGAGACGGTGTAGCCGCCGTCCTCCCGCCGCCGAATGGCGACCTGTTTCGACCAGACCGCACCGTCGGTCACCTCGGGCGCCGGCGAGGTGCGCAGCACCGAGGAGCGGATGTTGAGCGCCGGCAGCTCGAGGCCGAGGTTGCGGCAGAACAGGGTTGACCAGGCGCCCCCGGCGACGACCAGCGTGGCGGTTTTGATGGGACCGCGCTCGGTCACCACGGCAGAGAGGCGGCCGCCTTCGGTCTCGATGCCGCGCACGGCGCAATCGGTGATGACGTGGGCACCCAGGCGTTCGGCAGCACCGGCGATGATGGGTGCTGCTTTCTTCGGCTCGGCCCGCCCGTCGCTCGGCGTGTGCAGGGCGCCGGCCCACTTGTGGTCTGCGTCCGGTAGCAGGGCCTTCAGCTCCTGTGCCGAGATCAGCTTGGTATCGAGCTGGTATTGCTTGGCGATCTCCAGCCAGGATTCGTAGGAGGCCATGTCCGCTTCGGTCTCGGCGGCGTAGATCACGCCGGTTTGGCGGAAGCCCAGGTCCTCGCCGATCTCCTCGCCCAGGCCGCGCCAGAGGCGCAGGCTCTCCATGATGGTCGGCAGCTCCGCCGGGTCGCGCCCCTGCTGACGGACGTAGCCCCAGTTGCGGCTCGACTGCTCGCCGGCGATGCGGCCCTTTTCGCAGAGCGCGACGGACACGCCGGCCTTGGCCAGGTAGTAGGCGGCGCTGACCCCGATGATGCCGCCGCCGGCAATGACCACGTCTACGGACGGCGGAAGTGTCGCCCCCGAATGTCCTGCCGTCTCTGCCATGCCCCCCATTCCTCGCTTGCCGCTCGATGAAGCTTTCAGCTTGGCCGAGCCGAACCCCTTTCGCTAGTTTCCCGTCGTCATGACAGCTTTGATTTTTCATGTCTGCAAGAAGGCGGACTGGGAGGCGGCGCAGGCGAGCGGTACGCCTTACGGCGGCTCGGCCGACGATCTGCGCGACGGCTTCATCCATTTCTCGGCGGCGGATCAGCTTGAAACCTCCGTCGCCAAGCATCGCGCCGGGCAGACTGGCCTGCTGCTTTTGGCCGTGAACCCTGAACGCCTTGGCGATGCGCTCAAGTGGGAGCCCTCGCGCGGCGGCGCGCTCTTCCCGCATCTCTATGGACCGCTTTCGCCGGAGGCGGTGGTCTGGGCCCGCGACTTGCCGCTCGGTCCTGAGGGGCGGCATGTCTTTCCAGATTTGACGGCATGAGCTTTTACCGCCTGCTGCGCCCACTGCTCTTCGGCCTGGAGCCTGAGCGTGCCCATCGCCTGACACTCTGGGCGCTGCGGCACGGCCTGATACCGGGCGGCGGCAGCGGGAATAGGGCTCCGGTCACGGTTTGGGGCAAGACGGCGCCGAACCCCATCGGCCTCGCCGCCGGCTTCGACAAGAACGCCGAAGCGATCGAGCCGCTGTTCCGCCTCGGCTTCGGTCTGGTCGAGATCGGCTCGGTGACGCCGCGCCCGCAGCCCGGCAATCCCCGCCCGCGTGTCTTCCGTCTGGTTCAGGACCGCGGGGTGATCAATCGCCTCGGCTTCAACAACGAGGGCGTGGACGCGGTCGAACGGCGCCTGGCCGCCTTCCGCGACAAGGGCTCGGCCCCCGGTCTGCTGGGGGTCAACCTCGGCAAGAACAAGGACAGCCCCGAGGCCGCCCCCGACTACGGCATCGGGGCCAAGCGCCTGGCGCCCTACGCCGACTATCTCGTCATCAACGTCTCCTCACCCAACACGCCGGAGCTGCGCGCTCTGCAAAGCCACTCCGAGTTGGAGCGGATCATCGAAGCGACGCGCGATGCCATGAGCGCGAACCCCGTGCCGCTGGTCGTCAAGATCGCCCCGGACCTGAAACAGGCGGACAAGGAGGAAATCGCCGTTGCCGCCTTGGACGAGGCGCTCGACGGTCTGATCGTCAGCAACACCACCGTTGCCCGGCCGACGAATCTCGTCAGCCCGCAACAGAGCGAAACGGGCGGCCTGAGCGGTCGACCGCTCAGGCGTCCTTCCACCGCTCTCTTGGCTGAAATGCACCGGCTGACCGAAGGCAAGATTCTGCTGATCGGCACCGGTGGCGTCTCCAGCCCTCAGGACGTCGAAGCTAAGCAGGCAGCCGGCGCCACCCTGGTGCAGCTCTACACCGGGCTGGTCTACAAGGGCCCTGGCCTACCGGCGCGCTTGGTCGAAGCGCTGTCGGCCGATGGCACATCTCCGCAGCAGGCATTACCTTAGGCTTGCTACGGAGATATCTGTCCCACCATGCGCCTAGCCAGCTTCAATCTGGAGAACCTCGACGACGAGCCGGGTGGCGAGCCTGCCCTGGACGAGCGGCTGGCCGTCCTGCGGCCCCAGCTCCTCAGGCTCGACGCGGATCTCCTGGCCTTGCAGGAGGTCAACGGCCAGAGGGACGGCAAGGGCCCGCGCAGCCTGCGCGCGCTCGACACGCTGCTGGAAGACACGCCCTACCGCGACTTCCACCGGGCTACCACGATGGGGCTGAATGGCAATGGCCCGGCCGACAAGCACAACCTGGTGTTTCTCAGCCGCTGGCCCATCGCCGCGGAGCGGCAGATCCGGCACGAGCATGTGTCGCCACCGATGCATCATCTGCTGACCGCCGAGCCGCCGGGTGAAGACGCGCAGGCCGTAGAATGGGATCGGCCGCTGCAGCATGTGGAGGTGGCCCTGCCCGGCGGGGCGCGGCTGCACGTGATCAACCTGCATCTCAGGGCGCCGCTGGCGGCTCACATTCCGGGTCAGAAGACGGGGCCCTTCGCCTGGAAGAGCGTGGCTGCCTGGGCCGAAGGCTTCTATCTGGCGGCGATGAAGCGTTGCGGCCAGGCCTTGGAGGTGAGGTTGCTGGTCGAGGCGCTCTTCGATGAGGATCCAACGGCGCTCGTCGCTGTCTGCGGCGACTTCAATGCCGAGGACCGGGAAACGCCGCTGCGCATCATCCGCGGCGACTTGGAGGATACCGGAGCCGGGATTCTCGCCGCGCGGGCCCTTGTGCCGCTTGGCCGCAGCTTGCCGCGGGCGCAGGGCTTCACGGTGCTGCATCGTGGGCAGCCCTTGACCCTCGACCACCTGCTGGTCTCGAAGAGTCTGATGGGAACCTATCGCTCCATCGAGGTGCACAACGAATGGCTCGGCGATGAACTGGTGGACTACGCCACGGTGAGCCACAGCCCGGAATCCTATCACGCGCCGCTGGTGGCCACCTTCGATCTTGCGGCCTTGACCGGCCGGGTGGGCTAGCTGCCAGGCTCCATGCGCGGACGGCAGGGCAGCCGATAGCCGGTTATGGTTTTTCGGGGATTGGTCTGGTCGGCCTGGGCCGCTATATCCGGGCCGTTCCTTTTTCAGCGACAGTGCGGCTATGAAACTGACCACCTCCTTCGCGGACCTGGCCCCCGACTATGACGGCCTGATCGTCGACCTCTGGGGCGTCCTGCATGACGGCGTCACGGCTTTTCCTCATGCGGTCGATTGCCTGAGCCGGCTGCGCAAGGACGGCAAGGCCATCGCCATCCTGTCCAACGCGCCGCGGCGGGCCAGCGAAGTCGAGGCCAAGATGAACGAACTCGGCATCGCCCCCGGGCTTTACGACCTGGTGCTCTCGTCCGGTGAGGTCGCCTGGCGTCATCTCAAGCATCGCCAGGACCCCTGGTACGCGGCGCTCGGCAACCGCTGCTTCCATCTCGGCCCGGATCGCGACCGCGGTATGCGGGCGGGCCTGGACTATATCTTCGTCGAGAACCCGGACGAGGCGGACTTTCTGCTCAACACCGGTGCGCATATGGCCGAGGACACGGTCGAGACCTATGCCCACGAGCTGGAGGCCGGCCGCGCCAACAGCCTGCCCATGGTCTGCGCCAACCCGGACCTGGTCGTGGTGCGCGGCGGCAAGCGGGAGATCTGCGCCGGCCGCCTGGCGCAGCGCTACGAGGAGATGGGCGGCGAGGTACGCTACCACGGCAAGCCCCATCCGGATGTCTACGACGAATGCCTCAGCGCCTTGAACGGCGTTGCGCGTGACCGCATCGCCGCCGTTGGCGATTCTCTGCGCACCGACATCGCCGGTGCCGCGGCGGCCGGGCTGGACTCAATCTGGGTTCTGGGCGGCATCCACGCCCAGGAACTGCAGCTCACCGACGGGGCACTGCCGCCGGCCGAGACGCTGGATGCTTGTATGGACATTGCCGGTCAGACACCGACGGCCGCCCTGCCACTCTTCAAGTGGTAACCCCGGTTCAGCGGGACGGGCGGCGCGGCCGCAGTAGGGGGCGGACCTCGGGCGTGCTGTCGCCGTCGTAGAGCACCTGGTAGCGGCGCTCATCGCAGTCGACGTACCATAGCGTCCTGTCACCCGACGTACGTAGAATGTCCTTCTGCGCGTGTGCCACCCGGTCGCAGTAGTGACCGGATTGCTCGATCGTCGCCTTTAGGGTGTCGTTTCGGGTTGATGAGGCCTCGGCCGCCAGCGGGACGGCGGCGGCCAGGACCACAAGGCCAAGGAACGTTCTGCGCATAGCTGTACCCTCCTGAGATGATAGTCAGATGGGTGACGGCCGCCCGAGCGCCAGTCACGGGATAGCGCGCCCGTGAAGCGCGTCACACAATGCGTGACGGTGGATTTAGAGGTAATCGAGCGGTAGCTCGGTTGTGTGCTTGACGTCCTCCATCACGAAGAAGGAGGAGACGTCGGAGAGCGGGACGCGCGCGATCAGCCGCTGATAGAGCGCATCGTAGGCCTTCATGTCCGGCACCACGGCATGCAGCAGATAGTCGATGTCGCCGGTAGTGCGGTAGACCCCGAGGATCTCGGGAATGTCCTGCACCGCCTCCTGGAAGCTCTGCAGCCAGTCTTGGCTGTGCTGATCGGTGCGTACGGCAATGAAGGCCGTTAGTCCGACATTGAGCTTCTCGGCGTTGAGCAGCGCCACCCGGCGCTCGATGTAGCCCTCCTGCTGGAGGCGCTGAATGCGCCGCCAGCAAGGGGTTTTCGAGAGCCCGACCCGCTCGGCGAGCTCGTTCAGGGAAATCTCCGCGTCCCGCTGGAGCGTGGCCAGGATGCGGCGGTCGATTGAGTCGAACATTGTTCTACAATTTAGATAGAAACAGGAACAGAGTTGCTCAATATAGCACGATTTGCAGGAAGATAGGGAAATTTTTCCCCGAATCCTATGCTAGCGTCCCTCCAATTATTGACGGGAGAACGCGTCTATGACCGAGATGATTTCCAGGGCCTTTACCGCGCATCCGGCGTCCGTGGGGGAGACCTACGGCGAGCACTTCCGCTTTGCCTCGCGCTTTTCGTTTCGCTTGCTCGGCGCCGGGCTGGCCGCCGCCGTCCACGCCGTCATTCCTTGTCTGTTCGAGAAGACGGCGAGCCGCATGATCGCCGAGATGTACCGTCAGACGCACAACCGGGGCTAAGTGCTCTAGCCTTCGCCTAAGGTTCGGCCTCTGGTGGCCCGGTTGGACAGTCCTGCCGGCAAATGATTAGATGCAGCGCAGCAATTGGGGTTTGGAGCGCGCATCATGGCGGACTTCGAAGAAAAGAGCCTGGATCAGTGGCGGGCGGCCGCCGAGGCTGAGCTGAAAGGCAAGCCGCTCGACAGCCTGACCTGGCAGACGCCGGAAGGCATCGCCGTCAAGCCGCTCTACACGGCCGAGGACCTGGAGGCGATGGCAAACGCGCCCGGGCTGCCCGGTTTCGCGCCCTTCACGCGCGGGCCCCGGGCGACCATGTACGCCGGCCGCCCCTGGACCATTCGCCAGTACGCCGGCTTCTCGACCGCCGAGGAGTCCAACGCCTTCTACCGCGCCAACCTGGCGGCCGGGCAGAAGGGCTTGTCGGTCGCTTTCGATCTCGCCACCCACAGGGGCTACGATTCCGACCACCCGCGCGTGGTCGGCGACGTCGGCAAGGCCGGTGTGGCGATCGATTCCGTCGAGGACATGAAAATCCTCTTCGACGGGATTCCGCTCGACGAGATGTCCGTCTCCATGACCATGAACGGCGCCGTCCTGCCGGTGCTGGCCAACTACGTCGTCGCCGCCGAAGAGCAGGGCGTCTCCCAGGCGCAGCTCACCGGGACCATCCAGAACGACATCCTCAAGGAGTTCATGGTCCGCAACACCTACATCTATCCGCCCGAGCCCTCGATGCGGATCATCGCCGACATCATCGAGCACACGGCGCACAACATGCCGCGCTTCAACTCGATCTCGATCTCCGGCTATCACATGCAGGAGGCGGGGGCGACGGCGGTGCAGGAGCTCGCCTTCACCTTGGCGGACGGTATGGAGTACGTGCGCGCCGCCAAATCCAAAGGCTTGGACGTCGACAAGTTCGCGCCGCGGCTTTCCTTCTTCTTCGCCATCGGCATGAACTTCTTCATGGAGGTGGCCAAGCTGCGCGCCGCCCGCAGCCTTTGGGCCGAGCTGATGCAGCAGCACTTCGCGCCAAAGGATGCGCGTTCGCTTATGCTGCGCACGCACTGCCAAACCTCCGGCGTCTCGCTGACCGAGCAGGACCCCTACAACAACGTCATCCGCACGACGGTCGAGGCCATGGCCGCCGTGCTCGGCGGCACCCAGTCGCTGCACACCAACGCGCTGGACGAAGCGGTGGCGCTGCCCACCCCCTTCTCAGCCCGCATTGCCCGCAACACACAGCTGGTGCTGCAGGAGGAGACGGGCATCACCAAGGTGATCGATCCTCTGGGCGGCAGCTACTACGTCGAAAGCCTGACCCACAGCCTGGTGACCCACGCCCGCGCCTTGATCGAGGAGGTCGAGGGCTTGGGCGGCATGACCAAGGCCGTGGAAAGCGGCATGCCGAAGCTGCGCATCGAGGAATCGGCGGCGCTCAAACAGGCGCGCGTCGACCGCGGCGAGGAGGTGGTCGTCGGCGTCAACAAGTACCGAGCCGACGACGACTCGCAGATGGACATCCTCGACATCGACAATACCGAGGTACGGCGCAACCAGATCGAGCGCATCAACGCGATCCGCGCCAGCCGCGACGAAGCCGCCTGCAGCACGGCGCTGGATGCCTTGAGCGAAGCGGCGCGCGAGAACAGCGGCAACCTCCTGGCCCTTTCCATCGACGCGGCCCGTGCCCGCGCCACCGTCGGCGAGATCTCTGATGCTCTGGAGCGTGTGTACACCCGCCACCGGGCCGTCATCCGCTCGATCTCCGGTGTTTACGGGGGCGCCTACGAGGGCGATGAAGGTTTCGAGCGCATCCGCCGCGAGGTCGAGGTCTTCGCCGAGCAGGAGGGCCGGCGCCCACGCATGCTGGTGGTCAAGCTGGGCCAAGACGGCCACGACCGCGGCGCCAAGGTGATTGCCACCGCCTTTGCCGACATCGGCTTCGACGTGGATCTCGGCCCGCTGTTCCAGACGCCGGAGGAGGCAGCACGTCAGGCCATCGAGAACGACGTGCATATCATCGGGGTGTCCTCCCAAGCCGCCGGTCACAAGACTTTGGTGCCGGCCTTGCTGGAAGAACTAAAAAAGAACGGGGCGGGCGACATCGTTGTCGTTTGTGGTGGCGTGATCCCGCCGCAAGACTATGATCAGCTGCTCAAGAGCGGCGTTTCGGCGATCTACGGGCCGGGAACCAACATTCCCCATGCCGCGCATGAGATCCTCGGCCTGTTGCAGCAACGCCGGGCCGCCGCCTGACGGAGCAACCGTTCGGAGGTTTGTATGCGCAACCCCAAGCGCATGCAGCGGAACGCGACGCTAGTCGCGTCCGCCATCAGCGTAGCCTATCTTGCCGCCGCGCTGTTTTTCATCGATCGAAGTTTCGGTCTCGGCAACCTCGGCCAGCTTCAGGTCTTCGAAGCCGGTGCGGTGATGGCCGGCCTTTTCGTGCCGATCATCTTCATCTGGTGCGTCGCCTTCTTCATTTCGCAGACCAACAGCGTCAGCGACTCGGTCGAGGAGCTGTTGGGCCGGCTGGACGAGCTGACCTATCCGCCCGACGCGGCGGTCGAGAAGGTGCAGGCGATCACCAACTCCCTGCGGCAGCAGGCCTTTTATCTTCGCCAGACCAGTGACGAGCTGGTCGAGCAGCTGGACAACGCGCGCCGCGGCTTCGAATCCCAGTCGAAGGAGCTGGTCGGGCTGAGCAGCCAGGCGGCGGAGCAGGCGGTGAGCCTGGGCGACGCGCTGAAGGAGCAGAAGGACGAGATCACCGAAGCCCACGACCTGGTGCGGGAGCAGCTCGCGGCGACCCGCAGTGCCACCGAGGAGCAGGTCGATGCCTTGGAGCTGGCAGCACAGAAGGCGCGCGATGCGGCCGAAGAGATCTCCAGCACCTTGAGCGGACCGATCGGCAAGTTCTCCGAAGCGGCCGAGCGGGCGATGACCGAGACCTCCGATGCTGGCAAGCTGCTCAACCGCTACGGCGGCGAGATCATCCTCTCGACCGAGCGGGTGAAGGAAGCCGCCAAGTCGCTGCGCAACGAGCTGGAGGGCGATGCCAAGGCGGTCTTCGTCGCGGCCTCCAACCTGACCAAGGAGTCCAAGCGCTTTACCCAGGACGTGCAGGAGCAGCTCGGCCAGCTCACCTCGGCCTTCGAATTGACGGTGAACCAGGCCGACTACCTCAAGGCCACGGTCGCCGGCCAGCGCGAGGACGTCGAGAAGCTGAATAGCGAAATCGGTGAGAAAGCCGATGCGGTCAACAGCAGCCTGCAGGCCGCGGCGCAGGAGGTGCGCAGCGCCTTCGACTTCTCGCAGGGTAGAGCCAAGGAGCTCGGCACCGAGTTCGAGGAGAAGGCCTTGCTGCTCGGGCAATCCACGGACGAAGCCACGGCACGCATGCGTGACGCGGTGGACAAGGCCAACCAGGAGCTCACCGCCATGGGCCAGGCGGCGGTCGAGAGCTACAGCGAGCTTGCCAACCATGCGAGCCGCAAGCTCCACGAGGCAGGCGAGCGGGTGCGCCCGCACGTCCAGGCGCTGACGGCGGCCTCGGAACGTGCGGTCGAGCGCGCGGCCCAGGCCGGCAACGTCTTCAAGAACCAGGCGGGCGAGCTCAACAAGGCGGCGGAGACCGCGGGCAAGCAGATCGAGACGCTGGGCGAGAAGCTGGTCGAGCTCTCGGCGCAGATCTCCGAAAGCGCGCGTCAGGCGGGCGAGCGGAACAAGGACTTCGCCGCCTCCTTCGAAACCCACAACCGCGCTCTGCTCGAGGCCAGCGCGGCGGCGCAAAAGGCATCGAGCGCCCTGCGCACGGCGGTGCGCGAGGAGGTCGAGCGAGCGGCCGGGCTGACCAGGGATCTGCAACGGCTGGCCAACGAGTCCCATGCGGTCGCCAACGAGCAGACCGTGAGCCTGCAACAGGCCTCGGAGCAGGCGCGGCTAAGCGGTGAGGAGTTCCGCGAGCGGGTGGTCGGTCAGGTCGGCGCGCTCTTGGAGGCATCCGACAAGTCACTCCACCGCCTGACCGATATGGGCGAGATGCTGGAGCATCGCTCCATCCAGATGAACCAGGTGATCGACGCCGTGCTCGGCAAGTCGCGCGACCTCGACAAGGTGCTGGCGGCGCAGTCCGGCACCTTCCGGGAGACGGTGGACTCCATCGCCGACTCCCTGTCGCAGGTCGGCACCCAGTTCATCGCCCAGACCGACGCGCTGAGGCGGGCCTCGGACGAAGCCAGCAAGCAGGCGGTTTCGCTGCGCAACAGCGACCTGGAGTCCCGGCGCGATCTCTTCCTGCGCACGGCGACGGTGATGATCGAGGACCTGAATTCCACCGCCATCGACCTTAACAAGATGCTGGAGGTGGAACTGCCCGAGGAGCTTTGGAAGCAGTACCGCAAGGGCGATCGCTCGGTCTTCGCGCGCTGGCTCAGCCGGCCGCGGGAGAACGGCTTCAAGGTTACCGAGATCTCGAAACGCTACGAACACGACGAGCGCTTCCGCAATCAAGTGACGCGCTACATCAACCAGTTCGAAAGCCTCTTGAGCCAGGCCGCAAACTGCGATCCGGAGCACGTGCTGAGCTCGACTTTTATGACGGCGGATGTGGGCAAGCTCTACTACTTGCTCAGCCGCTCGATTAGCGAGCCGCAATAACAGCCAGCCACACCCCCAAAAGACAGGTTGAGCCCAGGCGCTGGACCTGAAATCCTCGCGCTCCAGTTCTTACAGGGTTCAGTAAACGACGAACGAGGGATCGGCAGCGTGCGCGCGCTGGGTACCGACAAGTCTTCCTTGCCGCAGGCGGACCCGGGACGGAACCACCGGGATACGCTCAAGGACCTGCTGCCTTATCTCTGGCCGGCGGGGGAGCCGGAGCTGCGCCTGCGTGTCGTCCTGGCCATGATCTGCCTGGTCGCCGCCAAGGGCTTCGTCGTGGTCATCCCGCTGCTCTACAAAGAGGCGGTCGATGCGCTCTCGGCCTCGGACAACGGCACGGTCGCCCTGGTCGCTGTGCCGGCCACCATCATCATCGCCTACGGCGTCGCCCGGGTGCTGTCGCTCAGCTTCCAGGAATTGCGCGACGCCATCTTCGCCAAGGTTGGCCAGCGCGCCATCCGCCGTGTCGCGCTGCGCACCTTCCAGCATCTCCACGCCCTGTCGCTGCGCTTCCATCTCGAACGGCAGACTGGCGGCCTGTCCCGCGTCATCGAGCGCGGCACCAAGGCCATCGACACCTTGCTGAGCTACACGCTCTTCTCGATCCTGCCGACCTTTGTCGAGCTGGCCCTGTCCTGTGGCATTCTCTGGTGGTTTTTCGGCTTCGAGGTGGCGGCGATCACCTTCGTGACCGTGGCGCTCTACATTGCCTACACCTACCGGGTAACTGAGTGGCGCCTGCATCTCAGGCGCCGCATGAACGACAGCGACACGGCCGCCAATTCCAAGGCGATCGACAGCCTGCTCAACTACGAGACGGTCAAGTACTTCGGCAACGAGACTCACGAGGCCGGGCGCTACGACATCGGCTTGCAGCGCTACGAGGGGGCGGCGACCCGCTCCAAGACCAGCCTTGCCATCCTAAACATCGGCCAGGCCGTGATCATCGCCCTGGGTGTTACGTCCCTGATGCTGCTGGCCGCCCACCGGGTGGTCACCGGCAGCATGACCATCGGCGACTTCGTCGCCGTCAACGCCTACATGATCCAGATGGCGCAGCCGCTCAACTTCTTCGGCTTCGTCTACCGCGAGGTGAAGCAGTCGCTGACCGACATGGAGACCATGTTTCAGCTGCTGCTGTTCAATGCGGAGGTGCAGGACAAGCCCGGCGCGCCCCCGCTTGCCGTGTCGGGCGGCGCAATCCGCTTCGAGGATGTCTCCTTCGGCTACGACCCGCGCCGGCCGATTCTGAAGGATGTGAGCTTCTCCATCCCGGCGGGCCATACCGTGGCGGCCGTGGGGGCGAGCGGCGCCGGCAAGTCCACGATCTCCCGCCTGCTGTTCCGCTTCTACGAGGTCAGCGCGGGGCGCATCACGATCGACGGGCAGGATATCCGCGACGTGGCGCAGGATTCGCTCCGCGCCGCCATCGGCATCGTTCCGCAGGACACGGTGCTGTTCAACGACACCATCGCCTACAACATCGCCTACGGCCGCCCCGATGCGAGCCGGGAGGAGATCGAAGAGGCCGCCCGGCTCGCTCACATCGACAGCTTCATCGCCGCTTTGCCGGATGGCTACGACACCATCGTCGGCGAGCGCGGGCTGAAGCTCTCGGGTGGCGAAAAACAGCGGGTCGCCATTGCGCGCACCGTGCTGAAGCGGCCCGCCATTCTTCTGTTCGACGAGGCGACCTCGGCGCTGGACACCAAGACCGAGCGGGAGATCCAGGCCAACCTGCGCGAGGTCTCCAAGGGGCGCACAACCCTGGTGATCGCCCACCGTTTGTCGACCATCGTGGACGCCGATGAGATTTTGGTGTTGGATGCCGGCCGCATCGTCGAGCGTGGGCGGCACCAAGACCTCTTGGCGCACGAAGGCCACTATGCCGCCATGTGGCGGCGTCAGCAGGAATCCGCGGACGACGGCTTGGTGGCGGCGCAATAGGCGCGCATCACGGCAGATGAGGGGAAGGGGGCATGGACGATCGGGAGCGTCTTTTGCGCGCCGTGCTGTCGGGGCGCTTGGCGGAGGTCGACCAGCTCTCTAGCGATCTCAAAGATCTGTCGGCCAAGGATCTTGCCGTGGCTTGTGCGCTCTGCCGCGACGAAGACGCTCTGCCGCTGATCGCTGCTGCGCCGGACGTGAACCAAGCGCTCGCCCCCTTCGACTGGCCTCCCTTGCTGTATCTTTGCTTTTCCCGGCTGCAGCGGCGCGCGGAGGCCGCCGCGGCCGCGTGCAGACTCGCCGAGGCGCTGATCGGGTGCGGAGCCGACGTCAACACAAGCAAGCCGGACGGCTCGGCTTCGCATCCGGAGACCGCGCTCTACGGTGCCGCCGGGATCAACGCCAACGCGGAACTGACGGCGCTGCTGCTGGCGGCCGGCGCTGACCCGAACGACGGCACCGAGGAGATAGGCGCGGAAACCATCTATCACGCGGCCGAGTTGCCCGATAGCCGCTGTTTGCGGCTGCTTTTGGCGGCGGGCATCGCGCAGGACAAGCTGTCCTACTGCCTTGGCCGCAAGCTGGATTTCGAGGATCCGGAAGGCACTGCCCTGTTCCTGGAAGCCGGCGCCGATCCGAACTTCGTGACACCCTTCGGCACGCGGGAAACACGCGTCCACAAGGCGGTGCGACACGATCGCTCTCTTACGATTCTCGATCTCCTGCTCGCGGCCGGCGGGCGAACGGCCGGAGAGGATGCCGAGGGCCTAACGCCCTATGCTCTGGCCGTGCGCATGGGACGGACGTTCCTGATCGGGCGCCTGCTGCAGGCCGGCGCACGCGCCGAAGACACCGGGGCGCTCGACATTTTTCTTGGCGCTTGCGCCCGCGGCGACCGCGCTGCCGCCGGCTATCTGGTGCGGCAGCAGCCTGACCTGCTTGCGCAGGCGTCCACGAACCATGCGGGTCATCTGGCCGCCGCCGCTTTCGAAGGCCGGCATAAGGCGGTCGCTCTTATGCTCGACCTCGGCTTTCCGCCCGATGCGCGGGGGGAGTTCGGCTCCGCCCTCCACATGGCCTGCTGGCGCGGTCATGCCGAAACGGTCCGGACGCTGGTTGCCGGTGGCGCCGATCTGGAGCTGTCCAACGACTTCGGCGGCACGCCGCTCGATACGGCCGTCTTCGCCGCCTTCAATTGCCACGACCCACAGGGCGGCATGACCACGTGGGGCCTGCCGGAGGACGTGCGGCACGGCGACTATCCCGGCGTTGTCGGGGCCCTGCTCGAAGCCGGGGCCGACGCCAGCGTGATCAATGACTTCCCGACCGGCCGGGCCGACATTGACGCGGTCATTGCCAAGTGGCGCACATAGCGTCCCGCCTTTCCCTTATGATCGCCGTGGGCTAATCCAGAAGCGCTGGAGGTGCGGTGAGACGGGCGCTCTACATTCTGGTCTTTCTGTTGATCGCAAGCGGCGCGGCCTACTTTCTCTGGTCGCGCGCCAGCGGCCCTTTGGTGCTGGTCGTCGAAGCCGAGGTCGGCCCCATCGTCGAGGTCGTCTACGCCACCGGCGACGTCGAGCCGGAGCGCCATGCCGAGATCGCCAGCACGGTGACCCAGCGGATCACTGCCGTGCTGGTTGAAGAGGGCGACCAGGTGGCGCGCGGCGACGTTCTTGCGACGCTCGACCGCCGGGAAATCGAGGCCAAGGTGCAAGAGCTCGAGGCGCGTCTGGACCTGCGGCGCAGCGAAGAGGAGCGCGCGCTCAGGCTGCATGACCGGGGCTTCACCAGCACCGAGCTGCGCGACCAGGCGGTCAACGCGGCCCGGGTGGCCGCCGCCACCTTGGAGGTGGCCCAGGCGCAGCTTGACGAGCACAGCATCAAGGCGCCGATCGATGGCCGGGTTTTGCGTCGCGATGCCGAGGTGGGGGAGCTGGCGTTGGCCGGGGAGCGGCTGTTCTATCTCGGCCAGTTGGTGCCGCTGCGCATCGAGGCTGAGATTGACGAGGAGGACATCCCAAAGGTCGAACTTGGTCAGAGCGTGCTGGTCAGCGCCGATGCCTATCCCGGCGAGGTACTGGAGGGTGTCGTCTCGGAGCTGACCCTGCAGGGTGATCCGGTCGCGCGTACCTATCGCGTACGTATCGCCCTACCCGAGGATACGCCGCTGATGACCGGCATGACGGCGGAGATCAACGTCATCGTTCGGGAAACCGCCGAGTCGGTGTTGGTGCCGGTCGATGCCTTGGACGGCCAAAGCCTTTGGATTGTCGAGGATGGCGTGGTTTCACGCCATCCCGTGCGTGTCGGGGTCATTAAGGACGATCTGGCGGAGATACGCTCGGGTTTGGAGCCAGGCAGTCTTTTGGTGCTCAATCCCTCGCCGCGACTGGTTGAGGGGATGAGCGTACGTACGCGTGATGCTATGAGCTAGAGGCGGACTGTACGTAAGAGCATGGAGCTGTTGCTGGAAATCAGCCTTGGGCATTTGCGGCAGCGCCTGCGCCAGACGCTGGTGTCGGTGGGCGGTGTCGCCCTGGGTGTCGGCTTCTACATCGCGGTGGCGGCGCTGATGCAGGGCAGCCAGGACGACTTCGTGCAGGAGCTGGTCGACTCCATGCCACACATCACCATCAAGGATGAGTTCCGCAATCCAACCGTGCAGCCGGCCGAGCGCCTGCTCGGCGAGGACGCCTTGGTGGCGATGCACGGCCTGAAGCCGCGCGACGAGGTGCGGGGCCTGCGTGACTACCAGTCGATCATGCGCACGGTGGAGCGTCTCGACGGCGTCCAGACCGTCGCGCCGGCCCTGGTCGGCAGCATCATCCTGCGCTACGGCGCCAAGGAGTACGGCACCAGCCTGATCGGCATCGACCCTGAGCGCGAGGGCCAGGTCACCAACCTGGAAGACGATCTCATCCAGGGCTCGCTGGAGGAGCTCGACGCCTCGGCCGACGGCCTGATCATCAGCCGCAGCACGGCCAATCGACTGGGCCTGGCTTACGGCGACCGCCTCTCGGTGGTGACCACCGCCGGGCTGGTGCGCAGCATGAAGATCGTCGGGCTCTACAAGGGCAGCTCCAGCCCCATGGCCGGCGCGGCGGCTGGACCGGCCTATGTCGAGATCCGCAAGGCCCAGGTGCTGCTCGACAAGCCCAACACGGCGAACCAGGTGCGCCTGCGCCTCGCAGACTACGAGGCGGCTCCCGATTACTCCCGCCGCATTGAGGCGCGCATCGCCTACAAAGCGGAAGCCTGGCAAGAGGAAAACCAGACCATCCTTAGCCTCTTGGTCATCCGCAATGCCATTCTCTATGCCATCGTCGGCGCCATCCTGGTGGTCGCCAGCTTCGGTATCTTCAACGTCATCTCCACCGTGGTGATGGAGAAGCAGCGGGACATCGCCATCCTCAAGGCCATGGGCTTCAGCCGGCGCGACGTGGAGGTGCTCTTCCTGGTCGAGGGCCTGATCGTCGGCATCGTCGGCGCGTTGATCGGCTGGGGCGTCGGCTGGGGCCTAGTCAATCTGCTGGCCACCATCACCTTCGAGGTGGAGGGCGACATCGAGCGTTTCCCACTCGATCACTCCATCCTCCACTACGTCTTGGGCTCGATCTTCTCCATTCTCTCGGCGTCCTTGGCCGCCTACCTGCCGGCGCGCAAGGCGGCCAAGCTGCATCCGGTAGACATCATCCGGGGGGCGGCATGAGCGAATCCGACGCCGCAAGGGACATGGCGGGACCTCTGATCAAGACGGAGGGCCTGACGCGGGTCCTGCCCGGCGATGTGCCGGTCACTTTGGTCGAAGACATCACCATGTCGGTCGAGCCGGGCGAGTTCCTGGTCATTACCGGCCCCTCCGGGTCCGGAAAATCCTCGCTGCTCTATCTGCTGGGGCTTCTGGATTTGCCGACGCGGGGCGAGCTCTGGCTGCAGGGCAACCCGACCCGCGGCCTGAGGGAGCCGGACTTGGCTGCCCTCCGCCTACGCTCTATCGGCTTCGTCTTCCAGTTCCACTTCCTGCTGCCGGAGTTCACCTCGCTGCGCAACGTCATGCTGCCCATGCAGCGCCTGGGACTATACGGGGAAGGGGAGTGCAGGCGGCGTGCCAAGGCCTTGCTGGAGACCTTCGGGCTCGGCGAGGCCTTGCGCAAACGGCCGGGGCAGCTCTCGGGTGGCATGCGGCAGCGCGTGGCCATCGCCCGGGCTTTGGCCAACGACCCGCCACTGGTCCTGGCCGACGAGCCCACCGGCAACCTCGACAGCCGCAACAGCGAGATCGTCTTCGAGGCCTTCCTGCGCATTGCGCGGGAGGAGGGGCGGACGGTCATCGCCGTCACCCACGACGAGGACTTCGCCAGCGGCGCCGACCGCCGCATCCATTTGGTCGACGGGCGTATCGCCCCCCTGCCGCACAGTGCGGCCGCCTGAGCAAGTCCGCTTGCCGAAGCGACGGTGCACTGGCACTGCTAGATGATGTGTCAGGATCTTGCGCGGGACCTCATGGCCGGTCAGCGGCGGGCGCTGGCTCGGGCGATCACCTTGATCGAGTCGAGCCGGCGCGACCATCGCCTCGAGGCCGAGACCCTGCTGAGCGCCGTCCTGCCCCGGACGGGCGGGGCCGTGCGCCTCGGCATTTCCGGCGTGCCCGGCGTCGGCAAGTCGACCTTCATCGAGTCCTTCGGGCTGTTTTTGATCGAGGCCGGCAAGAAGGTCGCTGTCCTGGCGGTCGACCCTTCCTCACGACGCAGCGGCGGCTCGATCCTGGGCGACAAGACGCGCATGGAAGAGCTGACCCGGCGTGAGGAGGCCTTCATCCGCCCCTCCCCGGCGGGGGAGAGCCTGGGCGGGGTCGCGCGGCGCACGCGGGAAGCCATGCTGCTCTGCGAGGCGGCGGGCTATGACGTGGTCATCGTCGAGACGGTCGGCGTCGGCCAGTCGGAGACGGCCGTGGCCGACATGGTCGACCTCTTCCTGCTGTTGCTGCTGCCGAGTGGCGGCGACGAACTGCAGGGCATCAAGCGGGGCATCGTCGAGCTGGCGGACCTGGTGGTGGTCAACAAGGCCGATGGCGCGCTCGTCGAGGCCGCCCGGCGCGCCGCTGCCGAGTATCAGAGTGCGCTGAGGATGCTGCGGCCGGTAACCCACCACTGGCAGGTTCCGGTCTTGCTCTGTTCCGCTCTGGAGGGCCGGGGCTTGGAAGAGGTCTGGGCCCGCATCAAGCAATACCGTGCGCTGCAGCTGGAGAACGGACTGTGGGACGACAAGCGCCGAAACCAGGCCAGCGCCTGGCTTTGGCGGGAGGTCGAGGAGAGCTTGCTGAGCGCGCTACACCACCATCCCCCCGTCGCCGAGGAGATCGCCGGGATGGAATCGGCGGTCCGTGATGGCAGCTTGGCCCCCTCGGCGGCGGCCCGGCGCTTGCTGGAGGCTTTCGGCATCCAGACGCAAGGCCAATTGAGCGTCCAGGGCGATTAATCGAAGCGCGCGACTTGACCGGCGTCCCGCATGGCCGTATATCCCACGCTCCGCCGGGCGCCTAGAGCGCCCGCTTGCTGTTTTTTGACTTTTTTCAGGAAGCAACCATGGCTCGACGCTGCGCCTTCACCGGCAAGGGCGTGATGAGTGGCAACAACGTCAGTCACGCCAACAACAAGACCCGCCGCCGTTTTCTGCCCAATATCCAGCAGACGGCGATGTTCAGCGATGCGCTGGGCCGCATGGTGCGCCTCAAGCTCTCGACGCGGGCCATCCGCACGATCGAGCACAACGGCGGCCTCGATGCCTTCCTGCTCTCGACGCCCGACCGTAAGCTCGGCGTCGAAGCCGTGCGCCTGAAGCGGACCATCCGCAAGGCAGCCGAAGCGGCCAAAGAGGCGGCGGCGAGCTAGCCTTTTTCGGCAGGCCGAAAAGAAACAAGCCCGGGTCTCCCCGGGCTTTTTCCATTTCTGGTGCTCCGATCCGCTTAGATCGCGTAGCCGCCGTCCACGTTGATGGTCGCGCCAGTGACGTAAGAGGCCTCGTCGCTGGCCAGGAAGGCGGCCACGTTGGCGATTTCCTCCGGCTTGCCGTAGCGACCCAGCGCCGTGGTTGCCTTCAGGGGCTCGGCGAACTCGCCGTCCTCGGGGTTCAGGTCGGTGCCGATGGGGCCCGGATGGATGGTATTGACGGTTATGCCCTTGGCGCCGAGGTCTCTGGCCCAGCCCTTGGCCAGGACCGCAACGGCGGCCTTGCTGGCGCCATAGACGGCCATGTTGGGGAAGGGTTGGCGCTCGGCGACCGAGCTGCCGATGTTGATGATGCGCCCGCCCTCGCGGATCACCGGGGCTGCCTGATGCGCCACGCGGAAGACGGCGGCGACGTTGATATCGAACTGGCGGTCATAGATCTCTGGCTCGGCTTCGCCGATCGGACCGACCTCGAAGATGCCGGCGTTGTTGACCAGGATGTCGAGCCCGCCCAGGCGCTCGACCACGGTCGGGATCAGTGCATTCAGCTCGTCAGGTGAATTGGCGTCGGCGCGAATGGCTTCCGCCTTCACGCCCTTGCCGCGCAGCTCCTCGGCCAGGGCCTCTGCCTTGTCGGCAGAGCGGGCATAGGTGATGGCGACATCGGCGCCTTCTTCGGCCAGGCGGTTAGCGATGGCGGCGCCGATGCCCCGGCTACCGCCGGTGACCAAGGCCACCTTGTTCTCCAGTTTTTTGCTCATGGGATTTCTCCGTTTGCGTGTGACTGACGGAGAGGTGGTCGACAAAAACAATAGTTCAAGACTTTCGAACTATTGTTTTTGCGGCCGACTGTGCCTAAGTTCACAGGCATGCGACGGCTCTATCATCCTGCGCTCGAAGAGATGGCGCTGAGCGACGTGCTGCACGCGCTCGGCGATCCAATCCGTCTTGGCATTGTCCAAAGGCTTGCCGATGCGGAGGAGCTTTGTTGCGCCGCGGCTGTTGCTCCGGATCTGCCGAAGTCCACGGTATCCCATCACTTCCGCATTCTGCGGGAGGCAGGGCTCATCCGTACGCGCAAGCAGGGCGTCTACTACCTCAGCAGCCTGCGTCGTGCAGAGCTGGAGACGTTGGCCCCTGGCCTGTTGGATTCGGTTTTGGCTGCGGCCGGAGAGGTCGCCGCGGCAGCTTAAGCCACCGCTTCGGCCGCGATCAGCTCGGCGGGGTCGCCTTCCGCTACATCGCCGCTCTCGATGACGCGGCAGCAGACGCCACCCCGCCAGTCGCGGTTCAGCGCCTCGCGCAAACCGCGCCGCGCCTCATCCATGCGGTGGCAAGGCTCGGTCTCTTCGGTGATTTCCAGGAGGGCGCCACCGATGCGCAGGCGCTGACCCTTGCTGTCGGCTAGGGAGGGAAGACCCTCGACGAAGAGGTTGGCCCGCCGCGTGGTCCAATCGAGGCTTTCGCCGAGATCGGCGCAGGCAGCCTCCCAGGCCTCCTTCGAGAGGACGGTGACTTGGCGTTTCTTGAAGAGCTTGCCGCTGTAATCGCCGGACAGCCCGCTCTCCACCTCGATACGCGCCGCCGCGGCGGTCTCCATCGGGGCTTCGCTCTTGGCCTTGAAGGCGATACCGATCAGCTTTGCCATGCTCTTCTTCCTCCCGCTCACTCGCTCACGACTTCGAACATCACCAGCAACGTTCGCTGGATGGCACTGAAGTTATCGTCAGAGACGACATAGACCAAGGGGGCTCCCTTTTCGCTCTCGCGCAGGAAGATGCCCTCGAAGTTGTCGATGGTCAGCGGCGGACGCAAGGTTGCCAGGGTGGTTGCCTGGATGACCGCGCCCGGAACGAGCGTGGCCGGGTCGAAGCGGGCAATCCGGATGGTCAGCCCGCCGACTGGGGACCAGTGACGCTCAGAGACGTAGACCAGGCCGTCGGGCCCCACCGCCATGTCGGTCGGCTGGGTCGGCTTGGGTCGAACGTAGTCGAAGGGCTGCCAAGCGGCCCCATCGTAGATGTAGCCGTGGTACACGGCGTTCGGCCCGGACAGCGACCCGGCCCCTTCGCGCAGGGCGATCAACCGCCCGTCCGGCAACTCGGTGATGGCTTCCAGCGCCTGGTTGGAGCCGGGGGGCAGGTCGCCCGGCACCGGCAGGGCTTCAGCGGTGCCGTTGGGCAGCGGCCCGGGCGGGTATTGGTGGATGCGGTGGAGCCGTTCAAAGGTCACCACCCAGCTACCGTCTGCGCGGCGCGCCAGGGCTTCCGCATCCTGCCGGTTTAACCGCCGGGAGATTGGTGCGCCCCCTTCGTCCTTCAGCCGGCCGAGCCGGGCGTCCTCGAAGCCTGAGAGCCAGCCCCGCTCGTCATAGGTCAGCGTGCCGGCCAGCCAGTTGCCCTGGTCCGTCACCAGCACGATGTCGTCGCCGTCCGGCGCGACATAGAGACCTGAGAGGCCCCCGAAGGTGCGCGAGGGCGAGGTCAGCTCCAGGCCGCCGCGCCAGGCCAGGGACTCGATCCGCTCCTGTCGTGGCGCCTCGGGATTGAGCTTGCGCTGGGTGACGCGGATGTCGAGGGGGTCACCATCGTCCGCCGTGGCCGCAGGCGCTGCGAACAGCGCGAGGGCGAGGCCGACAACACCGCAGGCGCTAAACCAGCGCAGCGCGTTAGGCATGCATCCGGCGGCGCCGACGGGCGCCGGGCGCCGCGCGTCCGGGCCCGGCCAGGTCTTCTTCGAACAGCTCGGCGAGCTTCTCCATCATGGTGCCGCCGAGCTGCTCCGCATCGACGATGGTGACGGCACGGCGGTAATAGCGGGTGACGTCGTGGCCGATGCCGATGGCCACCAGCTGGATGGGGGAGCGGGTCTCGATGTACTCGATCACATCGCGCAGGTGGCGTTCCAGGTAGTTCCCTGAGTTGACCGACAGGGTCGAATCGTCGACCGGCGCGCCGTCGGAGATCACCATGAGAATGCGCCGCTGCTCGGAGCGGCCGAGCAGGCGGTTGTGGGCCCAGAGCAGGGCCTCGCCGTCGATGTTCTCTTTCAGGATGCCTTCGCGCAGCATCAGGCCCAGGTTCTTGCGGGCGCGGCGCCAAGGCGCGTCGGCGGACTTGTAGATGATGTGCCGCAGGTCGTTGAGGCGCCCGGGGATGGCCGGCTTGCCGGCGGCGATCCAGCGCTCCCGCGACTGCCCGCCCTTCCACATGCGCGTGGTGAAGCCCAAGACCTCGACCTTGACGCCACAGCGCTCCAGGGTGCGGGCCAGGATATCCGCGCTCATGGCCGCGACGGAGATGGGCCGGCCGCGCATGGAGCCGGAATTGTCGATCAGCAGGGTGACGACCGTGTCGCGGAACTCCGTATCCTTCTCCATCTTGTAGGAGAGGGAGTGGGTCGGGTTGACGATGACCCGCGCGAGCCGCGCGGTATCGAGCAGACCTTCCTCCAGATTGAAGTCCCAGGCACGGGTCTGCTGCGCGAGCAGGCGCCGCTGCAAACGATTGGCCAGACGGCCGATCACCCCTTGCAGGTGCGCGAGCTGCTGGTCCAGCATCTGGCGCAGGCGGCTCAGCTCCTCGGCGTCGCAAAGCTCCTCGGCCGAGACCACCTCGTCGTACTCTTGCGTAAAGACGTGATAGCTGTCGCCGCGGTCGTTGCGCATGGCGTCCCAATCCGGACGCTGGCCGGGATTGCCCGGCTCCTCCTCGCCCGTGCCGTCGCGCAGCTCGCCTTCCGCTTCGACTCCCTGCTCCTCGCTGCCGTCGCCCTCGCCGGACTCGTCGAGCTGCGCCTCCTGCATGGCGGCGGCATCGGCGGCGTCCTTTTCACCGCCTTCGCTCTGGGCGTCGTTGGGCTGGTCCTCGGCGCTGTCGTCGCCCTCTTCCTCTTCACCCTGCTGGCTCGGGTCCGGCTCGACGCTGGCATCGAGATCCAAATGGCCGAGCATCTCGCGGACGGCATGGGCGAAAGCCTCCTGGTCGTCGACCAGTTTGGTCAGCCGCGAGAGATCCTGCATCACCTGCGGGTCCAGGTCGCTGCGCCAGATGTCGGCCACATGCTTGGCCGCCGGCGGCAAACCCTGGCGGCTCAGGGTTTCTCGGGCCAGCAGGCCGATCACCTCGGACAAGGGGATCTCGTCGCGCTGCTGAATGCGATGGTAACCGCGCACGCGGCAGCGGTTCTCCAAGGCGCTCAAGAGGTTCAGCTCGCAGCCGGTCATGTTGCGGGCGCCGATGGCTTCGCAACGCGCCTGCTCGATCGTGTCGAAAATCTCGCCGGCGGTGCTGTCCCCGGGGCGGTTGCTGGCGTGAGTGCGGTCGTCGTGATGGCGCAGGCGCAGCGCGATGCGGTCGGCCTCGCCGCGGACCAGCGCGACTTCGTCCGGCGGCAGGTTGCGCGAGGGCATGGGCAGGCGCAGCTCGTTGCCGGCCAGGCCCGGCGGGCTGGCGGCGAAGTTGGCCGTCAGGTCTTCCCGCTCGGCAATGGTTCGTGCCGTCGCTGCGGTGGCGCGCTTGAAGCGCTCGATCGGGGTTTCGGCCTTATCCATAGCCTGGATGCAATAGACCTCTTCGCTTGGCGGTCAAGCATGAAGTGGGGACGTTTGCCGCTCCTCTGAACCAGGAGCATGCAAGAGAAATACGGTTATGACACGGCGAGGCTTCGTACCGATCAATCTTCAGGTCCCAGAGCGCTTCCGATAATGGGCTTTTGGTTGTAGCCTTGGCCGGCTTGGAGGGTGGCTGTCGGGGCATAGCGTGTCTTCTGACGAATCAAAGAAAGAACGTCGCGTAATCGCGATTCTGTCCGGCCGCGGCGGTCGAAGGGTCGTCGTCGTCCTGGTCTCCGCTGCGAAAGGGGCCGGCCAGCGCGCCGTCACCTGGTGGGATCGGCTGCTGATCTGGCTGGCGGACGATCTCTTTTGCATCCCGGTGCGGCGCCTTTGGGGCTTCGGCAAGCTGAGCAAGGCCAGCTACTTCGGAGGTCAGGCGCCGGCCCAAAGCGGGCTGGTGTTTCGGCGCATGGCCGTGCTGCGCGCGCTAACGGCGGTGGCCGTGGCGTTGCTGATCGGTGCGCTCGATCTCTTCGGGCTCAGCGGCGACACCAGCCGTTTTTCGCGCGATGCCTTCTACCAATATGTGGCGCCGCTCTATCCCGGCACCGACAGAGACCTTGCGGCGTCTGCGAGCTTGCCCGAGCCATCCGTGTTGCTGTTGACCGAAACGGACCTGATCGATCGCGGCGAGACCTGGCCTGCCTCCTACGGGCTGCATGCCGAGGTTTTGGAGGAGCTTCTCGACTACGACCCAGCGGCCGTTTTCGTCGATATCGCGTTCCTCGATGTGCGCGACGACCAGACTTGGGGCGAACTTGTGGAGGTCGTGTGCAGCTACAGCGCATACGGCATACCCATCTATGTGGCTTCGCCGCGCTTCATTCATGCCTATCGTCTGGCGCCCGGCTTGGCCGAGGTCTTCCAGGACGTCGAGGTCAAGCGGGCGACCCGGGTTCACACCTTGGCCAGGGCCGGGGCGGTTCCCGTCGCCGTGCCCGGCGGCGCCTTCGGCCGCGACGGGCTGGTCTATCCACTCGGTGTGACGGACAAATTGACCTTCGTTCCCGGGACGGCCGGCGGTCTGGCGGGAGCCGAGGCGCAAAAGCGCCAGAGCTATTTGGATAGCGCGAAACCGCTGCATGAGATTTTCGCCGCCTACAGGCCCGACGGCAGCAACCTGGCCGCCGAGCCCAGCCCTTGCGCATCGCAAAGCGCGCCCGCCGAGCCCCTGCCGAGCCACTTTCCGGCTGTTTCGAACGAAGGCGAGCGATCTCACTACCTTGCGGGAACATGGGGGAACGAGACGGCGAACCGGCTTTTCCTTCCGGCTGCGGCCTGCCGTATCTACGCGGAGCAGGGAGGCCTGACACCTCTGTGGTGCAAAACAGAGTTCCGCGCGCGGGCCAGGGACGGCGCCATGGAAGTCTACTGGCGCTTCCGGAGCCAAGCGGAGGAGCAGTTCAGCCAAGCCTGGCAAGGCAGAGACTTCCATGTGCGCAACGGGATGGGTCGCAACGAGGGCGGGCGTGGCGGCACGGACGAGGTCTGCGGCCGCTATGGTGAAGCGGGCGCGTGGTCGCGTCTGGTCTCTCTCATTCGCGGTGCCGACGGCGGCGCCCACTCCAGCCTTGAAGGTTCGCAGCCGGCCGCTGTGCTGGCACCCGTGCCGGGACCTTGGCTGCGGGAGACCTGCCCGCCGTTTCAATATCTTACCCTGTCCTATCTACTCCCAGAGGGCGCGGGAATCATGAGCCGGAACCGCGAGGCGGTTATGGAGCGCGCCGTGACCGGCAAGGTAGTCATGTACGGCGTTCAGTTGGTTGCGGTCTGGGACAAGGTGGTGCCGCCGACTCATTGGCCGCTGCCGGGCGTGTTCTTCCACGCCATGGCGTACGATAATCTGCGGCTGCGCGCGGACGACTACATCGGTGAGGATACGAAGGCGCTCTTTGCCGGCCTCAGGCCGAGCGCGGCCGCTGGCATCCTCGTGCTTTTGCTGCTCGCCTTTCCCGTCGAGTTCTACAAGACCTTCGTGGCCGAACTTGCCCGCGTCGTTGGCAATGCCCGTCTGGGGCCTCGTCTGCTGGCCGTTGGCTACACCATGCTGGCCTGGGCCATGGTGAACGTCGTTGCCATTGCCTTGCTGGTGGCGACCTGCTGGTACCTCTTCTTCAAACTCAATCTTTCGCCGGTCAATTTTGCCGGTATACTCGCTTTGCTAGTGGCGTATGTCTCGTTCGATCTTTTGAGCAATTTGAGATTGCTTACCCGGCTGTCCAGCCACGTGGAGGAGGCAGACCGGCGCCGTTTGCATCGGGATGGAGATGGCACATGACGATACCCAGTGTCTGTCGCTTTGCTTCGCTTGCCCTGGTTGTCGGTCTTTGCGGCTTCCTGCTGGCGCAGGAGAGGCCGGCCGTGGCCTTCGAGGGCACGCCGACGGTCAGCGACGTCAGCGGCAAACGGGTCAAGCTCTACAGCGGCGAGGAAGACCGTAAGGCGGCCGAGCGGGTCGAGGCGGGCAAGATTCTTGGCAGCAAGGTCACCGGCCACAACAGCCGGCGCGTCCGCATCGATTTCAACGGCAAGGCCTATTGGGTCGATGCCTACAAGGTCAGGACCAATCCTCCCCTGAGCCTCAAGGAGGTGCCCGTGGGCTGCGACAACCTCGCCATGTCGAGCAATGCCAACAGCTACAGCACGGCCCGCGGCTCCGGAAAGAGCGGAGGGTGCAACTGATGCTGCGCGCGGTCGTCGTTGCCCTGCTCGGGGGCAGTCTGCTGGCTCTGCCGGCCCAGGCCGATCTCTTCGAGTGGTTCGACCGGCAGTTCGAAGAGTCGCCGAGCGAGCCCTTGATCGAACGGATCGAGCCCGCGGCCTGGACGCCCTCCATCGTCGACGGCCAACTGATCGGCGATGATATCGAGCCGGCAGCCGGCGAGACGAAGTGCAACCGCTTTCTGGCGAGCTGCGAAGAGGACAGCAGTACCGGCAGCAGCAGCGGCTCCGGCTCCGGCGCGCTGTTCGGCGGGCAGAGCGAGGGCAATCGGCCGCCCTTGCTTAAGGACGGCTTGACGGAACTGCGGCGCTCGGCGACCGGGGTTATCCGGCACGATGCGATGCAGAGCTATCTCGACGGCCTCATGGCCCGTGTGCTGTCGCACTCGCCCATCACCGGCGCGCCCATTCGCGTCAAGCTGACCGGCAGCCGCAGCCCGGGCGATGCCAAGGCCTTTCATGATGGCCACATCGGTATTCCCTTGGGCGCGCTGCAAGAAGCGGAAAGCGAGGACGAAATCGCCTTTCTGCTCGCCCATGAGGCTGCCCACGTGCTGCTCAATCACCACGACTCCGATTGGTTGGCCAACACCAACAAGCAGCTGACCTCGGCTTCGGAAATCGCGCTCGGCAGCATGATCCAAGTCTCCGACGCGCTGGCGCGCTATGGCGCTAAAGGCAAGAATTTCAAAGACGTTCAAAGGATCGCCTGGGTTGCCGGGCAGGTGACGCTGTTCGTGACCGACGATGCGCTGCGCCCCTCCTGGGCGCGCGAACAGGAGATCGAGGCCGATCGGCTGGGTCTCGATCTCGCTCTCAAGGCTGGCTACAGCCACGAGGGCGCCTTCGACTTCCTGCTCCGCTTGGCGACCTATGAGGAAAGCAATCCATCGGGCGGCAATCCGGCCATCGAGCGGCGGCGGCAAAAGCTGGCAGAACGTATGAACAGGGCCGAGGCGGAAGGAGATGTCGACGAGGCCTTCACGGGTGCCTTTGAAGGGGCTTTCATCGAGGTCGAGTCGGTGATCGACGACCTGCGGACGACCCATCCCGATACGCGCGAGCGTCTCGATAAGCTGGTGGAGTACTACGAAGAGCTCTGGGAGGAAGAGCTGGACTACGTCGAGCCGCAGTCGGGAGGCTGGACGAAGGTTCGGCAGGCAGCGTCAAGCAAAGACCTCTTCAAGCGCTACAATCTGGTCTGGGAGGCCAGCAACGCGCTGGGAGACGAGCGACTGGACGAAGCGGCGCGCCTCATTCGCGCTGCCATCGGCCCGCCGACACGGCACAAGGCCTATCCTCGCTACGTCTTCGCGCAAGTTCGCATGAACCAGGGCAACACCGACAAGCAGAGGCAAAATCTGGCGCTTGCCATGAAGGACTCGGAGCCGAACCTCATCATCTACCGCGATGCGATCGCCTTCGACTACGCCAAGGGCAAGAGCTTGAGCGGCGATCGCCTGGTGAACGAGGCCTGGTCGCTGTTCGGTCGCCCGCCGGAGCTTTATCCCTACAAGATCTATCTCGCTGTGCGGAAGGACGACCGCGCCTCAGCGACGCGGCTCAACGCAGAATGCCGGCTGATCTTTCGCGATCAGTCCCGCCTCTGCTCGGAAGCTATGAACGGCCATCCGCCCTGGGTGCCGCTCGAAGAGCAAACCATGCTCGACAAGCTCAAGAACACCAACTGACCCGGCCAGTTGCGCCGGGTCCATAGCCCGCCGTCAGTTCGCCGTCACCTTGAAGCCGCTTTCGGGCAGCTCCGTGCCGAAGCAGCGCTGGTAGTACTCGGCCACGACCGGGCGCTCGACCTCGTCGCACTTGTTGAGGAAGGTGAGGCGGAAGGCCAGGCCGACGTCCTGGAAGATCCGCACGTTCTCGGCCCAGGTGATTACGGTCCGCGGGCTCATCACGGTGGAGATGTCGCCGTTGACGAAGCCGCTGCGCGTGAGATCCGCCAGGGACACCATGGCCGAGACCATCTTGCGGCCGTCTTCGGTGTCATTCTCCGGCGCCTTGGCCAGGACGATGTTCACCTCCTCGTCGTGCGGCAGATAGTTCAGGGTGGTGACGATGTTCCAGCGGTCCATCTGGCCCTGGTTGATCTGCTGCGTGCCGTGATAGAGGCCCGTGGTGTCGCCCAGGCCGACGGTGTTCGCCGTGGCGAACAGCCGAAAGGCGGAATGGGGCCTGATGACGCGGTTCTGGTCCAACAGGGTCATCTTGCCCTCGACCTCCAGCACCCGCTGGATGACGAACATCACGTCCGGACGGCCGGCGTCGTATTCGTCGAAGACCAGCGCGGTGGGATGCTGCAGCGCCCAGGGCAGCAGGCCTTCGCGAAACTCGGTGACCTGCTGACCGTCGCGCAGCACGATGGCGTCCTTGCCGATCAGGTCGATACGGCTGATGTGGCTGTCCAGATTGACGCGAATGCAGGGCCAGTTGAGGCGGGAGGCGACCTGCTCGATGTGCGTCGACTTGCCGGTGCCGTGATAGCCCTGGATCATGACACGCCGGTTGAATGCGAAGCCGGCCAGGATGGCGAGCGTCGTCTCCCGGTCGAAGAGATAGGACTCGTCCAGGTCGGGGACGTAGTCGCTGGATTGCGAATAGGCGGGGACCTCGAGATCGCTGTCGATGCCGAAGGTTTGCCGGACGGACACCTTGATGTCTGGACCGCCCTCGGGAAGGCTCGGCCCCTCCATGTGAACGTCAACCGTCATTCAACTCATTCCTTATCGATCGATCGCCATACTGCCATATGGCGTGCGCGGCCGTGGCCTCTATAGCCGGATCTGCAGCGCGCGCGTTTCGGCCAGATGGGCCTGCATTCTTCTCATGACATGGACGCCTTTTGGCTTGTGGCAAAGGCGAGTCTGCTATGCAAGGCTCTTGAGGGTCGCATAGGCTTGGTTGATGCGCTTAAGTCGTTCTTCCGCCTTGGGATCGCTGCCGTTCGCATCAGGGTGCAGCTTCTTGGCCAGGGACTTGTAGCGCGCTTTGATCTCCTGCTTCGTTGCGTCCTGCTCCAGCCCCAGCACGGACAGTGCCCGGCGCTGCGCCTTGTCGAGGGGCTTGCCTGCCCCGCCGTCCTGCTGTCCTTGCGTACGGCCCGCCCCGTCACTGAAGTGGCCGAAGGCCTCGTCGAAGTGAAACTGCGCCGTGGCTTGCCATCCGCCGAGGCTGCCCATCCGCCAAGTCGGGCGCTCCCAGGTGCTGTCCGCCCGCCGCGACGCCTCGATTTGCTCTTCGTCCATGTCGGCGAAGTAGTCCCAGGCCGCATTGTGCTCCCGGACATGATCGAGACAGAGCCAGACGTAGCTGCGTCCGTCGCGCGGCGACAACGGCGCGCGATAGAGGCCGGCCTCTTCGCAATCGGGATGCGCGCAGGGGCGCGCATGACCGCGCTCCTGGTCCAGTGTCGTCGTGCTCGCGAAGGGGTCTCGCTCATCCATGAGACTAAGCTATGGTCTCTGCTGGCCGCACGGCAAGGTCTGGAATGGACGCTTGTGGCACGGCAAGGTGAACATTACGTGAGACCCTCGAAGAACAGCTTGAGAGCGCGGAGATCGCGGCGTGACGGTGAAGGAACAGATCGAAAGCAAGCTCACGGAGGCCTTTCGGCCGAGCCAGCTCAGAGTCGTCGACGACTCCGACAAGCACGCGGGCCACATGGGCGCGCGCCCGGAAGGAGAGACCCATTTCCGCGTGCACATGACGAGCGACGCCTTCGAAGGCATGAGCCGGCTGGAGCGGCAGCGCGCCGTCTATGCCGTCTTGTCGGACGAGATGGCGGACCGCGTGCATGCCTTGCAGCTCAGGCTGTCCTCGGCCAGCGAGGCCGCTGACGGCGCTCGCTAATCGCCGGTGTAGAAGGCCGGCCAGCTCTTCTTGACGATTTCGCCGTCGCTGCGGAAGGCGTGACAGGTGTTGAGCAGCGGCGGCGGCTGATCGGCCGGCCGCTCCTTCTGTTTCTTGGCGCGCACCGGGTAGAGCGTCTGGAAGGCGACGGTCGCCATGGCCTGCAGCATCTCGACCTGATGGGTGCAGCCGTGCACGCCACCGACCCGTTCGCGGATCGCGCGCCGCCAACCGAGCCCAACCGTTACACCGACCATCTGCTTGAAATTGGCGGTTGCGGCCGCGCAGATGCCGAAAGGCCCGGAATCGGTGACGACTTCGATGTCGTGAACCAGGAACTCCTCGTCGATGGTCAAACGGATCGACATGTCGTGCAGCGGCTCGCCCGCCTGGATGACGCCGCGATAGTCGTTGGGAAAAGAATAGCTCTTCACGTCGACCATCCGGCCTTCGATATCCCACAGGCCGTCGGCCCGGCGGTAGCCGCCGAACTGGTAGCTGCGCTGATGAAAGGGCTCGCGCTCTACAGGCGGGGAAAGCGGCATGGAACCTCCGGTTGCTGCGCTGCAGCGAGCCTACAAGTGCCCAAACAGCCCAAGCAAGTGCTAAGGCCGGGAACCAGGGTCACGCGGCTCTGCCGGGTCTCTTGGTGCAGAGGCTTGCCGAGCGTAACCCGAGACACATAGCTTAAAGCCTGAGAACAAGACGATAGGCGGCAGCTTATGGAAGACCTCGTGGTGCGCTTGGCGGCCCAGTTCGGCCTGACGGAAAGTAAGACCCGGGGGGCGATCGGCGCCTTGCTCAAGCTGATCGAAACGCATGCGGCGCCCGAGGATGTCGCGCTCTTACTCCAGAAGCTACCGGGGGCGCAGGCGCTCCTCGACGCAGCGAAGCAGTCGAAACGCTCGGGCGGCGGCTTGTTCGGCTCTCTTGCCGGCGCGCTGGGTGGCGGCGGCGGCCTCATGGAAACGGCGGCCGAGCTTCAGAAGCAAGGGGTTGGCTTAAGCCAGATGCGGCCCTTCATCACCGCGTTTGCAGAAGGGGCGGAGGACAAGGCGGGACGCGATTTGGTGGAGCGTATCGCTGGGTCCATCCCGGGTCTGGATAGGTACCGTGCTTAACGTCGTGGCTCCGCGATTGTCAGATCGACAAACTGATTAAGCCGTGCGCTTGAGCGGCGGCGTTTCGGCTACGTCGTCAGTCGACGTGGAGGCAGCTTTGGACGCCGCTGACTCGATGGTTTCCATCAAGGCGATCCGCCGTTCGCTCGGCAGGCTGCGCAGCACTTCCTCGATCGAACGCAGCGGGCGTTCCAGGTAAGGGCTGATAAAACTCTCCACCAGCGTCTTATCGATCATGTCCTGTTGTTTTCCCAAATCTTGTGTTTTGTTTGGTGCTCACCCATCCCTGGGCACTAGATATAGCTGTCGGCTCTAGCGGTTAACAAAACGTTAAGAGCCCTTTTCTAGGCCCTGCGGGCCCTGTGGGTACATTGGGACAACTCCGATTAGCCTTTGAAATCGCCGGCATTTTGATCCCGATTTTTGCCGGGGATAAGCCTGTGACCAATGGCTGTCAGAGGCCCGTTGGGCCGGAGCGATGGTGCATTCCGTGCGCGACTCGACGACTGGAGTCCTTCGCAACAGCGGATGCCGCGGAAAAACGGGGGCCGTCGACCAGCTTTTAACGCTTTTGCAGGACGGACGTGTCACTCCCTTGACTGAATTCAGCTGCTATGGTCCATCAGCGCCGCGTGGCGTGCCGGCCGTGTGCGGCGCGCCTCTTTTCCCACTTTCGATTGGCCAGCCTGATGAAGCACCTCGACGAGCTTGAAGCACAATCCGTCTATATCCTGCGGGAGGCCTATCATGGCATCGAGCCGCTGGTGATGCTGTGGTCGCTGGGCAAGGACTCCAATGTCATGCTTTGGCTGGCCCGGAAGGCCTTCTTGGGGCACGTGCCCTTCTCGGTCCTGCATGTGGACACCGGCAAGAAGTTCCCCGAGATGTACGCCTTTCGGGAGCGCTATGCCGAGGAGTGGAACCTCAAGTTTCTGCGCGAAGAGTGCCCGCCAGTCGAAGAGGTCGATCCGACCCTGCCGCCAGCCGCGCGCTCGGCGGCACGCAAGACCGCAGGCCTGAAGACCGCCCTGCAAAAGCACGGCTTTCGCGGGGTCATCGCCGGCATCCGCCGCGACGAGCAGGCGACGCGGGCCAAGGAGCGGGTGTTCAGCCCGCGCGGCGAATCCGGTCAGTGGGATTTCCGCGATCAGCCGGCCGAATTCTGGGATCAGTACAAGACCGACTTTCCGCCCGACGCGCATGTGCGGATTCACCCGCTGCTGCATTGGACCGAGCTCGACATCTGGCTCTACACCAAGCGCGAGGGCATTCCGCTTATCTCCCTCTACTTCGCTAAGGACGGCAAGCGCTACCGCTCGCTCGGCGACCAGGACATCACCTTCCCAGTCGACTCCAATGCCTCCACGGTGGATGAGATCATCACCGAGCTGAGAGAGACCAAGGTTCCGGAGCGGGCCGGTCGTGCCATGGATCACGAGCGTGAGGACGCTTTCGAGCGCCTGCGCACGACGGGCTACATGTAAGCGGACCGGTTAGGAAGGATGCCTGATATGAGCTCACGCACCGCGCAGTCCCTGCATCTCAACGAGCCGCTGCGCATCGTCATCGTCGGTCATGTCGATCACGGCAAGTCGACCCTGATCGGCCGGCTGCTGTTCGACACCGACTCCGTGCCGGAGAGCAAGGTGGCCGAGGTCGAGGCGATCTCCGCCCGCCGCGGCATGGTGACCGAGTGGTCCTTCCTGCTCGACGCCTTTCAGGCCGAGCGCGATCAGGCGGTCACCATCGACACGACGCAGATCTGGTTCAAGAGCGCCAAGCGCAACTACGTCATCATCGATGCGCCCGGACACCGCGAGTTCCTCAAGAACATGGTCAGCGGCGCGGCAACGGCCGACGCCGCGGTGCTGGTGGTCGACGCCGCCGAGGGCGTGAAGGAGCAGACGCGCCGCCACGCCTACCTGCTGCACCTCTTGGGCGTGCGTCAGGTCTGTGTCGTGGTCAACAAGATGGACCTGGTCGATTACGACCAGGCACGTTTCGACCAAGTGGCAGGAGAGGCGCGCGACTACCTCGCGGAAATCGGCGTCGCCGTCAGCTATGTCCTGCCCGTTTCGGCTCGCATGGGCGACAATCTGGCCCAGCCGGCCGCCAACCTGGCGTGGTTCGACGGCCCGACCATGCTGCAGTCGCTCGATAGCTTCCAGAGCGTCTCCCGGCCCGCCGGTCAGCCGCTGCGTTTCCCGATCCAGGACATCTACAAGTTTGATGAGCGCCGCATTCTTGCCGGGCGCATCGAATCGGGTGTCCTCAGGGTCGGTGACAGCCTGCTGTTCTCTCCCTCGAACCTGACCGCGCACGTCGCCTCCATCGAAAGCTGGAGCACGCCGTCGCCGTCCGTCGAAGCCCATCCCGGCGAGTCCGTCGGCATCACCCTGGACGAGCAGATCTTCGTCGAGCGCGGTGAGATCGCCAGCCACGAGGCCGAGGCCCCGCAGCTCAGCAATGTGTTTCGTGCCACCTTGTTCTGGCTCGCCAAGGAGCCGCTCACGGTTGGCAAGCGCTACAAGCTCAAGCTCGCCACCCGCGATGCGAACGTTCAGGTCGAGGCGATCGAGAAGGTCATCGACACCGACTCCCTGGCCGGCCGTGCCGCCGAGGCGCTGGAGCGCAACGGCGTCGGCGAGGTGGTGTTGCGGTCACGCACGCCGCTGGCACTGGACGAGTATCGCAGCCTGCCCAAGACAGGGCGCTTCGTGCTGGTCGACGGCTACGACACGGTCGGCGGCGGTGCCATCTCCATGGAGGGCTATCCCGACCAGCGCCCGGCGCTGCGCGTCAAGTCGACCAACATCACGCCGGTCTCGCATCGGGTTTCGGCGACCGAACGGTCCAAGGTGGTCGGCCATTCCGGCGGCGTGCTCTGGTTCACCGGCCTTTCCGGCGCGGGCAAGTCGACTCTCGCCATGGCCCTGGAGCAGCACCTTTTCCAACTCGGCTATCAGGTCTACGTGCTGGATGGCGACAACGTCCGTAAGGGCCTCAATGCCAACCTCGGCTTCTCGCCTGAAGACCGGGCCGAGAACATCCGCCGCGTTGGCGAGGTTGCCGCGCTCTTCGCCGATGCCGGCATCATCTGCATCGCCTCTTTCATCTCGCCCTACCGGGCCGACCGGGACCGGGCGCGGGAGGCAGCCGGAGAGCGCTTCCACGAGATCTACGTGAAGGCCGATCTGGCGATCTGCGAGCAGCGCGACCCCAAGGGTCTCTACCGCCGTGCCCGTTCCGGCGAGATCCCCGAGTTCACTGGCGTATCCTCGCCTTACGAAGCCCCCGAAGATGCGCAGCTCACCGTCGACACCGGCGAACAGAGCATCGAAAACTGCATCAAGGCGCTCGGCGACTACGTGGAAAGCCGCTTTAGCCTGAGGCGCAACGGCGGCTGAGGCCGCGGACCACGTTCGCAAAAGAAGAAAGGCGGCTGTGAAGCCGCCTTTCCGTGAAACGGGCCAGTCGATAGCCCAATGGCGTTAAGCCGTGCCCTTAGACGAGACGCAAGAGGCTGCTCCAGCGTCCGCGAAAGGTGCCTAGGCTCATCGACGGGGCACCGGTATCACTTGACATTGGATCACCTCCTTTCCGTTGTTGAAGACCAGGGTCGACTATGACCTCTGCTTCGTTGCCGGGACAAGCGGAAGATTAGCCTATCGTGCCCGGCGGTGTTCCGGATGCAGGCTGCGGCCCAGAATATGCTCGCTGCCGCCGATCACATCGAGGCTGGAGCCGATGATCAGTGGATCGGTGCGGTCGACCACGGCGTGGTTCTTCTCCGAATAAGGCAGGGTGCTGAGGAAGTGGCGCATACAGTTAAGACGGGCGCGCTTCTTGTCGTCCGACTTGACGATGGTCCAGGGGGCATCCGCCGTATCGGTATAGAAGAACATGGCCTCTTTGGCCTCGGTATAGTCGTCCCACTTGTCGAGCGATTGCCGGTCGATGGGGGAGAGCTTCCACTTCTTCAGCGGTTCGTGCTCGCGGGCTTTGAAGCGGCGGCGTTGCTCGGCTTGGCTGACGGAGAACCAGTATTTGAACAGGCGGATACCGCTGCGGACCAGCATGCGCTCCAGCTCCGGCGCCTGGCGCATGAACTCAAGGTATTCGTTCGGTGAGCAGAAGCCCATGACCCGCTCGACGCCGGCGCGGTTGTACCAGGAGCGGTCGAAGCAGACGATCTCTCCGCCGCTCGGCAGATTTTGGACGTAGCGCTGGAAGAACCACTGGCCGCGCTCTCGCTCGCTCGGCTTGTCGAGCGCGACGACCCGTGCGCCGCGGGGATTGAGATGCTCCATGAAGCGTTTGATGGTGCCGCCCTTGCCGGCGGCATCGCGGCCTTCGAACAGAATGACGATCTTCTCGCCCTGGGCCCTGACCCAGTCCTGGGCCTTGAGCAGCTCGACCTGCAGCTCCGCCTTGCGTTTCTCATAGACCCGGCGGCGCATCTTTTCCTTGTAGGGATACTCGCCCGTCTCGAAGAGGCGCCGGATCGCGTCCGGGTCGTGCCGCATCTTACCCAAGTGGTGAATGGCGGCGGCGGTGGCTTGATGCCCGGCCGCTGGCGCTGCCGTTTGTGCGATCGGCTCGCCGTCGGGCGCTTGCTGCCCGCTCGGCTCGGACGCCGGGGTGCGCCTGACGGATGGCTTCCGGGAGGAGGCTGTCTTCGGACGCTTGGTTCCACCTTGCTCCAGCGCGCCGCTTACAGGCTCGGCGATCGACTCGGCGGGCTGGCTGGCGTCGGTTTTCTGCATTCTACGGCCCCCTCTCGGTCGTGATTCCTAACCGGTCACGCTAGAGGCCGGGTTTTACTAAGTCGTTGATTCACATCATACTATTGTGAAAATTGTGGAGATTGCTATGTGAGAGCGTAGGCGCCGAGTCATGACGCCAGATGCGAGCCTTCATCAGGTTGTCCGCTCGGCCCGGCCGGAAGGCGGCTGCTCGTCGAGCAAGGGGAGAACAAAGGCGCCTGCCGTTTGCGGTGTTCGCTTGTTTCGATGCGATCACGAGGCAATGGCACAATAATTTTGCAAGTTTTACAGATTAACAGTGTGTTGGATCGTGTGTGGCATTTTCGTGGCATGCGAGAGACTCCCACGCGGTCAACGACCGATGAGTAACATTCCAACACCAGAAGACGAGGCCGGAAGACTGCGGGAATTGCGCAGTTTCGGCATCTTAGATACGGCAGCCGAGGAGGGTTTTGACCGTATCACGCGTATTCTGGCGAGAAGTCTCGGCGTACAGATCGCTCTGGTTTCGCTGATCGATACGGAACGTCAATGGTTCAAGTCCCGAGTGGGACTGGAGGCTCAACAGACGCCCCGCAACGTAGCTTTCTGCTCCCACGCGATTTGCGAAGATAGCGTAACGGTGGTTCGGGATGCGACTGCCGACCAGCGATTCGCGACAAATCCTCTAGTGACCGGAAATCCACAGATCAGGTTCTACGCTGGTGCGCCCTTGCGCACCAAGAGCGGGCACAACATGGGGACTCTTTGTGCCATCGATACCAAGCCTCGGGAACTGAGCACAGACGAGAAGGCTCTTCTGGAAGACCTCGCTGGCGTGGTGGTCGACGAGATGGAGATGCACCGCCTCTTGCGCCGGGCGGAGCTAGCTGAAGCCCGTCTGATAGATGCCGTTGAAGCGTTGCCGGATGGTTTTGTGCTCTACGACGAGAACGATCGCTTAGTACTCTGCAACCAACGCTACAAAGAGATTTACTCTGAGAGCGCTCCCGCGATCGAACCCGGCACGACCTTTGAGGAGATCATCCGGTTCGGTGCAGCGAAAGGTCAGTACCCGGATGCGATTGGGCGGGAAGAGGAGTGGATTTCCGAACGATTGGAGAGCCATTGCGTTCCGGGTACCCCAATTGAGCAGGAGCTCCCCGGCGATCGCTGGCTGAGAATTCAGGAGCGGCGGACGCGAGACGGGGGGCACGTAGGGTTCCGCGTTGACATTACGGAGTTGAAGCGACAGCGGCGTGAGCTTTCGCGTTTGGCCGGAGAGGACTGCCTGACCGGCGCTCTCAACCGTCGGCGCTTTCTTGAAACTGCGCGTTCGGAGATGGGTCGCGCTAAGCGCTATGGTGGCCAAGTGGGTCTTCTTCTGTTGGATGTCGACCATTTCAAGGTGATCAACGATACCTACGGACATGCGGCGGGCGATCATGTCTTGAAGACCGTTGTTGAGCGCTGGCAGGCAGAGCTCCGGGACTCGGATTGCCTCGGACGCATCGGCGGAGAGGAGTTTGCGGTGATCTTGCCGCAAACCGATGCCGCGGGCTCGTCTCGTGTTGCGGAACGTTTGCGTCAGGTAACAGCCACAGATCCCATCGACTTCGACGGCAAGAGCATCGACGTCAGTGTAAGCGCCGGTCTAACCCTTTGTGATCGTTCGGGAGAGAACTTGGAGAGTGCCTTGGCGCGAGCCGATGACGCTCTCTATCAAGCCAAGGAAGCGGGCCGAGATCGCTTCGTGATGTGTGCTGCATAGGCGATCGTCCTGGCTGGCCGCTTGTGCCACTCCTTGGTATGAGGGTAGATGCCTAACCGGCCGGGGTCAGATCGGCCCGGCGAGTAGGCGGCCGTTCGTCGAGCACGCGGTAAGCTGGCAAACGGAGGCTTGCCAAGGTGCCGCCCGTGTCTGTTGTCGAGAGTGAGAGCGTACCGCCATGAAGCTCGGCCAGGCGCTTGACGATCGGTAAGCCGAGGCCGGCGCCTTCGTGCGCACGGTCCCAGCCGGTGCTGAGCTGCCCGAAGACCGAGAGCGCTTCGTCAAGCGCCTCGGGTGTGATGCCATCACCGCTGTCGGCGATTTCGATCACCAGCCTGCCCGTGTCATCCAGACCGTAGCTCAGACGAATCTGCCCGCCGCGGGGCGTGAACTTGGCGGCGTTGCCGACCAGTTCGAGCAGCATGTGACGCAGATGCGTAGGGTCTGCGGTCACCAGGACTGCGTCCGCAGGCGTTGCGAAGTCGAGGGATACACCGGCGATCAGCAGCTCGCCGGACAGCATGTCGATACAGCTCCGGGCCAGCTCCAACATGTCGACCCTATCGTCCTCGATCTCGACGCGCCCCTGGTCGCTGAGCACCAGCAGGCGATCGACAAGCCCTAGCTGACGCTTGCCGCTGGCGGCGATTTTCCGGGCGAACTCCTTGTATTCGGGGTTTCCGATGGGGCCCACCAGCTCTTCGGCGATGCAGTCGGCAAAGCCGATAACAGCGTTTAGCGGCGTGCGGAGCTCGTGGCTCACCAGGGCCAGGAACTGGGCTTTGGCGATCTTGCCTGCTTCGGCCAGTTGTCGTGCTTCTTCGAGGTTCTCGCTCAGCTGTGCCATGGCCTCTCGCGAACGGCGACGCAGTTCGATTTCGTCTTCGACAATCCGCGCGAAGGCGTGCAGGCTTTCGCGCTCGTCTTCGCTGAAGCCATCTCGCGGCCGGTCGTCGATGATGCAGAGCGTTCCGATCGCCGCTTGATCGACGATCAGCGGTGCACCGGCGTAGAAGCGGATGTAGGGCGCTTCGGTGACGAAGGGACTGTCGGCGAAGCGCTTGTCACGCTTGGTGTCGAGCACGACCAGCAGGTCGCTTTGGGCGATCGTATGGGCGCAGAAGGCGAGATCCCGCGGGGATTCGCTGGCCTCAAGCCCACAGGCAGCTTTGAACCACTGGCGATCCCGGTCAAACATAGAAATCAGCGCGATTTGAACGCCGAAGTGGCGTTGCGTGAGCCGGGCAACGCGATCGAAGCCGGGTTCAGGCGGACTGTCGAGGATTGCCAAGTCCTCGACTACGGTCTGTCGGTACTCTTCGTTGTACGGCTTTGGCGGGGCATTACTATTCATGGCGATAGTACATGCAGAATACGATAAGGATCGCTTAACCGGCTAGAGTAAAAAACCTCATAATTACAGTGAGTTAATAGTAATTTTGACCAGACCTCCTGTGCGGGATTGCTTGGTTGGTGCGGCCGGCGCGCTGCAAGCCAGCGCTTCGGGTGAGAGGGTCTGCCTCGGCCTTCCCACCGCTAAGGTTCACCGTGGCTTCGCTTTTTGCTTGCGGCGGTCATGGCGCTGCCGATCTGACCCGTTAGAATGCCGAGCCATGGAGACAAGCAGGAGAGCGACGTGCTGCGGATTGCCATCGGCCACAGCGCCGATATCGATCAAGACCGGGCGGTAAGCGAGGCGATCGAGCAGGCCAAACGGAAGCTTGGTGGTGCCGAAGCCAAGGCCGGCATCCTGTTTTCCGCGTCCGCGCTGGACCATCCGGCGGTTCTGGCCGAGGTCGGCCGTGCCTTTCCCGATACGCCGATCGTCGGTTGCACGACAGCGGGTGAGGCCTCGCCGGCACTCGGGTTCCAGGACGACTCCGTGCTGCTTCTGCTCTTTTCCTCGACCGACATCCGCTTTGCCGCGGCGCTCATTCGGACGCCCTCGAAAGACCCGAAGAATGCGGCCGCGGCGGCGGAAGATCTCCGTCGGCAGCTTGGGGGCGAGAGCCCACGTCTCTGCTTCCTCTTCGGCAGCTCAATGCAGGGTGATCCCGAGCGGGTGATCTCCGCGCTTGCCGAGGGTTTCGGCAAGGAGGTGCCGATTATCGGAGGCGCGGCGGCATGCTATCCGCCCGGAGAGCAGCATCCCTATCTCTTTTTCGGCCGAGAAACCTATGAAGACGCGGCCGTGGCCTTGGCGCTCAGCGGGCCGCTCGAGCTCACGACGGCGATCGAGACGAGCTGGCATCCGATCGGAAAGACCGGCGAGATTACGTCCACCGACGGCCATAGGGTCCACTGCATCGATGACGCCCCGGCACTCGACTTCTACCGCAGCACCTTGGGGGCGGATGCCTATCTTTTTCTCGGCGCGCCGATGGCCGTTCTGGATGCCGACGGGGGCATGAAGGTGCGCTCGCCGATCAGCTTCGACGATGAACAGAGGAGCATCGATGTGGCCGGTGGCGTCGCCGAGGGGGATCGAGTGCAGCTTGCCTTCGCCACGGTCGATGACGTGCACCGCGGCGCGAACGCCCTGATCGAACGCACGCTGGAGAGCTTTCCCCAAGGCGCAGCGCCGGCGCTGGTCTTCTTCTGCTCCTGCGCGGTCCGCAAGATGTTCCTGGCGCTGGACGTCAGCACGGAATTCGAGCAGCTGCAGGGCAAGGTTGGACAGTCCGTGCCCGTGGTCGGGTTCTATGCCTACGGCGAGATAGGCCCTTTGGAGCGCGGCGGTGCCTCGAAGTTCCACAATCAGTCCATCGTCTCCGTGGCGCTCAGGTGATGTCCGTTCAAGAGATCGAAAACCAGGTTGCGGCCCTGGAGCGGGAGAAGCGCAGCCTGGAGCGGCGATTGCTGCGTTGTGAGCAGTCGCTGCGCCTGCTGCAGGAAGTCCAGCGTGGCAACACCAACCTGCTGAGCTCGCTGCTGCACGAGATCGAAGCGGAGAAGGCCAAGTCCGATGCGCTTCTGCACAACATCCTGCCCGGCGATGTGATCGGGCGCTTGAACCAGGGCGCCGAGACCATCGCCGACACCATTGGGAGCGCCTCTGTCGTCTTCACCGATTTCGTCGGCTTCACCACTGCCTCCGCTAAAATGAACGCCTCCGAACTGGTCGCACGGCTGAATGCCCTCTATAGCGCGTTCGACGACGCGGCCCAGCAAGCGGGCGTCGAGAAGATCAAGACCATCGGCGATGCCTATCTCGCAGCCAGCGGCTTGGCCGGCGACGAGCCGCAGCACGCCGAAAAGGCCACCCGCTTCGCCTTGGACTTGCGCGATATCGTGCGGGCCTGGAACGCGGACGGCCGCTCTCCCTGGCAGATGCGAACCGGCGTTCACAGCGGTGGCCTGACCGCGGGTGTCATCGGGCGGCACAAGTTCGCCTACGACATTTGGGGCGACACGGTGAACGTCGCCAATCGGGTCCAGAGCGTCTGTCCGGCCAACGAGGTGCTTGTTTCGGAAGCCACGGCCGTGCAGCTTTCGCCGAACGTCGAGCTGGCTGACGAGCGCGAGGTCGAGCTTAAGGGCAGGGGACGCGCCCGTGTGTTTCGCGTCGTCGAGATGAGGCAGGCGAATGTCTGAGGTCGAAAGAGGCTTCCCGGAGAGCGAGTATCTGGCTCGCACCGAGCGCGCGCAGGCCATGATGGCGGAGCGCGAGCTTTCCGCGTTGCTGCTCATGACCGAGCCGGAGGTGCGTTACTTCACCGGCTACCTCACCCGTTTCTGGGAGAGCCCGACCCGGCCGTGGTTCCTTGTCGTGCCGGCGGCCGGCAAGCCCATCGCGGTGATCCCGGCCATCGGCGCCGATTTGATGGGCAAGACCTGGCTCGCGGATGTCCGCACCTGGAGCGCGCCTGCGCCGGATGATGACGGCGTCACCCTCTTGGCCGACTGCCTTCGGGAGGTTTGCGGCGACAAGGGCCGCGTCGGCTTGCCCATTGGCCCGGAAACCTGCCTCAGAATGCCGCTGGCCGACTTCCAGCGCGTGCAGGCTGCTGCCCCGGCCTTGGGCTTCGAGGATGCCACTCCGATCGTGCAACGTCTCTATCGCGTGAAGTCTCCGGCGGAGATCGAGAAGATTCGGGAGATCTGTCGGATCGGGGGCCGGGCTTTCGATCGCATGGGCGAGATTGCCGGCATGGGGCGGCCTTTGAGCGAGGTCTTTCGCAACTTCCAGATCGCCCTGCTGCAAGAGGGCGCGGACTGGGTTCCCTATCTGGCCGGTGGCGCCGGCCCCGGCGGCTATGGCGACGTGATCTCGCCGCCGACGGAGGAGCCGCTCCGGAACGGCGACGTTCTGATGCTGGATACTGGGGGCGTGCGCGACGGCTATTTCTGCGACTTCGACCGCAACTATGCGATCGGGCAAGCACCTGACGAGGCTAGACGGGCATACGAGACGCTCTACGCCGCGACCGAGGCAGGCTTTGCTGCAGCCCAGCCGGGCGCGACCTGCGCCGATCTGCACCGCGCCATGCTGGCCGTGATTGCAAAAGCGGGCGGCGATGAGTCGGAGGTCGGCCGCATGGGGCATGGCCTCGGCATGCGGCTCACCGAATGGCCATCGGTCATGGCCGGCGACAAAACCCGGCTGGAGCCCGGCATGGTCCTGACCTTGGAGCCTGGGCTGGAAATCGCACCGGGCCGCATCATGGTGCATGAGGAAAATCTTGTTGTCCGCGAGGATGGCAGTGAGTTGCTTTCCCCGCGCGCAGCGGCTGAATTGCCGATCCTCCTTTAGAGGCGCTTGCCTAGGAGAGCGTTCGAGGCGTCTCGGTATCCCAGCGCCTCTCGAACAGTAGCGCACCGTTCTCGTAGACTTCGACCGCGCCGCGCGGAAAGAAGCGCTCGGTGTTGCAGGTCAGTTCGGCTTCGGAGTTGACTTCGACCTGCCAGTTGCCACGAGACATGCGGAATCTGTGCCGGCAGCGGGTCGCAGCGGAACTCGGATCGTTCAAGTCGATGCTGTGCTCGACCATCGTCTCATAGCCGAACTCCAGATCGATCTCAGGAAAGCAGGACACCGTGAAAGGTTGGCGCCAACCCAAGCGGCTGGTTCCCAAGCCTTCATCGACTTCTCGAAAACGCTCCAAGCGAGTGTTCGATGACGGCTGTCGCGGTCCCTCGATGCTGAAACGCGGGGCGGTTTCAGCAGTGCTTTGCTCCTTAGCGTGTGGCTTGCGAAGGGGAAGCGATAGCCGGCAGTCGGGAAGCTGAACCTTAAGCTCTGCCGAAGACGACGAGGGCCAGATCTGCGGCCAGTAGGCGCCGGACAGGCAGAGGCGAAGGCGGTGGCCTTTGGCGAGCCGGTAACTCGCATGCGGGAAAACGACGTTCAGTCGCCTGGCTGCCGCTTCCTGTGGCGGCAACCAAGGACGGCCTTCTTCATCGAGCGATAGGTTGCGCACTGCATAAGCGATGCGGGCGCCGGCTCCTTGGTCCGGAACATCGACCAAGCGCACCGTGACCTGACCTTTGGGTGCGCAGTCGGCCAGTGACAGGCTGAGGCTGGCGCTGCCCAAAACCTCCAAGTCGTCTTCAAGCGGAGACGTTTCGAAGATAAGAGAGGCTTGGTCCTCACGGTCCTGAGCGAGCGGTAAGCCGCCTGGCCGGCCGAAGTAGCCGGTGTCGCCGCTGGCTGCCCCCACGCCAAGCCGCACCGCCAGTGTCTGGACCGCACTGTCTTTGGTCTCAGCCACTGAGGGCTTAGACACTGCGCAGGCTTGCAGGGCACCGTTGGAAAGGCCGTAGGTCGTTTGCGTCACGTTCGGCGAGGGCCAATCGGCTTCGCTGATCCAGCGGCCTTCGCGTCGGTCGATAAAATTGCACGGAGGCTGATAATCCTGCTGCCAAACGCGCAGGCGCGGTTCCTGCTCGACCCCATTGTCGATACCTTTCAACCAGCGGTCCCACCAGCGTAGCGCTTCCTTCTGGAAATCGAGGCCCGGCCCAGGGCTGGCCTGATCGGGAAAGTGGTGCCCCCAGGGGCCGACAACGCCCCAGCTTCGACTGTGACAACTGGCCAAGAGCTGCATCACGGTGTTGCTGTAACGGTCGATCCAGCCTGCGATCAGCAGCAGCGGGCAGGAGATACTGTTCGGCGCTTCTGCGACCGAACCGAAGCGCCAGTAGGAGTCGTTGGCTTCGTGGCGCACCCAATTCTCCAAGGGAAAGCTCAAGCCTTCCAAGCGCTTCATCCAGAGTTGCCGCCAGTTCGGGCCGACCGTCTCCGGGTCGGGCGGAAGCGCCAGGATTGCCGGTAGAGTGGCGCCCCACTCGACCGTGTCTGTCAGCAGACAGCCGCCCATGTGATGAATGTCATCGTCAAATCGGTTGCTTGTAGATGCGACGGCGATCACTGCCTTCAGCGCCTTCGGCCGACGCGAGGCAGCCTGCAGGCTGCTGGTGCCGCCCCAGGAGGTTCCCATCATGCCGACCGAGCCATCGCACCAGGGTTGCGCGGCGATCCAGTCGATCACCGCAACTGCATCGTCCAGCTCCTCTGGACTGTACATATCGGCCATCGTGCCTTCGGAGTCGCCCGACCCCCGCATATCGACTCGTACGCACGCGTAGCCATGGGCGGCGAAGACCGGATGGTTGCGTTCGTCGCGCAGCCGGACCATGTCCCGCTTTCGGTAGGGAATGTACTCCAGAATCGCTGGAGTTGGCTGGTGCCCTGGCATCTCCGGCAGCCAGAGCCTGGCCGAGAGCCGCGAACCGTCCGGCAGTGGAATCCAGCAGTGTTCGGTGGCGGCCACGCGATAGGTCGGACCGACCAGAGCCTCCGAACCCTCATCGGGCGGTAGGTCCATGTTCGCTATCGTTGCTGTTTGGGGTTAGGCCTTGAACCACCAGCGGCGCGCAAGCCGGCTGTCGTCCATGCGCCGGCTGCCGCCGACATTGCCGTGTCCCAGCTTGTCCGACAAAGCGTGCAGGAAGCTGGCAAAAACCGGCACGGTGGTGCCGCCTTCGTTGTGCAGAATCTCCTGGGTATCGAAATACATCGCCCTTCGCTTCTGTTCGTCGCGTTCGCTGCGGGCGGCGGCCAGGAGGGAGTCGAAGCGCTCGTTCTTGAAGTAGGTGTCGTTCCAGGCCGAGCTCGATACATAGGACGAGGTCAGCATCCAGTCGACAGTCGGCCGCCCGTTCCAGTACACGCAGCACCACGGTGCCTTGAGCCAGACCTCAGACCAATAGCCGTCCGCGGGCGCTCGCTTTACATCGACGTTTAGACCGGCGCCTTTCATGGAATTCTGCATCAACACGGCCATGTCGACAGCACCTCCGAACGCGCCGTCGCTCGTCGTGAGCTCAAGGGCGATATCCGTCAAGCCGGCCTGTTTGAGATGGAAGCGCGCCTTGTCCGGATCGTATTCGCGCTGCGGCAGATCGTCGTTGAAGAATTGAACGTTGCGGCCAATCGGATGGTCGTTGCCGATATAGCCATAGCCGCCGAACACCTTGTCCAGGATCTCTTGGCGCTTGATCCCGTACTTCACCGCCAAGCGAATATGGTTGTCGGTGAAGGGATCGACATCCGTGCGCATGGCGGTCGTGTAGTGTTGGCCTCCCGGGACTTCCAAAACCGAGAAGTCGGGCAGGCGGTCGAGCAGCTTTGCCGTCTTGTTGTCGGGTTGACCGATGATATCGACGGCCCCTGTGCGCAGAGCGCTGGAGCGGGTCGCCGCATCCGGAACGTTCAACAGCTCAATGCTATCGAAGTATCCTTGGTCGTCGCGGTAGAAATTGGCGTGACGCTTCCCGGCGAAGCTGACGCCAGGCTCGTAGCTCTCCAAGATATAGGGGCCGGTGCCGACGCCGCCATTCCAGTCTTGCGTGCCTTCCTGACCGATGATCAGTCCGAAGGCCGAGAGATGCGACGGCAGGTCGTAGTTCACTTCCTTCTGGACCATAACCACCCGGCTTGTGCCATCGGCTCTCAGCTCGTCCAGGTTGGCGATGATCTGTTGCCCTTCGGCGAACTTGTTCCCTTCACTCAGGTGCTGATTCAAGGACCAGACGACGTCGTCTGCGGTGAGCGGTTTCCCGTCGTGGAACTCCACGTCCTTGCGCAGTGTGAAAATCCAGGTTTTGCCGTCTGAGGAGGTTTCCCAGCTCTCAGCCAGACTGGGCACCGGTATGCCGTTGCCATCGATCTCGGTTAGCGTGTCGTAGCAGGCCAGCACGGCCTGGGTGACATGGTCGGTGCCGAGGGACTGCAGGGGATCGAAGGTATCGCTCGTCGCGCCGCCGGCGCTGCCGACGCGCAGGTGCCCGCCGCGCTGCGGCGCAGCCTTTGCATGCTTGGACCAAAGTGCGCCGGCTGCCGTTGCGGTCAAGCCGAGCGCTGTGGCGTGCTTGAGGAAAGTCCGGCGGCTGGGCCAGGCGTTTCCGATGCGGTGCAAGAGTTCCGTCGACTGTCCTTGCTTGTCCATGTCTTCCTCCCGATCGCGACTGTCGGCATCTATTGGCGCCTAGAATACGCAATATATTTTTCCTTGAGAAGAATTTTTAGATTAAATTCTTCTTCTTGGCGAATTCGCTCTACTCTGTGCTAGGGCTGGGTTCGCCGCGATTGGGTCTTGAGTACAGATGGCCAATAGTTCCGGCGACGCCGAAACAAGGCAGATGACGACGTGTCGAAGCTTGCCCATTCCACCACGCCTTCGCCCACGATTGGCGCTGAGATCAGAGAGCTAAGAAAGGCACGGGGCCTTACGCTCAAAGACTTGAGCAAAGCCAGCGGTATATCGCTGAGTTACCTCAGCGTGATCGAACGCGATGCGGGTAATCCTTCGCTGGATGTCATCAAAACGATTGCCGAGGCATTGGCCGTCGATGTGAACTGGTTCTTTATCCCGCGTCGCGGTCACGGCCCGTTGGAGAGGGCCTTTGTGGTGCGCGCCAGCTCCCGCAGAAACCTCAATCTTCTCTATCAGAGCACGGAGCAAGAAATCGGTTACTCCGATAGCCTGCTTTCAAGCTCTATCGGGGGGCGCTTCTATATGGGGCTGGCAACCTATGCGCCCGGTTCGGAACGCCCGGAAGAGCCGTTGCATGCCCATGAAGGCGAGCAGCATGGCGTCGTCGTCAAGGGGCAGCTCGAGCTCACATTGGGAAACGAGATTATCGTTCTGTCGGCTGGGGACAGCTACAGCTTCGATGCCAGCATTCGCCACCACGTGAAAAATCGAACGGACAAGGAGGCAGTACTGGTTTGGGCTGTCTCACCCGTCGTCTTCCCAAGGGATGTCGAGGAATCGGCTGCGGCGGCGGTAAAGCGCGTGTCTGGAGGCAAGAGGTCCAATTCCTAGGCGGCGCTCCAGACCGCCAGCTCATAGCCGTCCGGGTCGGTGAAGTGAAAGCGGCGCCCGCCTGGGAAGTCGAAGGCGGCTTTGACGATGCGGCCGCCTGCCGCCTCGATACGGCGCTGGCTCTCCTCGAGATCCTGACTATAGAGCACCAGGAGTGGGCGGCCGGGCGAGACGCTCTCGGTCAGCTCGAAACCGCCCTTTCTCTCGCCGTCGGTGAACTCGCAATAGCTCGGGCCGTAGTCGGTGAACTGCCAGCCGAAAGCCGCGCCATAGAAAGCCTTGGCCCGGGCCATGTCGGTCACCGGAAACTCGATGTAGTCGATGCCGTGGTGCCGGTGCGTCGTCTCGCTCATGCGGACTACTCCTTCCGGTTGCAGTTTGATTCTAAGCCGAGACTTACCAGGACTGTTGGGCGATTCGAAGGGCTGTGGATAGCTTGGTTCATCACCCCTTGCCTCCGTCCTAAAGCCGCAATAGACAGCCTGCGACAGGAACGCTTGGGAAAGAGGTTCGGCATGTCGCTCTTGCTGGTATCTGAGCAGGACGAGGAAGGCGCTGTAGCCTGGGTCTGGCATTGGCGGCCAGGCTTTCGTGTAGCCCGCCCGCTCAATGATCCGTCCGAGGTCGCACAGGACCTCGATCAAGCCGAGTTTTTCGGCGCCTCGCGAGAGGATACCGTGGCTTGGATCGAGCGGCAGTTCTCCAGCGAACTCCACTAGCGGCTTCTCTCGACCATCGACCGCCGTTTCTCGCGGCGGCGTTCCCGCCGAACAAGATACACAATTTTCAGATGTAATTCGTGAACGACGACGCCACGAGACGGTCGCCGTTGTCGCGGATGCGTGCTATGTGGGTTCGACTAAAGTCTAATACGGCAAGCAGGCAAACAGCCGACAACAGGGAGCGGGGAAGATGGCCGAGGCGCGGAAGTGGTTGGACCCGGAGCGTCTGGACGCCGTACTGTTCGACTTGGATGGCGTCATCACCGATACGGCGGCTGTGCACGCCTCGTCGTGGAAACGCCTGTTCGACGAGTATCTCGAAGCCCATGCCGAACACAACGGTCAGTCCTTCAAGCCTTTCGATGCCAAGGGCGACTACCTGCATTTCGTCGACGGCAAGCCGCGCTACGACGGGGTGCGCAGCTTCCTCGCATCGCGCGGGATCACGCTGCCTGAAGGCACGCCGGACGATCCGCCGGACAGCGAGACGGTCTGCGGCCTGGGCAACCGCAAAAACAGCCTCTTCCGCGATCAGCTGGCCCGACAGGGCGTGCATGTCTGGGACAGCTCGGTCGACCTTGTCGACACCGCAAAGGCCAAGGGGCTCAAGGTCGCCATCGTCTCTTCCAGCAAGAACTGCTCCATGGTGTTGGCCGCGGCCGGCCTGTCCGATCTCTTTCCGGTTCAGGTCGACGGCGCAGAACGGGAGCGCAGCGGGCTTGCCGGCAAGCCGGCGCCAGACATGTTTCTGGAGGCCGCGCGGCGTCTCGGAGTCGCGCCCGAGCGCGCGGCCGTGGTCGAGGATGCCCTGGTGGGCGTCGACGCCGGGCGCAACGGCGGCTTCGGGTTGGTCATCGGTGTCGATCGAGGCGAGCAGCCCGACGCCTTCAAGGAGCACGGCGCCGATCTGGTCATCGACGACTTGGGCGAACTGACTGTGGGAACGGGACCGCAGCTGCACCGCCATCTGCCTTGGGCCATGGAGTCCATGGACGATATCGTCGGCCGCATCGGCGATGGGTCGCTTGCGGTCTTCCTCGACTACGACGGAACCCTGACGCCGATCGTTGCGCGGCCCGAGCTGGCCATCCTCTCGCCTGAGATGCGGGCGACTTTGACGCAACTTGCCGAGCAGTGCCTGGTGGCCATCGTCAGCGGCCGTGGGCGGGAGAACGTGGCCAACCTGGTCGAGCTGCCGGGGTTGGTGTACGCCGGCAGCCACGGCTTCGACATTGCCGGCCCCGACGGTCTGGTCAGCCATCACCAGGAGGGGCAACGCTTCGTGCCAATGATCGCAGAGGCCGAGCAGGCTCTGCGCGATAGGGTCGGCGGCATCGAAGGCTGCCTTATCGAAGGGAAGATCTACGCCCTTGCCGTCCACTACCGTCTGGTCGACGAGCATCAGGTGCCGGCCATCGAAACGGCAGTCGACGAGGTCGTGGCCGGCCTTCCTGAGCTGCGCAAGACCGGCGGCAAGAAGGTCTTCGAGGTGCGGCCCCGCATGGACTGGGACAAGGGCAAGGCCGTGCTCTGGCTGCTCGATGCTCTCGGCCTCGACCGGCCCGAAGTGACACCGATCTACATCGGCGACGATCTGACCGACGAAGATGCCTTCGCGGCGCTCAAAGGGCGCGGGATTGGCCTTCTGGTTTCCGAGCGGCCCTTGCCGACCGCGGCAGACTACCGGCTGCGCGACACCGAGGAGGTCGGCGATTTCCTGGAGACCCTGAGCAAGATGCTGAGCGAGAGGCCGAAATGAAGGACTGGTCACTGCGGTACGAAGGCTTCGACCCGGCCATGGAGCGGCTGCGGGAAACGCTCTGCGTGCTCGGCAACGGCTACTTCGCCACGCGCGGCGCGGCGCCGGAAGCTGCCGCAAGCGACACGCACTATCCTGCGACCTACGTGGCCGGCTGCTACAATCGCCTCGAAAGCCAAGTCGGCGACCGGATGATCGAGAACGAAGACTTCGTCAACGTTCCCAACTGGATGCCGCTGAGCTTCCGTATCGAGAACAGCGATTGGTTCGATTTGAGCCAGGTCGAGCTCCTGTCGTATGTCCAGGAGCTCGACATGCGCCACGGCCTACTGTTGCGAGACATCCGCTTCAAGGATGCGATGGGACGGGTGACTGCCTTGCACGACGAGCGTTTCGTGCATATGGGCCTGCCACATCTTGCGGGCCTCAAGACCCGCGTCCGGGCGGAGAACTGGTCGGGCCGGATGGGCCTGCGCAGCGCCCTCGACGGCGCTGTGATCAACGATGGCGTCGTGCGCTACCGCGCTCTCAACCAGCAGCACTTGGCACCACTGACGACGGGGAGTGACGGCGACTGCATTTGGATCAAGGTCAAGACCGTGCAGTCCGATATCGCGATCGCGCAGGCGGCGCGAACCCGCGTCCTGCTCGATGGGGCGGACGTCCACCCCGAGCGTCATACGAGCCAGCAAGAGGCCTGGGTCGGACAGGACTTCGAGCTTGAGGTCCAAGAGGGCCAAAGCGTCGAGGTGGAGAAGGTCGTCGCCCTCTACACCTCCCGCGACAATGCGATTTCCGAATGCGAGCTGGCGGCCCGAACGGCCATTGATCGGGCTCCGGATTTCGAGACGCTCAAGGCCTCCCAGGCCGAGGCATGGGAATACCTTTGGGACCAATGCGACATCGGGATGAGCGACGGACCGGCGGACGAGGTGCGGCCGACATTGGCAACGCTTCGCCTGCATATGTTTCACCTGCTGCAAACAGCCTCTCCGAACAGTCTCGACCTGGATGTCGGGATTCCGCCGCGCGGCCTGCATGGCGAAGCCTATCGTGGCCACATCTTCTGGGACGAGGTCTTCATCTTTCCCTTTCTCAACCTGCGCCTGCCGGAGGTCACACGCGGTCTTCTGCTCTACCGCTATCGCCGGCTCGACGAGGCGCGGGCTGCCGCACAGGCGGCCGGGTATCGCGGGGCCATGTACCCTTGGCAGAGCGGCAGCGACGGGCGCGAAGAGAGCCAGCAGGTGCATCTCAATCCGCTCTCCGGTCGCTGGATACCCGACAACAGCTCCTTGCAGCGCCACGTCAACGCCGCCATCGCCTACAATGCCTGGCAGTACTATCAGGCAACTGCCGATCTCGATTTCCTTTGTTTCCACGGGGCCGAAATGATCTTGGAGCTGGCGCGCTTCTGGGCCAGCACGACGACCTACAACAAGGAGCTGGACCGCTACGAGATCCTCGGTGTCATGGGCCCCGACGAGTATCATGACGGCTATCCGGACAGGGAAGAGCCCGGTCTCGACAACAACAGCTACTCCAACGTCATGGCGGTCTGGGTGCTATGCCGTGCCCTGGACGTGCTCGAGATCCTGCCAACCGATCATCGCCGCCGCTTGAGCGAGCGACTGGGCCTCACCGACGAAGAGACCGCCCTGTGGAACGGGATCAGCCGCAAGATGCGTCTGGTGTTCCAAGACGATGGTGTGCTCAGCCAGTTCGAAGGCTGGGAGAAGCTGGAGGAACTCGACTGGGAGGGCTTGAAAGAACGTCACGGCGACATCAGGCGGCTCGACCGCGTGCTTGAGGCGGAGGGCGACACGCCGAACCGCTACAAGGCTGCCAAGCAGGCCGACGTCCTGATGCTGTTCTATCTCTTCTCCCCCGGCGAGTTGGGTGCGCTTTTCGAGCGCCTGGGCTATCCCTTCGACGAGGAAACGATCCGCCGGAACCTGGACTACTATTTCGCGCGAACCGCCGACGGCTCGTCCCTCAGCCAGGTCGTCCACGCCTGGGTGCAGGCGCGTTTCGACCGGGACGTCTCCTGGCAGCTCTTCCGCAGCGCGCTGGTGACGGACGTGGACGACCATCCCGGTGGCACGACGCAGGAGGGTGTGCATCTGGGCGCCATGGCCGCGACGGTCGATATCGTCCAGCGGGCCTACACCGGAATCGAAACGCGCGGTGATGTTCTTTACGTAAACCCCCGGCTGCCCAAGGAGATCGAGCGCCTCCAGCTCAGGGTGCGCTTCCGCGGCCATTCCCTAGGCCTGGACCTGCGCCAGGGCGCTCTCACCATCAAGGCCGAACACTGTGTCGTCGAGCCGATCACCATCGGCGTGGCTGGACGCCTGCACGCGCTGATGGCCGGCGAGGTCCTGGAACTGCAGCACTGAAACTGGTGCCGAACGGCTAGTCACGGAGTTCTTCGACCGGAGCCTTATTCGGTCAGAAAGGCTCCATCCGATCAGATATGGCTCTAAAGGCTAATCTGTCGCAGGGGCACTTGCCGTTTCGCTTTTTGCGTCCGGCAGGCTAAGGTGGCGCCGGTGTTGGGCGGGGTGCTGTTGCTGGGCGGTCGACACTTGGGGTCAGAACGATGATCGCCTTCTGGGAGGCGCCAATGACGGGATCCGCGCAGCGGCGGACAGCCTTTTTCCTGCTTCCTCTCTTTGCTGCCTTGCTTCTGGCCGCCTGCGAGGAGCCCAACACCTATGTCGAGCCGCCGCCGCCCCGCGTGACGGTCGCCCTCCCGCTGGTACAGGACGTCACCGAGTACCTCGAGTTCACCGGGCGCACGGTTCCCTATGCCTACGTCCAGGTGCCCGCCCGCGTGCCCGGCGTGCTTGAGACCGTCCATTTCGAACCGGGATCGCACGTCGACGCGGACGATTTGTTGTTCTCAATCGACCCGCAAGAGTACCAAGCGGCCGAGCAGGCGGCCAAAGCCGAGCTGGCGCGCGCAGAAGCCCGCGAGGTCGAGACTCAGAAGGCGCTGGCGCGGGCGGAGTCCTTGATCACCCGCGGAAACATCTCCCAGGCCAGCATGGATGAGGCCTCGGCCGACCATCTTGCGGCCAAGGCGGAGGTGCTGGTTCGGCAGGCCAACTTGCGACAGGCCCAGATCGATCTTGGTTACACCCAGGTTCGTGCCCCCTTGTCCGGACGTGTCGGCCGCAACCTGGTGGACGTTGGCAACCTGGTCGGCCAGGGCGAAGCGACAATCCTGACGGACATCACGACCTACGACCCGATGTACGTCTACTTCGAGGTCAACGAGCGCGATCTCTTACGCTACATGGAGCGAAACCGGAGCGCATCGGGGCAGACGGGCGAAGCGGGCAGCCGCGACGACGAGGAAATCGAGGTCGGCCTCGCCAACGAGGAGGGCTATCCGCACAAGGGTATGACGGATTTCGCCGAGTCGCAGGTGGACCCCGATACCGGCACAATTCTGGTGCGCGGCATCCTCAGCAACCCCGGCCGGGAGCCCGAAATCCTACCCGGACTGTTCACCCGGGTTCGGGTCGCGGTCGCCCAGCGCCCCAACATGCCGCTGGTCGCCGAACGGGCCATCGGCTTCGATCAGAGCGGCTCCTACCTGCTGGTCGTCAACAGCGACAACACCGTCGAGAAGCGCAATGTCACGCTCGGCACGCTGGTGGACGGCTTGCGCGCCATCGAAGACGGCTTGGCGGACAACGAAAGGGTTGTCGTCAACGGGCTGCAGCGCGCGCGTGTGGGCGCCCAGGTGGCGCCGGAGGAGGTCGACATGGGGAGCCTGTCGGCCTCGGCCCTGGAGGCAGCGCTTAGAGCGGAAGACGCTGCGAGCGAAGAGGGGACCCAGACCGGGTCCCGTCCGACCACCGAGTAGAGCAGCGGGTCCGCCGCACGATGTCTAAGTTCTTCATCGAGCGACCGATTTTCGCCAGCGTGGTGTCGATCGTCATCGTCATCGCCGGGTTGGTGACGCTGTTCACCCTGCCGATTGCCCAGTATCCGGAGATCACGCCGCCCACGGTGTCGGTCAGCGCCGTCTATCCCGGCGCCAACGCCAGCGTCGTGGCCGAGACCGTGGCCGCGCCGATCGAGCAGGAGGTCAACGGCGTCGAAGGCATGATCTACATGTCGTCGACCAGCGCCAGCGACGGCTCCTACAACCTGACCGTGACTTTCGAGGTCGGCAGCGACCTGGACCTGTCGCAGATCCTGGTCCAGAACCGCGTCGCCCTGGCCGAGCCGCGCTTGCCGGAGGAGGTCAAACGCGAAGGCATCAACACCAAGAAGCAATCGACCAATATCGTTCTGATCATCTCGCTGTTCTCGCCGAATGACCGCTACGACGAGCTCTTCCTCAGCAACTTCGCGACCTTGCAGCTCCGCGACAGCTTGAGCCGCATTGATGGCGTGGGCGAAGTCACGGTCTTTCCGTCAAGCGACTACAGCATGCGGATCTGGCTCGATCCGCAGCAGCTTCGCTCACGGGGCATCACCACGCAGGAGGTGCTCGACGCCATCCGCGAGCAGAACGTGCAGGTGGCGGCCGGGCAGATCGGCCAGCCGCCGGCGCCCATCTCCCAGAGCTTCCAGCTTTCGGTCAATGTTCTGGGTCGCCTGACGGACGTCGCTCAATTCGAGAACATCATCGTCAAGACCTCGGACGATGGCCGAGTGGTGTACCTGCGGGACGTGGCTCGCATCGAGTTGGGCGGCCAGAACTACAATCTGGTGTCGCGCCTCGACGGCGCATCCTCAGCCAGCATCCTGATCTATCAGCTTCCCGGCTCCAATGCCTTGCAGGTAGCGACGGATATTCGCGCCACCATGGAGGAACTGGCCGGCCTCTTTCCCGAGGACGTCGAGTACACCATTCCCTACGACACGACTCTCTTCGTCGATGCGTCCATCAGGGAAGTCATCATCACCCTGTTTCAGGCCGGCGCGCTGGTCTTTCTCATCCTCTTCATCTTCCTGCAGGACTGGCGCTCGACCTTGGTGCCGGCCGTCGCCATTCCGGTCTCCCTGATCGGCACCTTCGCTGTGATGGGCGCGCTCGGCTTCTCCCTGAACATGCTGACGCTGTTCGGTCTGGTCCTGGCCATCGGCGTGGTCGTGGACGACGCCATTGTCATTGTCGAGGCGACGTCTGCACATATCGCCAAGGGATTGAGCCCCCGGAAGGCGGCGATCAAGACCATGTCCGAAGTCTCCGGTGCGGTGGTCGCCACCAGCCTGGTTCTGCTCGCCGTGTTCATTCCGGCTGCCTTCATGCCGGGTATCACCGGCGAGATGTACCGGCAGTTTGCCCTGACCATCGCCGCGGCGACGGTGTTCAGCACGATCAACGCCCTGACCCTGAGCCCGGCGCTCTGCGCCCTGCTCTTGCGGCCGCAGAGCGGCAAGAAGAATTTCTTTTTCCGCGGCTTCGACCGCATGTTCGAGAAAGCGGGCTCCGGCTATGCCACGGTGGCCCGCACGCTGCTGCGGCGCTCGGCTTTCGCCATGCTGCTGTTCGTCGGGCTTTTGGGGCTCACGGCTTGGCAGTTCGATCGCCTGCCCACCGGCTTTCTGCCGCTGGAAGATCAGGGCTATCTGATCGCCAGCGTTCAGCTTCCCGACGGCGCTTCGCTCAGCCGGACGGAACGGGTGCTTGACCAGGTCGATGCCATCGCCGAGGGGACGCCCGGCATTCAGAACTGGGTTTCGCTCGGCGGCTTCTCCCTGATCGACGGCACCAATGCCGCCAATGCGGCAACGCTTTTCTTCGTTTTGGAGCCCTGGGAGGAGCGCAGCGATCCATCGCTCAGCCAGTTCGCCATCCTCGCGAACGTGCAGCGGCAACTCTCCGGTATCCAGGAGGCGATCGCCTTCGCCTTTCCCCCGCCGGCCATCACGGGACTGGGGGTCTCCGGCGGCTTCCAGTTCCAGCTTCAGGACCGCGGTGGTGTAGGACTGCCCGAGCTCGGACGGATGGCCCAAGAGGTTATTGCCGACGGCAACGCCCAGTCGGGCCTGACCAACCTGAACACGACCTTCCGGGCCGAAGTGCCGCAGCTCTTCGCCGAGGTCGACCGCACCCAGGCCAAGAAGCTCGGCGTCTCCCTGGACGAGGTCTTCGGCACCCTCCAGGCCTATCTAGGCTCCGCCTATGTGAACGACTTCAATCGCTTCGGCCGCACCTGGCAGGTCAAGGTCCAGGCTGACCATGACTTCCGCCTTACGCCGGAAGACATTCGCCAGCTGGAAGTGCGCAATGCCTCCGGGCAGATGGTGCCGATCGGGACCCTGGTGGATGTCGACTACATCACCGGACCGCAGACCATCCTGCGCTACAATCTTTATCCCACAGCCTCCATCACTGGCCAGGCCGCACCGGGCTTCAGTTCCGGGCAGGCCCTGGCGCTGATGGAGGGCATGGCCAATGCCAAGCTGCCGCTTTCCATGGGCTACGAGTGGACCGGCGTGTCCTATCAGGAGAAGCAGGTCGGCAGCGAAGCCATCGTCATCTTCGCCCTTGCGATCATCCTGGTCTTCCTGGTGCTGGCCGCGCAGTACGAGAGCTGGACCAGCCCGGCCGCCGTTATCCTGGTCGTGCCGCTGGCCGTTCTGGGGACGGTTTTGGCGCTCTTGATGCGGGGCTTCGATAACAACGTCTACACCCAGATCGGAATTGTCCTCCTGATCGGCCTGGCCAGTAAGAACGCCATTCTGATCGTCGAGTTCGCCCGTGCCGAGCGGGCAAAGGGCAAAGCGCCGTTGGAGGCCGCCGCGGCCGCGGCCATGCTCCGCTTCCGGCCAATCCTGATGACGGCCATCTCCTCCATCGCCGGCTTCATGCCGCTGGTGATAGCAGCCGGCGCCGGTGCGGCCAGCCGTCAGGCGGTCGGTACCGCCGTGGTCGGCGGCATGGCAGCGGCGACGATCATGTCGCTGCTGCTGACCCCGGTCTTCTATCTTCTGATGCAGCGGTTGAGCGAGCGGCGCGGTCCATCGCCGGGAGAGGGCAAAGGCAGCCCCGAGGGCGAAGCGGCACCCGCCGAGTAGCTGGACGAGTTACCAATCCGAGAGCCATGGCGGCTCGTATTGTGTCCCATGCAGAAGAAATCAGTGCAGGACTCGATGGCCGAGGCCGAGCGATTGACCGTGTTCTATGACGGGGCCTGCCCGCTGTGCCGCCGCGAGATCGATTTTTATCAGCGTCGCAAAGGGGCTCAGTCTATCGACTGGGTGGATGTCAGCCGTTGCGCGGGCGAGACCGTCACGCCTGGGCTGACCAAGGCCGAGGCGATGGCGCGGTTTCACGTGAAACGCGCCGATGGCCGCTTGGCTTCGGGTGGCCTCGCTTTTGCGCAGCTCTGGGCGGCCCTGCCGGGCTTTCGGCCCTTCGGCCTCGTGCTGCAGTGGCCGCCTTTGGCCTGGCTGACGGAGCGGGGCTACCGCCTGTTCCTCAAGCTCAGGCCACGGCTTCAGGCCTTTGCCAGATGGGCCTGACTTCGCTTAAGCGTGGCCGGCTTGCGGTTGGCTGCGGGTCGAAGCGGCAACCGCATCCTGCGCGCTCGCCAGAAGTGTCGCGGAGAGATGCCGCGTGATTTCTTCCGGCGCGTGCACCATACCGGCGCGGATGGCCAAAGCCATGGCCACGGCCTGCAAGACGTCGCCGTTGCTGGTCTCGCCACCGAGCGCGACATCCTTGTCGATCGCCTCGAGCACGGCGGAAAGCAGCTGGCCAACCCGGACCGCGTCGACGGTTTCCGCATGCAGCGGAAACTCGATATCGAAGACATCGCCCATGCTGGTTCGGGCGCGATAGGGCAGCCGTTTCATCGTAGGCTCATGAACTCTTGGCGAGCTCGTGCTCGTCGGGCCCTTCGGCGTCCCTGTCGTTCCCGCCGCGCGTCGTTCCGTCGCGGCAGGAGCCCTTCATGGCCGAAAGCGCAATGTATGCGAGGGCGCCGAAAGCCACGCCGGCCCCGAGATGAGCGGCGAAGTTGAGCGTTTGCCGGAGGATCATCGCTTCTCTCCGCTCCGCCGGTCCTTGCAGGCTTTGGCGGCCGCCATCGCGGCAAAGCCTAGGGCGACCCCCTTGGCGAAGGCCGAGGTGGCCACGAGATAGGAAATCAGCATAGGTTTCTCCCTGCCGTTTCAATGCGGGCTGATTCTGCCCAGGAAAGTCCCAAATCAGTTAGGAAACATTACGGCAGAGGCAGGGGTTCAGATTGCAGAGAGTGTCAGGCGAAGCGATGACGACCACTTTGGCCGACATCCGGGAAAACGTCGAAGCGGGGGGCGAGACGCTCTACGAGGAGCTGGCCAGCACCCTCGTCCATGCCGTCGGCGCTGTCTTGGCCGCGGCGGCCCTTGCCTTGCTGGTGGTGCTGGCGTCCTTCACCGACAGCGCCATGGCCGTGGTGACCAGCGCGATCTATGGCAGCACGGTCTTCCTGACCTTCCTCTTCTCTGCCCTCTATCACGGCATTTGGCACAGCTCGACCAAGGCGCTGTTCCTGACGCTCGATGAGTGCTCGATCTTCCTGCTGATCGCCGGCACCTACACGCCCATCGTGCTCTTGGCCTTACCGCAGCCGCTCGGCTGGTCCCTGTTCGGGGTTATCTGGGGCATGGCGGCGCTCGGCATCGGGCTGCGGCTGTGGATCGGCCATCTCCATTGGAGCCTGATTCCGGTCTTCCTCGCCATGGGCTGGTTGGGCCTGCTGTGGGGCCACACGCTTTTCGAGCAGCTCGGCAACGCGGGCGGCTGGCTGCTGCTCGCAGGCGGCTTCGCCTATACGGGCGGCCTGATCTTCTTCCTCTGGCGCAGCCTGCCGTTCAACCACGCCATTTGGCACTTCTGCGTGCTTGGTGGCGCGGTCTGCCACTTTCTCGTGGTGGCCCTCTACGCGCTGCCTGCGAGTGCCGCTTAGAAGACGCCAGCGTCGGCCAGCAACGCAGCCACCTTCTCGACAGGCACGCCGAGGTTCGAGCCGCCGTACTCCGGCAAGATGGCGCTGTTGACCGCCACCACACGGCCGCGTGCGTCCAGCACCGGCCCGCCGCTTCCGCCGTGTGTCGTCTCCGCATCGTAGACGATCGCGTCGCCGCCGGCCTGAGCGACGATGCCGCGGCTGGATAGGGGCATGATCTTGCCGGCCTCCGCCAGGCGGCGGGCGACCAGCCAAAACTCGGTGTCGCCGCTTTCCTCCAGCTCTTTCACGAAGGCCTCGCTCGATTGGGCCAGCATGGAGCGCAAGCCGGTGGGATAGCCCATGACGATCACCTCGGCGCCGGGGGTCGGCGGCGTTTCGGCGAGCGGCAGGCCGGGCAGCGGCCCGTCCGTTTCCGTGCGGCGCAGAACGGCTAGGTCCGTCTCATCACTCACACGCAGGATCTCCACTGGCTCAGACTCAGCTTCGCCGGGTCGGTAGAGCAGGAAGCGCACCATCACCGGCTCCAGGCCCTGCTCAGCCATGCCCTCAACGTCGGTGTCGCCCTCCCACGGAAGGGCCACGTGTCGGTTGGTGACAATGGCACCCTGGTCGCCGACCACGAAGCCGGTCCCGGTCATCTGCCGCTCGGCGATGGGGCCATCTCCGTCCAAGGTCAGGAATGGCTTGCCGAACGGCGAGATCAGCGGGCGACCGAGATCGTCAAGCACCAGGCGCAGCATGCGTCCGCTGTCGCGCTCGCGGAAGCCGTAGGCGCCTTGCAGGAAGACGACGGACGGGCTTGAGCCGGCGATGACCCGTACGGCCGCTTGCGAGCGCTGTTCCAGTGCAGCCAGGCGCTCAGCCGCCGAGGTGAGACTCTGCCCCAGCTCCTCGCGCAGCGCAGAGAGGTCCTTCGGCGTCAGACTTTCGTTGCGCGCGCGGGTCAGGGCATCGGCAAAGCTGTCGATGCGGGCCGTGCCGCGCTCGATGCGCTCGGTAAGCAGCGTGTTCAGCCGATGCTGCTGATAGGCCAGCACGCCGAGCGCGACGATCGCCAAGATGACGGTGAGGCGGAACAACAGGGTGGTCTGGCCGGCAAGCTGCCGCAATCCCTCGCCGACGGCGCGTGCCAGGCGGACGACCAAAGGCTTGCGGCTGGACCGAAGGTAGGCGACTTCGTCGCTCAGGATATCGCCAACCGACTTGCGTTGCGGCCGTCCTTCCCGGAAGACCCTGAAGCGGGACAAGGGGCCCCGTTCGCCGAACTCGATGGTGTCGCAGTGCGTCAAATCCACTTCTCTGAGCCGTGCGCCGTTGACCCAGAGCGGACTCCCCTCTGCGGCTTCGATCCGGAAGCTGTCACCGGTCGGAAAGAGCCGTGCGACCAGCCCATCCGGAACGTCCGGCGGTTGTGCGGGAGCCACAGTCATCTGGCCGTCGGCGCCAATGACCACGTCCAAAGGCATCGGAGCGAGCCAGACGACCGAGCCGCAGGTGGGGCCGGAGAGATGCTCGAGCGCAGCGACGGTTGAGACAGCCCGACCGCTCCGCTGTTCCGATGGATCGGCGGTGGGCGCCTGGTTCCGTTCTGCTGTCTGCGGTTCGTCCATAGCGGCCTGTGTCCTCCGCTCAGCCCATTTTGCATCCTATCAGAGGATCTGAGGATTGCAGCCGATGACCGGAATTCACTGCCTATCACAGTTAATTGGCGATTGGTGTTGGCGGTGGGCAGGCACCGGCAATCCGCATTGGGAAGCTGTGGTTGGCGGCTCTATGATCGCGGCATGACGGATCCCTCCTTCCAAGCTGACCCGGATGGCCTCAGGCAGGCGCTGGACGCGCTCTTGGCGCCGTCGTCGCCCGAGAGCGCCCAGCCCTTGCCGAACGCCTTGCCGGAAGAAGGTTGCGGCGAGCGGGCCGTGCTGGATCGTCTGGCGCCCGTCGTGCTGGGCGGTGCAAGGCGGCTCGGCGCCCCGGATGCGCTCGCACACATGGACCCGCCGACGCCCTGGATTGCCTGGGCGCTGACCTTGTGGAACGCCTCCCTGAACCAGAACCTGCTGCACCCGGACGTGGCGCCGGCGGCGCGCGGCCTGGAAGCGCGGGTGGTGGATTGGCTGGCGCCTGCCTTCGGCATGGACGGCGGCCACATGGCCCCCGGCTCGACGCTCGCCAACCTGACCGCACTCTGGGCGGCGCGGGAGCTCAGGGGCGTGCGCCGGGTGATCGCCTCGGACGCCGCGCACCTCTCCGTCGCCAAGTCGACCCACATCCTCGGGCTGGACTACCAGGCAGTACAGACCGATGGGACCGGCCGGCTCGACGCAGCCGCTTTGCCCGAAGATTTGTCGTCGACAGCGCTGGTCTTGACCGCCGGCACCACCTCGGCCGGTGCCATCGACGATCTGGCCTTGGTGGCGCGCGCAGCCTGGACACACGTGGACGCTGCCTGGGCTGGTCCGTTGCGTTTCTCTCCCCGCTATGCGGCGCGGCTGGAGGGCGTCGATCGGGCGGACTCGGTCGCGGTCTCGGCCCACAAGTGGCTGTTCCAGCCAAAGGAGTCGGGCCTGATCTTCTTCCGCGACAACAAGGCGGCCGAAGCAGCCATCTCCTTCGGCGGCGCCTACCTCGCCGTGCCGAACGTCGGCGTGCTGGGCTCCCACGGCGCGGTGGCGGTGCCGCTGCTTGCCACGCTGATGGCTTGGGGGCGGCGAGGCCTCGAAGCGCGCATCGACCGCACGATGGAAATAGCAGAGGCGCTCTGGCAGCGTCTGGACGCCCACCCCAATGCCGCGCTCTATGGGCCGCAGGTCAGCGGCGTGGTCCTGTGGCGGCCTAATGACGGCCGCAGCGCGCAGGCCCTGCGAGAGGCTCTGCCGGCCGGCCTGGCTTCTCTAACCCGTGTCGATGGCAAGGACTGGCTGCGCCACGTGGCGGCCAATCCCAATGCCGATCTCGACACCATCTGGCAGGCCATCGAGCGCGCGCTCGACTAGTCCGCCTCGACAATCGGCTGCGAGAGGATCCAGAGGCTCAGCATGGTGTAGCTCACCATGAGCAGGAGCAACGGCCCCTGGCTCCAGAGCGCGGCGTGGGCGTCGCGGAAGACGCGCAGGGCCATGACGTGGCCGAGATAGACGGCGAAAACGTGACCCAGGACGACGGCCACGGTCGCCAGGTACCAGACCAGCTTGGCGCTCACGACCGAGATGTCGATACTGTAGCTCCTCGTGCCGAAGAGATCCCAACCAAGCCCGAAAGGGTCGGATGCCGCGGGGATGAGCAGCTGCCCCGCCAGCATGAGGTAGGAGAAGTAGTGCGCCAGGTGATAGGCGATGGCGATCGGCACCAGCGACAGCACGAAGCTGCCGGCAACGGGCCAAAGTGCGATATGGCCTCCTCCCCCAAGTTCGCCTGCGACGCGGGTGAGCCAGCTGAACAGCAGATAGACCACCAGGAAGACCAAGGGCGTCGCCAGCAGGCCGGCGGTCTTGACCAGCTTGATGAGATCGACCCCTGCGCCCTGCAGCGCAATCAGCAGGGGTCGCAAGGTCTCGCTCTCGGCAACCCGATCGAGCACGGCGAGCCAGAAGGGCGTCTCGGAGATGCCGTCGAAGCTGACCGTGGCCAGCAGCAGGACGACGAAGACGACCAGGGAGGGCGAGACCGGGCGCTCGACCAGGAGCCCGACGCCGGGCGGGCGCAGGCGCCAGACCGGTGGCCGGCTCAGATAGGGCCTGTCGCCCTCGGTGATGCCGAAGCGGGCGAGCAGGCCGAAGCAGAGCGAGAAGGGATCGGCGTTGTCGAGCCAGGCGTCCCGCCCATAGCGCCACATCCCGGCCCAGGTCAGAGCGGAATAGGCCAGGATGAGGAGCGAGAGGAGACGTGGATCTTCACCGCTCTCCGAGACCAGCTCGAGCCAGGCGAAGGCGAGGAAGAGGAGCACGGCCGGCCAGGCGCCGAGCCACGCGGGATAGGATTGCAGCCGGCGTCCGCCGAAGGTGAAAAGCCGCTCGCTCCAGGCGAACAGCGTGCTCCAAGGGTTGATCAGGCGCCAGAGGTCGCCGAACAGCGCGACGACATAGGCGAGACCGACCCACCAGATCACCCAAACGAGGATCGGTCCCGGGTTCTTGGTGGTGGTCTGGCTGCCGAGAAAGCCGGCGGCGACGCTCAGCAGGAACAGCAGCACGGACAGCGCGCGCAGGATGGCCAGCACGACCGGTCTGGCCAGCAGCCCGAGAAGCGGCAAGTCGGTCAGGTTGAGCCGCCACCTGCCTTGCGTTTCTCCCGGCGCGCGAAAGAAGTGCGCGGTGACGACGAAAGAGAGCAGCACCACGGCGCCGGCCCCACCGAGCCAGAGTGAGAGCGGAACCGGCAGGTCATAGCGTGCGCCGAAGGCATGCGCGAAAGCGGGCTGGGGGCATGCGGATGCACACGCCGAAAGCGCCGCTGCCAGCCTGCTGGGTTTCACGCCGGCCTCACGTCACTGCGGGTGCACTTCGAGATAGAGCATCCGCTTGTGACGATGGCTGTGCCCCAATGTGCCGACCGGCTCGTGCAAGGTCACGGGAAAACGCCCGGCGACTGTCGCGAGAAGCCGCGTCACCGTGGTCTCCCCTGCTCGCAAGGGAATGAGCAGGTCGTAGCCGTGGACATGCAGCTCGGCCGTTTCGTCCGAGCGGACGCGAAACTCGAGCTCTTCGCCCTCCCGCGCTCTTAGCGTCTTCTCGGGCGAGGCGAGCTGGCGCTCGTCGATCGCAAGCTCGAAGACGCGCAACTCCTCGGCCGAGGTGCGGCTCGCCATGCCGATTGCCGCCAAGCCCATCATAGCAATCAGCGCGAGAAAGAGGGCCGGCTTGTCTGGATTGAGTGTAAACTCGCCCACGTCGCTTGCCTCCGACTTGGTTGCCGTGGAGTGCGGTTGAGCGCTAGATTAGCCGATTAAAAACACCGGAACACAGTAGAATTCCGGCATCAAACGCAACCAATCCAACGAATGCGGAGGTGTTTTCCATGAGACGCTTCTGTTCAGTCGCGCTGGCGACAGCGCTTTTCGGTCTTGTATCGCTCGGCGATGCCAGGGCCGAAATCCTGGCGATGATGAACTACGAATCCAAGTCACCGGAATCGCTGAAGTCTCTGAAATTGAGCGGCTTGGGGGAGCGGCGAGAAGGCATCGCCATACTCGATGTCGACCCGAACTCGCCGAACTTCGGCAAGTGGCTGGTCGACTTTCCCCTGCCGCCCGACCTCATCGCGCACCATATCTTCTACGACCGCACCCAGACAAAGGCCTACATCTCGGCGCTCGGCAAGCCGCAGCTCCATATCATGGACCTGACGGCCAACCCTTATCGTATCACGCGCATGGACGTGCCGGAGTGTGAGGTCGGCGAGGACGTTATCTTCTCCGAGGACAATCGCCTCTGGTACCTCACCTGCATGGGCTCCCATAAGGTGATCGTCGGCGATGTTGCGACCGACGAGATCCGCCAGGTGATCGACCTACCGGTCAAGTACCCGCATGGCCTTGCGGTGCACTCGGGCATCGACCGGGTGCTGGTGACCAGCACGGTGCGGGCCAGCGATCTCGGCGACCCCGGTGAGCTGGTCACGGTGATCGAGAAGAGCAGTGGCAAGGTGCTCGGGACCAAGAAGGTCTCGAACAAGCCCTCGCCCGCCGGCGCGGCGCCGGTCGAGCTGCTCTTCGTGCCCGGCGTCAGCCCGCCGGTCGCCTATGTCACGAACATGTACGGGGCCTCACTATGGACCTTGACCTGGGATCCGGCGACGAAGGACTTCGTCACCGCGGAGGCCTTCGACTTCGCGCCGCTCGAGATCGGCGTACCCTTGGAGATGTACTTCAACGATGCGGTGACCAAGATGTACGTCACCACCGCTTCTCCTGGGCATCTGCATATCTTCGACGTCAGCCAGGACCCGGCCAAGCCGAAGCTCCTGAAGTCGCTCAAGACAGGGGAGGGCGCCCATCATGTTGCCTTCACCAAGGATGAGAAGCTGGCCTTCGTGCAGAACACGCTGCTCAACCTACCGGGCATGAGCGAGGGCACGATCACCGTCGTCGATCTGGAGAAGGAAGAGGTCGTCGCGCAGATCGACACTCTGCAGCAGGCGGGCTTCAATCCGAACCTGATCGTCCTGCTGCCGGAGTGGAATTCGCTCGCCGGCCACTGAGGGTGTTGCGGTCAGTTGGGAATGTCATGACAGGCAAAGCTTGTCCGGCGATCTTCGGCTTGCCGGCAATGGTCTTGTCGGCCCTGCTTCTTCTGTGCCACCCCGCGCTGGCCGATGAGTGGGCGACCGACAGCCGGACCGGATGCGCGGTTTGGCACGGGCATTCCAATCCGCCGGCCAACCTGAGCGTCACCTGGTCCGGCGCCTGCGAGAACGGGCGGGGTTCCGGACCGGGCGTGCTGCAGTTCCTCGAGAACGGCGAGGAGACGGCCCGCTATGAGGGCCCTCTGTCGGATGGAAAAGCGGAGGGACAAGGCCGCTTCGTCATGGCGACCGGCGACCGCTACGATGGCGACTTTCGCAATGGCACGTTCCACGGCCGGGGCGTGCTCGTCACCGAGACAGGCATACGCTACGAGGGCGACTTTGAGAACGGCACCATGCATGGCCAAGGAGTCATGACCTTGCCTGATGGCTCCCGCCATGAGGGTCGCTTCCTGAACGGCATGCCGTCCGGACAGTAGGGCCGGTTTCCGATCTAGGCCGGGATGACCCAGCTGCGGCCACGCGGCGTCTCGACGTACTCGGGCCAGCGGAAATCGAGCGGCGGGTCGTAGTCGCAGAGCGGTGCCATCCACTTGTCGCCGCCGATGCCGCCGCCGGTACGCGCGTCGAACTCCGCCTTGGCCTCGGCAAGCAGTGCCGGCTGCTCCAACAGATCGAGCACGGTCAGCGCGATGGTCTTGGCGGCGCAGGCGATCATGGGGTCGATGCAGGGCGCCAGACCGCCCAGCGCGTTCATCACCCAGTGCGGATAGGCAGTGCCCGGCTCAGGCGCGGCGAGGGCCGGCCGGCCTATGTAGAGCCGCACTGTCGGCGCGTGCCAGCAGAACTCGGTGTAGTCGTCCGAGGTGAAATGCTCCTGCCAGGGCGGGATCAGCCGGCGCACGTCCCGCTCCGCCGCTTCCGGCTCGATCAGCTCCTCGATGGCCGGCAGGAAGGGCTTTTCCATCGGCGCCAGGCCAAGGTTGCGCTGGATCTCCTGGGCGAGCCTGATTGCCTCGCCCTCGAAGCGGGGCGGGCCGACCTGCTCCAGGTTGCGATAGGTGAGCCGCGCCATGGCGTGATTAGCGAGACCAGGGCGCGATTTGGCGACCCAGTCGCGCCGCCAATTGCAGTGGGCCAGTCGCGCGGCGCTCTCGGCGTAGTGGTCCAGCGCGCGGACGACCTGCTCCGCCATCTCCAGGGTCGGCACCCGGGCGAAGTACATGATCTGCGCCATCTGGGCCGGCAGGTTGTCGGCCGTGGCCTGGCCGGCGTTGAGGATGACCTCGTTCATCGACCAGCCGGACGCATTGGGCAGGATGTGCTCCTTCAGCGCCTTGCCGGAGAGGTACATCTGCACCACGGCGTCGTTGGCGCCGGGCGCGCGCACCGCGGCATGGGAGGCGGCGATGGGTGAGTCGCTGTCCCCGCTCAGCCAGGTCTCGGGCTCGTCGCAGGTAAAGCTGTAGATGAAGCCGTAACCCACGCTGCAGTGCGTATCCCAGCGCACGGTGTTGCAGAGCGGCAGCATGTAGAAGGGATGGAAGCTGATCGCCGCATCCAGGTCGTCGTAGTAGCCCCGCGCGGCGTGGATGGGCTTGGAGCCGCGTACCTTCTCCGCCGGCTCGCCGAAGAACTTGAGCTTGCCCGGAATGTCGTGCCGCTGCATGGCATCCTTGGCGGCGAGGAAGCCACCGAGCGCCCCCGTCCCAAGGGCGGAGTGCGGATCGGTGTGGCCTCCGGCGTAGGGGCTGAGCCCCTCGCGCGGGCGTTTGACCACGTCGGCCGCCTGGCAGTTGCCGGGCACGCCGTCGTACTCGGCATAGCCGCCGATGGTCGGTCCGCTGCCGTTTTCCCAGGTCGCGCAGAAAGCAGTGGGCATGCCACCCGAGCCGGCCTCGACCGTGAAGCCCTCGGCTTCAAGCCGCTCCACGTACCAGGCGGCGGAGCGGTATTCGCGCCAGGCGGTCTCGCCAAAATCCCAGATGGTGGCGTTCCATTCGGAGAGCGCCGGCATCTTGGCCTCGACCCAGGTGGCCGCGGTTCCTTTGGCTTGCGACATGGCCGCCTCAGTCTTCCAGAAGGAAGCCCTGGCGGTGGGGCAGCGGCTCCTTGCCGACAACCTTCGCCACCGTGCCGCCGGCGTAGACGTACTTGTCGAGACGGCGCGACAGGATGACCCCGTCGTTGCGTGCATGGATCGGCGTGTTGGCGGTCGCAAGATCGACTGCACCGGGGTCCATGACTTCGGCAATCAGGTCGCCGGTTTTGACCTGCGCGCCGAGCTCCACCCGGTAGCGGATGATGCCGGCCTTGGGGCTGCGCAGGCTGTCGGTGGCGCGCAGCTCGGTCGCCTCGCAAAGCAGCTCCGGCAAAGGGCCAGGGTCGCCGGCGATGTAGCCGCGTCGCTGCAGGGTGCGGAAGATGCCGGCGGCATCAGCCTCGGCCAGCTCGTCAAACACGTCCGCCCAGCCGCGCAGCTCAACCGTGGTGGCCTCGCAGACCGGCGGAATGGGCTTGTCGGGAAAGCGCTTGGCCAGGCGGAACCAGGGCCCCGACATGCATTCGTCGAAGGAGCCGCCACCCGAGTCCTCCGCCGTCATCACCGCGCGGGCGCCGATATCGGCGGCCAGATCCGTGAAGCTCGGCCAGTGCTGCGGCGCGATGAAGAGATGCATCAGGGCTTCGTTGTCGCAATGCATGTCGAGCACGAGGTCCGCGGTGCAAGCCTCCCGCGCCAGGGCGACGCGCAGGCGGTCGATTTCCTTGAGCGGCTCCAGGGCATCGATGGCCGCGACCATGGCCTCGCGAATGAGGGCGATGTTGGCGGCTACGTCGTCGGTCAGCGCCGGGCCGACCGCCTCTGCCGCCATGGCGGCGAGATCGGGCCAATTGCGGTTGAAGTTACCGTCGCCGATGATGGCATGGCGGCCGAGCTGATTGCCGTTGACGAACTGCGCGATGCCGATCGGGTTGGCATAGGGCATCAGCACGATCTCGCCCTCGATCTGCCCGGCGTCTTCGGCTGCATCGAGCAGGCGCCGCAGGTGATAGGCGGTCAGCATTGCCGGGGTTTCGTCGGCGTGGATGGAGGCCTGGATGTAGGCCTTCTTGCCGCCCGTCTCCGCGACCGGCTTGCCGTAGCGCAGGCGCAGCAACCGCCGCTCCGTCCCGGCCCCCGGCCAGCTCAAGGGCACGATTTCGCACTGTCCCGGCATCCCACTCTCCCTGCCCGCTTGTTGCTTTGTCGCCTGAGGATAGCCGCTAGCCGACGACTGTCTATCGCTCGGGCTATGCAATTGGCTTGATCGAGTCCTGCGCAAGTCGCGGACAAGCAAGAGAAACGAAAGAGAAAGGGTTTCCAATCCACTTTTTACGCTTCCAGTTCCGGAGGATGCCCGTGAGCGTTGAGCCCTTGAGAGAACGCCGCCGCGGCGGCCGCGATGCCCGCCGGGCCTTGCGTGCCGAGCCGCTCCCGCAAGACGCGCGTCCGGTGAAGGGAGGCCTTGAGAGTGGGCGCTACCGGCCGCTTGGTCAGCGCGACATGGAGCGCATTCACGACGCCGTTTTGGAGATCTTGTCGACGGTGGGTCTCGGCCAGGCCATTCCCTCGTGCGTCGAGGCGGTGACCGCGGCCGGCGGTGAGATGAGCAGCGAAGGTCGTCTCTTGCTGCCGCGCTCGCTGGTGGAGGACACCATAGCGAACGCAGCGCGGCGCTTCCCGCTTTATGGCCAGGACCCGAAACACGACATGGAGCCCTGGGACAAGAAGGTCTACTTCGGCACCGCGGGCGCGGCCGTCCATATCGTCGATCCGGTGACGGGCGCCTATCGCGACTCGACCCTAAAAGATCTCTACGACATGGCGCGGCTGGTCGACTCGCTGGAACACGTCCACTTCTTCCAGCGCATCCTGGTCGCCCGCGATATGACGGACCCCTTCGATCTGGATTTCAACACCTGCTACGCCGCCGTCTCTGGCACTTCGAAGCACGTCGGCACCAGTTGGGTCCACGAGGACCATGTCAAAGCCTCTCTCGAGATGCTGCACGAGATTGCCGGCGGCGAAGCGGCTTGGCGCGCGCGGCCTTTCGTCAGCCAGTCGAACTGCTTTGTCGTGCCGCCCATGAAGTTCGCCGAGGACTCTTGCGGCGCCTTGGAGACGGCAGTGCGCGGCGGCATGCCGGTCCTCCTGCTCGCGGCGGGGCAAGCGGGCGCCACCAGCCCGGCCGCCATCGCCGGCGCCGTGGTGCAGGAGGTGGCCGAGGTGATCGCCGGCTTGGTCTACGTCAACGCCGTGGTGCCCGGTGCGCCGGCGATCTTCGGCACCTGGCCTTTCGTGTCGGATCTCAGGACCGGGGCCATGTCCGGCGGCTCCGGCGAGCAGGCGCTGCTGATGGCGGCCTGCGCGCAGATGGCCCGCTTCTATGACCTGACCGGCGGCGTCTGCGCCGGCATGACCGACTCCAAGGTGCCGGATGCCCAGGCCGGTTTCGAGAAGGGCTACAACTACGCCCTGGTCGGCAATTCCGGCGCCAACCTGGTCTACGAGTCGGCGGGTATGCATGCCTCCCTGCTGGGATGCTGTATGGAAAGCCTGGTGATGGACAACGACGCCATCGGCGCCACCTTGCGCACTGTGCGCGGCGTCGAGGTGACCGACGAGAGCCTCTCGGTCGAGGTCATCCGCGACGTTTGCCTCAACGGCCCCGGCCATTATCTCGGTCATTCGCAGACCCTCGGCCTGATGCAGAAGGACTACGTCTATCCCGAGGTAGCCGACCGCATGAGCCCAAAGGAGTGGGAGGAGGCCAAGCGCGAGGTGATCCTCGACAGGGCGATGAAGCGCACCCAGGAGATCCTGGCCAGCCATCATCCCCGGCATATCGCGCCGGAGATCGACGCCCGCCTGCGCGCAGAGTTCGACGTCAAGCTGCCGCGTGAAGCGATGGAAGCCGGCTGAGCGCGCCCGGACTAGGTCGAAAGGCCAAGGGAGCGGCGGCTTTCCCGGCTTGCGCCGATTAGGTCCTTGTCACATGGTCACCTTGGTGGGACGCGCGGCCTCGCTGCGTGACGGGTTCGCTTGAGCAGGGGGGCGGATGAGCGAGAGCGAAGCGCCGGTTGCTGGCAGCGACGCGGCACAGCCGCGGGAAACCGAACCGGACCGCGACAAGTCGGGCTTGGCGGGCCTGCGCCGCATCACCCTGATCGCCGTTCTTATCGCTATGGCGATCTTCCTCTACTATGTGATCGCGGATCGAACGACGCCTTTCGCCGGGGATGCCCGCGTGCAGGCCTTCGTGCTCAGAGTGACGCCTGAGGTCACGGGCCAGGTCCAGTTCGTCGGTGTTATCGACAACCAGGTGGTGGAAGAGGGCGCGGTGCTCTTCCGCATCGACCCCACCCCCTTCGAGGCTGCGGTCACCCAAGCCGAGGCGCGGCTAGGCCAGGTCGGGCAGACGCTAGGCGCCTCGACCGCGTCTGTGGAAGCGGCACAGGCAAAGCTCGACGAAGCCCGCGCTGCCGAGGCGAACGTGCGCGTCCAATCCGCCCGCGTCTTGGATTTGGTCAAGCGCGGAGTCTATCCCAGGGCGCGGGAGGATGATGCGCTGGCCGCGATCGACGAGGCACGCGCCATCGTGGAAAGCGCCGAGGCAGACGTGCGTCGGGCGCAAGAGGAGCTCGGCCCGGAGGGACGGGACAACCCGCAGATCCAGGATGCCCTGGCCGCGCTGGAGCGGGCGCGCTTCGATCTCTCCCGCACCAGCGTGTCCGCCCCTTCCGCGGGGGCTGTCACAAACCTGCAGCTTGCCGAGGGCCAGACCGTGGTCGCCGGGCACCCGGCGATGACCTTCATCAGTCGTGACGATGTCTGGCTTCTTGCCGCCATGCGCGAGAACAGCCTGGGCGTGCTCGCGCCTGGCCAGACCGCCGAGGTCGTGCTCGATGCGCTGCCGGGCCGTGTCTTCGAGGCCAGCGTGCGCAGCATTGGCTGGGGCATTGCCGGCGGCTCGGTCGATCCCTCCACGGGCCTGCCCAAAACCACGGATGACAGCGGCTGGCTCACCGACCCGCAGCGCTTTCCCGTGCATCTGGTGTTCGATGTGGAGCGCCCGCCGGTCGGTGCGCGCTATGGCTCCAAGGCGGCGGTCATCGTCTATGCCGGCGGCAATCCCGTCATGGATGTCATCGCCTGGCTCAGGATTCGCCTGATCGCGCTTCTGACCTACGTGTCCTGAGCCGATGCCTGGCACCCCGGCCGTATCGGACCTGCAGAACCGTGCCTTGCGCATGGCCCTGGCGGTGACCCTGGGGCTGGCCCTCGAGAGCCTCAGAGGGGCAATGCTTCCGCCCCTGGCACCGGTGATCGCCATCCAGCTCCTGGCTGCCGCGCCACGCCCGCCAGGCGCGCGGCTGATCTTCGTGATGCTGGCGGTGACCGGCGGCGCGGCGCTTTTCGCCTACGTCGTCGCGTTTCTCACGACCGACTATGCCGGTCTCTACGCCATCGGCGTGGGGCTGCTCTATCTCTGGGGCTTCTACCTCGCTTTCCGCCCGGCGACCGCGATGATCGGCAGCCTGGCTCTGACCATGAGCATCGTGGTCACCACCATGGCGGCGGCGTCCACGGCCGTGGCCTTCATTCTGGTGGTCGAGCTGTCGCTCTCCGTGGTCATCGGCTTTGCCCTGGTCTTTTTGGCCCATTCGGTCTTTCCGCATCGTGGCGTGCCGGCGCAGGCGGCGCGCCCTGACGCGGACGAGCCACCGCCGATCGAGCCCCTGCCGCGGGCGCTTCTAGGCGCCGGCATTCTCCTGCCGCTGCATCTCTACCTCACGGCGGAGGGTGTCGCGGCGATGGTCGTGCTGCTGACCACGGCGACCATGCTGAGACAACCGGGCTTGGCCGAGTCCCTTCGCTATGGCTTGGCCTTTGCGGCCGGCAACGCCGCCGGCGCATCGCTTGCGGCGCTCAATGTCCTGCTGCTCTCGCTCTACAATCCACCCATCTTCCTGATCGCGATCACCGCCGCCAGCGCCTTGCTGCTGGCCTCCCAGGTCGTGCGCGGCCGGCGTCATGCCGCGATCTTCCTGCCCGGCTTCGTCGCCTACACCATGCTCTTCGGGCTCACGCTCTCGCCGCTGCCCTTGGGCGACGACGTCGCGGTGCTGGCGCGTGTGCTGCAGATCGTCGGCGCCGCACTCTACGTGTTGGCCGCCGCCAGCCTGTTCTTGCCGCTCGCGCTGCGCCGGCGGCCGGTCGGACGAGACGGGGCGCTGCGAACCGAAGGCTGAAGAGGCGCGCAGCGCTTTGTGCCAACAGGCGGCGAGCCGGCCCTTGGGCCGCTGCGCCGCAGTAAAGACGGTCCGAAGGAACCCGGTTGCGAAGGAGGCATCCTATGGAATTCACCCCCCTCAACCTTGCGCTCGTGGTCAATCTGCTTCTGCTGCTGTTGATCGGCATGGGGCCGAAGATCGCCTTGGTGCCTTTCCTGGAGAAGACCAAGCGCATGGAGCCCGAGCGCCAGCGGGAAGTCGGGGTGCGCATGGTCAAGACCGCGGTGGTGGCGGCGCTGGTGATCTTCGCGGTCGGGGCACTCTTGATGAAGCTGCTGCACGTCTCCAGCGGCGCCGTCAGCATCGCCGGCGGGATCGTGCTGATGCTCTTGGCGCTCAAGATGGCGGCCGGCCCGGACAAGGAGCCGGCGGAAGAGCATGACTCGCCGATCGATCATCACCAGATGGCCGTCTACCCGCTGGCTGTACCCTATCTGCTCAACCCCGTAGGGATGGTGGTCTTGATCGTGGCCTCCAGCAAGGTGGACTCGGTCTTGGCCGCCGCCCTGGTGGTGGCGCTGGTGCTTCTGGTTGGTGCTTTCGACTACGTGATCTTTCGCAACATCGACCGCCTGTCCAAGCGGCTCAATCCGACGACTCTGATCATCTCGGAGGTCGTCTTCGGCATCCTTCTCACGGCGCTCGCCGTGGAGCTGGTCGTGCGGGGGCTTGCCGGGCTCGGGCTTATCGAGCTTGCCTTGGGCCACTGATGGCGCGCTAAGCTGCATTGTCCTTGACTTGTTGACCACCCTCCTCCCGCTTCGCCGCTCGACGCTGCCTGGGGTAAGACGCTATGCGGAGTTCCGTCGTCGCTTTGCTGTTCTGTGCCGCTGTGCTGGCCGCCTGCGGGACGTCGAGCGAGGCGCCGCCCCGGCAATCCCTCTCCGCCGACGAGATCGAGACAGCCCTGGTCGGCAACACCCTGGTGCGCCTGATGGGCGGTGCCTTCTTCTCTTGGGAGTACACGGGCGTTCATGCCGCTGACGGCACCATGGTGGGCCGCGTCCGCGGACCAAGTGAAGTAGAGCGCGTGCCCGGCACCTGGGAGGTGACAGAGGATGATCTCTACTGCCGCACCTGGTCGAATAACTGGGGCGACGGTCGGCGCGGCTGCTTCCGGGTCTCGCGCGCCGGTGAAGAGCTCATCTTCGAGCACGTCTCCGGCACCAGCGGCGGACAGCGGCGCTACGCCTACCAATGGCATGCCGGCGTACCCGAGGACTTCTAGAGCTCCGCAACTGCTGCCGCGTCGGCGCCCTGCGCCATTGCGAAGGCAGAAAAGGCAATAAGTGCCGCGACGACGGCATGCCCGCGATGCATATTGATTGCCGACAACCCTTGCCACACGGGGGGCGAATCCGCGGCGAGGGCGCTATATACTGCCTATGGCAATGCAGGATCTCGTTCCAGACGACGCGGCTGATGCCGCGCGCTTCCCCTATCTCGCGGCCCTCAACCAGGCGCAGCGGGAGGCAGTGGAGGCGCTCGACGGGCCGGTACTCATGCTGGCCGGCGCCGGCACCGGCAAGACGCGGGCGCTGACCACGCGGCTGGCCCATCTGCTGTTCAGCGGCCGGGCCATGCCGGGGCAGATCCTGGCGGTGACCTTCACCAACAAGGCGGCGCGCGAGATGAAGGAGCGGGTGGCCGCCCTGCTCGGCCGCCATTCGGTCGAGGGCTGGTGGCTCGGCACCTTCCACGCGCTGGCCGCGCGCCTGCTGCGCGAGAACGCCGAGCACGTCGGCCTCAAGCCCAACTTCACCATCCTCGACACCGACGATCAGCTGCGCCTGATCAAGCAGATCCTGGCCGCCGAGGACCTCAACGAGAAGACTTGGCCGGCGCGTCTGCTGCTGGCCATCATTCAGCGTTGGAAGGACAAGGGCCTCTCACCGGAGCAGGTCCCGGCGGCGGAGGCGGGCGAGTTCGCCAACGGGCGCGCCATAGAGCTCTACCGCGCCTATCAAGAGCGCCTGGCCGATCTGAACGCCTGCGACTTCGGCGACCTGCTGCTGCATAACCTGACGCTGTTCCAGAACCACGCCGATGTGCTGGCGCGCTACCACCACCGCTTCCGCTACCTGCTGGTCGACGAGTACCAGGACACCAACGTCGCCCAGTATCTCTGGCTGCGTCTCTTGGCGGCGGGGCACAAGAACATCTGCTGCGTCGGGGACGACGATCAGTCGATCTATGGCTGGCGCGGGGCAGAGGTCGGCAACATCCTGCGCTTCGAGCAGGACTTTCCCGGCGCCAAGGTCATCCGCCTGGAGAAAAACTACCGCTCCACCGGGCACATCCTGGGGGCTGCTTCCGGCCTCATCACCCACAACGAAGGGCGGCTCGGCAAGACCCTTTGGACCGAGGGCGAGGAGGGCGAGAAGCTCCGCGTGCGCGGCCTTTGGGACGGCGAGGCCGAGGCCCGCTTCGTCGGCGAGGAGATCGAGGCGCTGCAGCGCCAGGGAGAGTCGCTGGCCGAAATGGCCATCCTGGTGCGCACCGGCGCCCAGACCCGCGAGTTCGAAGAGCGCTTCATCACCCTGGGCTTGCCCTATCGCGTGATCGGTGGCGCGCGCTTCTACGAGCGCATGGAAGTGCGCGACGCCCTGGCCTACCTGCGGGTCATCCACTCGCCGGACGACGACCTGGCGTTCGAGCGCATCGCCAACAAGCCGCGTCGGGGCCTGGGCGACGCGACCCTCAAGACTCTGCATGCGGCGGCGCGTGGCGAGCGCCTCTCCCTGATGCAGGCGGCGCGCCGTCTGCTCGACACTGACGAACTGCGCCCACAGGCGCGCAAGGCGCTGGCGGATCTCATTCGCGACTTCGACCGCTGGCGCGACGAGGCCCAACGCATGCCCCATCCGGAGCTGGCGGAGATCGTGCTCGACGAGTCGGGCTATACGGCCATGTGGCAGAACGACAAGTCGATCGAGGCGCCGGGCCGCCTGGAGAACCTCAAGGAGCTGGTCACGGCGCTGGAGGAGTTCGACAGCCTGGCCGGCTTCCTGGAGCACGTCAGCCTGGTGATGGAGAACCTGGAGGAGAGCGGGCAGGAGCAGATCAGCCTGATGACCCTGCACGCCGCCAAGGGCCTGGAGTTCGACACCGTCTTCCTGCCGGGCTGGGAAGAGGGGCTGTTCCCGAACCAGCGCGCGCTCGATGAGACCGGCGCCCGCGGCCTGGAGGAGGAGCGGCGGTTGGCCTATGTCGGTCTGACCCGCGCCCGCCGTCGCGCCATCGTCAGCTTTGCCGCCAACCGGCGCCTGCATGGCAGCTGGGCGGCGGCCATTCCCTCGCGCTTTGTCGAGGAGCTGCCGGCCGAGCATGTGGCGCAGGAGAGTGACCAGGGCCTCTATGGCGCCGCGCAGGCGACCTGGGGCGGAGGGCGCTTCGGCGGCTTCCAGGACTGGGGCGGCAGCCGCACCTCACCCGGCATGGCGCGCGCACAGCGCTACCGCGACAAGGGCAAGTCCTTCATCGAAGGGGTGGCCAAGGTGGTGCCGGAACTGCCGAGCGATACCAGCTTCGCGCGGGGCGAGCGGGTGTTCCATCAGAAGTTCGGCTATGGCGAGATCCTGGCCGTCGAGGGCGAGAAGCTGACCATCGCCTTCGACAAGGCGGGCGAGAAGAAGGTCATGGCCAGCTTCCTGGTGCCGGCGGACGCGGCTGGGTGAGCGATCTGACGACCTGGCAGATCACGCTGACTGTTCCCCAGGCGCTGGCACCAGGAGTGGAAGCCGTGCTGGAGGGGCTCGGTGGGGCCATGGTGACCTCCCACGAGGGGGAAAGCCGGCAGATCGATCTCTATGTGGAGCGCGAGGAGGCGCCGGACGGAGCGGCCCTGACGGCGCTCTTGCGTGAGAGCCTGGGTGCCGAGGTAGATGCGCCGGCGGTGTCGCGGGTGGTCGAGCGCGATTGGGTGGCGGAAAGCCAGAGCCACTTCCCGATGCTCGAATTCGGCCGCTTCCTGGTCTATGGCAGCCACCACGCCCGGCCCAGAGCCTACGGGCGGCTGCCGCTCTTGATTGATGCCGGCCGTGCCTTCGGCACTGGCCACCACGACTCGACGGCGCTGGCGCTGTTGCTGCTGGAACGGCTGCAGCCGCGCTACCGGCAACCCAACCTGCTCGATCTCGGCTGCGGCTCAGGCATTCTGGCACTGGCAGCCTTGCGGCTCTGGCCTGGCGCCGCGGTGTTGGCCGCCGACATCGACCCGCAGTCGGTGGCGGTGGCGCAAGAGAACCGGCGCATCAACCGCATTGTCGGCGATTTCCGGGCGGTGACCAGCAACGGCTTGCGCCAGGTCGACCTGCTAGGGGCCGCACCCTACGATCTCATCCTGGCCAACATCCTGACCCGGCCGCTGCTGATGATGGCGCCGGAGATTGCCAGGGCGCTGGCGCCGGGCGGGCATCTCATCCTGGCCGGCTTCCTGGACGAGGACCGCGTGCGGCTGGAGGCACGCTATCGCGCCTTGGGCTTGGCGCTGGTGGCGCGGCAAAGCCGTGGTGGGTGGAGTGCGCTTCTGCTGCGGAAGCGGGTTATCTGAAAGGCGCTCGCGCGCTTTTTCGTTGGGCGCCTTCGGCGCTGCACTGTTCCATCCCGCTCCCCCTCCCGACCACCCAATAGGGTACCATGCCATGGGTGGTCGGGAGGGGGAGCGGGATGGAACAGCCCGGCGCGCCTCCGCGAGGAGTCGCCGAGCCAAACTGGCACCGGCGCGCCTCAGAAAGACTGGTCGGGCGGGGGTGTGGGCTGGCGCCGAGACAAAAAAAGACGGTGACTTGGAGACCAAGCCACCGCTAGCTGAGAGGCAGGCCGAGAGGAAAGCTCAAAACCCCCCGGCCGTTTATATATGGACTGCCCTAGCGGCAGCCTCTGTGAAGACTATCTCATATTCCGCTGTTTTGTTCCCGATTTGACGAAAAAATGGCAAAGGACGGGACACAACTTGATCCTGCTGCTGCTACAGAAATATCACGGTAGATCCTCGACGAGTCGGGAAACAGGCGCTAAGTCTTTGGAGTAGAGAGCAAAATCCTTAGTCAGGGCAGGGTAATGACAAAAGAGCGCGTAGCGGCTTTAAGGCAGGCCCTGGAGCAGGAACAGCTCGGTGGTTTCATAATTCCCCGAGGTGACGAGCATCAGGGCGAGTACGTTCCCGCCCGGGCCGAACGCCTGTCCTGGCTGACCGGCTTCACCGGATCGGCCGGAATGGCGATCGTTTTGCGCGATAAAGCGGCGATTTTCGTCGATGGGCGCTACACGCTCCAGGTACGCGATCAGGTCGATGGCGAAACCTTCGAATACCGGCATCTGGTCGAGGAACCGGCTGAGCGCTGGCTAGAGGAGAGCCTTGGCGGCCTGCCCCTGGGCTATGATCCTTGGCTGCACAGCGAGGAGCAGGTCAAAAGCCTGGCGAAAGGGGCAGAGAAGGCCGGTGGTGGCTTGCGTCCCTGCGAAGAAAACCTGGTGGACCGTGTCTGGATAGATCAGCCGGGGCGTCCGGGCGATCCGGTCCAGTTGCACGATGCCGCCTTTGCCGGGGAGAGCAGCGAGGCTAAGCGCACCCGCTTGGGCGAGTCCCTGGCCGAGCAGGACATTGCTGCCGCGGTGCTCAGCTTGCCGGACTCCATCGCGTGGTTGCTCAACGTACGCGGCACCGACGTGCCCCATACGCCCTTCGCGCTTTCCTTCGCCATACTGTACGCTGACGGCCGGGTGACCTGGTTCATCGCACCGGAGAAGGTCGACGAGACCGTGCGCGCCGCGCTCGGCAACACGGTCTCCCTAGCCGCGCCCGGCGAATTGGGCACGGAACTGCACGGCTTGGCCGGCAAACGCGTACGGGTCGACCCGGCGACCGCGCCCTTCTGGGTCGTGCAGCGCCTGGAGGCGGCTGGCGCCACCATCGACCGCGGCGCGGACCCCTGTCAGCTTCCCAAGGCCTGCAAGAACGAGACCGAGCGGGAGGGCGCGCGCGCCGCGCACCGGCGCGACGCTGTCGCCGTAACACGCTTTCTGCACTGGCTATCGAAGGACGCCCTGGCGGAGGGTGCCAACGAATCGTCGGCCGCGGCGCGTCTGCAGGCTTTTCGCGCCGAGGACCCTTCGTTGAGGGACCTGTCCTTCGAGACCATCCCAGGCTCCGGCCCCAACGGCGCTCTCTGCCACTACCACGTCACTCCGGAAAGTGACCGCAAGCTGCAGAGCGGCGAGCTCTTCCTAGTGGACTCCGGCGGCCAGTATCCTGACGGCACCACCGACGTGACCCGCACGGTGGCGATGGGTACGCCGACCGAAGAGATGCGCCGGAACTTCACCGCGGTGCTGCGCGGTCACATCGCCCTGGCCACGGCCCGCTTTCCGCGCGGCACCACCGGCCATCAGCTCGATATCCTGGCCCGGCGCCCGCTGTGGGACCTGGGGCTCGACTACGACCACGGCACCGGTCACGGCGTCGGTAGCTATCTTTCGGTCCACGAGGGGCCGCAACGCATCTCCAAGGCGCCGAACCGTGTGGGGTTGGAGCCGGGGATGATCGTGTCCATCGAGCCCGGCTACTACAAGGAAGGGGCCTACGGCATCCGTATCGAAAACCTCGCCCTCGTCGGTCCGGCCGACGAAAGCGGGGATGAGCGCGAAATGCTGGGCTTCGAGACCCTCACCTTCGCGCCTATCGACCGGACGCTGATCGTCCCTGAGATGCTGATGCCGCCGGAGCGTGCCTGGCTCGATGCCTACCACGCGCGGGTGCGCGAGACTCTCGCGTCGCAGCTGACCGGATCGGCGCGTTCCTGGCTCGAAGAAGTCACGGCGCCGCTGTAGCGCCGCCGCGTTAAGCATAACCCGACAGCTTTGTAGTGTTTTCGTGATAAGCTGTTGATTTTACAGGTTTGAAAGGATCCCAAAGAGAGAGTGAAGCTGAGTGCAAAAGCGAGCATTAGCAGGAGACGGGGCCATGGCCCTCGGTCGCAGCCGACCCAGACCTTCGACGCGTGATTTGGCACGGGTTCAGCGCCTGCACCTGCAATGGCTGGCCGGTGAGGAGGAAGGCCGGCAGGCGGATCTTAGCTTCTGTGACCTTTCCGGGCGCTATTTCGCCGACTGGAATCTGGCCAATGCCAAGCTTGTCGGCGCTCGACTGACCCGTGCCGATCTGCACGGCGCCAACCTCGAGCGTGCCGACCTCTTCGGCGCCGATCTCAGTAATAGCGATTTCCGCGGCGCCAAGATGGCGCGCGCGGACCTGCGCGGCACGATTTTGCACGACAGCAAGTTCGACGGCGCAGACCTCAACGGCATCAACATGCGCGAAGGCACGCTGCTCTACCGCGCTCACGGTGCCTTGGAGGAAGCGCGCAACGGTCCGGTGACTGGTCGGGTCTCCATGCAGCGGGCCAGCCTGTTCCGCGCCCGAATGGAAGGCGCCTACCTGGCCCGCTCGAATCTCTCCCAGGCGGACCTGACCGGTGCGCGTCTCTCCTCGGCCGTGCTTAGCGGCGCCAACCTGCAAAGCGCCATGATGCGCAACGCCGATCTTACGGACTCCGACCTCAGCGGCGCGAACCTCAGCCGCTGCGATCTGACCGGCGCCACCCTCGATCGTGCCAACGTCGAGGAGTCGAACATGGATGGCGCAGTGCTGATCGGCGCCAGCCTGGAAGGCTGTGATATCGGCAAGGCGATGCAGCGCAACACCATTCTGGCGCGGCCGGTGTCTCCAGCCTTCTCGGACATCATGGTGTCGGTGCGTGCGCACGGACGCTGGCTGGACAGCGACGGGCGCGACGGCGAGCGGGCGGAGCTGGAAGGCCTCGATCTCTCGCAGTGCGATCTGCGCGGCATCAACTTGAGCGGCGCCATCCTGCGCGGTGCCAACTTCCAGCGCTCCGTGTTGAATGACGGCCTTTTCGTGCTGGCAGACCTGACGGGCTCCAACCTCTCCGGTGCCTCGCTGGTGCGCGCCCGGCTGAGCGGCGCGAACCTTAGCCGCGCCAACCTGCGCGGTGCCGATTTGAGCGACGCTCTGGTCGACACTGCGCCGATTCATGCGGCTTTCGGCGATATGACGGGCAACGAGGTGGCGGCCAGCCTGAGCGGCGCCGATCTCACGCGGGCCGTGCTCTACCAGACGACCTTGAGCGGAACCGTGCTGGCGCCGGATCAGCTCGAAGGCGCCTTCATCGAACGGGTGCGCTTCTCGGCTGAGGACGATGACGAGAACGGTGACGGCTCGTCCGGAGGGCCAAAGGGCCGCGCCTAGCGCCGCTTATGCGCTGTCTCCGCTCACCAGCGCCAGCCAGGCCTCTTCGCTCAGCGTGGCCACGCCCAGCTCTTGCGCCTTGCGCGCTTTGGAGCCGGCGTCCGCTCCGACCACCACGTAATCGGTCTTCTTCGAGACGGAGCCGGCGACCTTGGCGCCGAGCGCCTCGGCGCGGGCCTTGGCCTCGCTGCGGGTCATCCGCTCCAGCGTACCGGTGAAGACGACGGTCTTGCCGGCAACCGGGGAGCTGCCGGCAACGGACTCCAAGGGCTCCACAGCTTCGAGCGCCGCTTCCAGGTCAGTGATGACCTTCACGTTGTGCTCTTCGCCGAAAAAGGCGGCGATGTCGTCCGCAACGCTCATGCCGATGCCTTCTACGTTGCAGAGCTCGGCATAAGCCTCGCCGACCTCAGCGGGCTTCTTGGCGTCGGGCGCCTTTCGCCGCTCTTCGGCTGCTTGTGCCATGGCCTGATGCCAAGCCTCCAACGCGCCGTAGGTGCGGGCCAAGAGGCGCGCAGTGGCTTGGCCGACCTGGCGGATGCCGAGGGCGTAGATGAAGCGGTCGAGGCCGATGCGCCGCCGTTCCTCGATGGCGCGCAAGAGGTTCGCCACGGACTGGGCGCCCCAGCCTTCGCGCGTTTCCAGCGCATCCTCACGGTTCTTGAGATGGAAGATGTCCGCCGGCTCTTTGACCAGGCCTTCCTGCCAGAATTCGGAAATATGCCGGCCGCCGAGCCCCTCGATGTCGAAGGCCTCGCGGCCGACGAAGTGGATGAGGCGCTGGACCTGCTGGAAGGGGCAGGCGAGCTCGCCCGTGCAGCGGGTCACCGCTTCGCCCGGCTCGCGCCGCACCGGCGTTTCGAGAGGGCAGGGGCAGTGGGTGGGAAAGACGAAGGGTTGGCTGTCTTCCGGCCGCTTGTCGGCAACCACCGAGACGACCTGGGGGATCACGTCGCCGGCCCGCTGGATGATCACGTGGTCGCCCTCGCGGATGTCCTTACGGGCGATCTCGTCTTCGTTGTGCAGTGTAGCGCGAGAGACCACGACGCCGCCCACGGTGATGGGCTCGAGGTTGGCGACAGGGGTCAAGGCGCCGGTGCGGCCGACCTGGATCGAGATCTGGTGCAGCAAGGTCTCCGCCTGCTCGGCCGGGAACTTGTGCGCGGTCGCCCAGCGCGGGGCCCGACTGACAGCGCCAAGGCGCTCCTGCCAGTCGAGGCGATTGACCTTGTAGACGATGCCGTCGATGTCGTGGGGCAGCTCGGCCCGGGCGCCCTGCACTTCGCGATAGAAAGCCAGCACCTCTTCCAGGCTATGGCAGAGGCGGGCCGGCTCGTCGGTCTCGAAGCCCCAGCTTTGCATGCGTTCGCGGACTTGCCACTGGGTTTTGCCCAAGGGCTCGCTGGTTTCCCCCCAAGCATAGGCCAGGAAACGCAGGGGGCGGTCGGCGGTGATGCTCGGATCCTTCTGCCGCAGCGAGCCGGCAGCGGCGTTACGCGGGTTCTTGAAGGTCTTCTTCTCGGCCTCCGCCAGGCGCTGGTTGAGGTCGAAGAAGTCGTCGCGGCGCATGAAGACCTCGCCGCGCACCTCGATGACCGCGGGCGCCTCGCCTCTAAGCTCCAATGGAAGACCGCGAATGGTGCGAACGTTGGCGGAGACGTCCTCGCCGACCGAGCCGTCGCCGCGTGTGGCGCCGGTGACCAGACGGCCGTCCCGGTAGAGCAGCGACATGGAGAGGCCGTCGATCTTGGCTTCGGCGACGATGTCGACCGCTTCGCTTTCGCCAAGGCCAAGAAAGCGGCGGATGCGGGCCAGAAAGTCTGCCACGTCCTCATCGGTGAAGACATTGGAGAGGGACAGCATGGGCACCCGGTGGGTGACCTTGGCGAAGCCGGCGGCCGCTTCGACGCCGACGCGGCGGTTCGGGCTGTCGGCGCGGACCAGTGCCGGAAAGCGCGCCTCGATGGCGTCGTTGCGCCATCGCAGCTTGTCGTAGTCCTCGTCAGAGACCTCCGGCTGGGCGTCCTGGTAGTAGAGCCGGTCATGGTGCAGGATGGTCTCGGCCAGACGGGCCAACTCCGCTGCGGCCTCCGCCTGGCTCAAGGCGTCGACCGGCTTTTCTGTTTGCAGCTTTGCGCTCATCGCGTTGCCCCCATCAGCCGCTTGGCGGCGGCTCTCGCCTCGTCGGTCACCTCGCTGCCGGAGAGCATGCGCGCCACTTCCTCGCCGCGCTCGGCTGCGGGCAGTGCAGCGACCACGGTTTCCGCCCGCTTGGCCGCGGTTCGTTTTTCGACACGCCAATGATGCAGGCCCAGCGCGGCAACCTGCGGGCTGTGGGTCACCACCAGGACTTGGCGGTCCTTGGCCAGGCGGTCCAAGCGGTCACCGACCGCAGCCGCTGTGGCGCCGCCAACCCCGCTATCCACTTCGTCGAAGACCAGGGTGCCGGCCGGCGAGAGCCCGGCGAGCACCACCTTGATCGCGAGCAGCAGGCGGGACAGCTCGCCACCGGATGCCGTCTTGGCCAGCGGCGCGAAGGGCGCGCCCGGGTTGGTCGCCACCTGAAAGGCGACCCGTTCGGCGCCCGTCGGCCCCCAGTTTTCGTCGTCGAGTCGCTCGAACTGTGTGGCGAAGCGAGCTTTCTCCAGCTTCAACGCCGGCAACTCTGCGCTGACCGCCTTGTCCAGGCGCTTGGCCGCGGCTTTTCGGGCCACGGTCAGGGCTGCCGCCTGCTCTTGGAAGCGGACACGCGCTTCTTCGGCGGCTTGTTCCAGCCGTGCCACCTCCTCATCGCCCAGCTCTATGCGCTCCAGGCGCCGACGCTTTTCCTCGCACAGGGCCGGAAGAGCCGCGACCTCCGTACCGTACTTGCGCGCGGCATCCTTGAGGGCGAAAAAGCGCTCGTCGATTTCGGCCAGGCGCCGGGGGTCGTGGTCCAGGTCCGCAGCGAAGGCGTTGAGCAGGCTGACCGCTTCGGCCAGCTCGGCGGCCGCCCGGTCGAGCGCGGCAATGGAGGGGTCCAGCTTGCCGGCGGCCTTGTCGGCCACCCGCTCCAGCAGGCGCTGAGCGTTGGAGAGCGAGGCTTCGGCGCCGCTGCCACGCTGCGCGAAGCCGCCGATCTCTTCCTGCACTGAGCTGACGGCCTCGCCCAGCCGCTCGGCATGCATCAGGAAGGCCCGCTGTTCGGCCAAGCGGTTCTCCTCCTCTTGCTCGGGCGCAAGGGCACTGAGCTCCTCGACCGCATGGCGCAGCTCTTCTTCTTCGCGCTTCACGGCGGCAAGCTCGCTGCCGGCACTTTCGTAAGCCTCCTGCGCGTCCCGCCAGGCGGTCCAGGCCGCCTGACACTCGCGGCGCAGAGGCAGCAAGTCGCCGAAGGAGTCGAGCCATTCCCGATGCGTCGCCTGGTCGAGCAGACCGCGCTGCTCGAACTGGCCTTGCACCTCGACCAGCAGGTCGCCGACCTGACGCAAGAGGCCGACGGAGACCGGCTGATCGTTGATGAAGGCGCGGCCACGGCCGTCCTGGCCAAGACGACGGCGCAGCACCAGCGCCCCATCTTCGCAATCGATCGCCTGCTCGCCGAGCAACGCCAAGGCCGGATGGTCGGGCGCAACCTCGAACGCGGCGGTGACGCTGGCTTGCTCGGCGCCGTCGCGCAGCAAGCCGGAATCGGCGCGAGTACCAAGGGCCAAGCCGAGGCTGTCGAGCAGGATGGACTTGCCGGCGCCGGTCTCACCGGTCAGCACCGTCAGGCCCGGCTCCAGGGTCAGATTGAGGCTTGAGATCAGAACGACATCGCGGATCGAAAGGGCGACCAGCATGGCGCGCCGGTTACAGCACCCAGTCGAGCCAGCCGCCGTCCTCATCCGTTGGGTTGGCGTACTCGAAGCGCTCACCGGTCAAGAGAGCATAGCTGTCCGCATACCAGTCGCTGCCCGGGAAGTTGTAGCCCAGCACGGCGGCGGTCGCCTGGGCCTCGCTGTAGACGCCCAGCGCAAGATAGCACTCGACCAGCCGATGCAGCGCTTCCGGCGTATGCGTGGTGGTATCGAAGTTCTGCACGACCCGCTGGAACCGATTGATCGCCGCCAGGTACTCGCCTTGCCCCTGATAGTAGCGAGCTATCTCCATCTCCTTGCCCGCCAGGTGGTCGCGCGCCAGATCGACCTTCAGGCGCGCGTCGCGGGCGTATTCCGATTGCGGGAAGCGCCGCACGACCTCCTGGAGCGACTCCAGGGCCAGCCTGGTCATGCTCTGGTCGCGGCCGACGTCGGAGATCTGCTCGTAGTAGGAAATCGCCCTCAGGTAATAGGCGTAAGCGATGTCGCGATGCCCGGGGTTGAGCTGAATGAAGCGATCCAGGGTGTTGATCGCATCGTCGTAGCGATTGTCCTGATAGTCGGCGAAGGCGGCCATGATTTGCGCCTGGGGCGCCCAGACCGAATAGGGATGCTGCCGTTCGACCTCATCAAACAGCTGTTTGGCCGTCTCGTTGTTGCCATTGAGCAGGGTGTCGTAGGCTTCGTTGTAGATCTGCTCAGGCGGGCGCTCGACGTAGGGAATCTGGTCATCCGAAGAGCCGCAGGCAGCCAGCGCCAGACTGGCAGCCAGGCAAACCAGGGCAAGCTTGATGCGGCGATAGCGAGACAGATCGCAGAGCATGGTGACGGCAGCGACTCCCTTTAAGAACGCCCGAACTATAGGGGGAGGCCAAGGTGTCGACAAGCCACTGCCGCCCTCTGCTCTTCTGCCGATTATGCAAAGAAAAACTCCCCTGGAAGGGGAGTGCGTAGGCTCTGTAGGGCCTTCCAGACTCGTCTTTCGGAAGGAACGGTGGCCCGCCGCTTGGCGGGCCACCGGGACAGGATGGAAGCGAGCTAACCTGTCTCTTACTTGCCAGACTTAGTTGGCTTGGCGGCGCAGGAAGGCGGGGATGTCGAGCAGATCCTCGTCGTCCTTCTGTGCGCTGCCGGCCGCCGGGTCCATGCCGGCAAAAGAGGGTTGCTGAGGGTTGGCCCCCTCGGCCTCGTTGGTGCCTTGGGACCGCGCATCGTCGCCTTCGCCAAACCGCGGCTCGTTGCGCTGCGGCCGAGTCTCCTGGGGCCGCGATTCCTCGTCGGCAGCAGCTCGGGGCAGCAGGCCGGTGGCCTTGGCGAAGAGGCTGAAGGGCCGGCGCCGGTTGCTGCTCTCGCTGCTGCTGCGTTCCGCAGGTTCGCTGTGACGCGGCGTAGGCGCGGTGACCTCCGTCGAACGCTCGACCCGGTAAGCGTCCTGGCGATAGGAGTCCCCCCGTGCCGGCTCGGCACCGCTTGCCGTGTAGGGGGCGGCGGTACGCTCGCTGGCTTGACGGCGTGGCGCTTCCTGAGGTGCAGGCGGCAGGAAGGCTTCGCGCTCTTCCGCTTGCCTGGCGACAGCCCGAGCGATGCGCTCCGCGGCGATGGCGGATTCGCGGCTTTCGGGCAAGGTTTCCTCGGGCTGCTCCGGCTCGACGGGCAGGCGCTCCTCTTCTTCCCTATAGGCCTGCTCGGCGACCGGCTCGGGCTGGACCTCGTGCTGAGGCGCGGGAGCTTCCTGCTGCCGCTGGGCGGTCGTGCCCGGGGCGGCGGCCGTGCCGACGGACTGGCCGGCGCGGGCCTGGCTGCTGATCACGCTGAGGTTGACCGGCTTGGGCTGACGCGCGTGGTCGGCCTCGATGCCGGTCGCCACGACGGAGACCCGCATGCTGCCGTTCAGGCTCTCGTCGAAGGTAGAGCCGAAGATGATGTTCGCCTCAGGGTCCACCTCGTCGCGAATCCGGTTGGCCGCTTCATCGACCTCGAACAGCGTCATATCCATGCCGCCGGTGATGTTGATCAGCACCCCGCGGGCGCCCTTCATCGAGACTTCGTCGAGCAGCGGGTTGGAGATCGCGGCCTCGGCGGCGGCGATGGCACGGCCGTCGTTCTCGGCCTCGCCGGTGCCCATCATGGCCTTGCCCATCTCGGTCATCACCGAGCGGATGTCGGCGAAGTCGAGGTTGATCAGGCCGGGCATGACCATCAGGTCGGTGACGCCCCGCACACCCGAGTAGAGCACGTCATCGGCCATCTTGAAGGCGTCCGCGAAGGTCGTCTTCTCGTTGGCGATGCGGAAGAGATTCTGGTTCGGAATGATGATCAGGGTGTCGACGTACTCGGTCAGCTCCTGAATGCCGTTCTCGGCGATGCGCATGCGGTGCACGCCTTCGAACTGGAAGGGACGGGTCACCACCCCGACCGTCAGAACGCCGATCTCCCGCGCCGCGCGGGCGATGACCGGCGCCGCACCGGTGCCGGTGCCGCCGCCCATGCCGGCGGTGATGAAGACCATGTTCGCCGCCTCGAGGTAGGGGGCGATGTCATCCAGCGCTTCTTCGGCCGCGGCCCGCCCGATTTCGGGCTTGGAGCCGGCACCGAGACCGCCGGTGATGTTGCGGCCCAGCTGAATGCACTCTTCGCAGATAGAGCCCTTCATCGCCTGGGCGTCGGTGTTGGCAACCAGGAAGTCGACGCCTTCCAGGTTGGAGCGGATCATGTTGTTCACCGCGTTGCCGCCGGCGCCGCCCACGCCGATCACGGTGATCCGCGGACGCAACTCCTCGTCCGTGGGGGGTAAAGACAGGTTCAACGTCATCGCTCGCCTCCAATGGCCACTATCGCGGGCCGTTGCGCCAGACTTCCTGCCGGGAAAATCCGCTCCGGAGCGTTCCGGAGCCTAGGGTTCACAATCATCAGAAATGCTCCTTCAGCCAGTGGCCGATGCGGCCGACGAGGCCGGCGGCCTCGATCGGCTGGCGCCTGGCCTCGGGCGGCACATCGGTCTCCGCCATCAGGGCGTAGCCGAGCAGCCCGCTGCAGGTGGCATAGGCTGGGCCAGAGGTCGCTTCCGGCAGCCCTTTGATTTGGATGGGCTTTCCGATACGGACCTGCTTGTCGAGAATGAGGCTCGCCAGCTCGCGGATGCCGCTGAGCTGCGAGGCTCCGCCGGTCAGCACGACGCGCCGGCCGCCAATCTTGTCGAAGCCGCTGGCCTCCAGGCGCGAGCGCACCAGCTCGAAGACCTCTTCGAGGCGCGGCTGGATAACGCCGACCAAAAGCGAGCGCGGCACCTGGTGGCTATGGCCACTGTCTTCCTCGCCCATCAGCGGGACGTCGATCAGGTCGTGCTCGTCGGCGTGGCTGACGATCGCATGGCCGTGCAGCGCCTTGAGCCGCTCGGCGTGATTGAGGTTGGTCGAAAGACCGCGGGCGATATCGTTGGTGACGTGCTGGCCGCCTACCGGCACCACGTCGGTGAACAGCGGGCTGCCCTCGAAGAAGACGCAGATCGAGGTTGTGCCGCCGCCCATGTCGATCAGGGTTACACCGAGCTCCTTCTCGTCTTCCACCAGGGAGCCCCGGCTGGCGGCCAAGGAGGAGACGACGAAGCGGCCGATGTCGAGATGGCAGCGCTGGATGCAGGTGCCGAGGTTGCGCACTGGCCCGGTCGCCGCGGTGATGATGTGCATGTTGACGCCGAGGCGCTCGCCATACATGCCGCGCGGGTCGCGGATGCCGCGGCTGCTGTCGATGCTGTACGACGTCGGGATCGAGTGAATCAGCTGGCGGCCTTTCTCCGGCTGGCCGCTGACGCCTTCGATCTGATGACCGCGACCGCGGGCGCGGCGCAGATCCTCGTTGGTCACCTCGTGCCCGTCGATGTTCACCTCGACCGGCACGATGCGGGAGGCAGGGAAGCCGCCGGAGAGATTGACCACGACCTGGTCCAGGGTCTCGCCGGCCATCTGCTCGGCCGCATGGACGGCGTTGAGGATGGCGATTTCAGCCGCTTCCATGTCGACCACGGCGCCCGCCTTGACGCCGCGGCTGACCTGCTGGCCGATGCCGATGACCCGTGCCACAGGCGCTTCGCTCTGCGCCTCGCGCTCCTCGCGGGCGATCATGCAGCAGATCTTGCTGGAGCCGACATCGAGCGCGGCGTAGAGCCCGCCGCGGTTCTTCTTCGGTCCTTTGCGCATGGTGGCCACCGGTCAGTCCCCCCTACGCAGGCTCACCGGGACCGAGCATCTGCAGCGGCAGTTCGCCCGATCGCGTGCGCAAAATGACCCGGTCCTCCTGACGGAGGTCGATGAAGGTAAGATCACGTTCCAACAGCCCATGCTCGCGATTGAGCGAAGCGAAACGCCGCCACGCTCCCGCCGCACCTTGCTCGGGCAACCGCACCTCCAGGCCGTTTTCGAACTTTAGATTCCAACGGCGCTGCCCGACCCGTACGGCAGCTGCCAGTTTGCCAGATAGCTCCGGAGTCTTGGCTAGTAACAATAGCAGATCTTGTGCATGTTTTGGGGCGTCAGGCCCTACAACTAGTGGCAAGGAGGTGAATTGCTTGGGTACGGCCCCGGCGATCACGTCGCCTTTGCGACCGATCACCGCGAGTTTCCCCGCGTTTTGCCAGAGAGCGAGGGGCTCGTGCTCCTCCAAGCGCAGATAGAGCACGTCGGGCAGGCGGCGCTCGACCGAGGCGCTCCTGATCCACGGCAAGGCTTCCAGGGCCAGCCGCGCGTCGTGCGGGTCGAAGAACAGCAAGGGCGAGCCGGGCTCGACGTCCAAGGTCTGCAGCAGCAAGGTCGGGTCGCTGCGCTGGCGGCCTTCCACTTGGACGTCGCGCAATGCAAAGCCGGCGGCGGCGCTGCCGCGCTCCACGGCCGCCACGGCGGCGTCCGCCTGGCGCTCGAACCAGCCGTCGAGCCACAGGCCGCCAACCACGGCCAGGAAGGCGACGGCGACCAGGCCGAGACCGAGGCGTTTCGGGCCGACAGCCCATACGGCGTTCCAGACGCGTCGCATGCGGGAGGGCCGTTGGCGATTCGGGCGGCCGCGTTTCGGCGCGGCTCTGGGGTTCACGCGTCGCATGCGGCCTGCTCCACCATCCAGTCGACAAGCTCGACGAAGGAAATCCCGACGTACTTGGCTTGCTCGGGCACCAGGCTGAGCGGCGTCATGCCCGGCTGGGTATTGATCTCCAAGAGGTAGAGACCGGCTTCGCCCAGGGTTTCGTCATAGCGGAAGTCGGCGCGGCTGACGCCGCGGCAGCCCAGCGACTGGTGCGCGGTCAGCGCGGTCTGCATCGCCTGCTCGTAGACGGGCTCGGGCAGGGGGGCCGGAACGATGTGCTCGGTCAGCCCCTCGGTATACTTAGCGTCGTAGTCGTAGAAGCCGCGCACGGCGCGCAACTCGGTCACCGCCAGCGGCCGATCGCCCATCACGCTGACGGTCAGCTCCCGCCCGGCGATGAAGGGCTCGACCAGCACCTCTTCGCCATAGTGCCAGCTTTCCGCGTTGAGCGGCGGCTGGTTGCTGCGCTCTTCCATGATGGTGACGCCGACGCTGGAGCCCTCGTTTATCGGCTTGACCACGTAGGGGCGGGGCATGACGTCGCTGGCAAGCACCTCGCGCTTGCCGTAGACGCCGCCGGAGGGGCAGCGCAGGCCGGCAGCGGCGAAGACGCGCTTGGCCATCACCTTGTCCATGGCCAGGGAGGAGGCCAGCAGGCCGGAGTGGGTGTAGGGGATGCCGAGCAGGTTGAGCAGGCCCTGGATGCAGCCATCCTCGCCATAGCGGCCGTGCAAGGCGTTGAAGATCACGTCCGGCGCAGGGGTCAGCGCCTTAATAAGCGCCGGCACGTCACCGTTGACATCGATGGCCTGGACCTCGTGGCCGGCCTCGCGCAGGCCCGTGACGCAGTCCTTGCCGCTGGTCAGGGAGACTTCGCGTTCGGCGGAGATACCGCCCATCAGCACGGCGACGCGCTTGCTCATGCGGCTCCTCTTGGTGCTGTCTCAGGCGCCGGCACGCCGATGCGCTTGATTTCCCACTCGAGGGTGACGCCGCTTGCCTCATGGACGCGACGCCGGACCTCCTCGCCCAGAGCTTCGAGCTCGGCGGCGGTGGCACCGCCGGTGTTGATCAGGAAGTTGCAGTGCTTCTCGGAGACCATGGCGTTGCCGAGGCGCAGCCCGCGGCAGCCCGCCTGGTCGATCAGCTGCCAGGCCTTGTGGCCCGGCGGGTTCTTGAAGGTGCTACCGCCGGTGCGGCTCTTGATCGGCTGGCTGTCGCTGCGGGCGGCCTGAATCTCCGCCATGCGGCGGTCGATGCTGCCGGGGATGTCGGCGCAACCGGCCAGGCGGGCGGCGACGAAGATCCAGTCGGCCGGAACGCCGCTGCGGCGGTAGGCGAAACCCATCTCCTCGCGGCTCAGGCGCCGCAGCGTGCCGTTGGGCTCTAAGGCTTCCGCCCAGACCAGCACGTCCTTCATCTCGCGGCCGTAGGCGCCGGCGTTCATGCGCAGTGCGCCGCCGATGGTTCCCGGCACGCCGCAAAGAAACTCCAGTCCGCCGATGCCGACCTGGCAGGCGCTCTTGGCGACATTGACGTCGAGGGCCGCAGCGCCGGCGATGATGTCGTTGCCGTCCGGCTCGATCTGGGCGAAGTCGCGGCCCAGGCGCAGCACGACGCCGGGTACGCCGCCGTCCCGGATCAGCAGGTTGGAGGCGACGCCGATCACGGTCACCGGCACCTCGGGAGGCTTCTTGGCGAGAAACTCCATCAGGTCCGCGCGATCGGCCGGGCGGAACATGACCTCCGCCGGTCCGCCGACCCGGAACCAGGTGACGCCGTCGAGCGGTGCATTGGCGGTCAAGCGGCCGCGCACCGCGGGCAGGCGCTCGATCAGGGGGCTGTTCGGCAGGGCCGCCATAGTGCTCATCTCCCGGCCTCCGCAGTTCCAGCCTTGGGCGAGGGCGCCAGCTCTTCGAGCTGAGCGGGCAGGGCGTTCGCCCAGGCGGTGATGTTTCCAGCGCCGAGGCAGACGACCAGGTCGCCCGGCTCGGCCATCTCGGCGATCATTCCCGGCAGTGCCTCGGGCCCGGCCAGCGCGTGTACGTCGCGGTGGCCGCGGGCGCGCAGGCCGGCCATCAGGCTGTCGCGGTCGGCGCCCTCGATGGCGATCTCGCCCGCCGGGAAGACGTCGGCGACGATCACCGTGTCGGCATCGTTGAAGCAGGTGCAGAAATCCTCGAACAGGCTGGCCAGCCGCGAATAGCGGTGGGGTTGCATGACGGCGATGACCCGCCGCTCGGTCGCCTGGCGGGCCGCTTGCAGCACGGCGGAAATCTCCACCGGGTGATGGCCGTAGTCGTCGATCACGGTGACACCGCGCCACTCGCCGGTCTTGGTGAAGCGGCGCTTGACGCCGCCGAAGCTGTCCAGGCTGCGGCGGATGACCTCTTCGCTGAGGCCCATTTCCAGCGCCACGGCGATGGCGCCAAGCGCATTCTGCACGTTGTGCTGGCCGAGCATGGGCAGTGCCACATCGCGCAGATAGCTGCGCCGGCCGGTGAAGCGGTCGAACACGGTAATGTCGAAGCGCGAGACGCCCGGCTCCAGGCGCAGGTTCTCGCCGTGCACCTCGGCCTGCGGGCTAAAGCCGTAGGTGACAAGCCGGCGGTCGTCGATGCGCCCGATCAACTGCTGCACCACCGGGTGGTCGATGCAGACGGCGGCGAAGCCGTAGAAGGGGATGTTCTCGATGAAGGTCTCGAAGGCGTCGTGCAGGCGCTCGACGCTGCCGTAGTGATCGAGATGCTCCGGGTCGATGTTGGTGACGATGGCGATGGTCGCCGGCAGCTTGGTGAAGGTGCCGTCGCTCTCGTCGGCCTCCACCACCATCCAGTCGCCGGCGCCGAGGCGGGCGTTGGTGCCGTAGGCGTTGATGATGCCGCCGTTGATCACCGTCGGGTCGAGCCCGGCGCCGTCGAGCAGGGCGGCGACCAGCGACGTGGTGGTGGTCTTGCCGTGGGTGCCGCCGACGGCGACCGACCACTTGAGGCGCATCAGCTCGCCCAGCATCTCGGCCCGCCGCACCACGGGCAGCAGGCGCTCGCGCGCCGCCTGAACCTCCGGATTGTCGCGCTTGACCGCCGAGGAGACGACCACGACCTGCGCTTCGCCCAGGTTGGCGGCGTCGTGGCCGATGGAGATGGGAATACCCGCGGCTTGTAGGCGCTTGACGTTGGCGCTCTCGCTCAGGTCGCTGCCTTGGACCGGGTAGCCGAGGTTGTGCAGGATCTCGGCGATGCCGCTCATGCCGATGCCGCCGATACCGATGAAGTGCATGGTCCCGAGATCGAGGGGGAGCGCTCTCATTATGCGGCCTCTCGGATGCTCGGGTTCTGCGGTTCGCCGTTGCGCCGCGGTGGCTCTTCCGCTGGCAGCCGCCCCTCGGCCAGGTCGGCCAGGCGCTCGGCGGCGTCGAGCTTGGCGAAGCCGCTGACCGCCTCGCCGGCCGCGCGCAGGGCTTCGCGGTCGTCCAGCAGGGTGGTCAGCCGTGCCGTCATCTCGGCCGGTGCGAAGCCGCGCTCGTAGAAGACCCAGGCGCCGCCGGTTGCCGCAAGCTGGCGTGCGTTGGCCATCTGATGGTCGTCGGTGGCGAAGGGATAGGGCAGCAGCAGGGCCGGCCGGCCGGCGGCGGCCAGCTCGGCGATGGTGGAGGCGCCGGCGCGGGCGATCACCAAATGGGCTTCGCTGAGGCGCCGGGGCATATCGCCGAAGAAAGGTGCCAGCTCCGCCTCGATGCCCTGCGCCTTGTAGCGTGCAGCCACCTCGTCGATATCGCCGCGGACCTGCTGAACCAGGCGGATGCGGCGGCGCTGCTCTTCCGGCAGGCCGGCAAGGGCGGCGGGAATGATCTGGCTGAAGGCGCTTGCTCCTTGCGAGCCGCCGGTGACGAGCAGGTTGAGCGGCCCGCCGTCCTGCGGCAGCGGATAGGGCTTGCCGAACAGCTCCGCGATCTCGGCGCGGACCGGATTGCCGGTGAGGACGCATTTGTCGATGCAGCTGGCCGGCAGTCCGGCCACCTCGGGGAAGGAGGTGGCGATGCGATCGGCCGCCTTGGCGAAGAGGCGATTGACCCGGCCGGCGTAGGCATTCTGCTCATGGATGAGCAGCCGGGTGCGCGTGAGGGCAGCGGCCGCCGCCGTCGGTGCCGCGGGATAGCCGCCGAAGGCGACGACAGCGCGCGGGCGCAGCCGGCGCAGAATGCGGGTGGCCTGCAGGCTACCCAGCGCCAGGGTTCCCATGCCTTTGATCTTGGCCCAGGTGCGGCCGCTGAGCCGCGCGGCGGAAATGCGGTGTAGGGTCACTTGGCGTTCGCTGTCGCCAAAGCCGGCGCCACGCGTGTCTGTGAGCAGATGAACCTTGTGGCCGCGGGCGGTCAGGGCGCGCGCCGTGGCCGCGGCCGGAAAGATGTGACCGCCGGTTCCGCCGGCTGCCAGCACCAGAGTCATGGCTTCGCGGCCCGCTTCGGTCATCATGCTTCCTCCTGCGGCGGGCGCTTTCGCGTCAGGGCGAGCAGCAGGCCCATTCCGCCCGCCGTGGCCAGCAGCGAGGTGCCGCCATAGCTGAGGAAGGGCAGAGTCATGCCCTTGGTCGGAATCAGGTGGAGAGCCGAGCCCATGTTGATGAGCGCCTGTAAGCCGAATTGCGCCAGGAGACCGCCGGCGGCGAGCAACACGAATAGGTTGTCCTGTTGCAGGAGTTGTCCGAAGCCGCGCAAGACCACAAAGGCGAAGAGCAGCACGATGACGGCGCAGGCGATCAGGCCGAACTCCTCCCCGGCGACGGCGAAGACGAAGTCGGCATGGGCATCGGGCAAGAAGTGCTTCACCGTGCCCTCGCCGGGGCCCTGGCCGAACAGACCGCCGCTGCGAAAGGCTTCCAGCGAGCGGTCGATCTGATAGCGGTCGCCAGCCTCCGGATCGACGAAGCTGTCGATGCGATGGCGCACGTGCGGGAACAGGAAATAGGCCGAAACCATGGCCGTCACAGCACCTGCCGCCAGGATGGCGACGGCAGCGATCGGCAGGCCGGCGAGAAAGAGCTGAATCCCGAACACGGCGGAGAGCAGCAAGGTTTGACCCAGGTCCGGCTGCAGCATCAGTAGACCCGCAGCCAGCAGGAACAGCCCGATGGCGATCGTCTGGCCGGGGAACCAGGCCTCTTCCTTGCCGGCGGCCAGCATCCAGGCGGCGGTGATGACGAAGGCTGGCTTCAGCAACTCGGAGGGCTGCAGCGAGAAGCCGAGGATATTGATCCAGCGGGTGGCGCCCTTGAAGGTGTCGCCGAACAGCAAGGTCAGCAGCAGCAGCACCAAGCAGGCCGCGAGGCCGATCACGCCGAGCCTCCGCACCCAGGTCGGGGTCAGCAGCGAGGCGGCAATCAGAGCGAGGCAAGCGGCCGGCAGAATGAGAAGCTGCTGGTGGGCGAGCGAGAAGGGGCCGAGGCCAATGCGCTCGGCCACAGCCGGCGAGGCGGCGAGGGTCAGAACGCCGCCGAAGCCGAGCAGGACCAACAGTGCGACCAGACTCCAGCGGTCCAGAGTGAACCACCAGCGGCCGAGGATGCTGGTGTCGCCGCGTCCGTAGGCCAGCATCATGCCCGGTCCCCCTGTTGCAGGGGTGGGGCGCCGTCCTCCGGTGTGCTGCGCTCTCCAGGCAGGCCGCGCACCAGCTCCTGGAAGCGCGCGCCGCGAGCCTCGAAGCTGGCGAATTGGTCCCAGGACGCGCAGGCCGGGGAGAGCAGAACCACAGGATCGCTGCCGGAGCCGGTCTCGGCTGTTGCTGCCTTGCTGGCCGCTGCCACCGCTTGGTCCAAGTCACCACACCGCACGACCGGCACCTGGCCGTCCAGGGTCGTGGCGAAGTCCTCTTCCGCCTCGCCGATCAGGTAGGCGGCGGCGATGCGCGGAAAGAAGGGCTCCAGGCCGCTCAGGCCGCCTTCCTTGGCCTGGCCGCCGGCGATCCAGTGGATGCGCTCGTAGCAGGCCAATGCCCGCGCGGCCGCGTCTGCGTTGGTCGCCTTGGAGTCGTTGACGTAGCGCACGCCGTCCACGATCTCGACCAGCTCCTGCCGATGGGCGAGGCCGGGGAAGCTGCGCAGGCAGGCGGTGATCACCGCTTCCGGCATGCCGGCCGCCTTGCAGGCGGCATAAGCGGCGGCCGCGTTCTGCCAATTGTGCGCGCCGGGCAGGCTGGCGATGCTGCCAAGGTCGATGGCGGGGATGGGTTTCCCGCCGGTGGCGTCGTGCAGCAGGCCGTCGACCACATAGACGCCGCCTTCAACCGGGCGGGTCGAGGAAATCGGGATGAGGTCCTGGTCGCCGGCGCGGCGGAGCTCCTCATAGATGCCTTGCGAGATCTCGTCGTCGACCCCGACCACGGCCGTGCGCGGGCTGGTCTGACGGCGAAAGATGTTTTTCTTGGCGGCGATGTAGCCATCCATGCCGCCGTGGCGCTCGAGATGGTCCGGCGAGATGTTGAGCCAGACCGCGACGTCGAAGGTGATCGAGAGGGTGCGTTCCAGTTGGTAGGAGGACATCTCCAGCACGTAGGAGCCGTCGCTGCCGGCCGGCTCGAGCAGCAGCACCGGCTCGCCGATGTTGCCGCCGACCTGGGCGTTGCGTCCGCCTAGGGCCATCACGTGGCCGATCAGCGCCGTGGTGGTGGATTTGCCGTTGGTGCCGGTGATGCCGATGTAGTTGGCGTCCGGCTGGGCCCGGCCGAGCAGCTCGATATCGCAGATGATCTCGATGCCTTGCTCGCGCGCCAGCGCGGCCACCGGATGAGGTTCCGGGAAGGTATGAGGGATGCCCGGCGAAAGGATGAGGCTCACCGGTTCATGCCAGTTGCAGCGCTCGAGGTCGACCAGAGGAATCTCCTGCTGCGCGGCGGTGGCGCGGCGGTCTTCGTGATCGTCCCAGGCCCAGACATCGGCGCCGCTGGCCATAAGCGCGCGCGCCGTCGCCAGGCCGGTTTTGCCCAGGCCCATCACGGCGACGGAATAGCCATGGTAGAAGGGGAGGTCGATCATGGTGCCCCCTTCATCGCAGCTTCAAGGTGGAGAGCCCGGCCATCGCCAGGATGATGGCGATGATCCAGAAGCGAATGACGATGGTCTGCTCGGCCCAGCCCTTCTGCTCGAAGTGGTGGTGCAGCGGGGCCATGCGGAAGACTCGCTTGCCGGTCAGCTTGAAGGAGAGGACCTGGACGATGACCGACACGGTCTCTAGCACGAAGAGGCCGCCCATAATGACCAGCACCAGCTCGTGCTTCGTGATCACGGCGATGCCGCCGATCGCGCCGCCGCAGGCCAGCGAGCCGGTGTCGCCCATGAAGACCATGGCCGGTGGGGCGTTGTACCAGAGGAAGCCGAGACTGGCGCCGACCAGCGCGCCGCAGAAGACGGCCAGCTCGCCTGTGCCGGCGACGTATTGAATCTGCAGGTAGTCGGAGAAGATAACGTTACCGACCAGGTAGGCGATGAAGGCGAAGCAGCCGGCGACGATCATCACCGGCACGATGGCGAGCCCATCCAGGCCGTCGGTCAAGTTGACCGCGTTGGAGGCGCCGATCATTACGATGATGGCGAAGGCGCCGTAGAGCCAACCCAGGTTGATCGCCACCGCCTTGAAGAAGGGAACGGTGAGGTGGGTGGCGATCTCCGGCGGAGAGATCGAGACGATCCAGATCGTCGCGATCAGCGCGATGACGAACTGCCCGAGCAGCTTCATGCGCCCCGGAAGGCCGCGGTGGTTGCGCCGGGTCAGCTTGAGATAGTCGTCGGCGAAGCCGATCAGGCCGAAACCCACGGTCAGGAAGAGTACGGCCCAGACGAAGCCGTTGCTGCGCGTCCAGAGCACGGTAGAGAGCACCAGCGCCAGCAGGATGAGGACACCGCCCATGGTCGGCGTCCCTTTCTTGGTCAGGAGATGGCTCTGCGGGCCATCCTCGCGGATCGGCTGACCCTCGTTCTGCTTCGACTTCAGCCAGCGGATGATCCATGGCCCAAGCACGAAAGAGATGAAGAGCGCGGTCACCGTCGCGCCGCCCGTGCGGAAGGTCAGGTAGCGGAAGACGTTGAACAGCCCGAAGTCGTCGGCCAGCGGGAAGAGAAGGTAGTACAGCATCGCCCCGCTCAGCCCCCCATCGCACTGTCCGCAGCGGGCCCGGCAAGCCCCTCTATGGCATCGACGATGAGCGCCATGCGGCTGCCCAACGAGCCCTTCACCAAAACCAGATCGCCGGGCAGCAGCGCGGCCGCCACCTGCGGTGCCAGCTCGGCCGAGCTGGCGGCGTGGGCGCCGCGCAGTCCCTCCGGCAGGGCCTCTTGCAAGGCCGCCATCTCGGTGCCGCAGGTGAAAACCAGGTCGAGTCCGGCCTCCTCAATCGGATCCGTCAGCTCCCGGTGATAGCGGCTGGCGTCGTCACCGAGCTCCAGCATGTCGCCGAGCACCGCGATGCGGCGGCCGCCCTCCAGCCGGCCGAGCACGGCCAGGGCCGCGGCGACCGAAATGGGATTGGCGTTGTAGCTGTCGTCGATCATCAAGAGCGTGCCGCCGGCGGCGAGGGGGATGCGCTTGCGCGCCCCGCGGCCCTTCATGGCCTTGAGCTCGGCAAAGCCCATGACGGCGGTTTCGAGGTCGACGTCGAGCGCGACCAGGGCCGCGACGACGGCCAGGGAATTCGAGACCCAGTGCTCGCCGGGCAGCGGCAGCGGATAGGCGATGCGCCGGCCCAGGGCCGATGCGGTCACCAGGCTGCCCTCGGCGCTCAGCGCGGCGTCTCCCAGGCGGATGTCGGACTCGCTGTGGCGCCCGAAGGTGAGGATGCGCTTGGCACCGCATTCGCGCGCGGCGGTCTGCAGCCGGTCGAAGTAGTCGCAGTCGCGCGGCAGAACGGCGATCTTGGGGCCGTCGAGGCCCTGGAAGATCTCTGCCTTGGCGTCGGCGATGCCGGCGCGCGAGGAGAAGAACTCGATGTGAGCGATCCCGATGTTGGTGATCACCGCCAGGTGAGGGCGCACCATCCTGGTCAGCTCGGCGATCTCGCCGGCGTGGTTCATGCCCATCTCGAAGACGCCGTAGCGCTCGTCCGAGGCGAAGCGCGACAGCGAGAGCGGCACGCCCCAGTGATTGTTCAGGCTGCTGGCGTTGGCATAGCAGGAGGCAATCTTGCCTAGGCAGGCGCGCATCGCTTCCTTGGTGCCGGTCTTGCCGGCCGAGCCGGTGATGCCGACGATGGTCGCCTCGCTGCGGGCGCGGGCGGCTTTCCCCAGCGCCGCCAGTGCCGCCAAGGTATCGCCAACCTCCAGCAAGGGGGCGTTTTGGGGCAGGCCGCTTGGCCGCCGGTGAATCATGGCCGCAGCGGCGCCGCTTTCCAATGCGCCGACAACGAAGTCGTGCCCGTCGAAATTGGGACCGGCTAACGCAACGAAGAGATCGCCCGGCGCCAGGCTGCGGCTGTCGATCGAGACGCCGCTGGCCGACCAGTCGCCTTGCGCGAGGCCGGCGGTCGCCTTGGCGGCTTTCGCGGCGGTCCAGAGAGGAGCGTCGCTCATGTCGCTTCGCCTCCTTCCGTTTTTCCGCCCAGAGCGGCGATGGCCGCCCGTGCTTCCTCGCGGTCGTCGAAGTGCAAGGTCTCCTCGCCGACGATCTGATAGGGCTCATGCCCCTTGCCGGCGATGACCAGCAGGTCGCCGTGATCGAGCTGCGCCACCGCCGCTGCGATGGCCTCGCTCCGGTCGCCGATCTCGTCGGCATCGGGGGCCGCCGCCAGGATGGCGGCGCGCACCTTTGCCGGGTCCTCGCCGCGCGGATTGTCGTCGGTGACGATGCTGCGGTCGGCCAGCCTGGCCGCGATCTCGCCCATCATCGGCCGCTTGCCGGGGTCGCGGTCGCCGCCGCAACCGAAGACGACCCAGAGGCGCTTGTCGCAATGGGGCCGCAGGGCCTGCAGCACAGCCTCCAGCGCGCCCGGCTTGTGGGCGTAGTCGACGAAAACCTGGCCACCGCGTGCGGTGCGGCCGACGTATTCCATACGTCCCGGCGCGCCTTTCAGGCCGGGGATCGCGGCGATGGCGGCATCGGCATCGCCGCCTTCGGCCAAGGTCAGCCCGAGGGCGGCCAGCACATTGCTGGCCTGGAAGGTGCCGACCAGATGGACCTTCGCGTCGTGCAGCGCGCTGTCATGGCGGAAGCGCAGGGCCAAGCCGTCGGGCAAAGGCTGTGCCGCCTCCAGCCGCAGGGCCGCTGCACCGCGTCCGTAGTCGATGACCGAACAGCCACGCCGTTCGGCAATGGCGGCAAGCGGGCCGAACTGCTCGACCTCGCGGTTGAGCACCATGGTGCCGCGGGGCTCCAGCAGCTCTTCGAAGAGGCGCGCCTTGGCGGCGAAATAGCTCGCCATGTCCGGGTGGTAGTCCAGGTGGTCGCGGCTCAGGTTGGTGAAGGCCGCGCTGGTCACCCGCACGCCGTCCAGGCGGTACTGGTCGAGACCATGGCTGGAGGCTTCCATGGCGAGGTGCGTGACGCCGGCATTGCTCAGCTCTTTCAGCCAACGCTGCAGTGCAACCGGGTCCGGCGTCGTCAGGGCGGCCGGCCCCTCGATGATCGGCGGGACCAGCCCCAAAGTGCCGAGACTGACGCTCTTGTGGCCCTGCGCTGCCATGAGCTGCTGGGTGAAGCAGGCGACCGAGGTCTTGCCGCTGGTGCCGGTGACGGCTGCGACGTGTGCCGGTTGTGCGCCATAGAAGGCGGCGGCCATCAGGGCCAGGCGCCGGCGCGGGTTCTCGTCGGTCAGGAAGGCCAGGGCGGGATGGCCTTCGGGGCGCATCGTCCCCTCCGGCGCCAAGACGGCGACGGCGCCGCGGGCCAAGGCGTCGCCGATGAAACGCCGACCGTCGGTCAGGCTGCCCGGCAGCGCTGCGAAGAGAAAGCCGGGCTCGACCGCACGGCTATCCGCCGTCAGTCCGCTGATATCGAGCCCTTGCATTGCTTCGTTCATTCCTTCGCAGTTCGCAGCAGGCAGCAGGTCGGCCAATCGCAAGCCGTCTACCTCCGCAGGGCGACCGGGACGGTCGTGGCCGTTTCGATCAGATCATGGTTCTCGTCGCGTGGGCTGATGCCGAGCAGCGGCGCGGTCCGCTGCACGATGCGGCCGACCAGTGGGGCCGCGACCCAGCCGCCCGTCGCAAAGCCAAAGGTGTGCTTTTGCGGCTTCGGTTCGTCGATCGTAGCCAGGACCAGGTAGCGCGGCGCATCCATGGGAAAGACGCCGACGAAGGACGCCATGCGGCGGTCGCGGTCATAGCGGCCGTCGACCAGCTTCTCAGAGGTGCCGGTCTTGCCGCCCAGGAAGTAGCCCGGCACGTCGGATTTGCCGCCGGTCCCGCGCTTAACGACCAGGCGCATGAGCCAGCGCATGGTCTCCGAGGTCTCTTCCTCGAGGATACGCTGGCGCGGGCCCGACACGCCGCCCTTGATCAGGCTTGGCTCGACCTTGTAGCCGCCGTTGACCAGCGCCGCGACGGCTGCCGCCGTCTGCGCCGGGCTGACTGCCAAGCCATGGCCGAAGGAGATTGTCATGGTGCTGGCATCCCGCCAGACGCTTGGGGCGATCGGCCGGCCGTTTTCAGGCAATTCCAAGGGTGCCCGCTCCAACAGGCCGAGCCTGCGGAGGTAGTTCTGCTGCCGCTCACGGCCCAGGGCGACGGCGACCCGGGCGCTGCCGATGTTGCTGGAATGGACCAGCACCTCGGGCAGGGACAGCCAGCGGTTCTCCGGCTTGAAGTCGCGGATCATATGGCGGCCGACGCGGATCGGCTTACTCGCATCAAAGCTGTCGGTCAGGGTGGCCGCGCCGCTGTCCAGCGCCATGGCCGCAGTGAAGAGCTTGAAGATCGAGCCCATCTCGTAGACGCCGAGGCTCGCCCGGTTGAAGCGCTGGGACTTGTCGGCCTCTGCCGGCGCGGAGGGGTCGAAGGTGGGCAGGGAGACCATGGACAGCACTTCGCCGCTGTCGACGTCGAGCACGATGGCCGCACCGCCGATCGCCTCGAACTCCTCGATCGTCGCTCCCAGCTCTTCCGCCACCAGGTGCTGGACCCTGAGGTCGAGCGAGAGGTCGAGCGATGCGCCGTTGGTAAGCTCCCGGTCCTGGCTGCGCTCGATGCCGCTCAGGCCATGGGTGTCGATGTCGGAGAAGCCGACCACGTGGCTGGTCAGCGGCCCGTGGGGATAGAGCCGCTTGGGCTGCTCCATCAAGGACAGGCCGGGGAGTGCCAGCCGATGCGCCGCCGCCGCCTGCCGCGGCGAAAGGTGGCGCGAGAGGTAGACGAAGCCCTGCTCGCTGTCCAAGCGCGCTGCGATCTCGGCGGCGCTCATGCGCGGCAGGACTTTCGCTAGGCCTTCGGCTGCGCTCTCGCGATCGCGGATTTCCCGCGGGTTGGCGGTCAGTGAATACATCGGTGCCGTGGTGGCGAGGACCACGCCGTTGCGGTCGCGGATGTCGCCGCGCAGCGCTTCGCCGCTCTGCACGCCGACCGTGGTGAGGGCGTGCGCGGTTCCGGTCATGTTACCGATGGCGAGATCGCCCATGCGGGCCATCACCCCGAGGAAGGCGAGGGCGAAGACGGCGCCGACGGCGACCAGGCGCGACTTGCCGACTTCCAGGTCACCCCGGCGATGGCCGTCCAGGGTTGCGTTGATCTCGCTCTCCGGCACGGCGTCGTAGCCGCAAGGCGTGACCCGGCTGTCGGCCGGCGTTCTCGAGCGACCCATCATTGCTGGACCTCCGTGGACGGCTTCGCGGTCTGCCTGATGAGCGGCAGCCCGGTCACCGGATTGATGTAGCGCGGGTCGCTGGCCAGCGACGAAGGGGCGGAGCTCACGGCCGGCGGAGCCAGCAGCTTGCGGTCCGCCACCGGCTCGCCGACGAGTGCGGGCTCGCTCAGCACGGCATCGGCCAGCGGCCCAACCCCGAGCCGTTCCATTGGCGGCTTGCGCTTGGGCATCGGCACGCCTTCCCTGGCCAAGGCCAGCTCGAGGAGCTTGTCGTCATCGAGCCGCATGGGCAGGGCCGAGAACTGGGTGATCTGGCGCGGCCGCATGGGCAGGAAGGAGAGGTGCTCCTCCGAAAGGGCTGCGAGCCGCTCGGGCCGGTTGAGAAAGCTCCAGTCGGCCTGCAGCGCGCGCAAGGCATCGGATTCCGTCAGGATGGCGAGGTCCATGTCGGAGAGCTCGTCCTCCAGAAGTCGCACCTCCTGCTCCACCTCGAAGAGCATGTGGGCGGCGACGGCGATGGCGAGCAGCCAGACGGCGAAGAGCCAGCGTGTCATGCGATATCTCCCGGCCAGGCGGCGGCCTCGCTCCGCTCCGCGGCACGGAGCCGGGCGGAACGGGCGCGCGGGTTGGCTTGGCACTCCCGCTCGCTCGGGCGGCGGGCGCTGCGCGTGATGAGCGCGAAGCTGGGCAGCCGTTCGGCCTGGGCGGGCGGCTGATGGCGGGATGCCTTGGGGGCGCGGCCGCTGCGGGCCTGCAGGAAGCGCTTCACCGCACGATCTTCCAGCGAGTGGAAGGAGACGACGGCGAGGCGCCCGCGCGGCGCCAGCATGCGCTCGGCTGCGGCGAGGCCCCGCTCGATCTCGCCGAGCTCGTCGTTCACGTAAATGCGCAGGCCTTGGAAACTGCGGGTCGCTGGATCGATGCCGTCCCGGGCCGGCTTCACGACGCTGCGGATGATATCGGCGAGCGCTCCGGTGGTCTCGATGGGCTGTTCCCGGCGCGCCTTGACGATCGCGGCCGCGACGGCGCGGGAGCGACGCTCTTCGCCGTAGCGCCAGAGGATGTCGGCCAGCTCCTTCTCCGGCAGTCCGTTCACCGCATCGGCTGCGCTCGGCCCGCTCAACTCCATACGCATATCGAGGGGGCCATCCTGACGGAAGGAGAAGCCGCGCTCGGGCTGGTCGATTTGCGGCGAGGAGAGGCCGAAGTCGAAGGTGATGCCGTCGACGGTGCCGCCGTGGTCGGGGACCAGGCGCTCCATCTCGGAGAAGCGGCCTTGGCGAAACGCGAAGCGGCCTTCGCTTTGCTGCTCCAACAGGTGGCCTTCGCTTGCCGCTTCGGGATCGCGGTCAATGCCGAAAACGCGTGTTTCCGCTGTGCCCAAGAGACCGCGGCTGTAGCTGCCGCGCCCGAAGGTGGCGTCGATATAGATGCCGCCGTCGCGCGGCGCCAAGGCCTCCAGCACCTCGGCCAGCATGACCGGGACGTGCGCCTGGCCGGTGCTACCGGCGTCCTGCGCCGCGCCCGTCACGCGCCATCTCCCTCGATGCTGTCGAAGAGACTGTCCAGCGTTTCCGAGTCCTCGACCTTGTTGCCGCTCAAGAACGCCTCGTGGCCGGCCGGGCTCAAGACCCGGAACACCCGGTACATGCCGCAGAAATAGACCTGATCCTCGATGCCGGCGCTCTTCATCAGGTCGGCCGGCAATTGCACGCGGCCCGTGCCGTCCCACTGCAAAGGGCGGGCATTCGGAAAGATCTGCGCAGTCAGCCTTTCCCGCTGACGGGAAAAAGGTGCAATCTTGTCGAGGTGCCGGCCGATCCATTGGAAGTGGGACAGGCCGCAGCCCTCCAGACCAAGGCCGTGCAATGCCGGATAGACCACGACGCCCTGAAAGGATTCCTGTGCCAAAGCCTGTCGGAACAGGGAGGGAATCGAGACTCGTCCCTTGCGGTCCACCTTGTTCTCGTGGGTCCCGAAGAAGATGACCTCGTTGTCCAATCCACTCTCCTGGGGCGGCGCTCTGCATGCCCTTGTCCCGTGTGGTTGTCGTCCTGACGTCCAGGGCTCCCGATGGCTTTGGTCTCCCGCCTGTGGGCAAACGTTGGGGTAGCTTGCCCTCTTGTTGGGAGAACATGGGATATCATGGAGATTTATGGGACGTCAATTAACGAACTCTGAATCACTTGGCGTGTTCTTGTTTTGATCTTGTTTTTGACGAGAAATTCTGCCGATCGCCAAGAAATGTCATGGGTCGGCATGGGCTTTGACTGACGGCGGGAGCCCGTCAAAGCGAGAAATGTTCTATTTTTGTTCAGGAAAGGGCGGCACCAGACGGCCTGTAAGCCGGGTTCTGTCCAGCGAAGGCCGTTTCTTCGCCTGGATGGCCATTCATCTGGGACGCCCGTCGCCGAGCGCCTCACGCAACCGACCCGAGCGACGACGCGAGAACACGTCTGTCAGCGGCTTGCGCCCTGACCGGCCGCTCCTATTTGGTTTTGCTCCGGGCGGGGTTTACCCTGCCGTCTCCGTTGCCGAAGACGCGGTGCGCTCTTACCGCACCCTTTCACCCTTACCCGGCGTCCGCTGGCCGAAGCCGGCGGCAGGCCGGGCGGTTTGCTTTCTGTGGCACTTTCCCTGGGCTCGCGCCCGCCGGGCGTTACCCGGCGCCCTGTTCCCGTGGAGCCCGGACTTTCCTCCCCCTGCGCCAGGCGCAGAAGGCGACCATCCGGCCGTCTGGCGCCTCACAGGTATGGACCGCACGCCAAGGCGTCAAGCGCGCTGCGCGGTCGCTTGCAGCAGAGCGGCGGTCTCGCCATCGAGGATGCCGGTCACCGCAGCCGGCCGAAAGTGGCGCTGGAACGCGCGCAGCACGGCGGCAAGGTCCTCGTCGAGATAGCCGTAGCCGATCCGGCCGAGCAGCTGCTTGGCCTCGTCTTCGTCCATCTCGCCGCCCTGGTCGGTCGCTTTGGGCCAGAAGCCCAGGCCGGCGGCAGCCAGGCGCGGCCAGTCGAACAGCTCGCCCGGGTCTTCCTTGCGCAAGGGGGCGACGTCGGAGTGGCCGAGCACTCGCCGCCGTGGGATGGCGTGGCGTGTGACCAGGCAGAGCGCGAGCTCGATCAGCGCCGCCATCTGTGCTTCGGGAAAGGGTTGGTACCCGAACTCGTGGCCGGGGTTGACCAGCTCGATGCCCAGAGAGCGGGCGTTGATGTCCGTGACGCCTTGCCAGCAGGCGACGCCGGCATGCCACGCGCGGCGATGCTCCGGCACCAGACGCAGGACCCTCCCGTCCTCCTCGATCATGTAGTGGGCGCTGACCTTGGCGGCCGGGTCGCAGAGCCGCTCAAGGGCCGCGCCGCCGCTTTCCATGCCGGTGTAGTGCAGCAGCAGGACGTCGACGGGTCCACCCTCGGGGCGGGCATCGTGGTTGGGGGAGGGATGGTCGTGGATGAACACCATGGCGGGACAGGCCCTAAACCATCTCGGTCTTGGGGTCCGCCGTCTTGGGCCGGCGCAGCAGGATGATGCCGACCCCGGCGATGGTCAGCAGGCCGCCGACGACGATCTGCCAGCTCAGCACCTCGTTGAGGAAAAGGACCCCAGACATGACGCCCCATACCGGGATCAGCAGCGAAAAGGCCATGATGAGGTTGACGGTGTAGCGCTTGAGCATGCGGTACCAGAGGCCGTAGCCAATGACCATGACGGCAAGGCCGTTGTAGGCCACGGCAAGCCAGCCGTCCCAACCGCTCTCAGCGATGGCTTGCCACTGGCCCTGCTCCAGGATGAATGAGGCGATCAGCAGCTGCGGCACGGTGAACAGCGACATCCAGGCGCTGATGGTCCAGCCGTCGAGCGCCTCGAGCCGTTTCACCTGGACGTTGGAGACGGCCCAGATGAGGGCGGCGGTGATGACGGCGAGCAGTGCGATGAACTCTCCCTGGGGTCTCGGCATGCCGGCGATCAGCGCCACGCCGGCGAAGGCGATCGCCATGCCGAGCGCCCGGCGCCAGCCGAGCGTGTCCTTGAACAGAATGGCCGCCAGAATGGCTGCGAAAGGGACCTGAAGTTGGATGGCGATGGCGGCGGATGAGACGTCGACGTACTTCAGGGCCGTGAACATCAACGCGAAGTGCAGGAAGCCGAGGGTGATGGAAACGCCGAAGACCGGCAGCCAATAGCCCTTCGGCGGCTTGACGAAGGGCAGCAGGGCGACGGCGACCAGGGCGAAGCGCAGGGCGATGAACAGCAGCGGTGGAAAGCTCTCCAGCCCAAACTTCACCACTGCGAAGTTCATGCCCCAGATCAGGGTGACAAAGACCAGGATGGCGATGTCGCGCGGGTGAAGCTCGAAGCCCACGGTCTGGTCAGACTTGTCTAGCTGAACCCGCGCATCTTTTGGACGCGCTCGTAGGCCTCGTTGATGGTGGCGAGCTTCTCGTTGGCGATCTCGATGAACTCCTGGGGCATGCCCTGGGCGACCAGGCGGTCCGGGTGGTTCTCCCGCACCAGGCGGCGATAGGCCGTCTTGATTTCCTCCTCGCTCGCGGCGTGCGCGACGCCGAGCACCTGATAGGGGTCGCGGCTGTCCGGGCCCATGTTGGAGGCGCGGATGCGGGCCCAATCCGACTCGTCGAAGCCGAAGCAGCTGGCGACCTGCTCAAGGAAAGCAAGCTCGGCCTCGCTGACCTGCCCGTCGGCGCGGGCGATGTGAAAGAGGCCGTCGAGCAGCTCTTCGAGAACGCCGAGGTTGCCGGCGAACATGCGGCCGAGCTGCTTAGCGTAGGGCTCGAAACCGCGCGCATCCTTGCGAGCTTGGTTGAAGACCCGGCCGACGTTCTTCATCTCCTCGGGCGGGACGTGGAAGACCTCCTTGAAGGCAGAGACTTCGTCGCGTGTCACCTTGCCGTCGACCTTGGCCAGCTTGGCGCCCAGCACGATCACGCCGACCGTAAAGGCGATGTTCTTGGTGGCGTCGTCGCTCTCCGCCTTGACGCCTTCCGGCCCGGCGCTTTCGCGCATGATGTCGACAGCGTGACCGGCCAGCCCGCCGACCAGCGCGCCGATCGGTCCGCCCAAGGCAAAGCCGGCCCCGGCCCCGATTATCTTGCCCCAAATACTCATCGTGTCTCTCTCGCGACTGGCAGCATAGACCTCGAAGCTTGTCAATTCGCCATATCGTTTGGGCAGGCGTGCCATTCCTCGACAGAGCATGCCGAGTCGCTCGAACGAGGTATCGATTTCGGCGTATTGGGCGCAACAATGTAAGTCCGGCAAGGACGCGGACGCCGCTATGTGACAGGTGGAGCCGGCGAGAAAGTCACGATCTTTCATTCACTGTTTCTTAGTTGATCCCAGTGCGATTCTTAGCCAAGTGCAAGGGAGATCGCGGCTCAAGAGCGTGCCGCGGTCTTGGGAGAAAACGTAATCGTTGGAGGCGTCTTCCTGTCATTCGTCAAGGGAGACGACCATGTCCGCCATACGTATCCTGCCGCCTTACGAACGGCGGCTTCTCAGCGACCATCTCAAAAGACTCGACCGGGAAGACCTGCATCTGCGCTTCGGCGGCTATCTCTCGCCGAGCGCCGTCGAGCGTTATGTCGACAACCTCTCCTGGATGAGCGGCGTCGTGCTGGTGTGGGAGGTCGACGGCGAGGTACGTGGCTGCGGCGAGCTGGTGAACGACCGGACGGTCTTGCCTAGCGCCGCCGAGTTCGCCGTTACGATCGAGCATGACTGGCAGGGCCAAGGCGCGGGACTCGCCCTGATGCACGCGGCGCTTCTGGTCGCGCGCAACCGCGGCCTCGGGCGCGTTCATCTGCTTTGCCTGGCGGAGAACCCGCGGATGATGCGCCTGGCCCGCGCCTGTGGCGCCAAGCTGACGTGGGAGGAGGGCGAGATCGCCGGCGAGATCGAGCTGCCACCGGCCAATCCCCTCAGCCTCGCGCAAGAAGGCGTGCAGCTTCTTGGCGGGATGGCCGCCCACAGCCTGCATGACGTCCGCCGTTCCGCCGCGAAGACCGCACGCCAGTCCTTTGGCGACTGGGCACTCCGAGAGGCGTGAGCCTCTAAACTGCAGCGCGATTGGATGGAATGCGGTCGCATCCGGGCCGAGCGACCGCTTGCGCTCCCTGGCACACTCGATCGGGTCGGGTGCTGTCCCGAACGATGCCAATCGCGTCGGAGAACGCGAAAACAGGACAACGGCCAGGGAGTCGATCATGTTTTCCAAAGTCCTTTGCGGGGTCGATGGCTCCGAACCCTCGATGCGCGCGGCAAAAACGGCGGCGGAGCTGGCACAGAAGTTCGGTGGCGATCTGATTTACCTGACGGTCACCAAGGAGTTTCGCCTGACCGACGAGGCGAAACAGTATGTGGAGCTCGAGCAGCTCACCGGCGAGCCGCAGTACATCCTCGAGGAATACGCGGAAAACTGCCTGCGCGAGGCCGTGCGGATGGCCAAGGACATGGGCGTCGCCAACGTGCGCAAGGAGGTCAAGACCGGCAATCCGGCGCGCACCATTGTGCAGGAAGCCGATCTTATAAAAGCCGACTGCATCGTCATCGGCGGCCGGGGCCTCGGTGACATCGGCTCCATCCTGCTGGGCTCGGTGTCCCACAAGGTGACCAGCCTGGCCAAGTGCACCGTCGTGACGGTGCGCTAGCGCCTCCTGCCTAGGCAGCGCCGGCTCTGACGATTTCTTTCTGCGGGTCGTAGAAGGGGAAGGGCACCAAGGTCGCCTGGCGCGGCCCGCCCGGAACCTCGATGCTGACCGTACCACCTTCTGCCACCGCACCCTTGGCAAGCAGCGCCAAGGCGATGTTCTTCTCAAGTCGCGGCGAATAGACCGCCGAAGTGACCTTGCCGAGCACGGCGCCGTTCGCTCCATGAACCGGCCAGGGGTGCTCGTTGCCGGGCATCGCCGGGCCGGCGATCTCCAGCCCGACCATCTCGCGCCGCGCGCCTTCGGCGGCGATGCGCTTGAGCGCCGGCAGGCTGAGGCAGTCACTTTCCATATCGAGCGCGACCAAACGCCCCAATCCCAGCTCGAAGGGATCGACCGCGAGGTCCATGTCGGCGCCGTAGGACAAGAGTCCCGCTTCGATGCGGCGAATGGTCGAGGGTGCGCCGGGGCGAATGCCGTAGGGCTTGCCGGCCGCCATGATGCGCTCCCAGAGCTCGTCGCCGCGGCCACCGTCGCAGAGGAAGATTTCGTAGCCGAGCTCGTTGCTCCAGCCGGTGCGCGAGACGATGAGGGGGATACCGTCCAGCTCGGTCTCGCGAAAACGAAAGTACTTCAGCTCGCCGACCCAGTGGCCGAAGAGGTCGTGCACAACGTCGCGCGAGTAAGGGCCCTGCACCTGCAGTGGCGAGACGTCCGGCTCACTGACATGCACATCGAAGCCACCGGCCGCGGCCAAACCCTTGGCCCAGAGCAGCACGTCGCTGTCGGCCAGCGAAATCCAAAAGCAATCGTCGGCGAGCTTGAGCAGGACGGGGTCGTTGACGATGCCGCCCGTCTCCTCGCAGAGCAGGACGTAGCGGCACTGGTCGACCTGCATCTTGGAGAGATCGCGCGGCGTCATGTACTGCACCAGGCGGGCCGCATCCCGTCCCTTGATCTCGACCTGGCGCTCGACGGCCACGTCCCACAGGCTCACGTTTTTGACGAGATGCCAGAAGTCGGCCTCCGGGCTCTCATAGAATACCGGCAGGTACATGTGATTGTAGACCGTATAGCTCTGGCAGCCCCAGCGCCGGGTGGCCTCGAAAAAGGGTGATTTGCGGATCCGCGGACCGATCGGGATCTTAGGCAGCTCGGCAGAGGACATGGCGGCAGGTGCTCCGGCTTGACGTTGCAGGCGTGAGACTAGGGCCCGCCGGGCCCTCAAGACAAAGCAATTTAGTCCCTTGTTTCCGTGCGGACAGCGAACAGCGCCGACGACCCTTGACCTTGCGGCACCTGGGCCCTTTTGTGCCAAGCCGAGCAGTGAGGAGGACAGGTGCTTATGGGTGCGGCAGAGTGGCAGTTCTGGGTCGATCGCGGCGGAACCTTCACCGATATCGTGGCGCGGCAGCCGGACGGTGCGCTGGTCACCCACAAGCTGCTGTCGGAAAATCCGGAGCAGTACAAGGACGCGGCCATCCAAGGCATTCGCGATCTCTTGTCTCTGTCGGCCGATGCGGCCGTTCCCAGTGCCGCCATCGAGGCGGTCAAGATGGGCACCACCGTGGCAACCAACGCGTTGTTGGAGCGTAAGGGCGACCGCACGGTGCTGGCCATCACCGAAGGCTTCCGCGATGCCTTGCGCATCGGCTACCAGAACCGCCCCGACATCTTCGCTCGCCGCATCGACTTGCCCGAGCTGCTTTACGAGCGCGTCGTGGAGGTGCCGGAACGCATGTCGGCGCACGGCGAGGAGCTTCAGCCGCTTGATGTCGAGGCGACGCGCCGCGGTCTGCAGGCGGCCTACGACGACGGCATCCGCGCCTGCGCCATCGTGCTGATGCACGGTTACCGCTTTCACGCGCACGAGCGGCAGGTTGCCGAGATCGCCCAAGAAATCGGCTTTACCCAAGTCTCGGTCAGCCACGAGGTCAGCCCCTTGATGAAGCTGGTCGGTCGCGGCGACACCACCGTGGTCGACGCCTACCTCTCGCCCATCCTGCGGCGCTATGTCGATCAGGTGGCCGGTGAGCTGGAGGGTGACGGTGCCTCCGCCGTACGGCTCATGTTCATGCAGTCGAACGGCGGCCTGGCCGACGCCACGGCCTTCCAGGGCAAGGACTCCATCCTCTCGGGCCCGGCCGGCGGCATTGTGGGAGCCGCGCGCACCGCGTCGCTTGCCGGCTTCGATCAGATCATCACCTTCGACATGGGTGGCACCTCGACCGACGTGGCCCACTATGCGGGCGAGTACGAGCGCGCCTTCGAGACCCTGGTGGCCGGCGTGCGCATGCGGGCGCCGATGATGCAGATCCACACGGTGGCAGCGGGCGGCGGCTCCATCCTCGTTTTCGACGGCGCCCGCTACCGCGTCGGGCCGGAAAGCGCCGGGGCCAATCCCGGCCCGGCCAGCTATCGTCGCGGCGGCCCGCTGGCGGTGACCGACTGCAACGTCATGCTGGGTCGCCTGCAGCCCGACTTCTTCCCCAAGGTCTTCGGGCCGCACGCCGACGAAGCGCTGGACGCCGAGGTGGTGGGCGCGAAGTTTGCGGCCCTGGCCGGGGACATCAAAACCGCGACGGGCGACGAGCGCAGCCCGGTCGAGGTGGCCGAGGGCTTCCGCCGCATCGCCGTCGAGAACATGGCCAACGCCATCAAGAAGATCTCGACTCAGCGCGGCTATGACGTCACCGAGTACACCTTGCAGTGCTTCGGCGGGGCCGGCGGGCAGCATGCCTGCGACATTGCCGACACGCTCGGCATGACCTCCATCTTCATCCATCCCTTCGCCGGCGTGCTGTCCGCTTATGGCATGGGCTTGGCCGACCTGCGGGTGCTCAAGGAAGAAGCGGTCGAGGCGCGCTTGGAGAGTGCCCTCGACGACGCGCATGCGGCCCTCGACCGCTTGCAGGAGGACGGTGTCGCCGAGATGGCTGCGCAGGGCATTCCGGCAGAGCGCATCACCGCGCTTCGGCGGCTGCATCTGCGCTACGAGGGCACCGACATGGCGCTCTTGGTGCCGGACGGCACGGCCGCGGAGGCGACGGCCGCCTTCGAAGCCGCCTACGAGCAGCGCTACGGCTTCGTTATGCGGGAAAAGCCGCTGCTCGTCGAAGCGGTCTCGGTGGAGGTGATCGGGGCGACCGAAGACCTGAGCAGCCAAACCGCGGCAACGCCTGACGATGTTGCGCTAGCGGACCCCGAGGCCCGGGTGCAGGCCTTTTTCGCGGGCAACTGGCACGACACGCCTGTCTATCAACGCGACGCCTTGCCCCCCGGAAGTCGCGTCGATGGCCCGGCGATCCTGACCGAAGCGACCGGCACAACGGTGGTCGACCCGGGCTGGCAGGCGGCCGTCGACGGTCACGGCAACCTGGTGCTCAAGCGGGTGGTGCCGCTGGAGCGGGAGAACGCGGTCGGCACCACGGTCGATCCCGTCATGCTCGAGGTCTTCAACAACCTCTTCATGTCGATCGCCGAGCAGATGGGCTCGACCCTGGAGAACACCTCCTATTCGGTGAACATCAAGGAGCGGTTGGACTTCTCCTGTGCCATCTTCGCGCCGGACGGCAACCTGGTGGCCAACGCACCGCATATGCCGGTCCACCTCGGCTCGATGAGCGAGTCGGTCCGCGCAGTCATTCGCGACAATGGCGATGAGATCGCACCCGGTGATGTCTATGTGCTCAATGCGCCCTACAACGGCGGCACGCACCTGCCGGATATCACCGTCATCACTCCGGTCTTCGACAAGGCCGGTCAGCGCATCCTCTTCTACGTCGGCAGCCGTGGCCATCATGCCGACGTCGGTGGCCTAACCCCCGGCTCCATGCCGCCCGACAGCCGGGTGGTCGAGGAGGAGGGTGTGCTGATCGACAACTTCAAGCTGGTCGATCGCGGCCGCTTCCGCGAGGCGGAGATGCGCGAGCTGCTCAGCTCCGGGCAATACCCGGCGCGCAACGTCGACCAGAACATCGCCGACTTGAAGGCGCAGATCGCCGCCAACAACAAGGGCGTGCAGGAGCTGCAGCGCAGCATCGAGCACTTCTCGCTGGAGGTGGTGCACGCCTACATGGGCCACGTGCAGGACAACGCGGAAGAGCAGGTGCGCCGTGTGCTCGACGTGCTGGCCGACGGCCGCTTCACCTATCCCATGGACAACGGGGCCACGATCGACGTCGAGGTCACCATCGACAAGGCGGCGCGCAGCGCCCGCATCGACTTCTCTAAGTCCTCGGCGCAGCTCGACAACAACTTCAATGCCCCTTCGGCCGTGTGCCGGGCGGCGGTGCTCTACGTTTTCCGCACTCTGGTGAACGACGAGATTCCTATGAACGAGGGCGTGCTGAAGCCTCTCGATATCATCATTCCCGATGGCTCCATGCTGCGGCCGCGCTATCCGGCGGCGGTGGTCGCGGGCAATGTCGAGACCAGCCAGTGCATCACCGACTGCCTCTATGGCGCCCTCGGGGTCATGGCCGGTGCGCAGGGCACGATGAACAATTTCACCTTCGGCAATGACAGCCACCAGTACTACGAAACGATCTGCGGCGGCTCCGGCGCCGGACCGGATTTCGACGGCACCTCGGCGGTGCATACCCACATGACCAACTCGCGGCTGACCGACCCGGAGATTCTGGAGTGGCGCTTCCCGGTGCTGCTCGAGTCCTTCGAGATCCGCCGCGGCAGCGGTGGTGCCGGGCGCCACAAGGGTGGCGACGGCACCCTGCGCCGCATGCGCTTTCTGGAGGAGATGACGGCCTCGGTGCTGTCGAACCACCGCAGCATTCCGCCCTTCGGTCTCGAGGGCGGGGCGCCCGGCGAATGCGGGCGCAACACGGTGGTGCGCGGCGATGGTTCGGAAGAGGTGCTTGAGGCGGCCGACAAGACAGCCATGCACCCGGGCGATGTCTTCATCATCCAGACGCCGACCGGCGGCGGTTTCGGCCCGCCGGAAGAGCGGGCCGCGCCGGTCAAGAAAGCGGCCGAGTAGGGCAACGAAAAAGGCCGGCTCCTTGGAGCCGGCCTTTGAGATTGAGCGACCTGCTGGCGGTCAGTGCAGCTTGGCCCAGACCTGGCGCTTGATGGCGTAGAACAGAGCTGTCAGCACCACCAGGAAGATCAGGACCTTGATGCCCATGCGCTTGCGGTCCTCCAGCATGGGCTCGGCGGTCCACATCAGGAAGGCGGAGACGTCCTCGGCCATCTGCTCGACGGTGGCCGGGGTGCCGTCCTGGTAGACGACGCTGTCTTCCCACAGGGGCTGCGCCATGGCGATCAGGCCGCCGGGCACCTTCTCCATAATGGGCTCACCGGTCTCGTCGTCAATTCGACCCGTGTCGACTGCAAGTGTGCCCGGGAAATAGCGGTTGTAGTGCAAGGCACCGACGTCGACGCCGGCCGGCGGGTCGATATAGCCGGTCAGCAGGTAATAGATGTAGTCGGCGCCGCCTTTCCGGGCTTTGGCCATCAGGGACAGGTCGGCGGGATAGGCGCCGCCGTTGGCGAACTCGGCCGCCTGCCGGTTGGGGAAGGGCGAGGGATAGTGGTCGAAGGGCAGACCGGCCCGCTCGAACATCTCGCCTTCGTCATTCGGCCCGTCGAGGATCATGTATTCGGCGGCGAAGGCTTTGACCTGTTCTTGGGTGTAGCCGAGGCCGCCACTGTTGTTGCCGCTATCCGGTCCGTCGCCGAGGTTGCGGAAGCTGATCAGCCGCAGGCCGTGGCAGACCGAGCAGACCTCCCGGTAGACCTGGAAGCCGCGCTGCAGCTGCATGCGGTCGAAGGTCCCGAAGATCCCGTCGAAGGAGAACTTGTGGTCCGGGACGTCGATGGCGCCGGCGGCCTGTACTGCCTGGGGCACGCTCAGGCCGAGGCTGAGCACAGCGGCAGCGAGCAAGCGGCCGGAGCCAAGTTTAAACGGACGGCGGTTCATCGCATGGTCTCCGGTGACTGCTCAGTTGATACCCCAGACGCTCCCTCGGGTGAGCGGGCCGGGGCCGCGGCCATGCCTGCGCCGCCAAGGACGGGCTCGCTGATCGAGGCCGGCAGCGGCATGGGCCGCTCAAGCCGGCTGAGCATTGGCAGGATGACCAGGAAGTGGAGGAAGTACCAAGCCGTCGCGACTTGGCCGATCTCGGTGTAGGGGCTCTCCGCCGGCATGGCGCCGATGTAGCCGAGCACCAGACAGTCGATCACGAAGATCCAGAAGAACCACTTGAAGTAAGGGCGGAAGCGACCGCTGCGGATCGGCGAGCTGTCGAGCCAGGGCAGCACGAAGAGCACGGCGATCGAGGCGAACATGGCGATCACGCCACCGAGCTTCGCATCGATAAGGACGATGCCGGTGAAGGGGATGCTGATGTCGAAGGTGATCGCGCGGAGAATGGCGTAGAAGGGCAGGAAGTACCATTCCGGCACGATATGCGGCGGGGTCACCAGCGGATTGGCTTCGATGTAGTTGTCCGGGTGGCCCATGTAGTTGGGCGCATAGAAGATGAAGGCCGCGAAGAAGATCAAGAACACGCCCAGGCCGAAGAGATCCTTCGTCGTGTAGTAGGGGTGGAAGGAGATCTTGTCCTGCGGCCCCTTGGCGTCGATGCCCAGCGGGTTGTTCGAGCCGAAGCGGTGCAGCGCCCACATATGCAGGAAGGCCACGGCGGCGATGACGAAGGGCAGCAGGTAGTGCAGCGCATAGAAGCGGGTGAGGGTCGGGTTGTCGACCGCGAAGCCGCCCCACAGCCAGGCGACGATCGCATCGCCGATGCCCCAGGGAATGGCCGAGAAGAGGTTGGTGATCACGGTGGCGCCCCAGAAGGACATCTGCCCCCAAGGCAGCACGTAGCCCATGAAGGCGGTGGCCATCATCAGCAGGAGGATAATGACACCTAGCATCCAGAGAATTTCCCGCGGGGCCTTGTAAGAGCCGTAGTAGAGACCGCGGAAGATGTGGATGTAGACGACGATGAAGAAGAACGAGGCACCGTTCATGTGGATGTAGCGGATCAGCCAACCGTAGTTGACGTCACGCATGATGCGTTCGACGGAGTCGAAGGCGAGATCCACGTGCGCCGTGTACTGCATGGCCAGCAGGATGCCGGTGACGATCATGATCACCAGGGCGATGCCGGCCAGCGAGCCGAAGTTCCACATGTAATTGAGGTTCCGCGGCGTCGGATACTCATTCAGCTCCTTGTTCATCATCGTGAAGATCGGGAGCCGATGGTCTATCCACTTGATGACACCGTTGCCGATGCCGCTGCTGCTGGTGCTGCTCATCACGCCTGCTCCTAGCCGATCTGCACGACGGTGTCTTGGACGAACTCGTAAGGCGGCACCACCAGGTTCGTCGGCGCCGGGCCCTTCCGGATCCGCCCGGAGGTGTCGTAGTGCGAGCCGTGGCAGGGGCAGAACCAGCCGCCGTACTCGCCCTTCTCCTCACCCACCTTCTGTCCGGAGGGGATGCATCCAAGGTGCGTGCAGACGCCAACCATCACCAGGTACTCCGCCTTGATCCGCCGCTCTTCGTCGGTCTGCGGATCGCGTAGCACGTCCATCGGCACGACCTCGGCTTCGGAGATCTCGTCAACCGTACGATGGCGGATGAACACCGGCTTGCCGCGCCAGGTCACCGTGATGGCCTGGCCGACTTCGATCGCCGAGACGTCGACTTCGATCGATGCCAATGCCAAGACGTCGGCGGAGGGGTTGAGGGAGTCGACAAGCGGCCAGGCAACAATGCCGACACCGACCACGCCGGCGGCACCGCCCAGCAGATAGATGAAATCCCGCTTACCTTCGTCCACGTCGTCCCGCGGAGGGTTCGTCGCTTCTGCCATCGTCTCTGGTATCCTTTTCCGATCTGGCTGATCGTCTTTATTGATTCAGCCGCCGAACGATTGAACGGCGGTCATTGTTGCATACCCCTGCTATACATCTTGCTGACTGCCGGGGAAATTCTCCGCGACACGCTGCCGCATTCCGAAAGCCCGGAGCAGTTTTATGGGCTTGGAGTTGGCTGTGCCGTCGACCGACCTTTTCGTTGTTCGCCAAGCGGTATAGATGACGGCAGCCCATGGCGTAAAGCCTACGTAAGTCAATCCCAACGCGCCCGTCTCTATCCATGCGCCTCGCTCTCTATCAGCCGGATATTCCTCAGAACACCGGGGCGGTCCTGCGTCTCGCGGCCTGCCTGGGTGTCGACGTCGACATTATCGAGCCCTGCGGCTTCCTGCTCGACGACCGGAGGATGCGGCGGGCCGGCATGGATTATCTCCAGGCCGTGGACTGGCGCCGGCATTCCGGTTGGAATGCCTTTCGCGCCGAGCTTGGGCGCGACGCTGGCAACCAGCGCTTGATCTTGCTGACGACTGGCGCTGAGATTTGCCATCACCAGTTCGCCTTTTCGGCGCGTGACGTGTTGTTGTTGGGCCGGGAGACGGCGGGGGTGCCGCCGGAGGTTCATGCCGCCGCCGATGCTCGCATTCGCGTACCGATGCGGCCGGGCCTGCGTTCGCTCAACCAGGCCACGGCCGCCGCCCTGGTCTTGGGCGAGGCCTTGCGTCAGACTGGCGGGTTCCCGGATGACAAGGTTGGAGGGAAGACGGAGTGAGCGAGCAGGTTGAGCAGCGCAAGGCGCAGGCGGCGGCGTGGTTCACTGAGCTGCGCGACGGCATCTGCGAGGCCTTTGAAGCTTTGGAGGATGAGCTCGAGGGCGCGGTGGAAGAGCGTATGGCCGATGTCGCACCGGGGCGTTTCGAGCGTAAGGACTGGCAGCGGACTGACAGCGATGGCTCTCCCGGTGGCGGCGGCACCATGGCGGTGATGCACGGCCGCGTGTTCGAGAAGGTGGGCGTCAACATCTCGACCGTCCACGGCCGCTTTTCTCCGGAGTTCGCCAAGCAGATCCCCGGCGCCGACGAGGACCCGCGCTTCTGGGCCAGCGGCATCTCGTTGGTAGCGCACATGCATAGCCCCCTTGTGCCGGCGGTTCACATGAACACCCGGCACATCGTCACCACCAAAAGCTGGTTCGGCGGCGGCTCCGATCTCAATCCCATGTTCCCCAACGAGAAGGACACGGCGGATTTCCACGCCGCCTTCAAGACGGTCTGTGACCGCCACGACCCGGAGTACTATCCCCGCTTCAAAGCCTGGTGCGATGAGTACTTCTTCATCAAGCACCGCAACATGGCGCGGGGCGTCGGGGGCATCTTCTACGACTACCTCGAGAACGACTGGGCGGCGGACTTCGCCTTCACCCAAGATGTCGGCAGGGCCTTCCTCGACATCTACCCCGCCCTGGTGCGCCGCCACATGAACACGAGCTGGAGCGAGCACGAGCGTCAGCATCAGCTCGTCCGTCGCGGCTACTACGCCGAGTTCAATCTGGTCTATGACCGGGGCACCAAGTTCGGCCTGATGACGGGTGGCAACGTTGAAGCCATTCTGATGTCCCTGCCGCCCGTCGCCACCTGGCCGTAGTCCAACGTCAGCGCAGAGCGTCTCCATGGCAGACTCCATCCATCACGATCTTCTTTTCCGCAACGCGCTGCTGCTCGACGGCACCGGCGGTGCACCGATGACCGGCGATCTCGCCGTATCCAGCGGGCGGATTGCCGCGATGGGCGACCTCTCCGGCGATACCGCGGAGGAGACTGTCGATGCGACAGGCCTGGCGCTCGCGCCTGGCTTCATCGACGTTCATACCCATGATGACCGGGCGGTCCTCGCCGGGCCGGACATGACGAACAAGGTGAGCCAGGGCGTCACCACGGTGGTTGCCGGCAACTGTGGGGTCAGCCTGGCACCCTACGATTCGCCGAAGGCGCCGCCGCCGCCGATGAACCTGCTGGGCAGCCCGAGCGACTATGCCTACCCCACGGCTGATAGCTACTTTCAGGCCTTCGAGGCGCGCCCGGCCGCGGTCAACGTCGCCTTGCTGGTCGGGCATACCACCTTGCGCGCCTGCGCCATGGATGCCCTCGATCGGGCGGCCACTGCCGATGAGATCGAGGACATGGGAGGCCGGCTGGAAGCGGCGCTGAAGGCCGGCTGCATCGGGCTGAGCAGCGGGCTCGATTATCCGCCAGCCGTGGCGGCGCCGACCGAGGAGGTGATCGCGCTCGCCGCGCGAGCCGCGCCCTTCGGCGCCCTCTATACGACCCACATGCGCAACGAAGGCGATGAGGTGCTGGAGGCGATCGAGGAAACGGTGCGCACGGGCCGGGCGGCCGGGCTGCGCACGGTGATTTCCCATCACAAGTGTGCTGGCAAGCGCAACCACGGCCGCAGCCGGGAGACCTTGGCGCGCATTGCCGAGGCGCAGAAAACCGTGGCGCTCGATCTCGACGTCTATCCCTACATCGCCAGCTCGACGGTTCTCATCCCGCGTTTTCTCGACCGCGACCCCGATCGGGTGCTGGTCACCTGGTCGGACTCCCATCCGGAGATGTCGGGCCGCGACCTCGCCGAGATCGCCGCCGAGTGGGGCCTCCCGGAGTCTGAAGCGGCGGAGAAGCTGGCGCCTGCCGGGGCCATCTACTTTCAGATGGCCGACGACGACCTGGACCGCATCATGACCTTTCCCGGCGCCATGATCGGCTCGGACGGCTTGCCGCACGACCGGCATCCGCACCCCCGGCTGTGGGGCACCTTTCCGCGGGTACTGGGCCGCTATGTCCGGGATCGGAAGTTGATGAGCTTGGCCGAAGGGGTGCACCGCATGACCGGCAAGTCAGCGGAGGTCTTCGGCTTTGCCGAACGTGGCTTGTTGCGCCAGGGCTTCGTTGCGGACCTGGTGCTGTTCGACCCCGAAACGGTGATCGACAAAGCCGACTTCGCGGCCCCGGCTGAGCCCGCCGAGGGTATTCTGCAGGTGCTGGTCGGCGGCACAGCGGTGTGGCGCGACCGGGCCACCACGGGCGCCCGGCCGGGCCGGGTTCTGCGCCGCGGGACTATCAACTAGCCGGCTTGCGCGATTAGTGTCTTGGCGCGCTCCAGCAGTGCGTCGCGGTCGGGGCGGAAGCTCTCGGCAATCCACCACTCCTCCAGCTCCTGCATCAAGCGGCCAAGGCTCGGTCCCTTTGTCGCGCCGAGTGGCAACAGGTCGCGGGCGGCGACCGGAAAGCGCCGCGGCTCCCAGGCGTCGACGAATGTCAGAGCGGCGGTCAGGCCATCCGCATCCCCGCTTGCGGCGGCCGAGAGCTGCAGCAGGTCTAGGACATGCTCCTTGCCGTGGCGGTAGCAGGCGGTCGCCAAGACAGCCGGCGTCGAGCTGGCGCCGATGGAAAGCGGTGGCTCGGCTAGAAACACCAGGCGCTCTTTTTGCGAATTGGAAAGCCGCAGGTCTTCGGCCATGTGGCGCGCCTGTTCCGCCGTCTCGCGCAGCATGGCCGCCAGCCGAAGGATTGGGTCCGGCTTGCCGCTTTCCAGGTGGATGAGGCGGTCGAGCGTTCCCAGCGTCCATATAGCGCGGAGGTGTCCGGACAGAATGCCGTGGCTGTGCATCAGCCGCAGCACGGGAACCGGATTGGGGGCTTCCAAGAGGCGCAGCAGTTCGTCGCGAACCCGCTCAGCCGAGATGCGGATGAGCTTCGGCGCCGCCGCCACAGCGGCAGCCAGGCCGGCCGGGTCCGGCGTGCCGTGGCCGTAGTGCGCCTCGAAGCGAAAGAAGCGCAGCAGGCGCAGATAGTCCTCGGCGATGCGCTTGGCCGGGTCGCCGACGAAGCGCACGCGGCCGGCCCGCGCATCGGCGACGCCATCGAAATAGTCGGTCACTTCGCCGTCCGGGGTGGCGAAGAGCGCGTTCATGGTGAAGTCGCGGCGCAGCGCGTCCTCCCGCCAATCGTCGGTGAAGGCGACGACCGCCTGGCGGCCGTCGGTTTCCACGTCGCGCCGAAGGGTAGTGATCTCGAAGGGGCGCTTGCCGGAGATGGCCGTCACCGTGCCGTGCTTGAGGCCGGTCGGCACGGCCTTAAGCCGGCTGGCCTCGATGGCGTGCAGCACCGCCTCCGGCTGTGCTGGGGTGGCGAGGTCGATGTCCCGCACCGGCCGCCCGAGCACGGCGTCGCGCACGCAGCCGCCGACGAAGCGCGCTTCGATGCCTTGGGCTGAGAGCGCTGCCAGCACGGCTTCTGTCGCCGGGGCGTTCATCCACGGCTGATCGGTCAGGCGAAAGATCTCGCTCATGCGAAAAGAAGGGTCAGAAACTACCGTCGTAGATGAAACGATGCGCGACCAGTGCCACTGCGCTCAGCATAACGCCACTGAAGATCAGCAAGGTCCAAGGTGCATTGGCCCAGCTCGGCAAGGTGCCCGCCTCCGTCCGCTTTGCCTTCCAGCGTGCCAGGAGGGCATACAGCCCGAACACGATCAGAGGGGCCATCAGAGGAAGCACAACAAAGAGGAATTTTTTCAGCATGATGCTCAGGTTTTGGTCTCGTTGAGCCACTCTGCCAGGTTGTTGAGCATCCCGGCAGTGGCCCCCCAAATGTAGTAATCTTCATAGGGATATACGAAGAAGCGCCGCTCCTCTCCGCGCCACTGGCGGCTGTGAATCTCGCGGGAGCTGTCGTTCAGAAAGAAGGCCAAAGGCACCTCGAAGATCTCGGCTACCTCGAAGGGGTCGGCCTTGAGATCGAAGGGTGGGCGAACCAGGGCGACCAGCGGTGTGACCTCGAATCCGGTGCGCGTCACGTAGATGTCGAGCTGCCCGATAATGTCGATGTGCTTGGGGCCCAGGCCGATCTCCTCCCGGGTCTCGCGCAAGGCGGCTTCTCGCGGGCCGGCATCCTGCGGCTCGACACGCCCGCCGGGAAAGGCGATCTGGCCGGCATGGTCGTTGAGGTGTTCGGTGCGTCGTGTGAGCAGGACCTGCGGCTCTTCCCCCTGCAGCACGATGGGGACGAGGACAGCCGCGGCGCGCAATCTCGCGCTCTCATCATAAAGCCCAGGGTTGAGCTCATGATCGCCCCGCAGTGCGTCTCCGGCGTTGGCCTTGCCCTGCACGGGCAGGGCACTGCGCCGACCCGGTGTGCGGCGCCGGCCCAAGCGGCGGAGGATCTCGGCCTCGCTCAGCAAGCCGGAGCCGAGGGGGCGAGAGCGAAGAACTGATTGCTGCTCCATACGCCGAACCGCTCCTCCCCTTCCTGCTGCTCCCACTGACCTTCTTCGACCAAGTGGTAGTAGGCGGAGCGCGCCACGCGCGCCTCCATACCGTCCTTTACCATGATATAGGGACGCGGCTCACCGCTTGCCGGGTCTATCGCGACGCGCAGCGGATGTTTCGGGCCTACAACCACCCAGTCGTTCAGGTTGGTGCGCAGAGACAACCGCCGGTCGCGGCCGCTGCCTTCTCCCGACAGCTCCACGGCGACGAAGGGGACGTCCTCGACCTCGATTCGTCCGCGCTCGACCGGCGTCACCAGCCAATAGCTGCCGTCATCTTCCCGCCGCAATACACTCGCAAAGAGTTTGACCAGAGGTAGTCGGTTAATCGCCGACCCGCGATAGTACCAGGTGCCATCCCGGGCAATACGCATTTGCAGGTCCTGACCGGGTAAATTCCCGGTGATCTGATCCGTGATTTGAGCGAAACGCGACTCGTCTGAATGATCATACTGACCTATTCTCTGAGAGTGCTGCCGGACTTGATCGTCGCTCATCTCACGCTCGCACTGTCCCGTCCGCATCAACCATCAAGGAGTGGCCCGTGACCGTTACGACCCTGGCCGACAAGAACGCGGAGGAGGCTGCCGAAGCCCTTGCCGGTTCGTTCGAAGCCCTTGCCGACCGCATGGCGGAGGTGCGCCGTAGCATCGGCAAGGTGATATTTGGCCAGCAAACGGTCGTCGATCAAACCCTTATCTCGCTTTTGGCGGGGGGGCACGTGCTGCTTGTCGGCGTGCCGGGCTTGGCAAAAACGCGTCTGGCCGAAACTCTCGGGACGGTATTCGGACTAAGCGAGCGGCGCGTCCAGTGCACGCCAGACTTGATGCCGGCGGACATTCTCGGCTCCGAGGTCTTGGAGGAGAACGACGCCGGTAAGCGCCAGTTCCGCTTCATCGAAGGACCGATCTTCACCCAGCTGCTGATGGCCGACGAGATCAACCGGGCCAGCCCGCGCACCCAGTCGGCGCTGCTACAGGCCATGCAGGAGCATCGTGTCAGCGTGTCGGGCAAGACCTATGAGCTGCCCTCGCCCTTCCATGTTCTGGCAACGCAGAACCCCCTGGAGCACGAAGGGACCTACCCTTTGCCGGAGGCGCAGCTGGACCGCTTCTTCATGGAAGTCCAGGTCGACTATCCTGACTTGGAGGCGGAACGCCAGATGCTGATCACCACGACGGGCCTGGAGCAGGCCTCGGCCGACCCGGTGATGAGCGGCGAGGAGCTGATGGCCGCGCAAAAGCTGGTGCGCCAGGTTCCGGTCGGCGAGACCGTGGTCGAGGCTATTCTGGGGCTGGTGCGCCGCGGCCGGCCCGACGAGAGCGATTTGCCCGAGGTGCGGGCCCAGGTGTCCTGGGGACCGGGCCCCCGCGCCAGCCAGTGCCTGATGCTTGCGGTGCGCGCCCGCGCCTTGATCGAAGGCCGCCTGGTGCCCTCCGTAGACGACGTGCTGGCGCTGGCGCCGCCGGTCCTGCGGCACCGCATGGGCTTGAGCTTCGCCGCGCGCGCCGATGGCGTCACCTTGGAGCAGATGATCGACCGCCTTGCGGCGCCTTACGCGTAAGGACGGTCCGAGCGACGCGCGTATGAACACAGCAGAACAGCTCCATCTGCAGCAAGACAGCGAGCTCTTGGCGGCGCGCTTGCCGCCGCTTCTGCTGGCCGCGCAACGTGTGGCCGCCACTGTGGCGCAAGGCGTGCACGGACGCCGGCGCGTTGGCCAGGGCGAGACCTTCTGGCAGTTCCGCCCCTACGAGGTGGGCGACACGCCGCAAAGCATCGACTGGCGGCGCACGGCCAAGAGCGAAGGGGTCTACGTTCGCCAAATGGAGTGGGAGGCGGCGCAAAGCGTCTGGCTTTGGCGCGACCCGGCGCCCTCCATGTCCTGGCGCTCCAGCAAAGCTCTACCGCTGAAGCGAGAGCGCGCTGAGCTGCTGCTGCTGGCCCTCTCGGTGCTTCTGCTGCGGGCCGGTGAACGGGTTGCCTTGCTCGGCGGGGAGCGACGCCCCTCGGGCAGCAAGGAAGCTGTCTCCCGCCTGGCCGCCGCGCTCTTGACGGAAGCGCAGCCGGGCGCCGATGGAAGTCCGGCGGTCGGGCTTCCGCCGGAGATGCCGCTGCCGCGCTTCGGTCAGGTCATCCTGATCGGGGATTTTTTGGCGCCGCTCGATCAGATCGAGGCGCGAATCTGCCGTTTCGCCGAGCGCGGCCTCAAGGGCTTGGTCATTCAGGTGCTCGACCCGGCGGAGGAGACCTTGCCCTACGAGGGGCGGGTTCGCTTCTTCGGCATTGCGGAAGAGAGCGACTGGCTGGTCAGCCGAGTCGATGAAGTGCGCCACGCCTATCAGGAACGTCTCGCGGCGCAGCAGGCCGGCTTGCTCGAAATCCTGCAGCGGGTGGGCTGGCGGACGACCTTTCACCGCACCGATCATCCGGCGCAGACGGCCCTCCTGGCAGCCTACCAGGCTCTCTCCGTCGAGGAGGGTCTTGCCTGATGCTCAGCCTTGGCGCCCTGGCCTTTGCCAGCCCTTGGTTTCTCCTCGGTCTGCCGCTTTTGCCGCTGCTCTATTGGCTGCTTCGGGTGACGCCGCCGGCGCCGGCGCGCATCAGCTTTCCCGCCGTACGTTTGCTGCTTGGCCTGCGTCCGCAAGAGGAAACGCCGGCGCGTACGCCGCTCTGGCTGGTCTTGCTGCGTATTGCGATTGCCGCGCTCATTATCTTGGCGCTGGCCCGGCCGCTGCTCAATCCCAGCGGCCTCGGGAGCGGCAACGGTCCTCTGCTGCTGTTGATTGACAACGGCTGGACCGCCGCGCGGCAGTGGAACAGCCATGTGGACGAGGCCGAGCGTATCCTGGCCCAGGCAGAGCGCTCGGGCCGCCCGGTCTATCTCCTGACTACGGCGGTTGATCCCGGCAGCAGCGATGAGTTGCTTGAGCCGCTACCGGCCGGCGAGGTGCGCGCCCGCGTCAGCGGGCTTCAGCCGCGGTCCTGGGCCGTCGATCACGTTGCTGCCGCGGTGCGCGTGGAGACCCTCGATCGGGGCACACAGTCGATCTGGCTGTCCGACGGCCTCGAGCACGAAGGGACGCAAGCGCTGGTCGAGCGCCTGATGGATATTGGCGGCGTGACGATCTTCCGCGAGGAGGGCACCGACCTGCCGCGGCTGGTGGCGGCGCCGGAGAGCGAAGGTCTCGCGCTGCGCCCGCGGGTCAGCCGTGCCGGGGCCGGCCCCGAAGAGACGGTGACGCTGCTCATCAGCGGTGCCGACGGCGAGCCGATCGGCGCGCTCGAGGTCGTCTTCCCGGATGGCGAGACGGAGGCGACCGGCGAGTTAAGGCTGCCGGCCGATCTGCGCAACCGCATCAGCAGCATCGCCTTGGAAGGCGAGAGCGGTGCTGCCGCGCGTTACCTGCTCGACGAGGCCTGGCGTCGCCGTTCGGTGGGTATTGTGGCGCCGGGCGGCAGCGAAGCGCCGCAGCCGCTGTTGAGCGAGATCTATTATCTGCAAAGGGCTTTGGAGCCCTTCAACGACATGCTCCGCGGCGACGCCGAAGAGCTTTTGGAGCAGGAGCTGTCGGTCGTACTGCTGCCGGACGGCGGGCAGCTCGATCAAGCGCAGCGCTCCGCCTTGGAGGACTGGGCCGAAGCCGGCGGCATGCTGGTGCGCTTCGCCGGCCCAATGCTGGCCGAAGAAGCCGACGATCTGGTCCCGGTGCAATTGCGCGGCGGCGGCCGCACCTTGGGCGGCGCCTTGACCTGGGACACGCCGGCACAGCTCTCGCCCTTCGAGGACGGCAGCCCCTTCAGTGGTCTGGCTGTTTCGGACGAAATCGCCGTGACTCGTCAGGTGCTGGCGGAGCCGACCTTGGATCTGCCGGAACGGACCTGGGCCAAGCTGACCGACGGTACGCCGATCGTCACGGCTGAGCCGCGCGGCGAAGGCTGGCTGGTACTGTTCCATACCTCCGCCAACACCGAGTGGTCGAACCTGCCGCTCTCCGGCCTTTTCGTCGAAATGCTGCGCCGCCTGGTCGATCTCAGCCAGGGCGTGGCCAGCATCGAAGAGGGCGGCCCGCCGCTGGTGCCGCTTCAGGTGATGGACGGCTTCGGCCGCTTGGCGCCGGCCACGCCGTCGGTCCTGCCGATCGCGCCTGAGGATCTCGTCGCCGGCCGCTTCTCGCCGGAGCATCCGCCCGGGCTGTACGGCGAAGAGGGGTCCAGCCGCGCGCTGAACATCGGTGATGCGGAGAACGAGCTGCTGCCGCTCGGCCCCTTGCCGGCGCGCATCCAGGAAGAAAGCTATCGCCAGACGGCGGAGACCGATCTCTTCGCCTGGCTGCTGCTGGCCGCTCTTCTGATCGGCCTGGCAGACTTCGTCATCGGCCTGCGCCTGCGCGGTCTCGGCTGGCGTCCGGAGCCCTCTGCCGGGTCTGGTGCCGCTTCAGGGCCGGCGTCCGCGACCACGGCGCTTTGCCTGCTCGTCCTGCCGCTGCTTGCACTGGCGCTTTCGCCGACGGCCGCCAAAGCGGCGGACGAAGACATTGTCGAGGCCTTGCGGGAAACCCGCTTCGCCTATGTCATCACCGGGATTCCGGCCCTGGACCGCATGAGCGAGGCGGGGCTGACCGGCCTGTCGCGCCTGCTGCGCCAGCGTACGGCCATCGAGCCGGGTGACCCGCAAGGCGTCCGCCTCGGCCGCGATGAGCTGGCTTTCTATCCGCTGCTCTACTGGCCGATCTCTCCCGAGCAGCGGACCCTGGACAGCGCCGCCCGCGAGGCCTTGAACGAGTACCTGCTCTATGGCGGCACCATCCTGATCGATCTGCGTGAGCAGAGCGCGGCCGGCCGCGGTGTGCTTGGCGACCGCAGCCAAAACGGCCAAGCGCTCAGGCGGTTGACGTCCGGCATCGATGTTCCTGCGCTGGTGCCGGTTCCGCCCGATCATGTGATGACCAAAGCCTTCTACCTGCTGCAGGACTTCCCCGGCCGCTTCGACAGCGGCTCGCTTTGGGTGGAAAGCCCGGACCGGGCGGACAACGATGGCGTCGCCTCCGTGATCATCGGCAGCAACGACTGGGCCAGTGCCTGGGCGGTCGACGAGTACGGGATTCCTCTGGCGGCCGTGGTTCCAGGTGGCGAGCGCCAGCGCGAGATGGCCTTCCGCTTTGGGGTTAACCTCGCCATGTACGCGCTGACCGGCAACTACAAGGCGGACCAGGTGCACGTGCCCTTCATCCTCGAACGGCTGGGACAATAGGGGCGACCATGCTGGACAGTCTCAGCATTACCTTCGCCCCGCTCATCCCCGTCTGGCTGCTGTGGCTTGCCGGGCTGCTGGGCGCCGCTGTCGTGATCTGGGCCGTCTGGTTGCGGGCGCGTGGCTGGCCCTGGCGGGCGATCTTCATCGCCGCCGCGGTCCTGGTGCTCGCTAACCCCGCTTTCATTTCCGAAGAGCGGGAAGCCATTCCCGACCTCGTCTTCGTGCTGTTGGACGAGAGCCAGAGCCAAAACGTCGAGCCTCGCCCTGAGCAAAGCGAAGAGGCCTTGAGCGAGCTGCTGGAGGAGCTCGACGCCTTGCCGGACACGGAGGTCCGCGTGCTGCGCGCTGGCGCCACGGGGCCGGAAGGAACGGCCGCGGGCACGCAGCTCTTCTCGGCACTGCGCCAGGACATGGCCGAAGTTTCGCGCCAACGCATCTCCGGCATCTTCATGATCAGCGACGGCCAGGTGCACGACGTCCCGACCGAGTTCGAGAGCCTCGGCATCGATGCGCCGGTGCATCTGCTACGCAGCGGAAGCGGCCAGGAGCGCGATCGACGCGTCACCGTCACGCAGGCGCCGAACTTCTCGATCATCGGCCAGCCGGCCTCTCTCCGTCTCAGGGTCGACGACCTGCCGGAAGCCGCCGTCGGCGGCACGGTGGCGCTGCGCGTGCGGGTCGACGGACGGGCGCCCGAATTCATCGACGTCACCGTCGGCGAGGAAGCGGAAATCCCCATCGTGCTGGAGCGTCGCGGGCCCAGCGTAGTGCAGGTGCAGGTCGATGCCCTGCCGGACGAACTGAGCTTGGCCAACAACGCCGTCGCCGTGGTGGTCAACGGCGTGCGTGAGCGTTTGCGGGTGCTGCTTGTCTCCGGCGAGCCCCACTCCGGCGAGCGGGCCTGGCGCAACATCCTGAAGTCCGATCCCTCGGTCGACCTGGTGCACTTCACCATCCTGCGGCCGCCGGAGAAGCAGGACGGCACGCCGATCCGCGAGCTTTCGCTGATCGCCTTTCCCACCCGCGAGCTCTTCGAGGTCAAGCTCGACGAGTTCGATCTGATCATCTTCGACCGCTATCGCCGGCGCGGCGTCTTGCCCGGCCTCTACCTGGAGAACATCGCCCGCTATGTGGAAGAGGGCGGGGCGGTGATGCAGGCGGCGGGTCCGAGCTTCGCCAGCCCGCTGTCGCTCAGCCGCACGCCGCTAGGCCGCTTGCTGCCGGCGCAGCCGACGGGCGACGTGATCGAGGAGGGCTTCAAGCCCAACCTGACCGACACTGGCTGGCGCCATCCGGTTACCACGGGGCTGCGCGGCGCGCCGCCCGAAGGCACCGACATTCAACCAGCCTGGGGCCGCTGGTTCCGTCAGATCGAGACACAGTCGCAGAGCGGCGACGTTCTGCTGTCCGGCGTTGCCGAACGGCCCCTGCTCATCCTCCAGCGGGTCGGCGAGGGGCGCGTGGCGCAGCTCTTGAGCGACCAGATTTGGCTTTGGTCTCGGCACTTCGAGGGCGGCGGCCCGCAGTCGGAGCTGGTGCGCCGCATCTCGCACTGGCTGATGAAGGAGCCGGACCTGGAGGAGGAGAGCCTGCGCGCTGAGGTGCGCCAGGACAGCCTGCATATCGAGCGGCGCTCGCTGTCCGAAGCGCCCGTCAGCGTGACCGTCACTGGCCCGGACGGGGAGACGCAGGACCTCGAGCTAACCCCCCGCAGCGGCGGGCGTGCCACGGCCGACCTGCCGATTGAGGACTTCGGCCTTTACGAGGTCAGCGACGGCACCCGCACCACCTTGGCCGCGGCCGGTCCGCTGAACCCCATCGAGTTTCGCGACCTGCGTGCCACCGACGCTTTGCTGGAGCCGGTGGTGGCCGGCAGCGGCGGCGCCTTCTGGCACCTGGCCGAGGGGCGCGACATCGCCGTGCGCAAGGTCGGCGCCGGCCGCGACCGCCATGGCCGGGACTGGCTGGGCATCGTCGGACAAGACGCCTACCGCGTCGTGGGCCTGAGGCAGTTCCCGGTGATGCCGGCGCTGCTCGTGGCTCTGCTGACGCTGGGCGGCTTGTTGATCGCTTGGCGCCGCGAGAGCGCCTAGCTCGCCCGCTCGAATACACCCCCGTTGGAGTCAGGCGCGACCGTGCCGGGGCCGATCAGGCCGCTGACACCTTCGAGCGCGCCGGGCGTCATCTCCAGCACCTGGAAGCGGCGCGGGTCGACCGGGCCGGGCAGCACCAGGCCGCGGGGCATGGCTTCGATGAAGCCGAAGGGCTGGTAGTATTCCGGTTCGCCGACCACGACGCAGAGGTCATAGCCGAGGGCCTTGCCCCGGCTGAGACCGCGGCGCACCAGGGCCCGTCCGACGCCGCGCCCTTGCAGGCTCGGCTCGACCGCCAAAGGACCTAGGAGGATGGCGGGCGTGCCTTCGATATCGATGGGCCAGAAGCGCAGCGAGGCCAGGAGCTCGCCGTTGTCGCCCAGAGCGACCTTGGACAGGGCTGGGACGGCCTCAGCCTGTTCCCGCAGGCGATAGACCGTCTTGCCGAAGCGATCGGGCCCGAAGGTCCGGTTCAGCAAACAGTCGATGAGAGGCAGGTGGTGAGGCGCTTGGACGACGATTTCGAAATTCATGACGATGACCCATGACCGGCGGATGACGAAGGGGAAAGCCGCCATCGCGCCCACGGGCGGATGCGGCTAACGGCGAAAATCCCTCGGTCGTCGTCGCAAGGTCATGACTAAGCTTGCTTTCCTCGTCGCTTTGTCTGGGGCAGCATATCCGTTCTTCGCCGTTCGGCGTCAAGAGAAAACGCGTCGCTCGACCGCATCCCTGCGGCTTTCCAACAGCCCGGCGAGCAGCACCAGCAGGCAGCCTGCGGCTTCGCGCCAGCCAAAAGGCTCTCCCGCGATCAAGGTCGCGGAGACCGCGGCGACGGGAATCTCCAGCAGCAGGATGATAGAGACACGGCCGGCATCGATGCGGCCGGCGCCCCAGAGCATGAGCCAGGTGGCGGGCAGGATCCACAGCACACCGACCAGTGTGGCGGCGAGCAATAGGAGCGGCGAGATCGCGATCAGGCTTCCTGCCTGGCCACTCAAGATCATCATGACAGCACTGCCTAGGGCGACGACCGCAAAGCAGGACAGCGTCAGGGGCAGGCCCGAAATCACCGGCCAGCGCCGGGTCATCACCAGGCTGCCGGCGAAGAGCATGCCCGAGGCGAGTGCCAACCAGTCCGCCGTCTCCCGCGGCATCGGCCAGCCTCCACCGTGTCCGCTCAACACGATCATGGCGCCGGCCAGCCCGCAGAGCACGGTCGCCGCGCGACTTGGGCCGAAGCGGATGCGCAGGAACAGCACCGACAGAATGCTGGCCCAGATCGGCGCCAGATAGAACAGCAGCGAAACGCGCACCACCTCGCCCCACAGCAGGGAGAGGTTCCAAGCCAGCAAAGCCAGGCCCATCAGGAGGGTCGCGAAGAGGAACGGGACGGCGTGCGTTTTCAAGGGCCCCCGCCAGCAATGCCTGAGATAGGGCAGGGCCACCAACGCCAGAACCAGATAGACCGACAGGTTGACCTGAAAGCCGCTCATGCCGGCGTCTTCCAAGCGTCGCAATGGCAACCACCAGACGCCCCACAGCAGAGCCGAGCCGGCCACCGCCGCGGCGGCCAATCCGGCCCAGCGCGTATCCTGCCCGCTCATGCGACAGCGCCGCCGTTAGGGGACGTCTCCAAAGGCATGGGCTACGCCGATGCTCCGATCATGATTGTTTCGTATCAAGAAACAGAAAATTCATATGAAGCCGTATTTTCCTCTGAGGGGCATCGCTTACATCAACCACAACAACCGACACAATGCGCCAACAGAGGAGGCGGCGAGAGATGACCAAGGTTCTGGTTCTTTACTACAGCATGTACGGCCACATCGAGACACTGGCCGAAGCGGTCGCCGAGGGCGCGCGCGAGGTCGAAGGCGTCGAGGTCACCATCAAGCGCGTCCCCGAAACCATGCCCCGCGAGGTGGCGGAGAAGGCCGGTGCCAAGCTGGACCAAGTCGCGCCGATCGCCGAGCCCTCGGAGCTCGACCAGTACGACGCCATCATCCTCGGCACGCCGACCCGTTTCGGCAACATGGCGGGGCAGATGCGCACCTTCCTCGATCAGACCGGCGGCCTTTGGGTCAACGGCAAGCTGGTCGGTAAGGTCGGCAGTGTCTTTACCTCGACCGGCACCGGCGGCGGGCAGGAAACCACGATCACCTCCACTTGGAACACCATGGTGCACCACGGGATGGTCATCGTCGGCCTGCCCTATGCGGGGCCGGAGCTGGCCGACATCAGCGAGCTGAAAGGCAGCAGCCCTTACGGTGCCGCCACCATCGCCGGCGCCGACGGCAGCCGCCAGCCGATCGCAAAAGAGATTTCCCTGGCGCGCTTCCAGGGCAAGCACGTGGCGGGCATTGCCGCCAAGCTCGCTGCTTGAGCGAGACGCGCCAAATAACAAGACAGAGCAAGGAGACGACCATGGGCCTCTTGATCGACGGTGTCTGGCACGATCGCTGGTACGACACGAAAGCCTCCGGCGGCCGCTTCCAGCGGCAGGACAGCAGCTTCCGCAACTGGGTCACGCCGGACGGTGCGCCCGGCCCGAGCGGGGAGGGTGGCTTCAAGGCAGAGACGGGTCGTTACCACCTCTATGTCTCCTACGCCTGCCCCTGGGCGCATCGCACCCTGATCTTTCGTGCTCTGAAGGGCCTGGAAGACGCCATTACCGTCGATGCGGTGCATTGGCACATGGCCGAGCAGGGCTGGCCCTTCCGTCCCGACGAAGCGAGCGGCGAGGACCTGGCGGATAGCCTCTACGGCAGCGCCTTCCTGCATCAGGTCTACACCCGCGCCAAGCCCGACTACACCGGGCGGGTCACCGTGCCAATCCTCTGGGACAAGCAGCGCGAGACCATCGTCAGCAACGAGTCCTCCGAGATCATTCGTATGCTGAACAGCGCGTTCGTCGGGGTTGCCGGCAACGACCGGGATTTCTATCCGGAGGTGCTGCGGGCCGAGATCGACGAGATCAACGACCTCGTCTATGGGACGGTGAACAACGGCGTCTATCGGGCCGGCTTCGCCACCACGCAAGACGCCTACCAAGAGGCGGTGACGGCGCTCTTCGCCACACTCGACAAGCTGGAGGCGCGCCTAGCCGATCGGCGCTATCTGGCCGGCGATCAGATCACCGAGGCCGACTGGCGGCTGTTCACCACCTTGCTGCGCTTCGACCCGGTCTATGTCGGGCACTTCAAGTGCAACCTGAAGCGCCTGGTCGATTACCCCAACCTCTGGGCCTACACGCGGGAGCTCTACCAGGTCCCCGGTGTCGCCGAGACGGTGAACTTGGAGCATATCAAGAGCCACTATTACGGCAGCCACGGCACGATCAATCCGACCGGCGTCGTTCCGCTGGGTCCCGAGGTCGACTTCTCCGCACCGCATGGGCGCGACAAAGCGTTGGCGGCTTAGTTGGACTGTTGGCGTTCGAGGGCCGGGGCGAGATCGCTGTTGAAGAGAGCAAGGCGCTCCGCGACCTCGGGGTCTTCGCAGCCGCGCCGGAAGATCACGTCGTTAATGTGCTTCTTGGCGTCCTCGACGATGGTCAGCCGCTTGCCGGGCCCAAGGGCGCCGTCGACCTGGAAGTTGATCTCTTCGCCCAGGGCGTTGTGCTCGGCCGGTGTGAACTCACGCTTCTCGCAGCGCTGCGTCGCTTGGATGGCTTCCTGATAGGCACGGTACTTGGCTTCCATAGCCGTGTCGTCGGCCGCGGCGCCGCCGGCCCAGAGCATCGCGAGAGCGGCTGCCAAGCAGAGCATCTTTACCATGGTCAATCTCCAAAAAGGGTTGGCGCGCCCGGTCAAAAGCCGGCACCGGGCTGCGCAAGGTAGGCATCTTCCTCAGGCGTGCACTGCCGACCGAGTATGGCATTTCGGTGGGGAAAACGTCCGAAGCGGGCGATGAGCTCCCGGTGCCGCTCGGCGAAGTCTAGCCAGTCAGGGTTTTCGTCGAGATCGCTCATAAGGCGGCAGCCGAGTTCCTGATCGTCCAGCTCTTCGCTGTGTTCGAAGGGCAGGTAGAGAAAGACCCGCTCGACTTGGCTGAGCTTGCGGTCGAGTCCGGCGTCCACCGTCTCGCGCGCGACGCGCCGAGCCTGGGGGTCGCTGGCGTAGGCTTGCGGCGTTTGGCGGTAGATGTTGCGGGGCACCTGGTCGAGCAGAAGAACTAGAGCCAAGGCTCCGCGCGGGGTCGCGGCCCAGTCGTCGAGGTCTCCCGCTACCGCTTGCCGATGGAGGGCGCTCAAGATTTCTTCGACCAGCCGGTCGAAGTCGGCGCCACCATTGAACCATTGCTCCTTACGTCCCTCGCCAAACCAAAAGGACAGCACGCCCTCGGCGCTTTTCGCGACCTCTTCCGTCATGACTTTGTGTGTTTTCCCGTCGACCGCTTTGGCTCTCTTGCTTAAGAGAGCTTTACCCCTTTGCCGCCCGGGGGCAAAGCGCCTTCGCCTCAGCCAGGCGCAGCGAGGATGATCGGAACGATGGTAGTGACGCGCAGGATTGTCGGGTTCTTCCGTAAGGCTTTGTCGAACGGTATTCCGCGACGGGCCGCCACGGTTGCCGCCGTGGTCGCGCCCATTCTCATTCTGATCAATCAGGGCGATGCCCTGTTCGGTGACGCCAGCTTCCACCTCGGTAAAGCGATGCTGACGGCGGTGGTGCCCTATCTGGTCGCCACGGCCGGTGCGGTCAGCGCGCTCTCCGGCGGCTCGACGGAGGGTGCGGCGCTGCCAGCGGGTTCTCGCGACGCGCTGGAAAGGGCTCGGCAGGCGGCAATGACGCTGAAGCAAAGCGCCGAGTCCGAACAGCAGAAAAGGCTGGCCGGAAGCGTTCTGGCCAACCTAGAGGAGCTGGACAAAGCCATCGCGCCCTCCGCGTCATAACAGGGTGTCTCCCATGCTCTCTCCGCCGGGGGACGAGCGTTGCTTTTGCCACAGGCATGGGATAGTCCGGCCTCATCGAAGTTGGCGCGGGTAGGGGCCGGAGCGACCATGAAAGCCAAAGTTCACGTCACGCTCAAACCAGGCGTCCTCGATCCGCAAGGAAAGGCCGTAGAAGGCGCGCTCGCCGCGCTGGGCTTCGCCGGCGTCGAGAGCGTCCGCCAAGGCAAGTTCCTGGAGATCGAGCTGGCCGGCGACGACATGGACGCGGCCGAGCGGCAGGTTGCCGAGATGTGCGAAAAGCTGCTCGCCAACACCGTCATCGAGAAATACGACATCGAGATCGGAGACTGACCGCATGGGCTTACGCGCTGCCGTCATCGTCTTTCCCGGGTCCAACTGCGACCGGGACGTGGCCGTTGCTCTGGAACAGTCCACCGGCCAAGAGCCCGCCATGGTCTGGCACAAAGAAAGCGACTTTCCCGAGGTCGACCTGATGGTGTTGCCGGGCGGTTTCTCCTACGGCGACTATCTGCGCTGCGGCGCCATGGCCGCGCAGTCGCCGGTCACCCGCGAGGTGAAGCGTCGCGCCGAGGCCGGTGTGCCGACCCTGGGTATCTGCAACGGCTTTCAGGTCCTGACAGAGCTGGGCCTCTTGCCCGGCGCCCTGCTGCGCAATGCGGATCTCCATTTCGTCTGCCGCGATGTGCACCTACGGGTCGAGAACACCCAGACGCTCTTCACCCACCGCTATGCCAAGGATCAGCCCATCCGCATTCCGGTCGGCCACCACGACGGCAATTACTATGCCGATGAAGCGACGCTGGACGCGATGGCCGACAACGGACAGATCGCCTTCCGCTATGTCGACGAAGAGGGCGAGATGACGCCGGGCGCCAACCCGAACGGCTCGCTCAAGAACATCGCCGGGGTCTTCAACGCCTCGAAGACCGTGCTCGGCCTGATGCCGCATCCTGAGCGGCTGAGCGACCCGCTGCTCGGCGGCAACGACGGCCGGCCCATGTTCGACGGCCTGGTCGAGGCTCTGCAATGAGCCAGGCAGCGCTGGCCCAGACGGACGAGATCACGCCCGAGGTCGTTGCCGAGCACGGCCTGAGCGAGGAGGAGTACGCCCTCGCCAAGCAGATCATGGGTCGCGCCCCGAACCTGCTGGAGCTTGGCATCTTCTCGGTCATGTGGTCGGAGCACTGCTCTTACAAGTCCTCCAAGAAGTGGCTCAAGACCCTGCCGACCGACGGCCCGCAGGTCATCCAAGGCCCGGGCGAGAACGCTGGAGTCGTCGACATCGGCGATGGGATGGCTGCGATCTTCAAGATCGAAAGCCACAACCACCCGAGTTTCATTGAGCCCTATCAGGGGGCGGCGACCGGGGTGGGCGGCATCCTGCGCGACGTTTTCACCATGGGCGCGCGGCCGGTGATGAACCTCAACGCGCTGCGCTTCGGCGCACCGGAGCATCCCAAGACCCGGCACCTCCTGGCCGGCGTGGTGGCCGGCATCGGTGGCTATGGCAATTGCGTCGGTGTGCCCACCGTTGGCGGCGAAGTGAATTTCGACCCTGCCTACAACGGCAACATCCTGGTCAACGCCATGACGGTCGGCGTGGCGCCGGCCAATCGCATCTTCTATTCGCGGGCCGCGGGCGCCGGGAACCCGGTGGTCTACGTCGGCTCCAAGACCGGGCGCGACGGCATTCACGGCGCCACCATGGCCAGTGCCGAGTTCGATGAAGCCTCGGAGGAGAAACGTCCGACCGTGCAGGTGGGAGATCCTTTCACCGAGAAGCTCCTGATCGAGGCTTGCTTGGAGCTGATGGCGACCGACGCCATCGTCGCCATTCAGGATATGGGCGCGGCCGGCCTGACCTCCTCGTCCTTCGAGATGGCCTCCAAGGGCGGCATGGGCGTCGAGCTCGATCTGGACCACGTACCCATGCGCGAGGAGGGCATGACGCCCTATGAGCTGATGCTCTCGGAAAGCCAGGAGCGCATGCTGATGGTGCTGCAGCCCGGCCGCGAAGAGCTGGCGCGCAGCATCTTCGAGAAGTGGGACCTGGACTTCGCCATCATCGGCCGCCTGACCGAGAGCGGTCGCATGGTGCTGCGCTGGCACGGCGAGGTGGTCGGCGATTTGCCCATCGATCCGCTGGCCGAAGCTTCGCCCGAATACGACCGCCCACACAGTCAGAGGGAAGCGCCGGCGCCGCTCGCCGCCTCGGATGTTCCCGATGTCGAGGACCTGGGTGCGACGCTCGTGAAGCTCCTTGGCTCTCCGGACCTCTCTAGCCGGCGCTGGGTGTGGGAGCAGTACGATCACATGGTGATGGCCGACACGCTCGGCAGCGGCCGGCCCGGCGGTGATGCGGCGCTGGTGCGGGTGCACGGCACCAGCCGCGGGATTGCGGCCTCCACCGACTGCACACCGCGTTACTGCCTGGCCGACCCGGTCGAGGGCGGCAAGCAGGCGGTGGCCGAAGGTTATCGCAACCTCTCGGCCAGCGGCGCTATGCCGCTTGCCGTCACCAACAACCTCAACTTCGGCAACCCCGAGAAGCCGGAAATCATGGCCCAGCTGGTCGGGGCCGTCCAAGGCATGGGCGAGGCTTGCCGGGCGCTGGAAACTCCCGTCGTCTCGGGCAACGTCTCGCTCTACAACGAAACCGACGGGCGGGCGATCAATCCGACGCCAGTGATCGGCAGTGTCGGCCTGATCGAAGACATCGCCAAAGCCGTTGGCATCGCTTTCGCCGCGGACGGCGAGACGCTGCTGCTGATCGGTGGCGACGAGGCGACGGATGACCATCTCGGGCAGTCGATCTATCTGCGCGATATCCTGGGCCGTGCCGAGGGGCAGCCGCCCGCTGTCGATCTCGCCGCGGAGAAGCGCAACGGCGCCTTCGTGCGCGCGGAGATCGCCGGAGGCCGCATCACCGCCTGCCACGATATCTCCGACGGTGGCCTTCTGGTAGCAGCCGCCGAGATGGCGCTGGCTGGCCGGATGGGCTGCACGCTTGAGCTTTCCACGCCGCCACGCGACTGGGCAGCCTGGGCCTTCGGCGAGGGTCAGGGGCGCTACTTGGCAACCAGCGCGACGCCCGACGCCGTCATTGCGGCCGCAAGCGCAGCCGGTATCCGCTGCATGCCTCTCGGTCGCACCGGCGGGGATTCGTTGAAAGTGGCCGACTGGGCGCCCATATCTTTGAGCGGTCTGCGCGAAGCCCACGAAGGCTGGATGCCGCGTTACATGGCCGCGACCGCGTAAGTCCGTAAGTCAAAAACACTTGAAGGGAAGCCATCCGCCATGCCGATGAATCCGGCTGAGATCGAAGAGCTGATCAAGACGGGCATTCCCGACGCCAAGGTTACCATCGAGGATCTTCGCGGTGACGGAGATCACTACGCTGCCTACATCGTTTCCGAGGCCTTTCGCGGCAAGAACCGGGTTCAGCAGCATCAGATGGTCTATTCCGCCCTGCAAGGACGCATGGGCAACGAGCTGCATGCGCTCGCGCTGCAAACATCGGTTCCGACGGAGGAGTAAGCAGAACAATGGACGGCCATACCATGGATAATCCGGTCTTCGAGCGGATTCGCCAGGATGTCGGCGAGAACGACGTGGTGCTTTACATGAAGGGAACGCCTGTGTTCCCGCAGTGCGGCTTCTCTGCCGCCGTGGTGCAAGCGCTGACGCATCTGGGCATCAAGTTCCGCGGCATCAACGTGCTGGAGGATCCGGGCCTGCGCGACGGCATCAAGGAATACTCCAATTGGCCGACCATTCCGCAGCTCTATATCAAGGGCGAGTTCGTCGGCGGCTGCGACATCGTGCGTGAGATGTTCCAGAGCGGCGAGCTCTCCGAGCTGCTGGCAAGCCACGGCATCGACGCGCGCCCGGCGGCCTAGCCTGACATCCGTCTGCGGCCCTGCTGCCTTTGAGCGCAGGGCACATCATCTGTGACTGTGAGGAGACCCGGCATGACCGCCTGCATCGTCGGCTGGAGCCATGCGCCGTTTGGCAAGCATGAGGACGAAGACGTCGAGTCTTTGATCGCCAAGGTCGCGACCCAGGCGGTTGCCGATGCGGGATTGAGCCCCGAGGAGATTGACGAGATCTATCTCGGCAACTTCGGCGAGGACTTCTCGCCGCAGGGTTTCCCGTCTTCGCTGGTGCTACAGACCAACGACGCTTTCCGCTTCAAGCCGGCAACCCGGGTCGAGAATGCCTGTGCCACGGGTAGCGCGGCCGTCCATCAGGGCCTCAAGACCATTGCCGCCAAGCAGGGCCGCTTCGTGCTGGTGGTCGGGGTTGAGAAGATGACGGCGCTGGGCGGCAAGGAGATCGGCAACACGCTGCTCAAGGCCTCCTACATCAAGGAGGAGTCGGACATCGAAGGCGGCTTCGCCGGTGTCTTTGGCGTCATCGCCAACAACTACTTCCAAAAGCACGGCGACCAGTCGGATGCGCTGGCCGCCATCGCGGCCAAGAACCACCGGAACGGTGTCGCCAATCCCTATGCGCAGATGCGGCGCGATCTAGGCTATGACTTCTGCCGCAACGAGTCCGAAAAGAACCCCTATGTCGCCGGGCCGCTGAAGCGCACCGATTGCTCGTTGGTGTCGGATGGGGCCGCCGCGTTGGTGCTGACCGACGTGGAAACGGCGCTCGCCATGGACAAAGCAATCGTGTTCCGCGCCGCGGCGCAGGTGAACGACTTCCTGCCATTGTCGCGGCGCGACATCACGCTCTTCGAGGGCTGCGAGGTGGCGTGGGGCAAGGCCCTGGCGCAGGCTGGGGTCGGTCTCGACGACCTGTCTTTCGTCGAGACCCACGACTGCTTCACCATCGCCGAGCTCTTGGAGTACGAGGCCATGGGCCTGACACCGCGCGGCCAAGGCGCTAGGGCCGCCTTGGAGGGCTGGACGGAGAAGGACGGCAAGCTGCCGATCAATCCCTCCGGCGGCCTCAAGTCCAAAGGCCATCCCATTGGTGCCACCGGCGTGTCCATGCATGTGATGAGCGCCATGCAACTTTCCGGCACGGCGGACGACATGCAGGTGCGCAACGCCAAGCTGGGTGGTGTTTTCAACATGGGTGGCGCCGCTGTCGCCAATTACGTCTCCATCCTAGAGCCGCTGCGCTAGCGCCAACCCCCCAACTGTACGCGCACGTCCGTCCGTGACCAGTCGGGCTTGCAACTTTGCCGCGCCTCGCTTCTGATAGGCGCAGCTCACGTGTGCGTGGATTGGGAAGGGTGAGGCATGTTCAAGGCGCTTTTGCTGGAGAAGAACGAAGACGGGGTCACGTCGCGCATTGCGGAGATCGAAGACTCCGCGCTTCCTGACGGCGACGTGCTGATCGACGTCAGCCATTCCACCCTGAACTACAAAGACGGTCTCGTCCTCAACGGGCTGGGCGGTCTGGTCCGCGACTATCCCCACGTCCCCGGCGTCGACCTGGCAGGCCAGGTCGCCGAAAGCAGCCATCCCGACTACGAAGCCGGTGATGCGGTCGTCTCGACCGGCTGGCACGTTGGAGAGCGGCATTGGGGCGGCTATGCCGAAAAGGCACGGTTGCGCGGCGACTGGCTGGTCAAGCTGCCGGACGGCCTATCGGCGCGACAGGCGATGGCCATCGGCACGGCGGGCTTCACCTCGATGCTGGCGGTCATGGCCTTGGAGGATCACGGCGCGACACCGGATGGCGGGCCGATCCTGGTGACCGGCGGAGCCGGTGGCGTCGGTTCGGTCGCCATCGCCATCCTGGCCAAGCTCGGCTACGAGGTCACCGCCTCGACCGGGCGGGCCTCGAGCCACGACTACCTGAAAGCCCTCGGGGCCAGCGAGATCATCGAGCGAAGCCTGCTGTCCGACGGCCCCGGTCGTCCGCTGGATAAGGCGACCTGGGCCGGCTGCATCGATGCGGTGGGCAGCACCACCCTGGCAACCGCGATCTCTCAGATGAAGCACGGCGGCGCTATTGCCGCGGTCGGTCTTGCCGGCGGCAATGACCTGAACACCACGGTGATCCCCTTCCTGCTGCGCGGCGTCAAGCTGCTCGGCATCGACTCGGTGCTTTGCCCCAAGCCGAGGCGCGAAGCGGCTTGGCAACGACTGGCCAGCGATCTGCCGCTCGACAAGCTGGAGGCGATGATCTCGACAGCCAGCCTGGAGGAACTGCCTGGGCTGGGCAGCGACATCCTTAAAGGCCAGGTCAAAGGCCGGGTCGTCGTGGAACTGAGTTAGGTTTCTTGGGCGCCTTCGGCGCCGCACTGTTCCGTCCCACTCCCCCGATTCTTCATTGGGCGCTGACGCGCCATGCGGCGCCGGCCCGCATCCCCGCCCGACCAACCCGCTTGGGTACCATGTCATGGGTTGGCTGGGCGGGGGAGCGGGCTGGAACCGACGCACGGAAAGATCCCGCTCACAGCGGTCGCTGAGAGCGGAGACTGCACAACGTCTTAAAATTATGTTACAATTTATAGGAATTGGCGCCGAGGGGGCGATCGAGCGCCGCGTCGAGGGCAAGTTATGGGGCCGGGTGATGAGACAAGCAATAAGCCGCACAGGCGTTCGATTGATACTCTTGGGAATGCTGGCCGGCGGGCTCGCCGCCTGCGGCTCTTCGGAGCCGAACCTCAATTGGTCCGCGCCCGTGCCTGGTAAGGGGTCGGCCATCGCCCAGTGCTATCGGACCCTGGCCGAGCCTGACTGCTCGACGACTCTCCTGCCAAATCAAGCAAGCCGTGCCGTCGGCTGGTTCGACGACGGGCGGCCGAGCGGCACGTCACCGGCAACCCGCACGCAATGATGCCAGGGGTTGCGGTTGCCGTGCAGCGTTTGCTGCATAGCGCCTTGCTGAGTCTCTTTGCGCTGGGTGCCTTTCTGTTGCCTGTTTTGGCGCTGGCCGAGCCGGCGTCGCGTTGGGAAAGCTTGCCCTGGGACGATCGCATCGGTGCTTCCTGGTTCGAAAGCCAGGCGGAAGCGGGTGACGCCAATGCTCAGTATCGCTTGGGCGAGATCTACGAAGCGGGGCTTGGCGATACGGAAAGCGACGAAGCCTTGGCGATCGCCTGGTACGGCAAGGCGGCGGAACAGGGGCATGCACGGGCGGCCTTCCGCCTGGGTCGGCTGCTCGAGCGGCAGTCCGGTCAGGCAGAGGCGGCCGCGGCTGCCTATCGCCAGGCGTCTCGCGCCGGCCTGCCGGAGGCCACCTATAATCTGGCGCGTCTCCATCGCGACGGAGTCGGCGTCGAACGTAACCTTCGCCGCGCTGGTGAACTCTATCGGCAAGCCTATGCCGAGGGATTGTCGCGGGCCACCCTCGACCTGGCCCAGCTAGCGCTTGTCGGCGTCGAGCGGGACGAGGTGGTGGCTCTGGCCTGGGCCTTGCGCGCCGACGAAGAGGGCGTGCCCGGCGCTGCGGCCTTTGCCGAGCGCCTCAAAATGCTGCTCGCGCCCGAGGCGCAGGAGACGGCCGCCCGGCTGAGCGGCGACCTACCACGACCCTGAACTAAGCCTACCCGAAGAGGTTTGGCTCCCTTTCCAGCTCCTTCGGCGCTTCGCCGCTCTCCCCATAGGGCGGGCCGACAGGGGTGATCAGGCTGGAGTCCGTGGAGTCGCACTTCGGGCTGCCAACCCGGGCGACGATCGGCAGGGCCTGCATGGCCTCGGCGGGATAGGGCGCCAGCAGCCGGGCGCTCTCTTTGTCGCCAACCTCAAGCCAGCTCTCGTAGTCCTCTGGGGCCAGGATAACCGGCATGCGCTTCTTGGGATGCAGCTCGGCAACAAGGGCGTTGGCTTGTGTGGTGATGATGGTGAAGGTCAGGCGCGACTCCTCACCATCGGGGCTGCGCCAGAGCTCCCATAGGCCGGCGAAGGCGAAGGGAGCTTCCTCCTTCAGCGCAACCCGGTAGTACTGCTTGCCGCCGTCGGGCAGGGGCAGCCGCTCGTAGAAGCCATCGGCTGGCACGAGGCAACGACGCCGGTGGAAAGCTTCACGGAACAGGGGCTTTTCGGCCAGCTCTTCCCCACGCGCATTGAATGTGGTGTAGCGCAGAGTGGTCGTCTTCGACCAGTGGGGCACCAGCGACCAACGGGCCAGGACGAGCTCGCGCCCGGACGCGGCACCAGGTGTAGCCCCAGGTGAGGCCTCGGGTGAGGCCCCGGGCGTGACTCCGTCGACCGGCTTGGCCAAGCGAACGATCGGTGCCGGGTCGGTCGGCGCAATGCGATAGCTCGGCGGAAAGTTCGGCAGCTCCGCAACATCGAACAGCCGGCGCATGGCGTCCGGATTGCTGGTCATCTGATAGAGATTGCACATGCCGGCATTGTGCCGGTTGTGCTGTCGCGAGGCTAGCTTCGCTGCGGGCCGGTCCAGGCCGTAAGATCGGTTTCCAGTGTGGTCCAGCAGTCGATGCCGGGCGCGCCGAAGCTGTGCAGCTTGGGCAGGTGGCCGACCTCGCGATAGCCAAACAGCTGCTTGTACCAATCGATCTCCGTGGGAAGATCGCAGTTTGTGGTTAAGGTTTCGGCACCCGCTGCCTTGGCCGCCGCCATGCGCCGCTCCTGCAACTGCTGCCCGATAGGGCTGCTGAGATAGTTGGGATGGACTGCCAGCAGGGTGGTTTTGGCCGCGTTCGGACAGGTCATCTTATAGCCGCCAATGCCGGCGAGACCTTCACCGTTTCGGGCGACAAAGGTGGTTTCCAGCGCAAGACCCGGCATTTCCGGCGAGGGAATATGGTGCAGATTGGCCGTCTGCAGCAGGCACAGCATTCCGGGCCAGTCCAGGGGGTCGGCGGTTTCTATGACGAAATCAGGCATGACGGTTTCAGGCTAGCACCGGCGACTTTCATCTTCGCTAACAGACAATTGTATGTCGGCAATGCTTGCCATCAGCGGCCAAGCCTTCATAGACTTCGGGGTCAGAGAGGTCGGTCGGTCGCTAATTGGCGATAATCCGTCGCATCACCCCCAAAGCGACAGGCGCTCATCGCGACATAAAAGACACTTGCCTCGCGTGGCGTTCCAGAATGGACTGCCGAACAACAACAATCGGGGCGGGAAACGGACAGGAGGCTCAAGGATGAACGTCAGAGATTTGCAAGGGCTCATTTCGCGTGGGCACATGTCGCGGCGGGATTTCTTGGCCCGAGCGAGCGCCTTGGGCTTGACGCTTTCGGCCGCCGGCGCCCTTGCCGATCAGGCCCTGGCTGCGACACCCAAGAAGGGTGGTCGCCTGCGCGCCGGTCTTGCCGAAGGCGGCACCACCGACTCCCTCGACCCGGCGACCTACACCGACATCTACATGATCTCTGTGGGCTTCGGCACCCACAACAGCATCACGGAGATCGGCCCCGATAACCAGCTGACAGGAGACGTTGCCGAGAGCTGGGAGGCGACGCCAGACGCCAAGACCTGGACCTTCAAGCTGCGCAAGGGCATCGAGTTCTCCAACGGCAAGACCCTGACGGCGCAGGACGTTATCGCCTCGCTGAACCACCACCGAGGCGAGGATTCCAAGTCCGCAGCGAAAGCCAACGTTGACCCGATCAAGGATCTGAAGGCCGATGGCGACCAGGTGGTGGTCATGGAGCTGCACGGCAGCAACGCCGACTTCCCCTATCTGCTCGCCGACTATCACCTGCTGGTGATGCCTGAGGTCGACGGCAAGGCCGACTGGCAGAACTACGTCGGCACCGGCGCCTATGTGCTGCAAGACTTCGAGCCTGGTGTGCGCACCTTCCTGACGCGCAACCCGAACTACTGGAAGGAAGGGCGCGGCAATTTCGACGAGGTCGAGCTTTTGGTCATTGCCGACGTCGCCGCGCGGCAATCGGCGCTGACCTCCGGCGAGGTCGATGTCATGAGCCGTGCCGACCGCAAGACGGTCCACCTCTTAGGCCGTACGCCCGGCATCGAGATCGAAGAGCAGACCGGGTTCTTGCACTACACGGCGCCGATGATCACGACGCGGGCGCCCTTCGACAACAACGACCTGCGGCTCGCTCTCAAATACGCCGTGGATCGTGAGCAGATGTTGCAGAAGATCATGCGTGGCCACGGCACCCTGGCTAACGACCACCCGATTGCGCCTTCGGTGCCCTTTGCGGCGACCGATATTCCGCAACGGTCCTACGATCCGGACAAGGCGAAGTTCCACCTCAAGAAAGCCGGCTACGATTCCATTTCGCTCGACCTCTCGGCCGCCGATGCGGCTTTTGCCGGCGCGGTCGACGCCGCTGTCCTTATGAAGGAGCACATGGCTCCGGCCGGCATCGACATCAACGTGGTGCGCGAGCCGAACGACGGCTACTGGTCGAACGTCTGGATGAAGAAGCCCTGGTGCATGTGCTATTGGGGCGGCCGGCCAACTTGCGACTGGATGTTCTCCACCGCCTACGCCGAAGGCGCCAACTGGAACGATACCTTCTGGAGCAACGAGCGCTTCAATAAGCTCTTGTTGGAGGGCCGTGCCGAGCTCGACAATGCCAAGCGTGCCGAGATCTACGGAGAGATGCAGCGCATTATCCACGACGATGGCGGTGTCATCGTCTGGGGCTTCGCGAACTATCTTTCGGCGCGCTCCGACAAGGTCACCCACGGTCCGGATGTCGCTTCCAACTGGGAATTGGACGGAGGGCGGTACGTGGAGCGATGGTGGATGGCTTAGCCGTCGCCTGAGCGCACGCTATGGCACAGATTCTCAAAATGGTGGGCCAGCGCCTTTTGCTGGGCTTGCTCACCCTTTTCGTCGTCTCCCTGATCATCTTTCTTGGCGTCGAGCTGCTGCCCGGTGACTTGGCCCAGGCCATCCTGGGTCAGGCTGCCACGCCGGAAACGGTGGCTGCCTTCCGCAAGGAGCTGAAGCTCGACCTGCCCGCCTACGAGCGCTACTTCGAATGGCTCGGCGGGATGGTGCAGGGGGATTTCGGCCGATCTCTGGCAAACCAACGTGAAATATCCGAACTGCTCGGTTCACGGCTTGAGAACACCCTGTTCCTGGCCGGTCTTGCGGCGGTGATTTCGGTGCCGCTGGCGCTGACCCTCGGCATCCTGGCGGCGCTCTATCGCAACACGCTCTACGATCGCGCGGTCAACGTCGTCACTCTGACGTCGATCTCCTTTCCCGAGTTCTTCGTCGCCTACATTCTCATCCTCTTCCTGGCCATCCAGGCTGGCATCTTCCCGAGCATCTCGAACATCGGGCCGGATATCGGATTCTGGGAGCGGGTCTATCGCACCATGCTGCCGGCTCTGACTCTGACTTTGGTGGTCGTGGCGCACATGATGCGGATGACGCGGGCGGCAATCATCAACCTCTTGGCCAGTCCCTACATCGAGATGGCGCGGCTCAAGGGGCTGTCGCCCAGCCGCATCATTGTCCACCACGCGCTACCCAACGCTCTGGCTCCGATCATCAACGTGGTCGTCCTCAACATCGCCTATCTCATCGTCGGCGTCGTGGTGGTCGAGGTGGTCTTCGTCTATCCCGGCCTTGGGCAGCTCTTGGTCGATTCGGTGTCCAAGCGCGATCTTCCGGTGGTGCAGGCCTGCAGCCTGGTCTTTGCCATGACCTTCATCCTTCTCAACCTTCTGGCCGACGTTCTGTCCATCGTGACGAACCCACGGCTGTTGCATCCCCGGTGAGGTTGAACCATGGCTGCTGCACTTAAACTGCTTCGCCAAGCACCCCTGACAGCCAAGTTCGGGTTGCTGGTCATCTTCACCTACATCTTCGTCGCCGTGTTTGCCCCAGTGATCGCCCCTTACGGCGAGACCGAGGTGGTCGGCCAGGAGTACGAGGAGTCGAGCCCGGAGTTCCTGCTCGGCACCGACAACCTGGGCCGCGACATGATGACCCGGCTGGTCTACGGGGCGCGGAACACGGTCGGCATCGCCTTCGTCACCACCTGTCTTGCCTTCCTGGTCGGTGGGATCCTCGGATTGCTTGCCTCCACCCTGGGAGGCTGGGTCGACCAAGGCTTGGGCCGCATCGTCGATGTCTTGATGGCCATACCACAGCTCATCTTCGCGCTGATGATATTGACCATCGTCGGCACTTCGGTCACCTCGCTGGTGCTGGTCATCGCACTGCTCGACTCGACCCGCGTATTCCGACTGGCGCGCGCCGTATCCATGAACATTGTGGTGATGGAGTACGTCGAGGCGGCCAAGCTGCGCGGCGAAGGACTCTGGTGGATCATCCGGCATGAGATCCTACCCAACATCATGCCGCCACTGGTCGCCGAGTTCGGCCTGCGCTTTTGCTTCGTGTTCCTCTTCATCAGCGCGCTGAGCTTCCTTGGCCTCGGCATCCAGCCGCCAACGGCGGACTGGGGCAGCATGGTGCGCGACAACGCAACCCTCATCACCTACGGCATCACCACGCCGCTTCTGCCGGCAGGTGCCATTGCCCTCCTGACCGTCGGCGTGAACTTCGTCGTCGACTGGTTCCTGCACAAGACGAGCGGACTGAAAGAATGAGCGACAGCAGCAACGGCAAGAAAGGCGATGTCCTGCTTGAGATGCGCGGCTTGCGCATCGAAGGCCGCGCCGAAGAGCAGTGGAGCGAGATCGTCAAAGGGGTGGACATCACCCTGCGCCGTGGCGAGGTGCTCGGACTGATCGGCGAGTCCGGCGCCGGCAAGTCGACGATCGGTCTGGCGGCCATGGGCTTTGCCCGCGATGGCTGCCGATTGTCCGGCGGTACCATCGACTTCGACGGCATCGATCTGATGACGGCGAGTGAGGATACCAAACGGCATCTGCGCGGCGCGCGCATCGCCTACGTTGCGCAGAGCGCCGCGGCCGCCTTCAATCCGGCCCATCGCTTGATCGATCAGTATAGCGAGTCGCCGACCCAGCACGGGGTTTTCGGCCGGGCACAAGCGGAGGCCGACGCTAAGGAGCTCTACGGCCGTCTGCAGCTGCCCAACCCTAATGAGATCGGCTTCCGCTATCCGCACCAAGTCTCGGGCGGACAGCTGCAGCGCGCCATGACCGCCATGGCTATGTCCTGCCGGCCCGACCTGATCATCTTCGATGAGCCGACCACCGCGCTGGATGTCACGACACAGATCGAGGTGCTGTCAGCCATCCGTGATGTGGTCGATCAGTTCGACACGGCGGCCATCTACATCACCCACGACCTGGCGGTGGTGGCCCAGATGGCCGACCGCATCATGGTGCTGCGTTACGGCAACCTGGTGGAGGAGTCGGACACCCGGGATATGCTCTTCAATCCCCAGGAGGACTATACCAAGTCACTCTGGGCCGTGCGCAGCTTCCGCAAGGAGCCGGTGACCGAGCCCAAGGCCGAGGTGCCTATCCTGGAGGTCGACAACGTGACGGCCGCCTATGGCGACACCCCTGTGCTCTTCAATGTGGGCTTCAGCCTGCAGCGTCGGCGCACGGTCGCCGTGGTCGGCGAGTCCGGCAGCGGCAAGAGCACGACGGCGCGGGTCATCACCGGCCTCCTGCCGCCGAGCGAGGGACAGATCCTCTATCAGGGAGAGACCCTGCCAAAGGACTTCCGCCAACGCAGCAAGGACCAGCTGCGCCACTGCCAGATGATCTATCAGATGGCGGATACGGCGCTGAACCCGAAGCAGCGGGTGCGCGACGTCATCGGCCGTCCGCTGGAGTTCTATCTCGGCCTGAAAGGCGCGGAACGCGAGAAGAAGGTCCTCGAGCTGTTGGACATGATCGAGCTGACGCCTGATTTCGCGGGACGTCTGCCGAGCGAGCTGTCCGGCGGACAGAAGCAGCGCATCTGCATCGCCCGCGCCCTGGCCGCGGAGCCGGAGATCATCATCTGCGACGAGGTGACCTCGGCGCTCGACCAGCTGGTCGCCGAAGAAATCCTGAAGCTGCTCGACCGCCTTCAGCAGGAGCTCAATCTCGCCTACATGTTCATCACCCACGACATTGCGACGGTGCGCGCCATCGCCGATGAAATCGTGGTGATGCTGCAGGGCCGAGTGGTGGAAAAAGGCGAGAAGGACACGGTGCTCTCGCCACCGCACCACGAGTATACCGAGCTGCTGCTGTCTTCGGTGCCGGAGATGGATCCCGATTGGCTGACCCAGCTTCTGGAGCAGCGCGCCCGCGGCGAAGTGGTGTCCTCGGCGCCGGCAGCCTAAGGCCCCAGCCTCTTCGCCTCGGTTTCGACTCTTGGTGGGGGCGTAGCACCTCGTCCTCCAGCTCTGGTCAGGACGTGCCGGGGAGGGGGAGTGTAATTCTCTCGGCCAGTCCTTAAGCTTGTAGAATGAACCGGAACGGCAAGCGCGGACGGCCGCCGTGCCCGGACATTCTGACTCCGGCGGAGTGGCGCGTCGTCCACCTGGCACAGCATGGGCTGTCGAACCGTGACATCGCGTGGCGGCGCGGCGTGTCACGGGATGCGATCAAGTTTCACATAGCGAACGCGGTCGGCAAGATCGGTCTAGCCAACAAGCAGGCGCTGAGATCGTGGTTCGCTGTGCCGCTGGATAGCGCCCTTCAGATGCGGAGCGACAAGATGCAGGCGGACATTAGACTAGGGCCGATAGGACAGATCTCTCGCTCGGTGTCCGACATCGAGCGGTCGGAAGCCTGGTACCGCGATGTCCTCGAGCTGCGCCATCTCTATCGCTTCGGCAAGCTGGCCTTCTTCGATTGCGAAGGGACCCGGCTCTTCCTCGAAGAAGGTACAGAACCCTTGCCGGATGAGTCCGTCATCTACTTTCGCGTTCCCGATATCGTCCAGTCTTACGAGAAGCTGCGTGGCCGCGGTGTGGAGTTTACCAGCGCGCCGCATATGATTCACCGCCACGACGACGGGACGGAAGAATGGATGGCTTTCTTTGCCGACCCGGATAGGCGGCTCTTGGCAATCATGTCGCAGGTTGCGCCATGATTGGCTGGTGTCGCTAAGACGTCACCACCTTGATCTCGCTCACGCCGGCCAGGGTATCCCCGTCGCCGAGATCGTTGATCAGGCGGAAAACGTCGTCGTTGAAGCGGCCGTAGGGCATGGTGGATGCCAGGCGATCGACACTGTCGCCTGGGTCGACCGGCACCACGATTACGCGGAAGGGCTTGATTTTACTGGCTTCCTCGGCGCTCAGGCGGCGGAAGCTGTAGACCGAGTCGCGGATTGACGAGTCGAGCTGGCCGGCAACGGACACCGGCGTGGCATAGAGCATGCGGTAGACGCGGTCGCGGTCGGCTTCGATGGCAACCAGCCGGAAGGAGATGTCTCTTCCGTTCTGGCGCTGCCGCACGGTCGCCGTCGCCCCTTGCAAGCCGTTGACGGTGATCGTCTGCTCGTTGCTCAGGTTTGCGCCCCTGGCCCATTCATTGCGGATGTAGCCGGCCGGATTGCGGCTGTTCTGCATGCGCGCCATGGTGAAGACCATCTGGGCGCCCTGCGGCCCCCGCGCGATCACCGCGTTGGGCTGGTTTATCAGGCTATAGCCTTGCGGTGCGTCAAAGGCGAAGCGCAGCTCCGGATGGGCGAAGCTATTGTCCCGGACGATGCCCTGCTTGGGGGAATCGCCGTAGATCATGCCGTTGATTTCTTGGAGATACTCGGCGCGATCGAGACGGCCTTCGGGGATGTAGGCGTTTGCGGCCAGGCTGGTCGCTTGCCGCACGCGCTCAATGGGTTGCGGGTGGGTTGCCATCATGTCGAATTCATCAACGTCGTCCGGCGAACGTCCGGCCATCTCGGCATCCAGCCGACTGTTGTCCCGCAAGGTCGCCAGGAATTCGACCATGGCCTCAGGGTCGTAGCCGGCGCGAGACATGTAGCGAATGCCAAGCTCGTCGGCTTCCAGCTCCTGCGAGCGGGAGTAGCCCTGGATGGCCACGGTGGCGGCGGTGCCGGTGAGCTGCTGTCCGGCCTGCGCGCCGAGGCTGCCGCCCAGCACCGCGCCCAGGATGGTGGCCCCCATGACGCCGACCTGCGCCGCCTGGGCACTGGCGATGCGCTGGGCCGTATGACGGGCGGTGACATGGCCGACCTCGTGCGCCAGCACGCCGGCCACTTCAGCTTCGTTGCTAGCCAGTGCCAATAGGCCGCGGGAAATGGCGATCTTGCCGCCGGGCAGGGCGAAGGCGTTGACGATGGGCGAGTCCAGCACCGTGAACTCGTAGGGCAGGTCGGTGACCTCGGAGCGGGAGGCCACGTCGTTGCCGATGCTGGTGATGTAGCTTTGCAGGCGCTGGTTCTCGTAGGCGCCGCCGAACTGGGCAACCAGCTTGGGATACTCTTGCTGACCCAGGCGAATCTCGTCGTCCTGGTCCATGAAGCCGGTGAAGCTGGTGTCGCCTGTCGCCGGATTGGTGGTGACGCAGCCGCAAAGCGGCACGAAGGCGGCTCCCGCCAGGAGCGCTTTGTTGAAATGCCTGCGACTGCAATTCATGGCTGCCTCCTCACCCCTGCAGCGTATGGTCCCGTCACCGCGCAGTCTGCCGCGAGATTGGGGCCGAATCTAGAACACCGCCCATCTGCTGTAATACGCCGGGACGCTTGCATTTCTCCCCGTTGTTCCCGACAGCGGGGGATTGCGCACGCCCAGGAAGCGCTTGCAAAGCCTCGCATCCTGCGCTGAGTGAACGCAATGATGAGTGAAGCGGGTCCCCAGTTGAGCGAAGCGGGTGCGCAAACGCCGTCGAAGGCGGGTGGCGGCCCGCATACTTGGGTGTTGATGGGCCGCAAGGAGGGCGACAATCGCCAGCTCCAAGCCTTGGTTGAGACACTCGGTTGGGCCTACGAAACCAAGCGCTTCACCTATCGCCAGAGTGAGCTGCTCACCAACGTGTTGCTCGGACCAAACCTCCTCGGAATGCGTGCCGCCGAGTCGAGCCCGCTCAACCCGCCCTGGCCTGAGCTCATCCTGACCGCCGGTCGGCGCAACGAGCCGATCGCCCGCTGGATAAAGCGCCAGTCCGGGGGGCACACGAAGCTGGTTCATCTCGGTCGTCCCTGGGCTCGGCCGGAGGCCTTCGATCTCATCGTCACGACGCCGCAGTATCGTCTGCCGCCGCGCGCCAACATCCTGGAAAACGAAACGGTTATCCATGGTTTGGAGCCGGAGCGGCTTGTGGAAGCCGCAGAGGCGCTCGGGCGCCGTCTGCCTGATAAGCCGCGGCCGCTGATCGCGGTGCTGGTGGGCGGCAGTGCCGGGCCCTTCACGCTCGATGCCGAGAGCGCTCGTCGCCTGGCGAAGGACGTGAAGGTGCTCGCCGAGAGGGAAGGCGGGACGCTGCTGGTCACGACCAGCGCCAGAACGACGCCGGAGGCCGCCGAAGCGTTGCAGCGGGCACTACCCGATGCCGGCCTGTTCCACCGTTGGCGGCTCGGCGATGCGGAGAACCCCTACCTCGGCCTGCTGGGGTTGGCCGACATCCTGGTCGCAACGGGCGAGAGCATCTCCATGGCGACCGAAGCCTGCGCCACCGGCAAGCCGGTCTATCTCTTCGATATGGGGCGCAGCTGGTTTTCCATGCGCCGTCCGGCGCAGCTGCCTAGTCTACGCGAGCTGTTTGCCGACTACGACCGCCGGGCCCTGGTGTACCGTCTGGCACTGGCCTTCGGGCCGCGGCGCTTGGTGCGCGACCTGCAGGTGGTGCCGGAGCGGCTGGTCGCCAGCGGTCGGGCGGCCTGGCTCGCTGATCCGGCGCCAAAGGGTCGCCCGCCGCCACTGCGCGATCTGGAGCGGGCCGCGGAGGCTGTGGAGACGCTGTTCGCGGATTGACCATAATACGCCGCTAGAACGTGCTAGTATCCCTTACAAAGAGTGTATCGCCCACGCTTTGAGCGCATAGGGGCGCAACAAGGGAGGGACGAGACCATGATCATCTATCCCGACATCGAGCTTATGGACGGCAAGTGCGTCAACGTCGCCCGCGGGCGGCATGAAGAGCCCTTTGTCTTTCATGTCGATCCGATCAAGACAGCGCTCGATTTTCAGGAAGCCGGCGCAGAGTGGCTGCACGTGGTCGACTACGACGGCGTCTACGAAGGTGGCCGTCACAATGCCGAGTTGATCTGCGATATCATCAAAGCGGTGGAGATCCCCGTGCAGGTCGGTGGCGGCATCCGCACCACGGCCAGTGTCGAATGGTGGTTCGAACATGGCGCCGCCCGTCTTGTGCTCGGCACCGCCGCCGTGAAAGACCGGAACTTCGTCAAGGCCGTCTGCACCCACTACCCCAATCAGATCGTCATCGCGATCGACAGTCGAGGCGGCCACGTCGTGGTCGAGGGCTGGCAGGAAGAGACCATCTACACGCCGCTGGAGGTGGCTGCAGACTTTCAGGAGAGCGGTGCGGCCGCGATCATCTACACCGACATCGACCGCAGCGACGATCTCCCCGAAAGCGCCTTCGCCGGCACCACGGATCTCGCCTGCAGCCTGTCTATCCCGGTGATCTCGAGCGGAACGGTGCAGAGCCTGGATGACATCGCGCGGCTCAACAACCTGCCGAACATCGCCGGCGCAGTCGTTGGCCGCGCCCTCTTCCGCAAGACCTTCAGCCTGGCCGACGCGCTAGCAGTGGCGGCCCAGAAGCCGACCCAAGCCGAGTTCGTGCGGACGCTTTAGCGTTTGCCTGGAACGGGGCTGCTGCTAAGCGAACAGCGGCTTCATCTCCAGGGTCGGTGTGCGTTCCACGACCTGCAGGGCATCGTGGCGGACATGGTTGTGCTGCATCTCGTGCTGCAGCATCTCCTGGGTGACGATGCCCTTCTCCAGGCACTCGCGCAGCAGGCCGAAGAAGAAACGTTCCTGATTGGGGTCGGGGTGCGGGCGGTAGTGGCCGAGCAGGCCGTAGTCGCCGAACAGGCGCCGGCGCAGACGCATCAGCGCGCCCCAACCGGGCAGGAGACGGACCTTCTCGGCCGGGATGAAGTCGACCGGCAGGCCGGTCTTCCAGGGCTGTGTCCTGCGTTTGGTGTTGTGCAGCAACCGGGTTTCCGGGGTCAGCTTGTCGAAGTCGTTCCAGTAGGTCTCGAACTGCCCGATGGTCTCCGGATCCTCCATGCGCAGGGAGATCCAGGACAAATAGTCGCGCTTGCCTTCGAAGAGCTCGGGGAACTCGCGCTCCGGATCCCAGTGCGTCAGCTTGGCGCAGTCGAGCAGCATAACGCTGGAGGCAAAGGCGCCCTTGATCGCCTGCCCGCGCCCGCGCGTCCGGCACATGATGGCCTTGCCCTGCATGTCACGGGTCAGCAGCGAATAGATGTCGCCGGCGGCGAAGATGTCCGGGTCGATGACCACGGCGCGCCCCTGATAGCCCATCAGCTTGGGCGGCATGAAGCGCAGCGGCGTAAAGGATTGCAGGTCTTCCACGCGCCAGGTCCGGGTCGTGCCGCCACGGCGGAACTCCTGCCCTTCGTACGCGCGCATGAAGGGATAGTCCTTGGTGTGGATGAGCGCGACGTCGAACTTGTCGGCATTGGGCGAGTTGCGCTTCAGCGCGTACTCGGCGACCAGGGCGCCGACGATCTGCTTGTGATTGGTGTGGATGAAGACGCAGGGTTTCATGGCCTTACGATCTTTGTTGCCGTGCAGCATGTCGGTTAACAAATAGGCCAGCGTCTCGCAAGATCGAGCCTGCAGCGAGCAGGGGCATTTAGGCGCTCGCCCGTTGACGGAGAGCCGGCCCCTTGGCATCGCAAGCGTTCTCGTGCTTGAGGTAGCCGAGGCCGGGCAGCAGGCGGCTTTCCACCAGCGCCTCCATCTCGGCCAGCTGCTCTTCGCTGAAGTAGTCGCGATAGCCCCCGACCTTGGCCCGGCGCACCTTGAAGCTGTTCGGTTCGTTCTTGTTGCCCGGTGTCATGCGCCGTCCGTCGAGCCAGAACACTTTTTTCTGCTCCATGTTTCGCATGTTCTCGACCGAGGCAAAGCGCACGGCTTCGGCAACCTCCTCGGCGTTCGGTGCCTGTCCCATGAAGTTCAGCACCCGGGTCAGCTCACCGGCGGTATCGGCCCGCAGATCCTCGTAGCGCACGACCAGCACCTCGCTGACCGCCTCGGCCTCCCGCAGCCAGACGTTCAGGAAATCGACAACGGTCGGCAGGCCTCCAAACGCCTCCATCACGAAGTCAAAGAGCGCCACTTCCTCGCCGTGCGGCGGGTAGCCGTTCAACACCTTTTTGATCGGTCGCATTCGGTGCTTCCACTGGAAGTACTGGGAAACGGCCGTGTCGTAAGGGTTGCGCACCAAGAGGACGACCTTCTTGCCGTGGAAGTCCGCCTTACTGTCTGCGTTGCCGCTGTAGTCCTTCAGATAGTTGTCGTGCGTGAAGAAGAAACGCGGCGCGGCGGCGTCCTTGCGGTGGAAGTTATCGAAGCCGATCAAAGTCTGCTCCGGCATGCCGACGCGCAGCTGGAAGAAGCGCGACAGCAAAATGCGCATCCAGGTGCGCCCGCTCTTGCCGAAGGACGCAATCACGAAATCGGCGTTGCGCAACTTGCGGTGCTCTTCACGCCCGCGCACCCAGCGGTCCAAGGCGATGCGACGTTTTGTCGGCAAGAAGAAACACAAGCGGGGCAGAAGCTCACGCAAAGCCCGATCCAGCAGATAAGACATGGCGATCGCTTCTCGTAAAACCGGGTGGTCTCTCGCACTACGCAACGAGGGACCGTTAAGAGGTGCCTGTCGAGACGGCCGTGATGGGTGTCAACGGCCTTGCCGCAGGGTCTATAGCTCTGCGCACAGCGTCTGGCAACGCAGGCTTGCCGCGCCAATCTATCCAGAGGAGCACAGTGGAAGAGCAGGCTTAGTCAGGGTAGCGCAAACGAGCGGTTGGCCCGTAGACCTTACGCTGAAATCCTGACCTTCATGAGAATAATGCGCGGATGCGTTCAGCAACCGCAGGCAATTCCGAGGGTAGGCAGCGGCCGCCGGTCGGCAGTCTTTCGCCGAAGGGAACGGCGTAGCCCTCTTCGATCAGGCGGGCATGCAGCGCCGAGAGGTTTCGTGGATAGCTGGCCAAGCCAAGGCGATAGAGCAGGCGCCCTGCATGCCGCAACGTTGGGTGCCCCGTTTCTTCATCGACGGCCCGCCCGACGAGCTGCAGGCCGCGGCGCCAAGGGTTGCTCGGGGGCGGCTGGCGATAGATCGCCAATGGACGACCGAGGCCGGCCACCTCGATTAGCATGGATATGCTGTCGCCGGTCACCACGAAGGCATCGCCGTGCGCCAACAGGCCGAGATAGGGGTTCTCTTGCGCCGCGGGGGTCCAGCGGTGGAAGTGAGCTTCGGTCGGCATGGCTCCGGCCAAGGCTTCGGCAATGTCCGGCGGCGTGCGGCGGCTGGTGCTGACATACAAGCTGCCGGAGTCGGCGCGTGCCAGAGCTGCTGTGCGGTTCAACAGATCAACCGCCAGCTCGCCGTCGAAGCGCAGGACCCGTTGCGGCCCGCCGATCAGCAGCACGACAAGGGGCTTGGGTAAGCTGGCCAGCCGGTCCTGCCAGGCCTGCTTGGCGCGCGCCAGCGCCGCCTCCTCGACGCGGACCAGCGGATAGGCGAGCGGCATGACGTTCGGCGCAGAAGGCACGCGGAACTGGCTTGGTGCGATGACCAGGTCGAAGCGCTCAAGATGGCGCTGCGGTCGTCCGAGATAGACAATGCGCGTCTCGCCGCCTGATTCGGCCTTGAGCCACAGCAGAACCATGGCCATGCGCCGGCCCGCGGCAATCGCCAGCTTAGGCCAAGGCGGGCGAAGCTGGGCTGCGCTGACCGGTTCGATATGGTCCAGCGAAGGGCGCATGGCAGGCTTGGTGAAGCGGAAGCGCTCCCGCACGGCTATCGGAACTTCGGCGGTCGGCCAGCCGAGCGCATTGGCGATGAGGCGGGCTTGCGCCGTATCGCCGAGTTTTTCACTTGTCAGGAGCCAGGTCTTGGCAGGAGCAGGCATCAAGCGCTAAGCCATTGGCGGAGAAACACCCGGCTATCATGGGCTGATTGCTGCCACAAGCCGGTGGCAGGGTCCGGTACCTTGTTGGACAACGATTGCGGGAGCACCCGCTCTTGAGCACGATCGATCGATACATTCTTGGCCGAGTCGTCTGGAAGACGGGGGCGATCCTGGCGGTTGGCCTGCTCATTCTGATGAGTGAGCGGCTGCTTCGGCTGTTCGACCTCTTCTCCGGACCGGATGACGTGGTGCGCTATCTGGGGCGGATGCTCGTCCTTCTCATGCCCCACTACATCGGCATCGTCCTGCCGGCGGCTTTCTTTTTCGCTGTGCTCCTTACCTTTTCGCGCTTGAGTAAGGAGCAGGAGCTCTCCGCCCTGTTGGCATCCGGTACCTCCGTGCCTCGGTTGACCAAGCCGGTCGGCTTGTTGGCGATGGGCATGGCCTGCTTGGCCATCGTCCTGCTTGGCTATGCCCAGCCTCACGCGCGCTACGCCTACCGCTCGATCAAGCACAACTTGGCGCAGACCTCGCTTGGCCTTGCGGTCAAAGAAGGGTCCTTCCTGCAGATCGATGGATTGACCTTCTTTGCGGAGGCGTCGCTCGACCAGGGCAACCGTGTGCAACTGGCGCGCATCTTCGTGTTGGATAGCGAGAGCGGCCAAGACCGACGCCTGACAACGGCACGGGAAGGCGAACTGATCCCTGCCGGCGAGGCGGGTGAACCGGTGCTTCGCCTGGATGATGGCCTGCGCCTCGATTTCGAGCCGGACGGCAGCATGTCGATGGTCGATTTCGAGGAGTTTCGCTGGCCGCTGGGGCGCAGCCCCGTTTCCGACTATCGAGCACGCGGCGGTGATCCACGAGAGCTGACCTTCCCGGAGCTCTTTGCTGCCTCCGTCGATCCGCCCACCTACCTTACTCCGGCCCAAATCAGCGCCGAGCTCAACTCGCGCCTGATCATTATCGTGTCGACCTTGGTGCTTGCGGTCCTGGCGGTCGCTATGGGGGTGGGGCGCGGCTGGCGTCAGCGCGATCTCAGCGCCATTATCGGCCTGGTTCTGCTGATCGTCTACAATGAGTCGCTCGAGTTTGGCGAAAGCTTGGTGAAGAGAGACCACGCGCCGGCTTGGCTGGCCCTCTGGGTTCCCTTCTTGCTCCTTACGACGGCGACAATTCTGACCTATCGCGCGGCGGCCTTCCACTTGCCGGCCGGGCGAACCAGCCTCGGCAATCGCCTGATCGACCGAATAGCGGCATGGCGTCAGGCCTGGCACCAAGCCGTGAGGCGGCGTGCATGAGCTGGATCTTCAGCCGCTATATCGCGGCGCTGCTTCTCGGCCGGCTCGTTCTCATCGCCGGCGGCATGGCAGCCGTCGTGGTGTTCCTCGATTTTCTCTCCGACGGCGATCAGGTGATTGCCGAGAGCGACGAATTGCTGCTCCCGATCTTGCGCTATTCGGCTTTGCGCCTCCCCATCATTCTCGCCCAAGTGCTGCCGATCGCCGCCTTCTTTGCCGGATGCTTCACCTTCGCTCAGCTCTCGCGCAACAGTGAGCTGGCTGCCCTCCATGCCGCTGGCGTGCCCAAAGCTCACCTTGCGGTGGCGGCGCTGCCGGCGGCACTCCTTGTTGCCGTCTTTCAGTTCATGATCGAGGATCTGGCCGTGCCCCGTGCCACCGCCGCCCTGCAGTCCTGGGGCATCGGCGACTACGTCAGCGGCGGGGAGGGTGAGGAGCAGGCCTTTTGGCTGCGCCGCGGCGATGACATCCTGCGCTATCGCGGAGCGGATTCAACAGATCATGTCTTGCTCGATGTGACGATCTTCCGCCGAGATACGACGGGCAACCTGACAGAGCGCATCGATGCGCCGACCGCGCTCTACGACGACGGGCGCTGGCTGCTGCAGGATGCAGAGGTGACCTCCGCTGACGACGTAACGCGGAGGAGTTATCCAACCTACTACTGGGACACTTCCTTGTCGCCGAGCCTGCTGGAGGCGGTCGCATCCCATCCCAGAGTTGCCTCTCTTTCGGCTTTGCTCCAGGCGCAGTCCCAAAGTGGAACCGGTAATCAACCAGACTACGTTTTCCGAGTCTGGCTCCATGAACGCATCTCGCGCCCGATCTCAACCGTCCTGCTGGTCCTTCTGACGATTGCTTTGGCACGGCCCTCAGGTCGCGGGCCTGGCGGCGGCTGGTGGATTGCCATTTCGATGGCAATCGGCTTTGCGCTCTGGTCGCTGGACGGCCTGATGCTGAAGCTTGGTGAGCACGGCCTTTTGGTCCCCTGGGTTGCAGCCTGGGTTCCGACCTTCGTGATCGCTCTGACCGCCGGATGGGTTGCCCTTTACGTCGAGCATCGAGCGAGTTGGCGCGACCGTCGCGCGCCGCCGTCATCCGTTGCCGGACGCGCCTGACCGAAGTGTCTGCTGTCGGGGCCGGAAAGTGCTCTAGGACTCGAAAATGATCTGAACGCGGTCCGACGCGAAACGTGCGATACCGAACTCGATGGGGATGTCGGCTTTGTCGACATTGATGCTCTCGGTCACCAGAATCGGTCGGCTCCGCGGCTGCTCCAGAGCGGCTGCTTCGCTGGCATCCGGCAGGCGGGCGATCACCCTGGTGGTTCGCCTGCGGTAGTCGGCACAGCCGAAGGACGCCAGCGCCTGACTGATCGAAAGCTCGCCCTTGAGCTTGTCCGGAAGGTCAGGGAAGCGCGCGCAGGGGAAATGGTGGCTGCCGAAGGTGATCGGTCGATCGTCGGCTTGCCGCAGGGTGTTGATGCGATAACAGGCCGCGCCATCCTCGATGCCGAGGTGCTGGGCCAGTTCAGGCCCCGCGTCGATCACCTCGCTCGAGAGGACGCGGCCGACCAGGCTGCGCGCCTGGCTACCGACGATCTCGCTGAAGCGCGTTCGCGCGCCGATCAGGTAGTCGAGAATATGCTCTTCGACGAAGCTGCCGCGCCCCTGCTCGACACGGATAAGGCCTTCTTCGGCCATGGTCGAGAGTGCGCGCCGAACCGTATGGCGATTAACCGAGAAACGCTGGGACAGCTCGGATTCACTCGGCAACTTGCTTCCGGGCGGTAACCCCCCGCTTTCGATTTCCTCGGTCAGCGCGTTGTAAATGTAGCGCCAAAGTGTGAGGCCGGCTTGCCGTTCCATTGCATCTACCGTCCAGAGAAGGTCTGTCACCAAAGCTTAAAAAAGCGGTGGTTCCAACTTAAGCCGCATTCTGATAATCAGTATGCTAGATATCCGGATAACTATACAGATTGTCAATAGGTATATTCGATGACTTCGGGCACTCGTAGAGAGAGCGCGTCCAATGAAGACCAGGCGCGACGTCAGGAGTGGCTTTCCATCCTGGCACAAGCCTCGCCCAAGGCGGTGGCCGAAGCCGTCCGTGCCGTCACTCCTCAGCCCTCCTATAAGCTGCTGCGCGCGCCCGAGTGCGGCATGATCATGCTGCGCGGCCGTGCCGGCGGCTCGGGTCGTCGCTTCAATCTCGGCGAAGCAACCGTCACCCGCTGTTCGGTGAAGGTCGATGGCGGTTCGGTCGGTCACGGCTATGTGCTTGGGCGTAGCCCGCAGCACGCCGAGCAGACCGCTCTGCTCGACGCCCTGCTGCAGGACCCCTCGTGCCATCAGGACCTGTGGGACGCGGTGATCGCACCGCTGGCCCAGGCGCGGGCTGCCGAAAAGGACAGCAAGGCGCGCAAAACCGCGGCCACCAAGGTCGATTTCTTCACCATGGTGCGAGGCGAGAGCGAATGACCTCACATCCCGACTCGGCCGTTGAGATTGCAGCGGGCTTCCCCGATCCCGTGCTGGACAGCCAAGCGGCGTTCCGTGCGATCTTGGATGCGATGGCGCACCCTGGGCGCATTGCAACTCTTGGAATGCAGCTCAGTCCGCCAGCGCCGCTTGCGCCGGCCAGCTTGGCGTGCGTGCTCAGCCTTTGCGACCATGAGACGCCACTTTGGCTCGATGACGCGGCAAGCGGTCTCGCCGCGTCATTCCGCTTTCACTGTGGGGCACCGCTTGTCGATGCGCCCGAAAGGGCGGCCTTCGCCCTCTGTTGCGGCCCTATGCCATCGCTTGCCAGCTTCGCCCACGGCACGGCGGAGTATCCCGAGCATTCGACCACGGTGATTTGCCAGGTCTCCGCCCTTGGGGACGGCGTGCCTTTGGTTCTGCGCGGCCCCGGCATTGATGGCAGCACGCGGCTTTCGGTCGCCGGATTGCCGGATGATTTCTGCGCGCAATGGGCCGCCAACGGCGCGCTCTTTCCCCAAGGCGTGGATGTCATCCTGACCCAAGGGCAGCGGCTCGCGGCCTTGCCGCGCAGCGTCAAGATCGAACCGGAGAGTCGAGCATGTATGTAGCAGTGAAGGGTGGCGAGCAGGCGATCGACAATGCCCATCGCCTGCTGGCCGAAGAGCGGCGGGGCGACCCTGAGCAGCAGGAAGTCACGGTGGCTCAGATCTCCGGGCAACTGGCGCTGGCGGTCGATCGGGTGATGGCCGAGGGCTCGCTCTACGACCGGGAACTGGCGGCGCTGGCCATCAAGCAGGCGCGCGGTGATATGATAGAAGCGATCTTCCTGCTCAGGGCCTACCGCACCACCCTGCCACGCTTCGGATACGCTGAGCCGCTGCGCACCGACAGCATGGAGGTGCGGCGGCGAATCTCTGCCACTTTCAAGGATTTGCCCGGTGGCCAACTGCTCGGCCCAACCTTCGACTATACCCATCGCCTGCTCGACATGACCTTGTTGGACGACGGCGAGCCGTCGGCCCAGCCCGCGGCCGAAAGGGCAAGTGAAAGCAGCGACGGACCTCTGCCCCGAGTCGTGGACCTGCTGAACGACGAAGGCTTGATCGAGAGAGAGATGTCCGACGACGACGACGGCGTCGGCGATCTGACACGAGAGTCCCTGACCTTTCCGGTAGGCCGCGATGTAAGGCTGCAAAACCTGGCGCGCGCCGACGAGGGCTTCCTGCTCGGACTGGGCTATTCCACCCAGCGCGGCTACGGCAACAATCATCCCTTCGCCGGCGAGATACGCATGGGGGAGGTCGCCGTCGAGTTCGTGCCGGAGGAGCTTGGTTTTCCGATCGAGATCGGTGAGATCACCGTCACCGAGTGTCAGATGATCAACCAGTTCCAGGGTTCGGAGCAGGCGCCGCCGCAGTTCACCCGTGGCTATGGACTGGTCTTCGGGCAGAGCGAGCGCAAGGCCATGTCGATGGCGCTGGTTGATCGGGCATTGCGGGCGGCGGAACTGGGCGAGGAGGCGGAGAATCCGGCACAGGACGAGGAATTCGTGCTCTATCATAGCGACAATGTGCAGGCGACCGGCTTCGTCGAGCACCTGAAGCTGCCGCACTACGTCGATTTTCAGTCTGAGCTGACGGTGCTGCGCCGACTGCGCGCCGACTTCGAGACAGCGTCGGGACCGGTACCGGAGGCCGCCGAATGAACGCCCCGACCCCCGCCAAATCCCTCGCCATGCCGGCCGAGACCGAGCCCAAGCCGCAACAGGAAGCCGGCTACAACTATGCTTATCTCGACGAACAGACCAAGCGCAGCATCCGCCGGGCGCTTCTCAAGGCAGTCGCCATTCCTGGCTATCAGGTTCCCTTCGGCAGCCGCGAGATGCCCATGCCTTATGGCTGGGGCACCGGCGGCGTTCAGGTGACCGCGAGTGTCCTCGGTCCCGACGATACGCTGAAGGTGATCGACCAAGGGGCCGACGACACGACCAACGCCGTCAGCATCCGCCGCTTCTTTGCCAAGACCGCGGGCGTCAAGACGACCACGCGGACGGAGGAGGCAAGCGTCATCCAAACCCGCCACCGCATCCCGGAGACGCCACTGAAAGCCGGCCAGATCGTCGTCTTCCAGGTGCCCATTCCCGAGCCGCTGCGCTGGCTCGAGGCCAGCGAAGCCGAGACGCGCAAGATGCATGCGCTCGAGGAATACGGCGTCATGCACGTCAAGCTCTATGAGGATGTCGCACGCTTCGGCCGTATCTCCGTGGCTTACGACTATCCGGTCAAGGTGGATGGGCGCTATATCATGCGGCCGAGCCCTATTCCCAAGTTCGACAATCCCAAGCTCGATCGTTCGCCGGCCTTAATGCTGTTCGGCGCGGGGCGGGAGCAACGCATCTATGCGGTGCCGCCCTACACCGAGGTGCGCAGCCTGGATTTCGACGATCATCCTTTTGAAGTTGAGAGCTGGTCGCGGTGCTGCGCCCTTTGCGGCGCCACGGACAGCTTTCTGGACGAGATTATCGTCGACGATCAGGGGGGGCGGCAGTTCGTCTGCTCCGACACCGACTACTGCGAAGCGCGCCGCGCGGCAGGGCACAGGGGCGGGGCATGAGCGAGACGCCACTTCTCCAGGCAACCGCGCTGACGCGGATGTACGGCAAGCGGGTCGGTTGCCGCGACGTCTCCTTCGATCTTTGGCCCGGCGAGGTTCTCGGGGTCGTCGGCGAGTCCGGCTCCGGCAAGACCACTTTGCTGAACTGCCTTTCGGCGCAGCTCGAGCCGAGTGGCGGTGAGATCCTCTATACGCGACGAGATGGTCGTCAGGTCGACATCTTTGCCCTCTCCGAAGGCGAGCGGCGCCTGCTGTTGCGCACCGAATGGGGCCTGGTACGGCAGAATCCGCGTGACGGGCTGCGCATGGCCGTGTCGGCCGGCGCCAACGTCGGCGAGCGGCTGATGGCCGTGGGCGCGCGCCACTATGGGGATATTCGCGGACAGGCGCGGCACTGGTTGACCGAGTTGGAGATCGACGCGGACCGCATCGACGACCTCCCCCGCAACTTCTCCGGCGGCATGCAGCAGCGCCTGCAGATCGCGCGCAACCTGGTGACCTCGCCGCGGCTGGTCTTCATGGATGAGCCGACCGGCGGGCTGGACGTTTCGGTCCAGGCGCGGCTGCTCGATCTCATTCGCCGTCTTACGCGCGACCTCGGTCTGGCCTGCATCATCGTGACCCACGACCTCGGCGTGGTGCGCATGTTGTCGCACCGTCTTTTGGTCATGCGTCGCGGCGAAGTCGTCGAGGCGGGCCTGACTGATCAGGTGCTCGACGACCCTCAGCATCCCTACAGCCAGATGCTGGTTTCCTCCATTCTGCCGGTATGAGCGCGATGACGGAACAAACGGCCCCCATGATCGCCATCGAAGAGCTTCACAAGACCTTCACCTTACATACACAGAACGGCGCGACGATTTCTGCTTTACAATCCCTCAACTTAACGGTGTCCACGGGGGAATGCGTCGTCGTGCGCGGCGCATCGGGGGCGGGGAAGTCCTCTCTTTTGCGATGCGTGTACGGCAACTATCGCGCCGGCGGCGGTGCGATCTGGGTCCGTCACCAAGGAGCGATGGTGGACGTGGCAAAGGCAGAGCCGCGGACGATTCTGGCCATGCGGCGCACGACCATGGGGTTCGTCAGTCAGTTTCTGCGCGTGATACCGCGCATTCCGACCTTGGACCTTGTGATGGAGCCGCTGTTGACGGCGGGCCGAAGCGCCGAAGAGGCGAGCGAGCGTGCGGCAGCCATCCTGACGCATCTCAACCTGCCGCAGCGCTTGTGGTCCTTGGCGCCGGCCACGTTTTCCGGGGGGGAGCAACAGAGAGTTAACATAGCTCGCGCCATGGTATGGGATTATCCTGTCCTGCTGCTTGACGAGCCCACGGCATCCCTGGATAGGGAAAACCGCGCCGCCGTCGTCGAACTCATCCTGGCGGCGCGGTCCCGAGGGGCAGCCATTCTCGGCGTCTTCCACGATCGCGAAGCGGGAGACGCGGTGGCAACAGACACGATTGAACTGAGAGCGAACCGGTTGGCTGCATGATTCCAGAGCGTGTTTCCTATCCTGAGATCAACATCTCCAACGCAACCTTGGTCCTGAAAGACCAGGTCGTTCGCGGCTCTCTGTCCATTCGGGACGGCTGGATCGCGGCGATCGACGGTGGCTCGCTCTCCCGCGCGCCGCATCACGATATGCAGGGCGACTACCTCCTGCCGGGCCTCGTCGAGCTGCACACCGACAATCTGGAAGGCCACCTGGTGCCGCGGCCGAAGGTTGCCTGGCCGCCGCTGCCTGCCGTCCAGGCGCACGATGCCGAGATCACCGCAGCCGGAATCACCACGGTGTTTGATTCGCTGCGCGTCGGCGATGAACCGGGTGACGACCACTGCAAACGCCTGCTGCAAGCGAGTTTGGAAGGCATTGACGCGGCGGAGCGTGCCGGCGCCCTGCGGGCCGACCATCACATTCATCTGCGCTGCGAGGTTGGTTGCGCTTCCGTGGTGGAGGATGCGGAAGCCGCCATGGACGAGCCGCGCGTTTCGCTCGTCTCCCTGATGGACCATACGCCCGGCCAGCGGCAGTTCGCCAATCTCGACGCCTATCGGACCTATTACCAAGGCAAGATGAACATGAGCGATGAGGAGATCGATCGCTTCATCGCCAAGAAGATCGAGGACAACACGCCGCGCGTGGACGGCAATCGTCGTCGGATCGCAGCGCTTGGCCGCGAAAAAGGACTGATTCTGGCCAGCCACGACGACGCCACACGGGCCCACGTCGAAGAATCCGTTGAGCTGGGTGTGACCCTGGCCGAGTTTCCGACCACCGTGGAAGCGGCCGATGCCGCACACCGCTTCGGCCTTTCGAATCTGGCCGGGGCGCCGAACCTGGTGCGCGGCAAGTCGCACTCGGGCAATGTGGCGGCTCGGGAACTGGCGGACCGCGGCCTTCTGCATGGCATCGCTTCCGACTACGTGCCGAGCTCTTCCTTGCTCGGACTGCTCAAGCTCCATGATGAGGCTGGCTGGAGCCTGCCGGAGGCTGTTGCCACCGCGACCTTGGCGCCGGCCCGCATGGCAGGCCTGGGCGACCGCGGCGAGATCGCGCCCGGCCTGCGCGCCGATCTCGTGCAGATCAGCCGCCATGGCAGTGGCGTTGCCGTGCGCTCGGTTTGGCGCCTCGGCGAGCGCGTTCTCTAGAAGCGGCAGCGGGGACACCCGTGTCGCTGCAAACCGAGGCCGTGGCTCGTGCCGCCGTCTACTTCGCCCCGCCAGAAACCAGCCCGCTCGGCGAGCGCGCCAGGGCCTGGTTCGCTGACCGCGCGACGCAAGACATTACCGGCTCGCCGCGGCACTATGGCTTTCACGCCACCTTGAAAGCGCCCTTCCGCCTGGCGGAGGGCAAAGCGCTCGAAGGCCTGCTGAATGCCGTTGAGCGCTTTGCCGCTGCGCGGCGCTGGGTCGAGGGGCCGGCCTTGCGCGTCGACGCATTGGGCGAGTTTCTCGCCCTCGTCCCCTCAGCCCCTGATCCCCGTTTGGATGCGCTGGCGGCTGATTGCGTTCAGGCCTTCGAGCCCTTTCGCGCGCCCTTGTCGCCTGACGAGCTTACGCGGCGCAGGGCAGCCCGGCTCAGTCCGCGGCAGGACCGCTATCTCGAGGAATGGGGCTACCCCTATGTCATGGAGGAGTTTCGCTTCCACATGACTTTGACCCAGCGCCTGTCGGCCCCTGAGCGGGCGCACTGGAAAGCCGTTCTGGAGGCTCATTTCGCGACGATAGCCGATCGGCCTTTGGTGCTCGACGGCATCTCGGTGTTCGTTCAGGACAGCCTGGAAAGCCCGTTCCGCCACTTGGCACGCTTCCCTTTCGAGGCCCGCTAGCAGAATTGTCGCAAGTCGCCGCGAGGGCGGTAGGATTTCCCTTGCCAAGTGGGGGCTTCGGCTTTCCGATCCGGGGACCCGGCCGGTCGTCGGGCGATATCTCTGTGCGAGGGCAAGAATGATTTTCGAGCAGGATTGGCCAGTCGCGAGCCCGCTTCGTGCGGCGCTCCGCGCCGATACCCGCGCCGACGAGACCGAGGTCGTCCGGCGCTTGGCCGATGAAGCCGCTTTCACCAGCGAGCAGCGGGACCGCATTGCTGAGCAGGCGCGCCGCTTCGTCACGGCGGTCCGCGACACCCGGGTCGGGCAGGGTGGCATCGATGCATTCCTGCACGAGTACGAGCTCTCCTCTAAGGAGGGCGTCGTGCTCATGTGCCTGGCCGAAGCGATGCTGCGGGTGCCCGACGCCTACACCGTCGACAAGCTAATCCGCGACAAGATCGGCACGGCGGAGTGGGAGCGGCATCTAGGCAAGAGCGAATCGCTCTTCGTCAACGCCTCAACCTGGGCTCTCATGCTGACCGGGCGCGTTGTGCGGCTCGACGAGGGCGACCGGCGCGATCTCACCGGCACCCTGGGGCGTCTGGTGCATCGCAGCGGTGAGCCGGTGATCCGCAACGCCATCAACCAGGCAATGCGCATCCTCGGGCGTCAGTTCGTCATGGGCCGCAGTATCGAGGAAGCCCTGAAGCGGGCCGAAGCGGACGAGGCGCGGGGCTACAGCTACTCCTATGACATGCTGGGCGAGGCGGCGCGGACCATGGCCGACGCCGACCGCTACTATCAAGCCTATCGCGAGGCCATCGAAGCTATCGGCAAGCGCGCGAAAAAAGGCGTCGACGCCAACCTCAACCCCGGCATTTCGGTCAAGCTCTCGGCCCTGCATCCGCGCTACGAATTCGCGCAGCGGCGGCGCAGCCTGGACGAGATCGTGCCCAAGCTGGCGGAGCTTGCCGCGCTCGCTAAGGCCAACAACATCGGCCTTTGCGTCGACGCTGAGGAAAGCGAGCGCCTCGACTTGTCGCTGGAGATCATCGAAGCCGTCTCCGCCATGGAACAGCTGGCCGGCTGGCAAGGCTACGGCTTGGCCGTGCAGGCCTATCAGAAGCGCGCCTCGCGGCTGATCGACTGGCTCGCCGACATGGCCGAGCGGCACGGGCGCCGACTCAACGTGCGCCTGGTCAAGGGCGCCTACTGGGACAGCGAGATCAAGCACGCGCAGGAGCTTGGCTTGCCCGGCTACCCGGTGTTCACGCGCAAGGTCTCAACGGACGTTTCCTATCTCGCCTGCGCGCGCAAGCTGCTGGCACAGCCGGAGCGCTTCTATCCTCAGTTCGCCACCCATAACGCCCACAGCCTCGCCGCGGTGCTGGAACTGGCCGGCAATCGACCGCGCGAGACCTTCGAGTTTCAGCGCCTGCACGGCATGGGTCAGGCGCTCTACGAGGAGGTGGTCGGCCAGGATAAGCTCGGTGTGCCCTGTCGCATCTACGCGCCGGTCGGTCGTCACGACGATCTTCTGGCCTACCTGGTGCGGCGCCTGCTGGAGAACGGCGCCAACACCTCCTTCGTAAACCGCATCCAGGATGAAAGCCTGCCGGTCGATGAGATCGTCGCCGATCCGGTCGCCCAAGTCGTGCGGCTGGACAGCATTCCTCATCCGCTCATTCCCGTGCCTCGCGATCTCTACGGTCAGGAGCGAGTCAACTCGGCCGGCTTCGACCTGGCGGCGCCCGACGTTCTCGAACCCCTCGCCAAGGATATGGAGGCTGCGGCGCGGCAGCCCTGGCAAGGCGGGGCGCTGATCGGCGGCCGTCTTGCCGGCAGCAAGACGGTCGAGCTGCGCAATCCGGCGGATCGGCGCGAGGTCGTGGGCCAGGTCGGCGAAGCCAGTCTGGAAGACGCGGAGCAGGCGCTGTCACGGGCGCTGCGTGCATTCCCGGACTGGTCGCGCAGCGCGGCGGACCAGCGCGCCACTGCCCTGGAACGGGCCGCAGACCTGATGGAGGCGCGCTCCGCCGAGCTGATGTCGCTTTGCGTAAAAGAGGCCGGCAAGACCTTGAACGACGCCATCGCCGAGGTGCGGGAGGCGGTGGACTTCTTGCGTTACTACGCGGTGCGCGCGCGCAAGGACTTCTCGGGGCCGGAGAGCCTGCCGGGGCCGACGGGCGAGCGCGATGAGATCTCGCTGCACGGGCGTGGCGTCTTTCTTTGCATCAGCCCCTGGAACTTCCCGCTGGCCATCTTCACCGGGCAGGTGTCGGCGGCGCTCGCTGCCGGCAACTGCGTGCTGGCAAAGCCCGCAGAACAAACGCCGCTGATCGCCACCTTGGCGGTGCGGCTGCTGCACCAGGGCGGTGTGCCGGAAGAGGTGCTGCACCTGCTGCCAGGCGACGGGGCTAGCATTGGTGGGCGGTTGGTTGCCGACTCCAGAGTTGCCGGCGTTGCCTTCACCGGCTCCACCGAGACGGCTCGGGTCATTCAGCGCGGCTTGGCGGAACGTGAGGGCCCCATCGTTCCCTTCATCGCCGAAACCGGCGGACAGAACGCCATGATCGTCGACTCCACGGCACTGCCCGAACAGGTGGTGCGGGACACCATCGATTCGGCCTTCCGCTCGGCCGGCCAGCGCTGCTCGGCCCTGCGCGTGCTCTACCTGCAGCGCGAGGTGGCGGACAAAACCCTGACCATGCTCAAAGGCGCCATCGCCGAGCTCAAGGTCGGCGACCCGGCTTGGCTGAAAACCGATGTCGGGCCGGTAATCGACGAAGAGGCGCGCGACATGCTGCTCGGCCATGCCAAGCGCATGCAAAACGAGGGGGCGCTGCTGGCCAGCGCCAGTCTCGGCGAGGACTGCGCGCAGGGCACTTTCGTGGCACCCTCGGTTTTCGAGATCGACAGCCTGAGCCGGCTGCAACGTGAGGTCTTCGGCCCGATGCTGCATGTGGTCCGCTATCAGGCGGACCGGCTGGACAACGTCATCGAAGCAATCAACGGCACCGGCTACGGCCTGACCCTCGGCGTCCATAGTCGCATCGACTCAACGGTCGACTACGTGCGCCAGCGGGCGCACGTGGGCAACATGTACGTCAACCGCAACATCATTGGGGCGGTGGTCGGTGTGCAGCCCTTCGGCGGCGAGGGCCTCTCAGGCACTGGGCCGAAGGCCGGCGGTCCACGCTATCTGCATCGCTTCGCCACCGAGCGCGTGATCTCCATCGACACCACGGCGGCCGGCGGCAACGCCTCCCTCATGTCGATGGAGGAAGCGCTGCCGGTATAGAGGCAGCTACTGCGCCGCGGCGGAGAGCAGCGGGGCAAGCCTGTCTTCGGCGACGCGGTCGGCGGCCAGGGAGGTGGCGACGCCGTCTTGCTCAGCCCGCTCCAAGATCGCCAGCAGCGTATCGTGAATCCGGTCGACGTGCTGCATGGCCAGGGTCTCGTCATAGGCCGGGCTGCCCGGACGGGTCTCGTGGGCGATGACGATCACACCGCCCGCGTTGATGGCGTAGTCCGGCGCATAGAGGATGCCGGCCTGCCGCAAGGCCTCGCCGTGGCGCTCCTCGGCGAGCTGGTTGTTCGCCGAGCCGGCGACTACGCTGGCTTTCAAGCGTGGAATGGTGTCGTCGTGGATGGTGGCACCCAGTGCGCAGGGCGCATAGACGTCGACGTCCTGGTCGTAGATCGCGTCGGGCGCCACGGCGTCGGCACCGAACTCTTGGGCGCAGCGCGCGATCGCCTCTTGGTTGATGTCGGTGACGACGAGCTTGGCGCCCGCAGCGTGCAGCAGCCGGCAGAGGTGGTAGCCGACGCTGCCCAGGCCCTGGACGGCAACGCGCAGGCCGGTCAAGTCGTCGCGGCCGAGCTTGGCCTTGACCGCCGCCTTCAGTCCCATGAAGACGCCGCGCGCCGTGGCTGGCGAAGGATCACCGAAGCCCCCGGCACGGGTGCCGGCCACATGCGGCGTGACCTCTCCCATGATTTCGACGTCCTCGACGCTGATGCCGACATCCTCGGCCACGCGGTACTGACCGCCCAAGCTGTCGACCAGCCGGCCCATGGCGCGGAACAGCGCCGGCGACTTGATGTCCGGCGTGCCGAGAATGACGGACTTGCCGCCGCCGAAGGGCAGGTTGGCGAGAGCGGACTTATAGCTCATGCCGCGAGAGAGCCGCAGCACATCGGTCAGGGCGTCTTCTTCGCGTTCGTAGTTCCAGAGGCGGCAACCGCCGACGGCGAGGCCGCGGGTGGTATCGTGGATTGCGATGATGGCCTTGAGACCGGTGGCGTGATCATGACCGAACAGGACTTTCTCGTGGTCGTCAAACTCCGGATGATCAAAGAGCCACATAGGTCGTTTCCTCACGCAGTATTCGATCTCATTAGTATGAGGATCGCGCGACTCTCTTAGGTATTCAATTAAAACCACCGGCTTGTGATCAGAAAGACGGAAATAGTCGCCAAGTCCGGCGGCAATCGACAGGAAGTTGCTGCTGCGGCTGACAGACGGTCAGGATCTTAGTTTACCAAATGGCCCTAGCCGATGCGCGCGGCGGCCTCCAGGTCACCGACGATGCAGGCCTGCATCAGCGGCGTCAGATTTCCAGGATTAAGCGGAGTGGGGTTGCCGCCGGCCGTCGGATCCTCGGCTGCCATGGCGGCGAGCTCTTCCGTGCGCGAGGTCTCGACGCCGAGACTGGCGAGATCGTTGTCGATGGCGAGGACCTCCCTCAGCGCCAGGACCCAGGCCATGAAGCTCTCAAAGCTCGGATCGGGCAGGCCGAGCCAGGCGGCCAGCCGAGTAATCTTCGCCTCGATGACAGGCCGGTTGAAGGCCAGGACGTAGGGCATCACCACGGCGTTGGTCAGGCCATGGTGCGTGTCGTAGACGGCACCGACGGGGTGGGAGAGGGCGTGAATGGCCCCGAGCCCCTTCTGGAAGGCGGTGGCGCCCATGGAGGCGGCCGCCAGCATGCAGCCGCGGGCATAGACGTCGTCGCCGTTCTGGGTCGCCACCGGCAGCCAGTCCTTGACCAGGCGCATGCCCTCCACGGCGATGCCCTCGCACATGGGGTGGAAGCCGGGGGCACAATAGGCTTCCAAACAATGCGCCAGCGCATCCATGCCGGTCGCGGCGGTGATGTGCGGTGGCAGACCCACGGTCAGCTCCGGGTCGGACACGACGATGGCCGGCAGCATGTTGGGGTGAAAGATGATCTTCTTGGTGTGGTCGCGCTCGTCCACGATCACGCCGGCGCGGCCAACCTCGGAGCCGGTCCCGGCCGTGGTGGGCACGGCGATAATCTTGGGTATGTCCGGGTTGGCCGCCTTCCAATCATCGCCCCGGTCCTCGAAGTCCCAGATCGGCCGGTCCTGGACGGCCGCGAAGGCGATCACCTTGCCGGCGTCGAGGGCGCTGCCGCCGCCGAAAGCAATCACACCATCGTGTCCACCCTCTTTGTAGGCGGCGACCCCGTCCTCGACGTTCTGTCCGACCGGATTGCCCTTCACGGCGCTGAACAGGCCGGTGGGCACGCTGGCCTCGGCATTGCGTGCGACAACATCCTTCACCATGGGAAGCGCAGCCAGCCCGGGGTCGGTCACCAGCAGTGGGCGTTGCATGCCGAGGCTCTGACAAGCGCGCGGCAGGCCGGCGATGGCACCCGCCCCAAAGCGGACCTGAGTCGGGAAGCTCCACAGCGATTTCAAGCTGCTCGGGTCCTTGGTCATGGGTGTCGCACTCCTCTGGTGACTGTTGTTGTTTGGTCTTCGGGGAGGCCTTAGCGGCCTCTTTGTTTGTCAATGACCGCGGCCGCCGCGGCGGGACCGCATGATGGTGCGCGACAAGAGAATCACCGGCAGCAGGCCTGCGCCGACAATCATCAAGGAGGGGGTCGCCGCTTCAGCCAGACGTTCGTCGGAGGCCAGGCGGTAGGCCTGCACCGCCAGGGTGTCGTAGTTGAACGGTCGCATAATGAGAGTTGCGGGAAGCTCTTTCATGACGTCGACGAACACCAGCAGCAAGGCGGTCAGCACGCTGCCGCGCATGAGCGGCAGCAGCACCCGGCCGAAGGTGCGGGTCGCGCCGGCACCGAGGGTCACGGCGGCATCGTCCATGCTGCGGGAGATCTTGCCGAAGCTGGCCTCGACGGTGTTGAGGGAGACGGCGAGGAAGCGGACCACGTAGGCGAAGATCAGGGCGGCGATGGTGCCGGTGAACAGCAGGCCGCTGGAGACCCCGAACTCGGCGCGCAGCCAGCGGTCCAGGGCATTGTCGAAGCCGGCGAGCGGGATCAGGATGCCGACGGCGATCACAGAGCCCGGCACGGCATAGCCGAGGCTGGCGATGCGGGTTGCCAGGCGGGTCGGCCAGATGGGCAGGCGGCGCAAGCTGTAAGCGAGAAACAGCGAGACGCTGACGGCCACTACGGCGGCAATGCTGCCCAAGGTGAAGGTGTTGCCGAGCAGGGTCAGATAGCGCGGGCTGAAGATCTCATGCTCGTTGATCGCATGCAGATGCAGCATGAGGCCGACCGGCAGGAGAAAGCCGAAGGTGACCGGTACGGCGCAGATCACGAAGGCCGCCGCCGCCTTCCAGCCGCGCAGGCGAAAGCGCGGCAGATCGCGTACCACGTTGGTTGTCTCGTGGTACTTGGCGACGCCCCGCTGGTGCCGCTCGAGCCACATCAGCACGGCGACGAAGAGCAGGAGCAGGCTTGCCAAACGGCCGGCCGACACCGGGTCGCTCATGTCGAACCACGCCCGGTAGATCCCCGTGGTGAACGTCGGAACTCCAAAATGGGCCACGGTGCCGAAATCGGCCAAGGCCTCCATCAGCGCCAGGGCCGTGCCGGTGGCGATCGCCGGCCGGGCCAGCGGCAAGGCCACCTTCCAAAAGCTGGCCCAGGCGCTGCGCCCCAGGGTCCGGCTCGCTTCCAGCACACAGATCGACTGCTCGAGGAAGGCCGCTCGGGTCAAGAGGTAGACGTAGGGGTAGAGCACCAGCGTGAAGACCACCACCGCCCCTTCCAGGGAGCGGATGTTGGGGAACCAATAGTCCCGCGGCCCGAGGCCGGTGACATCGCGAAAGAAGCTCTGCACGGCCCCGGAATGCTGCAGGAAGTCGGTATAGACGTAGGCGATGATGTAGGCGGGGGCCGCCAGCGGCAGGATGAGCAGCCATTCGAACCAGCGACGCCCGGGGAAGCGGCACATCGTCACCAACCAGGCCGTTGCGACGCCGCCGAACAGCACGCCCAGGCCGGTGAAGAAGGCAAGGCGAAAGGTGTTGCCGATGAACTGCGGCAGGTTCTGCTCCAGCACGCGCGACCAGCTGTCGCCCCCGGGCTCCAGGAAGCTCTCGAGCACACCCAGGACAGGCAAGGAAAGCAGGCCCGCCACGGCCAAGGCGGCCAGCGCCGTCAGCAGCCTGCGCCGGCTGCGGCGGGCTGCCGAGGGGCCGCGTCCGGCGGATTGGTAGCCGATGGCGGGTGCGCTCAAAGTGGCTCTCTTTTCCCTGTCAGTGCGAAGCGTTCGTAAAGGAGATGCTTACTGTCTTGGACAACCACGATCAATCGCCAGGCAATGCGCCACGGAATCTTCGATAACCGTGCAACTTTACCGGTTAAATCGCGGACTTGCATGGTTGATGACGCGGCAAGGCCAACGCTTACCAAATCGCTTAAGTAAGGCGTTCTTAATTACTGTCTGAGAGGCTCGGCACGGACATTTTCAGGCCCCTCTCCGCCACTCTTTGGCGGTCTCGGACAACAGCGCTGGATAGCTCATAGCATGGACGATTTGCTGGCTGAGTTCCTCACGGAGAGTAACGAAGGTCTCCAGGTTCTCGACAACGAGCTGGTTAAGCTCGAGCAGAACCCGAACGACCCGGAGCTTCTGTCGAACATCTTTCGGCTGATGCATACCATCAAGGGAACATGTGGTTTCCTTGGTCTGCCCCGTCTGGAAGGTGTTGCGCATGCCGGGGAGAACGTCCTCGGCAGACTGCGTGATGGCGAGATCACGGTCTCGCCGGAGATCGTCTCTCTCATTCTGGAGTGCCTCGATCGCATTCGCGAGATTCTCGCGGCGCTCGAAGCCACCGAGAGCGAGCCGGAGGGAGACGATGCGGACCTGATCAGCCGCCTCAACGCGGCCGCGGAAGGCAAGGCGAGTGCTCCGGAAGCACCCGCCGCTGAAGAGCCTGCGCCCGAGCCTGTCGAGATGGTTGCCGAGGAAGAGGGCCAGCCCGCCGACGACTCAGAGCCTGAGACGGCCGAAGCCGAAGTCGCCGCCGAGGCCACCGTCGAGGCCGCTCCCGAGAGCGAGGCGTCTGTCGAGCCGACGCCGGAGACACCGGAAGCGCCGAAACCGGCAGCGAGCGATGCGCCACCCGCCGCTGCCGCCAAGGCCGAGGCCAAGGCGACCAAGGAGTCGGCCGTCGCCAATCAATCCATCCGCGTCAACGTGGACTTGCTGGAAGACCTGATGACCATGGTCTCCGAGCTGGTGCTGACCCGCAATCAGCTGCTGCAGATCTTGCGGACGCAGAAGGAAAGCGAGTTCGGCGGTCCGCTGCAGCGGCTGAACCATGTGGTCTCCGAGCTGCAGGAAGGCGTGATGAAGACGCGCATGCAGCCGATCGGCAATGCCTGGGCCAAGCTGCCGCGTCTGGTCCGCGACCTGTCCCACGAGCTGGGCAAGAAGATCGAGCTGGAGATGCGCGGCGCCGATACCGAGCTCGATCGTCAAGTGCTCGATCTGATCAAGGATCCGCTGACCCACATGGTCCGCAACTCGGCCGACCATGGCCTGGAGCGCACCGAGGACCGCATCTCCACCGGCAAGTCGGAGACCGGCACCATCGTTCTCGAGGCCTATCACGAAGGCGGGCAGATCATCATCAAGATCTCCGACGACGGCCGCGGCATCAATGTCGATCGGGTCAAGGAAAAGGCCATCACAAACGGGCTGGCCACCGAGGCAGAAATGGAGATGCTGAGCGATCAGCAGATCAATCAGTTCATCTTCAAGCCAGGCTTCTCCACGGCTGAGGCGGTGACGGCCGTTTCTGGCCGCGGCGTGGGCATGGACGTGGTGCGCACCAACATCGAGAAGATCGGCGGGACCATCGAGCTCACCTCGACGCAGGGCGAGGGCAGCTGCTTCACCATCAAGATCCCGCTGACGCTGGCCATCGTCTCTGCCCTGATCGTTGCCTGCGCCGGCGAGCGCTTCGCCATTCCGCAGCTCTCCGTGGTCGAGCTGGTGCGCGCCTCCGGCGCCTCCGAGCACAGCATCGAGCGCATCCAGGATACACCCGTCTTGCGGCTGCGCGACAGGCTGCTGCCGCTGGTGCACCTGCGCGACCTGCTGCACCTCGAGAACGACTTCACCGAGCTCAGCGAGGAGCAGGAAGACGTACGCCGCGACGATTTCATCGTCGTCACCCAAGTGGCCAACTATTCCTTCGGCATCATCGTCGATCGGGTGTTCGATACGGAGGAAATCGTGGTCAAGCCGGTCGCCCCGATCTTGCGCGAGATCTCACTGTTCTCGGGGAATACCATCTTGGGCGATGGCTCGGTCGTGATGATCCTCGACCCCAACGGCATTGCTTCCGTCACCGGCGAGATCAACGTTACCGACAAGACCGAGGAAGGCGCCCAGCAGGAAGTGGCGCATGCCGAAGATCGCGTCGCAATGCTGCTGTTCCGGGCAGAAGGAACCACACCCAAGGCCGTTCCGCTGTCCCTCGTGGCGCGTCTCGAGGAGGTCGACTTGGCCCAGGTCGAGGCCTCCGGAGACCAGCGGGTCGTGCAGTACCGCGGTCAACTCATGCCCCTCTTCACCATGGAGGGCAGCGAGGAGCCGACCAGCGAAAACGGCCGGCGGCCAGTCCTGGTGTTCTCGGAGCAAGGCCGCAACCTCGGCCTGATGGTCAACGAGATCGTCGACATCATCGAAACGCCACTGAACGTCGAGCTGAGCGGCGAGTCGGACGGCTTTGTCGGCTCGGCCATCATCAACGATGCGGCCACCGAGGTCATCGACGTCGGATACTACGTCAATCTTGCCTTCGACGACTGGTTCGGCGCGGGGCGCCAGGCAACCGCGGATGCAGGCAATGGGCGCCGTGTGCTGCTGGTCGACGACAGCGCCTTCTTCCGCAATCTGCTGTCGCCGCTACTCGATGTGGCCGGCTATGAGGTCACGACGGTCGAGAGCGCCGTCGAAGCCCTGCAGCTCTGCGAGGAGGGCAGGGACTTCGACGTCATTATCTCCGACATCGAGATGCCGGGCATGAGCGGCTACGACCTTGCCGAAGCCCTGAAGACGAAGCGCTGGGCAGAAACACCCATCGTCGCGCTCTCCGCCCACTCATCTCCGGGCGATATCGCGCGTGGTCGGGAAGTTGGCTTCGCGGACTACGTCGCCAAGTTCGACCGAGACGCCCTCTTGTCGTCTCTCGATCAAACGATTGCCGAGATGCGAGGCGCAGCATGACCCAGACTGAACAGGATATGACCGGAACCGACCTGTCGAACGACTTCGTTACCTTTTGGATTGCAGAGCAGCTTTTCGGCATCCACGTCCTCAAGGTGCAGGACATTCTGGCCCAATCGAAGACGACCCCTGTACCGCTCGCGCCGCCGGAGATTGCCGGTTCGCTCAATCTGCGTGGGCGCATTGTGACCTCCGTCGACGTCCGCTGCCGGTTGGGCTTGCCGCCCGACACCTCGGAAGGAGGCGGAACCAGTATCGTGGTGGAGCAGGACCACGATCTCTACAGCCTGCTTGTCGACTCGGTTGGAGAGGTCTTGACGCTCGCCGCCGACTCCTTCGAACCGAACCCGCCGACCCTGAGCCCGGCGATCCGGCAGTACGCAACCGGCATCTATCGCTTGGAGAAGGAACTGCTGGTGGTTCTGGATGTCGACCGACTGCTCGATTACGGCCGCTCGGCGGCCGCCTGAGGCGCACCTGTTGCTGTTGGAGACGGAAGATGAAGTCATGTCTCATCGTGGATGATTCCAAGGTCGTGCGCATGGTGGCGCGCAAGATCCTGGAGGGGTTCAATTTCGACATTGCCGAGGCCGAAGACGGCCAGAAGGCGCTGGACCATTGTCGTGCCAGCATGCCGGATGCGGTTCTGCTCGACTGGAACATGCCGGTGATGAGCGGCATCGAGTTTCTGCGTGCGCTGCGCGCCATGGATGTTGCCGACCAGCCGGTGGTCGTTTTCTGCACAACGGAAAACGACATGAAACACATTCAGGATGCCATTCAAGCCGGCGCCAACGAGTACATCATGAAGCCCTTCGACAGCGAGATCATCCAGTCGAAGTTCACTCAGGTCGGTTTGATCTAAGGGCGGGGCCCGGCTTCTCCATCGCGCCGGTCATCATCCAAACCCCGTCTAGGCAGCAGGCATGACACAAACTCAAGAACCCATCGAAGTCATGTTGGTCGACGATTCCGCGGTGATACGCGGGCTTCTGTCGCGCACGCTCGAGAAAGATCCGCAGATTGCCGTGGTTGCCTCCGTCGCCAACGGCAAGATGGCGATCGACAGCCTCAAGCGTCGGCCGGTGGATGTCATCGTTCTCGATATCGAAATGCCGATCATGGATGGGCTCGAGGCTCTGCCCAAGCTGCTGGCGACGCAGCCTGGCGTACAGATCATCATGGCCTCGACACTCACCCGGCGAAACGCCGACATCAGTCTGCAGGCCCTGCGCATGGGGGCATCTGACTATATTCCTAAGCCGACCGCCAACTCCGAAATCCACTCCTCCGACGTCTTCGGCCGAGAGCTGACGGACAAGGTCAAGGCGCTTGGCGCAGTTGCGCGCCGCAGCCGTCCGGCCGGCTCGCGACCAGCCACAGCGGCGCGCGCAGTGCGCACGCCGAGTCGACCGGCGGCGCCTCAGCCGAACAAAGAGCTATCGCTGCGGCCGCTCAACAGCCTCTTTTCGCCGGAGATCATTGCCATCGGGTCCTCAACCGGTGGGCCGCAAGCGCTGGCCAAGTTCTTCAGCGGGCTGCCGGCTATGCGCCAACCCATTCTGATCACCCAGCACATGCCGGCGACTTTCACCGCGCTTTTGGCGGAGCACCTGGACAAGGTGACGCCCATGACGTGCCGTGAAGCGACCGAGGGCGACCGGCTCGTCGGCGGCGAGGTCCTGATTGCGCCCGGCGGCCGTCACATGACCGTGGAGGAGGCAGGCGGCGAGCGGGTCATTCGTTTAAAGGACACGCCACCGGAGAACTACTGCCGACCGTCGGTCGACCCGATGCTGCGCAGCCTCATACCTCTGTTCGGTAGCCGCATTCTGGTGGTGATCTTGACGGGAATGGGAGCCGACGGCTGCAAGGGCTCCGAGCTTGTGGTCAAGAGCGGAGGAGTCGTCGTGGCACAGGACGAAGCGAGCTCCGTCGTATGGGGAATGCCCGGTGCCGTAGCGACGCAGGGACTCTGCTCGGCGGTCGTGCCGCTTGGGGATATGGCAAATGTTGTACGTAAGCTAGTTATGAGGTCCGCCGCATGAACCCGAGCGATTTCGAACTGATTGCCGGGCTTCTCAAGCAGCGCTCCGGTCTGGTCCTGACGCCGGACAAGGGCTACCTGCTGGAGAGCCGTTTGAGCTCCGTGGCGCGACGCTGGGACTTCAAGAGCTTCGATGAGATGGTCCAGTCCATCCGCGCCAAGCGCGATGAGAAGCTGCTGAGTGAAATCACCGAGGCGATGACGACCAACGAGTCGTTCTTCTTCCGTGACACCAAGCCCTTCGATCAGTTCCGCGACCTCGTTTTGCCGCACCTTCTGACAGCCCGGGCGGCGAAGCGGAGCTTCCGTATCTGGTCGGCAGCCTGCTCGACCGGTCAGGAGCCCTATTCACTGGCGATGCTGCTGAAAGAGGCGGAGAGCAAACTGGCTGGCTGGCGCATCGAGATCATCGCTACCGATCTCTCCAACGAAGTGCTGGATAAGGCCAAAGAGGGCCTCTATACGCAGTTCGAAGCCCAGCGCGGCCTGCCTATCACCCTACTGATGAAGTACTTTACCCAGGCCGGCGACCACTGGCAGATCTCGCCAGAGCTGCGCAAGATGATCACCTACAAGACCTTCAATCTACTGGAGAGCCCGGCCTCGCTGGGCCAGTTCGACGTGATCTTCCTGCGCAATGTACTGATCTACTTCGATCCGCCGACGAAAGGCAAAATCCTCGACGGCATGTCGCGCCAGCTGGCTAGCGACGGGTTTCTCTATCTTGGCGGTGCGGAGACCGTTCTCGGCGTCTCCGACAAGTTCAAGCCCAAGCAAGGGCAGCGCGGCATCTACGAGTTGAGCCAGACAGAGGGCGCCCTGGCCGCCGCCAGTTGATCGGAGTTGAGGTTCGCTAGCTCCAGGAAGCGCAGCCGCAGAGCCAGCCAATCTCACCGCTATCGTTAGCGAGGGGCAGAATGACGCCCGATGCTCTCCGTTTCAGCCCGATGGCACTGGAATACTGCAGGCGATAGTAGACAGGGGATACGCTGAGACGCGCTTCGTCGAGAACTCTGCGCAAGGCGTCCGCGCTTGGGTTCTGCGCTTCAATCTCTGAGAGGCAGCGTCCTCGGAGGTCGGCGCCGTACTCCCTCTCGTGCAGGCTCCCGAAGATGCGCCAACGGTAATCGTCACCCCCCGAAATCGCCTCCAGCAGCACAATGGACGGCAAAAGCTTGGCACCGAGCGCCACGGGGTCGAGCGATTGCCGAACGGGAGGGTCGCCCGGCCAGGAGTTCCAGAGCGCCACGAGGGACCGCGCGGCATCGAACTGGACATCACGACGAATGTCGGACTCGCTGTAGGTGATCAGCGCCTCTGCGAACCCGGGTTGCTGCGCCATTGCGGCGAGGGAAGCCTGTAGCTGCGCGGCCCCCTTCCGGGTGTCCTTGTTGTTCATCGGTCGCTCGGTCGTTTCCTTGGCCTCGCGTTGCGCGTGCGAGCAGCGGGCGGAGTCAGCCTCCGAGTACTCTCGATAACTAATAAGGTCTTTGCAAAAAAATGCTGAAATTTCAAGGTGGATGAGCGACTCGTTCTACTTTTGCGTCCCGGTCTGTCCAAAAACACGTAAGCCGGAAGAGCCGTGACCGCTCGCTAAACCCGCTCCTCCAGCCGCTGCCCAGCAAGGTCAAGCTCGCGCTCACCATAGACCTGGTAGAGCCGCGTGATCGCAAAAGGCTCCGCCAGGCGTTTGCAGGCCGCGCGCGCATGCTCCACGGCCTCCGCATCGCCGGCGGCAAAAGCATCCAACAGCTGCTGATGGGCTCGCCGCAGTTCCTTGAAGCCTTCGCTCCTGGCGAGGCTCTCGTCGCCCAGCAAGGTATAGACCTGCGTCGTGCCCGACTTGCCGCGCAGCTGGATGGCGTCAACCTCCAGCAGGGCCATATCGGCCACCTGCTTGGCGGTGTCCTCGCCGATGAGGATGCGCACGCCGAAGCTCTTGGTCTGGCCCTCGATGCGGGAGGCGACATTCACCACATCGCCGATCACCGAGTAGTTGAAGCGCTGACGGGAGCCCATGTTGCCGACCAGGCAGGGACCGGTGTTGATGCCGATCCCGAAGTTGAGCGGTTGCGCCAGACCCTTGAGAGGGCCTTCCCGCTCCTGCAGCTCCCCGTTCAGTGCATCCAGCGCACGCGACATCGCGAGCGCCGCCAGGCAGGCGTCGCGCACATGCGTATCGTCGGCAACTGGGGCGTTCCAAAAGGCCATGATGGCATCGCCGATGTATTTATCGATGGTTCCGTTGTGCTCGAGGATGGCTGTCGTCATGGCCGTTAGGTACTCGTTGAGCAGCGCAGTCAGGGCCTGCGGGTCGCTTAGCGGACCTTCCGACAAGGTGGTGAAGCCGCGAATATCGCTGAACATGATCGTCATGTTGCGCAACTCGCCGCCCAGTCGAACCTGCGCCGGGTCTTCGGCCAGACGGTCGACCATGACCGGGGAGAGATAGTGGCTGAAGACCTTGCGTACCTGGTGGCGCCGTCTCTCCTCTATGCCGTATTTCAGTGTGACGAGGGTCAGGAAGATGGCCAGTGTGGAGAGCGCGGGCACGATGCCGTCGATGACGGTCTTCTCGTAGGTGTAGAGGTACCAGGTCGACAGCAGCAGAGTGGCGGTGCTGACCAGCAGCAGGACAACGCTCCATTTTGCATCGATCAGCGGCACAAGAACGATCAGCAGACCGCCGACCAATACGACGAAAAGGAGCTCCGCGGCGATGGCGTAGTTGGGGCTGACAATGTGCTCCTGGGCCAGAATGGTCTCCAGAAGCTGTGCATGCAGCTCCACGCCGGGGATGGCTGGGTGAAGCGGCGTTGCCCGAATGTCGCCCAAGGCCGTCGCCGAGGTGCCGAGGAGCACCAGGCGCCCGGCAAGACGCGTGCGGTCGACCAAGCCGTTTAAGACGTCCGTTGCCGAAACGTATCGCCGGGCGTCGGACTCCGAGAGGTTGAGCCAGATGCGCCCGTTGCGGTCCACCGGAATGGCAATCTGCTGGATGATCACGCTTTCGAGGCCTGCTTCGTTGCTGCGCGCGGCGATGCTTTGCTCGCCGGTTGCGACACGGAGCATTTCCAGCGTCAGGCTCGGCTGGATGCTGTCGCCGACCCGAGCAAGTGCGGGAACCCGGCGTATCAGGCCGTCGGGCTCGGGCACGACGGAGATCAGGCCGATGCCCTGGGCCGAGGCCTCGAGCAACGGCAGATTGCGGATCATGTCGTCGAAGCCGAAGAGGTAGCGGCTGGGGTCGCCGCCGATGAAGGCGACCGAGGGTGACCTCATCGGCATCTTGTCATCGGAGGAGATGATGTCCTTGTGTCCGGACTGGCCGAGCACGATGCGGCTGCGCTTGAGGGTCTCGGCCAGGCGTTCCTCGTTGCTCGGCAGGAAGCGCAGGCGGTCCGCCGCCGCCGGGTCGATCGGCTCGACAAACCTGGCGATTTGAGCCGGAGACAGCCGGTCCGCTTCGCCGAAGATCATGTCCACGCCGATGACCACAGCCCCGTACTGCACCAGGCGGTCCAGCAGCTCCGCAATCAACGTGCGCGGCCAAGGCCACTGCCCGTGCTCCTCCAGGCTCCGCTCGTCGATATCCACGATCAGGACGGGAAAAGCGTAGTCTTCCTCGAGCGTCCGCGGCGACAGCTCGGTATAGATGTCCGTCGCCTTGAGCCGCAGCACCTGCAAGGCCACAGGGTCGGCCAGGCGCAGCGCGAGCATTCCAACTAGGACGACGAGCCCGGCCAACGGCAGAAGCCAGCGCGCCGACAGGCGTCTCACGCGCCTGAATGTGCCTTGGACCAGGTTGCCGAGGGCCAGCCAGGCCGTCGCTTTGGTCATCTGGTCTCGCCGTTTGGCCTCGCCCATCGGCACAGCCTAGCGGGTTAGGCGCGTGCCCGCATCTTCGTTATCAAATACCTCTGCGAACACCTCATAGCCGGGTCAGGTGCCTCGGGCGGCCCCAGTTGCGCGCCTGCTCGGCGCAGCGCTCGACATCCTCCTCCAGCATCAGCCCCTCGGCGACCAGACGCTTGGCGGCGGCGCGTATGGCTTCGACGTAGTCTTCGGGTGTCGCATAACGCTCTTGGACGGCGCGTCGCGGGTCGTTGGTGAAGCGGCGCTCTTCCACCGTGTCCGGGAAGGGAATGTAGCTGCCGGTGAACTCGTGGTTCGCACCGGTGCCGAAGCCGGGTGCCCGCACGTTCCAGCCCGTGTAGGTGCCCAGCGGCGCCTGCACCATGGGCGCACGCACGCCGGCGCTGTCGTTGCCGTCTTCGTCCACGGCGGGGACCATGATGGCGTAGCCCTCGGCATCGACCACGTCGGGCGGTTGCTTGCTCAGCAAGCCTGTCTCCACTTCGGGGCCGAAGTCGAACAGCGGCAGGCTGGCCGGGCCCGCGGTCAGGGACACGCCGGCAATGCTCGGAAAGCGCGCCTTCCAGTCGTCATAGCTCTGCAGCGTTCCGTCGGCGCGCTTGGGAATGCGCGAGTCCGGCGGCGGCGTGCCATCGCTGGCCCAGCGGTCCATGGCATCCAGCATGGCGCGGAATAGCATGGAGGTCTGCACCGGGTTGACGAACTGCTGGCAGACACCTTTGCGCGGCGCGCCGATCATCGGGTCTGCGAAGTGCTGAGAGCTCGACCACATGTAGACCCGCACACCCTCTGGCTGAGCCAGATCGTTGCCCTGGGTGTCGGTGTGGACCAGGGAGCCCTTGCGCTGCCAGTACTCGGAGGCGGTTTGCGTGTGGAGGATGAGCGGGTCGCTCTCTGGCCGCTTCAGAATGGCGTCGGTCTTGCCTGTCAGATGGTCGGTTGTCTCGGCGTAGGAGAAGGGGAAGCGGTCGGCGATATTGAAGTGGTCTTCGTACTGCTGGCCGGCCGGCGAGACGATGCTGGCAAAGCGGTGGTTCATCCACATCAGCCCGGCGCCGGAGACGTGGGGCAGCAGGCCGTCGAAGACCTTCCGTCCTTTCGCATCGATGTTGTAGCCGTTGTAGACGAAGTCGCGGATGGCGCGCCCGGTCTGAGAGCGGCCCCAGCCGTAGGCCTTCTCGATGGGACCAAGCGGATTGGCAACCCCGGCCGCGTCCCTTTCCTCATGCTTCAGAAAGGCGATCAGATCGCGCACGGTCGTATGGCCCAGACCGCCGACGATGGGGTCGCGCGCTTGGTAGACGATCTCGTAGATCCAGCCGGGCTCGAAGCCATCCGGCAGGTAGACGTGGGTGTCCGAGGGGGCGATGCCGATCTCCGCAGCGGCCCCCTCGCCGGCGACGCCGAAGCCGGCCAGCACCTGGGCGAACTGCCAGTGCTCCGGCGCGATCTCGATGCGCGGGTCGTTGGGATAGCGGCGCTTGGTCAGGCGCGCTTTCGTGGTGTCGAGAGATACGGTCGGATAGCTTCGGGTCGAGGCGCGGCCGGAGAGCGGATAGCAAAGGGTCGGTGCCTCTGGAATGAACTCTTGCCGCACGACGCCGGTAATGGGAGCGCCGCCTTCGGTGACCGTCGGTACGTCGAGCACCACCCGGTCGTTGCCCGGCAGCAGGTCCGCTTCCCAGGCGCTCCAAACGAAGCTGTAGCCGCGGCGAAAGAGATAGCCGTTGCCGGCATGCTCCGGTGCGCGCGGGTCGTTCGAGCCGACGGCGTCGTTGAAGAACTGCAGGGCACGGAGGTTCCCGCGGTTGCCCCAGTCGTAGAAGATCCGCCGGTCGCCACGCGCCGGGTCGAGCGGTTTGAGGATGAGGACGTCGGTGGCGAACTCAACCTTGCCGTCGGCGTTCCGCGGTGCCTTGTCGAGATCGACGATGCCGGCCTGGGCCGCTGCGTTCGGGTCGACCGCATGATAGGCACGCCCGCGCAGGCGTTCGTAGGGGCCGCTATCGCCGTAGCTTTGACCATCGGCAAAGACACTGCGTTCGCTGATGCTAAGGGTGATGTCGTTGGTCATCTCACTCGCTTCTCTTCTTGTTGTTCTTGCTGTCTCTTACTTGCCTGGGCTCAGGGTTGCCTCGACCAGCGCTTGCACCGCCAAGGCTTCGCGGAAATCGGGCATGCTGTGGGTTTCGCCGCGGTACCAGCGGCCCAGGTTCTCCAGCATGCGGCGGTAGCCGTCCTGGCGCGGGTCGGCGATATCGGTCAGTTGGGCTTCCCATCCCTGGCCGCGATGGATGCTCAGTCGGTTCCAGTCGGACAGGCGATAGGCCGCTTTGCTGCCCCAGATCGTGAACTCGACGCGGTCCGGTGCATTCGTTGGCGGGCCCCCGACACCGCCGGCGAAGGTGACCGGAATGCCGCCGCAGTCGAAGAGTGCCAGGCTTTGGTGTTCGGCCGAGACGCCGTCGTCCGGATAGCGGTTGATCGCCTCGACCAGCCGGGTCTGGCCGAAGAGCTTCCGGGTCAGAAAGGCGTAGTGGGAGAAAGTCTCCCGCACGAAGCCGCCCTGATCGCGTTGGCTCAGCCAAGCAGCCGGCTCCTGCCAGTCGCGCGGCCACTGGCAGAAGTGCAGGCGAATGTCGATCGCTTCCACGGTGCCGACGATGCCGCCTTTCAAGGCAGCCTCCATCGCTTCGATCGCTGCCGCTTCGGCGAAGGGAAAGTTGACCGCTGTCTTGATACCGGCTGCCTCGACCGCGTCGACCAAGGCCCGGCTTTCAGGCAGATCGACGCCGAGCGGCTTTTCGCAGAAGATCGGCTTGCCGGCACGGAGGGCGACGAGGGCATGGTCCTTGTGATAGGCCGGCGGGCAGGCGATGTAGACGATGTCCGTCTCCGCACTCCCGATCGCGGCCTGCGCCGACTCGGCGATCGACAAGGCTGGGAAGGCTTCGTGAAACTGTCGGCAGGCCTCGCTGTCGGGGTCCCAACCCAAACAGGGACGAAAGCCGCCGTAGCGCCGCATGCTCTCCAGCATGCGGTGGGCCATGACCCCCAGTCCGATGAATGCGACACCTGGCTCCACACGCCCCTCCAGCTTCGAATTGCCCAAGCGCGTTGTTCTAGCTCTCCTGTCCTTGGGCGGCGAGTCACTAGTCGGCGAACGGCATGGCAGGATTGCGAAAAGCGGGGTGCGGCGAAGCGGCGCGACTGAATTTTGTCCAAAAGTCGATTGGTCAGAGTGGTTCCATCCGATCGAGAAACGCTTTAGTCTCAACCGCTATGAAATGGAGCTGCTGCTACGGACCGCCATTGATCGCACGCTTGCCCATGCTCGCTGTGGCAGGCCTACTTCTCGTGCTGTTCACGGGTGCAAGCTTGGCGCAGGGGGACAACGTGGTGGCGCGGGCTAGCCTCTATAAACCACTTCAGTTCGGCTTTCCCTATTCCATACGTCTCTATGAAGACACGCGGGCTGGCCGCGTCGCCGTTGAAGCGTTGACCGAGCAGCTTGAAGGGAAGGGCGTGTTCATCGACCCCGAAGGCGCCTTCCGCATCGACCTGTCCGTCGAACGGGTCAGCGCCGCCTTCGATCAGGCCGGCGGCGACCTCGGCTATGTCGGCACTGGCGAGCGGGGCCTGGAGCTGACCATGAACATCTGGTCGTCCCGGCAGGATTCGCTGCTTGGCGGCCGCCAGCAGAAGGGCCGCACAACCTCCGAGCCGCTCATCCATCTGAACGCTGTTGTGCGTGACAACGAGACCAGAGAAGTGATCTGGCAGGGCGATTCGCTGGCGCCGATTGTGCGTGCCGACGAGGAGGGCGCTGCCCTGGAGGCGGCCGAGGCCATGGCCCAGGTCTTCGGCAAATCGGCGACCTACCCCGAAGAGTAGAGCAGCCGGCGTCGCGTTCCGCAGCTCAGGTCATCCTTCCATCACGTAGTTGCCGGGCGCCGGGCCGAGGCTGATGCGGTCAGATCCGTCGGGCGCGACCTCTCGGGCGTCGATCAGGTCCGGCCCGCTTCTTTCCTTCAGCCAGGCGCTCCAGGCGGGCCACCAGGACCCGTCTTGCGCCGGCGCCTGTTCCGCCCAGGCATCGGGCGCGATGTAGCGGTCGTCCGGCTGCCGCTGTCCGATGCGGTAGCGGCGGCCGCGGTGGCCGGGCTCGGAGACGATGCCGGCATTGTGGCCGCCACTGGTGAGCACGAAGGTGAGCTCGGTGTCGGTGAAGAGCCTGACCTTGTAAACCGAGCGCCACGGCGCGATGTGGTCGCTTTCCGTCGCCACCACGAAGAAGGGCGCGGCGATATCGGCCAGCGCGATGACCTGCCCTTCCACGGCGAAGCGGCCGGCCGTCAAGCGGTTCTCTAGGAACAGCCCACGCAGATACTCCGAGTGCATGCGGTAGGGCATGCGCGTCTGGTCGGCGTTCCAGGCCAAGAGGTCGAACATGGGTTCGGGCTCGCCCAGGGCGTAGCGGCGGAGCAGCTTCGACCACACCAGCTCGTTGGAGCGGAGCGCTTGGAACGCACCGGCCATCTGATGAGTGTCGAGCACACCCTGGTCCCACATCATGTCTTCCAAGAAGGCGATCTGGCTCTCGTCGACGAACAGCATCAGCTCGCCGGCTTCGCTGAAATCGGTCTGCGCGGCCAGCAGGGTGATTGTCGCCAGGCGCTCGTCTCCGTCCTGCGCCATCTTGGCGGCGGCGATCGACAGAATGGTGCCGCCCAGGCAGTAGCCGCAGGCGTGGATACGGCTGTCGGGGAAGCGCTCGGAGATTTGCTTGAGGGCCGCCATGATGCCTTGGGTGCGGTAGTCGTCCAGGCCGACGTCCCGATCCTCGGGCGTGGGATTGTGCCAGGACATCATGAAGACCGTGTGCCCCTGCTCGACCAGGTAGCGGACCAGTGAGTTCTCCGGGCTGAGATCGAGGATGTAGTACTTCATGATCCAGGCCGGGACGATCAGCAATGGCTCACGGCAGACCTGCTCGGTCTGCGGGCTGTATTGGATGAGCTCGAAGAGCGCGTTGCGATAGACGACCTGCCCCGGCGTCGTGGCGATGGTCTCGCCGGGCGTGAAGGCCTCGGCACCCTCGGGCGGCTCGCCGCGGATCTCGCGCAGGCTATCGGCCCAGAGATTGCGGGCGCCGCGCAGCCAGTTGCCACCATGCTCCTCTTGGGTGCGGCGCAGAACCTGGGGATTGAGCAGGGCATTGTTGGAGGGCGAGAACATGTCCAGGGTCGCACGGGCCATAAAGGCGACCTGATCGCTGGTCTGCCGAGAGACGCCACGCAGCTCCCGCGTTGCCGTCCCCCACCAGTCTTCCAGCGCCAGGTGGGCCTGCTGCCAGAAGACGAAAGGCGGGTTGTTCCAGGACGGATCGTCGAAGCGCCGGTCGCGCGCCGAGGGCGGAAACGGCAGGGAGGTTTTTTGACCGCTGGTCAGCTCGGCGCCGAAGGTGGCCAGACGCACGGCGTTGTTCCAAGCGGTTTCGGCCAATTCCAGCTGACGGCCGGGGGCCCGTGCCAGGTGCAGTGCCCAGTCTGTCCAGGCGCTGAAGACCGCATGGGGCGAAACGCCTTGGGTAATGCGCCCGACCGCGGCGCGAGCGGCCCGGTCGAACGTGTCGTAGCGGCCGTGGCGCCGGAGGTTGGGAAAAGCCGCCGCGGGGGTGCCGGGCCTTGGCCGCTCTTTCTGTGCTGGCTTCTTGCGCGGCGCGCTATCTTTGACGGCCTTGGCGTCCATGTTCTGCCCTCCGGCGCAGCCCCGTTACGCCGAGACGTGCTCTAACAGATTGCAGCCGACCGGCCGTTGATACCGGTCAAATTCGATGAAATGGAAGCTCTAAAGGCCGGGGCCGTCCGGGCCGGGCTGCAGGTCCTGGCCGAAGGCGATGAGATGGCCGTCGGGATCGCGCACGTCGAAGTCGCGGCAGCCGTAGGGCATGTCTTCCGGTCCCCTGACGATCTCTGCGCCGGCCTCGTGGAACTCTCGATGCAGGGCTTCGGCGTCGTCGATGTAGACGTAGGCAGCCCAGTACTGATTGACCGGAAGCGGTTCCGGGTCGCGGGCCTGGTCGAGCATGATCGTGACCGTGCCGCGCGCGACAATGCAGAAGCAGGGCGGATCACCCCAGAGCCTGCCGCCGCTGAAGCCGAGCTTCTCAACGTAGAAGTCGCGGCTGCGCACCACGTCACGCACCTGCAAGACGGCGGAGGAACGGATGCACGTGGGCGCTGTCATCTCTTCAGCCTCTGCGAATGCACGCCTTTCAGCGTTCGGTTCACGCGGACTTTACGTTGCTGCGGGCTTCGATCAAGCGGCTCCTGAGTGGCGGCCCGATCGGGCAGTCGGTCGCTCGCCGCGCTCATAGTCGATATTTGGAGCACGAGCTGTTCTCCCTGCCGCGACACCCTCATCTCGAAGCCAGAGAATGCGATAGGGAGGTTCTCATGCGAAATGCGTCATCGTCATATCTAAAGGCCGCCGCCCTCTGTGTGGGCTGTTTGCTGTGGCCTCTTGCACCCAGTGCGGAGGAGGTCGCGGCCGTTGACTCGGAAGCGCTTTGCCAGTCGGGCGACCGCTTCGAACGCGGCCTTCAGCGATTGGACGAGATAACCCAAGGGCAGGGACAGGCGGTGGTCGACTCGCTCTCCCGCACCTCTCCCGACCTGGCCCGCTACATCATCGAGTATCCCTATGGAGACGTTTTCTGCCGCGACGGCTTGAGCGATCAGCAGAGACAGATTGCCACCATCGCCGCGCTTGCCGCCATCGGCTACGCAAACCCGGAATTGAAGGTGCACATCCATGGTGCCCTCAACGTCGGGCTGACCGAGGAAGAAGTCGTTGAAACGATGATCCTGATGTCGGTCTATGCAGGCTTTCCCGCGACGATCCACGGTCTGCGTGCAGCCCAGGCAGTCTTTGACGAGCGGGCGTCCGTGCAGTCGGAGTAGCGGCCGGCGTAGACTCGAGACGCAGCCGCGACCGAGCTTTTCAACTCAGCTAGAATTGGAAGTCTTTAGAGAAAGTCCGTCTTACCTGCCTGCCCCCGGATTTAATCCGGGGTTCGGCGCGGCATCCGCTTCGCGCGTTCCGGCCGATGGTTTCACGGGCCGAAGCAGCAACATGTCCGCCTTCGCTTCTGCGAAGCTCTGGCGCGACAGCCTTCTCGCTCATCTCGCTTCGCTCGATAAGCTGCGAAGGCTGGTGCCGCGGAGTGGAATTGAACCACCGACCCCACCCTTACCAAGGGTGTGCTCTACCCCTGAGCTACCGCGGCCCTGTTCTGAAAAGATGGCGGACCATGCCACCGGCGGCATAGCAAGGCAAGCGGCTTGCCGGCCGCCGCTGGCGACTTTCTCCCAAGCCACGGTTTCTCCCAAGCTATGGTTTGCGGCTGGTTAACGGCTTGGTCTTATCATTTGGTCGGAGGCTGCCTTGACCCTGCCTGATTCACTGCGCAACAAGACTGCAATGAGAGAGCGTCCGTGACCGAATCCTCGCCAAGCAAAACAGCGCCCCATCGGGGGCGCGACGCCGAGCCAGCGGCCGGCGATGAACGTCGCGAGCGTTCCGCCGCCGCGTTGCGAGCCAATTTGAAGCGACGCAAGGCGCAGAGCCGTGACCGCCAAACCCAGGCGGAAGACGGCGGGAGCACCCCGCCGAAGGCGGACCTTTAGCGCCAAGTCGCCTGCGGAGGTTGCTGCCGCTCGTTCCCCAACCAGACGAAAGCGATTGAATGGATAAGTTGTTTATTAGCGGCGGCCAGCCGCTCCGTGGCCAGATTACGATCAGCGGGTCCAAGAACGCTGCCTTGCCGATCATGGCGGCCAGCCTTCTGACCGAAGAGCCTTTGCGGCTGCGCAACCTCCCCAAGCTCGCCGACATCGCCTCAATGCGGAGCCTGCTTGAGCAGCATGGCGTCGTGTCGACGCCTGTGCACGCTGTGGCGGAGGAGTCGGCCGGTGCCGACCTCCAGGCGGAGCGCATTCTTTCGACCACCGCGCCCTACGAGATCGTGCGAAAGATGCGGGCCAGCGTACTCGTGCTCGGGCCGCTTCTGGCGCGTGCCGGCAAGGCGACCGTCTCTCTGCCGGGCGGCTGCGCCATCGGCACGCGGCCCATCGATTTGCATCTCATGGGCCTTGAGCGCCTCGGTGCCGAGATTTCCTTCAACGATGGCTATGTGCACGCGGCCGCCCCCAACGGCTTGCGCGGCGCCGAGATCGTCTTTCCCACCATCTCGGTCGGTGCGACGGAGAACCTCTTGATGGCGGCAAGCCTGGCGCAGGGCGAAACGCGGCTGATCAACGTCGCGCGGGAGCCCGAGATCGTCGACCTGGCGCACTGCCTGCAGGCCATGGGCGCGGATATCGAAGGCGCCGGCAGCGACACGATCCGCGTACGCGGAAAGGCGAAGCTTCACGGCGCCGAACACCGCATCATTCCCGACCGCATCGAGGCCGGCACCTATGCCATGGCTGCGGCCATCACCGACGGCGAGTTGGAACTGCTCGATGCCAGGGAAAGCGATCTTCTCTTCGTCATCGAGACGCTGGAACGCTGCGGCGTCAAGGTAACGCCCACCAACCGTGGCCTTCAGGTGAGGCGGGCCAACGGACGGCTGGCGGCTGCGGACATGACGACCAGCGAATTCCCCGGCTTCCCGACCGACCTGCAGGCCCAGTTCATGGCCATGATGAGCACGGCCGAGGGCGTTTCCCATATCGAAGAGCATATTTTTGAGAACCGTTTCATGCATGTGCCCGAATTGACACGCATGGGTGCGCAAATTGCGACGCAAGGCGCTTGCGCAACGGTCACGGGATGCGAGACACTAACAGGCGCGCCGGTCATGGCGACCGATTTACGCGCCTCGGTTTCGCTGGTTCTCGCCGGTCTTGCGGCGGAGGGGCGGACCGAGCTCAACCGTGTTTATCATCTTGACCGCGGTTATGAGCGTTTGGAGGAAAAGCTTGGCGCCTGCGGCGCGCAAATCGAACGCGTTCCAGCCTAGGGCGGTCGTCCGGCCGGGCGATGGGCGGTCTGCAGCGGGGTCGGTGGATGACGGACGTCAAGCCGCTTAAGCTGCGCGCGCGCTCCGTCGCCGACATGGACGTGCTGGCGGCCTGTCTGCAGGACGCGCTGGTTCCGCTGCGCGACGTGACCTATCGGCGCGGCGAGCGGCGTTTCATCATCGTCCTCAATCGTTTCATGTGGGAACAAGACGGTCTGCTGGTCGACTCCTTGCAGGGCGCCGAGCTGGAGACGGTGGGGGTCGGCGGTGGCCAGGCGAACGGTGGCGACGCCGCGTTCGAGGAGAGCGCGCCGCGGCCCTTTTTCTACCGAACCAACAGCGCCCTGAGCTTCGATGCCGTGCGCACCGTGACCGCGAGTGGCATCAATCTTGCGGATCGGAACCAGATCCTCAGCCTGCTGACGATCGCCACCCAGCCGCGGCGGATCACGCTGCACTTCTCAGGTGGGCAGGCGCTCCGGCTTGGCGTCTCGGCCATCAAGGCCCATTTGCGGGACCTGGGCGAGCCCTGGCCTACACCCGCGCGGCCGATGCACGAGGACTGACCGCGGGACTGACCGTGGAGGTTGGCCGCCGGTCGGGCCTGGACGTTGGCGGTCTTGCCGTCTACATCAGCGCAACTTGCTAACGCCTGTAGGCTTGCTTCGGAGAAACGGTCCGCGTGCCCGATCCCATACCGCAAAACGCATCGTTCGCGGCCAACCAACGTCTGGTCTTGGCCGTTCCAAAGGGCCGCATCCTGGGTGAGCTGCAGCCGCTGTTGGAGCGTGCCGGCTTGACGCCGGAACCTGCCTTCAACGACAAGAACAGTCGCCAGCTTCGCTTCGAGACGGCCAATCCGACCGTCGAGATCATCCGCGTGCGCTCCTTCGATGTAGCAACCTTCGTGGCCTTTGGCGCCGCCCATCTCGGGGTCGCCGGCAACGATGTGCTGATGGAATTCGACTATCCGGAGGTCTATGCACCGGTCGATCTCGGCATCGGCCGATGTCGCCTTGTGGTCGCGGAGCCGAGTAGTCTGCGGGAAAGCGACGACCCGACGCGCTGGAGCCATATACGCGTCGCCACCAAGTATCCGGAGATTACCAGGCGGCACTTTGCTGCCCGCGGCGTTCAGGCCGAGAGCATCAAGCTGAACGGCGCCATGGAGCTGGCTCCGAACCTCGGCCTCTGCCGCCGCATGGTCGACCTGGTGTCGACCGGCGCCACCCTGAAAGCCAACGACTTGGTCGAGGTCGAGGAAATCGCCAAGGTGACCTCCCGGCTGATCGTCAACCGCACCGCCCTGAAGACCCGCGCCGACGAGCTCAACCATTGGGTCGATTGCTTCCGCGAGGTTGCCGATGCCGCTTGAGCTCTCTACCGCGGACCCTGGCTTCGAAGAGGCCTTCGCCGCATTCCTCTCTGCCCGTCGCGAGGCCGAGGTCGACGTGTCGAGCGTGGTCGCCGAGATCATCGCCGAGGTGCGTGCCCGCGGCGACGCGGCACTCTTCGACTACACAGAGCGCTTCGACCGTCTCGTGCTGACGAGCGACAGCCTGCGCATCGGCCCGGCGGAGATCGCGGCTGCCAGCGCAGCTTGCGACAAGGCAACTTTGTCGGCGTTGCGCCTAGCGGCCGATCGGATCCGCAGTTACCACGAAAAGCAGCTGCCGCAGGACCTGAGCTACCGGGATGAGACCGGCGTTCTGCTCGGCCATCGCTGGACCCCGGTTGCCGCAGTGGGCCTCTACGTGCCCGGCGGGCGGGCTGCCTATCCCTCTTCCCTGCTGATGAATGCCATTCCGGCCCGCGTGGCCGGTGTCGCGCGCCTGGCCGTCGTCGTGCCCACCCCGGGTGGCGAGATCAACCCGCTGGTCCTGGCGGCTGCCGAGGTCTGCGGCATCGACGAAATCTATCGTATCGGCGGGGCGCAGGCGGTGGCCGCTCTGGCCTACGGCACCGAGAGCGTTGCTCCGGTGGACAAGATCGTTGGTCCTGGCAATGCTTATGTCGCCGAAGCCAAGCGCCAGGTCTTCGGCACGGTCGGCATCGACATGATCGCCGGCCCCTCCGAGATCTTGGTCGTCGCCGACCGGGACAACGACCCGGCCTGGATCGCCGCCGACCTCTTGAGCCAGGCCGAGCACGACCCCACGGCGCAATCGATCCTCCTGACCGACTGTGCCGACTTCGCCGCGCAAGTCTGCCAGGCAGTGGAGCATGAGCTGAGCGTCATGCCGCGCAGGGAGATCGCCTCGGCCGCTTGGCGCGACCATGGCGCCGTCGTTACGCTCGGCGATCTCGACGAGGCCGGCGCGCTGATCGACCGCATCGCGCCAGAACATCTGGAGCTGGCGGTGGAAGAGCCGAACCGCCTGATGGAGAGCTTCAGCAACGCCGGCGCCATCTTTCTGGGCCGCCATACGCCGGAGGCCATCGGTGACTATCTCGGCGGCCCCAACCACGTGCTCCCGACGGCGCGCTCGGCACGCTTCTCGTCCGGCCTATCGGTCTTCGATTTCCTCAAGCGCTCCTCGATACTCGGCTGTTCGGCGGAGGCGCTCAGCGCCCTTGCGCCGGCAACCATCGCTTTGGCGGAAGCGGAGGGCTTGCACGCCCACGCTCGCTCGGTCTCTCTGCGCACGAACCGGCCGACGCGGGGCTAATCGCAATGTCCGAGAGCCGGCTGGTCAACATCACGCTGGATGAAAGGACGCTGGTGCGACGCTCGGCCGAGGTCGAACATGAGCGCGCGGTGGCGATCTTCGACCTTTTGGAAGAGAATCACTTTGCCCCGGAAATCGCCGAAGCCGGACCCTACAGCCTGCACCTGCGGCTCGAGGAGAACCGTCTGGTCTTTGATATCCGCGATGAAAGCGACAGCCGCACGATGCACGTGGTCGGCGTGGTGCTGAACCCCTTCCGCCGGATCGTGAAGGACTATTTCACCGTCTGCGAGAGCTACTACTCGGCGATCAAGACGGCCAGCCCCTCCAAAATCGAGGCCATAGACATGGGCCGACGCGGGCTACACAACGAAGGGGCCGCGGTGCTGCGCGATCGCCTGAACGGGCAGATCGATATCGACGAGGATACGGCACGGCGCCTGTTCACCTTGCTCTGCGTCCTGCACATTCGCGGATGACAGCGCGATGGATGCGCTGCCCGACGCCGTGCTTTTCGCCTGCACGCAGAATTCTGTGCGCTCGCCCATGGCGGAGGGTTTGCTGAAGCACTTTCTCGGGCACCGCGTTTACGTCGACTCTTGTGGGGTGCGAACCAGCGAGGTGGACGGCTTCGCGGTGGCGGTGATGGAAGAGATCGGTATCGATATCTCCAAGCATCGTGCCAAGAGCTTCGACGACCTGGAGGACACCTCTTTCGATCTCATCCTATCGCTTTCGCCGGAGGCGCAGCACTCTGCGGTCGAGCTGACGCGGACCATGGCCTGCGAGGTCGAGTTTTGGAACACCTTCGACCCCAGCATGGTCGAAGGTAGCCGGGAGGTCCGCCTCGATGCCTATCGCAAGGTGCGTGACCAGCTGGAAACGCGCATTCATCAGCGCTTCTCCTTCGATCTCAAGCCGGTATTCTAAGGGACTATCGTTTTTCGCATCGCCGCTGTTTATGATGGCCCAACGGCACGCTGGGGTGCCGCAAACTTGGTTGGAGATTGCCAAAGAGACCTGATCCGCATGTCCAAGGAAGACCTGATCGAGTTTCAAGGTACTGTCGTCGAGCTATTGCCTAACGCGATGTTCCGGGTAAAGCTCGACAACGAGCACGAAGTGCTGGCTCACACGGCGGGCAAGATGCGCAAGCACCGCATTCGGGTCCTGGCCGGTGACCGGGTCAACGTCGAGATGACACCCTACGATTTGACCAAAGGACGCATCACCTTCCGCTTCAAGTAAACCGTCAGCGTCCCATGGGTTTTCCCGCGGCGCCTCTCCCGAACCCTCAATGACTCTTGTGAAGCAATCTCCCGCGAAAGGCCGGATGCAGCGCTCGGCCGCACATTTAGTTCTGGCTTCGGCTTCGCCGCGCCGGCTCGAGCTGTTGCGCCAGATCGGACTGGAGCCGGCGGAGGTCTTGCCTGCCGATCTCGATGAAGCGCTACTGAAGGGGGAACTGCCGCGCAGCCATGCGGAGCGTCTGGCGCGGGAAAAAGCGCAGGCGGTTGCCGCCTTGCGCCCTAATGCCTTCGTTCTGGCCGCCGACACGGTGGTCGCGACCGGCCGCCGTATCCTCGGCAAGGCTGAGGACGAAGCCGAAGCCCGGCAGCACCTGCTCAGCCTCTCCGGCCGTCGTCATCGGGTGTATGGCGGGATCGCGGTCATCGGACCTGACGGGCGACTGGCCGAGCGTTTGGTCACGACGGTCGTTCAATTCAAACGGCTCAGCGCGGCGGAAATCGCCACTTATCTGGCGGGTGGTGAATGGCGCGGCAAGGCCGGCAGCTACGCCATCCAAGGTCAGGCCGCTGCCTTCATTCCTTCGATCAACGGCTCCTACAGCAACGTCGTCGGCCTCGCGCTGGCCGAGACGGCGGCTTTGCTGCGCGGCCTGGGATACCCGCTGTGAGCGTCACGGCGCTGCTGTCGGTGCTTGGTCCCGAGCGGCGTTGCGTCCTGCTCGACTCCGAAGGCCGCTTGCAGGACGTGCTGATCGATTCCGGCGGCGAAGGGCCTCGCCTGGGTGATGTCTTTCTTGCCCGGGTGACAGCGCGCGCCCCCGGTTTGCAGGCGGTCTTTGTCGACCTGGGCGCGGAATCGCCGGCACTGCTGCAGGCGGAAGGAAAAGGCGAAGGCTTGCCGCCCGAAGGGACCAGCGCGGTCGTGCGCGTCTCTCGCGCGCCCTCTCCCGGCAAGGGCGCGCGCGTCAAGCGAAGCGCCGAACAGCCTGCCGACGACGGCGGAAAGGTGCCTCGCTTGCTGGCGCGAGGCGAAGATCCCCTGCTGACAATTCTGCAGCGCCAACCACTCGACCGGCTGCTCTGCGACGACGCCGAGACGGCGCGGGCGCTGCCAGCCGAAGCGCCGGGGCTTGCCGCTGGCATGCAGGTGGTGCAGGCGCCGGCGATCTCGGCCGAGGTCGAGGAGGCACTGGACGCGCTCTTGGAACCGGAGGTCGCTTTACCGGGCGGCGGCAGCTTGCTGATCGAGCCGACTCGCAGCTTGGTGGCGATCGACGTGAATAGCGCTGGCCATGGCGCGACGCGGGGCGGCAGTGGCCGGCGGGCGCTGGAGGTCAACCGAGAGGCGACGCGTGAGATCGCGCGCCAGCTGCGCCTGCGGGCGCTTTCCGGCCTTATCGTCGTCGACTTCCTGGCGCTGAAGGTGCCCAAGGATCGAGAGGCGGTGCGCGAAGCCTTGGTCGCGGCGCTGGCCGACGATCCAGAACCCACACGCGTCTTCCGCATGTCGCCATCCGGCTTGCTGGAGATGACCCGGCGGCGCAGCCGCCCGGCGCTGCACGAGCTCCTGACGACGGCTGGACCGCTGGTCGGTGGCGGTGTGTTGCGTGCGGACGCTTGCGCCATGGCTGCGCTCAGGGCCTTGCTGGCAAGCGGCCCGGCGGCCCGGCCGCGTCTGCTGGTCTCGCCCGCGGTTGCCGCAGCGCTCGACGACGGCGCGGCTGCTGAGGCGCGACGCTGGTTGGAGGCGCGCCGCGGCCTTGCCGTTGCCATAGAATTGGATGCAACCCGCCATGACGAGGCCTGGGAGCTTTTGTTATCCTAAGCTCTCGCGCATTGTTCTATAAATGACCTACGGAAATAGGGGGAATTCCTTGCCAAGCCCTTCGACCAACGCCCTTGCGGCCTGTCCGATCTGCGGCAAGCCCGAGGCCGGGCGCTATCGCCCCTTCTGTTCGGCGCGCTGCCAGGAGGTCGACCTCGGGCGGTGGCTTAAGGGCGGCTATCGCGTGCCGACCGAAGAACGGCCCGAAGGCTCGGTCGGTGAGCCCGAGGATCACGAGCCGGCAGGACGGGAATGAGTGCGATTGCCGCTTCCCTGCGCATTGCCGGCGTTTTCCTGTTTCTGAGTCTCTCGGTTGTAACTGGGGCACAGCGCGCCCAGGCCGTGCCGACGGAGGTGCTGGACAGCGTGGTCTCCGTGCTGCCCGACTGGCCCGGCTTTGCCCGCAGCGGCCAGAACCAAGGCGGTCACGATGTGCCGGAAGGCAGCGGTGTGGTCATCGCCGCCGACGGCTATGTCGCAACGGCACTGCATGTGGTGGAACGGGCGACCGGCGTGCGCGTGCGTCTGTCCGACGGTCGCGTGCTCCCGGCCCGAGTGGTCGGCGGCGATCCGGCGACCGATATCGCCGTTCTGAAGGTCGACGCGGATCTCCCGGTCATCGCTTTCGGCGCGGAGCCGGCGCTCGGCAGTCCGGTCTGTGCCATTGGCAATGCCTTTGGTCTCGATCTCTCGCTCACCTGCGGCGTGGTCTCGGCTCTCCACCGCAGCGGCACCGGCTTCAACCCCATCGAGGACTTTGTGCAGACCGACGCGGCCGTCAATCCAGGCACCTCGGGTGGGGCGCTGGTCGATCGCGAGGGTCGCCTGGTGGGCATGATCTCCGCCATCTTCACCTTGCAGTCGGACGGTGATATCGGGGTCAACTTCGCCGTCTCCACGCCGCTCCTGATGCGGGTTGCGGAGGATCTGATGGAGCTTGGTCGGGTCAAACGGGTTTTCAGCGGCTTGATCGTCGAAAGCCTGCCGGACGCCTTGCGCAGCACGCTGGTCGGGGTGCGCGTGCGTGCGGTGCGGCCGAACAGCCCGGCAAGCAAGGCCGGCGTCCAGGCTGGTGACCTCCTCGTGGCGGTCGGCAAGCGGCCGGTGCGCCGGCCGAGCGATGTCTCTTCCGCCTTCGGGCTCAAAATGCCGGGAGATCGCGTCATGCTGAAATTGCAGCGCGAAGGGGCACCTCTGATGGCTGAGGTCGTGCTGGTTCCTTAACGCGCTTGTGATACCGGTTTTCCGCTCGGCCAAAAGGAGCGCGCATTCGTCGCCCTTCTGCCGCTGGACAGGCCGCCCGACAGGCCTTATAAGCCTCCCCTCGTTGCCCAGGTAGCTCAGTTGGTAGAGCACATGACTGAAAATCATGGTGTCGGTGGTTCAATTCCTCCCCTGGGCACCATCCGCCTTCGCTGATTTCGGCGAAGCCGAGGTTTAGAGCCTTCAAACACATAGCGTCAGCCGCTTCCGCGCCTACGCCCGCCGTTCCTCCAGCTGTGCGGCGACGAAGAGGTCGGCGGCGGCAGGACTGCAAGCCATCGGCGTATCGTGCAGCACGGCGAGGCGCATGAGGGCCCGGAAATCGTCGTCTTGGATGTGATGCACCTGCGGGTCGGCGAAGAAGACCACCGCATCCAGTTCTCCCGTGGCGATCAGGGAGCCAAGCTGCTGATCGCCGCCCCAGGTGCCGCGGTGCAGGCGGCGGATTGTCAGCTCCGGGTGCGCTTCCCGCAGCATGGCCCCAGTGCCGCCGGTGCAGACCAGGCGATGGCCCTTCAGCGCGCGAGCGTGGCGCGCCACCCAGGCCTTGAGTTGGGCCTTGCGTTCGTTGTGAGCTACCAGAGCGATGCGCAGCGGCGCCGTCGAGAAGCGGGCCGCATGCTGGGTGATTGCCAGGATGGAGCGCACTTGCGCCGTCAGGCCTTCGCCCTCTGCCGGAAAGTCGCCGCTGAGCGCTGCCGTGCCGACGGTGAAGCCGGCAGCGCCGGCCGCGGCCACAGCATTCACCCGCTCTTCACGGTCGATGCTGCCGGCCATGATCACGGGCTTGTCGACGGCGGCGCAGACCGCCGACATCAGGGCCGGCACATCACCCTCGAAGCGATAGGCCAGCAGGTCCAAGCCGTGCACTCCCTCCAAGGCGGTAAGCGCTTTGGCGCTGGCCACGATGTCCTCGATCGGGCCTTCCAGGACGCTGGGATGGCCGGTGATGTGGCCGGCGAAGGGGTAGTAGCGCAGGGGATGATCGCGCAGAATCTCCACGACCTCCTCGGCCCGTGTGCCGCCCAACAGACAGTCGACCTCCAGCGCGATGGCCGCATTGGCAGAAGAGAGCTCGCTCTCTGCATCGAGGCTGACCACCTCCAGGTATGAGCGGCCGCCGGCGTCGCGGATGTCGCTGGCCAAGAGCTTCAGCTCCTCCGGCGGCAGGCCCACATCCTTGAAGCCGATGTGCCGCGCACCGCCGGCCAGCACCTCCTCCAAGCGCCGGCGGGCATCGGGGATGGTGCGGTCGTGCGCCGTCAGCATGAAGATGAAATCGAAGGCCATGATACCGCGCTCCCTGCCGTGGCCGGGATGCGGCCGCGCCAGCTTCTTTCGGCCTTATCGCATCCCGTCCCGTGCTGCGGCCATCATCGCCGCCAGGGCGCCGGCGGCAAGAGGGAAAGAAGGGCCGAGAGAAGCGGGAGGCTGGCGGGCTTTCCGGTCGGCACACCACAGGCTATGGCCGAAAGCTTCCTGCGCTCTCTCGCTTTTCTTTTTATAGGACGATTTTCTGTTCTTGTGGAATAGATGCACGTAATGGTTTTAATTATCAAGAGTAGGTATCAACGGAACTAAAAGCTGCTCTATTTTTGTTTTCTGCCCGTTTTGGCAAGTATAGCCGCGAGACGTCAGGCCCAGCAGATTGGCTCTTCTGGGCCGACAGAAGGGGTGTTCTCTGTCGTGCAATGCTGTGCCGCGACCTAGTCAGGGGTGCGCGCACGCTCAAAAAATGTCTTATAAAATAATATTTTAGATCTTATCAGGTTGCTGCCAGAAGAGAGTAGGCACACTCTTTTTGTTTTTTATCTTGGGTAGTTAATCCTGATTTAATAATCCCACAAGATGTTGGCGCAGCATGACAAGCAATACTTCCCTTGGAGGATAAGATGCGCACCTTTCTAGGTAAAACGATCGCGGGCTTGGCGACTTCACTTTTTGCACTCGGGGCCCTTGGCACGGCACACGCCATGGACGTCGGCGTTGCGTGGCAAGGCAAGTCTGGGATGGCGAAGCGGGTCCTTGCTGGCTTCGAGGACGGCATGAAGGAGGTTGGCGCCGGCGCCAATCTGGAGGTTCGGCCGGAACTCTCCGACCGTGCCGCGCTTGACCAGGCGATCTCGGATTTCGAGGCCTCGAAGGGGGCCATGGTCATTCTGCGGTCGAACGGCGCAAAAGCTCTTGGCGACCACTCGCCTGCTATCCCCGCGTTTGTTGGCGGCACCAACCATCCGGGCCATTTGGGCGTGGTCTCGAACCTCGATGCGCCGGAAGGAAACATCTCGGGCGTCACCTACTTCATCGAATATACGGTTCGGCTCGAGTCTTTCGCCTCGATCCTGCCGGAGGTCAGCAGCCTGCATCTGATTGTGGAGGAGGGCCATCCTGGGAGCCAGGTCGACATCGACGGCACCATGGCGGCATGCAGTGCGCTTGGCCTGACCTGTTCCCACAGCACGGTCAAAGGCCGCGAGGCGATCTTGGCGGACGTGTCTGCCCACAAGAACGTTTCGGCGATCGTGATCGGCAATCAGGCCGGGCTCTACGACGAGCATATGGCGGATGTTCTGAGCGCAGCCGGTGAAACGCCTGTCGTTTCCTACGCGGCCTCGGCTGTGAAGAACGGCGCTCTGACGGCCTTGTCCGCGAACGACCACGAGCTTGGACGGATGCTTGCGATCCAGGTTATCGAGGTTCTGAGGCAGGGCAAAAGCGTCAGCGAAGTGCCGATCGGATTCGATCAGGAGCCGCGGATCCTGGTCAACATGTCGACCCTCTCCAGCTTGGGCATCGAGCTTGCGCCGGAGATCTTCGAGAGCGCTCAACTGATCGAGTAGAGCCCTTGCAAATCCAACGGCGGAACGCGGCTTTTGGCGATGAGAACATGAGGATCGCAATGCTACAATCAGTCTTCTCCCTCACGCTCGGGAAGAGAATCTCGCTGTTCTCGATCATCCCTGTCATCGCAGGGATCGCGATCCTGGTTTTCGTGTTGGTCAGCAAGCTTGAAAGCGAGCTCTATCAAGTTGCCCAAAAGCAGAATGCCGATAGTGCCGAGACGTTGACCGGTCGGCTGTCGGGCATGGTGAAGTTCAAACAGACACAGTCGTTGGAGAAGCTGGTCAACGGTTACTTCGAGAACACGAACCTCAGCGCGATACGGGTGTGGGGCAGTGACGGCGGGCTCGTTTTCGAAGCCGCATCGTCCAATGGCTCCGCACCCGATATCGAGCAGCTCACCCAGGACGTTGCGAGCGGTGCGTCGATCGGCGCCAGCCAGGCCTACGTCGGTCCCATCCTTTACGGCAAAAACGACGAGCTGGTCGGTACGGTCGCCACGGCCTGGAGCAACGAAAAAGTCGCCGCAACGATCAGCGGTGTCATCGTCGACTCGCTGACCATTTCTCTTGCCGTCTTGGCCGCTGTGTTGGGCACGCTGATTTTCGTGATACAGCGCTCGGTTTCAAAGCCCATTCAGACGACTACCCGCATCATGAGCGAGCTTGCCGAGGGCAACCTCGACGTTGCCATCGACGACAAGCGACGGCGCGATGAAATCGGCTCGATGATCGACGCGGTCGAGGTATTCCGGGAAAACGGCCTGGAGCTTCGCAGGGTAGAGGAAGAACAAAAGGCGTCGCGCCTCAAGGCGGAACAACAGCGCAAGGAAGAGCTGGCATCCATCGCCGATCAATTGCTTGAGACGGTGGGCAGTATCGTCACGGCCGTCCGCACGTCATCTTCGGCCTTGGAAGAAAATGCGGTTGGCCTGAAGGACGACGCAGAGAGTTCGTTCAAGAGCGTCGAGAAAGTCTCCAGCTCCAGTGACAATGCCAGCTCGAACGTACAAACCGTTGCTTCGGCGGCGGAGGAACTGGCCGCTTCGTTTGGCGAAATCGCCAAGCAGGTAGCCGAAGCCAATACGATCTCGGACAGCGTTTCCAGCATGGTGAAAAGCTCGACTGAGAAGGTCGAGCACCTCGCGGTTATGGTGGAGGATATCAGCCAGATCATTCAGCTGATCCGGGGCGTTGCAGACCAGACCAACCTGCTGGCCCTCAACGCGACGATCGAGGCTGCGCGCGCGGGCGACGCAGGCAAGGGCTTTGCGGTCGTGGCCTCGGAGGTCAAGAACCTGGCCGACCAGACCGCCAAGGCGACCGAGCAAATCAGCAATCAGATCGCCGGGGTTCAGACGGCCACAAACGAGAGCGTCAAGACGATCGCTGAGATCTCCAAGGCGGCGCAGAGCTCGGCAGAGATATCGACCGCGATCTCAGCTGCGGTCGAGGAACAGCAATCGGCGACCAACGAGATCGCCCGAAACGTGCAGGAAGCAGCGACAAGCACTCAGGTCGTGAGCGACAACATCGTCCATATCGCCGACATGACCGAAAAGGCCAGCCGGTCGACACACAGCATGCTCGATTCGACAAAGGAACTGGGCGCGCAGTCGACGCACCTCAGTCAGGCCGTGAACAGCTTCATCGAGCGGATCAAGGCGGGATAACCGTCATCGCCGCCACAGGAGCGGCAAAAGCGAGAGCAACGCCGATATCGCCAACAGATAGAGCGCCGCTTCGAACCCACCGCTGGACGAGGCCACCAGGCTGAACAGGAGGGGGCCAAGAATGAAGCCGGCGAAGATGCCCAGCGAAAGAACACTGTTGGCTTCCGGGACTTGGCCCTCGGGGGCGAGGCTCGTGATCTCGGCGATCAGAATTCCGTTCCAGTTGCCGATCACGAGGCCGAGTGCGGCGACGCAGAGCCCGACCAACATGAGCGGGCTTGTTGGCCCGAGGAGTGAGAGAAAGGTGATGGCGGCCGCGCTGCCGACCGCCGTGATTGCAAGCATGCCGGGTCGGCTGACGGTGCTGTCCGCGAGCCATCCGGATGCGATGCGCCCGGGAATGCCAAGCGCCTGGAAGAGCGCATAGAACGTTCCTGCGACGACGAGTGAATAGCCCAGGCCGGTGACCAGGTAGGTGACCAGAAAGGCATTGGCGCTGCCTTGGACGATGGCGAGGAGGGCGCCAAAGAGCATCAGGCGGCGGATATCTCGCCGGTTGGCGAGAGACAGCAGGCCACGCAGGTCGAGCAAGGGACGATTCGCGTTCTCCGCTTGGCTCTGGCCCTGCGGAACCCTGTCGCGCGAGACGAGCTGGATGGTGGTGAGGCAGAGGAGGCAAAGCCCGGCCAAGCACAGCAGCGCCATTTGCCAGCTCCATAGCGCGGCCAAAGCCGGCAGGAGCAGTCCGGCCAAGATGGCGCCGAGGGGCATCCCCGCTTGCTTGATCGAAAAGGCTAGGGTCGCTCTTCGTGCTGGCACGCTGGCGTGGAGCAGCGCAGCACTGGCCGGCGCGTTCGTGCCGAAACCCAGGCCCAACAAAAGGCCTGCCGCCAGGACCAGCCACCAGTCACCGGAGAGCACGATTGGCAAGGCCACCGCGCAAAGCGCTGCACCAAGCTGCAGGCAACGGATCGGGCCAACTCGATGGGTCAGGCCGGCGCCGAGGAGGTAGAACACCACGGCGCCGGCCGCCACGGCCGAGGAATAGTAGCCGACGTAGGATGCAGGGACGCCTGCCTCGGCCGTGATCAACGGCCCGAGGACAGGCACGGCTACGTCGGCGGCTGTCGTGGCGATCTGAACCGCCAGAGCGGCAGAGAGAGGCCCGTACCAGGACCTCACCGTTTGGGGCGCCTTGGACTCGACTTTTTGCCGCCCGCGTTTTCAAGGCTCGCTGCACGCATGGCGGCACGCTAGTTCAAAGCGGCGAAACCTGGAAGGGCCCCTAAAGCCCGGCGTCGCCTATCGGCACTTTCGATCAGGCAAGCTTGGTCGTGCCAATGGCGAAGCTATCGCGCCCCTGCATCGCATTCGCCCAGCGCTTGGCATGGGGCAAATCGTCCGGCAGGGCCTTCTCCATGATGCGGCACACGAAAAGCGCCGCCATACCGGTGATGTCCGCGATGGTGAATTTGTCCCCGGTCACAAACGGTCTGCCGTCCGACAGCTGGCGGTCGAGCCACGCCCAGTTCTTGTCGAACAAGCGCATCTGCGAGTCGGCATAGGCCGGTTGTTGTTCGCACTTGTCGGCGAAGAACGGGATGGTGTGACGGCCGACACTGCCGATCGGCCCGAAGATCTGCTGTTCCATGCGCCGGTTCCACATCTCGACCCACGCCTTGTCGTAAGCATCCTCACCCATTAGGCGAGGGGCGGAATGACGTTCCTCGAAGTAGCGGCAGATCGCGACGCTCTCGGTCAGAATGTTGCCGTCGTCGCACTCGAGAACCGGCAGCTCCCCAAGCGAATTGAGGGCCAGGAACTCCGGTGTCCGGGTTCCGCCGCCCAAGACGTCGACTTTCTGTCGTTTAACGTCGATGTCCTTCTCGGCCAGAAAAGCGCGCACGCGCAGCGAATTGGGCGTGACGGCGTCGTAAAGCTTCATGGTTCTTCCTCTTCACAGATCCGGCTGGGTTTGATAGTCAACTCAACGGTTGATTATTCGATGCCAAAGAAAGAGTCAACCAATCAGTTGAGTAAGGATGCGAACCAGCAATGCCCAATCTGAATCGCGTTTTCGCTGCGCTCAGCGATGAGACCCGTCGCGCGATCGTCGCCAGACTGTCCTTAGGGGAGACGCCGCTGTCCGACCTGGCCGAGCCGTTCGACATGTCGTTGACGGCCGTGTCCAAGCACGTGCGCGTGCTCTCCGATGCCGGATTGGTCAGCGTCAGAAAGCGCGGGCGAACGCGCTATTGCCACTTGGAGGCGGCGCCCATGAAGGACGCCGTCGACTGGCTCGACAACTATCGAGCCTTCTGGGAAGGGCAGCTCGACTCGCTGGCCCGCTATCTGAACGAGGAAGAGCTGAAGTGAACTTTCTTCGCAGCGAGGTCGGCGATGAGCCCGTGATCGTCGAGGGAACACTGCGAGGCTCCGCGGCGCGGGTGTTTCGTGCCTGGACCGTGCCGGAGGAAATCGTCAAATGGTTCGGGCTGAAAGCCGGCGCCGTAAGCTCTGCGGAGATCGATCTTCGGGTCGGTGGCCGATGGCGCTTTGTCATGGAAGACACCGAGATTTGTCGCGCGAGTCTCGAGGGCGAGTACCTGACAATCGAACCTGACCGAAGTTTGGCTTTCAGCTGGCGATACCGGCGCGAGTACCCTGACGGTCGGCAGGAGATGACGTCGGACTCGAAGGTGACCATCCAGTTCCAAGAAGATGGCGGCTACACTCAAATCTCTCTCCGCCATGAAGGCATCGTTCGGGAAGACGGCCGTTCGGGCGTCGGCATGGGATGGAACGCCAGCTTCCGGCAACTCGCGGAGTGGCTATCCGAATCAGCCCTGCCAGTTTAGCGGCGCTGGCATCAAGCCTCTTGGCGGCCGCAATTCACACTACGATTCGTCATTCTCCAAGAATTCTTCAGAAAAACAGTAGGAAATCTTCAGGCTTCTCCCGTCGACCAGAGTTAATTTGACCGCCTCACCGTCGCTGGGCCCCGTGCCCGCCCCACCGAGCGGAGCTGGGCCGCGGCGGCGGAAGAGACTCATTCACAGGCAATGCCGAGAGGCGGCTGGAACGCGCCATGCGAGCGCCGGCGCCGTCTCTTCATCACAAGGAAAAGCCATGCCAAGACTTTTGACCGCATTGCGCTCAGCCGCCTTTGCTTTAGGGGCGGGTGTGGCGCTTTCTCTTGCCATAGAGAGTGGTGCCTTTGCGTCGGATTACGCCAACGCGCACCTGCTGATCGAAACCGCTCAGCTTTCCGAACGGCTGGACGAAGAGAACCTGCGCATCATCGACGTGCGCTCGGCCGCCGACTACGCCAAGGGGCATATCCCGGGTGCGGTCCGCCTCGGCGCCGACGACGTCATCGACCCGGATGCGCCCATCGACGGCCACTTGCGCTCGCCGGAGGCCATGGCTCAACGCCTCGGCGCGCTCGGCATCAACAAGGACACCTTCGTGGTGCTCTACGATGACAAGGGCGGCTTCCATGCCTCGCGCCTCTTCTGGATGCTGGAGCATTTTGGCCACCGCAAGGTCGCGCTGCTCAACGGCGGTATCCCGAAGTGGCTCGACGAGAACCGCGAGATCAGCACGAAAGCGGCGATGGTGAAGCGCAAGCGCTTCGTGGTGAACCTCGTGCCGCGCCGTTCGGCCAGTGCCGACTGGCTGCTCGAGCGCCGCGACGACCCGAACACGGTGGTGATCGATGTGCGGCCGACGAAGCTCTACAAAGCGGGCCACATTCCCTGGGCGCGCAGCATCCCCTGGAAGCAAAACCTGACGGAGCAGGGCACGCTGAAGTCGCCTGAAGAGCTGCTGGCCCACTTCGCCGCCCATGGCGTGACGCCGGACAAGAACGTCGCGGTCCACTGCCAGAACGGCAAGGCGTCGGCCCACAGCTACTTCACCCTGCGACTGCTCGGTTTCTCGCAGATCCGGAGCTACGACCGCTCCTGGGCCGAATGGGGTACGGCGGACGACCTGCCCAAGGCGTCCAACATCGCCGGTTAAGCCAAGCCATGCCGCCGCCCAGGGCTCGTGCGACTCCGGGTGGCGGCCGGGCCTTCAGAACATGGAACCGATACAATGAACATGATGCAAAACCCGCTGCGGATGAAGGCGGCCGCCACCTATGATGCGGCCGCCGACCGCTTCGATGCCGAGCCGCTCGGCTTCTGGGCGCGCCATGGCGAAGCGGCCGTTGCCCGCCTCAAGCTCAGGCCCAGGGCTTGGGTGCTTGACGTCGGTTGCGGTACTGGCGCCTCCGCCCTGCCTGCCGCTGTCGCGGTCGGGCCGGACGGGCAAGTCATCGGCATCGACGTTGCCGACAAGATGCTGGCCGTGGCCCGCGTTAAGGCAGCCGTGCAGGGCCTCAAAAACACGCACTTCGAGCAGGCCGACATGACGGCCATGGCCTATGACGACGACACCTTCGATGCCGTGGTCAGCGTGTTCTCGATCTTCTTCGTGCCTGATATGGAGAGTCAGGCCAAGGCGCTTTGGCGCTTGGTGCGCCCGGGTGGTCAATTGGCCGTTACGGTCTGGGGACCAGGTGCCTTCCAGCCCTTGGCGACATTCTTTGCCGAGGAGCTCCGGCGTATCCGGCCCGAGGTGCAGGAGCTGGTGCGCCCCTGGGAAAGGCTGACACAGCCGGAGAACCTGCGCGCTTTGCTGCGTAAGGCGGGTGCGCCGGAGGCGGCCATCGAGACGGCCCGCGACCAACAAACGCTCGAGCGGCCGGAGGACGCCTGGACCCTAGTCATGGGCTCCGGCTACCGCTGGGAGGTCGAGCAGCTTGCGATGGAGAAGCGCGCCGTTCTGAAAGATGCCTTGCTGCGGCGTGTCGCCGAGGCGGGCGTCGACAAGGTCGAAACCTCGGCCCTGCATGCCGTGGCCCGCAAGCCGCGGTAGCTCGGAGTGATCGTCGGCCCGGCTGCGCCTTTGCGGGGCCGGGTCCGACGTCTTCTCTCAATCTGGCGCGTTAGCGTGCCCGCTTTTCGGCCGCGGCAGCCCGAATGCGTTTGGCTTGACGTTGGCCGGCGACGATCTCCATTTCGCGCAGCTGAGAAATCAGCACTTCGCGTTGCTCCGGCGTCGAGCGGTGCACCATCTCGATGATCTGCCGGATGGAGCGTAGCCGCTCCGGCCGCAAGGCCTCCTGCCATGCACTCTCACTCACCGTCCCAACCTCCCGTCCCCACAGCGTCTGAGGGGTTCTGCAAGCACTTGGGCTGTTCCGTCATGAACGATCAGGCAATCTAGTCGCAAATTGCGGCAGGCTATAGGTCGAAAAATGCCTCTGCCGCTGTGATGGCTATGCGACTGAAAAGCACGATGCGGGCGGGTTCCCTTGATCCATGTCTTTTCCGCACACTTGGCAGGGCAATAGCATCGCACTGGTACTGCGATGGTCATCGCCATGTTAAGGGAAAGGGCAGCCACCCCGGTGAGCGTCGGGCGCGGGGCTGCGCTTGAGGTCGTAAAGCGGCTTAAGAGGGCGGAATGGACAGAAAGCTGATGATCGGCGCGGCGCTCGCCGTCGGCGCGCTGATGGTTGTGCCCGGTGTGGCGGCCGCGGTGGCGCGGGCCGCGCGACCGGCGGTGAAGGCTGCGATCAAGGCCTCCGTCGTCGGCTATCGCGAGGTCCAGCGCGCCGGTATGGAAGTCTACGAGACCGCCGAGGACGCCTTGGCCGAAGTGCAGCACGAGCTGGCGGAAGGCGACCGTGCAGGGGCTGGCGCGTCGGGCGATGAAGCCGGCGCTGGGCCGAACGGCAGTGGAAGCCGTGGAAACGGCGGTCAGGCCTGAGGACACGTCCATGGCGCAAGCGCTTCATGTCGTCCACCAGTTGCCCGGACGGGTGCGGCTGCGGGCCAGCGGCGCGGACCTGACGGCCGAGGATCTCACGCGCCTGACAGAGGCGATCGCACGGGTGCCCGGCGTGATCGCCTGCGTCGGCCGGCTGGTGACCGGCAGCCTGATCGTCGAGCACGACGGGGACTTTTCCGCCGTTGCCGATCAGGCGGCTGCCCAGGGACTCTTCGAGCTTGCCGAGGCGCCCGAGCCAAAGCCGGTGGGCTTAATTGCGGAAGAGGGACTTAGCTACGCGGATCTGCGGCTGCGCGAGCTCTCCAACGGCCAGTTCGATTTGCGCTCCACGCTGGGGACACTGCTGATTGGGCTGGCCGTCCTGCAGCTTGCCCGCGGACAGATCGTCGGCCCGGCCATGACCCTGCTGCTGCAGTCGCTCGATCTCCTGACCCGGAGCCGCTAGCCAGCGGCGTCCTTCAGCGCCGCCGCATGCTCGGTTCCTTCCCAAGGCGCTTCCAGCTCCTCGCGGCCAAACTGCCCATAATAGGCCAACCGTTCGAAGAAATGGCCGCCGTGGCGGCTGGCGAGCCCCCAGAGGCCGAGATCGCGGGCGATGGCGCCGACGCGGAAGTCGAAGACTTGGCGCAAGGCCTCGGCGATGCGGGCGTCCTCGACCTCGCCGCTGCCGAAGCTGTCCGCTTCCAAGCTGATCGGCGCGCTGCGACCAATGGCATAGCTGAGCTGCACTTCGCACTCCTCGGCGAGGCCAGCCGCGACCACGGTTTTGGCGGCCCAGCGCGCGGCGTAGCTGGCCGTGCGGTCGATGCGAGACGGCCCCTTGCCGCAGAGGGCGGCACCGCTTTGCCGCACAAAGCCACCATAGCCGTCGATGCCGGGTTTGCGGCCGGTCAATCCGGCGTGGGTGCTTGGCCCGCCTTCGCCCTGGTCTTCACGCGGATTGACCAGGATCGTCGTGTCCTGGTCCGGTTGCAGGGGGGCGTCCTTGAATAGCGGTGCGATGACGAGTTCCCGAATGTCCTCTTCCAGGCGCGCGTGCTTCGGCCGTCGATCGGGCCAAAGGCCGCTGGTTACGGTGACGGCGTCGATGCGGACCGGCTGCCGGTCGCGGTAGGCGACCAGCACCTGGCTCTGCCCGTCTGGCGAGAGATAGTCCAGCGTCCCGTCTTCCCGCGCTTCGTCGAGTCGGCGGGCCAGGCCATGCGCCAGGACGATCGGCAGAGGCATGAGGGTCGGGGTCTGCCGGCAGGCATAGCCGAAGACGGTCACTTGGTGACCAGCGCCCAGCGTGTCCAGCTCCTGCTCGTTCAGGCTGTCGAGCTGCAGCCAGCGAACATCGCTTTCCGGCAACTGGGACAGCGAGGTCATGACGGTGCAGTTGTCGATCTGGAAGCTGCCGCGGGTGTAGCCGGCCGAGCGGATGACCCGGCGCGCGAGGTTGCCGAGGTCGAGCGGCGGCTCGTCCCGGAACTGGGCGGCGAGAAAAACGATGCCGCCGGCGATGGCGCATTCCGCGTTGACGAAGGGCTGAGGGGAGTCCGAGGCGAGAAAGGCATCGACGACGGCGTCGCTGATGCGGTCGCAGAGCTTGTCCGGGTGACCGGCAGTCACCGATTCGGAACTGAGGACGAAGTCTTTCATGGGGCCTGCTCTTCCATGCGCCGGCTGCGATCGGCGAGGCTGTGACGCACTTCGGTGACGACGAACGGGGTTGCGGCGGCCAGCAGGGAGACGATGAGATCCCGCCGCGGCATTGGGCCGAGACCGAGAACGCGACCGAGCCGACCGAAGGCGAAGGGCAGAACCTGAAGGGCCAAGGCGCCGGCGAGGGTCAGGTCGAGATTGCGGTTAGCGAAGAGCGCGCTCAGGAACGGCTTGTCTCGAACGGGCTTCTGGCAGGTCAGCGCGTAGAGCAATTGGCCAAGTGCCAAGCTGACGAACGTCATCGCTCGGGTGGTCGGGCCGGGGCCGTGGCGCCTTAGCCCATAGAAGTGGGCAGCCAGCGACGCGACGGCGATGAGGCTGGCGTCGGTGCCCATCTCGCGCAGGTCCTTGCGGCCGATCACGCCCTCGCGCGACGAATGGCCGGGTCCATCCATCGTGCTGCGGCTGGGCGGCGCCAGCGACAGGCCAAGTCCGGGCAGCACGTCGGTCACGAGATTGAGCCAGAGGAGCTCCATGGGCGTTTCCAGCTCATCCGGGCTGTGCAGCGCCTCGACCATGCCGACAAGGATTTCGCTGACGTTGGTCGAGATGATGAACTTCAGGGAGCGATGCATGTTCTCGTAGATGTCGCGCCCTTGGCCGATGGCGCCGATCAGGCTTTCCAAGTCGTCGCGTTCGATGACGACGTTGGCCACGTCGCGCGCCAGGTTGGTGCCTTCCTCGCCCATGGCGATCGCCACGTTGGCGGCCTTCAAGGCCGGTCCGTCGTTGATACCGTCCCCGGTCATGGCGACCACGGTGCCGTCGGCCTGCAGGGCTTGCACGATGGCGAGTTTCTGATCGGGCGTGACCCGGGCGAAGACCTGCGCGCGACGCGCCAGGCCCTGCAGGGCCTCTTGCGGCAGGCGACCGATGTCCGCCGAGTCGAGCAGCTCGATGGGCGCGCCTTGCGCCAAGTCCAGCTCCCGCGCCAAGCCGTAGGCCGTGGCGCCTTGGTCGCCAGTAATCATCACCGTGCGGATGCCGGCCCGATGCAGCGCACTGATGAGCGGCTTGGCGCTTGGCCGCAGCGGGTCGCGCAGGCCGGCCAGGCCGAGCCAGACCAGGCCCGGCAGGTGACCGTCTTCGCGTGGGGCGCCGACGCCTTGCGCGAAGCCAAGCACGCGCGCCGGGCGTGCGGCCAGATGGTCGTTGAGCGCCAGGATGGCTTCCTTGTCCTGCTCGGTCAGGGGATGGAGCTGCCCATCGATCTGCCGATGTTCGCAAAGCTGCAGCAGCTCGTCCGGACTGCCCTTGACGGCGATCAGCGGCTCGTCTTGGCCTGGTTCCCGATGGAAGGTGGCCATGTAGCGCCGGGTCTCGTGCCGCTCGAAGGTGTGGAGGCGCGGCAAGTCGGCGCGCAGCCCGGCGCCGTCCAGTCCTTGAGCGATGGCGAAGTCTTGCAGCGCCCGTTCCGTCGCCGAGGATCCCTCGACCTCTTGGCGGCCGTCGACCACGGCGATCTCCGCATCGTTGCACAGCACGGCGACCTTGAGCAGCGCCTGCAGGTCGGGGCCGCTCGGTGGGGCAGATGTCTCGCCCTCCAGCTCCACCGGCGCATCGACGCACCCAGCGGTGGCGCAAGCCACGATGCGCATGCGGTTCTCGGTCAGGGTGCCGGTCTTGTCGAGGCATAGGGTCTCGATGGCGCCGAGGGACTCCACCGCGTTGAGCTCACGCACCAGCACGCCGCGACGGCTCAGGCGCTTGAGGCCCAGGGCCAAGGTCGTGGTGGCGACGGTCGGCAAACCCTCCGGCACCGCGGCGACCGCCAAGGCCAGGGCATCCTTCAGCATCGGCAGAGCGGGATAGCCGCGCAGCAGCCCGATCCCCATGAAGAGGCCGCAGGCGGCCAGACTCCCGAAAGCCAGCTTGCGGCCGAGTTGATCGAGATCCTGCTCGATCGGTGTCGGTGGCCGCATCGTGTCCATGGAAAGCCGCTGCACCTGAGCCAACACGCTGGCGCTGCCGGTGGCGGTCGCCACAACGACAGCCTTGCCGCTGGTCACCAGAGTGCCGGCGTGCAGCATGTTAGTGCGACCGCCAAGTGGCGTATCAGGCTCGAACAAGGCCTGTGGCTGCTTGCCGACGGGAACGCTCTCTCCGGTCAGCGCCGACTCGTCGATGCTGAGATTGCGTGCTTCCAGCAGGCGGGCATCGGTGGGGACGTACAAGCCGGGGTGCAACACGTAGATGTCGCCCGGGACAAGCTCTGCGCTGGGCAGCGGGCGGTCCTCGCCGTCACGCCGAGTGAGCGTCTCTTGCGGTCCCTCCTGCATCAGGCTGGCGATGGTGCGCTCGGCGCGCACTTCGGTGACGTAGCCGATCATGGTGTTGGCGGCGACCACGACCAGCGTGGCGGCGGCATCGATCAGGCCGCCGGTCGCCGCCGACACCACGGCCGAGACGACCAGGATGCCAACCGGCAGGCTCGCCACCTGTTCGCGCAGCATCTCGAGCGAGGTGCGTCCCTTGCGTTCGGGCAGGCGGTTCGGCCCATAATGCAAGAGCCGCGCTTCTGCCTCCGCGAGCGACAAGCCTTGCGCCGCCGCGACCTTGAAGTGGGCCAGCACCTCGTCGGTGCTCATGGCGTGCCAGGGGGTGGTGTCGGCTTGCTGCAGCGCCTCGCCTGCAGCTTGTGATGCGGTGCGCGCAGCGGTTGGTCTTGTGCTGGATCGGGATGCGGCCAGCTCCTCTTCCGGCAGATCGAAATGTTGCCGGATGCTCGCGATCAGCTGGTCCAGGCCAAGCGCGCCGCGGGTCTGTAGCAACAGCGTTCCGGTGCGGGGATTGGCCGATACGCTGGCCATACCGTCGAGCTGCCGCAGCTCAACCAGCAGCGCTTCGGCCCGATCGCCGCGGTCGAGAATGGCAAAGACGCGCAGGCGGTAGCGGCCGGCGGCGGTGGCGCTCAGCGTCTCAATCTGGCTATCGGTGGACACCTGGGTGGCGACCCTTCCTAAGGGGTTCGGATCTCGGGCACGCGCGGCCGGCGCCTTGCGGTGACACTATCCACGCGACGGGCCGGCCTTGCCGTTGATTTAGCTCAAGGCGTTGCCCCAACGCGCGGCTGACTAATTGCGATCAGGTGACGGTGACCGGAGGTTGTCGGCGCCGTTTCGAACCACGTCCAAACAATTGTCGTTTCACGGCTGTGTCGATTAGAACGATCTTGGCGCCGATCAGCGGCCAGTACGATCCCGATGAAACGGGCTCGCAAGACGAGATCGTGCTGGAGACCGCATTCAACGTGGGCAGGACGTTCGACGCACACGTCGAGGTGCTCTGTATCGAATCCCAGCCGCCGCCATCGGGCAATCAGATTGCCGAGTGGCTGCCGGGGCTTGGCGCAGCCGAGCTGTTCGACGTCATCGAGGCGCAAAGCGAGAAGCGGCAGCAACGGGCGAACGCCTTGTTCCGGACCATGGCAGCGCGCTTCTCGGCACCGCAAGGTGGGCGGCCGGGCGCCAACGTCGGCTTCTCGGCGCGCTTCGTCGAACGGCTGGGAGAGCTGCATGAGTATGCGGCCCGCCGGGCTCGCGTCCATGATCTGGTGGTTGCCGGCACGCCGCCGGCTGAAAGTGGCTCCTCGATATCGCCTTTGCTCCAAAGCCTCATCCGTGACAGCGGCCGGCCGGTCCTCATCGCGCCGCGCCATGCTTCGCTGGCTTTGGGCGGTGGGGCGGCCATCGCCTGGAACGGCACCACGGAAGCTTCACGGGCGCTCGCCTTCTCGCTGGATTTCCTGCAACGCGCAGAGAGCGTGACCGTGCTCAACGTCGTCGAAGACGGCATGCCGGACCCGAGCGAAGGGGATGCCGTGGAATATTTGGCTTGGCATGGAATCCGATCACGGGCGAAGGTCCTCGATGCCGAGGGGCGCTCCGCCGGAGACGTGCTGTTGGCGGCTATGGAAGAGCTTGGCGCCGGCCTGTTGGCCATGGGCGGCTACACCCGCAGCAACCTCGATCGGCTGTTCTATCGAGGGGCGACGCGGGCGGTGCTTCGCCGTGCCGAGGTAGGGGTCTTGATGGTCGATTAGTGTTTGCCGGTTACAGGTTTGATCTTTGCCGGTTGGTGGTCGGACGGCGCAACTCGGGAATAGTGACAGGAAAGGACTTCATGACACAGCGTACAGCGGGCTGCCCCTGCATCCTCCGGACGATCTATCTCGCCCTGGGCCTTCTTGCCGGCCTCGGCCTGGTGGCCGGTGTCCTGTCGGTGCCCGCGGAAGCCCAGACCGACCAAGACGATACGCGTGAAGAGGCGGTGGACGATGCCGTGCCGCATATCACCGGCCAGGCGGAGACACCGCCTTATCTCCTGACCATTCCGGATGCCAAGCGCGGCCGGACTCTCTTTGTCAGCAAGGGCTGCGTGGTTTGCCACTCCTTGAACGGAGTGGGCGGCCAGGTCGGTCCACCACTCGACCCCGACCCCTATCAGACCTACGTCGACCCGCTCGAATTCGTAGCCGGCATGTGGCGCGGCGCCACGGCGATGATCGTGCTGCAGGAGATGGAGCTGGGCTACCAGATCGACCTCAGCGGCGACGACATCGCCCATATCGCCGGCTTTCTGCACAACTGGGACGAAGTGCAGGATTTCAACGAAGATGACGTGCCCGAGTTCGTCCGCCGTTGGATGGACGAGGACGCCATCCAACGTTTGGAAGAAGGCTTGATCGACGAGTAAAGCTTGCCGCTCGTTCCGGCCGGTCACTCCGGCCGGTTGAGGCGGGCGATCAGGCTGGAGGTGTCCCAGCGGCGGCCGCCCATGCTCATCAGCTCCGCATAGAACTGATCGACCAGGGCGGTCACCGGAAGCTGAGCCCCGTTGCTGCGCGCCTCGTCGAGGCAGATCGAGAGATCCTTGCGCATCCACTCGATGGCGAAACCGTAATCGAACTTGCCGGCCACCATGGTCTCCCAGCGGTTTTCCATCTGCCAGGAGCGCGACGCGCCCTTGCTGATGACGTCCATGACCGCCGGAATGTCGAGGCCGGCTTTGCCGGCGAAATGCAGCCCCTCGGCCAGCGATTGGATGAGGCCGGCGATGCAGATCTGATTGACCATCTTGGTCAACTGGCCGGCACCGGCATCGCCCATCAGCTTCACCGCCTGGGCGAAGCACTGCATGACCGACTCGGCCCGTGCATAGGGCTCAGCATCGCCACCGACCATGACGGTCAGCGTGCCGGCTTCGGCGCCGGACTGGCCGCCGGACACGGGCGCATCCAGGAAGTGCAGGCCACGCTCCCTGGCCTCGGCATAGAGCTCCCGCGCCACTTCCGCCGAAGCGGTGGTGTTGTCGATGAAGATCGCCCCGGGCGCCATGTCGTGGAAGGCGCCTTCGTCGCCGACGGTGACGGCGCGCAGATCGTCGTCGTTGCCGACGCAGCAGAACACGAAGTCGGCGCCGGCGGCGGCGGCACGGGGTGTCGGGGCTGTGCTGCCGGCGTAGTCGCGGCACCAGGTGTCTGCCTTGGCGGCCGTTCGGTTGTAGACGACGAGCTCGTGCCCGCCCTTTTGTTGAATGTGACCCGCCATGGGATAGCCCATGACGCCAAGCCCTATCCACGCAACCTTGCTCACCTTAGCCCTCCTTGATTGGTCGTTGGCCGCTGGATGTAGCGTCCCGGCTGCCGTCGAGGCAACGCCCTACTGTTCGTCTGTGCTCGGCGGGTGGCCCTCTGGCGTTTCGCTGCCGCGGCGATACTTGAAGCTCCCTTCGCCCTTACCGATCAGCGTGCCGTTCTGATCGCGCAGCTCGCAGTCGGCGAAGAAGACGCTACGCCCGCCGCCGATGCGCCGGCCTTTGGCGCTCAGCAGGGCGCCTTCGCGGGCGGCAGCGATGAACTGGGTGATCAGCGACAGGGTCAGGGAGCGCCGCACGTTGCCCGGAACGCTGCAGTAGTTGCCGGCGTAGCCGCAGGCCGTGTCGATCAGGGTCGTGATCACGCCGCCATGCACCACGCCGCTGCGGTTGAGGTGCTTTCGCTGCACCTCGAGCGTGATCTCGGCATAGTCCTCCTGCCAGTCCGCCAGCTCATAGCCGAGCAGATCGGCAAAGCCGCCCTGAAAGCGGATGAGGTCGCCTTTAGCGCTGTCGTTCATGCCTGTCGCTTAGTGTCTAGGTCTCGCTGAGCAGCTGTTCGGCATAGCCGACGATATCGGTCGGCTGATAGCGCGCATCGCGGATCAGCTGATCGAAGTAGCGGCTGAGCACGCGCACCTGCTCGGTCGCCGTGAAGACGAAGTACATGCCGCCGAGGTAGAGCGCGGCGCGTTTGGGCCCGAAGACGGTGAAGGGGGCAGCGAAGTTGCGCAGGCCGTCGTAGAGGAACCAGCGGAAGGTCGGATAGAGCTCATCGGCCAGGTGGGCGATCTGCTCCAGCTGTTCGCGGCGCGCCTCCTTGGGCAGGTCGCCCCAGATGCCTTCGCCATTGGCGAAGAGCGAGAGCGACTGGAAGGAGCTGACCGACTCGATATCGGTTTCCGGCTTGCGGCTGTAGGCCAGGCGGGCTTCGGCCTCGTCACGCTGCATATCGGTGATGCGGTCACCGAAGCCCTCAAATTCGTACTGGATGACCGCGTCGGTCTTCAGCAAGTCCGGCAGGGTCGAGGGCACATAGCGGATCTTGTAGCCGATAGCGTCGGCATGCCAGCGGCGCAGGCGCTCGTCCAGCGGGCTAGCAGCCCCGGGAGCAATCTCCGGCGCCTCCCCGACGAATTCGGCGGCAAGTTGCTGGGTCTGGCTCAGCCCCAGCAGCCAGTCGACGCTGAGCTGCGTCGTTCGCGCGATGTTGAGGAGGGTCTCTGAGCGGGGCAGCCGTTTGTTCTCCGGCGAGAGCAACTGCGAAAGCGTAGACCGGTCGAGTCCGGCCCGCTCGGCGAAAGCCGCGCGGCTCTCGCCCGCGGCTTCGATCGTTTCCTGAAGGCGCTCCCGAAACAGCGCGACAACTTCTTCCCGGTCCATCCGGCGAGGCTTACCACGCATTTTCCGAGGCGGCCAATGCCGGGACTTAGCGCGGAATCTGTTGCGTATTATCCGCAAACGTGATAAAAATCTACAAAATTGAAAATACACTGCGATGCGAAGTTGAAGTTTATCGCGTTGCAAAAGACAAACAGGTGCCGTGGGGACGAAACCAATGAGGGCTGGAGTAGACATAGGCAAAGCACGATCGATCGAATGGCCGACTATTCTTGTGGCCTTTGCGATCTACGCGAGCTTTGGGCTGCTGACCTGGTTCCACGAAGCCATCCCGATCGTGCTGCTCGTTCTCGCGGGCGGTTATGTGGTGGCCTGGCATGGCTCCCTGCAGCACGAGGCGGTGCACGGCCATCCGACCCGCTGGTCGCTGGTCAACCGCATGCTGGTGTTTCCGTCCCTCTGGCTCTGGATCCCTTATGAGGTCTATCGCGAGCAGCACCTGCGCCATCACCGCGACCCCTACCTGACCGATCCCGTCGAGGACCCGGAGAGCTTCTATGTCACGCCGGCGCAGTGGGAGACCCTGAGCCCTTTCGGAAAGGCCTTGCGCCGCGTCAACAACAGTCTGCTGGGGCGGCTGCTGCTTTGCCCGCTGCTCTGCGTTTGGAGCCTCTATGCGGCGCTGTTCCGTGAAGGCCCAAAGGCCGTGGGCTCGCCACGCATCTGGGCGGTGCATCTGTTGTCCGTGGCGCTGGTGCTGACCTGGGTCGTTGCCGTCTGCGGTATGCCGCTGTGGGTCTATCTGCTCTGCTTCGCCTATCCGGGTATGGCCTTGACCTCGCTCCGCTCCTTCCTGGAGCACCGGGCGGCGGATGATCCGGCGGAGCGCACGGCCATCGTCGAGGCTGAGGCGCCGCTCGCCCTCATGTTCCTCAACAACAACCTGCACGTCGTCCATCACGAAGCGCCCTGGCTGCCTTGGTACGCCATTCCGCGACGCTACCGAGAGCAGCGCGATCGCATTCTGGCGGACAACGGCGGCTATTTCTTTCGCGGCTATTGGGAGGTCGCCCTGCGCTACCTGCTGCGGCCGAAGGAGCCGGTCGTTCATCCTCAGCGGCAGGCAGCCTAGAGCGGAGGTCGAAGTTCTGCGGGCGGCGCATCCATGCTCCGCGCTTTCGCAGCTTGCTCTGTCTCAAAGGTCCTTCCAGGCTCTGCAATTGCGACGAGCCGGAAGGTGGTGCCATGGCAGAAGACAAAGCGACGGGTGGTTGCCTCTGTGGGGCGGTACGCTACGAGATCGAGGGTGGCTTGCGCGAAGTGATCGGCTGCCACTGCGGTCAATGCCAGCGGACCCACGGTAACTTCGCCGCCTATACGGCAACCGCGATAGAGCGGCTGGTGTTCCTGGAGCAGCGCGGGCTTGCTTGGTATCAATCCTCTGACACGGCCCGGCGCGGCTTCTGCCGCGAGTGCGGCGCCAGCCTGTTCTGGGACCCGCTGCCGAAGGACTACATCGCCGTGTCGGCGGGCAGTCTCGATCAGCCGACCGGGCTCAAGCTGACCAAGCACATCTTTATCGAGGACAAGCCCGACTTCTATGAGATCACCGACGGCTTGCCACAGTACGAAGCCAGCAGCTTCACGTAAGGAACGCTTGCCTTGATCGCCGGCCTACCGATGTACGACCTGCCGGGTCTGCGCTGGGCCCAGGATGCCTTTTGGCATCTGCTGGCCGAGGCGCTGCGCGCGGAGGGCTTCGAGGAGGTGCCGGGGGACCTGAACCGGCCCGACGATCTAGAGGCTTTCTGGCGCGCGCCAGACCTGCTCTTCGGGCAGACCTGCGGCTATCCTCTGATGACCAAGCTCGCCGGCCAGGTTCGTGTGCTTGCCACGCCGATCTATGATGCCCCCGGCTGCGAAGGGCCCCTCTACTGCAGCCATATTGTCGCGCGGGCCGTGGACGAAGGGCACACGCTGGCTGACTGCCTCGGCCGTCGCGCGGTGATCAACGGCTGGGACTCGCACTCGGGCATGAATGCCTTGCGTCACAGTTTTGCGCCCCTGGCGGAAGGGCGCGCGCGCTGCTTCGCCGAGGTGCTTGTGAGCGGCAGCCATCGGGGTTCCATGGAGACGGTCGCCGAAGGGCGGGCCGATATCGCAGCCATCGACTGCGTCACCTATGCCACCGTCGCTGCGGCGGAGCCTTCTTTGACGGAGCGCCTGCAGATTCTGACTTCGAGCCGGCGCGCACCCGGCCTGCCTTTCATCACCAACGGTGCCGCCAGCGACGAAGAACTGCTCCGCCTGCGTCGCGCGCTCCATGCTGCGCTCGCCGAGCCGGCCGGGGCTGAGGCGCGGCAGGCCTTGCTCTTGGCCGGCGCGGTCGATACCAACGAAGACGATTATCAAGCGATCCTGGACATGGAGCGGGAGGCTGGGGCACTCGGCTATGCCGAGCTGCGCTAGGTCAACGCCGAGATTCAGCAAGAAAAAGAAAGAGAAGGGGGAGGTATGAGCGAGCTGTGCGACCTGACGGCGGTCGAGCTGCGCCGCATGATCGGCTGCAAGGAAATCTCGCCCGTCGAGCTGTTGGATGCCTGTCTGGCACGCATCGAGACCGTCAATCCAACCTTGAACGCCGTCGTCTGCATGGACGAGCCAGCGGCCCGCAAGGCAGCCAAGCAGGCGGAGCAAGCGGTCATGGCCGGCGAAGAGCTCGGCTTGCTGCATGGCTTGCCCGTGGGCATCAAGGATCTGAGCGAGACGCAGGGCCTGACGACGACCTTTGGCTCCCGCCTCTTTGCCGATCACGTTCCGACGCAGGATGATGGTCTGACAGCCAGCACCCGCAAAGCCGGTGCCGTTATCATCGGCAAGACGAACACGCCGGAGCATGGCGCCGGCGCCAACACCTTCAACGCGGTCTACGGCCACACCGGTAACCCCTTCGATCCGGAGAAATCCTGCGCGGGCTCGTCCGGCGGCTCGGCTGTCGCTGTCGCGTCGGGCATGATGCCGCTGGCCAGCGGCTCCGACTACGGTGGTTCGCTGCGCACGCCGGCGTCTTTCTGCGGCGTTGTCGGGCTGCGTCCGACGCCAGGCCGCGTTCCGGCCCTGCGCAGTCAGCTCGCCTATTCGCCCATGTCGGTGGACGGGCCTATGGCGCGCAACGTGGCGGATGCAGCCCTCTATCTCGACGCCTTGGCCAGCTATGACGAGCGCGATCCCTTCAGTCGTCCAGCCGGATCGGACGGCGAGGCCTCGCTTCAGCCGGCGGGGCCGGCCGACCTGACCTCGCTCAAGGTGGCGCTGTCCGAGGACCTGGGCTTTGCGCCGGTCGACGATCAGGTGCGCGCGCTGTTCCGCAGCCGGCTCGAGACACTGTCCGGTCTGCCGCTGCGCTGCGAGGAACGCGACCCGGACATGCAGGGCGCCGACCGAGCCTTCGAGGTCATCCGCGGTGTCGGCTTCCTGTCCGCGCATCTTGAGAAGTTCCAGAAGCACAGGGACCTGCTTGGGCCCAATGTCATCGCCAACGTGGAGCTGGCGCAGACCTATACCGCAGAAGATGTTGCCTGGGCGTCGGTGCGCCACAGTGAAATCTACCGCAGCTTCCTCGCGTATATGCAGGACTTCGACGTGCTGATCACGCCGGCCGTGGCCGCGCAGCCCTTCGATAAGGAACAGACCTACGGCCCCGATATCAATGGAGAGCGGCAGCCGACCTATATCCACTGGGTCGGCATCGCCTATGGCATCACGTTAGGCGGCCATCCAGCCTTGGTGATTCCCTGCGGCGTCGACGAGGATGGCCTGCCCTTCGGCCTGCAACTGGTCGGGCAGCGCCACGGTGAACGGCGCCTGTTGGCCATCGGTGCGGCGCTGGAGCAGGCTTTCGCCGAAATCGAACGCTGCCGCAGGCCACAGCCGCACATCCCCTCCTTGATGGCGGCGGCCTGAAACAGCGGGCTTCTGACTAGGTCCTCCTACGCCAAGGCTTCGGAGGACACTCCTAGCTCTAACGACTTCGCGCGACTTACTGGCGTAAGCCACCCGAAGCTCGAAGAGCGTAGGGTGGTGCCGGCGGCAGGGATCGAACCCGCGACCTACCGCTTACAAGGCGGTTGCTCTACCAGCTGAGCTACGCCGGCGCCTGGTGCGATATCTGCCTTTCCCCGCTACAGAATGCAATCGCCCAGTTGTTGGCTGTCGTGCCGCTCGGTGTTCGGGATCAATAATCGTTAATGTATTAACCAATAGTATTAAATAGCCTCTCCTAATTTTTATCTCGGTTCAAGCTTATGCGTTGATTTTTTCGAGAAATTGCCTAAAATAGAATGCGGATAGAGGGTTGTATTGTCTTTGGGGATAAGGGACAGCGGCCTGCAGGAAGAATAGTGGCATCGTAGGGTGATGCCTTTTTGGGGTAAGTCTTCTTCGCGGCGGTCCGCCTCTTTCCCGATCTCCAAGCCATGCTTGCTGTCGATGAGGCCTTTCAGGTCCAGAGCGGCAGAGGTCTGGCTCGGGCCCGCGTCTTCGCATCTACACGACGCGGAGCTCGTGGGGAGGTTCCGCACCGCGCGCGAGGCGCGGGGGAGAGGCTGGCCGGTGTCCTTCCCGAGCGCCGACGGCCTTTGGCCCGAGTCAGGGGGCGGTGCGTCGGCCGGCGTGTGGGGCTTCGGCCGGCGCCCGCCCCACTTTTTTTTTGGCGTTCCTCATTGGCATCGCAGATAGCCGCGAATGGCTGCTACCCAAGATGAGACCTGCCGCCCATCGGATAGATGGGGTAGGTGTGTTCACTGGATCTGAGCGTCCGAACGCTTCTGTCGGCGCATGTCAGTTTGGGGCCGCGCATGAAAGCACTGGTGTTGGAGGGGAGTCGTGCGCTTTGCCTCCGCGAGATCAAGGCGCCTGAGGCCGGTCGAGGCGAAGCGTTGGTTCGCGTTGAAGTTGCCGGTATCGGCGGCAGCGAGTATCTCGGGTTTGCCAACCCTGGTATCCGGCCGTTGCCCAACATCATGGGCCATAGCATTGCAGGCATAACCCCTGACGGTCGGCGGGTGGCGGTCAACCCACTGCGTGGCTGCGGCACCTGCGCAGCTTGTTCGGCAGACCTCGTGCAGCTTTGCGAGTCCTGGTCTTTGATCGGTGTTCAATCCGACGGCGGTTTCGCCCAGGTCGTTTCAGTGCCTTTCGAGTCTCTGGTCGAGCTGCCGGAAGATCTGTCTTGGGAGCAGGTCGCCTTCGTTGAGCCTTTCGCCAATTCCGTCAACGCGTGGGAGATTTCCGGGGCAGGGTCCAGCGACCGTATCGCGGTGATCGGCGCCGGCGGCCTCGGCTTGGGCCTGACGGCTTGCGCCGCGGAGGCTGGCTGCGAGACCATCGCGGTGTGCGATCTTTCGCCGACACGGCTGCAGGCGGCACATGATCTCAGTGCATCCGTTGTCGGCCATGCCTTAGCTGGACGCTACGATGTTGTCTTCGATACCGTTGGTTCAGCCGATACGAGGCAGATGGCGCTTGAAGCGACGCGCAGCGGAGGTCATTGCGTCTTCCTCGGCTTTGCTTCGGCGCTGACGGAGATTGATATCTCGGCAGTCATACGTCAGCAAAAGCGGTTGAGCGGCGCATTCGTCTATTCTGCCCGCCAGTTTTCCCGGGCGCTTGGCCTTGCGCGCCTCTGCCGTCGGGATTGGGTGCGGAATCTGTCTTTCGAAGGTGTTGCCCCCTTACTGGAGGGCTACCTGGCAGGCGACTTCTCCGTTGTCAGAGCGGCACTGCGACCCAACGCATAGGACAAGCTCTGCTTCTCCGAAGCGCGCGATACGCACTCCAGTTTTGGCTTGAACGATGGAGGCCTGCCGGCCTATCCCAGCCCTTCAAACAGTCCGGTGTTCAAGAAAGAGCTCAAAAGAATGGCGCAGCCCCCACGTCCTGCCCCCATGTTCCCGACCTATCTTTGGTCGACCAGTATCGACGACGAGACCCGTGCCAGCTTGGACCCGGCGATCAACGCCACGGTGCGGCAGATTCTCGCCGAGGAACTGGCCAAGCCGCTGGTCAAGACGCACCAGACGCATCAACAGCTTCACCACCTGCCGGAGTTCGCCCCACTGGTCGCTGCGGCTGTGGAGGCGGGGGGCGCTGTTCTGGACGCCTTCGATGCGGAGCAGCGGGACATGGTCGTGACCGGCTGCTGGGCCAATCTCGGCGTGCCGCAGGCCAGCCACATTGCCCACCATCACCCCAACAACTTCCTGTCCGGGGTCTACTATCCCGTGGTGCCGAGCGGCGGCGACCGGATCGTCTTTCACGATCCTCGCCCGCAGACGCAGATCATCGTGCCGCGCTTCAAGAAGTACAATCAGTACAACGGCTCCGGCGTGACGGTGGGCATCAAGGCCGGCGCCATGCTGCTGTTCCCGGCCTGGCTGACCCACTCGGTGCCGTCCAACAACAGCCAGGGCGAACGTCTTTCCATCGCCTTCAATCTCAACTTCACCCAGTTTACCGAGACGGTCAGCCCGCCGCGTTGGGAAGGCACCGGGGTGATGTAGCTGCGGCGGCTTGCAGGAAGCTATTGCGCGTCGCGCCGCGTCTTCTGTTCCGCGATCAGGCTTTCCAGCCTTGCGCGACTGATCGCACCTTCGACGATGGCATCACCGAAGACGAAGACCGGCGAGCCGCGCAGGCGCAGGGACTCGGCGAGGCGGTTGTTTGCCTCGACACGCTGGGCGATCTCGTCGCTGGCCATGTCTCGGCGTAGGCGGGGGACGTCGAGGCCCAGGCTTTCGGCCACGGAGACGACCAGCGCCTCGCCCGGCTCGCCGCTGGTGTCCATCAGGGCTTCGCGAAAGCGGGCGTAAGCACCCTGCCGTCCGGCTGCCAGAACGGCGCGCGCAGCGTATTCGGACTCGGGGCCGAGCAGGGGCCAGTCGACGATGACATGCTTCAGCGCGTCATCGTCTGCCACAAGCTCGGCAATGATCGGGGCGATGACCTTGCAGTAGGGACAGCGGAAGTCGAAGAACTCGATCAGCACGAAGTTCCCGTCGGCACGGCCGAGAACCGGAAGCGCGGGGTCCGAAAAGAGGCCACTGCGGATCTGTTCCGGCGTCAGAGGTTCGTGGAGCGGTGCATCGGCGCCGGCGAAGTCCGGCATGGGGATTTGGAGGAAACCGTCCCCACTGCGGCGCACGCTGGCCAGGCGGTAGAAGCCCAGGTCGTCGGGGCCGCTGAGCACGAGCGCCTCATCGGGTTCTTCGCGGCCGCCGAAGAAGAGGATGCCCAAGAGCAGGATGAGCAGCAGGAACCAACCCTGCGTCGCGCGGGACAGCTTGCGGCGCTTCGGCGCCGTAGCCTTGTCAGGTTCGGGCGGTTCTGCGCCGCCTTTCTGGGAGCGCTCAGTCAAGCGCGTCCTGCCGGCCGCTCGTGGTGAGGAGCGGCTTGTAGAGGTCCGGCCGGCGATCGCGGAACAGACCCCAGGACGCACGAAAGGCGTGCAGCGCCTCTCGCTCGAAGGTCGCGGTGATGACGGTTTCGTCCTCTTCGCCGGCTTCCGCCAGCTTGGCGCCGGTCTCATCGGTGATGAAGGAGGCGCCGTAGAAGCGCAATTCGGCGCTATCCGCCTGCTCGCGCCCGACCCGGTTGGCTGCCACGACGGGGGTGCAGTTGCTGGCGGCATGGCCCTGCATGGCGCGCTGCCAATGGTCGCGGGAGTTGAGCGTCGGATCTTGCGGCTCGCTGCCGATGGCGGTCGGGAAGAAGATCACCTCGGCGCCCTGCAGAGCGAGGCAGCGGGCCGTCTCCGGAAACCACTGGTCCCAGCAGATGCCGGCGCCGAGCCGGCCGAAGCGGGTGTCGACCACGGTGAAGCCGCTGTCGCCGGGGCTGAAATAGAACTTTTCCTGATAGCCGGGGCCCTGGGGAATGTGGCTCTTGCGATAGAGGCCGAGCGCCCGGCCGTCCGCATCCAGCCAGCAGAGCGAGTTGAAGTAGGCATTGTGGTCGCGCTCGAAGAAGGAGATCGGCAGGACGACTCTGAGGTTGGACGCCAGTTCGCTGAAGCGAGCGAGCAGGGGATTGTCCTTATAGGGCTTCGCCAGTGCGAAGAGCTCCTGCTTCTGGTCCGGGCAGAAGTAGGGAGTCTCGAAGAGCTCCTGCAGCAGGATGACCTCGGCGCCCTGGGCTGCAGCCTCGCAGACCAGGGCTTCAGCCTTTTTGAGGTTGGCTTCGCGATCCCAACTGCAGCTCATCTGCGTCGCGGCCACGGTGATCGTCGTCATCGCTGCTCATCCTCCGCCGTCGGCCGCGCTGGCGCTTGCGTTAGCCGACGCCCAAGTCTTTGGCCGTTTGGTCCAAGGATTGGTGCAGCCGCGCGACCACCTGGTCGATTTCCTCACGGCTTATAGTCAGCGGTGGCGACATGATCATGGCATCACGCACGGCGCGGATCACGACGCCGTTATCGAAACAGTGGGTCCGGCATTTGATCGTGGCCTCGGCACTGCTGGGAAAGCGGCTGCGGGTGGCCTTGTCTTGCACGATCTCGAGGGCGCCGAGCATGCCGATGCCGCGCACCTCCCCGACCAGGGGATGATCGGCCAAGCTCTGCAAGCGTTCCTGCAGATAGGGGCCAGTGTCGGTCTTGACGCGCTCGACGATGCCTTCCTCGTCAAGGATGCGCAGGTTTTCTAGCGCCAAAGCGCAGCAGACCGGATGGCCGGAGTAGGTGTAGCCGTGGGCGAACTCGCCGCCCTCGTAGTCGATCAGGGCCTCGCCGATACGGTCGTGCACCATAACGGCGGATAGCGGCAGATAGCCGGAGGTGATCTGCTTGGCCATGGTCATGAGGTCGGGCTCGATGCCGTAGGCCTGGCTGCCGAACCACTCGCCGGTGCGCCCGAAACCGCAGATCACCTCGTCGGCAACGATCAGCACGTCGTACTGGCGGCAGATGCGCTGCACCTCGGGCCAGTAGCTCGCCGGCGGGACCAAAACGCCCCCGGCACCTTGGACCGGCTCGCCGATGAAGGCCGCCACCTTGTCCGGGCCGACTTCCAGGATCTTGTCCTCGATCGCCTTGGCCGCCTTCAGACCGAATTCCTCGGGCGAGAGATCGCCGCCGAAATCGTACCAATAGGGCGGCATGACGTGGTGGAAGCCGGGCAGCGGCAGGCCGAAGCGCTCCTGCATCGGCCGCATGCCGCCCAGGCTGGCGGCCGCCATGGTCGAGCCGTGATAGGCGTACTCACGGCTGATGAAGTCGGTCTTCTCGGGCTTGCCGACGCAGTGCCAGTAGTGGCGCACCAGGCGCACGACGGTGTCGTTGGACTCCGAGCCGGAGGAGCCGAAGAAGGCACGGTTGAACCCCTCGGGCGTCAGCTCCGCCAGCCGCTCGGCCAGTTCGACCGCGGGCGGCACGGTGGTCTGGAAGAAGCTGTTGTAATAGGGCAGTTCCTGGAGCTGTCGGTAGGCTGCCTCGGCCAGCTCATTGCGGCCGTAGCCGACCGCGACGCACCAGAGCCCGGCCATGGCGTCCAGGAGCTTGTGGCCCTCCGAGTCGGTCAGCCAGCAGCCTTCCGCCTCGACGATGATGCGGTTGCCGCCGGCTTCCTGGCGGGCAAGGTAGTCGGAAAAGGGCGAGAGATGGTGGCGCAGATCGAGCTGGCGCCAGCGTGCGGTGGAATTGCGGTCGGGTTGAACGTTCATGCTGTCGCTCCGAAGGAATGCCAGTAGCAAAGGACGAAAACGGGCCGGCCCGGTTGCGAGCGGGCCGCGGAGTGTCCTTCGGTGCTAGGGATTGAAGTCGATGCGGGCGCAGAGGATCAGCAGCTCGCTGTGGCGGGCACGCGGCGCTGATCGGAAGAGGGCTTGCATGCGAGGAGTCTAACAGCCTCAGACGTTGAGGAGAAGGTGCTCGCGCTCCCAGGAGGAGATGACCTGCTGGTAAGCGTTGAGCTCGGCATCCTTCACGGCGGCGAGGGCGTCGATGAACTCCTCGCCGAATACCTCCTTCAGGGCGCGGCTGCCGTTGAAGCGATAAATGGCGTCATACAGCGTGCGCGGCAGGGTGTGGGCCAGCTTGTAAGCGCTGCCTTCCTGCGGGCGGGTCGGCTTCAGTTTCTTCTCCATGCCGATGTAGCCGCAGGCGAGGGTGGCGGCGAAGGCCAGATAAGGGTTGGCGTCCGCGCCGGCCACCCGGTTCTCGACCCGGCGGGCGGAGGGCTCCGAGTGGGGCACGCGCAGGCCAACGGTGCGGTTGTCGTAGCCCCAGTGCGTGTTGATGGGGGCGTCCATCCAGGGCATCAGCCGGCGGTAGCTGTTCACATTGGGCGCCAAGAGCGGCATCACCGCCGGCAGGTAGCGCTGCAGGCCGGCGATATACTGCAGGAAGCGGCTGGTGTCGCGTCCGGTCTTGGTGGCGAAGAGGTTACGCCCGGTCTTGGCGTCGAGCAGCGACTGATGCACGTGCATGGAGCTGCCGGGCTCGCCCTGCATCGGCTTGGCCATGAAGGTGGCATAGACCTTATGGCGCAATCCCGCTTCCCGCACCGTCCGCTTGAACAGGAAGGCCTCGTCGGCCTTGGCCAGTGCCGTGCCGTGGTTGAAGTTCATCTCCATCTGCGCCGGGCCGCTTTCGTGGGCCAGGGTGTCGATGTCGATGCCCTGTGCCTCGCAGAAGTCGTAGACGTCCTCGAACAGCGGGTCGAACTCGTTGACCGCATCGACCCCATAGGCCTGGCGAGCGACTTCCCGCCGGCCCGAGCGGCCGATCGGCGGCTGAAGCGGATAGTCCGCGTCCTCGTTGATCTCGACCAGATAAAACTCCAGCTCCGGCGCCACAATGGGCTGCCAGCCCTTGGCTTCGTAGAGCGCCAGGACGTGCTTCAGGACGCTGCGGCTGGCATAGGGCACGACGGTGCCGTCGAGATAATAGGCATCGCAGATGACCTGCGCCGTCGGCTCGTCCGGATACCAGGGCACGATGCGGATGGTCGAGGCGTCGGGCCGGAGATAGACGTCCTGAATGGCCGGGCTGTAGACGCCGGTTTCCTCGTCGGGATAGGAGCCGGTCACCGTCTGCACGAAGACCGCTTCGGGAATGCGCAGGCCGTTGCCGCTCAAGCCCTTCACGAACTTGGCGGCGGGCAGAATCTTGCCGCGGGCGATGCCGGCAAGATCGGGAACGATGCACTCGACCTCTTCGATTCGGTGCTCGGCGAGAAATTCTTCAAGTACGGCCATAGAAATCGCTTTGGGGAGTCATGCGGGCGGTATTGCCCGCCGCACGATAGCGCCTGAGGGTTAAAGCACAAACACTGAGCAGGGCTCAGGTCGGGCTAAGCCTCGACAACGAACCAAGAGGCCATGCCAGCCGCCTGGTGCTCCAACATGTGGCAGTGAATCATCCATTTGCCCGGATTGTCGGCGACGAACGCCACGCTGCGTTCCTCATGACGTTCCAGCAGAACCGTGTCGCGCCAGCCTTGTTCAGGCAAGATGGCGCCGTTGCCATCAACTAGGCGAACATGGTGGCCGTGCAGATGGATGGCATGGGGCCAAGCGGTGTCGTTGACCATGCGGATGCGCACGGTCTGACCCAAGCGCGCGTGGAACAGTGGCTCTTCGGGACGTCCGGCGATGCCGTTGAAGGCCCAAACCTGGCCGCGTTGGACCAGCTCCCGCATCGAAAGAGTCTCGCCCTTGTAGTCGGCTTGGCGCAGGCCACCCATTGCGCCACCGGCCATAACAAGCGGAACCTCGATGGCGTCGGCGAGGTCGATCCCATCGTCGAGGGGGTTCGCGGGGAGGCCCGGAGGCTCATCGAGGGGCTTCGATCGCCGACGCTCCTCGGGATGGTAGAGAAAATGCCCTGCCACCAAGCGACCATCGCCGGTCACCTCCGTAATGGCAGCCGTGGCGCCTGGCTCCAGCATCATGTCGATCATGACGTCGATCCGCTCGCCGGGGGCGACACGGAAAACGCCGTCGGCCGACTGATCAGGAGCCACCGGCTGTCCGTCGTAGGCGATGACGACAGGGTTATGGTCCTCGAAGCGCAGGTTCATGATGCGGGCTGTCGCCGTGTTGCAGAGGCGCAGGCGAATCCGCTCGCCGGCTTTGACGGGCATCTCGAGGAAGTCCTCGCCATTCAAGGTCAAGGTATTGCCCAAACGACCGGCATGGCTCCAGTCGCGCATGTGACCGAAGCTCGCTTCGTGAATGGCGCCGGCCTCATCCAGGCGCCAGTCGTCGACCACCAGAGCCAAGTCCTGGTCCACAGTCGGCGGATCGTCCTCATCGACGACGAGCAGCCCATAGAGGCCGCGCGCCACCTGTTCCCAAGAGCGGTTGTGCGGGTGGTACCAAAAGGTTCCGGCGTCCGGCACGACGAAGCGATAGTCGAAGACTTCGCCAGGTTGTGCTGGCGCCTGGGTCAGGCCAGCGACGCCGTCCATGGCATTGTCGATGCGGATGCCGTGCCAGTGGATTGTCGTCGGCTGCGGTAGCTCGTTGACCAGACGTGCCGATAGGGTGCTGCCCCGCGGCAGCCGCAGAATGGGACCGGGTACGCTGCCGTTGTAGTTCCAGACCGCCGTGCTTGGCTTGTCCTTAGGCAGGAGCTGAGCACGGCCGGCGCCGGCCGTGAGCGTGACGGAGAGGCCGTCTGCTGCGCTATGCGCCAGGCGCGGTAGCTGTGCCAGGGTCAACGCCGCCCCGCCAGCCAGCATCAGGCTTCGCCGCGTGATCGGTCGCCAGGGCCTGTATCTGTCGGCCATTGCCTTGGCCTTACAGTCGCAGAGCCTCCTGCGGCGGGGTGTAGCTCATGTCGTGCGCCTGAGCCACCGCACGGTAGGTTATCTTGCCCTCTGCTACGTTGAGACCGGCCATCAGGTGGGCGTTCTCAGCCAAAGCCAGGCGCGCGCCTTTGTTCGCCAGGTCCAACACGAAGGGAAGGGTCGCGTTGTTGAGGGCGTTGGTCGAGGTGCGGGCAACGGCGCCAGGCATGTTGGCCACGCAGTAGTGCACCACGTCGTCCACCACGTAGGTCGGGTCCTCGTGGGTCGTCGCCCGGCTGGTCTCGAAGCAACCGCCCTGATCGATGGCGATGTCGACCAGCACGGCCCCGGACTTCATCTCCCGAACCATATGCGCTGTGACCAGGCGGGGTGCTGCCGCGCCTGGCACCAGCACCGCACCGACCACCAGATCGGCGCCCAGCACGTGCTGCTCGATGGCGTCGACGGTGGAATAGATGGTGTTCAGCATGGGCCCGAACTGCAGATCGAGCTCATAGAGACGGTCCAGATTCCTGTCGATCACCGTCACGTGCGCTTCCAGGCCCATGGCCATGCGCGCCGCATTGGTGCCCGCGACGCCGCCGCCGATCACCACGACCTTGGCAGCGGCCACGCCCGGGACCCCGCCCAACAGCATGCCTGCGCCGCCCTGTTCTTTCTCCAGGCAGTGGGCGCCGACCTGGATGGACATGCGACCGGCTACTTCGCTCATCGGTGCCAGGAGCGGCAGGCGGCCGTTTCGATCGGTGACCGTTTCGTAGGCGATGGCGATGGCGCCTGAATCTACCAGACCTTGCGTCTGCTTCAGGTCCGGGGCGAGATGCAGGTAGGTGAAGAGCACCTGACCATCGCGCAGCATGGCGCATTCCTTGGGCTGCGGCTCTTTCACCTTCACCACCATGTCGGCCTTTGCGAAGACCTCGGCGGCGTCCGCGGCGATGGTCGCGCCGGCGCGCTCATAGTCTTCATTGAAGAAGCCCACACCGGCTCCAGCGTTGGTCTCGATGATCACCTGATGGCCGTGATGCACCAGCTCCCGCACGGAGCTGGGGACGAGGCCGACCCGGTATTCTTGCGTTTTGATTTCCTTGGGAACGCCGACGAGCATCTTTCCACCCATTGTCGTTTTTCGTTGTTCCGGAGGCACGATGCCATCCGGATTGAGGGGCAATACCCCGGTCTTTTCGACGGGCTCATAAGGACTCAAGCCGGCGGGCCAGGCAAGCGTTGCGACCCGGCTATTCGACGATCGGATTAAGGATCAGGGCGGAGATGCGAAACCCCGCCGGAGGGCGGTCCGGCGGGGTCTTTAGACTGGTGCGAAGAACCGCTGAAGGAAGCTAGTTGCGGCTCTTCTTGTTGCGCATCTCGGCCAGCGCCTGCTTGAACTCCTCGCTGGTGATCTGGCCATTGCCGTCACCGTCCATCTGCGAGAAGCGCTCCTGGCCGATGGCGATGAACTCGCTTTCTTGGATCACGCCGTCGCTGTTGGCGTCGATGCGGTCGAAGCGCTTATTGACCTTGCGCTGGGCCTCGTCCTTGGTGACCGAACCGTCGTCATTGCGGTCCCAGCGTTCGAAGCGCTTTGCGCGGCTTTCGTCGAACTCGCTCTGGCTGATGACGCCGTCGGAGTTCGCATCCATGCGCTCGAAGGCGCGGTCGGCTTTGTCGGCTGCAGCTGCAACGCCGAGAGACATCGCCACGAAAAGGGCGGTGAGCGTGGCCGAGGTGAGCGGAATTTTCATTTTTGTCGTTCTCCAGAGTTGGTCTCTGGCGATGGTTACGGCCACCCTGTGGCAGCTATCCCCAATCTCTATGTGAAATCTTGTTAATGTTCGCGCCCGAGGAGCTCGTAGAGCGCCACGGCTGTGGCGACCGAGAGGTTGAGCTGCTTGAGCGGCCCGGGCGTTGGCAAGCGCAAGAGCAGGTCGCAGCGCTCGCGTGTCAGGCGCCGCAGTCCTTGTCCTTCAGCCCCCATGACCAGGGCAATGCGCTCCGGGAGGCTTGCTTCAGCGAGGGATTGCCCGGCCTCCGACGCCAAGCCGATGCACCAGTAGTCCTGTCGTTTCAGGCTTTCCAGTGCTTGGGCGAGGTTGGGGACCTGGACATAGGGCATGCACTCCATGGCACCGGACGCGCTTTTGGCCATGGCGCCGGTTTCGCCCGGTGCGTGGCGCCGGGTCGTGACCACCGCGGCCGCGCCGAAGGCAGCGGCAGAGCGCAGCACGGCGCCGATGTTGGCCGGGTCGCTCGCCTGATCGAGGCAGACCAGCAAGCGGCGGCCCGCGCTGGCATCGGCGACCTCCTCAATGCCCGGCTGCGACAGCGGCGGGGTTTCGAGGGCATAGCCTTGATGCACGGCAGAGGGGCTGACCAGGACGTCTTCGATCTCGTCACGCTGAGCGCCTTCGGGTTGCGGCGCCCGTTCGCGACTGGCGAGCAAGCGGGCGATCTCCTCCCCATCGCGCCGCTGGGCCTCCTCGCTGAGCAGCAGCCGCCGCAGGTGTCTTTTTCGGTTGCCGAGCGCGGCGAGGACCGCATGCCGGCCCCAGAGCCAGTGCCCCGTATTCCTCGCGGTCCGCGCCTCGGCGGGCGGTTTGACAGGACGCTGAGAACCAGCTGGCGGGCGCGTCTTCCGCTGCGGCTTGCGCTTGGCCACGTGCTTCACTATCCTCCGATTAACAAATGGGCGTCTGCTTCGCCGCGGCGTTTGGGCGGCGAGCAGTCTATTGTTGGCTTTCCGGTTGACAGCAAGGCAAAAATCGCGCTAAGGGCCTGCGCTCTTGGCCGATGCTTCAATCCGAGACAATGGCGGCTTCCCGGAGGGGTGCCCGAGTGGTTAAAGGGGACGGGCTGTAAACCCGTTGGCTTAGCCTACGCTGGTTCGAATCCAGCTCCCTCCACCATGTCTCAGAAGGAGTCCGCGGCCGGTGGCTGGTTCTGGTGAAGACGGGCTTTAAGTTTAGAGACGAGCCTTGCGCGGGTGTAGCTCAATGGTAGAGCCCCAGCCTTCCAAGCTGGTTGTGTGGGTTCGATTCCCATCACCCGCTCCAGTTGCAGAAGGGGCTGCCCGGACAGAGTTGGCGGGGCGGCCCATTTTGGCGTGTGGGCTTGCTGGTCATCAGCGTGCCTTGATTACGGGGTAGTTGTGGAAATCAGGTAAAGAGGCGATGGCGAAGGCGAAGTTTGAGCGGACGAAGCCGCACTGCAACATTGGAACGATTGGCCATGTCGATCACGGCAAGACGACGTTGACGGCTGC